>Ga0307515_10000003_pt1 | contig 891317 bp, 730 predicted proteins | sample 17_EM_MG_FD_194513 | JGI IMG/M metagenome (GOLD analysis project Ga0307515, IMG submission 194513) | Populus trichocarpa ectomycorrhiza microbial communities from riparian zone in the Pacific Northwest, United States - 17_EM | ecosystem: Host-associated > Plants > Roots > Unclassified...
AAGAGAATCCAGTTGTAGACGCATTGCGCAGACTAAAAGAAGAGGAGGCGGAATTGTTGGTTAAATTAAAGCCTCTCCAGGAAGCGATTGGTGCGCTTGAAAAAATTGTCGACAAATCGGTAAAAAAGGGGAAGCCCTCTTCAGGTGCGAAAGATGGCACTGACGAAGGTGCCCAGGAATCAGGTGATGATTCTCAATAAATTGTCCTGACGTTATTGGGATCACCAAATAAGCAAGCCATTCAAAATTTATGTTTTTGAATGGCTTTTTGCATGTTAATAAAATTAGTAGTGATCAGGCGGAATCAATAAGATAGCCGATGATTCAAAACTGAAACGAATAGCATTTCTTAATGGCAATTACTTACTTCTCGTTGTCAACAAAATGTTTAAAATTGTTTGTACATTGAACAACGATTTCTTATTCGCGGATGAATCAGGTATCGAATCATACTATGGAACATTCAAAAGCAATCCCAATTACGGTCGGTACGCAAGACATTCAAAGCATTTCCATTGCTGGTGGTACTTACCGCATCCTGGTTACAGGAAAGCAAACCGAAGGAGCATTTGCTACTATCGACATGTTGATTCCTCCAAAGGCGGGTCCGGGTCCGCATTCACATCCTGATTTCCATGAGACTTTTTATGTATTGGATGGTGAAGTTGAAGTAAAGTCGGAGGCTGGTTCCTATATTGCTAAAAAAGGCGCCTATGTGGTGATTCCAAAAGGCGGCATTATACACAGCTTTAAAAATAAAACGGATGAGGTGGCACGGCTTCTATGTACAGTTATTCCTTCTGGTCTGGAGGAAATGTTTATAGCGATAGGAAAGCCGGTAGCCTCAGGTACATTTATTCCGCCACCGCCAATGGACGAAGAAGGCATGAAGAAGATAACGGCTTTGGCTGCGCAGTATGGTCAAAAATTATATCCACCAGATTTTCTGGATAAATGATAAGTCAAGGATCATTATTTTTTATTCCGGTTCCTCCGGTTTTTCAGATTGTTAAATGCCTGATAGTAACTTAAGTTCAGGTGCCTGAATTCTTTGGGAGATTTCCCTGATTTTGTTTTGAAGAGCTTTGTAAAGTGGGAGGGATGTTCAAATCCAAGTGCTCGATATTGCTGAGAATAAGACCCTGAGAATGTTTATCAATATGCTGAGTGTATTTACTTTTTATGTTTTCAGCACACTCTCTCAGCAGTGACTTCTCATCATCTGAAACGTGCAAGGCCTCATTGGCGTCATAATTGAAAAAGGAATATTTATTAATTTTTCTTCCCAGGTCCGTTCTATGCAATAGATTGGGATGAAAAAAATAAGCCCCATCCTTCGTCATAGGCAGTTTTACGTGTGGTTGAAATCGCCTGTCCGGGAGATGTAAACACGAGGACGCCTTCGTCAAAATCGTAATGCGACTTGCCGTATTTCCCTTATACTTTTCAAGGATGATTGTGAAAAGGAAGAATGATTTATCGTAGAAACCACTTTCGATGTAAACGGGAAATGATTTTTAGCCGCCCGAAATCAACGAAGGTGCTCTTCCAAAGGCTTTCTTAAAAACCACCGAGAAATGAGCATAATCCTTAAAGCCTACTTCAGAGAACACTTCCGTTGCTTTCCATTTTTTCTCTTTTAACAGATAGTAGGCATCTTCTAATCTTTTTCTGATTAGCCACCGGTTGGGTGTCATTCCGTAGATCTGGTAGAAATCGCGCTTGAAGGTGGAGAGACTGCGGCCGGTCAGGTAAGCAAACTCTTTCAGGTCACCACCGAACAGGTAATGCTCATTCATATAGTTCTCCAGATCAATTTTACCGGGCTCGCTAAAATCGAATAAGATGTTTGCAAGCTCCGGATTGGTTTGCAGAAAGATGAGCACCGCTTCTTTTATTTTTGTTTTTACCAGTTCAGTGCTCATGGTGGTATTGCTTTCCACGTAGGGCAAAAGGGAATCAATATAATTATGGAATATTCGATTTGGCTTTAAGAGAAATACGTTGTCATTATTAACCTTATGGATTGGTGACGGCTGAAATTGTTCCCGCATCTGTTCCAGAGTAGGTTGATCGATACAAATTGATACCGACTTGAATACCCCATCGGGCAATGGATTTTTAATAAACTTGCTCAGCCTGTTCTTTCTTGCAAACCGGAAATCACCCGCCTTGAATTGATAGGATTTACCTCCGAAAGAAGTTTCTGATGTTCCCGATACGATGTAGTCAAGCACGTGTTGTCGTATAAAGATCTCACCTTCGGTAATCCGTTTTGAAGTAGCCGAATAAACAATCTGCGGCAGATTTGGATTCGTTGTATTGGACATACCCGGAGTATTAAGCAGCACCAAAAACGAAATCATTCTTAATGCTGCTGATAAAGTTCCAAAAAAAATTTAAACCGATTGATTTTACTTTAAAAATAGCTGCCCCATTTCCTGCCTGGATAATTCAGCTCCCACCTGCATGCGCCTGGCATACATCGCCTTTACATCGTTGCCTGCCAGATAGTGTACCTGATCTTTCTCATCGGTAGCGGCCTCGTACACAACACCAGCAATATGTTCGGGAGTTGAGCCCTCTTTCGCCAACTCTGGATTTGCCAGTACTCTCATATAGTGGTCCATAAGTTTTTTGTACGGCTCAGAAGAGGTGACAGAGATATTCGCACCAAATTCTGTTTTTATAAAACCCGGTGCTACGGTCTTGATGCGTATCCCAAACGGTTCTAATTCGTAACTCATCCCTTCACTCCACCCCACCAATCCAAATTTGGTAGCATGATATAAACTGTCAAACGGAAAGGTGACGAGCCCTGCAGAGGAAGTAATGTTAATAAATAAACCTTTTTGCTTCATTCGAAAGTGAGGAATAAACGCTTGCGTTACGCGGATAGCACCCAATAAATTGGTGTCAATCTGTTTCATCAATTGTTCATTGGTCACGCTTTCCAGCGGGCCGATCGCTCCATAAGCAGCATTATTTACTACTACGTCTACATCGCTTAATGCGATTGCCCTGGCGACAGCACTTTTGATTTGGCCGGGATCAGTGATATCAAGTGGCAGAACAGTTACCCGTTCCATGCCCTCGAAATCTTTGCCCTTATCAACGTTGCGCATAGTGGCAATTACATTCCAGCCGTTGGAATGAAACAATTGTACTGCGGCTTTTCCCAACCCGCTCGATGTGCCTGTAATGAAGATTGTTTTCATGGTGATGAATGTTTTTTTGTTAGCACAAAGTTGCAATGTGTTATGTTGCAGGGCATTGTTATAAAGTCCAGGTTGTATTTGTAAAACGTCCAATCTTTATATTGAATTGATTAAAAAGATCGGGACAGGGAAATAATAATTTTTTTACTCTAATGAGAAATCTGAAAAACCACTTCCTGTCTCAAAATGCCACTTCCTGTTATTAATAATAATTGTTCAAACATGCGTCTGTTTATTTTATCAATTCCTGTTATTACATTTCGAATACATTTACTCCCCTTGTCCGGAAAAAGGGTTAAAAATGTTGAAACAAGATCGCCTCGGAAAAATCCGACTTCGCGATTGAAAGAAGGCCATTCATCGCCATGAGTGGCCTTTACTTTTTTTACTACTTAGTGCTTTGCCAGGTTCGGGCATTCAATAACTAAGGAAGCCGGAATCTTGTGAATAGTTAAGACTGACAGTGTTTCTGCTGCTGGCCGGTATTGGGTTGTATTTTTGATTACAAAAGCCTATTTTAATATGTGCGTTATTAGATAATAAGTAAATACGTTGTTAAAAATCTCCACACCCATCAAGATTGCTTTGTTTGCATCGTACACAGGTCGTGATGGGGAAATATTTGCTTTACTTGCCAGATCTCTTGCGTTGCGAGGCCATCCTACTACCGATTTTACGTTTCAGGAAATCCAGTCTGATGATAGTCATGGACATCATTCTATCTCCAGGGAGACATTGCAATCTTGTTATGAAAAGGCATTAGCGTTCGATTGTGTGTTATATGATTCCCGTTCTCTTGTTCATTATTTTGCGGATAAGCTCGCCTCCAAAGCGATGCAGATTAATTTAGCTCCGGATTTAAATCCTGCTGACTCTCATAGCTATTCTGCTTTAGAAAAGATGATAAGAATTTTCCAGCGGCTTTCTCATGAGTTCTTTGCTGAGAATATCGGGTTCAAATCGAAAAGGGAAGTCTTGAAATTCAGAAAAAACCTGGGACTTCCTCCCGGCTACGAGAGGCAATCCATCCCCAGCATTTACGGGGTAAGCACTCACCTTTTGCCAAAACCAAAAGAGTATCCGGTCAACAGTTATTTTACTGGACTTTGGATTGATAGAAATGGCGGGACCGGAAAAATAAATCCCCTTCTTTTTTCGGATAAGAAAATCGTTCTTATTGTATTGCCGAAAGGAGCACTGAATCTTTCATTTTTAGAAATGATCGTTCGTGTCTGTCAGAATCTTTGCCTGCAGCCCATGGTGGCGGTGGCACCTGAAATCGAAAAAGAAATTCAGGACCTTTATGAAAAAGGGCTTCTGGTTATTCATCTTGACACCAGTGACCTTATCCCATTAGCTCATGCGGTAATTCATCCGGGGGAAGTTAAAATAAGCATGGAGTGTCTATGGCATGGCAAACCTTCCCTGATCTATTCCACGGAATATACTACATCCGACCAGCGATTCTGGAATGATCTTTCGTATGTAAATGGTTGTTCCGTGAAGTCAATCACTACCAGAACAGTAACGGAAACCGAATTGATTGAAAAAGTGAATATGCTTTTGAGCCATGAACCGATTTTATCACGTTGCCACCAGGTTTCCGAACTGTTGAAAAGTGAAGATGGAATAGAAAGAACAATACAGCTCATCGAGATGAGATTTTGTTCACAATTTGCATTTAAACAAACGAACAATCATTATCCTGAGTTATCGGTTTTCAAAGCTGATGAATAGGTTTATCCGGATAGCCGGAAACGGAGAATACAATTTGTTCTTAAAAAATAAGAGCACAGCTCCTCAGCTGTGCTCTACCCCAAAAACCAAACCTCATTGGAGCATGAATGCATCCAACCTAACGATTTGACTTAAGCTGTAAATCTAATAAATTAATTCTAAAACATTGAAGATTCTTTAAATTCATCTGCCGCTTTACGTTTAAGGCATCTGCTTATGACGAGTGGCAGTAGTGTGGCGTAGAGTGGGGTATTTTTATCCCTTGAATGGGCAAGGATTTTAAAAAATGATTCCGAATTAATCGGATTGACTGGGTGCAATACACTTCTGCCAGTACTCCACAATTATTCGTATGATCTCCTGGAATACAGGGATCGTGTAGGGCTTAATAAAGAATCCCTGTACCGACATCGCATAGGCATCGATGACAGAATTTTTATTTACACCGGTGGTGAAGAATAAATACGGTATGCACTTATGCTGTAATTGTTGATTAGTAAATACTTTGTTTCTCAATTCGAAGCCTCCGATTTTCGGCATGTTGATGTCGGAGAGAATTAAAAAAGGCTGAACATTAGTTGGTTCAAACAATCCAACGCAATGTTTCCATCTGAGAAATAAACGATTTCATTTGGATAAGCAAGGAACCTCGAATATTTCAGCCAGAATCTCCTGGTCTTCAATGTCGTCTTCGGCACATTCATCCCGCTTGCCTGTCGTTCTCATCATAAAGCCTCAAGAATTTTTATCGGACAAAGGTCGTGGTTGATTCCAGTTGAAATTTATTGACAGCTGCCTCTGTGAATAGACCAAAATATTTTTAGGCTACAACATAAGCAGTTTTGGCTACCTTTTGATTTTTGTTGTTGTCGAATTTTGCATAGAAATCAAAACTAAAATTCGATAAATATGGAAGACGGAATAAAAGGTAAGGTCGTAGCCATTACAGGTGCAAGCAGTGGGATAGGTGAAGCAACTGCCATGATGCTTGCAGCGAAGGGGGCCAGAGTGGTGCTTGGTGCGCGCAGATCAGATCGTCTCGAAGCATTGGTTTCGCGAATTGTAAAAGCGGGTGGAGAGGCGGTTTGTAGTGTGACCGATGTTAAGAAACGGGACGATTTAAAGAACCTGGTGAAGCGGGCATGCGACCAGTATGGCAGGCTTGACGTGATCATCAACAATGCCGGTGTAGCCCAGCTTTCCCGCATAGACGATCTGCCTGTTGAAGATTGGGAAGAAATGATTGACGTTAATCTTAAAGGTGTGTTATATGGTATAGCAGCAGCATTGCCTGTTTTCCGTAAGCAAAACTCAGGGCATATCATCAATATCATTTCGACCTCAGGAATCAAGATTGTACCCATGCAGGGTGTTTATGCCGGTACAAAGAATGCTGTACGCACCATCTCTGAAGCACTACGCCAGGAAGCCGGTGCTAACCTGAGAGTGACGGGCATTTCGCCCGGAGTTGTTCAGACAGAGTTGGCAGACAACATGACTAATCCGGATATGAAGGCCGTGATTAGTGAAAACATGAAAAAGCTGGCTATCTCACCAGATGCCATAGCAAGCGCGGTTGCCTTTGCGATAGCACAACCTGCTCACGTAGAAGTGGGTGACATCGTTATCCGTCCTACCACACAGGGTTAACTTAGTGATAATGCTTAAATTGAAACTGGAATAGGAAGAAGATGAAGGTATCCATTCAACCACCTTTAGTATTCAAAAGCATCTCCGCGCTGATGCAGCATTTGAAACAACCCCGGCCATTACATCCGCTGGTGGCATTGATAAACTATGGAAATACAAAGTTCAGCCCGGAGGATGCGGGAAAGAGCTTTATCATTGACTTTTATAAGATATCATTTAAATATGATTTTAAAGGTCAGGTCAGATACGGGCAGGGGCATTATGATTTTGAAGAAGGTGGACTGGCCTTCCTGGCACCGAATCAAATCGTTACGATGTCGGGCGAAGCAAACAGCTATGATGGCTATTCCTTTTTCTTTCATCCGGACCTGATCCGGAATTATCCGTTAGGCAACGCCATCAATAAATACGGGTTCTTTTCTTATGCTGTTTCAGAAGCATTGTTCTTGTCTCACAAAGAGAAAAAGATAGTGTCTTCACTCTTTGAGGCCATTGCAAATGAGCTGGATAATAATATTGACCATTTCAGCCAGGATGTGATCGTTTCACAGATTGAATTGCTGCTCAACTATAGCAACCGGTTTTACAATCGGCAGTTTATAACGCGTAAGGCAGTATATAATGATCTTATTGGTAAAATGGATGCTTATCTCCAGGAACGGTTCACTGGGGAAAAATCACTTCTGTCCGGATTACCAACTGTCCAGGAGGTGTCGGACTATCTGCAGGTTTCTCCAAGATACTTAACAGACATGCTTAAATCACTTACCGGGCAAAGTACACAACAGCACATTCACGACAAACTGATTGACAGAGCAAAGAATATATTGAGTACGAGCCAACTCACTATTGCTGAGATTGCCTATACGCTGGGCTTTGAGCATCCGCAGTCATTTAACAAACTGTTTAAACAGAAGACAAAGGTTTCTCCGGTTGAATTTAGAAAGTCCTTCAATTGATCATGCGATGGATGGCGTCTACTGGTTTTTTTATCTTTTTATTGACAGCTCAAAAAGTCAGACTAAAGTAATTCCGGATTTATATCTTTCTACTCTTTACTTATATTTTTTTTCTGATTTATAATGTAAGAAGATAACGCTATTAAAGGAGAGATATGATTATAATCAGGAGCCCAGTGCTGCAGCAGGAAGGTTTAGAATGTAAGGATTGATTTTATCACAGTGTTATTCAAAACCGAACAGAACTTCTGTTAAACACATCGCCCGACATTTTGCCTTTGATCTTTTTGTATTCAAACCTCTGAAGCCTTAGCACAGGTAGCTCAAACTTAAAAAAACGGACAGACCTGCTATGAAATGCGTATGAAGTAATCAAGAGCATAACCAATCCTGAACCATCACCTTACTCTTGTAATCAATTATAATTATAGGCATCAATAACATGCATTTGTTAAGCTCTAATTTTGTGTACGGGCAAAACACTTGCCACGTCTGCCACCACATCACTAATGACGGTGATCATGGCACGAAGTAGATTGTTTAATGGACATCGAAGGAAGGGACGAGAGTAAATTCATAAGTCGATAGAAAACGATTGCAAGAAAATACTTGAAAAGTATTTAACACGTTTTATCAATAAATTATATCGTCTTATTTCATAGCGCAGAATTTTATTTTAAGTTTGGTTCTCCCGAAAGGGATTTTATTCTTTTAAACCTAACCCAAATATAGTATGTTTAGAAATTACATGATGAGAATCATGCTAACGCTATCGTTATTGATAACGGGCATAGCATGGGCGCAAGAACGAACAGTCACCGGAAAGGTGACTTCGTCAGAAGACGGTTCCCTTATTCCTGGGGTAAACGTAGTAGTAAAAGGTTCCACCAACGGTACAACCACAGATGCGACTGGAGCTTACGCACTAAATGTCCCTTCATCTGGTGGCATTTTGGTCTTTTCCTTTATTGGTCTTCAAACAGAAGAAATAGCCATCGGAAACCGATCGGTAATAGATGTTCTTCTGAAACTTGACGTGACACAACTTAGCGAAGTAGTGGTAGTTGGCTATGGTGAACAAAGGAGAGCGGATCTCACCGGATCAGTGGCCACAGTAAAAGGTAGCTTAGTTGAGAACAAACCTTTTTCCTCTGTGGATAAAGCATTGCAAGGCCAGGTAGCAGGCTTGCAGTCGGTAGCCAGTTCCGGTCAACCTGGAGCTAACCAGGCTATTCTTATCCGTGGCGCCAGTTCGATCACAGCCAGTACTTCACCACTTTGGGTAGTTGATGGTATTCCAATTAACTCAGGCGATGTTTCTCGCGTAGCAACGGGTGGTTCAAGTAATTTATTAAGCACATTAAATCCAAATGATATAGAGAGTATAACGGTTCTTAAGGATGCTGCTTCCCAGTCTATTTATGGTAGCCGGGCAGCGAATGGTGTAATTGTTGTAACGACCAAAAGAGGAAAGGCTGGCAAGACACGTTTTAAGTTTGATACAGAAGTTGGTCAAAGTGATATTGCATACACCAACGATAGATATAAACCGCTTAACGCAGAAGATTTTTTTACCGTGGCACGCGAAGGTTTTGTGAACGCTGGCCAAAATGCAGCAACAGTAGATGCTAATCTGGCGGGCTTGGGGTATGGTAATGGCGTAGATGAAGATTGGTACAATGCAGCAGTTAGAAAGGGCACACAGCAACAATACAATCTAAGTATGGATGGAGGAAATGAAAAAACCACGTATTATTTCTCCGGAGGTCATTTCGTGCAGGAAGGTACAACCATTAACTCTAAGCTTAAAAGGACAAATGGTAACTTACGCATCACACATAAGCCAATAGAAAAATTAACATTCAATGTCAATTTAAATGGTGGCGTAGTAAATCAGCGTGCTCCATTGAATGGTGGCGCATTTGGTAATCCAGTGTTGACCTCTTATTTTATACTCCCTTCTCGGCCGATTTATAATGCAGATGGGACCTATAACCTGACTAACCTGGGCGGGTTACATAATACGATTGCACTGGCAGATATGGACAAGCGTTTTTTAAGAGAGTACAGTCTTCGGGGAAGCGTCTCAGGTGAATATAAAATTCTGGATAATCTGAAATTTAAATCTGCTTACGGTGGTGACTATAATGTTTTGGAAGAGGATCAGTATAATAATCCATTTCATGGTGATGGTTCGGCAAGCGTTGGTAGAGCATTTGCCTATTACACGCGTTATTACAATTGGGTGTGGACGAATACCCTGGACTGGCAACAGAAGCTTCTTGGCAGCGGAGATCTTGTACTAAATCTGCAAGCGGGGTATGAAAGCCAGAAATCTTCGGGATATTTTATATCTACTCAATCTCAGGCTTTTCCACCAAATTTAGAGATGACTCTTCCTGCAGTCGGAGCAACGCCTGTCACTGCATCTGCCAGTATTTCAGATTACTCATTTATATCTGAATTTGCTTCGACCTCTTTGAATTATAAAAACAAGTATATCATTTCGGGAAGCTTTAGACGAGATGGATCTTCACGATTTGGATCGAATAATAAATATGGTAATTTCTGGTCAGTGGGTGGATCCTGGAATTTAGATCAGGAAGCTTTTATTCAAAATATAACTTTAATTAATCAATTCAAATTACGCGCTTCTTATGGAGTGAATGGTAATGCAGGTATCGGCAATTATGACTGGCTGCCACTATACAGCTATGGATATAATTACAATCAACAACCGGGTAGCGCTTTTACCAATGTCGGTGATCCTAACTTAACCTGGGAGCTTAACAAACCATTCGATATTGGTATAGATGTGAGTGTACTTAATAACCGGTTAGGATTTACCGTTGATTATTATTCAAGAAAGTCAGAAGACTTACTCCTCAATGTTCCTCTTTCCAGAACCACCGGTGTTTCAACAGCGACAAGAAACATAGGGTCAATGACTAACTCGGGAATTGAAGTATCGATAAATGCAGTTCCTCTTCATCTGGGGGAATTCAGATGGAATGTTGATTTTAATTTTGCTCACAATAAGAATGAAATCACCAGTTTACCTGACGGTAATGACATCACAGATCCCTCTTCTTCTCTTATGGTGCTTAGAGAGGGTGAAAGTATCCGTTCGTTCTTTCTGAGAGAATATGTTGGCGCTGATCCCGCCAATGGAGATCCTCTTTGGTACACGAATGCCGGTCATGAAGCAACAACTAACATTTATCCTGGTGCTGATGCCAGGGCTATTAAAGGAAGTGCGTTGCCTAAATATTTTGGTGCATTGACAAATACGTTCACCTTCAAGGGGATTTCATTGAGTGCGCAGCTCTATTATAATTTCGGAAATTATGTATATGACACGTGGGGCAGTTATTACTTAGGTGCTGGCTTCGGAGCTTCTTATAATAAAGTAGAGCGAGTGCTTAACCGCTGGCAAAATCCCGGTGACGTAACTGACATTCCTAAGTATGTAAGCGGAGGCAATAAGAGCTTTAACAGTGCATCTACCATGTGGGTAAATAAAGGCGATTTCGTGAGGCTGCGCGATATTCAATTGGGATATACTATCCCCTCAAGCATTGTAACAAAAGCTAAATTGACAAATGCTTTCGTGTATGTACGGGGAACAAATTTATTCACCTGGGTGAAGGATAAGAATTTGCCTTTCGATCCTGAGCAAGGAACAACCAGCTCAACTAATTTGAACGTGTTTATTCCGAAGACAATTACTGCAGGGTTAAGTTTAACATTTTAAATAAGAAGAATTATGAAAAATACTTTTAAATATAAGGCGTGGCTGATTGTACTATTTGTAGTTACAGTCATCACCTCCTGCAAAGAGGATTTTCTTGAGCTTAATCCACCCACCTCTCTTGTTCCTGAAAAGGCGTTAGGTTTGGAAGCAGATGTGCAGGTAGCTCTTCGTGGTGCTTATGCAGGATTAAGAACTGGCATTGCAGGTAGTACAGCTGACTTTTTTGGAAGGACAGTACCCGTTCTGGGAGATGTCATGGCAGATAATGCGTATCAGCACAGCACCAACACAAACCGCTATACCCTTTTTAATTATTATACATTTAACGTCACTGATCCCAACGTCTTAGGCTTATGGTCTTCTGCGTATGCTGCTATTTTACGAGCCAACAACATTATTAATAGTACAGCGGCCACTTCGGTGAATGTGAACCAGTATAAAGGTGAAGCCTATGCTATTCGTGCCTTGTGCTATTTTACTCTTGTAAGGTATTTCTCCAAGCCGTATACAGATGATCCAAACGCATTAGGTGTTCCATTAATTACCACCTATGATCCCGAATTAAAACCGGGCAGAAGTACCGTTGCAGAAACCTATGCGCTGATCAATGACGATTTAACACAAGCATTTACTTTGATGACCTTATACACCAATTCTTCTCAGTTTAGTAAATATGCCGCCAGGGGTTTGCAAGCAAAGGTTTACCTGACTATGGGAGATAATGTAAAAGCAAAAGCAGCAGCTTTGGAGGTAATTAATAACGGAGGATTTACCCCTTTAACTACAGCAAATCATGCTGCCTATTGGGCAAATGGTGCTCTGAGAACTGATAAATTGGAAACGCTATTTGAAGTCTCTTCCGATAATGTGGCTAATTTGGCTTTTGACGCTCTTTCCTACTTATACAGCCAGGCTGGCAATTATGGTGATTTTTTAATTTCCAATGATTTGTATTCCTCTTTTGCTGCTGCAGATGTACGGCTTGCTTTATATCCGAAGGTCATCAGACCAAAACCATCAGGTCCTCTTGTTAACTCGGTTAATAAATTTCCTGTAATCACAGGAGACTATAGTGATACAAAAGTGCTTCGTCTGAGTGAGATTTATTTAATTGCTGCTGAAGCATCATTACCAGGCAGTGAAGCGGACGCATTGACCTATGTTAATTTTGTGACCAGCAGAAGGGGAACTCCGGCTATCGCTTCAACAGGGGCTCAGTTGTTTGAGGATATCATCACTGAAAGAAGGAAGGAACTGGCTTTTGAGGGAGATCGTTATTTGGATCTGCAGCGACTCAAAAGAGATGTAACCCGGAATGCAACCAATTACCCGGCATCAGCATTATCTATTCCCTATTCCAATTTCAGAAGGATATTGCCTATTCCTCAAGTGGAAACGGATGCAAATCCGACCATTAAGGCTCAGCAAAATCCGCTTTATCAATAACTGAGAATTTAACAGGCTTGAAGGGGTTGTTGAAAAACAACCCCTTTGTCTTTTATAAATCATTTCAAATTACTTCTATGAGAAAATTAAATCTTACTCTTTTAGTGAGCTTTACTTCACTGATATCGTGGGCGCAATTAGTATTACAGGACCCCGTTTCATCTAAAGTGTTTAATTCTCAAAAATATTCAAATGTGAAAGGCTCCCCTTTTTTGTATGATCGATGGATTAAGGGTACAGTAACTACCTCAAGAGGGGTATATAAAGGCATTGATTTGAAATTGGATATTTACTCCAATACACTTTTTTTTAATAAAAATGATGAGCCGTATGAATTAGTAGACAATGTCAGAGAATTTATTTTGATGCCTGTACTTTCTGACTCGTCCACCTATCAATACTATAAGAAGGGCATGACAGCTCCGGGATTGACTTCTGAACAGTATGTCCGTGTGTTGATTGAAAAAAAAACAAAGTTATACCGCTCCGATATCATAATGGTATCTGAAATGAGTGAGATTAATGTGGGAATGATCAAGACATTCTCCGTCTCGATCAGGTATTTTTTGGGAAAGGAAAACGATTTAAAATTAATCAAGCCGACTAAAAAAGAAGTGATAAATGCTTTAGGCGATAAAGAATTGGAGATTAAAAAATTTATTGATGCAAATGAATTATCCATGAAAAAGGAAGTGGATTTTGTGAGTGTTCTGGAATATTACAATTCTCTGAAATTTGCGGAAGCATCCCGATAGCTATAGGGATTGGTTCTTTGTGTACTCAACCTCCGAAGCTTTAGCGTAGAATGAGATTGATGCTTTGCTGCCTGATGATCAGCAACCAGGCTCCCGACATGATCATACTGGATGAGCCTGTCAATAATCTGGATATTCAAAACACAGCCATTTTAACTGCTGCAATCAATGAGTACAAAGGAACATTGCTCGTTGTATCGCACGATCCTTATTTTCTGGAACAGGTCAATGTGGAGCAGGAAATAGTTTTGTTCTAAAAATAAATAGTACGACTTATTCCCGAGTGAGATAACCGAATAGCATCCGGATGATCACAATACTAGGATTCAGCCATAGGAGCTTACGATGTTTTGTTTTTTATAGGAAGACAATGATTTAGCAATATTATGGTAACATGGGATTTTGACATCATTCCTATTTTTGAAGTTTATCTGAAGCAGAGTGCGGAAGTTTTTCGTTTTGATTCTTTCCTTGACATTATTTGAAGCTGAACTGTTTGCTCAGAATAATTTCCCATTGCAATTAAATCAAAAGGCAGAGCGGTCGCTTCTGTCTCAGCCGGACTCTGCTTTTCTTTATGCCAATGAGGCATTGCAAACTGGAAAAGAATTAAACGATAAACTGGAAGAAGGCAACAGTCATCAGCTGCTGGGTGAAATCTTTTTTCATCAGGGTGTCTATCTTCAGGCGTTGGATCATTTGCTGAAAGCGGGTGAATTATTTTATGAGCTTCATAATGAGATCAAACTGGCTTCGAATCTGAATCAGCTGGGATTGGTTTACTATAATATACGCCAGCCCGAAGATGCGTTGAAAAATCATAAGAAGGCTCTTCAATATTATGAGGCATTAAAAGATAAAAAAGGAATAGCCTATTCTTTAGGATGTATTGGTCGCTTGTTTGAGAAAAAGCTGGAGTACACAACTGCTCTTACGTATCAGCATCGTGCGTTAGTGATCTATGAACGTATCGGAGACAACCGGGGAATCGCCACCATCCTTGAAAATATCGGAAGCGTTTATGAAGATCAGGGTGACTTTAAATTGGCACTGGATTATTTCACTCAATCGTTAAGGCTTAATGAGATTACCTCGGACAGCCTGTCCATGATTATCAACCTCAATAATATTGGTGATAATTACAGGAAGACAAAAAAATATGAATTAGCAGTACTCTTTACAGAAAAAGCACTGACTTTGGCCAAAAGATTAAACGACCGTTATCAGGTAAGCAGCGCCTATAAAGATCTTAGCAAAATTTATCATGCAGCCGGTGATGACCACCTGGCGTATGAAAACCTGGAGGCGGGCCGTACACTGTATGAAGAAATCTTCGCGCGTGATGCGTCACAGCAGCTGGCGCTGCTTCAAACTCTTTTTGAAACAGAGAAGAAGAATAACTCCATTCAACAGTTGGAATCTTCACAAAAACTGGATACCGTAATTAAATTATCATTGGCAGCCGGACTGATACTCATCGTCATTTTAGGTGCGGCCATCATCAGCCGGCAGCGCCTTAAAATCAAAAAAGATAAAGAAGAGATTGAGCAAAACAAGCAAGTGTATCAGGCTCAGAATAAACTCATGCAATCGGAATTAGAGAACAATCTGCTGCGTGAAAATCAGTTAAAGCTCGATATTGAAACACAATCCAAATCCCTGACCACGCACACGCTGCACATCATGGGTAAGAATAAAATGCTGGAAGATATTCAGCAGAAGCTAAATGATTTGCTTGGTGAAGACCACCAGGAACAGCGCAAGAAAGTAAAGAGCTTGCTGAAAATGATTGATCACAATTTTGTCCATGACAAAGACTGGGATGATTTCAGACACATCTTTGCCCAGGTGCATAAGGATTTTTTTGAAAAGCTGAGCCAGCGCTCGCGGGAGCTTACTTCTTCTGATCTTCGCCTGGCAGCATTAATCCGGTTGAATATGCCATCCAGAGACATGGCCCCCACGCTGGGCATTTCTACCGACAGTCTTCGCATTGCCCGCTACCGGTTGAAGAAAAAGCTGGAGCTGGAAGAAGGTGATAACCTCATCAGTTTTATCCATAGCCTGTGATGTGCTTCAGTTAATGGTGAAACGTTAACTATAGCCTGTTCAGTAATCGTCAGGTACTGTTCGTTATCAATTGCCAGCTGGCCGTTGCCTGTTGCTCTCTTTCAACATGGCCTGCTTACAAACATTGGAGTAACAAACACTTCATTCTGCCTTAACATGAGGCAGTGCTTTGTATTTCAGTCGGTTAAATCAAAAATCTCTTTTTCTGTTGCTGTTCTGTTAACGCTTCAAAAGTGCGGTGATGCCTTTTTGTTAACGCAAATGCATTGCCTCCCGGCCTGTATTCACTGCACTTTTGCACCATTAAATTTTTTAGCAAAGGCATGATCAGATTAATACTCACAGGATTCGCAGTAACCGTGCTTTTTTCCTCCTGCAAAAACACGCGGTTAGGTGAAGCAAGCGAAATAAAAAAGATAAAACCGGTCGTGGTAACCGAACCTGTCCCTTATGATACCGATGACCCTGCCATCTGGATCAATGCGGCACATCCCGAACAGAGCCTGGTAGTAGGTACAGATAAAGATGAAAACGGTGGCCTCTATGTGTTTGATCTGCAGGGAAAAATCCTGAAAGACAAAACCGTAACAGGAATAAGGCGACCTAATAATGTAGATATCAGTTATGGATTGCTGTTAGGCGATAGCGCGGTAGATATTGCAGTAGTGACAGAAAGACTCACACATAAACTCCGCATTTTCTCATTGCCTGATCTGAAGCCGGTAGACAACAACGGAATCGAAGTCTTTGAAGGAGAGCAGCAGCCCGGCTTTCGCGACCTGATGGGTATCGCGCTTTATAAAAATCCAAACACAAAGAAAACATACGCTATGGTAGGTCGTAAGACCGGGCCTACACAAGGCGGATACATCTGGCAATACCTTTTGGAAGACAACGGTCATGCACAGGTGAAAGCAACGCTCATCCGCAAATTTGGAAGCTATAGTGGAAAGAAAGAGATCGAATCCATCGCGGTAGATAATGAGTTAGGTTATGTGTATTACTCTGATGAAGGAGTGGGAGTGAGGAAGTACTATGCTGATCCTGAAAAAGGAAATGAAGAACTGGCCTTGTTTGCTATTACCAATTTCGCACAGGATCATGAAGGGATATCGATCTATAAAATCAATGACGGAACGGGTTATATACTGGTGTCCGATCAGCAAGCCAATCAGTTTCATATTTTCACACGCGAAGGTTCGCAGGGAAATCCCCACAATCATCAGCTGGTAAAAACCATAGATGTCTCAACGCTTGAAAGCGATGGATCGGAAGTGACGAGCGTTGCATTGAATAAGGAGTTTAGTTCAGGCTTGTTTGTCGCTATGTCTGCGGATAAAACATTCCAGTTTTATCGCTGGCAGGACATCGCAGGATCTGTGCTGAAGATTGCTCCTGATGGTATTCCTGCTTCCTCCACATCGGTTAACAAATAACGATGAGCCGCTACTTACACATCGTCCTTCTTTTCTTTTTCTGTCAACAGTTGCAGGCAGCTGTGATCAGGGGGAAAGTGCAGGATAATTTTAAGGAACCTTTGATCGGAGCGCACATTTCTGTTGAACAACTTTCAAAAGGAACGATAGCGGGTTTGGATGGATCGTTTGTAATCAATGATCTCCAGCCCGGAAGCTATCATGTCGTGATCTCTTTCATCGGTTATGTTGCGCATGAACAGGACATCGTGTTGAGCTCTGAAAAGGACATTATTTCAATTGATGCCGAATTAAAACAGGACGCCACCCAATTAGGAGAAGTTACTATTACTGCTCAGGCTGAAAATGGATCGGAAGGACAGGCCCGGTCACTCGAACGGACTTCATCCAATACGCTGAATGTCATATCCGCTAAAGCGATCTCACTATCACCGGATCTTTCCGTAGCCAATGTCATCCAGCGTGTGTCCGGACTTTCTGTTGAGCGCAATGCCAATGGCGATCCGCAATATGCTATCGTTCGTGGCATGGATAAACGCTATAGTTATACCCTGGTGAACGGAATAAAAATTCCAAGCCCTGATAATAAAAATCGGTATGTGCCGCTCGATATTTTTCCAGCTTCTCTCTTGGAAAGACTGGAAGTATATAAAAGTCTTACAGCCGATCAGGAAGGCGATGCCATTGGTGGAGGTGTAAACATGGTGATGAAAAGCGCTCCTGCAAATTTTGAAGTGAAAGGTGATTTTCAACTGGGCTACAATACCATCAATGCCAGGTACGGCTTCGACCGATACAATAGCGATGTGGTATCCAAACAGTCGCCACGCGAGAAATATGGAGATACCTACCTGGCACAGCCTTCTGATTTCACAAAGAAAAATCTGGAAGTAAAAAATACCAATCCTTTGCCTGACATGATCGCTTCGGTTTCTATCGGCAACCGCTTTTTAAATGATAAGCTTGGCGTGATGGTAGGTGGAAGTTTTCAAAACTCTTACCGCGGAACAAAGAGTCTTTGGTTTGATTATGACACAGACCGCTTTGGTGCTAACCTGCCTTCACTCCGTTCGGTACAGGACAGGCATTATTCTACGCAGCAAATGCGTGGTGCTGCTCATGCACGCATCGATTATAAAATCGATAACGCCAATGAGCTGAAGCTATACAGTGGTTATTACAAATTAATAAATCATGAAGCACGGCAGATCACTGAAACGTTTTTAGATGGAAGAGCTTATAGCTCAGAACAAGGTAACGCGATTTTGCAATACAGTACACGTACCAAAAACACAGATCAAGGTATATTCACCACCTCATTGCAAGGCAATCATAAAATAGTTTTGCCAGTATTACTTTCATGGTCGGGTGTGTATTCCATCGCTACCAATGACCAGCCTGACAATGCACGTTTCGTGCGCAATGGTGAATTGATCCGCTTTCAGGAACAACCACAAAACGTGGAACGAAGAAATTCACGGCAATGGATAAATAACAAAGACACCGATTTTACAGGGTATGCAAATCTGATTTTCCAACCCGGATCATGGGGTAAAAGCTTGCTGAAGGCGGGCGGTATGATCAGGCGCAAAGACCGCGACAGCTATTTCAATCTGTATTACCTTGATCCGAATCCAAGCCTGCAAGTGCAAGGTGTTAACTGGGAAACGTATAGCGATGTAAAGTGGCAGGTGATCAACCCGGTAGGAAGCGCTACGAACGAAATAAATTATAATGCGCATGAAAACATCAACGCCTTCTATCTGCTGGGGAATTGGGATATAGACAAACTCGAATTAAACACAGGTGTACGTGTAGAACATACCGATCAGGGTTATCATTTAAAATATCCTAAAGCAGGTCAGAGTCCGGATAGTTCTCAGACCTACACCGATGTGCTACCGAGCCTTTCGGCTAAATACAAAATTCGTCCCGGAATGAATTTACGATTTACTTATTACAAAGGTATTTCACGACCGAGTTTCTTTGAGATTGTTCCTTACCAATTAGAAGACGATGGCTATAAAGAGTATGGCAATCCTTCGTTGAAACGTGTGCGTGCGCACAACGCTGACTTACGCTGGGAAAAATTTCCGAATGCAACCGACCAGATTTTGATTGGTGTTTTCTACAAGTACATCATGGACCCGATTGAATATGCAGTAGTCCGCACGGGCATTACCAATGAGCCAGTAATGCAGCCCAACAATTTTGGTACAGCTAAAAACATGGGCATCGAAGCGGACTTCGTACACTACTTCAGCAAGTTTGGGATACGCGCTAATTACACCTACACGTATTCGCGCATCACCACATCGAAAGTGGTGCGCACACGTGAGGACATCAATGACCCTGCCAGTGAATTAGTGTTAAAGGAAACAGCACAAACAAGATCACTGCAGGGGCAAGCGAAGCATATCGGCAATCTTTCCTTCTTATATAAAGATATTTCCAAAGGATGGGAGTCACAGCTTTCAATGGTGTATACCGGTGAACGACTGGAAGCCATCTCGCCATTCCTTGACAACGACATTTACGCCAGGCCGATCATCATTCTGGACTTCGCTTTGGAAAAAAAGATATCCCGCAACATTGATGTGTTTATGAAAGCCAGCAACCTGTTGAATTCAGCCTACCAGATGTATGTAAAGAAACCGGTGTATCAGGAAAACGGCACCACGTATCCCTACCAGGATGATCCGCAACATAAAACACTGGTGCGTAAGGATCAGTATTATCAATCCTTTCGTGTCGGTGCGCGCATACAATGGAATAAAAACTAAAACTAAAATAACAATTTTATGAAAAGAGTATTAAACAGATTAATGGCCATGGCGATCATTGGCGCCAGCTTGATGCTGACCAATTGCAGTGATGATGAGGATACAACGCCAAGTGCGCCTCAGGTATCCCCTGAAGTTTCTCAGTTATCCATCGCACAGGGTGAAGTAAAATCATTTGTGGTTTCTGTTTCCGCTGCCGGAAAACTGAAAGACATCAGCGTAAGCGCAGACAAAGGAACTGTGACGGTAAGCGAGATTACCGGAACAGACCAGGCAACTGGCTCAGCAAAAATAACCTATACAGCTCCCTTTGTATTGGGCGCTGCAAAAATCACCATTGTGGTTAACGATCAGGCTCAGCAGCAGGTAATCGCAGATGTTGCGGTAGATGTTACGCAGCATCCTCCCATCGAACTCACGGGCGGAAATGTGGAAGGGGAATGGGGTCCTTTTCTCACCTATCATGTTACAGGCAAGCTCACCGTTGCCGAAGGTAAATCATTGAAAGTACGTGAAGGTACTACGATCATTATGGATGGTGATGGTAAACCCGTCACCAGCCCCGCTATGACAGTGATTGGAAATTTCTATAGCTATGGCACTGAGCAAAATCCAGTTGTATTCACTGTGCCTGAAGCGAAGCGTACCAAAGAAAATATTTTTGCCGGATTGTGGGGAGGTATTTCTGCTACTGCCAAGTCAACAGAAATGGTGGTGCTTTATACGCGTATTGAATATACAGGCTTACCTGGTGTAAAAGGAACCGATATCGTTGACACCGGTGAAGTGGCGGAAGGTGATCCTACCTATGCATTGTATTTCACCAACCCCAATGGAAAAATTGTAGTGATGAACTCTACCTTTTCCTATACGGTTGATGTAGCGGTACAGATCAATCAGGGATCGTTACTGGTTGCCAACAATATGTTTATCTTAAATGGTAAAAGCGGTGGAGAATCCATCAACCTGAAGAGCGGAGCAGTGGGTGATATTGCTTTCAATACCTTTTATGCTTCGGCTACCAATGGTGTGAAGTGGTCCAACTCAGGTGACCGCTCGCCACAAAACAATGCGAATGTCTATAACAACACCGCTCTCAATTGCGGATGGCGCCAGACCAAAGCCGGTCGCGGTGGTTCGTTCAACCTGGAGAAGGGCGGCCGTGGACAAGTGTATAATAACATTGTAGTGAACAGCAAGTATGGTGTACGCTTTCCAAACACACCGGATAATCCGGATTTGACCAATTCAAAAGTTGGATACAATTTATATTTCGGTAACAATGATGAGAGTGTAACCGGTTTCTATCCTACCACCGGGTCACTTGTAAAACCGGGTTCCTTTGAAACTTCTAATGACGTTTCAGGCGCTAAAAATGAAAACGATCCAAAGTTTGTCAGCTTCAATGTAACCACCTTTGATGCTACAGCAGCTAAAAGCTCAAGTAGTGTAAATTTTCCTGCAGCATTTAATTTAAAATTGCAAACAGGTTCTCCTGCGTTAGGTAAAGGCAAAACAGGTTTCACTACCAACTTCACCAGCTTTAGCCTTGACGGCAAGACGCATACTGTGCCTGCACCTGCTTCATACATCGGTGCATACGGAGCTAATTGATAGTATAAACCAGATAAATAAAGAGGTTGTCTCGAAATCGGGACGACCTCTTTACTATTTAGATACTATAGCGATTTTCGGTTTGTTTACTCTGTATTCGCTTGTTATTCTCCTCATTACTGCTACTACCTGGGGTTTTATAGTTAAGGCCGCAGTTAGTAAAGAGAGTGGAAGTACAGGCAGGTCTTTGGGGAAATCTTTGTGACCGAAGAAGGAAGGCATTAAAAAAGAAAGCCCTTCCACCTAACAGGAAGAGCCTTCACGCTATGACAGAATAAATCCTAAACCTGATTCAAAAGTAGACCTTCGTTTTTTTACTTAAGTAAATACAGTGTTACAGTTTTGTTACTCTTAGGTAAAGTTTGGCACTGTCCTGTTAAACGATTTAACAATCGCCTTTTTTATTATTCATACCTCATCATTGAAGAAATCGCCACAGACAACGCAAAACTGCTGAGCGTTTGATTTGTTGATACTCTATCCTTGCTGAAGAACCGGTTGTTGATACTTAGATTGTGAATATCCGCGATATTAAATATAACTTTACACATAATCATTTGTATAACTTGAATAAACCTTCAGTAGAAATGAAAATCAGTAAAAAAGAATTAAGTCAGCTGATAAGCGAGTCAATAAAGAAATCCCTCGCTAAATTAAAATTAGCCAAACCATCAAAGAAAATTGATAAGCTCTTGACGAACGCATCAACAAAGGTGGCTGAAAAAGTGAAAAGTGAAATAAAGCGGGAGATGAAGAAGACAGAGAAAGCACTTAAATCGTCCAATAAGAAATTAAAGAAAGTAATGGGGCGGATCAAAGAGAAATAAACGATCTCTTGTTCCTGCAGTGCACATTAAACTGAATCTCCGGATGCGTCAATAATTTTAAGTAATGGACAGATCAGCAGATGATTCGTAACTCATGGCTTTATAAAACTTCTTCCAGAGCTGCTTTCCGTGTAATGTGATTTTTAAATGTTTCCTTGTCACCTAACAATAAATCGTGGGTTTCAATAATATGGGCATCGATGGTAGCAGGAGTTACTCCTCCCTTGAAAGCAAGGAAGCTGGAGTCGATAGTGCTGAGTGTCTCCAGTGTATTGGGTGCGATGCGCACATGATAGTTGGATTCATTTTGCTGCGAGAGAATCAATGGTACATGCCCTGAGTTTTGTAACAGGATCAACTTATCAATGTCGCTTAAAAATTCCCCGATGGTATGATTAAAGTTTTTATACTCCAGATCAGACAAGGAAATAAATTTCCACATAGATGAATTCGTAGAGTTCTTATTCATTCAGTTATATTTTACCGTTTAACAGCATACCCACAATAATCAGTGCGATGACTAGTCCCGTAAGAACGAACAGCACCTTTCTTTTTCCATGAAATAAAACACCTAACATAAATTTACCGGTTACGATTGCGTTCGCTTTTTGATAACACAAGTTACCTATAGACAAAATGATAAGGAGAGAGGATGCTATATAAATTTTTTACATGATTAAAATTTTGTTGCCTTTCAGGTAAAGGATATAAACAGGAACCCGATCCCTGCTTTAACAAATTCAATTCGCTGCTCAAATTGGGAAAATAGTTTAAACTCAAGGATATCAGTGTGAATGGATGATTCAATAGGTTTCCAATAAGATGAGGATGGATGGGATAAAAGCCTTCACTACAAACTACATCTTTGATACAAGGCGTATCGCGACAAAAAAAGGAATATCCGCGTCATTCTTTCTTTTGCTGTTGCACACGTTTAAAAATTGTTAGTGATTTGGTTCAAAGATCATGGATCGGTGGTAATGAAAAAGATTGTATTCTGTTTTATATTAATGTCACAAATGGTTAATGGCCAGCAAAAGGAAATACCATTATACAATGGGGTCGCTCCGGGTTCTGAAAACTGGACATGGCGCGAAAGTGTAAATAATAAAAATAGTGTAAAGGTGATGACTGTCTATAATGTAGTTCATCCGACCCTGACGGTCTTCACCCCTGACCCTGCCGTTGCTAATGGAACTGCAATTATTGTCAGCCCGGGAGGCGGCTTTCATTTTTTAGCCATCGATCACGAAGGGACGGAAGCCGCCAGATGGTTAATCAAAAAAGGGGTTACTGTTTTTGTATTGAAATACAGGTTGGTTCATATTGTCAGTGACAATCCATTTGATGATATGCTCAATGCGGAAGATAAGAAGGCCTGGGACGATGAAGCCCTTCCTGTCATTCCGTTAGCTATTGCGGATGGACGACAGGCAATTTCCTTCGTAAGGAGCCACGCAACTGAATACAACGTAGCTTCTGACCGGATAGGCATCATGGGATTTTCAGCAGGCGGGAGAATTGCAGCATCGACTGCCTTTAACTATGATACTGTTAACCGGCCTGATTTTGTTGCTGCGGTTTATGCAGATATGCCGGAGTCAATGCAGATTGCAGCTGGGTCGGATGCTCCACCGCTATATCTGACATGTGCGCAGGACGATGAGTTTGGATTTGCTTCTCATGCCATAAGCATGTATAACAAATGGTATGCAGCAAAGCGTCCCGTTGAGATGCACCTGTTTGCTAAAGGAGGACATGGCTTTGGTGTAGGCAATCCGGCCAATACAACTTATCAATGGATCGACCGGTTTGCGGAATGGTTAACAACGCAGAGTTTAATGAAATCCCGGTAACAACCGGGACAAAAGAAAATAAAAAGGATGGTTATGAATTTCATGACCATCCTTTTCACAATTTTCAAACAGGTACTATATACCTATGGAGAAACCCGCAGTGATAGCGATGGATTGATTGTTGACTTTAGAAGCAGCCGATTCAGCGATGTCGGTAAGCCCGTGCGTATATCTGAAGTCCACCAGGATACGCATATCGGGAACAATTTCATAATTGAGCCCGATGCCACCAGTCAAGCCAAAATCAAACGTTTTGAAGATGCTTTCATAGTTGTCGATATCTACGCGGTCAGCACTTCCTGTTTTGCTTTTTGCACTGGTCAGAAATCCAAAGGAAGGTCCCGCAAAAAGATTGGGACGGAATTTTCCGTCACGGTTAAAGAAGACACGTGCTACAATCGGCACCTCTACATAATTAAGCGTTTGTTTTACATTTCCCTGTTTGGCGCCTTTTTGTGCGTACAACAGTTTACCGGTAAAGCCATACGTATTACGAATGCTGTAATTCAAATTGGCGCCCAATAAAAATCCGGTTTTGAAATCAGAGCTACTGGCATCCTGTCCGTACTTAGAAAAGCTGGGACCTGCTTCAAGCCCGATGCTCCACACGTTGTCGCTGGCTTGTGCCTGAACACGTGATGAGAAAGCAATAAAAAGAAGGAGTATAACTCCCGAAAAAAGGAACATGTATTTTTTCATGTATGGTGTCATAGTTTTAATTTTATAAATACAGCACTACAATACTGAGTCCCGCTGGAATAGGGGTGAATGACGCTTTTTCGCAAGCAGAATGAACCTGTTAATGGAATTCTTTCCCCACTTCACAAGTATTTCAATCAGGCGCAGGTTTTTAATATGGTACGGGGAATGATGTGAAGAATTTGTATCGCAAATCAATAGGTACAACCGTTGATTTGCGATACCCGGAAAGAAATGAAATCCAGTAGCAGGACAGGCTTCACAGTTGATTTCCTCATGTAAGCACCGGGCTAAAACAATGGCTTGATGGGCGTTGTGTCCCTTTTTAAAAATGGATTCCCGTTGTTTAAATTTTAAATTGTAGATGTTGATTGACCCTCTGACTCTGGTAATGACCAGGACCGTGGCTATTAGACATCTTATTAAAATTTATTTTAATCTATAAGGAGGAACGTTTATTCCTATCTTTATTCAATAGAACAAAATCGTTTAGCTCCTTGAAAATAAAGATCTTTCTGTATCCTCTTTTAGGATTGTTGCTATCCTGCTCTGGCACATCGCGCGTATCTTCAAAACGTTCACTCAATGATTTTTCACAATGGCGTACTGGTCATGATCCGCTAACCGTGCAGCTGGTTCCGGCAACAGGAGATGATCTATTGCTCCGGGAAAAGAACAAAACAGTTGTTCACGTACGGTTCCGGGTGAAACAATACGGGGAAGTATCTTTTCCACTCAATAGTAAAACACCGGAAGGGGCTGAAGCGCTGAAGACCGATTTATCTGAAAGTAAAGCGATACACATCACGTACCGGGCCAATCAGGAGTTCATTCTGCAACTGCGGCAAACCGGTGTTCACGGTGGCGTTCATCCTCACGTACTTATACCTGCTTCCAAAGAATCCACAACCGTCACTATCCCCTTCACGGAATTCAAAGGAGGTAAAACACCACTGGACTTAACCGATGTAGCCAAATTCAATTTTGCTTTCTTATCGAATAATACGGAAGAGGGATATGCAGAACTGAAAATAAGTAGTTTTACGATAGACAGAAGCAATAATCGGAAGGAATTAACGATCAGGGATTGATTTCCGGTCGCGTTCAAAGGGCCATTGTCTTTCAGCCTTTGCTTTAACAAAGTAGACAACGACTCCCATGCTGATCACGAATAGTCCACCCAGCATCATCTGATAACCAGTGGAGAACAGTATACCTCCCCACATGATGATCACCATGTAGATGGGCCAGGGAAAGAAGGGCATCTTGTAAGGAAATTCTTTTTGCTTTTTCTTTCTGAGCAGGAGTAATCCTACTGCCTGTCCGATAAACTGAATCAGGATGCGCATGGCCAGAATGGCGCTGATCACATCACTTAATTTAAAAAGCAGGCTGAATATAAAAGCGATACCTCCCAATACCAACAGCGATACATAAGGAAAATTTCCGGTAGGGTGCACACGGGCAAAAGCTTTAAAGAAAGCACCATCCGTGGCTGCGGCATACGGGATGCGGCTATAGCCTAATGTTGCAGAGAACACGGAAGCAAAAGCAACTAGCAGAATAAGACACGTTACAATCTTCGCTGCAAGCGGTCCCGACAGCTGCTGCATAAAAAGACTGATCACGAACTCACTGTCTTTGGCCTGCTGCCAGGGGATAACACTCACCACGCTGATGTTCATGCAGAAGTATAGAACAAAGATTCCTGCAATGGAAAGGAACATGCTGCGCGGAATATTTTTGGAAGGGTTGATGATTTCTCCTCCCAGGTGACAGACATTATAGTAGCCGAGGTAACTATAAACACTTTTTACAGATGCGAACCCCAGTGCAGCTACAAAAGTATAATTCAGTGTAAGTCCTTCATTGATGTTGCGAATGGGTTCTGTGATAGTTCCATGCACAAGCCCTCCTCCTATGATCCACACCAGGGTGCCGATGACCGCCACCCAAAGAAATACGCTGATCCTGCCAATGTCTTCGATCTTTCGAAACAGCAAGGCGATCACACAAATGACCACGCTTCCGCTCATCACTTTGGCGCCAAGAGGTGTTAATGGAGTGAGGTAAGAAAAGTAGGAAGCAAACCCGATCGCTGCCGAAGCAATCACGAGGGGAGCCTGGATCATGGTCTGCCATACAAAGAGGAAGCTCATGAGTTTTCCAAAACCATTTTTATGATAGGTCTCCTTTAAGAAATTGTAAGACCCACCTGCCATAGGGAAGGCCGCCCCCAGCTCGCTCCAGATCATCGCATCAACAATGGATAAAATAGCTCCGGCCAGCCAGGCATACAAAAAGTAAGGCCCGTTCATAATGCTGATCACCATAGGCAGTGTGATGAACGGACCGATGCCCACCATGTCTGTCATGTTGATAGCAGTGGCCTGAAGAAGTCCCAGCCGTCTTTCTTGAATCGGCTCAGGCATACAGTACGTCAATTTTCAAAATAGCAATCCGGATTAAAGCCTTACAACTTCTAATGATAACTTATCGTTCCAGATTTACAAAGCCGTTTACATTTTATGAGCGGGGATACTTTTTTACATTCAGCCGCAAACGAAAGAAATCCATTTTATGCAGACTCTTCTTATGATTGAATGAAGTACATCAGATGAAAATAAAAATGCCACAGCGTTGAACCATGGCACTTGTAAACGATGAAGAGTTTACCTTTTTAAATTACAAAAACTAATCAATCGATAACTGATAAATCGATAATCACTATTCCGCGTACCAGTTTCTTAAACGAACATCAATTTTGGCGTTCGATGCATTCACTTGTTTTTTGAAGGCTTCGGTATCACTCAACCCGTTCTGGCCACGATAGTGATAGGGATAAACTATTTTCGGTTTGAAGTCCAGCACAGCAGCAGCGGCTTCATTCACGTCCATGGTATAGGGCAGATTCATACACACAAAAGCCACGTCAATGTTTTTCAGCGCACGCATTTCAGGAATGCCTGCCGTGTCACCGGAGATATACACTACTTTATTTCCGAAGGTAAGCACGTAACCATTGCCACGGCCTTTGGTATGTTTGGCATCGGCCGATTCGGGTAAGTTATACATAGGAATAGCAGCGATGGAAACATCCAGCTTGCTAACAGTTTGTCCGTTGGCTACAACAATGGCCTTTGACTTCAGGTCTTCAGAGAGTTTGTCCGCCACAGCCTGCGGAACCACGATGATGGTAGTGGGCGTGCTGATGGCCTTGAGCGTTTCCACGTTGAAGTGATCACCATGAATATCCGTAATCAGGATAAGATCCGGGGCAGCAATACCTTCAAAGGCTTTGGCTCCTCCGTTGGGGTCGGCATAAATGGTTTTGCCTTTCCAGGTAAGCGCGAGTGTGGCATGGTTGATAGGCTGAATGCTCAAGGGACCTTTGGAGGTTTCGATTACATCGGCAGCAGGGCGTTGGGCGATGGCCATGCCCGACATCAGGGCAAAGAAGATATGGAATAGTGTTTTCATTGCAATTTTAGTTTACTGTTCAAAGGTAAAGTGTTCCGTGAGAATTAAAATCTTTTTAAAAGCCGCGATCTTCCGTTCATCCATTGAAATGCACCCGGGAATATATAATCGGCCAATGCTTTTTATGATTTTGCGTCTACCCGATAGAGATCATTCCTTATTAGTGTAAAAGAAAAGCTGGCCATGCGAATCGGAGGACAATAATCTGCGCATTTATTTAATAGGATTGAAACCGGGACAGGCTGAAGCAAAACAGAATAAATCGGATATCTTGTGGAAAATAAATAGTGTTCATGGATTTGCCGCTTGTTTCTTTCGAATTAAAGGAGAATTATTTACTGGTGGTCGGTCACGGTAAACGCGATAGCCTTACTTCCATGGCGCAGGCCTCGAAGCTCATTTATGAGAAGGTGTTGGAAGCAGGAAGCCGCTACCTGCTGGTGGATTACCGTAATCTTCAAATCCAGGTGCATCTTAGCGAAGCGTTTAATATTGTGAAGCGCTATGAGGCGGTTCAGCCGGAACTTAAGAAATTAAAGATAGCAGCCGTGTTTACCGAGCCGGGAATGAACTTCGGCCAGTACTGGAAAGACATCGGCCGCCAGCGGGGATTCTTTATTGAAATTTTTGAAGACTATGCCGCTGCAGAAAACTGGCTGCATGAACAAATGCAGAATGAAGAAAAGTCGTGATCGAAGCGAGTGTTATTGCATCACAGAAAATAGTATCATAGAGGTAAGTGTTTGTCATGGATTCTAACATCGTGTTCAAAATTATTAAACGTTGTATTGTGTAGTGAGAAACCTGTGAAAGGATTTTCGTTGCAGCGCCTTCCCCGAATTACTTCTGTATCAACGTAGACGCACAATGAACAAACTCCTTCACCTGCTCCTGCAGGATAATCACTGCTTCATTGCTCACGGTGTAGCAAGAATTATAGCGTGCATCAACATAAGCCTGCTCCAGCAAGGCAAAGCGTTTACGTTCTGCTTCCGTGCCGCGCTGAAAGATATCCGCGGCTTCAGGTGAGCAATTCTCGGTCAGCTCCAGTAATCTGCCCAGCCGGTGAGTGGCCGGCAGATAACTCATGTATTTTTTAATGATCGCAGAGGCGGCCTGTTCTGTAGCCTGGTGCAGGAGAAAGAGCACTAACGTCTTCATTCCTGCTATGTTTAGATGTGCTGCGGCTTGTACAAATCCTTCGGCCCGCTGTATGTTCTTGATTGCTTCCTCCTGTTCGGTTGCGTGGTGGTCTTTTGTTTCGCTTGCCACACCCGGGTATAAAAGCAACGGTGTGCCTTTATCGTAAAGCACTTCTCCTTCGCTAAGCACACGGGTAAAAAAAGGATGGTTGTTCTGTAAAGCCATCACCACGGCACCGAGACTGTGGACCTGTGCTGAAAGGATCATGCCTTCATGAGAATGCTTTCGCATCGATTGGGCAATGACTTCCCGTTTTGACTTTTCCGTTTCGCGGATAATCACCAGCAGGTCACCGTGGAGAGTGGCGGAGGGTGTGTGCGCTGTAAAGCAGCTCCAGCTGTGCTGCTGGCGCATGCGCATACCGAAGCAAATGATTTTCTCCGGCTGTACGGCAGCAGCGATGGCCGCGGCTGCTCCCTGTAGCTGTTGCTGATGTAAAGGTGACAAAGAGGATATTACGGATACCATTCCTTTTTAATTGGATGCGTCTTTTTTTTATCAGGAGCGACAGCGCATGATTGAGTTTCCATGTTGTGCTTTATTAAATCAATAAACGAATATAACCATTTTGGATATATAACCAAAATGGACTTATTCACATTTTTACCGCATGGCGAAAAAGGGTACTGGTGAGAAAAGAAAATACAACCGCATCAAAGAGGTGCTGGAACAGCAGGAGCGCACCCAGACCTGGCTTTCCGAACAAATTGATCTTGATTTTGTAACCATTACCCGTTACGTCAACAATCATCGCCAGCCTTCCATCGAAATACTATTTGAGATTGCTAAAATACTGAAGGTAAATGCAAAGGAGCTGCTCAATAGTTAACCAGGAAGAGTGGCTGTGTTTAATCTGATATGATTCCTCTCTGAGGTTTTTCTGATAGCTAGTCGAAATGAAAGCGAGCCACCGAATACTAAATCTGATTTAAGGATGGATGCCGTGGATCACTTATCCATGATTTCTGACCTTAGAGAATTTATACTTCACTTATCTGTAGCCATAGCCGTCACCGCCTGCAGGAACCAGCCGGAGTGAGGTATCCACTGCTCCGTCCAGCGCCACTCGTTGCCCTGGTCTTCTTCTTTGAAGTCGATGCCGGAACCATCTCCTTTGCCATCCTTGCCGGTGATACCGTTGGAGATTCCCCCCGTGCCGGAGCCATGCCCGAACATGGAACTCATATACGGCACGTTGTTTTTACCGAAGCGAAACATAAAGCACATGTCGTATGGATTGCGCCCGAGGATCCACGACACCTGGTTGCTGGCGAAGGTGGAGAGTTCTTCTTTGGTACCCAGTGCTCCTTTGTCGGGATACACAAGGCGGCCTCCTACAATGGCCGCGGCAGCAAGCGAACCGAGGCGTGCATTTTCTCCCTGCCACCACCAGCCGGTTTCGTTATCGTGCGGAATGAAGAAGCCGTCTTTCACTTCTCCCTTATAAAGAAAACTTTGTCTTGCATACCCGAATGGATTAGTGACGGCATGGGTTATGGTTAGATTATAATCCAATGCTTTTTTTATTGTAGCTAATGCATCGGCACGGAATTTAAAGTCCGCTTCCTTATCGAGGTAACGTGCTAACGCAATGACAGGCAGTCCTGCATCGGCCGCATGCCAGAAGGGACGGTTAGTATCGTTGGAAATAAAATAGCCTTGCGCAGTCATGCGGTTGGCAAGATGTTGTGCGCGCTTGCGTGCCTGGTCGCGGTATAGTGTTTTGTTAGTGGCGATCCAAAGCTCGGAGGCAGCCATGAGCGCACAATAATCATCAATAATGTTTTCTTTGCCATCGTCATCGTACTTCGTATTGTTCTTGAGTAAATGAGCAAAGGCACGCTCGGCACCATCGAGGTATTGCTTCGAAGAGAAGTCGCCATCTCTTTGCCACAGCGATATACGGGCAAGGGAAGCGATGGCCATACCTGCGCCTTCGCGAAAGGCACATTGATAATCGGAGGTGGTTTTGCTGTCGGCTAATAATCCCACTACTCTGCGCGCGCCTGGGTTTTTATCGAAGTAGCTGAATACGGTCATGTAAAAATAATTTTCTGCAGAAAGCGACCGCATTAGATAGTCGGCACCATAGATCGCTTCGGTCATCATCGGTTCTTTGGCTTTCAGCTCCGTTAATAAGCCGGAAGCTCTTTCCGTGGCATTGACCATCGACCAGGTCACCAACGGTATCTGCTGGGGTGACATAAAATTCGCATAGGCGAGATGGGAAAAATATTTGCTGATATCACCCGAGGCATCGCACCATCCTCCGTGCAGGTCCACAGTTTTGGTGCTACCGAACAAGATTAGTTTTTTATCGGCTTCGAGTTCCTGTGGCGAGTCGGCACGCTGATGTTTAAAGAAGGTGGCGATAGCAGGTAAGGTGTGCCTGGCAATGGCGTGCTCTTCAATCTGGAAATTGAAAGAAGAAATAATTTTTCCGTTTCTGTTCACCACGAGCCTGTAATAACCGGGTGTCCGGAAGGAAGAAAAATCGGCATTGTAATAGAAGGTGCCCGGAAACCATTCCTTCATTTCCTGGCCTTCGGACAGCGTTCCTTCAAAAACAGTTTCGGTAGTTAATGAATGGATCAGCTGAAAAGCAGTTACTCCTAATGGCTGTGTGCTGCTGATGACGGCTTTCTTCGAACCATGCAGATCGTAGGCCACCTGGTTGGCAAAGATTTTTGTTTCTTCTTTTTTGGAAGAGGTAGTTGTTGTGTCCGGTGTGGCCGCCCACGAGATGGCATCGCGCATCAGTATGGTAAAGTTCGGATCGGCACACACCGATGCATCGTGTCCAATGCCAATATACAGCAGGCGTGCGTAGTCTTCGCTGGTCCAGATCATGGGATGATCGCCCATGGGTTTGTTTTGATTGTAGGTAGCTTCATCAGCAGTAGCAAGTACATGCACGTTGGCGCGTGGGCTTTTGTCAAATTCATACCACTCATCAGTGATGCTGAAAGAAGCAGGAAGATTTTTGGTAACGGGATGAGTCCGGTCTTCGATCACCACGGTTCCTTTTTGCAATGCAGGGTGTGGCGAGTACACCGCATCACCCATGGCCTGCTCAAACCATTGCCAGTAAGGAGTGCCGGGCAACAGGAAATCTTTACCGGTAAGTCCGGCCGCATGAACAGCAATAAATCCTTTGCCACGCTCAATGAAATTCTGTGTGGCCATCTGTTGTTGCGGAGTAAGATCGAAGGGGGCCAGGTGCAGGGCAATCAGCACCTCATAATTGATGAGGTTGTGCTCGTTGATCTGGCTGGAATCACGCGTGAAGTCGATCCTGAAGTGATGATCGGCCGCCAGTTTTTCAAAGAAAGGTTTGGCCTTGACAATCATGGGGTCGTGATCGGGGTCACTGGAAGCCACCACGAGTACGCGAATGTCAGGACTTTGGCCTTGCGCGTAAGATACATTCATTCCGAATGCCATTGTGATGATGGATACTATTTTCAGTAAGAAGAAAAATCGTTGGCTGTTTATGGTCATAAAATCAAAAAGAGGAGCGAAGCGGGTGAGATATATTTATTCAATATAGTGAGTCTTGCGTAGAAGCTCTAACAGAAACCGGAAGAGTGACGCGTGGCGCAGCATTTTTTAGTTTACGCGTTGTTGCTCAATTACTTGAATGTTGTTGGTTGGGATAGACTGAGCCGTGATCTGATTCTAATGCCAATATATGGAGACTCTGTTTTTATTACACGGAAGAGGCGGAATTATAAAATCGTACTTTCGTGATGGCCCTTTTATAACTAAAAATCACCTAACAAAAATAGATTCATCCCTTTGCAAAGAAGGAGGAGGCAAATGCAGGTATTTCAGTACATCGAAATCACAATTGGAAAGGGATTAGTTAAATTTGAATTTTAAGTACCCCCGAACCAAAAACCGGTTTCACGGGTTGCAGTTTCTAATTCATACCCGCGATGGAGATATTAAAATTGGAAGGTGGCGATGATACGCCCTCAGTCGTTTTGGACAAAGACAACCGGATCTTTGAAATCACAGGGCGATCATTGCCGGAAGATACGGTGGGATTTTATCAGCCGGTAGTTTCCTGGATTACCTCGTATGCGCACGAACCTCTTCCTTCCACCCACTTTACTTTCAGGCTGGATTATTTTAACACCTCTTCTTCCAAGGTGATTCTTGATCTGCTCAAGCAGCTGAAGGAAATCAAGGGAATGTGCATCGTATGGTATTACCAGGAAGACGATGAAGAGATACTGGAAGCAGGCAAAGAGTATTCCGAACAGGTTGATGTTCCTTTCGACTTCAAAGCCTATTAAACTTATGGTCTCCGTTCGATACGTTTACGCACTTAATAATCCTGGTTGCTGAAGTTTTCTTTAGCCTGATCTTGTTATATTTTCTGTCATAAAGAATTAAGCTCTTGCCTGCGGAAAATGTACATGCAGCAAGCAAGAGTATATAAAAACATTTTTTATGGAGTTACTTTTTAAAGATGGAGGCTCCGAATAAAAGAACGAGCACAAATCCAACGATAAAAATAAAGAAGAGAACTTTTGCGATGCCTGCAGCACCCTCAGAAATTCCTCCAAATCCAAAAATTCCTGCAATGATTGCAATGACGAAAAAGATAGCGGCCCAGCGTAGCATAATTGTAATGGTTAAATTGATTTATACATTATCCAGGTTAAAATCCTGTGCCAGCGGAGTGTGAATCTTGTAAACTGGAAATTTTCATTTAATCGCAGGCGATCATCTTTCTCTCTCGTTTGAAATCAGATAACCCATGCCTGAAGGATGGAAATCCCGGGCAGTAAATGACAGCCCTGTTTTCCGGGGGCAATTTCCTTTGGTTGGAGATCCTTCGGTAATCAGTTGGACTAAGATCCCTACCATCAGAATGAAGTCTTATTGATCTGGTAGCAGCAACCGGTGCCAGTTAAAAAGTGAGACGCTGCAATATTTTACGTATATTGAAAAACGATTTACATACAGTTAGTTTGACTTAACCTTTACATTATGTTTGGACTTACCTCACTCGGTATCTTTCATACCATTATCAGCCTGCTTGCAGTTATTGCCGGTGCAATTCTCCTCATTCGCGATAGAAAAATTTCCTGGGACACCTCCATCGGGAAATTCTATGTTGTTGCTACCATCATTGTCTGTGTTACCGGGTTCGGGATATTCCAGCATGGTGGCTTTGGTAAACCACACGCACTGGGTATTCTTACCCTGATTGTGTTTTGCATTGCCTTTGCCACCAGTAAAAAGAGTACGCTGTTCGGTCGCTACACACCTTATGTGGAAACCATTAGTTACTCCACTACTTTCTTTTTTCACCTGGTCCCCGCTATTACAGAAACCGGCACACGACTTCCATTAAGTTCACCACTTGCTTCCAGTCCTGATGATCCCAACATTCAGGCTGCGATTGGTATTTGCTTTGTATTGTTTGTGATCGGAGTTGCGTTGCAGGTAAGAAGCCTGCGTGGAAAATTGCAAAGAGCTTAGTTCAGATTCTTTTATAAGATCATTGAGCCCTGGTCATCGATCGGGGCTCTTTGATATTTAGCGATTCGCTGATGACAAAAGAGGTATATTCACTATATAATTTCCTTGTTATGCGTCTTTTTCTTGTATTGATTTATATACTGGCAAGTGTTGTATGTTTCGCACAGACTTCTGTAGTCAACGCGGATACGCTATGGATACACAGGATGGCCAGTACGGAAGACGAAGACCTGGATTCTTATTTCCCTTTATTGAAATGCAAAGCGAAACCGGCACTGGCGGAACGTATCAATAAAACATTGCAGATGGAGGAACTGGGGTTTGTTTTAAATGAGCAAAGAAAAGCCAGTCTGCAGAAGCAACCGGAAAATGTAGACGAGCGGCTAAATGTGATCTTTACCATCAGCTATCCCAACAGCAGATTGATTATTGTTGATATTGGTCGTTTTGAAAGAACCACCCGTATGGCGCTTAGTGGAAATTATAAATATCAGCGTCACTATTTTGATGCGGTTACGGGAGATCCGGTCTATCTGAAGTCTTTCTTTACAGAAGATGGATTTGTCCGGTTGAATGCAAAGGTGACAGCACTGCTGCGAAAAAGTTTTATTGAAACCATGAAGAAGTACACCCCGGAGTTTACCGCCAGCGGTGAAAAAGCTTTTGATGAAGAATGCGGATGTAACTGCACCAAAAACATCGATCATTCTTTCTGCAATGGCAGCGGAAGCATGGATTTTCTTCCGGGAGGTGGCATTACGTATTCAATTAATTCCTGCCATTGGATGGACCCCGGAAATCCCGATGATCATTATACCGCATCCTTTACTGCAGAACAGATAAGGCCGTTGCTATCGGAATATGGAAAGTACCTGACTGCCGGAGGAACGTATGTGACAAGCAGTTCTCCGTTCTACCGGGTATGGAAAGGAAACATTGGCGGCAAGATACCTGTTACTTTCATCTTGTATGCATCATGCAGTCCGGGAGACATTACCGGACTGGAAGTGTATGACAAGTTTGGAACATCAATTAAGATGGGTGGTACCTTTAGTAATAACCGGCTTAAAATAAGTGAACTCACGGCTGATGGCAATCCGGTAGCAATTGTCGAAGCAACCCTTCAGGAAGGTAAGCTAATCGGCAGCTGGACCAAAGCAGACAAATCAAAAACACTTGCGTTTGAAGCAGTAATTGCCAATTTGTTTTAAACAAAAACAATAGATATTTGTACTTGGCAGAAGACAAACTAAAAGTGATGGTATTTGTTCCATGAAGGAAAATCAAAGTTTGTATTTTTGAAAAATTAACCCACAATTCATGAAATTAACTTTTTTATTCCTTTTAACGGGATTTACAATAGCAATTGCACAAGTTCCTACTCTTGATGTAAGCGGTTCCAGTGTTGGTGGTTATGGTTCTGTAAAATTTAATAATCCTTCTGAACTTGGTCAGAAATCAGTGAATAATCTGGAGTACTCTGAAGTACGAGGTAGATGCTATTGGGGGAATGAATGGACTCCGGCTTTGTTAACCTTAAAGGGAGGTAATTTTGTGAAGATGCCAAAGGTTAAATTAAATCTTTTCACGAATGATATTCATTATATTGATAAAAATGGCAGTGAGCTGGTAGCTCAATCGGGATTGGTAAAAAGAATGATCTTGTATTCAAATAGGGATACGCTTGAAATCATTGCAATTTTTCAAAGTCTTGCCAATAAAGCATCAGATTATAAGGAGGCTTTTTTTGAAATTTTGAATGAAGGGAAAATTCAGTTATTGAAAAAGACTACCGTGAATTTAAGCAAGCAAGATTATGACCCATCTGTTGGTAAAGCGGAGTATAAATTTATTTCTTCTACAGATTATTTTATTAAGGATGATAATAAGGTGACCATCTTTAAAAAATTTAGCAAAACGGCTCTTTTTTCAATGATCAATCCGAGTAATGAATCCGAAAAATGGTTGGTTTCAAATGAGAATAAATTGAAAACTGAAGCGGATGTCATTGCATTTTTGAATTTTTCCAATAAGGAAGAAAGTAGATAGCTTTGTGATTGTTCTATTCTTCTATAATTAAAGATAAAAACACACTCTTCTCTTTTGCATACGTCAGCGTAAGCTTATGCATGGCGCGTGTGCAGGCGATGTAGAGCAGACTCTTATCCATGTCAGTCTGATAATTGCGGGCTGAAGTGAATGGGATGATCACTTCATCGAATTCCAAACCTTTCGCCAGGTGGACGGTGGTGAGCACAATACCTTCTTTGAAGGAAGTACTATCGGAAGTGAGCAGATGGATGTCGGAGGCTTTCAGCTCCTGATGCAGGAACGCTGCCTGTGGTTCCGTTTTACAGATGATACCCAGTGACTGATGTTTGGAGCTGCGAAAATCAGCAATCCGCTTTTTGAGCTCCCCGGCTTCTTCCGCATTACTATCTAATCCGATCACTGCCGGCTGCTCTCCATGTCTTTCCATCGCAATGAGGTTGGGGTTGGGAGCGATCCGTTGCGCAAAGGCGCTGATCTCAAATGTAGACCGGTAGCTCCGGAAAAGTTTTACAATATCGGCCTGCGGAAAAATCTGTTCTATTCCTTCCGCAGAAGAAGCACTGTACGGATTTACCTGCTGGCTTACATCACCCAATATGGTTTTTTTGCATCGGAATATGCGCGACAATACAGAATAGTGAATAGGCGTGTAGTCCTGCATCTCATCAATCAGCAAGTGCTTCACGTGATCATACGGGATAATGCCTTCCAGCCTGATCTTGCAATAGATCAAAGGAAAAACATCGGCATATTCAAGGAGCCCACCAGGCCCCATCCTGAACAAATTCTCTTTCCCCATCCACGCATAAAAATCCTTGTACACATCCATCACATTGTCGAACTTAAACATGCGGGGCACTGCCTTCCAGATCTGATTTTTTTCAGCCCCTGTCAGTTTCCGTTTGGTGTTGTCTTTCACATAGTCCTGAACATTTTTGATGACTTCAGGAAAGCGTTTCAATAGGGGAAGACGGTGATAGGCTTTAAATCGTTCCAGTATAAACGGAAAAGGAACTACGGTGCTGCCCACACGCAGCTCATCAAATATAAAGTAATTGTTTTCGATGTGAACGAAGTACTGGTTGAGCTTGCTCAAAAACTCAAATGAGGATTTGAAGCGGATACGTTCAATGAAGGCCGCATCGTTTTTCTCCAGCAGCAAAGACACCTGTTCAAAGAAGCGCTGGAAAGGAAATTTGTTTTCCAGTACTTCCATGGCCAAATCGTCCATCCCTATTTCCGGGATATGCTCTTCTCCAAGCTCCGGCAATACATTCGATATGTAATCCGCAAATACTTTGTTGGGGGAGATGATGAGTACATCTTTTGCTTTAATGGTATCTCGGAAGCGATACAGCAAAAAAGCAATACGGTGCAAGGCGATGGAGGTTTTTCCCGAACCAGCTACACCCTGTATAATCATCACCGGTGCGGTCTCGTTGCGGATGACTGCATTCTGATCGCGCTGGATAGTAGCCACGATGTTCTTCATCTTATCGTCACCGGACTTGCTCAGCTCTTTCTGAAGAATGTCATCGTGGATGTTCAAGCCATTCTCGATCATGAATTCCATCGTGCCTTCCTTGATCTTATACTGGCGTTTTAATTCAATTACTCCGGAGATTGGACCCGAGGGAGTAGTGTAGGAGGCTTCACCCAGCTCAAAATCATAAAACATGGAAGAAATGGGGGCACGCCAGTCATAGATGAGGTTGCCGCGAACGGTTTCATCAAAGTACGTATAGATGCCGATGTACACCGGAGTTTTCTCGCCCGTCTTTGTGGTGATGAAATCAATGCGTCCGAAGTAAGGAGAATCGATCAGCTTCAGTAATTTTCTTTTTCGCGCCACGGCCGTTTCGCCTGTAAAAGCCATCCGGTTGATGGATTGTCCCGCAGACACCATGTCCGCATCATCCATGCCCGACTGATTTTCATAAATGTATTCTTTATTCTGCCGCAGTTCGGTAGAGAAATGCTTCACGCTATCATCAGCCCTCCTGATGGCCAGCAACAGCTTTTCTTTTATTTCCTCCAGGTATTCGCGCTCTTCGTATTCGGTAGTATTGATCATGCTAATTAATTCAAAGTTTCTCCCATGGGAGTATCAATCAATGCGCAAGTTAAGACAAAACGCAAAGCTATTTTCTTATATTAACTTTACATAAACAGAATATCCTGACATAAACTGAATCTTCTTAACGACTATGAGTAAAATTACCGTTACACTGATTGCTTCATTAGTAATTCTGACGTTTAGCCTGTGGGCGCAATCGCCAATCATTGTTAAAACAAAAACCCGGAAAGTAACCGTTTATCTCAGCGGGGCCGAGATGAATTTTAAGGAAACCGTTGTGCTGAAGCGTGGCGAGAATGTTATTCAATTTAAAGGACTATCTTCTTCCCTGGTCAATGAAAGTGTTCAGGTGGCGGTGGAAAATGGCGTAGAACTGGTCTCTGTTTCAGCCAAATCGGAGCAATTACTTCCCAACGAGGTTAATCCGGAATTGCGTGCGATGAACGATTCCATATCCGTATTGGAAGATCAGATCGTGATGATTGATAACCAGATCGATGCTTATAACATGGAGAAGCAGACCCTGATTCAGAATCAGAGAATAGGTACAACTTCGGCTCCCGTGCTCCTGCAGGAACTGACAAAGGCGGCTGATTTTTTCAGGGAGCGAACGTTAAAAATAAATAATTCACTCACTGTCTTAAATAAGAAACTAAAAATACTCAACAACCGCCTGACCTTTGCCAGGGAAACGTTGAATAAGGAAAGCGCAAAGACAGATACCTCGCGCTATGCGTTGGAGGTGATCGTAAATTCAAAGGAAGCAGGGGCGATGGACTTTGCAGTGCGTTACCTCGTTACCGGGGCAGAGTGGCAGGCCTCTTACGATATCGTGGCCACTGAAATTGATAAACCGGTAGCACTTAAATATAAAGCACAGATTTACAATAATACTGGTATTGACTGGAAGGAGGTAACCCTTTCGCTTTCGACAGGGGATATTTCAATCAGCGCCAGCCGTCCTTATCTGACCGCATGGATTCTAAACTATTCCTCGGTCGCCAACGAAGGATATATAAATACATTGAGTCAGAATATAAGTCAGACCAAACAGGAAAATGAAGTTGCCATCGAAGAGCGGGCGGCATCCGAATTGAATACAACTTTCAATATTGAACAGCGCCATTCTGTGAAAGCAGATGGCACACCGTATCACATTCAGCTTACTACGGAAATGCTTCAGGCTTCTTTTGAATATTTGTCCGTTCCCAAGATGGAGCTAAGCGCATTCTTAATCGCCAAAGTAACCGGATGGGAGAAGCTGAATCTGATTGATGGCACAGCAAATATCTACTACCAAAATACATATATCGGAGAATCAACGATCAGCACGCGTTTAATTGGAGATACGTTAGAACTTTCGATGGGACGTGATAATCAGGTAGTGGTAAGTCGTACCAAGCTGGAGGATAAAGGAAGCACACCTGCCATCGGAGCAAAGCGAAGTGAATCGTTTATTTATGAGATACAGGTTCGCAATAACCGGGCGGTACCAGTGGCCATTAAAATACAGGATCAGGTTCCGGTGGCACAAGAAAACGATATTGTTGTTGAGGTAGCAGATATTTCCGGTGCCAACCTGGATGTATCATCGGGCCGCCTGCAGTGGTTTAAAACATTGCCTCCGGGTGATGTATTGAAATACCGGATTGCCTTTGCAGTAAGATATCCCAAGAACAAAACCGTTACTATCAGGAAAAGTCGCATGATCAGAACTCCGCGCTACAGACACTAATGTGTTTTGGTTGATATAGCATTTTTATGAGCAAGAAGGATACTATAAAAGAAAATTATGTAGCACACTTCTTTTCATGGCATTACATTTTATTCTGTTAATCACATCAGCAGATTACATTCTGCTTTGTTTAACGTTTTAAAAGTAAGTGCCATAGAAGATTTGCGGAACAATGATCAGCTGCTAAAACTCCTCATCGATCATTGCCTTATTCATAAAAGCACCTGCCTTAGTGCCAGAGGCTACTGCCACCGCTAAAGATCGCATGGTAGAATTGTCTCCGGCAGCATACACACCTTCAACAGAAGTTAATTGAAAATCATTTACTGTGATCAACCCCATATCATTCAGTGCACAACCCAACTGTTGCCCAATGGAGGAATGTTGCGTGAAGGGTACTCTTGCAAAGAGTGCATCGAGGGTGGACTCACTTTCATCTGAAAAGATAAGGCTGTGGATGTTACCGTTACTGTGAGCTACCGACTTCACTTCTTTTTCAATGACAGTGATGTTGTGTGAGTGAAGCTTTAAAAGTTGTGTTTCAGTCAGTCCGTGGGCTCCATTGGTAAACAGGGTGATGTACTTTGTCCATTGATGAATGAGCTTACTCATTTCATAAGCCGTTTCCCCATTGGCGAAAATGCCAAATCGTTTGCCGCTTACTTCATAACCATGGCAATAAGGGCAATGCAATACCGATATCCCCCAGCAGGCAGCAAAGCCGGGTATAGCGGGTATAAGATCCGTAATGCCCGTAGCTAATAAAAGTTTGCGTGCCAGAAAGAAAGAGTTATCATCAGTGAATACTTCGAAACATTCCTCTTTTTTTATGGCTTTGACAGCCGTGCCCGCATAAAATGATACGGACGGATAACGAAGCACTTGCTCTTTTGCTTTTGCCGTAATAGCTGCAGGAGTTTCTCCATCCTGCGTGATGAAGTTGTGTGAGTGCGGAGTCTGCCAGTTACATGGCTTGCCACTATCAATGACCAGCACTTTGCGTAACGATCTGCCGAGCGTCATTGCTGCGGAGAGTCCTGCATAGCTTCCTCCAATAATAACAACATCAAACGCTGTGTTCTGATTACTCATAGTTGAATGCAAAACATAAACTTAAACACAGTATCATTTAATTGCAACAATGTTGCATATTTATTTAAAGTACAGCTTAATGAATTAGTCGCGTCACTTGATCAGGTAATGGTTCGACTTATATACTTCAGAGCACCGTGAGAGTTTGCATTGAAAACAGGGCAGAATAATCTTGCGTGACGTATTCGAAGCCGCACAGTTGTTTTCGGTTATTCCCTCTACAGCAGCGCTTATGGCGGCAGCTTCACCATTAGGTTATCTCAGTAAATCGGTAAATATTTGGCGTCTGAAAATTTAAGGGAAGCCCATGATAACGAAAAGTGAAATTGAAGAACTATTGAGCCGGATAAAAAAAGCCGATGGGCAATTTGCTGCAACAACTGAATTAATTCCAAACTTAAAATCGGAAGTGGAAGAAGTAGTCAATCTAAAAGGTGAACTTCAGGTTACCCGCTTTATTCAGGTAGAAGCAAAAATAACAGAGCTGGAAACCGGGATTGATTTCTTAAAGGAGAAGCATAAAAACGACTTCAAATAAGTCCAGGAGTGGTTTAAAAAAAGTAATCTGGTTTAAGAAGTAAATTAAACCCGTTGGCCTGCATGTAGAAGCCATAATTGTTTCGATCCCCCTTTGCTTATCCCGGCAAACCCTTTCCAGCCAGAATCAGCTACCATCATCTGCCATCTTCTTCGTTTGGTATATAAGACATTGTCCGCGGACAATAATAATCGGATTCGCTCCATATTCTTAAGTACTGATCAGGTTACAATCAGTACTTAATCCTTTTCAAAAATAACAATCTTCTTATCAAGTGCCTTGTAGGGGGGCGATTGACTTTGTTACGTCTTTAGGTCATCAATTGCGCTTTTTTAACGATTCATCAAACCTAATCCCTATGAAAAAACTGTACTATTTTAAGTTTTGTCAACTCCTAACTGCCTGGTTAATAGTTGTAATGATTCCATTTCAGGCGTGGGCCCAGGTTTCTGTCAGCGGAACAGTTACCTCATCGGATGGAACCGGAGCCATGCCCGGAGTGAATGTAGTTGTAAAGGGTACCAGCCAGGGTACTACTACCGATTCCGATGGCAAGTTCGTGATATCGGCTTCATCACCAGAAACAGTACTGATCTTCAGCTTCATTGGCCATGCTTCCCAGGAAGTAACGGTTGGCGACAGAACTGTAATTAACATTGTATTAGCCCAGGATGTTCAAACCCTGAACGAAGTAGTAGTAGTAGGCTACGGAACTCAGGAAAAAGTAAACATGACCGGTGCTGTAGCGTCTATAAAAATGGACGAGAGGTTCGGCAGCAGAGCGCTTACCAACTTGTCTTCTGGTCTTGGAGGTCTTGTACCTGGCCTGACAGCAGCACAAAGTTCCGGTATGGCAGGTAGTAACAGTAACGCTACGCTGTTGATTCGTGGTTTAGGTTCCGTTAATGGTAGCGGTCCGTTAGTTGTTGTGGATGGAATGCCGGATGTTGACATCAACCGGTTAAATCCGAATGATATCGAAAGCATCTCTGTATTGAAAGACGCTGCATCCGCAGCCGTATATGGATCGCGTGGTGCGAATGGTGTTATCCTCATCACTACCAAGTCAGGCAAAGGCATGCAAAAGACGAGCATTAATTACACCGGCTCGTATGCAGTAACACAGCCTACCAAGGCATATAACTTTATGGCCGATTATCCGCGCGCACTTACTTTGGAACAACGTGCTGCAGCGGTGAGTAGCTCTACGTTGCCATTCAGGACGGGTACTATTGACCAGTGGATGGCGATGGGTATGGTTGATCCTTTGCGTTATCCCAACACGGATTGGTGGAATGTGATTATGCGTGACGGTACTGTTGCCAACCACAACCTTTCTATGTCAGGTGGCAATGAAAAATCTAACTTCTTCATTTCTGCCGGTATAATGGATCAGAAGGGGATACAGATCAACAATGATTTTAAACGCTATAACGCACGTCTCAATTATGACTATAAGTTGAGAGATAATATGAACGTAGGTTTTAAATTCAATGGCAACTGGTCAGAATATACCTACTCTTTGCTGGATGGGTTTACGGATGCCACACCAACCAACACCGCTGGTAACGATTTGCAATACGCCATCGCGGGGATCACGCCTTATGATCCTGCGACTGGTTATTTCGGTGGTGTGATGGCGTACGGAGAAAATGCGCAGGCCTATAACCCATATACCGTTTATGTGAATAACCTGAGTAAACAAAACCGTCAGGAAATAAATCCCAGCATGTATATCGACTGGACTCCGATAAAAGGATTGACAGCACGTATCGATTATAACCTTAATTATTACAATCAATTCAGTACGGCAGCACCAATGCCTAACAAAGCGTTTAATTTTCAAACCAATGCTTTTGGTTCGCGGGTATATATAGGCGATAACGCTGGTATATCGAATACTACGAACACCGGGTATAAGACACAACTCAATGGAAGGTTAACGTATAACAAAACGCTAGCTGAGATTCATAAGATCGGTGCCACATTTGTGTATAGTGAAGAATACTGGTACGACAGAAGTCAGTCCAGCTCGCGTAACGACCGCCTCCATCCTTCATTAAGTGAGATTGATGCAGCGCTACCGGGTATCCAGACGACCAGCGGAAGTTCAAGTACTGAAGGACTTCGTTCATACATAGGTCGCCTCAACTACTCGCTCTTTGACAGGTATCTCCTTGAAGCCAGCTTCCGCTATGACGGATCTTCTAAATTTCCTCCCGGCCATCAGTTTGGATTCTTTCCATCTGTTTCTGCAGGATGGCGGTTTACAGAAGAAAATTTTATGTCGTCAGTTAGTAATTGGTTGACCAATGGAAAATTACGCGCCTCTTATGGTTCTTTAGGTAACAATAGTGGTGTAGGAAGATATGAAAATCAGAAGACGCTTTCTCAAGGTCACTATATGTTGGATGGAACCATTGCCAAGGGTTTTGTGAATTCGAAACTTCCCAATGTTAACTTGTCATGGGAATCCACCAAAGTATTGGATATTGGGCTTGAATTAGGATTCCTCAATAATCGTCTTACTGCTGAGATCGATTACTATGACCGCCTTACCACGGGGATGCTTCTTGGAACGCAGTTGAGTAACTTTGTGTCAGGAGCGTTCAGTGCACCACGAGCTAACCTTGGAAATCTACGCAACCGAGGTATTGAAGGGAACCTGGGATGGAAGGACAAAGTAGGTCAGATCTCTTATTCTGTAAATATCAATGCTTCATACAATACCAATATCATTGAACAATGGAGTGATGTATTGTTACGTGGTGCTACTAACAATGGTAACAACGTTTTCCTTGATATGCCTTATAACTTTGTGTACACCTACGTAGACAGAGGTATTGCACAAACCTGGCAGGATGTTTACAATGGTACTCCACAAGGTGCGCAACCAGGAGATCTCATCCGTGAAGATTTAAACGGTGATGGTCGTATTGATGCTAACGATCGTAAAGCACTTCCCAGCATTTCACGAGACAGACCTACTACCAACTTTGCATTCAACGGTAGTGTAGGTTGGAAAGGGTTTGATCTGAACGTTCTGTTTCAGGGTTCTGCCGGCAGAAAAGATCATTGGCTGACCAATTATAATAACACGAATATCCCCACCACACGCTTTGCCGCTTCGTGGGATCAGTGGACTCAGCCATGGTCGGTAGAAAACCGGAGTGGATCTTTTCCAAGGTTGGCAGGTATTGGTGGTAATAGGGAAGAAACCACTTTCTGGTTGGATGATATGACCTATCTGCGATTGAAAAACATTCAGCTCGGTTATAGAGTGACACTGCCTGTATTGAATAAAATCAGTGTAAGCAACCTGCGTATTTATGTTTCGGCAGAGAACCTGGCCACCTTCACCAAGTTTCGCGGATTGGATCCTGAGAAGTTAGGGGACAGAAACAATGCGTACCCTATCAATAAGTCGTATTCAGTAGGTATTAACATAGGTCTTTAATTTTTTTTATTATGCGTAAAATAACTTTCAAGCCATTGGTGCTTCTGATTTTTGCAGCACTGACGCTTTTGCCTACCGCATGTCATGATGATCTTCTGAGCCAGAAGCCAACTACTGATTTGGGAACAGACCAATTCTGGAAAACCGAAGCTGATGCAACTATCGCCCTGATGGGTGCCTATTCAGCAGTACGTCCTGTTTTTGACAGAGATTATTACTTTGACGGACAGGCAGAATATACCCGTGTGAATGGAACAAGCACAACAGCTAATAACATTAATTTGGGTGATCCTTACAACGGAGGAAACTATAATCCTTCTGATTATGCGGGTTCATTTGATAAATATTTCCGCTTTCTCTATGGTGCTGTTAATCGTACCAATTATGTAATAGCTAACGTAAATAAAATGCTGGAGACGGCAGCTCCAAGCTCTGTTGCCAATCTTGAAGCAATTGCTGGTGAAGCTCGTTTGCTTCGCGGTATGGTATATTTCCGTCTGATCTCGATGTGGGGAGATGTGCCTTACTTTGAAAACGAAGTGAGCGACCTTTCAGAAAACATTGGGTTCTATGCGGTCTCACGTATGCCTCTTGCTCAAGTGAAAGATCACATTCTGGATGATTTTACTTATGCCTTTCAAAAGCTACCCACTGTAAAACCAACAGGAGGCAGAGCTTCGAAAGCTGCGGCTCTTGCTTTCCGTGGTAAACTGCAACTGTACTGGGCAAGCTGGAATAAAAACGGGTGGCCAGAATTAAGTGGCTTTACACCTGATCAGGTAGCAGCCAATACAGCGTATGCAGCTGCAGCAGCTGATCTCAAGGCAGTGGTTGATTACGGATCGCCACTATTCCGTGGAGGTGATCCCGGACAAATTGATGCATTGGGTAAGGCGGATATCCTGCCCAATTATTTTTACCTGTTTATGCCTGGTGCGAATAATGATCCTGAATTGATCATGTCTCTTAATCACGGAGGTACAAATACGGGGCAAGGTGAAGAGCTGATGCGTGATTTTCAAGGACGTTCCCAGGAGAGTTCCCAGACCTGGGTTGTTCCCCGTTATGCATTAGCCGACCGTTATCAACTCACTACTACAGGTGACTTTGCTCCTCCACTTGTTCCGATGAACCCTTCGACAGCCGGTGCACGAACAGCCCTTAACTCTACCGTTAATCCGAATAGCTATGCCAATCGTGACTACCGGATGAAAGCAACACTGCTATGGGATTATGAAATGATTATGGGATCGACTTCCCTGAAGTCTACCGGATTCTTCCCTTACATCTATCAAAACTATGGACAGAAAGTAACGATCAACGGAGTGAGCTACACCACCAATAATAATGACAATACCAATTATGGTTATGTATTCAGAAAGTTTGTACGCAACTATGCCGGCCAGGGTCGCAGTGATGGTGACTATAGCTGGCCAGTAATGCGTCTGGCAGATGTTTATCTGATGTATGCAGAAGCTACTAACGAACTCAACGGTCCACAAGGTGATGCCGTAGATCTGGTGAACAAAGTGCGCAGACGCGGAAACCTGCCTCCATTAGGTGCAGCTAAGATTGCAAGTAAGAGTGCTTTCTTCGATGCGATTGAACAGGAACGTATTGTTGAACTGGTCGCAGAAGGGCACCGTGCGTTTGACTTACGCAGATGGAGAGCCCTGGAGAGAGTATGGGGTATTGCCAATGGAAATGGAGTTCAAACGAAAGATACCTGGGGTGCCAGCAGAGAAATCTATTACCGCAACACCAGTGTAAGGACTTACCAACAGAACTATATCTTCCGGATCCCTCCAGCGGAACGCGACAGAAATGCTAATCTCACTCAAAATACACCTTGGTTATAATTTGGTGTAATTATTAAAAGTACATTCTATATGAAAACACATATTAAAATCACCTTTGCATCACTTTTTATCTTAATCAGTGCTGTACGGTGCTCCAATGATTTCCCGATCGATGAAGATGGTTTACTCATTACCAGCAGAGCGCAATGCTATGTGAGTAATTTTGAGTTGCTGGGTAATGACTTCCTGACTGTGCGAACAAAAAATTCGCTGATCGACACTACCGCACAGACCATTGATGTGGAAGTGAAATTTGGCACCGATCTCAAAAACCTGTATCCACAGTTTAATTTGGTTACCGATGCCAAGCTTGATCCGAAGATTACAGGTAAAGTTGACTTCTCTGATCTGGCTAACCCAAAGCAGTACACTGTAGTATCGGGTAACAGACAGGTACGAAAGACCTACACCATCAAGGTAACTGTGCAGCCATAACACTAATCAAGAAAAGTATGAAACTAAAATATAGTTATTCCATTTTACTGTTGTCTGGCATTCTTTTGATGGCGGCATGTAAGGATGATGCGTATGAAGTGCCTGTCCCTAAGGATGCCCTTCAAAATGATTGCATTAAAAGATCGACAGGGCCTAACATGGCTGGCCAGCAAATTGAATTCGCCTATGCTATGGCACTTCCTCAAAGCTTGGGTAAGCTCGTCTCCGCACAAGTGGAAGCTTCAATTCCCGGAGCTGCCGGTACACTACTGGAGAATCGCGCCTTTTATACAAACGGGAGCGGAGTAGATGTTCCCATTACAGTGGGGACTCCCTCTGTCAATGATGCGAACATTACCAAGGTTACTTTTTCGAGAGATACCTTTGCTGTAACCCTCCGTTACTATTACGTTGTTCCGCAAGAAGCAAAAGGTCAACCAGTGACCTTTACGTTTTCGGCCACCGATTCTAATGGTACAACGGTGTCTTACGATATGGGTCCTTATCAGATTTCAAATATGGATATGATATTGGATCGCCCTGCTGCTGACAATGGAGCCATGTACATTTCCATTGCAGACATGGCTGTATATACTGCAGCACAGGCAGCGGCTATTCCGGATAAGATTGATCTTGTTTACCTGTATCGTGTTGTCAATGCCAATGTCAATGGTGTTCCCAATACCAATGTATTTGGGCACTCCCTGGTCGCTCCGGCTGCTGATCCTGTGTATTTGCCTGGAGTAACTCTTCCGGCAGGAGTGAATAAAAACACGAAGATCATCAAAACCATCAGCCTTTTTGAAAAACAACTGGCACGTTTGCCACAATACGGAAGTTACTTTATTGATGATGTGGATTTTCAGAAACTGGATATAACCACTTCGAGCAATTTTGCAATCAATATAAAAAATGACAGTGGTCTATGGGTGGAAACCGCAGATGGACAATATCGTGCATTTGTATATATCAATACAAGCAACAATACAACAAAGAGCATCACGTGGAGTATAAAACGGTACAAGATGTTTTAGTGAACGGATAAGTTTTCCCCTTGAGTATTTATTTCGATTTGGTTTAGTTTGTTATCCTGTTTCCGGTTACGTGGTTTCCGGAAACAGGTTTTTTTTGTTTGCCCGATATTCTCTTCTTAATAATTGTAGTATGAAAAAGCATTTGCTGATTTTAATAGTTTTTTTTGTTTCATTTTTTTACATGGTTTCTGCCCAGGATATTAAAATTCCTGAGACAATTCAGTTTCCGGATCATCCCCGGATATTGCTTTTTAAGGGAGAAGAGAAACGGATTCGCGATGGTATTGTCGGGCAACCGGTTTGGAACAAAATGAATGAGGCAATCATTACAGAAAGCGATCATATCATTGATTTGCCGTTGTTAGAGCGAATTCAAATCGGAAGGCGACTGCTTGGTAAATCAAGAGAATGCATACGAAGAGTTTTCTATCTCTCTTATGCCTATCGGATGACGGGCGAGAGTAAATATGCTGACCGTGCGGAAAAAGAGATGCTCAACGTTTCTCAATTCAGTGACTGGAATCCATCACACTTTCTCGATGTGGCAGAAATGACGATGGCATTGTCCATCGGTTATGATTGGTTGTACGATACACTTTCACCCGAATCCAGAAAGATCATCAGCGAAGCCATTTTGAAAAAAGGACTGGAGCCTTCCTTTATTGAGGAGTATAACTGGTTTTTAAAAGCGAATCATAACTGGAATCAGGTTTGCAATGCGGGCATGGTATATGGCGCTTTGGCTATTGCTGAAGATCATCCGGACCTTTCAAAGAAAATCATTAACAGAGCTTTGTCGACCATTCATTTGCCTATGGAAGAATATAAACCCGATGGTGCTTATCCGGAAGGGTATAGCTATTGGGACTATGGCACTTCTTTTAATGTGATGTTCATCAGCGCCATTGAAAAGATTTTTTCTTCTGACTTCGGGATGTCTGCAACGCCTGGCTTTTTAAACACCGCAGGCTTTTTGGAAAACATGACAGGTACTACCGGATTATGTTTCAACTGGGGTGACTGTGGATTGGGTGGAGGTCTGAAGCCAGCGATGTTCTGGTTTGCGCAGAAGAAAAATGATCCGTCATTGTTATGGGTAGAAAAGGCAAGCCTGCAGCGGGACGATTTTTCAAAGTTTACACAGGATAGATTACTTCCCGCCATTATGATCTGGAAGAAAGACCTTTCGCTTGAAAAAATAAAGGCCCCCGAATCTACCATGTGGACGGGGCAAGGCGATAACCCGGTATGTTTAATGCGTACCTCGTGGACTGATGCAAACGGAATCTATCTTGGATTCAAGGCAGGATCTGCCTCTGTCAATCATGGCCACATGGATATCGGATCGTTCATTATGGAAGCCAATGGAGTACGCTGGGCTTCCGACTTTGGTTCACAGGAATATGAATCACTTGAATCAAAAGGTATCCAGGTGTTTGGCAGAACACAGGATGCACAGCGGTGGAGCATCTTTCGAATCAATAATTTTGCGCATAACACCCTTACCGTAGATAATCAGTTGCAGCTGGTAAAAGGCTATGCGAAGATTGATGAACAGTCAAACAAACCCGGATTCGCCTATGCGATTTCTGATTTGTCTACCGTGTACGAGAATCAGCTGGCCAGCTTGAAAAGAGGAGTAGGTATCGTAAAAGATAAATACGTTGCCGTGCAGGATGAATTAACGGCTACCGATAAGCAAACCACTGTACAATGGAGGATGTTGACTTCGGCAGTAGTAACGATTACCGGGAAAAACACAGCCACACTAACGAAGGACAATAAGAAGCTGTACTTGCGTGTGATTGCTCCTGAAAACCTGGTCATGAAAACATGGAGCACGACACCCACAACGAACTACGATGCCGCGAACCCCGGCACTACACTTGTCGGCTTTGAAGTTAATCTTGCAGCAAAAGCGAAAGCGGAATTCACAGTACTGCTGATACCGGAAGGCGCAGAAAAAGCGGTGAAGGGAAAAATGAAACCGTTGAAAGACTGGAGTAAGTAAAACAGCTACACCAAAAATGAACGGATGACAGTGCAGCTTAGTCGCTTTTAAAAAAACAGCTAAAGAGTGTAATATAAAATCAATATCTTGGGCTGATCAAAATGAAGATAGACCATGTACCAATACCACAAAGTAAGCTCGGAAGAAACGTTACGATTGATTCAATACGTTGTGAAAGAAGTAGAAAAGCTGAACAAGCCTGTAGCCGTTGCTGTGTGCGGACCGGATGGTGAATCCATTGGCTTTCTGCGTATGGATGGCACCAGTGCTGCCGCCTCGCGCATAGCACAAAATAAAGCGTATACTTCCGCTGTGGATCGCACGGATACCATGACCATGGGAAAACGTATGCGAGGTAGCGATAATCCCGCCTTCTGGGGAGATGAGCGTATTACCGGATTTGGAGGAGGTGTTCCTATTGTTCAGAATAATGAAGTGATTGGTGGACTTGGAATAAGTGGACTTCCCGAAGCAGATGATGATCGCCTCGCGAAGGCAGCGGTGAAGGAAGTGTTCGGATATTAATTAATGATCTGTTTTTTATTTGCTCTTGATCCAACGATCATTTGTGTTGGGTTGAATACTTATATCAAAAATACCACCATCCCCTTTGGACCGTGTGCACCGAGCACTAACGACTGTTCAATGTCTGAGGTCTTGGAAGGGCCTGCAATGAACACTCCGAAACCATAGTCAGCAGCGTTTATTTTTTCATACGCTTCGTGCATCGTGGGTACAATGTTTTTCTTTTCAAGAACTACGGCCAGGTATTCGCTGATGAATGGTAAGGCCCTTGCCGGCAACTGTTGATCGGTAATCCATACAGCTCCGTTTTCGGCTACACCGAACGGTGCTCTGATGATCGTAAGATGGACATCTTCCAGCGTATGCGGATCGTCATAACGCGGTTTTACTTCGGCTATGGAGCTCAACTCGTTCAGCGTGGAAAGAATTCTTTTCCCTTCACCAAACTGATCTTTGATGTAGCTGATTACTTCATTATAGTCTTCTGCCTCAACTGTACTTCCTCCAATAAAAATAAGTGTGTTGCTGAATTTCTTTACGTTGTCTTTTTCTTCCTGCACGTATGCGCTGATCGCTGGAAGATCAACGAGGGCAGGCTGATTATTTTTTAGCCTGTTCAGTATCTGATCACGGCTGCTCATGAAGTCTTTTTATTTTTTATATACCACTCCCGGAAGGATGCTGCCGGAGGTGCGGGCATCTCGCGTTGCTTGTACCAGGGATTAAATTTATTGTTCACAATAAATGGAAAATGTTTCATTATCCATCGCCCGATTTTTCCGGAGGCACGATAAATGGCGGGATGAGAGAGTACCGTATTCATTGCATTGATCCCGGCTGTCTTGGATGCTGCAGTATATCCTTCTTTCACGATCACCTGTCTCCATTTATAGAGCTGATCGTGAATGTCAATCTTCACCGGACATACATTCGTGCATGATCCGCACAGGGTGGAGGCGAAAGGAAGGTCGGCATATTTTTTCATGTCGAGGTTAGGTGCCAGGATGGAACCAATGGGTCCTGCAATAGCAGTATGATAGCTGTGACCACCGCTTCTGCGATAGACCGGACAGGTATTCATACAGGCACCACAGCGTATGCATTTCAGCGCGTTACGAAAGTCGGCTTTGCCTAAATGCGCACTGCGTCCGTTATCTACTAACACGATATGGATCTCTTTCCCTTCCTGAGGTTTTTTGAAATGACTGGAGTACGTAGTAACGGGTTGCCCTGTAGCACTGCGTGCAAGTAACCGTAAAAAGATTCCCAGGTGTTTTCGCTGCGGAATAATCTTTTCGATACCCATGCTGGCAATGTGTACATCCGCCAGGTGAGCACCCATGTCGGCATTTCCTTCGTTGGTGCAAACTACAAATTCACCGGTTTCAGCAATGGCAAAATTCACACCCGTGAGCGCCACTTTGCGTGTAAGAAATTTTTCCCGCAGATGAAGACGGGCAGCCTGTGTTAGGAATTGGGGATCGGCATTTCCTTTGGGTGTGCCCAGGTGTTCATGAAATAATTCTCCGATCTCTTCTTTCTTTTTATGAATGCAAGGCAATACAATGTGACTGGGTGGTTCTTTCGCCAGCTGTACTACACGTTCACCGAGGTCGGAATCCACCACATCTATTCCATTCTGTTCGAGATATTCATTGAGGTGACACTCTTCGGTAAGCATGGACTTACTTTTTACCAGTTGCGTCACACCCCGTTTCTTCATTAAGGAAAGAACCATTTCATTGTGCTCGCGGGCATCGGCTGCCCAGTGGACAATGATGCCATTGGCTTTTGCCTTCTCTTCAAACTCAATTAAATATTCGCTTAGGCGAGACAGTACATTGTTTTTGATCTGCGATGCGGCTTCTCTCAGCTGTTCCCATTCCGGCAGGTTGTGCGACATGCGGTCGCGCTTAGTACGTACCCACCAAAGCGTTTCGTCATGCCAGTTGACACGCGCTTCATCGACATTGAATTTTTCAGCAAGCTCCGAATGATTCTTCATTTAGATGGAGTTACAGGATTTATATGTTGAGTCTGTTCACAGTTGACGATTAACTTTTGACTGAATTAAGAATTTCCGCAATGTGTTTCACTTTCACGTTGCTCTTCTGCCTTCGCAGTATTCCTTCCATGTGCATCAGGCAACTCATGTCGCCACCAGTAATAAATTCCACTTCGTGCTGAAGATGATCCAGTACGCGATCTTTACCCATCTTTACGCTCACGGCTTCTTCGGTCACACAGAATGTTCCGCCAAAGCCACAGCATTCGTCTTTGCGATGAAGGTCTACCAGCTCCAGGCCCGCAACCATGCTCAGCAGCTTTTGAGGCTTTGAGAAAGGAGGCGCAGTGAGTTCACTCATCTGGGCAAGATGCAAACCCCGCTGCCCATGGCAACTCTGATGCAATCCTACCTTATGCGGGAAGGAGGCCACCAGGTTTTTCACCTTCAATATATCGGTCAGGAATTCGGTGAGTTCATAGACCTTTTTACGCACAGCGGTTGCTTCACTTTCCTGAGATGTATCGTGCAGGTGATCTTTGATGTGCAACGTGCAGCTTCCAGAAGGACATACGATGTAATCAAATTCACTGAAGTTATTGATGAAGAGTGTATTGCATCCCCGGGTGAGGTGTTCAAATCCCGAGTTGGCCATCGGCTGGCCGCAGCAGGTTTGTTGCAAGGGATAATCCACCTCCACATTCAGCTTATTTAACAGCTCCAGCGTGGCAATACCTACATGGGGATAAAACTGATCGACATAACAGGGAAGAAACAGCCCTACTTTCATTTGGCCGTTGGATAAGAATGAAGATCAATAAGATGACCCGGAACAGGTGCACTATTCCAGTGATGATGAATGACCAAAGCAGCTCCAAGTGCAGAGGCTTGCGCTACAGAAGCTCCGGAGATGCTCAAATGAGGAAATGCGTCAGCCATCAGGTTCATATAAAGCGGATTCTTGCTGAAACCACCGTCAACAAAGATGCGCTTCACATTTGTATTATTCAATACCAGCGAGGTAGAAAAATATTGTTGTTGAATAATATCAATCAACAACTGATAATAAGCTTCTTCGTAGGATGCGAACGTATCCAGGTCACGCTGAACAAATACAGAAGGTTCTATGCCACCGTGAAACTCTTTTGTCGTGACAGGATTCTTTTGCTTTAGCTTTGAAACCAGTGCTTGCCGGTAGCTCACGGTTTTATACTGTTCCGCTTCTTTGCCGAAATGGGCCGCTATCCGTTTCGCCTGCTCTTCATGCTCATGCCCGGCAAACAAGCGTGCAGCTTTTACAGGCTTTCCGTCATAGCTAAGGTAACAAAGGCTATCCTTCCCTAACTCATCGCGCGTAAGCGGAGAAGGATTAAACGGGTTAAGACTGATGCACCAGGTGCCTGTGGAAATTAATACAAAAGGAGCTGTAACTGTTTTAAGGTAAGGAATCAGTGCCGCAGAGCTGTCGTGCAGGCCAATACCAACCCGTATTTGTTTGCCGTGAATAATGATGGTGTGTACCGTATCTGTGGTATGGATCGGGGCAAGTTTGGAGATCAGCCCCTCTTTGCTTACCCAGTCATGATACCCCTTCTTTTCGAAATCCCATAAATGAGTATGGCAACCGATGCTGGTGATGTCAGAGCTCGCCTGTCCGCTTATGAGGAAACTGATGTATTGTGGCAGGTGCAGCGCGTAGTGGATTTTTTGAGATACCTCCGGCTGTTCCTGTTTTAAGCGATAGAGTTGTAAAGCCGAATTAAGGCTCCCCAGCGATGGTGATGCGGTGATGCGGGGGAGGTCTTCACCATAGTCGCTATAAAATTTTTGCTGTAGCGATTCCGGAAAAGGTTTCAGGTAATCGTATAATGGAGTAACCGGATTCCCCTGCTTATCGATGTTGACAAAGCTGGCGCCATGCGCAGAGATCGCGATAGCTTTGATCTCAAACTGTGCGAGAGCAAAGAGCGTAGTGATTGATTCTCTGATCCAGGTTGCCAATGCATGCACATCCTGACAAGGAAATCCATCTTCATCTTTAATTTCTTTCAGATGCGTTTCGTTTTCGTATTGGATGTGATAAGCTTCATCAAAAAGAAAGACCTTCTTGTTAGTTCTCCCCACATCGAATACCGCTATAACCGGTGTAGACACAAGATCTTAAATGTTAGAATTGACTTCGTACCAATCGATCCTTCGGACTTCCCGTCTTTCGGACTTTCCGACTTCCTGACTTTTCATCACAATCCCGTAGCTACTGTTTTCAGACCCCGCTCATTAACCAGTTGTTTACGCACTCCCAATTCTCTGAATAATGAAATGGGTTGAAGCGCTGCCCCGGAGCGTTGTCTTGCCTCTGCTACCAGCGGCCGCACATCAGTACGGTATGCCTGTTGTAAAATTTCCTGTGCTTTGGCTACGTCATTGCTTTCCTGCGCACGGTTCAGCTCTCTGCGATCAACAAGCAAAGCCTGTGCATAAGCAATCTTGATTGCCTCAACGGACTGTAGTAAATCTTCCAGCGGGTCTTTTACGTTGTGCGAGGCATCGATCATCCAGCCCAGATCGGTAGTGTGATCCATACCACGTGCATCCATACCTTCTACCAGTTCATTGAAGATCAGAAAGAGCTGGTAAGGATTGATGCTTCCTGCGGTAAGATCATCGTCACTGTATTTTGAATCATTGAAATGGAACCCACCCAGCTTGCCTTCCATCAATAATAGCGAAACGATTTGCTCGATATTGGCATTGGGCAAATGATGACCAAGATCTACTAATGTATACGCCTTCGATCCTAATTTATTCGCATACAGTAAAGATTGTCCCCAGTCGCCCACCGTCATGGAGTAGAAGTTCGGTTCAAAAGCTTTGTACTCGACAAACACTTTCCAGTTGGAAGGAAGTGCTGCGTAAATCTCCTGTAGTCCTTCGAGGGTACGCTCAAAAGCTTTGCGGAAATTAAGCTGACCGGGAAAACATGATCCATCCGATAGCCAGACCGTTAATGAAGTTGATCCCAATGCCTTGCCGTATTTAATGACTTCCAGGTTATGTTCGATGGCCTGCTTGCGAACTTTACTATTCACATGCTGTAGTGACCCGAACTTATAGCTGTATTTTTGATCGGGTTGATCCTGAAAAGTATTAGAGTTAACGGCATCGAATGTTAATCCATGTTCGGCAGCTAACGCTTTTATTTTCCGGGTGCTGGTAGGTATATCCCACGGAATATGTAAGGAGATGGCTCCGCTTGATTTGTTCAGCGCATGAAGTAATCCCACGTCTTCTATTTTTTCTTCCAGGTTACGTGGCTCACCGCCACCGGAGAAACGACCGAAGCGCGTACCCCCGGTGCCTAATGCCCAGCTGGGTATAGCAATCTGAAACGCAGCCAGCTTGTTAATCAGGCGCGATGCATTGGGAATTTCATTGGTAAGCACAGCTAACTTCTTCCGGTGAGCAGAAGAAAGTTTGTCGTTGTGCTTCTGGATTTGACTTTTATCTATTCTCATGGGTAGCTTTTTTAAAATATTGTAATACTACTTCGTGCTTCTTTGTGAGTTAGTGTCTTTATGGTTCAGCTATCATTACTTTAAATAAAACACTTCTTTTAATGCCACACTCACCGGTGAATCATCGGAATTGCTTTCCATGATATCTTTCATGTAAGTCCACCATTTTTTCATCACCGGATGGGAGGGAAGTGCATCCATCTGTTCGCTTTGTTCTATTTTTAAAACACCAAAAAGCAGATTTGTTTCTTTGTCCAGGAAAATAGAATATTCTTCAATACCCGTTTGCTTTAGTAATTCTTTCAATTCTGGCCAGATCGCATCGTGCCTTCTTTGGTATTCTTCTTCCTTGCCGGGATGAAGCTTCATTTTGAACGCTACTCTCATGTTCAGTTAATAGTGAATGGTGTGTTTTTCGAATGTCGTTTATCAATACTAATAACCATTAACGGATAACTACCTTACGAAAGCCATCGCCACGCCACCGTCCACATTCAATACATTGCCGGTTGACTTATTCAACAGACCTCCTACAAAAGCGAAGCACGCATTGGCGATGTCATCAGGAAGAATGATTTCATTTAATAAAGTTCGTTTGGCATAGAAGGCGGGAAGTTCTTCGATCTTCACCCCGTAGGCTTTCGCTCTTCCTTCGGCCCAGGCGCCTTCCCATATTTTACTGTCGGAGATCACGGCATCGGGGTTCACTACATTCACCCTTATTTTATCGCTACCCAATTCGGCTGCGTTCAACCTGCTCAGATGAAGCTGTGCTGCTTTCGCTGATCCGTAACCGGCATTGTTCGGACCACTCACCAGTGCATTCTTGCTGACGATATTGATCACATCACCACCCAGGTTTTGCTTGCGCATAATTTCTACACCTTCCTGTGTGACGAGAAATTGTCCTTTCACTAATATATCATAAAGAAAATCCCAATCCTTTTCTGTGTGTTCCTGTATCGGTTTGGAGATGGAGATGCCGGCACAGTTTACGATAATGTCGGCACCGCCAAAAGCAAGCGCTGCGGTTTTAAATGCTTCTTTGATTTGCGTTGCTTTGGTTACGTCCAGCAAGGCAGAAGCATACGCATCCTTACCGAATTGCTTTTTGAATTCATCGTCTGCTTTCGCCAGGCGTTCGCTGTCATTATCATTGATGATGACACACGCGCCTTCAGCCACAAATCTTTTTGCAATAGCTTTACCAATGCCTCCGGCACTTCCTGTAATCAAAGCGATACGTCCGGTTAATGGCTTAGGTTTGGGCATACGTTGCAGCTTCGCTTCTTCCAGCAGCCAGTATTCAATATCAAAGGCTTCCTGTCGCGGCAGCGAAGTGTATTCCGATATGGCTTCAGCGCCTTTCATTACATTGATGGCATTGATGTAAAACTCAGCCGCTACCCGTGCAGTCTGCTTGTCTTTGGAGAACGTAAACAGCCCTACTCCAGGATATAGAATCACTACCGGGTTAGGATCCCGTATGGCAGGACTATTAGCGTGTTTACATTTTTCATAATAAGCGGTGTATATCTTTCTGTATTCATCAAACGAAGAAATCAGTTTTTCTTTTATCGCTTTGGAATCGCTGAGGTCTTCGTCCGGCTTTAGATCCAGCACCAGTGGGCTGATCTTGGTACGGAGAAAATGATCGGGACAGCTTGTTCCCATGGGTGCCAGTTTCGAAAGATCATTGGAGTTAATGAACTCCAATGCACGTTCATCATCGGTGAAGTGACCGATCATTTGGTGATAGCTGGAACACAATCCGCGAAGAATGGGAGCAAGGGATGCCGCCTGTTGTGAGCGTCCTTCTTTTTCCAGCGATTGGATTTTTGCTCCTCCAAAGACAGGTCTTTTCTTACCATAATTTTTTTCAAGGTATTCAGCACATTGCTCAATCACCTCGAGAGTGTTGATATAGCTTTTGTAAGCAGTATCACCCCAGGTGAACAGTCCATGCGAGCCAAGCATGATTCCATTGATGCCGGGATTTTCATCGAGACATTGCTTTAATTTTAAACCCAGATCAAACCCGGGTCGTTGCCATTCCACCCATCCGATCTTTCCATTAAATAATTCCTGAGTGATACTCTTACCGTCTTTAGCAGCAGCAATAGCAATGGCAGCATCGGGATGCAGGTGGTCGATATGTTTAAAAGGCAGAAAGCCGTGTAGCGGTGTATCGATGGAAGGAGCTTTGGAGGCAAGGTCATAAATACAATGATTGAAGAGCTCCACCATTTCGTCTTCGTGTGCAATGCCGCGATAAATATTTTTTAAAGCACGCAGACGATCGACATACAGTGCAGCCAGTCCGCTTCTCTTCAATGTGCCGATATCTCCGCCAGAGCCTTTGATCCACATCACTTCGGTTTCCTTCCCTGTCAGCGGATCTTTCGCCATTGCCTTACAGGAAGTGTTGCCACCACCATAGTTCGTCAATCGAAGATCAGCACCCAACAGGTTAGAGCGATACAGCAATAGTGCCACCTCATCTCCTTTTAATTCGGCTGCTTTCTTTTCATCCCACAGGTAACTGACGTGCTTGAATTGTGTTGTTGACATATGTCGTTGTCGATTTAATTTCTGTTTAACTTTTAATGTATCCCAATTGGTTACAAGTTACCGGTAACCAGTAACTATTTCAATGAATTTCCATATCCAACAATGATCACCGAAAGCATGATCAGTGCAATACCCGCGATAATCGTAGTTTGTGTTTTTTCACTTACATTCCTCCATTCTTTTAAAATGACTCCCCATACATTGGCGATGATGATGATGAAGGCCATGTGGAGAATCCAGGAACTCGCTCCATTGCCCAGCTTGCTTTCGCCCATTCCGTAAAAGAAGAACTGCAGGAACCAGGTAATACCCGCCAGGGCAGAAAAGAAATAATTTGTGGGCAAAGGTGTTTTGGTATTGATATAGTCTCCGAATGTTTGGTTGCGTGTATTCAGGATCATGCACCAGATAAAATTGGTAGCCAGGCCACCCCAGAGCAGCACTACGTACGTAACGTTGTTTTGATAAAGCGGATTCAGTCCGTTAGCAACGGCTGCTTCTGCCATAGGTTTACCTGCTTCAATGCCGAAGTTAAAGCACGAGCTAAGTATACCTGAAGCAATGGCCACCAGCAAACCTTTGGTGAGGTTGAATTCGGCCACACTCTTTTTCTTTTCTGCTTCGGATAGTTCTTTTTCTTTCAGCATACCGGCACGGCCGCAGATATAGATGCCTGAAAGACAAACCAGCACACCGAGCAAAACGATTTGCCCCCAGGTAGAAGTAATCATATCGGTAAAACTGGTCTTGCCTTCGGCCGGAGATAGGTTATAATAGATAGAAGGCACCAGGGCCCCGAACGCAGAACAGAAACCCAGTACCACGGAGTTTCCCAATGACATTCCAAGGTAGCGCACCCCTAATCCATACGTCAGCCCACCGATACCCCACAGTACTCCGAATACAATTGTCCAGAGAATAACATCAGAGGATGTAGCGCTGATGATATCGGAGAAGCCGGGAAGTGTAAGCCATGCAGCCAAAGGTGGAACAATCAGCCAGGAGAAGATTCCACCTACGATCCAGTAACTTTCCCATGACCATCCTTTTACTTTTCTGAAGGGGATGTAAAAGCTACCGGAAGCGAAGCCCCCGATAAAATGAAAGATGACACCTAAAATTATTTGCATGAAATAGACGTTAATAGAAAGACGTTAGAGGATGATCTCCAATTCCCTTGGTCTGTGAGGACACAGACCAAGGTGAATTGTTAATTTTTTTATTATTGATTTACAGTAAAGTGATAATTACCCGATCCTACATTCAAAAGCACGTATCCTTTTTCAGAAGCTCCGGTTTTTATTTCTTTGATAGAAGATAACGCCTTGTTGCCTTCCTGGATTTTATCCGCAGAAGCTGCAGGGACATAAACCGTTGCTGTAGTGTTTGCAGGTATAGTAATGTCTAATGAGAGCTTTCCGTTTTCTGATTTCCAGCCGGAGGTAATTTTTCCGTAAGGCGATTGCAGATCTGCTTTTGCATAAGTAAGCCGTTTATCAGTATGGGGCTGAACGCGAATATGTTTGTAACCTGCTCCGTCCTCATAGGTATCCAGGCCTGCTACGGACCGATACATCCAGTCACCGATAGCACCATAAGCATAATGGTTGAACGAATTCATCCCCGGAGTTTGAAAAGTGCTGTCAGGTTTAATGCCGTCCCATCGTTCCCAGATGGTAGTAGCACCCATCTTCACCGGATACAACCAGGAAGGATAGGTTTCCTGTAATAATAAAGTATAAGCCACCTCATCATAACCAAATCGCGTCAGCACATGACACAGATAAGGAGTGCCGAGAAAACCGGTGGTAAGATGGTTATTGTATTTTTTTACATTCTCTGCGAGTCGTGCGGCAGTAGGTGCGCGTAACTCTTCGGGCAGCATATCGAAATTCAATGCCAGCACATAGGCGGTCTGTGTTCCGGAAACCAATTTTCCATTGGGTGTTACATATTCTTTCAGAAAAGCATCTTTGATGTTTTTTAGCAATGCAGTATAGCGCTGTATATCTTCTGTTTTGTTCAGCACCTTTGCTGCATTGATCACCAGTTGAATCGAGTGCGCATAAAAGCATTGGGCGATCAGGTACTTATCCGTAACCGCTGAACCGCCATCATTATCATCAAACGGACGATAAAACAACCAGTCGCCAAAATGAAAGCCACTGTTCCATAAGTTGTTTACACTTTTTGCTTCCATGTATCTCACCCACTTCTTCATGCTTTCATATTGGTTTGCGAGAATGGTTTGATCACCATAGGCGAGATAGACATTCCACGGAATGATGGTGGCCACGTCCGCCCAGCCCGTAGAAGCTACTGCTCCCTTACCTAACACATTAGGCACCACAAAAGGAACAGCGCCATCTTCCAGCTGATCGGCCGCTACATCTTTCATCCATTTGATAAAGAATTGTTCCACATCCATATTAAAAGTAGCTGCACGTGAGAAGGCTTGTGCATCACCGGTCCATCCCAGGCGTTCATCACGCTGCGGACAATCGGTAGGCACATCTAAGAAATTTCCTTTCTGTCCCCATTGAATGTTATGTTGTAGTTGATTGACTAGTGGATTGGAGCATTCAAAATTTCCGGTAGGCTTCATGTCCGAATAGGCAGCGAAGGCTTTGAAGTTCGCAGGAGTTATTGTTCCGGGAAACCCTTCTACTTTGATATACCGGAATCCAAAGAAAGTGAAGTGAGGTTCGAAGGTTTCCTCGCTACCGCCTTTTAAGGTGTATTCCAACTGCGCTTTGGCTGCACGAAGATTGGTAATATAAAAATTTCCTTCCTTGTCGAGCACTTCGGCATGTTGTATTAAAACTTTATCTCCGGCTTTACCGGTTACTTTCATCTGCACCCATCCCACGAGGTTCTGACCAAAATCAAGGACCATTTCTCCTTTAGGAGTCTTTATTACTTTAATAGGATTAAAAACTTCTTTCTTGTGTATGGCCGGACTTTCGGAAGCAATGATGTTTTCTTTCGATACGTCATTTATTTTTGCCGGCTGCCATTTACTGTCGTCATAGTTCGTAGTAGCCCAGCCTGTTTTCTCCATTCGTGCATCATACACTTCGCCATGATAGATTTGTGAACTTCTGATAGGTCCAAAGGAAGACTTCCAGCTTTCATCAGAGATAATAGTTTCTGTTGTACCGTCCGTATACGTCACTTCAAGCTGTAGCAGTAATCCGGCTACTTTTCCATAGAGGTTCTTGCTGTCATCCCAGGCGAGGTAGCCACGGTACCAGCCGTCACCTAACTGCACACCAATGGCATTGCTTCCCTGTTTCACCGAGTTCGTTACATCGTATACCTGGTATTGCAGTCGTGTTTTATAGCTGGTCCATCCCGGAGTGAGGTAGGCGTTACCTACCCGTTGTCCGTTGATCGTTGCTTCGTATAATCCGTGCGCAGTAACATAAACCCGTGCTGACTTTACGGCCTTCTTCAAATCAAACTTTTTCCTGAGAAGAGGGGACGGCCCCGATACGCTGTCTCCTGCCAGGCCGGATTCAATCCACTTTGCCTTCCATTTCGATACGTTCATCATGCCGGTTTCCCAGTAATTTACTTCACTCCATGCCGAAGCTTTACCGGTGGTGTCCCATACGCGCACCTGCCAGTAATAGCGTTGCCTGGGTTTCAATGGTTCGCCACTATATATAATGTGTACAGACTGATCCGAAGAAATTTTTCCGGAGCTCCATACCGTTGCTTTATTGATCGCTGCAGCATCATCACTCACACGAAGCTCGTAAGCCGATTGCATTACATTCCGGTTGTCTGAAACCAGTTGCCAGCTGAGGCGTGGTTGTGTTATGTCAAGGCCAACAGGATTGATCCCGTTTTCAGTGAGCAGGTTTTGGATTTTTACCTGGGCGCAAAGCTGTGCCGTGAACACGACAGCGAGTAGGAGAATGATTTTTTTCATTGCAGAGTATAAGATTGTTGACCTGAATTTAGGTAAAAATGCAAACGATTGCTGATCTGGCTGTCCTGACCTGTCCTGACCAACTAAAATTGTTGGCATTTGCCGGGTCATTAATTAGATTTGATGAATGGAATCGATCACTCTCATTATCCCGGAACAATATCCTATGACGGACGATGAGCTTTTTGCTTTTTGTACAGCGAACAAGGTTCTTCGTATTGAACGAAATGAAAATGGACAACTAATAGTTATGTCGCCAACAGGAAGTTTTACGGGTAAGTTGAATTTCAAGATCACTTCATTGTTTGGGCAATGGGTAGAGACCAATACGGCATCGGGCTATGGATTTGATTCGGCAGCGGGTTTTACGCTTCCAGATAACTCTATGCGTTCACCAGATGTCTCGTGGATAAAAAAAGAACGATGGGATAACATACCCCTTGAACTACAGGAAAGGTTCGCTCCCATTTGCCCTGACTTTGTAATCGAATTACGTTCCAAATCAGATTCGTTAAACGAATTAAAATTGGAGCAATGGATCAAAAATGGTTGCCAGCTGGCATGGCTTATTGATCCTATTGAGGAGAAAGTTTATATCTATCAACCCGCGCTGCCTACAGAAGAGGTAACTGGCTTTGAAAATAAATTAAACGGAGGTTCCCTTTTGCCAGAATTTGAACTTCATCTTTCTAAGCTTAAATAATATCTGCTGTTTGTTTTGCCGATGGTTATCTCCGCTGTATATCTGTGTAATCATTCATGAACAAAAGCGATTTCTTCCAGCATGTTACAATTGATGATTATTCAGCTACGCCAAAGTATCAGCAGCTGGCCAATGCAATTATCCAGGCGGTAAAGTCGGGTAAGATTTCGGAAGAGGAAATCCTTCCCTCCATTAATGAGTTGAGCTTTGAGTTTGAGATCTCGCGCGATACTGCAGAGAAAGGATATAAGCACCTGAAGAAGATCGGCTTGCTGGGATCGGTACCCGGCAAAGGATACTTTATCAAAAGCACACAGGTTGATCAACAGCTGAAAGTATTTTTATTGTTTAATAAGCTGAGCGCGCATAAAAAAATTATTTACGATTCGTTTGTGGCTACATTGGGAGAGATGGCCTCCATTGATTTCTATGTGTATAATAATGACTTCGCCCTTTTCAGGAAGCTGATTCAAAACAGGAAAGAGAATTATACTCATCACGTAATCATCCCTCATTTTCTGAAAGGAGAGGAGAATGCCTATGAGGTGCTGAACACACTTGATAAAACGAAATTGGTATTGCTGGATAAACTTCTTCCGCAGATGAAAGGAGAATATGGTGCGGTGTACGAAAATTTTGAGAACGATATCTATGAAGCGCTGCATACAGCATTACCACAGCTGGCCAGGTATCACACACTTAAAATTATTTTTCCGGAACACACCTACTTTCCTCAAGAGATTATTTCCGGTTTCACGCGATTCTGCCAGGAGTTTGCATTTAATTACAAAGTAATTCATACGGTTTCTGAAGAGCCACTCGCTCAAGGCGAAGTCTATATCAGCCTGATGGAAGATGATCTTGTCTTGTTGATCGAACGGATTATCTCCAAAAACTGGGAAGTAGGGAAAGATATCGGGGTGATTTCGTATAACGAAACACCTTTAAAAAGAATCATCTTAAATGGCATCACCACCATATCAACGGATTTTAAAATGATGGGTGAGAAGGCCGCTCAACTGGTGCTTGAAAATTCCACCGTTCACATTGCCGCTCCCTTTTATCTGACATTGCGCTCTTCCCTTTAGGTTATTCGTTTCCTCAACGGTAGAGAGTTTTTAGCTTTGCAGCTTATTACAATCATGAACTATCCTGTACTCGATATTCTTGCAGAACTAAAAGAAAAATTAACTCACCACCCGGTCGTTATTCTTCAGGCTCCTCCGGGTGCAGGTAAATCCACCGTGCTTCCTTTGCACCTGTTGAATGAAGCGTGGCTGAAGGATAAAAAAATGATCCTGCTGGAGCCACGAAGATTAGCTGCCCGATCGGTAGCCGAACGATTGGCCGAGCTTAACGGAGAGCAGGCAGGCGAAACGGTGGGATATCGCGTGCGCTTCGATACAAAAGTGAGCAGCAGAACGCGCATTGAAGTGGTGACAGAAGGAATACTCACCCGCATCATTCAATCGGACAACAGCCTGGAAGAAGTTGGTCTTCTCATCTTTGATGAATTTCATGAACGAAGTCTTCATGCCGACCTGGCACTTGCCTTAAGCCTGCAGGTGCAGCAGGTATTGCGAAGTGATCTTCGTATTTTAATTATGTCGGCCACGCTGGATAGCGAACAACTTTCTTCTACACTGAATGGCGCTCCAATCATCACTTCATCAGGAAGGCAATTTTCGATAACGTACAGGTATCTTCAGCAGGAATCGGATACACCCATTGCCAGCCGTATGAATGCTGCGATACGTAAAGCGCTTCGTGATGAACAAGGCGATATCCTTGCGTTTCTTCCTGGTGCAGGCGAAATCAACAGAACACAGCAGTTGCTGGAAGAGGATCATGTGCTGGCAAAAATTCATCCGTTGTATGGTGACCTTCCTTTCAAACAGCAGCAGGAGGCTATTCTCCCGCGTGCGGATGGACAACGGAAAATTGTATTAGCCACTTCGATTGCCGAAACCTCTTTAACTATTGAGGGTATCCGTATCGTCATTGATTCCGGCATGGCACGTGTGCCGCGCTTTGATCCACGTAGCGGATTGACACGTTTGGAAACTATCCGCGTAACCAAAGATGCAGCGGATCAGCGGGCAGGAAGAGCAGGTCGTTTGGGGCCAGGTATCTGTTATCGTCTGTGGACAGAGGGCACACAACGAAATCTGATTCCCCAGCGCAAGCCAGAGATACTGGAAGCCGATCTCGCTCCACTGCTTTTAGAGCTAAGTCAGTGGGGAGTAAAGGAGATGAAGGAACTGACATGGATGACACCACCACCTGCCGGAGCTGTAAGCCAGGCAAAAGAACTTCTGCAGCAGCTGGACGCGATGGAAGAAAGCGGAACGATTACTTCGCGCGGTAAAGAGATGCTGCGTTTACCTACTCATCCGCGTATAGCACACCTGCTGTTGTCTTCGGGTTCGTTAAAGAAAGAGGCGGGGGTAACATTAGCTACGGATATTGCTGCCCTGCTGGAAGAGCGCGACCCGCTTCAAAAAGAGTCCGGTGCCGATCTCTCTCTTCGTATCGAGGCGTTGCGTAAATGGAGGAAGGGAGAAAAAGTAGTGGCCGATCGGAATGTATTGGAACGCATAGAGAAACTGGCAGCTAATTGGAGAAGAATTTTAAAACTGGAAATTGAAAATACCATTGTAGCCGACTCTGCGATCGGTAAACTGTTAATAGCTGCTTATCCCGAACGCATTGCACAGCAGCAGGGAAACCATAGCGAACGGTACAAGCTGGCCAACGGTCGCATTGCAAAATTACCGGACCATGATTCACTCACCCGGGAGAAATGGTTGTGTATTGCTCAGCTGGAAGGAGGAAACAAGGAAGGCCGGATTTTTATGGCTGCTCCGGTGCATGAAGATGATTTGAATGAACTGGCCGAAGAAAAAGAAGTGGTGCGATGGGACGAAGAACGTGGTGCGATCACCGGATTGATAGAAAGAAGAGTTGGCAGTTTGTTGCTGGGCAGTAAGCCCGCTTCAAAAATAAAAGAAGAGCAGAGGATAAAGGTTTTGCTTGATGTGGTGAAGCAGCAAGGCTTAAAATTACTGGGCTGGGAAGAAGCACAGGAGCAATGGCAAAGCAGGGTAATGAATTTGAAATCATTTCGCCCAAATGAGGCCTGGCCGGATGTTACCGAAGAAAGCCTGTTGAATACCGTTGGAGAATGGTTAACACCTTATCTCCATACTATTTATAGAAGACAGGATTTTGAACGCCTGGATAAGTCATCGGTCCTTGTGGGATTATTGCCATGGGAACTGCAGAATCAGCTTGATGTACTGGCTCCGCTTCATATTAAAGTTCCCAGCGGATCACAGATTAAAGTACACTACTTTGCGGATGGAAGAGCTCCGGTGATGGAAGTGCGCCTGCAGGAGATGTTTGGTTTATTGGAAACACCCACCATCAATGAAGGGAGAACAAAGGTCTTGCTGCACTTGCTTTCCCCTGGCTATAAACCCGTGCAGGTAACACAGGATTTAAAAAGCTTCTGGCAAACCACGTATCATGAAGTGAGAAAGGAACTGCGCATGCGTTACCCCAGGCATCACTGGCCCGAAGATCCCTGGACGGCAGAAGCAGTAAGAGGAGCGAAGAGAAGAACACAGTAACAAAACAAAAACCCCAAGCATTAATGTTTGGGGTTTTTGTTGACTTGTCATTGATCAATGGGTACATCGACCAATTGATCATCGATCGCGATTCCTCTTATAGCGCAGTTTATTGATTCACTAATGATTGCAACGTCAGCGTATTACTGTTGCCCGTGGGCGGTGTGGCAAACCCACGAACAACGAGCGTATAGAACCGGCCCGTTGAAAACGTAATATTTTCAACGGTAGCCAGTTTCGTTCCATCTGTCGTTTTAATATCCAGGGAATAGACATTGGCATCAATCTCCATAAAATTGGTAGCGGTTTTAAATTCCCTGTTCCCGAAAAGTAGTTTACCATCGGTTCCGGAGGTATAAATATTTACCGCTGGCGCATCGGGTGAAAGATGTACTAACCGGACTCCCGCTCTTCCTGTAGAAGACAATGTTGCTGATGAATCTTTTACTACCAGCGTCTCTAAACTCGAAAGGGTATTGATTATAAAAATAGAGTACAGTCTTCCTTCCGTAAACGTGGGGGTAATATCAACTAATCCCGTACTTGAACCGGTAGACGTAAATCGTAACTTATTAACTCCCGGAGAAAAAGTGGCATAGCCTGTATAATTACCATACGCAAGGGCAGCGGAATTGATTTTGGTTCCATCCAGCAGAATATCAAGGCCGCCTGCATCGGGAGAGCCGTGATAGAAACTTGCATACGAAGCAGGTGTAGATGGATCTGGCGCATCATTACTATTCAGGCACGAACTTAATGCAGGTAGCAGAGCAATCGCCAGCATCCAACTTCTCACCCGCATCAATTCAAAAAGATTCTTTTTCATACTATATTCTTCTAAACGTTTAAAATTAACTTATCGTGTCGTTGGACACGGAATTTTCCACAAAGGTTGGAAATAGTTTCAGACTATCAATTTCTGAAGATAATCCATTATATAATCGTTCACTTTTTTCCTTTTATACTGCATAATGAACCGTGGATGTGCCAGAGGAATAATTTCCTCAAACCATTTTTGTTCCTGATTAAGCTTCTGGATAAAGCTGAAGTTTTTTCCTTCTCCGATACAAAAACACTTTTTGCGGTTGATCTTCATCGCCACTAATTTATCGATGGATTGCAGCACAAATGGAGTAATTGCTTTTTGTAGCGCAGGTTCATCGTAATAATTAATGTTCTTGTCTTCTTTGGTGAAACCCAAAGGAGAAACAGCAGAAATGAAATAATGCTGATAAAATTTCTTTGCCCCACCGTAAGTATTGATCATCGCATAAATGAAATCAGCAGACAATTCCGGTTTTTTGATTAACGTGTTGGCTATTCCACATTCTTTTTCAAGTTTGATCGGATCGGTGAACGAAATGCCGGTAATACCCGATCCGAATCTTCCGGGATTTATTCCAAGCAGTAGCGTTCGCTCTTTATTATCGGAATAATACTTATGGTAAAATAGTTCACATAACCCGAAAGCATACTCATTCCGGTACGGATTCATCACACCAATTCCTTTAGGTATTTTATCGCTGATCTCCAGCGATTGATAAAACCCAAGAATCTGATCGGCAAAGGTCATTATTGGTTATGTTAATTTACTATAAATTGTATGCAATGTGCGCATTGACCAATCGGCTAATTGAATTCAAACGCACTTTTATAAAATCCTTCTTCCTGCACAAAGTTTAACAGCTCCAGATAAAAAGGATGTGATCCCAGCGTGGCGCTGTCTCCCACCATAATAAGTTTTTTCTTTGCACGTGTCATGGCCACATTGGTTCTGCGGATGTCATTCAAAAATCCTACTTCGCCCTTCTCGTTGCTTCGTACAAAGCTGATGGCAATCACATCGCGCTCCTGTCCCTGAAAGGCATCTACGGTATTAATGGTTATTAGTTTATGCAAAGGTTCCAGCAGAGCAGAAGATTCAGCCAGTTTATGAAAATGGTCTACCTGCGAGCGATAGGGAGTAATGATTCCCATGGTAATGTTTTCTTCCAGCCATTGCTCTACTCCAATCTCTTCAATCAGTGCTTCAACTAATTGAAGCAGCAGCTGTGCCTCTTCTTCATTGAAGCGACTCAATGTCTCCGGATCCTGCGATTCAGTATACCCACAGCCTGCAGTATCGATAAACTCCACCGGCAGTTGATGAGGACGCAACAATTCGTGCTTTACGGAATCATGAGCGATCAGTTCGTTTTTATAAAACTGTCGTGAAGAAAACTTCATAATGTTTTCGTTCATGCGGTACTGTACCTGCAGCATCGAAGCACGGTGACCGTGCTTTTCAATTCCCTTCTCAAAAAGCGTTTTTGCCAAACCTGCTTTAGCCGCTTCGTTGGATTTGATAGTGGGAGGAAGCTGATGATGATCTCCGGCAAAGATGATTCGTTGTGTTCGTAATACGGGTATCCAGCAGGCGGGTTCCAGTGCCTGCCCTGCTTCATCAATGAAAGCTGTCTTGTATTTTCTTCCCCGCAATACCGGGTGAGACGATCCCACCAGCGTAGCGCAAATCACCTCACTGTTTTGCAGCAGGTCATTCACAATATAAAATTCCAGCATGTCGGCATCCGACTTTAGTGTACGTGCTTCTTCTTTCAATTGCCTGCGTTGTTCCTTTTCGTGATAGCCGAACTCTTTCTTGAATTTGAAGGCAGCGCTTTTCACCTGCTCCATGCGTTTTCTCAGCGCACGTAATTCCGAATAGTTTTTATGAGCGGCAATGCGTGCATCCATCGTTTTACTCAGGGACTGTTCCGTTACCCTCGCTGGATGGCCGATGCGCAGCACATTTAATCCTTGTTCGCTTAACTTATCCACCAGTAAATCAACAGCTGCATTGCTGGGTGCACACACCAATACCTGTTGCTCCTGCCTTACGGTTTGCAGAATGGCTTGCACGATAGTGGTGGTCTTACCCGTTCCCGGAGGTCCGTGAATGAATGCCACATCGGGAGTACGTATTACTTTATTCAGTGCGTCTTGCTGACTTTCGTTTAAAACGTTACTGGCTATCGGTTGCTGGTTATCGGTAACAGGTTCTTTGTCATTCGACTTTTCTGAACCAAGAAGAAGCTCTCTTAGCTCAGCTACTCTGTTGCCATCGGCTTTCATCACTTCTCTGAGAGCGAATTCCATCTCGCGATAGCTCATCTCATCAAACATCACATCTACGCCCAGGTTTCCGTCATTGATCCAGTCGGGCAGTTCATCTCCATTGATCGTGATGACCATCTGGTTATCGCGTACAAAGTTGATCACGCCATTCACGTGTTCTTTTTCCGGTTTGCCCGAAGCATTACAAAAAACACTTACTGACTTGCCACTCTGGAAAGCATGAGGCTGATCAAGATGGGTGGTACGTTCTACTTCTATCGTCAGTCGCTCTCCGGTGCCGATGTAATCGCGCTTCAGTTTTACGGGATACCAGGTAGTGCCTTCTTTCGTGCGTTGATTGAGTGATCGGAGCAAAACTTTTTGACGGTAATAGTCCAGGTCGGCCTGCCGTTCCAGTTTAATCAGTTCGAGTGTTTTAGATAATTGGTTGAGCGCGTTCATAAAGGCCGCTAAGATACTATTTTGCCTTAGGTGGGCCGGAGTTTTTTATTTGTTGTCCCCGGCCAAATGAAAGAATAAGCCTGTCAAAAAATAATACAGTTAACTTTTGGATAGAAAGAGTAGATTTCTTTTCAACTAATCGTTATTCCTATGCGCACGGTATTTCTCATCAGCCTGCTGCTGCTTACTTCCTGTCTGCAGGCACAGAAAGCCGACCTGATTATTCAGAATGGAAAGATTGTAGATGGCACAGGCAACTCCTGGTACTATGGCGATGTGGCTGTCAAAGACGGAAAGATTATCGAAGTAGGGCGATTGAAAAATAAGGAAGCGGTAAGATTCATCGATGCAAAAGGATGGATAGTAGCACCGGGCTTTATTGACGTGCATACGCACATTGAAGGCAATGATCTGAAAGTGCCAACGGCCGGAAATTTTATTCTGGATGGAGTGACTTCGGTTGTTACCGGAAACTGTGGCGGCTCTAATGTGGACATTGCTGGTTACTTTCATCAATTGGATAGTGTGAAGACTTCCATTAATGTAGCTACGCTCATCGGGCACAATAGTGTTCGCAGTAAAGTCATCGGCCAGAATCAACGTGATCCTTCTGTTGAAGAGCAGCACCAGATGGAAGAGCTGGTAGAGAAAGCGATGAAAGAAGGAGCCGTGGGTCTTTCTACCGGGCTGATCTATGTACCCGGCACGTATTCCAAAACACCGGAAGTGATCGGCCTGGCTAAAGCGGCTTCAAAGTATGGTGGTGTGTATGCATCGCATATTCGTGATGAAGCGGATCATGTGAATGAGGCCATCGAAGAAGCCATTAACATCGGCCGTCAGGCCAGCCTGCCGGTAGAGATCTCTCATTTTAAAGTAACCTATAAGCCCAACTGGGGGAAATCAGTAAGCGTTATTGCACAAGTGGAGAAAGCACGGTTAGATGGTATAGATGTAACCGTAGATCAGTATCCCTACATCGCCAGCAGCACATCGCTGGATACGCGGGTTCCTACCTGGGCATTTTCAGGCGGAAGAGATTCTTTGCTGATTCGTTTTAAAGACGAAAAAACAAGAGCAAAGATGAACGAAGAGATGGTAACGATGCAGAAGGAAAAACAGGTAACCAGTTACAGCTATGCAGTGGTGGCGCGCTATGCGGCAGATACTACATGGAATGGAAAAAATATTTCTGAAATCAATAAGTTAAAGGGAAGGAAAGCGAACCTGACAGACGAATCGGAAACCATACTTGAAATGGTGGAGAAAGGAGGTGCACAGATGGTGTATTTCAGTATGAGCGAAGAGGATCTTAAGCGCATCATGCAGTATCCGTACAATATGTTTGCTTCCGATGCGGGCATTGCGCGCTATGGTTCGGGTATGCCTCATCCACGCGGCTATGGTACCAATGCCCGTGTGCTTGGCCGGTATGTTCGCTTGCTTAAAGTGATCAAACTGGAAGAGGCCATCAGGCGCATGACTTCTCTTCCTGCACAAAAATTTCAGCTTCAAGGACGTGGATTGATTCGCGAAGGAATGGCAGCCGATATTGTCGTTTTTGATGAGAATACAGTAGGTGATCTGTCTACTTTCGAAAAACCACATGCTTATTCTTCGGGTTTCCATTACGTGGTGGTAAACGGAAAAGTAACAGCTGAGCACGGCAGGCATACAGGCGAAAGAAACGGACAGGTGCTTCGAGGTATCGGTTATGTGCACTGATTATCAATCCATTGAAGTAAATGCCGAAGAGTGGGGTATTACAGGGGGCAGTTGATCTTCGTATTTTTAGTATAGATAATTTGCTCAAAATTATCATAGGTGTTTAGTAGAAAAAGGCTGCCTGGGGTAAGGGCGGCCTTTTTTGCTTTTTAAAAGGCTATATTTACGGATTCTATGATGTCCGATCTTCTAATAACGATCCTTTTAGTTCTCCTAAATGGTTTTTTCGTTGCCGCAGAGTTTGCTATAGTTAAAGTGCGTTCTTCACAAATTGCACTGCAGCAAGGCACCGTATCTAAGCGCGCTGCCAAGATGATCATCAATAACCTGGACGGTTACCTGGCCGCGACTCAATTAGGTATTACGCTGGCAAGCCTTGCATTGGGTTGGGTAGGAGAAGATGTTGTTTCACAGATGGTGCTTTCCCTGGTGCATTCGTTGGGGTTTGATATCGATGAGGAAACAGCACACAGTATTGCGTTGCCTGCTGCCTTTGTTATACTTACTATACTTCATATTGTTTTCGGAGAGCTTGCTCCCAAGTCGGTGGCGATCCGTTATCCCACACAAACTACATTATGGGTGGCTGTGCCGCTTCGTATTTTTCATTTGGTATGCCGTCCTTTTATTCGTTTGCTCAATGGCTTTGCCAATCTGATCCTTCGCCTGTTCGGAATTAAGCCGGTAAGTGAGCAGGAGATTCATTCCGAAGAAGAGCTGAAGCTGATTATTGCAGAAAGTGAAGAAGGAGGTGCTATCGAAAGTAGTGAACGTGAACTCATTCAAAACGTTTTCGATTTTGATGATCGTGTGGTGAAGCAGATTATGGTGCCACGTGCAAAAGTTTCGGCCATCAGCGTAAACAGCACCCTCGAAGAAGTAGTACATATTGTATTTCGTGAAGGCTATTCCCGCTATCCCGTTTATGACAAGAGCCTGGAGGAGATCACGGGTATTATCATTGCCAAGGATGCCATGCGTCACTTCGTACAGAAAAGCGGGAAGACATTATCGGAGATTGCCAACAAAGCCCATTATGTTACCGAGCATAAACCAATCGATCAGCTGCTCAGGGAATTTCAGAAAAATAAAGTACAGATGGCGATTGTCATCAGCGAATATGGAGATATGATCGGGATGGTTACCCTCGAAGATATTCTGGAAGAACTGGTGGGAGAAATACAGGACGAACACGACCACGAAGCACAGATTGTTACTCCCGTGGGCGATGCCTTTCATATCATTGCTACCTCTCCGCTGCACGATATCAATAAAATACTGGATACTCCGCTGCTGGAATCGGAAGATTACGATACACTCGCAGGTCTGCTGCTACACGAAAAGCCTTTCGATCTGAAAGAAGGTGAAGAGATACAGCTTAAAGGCTACGATGTAAAGATACTGAAGATGAAAAAGAATCTTCCTGAGCTGGTAGAGCTTCGTCCACGCCCGGAAGATCCCGAAGAGGCCATGGATTAATTGCCATTAGATCAAAACCATTTTTTATATTTGAAATAACGGATCATACCGATGGTGATCAGGATCATTAACCCCCATACGCCCAAGTATCCGTACTTCCAGTGCAGCTCCGGTAAAATATCAAAGTTCATTCCATACACGCCTACAATAAAAGTAAGCGGCATAAAGATCACCGAAATCACAGTGAGGATCTTCATCACCTCATTCATGCGCGTATTCATCGCGTTAAGGTGGATATCCATCAGGCCTGAGTTCAGGTCTTTGTACGTTTCCAGTGAATCAATAAGGTGTACGACATGGTCATACACATCGCTGAAATAACGGATCGTGCTGGTCTCAATAAAATTCGATTCGTCTTTCAGTATCCGGTTCATCGCATCGCGAAGAGGATAAAGGGCTTTACGCAAAAAGAGGAGGTCTTTTTTTATTTTTTGAATGCGGAGAAAATTGCTTTCCGTAGGATTTTTATAAACATCTTCTTCAATCTGCTCGATTTGTAACCCTACTGCATCCAGCACATTATAGTAATTGTCAACGATAATATCCATAAGCCGGTACAAAAGGTAATCCCCCTTTAGCTTACGCACTCTCCCCTGGCTTAAACGGATGCGCTCGCGGAAGGGATTGAACATATCTCCTTCCTTTTCCTGGAAAGAAACAAGGAAATCTTTTCCAACTACAAAACTGATTTGCTCATAATCGATCACTCCGTTCTCAATACGGTAGAGCATCTTCAATGTAAAGAAGAGATAATCTTCGTACTCTTCCGATTTAGGCTGATGATCAGTCGTAATGTCTTCCAGCAACAGAGGATGAATGCAAAAGAACTTGCCCAGTTCATGAATCACCGTGTTGTTGTGCAAACCATCTACGTTTACCCAGTTAACCAGGTTCGGTTTTATGTTAGTGATGATCTCGTCTACGGACAGATTATCATGTCGCACATACTCCTTTTCGTCATACTGAATCAACTCCAGGATGATTTTTTCATTCGAAACAGGTAAAAGCGCAGTGATCGCTTTCTTTTTCACTTTTGCCATCAGCCGTGTGTTTGTGCGTTAGTGTCTTGTTTATGAATAATGGTGCGATGAGGATAAGGAAGCTCTACACCCTCCCTGTCAAAGCGGCCCTTGATTGATTTATTCAGATCACATTTCAATTCAAATCCTTCCGAAGGATTGCGCGCCCAAAGGTAAGCCCGGAGTTGAGTAGCAAAGTCAGTGAACCCGATAACACGGACCATTGCCTGGTGTTCTCCTTTTGCCAGCTCTTCCCTGGAGCGGTTGTCAATACAGAACGGATGCTTTACGGCTTCGTCTTGCAGGATGTTTATGGCCTTGTCTATATCCGAGTCAAACGAAATATTGATTTCAAGAAAAATACAGATACGCTCGTCTGTGATGGTAGAGTTGATAATCGTTTCATTGCTGATCACAGTGTTCGGGATAACAATGCGCCTGTTTTCGAAATCTTTGATAATGGTATGTCGCAGGGTGATGTCTTCCACATCTCCGGTATAAAGCTGACCAATCTTTACCCGGTCGCCTACACTGAAAGGTTTGAAGATGACCAGGAATATTCCACTCACGATGTTGGAGAAGGCGGATTGTGAAGCAAAGCCGACAATGGCTGCCAGGATCCCCGCACCGGTCATTAAAGTAGTGCCAAAATCATGCAAAGAGGGGATCGACCGGAAGATGATGATGGTAGCGACAAGAAATATGATAAAGCCGACCGCGTTTTTAAAAAAATTGTAGCGAGTAGGGTCTACTTTTAATTTTAAAGCTGCTTTTCTGAAAAACCGCCCGATCACAAACCGGATAACATAGGTGAGCACGCTGGCCACCGCCAGCACAATAGCAGCAAACAGAAACCCTTCCCAGCCCTTATCCATTTCCTTCATGACCCCGAAATTAGTCAATAGTCCATAGTCCGTGGCCGGGGTATATAGTTTTTTTAATACACCATCAACAAGTTATCGACTATTGACCATCGGCTGCTATATTGCGCCCCGCATGCCTTTACGCCTGGACGACATAAAAGCCCCCATTGCCCGTGAGATGGACGAGTTTGAGTTGAAGTTTCGTGCTTCAATGAAAACAAAAGTACTCCTGCTCGATACCATCATGAATTATATTGTGAAGCGCAAAGGCAAGCAGATGCGGCCCATGTTTGTGTTTCTCAGTGCGGGCACATGCAGGGAAATTAATGAGTCTACTTTCCGTGGCGCCTCGCTCATTGAGTTGGTTCATACCGCAAGCCTTGTACATGATGATGTGGTGGATAACTCCAACTACCGCAGAGGTTTTTTTTCGGTTAATGCCCTGTGGAAAAATAAGATAGCCGTGCTGGTGGGAGATTTTCTGCTGACCAGGGGTTTGTTCCTGGCTTTAGAGAATAAAGATTTTGAGTTGCTTGCGATCTGTACACAGGCAGTGAAGGAGATGAGCGAGGGAGAACTGATGCAGATGGAAAAAGCGAGGCAACTGGATATTACCGAGGAAATTTACTACGACATCATCCGGCAGAAAACCGCTTCATTGATCGCCTCCTGCTGTGGAATAGGCGCGAGTTCCTCTGGTGTAGGGCAGGAGATGGTAGACAAAATGAAATTATTTGGCGAGCAGGTAGGCATGGCCTTCCAGATCAAAGACGATTTGTTTGATTACGGGGATGATGAAATCGGAAAACCCCTTGGTATTGACATCAAAGAGAAGAAGATGACGCTGCCTTTGATCTATGCCTTATCCAAATCCACCTGGATGGAGCGAAGAAGAATTATTCGCATTGTGAAGAACGATGGCGATAAACCTAAAAAGGTAAAAGAGGTCATCGATTTCGTGAAGCAATCGGGTGGTATTGAGTATGCAAAGGGAGTGATGGAAAAATACTACCAGGACGCACTGCGGTTGTTAAATGAATTTCCTGAATCGGCTTACCGTACCTCGTTGCAGGGTCTTGTACAATTTACCATCGAGCGCAGAAATTAAATTAAAACAGGCTGCTTTTCTGGCAACCTGTTTCAATCGTTAAACTCAGGTACCAGCGATTAGCCACCTGAAGCAGTTCTTCCTACTACATTTTTGTACACTTTGCTACCAGAGTTAAATGATCCGGTAATAGTGAGATCATGTCCAGTAGTATTTCGGCCAACGTTATAAGTATCAGCTTTGCTTCTGTATTGACTTATTTTCAATGTAAAATCAAAGCTCAAAACTCCTGTAGTGGCATCGAAGGCATAGTTAGTTGTAGTAAACTGATCAGCAGGAACAGCAGGTAAAGCTGTGTGTAAAGAGTTTCCGGTAGCCTTATCAAAAAAGGTAAATTTGCTCACCGTTGGGTTATTTTTAAACACGAGCTTATTATAAAGATCAAATAGTGCACCTGACGTAATGATAGTATTGGTGGATTGATTTCTTATCCGTGACAAAGCACCAGTAGTTTGGTTATAATCAATTTCATAGGAGTCGTTTCCTTGATAAGAATAGAATAAATAAACAGGTATATAGTTGGAATTATTATCATAATATCCGGCTTGATAATAGTATAAAGTTGAAGTTCCATTGTTCGTGGTTGTCGAGAATAAATAAGTTTTATTTTGCTCATCAGATAGTTCCTTAATATAACTCTCCGTTGCACTAAAATAGGGGCGAGCTTCAAGTTGAAATAGATCTGTTGAGTTTAATTCTTTCAGAAACTCAAAATAAATGGAGCTGTTGGTCGGACTTGAAACTAAAGCGTTCCCGGAAAGCTCTAAACCGCTAGCTTGTAAATAGGAAGAATGGTTGTCACCGCGATAAAGACTGATTGATTTGATGCCATTGATGTCCGTAAAGCCTTGGATGGAAGATCCGTATTCGTATTTGAACGCTTCACTGAAAGCCGTTCCATCAGTACGATTTCCGCTAACAGTACCTTGAAAATAGCCAACTTTTTCAAACCCCGCGCCAGCGGCACCGGTAGCACCTGTTGCTCCAGCGGCACCCGTTTCACCTTGTAGGCCAGGTTCACCATCATCGCCTGTACAAGATGCCAGAGCAATACTTAATGCCAGCAGAGGGGCAAATAACTTTAATTTTTTCATAATAATTTATTTTGGTTTTAAGAGTTGCCACAAAAGTAATGTACGCTTAGATACCAAAATTTTGAATTTGACTGAAACCTTACATACGTGTATAAGTTGTTAATGCACAAGGCTATTATTTTAAGAGAAGAGGTATACAAAATAAAAAACGTCCTGAGAACTAACTCGGACGTTGGTATAATTAGTAGATTAATTAATGAGCTATACTTTCACGCGTTCTCTTCCTGCTTCCAGCACCGCATAGTCTTTCCATGACTGGAATGTTTTTTCATCAAGGCTAGTGGAGGCGGGGCCGGTTTGTTCAGGTGTGAATTGTCCTTCGGCAGCCCACCATTTTTTTGCATTCTCTTTTGCAGTTCCTTTATCTACTTCAAAGTAATTGATAATGGAATCGGAAATGATCCACGGCTTTCCTACCGTAGCATACTTTTCAAAAATCATGGTGCGCATCTGTGTGCCGCTCGATTGATTTTTAAAATGAGAGACCGTATAGGAAAGTGTTTCCGGCTCGGTCATAATCATATCCCAGTATTTTTTTGAAGTTACTATCTGCGCAGTAGTGAGCAGGTATCCAAAACCTTTCTCCAGCGGCTCTTTAGTAATATTGCAGGCGGCTCTGAACTCTTTCTTCTTCTTTCCGAATAGGTTATCTAAAAATGCCATAGTGGTTTAGTCGTTACTTACATTACTTAGATACTTCTATTTGGGCAAATAGTTGCATGGAACACGAATTTTTTTGGGTAAACCCTACAAAATAGGTCGTGAATTGAAGATTTGCCTCATATTATCAGGTTCCCTTATTACCGTTAGGCTGCTTTTTGCTAAAACGCTCATGTTTTTCAAAGAAGTCGGGTAGATCGGCCACACCTAATTTACGGGCGATGATCTTCTTTTTTTCATCGATGATATAAAGCGAGGGAGTGGTCTCTGAAAAATAAAGCTGGTTGTAGGTTTGCTTCAGATACGTACGCGGTCCGTTTACTGTAGTCCAGGTAGTCTTCATCTCTTTCGCAAAATCTCTCATCTTCTTCATGGAAGTATCGATGCTCACCGCAAATACGTCCAGGTCTAACTTAGTTTTATTCTTGTTATAGAAATCTACCAGTTTGGGCGTTTCCTCACGGCAGTGTCCGCAGTCCGGAGAGAAGATGAAGAGGATCGTGTATTTCTTTTTAATGTCGTACATCGACTTGGGCTGAAGATTCTGATCCTGCATCATCAGGTTAGGAGCCGTGCGACCAATCATGGCTCTTCGCACCTTGTCGGCATAGTCCACCGTGTTTTTCTTGATGGTCGCATCTACTGCGTAATCCAATCGGCCAGAGCCAATGTATTTATCTACAATGTTTACGTACACCTCATCCAGTCCCATAATTTTAGGTGCCTGGTAGTGCGCCATACTTTTCCACACGAGGTATTTATATGTCTCCTGATTTTTTAGTGCTTTCACGGCAAGCCGGTCTACCACCTTAGTCAGTGTATCCGGGTGTTGTATAAATAAACGATCGAGATAATCATAAAGCTTATCACGATAGAATGGCCTTGGCAAGCGGATATTCACCTCATCAGCCAGATCAAAATACTGGAAGTAATGATCGCGGTAGTAATTGAACTGAAAAGAGGAGTCGATCGAGCCATCGGCTTTTTTAGGAGGATCGGGCACTTCAATTTCTTTGGTAGTCAGGAAGATCTTTGAAGTAATGGTGTTGGGATATTTAGTAATAATATCGTCCTGGTAGGCGACTACCTTGTCCTTGATCTTTTTGAATTCGGCATTTGCTTCTTTTTTTTGCTCGGGGGTAAGTGTGCTGTCCTTTAATATTTTCAAAAAGGGCTCTGCTTGCTTTTGCAGCGAATTTTGCAGGTCCATGTTTTCAGCGAAAACCTGGTTGTCTTCATCGCCCGTTACTTTAAATTTATAGTCCTGTACGTCCGTTTCCAGCACCCATTGCTGATCTTTGCCCACTACAAAGTCGAAGAGCTTTGATTTTTCTTTTTTGGTTTCCAGCACCAGAAAATACACACCCTGAGAAAGCGGAGTTTTACCTTCGAAGCTGGCCTTTCCCTGCTTGTCTACTCGGGCAGTATCTTTAATAAAAGTGCCTTCCCAATAGTAAAATCCCAGGTAAACGGTGGTGTCTTTCAGCCCTTTCACCTTGAAATCGAGCTTATAACCTTGCTGGGCAAACCCGGCAATGGATATGAATATGAAAAGAAAGAGAATTGGCAATCGATGGCTCATAGAAGAGTTCTTTGGATGCAAATTTCAGAAATTCAAGGATTTTAACAACGGCAATTAATGGGCCGGACTGAAAAGAGGTAAACGTTAACACTTATTAACAGTGTTTCCGGATAGCGTGGTGAGCTATTCATTAATGTTCACTGTTCACTATTCGCTCGTGATTCGATCATTCTCCACTCTTCCTGCACTCTCTGTCCACTCTCGCTCCACTCTTCATTCGAATATGACTCCTTGATGATGGATGCGCGGCCCTTTCACCTTGATTTCAATCTTCGTTTTCCTGGCCGGCAGGGCAGTTGACTGGCGACATTTTCAAAACTATTGCGCGTGCTATTATTGACTATGGGCCGGGTAAACTACTTTTGCGCGCGAAAATGTCGTTACGAATAAGCAATCTTACTAAAGTTTACGGACAGCAAAAGGCAGTCAATGCTATTTCCTTTGAGGTAGAAAGGGGGGAGATTGTTGGCTTTCTTGGTCCTAACGGAGCTGGTAAGTCCACCACGATGAAGATCACCACGGGTTATCTTCCTCCATCTGAGGGCGAAGTAGTCGTAGAAGGTTATGATGTGGTTCAGCACCCGTTGGAGGTGAAACGCATTACCGGCTACCTGCCCGAACATAATCCGCTCTACCTGGACATGTTTGTGCATGAATACCTGGGTTTTGCAGGCGGTGTATTTGGGCTGAAGGGGAGTGACCGAAAGAAGCGCGTAAAGGAGATGATAGAGCTTTGCGGCCTGGGCCTGGAACAGAACAAGAAAGTAGAGTCGCTCTCAAAAGGGTATCGCCAGCGGGTAGGATTGGCTGCGGCTTTGATTCATGATCCGCAAATACTGATTTTGGATGAACCTACTTCCGGTCTTGATCCGAACCAGATTGTGGAGATCCGCAAAGTGATCAAAGACATCAGCAGAAATAAAACGGTAATCTTTTCTACGCATATCATGCAGGAAGTGCAGGCCTTGTGTGACCGTGTCATTGTCATCAACCGCGGAACAATTGTAGCCGATGATAAGCTGGATCATCTTTTATCGAAACAATCAAAATCAGAATTGATTGTAGTGGAGTTTGATAAGGCTGTTTCTATTGAAGAGCTCAGGCAAATTGAGGGTGTAGAAGAAGTAATTGTGATCAATGATCGACACTATAAAATTGCATCTAACGTTGATATACGACCTGCGGTGTTTCGTTTTGCGGCAGACAAGAATTTATCGTTGCTTGGGTTGAAACAGGAAGATCATTCACTGGAAGCGATTTTCAGGGACCTAACGAAGGGATAACGAATGATACAGATATTCCTCAAAGAATTTAACGGCTTCCTCAATTCACTGATCGCTTACATTGTGATTGGCGTATTTTGTGCTGGCATTGGATACTGTAAAAAAATGATTGCGTATTTTGTTGTAATAAAATGGCAACATCTTTGAAAATCATGGCTGGTAAAACAAGAGTCATCAAGGTTCAGAATATGAACATTACAGTCGTGACGGTGAAGGAAAATGATTTTATCTGTATAACTGACATAGCAAAATCAAAAGAAGGAGATTCCCGGGCTGCCGACATCATCAAAAACTGGATCAGAACACGTACTACTCTTGAGTTTATTGGTACCTGGGAACAACTTTATAATCCTGATTTTAAAGTGGTGGAATTTGACCACTTTAAAATGCACGCTGGGTTACCAAGTTTTGTTTTAAGTCCTGGTCAATGGGTAGAGAAAACCAATGCCATAGGCATCTATGTAAAGCTGGGAAAGTATGGAGGTACATTTGCCCACCGAGACATTGCTTTGGAGTTTTGTTCGGCTATTAATCCGGTTTTCAAATTATTTTTAATTAAAGAATTTCAGCGTCTGAAAGAAGATGAGGGCAATCGTCATCAGTTAGATTGGAATTTACAGCGAACTATCTCAAAAATAAATTATAGAATCCATACCGATGCCATTAGGGAACGTCTAATCCCTCAGGTGGTTACTTCACAACAAGCAAGTCTGGTGTATGCTAATGAAGCCGATTTACTGAATGTAGCACTTTTTTGCATTACAGCTAAACAGTGGAGGAGCCTAAATCCGAGCGAAAAAAGAAATATGCGGGATAAGGCCACCTTGGAGCAACTTGTTGTTTTGAGTAACATGGAAAGCATCAATGCTTTACTGATTGTGCAAGGGCTGTCACAAGAAGAAAGACTTATTCATCTGAATAAAGTAGCCATAGTGCAAATGAAATCTATGTTGCAAAATAATTCAATTAATTCATTAAAAAGGTGATAAATCTAAGCGTTAGTGGAGAAGAACTGAGTAATTTTTAAGATAAGCAACGTGACACAACTATTCCTCAAAGAATTTAACAGCTTCCTCAATTCACTGATCGCTTACATTGTGATTGGCGTATTTCTTACTGCTATTGGTTTGCTGATGTGGGTGTTTCCGGATACTTCGGTACTGGACTATGGGTATGCCGATATGGATACCTTATTTTCGCTGGGGCCTTATGTCTTCATTTTTCTTATTCCCGCCATTACCATGAAAAGTTTTGCGGAAGAAAAAAAGATGGGCACGTTAGAATTACTCTTTACCAAACCGCTGGGCGACTGGCAGATTATCTTCGGAAAATTCTTTGCCTGCTTTGCGTTGGTCATTATCTCGCTGATACCGACTTTCATTTATTACCTGTCCGTTTATCAGTTAGGTAATCCAGCCGGCAACATTGATACACCCGGAGTAACCGGATCGTACATCGGGTTTGTTTTGTTGGGTGGAGTTTTTTGTTCCATTGGAATTTTTTCTTCTTCCATCACACCTAATCAGATTGTGTCTTTCATCATCTCTGCGTTTTTGTGTTTTCTTTTCTATTCGGGATTTGAATCAGTATCTACATTGTTTTTGCAGGGCCAGCTTTCGCTCACGATCAAACAACTGGGCATACTTTACCACTATGAGGCATTGAGCAAGGGATTGATTGATAGTCGTGACCTGATCTATTTTTTCAGCGCCATCTTCTTCCTGCTGTTCCTCACTAAAACTTTTTTAAGCAGCCGCACATGGTGAACTGGAAAAGTAAAAAATTAGGTGACTTGTTGACACTGGCCAACTTTCTGGTGGCGGTGGTTCTGATCAACCTGTTGGCATCCTTCTATTTCTTTCGTCTTGATCTTACCGAAGAGAAACGCTATAGCATCAAGCAACCCACACGCGATCTGCTCAAGCAACTGGATGATGTAGTGTATGTGGATGTTTACCTGGAGGGAGATCTGAATGCAGGCTTCAAACGTTTTCAGACTTCTATTCACGAAACACTGGAAGAATTCCGGATTTATTCCGGCAATAAAGTTCGATATACATTCAGTAATCCCGGTGCAGCCATGGGGCAGAAAGCGCAGTCGGAATTTATGAAGGAGCTGGCCGCTAAAGGTATTCAGGGCCTTCCCGTGATTGAGACCAAAGACGGACAGCGTACAGAGAAGATTGTGTTTCCCGGAGCTTTGATTTCGTATGGCGGAGTGGAGATAGGGGTGATGTTGTTTAAAAACAAAACGGCTCAAAGCTCGCAGGAAGTATTGAATCAATCTATTGAAGGAATTGAGTTTGAACTGGCCAGCACCATTTATAAATTGACCAGCACCGATCGCAAGCGGGTAGGATTTACAACTGCACATGGTGAACTACAAAATCTTGAAATTGCCAGCCTGAGAAGTGCGCTGAATGAAAATTATGAAGTAAAGCGAATTGATCTTTCTCAGCCGGTAACTGATTGTGACGTGTTGATCATCGCTAAGCCCACTCAGGTATTTACAGAGAAAGAGAAATTTGAACTCGATCAGTTTATTCTTCGCGGAGGAAAATTACTTGCTTTGATTGACCGGCTGGATGCACGCATGGACAGCGCTTCGAGCGACAACTATTTTGCGTTCCCTTATGATTTGAAACTGGATGACCAGTTGTTCAAATACGGAGTACGGATCAATTCTGATTTGATTCAGGACAGGGTTTCTTCCAAATACCCGGTGGTAGTGAGTAATGCCGGCAAGCCACAAATCATGCAGATGGACTGGCCGTTCTTCCCGTTAGTTAATCAATATTCCGATCACGTGATCACGCGCAATCTCGATGCTTCGTTATTGAAATTTGTAAGTAGCATGGATACGGTCAAAGCAGTGGGAGTGAAGAAGACTCCTTTGTTGTTTTCTTCCGCGTATTCACGCAAAGTAAATACACCAGTGAAAATCGGTATCAATGATCTGCGCAGAAATGTGAACCCGGAAAGTTTTAATGAAGGACCTATACCTGTAGGCTATTTGCTGGAAGGCAGCTTTACTTCGTTATTTAAGAATCGTTTTCTTCCGGAACGAACCGATACGAATAAGTTTGTTGAACACGGCCAATCGAAGATCATTGTAATAGCCGATGGCGACCTGGCGCGAAACGATGTGAATCCGAAAACGGGTAATCCTCAACAATTGGGTTTTGATCCTTTTTCGAATTACACTTTTTCAAACCAGGACCTGCTTATGAATATGGTAGCCTTTCTTACCAATGAAAAGGGATTGATCAATGTACGAAATAAAGAAGTGAAGATTCGGCCGCTGGACAGAGAGAAGATCAGAGAAGGCCGTACATACTGGCAGGTACTGAATCTGGTAGCGCCACTCGTTGTATTGGTGTTGTTTGGTGTGACGCGTGCTTTCTGGAGGAAGAAGAAATACTCCAGCTTTAGTAAGTAATTAAGAAAACAGATAACCGTGGTCTGTGTCTTCACAGGAGCGCAATGAAAATGGTGAGTGGTTTCTAAATTAGTGCGCGGTTTTGGTCTGTGAGGACACAGACCAAGGTAGTAATGGAACAGAGCCGATGTGACGAGCTTAGTCAGAGTGAAGAATAAATGACGATGGAAATAGAAAAGAAGAACAAATTACGTTTGGCTGTACTGGTATTATTAGTGCTGGCTTCCGGAGGTTTGCTTTTCTATATGCAAAAACCGGAAGCGGATTTAATCGATCCATCTCTTTTCAAAATAGAGGGGATGGATAAGATTGATCGCGTGGTGATGGAATCCAGGAAAGGGAGGATTGATTTGCACTTCAATGGCAGCCGCTGGAGTGTGAATAATGAGATGGATGCCGATCAGCAATTGATTGATGTATTGTTTGCTACCCTGGAACAGGCCAGGCCTAAAAGAGAAGTGGGGAAATCCACAATCGGCCAGGTCAATCAACAACTTTCGAATTCCGGTGTCACTATCAGCTGGATGGAAGGCGATGTGTTGAAGAAGAAATTTGTAGCAGGTGGTAATGAGCAGAAAACGGAAGCGTATTTTCAACAGCCCGATGGCAAGAGTTATGTGATGACCATTCCTGGTTACCGTGTTTATGTCTCCGGTATTTTTGAAATTGAAGAAGGCATGTGGCGCGATAAGCGCGTCTTCAATTTTAACTGGCGCAACTTCAAAACCTTGTCGGTAAAGTTCCCGGCTGAACCAAAAGAGGATTACCTCGTGAGCCTGAAAGGATCTTTTTTTGGAATCGATGGGATGGCCAAAGTGGATACAACCCGACTCAATGATTACCTCGATGCGGTATCGCTGCTCAATGCCAAAGAATTTCTGTCCGCCTCAAAAAGAATTCCGTACGACAGTCTTTTGCAGAAAAAACCCTCGTTCATAATTGAAGTAAAAGACATTGCCGACCGTACCTATTCGCTGGAACTATTTCCTCTCCAGCCGGGCAATCCGGACATCGTAGGACGCGTGCAGCGAAGTGAAGTAGCTGTTTTTGAGCGTAATACCATCATTCCTTTAGCGAAGAAGAGGAATTATTTCCTGCTGAAGTAATGTGGATAAGATGGTGATTTGACGTGCATCGTTTGTGCAAAACCTTGCATTTTTAGGATACATTTTTCTTTTTATCTTTACCGCCCGATCCAATTACAAAACCACTGACTTGCATGAAGTTTATCGTCAACTCCAGCTACTTGCTGAAGCAGCTTTCCAACATCAACGGTGTTATTACTACTAATCCTGTTGTTCCTATCCTTGAGAATTTTCTTTTTGAGATAGACAAAACCAACCTGACGGTAACCGCTTCCGACCTTCAGACTTCCATGATTACAGAAATCACGGTAGAATCGAAAGAGAAAGGCAGCATTGCAGTGCCAGCGCGTATTCTTCTGGATACTCTGAAGAACCTTCCTGATCAGCCGGTCACTTTTTCGGTAGATACTTCTACCTATAGTATTGAAATCAGTTCCGACAACGGTCGTTACAAACTTTCCGGTGAAAACGCTACTGATTTTCCCAAGGTACCTTCTGTGTCGAACGATTTCTCGGCATCACTTTCCTCTGAAGTTCTGGCAAAAGCCATTAACAATACCATTTTCGCTACCAGCAATGATGAGCTGCGCCCTGCCATGACAGGTGTGTATGTTAACCTGGGCGAAAAGAACACTACATTTGTAGCGACAGACGGTCATCGTTTGGTTCGCTACCGCAGAACAGACATCAAGTCGGAAACCGGTAACTCGATCATTATCCCACGCAAGGCGCTGAACTTGCTGAAAGCAACATTGCCTTCCGAAAATATGGATGTGAATATCGACTTCAACATGTCGAACGCATTCTTCAAGTTTGGAAACATTCGTATGATCTGCCGTTTGATTGACGAGCGTTTTCCTGATTATGAAAATGTAATTCCTTCCAGCAGCACCATCAAGATGACTATAAGCCGTGCTGATTTCTTAAGCTCATTGAAGCGTATCTCGATTTATGCGAATAAAACCACCCACCAGGTGCGTTTGAAGATTACGGGCAGCGAGCTGCAGGTTTCTGCAGAAGATCTTGACTTCTCCAACGAAGCAAACGAACGCCTTTCCTGCGAACATGAAGGAGAAGATATCGAAATCGGGTTCAATGCGAAGTTCCTGGTAGAAATGCTGACCAATATTGATACCGATCAGATCAAGCTATCCATGTCAGCACCTAACAAAGCAGGAGTAATCAATCCTGCAGAAAAAGATAAGGATGAAGATATCCTCATGCTGGTCATGCCGGTGATGTTGAATCAGTACGTTTAGAAATTCATCCACTCCATCATCATCTCTGGAAAAAGTTAATATCTTTTCCCAGAGATTTTTTTATTTAACCCCAAACCTATTTGATGAAATCTGTTCTGTTGGCTTTGTCAATCTTTTTATTTAACTCCATTTCTTTTGCGCAGTTCAGCTCCAATTTGATGGCGCATACTACTTATTCTTCTAAAGTTAGTCCCCTGTTGGTTCAGCCTGCTACACCTTTCAACTTTGCACGGGCAAACAATGGGAACAACTATAAGAGATGAACTATTATTCTGTCGCGGAAAACAGATCATTCATCGCAAAGATGTTGGCTTCGTGTCAGAAGCGGATTACCTGTTCGTTTGAACAATAATCAATTCAAAATTAAAAAATTATGAAAATTCCTGTTTGGACAAAATTTTTTAAGGGTCATAGCGATGGCATCGTTAGTAACGCTTTTGGCAGCCTTCTGTAGCAGTGATGATTCCGAATTGCATGGATAGCTGAACGTATCGGCAATCAGGAGAATATTATCACTAATTACATAAATCAAATATTTATTGTAGTAGCATCTTTGCGATGAAAAGAGTTAAGTACATCCTTTTTATTATTGGCCTGTTGATAGCTGCCTTATCGTTCGGACACGGAGGACTAATAAAGGACACTGTTTCCGACTCCTTGTCGCATGAAGTTCTTGCCGGAGCTTCCATCGTATTAAATAACTCGCAGGAAATAAGCTCAACCGATCAGCTTGGCAACTTCAAATTTGATAACCTCGCTCCAGGTACCTATACGCTTAGAATTTCATTCATCGGTTATAAAATACAATCAATCGTAATATCGATTGCTGAGAATGAAACAAGAATGGTAACCGTTCGGATGGCATCTTCCAATTTAAGGCTGGATGAAATTACGGTGACCGGAGCCTACTCCACAGAACAGACAATGACTATCTTATCGAAAATTGATCTTGAGCTCCGGCCTGTAAAATCTTCTCAAGATGTATTGCGCATGATTCCGGGTGTAGTAACAGCACAACATGCCGGTGGTGGAAAGGCAGAACAAATTTTTCTTCGCGGGTTTGATGCAGATCACGGAACGGACATTGCATTAACGGTGGACGGTATGCCGGTGAATATGGTATCGCATGCACACGGGCAAGGATATGCTGATCTGCATTTTGTTACACCCGAGATAATCGATTACCTCGATTTTAATAAGGGACCTTATTATAGCAAAGTTGGAGATTTTAATACGGCAGGGTACGCCAATTTTCATACGAAGAATGCGCTGGACCAAAGCAGTGTAAAGCTTGAAGCAGGACGATTCAATTCGTATAGGACAGTTGCACTCCTTGATCTCTTGGGAAACACTACTAAAAACCAGAATGCCTACATCGCAGCAGAATATTATTCAGCGAATGGCCCGTTTGATAGTCCCCAGAACTTCAACCGTATTAACCTGTTTGGAAAATTCAGCGGACGTATTTCCGAAGATAAAATATTCACCGCATCCATATCTACCTTCAAGAGCGAATGGGATGCTTCCGGTCAGCTACCTGAACGTGCGATTGGCACAGGAGTTATCAGCAGGTTCGGTGCCCTGGACAACACTGAAGGAGGTTTTACTGGACGAAGTAATGCCAATTTCACCTTGACAAAAGTGTTTGACGATGGCTCTTCGTTCAGGAACCAGGTCTATCTTACCAACTACAATTTTGAGTTGTATTCCAACTTCACCTATTTTCTGAATGATTCAATCAATGGCGATGAGATCAAACAAAAAGAAAAAAGAACTATTTACGGATACTCAGGTACATACCAGAAAGAAATCGTCCTGAATAAAAAAAGTATCCGGATAGAAGCAGGAGTTGGAATCCGGTATGATGATATTTCTAATGTTGAATTGTCGCACGTAAAGGCACGGTATACTTTTATTAATCCTGTGGCATTGGCTGATGTTGATCAGATCAATGCAAGTGTGTACGCAGATGCTACAATGAATCTTACACAACGCTTAAGCATCAATACGGGAATCCGGCTTGATGCGTTTTCATTTCAGTATTCCAATAAGCTGGACAGCCTTTATTCCAGACTATCATCTACTAAAAATACTGTAAGTCCGAAATTGAATCTCTATTATAATATCAATCCCGATTTTCAACTTTACCTGAAAAACGGAATTGGTTTTCACTCCAACGATGCACGTGTTGTGGTGACACAACAAGCCCGGAATACATTACCCAAGGCGTATGGAACAGACCTGGGATTTTTTGCTAAACCCGTGAGGAAATTATTAGTGAATGTTGCGCTTTGGCAGATACGCTTGCAACAAGAGTTTGTCTATGTAGGAGACGAAGCGGTAGTGGAACCAAGCGGGAAGACTCAACGATATGGCCTGGATGTTTCGCTGCGATACCAGGCGCTTGATTGGTTGTATGCTGACTTTGATGGAAATTATTCTCACGGTAGATCGGTAAATGATCCGGAAGGTGGAAACTATATACCCCTTGCCCCGACATTTACCAGCATAGCGGGATTGACGGCCACCTGGAAAAACGGGCTTAAAGCAGGCTTGCGCTACCGAGCAGTATCCGACAGACCTGCCAATGAAGTGGACAGCGTAACAGCAAAGGGATACTTTTTACTCGATGGAGGAATCACCTGGACAAGACCCTATTTTGAAATCAGTCTCAATGCCACGAACATATTGAACCGCAACTGGAATGAAGCACAGTTCGACACGGAAACGCGCTTAAAAAATGAAGTTGCTGGCATCTCTGAACTTACCTTTACTCCGGGAGATCCCACTTTTGTAAAGACAGGAATAACATTTTACTTCTGAATTCTATTCAGTATCACAATGGGCTTCTTATTTATCAAAATACCTTCGGGGTTTGCCTTTGGTCGATATTATTACCAATCCAACGGAATCAAAGCGCACGATTCAATTGGTGTAATATAAAGAGCAATGGAATTCATTCTTATCGAATTCATAGTATGAATCCGCGAGCATGACTTGATTATTTCCTTGCAGTTATCAATAGCAAAGTAAGCCTCACCTCTTCAATTTTATCCCTGAAATGCAGTTTCTGCTTTTAAAAAGCCATTTATTACGTCATTATCGAAATTCATTCTATATTTATTGATAATCAATAAACAATTATTGATATTTGATCGTTGAATGTAAAAATAATAATAAGATAGATATGGAAATCGAAGCAAAAACGGGAACAAAACTCATACTTAGGGTATTGCACATCCTGTCCTGGGTAATATTTATTGGCGTATGTATTGAGGCAGGCGGTTTTATAGTCAATGCTTTTTTTGCATTAGTGAACCCGGTGGTTGTTGAATACCTCTGGCATGAGGTTGATTTATCGGGCCTTTTTAAATATGACCACGGATATTTTTTTGTAGTAACCTTGATAATGAGCATTGTGGCGGTGATGAGAGCATGGTTATTTTACCTGATTATAAAAATCTTACACGATAAAAATCTAAATGTGGCTCAGCCTTTCAGTAAGGAAGTCGGTCGTTTTATTTTTAATGTGTCTTATTTGGCCTTAGGGATAGGCTTGTTTTCCTGGTGGGGTGTTAAATATGCTGAGTGGTTAGTTGGGCAAGGGGTGAGAATGCCGGATATACACTATTTACGTTTAGGCGGAGCTGATGTGTGGCTTTTTATGAGTGTTACACTTTTTGTAATTGCGCAGATTTTTAAGAGGGGAATCGAAATTCAATCTGAAAACGATCTAACCGTGTAAGCCATGCCGATCATCGTAAACTTAGATGTCATGATGGCAAAGCGAAAAATGTCATTGAATGAACTTTCAGAAAAAGTGGATTTAACGCTCGCCAATCTTTCCATACTTAAAACCGGAAAAGCAAAAGCAATTCGATTCAGTACACTCGAAGCGATTTGCAAAGCACTCGACTGTCAGCCGGGAGATTTATTAGAGCATATCAAAGAATAATCTACGTTGTAAGACTATAACAATTTCTTAACACACTTGCTGTTTACGATTTAAGTACACTAAGCCGACTTCACCAGTTCATCGCGGTACTGCGCCAGTATGCTGGACTTGGAGACAAACCCTTTGTATTGCTTGCTGGCAACCACTGGCAGATTCCATAAGCCAGTGTCTTCGAATTTCTGTAACACATCATGAAGATTTTCTTCCGGATTAATTACTGCAGCAGGCTCGATCATTAAATCGCGCACGAATAGCTTGTCGTAGGAGTCGGTCTGAAAGATCACTTCCCTGATCTGATCGAGATGAATGAGTCCTATTAATCGCTGATCCTGATCAACTACCGGATAGATGTTTCTTCGTGATTTGGAAATGATTTTAACCAGCGCCTGCAACGTATCATCGGGATTGACAGTAGAGAAGTTGGTTTCGATCAGTTCGGACAGATTGAGCTTGCTTAATAAATAGTGATCACGGTCTTCCACGGAAAGCTTCAGCATCAGTGAAAGCTTCTTTGCTTCCATCGATAGTGGTTGAAAGTACCGGGCTACTGTTACACTTAATGCAGCTACAATCATTAAAGGAATGATAAGCGCATAGCCCCCTGTAATTTCGGCAATCAAAAATATAGCGGTGAGTGGCGCATAGAATACTCCACTTAGTATTCCGGCCATGGCAACCAGTGCAAAATTCACTTCCGGTATGTATGTGATTCCGGTAAGATTGATCATGCGCGCAAACACAAAACCTAAATAGGCACCCACAAAAAGGGAAGGACCGAAGCTGCCTCCGTTTCCACCAGTACTGATAGTCACTCCTGCTGCAATGGATTTAAGTACAATGAGCAATCCGAAGAATAATAACAGCAGCGTGTCGTTAGCGAAAAAAGAATGAAGCAAACTTCCTTTAATCAATTCGCCTCCCTGCATGGAAGAAAGTATTTTGATGGATTCATATCCTTCACCATAAAGCGGAGGAAAAATAATGAGCAGGATAAAAAGAATGATTCCGCCTATCCCGATCCGAACCCACGTGTTTTCGATCTTCTTCATCTTTTGTTCGATCCACGTAAATGACTTTGCGTAATACAGCGAAACAAACCCAGCGATAAGGCCGAGCAAAATATAAAAGGGAATGTTGAGGTAATTAAAAGGTTGTTGCAATGTGAAGGAAAGAATCACCCCTTCTTTCAAAATGATTTTGGAAACCAGTGCACCACAGGCAGCGGAGATGATTAACGGAATGAATACCGCAGCACTGGCATCGGCAAGCAATACTTCAATGGCAAACAGCACTCCTGCAATAGGAGAGTTGAAAGCTGCGGCAATACCGGCTGCAGCACCACAGGCGAGAAGTATTGTTTTTTCTTTATACGATAGCTGATGTACTCTTCCGAAATTGGAGCCGATAGCAGCGCCTGTACTCACCATGGGAGACTCCAGCCCGACAGAACCTCCAAAGCCAACCGTGATGGCGCTGGTAATCAGGTGAGAATACATCTGGCTTCGAGGCAATACACTCGAATTCTTGACGATAGCAAAAGAGATTTCGGCACTTCCTTTCCTGAATCTTCCTTTCAATACATAACGGATAAAAATCACGGTGAGGGAAATACCTACGACAGGCAGCAAGGCAAAGAACAGAAACTCATTGACATTGCGGCTATAGTATTGGATCCAGACTTCAATGTTATGAACAATGTATTTGAGCAAAACCGCAGCCAGGCCGGAGGTAACGCCCACTAATGCGCTGGATACAATAAGGAACTGGTGAGGAGTGAGTTTCTCCTGCAGGTAATGAATAAATTGCTTGACGATATGGCGTACCCTGATCTGCATCCTTGTCTTTACAAACGGAAAGATAAGGATTGAACAGGAGAGTTGATTCTTAATCGGATGTTATCTGAGGCTTCTCTAATGTAAAACAACATCCTGCTGAATGTCTTCCAGTGATTTCCCTTTTGTCTCGGGTAGAATTTTCCACGCAAAGAAAAACTGAATGATCATCATGAAGCAAAACAAAGAGAAGGCATACGCTCCCCCCATCTTCGATGAGTTGGCAATGATGGGGAAGATCCATGTAAGCAATGCCGCCATGATCCAGTGCGTAAAGCTTCCTAATGCCTGACCTTTGGCGCGTACCGTGTTGGGGAATATTTCTGAAATGAATACCCAGATCACTGCGCCTTGCGAGAAGGCGAAGAAAGCAATGAAGCCGACCAGGTAAATCATTACTGCATAGCCACCGAAGTCCTGCGTGTAGAAGACGCTGGCCACAAGCCCGAGGAAGACGGCCATACCCACGGAGCCGATCAGCAACAGTGTTCTTCGTCCGAATTTATCGATCACCGAAATAGCAAGCAGTGTAAAGATCATGTTGGTAGCCCCGATGGAAATGGCCTGAAGCAAGGCAGTATCTTTGGCAAGGCCTGTCATTTCGAAAATGCGTGGAGCATAATACATAATGGCATTGATGCCGGCCATCTGGTTGAAGACTGCCAATGCTACCGCATAGAAGATCGGCTGGCGATAGGCTTTCGTAAACAGGCTTGCTTCTTTGTTTCCAGCTTCGCGCTGTAGTGATTCCTGTATTTTACTTACGGCCGCAGCGGGAGAGGGTTCGCCAATCTGTTTCAGTACTTCTTCTGCTTCTTTCGGTCGCTGTTGCTTTACCAGCCAGCGGGGACTTTCGTTCACAAAAAATACCATAACAAAATAAAGGAGCGCAGGAGCAGCCTGCACACCCAGCATCCAGCGCCAGGAATCTTCACCTATACCGAAGAAGAAATAATTGGAAAGGAAGGCAATGAGTATTCCGCTGACTACGTTAAACTGAAAAAGCGCCACCAGCCGTCCGCGGCTTTGTGCGGGAGAAATTTCTGAAATGTACATCGGGCCTACTACGGAAGAAGCACCTACACCAATTCCGCCAAGGAAACGAAACAGAATGAACAAATGCCATGAGCCTGTTAATGCTGAACCTAATGAAGTAACTAAATAAAGTAAGCCAATGGCCTGCAATACTTTTTTGCGTCCATATACTTCCGCTGGTTTTCCGGCAATGACCGATCCGATCACCGTACCAATCAGGGCCGATGCGATCGTGAAACCTTGCCAGAATTGATCTAACGACCACAGCTCCTGAATGGTAGCTTCTACTCCCGAAATGACAGCCGTATCAAAGCCAAATAAAAATCCGCCCAGCGCGGCTACAATTGAATTGCGGAATGCAGTAGAGGAGTTGTTCATGATCAGGTATCAGGTAGATTTACTTATTTAAAGAAGCGTAATATTTACACAATAAGTGTTAAACAGACAGCTATTTTTTTCATAAAAGATCTGTTTAGACTCATTTCAAACGATTAATATACTATTTTAGCCTTTCCTAAAATAAAGGGGCATTTTAAACAGATAGATGGAAAATAATATTTCAAAAAATGTATCTTTTCCGCTTCAAAAAAATGCTCATGAAAGAGACCTCTACATTTTTTTCATGAAGCTTCAAAAAAAATAAACACATGAACTTGAACCTGAAAGCACAAGAACAAAACTCGTACGATGCCATCGTTGTGGGAACGGGTATTAGCGGAGGATGGGCAGCCAAGGAGCTGACTGAGAAGGGACTTAAAACATTGGTACTGGAGCGAGGCCGTATGGTGGAGCATCCGAACTATCCTACAGCAACTAAAGATCCGTGGCAACTGGATTACCATGGAAGGGCAACGCAGGAAGATTTAAAGAACCAGGAGAAGCAGGCGCGTACCGGTTATACTGTGCGCCAGGACACCAAGCATTGGTTTGTCAACGATCTTGAAAACCCGTACACCGAAGTAAAACGTTTTGACTGGATGCGTGGCTACCACGTAGGCGGACGCTCCATTATGTGGGGGCGCCAGAGCTACCGATGGAGTGATCTTGATTTTGCCGGGAATGCAAAAGATGGTATTGCGGTAGATTGGCCAGTGCGCTACAAAGACATTGAGCCCTGGTATAATTATGTAGAGTCGTATATCGGTGTGAGTGGTTCCGTGGAGAACCTTTCGCAGCTTCCGGACAGCAAATATCTTCCTCCGATGGAATTGAATTGTGTAGAGCTGGACTTGAAAAAATCCATGAAAGAGAAGATGGACAGGGCGCTGATCATCGGACGTACTGCACACGCTACGGCTCCGGTTCCTCAAAGCCCTATGCGCGGTACATGCCAGTTCAGAAATTTATGCGCCCGCGGATGTCCTTATGGCGGATACTTCAGCAGCGTGTCAGCAACAATTCCTGCTGCACAGAAAACAGGTAACATGACCTTGCGACCGAACTCTATCGTGCATGGATTGATCTACGATGAAAAATTAGGAAAAGCAACCGGTGTGCGCGTACAGGATGCAGAAACCGGAGAGCAGATTGAATACTTTGCAAAGGTAATTTTCCTGTGTGCTTCTACCTTTGGCTCTACCTTCATTATGCTGAACTCTACTTCGGACCGGTTCCCCAACGGATTTGGAAACGACAGTGGTGAACTTGGCCATAACATCATGGATCATCACCTAAGTGTAGGCGGTGGTGCATCAGTAGAAGGTTTCGATGATCAGTATTATTCAGGAAGAAGAGCAAATGGCTTTTATATTCCACGCTATCAGAACCTGGGTAAAGACAGTAAGCGCGATTACCTGCGTGGCTTTGGCTACCAGGGTGGTGCCAGCCGCCAGGGATGGTCGCGTTCGGCAGAAGAGCAAATGCTTGGGGTTGGTCTCAAAGAGGCCTTGACAAAACCAGGAAGCTGGACCATTAACATGGGTGGCTTCGGAGAAATTCTTCCTTATCACGACAATAAGGTGACATTGAACAAAGACTTAAAAGATAAGTATGGCTTACCTACGTTGACTTTCGATGCAGATCTGAAAGACAATGAGTACAGGATGCGCAAGGACATGGCCAGCGATGCAGCGGAGATGCTGGAGGCAGCCGGTTATAAAAATATCCGTACGTTCGATAACAAGATTGGTGTTGGTTTAGGAATTCATGAAATGGGAACAGCCCGCATGGGTAAAGATCCGAAGACCTCCGTGCTGAATCAATTTAACCAGGTACATGCTGTAAAGAACGTGTACGTTACCGATGGTTCGTTCATGACTTCGGCAGCCTGTGTTAATCCTTCATTGACATATATGGCTTTCACTGCCCGCGCAGTAGATCATGCAGTGAATGAATTGAAAAAACAAAATATCTAAACCAGTACTAACAGATTAATAGAATAAAACTATGGATCGCAGAGAAGCACTAAGACGGACCGCATTGATGATGGGAATGGCCATATCGGCTCCTACCATCATGGCGGTGTTAAAAGGATGTGCGGCCAAGCCGGGCATCGACTGGAAGCCTGGATTCTTTTCCGAAGAACAGGCGGTATTGATCAGTCAATTGTCAGAAATTATTATTCCCAAGACAGACACACCGGGAGCGAAAGAAGCAGGTGTTCCTTCTTTTATCGACCTGGTCATAAAAGATTGTTTTAAGCCGGAAGATCAGCTGAAGTTTGTCGATGGACTTAAGGCTTTCGATGAAGAAGCAAAAGCGCAGTATGGCGATTCGTTTGCCGAGCTGGAGCCAGCGCAACAACTGGAGTTTGCCAATAAGGTAAATGCGAAAGCAATTGCCCAGTCAAAAATCAAGGATAGCGAAAGACCCTTCTTCCTTTCCATGAAAGAGCTTACGCTTACCGGCTTCTTCCTTTCGGAACCAGGTGCTACGCAGGTATTGCAATACGAAGCCGTGCCGGGTGCCTATCATGGCTGTCTGCCATTGGCGGAAGCAGGAAATGGAAAAACCTGGGCGACTTAAATTGATATTATTTTAAACAGAGCACGAGGCTGATTCTTAGGAGTCAGCCTTTTTGTTTTTTACGTTCTTCTATTGCTTAGCATTCAGACGACAAAAACGATTCATTGTTTGGTGACCCGATCGCTGTTGAGCTATGCAATCTTAAACTTAGCTTGCAGTGCGATCGTAACACCAAACAAGATTGGTGTTACGATTCGAAGCTCAAATCTTTGCCCAAGTCGAAGCTCTTGTTCAATCCCTTTGAATGTTGGTCGACTGTGGCAATGTCCTATGTTTTGAAATAAGTCTCTAACTCAATCAAAGCCTGCTGTCCACCTTTCATGTCCTTTTATTATTCTTCCTTGGGAGTGTTTGCCCTATTAATTAATGCTCCGTCAGTTTTTGACTTTACATAGGTAAATTTCAAGCCATCATACAGTCCTTTCCAAATTGTAGAAAAATGCGTTTCATTTGGATAGGCTTCCACTTTCCATTGCAAATCGGTGGATGCTTTTAGAGCTAGCAAGGAATTAAAACCGGAGATTCCCATTTCATCTTGTGCACCTCCGTCTCGAGAGCTTATCCAAAGTGTATTTCTTATTCCCTTTATATTTTGTAGTTTTTCTGTGGCGATTTTATTTATATACTCCTTATCCCACCATAAACTTGGCTCAACAGTAATGTATGATTTGAAAATCGTTGGCTCATTTAAGTAGGCATAAATTGCAAATAAGCCACCTGAAGATGTTCCATAAAGAATGTTGTTTTCAATATTTGAGTTGTATTTTCTATTTACAAAAGGCACCAACTCTTCCTTAAAAAATAGTAGGAAATTACTAGCACCTCCTGAATTAAGGCTGGATTTCATCCAAGAGAATTTTCCTTCCTTATTTTCAGTTGAGGTAGGTGTAAAATCCCTTTCCCTCATATTTATTTCATTCTTGTAATAGTTAGGAACACTTACAATAATCAAATTTGTAGGAATGAATTTAGCGTGTTCCAAAAATTCGTAAACTTTCTCTGCCAAAGAAGTATTCCATTCTCCGTCTAATACATACAAAACATCAAATTTCTCGGCTGAACTTGTTTTGTAATTTTTTGGGAGAACAATCTTTATAGTTCTCTGCTCTTTTAAATATTTAGAATACAGTGAATCTTTTTGAACGATAGGAGCCTGTGTCCATGCTGGTGGTATTGATACCAGTAGGAAATAAATAATGGAAGCTGTAAAAACAAATGGGGATTTAGATTCCATTTCTATGATGTTTAATTTGATTCACTACCTCCTTAAAAGGTAAAGGTTACATTTTGGAACGCCATTTGTCCCGAAATCTCATCCAATTAACAATTGGTGGGTTGTCTGTCGATTGGCCTTGGGGAATCCTTGGCTCTTTTGCTTGCTTTGGTGTCGCGCGGGAATGTGCGGCAAGTGAAAAGTGCCAATGTTCGAAGCACTGAATCCACCCCGCGGCACTGTGCATAACGTTTGCCTTACCAGAATAAAAATAAACATAAAAAGGCAAATGCATTTATAGCCCTTGTTAGTGGCTGCCCTTCTTTCAACAATCTATTTTGAGTACGTTAAATTTCCTTTTTCAAAATTATGAATGTCATAAAATATTTTTAGGGAATTTATATGCATTGCTGAAGTTTAGTCCTAGTCTAGCGGAATAAACTTTCCTTCACTTATCTGACCATTTTTTACGGTGTAAAGCGTAATTCCTGATCGCATTTCAATAGATCCTTCTCCACCATTGCCAACTACAGCTGCGGCTTGTTCGAAGCGGGTCTTTTGTCCGGTAGACTCAAAGGTGAAAACCTGTCGGGAATGGAAATGACCAGCCAATGAAATGGGATAGGGGTGAGTCTGCAGAATCGCTAACAATTCCTGCGCATTGGAAACCACATGGCGGTAATGCAACTTTCCTTTTTGTCTTTCCAGGGAACGGCCGGGTCCATCTTCTTCAAAGTTGGAAAGGCTCAAGCCTCCGGAAAACATGGGCATGTGTGCAAAGGTGATAACGGGAATAGTTGAGGGCACTGCAGCTAAATCTTTTTTCAACCATTCTACTTGTACAGAATCAACGTGTCCATAATACCAAAGATCTTCAAAATCAATATCATCTAAAGCAATGAAGTGAATGCCACCATAGTTGAATGAATAATAATTCGGCCCCAGGTAGTGATGAAACATTTTCTTTCCATACAGCGGATTCTTTTTGCTTACCAAAGACGACTGTCGTTCAATGCCAAAGTTTTCGTGATTACCCGCTGCACTCCACACGGGCATGGTAAATTTTTTAGTCTCACGTACATACATTTCATACAAAGGAGCCGCTTCACTTTCCGGTACGCGTAAAGCATCTTTGATCAGATCTCCGGTCACTAATACGAATTCGGGTTTGAGTGAATCAGATAATGTCTTCAAACGTTGAGTACGACTCAAGCTGGCTTCACTGAGATGTGTGTCGGAAGCATGAATGAATTTGAATTCGGCAGGAATAGTAATTTTAGTAAGAGGGAAATCCCATGTGCCATTAGTAGCATCACTTGTCTTTAAATAGTAGGATTTGCTGGCCTTATAACCATCAGGTACGCTGATGAAAACAAGTCCGTATCCCTTCGCATCGAGTTGGTAAAGCCCGTCAGCATTGGTCTGCACGACATCAAACTGATCGGAGATGGCAACACCCCTAATGCCTTCCTCACCTTTGTCTTTTACCTTATTGTTATTTTTATCGTGGAAAACATAACCAGACATGGATGTTGCTGAAACAGATAGTGAGCAGAATACAGCGATCCCGATAGCTATCGGGATGATAAGCGGAAATCGGTTCATTAGAATTGACGTTTGGTAAATATGCTTAATGTCGAGTTAGTTCCAAATTTCCCACAGATTTTGCGGATCATTTTTTGAATTGATGAATGGGGTTGCCACTAACGTTCGCATATAAGGCATGCCGACAGACCAAATTAATAATTAATCGTCAAACTCTGGCAGGCATGACTTATATGCAGTGTTAGCGGTAGTTACTTGTTCAGGTATATTTTGCTGCATTCTTGAATTATATCTTGAACCTTGTCTGGGTTCAAATAACTAGCAACATATTCCCGCTCCTGTCCTACACGACCCTCTGCAAAAAATCCATGGTTTTCTCCTTGTTCAATCATTTGTATGTCAACAGGATCTACTTCAGGACTTTCAGAGATTGAAAACGTCCACATATCGTGTCTCGCTCTAAAATAGAATGGAAATCCATTTATAGTTCCTTCCGCCTGAACAGGACCCGACCCATATATCTTGCCTTTTAATTTTAATTCTATGTTTTCAAATTCCTGCATCTCTATCTGTCAGTAATTGCCGATAACGTTTATGACGGCTTGGGCTTTCGAAGTGCGTCACTGTCCAACCCGAACTGCAACTTCTTACCTACCGCTTATTTTCCCTCAGGATTTCCTTTCACCTTAAAAGAAAATTCTTCATCAGAATTAACGCATTGGGTAAGACAAACCATATAATCAATAGTGCCGGTGATTGTAAAATCTATCTTACTCAGTACTTTAATTTTTTGCTTGAATACTGCCTCCTTTTCAAAATAGAGAACTTCCATTTCCAGATAAGGGTCGTATTTTTTGCTTGGTTTACCTTCTTCAGTATCTCCTAAAAGTGTATGGGTAGACAAACTATCATAAGCAAATTCCATTGCAATACGCTTATCGGAGATGCGTTGAGAATACAAATGCCATCCTGAATCAAGTTTTGCTGTACTGATAAGTTTTGCTTCATCAGGAGAACTTTGTTCAACTTTATAAGTCCAATGGCATGGGTGTAATAGCTGAGTTGTGTCTTTATTTGTAGCACTTGCAAAAGGATTCACCGCTTCATTGTTTATTTCGGGTTTGTTCTACTACAATTAGAAAATGTTAAGCAACATAAAAACAAACATTGCTAATAATACTTGCTTTTTGACTCTATTATAATGTTTGGATGTAAAATTATTTTTCATTCTTAAATAATTAGATTTTATGCAGTCATATAGGATTATTTTCTCTTCTCAATTGTCCGTGGGTTCGAAGCTCAACTCTATGTTTTGAATATATTTTTTCGTTACGTACAGTGGTGTGAGAGGCGCCCCTCATCGATGAAAAATCCGATGAGGCCGTCTACTCGACTAGGTGTAGCCCTTTTCCAATCTGTTTTTTACTTAGCAAATTTCTTTGTACCAGCTACACACAGAATTACCCCAAGCGTAATAACCAACATACCAATGCTTACTTCTTCGTGAAGCAAATAAGCGGCTAATGCCAAACCAAAAAATGGCTGTAACAATTGTAATTGCCCTACGGTTGCGGTTCCGCCTTGCGCCAAACCCTTGTACCAAAAAACAAAGCCTATAAACATACTGAATAGCGACACATAAGCCAAGCTAACCCAAGCTCCTATACTAATGCCCTCAAAAGATGACGGCATATAGATAAATGTGAGTGGTAACATTACAGGTAATGAAAGCACCAATGCCCAAGAGATAACCTGCCAACCGCCTAATGTCTTTGTAAGTTTCGCCCCCTCTGCATAACCCAATCCACAAAGAATGATAGCACCAACCATTAAAATGTCGCCAACGGGGGAAGCCGTAAGACCTTGTGCCATTGCATAACCCACTACCAAAAGGCTACCAACAATAGAGAAAATCCAAAATATAGGTTTTGGACGTTCGCCCCCACGAATGATACCAAATACAGCCGTTGCCACAGGTAATATTCCTATAAAAATAATGGAATGAGCCGAAGTAACGTATTTCAATGCTAAGGCACTTAACAAAGGAAAACCCACTACCACGCCAAGAGCTACAATAGTTAACGGGAAAATCTGCTTTCGGTCTGGACGTTTTTCCTTAAAGACCAACAAAGCAATAAGGGCAAGTATTCCCGCAATGGAAGCCCGGGCAACCGTTAGGAATACAGGATTAAATTCTAAAACTGCTACTCTCGTTGCAGGCAATGAACCGCTAAACAACACCACACCAATAAAGCCATTCAGCCAACCTTGTGTTGTATTTTCTTCTATTTTGCTAATACTCATTTTGTCATTATTTAATGGGTTGTCGGTTTTCTTTTTATTCGCTGATGTCTTCACGGTAGCTCGCTAGGGATCGCGAGTAATCGGAAGCCTTACGTTAAAGTAGAACAAAGCTGTAATTGGTGTAAAGAGCGATTGCAGTATGCTCAATGGACCGCGTAGTACGAGACCCGTCCCGATAGCTTCCCGATAACTATCGGGAGGGGCAGTGGTGTGAGAGGCGAACCTCATCGGTGAAAGACCCGGTGAGCCGTCTGCTCGATTGTGCGTATTGCCTTTTTTCACACATCTTTAATATTTTCCGAGAGTTCTCTTTCAACATGTCCATAAGAGTAGTAGTCAATGTATGTGCCATTATATGAGAGAATTTTAAGTAGCGTTCTATGAAATAAAGTTTCATATCCTCTCGTTAGTCTTATCGCATCTGGAATGCTCTCTTCACTTACTCCAAATGTTGAATGAGTCATAATGTTCCTAGATTTTAAGGCCTGGGTTTCAATAGACTTGTTGTCGATGTTAAATGAAAGACTTTTAAAGAAAATTCTCAATTTGTCCCCTATACTCAGCTGAAATGGATTTCGAAGTTTGTTAAGCACGTTGTCCTTCAGAGTAAAATCTTTCAGTTTAATTTCTAAAGATGTGACTTCTTGCTCAATTAATTTTTTGTATTCTTTCTTTTCGTCTTTTGTGAATTTCTTTTGGATATTATTGTGGGAAAGGTATTGTTCTGCAAGGCTTTCAAGTGCGCTTGATAGTATTGGCAAATTAGTCCCAATTGCTAAGTCCCTAGCGATCCAATATTTCCATAAGACATCCGACAAGCTTAGGGTTTTTCTTAACTTTATGTAGTTTGGGAGAATCTGGTTTATAACGTTCTCGACCTTTTCCCAATCTTTCATTTTTGAGAACTTTATTGGTGATAATGCTGAAGTGTCACATTTCGCAATTACATTATCTCCCCATGGATCATTTGCATGCTTCCTAATAAGTCTATCTTCTTCATCATATTCTGAAGTACCTATTTTTAATAATTGAGTCCCAAGTATAAATCCGACCAATTCAGCAATTGCTTCTCTTGTTTCTTCATCAGGGATTTCAAAATCTTTCCTAAACTCAATTGCAATTCCATTCCCCCATTTAGGTAAGAAATGCTTAGGTGCTAATTGAACAATACATTTGATATTTCCAGTCTTGATTAGAAAGAAGTCACGAGAAGACCCATGAGTTTTATTTAAGATAACTCCTGTACTATCACTCTTATCAATTTCCCTAATCTTACTGTGAGTTTCTTCTTTGCTTCTAGTTGTGCCACGAGGAAATACTATATTAATTTTTCCAGTTAAGTACCAATCACTCACTCTTGAAGGTTCTTTTTCAGTATAGATCTCAGAGAATCTATTAAAATTTAGAGATGCGTTAAACTGAAAAACAATCTTTCCGTTATTACGCGAGAATTGAAAGCTTGTATTGTTTATATAGCAATTTGAAATTTCATAATTCACCGTTCCAGTATGATCGGCTGCAAGTATTGTTTCACCCTTTATAATATGCCCGTCCTTTAAAGTCCTATTCGGATCAATGTATTCAAAAGCATCTTTGTCGTTGATCTCACCTTCAATTCTTCCTCGAAGTTTGTACTCATCGTCTCTCCAAATTGTTACTACCGAGTCAGTCGGTATTCTGTAAAAGTTATTTTTAACTGCAAGATTTGTTGTAGTCAGAGGGTAGTCAAACGATTCCCATTCAAAGTATTGTGAAAAATTATCGTACTTCATTTTCCAAAAGGCATTATGTGCAAAAACCAGCTAAACGACATTCATTTATTCCCAGGAGTAGGGATATAAACGCATGTCGTTTATATCCTTTTTATATCTCTTAGAGAAATACGCTGTCAGCCGGATTGCTTTATACTAATATCTGGCAATTTTCATGTATAACAAACCGGAAATGCAGTATTGCAATTTTAATTGTGAATTCATCATTGTTATTTGACCGTCTTTTTTAATACATCCACCCATCCCTTCATTCTCCCTTTTTTACAGTAATGCTGTTGTGTTTGCTATCCGTGGTGTTACTTACTGCTGATTCTAACTTATCCTAAACCATAGCCATGAAAAGATTAAACAAGCTGGCAGTACTGATTGTACTCGTAGCTGGTAGCAGCATTGCTTTCGCACAAAGCAAAGACCCCGTTATTGAAAACATTGTAAAAGAAGCAACTGAAAATTCGCAGCTTCAGAAACTCGGCCACGAACTATTGGATGGTATCGGACCACGTTTGGTGGGCTCACCACAAATGCAGCAGGCCAACGATTGGGCTGTGAAAAAATATGAAAGCTGGGGTATAACAGCAAAAAATGAAAAGTGGGGCGAGTGGAGAGGATGGGAGCGAGGTGTATCGCACATCGATATGGTATATCCTCGTGTGAAGTCATTGGAAGGAATGCAGCTGGCCTGGAGCCCGTCAACAGGAGGAAAAACGGTGACTGCAGAAACTATTGTTATAGCTGATGTGGCCGACTCACTCGCTTTTCAAAAGTGGCTGCCATCTGTGAAAGGTAAGTTTGTGATGATCTCCATGAATCAGCCAACCGGCCGGCCTGATTACAACTGGGAAGAATTCGGAACGAAAGAATCATTTGAGAAAATGAAAACCGAACGCACCGCGCAAACCGAAACATGGACGAAGCGGATCAGTAAAACCGGCTATACGACACGTACACTTCCCGTAGCATTGGAGAAAGCAGGAGCAGTGGGCGTGGTGATGTGCTACTGGTCGAAAGGCTTTGGGGCAAACAAAATCTTTGGAGCCAGCACCAGGAAAGTTCCTACAGTAGATCTTTCCGTGGAAGATTATGGGTTGTTATATCGCTTAACAGAATCGGGCATCAAACCTAAAATCAGCGTGCGTGCCGATTCAAAAGAGAATGGTGTTGTTCCTACCTTCAATACCATTGCCGAAATAAAAGGAAGTGAAAAGCCGGAAGAGTATGTCATGCTGTCCGCTCACTTCGATTCGTGGGATGGAGGCACCGGAGCTACTGATAATGGCACCGGAACATTAACCATGATGGAAGCGATGCGCATACTGAAAAAAGTATATCCCAATCCCAAAAGGACGATTTTAGTAGGCCATTGGGGAAGCGAAGAGCAGGGACTCAACGGATCACGTGCATTTGTGGAAGATCATCCGGAGATTGTACAAAACCTGCAGGCATTGTTCAACCAGGATAATGGTACAGGAAGGGTGGTTAACATTTCGGGGCAGGGATTTCTGCACGCGTATGATTATATCGGTCGCTGGCTTTCCAAAGTACCGGAGTCGATCAAGCAACCGATCGAAACAAAATTTCCCGGGGCTCCGGGTGGTGGTGGTTCCGACTTTGCTTCGTTTGTAGCGGTGGGTGCTCCTGCTTTTTCATTGAGCTCTTTAAATTGGTCGTACGGTACGTACACCTGGCACACCAATCGGGATACCTATGATAAAATTGTATTCGATGATGTGCGTAATAATGCCATTTTAGCCGCTATACTGGCTTATATGGCAAGCGAAGACCCTGCAAAAACCCCGCGTGAGAAAAGCATCTTGCCCATCAACTCCAAAACGGGAGAGCCAGCGGCCTGGCCCGAACAGAAAAAAGCAACCCGCAAAGGAGGACTTGATTAGTTTGTAAAAACTTTCCTGCAGAGGTGAAAAAAGGGCTTATTGGTGTACAATGCCGGCCTAGAAAAACTCCAGGCTTTAATCCAGGTAAAAGGACTCCTTGTGCAATACCACCTTTTATTTCATGCACTTTGAATCAAAACCAATGCTTACTTGACGGCAGACGTGGTTGTGAAGTAAAATTGTGGTAAATTTACATGTCTAATTGACTTGAAGAAAAAAATCACTCCTGTTCAATTAGAAACAAGGCACCTCTCAAATATTATTGACTAAACAACAGCATATGGCAGAAACATGGAATAAGAAGGAATTAGAAAAGAAAAAGCAGAAAAAGAAGCAAGACAAAGAGCAGCGTAAAGAGGAACGTAAAGCTACCGCGGCTAAAGAAGGGAATAGTTTTGACGACATGATTGCCTACGTAGACGAAAACGGGAATCTTTCATCTACCCCTCCCGATCCAAGTAAAAAAAGAATCATCCGAGAACAAGACATCACTATTGGAGTTCCTCGCAAAGAGGCCATGAAGCCGGAAGACCTGATCAGAAAAGGAATTGTTAGTTTCTTTAACGATTCGAAAGGTTATGGATTTATCAAAGATTCAGAAACAGGCGACAGCATTTTTGTTCACATGAATGGATTGATCGACAAGATCAAAGACAATAACAAAGTGACTTTTGAAGTAGAGATGAGTCCTAAAGGACCTAATGCGGTAAGAGTTAAGCTTGCCCTGTAGTCGTTTCTTTCAGATTGAATTCATAAAGAGCCTTTCGGATGAAGGGCTTTTTCATTTTAGACCACTTTGGTTTTTTTAAAACTGAAATATGCAGTAGGAAATTTATTATCCTACTTCAATTTCATCAGCACCACAGATCGAAGTGCTAAAAGATTCGACACAGGTAACTAATGCTTAATCCCGGTTTAGTTATCAGGTCCAGCTAAACCGTTCATATTTAATGCTGCGTTCTGTAAGAAACTTTTCAATGTCGGAAAAGCAGGTATTGCCTTGAAAGCGTTTTGCCATCTCCTGAAGAAGAGCGGAGTGATTGGCTACATCGGTTTTAAACTCCTGACAAATAGAAAGCACCTGTTCCCTACGGATAGTAAGAATGTATTCATAGTCCGAATCGCCCCAGGCTTCTTCTACCGTCTTGCCAATATCATACCCGTCAATGATCAGATCTTCGTTTTCAAATCGGGCTACAATGTTGATGTGAATGCGGTCATTTTTAAAATCATAGAGCGTGATTTGATCATTCATGCATGGCGAATGTAGCGCTAAATAAAAAAAGAAGCCAGACTTTCATCCGGCTTCTTGCATGTACATTTGAGTACTACCAGTTAACCATTAACAGATAACAGCTATTCACTTTTTAAAGTAGTGGCCGGGTTTGTTTGGGCTACCCGCAATGTGAGGTAACCCAGCGTCACCCAGGCAATCACAATCAATAGCAGGCCCGCGCCAATAAATGTTAAAGGATTCAATGCTACCCGATACGAGAAATTTTGCAGCCAGCTGTTCATCAGCCAAACCGATACAGGAATGGCAATAACGATGGCCATTACAATCAGTAATGTAAAGTCTTTTAGCAATAAATAGATCAGGCCCGGAAATTCGGCACCCAGCACCTTGCGTATGCTTACTTCCTTGGTCTTGTTACGGAAAGTAAGCGCAGCAATGCCCAGTAAACCAAAGCAGGCAATAACGATGGCGATGGTCGAGAATGAGATCAGGATCTGACTCATTCGTTCTTCTGCCAGGTATTGCTGGTTCACACTTTCTGAGAGAAAGAAATATTCAAAAGTAAACCGATCATCAAATTTTTTCCATGTGGACTCAATGGTACTGATGGTTTTAGCGAAATCTGCCGTGTTCACTTTCGCGACTACGTAGTTAAAATTGTCTTTCTGTAATTTGAACAACAATGGCTTAACCGATTGATGCAGCGACTGAAAATTGAAATCTTTCACAATACCAATCACGGTTCCTTTAATAGCTACTCCATCCCTGTTCCAGGTGATCTCTTTGCCCACCGGATTTTGGAGATTGAGATTCTTAACCGCAGTTTCATTCAGAAGGAAAGCATTTTTATCATCCGTAGCAGAAGTTTGCTGAAAGTTTCGTCCATCGGCAAGCTCGATATTCAGCGTAGGTAACAGACCATAGCTCACCATTACTTCAGATGCATCAATGGTATGATCCGGAAATTCTGAAGCGAAGATAGAGTTCTGATTAAATGAACGTCCGGGAATATTCGAGGTGGCTCCAACGGTGAGTACTCCCTGTATTTTTGAAATTTCATCCTGTAATTCTTCATTTCTTCCTTCAATAGCATCCACGTTTTTGACCGGAAAAACAATGACCTGTTCTTTATCAAAACCAAGAGAACGGTGCTTTATGGAATCAAGCTGATTGTAGATGACCACACTTGCACAGATAAGTATCATCGATGCGCTGAACTGAAATACAGTAAATGCTTTTCGAACCATTGATCCCTTTGGACTTTGCAGGAATTTTCCTTTTAAAACAGCGGTAGGCTTCACTGCCGATAAATAAAGTGAAGGGTAGAGTCCGGCTACAATGCCTACCAGCAGCCCCAGGGCAAGTAAGATAGCAATGAGCGAAGTAAGATGAAGCTGGATGTTGTTATCGCTGATCATATTGAAGAAGGGTAAGGTCACTTCAATGAAAATGATGGATATGAACATAGCGATAAGCGCAATCAGAATAGATTCCCCCGTAAATTGAAAAATCAGCTGGCTGCGAAAAGCACCCATCGTTTTGCGTAAGCCGATTTCCTTTGCACGTTCTGCCGATTGTGCCGTTGTGAGATTGATGAAGTTGATACAGGCAATGATCAGGATCAGCAATGCTGCAGCGATCATCATGTACACGTACTCAATATTTCCGTTTGCTTCGAGCTCCCATCTTAGTTTTGATTTCAAATGAATATCGGTGATGGGCTGGAGCTTAAGCCCCTGGTGATTTGCTTCCAGACGTTTAAAGTCCTCCGGAGACCAGTCTACGTATTTTTTGAGCCACGGTGTAAGCTGGCCTTCCAGTTTTTTTACGTCCGTACCAGGTTTCAGACGGACATAATTAAAATGCCCAAAGTCACTCCATGTATAATATTGACTTTCCGGGTCTTCCAAAGCTTTCTCCAGCACATAGCTTACCAGGAAATCGAAATGAAAATGGGATACCTCAGGAACATCTTTGAAGACACCAACGACTTCAATCAGTCGTTTATCATCGTTAACGGACAGAAATTTACCCACTGGTTCATCATTTCCGAAATACCGCTTTGCTGCTTTCTCTGAAATGAGCAAGCCTCCCATTTTTTTCAGCACCTTGTCGGGGTTGCCTTTCACCAGCGGAAATGAAAACACTTTAAAGAACGTGGTATCAACAGCGAGAATATTAGTCTCGTCATATTGAATGTCTTTTTCAATGTTACGGAAGGAAATGGTTTCTTTGGTAAGCCCCGGCCCCCAGATAGGTGAAAGGCTTACGGCATTTTCTACTTCCGGAAAATCGTGTACCATTGCTTGCGCCAGCGGATGCGGAGTACGGGTTTGCGGGTTTTCATTTTCCCAGACAACACGATAGACATTCTCTGCTCCCTCATGAAACTGATCGTAAGCAAATTCCCGCTGCAGGTATTGCATAATGAGGAATACACAAGTGATCCCCAATGCAAGCCCTGATATATTGATCAGGCTATACGTCTTGTTTTTAAGCAGACTGCGCAGCGCGGTTTTGAAATAGTTATGAAGCATGTTTCCTGGTCAGTTATCAGTTAAAATATTATCTGTTAATCGTATGCAAAGTACTATTCATTCTTCAGCGAATCCACCGGGTTGGCAATGGCCGCACGGATGGATTGGAAGCTGATGGTGACAAGTGTAAAAATCAGCGTAACTATTCCGGCTACGGCAATAAACAGCAGCGGTATTTCAATATGATACGAAAATTTTTGCAGCCAGCTATGCATGGCCCACCATGCTGCCGGTGCGGCAATGGTTAGGCTGATGAGCAGGAGGACAATAAACTCACGTGAGATCAGGGTGAGAATACTGCTTACTGAGGCGCCCAGTACTTTTCGTATGCCAATCTCTTTCATTTTGCGTTCGGTGCTGAAAGTAATGAGACCAAAAAGACCCAGGCACGCAATGAAAATGGCAATCGCAGTAAAGGCTTGAACAATGGTCAGCAGGCGATCTTCACTTTGGTAGAGTTTATTAAAAGCGTCATCTAAAAAATAGTATTGAAACGGAGCGGATGAAGAATAGTGATTATATATTTTCCTGATGCCGGCAATGCTTTCGCTCACGGAAGTTTTTGGATTCAGACGGATATATAAAGAACCTCCGTTATAACTGAGACTGGAGGAGGTATCGCGCTCTACCGAGATCACTATCCCGTTGATCTTTTCGTGCAACGAGGAATAATTGAAATCTTTTACAATACCATTGATGGAAGCGCTTTGGTTGCCCAGCGTCAGCTTTGCGCCCAGGTCAGCCTGTGTGATCTTTAGTTTTTCCAGCGCAGCTTCGTTGATGACATAATCACCTGTTTTGATGGAGTCATTTTTTTTCACCCATTCAATACCCAGTGTGGAAAAGAAATCTTCATCCACATTCAATACATTAACCATCACCTCTTCATGCGTGGTGGGAGTTTGCGTGAAGAAACCATTGGTGCCCCTGTCGCTATACATGGCGTGAGCGGAAGTAGCTACGCTGGTTACACCGGCTTGTGCTTTTATTTCTTCTTTAAGAACGTTGAAATTCTTTTTAAGATCCTGATCAAAGGCTACCACCAGTACATGCTCCTTGTTCAAACCGAGATTCTTGTTTTGCATGAACACCAGTTGATCCTGCACCACCAGGCTGCAAATGATCAATGCAATGGATGTAGCAAACTGGAACAGGATAAAACTTTTGCGCAGCCATGTTCCCTGGTGATTGGTGCTGAACTTACCTTTCAATACTTCGACTGGTTTGAATTGGGAAAGCACGAGGGCAGGATAACCTCCGGATAACAGAATACACAGCAGCAACAAACCCGTGATTACCCCGATAAACAAAGGACTTCTTAAAAAAGTCTGATCGATATCTTGTTGTAGTACCTGCAGAAAAACAGGAGTGAGGCTTTCTATCAATACCAATGCTAAGCCAAAGGCAATAAGTGTCATCAGTGCAGATTCGAAGTAGAATTGCGTTGACAAAGCGCTTCTTTTGGCTCCGATGGTTTTGCGGATACCTACTTCTTTGGCACGTAAAGTGCCGCGTGCTGTAGTCAGGTTGATGTAATTTACCAGTGCCAGCGTCAGGATCAGCAACGCAATGAAAAGGAAGATTTTTATGTTTTGTGTGGACGAAGCGTTTGTCGTCACATTATGAAAATGAATTCCGGTAAAAGGCTCCAATACAAATTTATCATCTCCCGGCTTGGTGACTATTTTAGGAATAGTTGCTTCAATCACTGAGCGTGACTTTTCTGATTTTACCTGCAGGTAAGTAAAGTAGGAACCCATGCTCACCCCATTGTCCTCGTAACTTCTTTTTTCGGTGGCTATCGATCCAAGGCTTGAAAAGGAGGCGACAAAATCAAATTGTAAAGAAGAGTTGGAAGGCGCTTTTTTAATGATTCCAACAACTTCAAACAGATTCACCTTTTCGTATGTAAGCACTTTTCCTATCGGATCACGGTCGCCAAAATATTTTTTAGCGATGTCTTCAGTGATCATCACTGTATTGGGTCTGGATAAGGAAGAGCGCTGGCCCTTCACCATGTCAAATGAGAATAGACTGAAGAAGGAAGAATCAGCAAAAACAAATTGTTCTTCAAAGAAACGATGATCGGCATCCGACTGGATGACTACTTTTCCTCTGGTGCGTGTGCGTGTATAGTTCACTACCTCATCGCTGCTTTCTTTCAGTCGCGGGCCAAATTGAGATGACAAGCCATTGGTCAGCATTTCGGTTTCACCCCACTTCATTTTCCCAAGTATACGGTACAGCCGGTCTCCGTTCTTGTGAAACTGATCGTAGCTATATTCGTGCGAAACATAAAGCAGGATGAGTACACTGGCTGTAATACCTACAGCAAGTCCGGTGATATTGATAAAGGAATAGGTTCTGTTTTTCCAGAAGGATCGAAGGGCAATCTTAAGGTAGTTATGCAACATAGGATTTCTCTTGTTAGGATAAACACCCCTTAGACGAATATCAGGCCAAATCAAAAAATAGAGTTTTTATGCCTGATTTTTAAGGTAATTGCTTTGCATTCGTTCGTATGCGACCGGGGGTGATCGTTTGCGGACTGTTATCTTTGAACCCCGAATCCTTATTTTTAAAAGATTAATGTGTGTGAATGAAAATATTGATTGTAGAAGATGAGCCTCCGGTAGTATCCTTTATTCGCAGGGGGCTGATGGAAGCCGGGCACGAAGTGCTGGTGGCCATGGACGGGAACACCGGTTTCCAGATGGCGCAATCCGGGGAGGTGCAGGTTATACTGCTCGATGTCATGCTGCCGGGAATGAACGGTATCGAACTGTGCCGGAAGATACGCGCGAATAAAATAACCACACCTGTAATCATGCTTACCGCCCTGGGGATGACGGAAAACATTGTAAACGGATTAAACAACGGAGCGGACGATTACCTGGTGAAGCCATTTAAGTTTGCGGAGTTGCTGGCGCGTATCACTGCAGTATCGCGCAGGGAAAAAGCAACTCCTGCGGAAAGCACGGTATTGAAGATCGAGGATATTGTGCTTGACACACGATCGAAAATAGTAACACGCAGGAATGCAAAAGTAGAGCTGACCGCTACGGAATATAAGCTGCTGGAGTTCATGATGCGCCAGGAAGGACGCGTGCTCTCGCGGGCCGAGCTGCTGGAGAATGTGTGGGATGTCAATTTTGACATGAACACCAATGTCGTGGATGTGTATATCAATTACCTGCGAAAGAAAATAGATAAGCCTTATGAAACGAAACTCATTCACACTGTAGTGGGTATGGGTTATGTTTTACGCAGCGAAGAGCAATCATGAAAATCAGGAATAAGATAGCGCTCATTTTTGTTTTGGTCACCGCCATCATACTTTTATTGCTGAGTATATTCATTTACCTGTTTTCCATTCGGCACACGCACCGTTATTTTTTTACCCGGCTTAAAGTGAGAGCCTCCATCGCGCTGGAAGGATATTCGGAACAAAGCCGGTTTGATGCGGTACAGGAGATTCGTGATCACCATCTTCAGCAATTGCCCGATGAAAAGGAATTTATTATAAAGTATGATTCAGCGCGTAAGCAGTGGAACAAAGCTTCCGCTCCATTACTGCCTTCTTTTTTTTACGATGAAGTAATACAAAATGGCTATGTGGAGTACGATGTCGAGTTTGCTCATTATGTAGGTACTTACAATAAGCAGCATCCCGCAGTGTTGGGCATTGCTTCTGCGTATGACGAAGAAGGTGCCGATCAGATGCGATCACTTCTTCACCTGCTTCTGGTAGGATTTGTACTGGGTTGCCTGCTGGCGTACGGGCTTGGGCAATTACTTGCCTACCGGGTGATTAAACCGGTATCGGATATCATCGATGAAGTAAACAGGATAAATGCGTCCAGCCTGGACAAACGGTTGACTACGGCAAAGGGCGAAGATGAAATAGCCGCCCTGGCACAGACCTTTAACAGTATGCTCGACCGGCTCCATACTGCCTTTCAGCTGCAAAGTAATTTTATCAGTAATGCCTCACATGAGTTGCGTACTCCGCTTACCGCGATATTGGGAGAGGCCGATGTGATCCTTTCCGGCAGCAGACAAAAAGAGGAGTATGTTCAATCCATTCAAACCATCCGCACCGAAGCGGAGAAGCTGAATGACCTGGTGGGAAGCTTGCTGAATCTTTCACAAGTGGGCTATGATGGCAAAAAACAAATGCTGGAAGAAGTGAGCATCGATCGTTTGCTGATGAAGATTAAAAGTGAAATCAATAAACGTATTCCGGGCAATCGCCTGAGTATTGAAGTGAAAGACGTACCTGAAACCCCCGATGCACTGATGCTGACGTGCATTCCTTCGTGGATGGAACTGGCTTTGCTTAATATTATCAACAATGCGATCAAGTATTCTGATAACAGGGAAGTAGCCGTTATCTTATCCGCTCATGAGGAAGAAGTGATTATTTCTATCAGCGATATGGGAATAGGAATTTCAGCAACGGATCTGCAGCATGTGTTCGAATTGTTTTTTCGCGGAAGCAACAGCCAGCGGTACATCGGGCATGGTATAGGCTTGCCGCTGTCGGATAAAATTATCCGGTTACATGGTGGCCGGATCATCATCGAATCGGAACCCGGAAAAGGGACGATTGTTACCGTACGCTTCCCGCGAAATCAGATTAGAAAACGATAAGAGCAATTTTTATCACATTATAATCTCTGTTTAAGGAGCCTCTAATCCCGCTTGCGTTACTTTCAATTGAAACATTAAATCAATGAAAGTATGAATAACGTATTAATCCCCACTGACTACCAGTACGATACATTGCGGGCTATGGAATTAACCCGATGGGCGTCAGGCCATGTTCCTGTTCACGTCATTCTACTCAGCCTTTCGCCAGTTCCCGACTCCATTACCGGGTATTTGTTTGTGTCTTCCGGCAAGGATGCTTATTCACAGCGAAGAAAGCACTTGATGAAGGAATGGGAAACCGGACAAATGCTGCTTCACCATTCCGTGCAGCTGACGGAGCATCACCAGTATGGTGCCTCGGCTTCGGTTATTCAGCAGATCGTAGAACGTTTTGAAGTAAATAAAATAATTATTCCTTATTCTTTTCAAAAAAGCGGACAGCTTATTCACCGCGAAGCATTGAATGCATTTCGTAAAATTGATTGCAAAATAACATGGATGCCACAGCTGAATGATACGGTATCTTTTTATGATGATGACAAATACCGGTTGGCACTGAACACGAATGAAGAGTTGGTAACAGAAAAATAGGAACATGAAGTCAAACCATTTAAATCATCGCGTATGTTGTTGAGAAAGAGAATTCCGTGGCAGTATGTAGTGGGCAAGATCAAATACGAAGTGATCATTGTATTGGTGTATTCCATGCTGATCGGAATATGGCATCACGAGCTGGATATCAATCATATCACCATCCCATTAGCTATCCCTTCTATTCTGGGTACGATCATTTCATTGTTGCTTGCTTTCCGCTCCAACCAGGCGTACGACCGGTGGTGGGAAGCACGCATTGTCTGGGGTGCTATCGTCAATGATTCGCGCACACTCCTGCGGCAGCTGCAGTCTTTTGTAAAGGACCCCGATTTTTCTATAGAAGTCAATAGTTTCATTGAACGGTTCGGTAACAGGCAGATCGCCTGGGTGTATAGTCTTGGCAAATCGTTGCGCGATCAGGACCCCATCCAGGGCAACGAAGATCTTGTTTCCAAAGAAGAACAGGCATGGCTGAGAAGACATGCCAACGTGCCCAATGCTTTGTTATCGTTGCATGGTCGCGATATTCGTGTTGCTTTGCAATCCGGCTGGATCAATAAGTATCAGCAGATTGAGCTGGACAAAACACTGACCAGCTTGTGCGATTCCATGGGCAAGTGCGAACGCATCAAGAACACGGTATTTCCCACTACCTATAGCTTGTATATCCATTTTGCTTTATATCTATTTATTCTTCTTCTTCCTTTTGGAATGACTCAATCATTGGGATTTATACAAGTGCCGTTGGTAGTAGCCATATCTTCTACTTTCTTGCTGATCGAAAAAATGGCGATCTACCTGCAGGATCCATTTGAAAATAAACCTACCGATACACCGGTCACTGCCATTGCACAGACCATCGAACGCGATCTGCGCCAGATGATGGATGTGGAGTATGTATCTGAAAGAGCGGTGAGGAATGAAATAAAAATAAAACATTCCGAGTTGCTGGATTACTATTTATTGTAGCAACAATCCGGCTTGTTAGCGGATATAAGCAATCTAGATAAAACCAAGTGAACCTGTTCTGTAAATGCCGGCTTATTAAAGGCTCGTAAGAACAGGTTCACTTTTTTAAAACTTATAAATCCGAATAGCTGGCAGGGCGGAAGAACAGGGTTACGTTTTTGGAAACGTTGTGCTGATATTCCGGCTTGGCCGATAACGTTTTCCATTGCGGGTCGCCACCGAATGCTTTCCAGTGCTCATCGCGCGAAGCCTGATTTTCGAAAGTAGTCATGTACATCAGGTTGGGCATGGTGCTGCCGGCAATCACTTCACCATAGAAAACTGCGTTGAAGCCAAGACGTTTGAATAAACCGACTTCATCACCGGCATTAAACATTTCCACTTTGTTACGATAGATTTTTTCGGTGTGGCCTTCATAGCTGCGCAACTCATACACCCGTTCGCTTACCGGAGCCTTTAGTGCAGGTATTGCCGGTTCAGGCATGCCGGAGAAGGCTTTCAATACCGTAGTTTCAATGCGGGAGAAAGGAGGGTTATCATAAGCCGCATCAATATAATCTTTACCGTCTGCCAGGTATTGATTGTCCTTAAGCAGCTTGTCGGATGTTTTTTCAAATTCCTCCAGTGAACGGTAGGGGATCAGCACGATCAGCTTCTTTCCGTAGGTGCTGTCGGTTTCAACAGGTTTGAATACACCTATTTTTTTTATACCGATGCGGTGCAATGCAGGGAGTAGGGCTTTTTGCAGGTAAGCTTCTGTTCGCTGCTGCTGCTCCTGGTTTTTGAAGCGATAGGTACGCAGCTCATAATACTCACGTGCCGGTGCTGCTATCGATACGCTGGCGATGAGTGAAAAGAGCAGGAAAAGTAAAACAAGTTTTTTCATTAATTTATTCTTTGATGATAGACAAGGTTACATAATCCCCGGATAAGATGGAGTACAAATTATATCAATAGCATAAACTTGTTTGCAAACGGAGTCTTATGCAATGCTTATCCTTGTTTGAGTGCGGTGGCTTTGAAAGGAACACTGAAAATCAAGGCAGCAAAGCCTTCTCTTTCCTTAGTTTGCTGTTTTTCTTTCCATACCCAAAATAGATAACAAATCCGATGGCAAGCCATACCACCAGCCGGATCCAGGTTTCGGAAGGCAACGAGAGCATCATTACCAGGCAAGTGATGATCCCTAATACAGGCACTAAAGGCACGAACGGTGTTTTAAATGCACGCGGAAGATCGGGTTGCGTTTTACGCAGGATCAATACGCCAAGGCATACCATCACGAAGGCAAGCAAGGTTCCAATGCTGGTCATCTCGCCTACTACATGTATGGGTACAAGCCCGGCAAAGAGACTGATGAAAATGCAGAGCACCCTATTGGATTTGGATGGCGTGGCGAACCTGGAATGAAGCTGTGAAAACAGAGAAGGCAGTAATCCATCTTTGCTCATGGAATAAAATACCCGTGATTGTCCAAGCAAGTCAACCAGGATTACAGAAGTATAACCCACCAGTATCGCAAGAATGACCGCCATACTCAGCCATTTGTAAGGAGTTTTCTCAATAGCGATGGCCACCGGTGCAGCACTATCTTTAAACTCGGTGTAATGAGCAAGGCCCGTCAGCACATAACCGAATAATACAAACAGGATCGTACAGATGATCAATGATCCAAGGATACCGATGGGAAGATTGCGTTTGGGATTTTTTGTTTCCTGCGCCATGGTTGCTACGATATCAAACCCGATAAATACAAAGAAGATGACACCGGCACCGCGAAGCACACCGCTGATACCAAAGCTGCCGAACTCGCCTGTGTTAGGAGGAATGAAAGGATGAAAGTTTTCAGGATGAATGTATTGCCAGCCAAGGGCAATGAACACGATGACTACACCTACTTTTAAAGCAACTACAACGGCATTAAAAATAGCGGAGCCCTTTGTGCCACGAATGATAATAGCGGTAATGAAAACCACAACGAGCACGGCAGGTAAGTTGATAAATCCATGCACCACCGATCCATCGGCAAGGGTTAGTGTTTCGAACGGTGAGGCAATCCATTGCGCAGGAAGATGAACATTGAACTTATCCAGGAACTTGACCAGGTAATGCGACCAGCTGATACCTACTGTTGCAGCGCCCACCGAATATTCCAGAATCAAATCCCAGCCGATAATCCAGGCAAACAATTCACCCATAGTGGCATAGGCGTAGGTGTAAGCGCTGCCGGCTACCGGAACCATCGAGGCCATCTCGGCATAACACAATGCACTGAATGCACAACCTACTGCAGCTACCAGGAACGATAAAATGACTGCCGGCCCTGCATTATTTGCTGCCGCAATGCCGGTTAACGAAAATAATCCCGCACCGATAATGACACCAATCCCGATAGCAATCAGGTTAATACCTCCCAGGCTTCGCTTCAATGAATTTTCTCCATCCTGTGCCGCTTCCTGTTGCAGGCGTTCTATCGACTTTCGTAACATCGCCAACTGATTATTTAAGGTCGCAAAAATAACAGGAAGCGATTACCCTACAAATTTAGTAGGATAAAAAAGAGGAATGGATTTGAATCGCACGAATCCCTACATTGGCATAATTATCAATCGAAAATAATTTTATTACCGTTTGCTTTATGGTTATCGAAATAGTGGTTTATAATATTGAATCTGCATTGAAAGCCCAGGAAGGTGGGGCCGACCGTATTGAGTTGTGTGATAATCCGGGTGAAGGAGGCACAACCCCTTCGTATGGCACCATTGAACTCGTCCGGCAAAATGTAAACCTCGATGTGTTTGTTATGATCCGTCCGCGTGGCGGAGATTTTCATTATTCCAGCTACGAGTTTCATTCCATGAAGCGCGACATCTCTCAATGCCAGAAGCTGAGTGTGGATGGATTTGTATTTGGAATCTTAAATGAGAACGGAACCATCGACAAGAAACGCTGCAAGGAGCTGATCGATAAAGTTCGCCCGCTTAAAGTAACGTGTCATCGTGCCTTTGATATGACGCGCGACCCGTTCGAAGCACTGGAAGATTGCATTGAAGCAGGCTTTGACCGCATCCTTACCGCAGGCCAGCAGGCACAAGCGTTAGGAGGCGCGGATCTGATTGGCGAGCTGATTACAAAAGCCAATGGAAGGATTAAGATTATGCCTGGCTCGGGAGTAAATGAAAATACAGTTACCGAAATTATTCAGCGATCAAAAGCCAAAGAGATTCACTTCTCGGCCACTGCCTTTAGGGATAGCGCAATGACATTCAGAAATCCTCAGATAGCGGGTATGGGATCGGATGAAGGAGCAGAGTTCAAACTTCGCACCGTTGATCCTGAACGGGTAAAGCGGATGCGGGAAATTGCCGAAGCTGTGATTGGTTAATAGGTATCAGTTAACCGTAATGAAGCCTGTCTTTATACGATTAACTGATACCTATTAACTGATAACTGATCTACTGTTTCTCTCTCTTACCATTGATCGGGAATGTTCCGAACTGCCCCACGCTCATGTTGCCATTCAGTTCGTCCCCGGTGATTGTTCCTTTAACACTCACATTCATAGTGTTACCACCGAAAGAAACTTCATACGCCATGGTGATTTCATTGCCATTCAAAGCTACAGATGAAAGTGGTGTTTCTTTGTTATTGCGATTGTTAGTAATTGTTCCTGTGAATTTATCACCTTCTTTCCTGATCACAATTTTGCCTGCGCCACCTTGAGGTGAATCTACAGTGTAAGTCCACGTTCCCTCCGCATTTACCACTGCAGCAGGATCTACTGTTGCTACTTTAGCATTTACAGTAGTAGCTCCTCCCTGACGATTGCCACCCATAGCTGCACCGCTACGACCACCGCCACCTTGTTGCTGAGCACCGCCATTGTCCATACCACCGCCATCACCATCGCCCTTCATGTCATCGTTGTTGATGGATTTCCTTTTCTTCGGCTGATCGAAACCTAACTTGCCGATACGATAGCTGAAGTTCACCTTGAAGCTTAAGTTGTTCATCACGTTTACGCTGCTCTGATTAATTTGAACAGATTGAGTTTCGCTCTTCACTTTCCATCCATTGAAGTTCAGGAAGTTCTCGACTCCCAATCCAACGCTACCTTTCTTATTTGCGAAGTCACGTTTCAAGCTTAAGCTATACATAGCAAATCCGCCTTGCATACCTTGAAGTTGAACCTGGCGGCCGCGATAAAATCCGAAGAACTGGAATCCGTACAGGGGAGCGAAGTTATAGCTACCAAACATGCGCACATTATAGACGAAGCCTTTATTGCTCGCGTTGTAATCAGGATTGGGGTTATTGTTTTTTAACACGGCATAGTACACATCGCTACCTCCATTCAAAGAGAATTTATTTGACACGTTTATGTTGGCAAAAACACTACCACCATAAGCATCTTCATTACCAATGTTCTGATACTGCGTACGCAATGCGTTGGGATTTCCGTTGAACTCTGTGAAGTCTTTCACACTCTGAATGGACTTTGTTGTGTTACGAACAAAAGTGGAGAAATTCAGCGATGTTGATTTGATGAAAGTACTATAAGAAAGTTCGTAGTTGTTGGTGTACTCCGGACTTAGTGTTGGATTACCAATCGTTACAAACGCATTATTCGAAGACTGTGGATTCGGGTTCAAATACTGTAATGAAGGTCGTTGAATGCGTCTGTTGTAAGCTGCTTTCAACGTATTCCCGTTAGCCAGTTTCTTTGAGATGTTGATACTGGGTACCAGCACGCCATAAGAAGGAATTTTGACGTCATCACCTTCGGTAGCAAATTTGGCATCAATTGTTGTGTATTCGTAGCGGGTACCGGCTTTTAGTGTATACGATTTTGGTAAGCTAAATGTAAATGCTGCGTATCCGGCTGTAATGTTTTGAGTATAATCAAAACTATTATTTTGAGAGTCATCTGAGGATTGAGCATACTCACTTCCATTAGTTGAATAGAGGTAACTGTATTTGCTGGAAACCGAGCGCATGATGTTCTTAGCTCCAAACTCTAAAATGTGTTTCTTGGCTAAGGGTGTTTGATAATCCGCCTGTATAGTAATTTCTTGGTTGTAGCTTTTATTGTCGTTACGGAAACCATATAACGTATCTGCATTGTTGTACATGTACGACTCGTTAATCGAATTGTTAATGCGATTATTTCTGTTGAACGACCCCATGAAACTTAATTCCTTTCCTGCTGTTTCGAAGGTTTTTGTGTAGGTTAAACTGGCATCTACATTTTCGGAGTTATCCTTAACATCTACATTACGTGCGCTGTTAGTTACCGGGTTTCCGTTTGCGTCTACCGTTTCAGAAAGAAGATTGTCCTGGAAATTTCTTCCATTACGCGCTCCCAGCCGAACATTGGCAGTTAATGAATTGTATTTATTGATATCGTAATCCCAACCTAAATTATAGTTACCGAACAGACCACGGTTAAGTGTAGTCGCTTGTTGTGTGGTAAGTAGATTGGATTGCAGATTTTCCTGAGAGTTGTTGAACTTACCCGTTACATTGTAATTGCTGCGTCCGAATCCTCCTAAAGAAAATCCCATTTTACCAGTGCGCAAACTTCCGTTCAAGCCAAGATTAGCTCCACGGAAACCAGCGGATCCATCGATACCTAAAGAATATCCCTGGAGATTACTCTTTTTGGTAATGATATTAATAATACCGCCTGAACCTTCGGCATCGTACTTAGCCGATGGCGAAGTGATCACTTCCACGCTTTTAATTTCATCAGCCGGAATTTGCTTCAGCGCATCCGATACGCTGGTGGCAGCCACGGCAGAAGGTTTACCGTTGATGAGCACACGAAGGTTTTGATTTCCGCGAAGTGATACATTACCATCCATGTCTACAGTAAGCATAGGTACTCTGCGTAAAACGTCTGTACCGTCACCACCTTTGGTTGTGTTGTCGTTTTCTGCATTATAGATTAAGCGATCTACTTTTTCTTCTACTAAGTCACGCTGGCCTTGCACTACTACTTCTTTCAGTTGTGTGACAGTAGCGGACATTTTCTGACTACCCAGATCTATGTTTTTCTTATCATCGCTGATCACTACATCATTGATCTCGATATTATTATATCCCATGAAAGAGATTACTATTTTATAAGTGCCGTTAGCTACCTTACTGATTTCAAATTTTCCTTTGTCATCAGCCAGTGATCCATTCACAGGTTTGTTAGTCTTGGTATCTTCCAGCGCCACAGTGGCAAACTCTACCGGTTTCTGAGTTTCGGTATCAATCAGCACTCCCGAAATTTTTCCGGTGCCTTCCTGCGTTTGCGCCCAGGTTATCTGCGTGGCCAGCATCACCACCATTAATAAAGTAAAAATCTTCCTCATCGTCTTTTTCATCTTCGTCAAACTAAATTATTGCCCTTACTACAGCGTATTTCTTGGTTTTAACCGCAAAACAACAATTTGGTTTCCATTTTACGGGCAGTATTATACCATCGGTAAAAGTTCATCGATAGTCAGGCCAATTAATCGACCGATGGAGCAGGCTGCCAAAAGAGTGTGTTAATCGAAGGGTTTGGGAGTTCGGTCTAAAAAGGAGATGAGTGGTGAGGAGATTCGCCTCAAGCACTTACATTTATGCGTTGTAGTTACTCGATCTGTAATATAAACTATGAATTCTCTCATTAATAAGAACCGGGTTTTTTCGCTGCACCTGCTGTTCTGGTGTGTCTATCTTTCCTTTAATCTTTACCAGATTAGTTTTTTTCAGCACGATGAACCGTACGACTGGTCGAGGATATTTATTTCCATGGGCTTTACGATGGGTACCGCCTATCTCAACTATTTCATCATGCTGCCTAATTTTTTAAGGCATAAGAATATTGGCCGCTACCTGCTCGAGTTTTTTATTCCATTCGCATTGCTGATCATCGCTCGTATTCTCCTTCAGCGCATGATCGCGGTCAAAGATGAGCACAATCACTTTCTCTATTCCAACTTCTTTATTGTCAACACGGCTGCCATTACGTTGCTCATCGCCATATTTATCGGGATGCTTCGCTTTGTAAAAGAATGGTTTGAACTGGAGTCGAAGAAAAAAGAAGTGGAGAACGAACGCCTGATGGCCGAGCTCAATTTTTTGAAAGCACAGATCAACCCTCACTTTCTGTTCAATACCCTCAATAATTTGTATTACCTCGCCTATTCCAAATCGGATAATACCACCGAGGTGATTGCCAAGCTTTCGCAGATGATGCGCTACATGATTCATGAATCCAATCATCCGGAAGTGGCGCTCAGCAAAGAAATTGAATACATGCAGAGTTATATCAGCCTGGAGCGGTTACGGCTGAATAACCAGATTCCCATTCAGTTTGATGTCGAAGGAAATCCGGATAGCGTAAAGATTGCTCCCCTGATATTGATCACCTTTTTGGAAAATGCATTCAAGCACGGAGTGAACGGAAACAACCCTGCCGCCTGGGTGAAACTGGCTATTCACCTGAAAGGTAAAGAATGCACGTACACGGTTGAAAACAGCAAAATGCATTCTGTAAATCCGGACAACGGAGAGAAGTCGGGTATCGGATTGCAAAATGTAAAACGCAGGCTGGAGTTGAGCTATCCCGGCCAGTATACATTAAGTGTATCCGATCTTCCGGACCGTTATGCGGTGCAACTGAAACTTACGTTGTCCTGAATGGTCACTCATCCAAAGGCATGACAATGGTATTGCCATTTCAGGTGTCAACTGTTTAACTTTAATGCATGAATATCACCTGCCTGATAGTAGAAGATGAGCCACTGGCGCGTAACCTGCTTACTGATTATGTGCGCAAGATTCCTTACCTCACCCTCATTAAAGCCTGCTCCGGGCCGCTCGAAGCCATGGAAGAGCTAAGGAAAAATCCGGTCGATCTTCTTTTCCTCGATGTGCAGATGCCCGAGATCACAGGTATCTCTTTTCTCAAAAGCCTTCAGAAAAAACCTTTTGTGGTGCTGACTACTGCTTATTCGCAATACGCACTGGAAGGTTATGAACTGGATGTAACCGACTATCTGTTAAAGCCGATTACGTTTGAACGCTTTGTCAAGGCAGTGGATAAAGTCAGCCAGCGTTTAACATCACCTGCTGCGATCATCTCATCATCGGTGGATAAGAATGCTTCTGAAGCGGTGCCTTCCTACATTTTTGTAAAGGACGGCACCAAGCTGGTGAAAGTAAGGTTAGAAGATATTCTGTTTGTGGAGGGGCTGAAAGATTATGTCACCATTCACACCAAACAACAGAAGGTAATTAGCCTTCAGCGTATGAAGGTGCTGGAAGACCAGTTGCCTGCAGACCGGTTTATACGTATCCATAATTCCTACATCATTTCCCTGAACGCGATTGATTCGGTACATAAAGACAAAGTGCAGATCGGCACAGCCCATATCCCTATCGGAGATACCTATAAGAAATCGTTTCGTGAGTTTATTGAGGGCAAGCAGATGGGCTGATTCCATGCTGGCCTTTGCGTGATTCACAAATTCAAATATATTTGCAACCTCTTTGGGGGATTAGCTCAGCTGGCTAGAGCGCTTCCATGGCATGGAAGAGGTCATCGGTTCGACTCCGATATTCTCCACATCAGATGATGAGATCCATCGGTTCTCCCGGTAGCTATCGGGATCCGATATTCTCCACAAAACCTCAGATTTAATCTGAGGTTTTTCTTTTTAAGCCATTACGGAAAGCATACTCAATACCGGTTTAGCCAATTCTGTTCTTCCCGAAAACACGATTCGTTTTTCTGCTTCTTCTCCGGAGATTCCTTTCGTGAATAGTTTCCATGCCGTATCCGGATCAATCGCGGCAGAAGCCACCGGAATAGTATCAGCTGTAAAACTCCAGCCGGTTTCATTTTTTATAATCATCCAGCTGCCTCCGGTTTCTCCTGTCACTTTCAGTTCTACTACTGTTCCGTTATCGGCATTTACATCTCGGTAGGTATGCGGCAACGCTCTCATGAAGGTATCGATGAGCGGATAAAAGAATTCCTTTTCCATTAATCCTGGTTTTCCGGTTGCTTCGCGTATCTGTTGCTGATGATGCCACTTCTCGGTGTATTCCCGTGCGATGTGAAACCAGTTAGCCGATTCACTTTCTCCTGCCCATGCCACGGAGAACGGAGCAGGCTTAAATGGATCAAGCTGCGATAATCCGTGACAATATTCTTTGCCTGTCGATTCCAGTAGCTCGATGAGTAAGGCTGGGCTAAGCCTTTTTGTGGCTTTCACCCAATCGGCATTGAGCTGGTTTAAAAAACCGACCAGGTCCTGGTAAGAGTTAATGTTCTCAGGCTTTTCTCCAAAATAGCCATCGCGCAGCATCGAAATAAACCGGATGTTGCCATCCAGCAGATGAGAGGCAATATCTTTCACTGTCCATAGCCTTGCCAATGTCGGGCTATGCCAGTCATCGGGTGAAAGCGACTTCAGCAGCTCAATCAGCTTTTTATCCAGCAGGGGGAATAGGTGCAGGGTAGGTATTGCTATCTTCGTCACATTATTAATTATCCGTTTTTCTCTCTTATTTGTTTTACTGACCGTTCAGTTAGCCTTCGTATTTCCTGCTTCATTCTCCACTCTCTGTCCACTCTTCCTCCACTCGTTGTCCACTCTAAGCAAAGGGTGGGTTAAGCATAGCCTTGGTGAAGGTTCTGTTATCCTCTTGCCGGATGATCCTGTACACTTATTTACCTCCCGGAGGGCAATATTTTCTCAGGTAATCCGAGTACAGGGTGGAAAGGTGTTCTCCGGTGCCTTCGCCTTCCGAAATGCTGTGGGTACGATTAGGGTAAGCCATAAACTGAAACTGCTTATTGTACTTTACTAATTCGTTAACAAGCATCTCGGCATTGGAGTAATGCACGTTATCATCGCCCGTACCATGAATGTAAAGCAGGTTGCCTTTCAGATTTTTTGCGTAGGTGATGGGCGAACCATCAATAAAGTCCTGCAGGTTTTCCTGTGGCAGACCCATGTATCTTTCCTGGTACATGTTATCGTACGTTAATTGATTGGCGACCGCTGCTACGGCAATGCCGGTCTTATAAATTTCAGGATATTGAAACAGCAGGTTAAGTGTAGCCGATCCTCCACCACTCCATCCCCATACCGCAATACGTTCGGAGTCAACAAAACTCCACTTCAGCACTTCCCTGGCGGCCATGGCCTGGTCCTTAATATTCAATCTTCCCACTTGCCTGTAGATGGATTTTCGCCATGCCCTGCCTTTGGGTACGGGAGTGCCGCGGTTATCAATCGACATATAGATATATCCTTCTTCGGCCATGTCCCCATTGAACAGATAATTCTCTGCGGCTCCATAGCTGTCATGCACATTGGCTCCCCACGGTTCGGTGTACACCAGAAATACTACAGGATATTTTTTTGAAGTGGTGAAGCCTTTGGGTTTCACCATCCAGCCGTCCATTTCTATTCCTTCAGCAGTTTTTATTTTGAAGAACTCTACCTTCTTGTCTTCGCGGGCACCGGCAATCTTGGATGAAATACTTTCCTTTTCATTCAGCGCTTTATGATCGGGCAGAGAAATGAACTCATTCACCGGTTTGGTAAAAGTGTTGTTGAACGAATGATAAGCGAACTGACCATTGGGTGCCACATTATAATCGTGCGTACCGGCCAGTTCCGCTGGTGAAACCAACTCTGTTTTTCCTGTTCCGTCCAGCTTGGTTTTGTACAGGTATTTTTGTGTCGCATTAGCGGGCGATGCAAGGAAATAAACGGTATTGCTGGCCTCGTTCACATGGCGCAGGTCCATCACATCATAATTGCCTTTTGTAATAAGCACTTCCTTTCCTTCTTTGCTGATGCGGTACAGGTGTCTCCATCCGTCTTTCTCACTCGTCCATAAAAATTCTTTACCCGAATTGATCCATTTAAACTGATGGCGGAAGTCAAGCGCATACACATTTTCCCATGGAGTAAAAATATCAATCCAGGCTTCATCCTTTTCGGAATGAATCAGCTTTGCTTCGCCCGAAGCGGTGTTGCATGAAAATATGCGGCTTTCATTTTGCTTCCTGTTGAGTTGATGAACGAACAATTCAGCAGGACTATTCCATTCGATGCGGGGAATATAATTCTGCTGCGGATCACCGGGTATAGCAAGCCAGGTGAGCTTTTTGGTAGTGGTATTGATCACTCCGATTTTAGCAGGAGAAGGATTTTTGCCAGCGGTTGGGTACTCCACAGGAATGATTTTCGAATACACCGAGTCGGTGTTGTTAATCATGTTATAGTCAGGGATTTTTGTTGCATCAATCTGCCAGAAAGCAATCTGTTGTCCATCCGGGCTCCATTGAATTCCATCACGGCAGGCAAACTCTTCTTCATAGGCCCAGTCGAACGTGCCGTTAATCAGTTTCCGGTTGCCATCCGTAGTGAGCATACTGATTTGGCCACTCACTAAGTCTTCAAAAAAAACATTGTAGCTGCTTACGTAAGCCACCTTGTTTCCATCGCGCGAAAATTTGGCAAACATCAAAGAAGATGAAGGCTGGCTTAAACCCAGCTGACTTAGCTTTTTGTTCTTCAGATCCAGCACCCAGTAATCGCCACGTGTATCCAGGCGCCATACTTTCCGGGTGTTGGTATAGATGAGCACTTTGTTTTGATCTTCCGAAAAAGTGAAGCTCCGGATCTTTAGGTTCGTTTTTCCGGGATAGGTAAGATCCGTTTTTGAGATGACCACCTTTTTTGTATTCGCAGGCAGCATATACTGCACAATTTCATCACTTTCAACACGATAGTAAGCGTTGCCATCTTTCGACCACTTTAATCCCTGCTGTGCGAAGGAAATAATAGCGATGAGCAAAAAAGCCGTGGTGGCCAACATTCTTTTTATTCTGCCGGAGAGAATCATACCATTAGTTTGTTTGGATAATTGGTGTTAAAGTTAAGATTCACCGTGATATTTTCCCTACCCGTGTTTTTGTGAATTAATAAACGTACCTTTGCAGCCGAAGAAGTACAATTAATGAAATGTCTATCAGTGAGGTGCGGTACAAGGCACCTGGTACTCATGGATGTTTTGCATGAGTACGATCTCACCATCAAAGAGGTAAGCAAAATGCTTGCAGCAGGTGAGAAACAGATATAACCATTTTAAAATGAAATCATTTGCAGACCTTGGTCTATCCAAGGGACTTGTAGAATCTGTGCAGTTGCTCGGATTCGAAACGCCCACTCCTATTCAGGAACAAGCGATCCCCGTATTATTAACCGGTAACCGTGACTTTGTAGGTCTTGCCCAAACAGGTACAGGTAAAACCGCAGCCTTTGGCCTACCTCTATTAGATCTGGTAGATGACAAGAGCAACGACACACAAGCCTTGGTGCTGGCACCTACGCGTGAGTTGGGTTTACAGATTACCAATGATCTTGAAAACTTTTCCGAAAAAATCAAACGCTTCAATATTGTAGCAGTGTATGGCGGTGCCAGTATCAGCGAACAAATAAGAAAAGTAAAACGTGGTGCCCAGATCATCGTGGCTACTCCGGGTCGTTTGATTGATTTGATCGACCGTAAGGCAATCAATCTGAGTTCCATCAAGTATATCGTATTGGATGAAGCAGATGAAATGCTGAACATGGGATTCAAGGATGACCTGGATAAGATTCTTTCTTTCACCTCGAAAGAAAAATCAACCTGGCTGTTTTCAGCTACTATGCCGCGCGAAGTACGCTCGATCATGAAGAACTACATGACCGATCCTTTCGAACTTCAGGTAGGAGAGCAGAACACCGGTAACGTGAACATTGAACATGTTTATGCAATCGTTCAGGATCGTGATAAGTATCTGGCCTTGAAACGTATTCTGGATTATACTCCGGATATCTTTGGTCTGATCTTCTGTCGTACCCGTATCGACACGCAAAAAGTGGCTGAAATGTTAATGAAGGATGGCTACAATGCCGATGCTTTACATGGCGATCTGACACAACAGCAACGTGATCGCGTAATGGTACGATTCCGTCAGCGTGATTTGCAGATATTAGTAGCTACCGATGTGGCTGCCCGTGGTATCGATGTGGATGACATTACTCACGTTATTCATTTGAATATTCCTGATGAAATGGAATTCTATACACACCGAAGCGGACGTACTGCCCGTGCCGGTAAGAAAGGTATTTCCATCGCCATGATTTCTAAAAGAGAACTTGGTAAGGTGAAGCAGATTGAAAAGACCTTGAAATCAACGTTCAAACGAATGGTGATTCCTAGCGGTCCAGAAGTTTGTCAGAAACAATTGCTTTCATTGATGCATAAGGTGCATGAAGTGAAGGTAAATGAATCAGAAATAGAAGCGTTCCTACCTCAGGTATACGAAGCATTGAAAGGATTGACGAAGGAAGAACTGATCAAGCGTTTTGCTTCGATCGAATTCAACCGCTTCCTGGATTACTATCGCAATGCACCTGATCTGAATACCGAAGGTGGTAAGCGTGCGGATGGTGAAGGCAGTGATCGTTATGCATCAGCAGGAGGCACACGCTTCTTCATCAACCTTGGCCGTATGGACGGAATAGAGAAAGCACAGATGCTGGAGTTGCTCGATGATTTCTGTGGATTGGAAAAGAAAGACATTGGTAAGATCGATTTGAAAGGTGCGTATTCTTTCTTCGAAGTAGAAAAAGAAAAAGCAGAACAAGTATTGAAAGGATTTAAAGGAGGAGTAGAATACCAGGGTCGCCAGGTGCGTGTGGAGCAAACGGCCGATTCAGGTGGTGGCCGTAGCAGGGGAGGTGATCGTGATGATTCGGCTCCGAGAAGAAGTGATGGACCTCCGAGAAGAGAAAGAAGTGGAGGAAGCGGTGGTTACTCTTCGGATAAGAGAAGATCATCTTCAGATAAACCTTCTTACGGAAACAAGTCGGGCGGCTCGTCCTCCGGCCGTTATTCTGACAGAAGTAACAAACCTTCGTCCTCATCCTCATCTTCTTCGTCATCCTCTTCCGATAACAAGAAGCATGATCGTAATAACAAGAAGTGGGGATTCTGATCCCGGGAATAAGAAGTCAAGATAATAAAGGTTGGTCGTAGTTGGCCAGCCTTTATTATTTCTTCCCTTCCATGGGTACCACGTTTACATTCATTAATTCGGTGTGCCTTATTACAGAAATGTCCGTCATGCTCAATATATCCCGCCTCGTTAATTCTTTGAACAACTCCTGCGTACTGTTCATGGGCTTGCCATTGAAAGACACAATGATATCCCCTTCCTTTACCTGCGATCGCGATGCAGGTGAATCGGGTTCAATGCTTACCACAAAGAGCCCGCGTTGATTGGGTAAGTGATAGTGGCGGAGAATTTTCGGATTAACAGGTACTTCCTGCAGTGCAAATCCCAGATACGCTTTAAATACTTTACCGTCTTTAATCAGCTGACTTGCAATCTCTTTAGCGGTATTGATGTCTACTGAAAAACTCAAGCCCTGTGCTCCCTGGATAATAGCTGTATTAACACCGATCACTTCTCCATCCGTGGTGATCATCGGCCCACCGGAATTGCCCGGGTTTAAGGCAGCATCAGATTGAATAACGTTGTCTACCAGTCTTCCGGATTGTGTTCGTAAACTTCTGCCCAAAGCACTTACTACTCCGGTAGTTACGGTGTGCTGGTAGCCGTAGGGGTTGCCAATGGCAATGACGAACTGGCCGATCTGCAATTGAGAAGCATCCCCCAGTCTGGCCACTGAATATCCATTGGCGTAGATTTTCAGTATAGCAAGATCGCTATCCGGATCCTGACCGATCAGGGTAGCTTCAATTTCATTTTCGTTGAGCAGGCTTACCATGATTTTATCGGCATGGTTTACCACGTGGCTGTTGGTGAATATCAGGCCGTCCGATGAAAAGATAAATCCCGAACCTGAACCCGAAGGAGTTAGCTTACCCTCTTTTGTCTTTTTAAAGACGTCAATTTTTACGACCGCATTCTTTACTTTTTGAACTGCATCAATGATGAGTTGAGAGAAAGCATCCATAATTTATTTTTGTTTCATCGTAGCAGATCAAACCTTCGGCCAATTGTAAAAGAGCAGCAAAAATGTCTATCTTAGGTCAAATTGACTTGTTGCGGTGATTTATAAATTTTGTAACTTTTCACAATCATAACTGAGTCCGTACATGGCCAAACTTAAGAACATCGTTAAGCAGCTTTCCGAAAAAGACTTTAAAACGATTCACGATTCCCTCATTGAAAGTAATGCCGATAAGTCAGCCTATTTGCTGAAAGCATTACGCGAACGCCAGCTTTCTGATAGTAAAATCATGGTGGAGCTGGAAGTGAATGCGAATGCGTACTACACACTTCGCTCGCGGCTGAATCAGAAAATTGAAGAGCATTTGCTGCAGCAGATGGAAAGCCCCCGTACCGATATTCTGCGCAAAGTAGCGAACCTGAACGAAGTACTGTTCACCAAGAAGCGTACCATCTCTATCGCCACATTAAAAAAACTGGAGAAGGAACTCATTGATTACGACCTTGCCAACGAACTCACGGTTATCTATAAGTCGCTGAAGAAAATTCACGTTAACTCCACAGATCATTTTAACTATTCTCAATTGTATAACCGCCACGTAGCTTATATGCTGGCGGTAGATAAATCAGAAGATTTACTGGCCGATTATTTTAAGAAATACGGAAGCTATTTGTTATCCGGTGATGAAGTAGAGAAACTTGGGTTAACGCTGTTGCTGAAAGAAATGCAGAATGTAGCCCGGTTATACGACTCGCACCGGCTTTACGTATATCAAAGCTGTATGCTGGTATTTCACCGTTTGTTTGTAGAGCCGGAAGATAACGTACAGCAGGAGGGAGAATCCATTGAAGATATCTTCGCCCATGTGCAGAAGATTTTCGAAACGTATAATCTGGATCCGCTTTACTATCACATCAATCTCGTATTTGAATTCCTTAAGCTAGAATACTATAATCACTACAAAGTATACCGCCAGGCGGAAAAATATTTTGAAGAAGTGAGCGATGCAGCTTCAAATCTTCTTGTTAACTATCCGTATTATACTTTCTCCTCTCAATTTTTGATTTCGAAGCTGGAGCGCTATCTGCGTATGGGTACGGAAAAAGAACTGTATGCAGAGAACGAAGCCATGTTCCTGGAGTTTGAAGCAGATCCTATGGATGTGCCGGGCCATTTGATTTATGTGGTATACAAGGCGCTTTCCAGCTATTATGTAGGCAAGTACGAAGAGGCAGCCAAGCTGATCAACAATATGCTCAACGACACCAGCCTTAAAAAATATCCGTTTGCACAAATGGAAGTAAAGGCATTGCTGGCGCTTCAATATTGTATGCTGAAAGATTTTGAATTGTTCAACCAGCTTACTAACAGTATCCAGCGGCAGATTCGCATGTTCGGTAAAGACGCCTGCGAAAACGTAATGCTCTTTATAAAAATACTGAAGATTGCAGTAAGCGAAGCCAAGAAAGAAAAACCTAAAAAGATCAGCGCACTGGTACCCAAATTCAAGGCACTTACAGTCAACTACTTTGCTCCGACCACTTTTATCAAGATGGACGATAAATTTGTTGATAACCTGACTGCAATCGAGCCGGTTACTTAAGACCGGTTTCTTAGCCTTGTCTTTTTCTTTGACTTAAACTTCCAGCTTTAAAATGGATTCGTGCGACAGCGGCTTGTTAAGATAAAGCTTGACGTTGGTGTATTTCTTTGAACGATTAAAGTCCTGGGGGTTGATAGAAGAAGTAAGCATAACGATCTTGCATTTCTTCTTGGCTACGTTAGAAAGCTTTTCAAACTCATCGAGAAACTGAAAGCCATCCATTAAAGGCATATCAATATCCAGGAAGATCACATCGGGAAGAACCTGGTCGGCTACATCCAGGCGTTCCATATTTTTCAAAAACTCGATCGCACTTTTTGCTCCGGTGTGGGTATAGATATTCTCCGTGATGGCAGCTGCCTCGATCATTTTTTGATTGATGAGATTGTCGATCTCGTTATCATCAATCAGCATTACAGTGCGATATTTCTTACCAGCCATAGTATGTTCGGTTTAGGATAAAAGTAGGCCAAAGGGTAGTAAATTCCAAGTGAGCAATAAAACTTCCCATAGCCTTAGATTTCAAACTTGATTCCCTGGGCCAAAGGAAGAGTATCTCCGAAATTGATCGTATTAGTCTGTCTGCGCATGTATATTTTCCAGGCATCGGATCCGGATTCACGACCGCCACCCGTTTCTTTTTCTCCTCCAAATGCTCCACCGATCTCTGCTCCGGAAGTTCCGATGTTTACATTGGCAATACCGCAATCCGATCCGCTTTGCGAAAGGAAGCGTTCCATTTCCCTCATATTAGCAGTCATGATAGAGGACGACAAGCCTTGCTGTACTCCGTTCTGTAAATCGATGGCCTCCTCTAATGTTTTGTACTTAATCAGGTAAAGAAGGGGAGCAAAAGTCTCCTGCTGAACAATAGTGAAATCATTCTTCACTTCTGCGATAGCAGGCTTTACATAACATCCCGACTCAAAACCTTTGCCATGAAGCACACCGCCTTTTACAATGAAGGTTCCCCCTTCCTCTTTTACTTTTCTCAATGCGGCATTATAGGATTTTACTGCAAGAGTGTCGATGAGTGGTCCTACATGGTTCGCAGTGTCTAATGGATTACCAATACTCAGTTGAGTATATGCTTTCTTCAACCGTTCCTTTACCTGGTCGTATATTTTTTCATGAACGATCAATCTTCGTGTAGTCGTGCATCGTTGCCCTGCCGTGCCTACTGCCCCAAACAACGCTCCGCGTATCGACATCTCCAGATCAGCATACTCTGTAATTATAATGGCATTGTTTCCTCCTAATTCGAGCAATGCTCTTCCAAGTCTTGCGCTTACGGTGGAGGATAATGCCTTACCCATGCGGGTAGATCCGGTAGCCGACACAAGTGGTATATTTTTATTGGAAGCGATAAGCTGTCCTACTTTATAATCTCCGTTTACCAGGCACGATACACCTTCAGGAACACCGTTCTTCCTGAAGACTTTAAGGATAATGTTCTGACAGGCGATCGCACACAGAGGCGTTTTTTCAGACGGCTTCCAGATACATACGTCTCCGCATACCCAGGCAAGCATCGAATTCCATGACCATACTGCTACAGGGAAATTAAAAGCGGATATGATTCCTACAATTCCCAAAGGATGATATTGTTCATACATCCGATGATGGGGACGCTCCGAGTGCATCGTTAATCCATGAAGCTGTCTTGACAGGCCCACTGCAAAATCGCAGATATCGATCATCTCCTGCACTTCACCAAGTCCTTCCTGATAGGACTTGCCCATCTCGTAAGAAACCAGCTTGCCCAGGGGCTCTTTATACTTACGAAGCGCTTCCCCAACCTGGCGTACTACTTCTCCGCGCTTGGGCGCAGGAACTAATCTCCATTCTTTAAATGCATTCTTCGCTTCAGCAACCACTTTATCAAATGCCTTCTCATCGGTAGATTGAACTTTGGCAATGAGCTTTCCATCTGCCGGAGAATACGATTCGATGAGTGTGCCCGAGGAACGAAGCCACTTCTGCCCGGTAGAAGTTCCCTGGTTGGACTTCTTTATTCCAAGAATGTCGAGTGCTTCAATGATACCAAAGTTTTTCATAGCCTTAAAGATGTAGCTACAAAGTAATGGTTTTTATCCGGACTTTAGGTAGTCAAACCCGTGGACTGAAGTGTGGTAATCGTTTAGTTAGTTTAAATGCACTAATGCCTAATAGCCAAGAACCAATGGCCAAGACCTGAACTCTACTCTACCAGTCGATACCAATAGTGCCCTTGTCTCCATTTTTGTATTTCCCTTCTATTAATATGCCGCCCTTCTTTATTTCTAATATCCGGTTGAGGTCTTCGACATTGTCTACGGCTACTTTATCCACGAACGTGATAATAAAATCTTCTTTTATGCCCGCCTTTTTCCATTTACCTTCTCTCAGCGATTTGATGCGTACGCCTCCGTCCAGGTTTAACCGGGTAAGTTCGCTGTAAGACATATCTTCCAGCAGGGCGCCTTCAATATCAAACATCACCTCTTTCTTTTTGGTGATGTCCGATCCTTCATAATTTTTGAGACGCACTTTTACTGTTTTACTTACTCCTTCTCTGCGGAAGGTAATCAGCACCGTTGCGCCCGGGCGGTTGCGTGCCACCCATTCCTGCAGCTCGGATACATTGCTTACGAAATGATCATCTACATGGGTGATCACATCGCCCTTTTCAATGCCTGATTTCTCTGCTGCACTTCCTTTATTGACAGTGTTTATAAAAATCCCCTGCGTAATATCCAGGTTACGATCTTCTGCTAATGATGCCGTAACGTCAACAATCTGCACACCGAGCAGTCCGCGTTGCACTTCTCCGAACTCCAGTAAGTCGTCCATTATTTTTTTTACGAGGCTTACAGGTATGGCAAACGAATAGCCCGAATAGCTTCCTGTGGAGGTAGCAATAGCCGAATTGATTCCAATCAGTTCTCCTTTCAGATTCACTAACGCGCCACCACTGTTGCCCGGGTTTACAGCAGCATCGGTCTGGATGAACGATTCTACCTGTAGATTATTACGGTCATGAAGAATGCCTATGTTCCTTGCCTTTGCACTGACAATGCCCGCTGTTACCGTTGAATTTAGGTCGAAGGGATTGCCGATAGCAAGTACCCATTCACCGGGTGTAATGCTGTCGGAGTTACCATATCGGAGGAAGGGAAGATGGCTTGCTTTTACTTTTAACAATGCGAGGTCAGTACCCGGATCTTTCCCCACCAGTTGTGCATAAAAGCGCTGGTTGTTATTCATCACCACTTCAATATTGCTCGCCTCTTCAATCACATGATAGTTGGTAACGATATAACCGTCATCCGAAATGACCACACCCGATCCGGAAGAATGCGCCTGTGGATTTAAATAACTATCCAAAGGGTTAAGACTGAATTCACCGGTTCCATAGCTGGTACGGATATGCACCACAGCAGGAGTAACTGCTTTGGCGGCAAATTCGAAATTCAATTCGCGTGGAATCTTTATAGCAGAATCAGAAACATCATCATGATTGGTGAATTTCATATTCTGCCGCTGCTCAATGGAAGTGTAAGCGGGCGGGATGCTTATATAGCGAATGGTAATTAAAGTACCGATCACGGCTCCGATACAGGCGGAGCAAAACACCAACAGTAAAATCAGGGACCGCTTCATGTAAGTAAATACGTTAATTGCTCTCTAAACTTAACGTTAAAAAATTCCGAAAAGTTAAATTCACGAAATAAAAAAGGTGCCCGGCCTCCCGGACACCTAACCCTAACCTAACCTCACTAAAACAAATCCCTATCTGATCCTGAAAACAAGCTATTAGTTTACTTTAATAGTCTGCTTCACTATTTTCTTCTCGTCCTTGGGAATGGTCAATTCCAAAATACCATTGTTGTATTTGGCATCGATTTTAGTGCCGTCTACATTTTCAGGCAGATTGAAAGCACGACTGAAAGCGCCATATTGGGTTTCAACAGTGTGATAGTTTTTATCTTTCTTTTCAGTAGACAACTTCCGCTCTCCGCTTACTTTCAACACATTGTCATTCAATTCAATTTTGAAGTCTTCCTTGTTCAGACCAGGAACGGCAAAATGAATTTCGAACGATTCGGTGTTTTCGATCACATCCACTTTGGGTACAAACCTGCTGCTGCCGCCAGTACGGGCGATAGAGTCATTAAAGAAACGGTCGACCAGGCTGTTAAAAGATACTGGTACAAATTCATTTGGGCTATAACGTACGATACTCATAGTAGTAATTGGTTTTTAAAGTTTATCAATCAATTTTTTCAACTGATGTGGTTATTGTTGAAAACTGTGCCGGTCCAAATACCTTCATTTTTTAAGACATAATGGCTTTAAAATTTGAAATCGAGTGTCTAATTATGACATAATGGCTTATTAATACTGACCAAATGCCTTTGAGAGGCACTTTGAAAATGAAATAGAAGGTTGCTTTATCTTGCGTCATGAAAGAAGAAGATGATCACACAAGCCTGTAGGAAAATGCGTGTTAGCGACTGGAAAATTTTGGTGCTGCTGATCATGGCCGTTTGCAGCGTTCACGTATCTGCGCAGAAACCAGTGGAGATCGATGACGAGATAGACGCACGCGATTTTATGCCTTATGATCTCACCTATCTCATTGACTCCACCAATACGCTTACCTTCTCCCAAATTTCTTCTCCCGGATTTTCTTCCCGCTTTCAGCAACATACTTCGTATCAAAACAAAGACTTCCGGACCAATGCTTCCTACTGGATACGGATTCCCATACGGCATCAGGTGAAATCGAAAAAAGTATGGCTGCTGGAATTTTATGATCAGACGATCGACCACCTCGAGGCTTTCATTCCTCAGAAGAGTGGATTTTATGAAAGCAAACTGATGGGCGACAACCAGTCCTTTAACCATCGCATGTTCAAGCATAAAAATTTTGAAATCATGCTGGATATGAAGAAGGATACTTTAATGACTTACTATTTTAAAGTTAAGTCACACGACTTCGCAGATATGCGGATAGCCTTTCGCTCCGTCAACTGGTTTATTTATTATGCGCTGAATGAATATTTTTTATTCGGTACACTATACGGAATGATCCTGATCATCAGCCTGTATAATTTCCTGATGTACCTGGCTATTCGTGAATTTAAAAACATCTTCTATATCTTTTACATTTTAAGCGTGGCCGCTTATGTGATGGGCATTGACGGCATCGGGTTTCAATACGTGTGGCCCAATCATCCGGAGTGGAATGATTATGCGGTGGGGATTGCGTTGTACTCGCTCATATTGTGGGCACTGGTTTTCACGCGAAGGTTTTTAAGTACCAAAGCCAATTCTCCCTTTCTGGACAAGGCCTTGCAATGGATGATCATTGTCCGCTCTACATTGTTTATCACAGAGCTGTTTTTCTTTCCGCAGTTTCTCACCTATCGCAACCTTGAGATCATCCCTTTGTCCTTGATCTTCTACACCGGAATAAAAGTATGGAAGGGAGGCTACCGACCTGCCCGCTTCTTCGTTATTGCTTACGGGGTCTTATTTACAGGCTTTTTCCTGCGCACACTCGTTATTCTTAATGTACTTCCGTTTACCACTTTGTCCCATTACAGTTTACACATCAGCTTTGCGCTGGAGATGCTGTTCCTTACGTTTGCTTTGGGCGATCGGATCCGGATTCTAAAAGACATGCGCGATCGTGCCTTGCGCAGAATCATCCATCAGCATGAAGTGAACATGCAGCTGAAAGACAAAGTAACCCGTGAGCTGGAAGAAAAAGTAAAAGAGCGTACCCTTGAAATCAACTCCAAGAATAACGCGCTGATTGAAAGCAATGCGCAGATAGAACGGCAGTCCAAGGAGATCAGCCAGATCAATTCTATTCTCGACCTGGACAACTGGAAGCTGAAAAACCGGATCAAGGAAGTGCTGGAAGAACGGCTTCACGAGAAGACGATGGATTATGAGGAGTTCCGCACGCTCTATCCCGATACCATGGCATGCTATCGTTTTTTAGAGACATTGAAATGGGAGAAAAGCTTTCACTGTCGTAAATGCAGCAACGAGAAGTTTTTTCCGGGCACGCAGAAATTTGCGAGACGCTGCACTAAATGCGGATATAACGAGTCCATTACTGCATTTACCGTTTTCCACAGCATTAAATTTCCGATTGAGAAAGCATTTTATATTACTTACCTGGCCGTAGCTGGCAAAAAAGAAGCAACACTGGAGAAAATAGCAGCCCAGTTAGAGGTAGGCATGAACACGGTATGGAGTTTCCGCACAAAGATTCAGCATCGCCTGAAGGAGCTCGAAGGTTTTGGGCGCAGACCCACCGTTTCGCGCTGGGAAGAGATTATTCTTATTGACACCTCGGCTTCCTCCAAAAGCAAAACCGCTGCTTCTAAAAAGAATATGGTCGATCTTGGGTAGTTAACGCATCATATCAGAAAGGTTTTATTCCTGGAGCATCGCTTATTATCTATATATCCTGAGTTCTGCAATCTGGCAGAAAATTTTACTCGTTTTAGTCCCGTTGTTACGAGAATCAAGCAATCATTTATTGGCGTGTTTTTTTTGAGGTAAGCCTGCTTTCATAGGAAAGCATATCCTCAATTTTGGACGGGAAACGAATGTTTTTTTTGTGAGAAAAAGACAAGGAAAAGAAAGAGGATAAAATACCGAAATCGATTGATTTTTATGAAAAAACTATACTCAAGACCAGATTGATGATAATTTCACATAATAAAAACGAGATTCCACTCTGTTAATTTCTGAATGAATGATATCTAAGTTGTTGTTTTTCAAATTGTTGATGCTGGCAGGCATTACCGCTTATAGCCAGCATGTAGTGCAGGGTACGGTGACATCCAAAGATGATGGGCAGCCGGTTCCGGGAGTAAATGTGGTCGTGCAGGGAACCACAACGGGTACAGCCACCGACATTGAGGGAAAATACAGTTTACAGCTGGCCGAAGGTCAGAACGTAATCAATTTCTCATTTATAGGTTATACCACACAGACCATTACTGTGGGAGACCAGTCGGTTATTGATGTGGTTCTGGCTACCGATACACAAACCTTAGAGGAGGTAGTTGTTGTAGGGTACGGAGTTCAAAAGAAATCAGACATTACCGGATCTACAGCTTCTGTTGCAGGAAGTGAATTGATCAAGCAACCAGTTTTGACGGCCACTCAAGCCATGCAGGGCAAAGTCGCTGGTGTTCAGATTATCAGTAGCGGACAGCCAGGTTCATCACCACAAATCCGCATTCGCGGTGTAGGCACCACACTAAGTGGAACAACCTCACTTTATGTGGTAGATGGAGTTTTGACAGACGATATCTCAAACATCAACACTGCAGATATTGTTGATATGAATATTCTTAAGGATGCTTCATCAGCAGCCATCTATGGTTCAAGAGGAGCAAATGGTGTTATCATTATCACCACCAAAAAAGGATCAAATGGAAAACTGAAAATAGATTACAATAACAACATTGGTATTCGCCAAGCAGCTAACCTAGTTGAAATGGCCAACAGCAAGGAATACAGTAACTACGTTCAGGCGGCTACGGGAACTGCGCCAGCAACTTCTTCATATGATACAGACTGGTACAAGACTATTCTTAGAAACGCCTGGCAACAAAATCATAATCTTTCACTATCTGCCGGAACAGATAAATCTACTTATCTATTTAACGTAGGTTATCTGGATGATAATGGTATCGTCATTGACAACTCGTTTAAGAGATTTACTATGCGTTTAAATAATGAATATAAAATTACTGATCATGTGAAATTCGGATTGCAATCTTCTTATGCCAACAGCATCAATCAGAACGGGTTTAATAATATTAACATCGATGCGTATGGCAATGTTGGTTCCGTATATAATGATGCTTACCGCGCTGCTCCTTTTATAGCAGATATTGAGGATGGACGATACGGCAATACTTCTGCTTATCAGAACGTGGGAAATCCATTGCTGGATATTAAAAACAACAGCATTAAAGTAAAGGAAGATCGTTTTCAAGGTTCTTCGTTTTTAGAAGTGAAACCTCTCCCATGGCTTACGCTGCGATCGTCTATAGGAGCTGATCTTCGTAATACACTTAGCCGTGCATACAATTATCAGTTTAAAAATGATGAAACTACATTTTTAGTATCAGGAGGTAATCAACAAAATACACTGAGTAATTTAAGTGTGAGAAATAATCAATCTTTTCGTTGGGTGTTTGATAACACATTTACTATTGCGAAAACATTTGGCAAGCATGACATTGTCTTCTTAGGAGGTACTACCGCAGAGAAATATAAGTTCAATTCCTTCTCTGCCAGTCGTAAAGATGTACCAGCTGATCCTGACCTTTGGTATTTGAATGTTGGTGATGCCAATACCTCAACTAATGATGCCTCTGGCGATGCATGGTCAAGAAATTCCTACCTGGCTCGTCTCAATTATTCGTATGACAGTAAGTATTTATTGACTGCTACAATTCGTAGAGATGGTAGCTCTCGCTTGCCGGGTAAAAATCGCTGGCAACAATACCCTTCCTTTGGTGTGGGTTGGATTATGAGCAGAGAGAATTTCATGCAAGCTCAAAATGTTTTTGACTTGTTAAAGCTTCGCGCATCCTATGGTAAAGTAGGTAACGATCAGATTCCGACTGATTCTTATATCAAAACTGTAGCATTGAATCTCCCTTATGCTTTTAATGGGAGCAGCTCTCCTGCAACAAACGGTGCGCAGATTAATCAATTCAAAGATCCTAATATAACCTGGGAAACAACAGAAGAGTATGATGTAGCGGTTGAATTTGGAATTCTGCAATCCAAACTTACTGGTGAGGTAAACTATTACAATAAGAAAGTAAACAATGCGCTCATCAATAAACCAATCCTCTATACCGTACTTGACGCGGATCACCAGGTATTGACCAATGCTGCAGTCATTACCAACAAGGGGATAGAAGTAGTCTTGAACTGGAAAGACAAAATCAATGAAAATCTTTCTTACACTATCAGTGCAAATGCCACTTTCAATAAGAACAATGTGGTGTCGTTGAATGGCGGGCTGCCTGTACAAGGTGGAGGTATTGGTGCTGCTCAGGGCTTTGTTACCAATACAGATGTAGGCCATCCGGTGGGAAGTTTTTATGTATTAAAGAAATTGGGAGTTTTTAACACCGATGCAGAAGCTGCCGAATATGTATCCAGCAATGGTAAGCAAATTCAGCCTACTGCCAAAGCAGGTGACTTTAAATACGAAGACGTAAATGACGATGGCGCCATTGATAATCAAGACAAACAATACTTTGGCTCTTATCAGCCTGTGGCTTACTTCGGAGTGAATCTTGGTGTGAATTATAAACGCTGGGATTTTAGCATGAGCATCTACGGAAACATTGGTAACAAAGTGTATAATGGTAAAAAGGCCGTAAGGGTTTTAGGTACTGACAATGTAGAGAAAGACATGGTGTACAAAAGGTGGACCTCTGCCAACAGGAGTCAGGACGAACCTGGTGCAAATACAGGTAATCTATTGGCTTCCGATTATTTTGTGGAATCAGGTTCTTTTGCACGCATTAATAATTTAACTGTTGGTTATACTATACCTGCTGATGCGTTGGAACGATTCCACATCACAAGCTTCCGAGTGTATGCTACTTCTCAAAATTTATTTACTTATAAGAAGTACAGTGGCTTTACATCAGAGCTTCCAGGCGATGTAATTAATTCCGGTATTGAACTATCCGCTTATCCCACTACGCGAACTATTGCAATGGGTGTAAATATTGGTTTTTAATAGTTGATCACAGAAAGAGAACAAATAAAATGAAGAAGATAACTTTTATACTCACCAGTCTTTTCGTGATTATCACAATAACGATCATTACGTCATCCTGCAGTGAAAGTTTTTTAGATATTAAAGTACAGGGAGGTGAAACAATTGATGCAGATCCTAATCTGGCTACGAAGTTAGTAACAGGCGTATACAACAGTCTTACTCAAGGCGATTGTTTTGGTAATGGAGATGTGCACGGCTGGGCTTTCACATCACTTACTTGCACCATTTCGGATGATGCAGATAAAGGAAGCACGGCATCCGATCAGGCCGTACCTATTGGTGATATTGATAACTTCACACTTACATCTACCAATAAATTTTGCGAAACCATCTGGGGCGGGCACTTCAACGGAATAGGAGCAGCAAATCAGGCATTGGCTGCATTAGCATCCTCTTCTTCCATTGATGCAGCGCAACTGAAGGAATACCAGGCAGAGGTACGTTTTATAAGAGGTTATCTTTATTTTAACATGGTACGTATGTTCGGTGCTGTTCCGCTGGTACTTCGTGTGCCTGCTGATCTGGAAGATGCTGCCAATGATCCTGCTTACTCTACGCGTGTTGATGCGGCTATAGTTTATGATAGTATTGCCCGCGATTTGCAATTTGCAATTGATCACCTTCCCATAAAAGCACAAGCGGTTACCGGTCATGTGACTAAAGGCGCAGCACAGGCCATGCTGGCTAAAGTATATATGTATCGTGGAGATTGGGCAAAAGTTCAGACATTAACAGATGCTGTAATCACGTCCGGCCAATACTCCCTGGTTACTGATTATGCTTCCATATGGAGACAAGTAGGAGATAATAATGCAGAATCAATTTTTGAAATACAGACCGGCAATTTTAATAATGGCAATTTAAAGATTGACAACTACACAGTAAGTCAGGGGCCACGTTCCGGAGGTAAAGGAGGATGGGATGATCTGGGATATGGATTTAATACCCCTACCACAAGCCTGATCAATGCCTATGAACCCAATGATTTAAGAAGGGCAGGGACTATTCTGTTTATTGATAACTCGGGCACGCATAAAGGCACCGTACTATGGGATGGAAGAAGAATACCCAGTTCAGACTCTGTTCAGAACTTGTATTACAATTACAAGGCATACACCAGCAACACAAAAGAAACATTTAAGATAGTGGCTGATAAAGACCGGCCTAAAAACGTGCGAATTATGCGCTATGCAGAGGTATTACTCATGAACGCAGAGGCTGCTCTTCATACAGGTACAGGTGATGCTACCGCATCCGTAAACAAAATAAGAATCCGTGCAGGTCTGCCTTCAAAAGCAAGTGTCACTATCGATGACGTTTGGAAAGAGCGCAGGGTAGAATTTGCCATGGAGCATGACCGCTTCTGGGATCTGGTAAGACAAGGACGTGCTGCGCAAGTAATGCAGGCCGCTGGTAAAAGTTTCGTAGCAGGCACGCATGAGTTATTGCCTGTTCCGAATTCACAAATCATTCTTAGCGGAGGGAAGATCAGCCAGAATTTTGGCTACAACTAAACTAATAGATAAGTGATGATTAATGGTGCTGTTGAAGCAATTAATAAAAACGAGAACTAAAATTTTAAAACTTAATTTAAACAAACAAAGATGAAAAGAACAATGAAGTATGTAACGGCCTGTGCCATTGCGATAGCTGCCGCAGGTTTTGGATTTGTGTCGTGCTCAGATGATGACGATTTGCCGGCAATTGACGGCTACAACAACTCCAATGAAGTTGGGTCAGCTAACCTGGTGGCTCACTGGACATTTGATACAAATAACAATGAGGTCATTTCCAATACGGCTCCTGCTAAAACCTATGGTACTGTTGCAACTACTACTGGTCCTTTGGGGAATGCACTACAGCTTTCAAGTGGAGCATTAGTATTCCCTTCAATCACAAAAATTGGAGAAGCTAGTTCTTTAGGTAATTTCACAGTTAGCTTATGGACTAATGTAAAAAACAATGGCGCTGATTTCACCACATTGTTTGGTATTTTTCCTACTGCTAATACTGCACCTTGGGGTAACTTGAGCGCCAGCTTAGAGACAGGATGGTTTCCTGCAAGAGCTGACGGAGATACCTTAGTCATTAAGGCTAACTATCTTTCTTTGAATAGTGACGGCAGTGAGAATGGGCAGGATAATAGAAATGACCCAAGGGGTAAACCTCCTGTTGGAGTGTTCAAGTCTTCTGGCCAATGGTTCCATTATGTGATAAGATTTACTGCATCTACCCATAAGTTAGAAATTTTTGCGAATGGCACATCAATTGGGGCTTACAATGATCGTGGTGCAAATACAGTAGCCCTTAACATGCGTACCCCAGCACAGGCTGTAATTGGAAGCCTTGCAACTAAAGCAGTAGGCTTTGCCGGAGTAACTGACGAGTGGCCAAAAATGGCAACAGCATCTATTGATGATATTCGTGTGTTTAACACATCACTTGCTGATAAAGACGTTACTGCGTTGTTTAACTTAGGAACTGCAGGAAGATAGTCTTCCATTTTTTTAAGGGTTCTCTGTTGAGAACCCTTCTTTTTTACTTTAACAATTTAATCAATGCATAGAAAATTACTTTATTGGAATTTGTCTTGGATGGCTATTTAATTTTCTCTAAATATCAATCGTCCCAAAAATGAAATACCTTTTTTACAAAATTAATCTTAGTGCGTTTTTTATATTACTATGCACCTGCCATTTAATGGCAACAATTACTATTGTATCTCCAACTTCGTCAACATCGATAACTGCATGTGGAAATTATGTGCTTCATTATAATCCAGGTTCTGGATTTTCAGGAAATGCCACTGCGGAGGTTCACCAAAACAATTCATCAGGAGCAACGGTCAAAACCTATGGTTATCCGTCATCCTATCTAAGCATTAATTATGATAATACGGTAAGTGCATCTGGCCTTAGCCCTGGTAATTATCAGATAAAGATTTATGATGCATATAATTCTTCTAACTATGCGTGGAGCGATGTTTTTACTATTTCTTCATTGTCTGCTCCGGCTACCGTTAATTATAGCGGATACAGCACGCCAACTACTTTTGGAATCAATTGGTCAAATTCAACTGGAGCTACAGAATTTCGTGTTGATGTATCGACCGATATTAATTTCTCTTCTATACTACCTTCTTATAATGATTATCATGCATCAGGAGGTGACTCTGGGGGCTTTTATGTATCGGGTATTGATAATTCGGTAGCACATTATGTAAGGATAAGAGCCTATAATAGCTGTAGCGCTTCTGGGAATTCATCTACACTCTACGTACCTGGCTATGTGTGTAATGCGCTCTCTACTCCAACGGCAACTGCTGCTACTTCCGTAGCTGCGACTTCTTTTATAGCTCACTGGGGTGCAGTATCTGAAGCTACTAATGGATATGATTTAATCGTGACCAGATCAGGAGATGCCCCAGTTACATATTCAACTACTGGTACGTCATATACTGTAAACGCTCTTCATCCTTCCAGCAATTATTCCTACTATGTCGTGGCAAAAGGATGTTCTAATTCATCAAATTCAAATCTGATTAGCCTAACAACTTTAGTATTAGGAGCTCCGGCAATTACCGTAAGTACTGGTGATGGTGATGAATGGGGGTTCAACTGGGCAAGCGTTCCCGGGGCAACATCCTATGAATGGGTAGCTTCACTTAATAGTAATTACAGTTCCCCTTATCTTACAGGTACAGAGACGGGCACTAGCGCAGATATTTGGAAAACTTGCAATCAGACTTATTGGAGAGTTCGTGCACGTTGTCAAACTGGTGAATATTCAGCTTGGACTACTCAGACAATTCCAGAGAATGCTGGTTGTGCAGGTAGAGTAGCTAGTGAAGAGAATTCTGAAAGCAACGTCAAAGAGACGGAAGTTGTTTTTTATCCAAACCCGACAGATAATTTTCTTAGAATTGAATTGCCTAAACCTTTAGATAAGGATAAAACCGCATTCAAGATTAACGACTCGAAAGGCCGCGAAATGAAATTGCCCATTGCATTTTTTAAGAATTATGTTGAGGTAGATGTTTCAGAGATTCCCAAAGGACTGTATGTAGTTTCTGTGAGGGATATTTCTTTTCACAAGAGTTTTAAATTTATACGTAAATAAATACGAGTGGACTTTTTATTTCTAAAGCAGAAGAATCGTTATTTTCTTTCAGTCATAAAGGTGTACGGTATTCCGTACGCCTTTTTTATTATGGGTTTCATTTTGCTCTATTCCTGCAAAAACAATGAACCGTCTCCTGATAGCGGAGCAAAAAATATTAGTCTGGTCGATCTTAAATTGGATGGTAAAGCATTCAGTTATACTTATTCAGGCACTTCCGTTAATCCGGAAATGGTATTTTCCTTTTCAGAACCAATAGATCATGTATCAGCACAAAGTGCATTTACATTAGGAGATGCAATTAGCAATGCATTGAGTTTTACATTTTCCAATGGAGATAGTATGGTGACTGTGCGTACGGCCACTCCATTAAAATACCTCACCAATTATAGTCTCCAGATTTCATCTTCACTTCAATCCTCAACAAATAAAAGACTTGATTCTGATGTTACTATTAAGTTAGTCACTACTTACAACACAGCAGATAAATTTCCCCGCATTTCTGACAATGAGCTATTGGATCTGGTTCAGAAGCAAACACTAAAATATTTTTACGACTTCGCTCATCCCGCAAGTGGTATGGCACGCGAACGTAATACATCCGGCAATACGGTTACAAGTGGTGGTTCCGGTTTTGGAATCATGGCCATTGTGGCCGGTATGGAAAGAAATTTTATACCCCGCACGGATGGAATAAATCATTTGAACAAAATGGTGACTTTTCTCGAGAAGGCAGATCGCTTTCATGGTGTATGGCCGCACTGGATCGATGGAAGCACAGGCAAAGTGATCCCTTTCAGTACCAAAGATAATGGAGGTGACCTCGTAGAGACTTCCTTTTTGGTTCAAGGCTTGATTACGTTCCGCCAATATCTGCAGCCGGCAGATACGGCAGGCAACAATCTTATTAACCGCATTAACAAACTCTGGCAAACGGTGGAATGGGATTGGTACAGAAAGAACAATGAAGAAGTGCTTTACTGGCATTGGTCACCCAATTATAACTGGGATATGAATTTTCCTTTGTATGGATACTTCGAAGAACAGATCACTTATTTTTTGGCGGCTGCATCTCCCACGCACGCTATTCCTAAAAGTGTATATACCAATGGTTATGGGAAAAATGGATCTATTGTAAAGAATGCTACTTTTTATGGATACAAGCTTCCATTAGAAAGCCCGGCTCCTTTGTTTTGGGTGCAGTATTCTTACTTAGGATTGAACCCTCATTTCGCTGATGACTACGCGAACTACTGGGAACAAAATGTAAATGCTACTTTAATTAACAGGGCATACTGCGTAGCCAATCCTAAAAAATATGTGGGTTATAGCGCGGACTGCTGGGGCCTGACGGCAAGCGACAATCAAAACGGATACAATGCCCATTCACCAGGTAACGATTTAGGCGTAATTGCTCCTACCGCTGCATTGTCCTCCTTTCCCTACACGCCTGATGAATCGATGAAGGCGCTTAAATTCTTTTACTATACCATGGGGGATAAAATGTGGGGGCAGTACGGATTTTATGATTCCTTCAATCTGACATCAGGCTGGACGGCTACTTCCACATTGGCTATCGATCAGGGCCCTATTGTGGTAATGATCGAAAATCACAGGAGTAAATTATTATGGAACTTATTCATGTCTGCTCCCGAAGTGCAGCAAGCCATGACGAAATTGAATTTTGTGCCGAATTGAGAACTGGATCATTTTAAGATGAATTAAAATCATTTCAGTCTGTGGGGACACAGACCGAGGTGACGGTACAGTGATTTAATAAAATCATTTCGGTGAAGGCACCGGTCCGGATTGGGAATTTATAGTAATCAGTATAACACATATAAAATGAAGGCATATTATTATCTCGCGTTGGCGGCTTTGCTGTTCTCCTGCTCACAACCAAAAGAGAGCACCCATTCGAAGATCGATCAGCGTGTAGACTCCGTATTGAACCTGATGACGCTGGAGGAAAAAATAGGACAACTTAATCTTCCTTCGGCAGGTGAGTTTGTAACGGGGCAGGCGCAGAGCTCGGACATTGCAAAGAAGATCGAGCAGGGGCAGGTAGGTGGTCTGTTCAACATCAAAACCGCTGCGCGCATCCGGGATGTACAGAAAGTGGCGATGGAAAAAAGCCGCATGAAGATCCCGCTCCTCTTTGGTATGGATGTAATCCATGGCTATGAAAGTGTCTTTCCCATTCCGCTGGGGTTAAGCTGTTCATGGGACATGGCACTGATTGAACGCAGCGCCCGCATAGCAGCAACAGAAGCCAGTGCCGATGGTATTAACTGGACGTTTTCACCCATGGTCGATGTATCGCGCGATGCCCGCTGGGGCCGCGTCTCTGAAGGCAGCGGTGAAGATCCGTATTTGGGTTCCGAGATTGCACGAGCCATGGTAAAAGGTTACCAGGGCAATGATTTCTCTGGCAACAACACGATTATGTCGTGCGTGAAGCACTATGCACTCTATGGTGCTGCTGAGGCCGGTCGTGATTACAACACGACAGACATGAGCCACATTAAAATGTTCAACGAATACCTTCCTCCTTATAAAGCAGCAGTGGATGCCGGTGCAGGAAGCATCATGGCTTCGTTTAATGAAGTAGATGGTATACCCGCTACTGCAAATAAATGGTTGCTCACCGATGTGCTCCGTACACAATGGGGCTTTAAAGGATTTGTAGTGTCGGACTACACAGGCGTAAGCGAAATGATCGATCATGGATTGGGTGATCTTCAAGCTGTTTCCGCAAAAGCGCTCGATGCCGGCCTCGATATGGATATGGTAAGCGAAGGATTACTTACTACGTTGGCAAAATCTGTAAAAGAAGGAAGAGTAACAGAAAAACAAATCAATGAAGCGTGCCGGAGAATACTACACGCAAAGTTTGAATTAGGTCTTTTTGATAATCCGTATAAATATTGTGACGGGCAGCGTGCGAAAACGGAAATCTTCACCGATGCCAACAGGGCGGAAGCCCGAAGCACTGCCACGCAGAGTTTTGTTCTGCTGAAGAATGAAGGTAATGTGTTACCCATAAAAAAATCCGGAACTATTGCGCTGATAGGTCCGCTGGCTGATGCAAAAGAAAATATGACCGGCACCTGGAGTGTAGCCGCAAGATTCAGTGAATCCATTTCGTTACTCAACGGATTACAGAAAGCCGCAGGAGCGAATGCAAAGATTGTTTATGCCAGGGGTTCTAATCTCGATGAAGATGAGGCACTGGAAGAGCGCGGCACACTATTCGGCAAAACACTTCATCGTGATAAACGCTCTGCGCAGGCATTGCGTGACGAAGCGGTGCGTATTGCTAAAGGTGTCGATGTGATTATCGCTGCCGTAGGCGAGTCGGCCGAAATGAGTGGTGAATCCGCCAGCCGCACCAGCCTTGATATACCTGAAACTCAAAAAGAATTACTTATGGCATTACTGAAAACGGGCAAGCCGGTAGTAGTAGTTCTGTTTACGGGCAGACCATTATCGTTAACCTGGGAACAGAAAAATGTACCGGCTATTTTAAATGTGTGGTTTGGAGGAAGTGAAGCTGGCGATGCGATTGCCGATGTAGTGTTTGGCGATGTAAACCCTTCCGGGAAACTGACCACTACGTTTCCGCAAAATGTGGGACAGGTGCCCATCTATTATGCGCATAAGAACACCGGCCGTCCTTTACCTGAAGGAAAATGGTTCCAGAAATTCCGTTCCAATTATTTAGATGTCTCCAACGATCCACTTTATCCTTTTGGCTTTGGCCTGAGCTACACCCAATTTGAATATGGTGACGTGAAGCTGGACAAAACAGAGATAAAAGAATCCGATTCCATTCGTATTTCTGTAAGTGTGAAAAATACCGGTGCGCGCGAAGGTAAAGAAGTAGTGCAGCTTTATATAAGAGACCTCGTAGGCAGCATTACAAGGCCCGTAAAAGAACTAAAAGGATTTCAGAAAATAAGCTTACAGCCTGGCGAATCGAAGCAGGTAGCGTTTATGCTTACAGCCAAAGACTTGAGTTTTTATAAACAAGATCTGTCCTGGGGAACTGAACCCGGTGACTTTCATGTTTTCGTGGGAGGAAACTCCAGGGATGTTAAACAGGCAGCTTTCCGGCTGAACGGAAATTAGAATACGATTAAAACTTACCGTTTGGCACGCAGTGGGCACCAGAAAGACCTTTTTTGATTTATTATATTGAAAATAAAAAATATATTTAAGTGTGAATAAGTAACTGTGTTGTTGGGCTTTAATCTATAGAAATGAGTAATATTTTGGCTGGCTTGCTATTCCCCGTAATTATCGGAATGAGCCTTTTATTATCGTTGTACACCAAAAAAAAGAAAGTGACAAAAAAGTCACCCGCTATCGAATTTAAGATGACGGTCTCCCGGGATTATCCGGTAGTATCCAAAGGAAGCATTTCGTCATCATCATATTCCAAAAAACGCTTCCTCCAGATCAGAGTACCTAAGCTGGTAGAATAGTTTCCCCTTTTCTTCTTACAGATGATGCTTGCTGTGAATTTTTTACAGTCGGTAATCTTTTTTTGTCCGAATCTAAGTAAGGATTCAGCGCTATCAATAATTGATTCGTCATTTGTCCCCGATTCAATCATTGTTCTCTCATCGCGCTATAGTATAGCTGGCGTGTAGCTCCGGTGTAGCTATAGATGATCTCCCATTGCGCTATAGATGTTCTCTCATCGTTGTATAGATGTTGTCTCATTGTTCTCTCATCGTGTACGGATGGTTTCCCATCAGAAGGCTTGTTTCTATCATGGTTCTCCCATCCGTGGTTCGATAAGGTATAGTGTGGATGAAGGGTAGCTTCATAAAAAACGATACTGATGAAGCAAACTCTACGGCTACGCGCCCGCTACACCGGAGCTACATCGCATACTGGCGAAACAGGTGCTGTATTTCGTGTACGTCAGAGTCCCTGAGGCAGGAGACATCTGGCGAGAAGTGGACAGAAGACATCTGTCGGGAAGTGTAACAGGCATTAAACCGCTGCCGAAAAATAATTATGAAAATTTTACTGATTTTTTCATTCCGCAAGTTGGCTGCGGTGTAAGCCGGTAGTTTTGTAACATCACACTGCAGGTGACTATTCAAAAAAATGGTAAACACTTAAAAACAAAAAGGTTATGAAAAAAACTAAAATCAATGAGGTCACTAACGGATTTGGTGACGCACACATCAAGGCTCCGTCACGTAAACACGTTCAGTCTATTTTGTGAGATTCTGACATAAGTAAAGCTAAAGTATAACCGGGTTGTTAATTGTCTGTATTTTTGAGCCATACAATTTTATATTATCTATGAATAAGAACAACGCCTTTCTTTTTGATCTTAACGGAACCATGATTGACGATATGCACTATCACCTCGATGTGTGGTACAATGTGTTGGTGAATCAATTGGGTGCAAAGCTGAGCCGCGAGGAAGTGAAAATGCAGATGTATGGCAAGAACGATGAATTGCTGGACAGGGTATTTGGTGCCGGTCGTTTTACTTCTGAAGAGATGGCGCGAATTTCTCATACCAAAGAAGTAGAATACCAGACTTTATACCGTCCCCATCTTCAGTTGCTGCCAGGCCTGCCAGAGTTATTGAATGAAGCAAAAAATAAGAATATAAAAATGGCGATCGGCTCGGCCGCTATTCCGTTCAACATCGATTTTGTTCTCGATACATTAGAAATCAGGCATTACTTTGAAGCAATCGTAAGTGCTTACGATGTAACAGTGAGTAAACCTCATCCCGAAGTTTTTCTTAAGGGCGCTCAGTTACTGAATGCAGAGCCATCGTCATGTATTGTTTTTGAAGATGCTCCCAAAGGTATTGAAGCCGCACACAGAGCCGGGATGAAAGCAGTAGCGATCACCACACTTCATACCCCCGATGAATTCCATGATCTTCCCAACATTCTTTTTTTTATAAAGGATTATACTGATTCGAGGTTGTCTCAGTTGTTTTAGGAATCTTTAGTCCTTGTTTCTATGTCTCATAAATTGATCAGAATCTTCTATGTCGTTGCAGATGATTTGAATCTTAAATCATTGCTTCATAATTAAAAAGTGACTTACTTTGAAAGTCCCTGTCAATAATATAATTCCCCCAAAAAAAAGATAGAAATCACTAATAGATGCGGATACTATCTATCACAGACACTGCAAGTAAATTATATCAGCGTTAACAAAAGAATAGATGAAAAGAAAATTACTGTTTATTGGGCTTCTTGCTCAATGCTATATGAGTTTCGCACAGTACAATCCTCTTCCACAACGTTTTACTAACCCAATCGCCCCTGCGCCTAATGTAGCCTCGTTAGGAAAGTATGGGGACGTACCGATTGGGAAGTACACTGGTATTCCGGAAATAGGTATTCCTCTTTTTTCAATACCGGTCAAAGACTTTACCATGAACATTTCGGCATCTTACCATGCGGGCGGATTTCAAGTTTCAGAAGAGGCTGGATTTCTTGGTCTTGGGTGGTCGCTTAATGCGGGAGGAGTTATCACGCAAATAATTAACGATCAAAATGACTTTAATGGTTTTGGGTATTATAATGTACCAATGCCAGATCCGGTAGGTATTGTTTCTAATGGATCGCTTGGTCTGTCAAATTCTGATTATACAGCTGTGGCTGATTGTAATGCTGTGATCGATTATCCAACTATAGTGCAACAAAAAACTCATAGTAATAAGGACATCTCCATCAATTGCGTCATGGCAGCTTATACTACCGATGTGTTTTTCGATTCTAATAATTATGATACAGAACCTGATATTTTCTTTTTTAATTTCAATGGGTTTTCCGGCAAATTTATTTATGACAAGAAAAATAGTGTCTTTACCTGCCTGGATAGAGCGAATATCAAAGTTCAGTTTTTGGGAAATAATGTTGGCTGGCAATTAACTACCCCGGACGGGAATCAGTTTCACTTTAAAGCCATCGAGACTACTCATATTCGCACCTCCACCACTATATATAATGGTCAGCCAGTAGTGAGCAGCAAAACCGGACCGGACTTCAATACCTATTATTTATCTAAAATTCATTTGGTTTCAGGTGAAGATATCTTATTCAGTTATACAACCGGATTACAGGTATGTAATCTTACCAAGAGAAATAATCAATACAAGGCTAGCATGGGTCAGGTAGACAGCCATTGCTCTAACAGAGGAACGGATGAATTTTATAGTGATACTTATTATAACCCGCTTTATCTTACGAAGATTCGATTTCCTCAAGGGAAACTAGTATTCAACTGGTCTGGCCGTGATGATCTGCTGAATGGACAGCGACTGACACGAATCGAAAAGTACGATACGTTGGCATCCTCCATTGTTACTTCTTCTGCCACTTTTGAAAATGGTCAGTATTTTGAGGGTCATAGTTCAACTAGCTATTTAACTCAATTTGTTGGCTCAGGTTGTTCAGGTACAATAAGTAATAATCTTCTTTACAAAAGACTTAAGCTTTCCTCTATTAGCCTGTCAGGCAATGAGAAACCCTATCTCTTTCAGTACAACGAATCCATTTCTCTTCCGTCAAAATTATCGTATGCCCAGGATTATTGGGGACTTTATAACGGAAATGATAATGCTACTACATTTTATCCGAATCCTTTCAAGCATTACGAACAGATTGATGAGATTTTCTTCTATCTGCAATCCAGCTATCCCGCCTACCAGGATCGTTCCCCCAATGAAAATGCATTGGCCTGGCTCCTTACCAGTATCACTTACCCCACAAAAGGATCAACAGATTTTTTTTATCAGAATAATACTTACAGCAACTATGACGCACAAACCTATAATCGTCAGGTCACTAATGCACATGCTTCCGTATATTATTCTTCCTCGTACATTAATACAACAAATCAAACGATTCCCATCACTTTGGATGTTGCGCAAAAAGTTTTCGTGCAGGTCTCTATCCCTTCTTCAAGTACAGACATGTACAGCCAGAATGCCTGGGCACGGATACTTAATAGCAGCGGCCAGGTAATCTGGGAGCGAAGGGCTATTGATGGAGGAGGGGTGCTACTCAGCTGCCAGAGCCCTCTTTTAACTGAAATGGTTTCTTTGCCTGCAGGCAATTATACTATTCTTGTAGACAAGCAGCAGGGTAATCAATTTTGCAATTCTTCCGGAACCTATTATTCTATTGATGTTACTTATTCATTACCTCCTGCAAATTCATCACTAAAATTTATCAAAGGTCCCGGGGCCAGAGTAAATCGGATAGTGGATCGGGATGGTTTAGGGCATTCCTATGAGAAGAATTATGAGTATGAATATACACAGAACATTGCCGGTGCCACACAGCAGTTTTCCTATGGTGCATTGATGAATAAGCCCTTGTTTTATCAAACAATGCAAAGCTATGGTTACTGCGGTGATATTGGCGGAAGTGCGAATTGCTCAACCTGTACCAGTTATGTCATCCACGGATCATCCTATAACAGTATTTCCAAATCAGCTAAGGGAAGTTATATTGGATATTCCAAAGTGACAGAATGGATAGGTAATTCCACAACTAATGCGGGAAAAACGATCACCAGTTTTTTAAATCAATCGGAGCTTTGCCAGTATGGTAATGTAGGGCCATGTATTCAATATGAAGAAAATGGATCCACTCAGCAAATAGAGTACTATTCAAATACTAATGTCAAAGTAAAAATTGAAAACTTTGAGTACTACCAGGAGCAACGATTGCTATTAAAAAGCTATGGTATCAAAACCACAGATGCTTCACCATCTGCTTTTGATGCTCAGCTTTTTCCGGGGTTTCAGTCGGCCATTCTTCACTTTTATCCATTACGTGCATATCGCTATGATCTCAAGACAAAAAGTACGGCTTTATATGACCTGAAAAATAATCGATGGGTGACAGAATCAATTACGTATGACTACTATGATAATGGTCTGGTGAAGACTGAGACCAAGGATCAGAGTGATGGGACTACTATGCAAACAATGTTTAATTATCCTCAGAATATTGGAACGTCTCCCTACCCAAGCATGAATGCCATGAATTGGATTGATCCTGTGATTCAAAAGGTAACTGTTCAAATCTCGCCATCATCTCCGACTAGCGAAATTTATCGTCAGTACAAAAGCTATAACCAAATGGTCGATGGTGATATATTAATTAACTCGATTCAGGATTCATACAATGGTGCAGCTTTGCAGACAGTACTTACTGTCAATGCTTATGATGCGAATAATAATCCGGTATCAGTGATTGATCGCACCGGAATTGCTCGTTCTTATGTTTATGATAAAACAGGTACGTTCGTCATCGCTCAGGCGGAAAACACAAATAGCGAACCTGTATATTTTAATGGTTTTGAAGACGGTGATGGCAATGTGGCCGAAGGGCATACCGGTCATTATAGTGTGAATAATTTTAGTTATGTCGTATCCGGCCTCACTAATGGAAATAATTACCTGCTTAGCTATTGGACGAAGAATGGAACAGGAACTTGGGATTTTCATAAGTCATCAGTAACTGCAACAGGAGGCCTGTATACGATTAATTTAAACGGTCAGCAGGTAGATGATGTGCGATTTCATTCCTCCCTCGCTAAGATGTCCTCTTATACATTTGAACGTGAAAAAGGAATTACTTCAGTTTCAGATATCAATAATGTTGTGAGTTATTATGAGTATGATATAAGGAATAGATTGGAGAGTATTAAGGATTACAAGGAGAATATCATTAGAAAGTATTCCTATCATGTCAAAAATTAATATTCATTCATGAAAAAGCCTTTATTACTATTTATTCTGTGTTTATTAATTTTTTCTGTTTTTGGACAAACTGATTTGTCAAATTGGATAACTACTCCAAATGGTGGAGAAATTATTGCTTCTGGTGCTGGAATCAATGTTACTGTTAATAGGGCAGTTTATAACCCGAACTCTATCGCCATTGAATTATATAATGGATCTACGAAAGTTTATGGGCCTTATTTTACAAATCCTCCGGGCGCAACTATAAATGGAACTACTATATTGGGCGGCAATTATAGGGTACGCGTTTATGATTATTCCAATTCATCTAAAGAAGATTGGAGTAATTCTACTTTTACAGTAGGTCCAAATTTAAGTTCCTGGATACAAACACCTAATGGCGGGTCTTATGCATTGAATTCTACAATCAATTTGCAATTGAATACCAGTACTTATAATCCTGCATCTGTCAGTGTTGAATTATATAAGGGCAGCACTTTGATTTTGGGTCCATACACTGGGGGTGCAACAGGCAGAACTATCCCTCTTGCAGGTCTTGCTGCCGGAACAGATTATAAAGTGAAAGCATATGACACTTCCATTCCTGCGTTATCGGATTTGAGCGATAATAATATATCTATCATTGATCTGTCGAATTGGCTAACGAACCCCAATGGAGGAGAATTTTTTATTTTAGGTAGCCAACTGAACTTCACTGCCAATACCTCTATTTATACTCCACCTTCAGGTGCGCCCTCCATCGAATTATATAAAGGCTCGACTAAGGTAGCAGGACCTTATACCGTTGGTAATGTTGGGTCTATTCCCATCTCCAGTAGTTTGATGCCTGGTAATGATTACAAGTTACGTATTTATGACCCTTATGATGTTCAGAAAGAAGATTGGAGTAATTCTACTTTTACAGTAGGTCCAAATTTAAGTTCCTGGATACAAACACCTAATGGCGGGTCTTATGCATTGAATTCTACAATCAATTTGCAATTGAATACCGGCACTTATAGTCCGGCATCTGTCAGTGTTGAATTATATAAAGGCAGCACTTTAGTTTGGGGTCCATCCACAGGAGGCTCGACTGGCAGGACTGTCCCTCTTGCGGGCTTGGCAGTCGGAACAGATTATAAGGTAAAAGTATATGACACATCCATTCCTACGTTGTCAGATTTTAGTGACAATAGTATATCTATTATTGATCTGTCGAATTGGCTAACGAACCCTAATGGTGGAGAAATTTTTATTTTAGGTAGTCAACTGAACTTCACGGCCAATACCTCTATTTATACACCACCTTCAGGTGCGCCTTCTATCGAATTGTATAAAGGCTCGACTAAGGTAGCAGGACCTTACACCGTTGGTAACGTAGGCTCTATACCCATCTCCAGCAGTCTAATTCCAGGTAATGATTACAAGTTACGTATTTATGACCCTTATGATGTTCAGAAAGAAGATTGGAGTAATTCTACTTTTACAGTAGGTCCAAATCTAAGTTCCTGGATACAAACACCTAATGGCGGGGCTTATACATTGAATTCCACAATCAATTTGCAATTGAATACGGGCACTTATAATCCTGCATCTGTCAGTGTTGAATTATATAAGGGTAGCACTTTGATTTGGGGTCCATACACTGGGAGTGCAATAGGTAGAACTATTCCTCTTGCGGGTCTTGCTGCGGGAACGGACTATAAAGTGAAGGCATATGACACTTCCATTCCTGCGTTATCGGATTTGAGCGATAATAATATATCTACCATTGATCTGTCGAATTGGTTAACGAGCCCCAATGGTGGAGAATTTTTTATTTTGGGCAGCCAATTGAATTTTGTTGCCAACACCTCTATTTATACGCCACCCTCAGGTGCGCCTTCCATCGAATTATATAAAGGCTCGACTAAGGTAGCAGGACCTTACACCGTTGGTAATGTTGGGTCTATTCCGATACCTGAAAATATTCAGTATGGAAATGATTTTTTAATAAAAATTTATGATCCATATTCTCCAGGTGCATTTGATTTTAGTAATAATTTCTTTTCTGTAATGTCTGATCAGAATTTTATCAAAACAGAGGAAATTCTGGTAGAAGGAGTTAAATCTAATATGGATGTTAACAGTTCATCTGACAAGACTATAACTTTTTCTTACTTCGATGGTTTGGGTAAGTCTATACAACGAATTAGTAAGGCAGGATCGCCTTCTAAGCTGGATATTATTCAGCCTGTTACATACGATGGTTTTGGCCGGGAAAATCGATCATATCTACCATTTATATTCAATGTAAATGGTTCCTATACACCTGATTCTGATATAATTGATGAATCAGGAAGCTTTAAAGGGATAGCTCAATCGCTTTATGCGCTGAATTCTGCTAATAAGATTGCCGATGATTCTCAACCCTTTTCTGAAGTTATCATAGAAAATTCACCCCTCAATAGAATCCTGGCACAGGGATCGGCAGGAAGCAATTGGCAACCAGATCTGAATAGTACTTATGATAATCCCATAGCAACAGATCATTCTATTCTTTTTGCTTATGAGTCCAACAATAATAACGAAGTACTTAAATGGACGTATACGGCTCCGAGTGTTTCTTATCCGCTTGGATTAGTAAATGCGAGTGCAGACGCTGCACCTATATATTATGCGGAGGGGCAATTGTATAAGATTCGTACAAAAGACGAACATCGCAATGAGATAATCGAGTTTAAGAATAAATCAGGTAATATTATACTAAAGAAAGTGCAGCTTGGTGCTGAATATGCGCAGACCTATTACATCTATGATGCGTTTCAGAATTTGGTTTGTGTGCTTCCACCGGAAGCAGTAAAATCCATTAATAAAACGCCCACCTCCGATTATTTTAATCAAGCCGCTGCGGTGAAAGATACATTTCTCAAGCGATGGGCTTTCCGCTATAGTTATGACTTACGTAATCATATTATACAAAAACAAGTTTCCGGTGCAGACCCGGTATACATGGTATATGATAACAGAGATCGATTAGTGATGACCCAGGATGGCAATCAGCGATTGAACAATCAATGGAGCTTTACCAAGTATGATGGATCGAATCGCCCGGTGCTGACCGGAATATATACCGATGGAGTTCATATTGGTCAAAGTGATATGCAACAGGCAGTGAATGACTATTATGCCAACCTGACATTAGGCCAGGCCTGGTTTGAAACGTTTACCACAACCACAAATTATCATCATGGCTATGATGATAAATCTTTTCCGCAGGGCGTGGATTATCAAAGTATCCGCACAGTAACTTATTATGATAGCTATGATTTTAAAAGTCAGTGGGGAGAAGAATATGACTACCTGCCTGCAGCTATTGCAAGCAGAACAGTAAACGGAGTCACTTATGTTCAGCCTTCAGAAGCTTTTTCCCGTTGCCTGGGACAGGTGACCGGAAGCAAGACTATAGTGACTGATGCTGAATATCCTGGCCACTTTAAGTTTCTCAAATCAGCTGTGTACTATGATGATAAATACAGGGCTGTACAGAACATTGTCGATAATGATCTGGGTGGTATTGACCAGACCACCAACCTGTATGATTTTACGGGAAAAGTATTGGCCAGTAAAACGACACATACTACCCGGGTCGTAAAATGGAAAGATCCCGAGTACACCTTACTGAGCGCCAATTCAGCAGCCAGTATGATATCGGGTATGGGGTCGTGGCCCAAGTCGGTTCAGTTGCTTGCAACCGGAACGGACGGGTGGATGGAATTCAAAGTGCAGCGAACAGAGGGATCGTCTGCTTATGTTGGTTTTGCGTCAGAAGACGGAAGCACTACGTTCAGAATCAGAGTTTCGGGAGCTTCCGTAGCCGTGGTAGAAGGCAATGATGTGATGGCAGAATATTATCCTCATAATCCCGATAATGTATTACGAATTGAGAGAACCAGCGGAACGATAAACTATTATGTAAATGGTACCCTGCTCTACTCTTCGCTGGCAGCTTCCAATTCACCGCTTCGTATCGATGTATTCCTGGATACTTTTTCAAGTGTTCAGGACATCAGGACTTCGTTCTCTTTAAATAATTCCAGTTCGACAGAACGTATCTTTGACTACGACCACGCAGGTCGCCTGTTAGCAACCCATCATAGTGTGAACGGTGCTACGCCCGTATTGTTAGCAGCCAATGAATACAACGAACTCGGCCAGCTCGTAGATAAGAATCTGCACAGCACTGACAACGGCAGTACCTTCAAGCAGAGCACCGACTACCGCTACAACATACGCGGCTGGCTTACCTCCATCAACAATGCCGACCTGACACCGGGAACAACTAATGATGATGCAGCAGGCTTTGGCAAAGACCTGTTCGGTATGGAACTGGCCTATGAGAAGCCAGTGACCGACCTGACTACGACAAGCGATGTGCAATACAACGGCAACATCAGCGCCATTACTTACAGCAACAACCAGGCATTGGGAGCCATCAAGAGCAATGGCTATAAATACGATTATGATCCCATGAACCGGCTTAAGGAAGCGGAGTTCCGGCAGAAGAAACTTACCTGGGGGCTTTCCTCTTATATCGATGCGGGTAATGTCGCTCAGACGGCACAAGCCTTTAGTGAGACGGGCTTCGAATACGACCTGAATGGAAACATCAGCGAGCTGAAACGCAGCGGAGCGGCAGGCTCGCAGCAGATGGACGACCTGAGCTACGTGTATGAAGGCAACCAGCTATTGAGCGTAAGCGAAAAGAACGGAGGCGATGTAAACAAAGGTTTTATGGATGGCAATGTAACAGGCGATGATTACCACTACGATGTGAATGGCAACATGACAGCCGATGCCAATAAAAACATTACTGCTATTGCCTACAATCATCTCAATCTTCCTGAAAAAGTAACAAAGGGTACAGGTGATTATATCAAGTACATCTACGATGCCACTGGCAGAAAGCTCAGCCAGCAGGTGTATGATGCAAGCAATACCTTAAAGAAGAAGAGTGACTATGCAGGTGAATACTTTTATGAGAACGATACGTTGAAGTTAATCAACCATGAAGAGGGCAGGGTAGTGCTGATCAAAGAGGGTCAACCAATTGCCCCGGAATATCAGTATCATTTGAAAGATCATTTGGGCAACGTAAGAACTACGTTTACCACCAAGATGGATATTGACGAAATGACGGCCACATTAGAAGTAGCTAATGAAAGTGAAGAGCAAAGCAAATTTTTACGCTATGAACTGGCGAAGAAAGTAAACTCTGTTATGCTTGATCATACTAATGATATTTCTACCGGTTATGCAGTGCGGTTGAATGGTACGGAGAATGAGCGCAATGGCCTTGCACGTTCACTTAGTGTGATGCCGGGAGATATCATCAGTGTGGAAGTCTATGCTAAGTACATTGACACCAACAGCACGAATTGGTCGGCAGCATTAACTACACTAATGAGCCAGGTGACAGGCGATGCCGCTGGAGTGGTGGTGGATGGCGCGGGATACCTGAACAGCGGATCTACTCAATTACCATTAACTGCCATCGACCATTCAGAAGAAACGGGTACTGCTCCCATGGCATACATCAATTACATCTTTATCAACCGGGATTACGATCCGGCATCCATTAAACTAGTGGCCACCCGGATAACAGAAGATGCAGCTGAAACAGGTTATGTAAATGGAGAAGCGGTAGCAAACGGTAAGGCGCATGAACTGATGACGCTGACGGAAACTGTAACGGAACCAGGTTATGTTTATGTTTATCTGAGCAATGATAATCTTGATTTAAAAGGAACACAAGTAGAAGTGTATTTTGATGATTTTAAGGTGACGCAGACGAAATCTCTGGTGATACAAGCAGCTGACTACTATAGTAGTGGAGCAGTATTCAAGGAGAATATCAGGGAGACTAGTTTATTAAATAAATTTAAATATCAGGGGAAAGAATGGCAGGATGATCTTGAGTTGAATCTATATTATTTTGAATGGCGTAATTACGATCCTTATATTTTAAGGACAACTACTTTAGACCCTCATGCAGCTCAATATTCTCATTTTAGTCCGTATAGTTGGGCAGCAAATAATCCGGCAAGTATTATTGATCCTGATGGCAGAGATATAATTAATAGCGCAGATCGTATAATTTTTACTGGAGTACATGCTCAAGCAGCTTTTGCCTTTTTGCAAAAAAAATCGAATAGTACAGATCCATGCAAGGGATCTGATTGTGATAAGAATAAAAAAAATGATAGCCAAAAAGGACTTGTTGGCGCACCTATTTTAGTAGGAAAAAAAATAGTTAAGAAAGAGATAGAATCAATTGGTGGAGGATTACTGCGCGTTTTAAGTAAAGCAGCTGGGCTTACTATAAGTTTCTTATTAGATGGTCCAGAAGCTGGTAGAGGTTCTTCAATGACAAATGCTCTTTCTGAAGAGCAGGAGAATCGGTTACATGAACTACAAAATAAACATATGGCTGAGGGGTTAGGTCAGGATGAAGATTTAGAATATCAGGAATTACTTGAAGAGAAGTATCCTCATGGAGAATCTCCTTCGTCTTTTCAAAAAATGCCAAGAGGTAACAATCAAAAGAAGAACCAGGAGGTGACATCTCTTTATAAAGAATTCGGTATTACAGACAAGGATAAACAAAGACAAGTCCATGATTTAATTACCGGTAAAAATTTAACAAGGGAGCAAATAAAAGAAATAATTAAAAATTTTCTTGATGAAAAATAAATCAGAAGAAACAGTTCTTCAACTCCTTATGCAGGGCTTAGTTGGGAAACAAATTTTAAAAGTTAATGCAGGCGGGAGTACGGGTTCCATATTTTGTTTGGAAATAGGGGAAACATTAAAAGTAAAACTCATAAACGGTAGAGAAGTAACTGAAGGAGATTTTTCGATTATGATTTACTCTTCTTGGAGATTGGACAATTTTGAAATGTTACAACCAATAACCAGTTGGCAAGAAGATAGTGGATTGGAAGGTAAAATGACATCATCTTTAAAAGATCTTTTAAATGACGTCATTGAAAAGGTATCTCTAACAAGCTTTTATGACTTGGATATACAATTCAGGAGTGGTAAAAGATTAGCGGTTTTCAGTGATTTGACCTCTAACCAAGAGATGGATACTAATTGGTTTTTCAGGGATCGTGAAAAATACTATTCTGTAAATAAGTTCTTTGAGCTTGTAGTCGAATAATAAGCTCGACTCGCCTAAGTATTTATGCGAGAACTATTAAGCCAGTTTATTGAGCATTCAATCATTGAGATAGATTGGACCTTGTTTTTATTTCGCCTTTCAATCAAGATGTGTCTAAAATTTAGACATGTGACTACTGTTTTTGAGGGCATCTCATGAAATTCAATTGTTTGCTAATAAGGTAATAACTGAAGTATTTGACTGATACACTCATTACTACTGAACGCTCATTAGCAGGGTGCGAGAATTATTTACTTTAGACAGAACCAACCAGGCCGGTACTAATGTTCACTACACATGTATCACTAAGGGATACAAATCGATCTGAGGAAAGCAACAGGTAGACCGTAGTATTCTTTCGAAGAAGTACATACCGGCCAATGATCGTTTGCCTGTTTGGGTAGAAAGGAATAGGATTATTCAATTCAGATAAAGGAGCGATTGGAATAGCGTGAGTGCTTTTACCTGAATCCTTCTCTTTAAGGGACAATGTTTAATAAATAATATAAAAGACCATGAAGACGATCACAATGCGTGATAAGCCGGCTCTGGTGCTCATTGCACTTCAAAAAGGTTTTGATGATGTCAGCTATTGGGGCACGCAACGCAACAACCCGGAGGCAGAAGATAATGCCGGCCGGCTGCTCAACATCTGGCGAAAGAAAGGGTTGCCTCTGTTTCATATGCAGCACACACCTGCCGATCCGGATTCCCCACTTCTGGAAGGAAAAGAAGGACATCATTTCAAGGATGAAGTTATTCCTAGGAAAGGGGAGACCGTAATACGAAAAGATATTCACACGGCCATTGGCGGAGCAGCGCTTCGTGAGAAACTGGAAGATGCCGGGGTAAAGAAAGTTATTGTCATTGGTGACCGGTGTGTGTCCTCCATGGTACGCATGACGGCTCATTATGGATACGATGCCTTCGTTGTCTATGATGCCACTGCTACATTTAATAAACCCAATCCCAGGGTAAGCGAGCAAATGTATTCGGCCGAGCTGATTCATGATACAGCTATTGCCAGTCTGAAGGGCGAGTTTGCTTCGGTGGTGATGACGGACGAAGTGATCAATGCACTTTGCAAGAATTAGAAAGTCGGAAAAAGAACTTCGTAGTGGGGAAGTAGTTTGTATTTTTGCTTATGCAGCACTTTTCACTGATCACTTTTTGCTTTTTCATTGGAGCCGGTCTTTTACTGTTGGGATTAATTGGTTACCTGTTTCTTCGCCTTCGTCAATCTGAAAGGAATACAAGTGAGTTAAAGGAAAAGCTTTCCGCTCTCGAAGCTCACCCTGGCTCCTCTCATCTGCAAACACTCGAAGCGAAGCTGAATCCGCATCTGCTTCATAACATTCTCAATTCTATTCAGTCGCACGCCTATCAAACCTATTTCTCCCTGCACAAGTTGTCCAATGTGTTGGATTATCTTTTGTATGAAAGCCGTAACAGATTGGTGAGCCCGCAGGAGGAAATAGAGTTTGCCATGAACCTCATTGAAATCAATAAGATTAAAGTAAGTCCTTTGTTTGAGCTCAATGTAAAAAAGAAAGTGGATGAAACTGATCCGCTTTATATGCAAATGGTTCTGGCACCACTCATTTCCATTGACCTGATTGAGAATGCCTTTAAACATGCCGATCTGCAAAGTGCGGATGCGTTTATTTCTATCGTCTTCGAATTGAAAGACGGTATATTCATGCTTACCGTTTCGAATAAAATATCCACTAGCCCGGTGATGAAAAAAGCAAAGGGAGGGATCGGCTCTGAAACCCTGGAGCAACGTCTTAAAATTATTTACCAACACCACTTTGTGCTGGACCGGTTTGTCGAAGAAGATGTACACATTGCTCACCTGAAAATAAAATTACTTGACTATCAGGCTCAGATGCTTGCTGCTCGATGACGAGCTGCCAGGGCTTACCTATTTAAAGATGCTCTGCGAACAGCTTCCTGAAGTAGAGGTGGTGAAGGCGTTCAACTCGGCAGAAAAATTTCTCAGCGAATTTTCAAATCTGGATGCGGACCTTTGCATCATGGATATTGAGATGCCGGGCAGGAATGGTTTGCAGGTGGCGGAGCTGCTGCAGGGCAAACCAATTATTTTTACCACAGCCTATAGAGAGTTTGCTGCTGAAGCGTTTGATCTGGATGCCGTTGACTATATACGGAAGCCGGTAACGAAAGAACGCTTGCAGCAGGCTGTACAAAAGGCGCTGAAGCGGATAGAAAAAACAGAGTCAAAGAAATTTGTTCAGCTCAATACCGATAAAGGTAAGCGGTTATTATTTTTCGATCAGGTAAGTTACATCCAGACCTCTGAATCGGATAGCCGTGATAAAATAGCACTGCTGGAAGACGATACACGGGTTACGCTGAAAAATATTTCGTTCGGGAAATTAGAGGAGCTTTTACCTGCGGATTCTTTTTGTCGTATCAACAAAAGACAATTGCTTTCCCTGAAGAAAATTCAGTTTTATTCCCACCAGGAAATCACCACTACTATTTCGGATGCTGGCAAGCCCCTTATTCTTCTGCTCAATGAAAGCTACCGGGCCGAGTTTATAAAAAGAGTAAAGGGCTGACTTTCTATAGAGCGTCATTCCGGCCCGAGGGTGCGATCTTCACTATTACAATTACTTAAGCGAGTGCCGGAATCCCTCGAGAGCTAAAATGGAGAAGTATCTATGGAATGCAATTCGTACTATGATTTTGTGTACCAATGACTATCGGTGCGGGACTCGTTGACGGTTTGACTAACCGATTAATAAATTCACTCGCCCGGTAGAATGGTTCATATATTCATTTATCAGAGAATGGGTATTTCATTACATTTTTTTTCGGCCTCGTTACAGATTGTGCTGCCTTGCTGTGGTGATCCACGATCAAATCAATAGTATTGCAATGGCTGATCAATAAACAGAATGAAGAACGTCAGGAAATTACTTTTTTATGTAGCTATTATTGGTGGAGCATCGCTGCTCATGTATTGGATTATGATGTTGGGCAAAGACCTTGAAGCCGGGAGGTCGATTGTAACCCCTTCTACAGATCGGAATGAATGGCAGGATTTCCTCGATTCGATTACCCATAACCTTCGCTATCCGCTGGCTATTTTACTGGCACAGATCATTACCATCATTTTGGCGGCACGTCTTTTCGGGTGGGTCTTTAAAAAACTAAAGCAGCCCACGGTAATCGGAGAGATCATAGCGGGTATTGTGCTGGGGCCGTCTTTATTAGGAATGTATTTCCCTGAATTTTCTGCTTCTCTCTTCCCGGCCCAGTCGCTGGGCAATCTTCAGTTTCTAAGTCAGATCGGTCTTATTCTTTTTATGTTCGTGGTGGGCATGGAACTCGACCTGAAAGTGTTGCGTAACAAAGCACACGATGCAGTAGTCGTTTCTCATGCCAGCATTATTATTCCTTTCACGTTAGGATTAGGGCTGGCCTATTTTATTTATGAGTCTTTTGCTCCGCAGGGTATTCAGTTTTTATCCTTCGGCTTGTTTCTTGGCATTGCCATGAGCATCACGGCCTTTCCTGTACTGGCGAGAATCGTGCAGGAGAGAGGAATTCAAAAAACACGCCTCGGTACTTTGGTGATTACTTGTGCTGCTGCCGATGACATTACCGCCTGGTGCATACTTGCCGCTGTTATTGCCATTGTTAAAGCAGGCTCGTTTGGAAGCTCGTTATTTGTGATGCTCCTGGCTGTGGGGTATGTCTTTACGATGCTGAAGATTGTGCGTCCGTTCTTAAAAAGAGTGGGAGACTTACATGCTTCACGCGAAAATCTAAGCAAGCCCGTAGTGGGTATTTTTTTCTTAACGCTTATACTCTCTGCCTACGCAACCGAAGTGATTGGAATTCATGCGTTATTCGGAGCCTTTATGGCAGGCGCAATCATGCCCGAGAACAGTAAGTTCAGAAATATCTTTATCGAAAAAGTAGATGATGTTGCTGTCGTGCTTCTTCTTCCCCTGTTTTTTGTGTTTACGGGCTTACGTACACAAATCGGTTTATTGAATGATGTGTACCTGTGGCAGATTACCGGATTGATTATCCTCGTAGCGGTGAGCGGCAAATTTCTGGGGAGTGCATTAGCAGCAAAATTTGTCGGACAAAGCTGGAAGGATAGTCTCAACATTGGTGCCCTGATGAACACACGCGGGCTCATGGAGTTGATTGTATTGAATATAGGGTATGATTTGGGAGTACTATCGCCACAGATATTTGCGATGATGGTGATCATGGCTTTGGTTACTACTTTCATGACCGGACCGGCATTGGATCTGATCAATAAATTATTCCGTTCGAGGAAAGAAAAGTATCATCAGGAAATCAGCGAGACAAGCAAGTATAAAATCCTGGTATCTTTTGGCAACCCGGAACGGGGGCGTTCACTATTGCGCCTGGCCAATAGCCTGATCCGAAAGCTGAATGGTAACGCGGCCATCACCGCCATGCATTTAACACCAAGTAATGAGCTGAACCAATACAATGTTCAGGAATATGAAAATGAAAGTTTTGCTCCTGTCATTGAAGAGTCGCGTGTGTTGAATCAAAAAATAACCACACTGTTCAAAGCTTCGGGAGATATTGATGCAGACATCGCGGAAGTAGCCAATGAGGGAGATTTTGATTTACTGCTGATTGGATGGGGACAATCTATTTTTGACGGAAGTCTTTTAGGCAAAGTATTGGGATTTACTACCCGCATCATCAACCCTGATCGTTTTCTCCATACGGTTTCCGGCAAAGGTAAGTGGCTGGAGAACGCTCCTTTTGATGAACGCACCAGCTCCATACTTGCCAAAAGCCATGTGCCTGTAGGAATTCTGATTGATAAAAATCTGCAAAAGACCGATCACGTAGTAGTTCCGGTTTTGGATGTACACGATATCGGCCTGATCAAGTACGCTCAAAAATTAATTCACAATGCCGATGCACAAGTAACGGTTGTGGATTTGAGTGGATATATCAAAAACAATGCAGACATAAGAGAAAGCATCCGTATCATCGAACAAAATGCTCCCAACCACATACGTGTTCTGGAAGATAAAAAGATAGAAAAGGATTTCCTCAAACAGCAGGACCTTGTAGTGATTAGCCTTGAAAGCTGGAAAAAATTAATCGATTCATCTACCGGCTGGCTGCATCAGGTTCCGTCCGTATTGATTGTAAGCCGCAGCTGATCTGTTGTGCAAGGAATGTTCAGAAGGAAACGGAATGCGGAAATATTTCCTCAAGGAGTATTTTTTGCGATTGAAAGTACCCAATTTTTACTTTGTCTGAATCATAAATATTTAACCCATTGCTGAAAGGAGATATAGGTATTCTTTCTCTGCTCACATTTCTTTCTCCCTGATGACCAGGTCATTTGACTTTTGAACAGATTCCTGTTTTGACTTTATTCCGGTAGTTCCATTGGGAAGCCTTCTGTTCGATCATGAAGTGTTCTCTATAACTTCAATTGAAAGGGAATTCATAAAAGTGTTCCGGTCTGGCAATAATTTTTAATTGATAACCTGATCGATGGAACTCAAAAATTTGTCAGGAGGCTTCCAGGCAAAGTGTTCATCGGAATCATATTTAAACCGGGTACAATTTGCATGAAGGTTTTAATGTTTGGCTGGGAATTTCCCCCTCATATCTCGGGTGGGCTCGGAACCGCCTGCTACGGTATTACGCATTCCCTTATTCATGAGCATACCTCGGTACTTTTTGTTGCACCAAAGTTATATGGGGATGAACCGGCAGAGCAGACGGAACTTATCAGCGCCAGCGAAGTGCCTGTGGTAAAAATAGTTTCATCCACCTCCGTTAAGGAACAGGTAATCGTGGAAGAAAAAGAAGAAGGTTACCTGGCCATTGAAAAAAAGCCATTCATCGAGCGGATTGAAGTTTCTTCTTCCCTTTTGCCTTACCAGATAACCACGGTAGAGGAAGTCGTCTATGAGATAGAGCAATGGAACTATCGTTTTAAAAAAATACAGGAAACAAAAACGATGTTGGTAACTGAAAATAGTGTTGAAAAACAATCCACTATTTATTCGTTTACAGGTGGATACGGATCACAGCTGATCAAAGAAGTCTATCGCTACGCAGAAGTGGCTGCCACTATAGCAGCTGAAAATGAATTTGATGTGATCCATGTGCACGACTGGATGACTTTCCCTGCGGGTATTGCAGCAAAGAAGATCAGTGGCAAACCATTGGTCGTGCATGTTCACGCCACCGAACACGACCGCGCATTAAATGGCGGTGATCGGCATGTTTTTAATATAGAGAAGCAAGGTATGGAGGAAGCGGACCGTGTGGTGGCAGTAAGCCAGTGGACGAAAGATCTGATTATAGCCCGTTATCATATTCCGGAAGAAAAAATCGCAGTCGTTCATAATGGGATCATGATATCCGATGAGGATAAACATCCGTCTTCTACTTCTCCTGTCGGATCGCATGTGGTCACCTTCCTGGGAAGAATCACCCATCAGAAAGGGCCGCGTTATTTTGTTGACGCTGCGCAAATGGTCCTTACCAGGTTTCCGGACACTCATTTTGTAATGGCGGGTTCTGGGGATCTCCTTCCACAAATTATTGAACGTGTGGCCAGGTTCAAATTATCCTCTCGTTTCCATTTCACAGGATTTTTAAAGAAGAAAGAAATTAACCGGGTGCTCTCTTTCTCCAATGCTTATGTTATGCCTTCGGTATCGGAACCGTTTGGAATCACTCCGTTAGAGGCTGTTCATGCAGGCGTTCCTGTCATTATTTCAAATCAGTCCGGAGTGGCAGAAGTAATGGAGCATGCACTGAAGGTAGATTATTGGGACAGCAAAGCGTTGGCTAATGCCATCTGCGGCATTCTTCAGTATGAAAGTTTATCCACAACATTGAAAAAAAACGGTGGCAATGAAATTAAAGAGATCACCTGGAATAAGGCAGCAAAAAAATTAAACGCGATTTACCATGAACTTGTTAAGTGAAAATCCCGAACAACACCTGGTGATTTACTTCCAGGTACATCAGCCGCGCAGGCTGAAATCCTTTCCGTTTTTTGATATCGGATCGCATAGCAATTACTTTGATGACAAGCTGAATACTAAAATATTGAAGCGGGTGGCGCACGACTGTTACCTTCCCGCCAATCAATTATTGCTGAAGCTGATTACTGCCAATCCTAAAAGAAAAGTGGCATTTTCCATTTCCGGTACGCTCATGGATCAGCTGGAAGAGCATGCGCCTGAAGTGCTCACCAGCTTCAGGGCGCTTGCCAGAACCGGTTCGGTTGAATTTCTGGCGGAGACCGACTACCACTCGCTTGCCTGCCTTGTACCGGGAGATGAATTTGAACTTCAGGTAGCTGACCAGATGGAAAAAGTATATAAGCATTTTGGTGTACGAACCACCGTGCTGCGAAATACAGAATTGATCTATAATGATGACGTAGGCCGCAGGGCTGGCCGCATGGGGTTTGATGGCGTATTTTGCGAGGGTGTAGACCGGGTATTAGGATACCGGAGTCCGCATCAGTTGTACCAGCATCCGGATGCGGATGGAGTGAAATTGCTGTTAAGAAATTATCACCTCAGCGATGAAATTGCTTTCCGTTTCCGCCAGGGAAAATCATACCTCACTGCAGATAAATTTATCTCTTCACTGAATTCGATTTCTCCTCATTTGCCTGTCATTAATCTGGCGATTGATTACGAAACCTTTGGTGAACATCTGAAAAAAGAAACGGGGATATTTACTTTCCTTGAGAGTTTTCTGCTGACGGTGGCTCAGCAAAAGAGGTTTACACTAAATACGCCTTCGGAAGTAATTCATTATATGGACAGCGGACCTATTTTAAGTGTTCCTGAATTTATATCGTGGGCGGATGAAGCGCGCGATCTTTCTGCGTGGCTTGGCAACGACATGCAGAAAGATGCTTTTGATGCCATACTGAAAATCGGGCATGATGTGGTGCAGATCAATGATGCAGCGCTGCTCAGGACATGGAGGTACCTGCTTACCAGCGATCATTTCTATTATATGTCTACGAAAAAAGATAATGACGGAAATGTGCATGCGTACTTCAATCACTATGCTTCACCTTACGAGGCTTTCATCAATTATATGAATGTGCTGGCTGATTTTACGCAACAGGTAAGCAGGGCCAGGTTAATAGCGGAAGAGTCAGCGAAACAAGCGGTGCAGGTGGAAGTGGAACGCAGGCATGAAGAGGTGCCGCAGTGGGCGGAGCAATATGCCGCTTCATATCACCAGCCTCACTAAGCCCGACACGATTGAGGAAGGCATATAACCATACCTTCTTTATCTTAAAATATAATTTCAGTAATACATAATTAATTTGTGAATATATATCCAGGAAATCCCTATCCCTTAGGTGCGACCTTCGATGGAAATGGTGTCAACTTTGCGTTGTATGCAGAAAATGCAACAGGTGTTGATTTGTGCTTGTTTAAAAAACCGAAGGGCGAACCTGAGTACATAAAAATACAATTAACGGAACGTACTCATCACGTGTGGCACGTTTATATTCCCGGGCTTAAGGCAGGGCAGCTTTACGGATATCGTGTTTCAGGTCCTTATGATCCTGTTAACGGTCATCGCTTCAATACCTGTAAACTCTTAATAGATCCTTACGCAAAGGCCATAGCAGGTCCTATTGAATGGAATAATTCTCTCTTTGGATATGAAATTGGTAGTCCCGAGGAAGATCTGAGCTTCAGTAAATCAGACAGTGCTGCGTTTCTTCCAAAATGTGTAGTGATAGGTCCTGATTTTGACTGGGAGGATGACCGGCAGCTGAATATTCCTAATCATAAATCCATTATTTATGAGGCGCATGTAAGAGGACTTACGAAAACTCATCCTGATATTCCGGAAGAGCTAAGAGGAAGTTATGCCGCTATTGCCCATCCTGTTATCATCAATTATCTGAAAGAGTTAGGTGTAACGGCTATTGAATTAATGCCGGTTCATCATTTTATTGCCGATCGTCATCTTAAGGAAAGGGGACTTACCAATTACTGGGGATATAACACTATTGCTTTCTTTGCTCCGGAAACATTGTACTCCGGCAGCGGAGTGGCGGGGCAGCAAGTGACGGAATTTAAAACCATGGTGAGAGAGCTGCATAAAACAGGTATTGAAGTGATCCTGGATGTGGTGTATAATCATACGGCAGAAGGAAATCAGAATGGTCCAACCCTTTCCTTTCGCGGAATCGATAATGCTTCGTATTACCGCCTCGCAGAAGATCAGCGTTACTACAACGACTACACCGGCACAGGCAATACATTGAATGCAAACCTCCCGGGTGTTTTGCGTTTGATGATGGACAGCCTTCGCTATTGGATCACGGAAATGCATGTAGATGGATTTCGGTTTGATCTGGCCGCTACTCTTGCGCGCGAGTTACATGAAGTGAACCGCCTCAGTGCATTCTTCGATATCATTTATCAGGACCCGGTTATCTCGCAGGTAAAATTAATTGCCGAACCGTGGGACATCGGTGAGGGAGGATATCAGGTGGGTAAGTTTCCTCCCGGATGGATGGAATGGAACGGCAAGTTTCGTGATTGTATCCGCGACTATTGGCGTGGCGCTGATAGCATGCTGGGAGAGTTTGCCCTTCGCATTACCGGCAGTCCCGATTTGTATGAAGACGGATACCGGACACCCACAGCAAGTATCAATTTTATAACCGCGCACGATGGATTTAGTCTTCATGACCTGGTCTCCTATAATGAAAAACACAATGAAAAAAATGGTGAAGAAAATAAGGACGGAGAAAATCATAATCGCTCCTGGAACTGCGGTGCAGAAGGCCCAACCGATGATCCTGTTATTCTTGCGCTGAGAACACGGCAAAAGAAAAACCTGCTGACCACGCTTTTCCTTTCGCAAGGTATACCCATGCTGGTGGCGGGCGATGAAATCAGTCGCACACAACAGGGGAACAACAATGCTTACTGTCAGGACAATGAAATATCATGGATCAACTGGAAAGAAGCCGACAAAGAACTTCTTGAGTTCACCAGAAAACTGATTTCAATCCGCAAAAAGCATGAAGCCTTTTCGAGAAGACGATGGTTTCAGGGGCAGCGCATTAAGGGTAAGGGAGTGGAAGACATCGCGTGGTTTTTGCCGGAAGGAAATGAAATGACGGAGGAGCATTGGAAAACGGATTTTGCCAAGTCGCTGGCCATTTATCTTAATGGTAACGGTATTCACCCGGTCGATTCCAAAGGAGAGCAAATCAAAGACGATAGTTTCTATCTGATTTTCAATGCTCATCATGAAGCATTGGATTACCAGCTTCCTTCTTCAAAGTATGGAACTCAATGGACCACTATGCTGGATACCAGCAAAAACAAAGTTGAGATCAAAACATACAAAGCCAGGGAGGTAATTCATGTGGAAGGGCGTTCCATCGTGCTCTTAACTTGTCCGGTCATTCATGAAAAGACGAATTAATAACCGGTCCATAGGAGTAAATTTTACATCACGTGGTGAGGCCGAAGTGTTGGTATGGGCACCTCATTCCAGGCGGGTAGATCTGCATCTTCCATTGATAAATAAAATTATACAGATGGATAAGCAGGAGCATGGCTATTGGAGCTGCATCACCAGTGAGTTACGCCCGGGTGATTTGTACTATTTTATTTTAGGTGATGGGAAAAAATATGCCGACCCGGCTTCACTTAGTCAGCCCAAAGGAGTGCACGGCCCTTCGCAGGTGATCAATTTAAGAAAGCATCAGTGGCAGGACGGGCAGTGGATCAATCCACACCTGGAAGACTATATTTTTTATGAATTGCACACTGGCACGTTTACCAGGCAAGGCAATTTTGAAGCCATCGAAGAAAAACTGGATTACCTGAAACGACTGGGAATTACCGCGATAGAGCTTATGCCCGTTACGCAATTTGCCGGTACACGCAACTGGGGTTATGATGGTGTGTTTCCTTATGCCGTTCAAAATTCGTATGGAGGTGCGGAAGGATTACAAAACCTGGTTGATGCCTGTCACCGCAAGGAAATTGCAGTAGTGCTGGATGTGGTATACAATCATCTGGGGCCGGAAGGAAACATTCTTACACACTTCGGTGCGTACTTTACTTCCAAATATAAAACCCCTTGGGGCGAAGCGATTAATTTTGATGATGCAGGCTGTGATGAAGTACGCCATTACTTCATTGAAAATGCGTTGATGTGGTTTCGTGATTTTCATATTGATGCGCTCCGGCTCGATGCGGTACATGCTATTAAAGATTTCAGCCCTGTTCATTTTCTGAAAGAATTACGAATAGCAACAGACGAACTGATCAAAGAAACCAGCCGCACACATTATCTCATTGCGGAATGCGATTTGAACGACACACGTTTTATAAAACCGGTACAGGAGGAGGGATACGGAATGGATGCACAGTGGATCGATGAATTCCATCACGCGCTGCGTGTGGCCTGCGGGCAGGAGCAGAGCGGCTACTACTCTGATTTTAACGGACTGATGCATCTGGCTAAATCCTATAAGGATGCTTACATCTACGATGGAATCTATTCGCCACACCGGCAGCGAACTTTCGGTACCTGTGCAACTGAAAGAGCGGGTAAACAGTTTGTTGTTTTTTCTCAAAACCATGATCATATAGGTAACCGTATGTTGGGAGAACGAACTGGCAGGTTGGCTAGCTTTGAAAAACAAAAGCTAATGGCAGGCGCTGTTCTCATCAGCCCTTACCTGCCGCTGCTTTTTATGGGCGAAGAATACAGTGAGCAAAATCCTTTTCAGTATTTCGTAAGCCATACCGATCCGGAATTAATTGAAGCTGTACGCAAAGGACGCAGGCAAGAGTTTGCTGCTTTCCATCACAAGGGAGAAGCTCCTGATCCTCAATCGGAAAAAACATTCGAAAGCTCCAAACTGCAATGGGACCTGCTGGAAGAGGAAAAACATCAAGCGATGTTTCGCTTTTATCAGCAACTCATCGCTTACCGTAAGCGTTTGCCCGCCTTGCGATGCCTGGAGCGCAGGAATATGAGGATAGAACTTCTTGAAGAAAATCAATCCCTGTTGATCGAACACTGGCAGGGAGACCAGCGATTACTCGGTATCATGAATTTTTCCAAAATGAAACAAATGGTAAAAATTCCATCTACTTCCACGGTCTGGAAAAAGATGCTCGACTCTGCGGAGAAAGAATGGAACGGGCCAGGCAGTACTACACCTGAGCTCACCGGTAACTCGTTGCTGGCTTTACCACCCGAATGTTTTCTACTCTATAGCACCGAGCATGTTTAATCCCGTTACCACTTATCGTATTCAGTTCCATAAGGAATTTACATTTCAGCATTTCGATGTCATTATTCCTTATCTGCAAAAGCTGGGAGTGAAAACCATTTATGCTTCTCCCATTTTCGAAGCCGTGCCTGGCAGTAATCATGGCTATGACGTAGTTAATCCATATCGTATTAACCCGGAGATAGGAACAGAAGAGCAACTTCAGTTGCTGAGCAGAAAATTAAAAGAGCAAGGAATCAACTGGATTCAGGACATTGTCCCCAACCACATGGCTTTTCATCCTTCCAACATCTGGCTGATGGATGTATTAGAGAAAGGAACATTGTCTGCCTATGCTTCTTTCTTTGATGTGACCTGGACTTCTCCGCTTTTTCATGGCCGGCTGATGGCTCCGTTTTTGGGTGGCTCTCTGGAAGAGGTAATTCAAAAAAAAGAAATACAGGTCGTGTATGAACATCAGCGGCTCGTATTAAATTATTTTGATCAGCATTATCCGCTTCATCCGCGTACGTACAAAACACTTTTGAAATGTGTGGCCCGCCATCCTTCCAATGAAGTGCAGTTGCTCATTGATCAGCTTCAGGAAATACCTCAAATCACTGATCCGATTAATTATGCTTTTCGCTGGCATGAGTTCCTGATGCAGCTGGCTTCACAAATGAAAGGAGATTCCAATACCTACATTAATGAATGTATCAACGCTGTAAATCAAAGTCCGGAACAGTTGCGCCAGATTGCAGATGCACAGGTGTACCGGTTATGTAGCTGGGAGGAAACGAACGGGCGCATCAATTACAGACGCTTTTTTACGGTCAATGGTTTAATCTGCCTCAATATGCAGTCGGAAGAAGTGTTCCGGCATTATCATCAGAAGATAAAATCACTTCTGGAAGAAGGCATTATACAGGGATTGCGCGTGGACCACGTTGACGGCCTTTATGATCCAGCGCAGTATCTTGAACGTTTACGGCAACTGGCGGGTGCAGATACCTACATCGTTGTAGAGAAAATTCTGGAACCGGGAGAAAAATTACCTTCCTCCTGGCCGGTGCAGGGTACAACAGGTTATGATTTTCTGGGTATCGTCAACAACGTGTTCACCAAAACCAGTACAGAAAAAGTACTCTCGAAATTTTATAGTTCATTGGTTCATGATAAGCGAACCACGTACGATAAGATCGTAGATAAAAAAAACTATATTCTTCACCGTCAGATGGGAGGCGAACTGGATAATCTTTACCAGTTTTTTGTGGAGTCTGATCTGGTGAGCCATGAAGTGCTGGAGCAGATGAAGCCGGAAGACTTGCGTCAGGCTATAGCCGAGTTTTTAATTCAATGCCCGGTCTATCGGTATTATGGAAATCGTTTCCCTTTGCCACAAGAAGAATATCAGGCTGTAAAAGAAATTTTTCGATTGAGCCGGAAGCATAAACCAAAACTATCGGAAGCTTTAGATGTGCTGGAGAGGGCATTATTTCAAAGTAATGAAAACAGCGATGATCAATCTAAGGCGACCGCCATTCATTTCTATCAGCGCTGCATGCAGTTCACAGGACCATTGATGGCAAAAGGAGTGGAAGATACTCTCATGTACACGTTCAATCGTTTCGTAGGTCACAACGAGGTAGGAGACTCTCCTGAATTTTTCGGATTAACGACCAGCGATTTCCATCAAAAGATGAAGGACCGGCAGCGCTATGATCCACTTTCCATGAACGCTACCTCTACCCATGATACGAAACGGGGAGAAGATGTTCGTTCGCGGCTCAATGTGCTGACCGAGCTGGCTGCAGAGTGGATTGAAACGGTACAGAAGTGGCGTCAATTAAATGAAGAATGTAAAACCAATGATGCTCCCGATGCCAACGATGAGTACTTTATTTATCAAACTCTGGTGGGCGCTTATCCCATGCAGGAGGAAGAAGATTTTATTACACGTCTGGAAGAATACCTGACCAAAGCCTTACGTGAGGGCAAACGGCTTTCCGATTGGGCGCATCCCAATGAAGAGTATGAAAAGGCTGTGCTCTCTTTTGTCAGAAGAATTTTAGATCACAACCGTTTTTTTTATAAAAGCTTCATTGCGTTTCAAAAGAAAGTCAGTGATCATGGAATAATTAATTCACTATCGCAGGTGTTATTGAAATTCACCTGTCCCGGTGTGCCGGATAGCTACCAGGGATCTGCTTCATGGGATTTAAGCCTGGTTGATCCGGACAACCGCAGGCTCATCAACTATGAACAACGCGAGTACTGGCTGGATGACTTGTTGAGTACACAACGTACAGATGAATTAATCGGGCAGTTGTGGAAGGCGCGTGAGGATTCAAGAATAAAATTGTGGCTCGTACATACGCTCATGAGTTTACGCTCCGGCCATCCGGAAGTATTCCGGGAAGGTTTTTACATCCCGCTGGAGGTAACGGGAAAATACAAAGAGAACATCGTAGCCTATGCACGCACCTATAAACGTACCTGGTATGTTATCGCTGTTCCGCTTTATACCGCTCAGCTGTGCAAGCAGCAAAAAAAGGAAATAGATGCATTAAACTGGAAAGATACCTGCATTCAACTTCCGGCTGAAGCACCATTGCTATGGAAACACCTATTGTCAGACGCGAAAGGAAAAGTTAAAAAAGGGATTGCCATTAAAGCAGTATTTAAGCAAGTACCATTTGCTTTACTTCAATTGGAAGAAACTGAGCAGGATCGCAGCGCTGGTGTTTTACTTTCTATTACTTCATTGCCGTCTTCTTATGGTATTGGTGATTTGGGAAAAGAGGCAAGAAACTTTGCGGCCTCACTTAATCGTGCCCGTCAACTTTACTGGCAGCTGCTTCCGCTTAACCCGGTAACAAAAGAAAGCCACTACTCTCCCTACAGTTCTTTCTCCAGCAGGGCAGGAAATATTTTATTGATCAGTCCGGAGGAATTGATGGAAGAAGGCTTTTTGACAAAGCAGGAGTTAGAAGAACAAGAACTGCCGGTTACCAGTGAAGTGAATTATGAAGAGGCAGAGCAGAATAAGAAATTCCTGCTGGAAAAAGCATGGGCATCGTTTCAGGGAAGTAAATCGTTGTTTCAACAAAGCGAGTTCGACTCTTTTATTGAAAAAGAATCTTACTGGCTGGACGACTTTGCTTTATACGTGATTTTGAAAAATAAAAATGAGCAACGTCCCTGGTACGAATGGCCGGAGGAATGGAAGTGTCGTGATCCGAAAGCGATAGAAATTTTTGCAAAACAATACCCGGAAGAGCTTGCACAGGTAAAATGGTATCAGTTTGTGTTTTTTCAACAATGGAAAAAACTGCGGCATTACTGTAACGCGTTGGGTGTAAAACTATTTGGTGACCTTCCTTTTTATGTCAGTCATGATTCAGCCGATGTGTGGTCGCACCCGGATATTTTTAATCTGGATGAAGCCGGCAAGATGAAGGGCAGTGCAGGGGTGTCGCCTGATTATTTTAATTCCAACGGGCAGCTTTGGGGAATGCCCGTGTTTCAATGGGATGTAATGCGTGAACAAAAGTATGCCTGGTGGATAGCCCGTGTATGCAAAAACATGGAGCTGTACGATGTGCTTCGCTTCGATCACTTCCGCGCTTTTGTATCTTATTGGGAAGTGCCCGCAGGGGAAACCACTGCCATTAACGGATCATGGAAATCCGGGCCGGGTGCCGATTTCTTTGAACATCTGAAACAGAAGATTGGCTCGCTTCCATTCATAGCTGAAGACCTCGGAGAAATTACGCCCGATGTATACGCTCTTCGCGACCAGTATGGCCTTCGGGGAATGAAAATTCTTCAGTATGCATTTGATGAAAGCATGTCGACATCGATTTTTATTCCGCATCAGTTTAGCTCTGCCTTTGTAGTATACACCGGCACGCATGATAACAATACGACACGCGGGTGGTACAGAGAGAACACAACAAAAGAAGACCGCAGGAGAATTGAAAGTTACCTGGGGCACAAGGTAAAAGAGAAAAACATTGCCGAAGCACTCATGCGGTTAGCTTACAGTTCCGTAGCTGAGATTGTCATTGTACCATTGCAGGATATTCTTAATCTCGATGAAAGCGCACGTATGAATACGCCTTCATCAACAGAGAAAAACTGGAGCTGGCGTTTGAAATCTCATCAGTTTACTTCTGATATGGAAAATAGCCTACGAGAGTGGACCCGGATTTACGGTCGCTGATGCTGAATGGAATGCTGCTGAACCGGAAACGAAATGCTCATCCGATTCTTTGTGCATATCCTGCCCATTGTATTTAGTCGTTGACAGGATGTCTTTATGCATGATGGCTTTAATGCCTCGTAAAGGAATAATCACCCAGTCCGGACGGTTGTTCAGTTCATAGTTCAGTTCGTAAATCGCTTTCTCCAATAGGAAAGTCGTCATCAATGTATTTAAGTCCTCTTTGTCTTTAGGAATGAAGGCACTTCCTTTTACGGTATCTAAGTAGGCTTTCATAAAGAAATTACTGATGTAGTGATACCATTGCTCTACGAAGGGAATCAATCGTGCGAAGTCTTCCTTCCGGATCTGGTTATCCAAAAACAGGCTGGCATACGCAGCATAGTGAAACGAACGGATCATACCGGCCACATCGCGTAAGGGAGATCGCTTGAGCCTGCGCTCGCTATAGCTGCGTGCCGGTTCTCCTTCAAAGTCGGTAATCACAAAATCCTTTCCTGTAAAGAGCACTTGCCCTAAATGATAATCGCCATGGATACGGATCTTTACTACATCGATTTTCTTTTTATAGATATTTTTCAATGTGTTAAGAATATCACTTTTCATGGCTATTACTTCTTCCGCAGTTTGGCGTACCTCACTGGAAAGACCGTTAATGTTCTTGCTTTGATTATTGAATGTGCTTCGAACTAAAGATTGCAGGCCTGCATACAAAGAGCGCTGATAATGCAACGAATAGCTTTCAGGTTTAAAGTCAGCCAGATCGTTACCCGAAGCTAAGGCTAAGTGCATTTCTCCAGTGCGGATTCCCAACAGGTGTGCTCGTTCTGCCAATGGTCCTTCTATCAGCTCTTTCATCATAGCGGGAATTTCCTCGTATGCTACCGGGTCGGTAAAACTGCCGTATAGTTCTTCCGGTGGGCTGCTGTATTCAGTGTGGACGAGAATACGTTCATTAAAATCATCGAGGCGGTCGAGCATGTATTTCCATGCATCGCCATTGCTCTCCACCATCTCCTGCATCATGCCCAGGATGAGTGTGCCGTTTTCATTTTTCCATTCCACCGTGCCAATAAAAGAAGGAATGTATTTAAATGCAGCGTATTTGGTAAGGAAATGAGAAAGCTCTACATCCGGGTTCATGGCCCGCTCTACTTTACGGAATAATTTTAAAAAGTAAAGATTGTCGTACGTAATGGATGTATTGCTTTGTTCTGCAGAAAGCACACGTGGTTTAACTTTTTCAATGGATTGAACATAATCGTGCAGCTTTTTATTTCCAATGAACAGAATTTCACTGTTGTCTTGTGAAATGATTTTATTATTTCCCATGTGGGTGAATATGGCTTCCTGCAACTCCATTCCGTAAATGGCATCGTACACAACTCCTTCTTCATCACCCGCACTTAGTAGTGCGATAACGGATTGCGGACAACTCTCTTTCAGTTTGTTGGCAAAATCTCCGGTACCAAAGGCTACCGGCAGCTGGTAAATTTCTGGTAATCCGCTCTGATACGTAACTTCAATTAATAAAAGATAAATGGAATGCGTTGCCAGGGAAATCGTAGCATGGTTAATGATTCTCATGCTTTCCAGCACACGGCTCTTTCCTCCGAACCAGCGCATCTTCATCATGTAACTGATGAGCACTGAATTATCCATATTAAAAGAATTAGTCTTCCTGAGCAGATGTTCCCAATCATCGATCGTTAAAGACGGCAATGTTTTTTTTGTATCAAGCGGGTCGTGCGTTTTTTCCAGTACAAACCACTCGCAATCGTATTGGCTGAGTGTAAAGAAGTAAGGACTTTTTTCTTTGATGGTAGGGAATTTATTGCGGCTGAAAACTTCCACCGGCATATACCCATAAAAAACTTCGAGGTCGAGCTCCACCGGCTGTGTGTAACGCGAAAGATTGACGATCACTAAAATGCTTTGCTCTTCGAAGGTGCGTGTAAAAGCAAGAATTTTTGGATTATCGCAGGGAATGAATTTTAGATCTCCACGACTCAGCGCCTTATATTGTCTTCGTTTGTTGATGACGCGCTTCATCCACCACAGCAAGGACGAAGTATTATTGTTCTGCATTTCTACATTTACCAATTCATAATGGTAATCGGGATCAAGAATAACAGGCAGGTAAAGTTTATGCGGATTGGTTTCCGAAAACCCTCCATTGCGGCCCGGTGTCCATTGCATCGGTGTGCGTACACCATTACGATCGCCAAGATAAAAGTTATCTCCCATACCAATTTCATCTCCGTAATAAATAACCGGAGTACCTGGCAGTGAAAACAGAAGATAGTTAAGCAGTTCAATCTTCTTGCGATTGTTTGCCATCAAGGGTGCCAGACGATGGCGGATGCCCAGGTTGATACGGGCACGTGGATCTTTTACATATACCTTATACATGTAATCGCGTTCTTCATCGGTCACCATCTCCAGGGTAAGCTCATCATGATTACGCAGGAAAATAGCCCATTGACAATTGTCAGGAATGGCAGGAGTCTGATCAAAGATATCGGTGATGGGATAACGGTCTTCCATCTGCAGGGCCATGAACATACGAGGCATCACAGGGAAGTGATAATTCATCTGGCACTCATCTCCATCTCCGAAATAAGAAGCGGAATCTTCCGGCCACATATTCGCCTCTGCCAATAATAATGTTCCTGGAAAATGCTGATCTACATAGCTTCGTAATTTTTTCAGGAAGGCATGCGTCTCAGGAAGATTTTCACCATTGGTTCCCTCGCGTTCAAACAGGTAAGGCACAGCATCTAAGCGGAAGCCATCTACCCCTATTCTGCACCAGAAGTCAATGATTTTAAAAACTTCCTCCTGTACCAGCGAACTATTATAATTCAAATCGGGCTGATGATAAAAGAACCGGTGCCAGTAATATTGCTTCGCAATGGGATCCCATGTCCAGTTCGAAGTTTCAAAATCCTGGAAAATAATGCGTACATCTTTGTATTGAGTTGGATCATCTGTCCATACATAGAAATTTCGTTCATCCGAATCCTTAGGTGACAGTCGTGCCCGTTGAAACCATGGGTGCTGGTCGGAAGTGTGATTGATGACGAGCTCTGTAATTACTTTCAGGTTGCGTTTATGCGCTTCTTCCAAAAACTGTTTGAACTGAGTAATGTCACCATAGGAAGGATTGATCGTGTAATAATCAGCAATATCATATCCATCGTCCTTCTGCGGTGACGGGTAGAAGGGAAGTAACCAGATCGCTGTTATTCCCAGATCCTGAAGATAATCCAGTTTTTCCAGTAGCCCTTTAAAGTCGCCTATGCCGTCTCCGTTCCCATCACGAAAGGCTTTAATGTGCAATTCGTAAATAACCGCATCCTTGTACCAATGGAGCTGTTCGTCAAAGTTGTTTTCCTTCGTGGGCATACATGTAGTTGGTAAGAGTTTATCCGGACCGGGACTTTGTCCGCTGAATGAGTAAAATAATGATACCAGAGCTACTTTATTAAAGCGGATACAGCAGAAGGAGTTGACCAAACTAAATAGCCATTAATAGCGATGTTAAATCTTAGAAAAGTCAGTAACTGCTGAAAATAACAATAAATGAGTGTGGAAATAGTGCATCAACATATGCTTGCCGCGAATGCACGAATAATTGATACTATCGCTTCCGATTTTTAAAACCAGATTTTGCGCAGCCGACAGGCAATGGCTTTAGCTTGTTATTCGTGCGTTGGTGCCCGCCTGAAATTAATCGTCCTTCGATTTCTCCGGGCGGATAATCAATCGGAGGGTGGGGTCATTGGTGATAAAACTCCAGAACCAGTTGAAGGCAATCTTTCCTTTGTTCCGGAATCCGGCAATAGGGATGATGTGAATCAGCAACCATACCAGCCAGGCAAAAAATCCTTTAAAGAATCCTTTCGGGAGATCCACCACGGCCTTGAACTTGGCAATGATAGCCATGCTTCCTTTATCGTTATATACAAAAGGTTTCAACGTCTTCTGTTCGTCCCTGTTTTTGAAATTCTCCGCTAATAATTTTCCTTGCTGGATGGCCACTTGTGCAAGCTGTGGATGACCATTGGGAAATGCCGTATCACTTACCTGATAACACTGATCTCCAATGGCAAAGATATTTTCAGTATCCTTTACTTTGTTAAATTCATCCACGATAATTCTTCTTCCACGTGTAATGGAAGTTTGTGGTAACCCTGGCGCTTCCCTGGCGATGACACCCGATGCCCAGATCAGTGTGGCGGTGCGAATGCTTTCACCCTGAGATAGTGTTACCGTTTCATCAACATAATCTTTTACCATGGTGTTTAGCAGAATATGTACGCCAAGCTTGTTCAACACGGTATACGCTTCATCCTGAGATTTTTTGCTCATTGGTCCAAGTAGCGTAGGCCCTCCGTCAATCAGATAGATTTTGCTTGTTCTTTCCTGTAGGGTAGGATAATCTTTGTAGACAATGTTGTGTGCCATCTCCGCCAGCATACCGGCAATTTCTACTCCCGTGGGTCCGCCTCCCGCGATAACAATGTTTCCCAATCGCTGTTTTTCTTCCCGGTCATGCGAGCGTACGGCTTTTTCGAGGTTCAGAAGAATATGATTGCGCAGATGAAGCGCATCATCAATGGTCTTCATCGGTAATGCCTTCTGCTTTACTTTGTCATTTCCAAAGTAGTTTGTTTCGGTTCCCATCGCCAGCACGAGGTAATCATAGCTTAGTTTACCGGTATCTGTTTCTATAGTATTGGCGGGTACATCAATGGTGACTAATGATCCCATATGAAAATGAAGATTGTCTTGCTCCTGGAACATTCTTCTGAACGGGTAAGATATATTGGAAGCTTCAATGAAGGCGGTGGAAACCTGGTAAAGAAGCGGTGGAAAAAAGTGATAGTTGTTTCTGTCTACCAGGGTAATATGGAAATTACTTTGCTTCGTTAATTTTTTGGCCAGATTCAATCCTGCAAAACCTCCTCCTATAATGATGATTTTTGTATTAGGATTCATAACAGATGTCAGATTCGTGTATGTTGAAACAATGATAAACAGTTGAGCCGGTAATGCCTGAACTTTTCATAATTAAAAAAACAGTGCCAAACTGAGTTCGAATAAGCAATACGCTTCTCAAAGTTGACCCGATAAGTGCCTTGCTATATAAAAAATCGCTTCTATTCTTTAAAAAAGACATTGGCATGCAATGGCATACCTTTTTAGAATACACGCTCATATTCATTCATTATGTCATCTGCTGATTTCATCCGGCAAAATTTTTTCCATTCCCATGTTCGTTTTATAGCAAATGGTAAAATGTATCAGGGTATCTTTTTTCCGGATCAGGACAACGCAGCAAGAGGTTCTTCTTCGCTATTTACTTTTGTTCCAACTGCAAATTTGCGAAAATGGAGAGCTGCTAAAGAAGCCTCTGCCGGTATCACTCAACTTCTGCTTTCTGTTATGGTGGATGTAGAGCAATCGATGACATAGAGCCCCCGTACATCGTACGCTGGCGATGATCTGACCAGAGAACATGTGGGACGGAATTTCCATTCCCTTCTCCCGATAAAAAGTAATTTTGCTTTATGAAGGAGATCAAGTCAGGCCATACATCCATTTACACTGCGCTGATAGCCAACCTGCTCATAGCGCTTACCAAATTTATAGCAGGCGGCTTCACCAACAGTTCCTCCATGATCTCCGAGGGAATTCACTCTCTGGTGGATACCATCAATCAATTGCTTTTGTTATATGGATTGAAGCGCAGCCGTAAACCTGCAGATGCATACCGGCCTTTTGGATACGGAAAGGAATTGTACTTCTGGTCGTTCATTGTTTCCATTCTTATTTTTGGATTGGGAGGAGGAGTTTCCGTTTACCAGGGCATACTTCATATTCTTCATGCAGAAGAAATGCGAGACCCTACGTGGAATTACATCGTACTTGGATCTTCTATTATCATAGAAGGTACCTCCCTCATCATTGCCTTGAAGGAATTTAATGTACTAAGGGGAAAGCTGACGATCTGGGATGCCATCGTAAAAAGTAAAGACCCGTCTACCTTCCTGGTGCTGTTTGAGGATGGGGCCGCTGTACTCGGGCTCCTCATTGTATCTGTGATGATGGTGATCAGTCATGCCTTTGATCTTCCTTACCTGGATGGAGTGGCTTCCATATTGGTCGGACTATTACTCGTTTGTGTTTCCTTTATTCTCGCTCGCGAAAGCCGTAGCCTGCTTATGGGCGAGGGCATTGCACCGGAAACACAAAAACGGATCATTGAGTTGGCAGAAAAAGATGAAGCCGTCATTAAAGTCAATAATGTCCTCTCCACCTATCAGTCGCCCGAAGAGGTAATGCTGATGCTGATTATTTCTTTTAAGCCCGACCTGGATACCGAAGACATTACCACTGCCATTGGCCGGATCAGAGACCAGGTGAAGCAGGAGTTTAAGCTCGTGCAATTTGTTATTATTCAGCCTTCAGCTAATAAATAACCGAATTCAATTTAAATAGTATTCAGAAGAGTTATCCGGAGTACGTTTATTGAACGCAGCAGGAGGGACAGAAAAAGTTTGAATGAGACGCGCGAAATTAGCAATGATGTGTTCGGTGTAGTAGTGTTGTGCTTCTTTACCTGTTTTGCCGTGTCCGCATACAAGAATATTGTTGGCTACAGCTCTGCCTCTGTACACAATAGAATAAAAAGCAAATAGTGTAGTGATACCATCCTCGGGCAGAGAGGTTGCATATCCGGTAACGGCTATCCCCCAATTAGAAGAAAATAAACCCACTACTCCTTTTGCCATTTCTTTAGCTATCTCTTCCGAAACACAATTATTGGCTACCGCCTGCAAGGAATCGATTCCTAAATGACGCACTTTCTGATTTAAATTATAGGCGGTAATGCCTCCCTGGAAAAAATGACTTGCCTGTGGGGCCGATGAAAAGGCTGCCTGTAAGTAGCCTGAAGTAACACTTTCGGCTACAGCAAGTGTTTCCTTATGCTCTGTCAGGTATTCGGCAATCACTTTTAAATGATGTTCGTTTTTATCAGTGGAGAGATAACCTACAGTTGGCATGGTAGTAATAAATAAGGAGATACTTTTCGTTACTTACTAAATATAATGCCAACGTTTGAAATAAGTCTTTTCGATTGTTTTCTAAATGTGTAGTTACAAGTAAGCCCTGTGGATGATGCCTTTTTATAAAAACGTATAGAAAATGATTAACCGTCAGGCAGCACAACTGGCAATTGCGATACTGTCGCAAAGGAAGGAGTATGTAAACGAATAAGAACCTTACAGATGTAGAAATCAGTCAGCAAAAAAAAAGAGGAAGAAAAGAGAATCTTCCTCTGTTATAAACCTTCCTGTCAAGCAGGTACTTTTCTTGGCTTTTCTCTCTCCCAGAAGCGGTGCTGAGCGATTGCTTTTATGAAAAGGTTGCCCAGATTTTTTAGATTCGAACTGAGAACAATGCCTTCACTTAATACGGTTTCTTCCCGGTCATCGGCAGGTAATTTTTTTGAAAAATAGGTAGCCTCCAGCACCTGGCGTGCCCCTTCATCTGCAGCGATCGGTTTGCAATGCTTGAATGCTTCATTCAGAAAATGGATAGCATCTGCTTCTGCTTCCAGGGTAGCTACGCTGTTAGTTCCACCAGGTACATACACGGCATCATAAAACACGGAAGCTGCAGTCAGAAAACTTTTTTTGATTTCTATTGGAGTATTTTTTTCTCCGCTGATAAAGCCAAGTCGCGGAGCGATGACTTCCACTACTGCACCTTCGGTAGTTAATTCTTTCTGAATTTTAGTCAACGAATTTTCATTTACTCCATCGGCAGCAAGAATGGCTACCTTCCTGGTGCGTATGGAATCCTTAACGGTGTTAGCCATGCTTAAAGGCGCAGACCGTTCCAAAGATGACTTCTTATTTACCGACTCGTAACGTTCAGGATTGGCATCCGCAGGGATACTTTGATTCAATGTGCCCTCTATTTCTTTTGGAACAGATAATCCTAAACCATAAGCGACCTCGTTCGCCAAACCTTTATCAATTCGCGACAGGAGATATAGCATGCGTTCGCGAATGGAGGGCATTTCTACTTTACCTAATTCAAAACGAAGGGCATCAACAATGTGATTTTTTTCCGGCTCCGACTGGCTGTTAAAAAAAAGGCGCGCCTGACTGAAGTGATCCAGAAAGCTTTGGCTGCGCTCGCGGATCTTCTTGGCATCAATTCGTTCAGTAAATGAAGAAAAACCCCCTTCCATCGCTTTGGCCTGAAAGGGGCATCCGCCCCCTGTCGTATTCGGGTTATAGCTGGACTTACCTTTATTGATAGTCTGTCGCATAAAGCCATCACGCTGGTTATTATGTATCGGTGCCACTGGCCTGTTGATAGGGATTTCGTGAAAATTAGGTCCCCCAAGGCGAATCAATTGTGTATCGGTGTATGAGAACAGACGTCCCTGTAGTAAGGGATCATTCGTGAAATCGATGCCTGGGACTACGTGCCCCACATGAAAAGCCGCCTGCTCAGTTTCGGTAAAGAAATTATCCGGGTTGCGATTGAGAGTAAGTTTTCCGATACGCTGTACAGGCACGATCTCTTCAGGAATTAATTTGGTGGGGTCAAGAAGATCAAATTCAAATTTGTGCTCGTCTTTTTCAGGAACGATTTGTACGCCCAATTCATATTCGGGAAAATTGCCGCTTTCTATGGCTTCCCATAAATCCCTGCGATGATAGTCGGGATCTTTTCCTGAAATATTCTGTGCCTCGTCCCAGGCTACCGAATGCACACCCAGCAATGGCTTCCAATGAAATTTCACAAAATGAGCCTCGCCATTTTCATTGATAAAACGGAAAGTATGTACCCCAAAGCCTTCCATCATACGATAGCTTCTCGGTATGGCGCGGTCACTCATCACCCACATAATCATGTGAGCAGATTCCGGCATCAGGGAAATAAAGTCCCAGAACGTATCGTGGGCGGAAGCAGCCTGTGGCATTTCATTATCCGGCTCCGGCTTCACCGCATGAATCAAGTCCGGAAACTTAATCGCATCTTGGATAAAGAAGACGGGAATGTTATTTCCAACCAGGTCAAAGTTTCCTTCTTCTGTATAGAACTTTACAGCAAAGCCCCGGACATCTCTGGCCAGGTCAGACGATCCGCGTGATCCGGCTACCGTAGAGAAGCGGACAAATACAGGCGTTTGCCTTTCAGGATGATTTAGAAATCCTGCTTTGGTGTATTTGGCCATGGACTCATATACCTGGAACACACCGTGCGCTGCCGAGCCTCGTGCGTGTACAATGCGTTCGGGAATACGCTCATGATCAAAGTGAGTGATCTTTTCGCGCAGAATGAAGTCCTCCAGCAGCGTAGCACCTCTGTCTCCTGCTTTTAAAGAATTCTGATCATCGTTAATCTTTACTCCTTGGTTGGTAGTAAGAAATTCTCCCGTACTCTCTTCCGTATGTGGGGCGAGACTGCTGATTTTTTCATTAGCAACTTTGTTTGCATCTTTTTTTATGGTGGCCATAATAATATTTTAGTTAAAGGATGAGCAATAAGGCAATGGCTTCCCATCAATAGGGAAGACGTTAGCTACCTGATAAACGTGTGCCATTATACCTTAACCGTAATTGTATTCCGGCATTGAACTGTTTAGTCCGGCTGCTCTTTCGATTTGAGTATAGAATTACGCAATTGTTTTTCTGGCAGGTAAGTAAGGCCACTCTTCGGGAGGCAGAGTGCGTTTGCAGATACTTTGAAAAACAGGACACTACCTGTGAAGTGTACGATGCCTGATTTCTTCCTCCCTTCTATCCGGAGCAATTACGATGATGTTCGAAGAAACCATTTTTCTTTATACTCGAAGGAACAAAATGCAAACAAAGTTTTGATTCCTTCCTCCGGGAGCATAGACGCATAACCATTGATCGCTATTCCCCAGTCACAACCGAAATGCTGACAAACACCGAGAGCGGTTGCCTTGGTCACAGTTTCTGAAATATGAAGTGAGGAAATCTCATTGTTGAAAGACGGATGGCACGTAGTTGAGGCGCCAACAAAATTGACTGGCCTCTTTTAATACAGCAAATTGAGCGGGCAGATAGCCGGAGGTAACATTTTCCTCGATAGCAAGAGTTTTTTCTGTTCCAACAGATAGTCTGCAATAAATTTTAAATTCATTTCCTGAAGATAAAGATGCCTGACATCTTGTTACAGATCATTTCGATTTATATTTAATCCAGGCCCGATAAGTTTGTTGAGCAAGCAGCTACGATGTTGCTGACAATAGCCGGAAGATTCTGGGGATTTTTCTACTCTTTAAAACGGCATGACTTTTTAGAGAAGGTTTTAAAACCTTAAAATAAAAATTACCATGGCTAAAGCAGTAAAGAAAGCATCTAAAAAGACAAGCAGAAACGCAACTCCTAAGACGCAGGAGGAAATTACATCGGCATTACTTGAATTATTTGTCGATGAGATCAAAGATATCTATTGGGCGGAAAAGCATTTGACTAAGGCATTGCCGAAAATGCAAAAGGCTGCTACTTCGGAAGAATTACAGAATGCATTTGCCACACACCTTGAGCAAACCAACGTTCACGTAGAGCGATTGGAAGAAATATTTGAACTATTGGATGAAAAAGCGCAGGCAAAGAAGTGTGATGCGATGGCCGGACTCGTAGAAGAGGCCTCCGGTATTATTGAAGATACCGAAAAAGGAACTGCAACACGTGATGTGGGATTAATTCTGGCGGCTCAGAAAGTGGAACATTATGAAATTGCTACCTATGGAGGGTTAGCGCAGCTAGCCAAAACATTGGGTCGTGAGGACATCAAAAATATTTTAGGTACTACACTGGACGAAGAAAAGGAAACAGACGAATTACTCACTACCATAGCAGAAGAGCATGTTAACTATGAAGCGGAGGGAGAAGAAGCTTAATCGCGTTTAATCCAACTGTTAAAAGGATTTCTCATTGAGGAATCCTTTTTTAATTAATGCTCCATGCCGTCCAGATAGCCATGTAAGCAATGGCCAGATAATAAATGCAATGAAGGTTTGCTGGAAAAGAAAGTATGGAGCAGCTAATTGAACTTACTTGAAACGTTATACAAGTAAGTGGGGTCACTTCATCGTTTACTCAAGCTTATACCCGATAGCTATCGGAGTTGAACCAAACTTATTTAAATCTCAGAATCAATTTTTCTACCATTTCAGAGTATTTTTTTAGATTCCTGATGTAAGTAGAGGACTTCATAGATTTAATGTGTTTCTCCATTTTAAGCGCCTGGCTGGAGGACAGTTGGTCGATGATTAAAAATTCCTCCCAGGGAACTCCTTTGACAGAGAAAGCATCTTCAAAATAACCTTCGTTGTGTTTTTTTAATCGTTCCGAAAAATGATCTGTTGTTCCGATATAGAAACGGTTTAATTTTTCCGAATAAATAATGTACACCATAAATGTGCTCATGAAATATTCCGATTGAATCTTGTTAAAAATTCATAAAAAAAGGCAGTTCCCATTTGATAGGTAAACTGCCTGATTCTTAGAGCTCCTCCTTTTGGACTTGAACCAAAGACCCTCTGATTAACAGTCAGATGCTCTAACCAGCTGAGCTAAGGAGGAATCGGGCTGCAATAATACGGCAACTATTTTTAAAATGCCAAATCCTTCCCTTTTTTTTAAAATAAAATGCAAAGACAAAACCGATTCCAATTTCTTCCGTATATTTACTTTGTAATTAAAAGTACTTTTAATGAATCCGAACAGTAACTACCAGCAGGATCTTGCCTCCATCCGGCATCTGATGGAACGCTCCGTTAAGTTTATTTCACTCAGCGGATTATCAGGAATTCTGGCCGGAACGTATGCTATCGCAGGAGCTACACTAGCCTATTTTAAAATTCAATATCCGCTTTCCGTTACCTCTTACCGTCAGGAATCCCTACAGGAAATTTCTACGGTTTTTTATTTGCTATGGATTGCTGCAGCAGTGCTTTTTGCTTCGCTCGTCACCGGCTTTTGGTTGAGCTCGCGCAAAGCAACCCGGCAGGGAACTACCATCTGGAATGAAACAAGTAAGCGCTTGCTGATCAATCTGCTCGTTCCATTAGCTACAGGCGGAATTTTTATATTGACTCTTCTCTACTATAATCATTTTGGAATAATCGCAGCCGCGTGTCTTATTTTCTATGGACTTGCTTTGGTAAATGCCAGCGCTAATCTTTACGATGAAATGCGCTACCTCGGGTATTCGGAGCTAATATTAGGATTGATCTCCGCTGCACTTCCCGGCTATGGACTATTTGTCTGGACCATTGGCTTTGGGGTACTGCATATTTTTTATGGTGTTTTAATGTATCGCAAGTACGACCGATGAAGAACCCTTTCGAAAATTTTGACCGGGTTCTCGAACATCGTGTGCGACTGCAAATTATGGGAGTGTTAGTCGCCAACGATTCGTACGACTTCAGCGCATTGAAAGAATTGCTTCAGGCTACCGATGGAAACCTGGCTACACACATCAAGGCACTGGAGCGGGAAAAATACATCACCGTTCTTAAAACATTTATCGACCGTAAGCCCAACACACGCTACAAAGTTTCAGAACGTGGCCGTGCGGCATTCCGAAAACACCTGGACGCCATGGAAGAAATTATAAAAAATCAGAAGAAGTAATTTTTTTGAACATTAACTTTTAATTTAAAAGTACTTTTAATTATGAAAGATTCAACAGAATGGATTGCTTACTTCAAAGACAATCTGACAAAGCAACGCATTGACTGGACATTAACACCTTGCATAAGTAACGAAGAGAGAGCAACTATTATCCGCTCCGTGCAGGCATGGCAGCTTGGAGAAACTTCCGATGGTGCCAATTTAATTAAAGCATCAACTCTTTATGCAGGACAGGTAAAGGATGCAGATTATGTAGATGCGATTAAACTATTCATTAAAGAAGAGCAGAAGCATGGTGAAAATCTCGGCAAATACTTAGATGCCATTGGAGAAAAAAGATTGACCAGAGATTGGGGAGATACGCTGTTTCGTAAAGTAAGGTATATTAATACCAGCATGGAGATATGGACGATTACAGTAATCATAGTCGAAAGCTTTGCGCAGTTATATTATAAATCAATATCCAATGCAACGTCATGTCTTCTATTGAAACAGATTTGTGAAGATATTTTAATTGACGAGGCCCATCATATCCGTTTTCAGCTGGAACGTTTGTGCATCATTACCTCTGCACGTTCAGAATGGATGCATCAAATGATTGTGTCCGGATACCGGATGTTTTTTTATGTCATTTTTCTTGCAATATGGACGGGGCATGGAAAAGCATTTCAGGCTGGTGGCTTGTCCTTTCGCAGGCTGCTTACGAAATCACTTAGGAAATTCAATTTCATTACTGCGCGCCTTGGTCATTACCATAAAGAATTCAGAATTCAAAAATTTCAATCCATCACTGTATAGATCATAACTAAAATTTAATATGGAAAACAACTCCCTCTCCCTTCTCGACCGTTTCAATAATTGGGTTAAAGAATCGGTCATGATTAAACTGATGTCCATCGGTTTTTTAATTCTTATTCTGCTGATACCCGCCTCATGGATTGAGTCGCTGATCAACGAACGGCAATACCGTGCCGAGGATGTCGTACGGGAAATATCCAATAAGTGGTCGGGTACTCAAACATTAACCGGCCCGGTGCTGGTTATTCCATTTACAAAAATGGAAAAGATAAAGTCCTGGCAAAAAGGGATACAGATAGAAGAGATTGTACAGACGCAGCACAAGGCTTTCTTTTTACCTGAAAACCTTTTCATAGATAGTAAAGTGATGCCTGAACGCCTGACGCGGGGGATATTTGAAGCAGTAGTGTATGATTCGAAAATAAACATGAAGGTGACATTTGGTGAACTGAGTTTTGTCAAATGGAATATACCGGATGAACAGGTGCACTGGAAAGACGCAGTATTGGTGGCAGGCATTAGTGACTTGCGTGGCATCAGCGAAAACCCGATTGTTCGTGCGAAGGAGGAGAAGCTTTTATCCGAGCCTTCCAGTGATATCGGCCTTTCCAATCACATCAACGACAATGAACAAATCATCAGAGGAATAGCGGCTCCGTTGAATTGGAATAATCGTTCGGATATTGTCACAGATTTTTCAATCGACCTGCAACTGAAGGGAAGTGAGCAATTGTATTTTGTGCCGGCCGGCCGGACAACAGAAGTTAAAATGACAAGCAATTGGCTTTCTCCAAGTTTTGATGGTCAATTGCTGCCTTCCAGTCGTGAGATCAATGAGCAAGGTTTTGCCGCTACCTGGAAAGTGCTTTCCTATAACCGTCCTTTCTCACAGCAGTGGATCGATCAGGAACAAAAATTAAGCGGCTCTGAATTTGGTGTACGATTATTAATTCCTGCCGATCAATACCAGAAAAGTATTCGGACCGCGAAATACGGAATACTGGTGATCCTGCTTGCCTTTACGGTGTTGTTTTTAGTTGAATTAACGGCAAAGGTGCGGATTCATCCGTTTCAATATATCCTTGTTGGAGTAGCTCTGATTATATATTACACGCTTTTGTTATCGTTATCAGAACACCTGGGTTATAACACGGCCTATGCGGTGGCGTCATTGGCAACAGTGACTTTGGTAGCATTGTACTCCACTACTTTCTTACTAAAGAAATCGCTTTCTGTTTTGTTTACTTTTATGATGGGCTTATTCTATGCCTTCATCTTCGTTATTATCCAGGCCGAAGATTTCTCATTGCTGATCGGAAGTATCGGGTTGTTCTTTATTGTAGCTATCATCATGTATTTCTCACGGAACATCAAGTGGTATAAAGCACCGGAGCCATCCGAAAGCAAATAAAACCAGCTGTATACAATTTCAAAAAGCTCCTGATATCGGGAGCTTTTTTCTTTTATCTTGTGCATCACATTCAAACTCTTTTAAGCAATGAAGAAAATTCTGATGATTGTTTTGAGTTGCATTTCACTAGTTACTATGGCTCAGGAAAAAATGTATTTATACCCACCGGCACAAAAAGTCACTCATGATGGATTTGATAAAGAACCTCCTTACATGGATTACTTCAAAGCAAACCCCGATTCAGCGAATGGCTCTGCCATATTGATTTGTCCCGGGGGTGCATATACCAATCTGGCCGATCAGCATGAAGGGGCGGATGTAGCCCGTTTTTTCAATGCATACGGGTTTGATGCTTTTGTATTGCATTACCGCCTCAATAATAGCGAGCAGCAAGGTCATCGCTTTCCGGAGCAGTATAATGATGTAACCACTGCTATGCGCATCATTAAATCACGAGCGAAGGAACTTAAACTCGATCCGGACAGAGTGGGAGTGATGGGCTTTTCTGCAGGCGGCCATTTGGCTTCCATGAATGCGACCATGCATTTGCCCGCTAATAAGAAATCAAAAAATAGCCTTGAGCAATGGAGTACACGGCCTTCTTTTGCAATTTTGATTTATCCTGTGATCACCTTGTCGGGTAAGGCCGCGCATAATTATAGCAGGGAAATGTTATTAGGTAAAAATCCGGATAATGCGCTGGTAGATTCATTGTCGACCCAGAATAGAGTGGACTCGCACACGCCTCCTACCTTCCTCGTTTATTCCACCGATGATAATGCAGTGCCTCCTGAAAACGGAATTTTGTTTTACCAGGCACTACGTGAACATAACATACCCGCCTCGTTGCATATCTACGATCATGGCGGGCACGGTTATGGTATGGCACCTAAAGATCCGGTTCTGAATACCTGGCCTATGCTGAGTATAGCGTGGCTAAAGCGATTGGGTTACAACATCAAAGCGAAGTAGGATTTAGTCCACTGACCATGGTCGGACTCGATTGTCAACCGTGGTCAGTGGAGAATAAGCTATCTCGCACGTTATTCTTTATCCAGAAACGGATAACGGTAATCTACCGGTGTTACAAAGGTTTCTTTAATGGTGCGCAGCGACACCCATCTTAATAAATTCACTTTAGCTCCGGCCTTATCGTTGGTGCCCGATCCTCTGGCTCCGCCAAAAGGCTGCTGGCCCACTACGGCACCGGTTGGCTTATCATTGATATAAAAATTACCCGCAGAGTTAGATAGCTTTTTAGTGGCCAGTTCAATGGCATAACGATCTTTGGAAATGATCGAACCGGTTAGCGCATAAGGAGAGGTGCGGTCAACCAGCTCCAGGGTCTGTTCAAAATTTTCCTCGTGATACACATAGATCGTCATTACCGGTCCGAAAATTTCTTCACACATGGTAAGTGAAGAGGGATCTTTGCTTACGATAACTGTTGGTTCAATGAAGTAACCTTTTGACTTGTCGTATTTACCACCGGCCATGATTTCATTCATCGGATCGAGTCGTGCTTTCTCAATGTACCCGGTGATGGAGTCAAATGCTTTTTCATCGATCACGGCATTGATGAAGTTTCCGAAATCTTCTGTGCCTCCCATCTTAAAGGTCTTCAGGTCGTCTAATAAATATTTTTTTACATCGATCCACAGATTGTAAGGAATGTAGGCGCGTGATGCGGCAGAACATTTTTGTCCCTGAAACTCGAACGCTCCACGTGCAATAGCGGTAGACACTTCTTTTGCATTGGCGCTCTTGTGCACCATGATAAAATCTTTTCCCCCTGTTTCGCCTACAATGCGCGGATAGCTTTTGTATTTATGAATGTTGTTTCCAATGGTCTTCCACATGCCCTGGAATACACCGGTGCTTCCGGTAAAGTGAATGCCGGCAAAATCTTTATGATTAAAGATCACCTCACCTGCATCAGGCCCGCTTACATAAACCAGGTTGATAACACCATCTGGCAAACCGGCTTCTTTCAAAATCTGCATGATGATGTTAGCCGAATAAATCTGTGTATTGGCCGCTTTCCATACTACGGTATTTCCCATCAATGCAGCGCTTGTCGGCAGGTTTCCTCCAATCGCGGTGAAGTTGAATGGAGTAAGCGCAAAAACAAAACCTTCGAGAGGGCGGTATTCAATACGGTTCCATACACCGGGAGATGATTCCGGCTGGTCGCGATAGATCTCACTCATGAAGTGCACATTGAAACGCAAAAAGTCGATCAGCTCACAAGCAGAATCAATCTCCGCCTGGTAGGCATTTTTGGATTGGCCCAGCATCGTGGCTGCGTTCATCTTATAGCGATAGGGGCCGGCAAGAAGATCGGCTGCTTTCAAAAATATACTTGCCCGGTTTTCCCAGCTTAAATTCGCCCACGCTTCTTTCGCAGCGAGCGCAGCAGCAATGGCTTGCTCTACATGGCCCTTATTTCCTTCATGAAAATAACCCAGCACATGCTGGTGATCATGGGGAGGCGCAATGGCTTTTTTCTTGTCGGTGCGTACTTCCTCGCTGCCGATGTACATCGGGATATCGATTTCTTTTGAGCGGGCTTCTTCCAGCGCCTTCTTTAATGCTGCTCTTTCTTTAGAACCAGGGGCATAAGACAGAACCGGTTCGTTCTTGGGATGGGGAATGTTATAAAAACCTTTGGGCATAGTGTTGATATAAGTCTGATTTTTTTGTGCAATTTAATTAAATAACAGAACCATCAGAGAATGGATTTAAGTTCGGCCAGGTCAGCGATTTCGTAATGTACTTTTACCTCATGCATCACTTTGGCAGGATTAAAGAAAACCGAATCGATGCTGGCATTGTGCGCGCCTTTAATATCAGTGGATAAATTGTCTCCAATCATAATGGCTTCGGAAGCCCGGAAGCCATATTTCACCAGCACATAATCGAAGATTTTCTTTTCCGGTTTTTTACTTCCTGCCTTTTCGGAAGTAACTACATTTTTAAAAAAATGGTCGATGCCGGAAGAGCTGATTTTAGTGCCCTGTATTTCATCAAACCCATTGGTGATGATAAACATCGGGTATTTCTTGTGCAGGTAATTCAACACTTCCATGGCATTGGGAAGCAGGTTCTTTTTCCTGGGAGATACGTTCAGGTAGTCGGAAGAAAAGCGAAGTGATAAATCGTAATTGTCAATGCCTACGGACTGGAATACCCTGTTGAAACGATCCTGGCGGATTACATCACGATGAATTTTCCCCTGGTCGAGCAGATCCCAGAGGCCGGTATTGATCTGAGAGAAATTGAAGAGAAAGGTTTCTATTTCGGCAGACCCTATTTTATGTAATTCATAACTCTGGTATAACTCCCGCAATGCTTCGGCTGAATTGGTTTCGTAATCCCACAGGGTATGGTCGAGGTCAAATAAAACACATTTGTAATTTTTCATTATCGCTGGCTCAGGGGTTTCATCTTTAATTTGTTGAGTGTGAGCTCACGGTTGACGTAGAGGTTATTAAAAATCTGCTGATCTTTTTGGAGCACCGGGTCTCTGCGCAGAAACTGGAAGATTTGCTGAATAATATCCTGCACTTCATCTTTCACCTGGTAAAAAATCCACTGATTGAACTTGCGGGAAGTGAGAATACCCGAGTTTTTTAAATAAATCAGGTGGCGTGACGTTTTGGTCTGGGTGAACTCTAAAATATGTTCCAGATCGGTGATACACATCTCTCCATTGGTCATAATCAGGTTAAGAATCCGCAGGCGTGAAGTATCGGAGCAGGCCAGAAAAATCTGAGCGCCAGGGTCTATATTGAAATGTTTTAAACGCAAAAGAAACGGCTAAAATGGGATGTAAATGTAAGAAAACCGTCTGCAGAAATGGCAGCTTATAATTATTGGCTGAAACCAGTTGAATGTCTATCTTTAAAAAAAAATGAGGGCGTGAAGCGATTGAAATTCACCTTTTTTCTTGCCGTTTGCTTGCTTTGCTTTGGTGTAACGGGATTTTCACAAAACCAGAAGAGAGTAATCCAGCTCTCCGGAGTGGTGCTAAGCAGAGACAGTACCAGAGGACCTTTGCCTGGTGTCCACGTTTATGTTCCCAAAGCGGGGAGAGGCACCACGACCAATCGTGCCGGTTTCTTTTCCATGCCGGTGCTGGTTGGAGATAGTGTTGTCATCAGCTCCGTTGGTTTTGTAAGGCGCCATTATATTGTTCCCAATCATCATTCCGATTTGCTGACCATTGTAATCGAAATGCTGGAAGACACTACTACACTTCCTGAGGTGATTATTAGCCAGTTTCCTACCGAAGAAGTTTTTAAACAGGCTGTCCTTGCCCTGAATGTTCCGCTGGATGAAAAAGGAATCGATCCAAATAATCTCAATGCAGAGTTGCTGGCATTGATGCTGAAGACCACCCCTATGGATGGAAACGCCAACTATAAGTATTATATCGATCAGTATGCAGGGTCGGTGCGCGACCAGTTTCAGCCCCGAACGAATCCGTTCCTCAATCCCTTTAACTGGGCTCGCTTTTTCAGGGATCTGAAAAAGAATAAGAAGTAGAATAGATTTAACCTTTTGAATGAAGCAGAAGGCTGGGAAGGTTAATGATAAAAGATACTCCTTCACCCACTTTCGAGGAAACGTTTATTTTTCCTCCTATTTTCTCTATGGTTTCTTTCACGATGTACAGGCCGAGGCCTGCTCCTTCGCTTTGAATAGTTGCTCTGAAAAACATATCAAAGATCTTCACCAGGTATTCTTGTTCTATTCCTATTCCGTTATCTGAATAATAAATCGTAATACCCGTTTCGTAGGTCATTGCCTTTATCTCGATAATGGACTGTGCTTTACTAGGGTCGCGGTATTTAATGGAATTGGAAATCAGGTTATTGAAGATGATAGCAATGCGTAGCGGATCGGAATAAAAAGCAAAAGCCTCGTCCAGGTTAATTTGCTTTTCAATAGTATTTGATCCTGACATGTATTTCATTCTCTCAAAACTGTCTTCCAGAAGCCGGTTCAGATTGATTTTTTCGATGTGCATCTCTCCCCGTGAGTTGCGGGAGTAATCCAGTATTTCCTTCAGGGTATCATCCAGCTTTAAAATGCTCCGCTCCATCAACGAAAAATATTTATTTTCCGGTTGGCTGGTTTCTTTGTTTTCCATCTGGGCGATATTCAATAATCCCAGTACAGACATCAGTGGTGCTCTCAGGTTGTGCGAAATGCTGTACACAAAGCTGTCCAACTCCTGGTTGATTTTAACCAGCTCTTCATTTTGTTTTCGTAATGCTTTCTCTGCTTTTATTTTTTTGACTTCCAGCTTTTTCTGGTTCATCGTATGCTCGATAGCCATGGGCAGGCGTGCCAGGTTCGACTTCAGCACATAGTCATCGGCACCTTCTTTCAGACAGCTTACCGCAAACTCTTCGGAGACCGCTCCTGTTACCAGAATGAACGCAATGGCAGGATCATGCTTTTTGCATAACTTCAATGCCTCTACCGAATTGAATTGAGGCAGCGCATGATCAGACAGCACAATGTCTGGCTGGAAGTCGTTCAGTGCTTCGAGGAACTCTTCTTTGGTATCCACTTGCCTGCTGATAAAGCGGATATTCTCTTTGTTCAGCACTCTTTCAATCAGCCCCACATCGTCCGGAAGATCTTCCAGCATAAGGATTTTTAGTGTTTCTTCCATAATTCGTTTTCTCAACGCGGAGGCTGATTGAGCAATAACCAGAAGAAACCAATTTCGGATACGGCCTGTACAAACTTATCGAAGTCGACAGGTTTTACGATATAGGCATTCACACCAAGCTTATACGATTCAATGATGTCCCGTTCTTCTTTGGAAGAGGTAAGTACGACTACCGGAATGATTTTCTTTTCCGGATCAGATTTTACCTTTCTGAGCACTTCGATGCCATCTACTTTGGGCATTTTCAGATCAAGCAATATCAGCTTTGGGAGCTGACTAAGTTCTTTCGCAAAAAGGAAATTCAGCGCCTCTTCTCCATCCTGCAGATGCAGAAGGTGATTGGAAAGATTATGTTTTTTTAATGCCCGGATCGTCAGCCCCGCATCATCCGGATTGTCTTCCACCAAAAGAATCTCAACAACATTATTTTGCATAGCTTTTGTTTGTCATGTTCACGTGCAGTCCCAGGATAAAGCAGTACAAAAAATTACCCCCGAATCATTGACGACATTTTCCGTAAAGCCTTCCTTTAAGGTAAAGAATACGGCTGGTAGAAAAAGAAATATTACGTCCGAAAACATACGTTAAACTTACATTATCAGCCAAAGGAAAAGTTCCTTTGATTTAAACAACGCTGAAGCAGTTCGTTTTTATGATTTTTGCTATTATTGCAACCTTAAAATAAGTTCGGGATGTAGCGCAGCCCGGTTAGCGCATCACGTTAGGGACGTGGAGGTCGGATGTTCGAATCATCTCATCCCGACTTAAATAGTAAAGCCGTAAATCGAAAGATTTACGGCTTTTTTGTGCTTCAGTACGTATTTAAGAATTATTCAGATTTTAAATATCAGATCATCTTTCTTCATGCTGATGAAGATTGTCAGTTGAAAACATTCTATTCTGTTTCCTCTTTATAAAAGATAAATCCACCATGATATAAAACACCGTCCTTAAAGTCGCCTGTAGCGCTGAAGCCGGTATCGTCTTTATAGCTGATGTGGCTCCCCTCGATCCAGTATTTACCGGTGTAAGCACTTTTCAGTTTGCCGCGTGCCTCGTCATAATGGCCATTGGGTAATAATTCCTGCCGGATGTAGCCATCACCAGTCACCCACATGCCGAGATAGGATTTACTTTCTTCGTCCGTGATTTCCGCCACGGGCGATTGATGTTTCGTATTCATTCCTTCTGATTTAAAGGTGTAATAAAAAGCATCCCTGCATTTCTCTTTAGGATTGAGGGATGCTTTCTTTTTTGTTTAGTTATCGAAGCTGGTAGCGGTGGCTTGCGCCCTGAAGGCGGACATGTCTTTTTGTACTGCTTCCATTCGTTGTGTGGCCAGGTCATAAGCATCCTGCCCTATAAACAGATGCAACGGGGCGTCTTTGCTTTCTGCTACTTTAATAAGGAGCGCCATTGCTTTTTCAGGATCACCGTTCTGATTTCCATTAATGCTGTTTTGATGAGCGGATTGTACTTCTCTCACATTATGGTATTCGGCAATCTCGTTTTTAGGAATATTCAGCGAAGTCTCCGTGAGGAAACTGGTACGGAAATACCCTGGCGATACAATGGTTACTTTAATGCCAAACGGTTTTACTTCTTCCGACAACGATTCTGAAAAACCCTGTACGGCAAACTTCGTAGCACAATAGATGCCAAAGCCGGGGAACGTACCCGTAAATCCTCCGATGGAGGAAATATTGAAGATATGCCCGGATCGTTGCGCGCGGAGATGAGGAAGCACCTGGCGCAATACATTCAGTGAGCCAAAAACATTGATATCGAAATTAGCACGCGCTTCTTCGTCACTCAATTCTTCGAGACTTCCCGTAAGGCCATAGCCCGCATTGTTCACCACCACATCGATGTTTCCGAAATGAGCAAGGGTATCGGCAATACTGCGGGCCACGCTGATCTCATTCTTCAGATCTGCCTCCAGGGGAAGGAACACGGAGGCATCCGCCTTAATGTTACTGCTTAATTCCGTTTTGTTTCTTGAAGTAGCCGCTACACGATGGCCTTCATGAATTAATTTTTTAGCGAGCGCAAGCCCAAGTCCTTTGGATGCACCTGTGATAAACCATACTTTGTTGTTCATTTTATTAATTGTTTAATAGAGGTGAAATAATCATACAGATAAGTAGTATGTGTTTTTTTGAAACCCGTTGACACCTGGTTCCTTGCCGTGGTCATTTTTTTTAAAAGGGATAGTCCTAATCCTTTGAAAGCGCCTGTTATGAGTTGTATTTTATTTTTCATCGTCTTCTTTGATTTTGATACTTCAAAGGTGAGGAGGTAATGGGATGGCTTTATTGCGACTTTGAAACCAATGCTTGCATAAATCAAACAGAAATGATTCATGCATTAAATACAGTGATGGAATAAGAGGCTAAAGCACCGGGCAGAGCGAATGCTTCTTTACAACAATCAGAGTGAAGGCAAACAGAATTTATTACAAGAGATAGGTAAGCCCGGAAGGTTGTCCCTGATTAAGTCTTGTGAATTTTGGTAATGAGATGAATGAGTTCTACGAGGTAGGTTTTTTGTAATTCCTGTGAGAAGAGATAATCAGATCTTTTTTCGTCATAAAGTTTTTTAAAGATAACTGCAACCTCATTGTCTTGCCTGGAAGTCAGGTGAGTTTCTAAAAACCACGGTTGATTTGTTTTTTTGGAACCCGCGACAACAGGTAAAGAACGAATATGCTGTAGCGTGTTTTCAGGAAGAAAATCTTTATTGAAAATGAACAGCAGTTCGGAAGCAATTTGTCGGGAGCAGTGCCCCATGAAATACAAGTCTTCAATAAGCGTAAGGAAAATCATAGCCTGCCATTCATGCGATTCGGTAATAGCATTCTTATTTTCTGAAAGCAGAAGGCGCCACACTGGTCTGCTTCTTAAAGAAGTGATTAAAATGTGCAGGCTCTTCAAAGCCAAGGCAGTAACTGATCTCGGAAATATTCCAGTTAGTATGTTTTAGTAAAGCCTTTGCTTCACCCGTAAGCCGTTCAAAAATATGCTCGGTTGTTGTTTTGCCTGTAGTCAACCGGATGGCACGGTTGAGGTGATTGACATGCACCGATAAATGTTCAGCAAAATCTTTGGCCGAACGCAAAGCAAATCGCTGTGAGGGGGATTCAATCGGAAATTGCCTTTCCAGCAATTCGGCAAAGACCGAAGTGATGCGTGCGTTGGCATCGGTATGCAAATGCAATGTTTCTGTTGGCTGAATCTTTAATGCATAGTGAACCATTTCCATGATGTAGTTGGTAATCAGGTCGTATTTATACACGTACTCCGATCCGATCTCCTCCAGCATTTTTTCGAAGACACTGCCAATGTATTTGTCCTGTGTCTTGTTTAATGTATAGCTGGGCTTATTGCCCGGTACGAACATAGGCAAATCTTTGATGCCACCTCTTAACCGTTCTGTAAAGAAAGACTCTTTGAAAATACAGAAGTATCCATCCGGGATGCCGGACAATGATTCAAATTTGTAGGGCACACTCGGATTAAAGAAAATTAACGTGGTGCCAGATACTTCGAGGCTTTTGTCTGAATAGTGGTAAGCATGCCTGCCCCGGATCAGGGCAATTTTATAGTAATCTCTCCGTGTATAGCTCACGGGTTGCTTGCCAGGTCCCATACAGTCTTTCATGCGAAATACGTTGAAGTGCCCGATATCTTTTTTAAGATTATCGGGTATCCAGGAAAATTTCTGCTGATAAAAATCCTCAAGCGTTTCTGTTTTTGCCATACACAAAAGTAGCCTGCAAGGTGACGCTCTCCTTGCACGATTCAAAGGAATACTTGTAAAATTCAAACAATGAGTTTTCGGGTGAGGTGCCCAGGTGAATTAAAAACAAAAACCAGGACCGCTCATAGCAGCCTGGTTTTGTATTGAAGAACCATCGATCGTTTTTAAAGTTGCTCTATTTCCTTACGGATATCTTCTTTTGTTTTTCCTAATTTTTTCTGAAGACGTCCCAGCATCTCATCATCTTTACCTTCTGTGAAGACAAGATCATCATCGGTAAGCTCACCATATTTCTGTTTCAGCTTTCCCTTCAATTCATTCCAATTTCCTTTTACTTTAAGCGTTGTCATGACCGTTGAATTTAGATTAACATTCATTTGCCTTACTAATTAAAAATCGAATGCCAGCTTTCTTCCAGGTTCCTGTTGCAAAAAGACCTCAACTCAGGTATCGAAGCGGATTGGGTAGTTTGCTACTCAGTGACATTGAATATACTCTCCTCATTTCTAAAGTAGACAAAACTTTAATCACTGATGATCATTTATTTCATTTAAATTGGATACTTCTAACCCCCTTATTCCAATATGGACAAACCAGCTATACTTATTAATAAAAATGGAAAACTTCAGGGCTCCACCCTACTGATCAGCGGGAAATAAAAGAGCATTTACTTTTTTGCATGACAGTGATGAATGTATATGGCAGGAGATTGAAAGTGCTTCGAAATAATTGACCATGGATCTAAATCCGTTTCTGCAACCACTGGCTGGTGCAATTGGTATTGCCGCCTATATCGTTGTCATTGTTGGCATACTGAAAACAAAAATAGAGCAGAGCTTTGCTGCATTTATGCTTTGGGCGATGCTCGATATTATTGCGACAGTAACCACCATTATGCAGGATGGTAATTACTGGTTGCCATTGTCTAATGCGTTCGGATCATCCATCATCACCATTTTACTTATCATAAAAAAGCAGGTGTCATGGTCGCGCGTGGAAACATTGACTGCTATTCTTGTGGCCGTATGCCTTGTCATCTGGTACATCGCAGGAGAAAAAGCAGGTATGATCGCAAGCAGCCTCGCAGTAGTGATTGCCAGCGTGCCCCAGATGGCAGATACTTTCCGAAAACCGGAAGCAACACCTGCCAGTGCCTATATCATTTTCCTGTTTGCCAATATCGTTTCCTTTGTTGCTGGCAAATCGTGGACGGTGGAAGAACGGTTTTATCCGGCCTGCTCCATCTTTTTATGCCTGGTGATTGTTGTGTTCACAATGAGAAAAAAAAACAGGCATCCGATGTCCGGGTGAAGACTTTCTCCCTGTATTCTTGTAGTGATTTATATAACTCTTCTATAATCCGGATAATTGGGATCATTGATGGTTGTTGAGGATATTTGACGCAATAATAATCCATGAAGCTCACTAAACTTTTCAACCATTTTTTTGAAAGCGAGAAAGCAGGAGGTCTTGTCCTGGTGTTTGTCACGTTGATCTCGCTGATCATTTCGAACTCGCCCTGGCAGGCCGATTACCTTTCATTCTGGAATATTAATTTCAATGGACACAGTCTCACGCATTGGATCAATGACGGGCTGATGACCATCTTCTTCCTGCTCATCGGTCTTGAACTGGAGCGTGAAGTTTATCAGGGCGAATTGTCGAATATAAAAAATGCTGCATTACCGATTATGGGCGCCCTTGGCGGGATGGTAGTGCCTGCCGGACTTTATTTAATGTTTAACTATGGAACGGATGCTCAATCGGGGGCCGGTATACCTATGGCTACTGATATTGCTTTTGCTATCGGTATTTTGTCGTTGCTCGGCAACCGTGTTCCTGTGTCATTAAAAGTATTTCTTACGGCACTGGCTGTAATCGATGATCTGGGTGCTATCCTCATCATTGCATTATTTTATACATCATCGCTGGAATGGAGTAGTTTATTTATTGCGCTGGGTATCTTTGTTTTCCTGTTAATTCTAAACCGTCTTAAAGTACGCAACCTGATACCGTATCTTATCGGTGGTGTAGTGATGTGGTACTTTATGCTGCATTCGGGTGTACATGCCACCATCACCGGAGTGCTGCTGGCTTTTGCTATCCCGTTCGGCAACGGAGACGAAAAGTCAACCTCTTATATTCTTCAGCACGTTTTACATAAACCTGTTGCGTTTTTTATTCTTCCCTTGTTTGCTGCTGCCAATACCTGCATTACCATGGACGATCAATGGATGAGCAGCCTCACACATACCAGTAGCCTGGGGATTATATCCGGTCTTGTAGTGGGCAAGCCCTTAGGAATCTGGCTCTTTTCATTTATAGGAGTAAGCGCAGGGCTTTGTGCATTGCCTTCCGATCTGAAGTGGAGAAATATACTTGGCGCGGGTTTACTGGGAGGTATTGGTTTTACCATGTCCATCTTTATCACCCTGCTCGCTTTCGATGATGGCGCAATGATTACTCATTCCAAGATGGCGATTTTGGTTGCTTCTTTGGTGGCAGGAGGAGCGGGATTTTTATTTTTGAAGTTTACTTTGAAGGAAGCACCTATGAAATAATAGAAAGTGATAAGGAATGGTTTGATATTAAAGTGCATACACTTCACTATCGTTTTACGAAAGGATGTAAAGAACGATTTGTTTCTTTAGAAAGTGATACGATTTACAAGTACAAAGAAGGTAAGTATAGGGAATGGAAACAGTAAATCGGATGATATCACCGATGAGATGTTTGTTTGCTGTAACGATAAATTTGTATCTGCCTTTAACAGGAAGCAATGATACGGTAAGTACGGCCGGCTTGCAGATTAATTCTTCTGTTTAAGAATAGGTTTATTTAAATAGAAGAAAAATGAATAACCTTATCTCTTCACAATAACACGAAGCGTAGAAACACTTCCATCCAGCACCACTTTAACCAGGTAGACCCCCGAAGCAAGGGAGGAGGAATCGATGGTGATCCTGGAAGGATCAGCTGTAATGGGTACACGCTGGTCTACACCTAATGCATTCAGCAACGAAGCAGTACCTGCGGTTTGTCCATTCAGGTCAATGTAAATGAAGTTATCCGCAGGATTGGGATAAGCCACGATAGCATGCAGCTGATCATTCAGAATCATACGCACTTCTGAATAGGCGCTGGTTCCATCAAAATCAACCTGCTTCAGGCGATAATATACCTTTCCCAGGGGAACGGAGTTATCTTTAGTGGCATAGTTTTGCCTTTCATTGGTAGTGCCGGCTCCCTTGATTCGTTTCTTTAATGATTGAAAGAGAATGCCATCCACAGAACGTTCTATCTCGAAATAATCGTTGTTCGTTTCGTTGAGTGTGCTCCAGACCAGATCTGCCGTACCGCCCTTATTCAGCGTACAGGTAAAATCGATCAGTGAGATAGGCAAGGGATTGTTTGCATTGGAAGAGGCAATCGTGAAAGGGCCGAATACCGATACCAAAGGTGAAGCGGCACTGGTTACCGTACCCGCTGTTGTATTTCCTGTTGTTCCGCTGGTTCCCCAGTCTTTCCAGGCAGTACCATTCCATCCGGCCACCCGCAGGCTGGTTAAATCCGTAATGCCACCGGAAGTGCTTGCCCAGCTTAGCCCCACCATTACATTTGAAGTACCGGCTGTCCGGTTCAGCATCCAGTATTCCGATCCGCCAACATGATCGAGCGATGGATCTTTGGAAGCACGTGAATAAGTAGGATTGGGATCGGTATAAAAATATTGCGCGGTGTAGCTATCGGTAGCAACAGATGGTGCCGAAATGGAAATGGGCCGGTAAAAACCACTTTTACCAACAGGGAAAGTAAACGCATTGGTTCCGTCTTTCTGGACAGCGCCTTCTACATAGCTTGTATTGCTCGCTCCTGTAGCCGTGGCGCCATTTAGAAATTCCAGGGTAGCGGTAGGAATAATAATACCATTTGTAAAATTGAGATCGTGACTGATCTGCTGAGTGATATAGGTAAGTGTGAGTGTTGCGGCACCTGTTTTATTGACCACCAGATTGTAAAACGTTTCTGCGATACCACTGGTGATCGAGGTATTGGTGGCTCCTTTGAAAGTGACCGAGCCGGTACTGGAAGTGTACGATCCGCTGTTGTTCCAGTCGCCATATACATCCAGGTTATTGGAGCCGGAAGTCGTGAGCGAAGCCGCGGCTATTGAGTTAGTGAAAGCCGAGGCAGCCACTCCTGCATTGATGGTGATGTTGCGGCATTGTGCGCCTGCACTGCCAATGGCAGGCATAAATTTAGCTCCTGAAGGAATCAATGCATCCGTAGTGGAAGCAGGGATGCCGCCACACCAGTTGCTGGCATCCAACCAGTCGGTACTTACACCGCCAATCCATGTGGACTGACCTGCGGGTGGTGTCAAGTTGGTGAATAGTACTTGCAGGTACGACCCACCGCCATTTTGTTTCAGTTGCCATTCTACTTTCGATGTGCTGCTCAAAGGTCCGGTCCAGATATTTGTATGATTATCACAACACCCATTGACATGTGAAGCTACCTGTACTCCATCGATAAATAAAAGAAAGTCATCATCATGAGCGGGAACATCGAGCTGATAAAGGCCACAGGCAAAGCCCGATCTCCTGAAACTAAGGCTGATGGTGTTATTATTCATGGTACAGCCCACCCATGCCGCACCATTAGTTGCATTGGCGGTAGCCGGTGATGTACCATCGGCCCAGCGTGTTCGTGTATCAAAGCTATACGTATTCGGTGCAGCGGCCGATCCATTCTCAGTGTAGTACCCTCTGTAATTCGTTCCGATTGTCTGGGAGTCGAATCCATACACATTCCAGGTAGTGGTAGGAAAAGTGGATATAGGAGGAACGTTAATGGTGATGGTGACGGTGGCCGTTTTCATATTGCACCCTGTAAAGCCGGATATTGTATAGGTCGTAGTTTGTGTTGGTGTTGCTGTCACCTGGTATCCTGTAGTGGCGCTGAGTCCTCCGGCAGTTCCTGTATCTGCAGACCAAAGATAAGTGGCCGCGCCCGAAGCGGTTAATGTATATGTGTTGGCAGGGCAATCACTAACTAATGTATTGGGAGATACGCTGACAGTAGTAGTTGCAACAGGATCTACTGTGATTGGAGCGGAATAATTTGCAGTACACAAAGTAACCGGATCCGTAATTGTAACAATATAATTACCTGAATTGACGGGAGCCACATACACAGTTGGATTGGTGGAGGCAGTGATGATCGTGCTGCCGGTATTGTTCGAATCGGGTGCCCAGCTGTACGAAACTCCTGCTACCGGTGAGGAGGCATTCAGAATAACAAAGTTGCCGGCACATACCACAGAGGGTGTGTTGGCCGTGACAGCAGGTGTAGCTGAGGGTGCAATGTTGACTGCCAGGTATCCCGCCCCTGCCGTATTAATAAGTCGTACTTCGACATTGCTGGAGGATCCCAGGAAGCCAGTCCACACATTTGTATGGGCATCGCCATACCCGATATGTTCAAACACCTTGGAGTTATTGATGAACAAGGCCACATCATCATCGTGCTGGGGAATATCAATCTGATAATAACCACAGCTGAAATTAGTTCGCTTGTAGCTTACTATATAGTTGTTGCCCGAAATGGTACCACATCCGGAAAAGGCTGTACCGGAGGCGGCATTCGCATTGGAAGGGGTGTCATTGTTGGCCCATCGTGTCTGGGTATCAAAACTCAGGTTGTTTTCGGTAAAATATCCATAATAATTGGCCCCGATTGTATTGGAGTTGAACCCGTAAGCATTCCAGACCCCGTTGCCAAATACGGCAGGATCACCAGGAGGTGTATTGGTAACGACAGAAACGGTATTGGAATAAATCGTGATGCTTCCGTTAGTGGCCGATCTTCTGAAATAACGGGTGCCAATAGTTGTGTACGAGGGTACATCGTAGACGTTTGATGTAGCTCCGCTAACAGGAGTCCATGTAAACTGATCGGTAGATTCTTCCCATTGATACAACGTTGATCCCGAACAAAAGGAAGCGTTACTGGCACTAGTAAATGCGGCCGGATCAAAAGGAGCCGATTGACAAAGGAGCTGACTGGTGCCTATTGCCCCGGGCCCGTTTGTATTGCCCGCTGCCGGAGCATACGTGAATGACACACGGTTTGCCATTCCGTTTTCGTAATAGTCAAACACCAGGTCATGATTGCCTTCAGTAAGTGTTGTAGTGACTGACGTAGTTTGATAGCCGTGGTCACTGTAATCATTAATCAGGTAAGGTCCTCCGTCAATGCTTAGCCGGACGCCATCATCACCTCCGATGGTAAAGGTATAATCGCCACAGGTAAAGGCTTTCGTCATTTTAAACCGGACTGTAAAACCCTCAGTGGTTATGGCACATCCATTAATGGCAAAGCTGCATGAAGCGCCACAAAAGCTTTCATCAAAGGTGGAAAGCTCGTTAAAATAGCCGTAGTAATTAGGCGTGCTGAAATCATCGGCAGCCTGGTAGGCATATCCGATCCAGTAATTATTGCCGAAAGTAGTCTGATCCCCGGAAGGTGTGGCGCATTGGCTATATCCGGCATAAACTGCCGAAAGGATCAAAAAAATGATTAAAAGCCTTCCAAACAATGATTTTTTCATCCTGATGAAGAGATTGCTGGCTATTATTGACTTAATATAGACTCACCCTAAAGGTAATCTTTAGTAAAGATACTTTAACTAATGTTATCAGGTATAAGGTTTAATTGATTCCTGCTCAGACCAGGAAATCCAGCAACCCTTCTCTCACTTCCATTTTTATCTTCTTTGATTTTTTAACAGGAATCAGCTCATCATCGGCATGAAGCAGGCCGCCCGACCAGGCAAGCTCTACTTTTTTGGCAGGCAAAACGGTATGAAAAAAAGGCTCATCTTTTCCATTTTCAAGACGATGCAGGATGTAGTTGGCAAGCGGTTCGCGTTGCTGTTCGGTAATCAGCAGTACTTCCATCTGGCCGTCACACGGATCAGACATGGGTGTCAGGTTCAGATTAGGACCGATAGAGTGAACATTCATGATTTCTACCATCAGGTATTCTCCGGAATGATCAACACCATCTATTTTTATTTTGCAATACCGGGCACGATAAGTAAGAATAATCTCGTAGAGAAACTGTAGCGCAGTACGAATCTCTTCTTCCGGATTATCTGATTTCTTTACCCGGTCTTTCATCTCACGCATCAGTCGTGGAAATACACCGAAACCAAATCCCTCCATAAAAAACCTGGTCTGCCTCAGGTTATAGATTCTTCCGATATCCATCCTGCGGATATTTTTATTTTTCCAGGTGGAGATAATCTCTTCTGTACTGCCCTTGATACCAAGTGTGCGTGCAATGTTATTGGCCGTTCCGAGCGGAATTAACCCGATGGGAAATCGTTTATCCATCAGCTTTCTGTCAAGTAAATGGCGTGCTAATTTTCGTACTGTTCCATCTCCTCCGGCTATGGCTATAAAGTCGATCGAATACGGAATGGATTCTTCCCAGGCATTTTCTTTTGTGGAAGAATAACTACACTCAAATTTTTCAGCTTCCAGTTTCGAAATAAGGTTTTTCCTTGAATGCTCGGCTTCACCGGCTCCCGGGTTATGCAATAGCTTGACGGATTTCATTTTATGTGGGACAGTACGTTTGCTGAGTGTAAAAATTCATACCACTGACAAAGTATGGAATAACATTTTACAGGTCCATCAGGGTACAATTACTCATCCATAACCAAAAATGAATATACTAATCACTAATGACGATGGCATCTACAGCCCGGGCATAGCGGCTTTAGCCAGGATTGCTTCCTCGTTTGGCAATGTGCGTGTGGTAGCACCGGACGTTGAACAATCTTCCATGGGCCAGGCCATTACTGCATCGCGGCCATTATGGTATAAAAAGTCGCCTATCAATTTTGAAAATAGCGTGGAGGCTTTTCGTGTGAACGGAACACCATCCGATTGCGTGGCATTGGGTGCGTACCTGTGGGAAAAGATAGATGTCGTGCTAAGCGGAATTAATATGGGAGCTAACCTCGGTAACTCCATGTGGCATTCGGGTACGCTGGCAGGAGCAAAGCAGGCGGTGCTGCTGGGCATGAAAGGAATTGCATTGAGCACACCTGCCGGAGATACAGAGCCTGACTTTAAAGCGCTGGAGTCTTTCGTGCAGAAGACACTGTCATTGCTATTGGAAAATAAAGAAGTGAACCTCACGAATGTGAACTTTCCTCAAAAGCCCAAAGGAATAAAATGGACCAGGCAGGCGGTTCAGCAATACGATGGTATAGTAGTGCCGGGCACCGACCCTAAAGGACGAAAGAACTATTGGTTTACTGTAATGCCCCTTAATCCTGCGGAAGAAGGAACAGACCGGTGGGCGGTAGAGGAAGGCTATGTTTCTGTTACACCGCTCCGGTTGGATCTGACAAACGAAAAAGATCTGGTAGCCGCACTGACAAGGCAGCCTGTAATCTGGCCCTGATAGAGTTGATCTCCATTGAAGCGTAAATGGAGTTTAATCAATCGGTTTGGATTTTCTATTCCGCGTTTTTCGAATGCGAAATTGCTCTATCTTACACGTGTCTAATCGGGTTCTATGCGTGTATTCCTTTCTGCCTGGCTGTGCTTTATTCCTGCTCTTGCGTTTGCCTTGCCCGATACCGATAGCCTGCTTCATCAGCTTAATGCAGCCATAGAAAAAAGGGAAACGTACCTGAATGAAAAGCTGGCGCGGATTGAAAAATTCAAGAAGGAAGCAGAATTGATAAAAGAGACGGACCGGTATAGCAGTTATCTGAAGATCTACGAAGAGTATAAATCATTTATCTACGACTCGGCATTTCTGTATGCCAATAAACTCCAGCACATCGCTTATGAATTGAAGGATCCTGTAAAGATTGCCAACACAAAGATCAAGCTGAGCTTTGTATTGGTATCGTCAGGTTTGTTTAATGAAGCATTGGATACCCTTCGCACCGTGAAGCCCCCTGCATTGCCGGACAGCATCCAAAGTGATTATTATTATCTCATGGCACGCACTGCCTATGATCTGGCGGATTTTAACCGCGATGATTTTTACAGTGTACAGTATTCCCAGCGGGGACATGCCTATATCGATTCGGCTATTTCTTTAACGTCCGTGCATTCATCGCACTATTACCTGTTGCGTGGGTTGAAAAATGTGCGCCAGCGGAATATGAAAGAGGCGCAGCACGCTTTTGAGAAAATGATTGGCGACTATACTCTTTCCGATGCTGACTTTGCCGTAGCCGCCAGCACCCTTAGTTTCATCTACCTGTATTCCAGCCAGCCCGTAAAAGCAAAAGACATGCTGCTGCGTGCGGCCACTGCCGATATGCGCTCGTCTACCAAAGAAACACTGGCCACATTAAACCTGGCCGATATGCTGTACAAGGAAGGCGATATTGATAATGCCTACAAGTTTGTGAAGATCGCGATGGAAGATGCCAATTTTTACGGAGCACGTCACCGGAAAATACAGGTAGCCGCAGTGTTTCCCATTATTGAAGGCCGGCAGCTAAGCCTCGTAGAGTCGAAACGAAAGATGCTGCTGTTGTATTCATCAGTGATTACGCTGCTCACCCTTGTAACCATTACCTTCGCCATTATTATTTACAAGCAGTTTAAGAATCTGCGCGAAGCAAAAAGAGTCATCTCGCAGGCCAATGATATTCTTACTATCACTAACCATCAGCTGGAAGATGCCAACAAAATAAAGGAGGAATACATCTGGTATTATTTCAACACTACGGCCGACTACATCAATAAGCTGGATACGCTCAAAAAGTCCATGGAGATGAAGCTGATGACTAAGAAGCTGGACGACCTGCGTTTTACTGTAGAAAGCATCAACATTAAAAAGGAACGGGAAGATCTGTACCACAACTTCGACATGGTGTTTCTTAAGCTCTTCCCCGATTTTGTTACCGTTTTCAATTCCTTCTTTAAGGAAGAAGACCGGATTGTTTTAAAGGAAGGGCAGCTTTTAAATACGGAGCTCCGCATCTTCGCCCTTTTCCGTATGGGCATCCATGACAATGAGAAAATTGCCAAAATCCTCGACTATTCAGTCACCACTATATATACCTACAAAACCCGTGTACGAAGTAAATCGGTGTTGCCCAACGAAGAGTTCGATCGCCAGATCATGACCATCCGGGCCATATAATCACGCTCAAAATACTCCGATACGGTTAAGATTTTCTGCCAGCGGTGCTTCAGATAATGAATTGACAGGTAGCACCTTACTGCTATCAGCGCCTTACTTTTTTCTTGATTTTTCTAAGATTTGTTGAACCCGCTACAGGCTCGTTATTCCTTTGCACCTGTTCCGCAAACGTTTGTTTGAGTGCCTTACAGGTATTCAACCGTTCGCGGTGATTGACTTACCAAACTTTATTTTTTATGACAAAACTCTATTGGTTCTCAGGCAGAAGTGTGCTGGTGGTGCTCTGTTTTCTGGCCACCCAGGCCTGGTCGCAAAGTCGCAGCATCAGCGGAAAAGTGACTTCTTCGGACGACAGCAACCCGATCCCGGGGGTAAGTATCCTCGAAAAAGGCACCAGCAATGGTACCGTTACCGATGCGGAAGGGAATTTCGGCATACAGGTAAAAGAGAGCGCAATCCTGGTGTTTTCTTTTGTGGGGTATACCTCGCAGGAAGTAGCAGCGGGAAATCAGAATACACTTTCCATCTCATTAGCTCCGGACATTACAGAACTGAGTGAAGTTGTAGTAGTTGGTTATGGTACAGTAAAGAAGGCCGATGCGACAGGATCTGTTGCTGTAGTAGATTCCAAAACATTTAACCGTGGGGTGGTGACCTCACCACAGGAATTGATCATGGGTAAAACAGCCGGTGTGTCAGTTACTACTACCAGTGGCGCTCCGGGCAATGCTTCAACTATTCGTATTCGCGGAGGTTCTTCGTTAAGTGCAAGTAATGATCCATTGATTGTTATTGATGGTGTTCCGATCAGTAACAGCAACCTGGGTGGATCGCCCAACATACTGGCTACACTTAATCCTAACGATATCGAAACTTTTACCGTATTGAAAGACGCTTCGGCTACAGCGATCTATGGGTTGAGAGCATCCAATGGGGTAATCATTATTACTACCAAACGCGGAGGTAAAGATTTTAAAATAAACTATACCGTAACAGGAACCGCCTACACCGCACCTAAGAAAGTAAAAGTATTCAGTGGTGATGAGTTTCGCACATTGGTAAATGAACAATATCCCAATACTCCTGCCGTAACCGGGTTGCTTGGAGCAGCCAGTACCGACTGGCAAAAAGAAATTTACAAAGACGTAGCCATCGGTCAGGATCATAACCTGAGCATATCGGGCACGGCATTGAAAACACCCTATCGTGTTTCGGTAGGGTATAATGATACCGATGGGATATTGAAGACGTATAATTTTAAAAGAACAACGGCTTCCATCGGCCTCGATCCTGTGTTGCTGAACAATTCCCTGAAGATGAGCATCAACGTAAAGGGAATGTATAATACTAACAACTTTGCCGAGCAGGGTGCAATCGGTAATGCCATTGCGTACGATCCTACCAGACCGGTTTATAATGATAACACCCGCTGGAGGGGTTACACTACCTGGACGACAGGAGGGATCAATGGAAATAGCATCAACCTGGCACCGGCTAACCCGGTAGCACAGCTGGCGCTTACAGACAATACTTCTACTGTAAAAAGAAGCATCGGTAATGTGAAGCTGGATTATGAAGTGCCTTTCCTTAAAGAGCTCCATGTTAACCTCAACCTGGGTTATGATTACTCACAGACGGATGGGCATAACAATGCAAAGGACAGCACACAATGGGTATATCTTCCTACGGTAGCGGGTGGCCGTTTGAATCCGTATGAAGCGACTGCAAAAAATCAACTGCTTGATTTCTATCTGAACTATAACAAAGAGCTGAAGTCGATTGACAGCAGGGTCGATTTTACCGGTGGCTATTCATGGGCTCATTTTTATAGCTCGGGCAGCGACTCTACCATGAATCAAAGAGGTGAAGGAGCTACCCGCGTTAACATTTATAAAACAGAATACTACCTGCTTTCTTTCTTCGGAAGGCTGAACTACACCTTCAAAGATAAGTACCTCGTTACGGCCACATTGCGTGACGATGCCACCTCACGTTTTGCCAAAGATGTACGCTGGGGCCTTTTTCCTTCCGTATCAGTAGGCTGGAAAATCAAGGAAGAACAATTTCTCAGCAGTGTGGATATGATCTCCGATTTGAAGTTACGTGCAGGATACGGAGTTACCGGGCAGCAGGATATTTCGGGTAATGATTATCCGTATATCCCCAGCTATACCATCAGCGATAATGCCGCCCGTTATCCTTTTGGAAACACTTATTATAATACATTAAGACCGGATGCCTACAATGCAGGTATCAAATGGGAAACCACTTCAACACTGAATGCGGGTTTTGATTTCGGATTCTTCAAGAACATCCTCACCGGTTCTATTGATGTGTACGAAAAGAAATCCACTGACCTGATCTCCTACATTCCTCCGGCACAGGGTACCAATTTCGGGAACAGTGTGATCAGTAATGTGGGTAGCATCACCAACAAGGGTATTGAATTAAATGTCAACGCAGAAATCATTTCCACCGATGATCTTCAGTGGACGCTGGGTTATAACATCACTTATAATAATAACAAGGTGACCAAATTAAATCTGAATGACGATCCTAATTATTATGTTCCGGTAGGTGGTATAGGCGGTACTACTTCGGGTACCATTCAGGCGCAAAAAGTAGGTTACTCGCGTAATTCGTTTTATGTCTATCAGCAGGTCTACGATGCCAATGGCAAACCGGTGGAAGATGTATATGTCGATCGCAATAACGATGGAATTATTAACACCAGCGACTTATATGTCTATAAGAAGCCGGATGCCAATGTGTATATGGGAATCAACTCCCGCATGAATTATAAAATGTGGGACTTCAACTTCTCCGGTCGTGCCAGCATAGGAAATTATGTGTATAACAATGTGGCGTCCAACAGCACGTACCGCTCGCTTTACAATTCCATGGACTACCTGAGCAACGTGAGCAAGCTGGCGAATGATACAAAGTTTACTACGGCATTGAATACCCGCTTCTCCGATTACTATGTAGAGAATGCTTCCTTCTTCCGTATGGATAACATCAACCTCGGCTACAGCTTTAAAAATCTGTACAAAGAGAAGTTGAATATACGCGTGGGAGCCGGTGTGCAGAATGTGTTTGTCATCACCAAGTACAAAGGCCTTGATCCGGAAATCTCCGGTGGGCTGGACAACAACTTCTTCCCGCGCACACGCTCTTACTTCCTTAGCCTGAACTGTCAATTTTAAAATAGCATGACGATGAACCGATATAAAATTTTTGCATTGATGATCGTTGCTGCAGCAACGATGCTCACCTCGTGTGTGAACGACTTGGATACAGAGCCGTTGAACCCGCGGATTTCTACCGCGGCATCGATCTATAAAGATCCTGCCGCTTACAAGCAATTACTGGCGAAACTCTATGCCGCGATGACCCAAACCGGGCAACGTGGTGAATACGGTCAGGCTGAAATATCGGCACCGGATGAAGGCACTACTTCTTTTATGCGCATGTACTGGAGCGCACAGGAGATCACTACCGATGAGTGCATCAGCGCCTGGGGTGATCCCGGATTAACCGAATACCATGGATTGAACTGGTCGGAGCAGAATGGATATATCCAGCTACTCTATCAGCGTATCTTCATTAACATTGCCTATTGCAACGAATACATTCGTGAAGTAACACCGCGCATTGATGGATTGTCGGCCAGCATGCAAGCCGATGTAAAGCAATATGTAGCGGAAGCCCGTTTTATGCGCGCGCTTTACTATTCTTTTGCCATGGACTTATGGGGTAATGTACCATTCGTAACCGAAGCTGATGCACCGGGCGCTTTCCTTCCTCAGCAAATATCCCGTACTGATCTTTTTGCTTATATCGAAACCGAGCTGAAAGACATACTGCCTGCTTTGGCACCGGCCGGAAAGAACGAATATGCACGTGCTGATCAGGCAGCCGCCTGGATGTTGCTGGCCAAAATTTATCTGAATGCGAAGGTGTACACCAACACCGATCGTTATTCCGATTGCATTACCTACTGCAACAACATTATTAACTCCGGAGTGTATTCCATCAACAGCAACAGCTACGCGGATTTATTCCTGGCCGATAATGACCGTCTGCGTAATGAAATCATTTTTCCGATTGCGGAAGATGGTAACAATGGAAGAAACTACGGTGGTGTTACGTTCATCATTCATGCTGCCGTAGGTGGCGCGATGGATGCGGATAATGAGTTTGGTATTGGCTCGGGAGGATGGTCAGGCAGTCGTCCGACTAATGCATTTGTAAAGAAGTTTGCGGATCCCAGCGGTGCTACTGACAAGCGTGCTATCTTCTACACCAAAGGACAAACTTTGGAGATCACTCAGCCTACGGTATTCACGCAAGGGTACCTGTGTGCGAAATTCAAGAACCTGACTTCTGGCGGAGCGAAAGGCCAGAACGCCACTTTCGTAGATACTGATTTTCCTTTGTTTCGTTTAGCCGATGTGTACCTCATGTATGCCGAAGCGGTAAAGCGCGGAGGCAGCGGTGGAGATCTGGGAACGGCTACTTCATTCATCAACCAGCTTAGAACAAGAGCTTATGGAAATGCATCGGGCGCTATCTCTTCTGCCGATCTTTCACTGCAGTTTATCCTGGACGAACGTGCGCGTGAATTATACTGGGAAGCACAACGCAGAACCGACCTGGTTCGCTTCGGTCAGTTTACCAGCGATACGTATTTATGGGATTGGAAAGGAAACGTGAAGGCAGGAGCAGGAAGCGATAGTCACTACAACCTCTTTCCGCTGCCGGCATCCGATCGCGCTATCAATACCAACCTCGTACAAAATCCCGGCTACTAATCTTTTACTACGATGAAAAAATTATCTTTAATTATATCCGTTCTTCTCCTCTTGCTGGTTGCGTGTGAGAAAGACGAAACCATGATCATGCTCAGTTCGGATGCCACTCCTCCGAAGATCACCAGCCAGGCCGCTGGGTTTACCCAGGAGATCACGCAGACCAACCTGGGCAGTGAATTGAAGTTCGACTGGAGTAAAACCGGTTATGGTGTAAGCACCGAAGTAACTTACACACTCCAGGTCGATTCGAAATGCAATACGTTTGCTGCCCCTGTTGTGATTGGAACGACTACGGCCACTACATTTTCCATTACACTGGATAACCTGAATGCCAGGCTGGTGAACGACCTGAAGATAGCGCCCCACCAGTTGTCACAATTGCAATTGCGGGTGATCTCCACCATCAATAATAATCACCTCACTATTTCGGATGCCGTGCCGGTAACCATTAAGCCGTGGAGCGACAAGCCCACTGCTTTATGGATGGGCGATAATTCAACAGCAGCTCCTTTTCTGTTCGCAACAAACGAATCCGTTTATGAAGGCTATGAATACATGGCTGCAGGCACTTCGTTCCGGTTTGCAACTAACCCTGTTTGTTCGGATGTTGTTTTTGGAGATGCCGGTTCAGGAAAACTCGTAGCAGGTGCTACTGCTGCCAGGATTACCGTAGCAGAGTCGGGCTACTATAAATTCAACGCAGACACCAAAGGTCTTACTTATGAAATCACCCCGATCGCTACCTGGGGAATGATTGGTACGGCTACTCCGGGAGGATGGGATGCATCAACACCATTGACTTATAATAAAGATAACGGGCTTTGGGAAACACAATTGGTTTTAACTACAGGCGCACTGAAGTTCAGAGCCAACGATGAGTGGGTAATTAACTATGGCACCAGTCACATCAATGCCTCTGAAGACAGCCTCGTGTTTGATGCGCCTGCCATTGATATTGCAGAGCAAGGTAACTACAAAGTAAGTCTTGACTTTACGCAGTCGAAAGCGCCTTATAAATACACTTATTCTGTTATCAAAACGGGTGATATTACCGAGCCTACCAAAGTATGGCTGCCAGGTAGCTACCAGAACTGGAGCCCGTCTACTGCACCTTTTATTTACGCGATCAATGGAAATGAATACGAGGGGTATCTAAATCTCACCACGGGTGCAGGATTTAAGTTTACAACCTCACCTGATTGGGATCACATTAACTATGGAGAAGCGGGAACAGGCAGAGTGGAGGCAGCGTCCGGAACAGGAGGCAGTATCATCACCGGTAATTTAACCACCGATGGGTTGAAAGATGGCGTGTCATTAAATGACCCTGCCTACTACCGTCTCAAAATCAATACAGCTAACCTTACTTATCGTATTGATAAAATCAGTTCATGGGGCCTCATTGGTACTTCCACCACGGGCGCATGGGATAATTCCACCGCCATGACCTACGATGCAACTAATAACGTGTGGAAGGTGACTGCCAATCTTGTTCCCGGTGCATTGAAATTCAGGGCAAACAATGCATGGGATATGAACTATGGTGTGGGAGATATCAATGCAACAGAGGGCAGCCTTGTATTCGATGCTGCTTCAGCAAACATATCCGAAGCTGGCAGCTATACGGTCATGCTGGACTTCAGCAAATCCAAAGCGCCTTATCAATATACCTATAGCATTAAAAAGAATTGATCAGCAGGCTCCCTCTTTAAAAGAGAAAGAGGGAGCCTTATTTTAAAATCGTATTGCCGGGTCATTTCTATTCTGAACAAACGATGGGTGATCGGAGCATTAACCAACATAAAGTTCCAATGAGTTTTATCATGATAAAGAAAATTTATTTTCTGGCCTTTGTTTTTTTCTCGTGTGGTGGAGGGGATGAGTCGACTGAGCCAGTTACTGTTGATCCGGATGTGCCAAAGCAATATGGCATTCCGTTTGCCGGTGTGCCGGATACACCCAATACAGTGCTCTATGAAGTGAACATTCGTGCCTATAGTAATGCCGGAAATTTTCAGGGCGTAATTGATCGCCTGGATAATATAAAGGCATTAGGTATCAACACCATCTGGCTCATGCCGATCTATCCGGTAGGCCAGTTGAAATCGGCAGGAGGATTAGGTTCTCCGTATGCAGTGCAGGATTATTTAAAAGTGAATACCGAGTTTGGCGACCTGGATAAGTTGCGCGAGCTGGTTCAGAAAGCGCATAACCGCAATATGGCAGTGATCCTCGATTGGGTAGCTAACCATACCGCGTGGGATAATCCGTGGATCGTCAACAAAGCCTGGTACACACAGGATGCTTCGGGTAACATTATCATTCCGCCAAATACCAACTGGCAGGATGTAGCGGAATTGAATTACTCCAATACCGATATGCGCAAAGCAATGATCAGCGCCATGAAGTACTGGGTGCTGGAAGCAAACATAGATGGCTTCCGTTGCGATGCAGTGGATTTTGTTCCTGCTGACTTCTGGAAACAGGCATTGGATGAATTGAAGACCGTGAAAGACAGGAAGCTGATCTTCCTCGCAGAAGGAGGGAAGCCCGAGAATTTCACAGCCGGTTTCCAGATGAATTATGCCTGGGATTTTTATACTAACCTGAAGCAGGTGTACAATGCCAATAAATCCGCCAGCTCTGTTTTTACAACTCATCTGGCAGAGTACAATAGCATTCCTGCCGGAGCAAAGAAACTTCGCTACACTACCAACCACGACTTGTCTGCATACGAAGGAACTCCGGTCACTAATTTCAATGGAATACCAGGGGCACTCTCTGCTTCGGTCATTACTATTTTTACCAGTGCCGTGCCGCTGGTGTACAGCAGCCAGGAAGTAGGGCAGACCAGCGCGCTTCCGTTTTTTACTAAAACTCCCATCGACTGGCTTGCTAACCAAAGCATGGAGAAGCAGTATGAGAAGCTGTTCAGCATCTATAACTCCACACCGGCTTTTATGAAAGGCACATTGAAGTCGTATCCCAGCGATGATTTTGTGGTATTCAAAAGAATCTATAACACCGAAGAATATCTTTTGATGGTGAATGTGCGAGGCACAAAAAAAGAATATGCGTTGGATAATGAATTGAAGAACACCGCATGGATCAATACCGTAGATGGAACATCTGTTTCCCTTTCCACCACGGTGTCGCTGGACGCATATCATTACCTGATTTTGAAAAAATAGTTTGACAGGTTAATCGTTTGATGAGAAAGAGCACCTGTAACAGGGTGCTTTTTTTGTTCATGTTTTTCATACCAGTTTGTTTAGTGTTTATTGTTTTGAGTGTATCACCTGCAGTGTGATATCACAAAACTATTATCCGAAGGATGAATGACATTGTTCACAAGGGTATGCAAAACCTTGCCGGGTCATGAACGCTTTAGAACCACGGAACACTTATACGTGCATGACTTCATCCATTCCCGGATTGAGAATACGTGTAAAACTATAACAGGACTTAATTCAAAACCTGTAAACTTATTTTAGGACGGGACACGGATTCGGGCGAAAGTGAGCGTCTTAGGGAAGACTTAGGTCATGCTTAGGGAAGAGTTGGCTGTAGCGGAGTGCGATTTACTTCTGATTATGCTTTCTTTAAACCCTGTCATGCCTTCTCTCTTTTTGGGAAAGACTACCAGTTAGGTGGGGAGAAGTTACCGGATGAGTAGCCAAAGCGTGAATAAACATTATTCACAAGCGTTGTGGTTTGGCAGACATGCAAAAGCGCACATGACTAAGAAAGGATTTGAGCAATTGGTGAGTCTTTGGATAATAGGATGGGAGGATTTAATTTGGAGGATAATAAAGGGCTATAGGACACTGGGTGTCTTATAGCGAGATGTTGGCAGCAACTAAATAAGTAAGTTGATGAAAGGAGCAATTGTTAGAGTATGTGCGTGGTTTACATTGATAATTTTTGCCCTGACTTCGATAGTAGGAATAGGAATGATATTCACGGAGAAGTTTAATGTCTCCGTACTCCCTGCTCCATTGCTGTGCCTGTTAATGTCTGCGACAGGATGGTATGCTAGAAAGTTTGGACGATTGGGATTTAGAACTCATGTATTTTCGAAAACAATAGCTGTAGTGTCATTGATCTTGGGAATTCTATTGTTAACATTATTTCCAATACTTTTTGCGAATTCATTTGGTTTTAGCGACTCCTGGTTGGCCATAAGAAATTTGCTAATACTATTTTTGCCAGTTGTAATATCAGCTATTGCGATTTTGACATCAAAGTCAGCCGAACTAAGGAATAACTTATAGAATTGAGACGCGTGGGTTGAACTGCTGCCAACAGTCACAAAAGGTATGTGCCATTGCGAGGTGTAGTGTAATTTGTAGTTTAGTTTTCTAATAACATTCGGTCACGTGGGACAGTTTCGGAATAGTGGAGTATATTAGTCGTTTCTTCATTTGCCCTCCAAGCCCACAACGTCACATACACAAACTCTGGCAACAATAAGCATGGGACGCATAAAACACATAATCACAACGACAATATTATTGACCCTCTTGACATTCTCGACAAGAGGACAAGGGATTGCTACAGTTAAGGGAATCGTTGTTGACAAAGGAGGTGACCCACTGGTTGGTTGTAACGTGATGATTAAAGGAACATCCACAGGGGTAGTGACGGACATTTGTGGCGAGTTTTCCATCGCTATTGGACCTGACGACTTTACGATAGTTTTTCACGACATGACTTACGAAGATCTAAGAGTCTTTGAGCAAGGACTGAAAAGAAACGAGATTACAGAGGACAAGATTATTTTTCAAATCGGTAGTGGAAAAGAGTATAACAAAGAATGTAAGAGGACAATTAACAAAAGACTGAAGAAATTTAGAATTAAGTAATGCTTACTGCTGATAAACACCGATCAGAGGCAAAAACCACGGATGGGAGAACTATGGCAGAAACAAGCCTTCTGATGAGAAACCATCTGGTCGCGATGAGAGAACAATGAGACATCATCTATACAACGATGAAAAAACATCTATAGCTACACGCCGGCTACACGAAGGAATGGTGACTGGATAATTAATTCAACTCCACATTAGCACCGAGGTAGCAAGGCATATGCCCTGCGATTTCTCACAATTTGACAGAATGCCAAAATAGAGAAATGGTAGCTTTTTGGTATTTAGTCTATAATTGGGAATTATGGAGTATTAATGATCCTTGTTTTTGATTCAATTTAGAGCATTTCGTACGCTGGCATATCCTTCGCCTACTATGTGAAAAACCAGCAACAATGAAAAACACAATCTTAATCACCGTCTTCGCACTTATAACACTTGCCAGCTTTGCTAACGCAAAACCAGAAGCTGTTCAGGTGCTTGCCGCCCGGATGAACACACTTTACCTGAAAGTAGAAAAAGATTTTACAGGATCAACTATTGAAATATTCAACGAAGCCGGTGAATTGATTGCTTCTGAACAAATAACTGAACGCAAGATATTGATCGACTTCGATATGGTTTGTAATGGTCTCTACACCATCAAAGTGAAAAAGAACAACGAAGAAACAGTATTGGATTATCATCATGTAGACAGCTCAATGACTCAGTCTGAACAACGGTCTTGCGATATCCTTATCATTCAGGGAATCTAATCATACAAACAATCTCTGTAACTTTTGCAATAACCTACTTACGATACCTTTCCCCTTAAATTACGTGGTCGTTCTTTAGCACACATCAGAAATAGATAGGGGATTAAATAAGCTATCTCATTCTAAAGAACTTTATAAATTCCTTTCCACTATTACGAATTGCCGCGCGTTTGTAACACGTGCTTTCCCAACACCAACATAGGCTTGATCAAATCCAATTTCACAAAGTTTCACGGAGAAGAGACTGAGTTTCACAGGGAAAAAGTATTTTGTGGATCTGTGTCTACCCTGTGTTCTTTGTGCAATAAACCTTCAGGAATTTCATCCTGCACTTCTTAAATTATAAGTTTTGCCTGAGGTCGGTATTATCACAGACATCAACTATTAAGTTTGCGGCTTCTCCCATCTATCGAGATTTTTGTTAGCTTTCGCCAATATGGAACATGGCATAGAGTTTTTCACAGCTACCTGTTTGAACTGACAGCCGTTGCTTATCACGCACCATGAAGATCATCTGTAGAACTCTGGTCGGTGATAACACTGACCAGAAGCAAAATTTTATTTAAAGAGAAATATAATTGAAGTCAAGGAAACTAACATATAATCAAAAATCAGCACTCGTTGTAGGGAGGAAAGTGCTAGATAGATTTTCAAGACTAATTATTTCATACACTCCTCAGTTGTTTCGTATTATTAATAACATTCCAACTCCTTGGGCATCTTGCATATTACTTAAATTTGGGAATCATAGGTTTTTAGTGACTGCAGCCCATGCTTTTTATGATTATGACAAAGCACTAAATCCTAAAGGTATTGGAATCACCGTTAATCAATCCATGTTATTTCCGTCCGGAAAAATGAAAATTACGGAATTGGTTTATGAACAAAATGATAAAATTGATATAGCAATAATTTATTTAAATGACCTCGAACAAATTAAACAGTTAGAGTCCGTCTACAAATTTTTAGATCTGAAAGAAGTGGCGTTTAATCATGCAATAATTCCTAATCAAAATTATTTAATAGTTGGCTATCCAGTAACAAAGACAGTGGTTTCAAAAAAATATATTGATCCAAAACCTTGTTCGTTTTTTAATAGGACCGCAAGTACAAACGTATACAAAAGCCTCAATGTTGATGAAGATTTAAGCGTCATTTTTGAATATCGCAAGAGGAAACAATTTAATATTACAAAAACTCAGATTACCCAGGGACCGAATCCAATTGGATTAAGCGGATGTGGGTTGTGGGATTTTAAAATATCTGACGGTACAAGACCAAAACCTTTAATCAGGCTTATGGCTATAATGTTTGAATGGGATAAAAACCGAAGTATTTTAATCGGAACGCGAACTAAATTTTTGTTTCCGATAATAGCCGCGTTCATAGCTTCAGATTCCGAAGCCATAAACGAATTATCTACATACTTTGAAACGAGCTAATACCGCTCATTAATTACTATTACTATATTTTACCTGAGGTCGGTGATAACACCGACCAAAAATCTTAATTGAATAAAAACTTTGTATTTACATGCTTTTCCTTTCTCTTATTTTTCTGTACATCATTTATATCGGTACTTTTTTTGTGGTGTCTATACGCTTGGGGGTGGCAGCGCCTCACTATTTCCTGGGTTATGGTCGTAAGCTGTTTTCTTTTCAAACTCGGGGAGTTACATTTTCCATTGGCCTTTACATTCCAATTATAGGCTTGGCAAGAATCTACATATTTGAGAATGGCGAAAAATATCCTATGAAGTATCCCTGGGAGTTTTTTGATCAGTCATTGGGAAAACGATGGCTGGCGACTTTTAGCGGTGCAGTAGGACTGTTCTTTACGGGCATGATTCTGTTCATTGGTATTGCTTATTTCGATAAAGAGCTCATCATAGCGAAGGAGGAAATAAATCGAAATGGTATCTATCCATCGAAGATGGCACTGAAGCATGGATTTCAGCCGGGAGATAAAATTGTTGCACTTAACGGAAAAGACTTTGTTGATCTCTATGACCTGATTGACCCTAAAGTAGTCAGCACTCCCAATACTTTGTACACCATTCTAAGAGGAGGTAAGAAAATCAATATACCGATTAATATACCCTTTGATTCTTTAGATCAGACACAGTATTTTTTTTCACTTCTTGTTCCATTTGAAATTGATCAGGTTATGGCAGGCAGTCCGGCAGATAAGGCCGGTTTGCTGCGTGGTGACCGTATTATAAAAGTGAACGGGCATCGAATCATCAAGAAAAACGAAATGGAGAACGAGTTTGCCGAAGATGATGATGGACATGTCACACTCACCGTGAAGAGAGGTAATGATAATAGCGTGAATACTTTTAATGTCGATGTTGCGCTGGATGATCAAAATAGGATGGGAGTGTTAACAAGGGAATTGGTCACTTATACTTCTGAACGGAATACCTTTTCAGAATCGATAGTAAAAGGTACTTACCGGGCATTGACTGTTCCTTTAATTCAGTTGCGGGGGTTTTGGAAAATTTTCTCAGGGAATGTATCCTCAAAAAAGACACTTAGCGGACCTGTCGGCATAGCTTCGGCATTCAATAATAATACCAATTGGTTGCCAGTCGCTGTTCTTGCAGTGAATACTATTGTTTTGAATTTCTTACCACTTCCTAAATCTGCTTTTTGGGAAATGATACCTTTGATTTATGAAGGTGTTTTTCGAAGAAGATTCACAAGCAGGCTTTTTCAAACTTTAAAAAAAGTGGTTATTGGGATATTGGTCTTGTTATGCATTTTTGTTTTTATCAGTGATATCAGTGCATTGCTTTGATCGACCAGGAAGTTGTACAAACTGCTTTATCAATTTGCCTGAGGGTTGTGTTATCACCGATCTCCAACTCAATAGATTATATGCATCACAATCCCGTGAGAGCAAACCTGTGTAAATTCCCTGAAGAATAATATTCATCAGTGCTTTTACGTTCTTAATGAAGATGAACAGTTTTTTAGTTGCTATTTTGGAATAAAAAAAAGCAGATGGCTTGTCTGGTGCTCTTTGCACATTACAGGGCTGATTTCATCCTGCTCTTCTTAAAATTATAAGTTAAAAATGTGATCTTGCACGCAGTTTTTATAACACCTCAACTGCTTCTATGACTCAGACACAAAATGCAGCAAATCCTGTAACGCGAATATTGGCCGCCAGCCTGATCGGCACCACTATTGAATTCTTTGATTTCTATATCTATGCCACCGCGGCCGTATTGGTTTTTCCTAAGCTGTTTTTTCCGGCTGGCGATCCCGTTGCTGCTACGCTGGCATCCTTGGCAACATTTGCGTTGGCCTTTTTTGCAAGACCATTAGGCGCTGCGCTCTTCGGGCACTTTGGAGATCGCAAGGGACGCAAAGCCACGCTGGTCGCTGCCTTAATGACGATGGGTCCATCCACAGTCGCCATCGGACTTTTGCCATCTTACAATTCCATCGGCATTGTAGCTCCCATCCTGTTAGCGGTGTTTCGTTTTGGTCAGGGCTTAGGGCTTGGTGGTGAATGGGGAGGTGCCGTATTACTGGCCACTGAAAATGCACCGAAGAATAAAAAAGCCTGGTATGGCATGTTTCCGCAATTAGGTGCACCCATTGGTTTCTTATTGTCAAGCGCTACATTTTTTATCCTCAGCAAAACCATGAGTGACGACCAGTTTTTAAACTATGGATGGCGCATTCCATTTATAGCAAGTGCACTGCTTGTCGGGGTGGGGCTGTACATTCGTTTAAAAATAACGGAGACTCCCGACTTTCTAAAGATCATGAGTAAACAGGAGCGTGTAAAAATACCCGTCATTGCTGTCTTTGTGAAACATACCAAAGCCATCTTCTTAGGTACGGTAGCCACGATTACCACCTTCCTGCTGTTTTATATTATGACCGTTTTCACATTAAGCTGGGGAACTTCTGCTTTACATTATCCAAGAGAAAGTTTTTTGATCGCACAAATGATTTCCATGCTGTTTTTTGCATTGGGTATTCCTCTATCTGCCGTGCTCGCAGATCGTAAGGGCAGGCGTAACATGCTCATCGTATCGAGCATAGGCATTTTCATCTTCGGTTTGTTTTTAGCTCCCTTCTTCAGTACCGGAAGTCTCTTCATCACGGTGGTGTTCCAATCGGTTGGCATGTTATTAATGGGTTTGAATTATGGTCCGGTGGGCACAGCGTTAGCTGAGATTTTTCCCGCAGAAGTTCGCTATACCGGTGCCTCCTTGTGCTTTACACTGGCCGGTATCTTAGGCGCATCGCTCACTCCGTATTTGGCTACCACACTGGCAACGAACTACGGTCTTCCTTATGTGGGTTATTATTTATCGTTTGGAGCAGCCATCAGTATATCCGCATTGCTTGCTGCGCGTTCTTTGATGAAAGAAAATACGATAAGCTGATCCGGCAAAATATCCCTTCATACAAATCATTATCTTCTGTTTTTTTTAAATCAAATCAGTTTGCATCCCCATTGAAAATTGAACCACTCATTGCTTTTTTTGATTCGTATGTTCCCCTTAGTACGGAGGAGAAAAATGACCTTGCTTTGCGCGTGAAGGGACGCAAGATGAAGCGGAAGGAATTTTTTCTCCGGGAAGGGCAGGTTTGTCATCACTATGGATTTGTCGTGTCGGGTTGCTTCAAAACCTACGGGGTCGATCCTGCCGGAAAGGAACATAATTTGCAATTCGCAGCCGAGAACGATTGGATTGTAGACATCGGCAGTTTCTATTCCGAAAAACCCAGCAAACTTTTTATTGAAACGCTGGAGCCATCGAACGTACTGCTCATTGAGAAGAATGATCTGCTCTATTTTTATCAACATTATCGCAATTTTGCGCGTTACTTTAAAGTAATTTTTGAAAACAAGTTTGTGGAGATGCAAAACCGTGTGCTGCAAAACATCAGCTTCACGGCTGAAGAAAGGTATCTTGCTTTTTTGGAGCAATATCCTCTATTGTCGAACCGGATACCCAGCGTACAGATTGCCTCTTACCTGGGTGTAACACCTGAATTTTTGAGTAAGATTCGCAAAGACCTTTCCCGCAAGTAATGCCTGTGACGGCATGTAAAAAAACAATAACCCCGAATTCTTAAGATACATTAACTTTTTCAGCAACCAGCTTCTGCACCTTTGCTTAAAAGGAAAAGCAAATGGAAAATCTGAGTGAAGAACGTATAGGATTTGAATCATTAGGATTGAGCTATCCATTCAATGATCAGGTAAAGGTTGAGAAAGTAACACTGGCAGGTGTTGAGAATTACTGGTTCACACCGGGCCATGTTGTAAGCAATGAAATCGTGGTCTACCTTCATGGTGGTGGATTCATCTATGGTTCCATTCGGTCTCACCGGGCTATGTTGAGTCATATAGCAGTCGCTACAGGTCGTAAAATTCTTTTTGTGGAATATTCACTGGCACCGGAGAAGCCCTTTCCGTTTGCTTTGAATGAGACCACTTCTGTCATTAAAGAGCTGTTGCACTCCACTCCCAATGTACAGTTTGCCCTGATGGGCGATAGTGCCGGAGGAAACCTGGCGATGAGCACAGCTTTGAACTTGAAGAAACTGAATCTTCCATCACCGCTTTACCAGGTGCTGATCTCACCCTGGCTGAATATGGAAACGGATTATGCCAGCTATAGTGAGAATGAAAAGAAGGATCCCATCCTTACGAAGGAATTTATGAAGTATGCCGCATCACATTATACGACCAAAGAGAATTTTTCTAATCCATTGGTTTCTCCAGTGCTTGGATCATTCGAAGGGTTCAACCCCACATTGACGATGGCCGGTGCCAAAGAAATATTGCGTGACGATTCTCTGCATCTGCATAAGGCATTGGTGAAAGCGGGTTGCATCTCGACATTGAAGATCTTCGATGAGGTTACTCACGTTTGGCCCCTTACAGGCATTGGATCAGCCGAGAGTAAAGAGACTTTACAAATCATTCGGGGCTTTATGACTTCGGTGAGCAACATGGTTACTCTTGTCCCATCCTGAAATAAGTTTATGGTTTTGCCTGAGGCCGGTGGTATTGTGTGATAACATCGACCGAAGACAAAGTTGCCGAATATATACCCATAGCAGGGGTATAGGCGCTGTAGTTTTAGAATAAAATTTAACAAGGCATTAAGAAAAATGCAGGATTTAAATGAACACTTTTAATAGTCATAAAAAATTAAAACTATGAAAAAGTTTAAATGGACACTATCTATTATTCTTATAATAACTGCCTTCCGTGCCGGCCCCATTTTCGGGCAGACTAAAGAGATAGCGTTAGGTGAATTGAAATTCACTCCCGCAGGTGAACTTGACATTCAGCCATCCGCCACTTCGTCTCAAAATGATTTTGATTATTTGGTAGGGAAATGGGTATTGAAAGACAAGAAGCTAAAGTCACGATTGACTAACAGCAACGAATGGATCGAGTTTGAATCGACTGTGGAAATGCGCAAGCTGCTGAATGGAATTGGTAACATGGATATCTATAGAACGATGGTTGATGGCAAGCCTTTTGAAGGAGTAGCCCTTCGGTTATTCAATCCAAAAACAAGACTCTGGAGTATTTATTGGGCAGATAGTAATGTGGGTATAATGGATCCGCCTGTAGTAGGATCGTTTGAAGGAAACATTGGCAAATTTTATGCTAAGGACAAGTTTAAAGGAAAGGATATTGTGGTGGTATTTCATTGGGACAAAACCGATCCTGAAAACCCTGTTTGGAGTCAGGCATTCACTACTGACAATGGTAAGACCTGGGAGGTAAATGCGACCAATACCTCTCATAGAGTGAATTGAAGAAAAAAGTAAAACGTATTTATCGCAGAGCCAGAAAGCGACAGAGGAGAGATTTGTTTATTTTTGTTTTACGCCACAGCAGATATACGAAGGTTGGCGAAGTAATCGTGAAAGCGAAGTAATCGTGAAAAACAGAGTTTAATGCAAATGAGTAAAGAACCCACCTATTCGGATAAATCTGAGATTGATCATCTGATAAAAGTTTTCTTTGATATTTTTACGAATACCAACCAGCAACAACCGGACTGGACAATTATCTATACGGTTTGTATCCCGGAAACGGTGATTATCAAGAAGGACAACGCAACAGAAGCAGTTTATAATTTGCAAAGTTTCATTGAGCCAAGAAGAAAAATACTAAGTGATGGGACGCTTACAAATTTTGAGGAACGTGAAACGGCAGAGGAAACAAAAATTATTGGCAACATCGCACAGCGGTTTTCTAAATATCAAAAAAGTGGTTACGCAAATGGCGCTTATTTTAACGGACAGGGCAACAAGTTTTTTCAATTTATTAAGACGAGTAAAGGATGGAAGATAAATTCATTGATTTGGGAAGATGATAACATGTGAGCTTGCTCATTTTAATTGCAAATCGTATCCATATCTTTTTTTTCTTTGTTTGTTTTTGCCTCACAACTTCGCGAAGAGTTGACTTCGATCAATGCTGGTGTGCGAGCGATTTTTCTTGCGAGACGAGAGTAACTTCAAAAGGTTTCCCACAACAACTGATTCACCTAATCCTGGAAACAGTTGAAGATGTTAAACAGATGCAGGCGAATCGCGCTGGTAATACTGTGATCACTGAACGATTTTTGAAGTATTTCAAATCATCAGACTCGGACAACCCTATACGGGATCCTTTAAAGAGTAATACTTTTCCTGGTGATTCAGCGGACTCGATGGACAAAGGATTAGAGTAACGGGGACATTTAACAAAATGGCACAAGATATTGAGGAAAAAATATTAACGACAATAATAGTTCGACAACACCTATTCACAAATGACAACAGACGTATTTAAAGTGACCATACATATGGTTTCAAGTCTTGACGGCATTATTGCCAAAAAAGACAATAGCGTTTCGTGGTTTGAGACATCAAGCAACTACGAGAAGGGTGTTTCCGGACAAGACCCGGAAGAATTTCTGAAGACAATAGATTGCTATGTAATGGGGTCTCGAACCTACGAACACGCCCTGGAACTTTCAAAATCGTATGGGTGGGCATATGGGGACAAGCCGACCATTGTAGTAACCAGCAGAAACCTGCCGATTGACAGAAAGAATATTGAAGTTTATTCGGGCGACCTGAACAAACTTGTGAATGAACGACTAAAACCAAACTACAAAAATGTCTGGCTTGTAGGCGGTGCTGTGCTTGCCAACGATTTCATTCGTTTAAAACTGGCGGACGAAATAAGGTTATCAGTTATACCGATTATTTTAGGTGACGGAACACTGTTTTTTGATCATGTCGGACTGGAACAGGCATTACATCTGAAAGACGTGACGGCCTACAAAAGCGGAATGGTGGAACTATGGTATGAAATACGAAAAGAATAGGAACGCTCTAACGAAGTGGAGAAACACATGCCACTGACATTCTTCGTTGGACAGCGAGTTGTATATTTAAATTGTGGTACTTCGGTTAAACGATAGTGCTGAAAATCCTGCATCAGCTGTACCTGGCTGAGTAGTCTGCTCTGGGATGACGCTCTGCTGATATACATTTTCTCCAGCGACAAGGAGTTGACCTCAAAAATATCCTGGAAAGGAACACCTTTGCAGGAATTTAATTGGCAGTTTGGAAAAGAATCGTTACGCTCATATTTATCAGTTAAGGATTCGGACAAATGACTAAATGTATTATTCTACTTGTTACTTTGGTTCTCCCATTTGTCACATTGGGGCAGGAGAGCAAAGTATTTGACAGCCTGATTTTTCAAAGTAAAATTTTAAAAAAGCAGAAAGCATTTGCACTATATCTGCCTAAAGGATATGAATCTTCTCAACGAAGCTATCCTGTTCTGTATTTACTGCATGGAGCTGGTGGGAATCAAAGCAGCTGGATTCAACAGGGAGAAGTTCAACGTATAGCTGATAAAGCAATGGAGGAAGGTAAGGCAGCGCCCATGATTATTGTAATGCCGGATGCTGAAATGACCTACTACATGAATAGTGCAAATGGTAAATACCAGTTTGAAGACTATTTCATTCAGGAGTTGATTCCGTATATGGAAAAGAACTATCGATGCCGTCCTGGAAAACGTTATCGTGCAATTGCCGGGTTATCGATGGGAGGTTTTGGTGCCTTATTGTACTCCATACATCACCTTGAATTATTCGCTGCTTGCGGTGCAATAAGCGCTGCAATCCGCACTGACGATGAGATTAATGAAATGCCCATTAAAGATTTCTTAGGACGATATGCCACCGCTACCGGAGAATTGAAGGAGGGCGATGTGCGTATTACAGACTTCTGGCATCACAACAGTATTCTTTTTTTGGTAAAGCAGCTAAAGGAGGAGCAAAAGAAATCTGTAAGCTTTTATCTTGATATTGGCGATGATGATTTCCTCTACAGGGGCAACTCTTTATTACACATTTCAATGCGGGATTTGAATATCCCTCACGAGTTCAGAATCAGGAACGGAGCCCATAACTGGGAATTTTGGAAAACCAGCCTCCCTGATGTTTTAATTTTTGTTAGCGAAAGCTTTAGATAAAAATGGTTAGACTCTTAATGATGTAAGTGAGCCGCGCATTCCGCTTCGCTTCATTGCTAAGCCCTCCTAAACTCCGCTACGTCTAATGCACAAACATTACCTGCCAGCGTGGACAAAGCCACGCACGATAGAGATTAAAAATATACTAAAATGGGAATGACAACATTAATAATTTTGGGATTTGCAACATCATTTTGTTTTGGCTTCTTCTTTAAGACTATTATTACAAAACAATCTGAAGACAACATTGAAATGAAACAGCCAAACGATAACATTAAAATAAAAAAAGAAGGACAATATGAAATTAGGAGCATTTTCAGTTAGTCTTAATGTTAAGGACATTAAGACTTCAAAACAATTTTATGAAAACCTTGGCTTTACAGTTTTCGCAGGGAGCATGGAAAAAAATTACCTTATAATGAAAAATGAGAATTCACTCATCGGACTGTTTCAGGGAATGTTTCAAGGTAATATCTTAACTTTTAATCCGGGTTGGGACGAAAACGCCAAAAACATTGAAAAGTTTGAGGACATTAGAGAGATTCAAAGACACCTGAAAAATAAAAATATTAAGTTGACAACCGAAGCAGACGAGACTACTTCCGGCCCTGCAGGTTTTATGATAACCGATCCGGACGGAAATGTTATTTTGATTGACCAACATCGTTAAAACAAAGCAGACAGACAACGATCTTGTACAGGAACAAAAAAAACCAGCAGTAAGAAAATGTTTTATGCGATGGTGGGTGATGTGTAAGTTGTAAATTTTTATCTTCGTTTATACGTTTCCGAAAGCCCGCCACTGCATGAACACAGACATTAAGGGTCATTGTAAAACGACAAATGAATAATGATACTAAAAGAAATGCATGAAGAATGAACTAACAATAAGACGTGCTTTTGAATGCGATGCAGAAGAACTTAGTCAGCTGATTTGCGAGAATGCAAAAGCTATGCTTGCCCCGCACTATTCAAAAGAACAATGGGATATATTTATTACTTATTATTCGCCCGAAGTGATTAGGGAAAAGATTAATCGGCAGATTGTTTTTTGCTGTGAATTGAAGGGCAAGATTGTTGGGTCTGTTGCTCTCGATAACGACTTTGTTGTAGGTTTTTATACACACCTGGAGTATCTGCATCAGGGTATTGGCACTGCTTTGATGAACCACCTTGAGGCATTCGCCTCGGAAAAGAGCTTGAAGGAAATTCAGTTGGCAGCCTCTCCGGTCGGGCTAAATTTTTACATCAAAAATGGGTGGAAAAAAGTTAAGGATATCACTATTGATTATTATGGAGTGGGCTTTGAAGAAACCTTGATGGTAAAAAGATTAAATTGAAACCAATTATAATCACCCGATAAAATCTGATTTAATCATACCGTAGTTTCTTTTTTAACGTTTATCAATGAACAAACTTTTAGCCCTGTGGCAGGGAGCCGGCTACCAGGATCAGTTGCTTCAGTCGTACCGGAAAATTCACCTGATGCTTCAATCGGTGCTCATCGCGACAGGTACTGCGCTGGCGGTAGCAGTCATTTCTTTTGGCGATGAGCGGAGAGCCGAACTCACTTACGGATTACTGATCGTGTTCAGTATTATAGGCGTGTACCTGCTTTCGAGGATGAGTAAACTACTTCGGGCAAGAGCTGCCGATGTAGACTACTACCACAACCAGATCATTGAAGCTGAAAGACTGCTGCCGAAAGAAGAACAGGTGTTGACGGCCTTTAAAGTGTACCAGAAATTTTCAAGAGGCGAACCCAATAAGACGGAGTTCTTTCAGAAATTTCAATTGACGGAAGAGATCAGGGCCCAACTTACAGAAAAAGGAAAAGGCCATACCCGGGAATTTCTGGACGGCTACCTGCTTATAGGTTTTTACCTGATGTGGACATGTCTTCACCTTATGGTCATCTTCAACTGGATCTTCAGGCTGCTATAATTTTGAAATCGGACAGGAGATAGTATTACTTACGGATATGTATATAAACCGAAGATTCTTCAGAATTCGTACTCCCTCATTCCTGATGAACAAAATGCCCGAAATGATTTTGAATAATAAAAGGGCCGTAGCCCTCTTATTATTTATTGATGATTACTCGCCTGTCTGATTTCCATCCGCACGGTATTTATATTTGGCAAAAATCAGGTTAACGGCTTCCTTGGCTTTCATCTCATCCGTGGTGATGAATGACTTGTCACCCACACCGGAAGCAAATCCGTTCCATACCACCTTTGATGTTTTTGTGTCAATCAGATTGATCATTAAAGTTCCAGGCTTAAGCTCATAGGTAGCAGTGTCCTGAGGTTGTCTTACTTCTTTTCCCCCCACTACTTCCGGGTTATCGTTATTATATCCTTTGAAGTGTGCCTTTTGCTCCAGCACTTTATAAGTAATTAGCAAATCCGCACTAACTTCATCTTTACGGTAACCACGGCCTTCCAGCTCCTGCTCGATAGAACTTGTAATGGAAGAATTGATCAATGCATTCGATGATGGAATGATTACATCGTAGGAATAAGAGTAAACTGTGACCGGTGTGTTTTTGCTATCTTTTTTCGAATGATTTGCTTTACCCGCTGTGCCACGATCTGTTTTATTCATTTTCCCTTTGCCTGGCTTACTGTCCGGTACAACTACGTCTTCGCGTACGGTATAGATTTCAAATCCCTCGCTTTGGGCGGTAAGATCAGGTTTTGCCCAGGTGTACGTTTTGTACTTGCTAAAGTCGGTGTTCACCATGGACTCACCTTGCACGGTAATGTCTTGCGCATACGTCAAACTTGCTATACCTAATAGCAAGGCTGTTATTTTCATTGATTTCATAAAAAAAATGGTTTTTATAATTTTTGTCGATTCAACTTTATTCCTGATAAGGAGTTCTTAACACGTTAGGATAAATTCCCATACCCTTTCGATACCTCTTCCATTTATGGTTTTTTCCCGTTTCTTTTATTTTGACGCAGGGTAGTTGAATGAATATGTGGATTTGGAATTTGGAATTGGTGAATATAGGCAACAACTAGGGGCAAATCTTTTATATGCGGCACCTGCGCCTCCTGTGGCATTCGATTTTTAATCTTAACAGAAATAAAATCTAAAAGTCATGAAAAAATCAGTTGTTATATTATTATTAGTCATGTTCGTTGCGATTGCGGGCGCATTTGCACAGTCGCCCGGTGTGGTTACCAGCGCAAAGCCAGGATGGCACAAAATCGGTGAAGTGAAAGCAAGTTTCAAAATGGAGAATGAATCTATTGTTGTTCTTGGAAAAGATGCTTTCAAATCCATCAAATTGAAAGTAACCGATGCCCCGATCAACATTGAAAATGTTCAGGTGTTTTATGAATCAGGTGATCCTGAAGATGTGTCTGTGCGAAGCGAATTGAAAGCAGGTGCAGAAACGCGGGTGATTGACCTGAAAGGCGGAACACGTGAAATAAAGAAAGTAGTATTCACTTATAAAACAATGCCTAACTCGAAAGATGAAAAGGCGCATGTTGAGCTTTATGGATTGAAATAACTTAACAGTTGTCAGATCCTGGGAAGAGGGAGTCATCGGAAGATGGCCCCCTTCTTTTTTGCCCTCGGTGGTGGAGCAGGTCTGTTCTCCCGGGAACAGAATATCTTTATAGACTCCGGACAGACCCTGCCGGGTTACAACTCCCCTGGTGTGACAGAGCGTTTCGGATGTACTGAAGTCTATCTTACAAAATGGAACCGGCCTATGCCTCTTTAGGTTTTTGAAGAACTATTTTATTCGTTTGAGTGTACTACACATCAGTTGCAATTTTGTGGCAACTTCAATTCGTGTTTTAATCATTTTAAAGATCACTTCATTTTTATGGGAAACGCAAAGACATCACTTACCTTTAAATTAGGTAACAAAATAGAAATCAACCGCCTGGGATATGGAGCTATGCAGCTCACCGGCTCGGGAGTATTTGGTGAAGTGGAAGACCGTGAGAATGCAAAAAAGGTACTACAATCCGCTGTAGCAGCAGGAGTTAATTTCATTGATACCGCAGAAGCTTACGGGCCAAAGTACAATGAGAGCCTTATTGCCGATGCATTGCATCCGTATAAAAAAGGTCTGATCATCGCAACCAAAGGCGGGTTCAACCGAACAGGTCCTAACCAATGGGTTCCTAATGGCAAGCCTGCCTATATTAAAGAAAATATTGAAGGAAGTCTGAAGCGGTTAAAAGTCGAAACAATTGACTTATGGCAATTGCATCGCATTGATCCAAATGTGCCGGTGGAGGATACACTGGCGCCTGTAGCCGAGGCAGTGAGGGAAGGTAAGATACGTTATGTTGGTTTGTCTGAAGTAAACATCAAACAAATAGAACAGGCAGAGAAAGTGGTTCCTATTGTTTCAGTTCAAAACCTGTATAACCTGGGCACCCGTCAATGGGAGGAGATCGTAGATTATACGGCCAAACGTGAGATGGCATTTATACCCTGGTTTCCGCTTGCCTCCGGCCCTCATAAGTTGCAGGATAAAATTGGCGCGATTGCAAAAGCGCATAACGCAACTACGGCACAGATTGCTTTGGCATGGCTGCTGAAACGTTCTTCCAACATCCTATTGATTCCTGGTACAAAGTCAATCAATCACTTACAGGAAAATATAAAAGCAGCTGAAGTTGAACTGACGGAAGAGGAGTACCAGGAGCTTTTGAAAAAGGATCAATAAGAGCCTCTTCGTGAAATTACCTGTTTCACGTTAAGCGCGCAGAGACCGCAGAAATTACTTTCTCCACTTTTTGTGTTCGTCAGTAAATGGTCTTTGCCTGAAACTGATTTGTAAATGACGCTGCCTGATTACCTGTAGTAAACAACATTGCAATCGGTATGGCTCTTCTTAAAGTTTTCGATCTCCCTGCTGGAAATCTTTGTGTTATAGCATTTCAGCACCTTAAGTGGCAGAGATGATACTCCATCCAGTGAACCGACACGTGTATTGGAGCAATCCAGTGACTCCAGGTCCTGCAGGTTTTCCAATGCATCTAATTTTTTAATTTGCGTTCCGGCACAATTGAATTTCTTAAGATGGGATAAACCGGCTATCGCTTTTAAATCATCAACAGGTGTATTGGAAATATCCAGATCTTCCAGCGCAGTCAGTTTTGAAATCGTTTCTATTTTTTGAATCGGACTGCTCACTGCATGCAGTGATTTAAGTCCGTTCAAACTTTCCAGCACAGGTACAGACGAGATGTTTGTGCCGGAAAAATGTAATTCTTTCAGCCGTACAAATTCGCTGAGTGCCGACAGATCATTGACAGCAGCATCCTTAAAATGAAGCGCGCTTTGTTCTGCCAGTAAGTGCAGATTTTCTCTATTGGAAACCGTATCCTTATTCATCTGCCCGCGAAAGACTTCTTTCCATTCCGCAGAAAGCATTCCCCACCAGCGCTTAAGATGAAGTGTCTTGTAAATGATCAGGCATTCGGGGTTCTTTTCCAGGAACTCCCGCGCGATAATATCATGCACCGGGGTTTCATCGAGGTACAATTTCTTCAGGCTCCTGAGCGATGCAAGGGCGTCAATATTTTCAATCTTCGTTTTATCCGCCCGCAGCTCTTTCAATTTGGTGAATCGCTGAGCGACCGAGATATCACTCACTTCCGTATTACTGATATCGAGGTAAACGATTTCTTTATGCTCCTGCAAAGCAGTGAGATCATTGATCGAAGTTTTGCTGACCGTGATGGCGCGTAGCTTTTGCAATTGTTTCAATGGCTCCAGATCACGGATAGCTGTTCCGCTTACATCGATGGAATCAATTAATGCTACTTTAGCTAATTCTTCTTTTGCCGGTGTGGCAGTAATCTTTGCTTTAGCGCTAATTATTTCCTGCCATGGCGGAGTGAGTTTGTCCCACCACGATTTCAAATCCTGTGAAGCAAATACCACCAACACCTTGGGATTGGCAGCCATGAATGCATCGGCCGCAGCACGGTCAATTGCAGTCTGGTCGCAATAGATTTTTTCAAGATGCGCCAGCTTTTGCAGCGGCTTCAGATCGGCAATCTGTGTTGCATTGGCATGAAGCACAGCAAGATTATCGGCCGTGCTCAAAGGTGCCACGGTTTGAATGCGGGTACTGTCGATGGTAAGTGTTTTTAAATTTTTGTAGGCTTTCAACGGATTCAAATCACGAATCAATGTCCTGGACACATTCAGTTCTGTAATCTGGGTCAGACTTTCAAGGGTAGAAAAGTCGGTGATTTTTATGCCGGACAAATTCAGATACGATAGTGTACTTAAACCCACTGCAGCACCGATATAAGTTACGCCTGTATTACTGATATCCAGAGATTGAAGCAGAGGCATCTTTTCGATCACGGTGATATCACTTATGGATGTATTGCCGACCACTAACTTTGTCATCTTATCGGAATACCTTAAAGCCGACAGATCCTGAACGGGTGTGTACGATAAATCAAGCTCTACTAACTCCGTTAGATTTCGAATAGGGTTAAGGTCAGTAATCGTTGTTTTGGAAAGATGAAGTGATTTAAGACGGCTAAGTCTTCCCAAAGGATCGATCGACTGAACATAGGTATTGCCGCTGATATCCAGATCTTCCAGCGAAGTAATCTGGCTGATTTGAGTAAGCGTTATACTGTCGGTATGATTTATTTTGCGTGCGAAGATTTCCTGCCACTCCAGCGACAGTTGCTTCCACCAGTTGATCAGGGCATCTTTTTCATTGATCTCATTGGTGTAAATACTGGCAATGCGCAGGTCCTGATCTTGTGGATCATAGTTGATCTCAATGAAGCGGGGCGCCAGGTTGTTGACTGCCTTTCCATCGGTGGTTATGCCTTTCAGATTTCGTTTCAGCGATACCTTATAGAAGAGTTTGTTGTCTGCATTCTGTCCGCTTTGAATTCCATCGATGATAAATTCAAAGTGAACATCGCTGAAAAAGAAATCCACGTCTTTCAGGTAAGCGGTTACATCTTTGTTGGTGATGACCGTTCTGTTCTGATCCAGGTCGTCTTCCACCTGCACTTTAGCGTCCCGGAAAATTTTGGCGTAGCTCTCCGTGACCAGTACGTCTTTATCACGCCTGGAAGTGCTGCTGCTGCCAATGGTGTTCAGCATATACTCCAGGAAAGAAACCATGTCCCTCACTTTCTTTTCATCCTGCGAGGCATCATAGTTTACATTTTCTTTAGGAGGCGATGTAACTTTGGGCTTCTCTGTCTTCGGGGTTTGAACTACGGTTTTTTTGGCCGGCTTTTTTACAGGCGCTTTTTTCTTTTGTGCAATGGTGTGATAAGACAAAAGAAAAAGAATTGAAATGGTAACTAACCATAACTTATTTATTTTCATAGTAGAGGTACTTTCTTAACTGCTCTTTTTCAGATTCCTTATTCAACTTGAGCAGGTTGGAGATGAGCCATCCGGTATTATATCCTTTACGGTTAAATTCCGAGATCTCGAAATACCATCCTGCTATCTGGAAGAAATGAAACTTCACTTCGTCTACGGATTTGAATTTCAGATTTCCTTTTTTGATTTCATATAAAAATACGGAAAGGTGATCGGGCACAAACCGTTTTACGGTGAATTGACTTACACTATCGGTATTGGCCAATGCTTTCCTTAAATTCATGAAGTCCAGCTCGTGACTGAGCGGATGAAGGAAGCGACCTATCCGGGAGGTATCCCGCACGAAGTAAGGAACGAAGACATCCGCATATACTTTCTGAATCACCCACTTGCTTCCGAGGTGGTCTTTTTCCAACTCCATAAAAAGCGTAAAAGGCTGATCTTTTCCGTTGAATGTAAAAGTGGCATGTACTTCCGAAAACCAGTTGCCCTCATGAAAATTCAGCACATTTGCTTCCGGCTTATCGAGGATAAACTTTGCAAATTCAGTTTTCAGGGCATCGTTCATTCCTCCGTTGCTGGCATCAAACAGGATGGAAAGGTATTGCTTTCTTAATTTAGGACTTCGGTATTGCTTGTCTTTGGGATAGTACCGGTTTCCCTTTTCATCCTCTTCTCCGTTGAATCTGCGGAAGAATTGATTAACCTGTTTTGATTCAGCGTAAAGCTTACTTTCATCATCCATCTCGCTTACAAGCTGCGCTTGCAAACGAGAGGACAATAGAAGTGGTAATACAATAACTGCTAAATAATAAATGCGTCTCATGCATTCGTCTCCGTCACGCGAATATCTCCCAGCAATACATCCCAGAATTCAACTGTTCTGCCTGCTATTTGCGTTTTCTTTCTTTCCACATAAATGGTAATGTCTTTCTTGGTGGTGTCCTTGTATTTCATGCCATCGTCCGATTGACCTTCGAATCGCTGGTAGACGGTGATCACACCGACATAACGTCCATCCGGTTGTCTTTCCAGATCGCTGATGTAATGAATATCGTACCATTGAATAGTAACGCGGTCGTAATTCAATGCCATCAGGCGTTCGAGGTATTTACGCACTTTATAATAGTTGACTTCCTTGCGATTCAAAGAAGATACACCCATCTCGCTGCCGGGAGTAAAAAGCTCTTCGGTACGATCCATCACACGTGTGGATTCCGAATAAGGAGTTTTCTTGTTGCCGATGATACTGATGTATTTGCTCAGGTCTCTTACTTTTTCCAGTGCAAGAGAGTCGATGGCTTGTTTCCGTTCTGCGCTTATTTCCGAAGGTACAGGTATGGATTGGGCTGCTGCCGGCTTGGTTTGTGCGGACAAGTCGATCAATCCAACACTAAGCAATAGCAGAAATACATATTTATAATTGCGAGTACTCATAATCATTAAATTTTATAGGGTGAATAGTATCAGTTCTTCGTCAGTTCTACTTCGGTAATTTTACCTGAGCCATCAAATTGAAGATTGCCCACTTTATTGGCGTTCTTTTTCTGGTCTTTCAGGTAATTAAGGTAAGCCTTGATGGTAGTAGGCCGGTCGTAATCTTTCTGGCCGCCTGACTCACTGATGACAATCAATACGGGTGTTTCCGGTGAAGCGAATAAGGACAATGCTTCGGTGATACTACTGTTGGCCGCAGCAGGGGTGCCTGCACTTGAAATAGCAGAGAAGTACTGACCTAACCGCGCTGCGGGGGCACTTGCTTTTGCTTCATTGCGCTGTCTTTCTTCTGCCTCCCTGCGTGCTTTTTCGTCCGCTTCTTTTCGCTGCTGCTCGGCCAACCGCAATTCTTCTTCTTTTTGCCTGCGAAGGGATTCTTCCCGTTCTATTTTTGCTTTTTCTGCTGCTGCATTACGGAGTTCGGCTGCTTTCTTTTTGCTCTTACATCCTGTAATACAGATAATTATAATAAAAGCCAGCATAGCCAGCCTTGACGAATTTCGTATAAGCTTCATCGTTTTCTATATTTTATTGGTTTAATAACGATAAGTACGGTTATTATTATGCCATCAGCGGGAAAGCTTCATTAACTCTTGTAAAGAGAGTCGCTGTGTAGAGCTGTTGAGAAAAATACCCAACGTAGATCCAATTTGTCATTGGAATCTGTCAGATTAAGGGAAGCAATAACTCGTTTTTCAAGTGATTATTCTAGTCTGGAATTCTCAATGTCATCAATTAACCATTTTCCATAGTGTCTGGTTAACGTGAAATTCAATTCCATTGTGATGTTAATTATTACATTAGCGCTGGTCGAAGTTATCTCTGCGCTGATCAATTTAATGCTTTCAATTCCCTCCAGTGTATATTTCGGTTCCTGATCCCGGAGAATAAAATCAAATTCGAAACCATCGGGTGGACCCTCGTTTTGAAGATTTGCCTTGAAATTCAATTCTCTGTTCAGAAAGTAGCTCTTCCATTTTTTAATGTATTGATCAGAAACGTATCCACTTTCTTTGATTTCGGACAAGTACTTTTCTGTTTCACTGAAATTAACGGAATAGAATCGGGTCGAATCATATTTGTCAGTTGAACGATAGTTATTAACGAGTTGAAATTGATTAATCGTATCATAATGCTGGCGATACCATTTTAAAAAAGAAATCACTGTTTGTGTTGGCTCTTGATTAAGAGCCAGTGAAGAAGAAATAGGTTCTTTTTTGATTGAACCTGGTCTTGTGCAATCAGATAACAGTAAAACAGCTAAGATAAGAAACAAGCCTCGCATGAATGGATAGGATTACGTTAAAGCACTTCACTCTTCTCCTTCACAAATTTCTCGTGCAGTTCTTCGATCAGTTCTGCCATCACTGTCTTCAACTCCTCGGGTTCTTCAATCTCTACGTGAGTGCCATACATCAGCAGCCAGCGCCCCATGGTAACAAGGCTGTCCATCATAAACTCAGCGCGCACTTTATCACCCAGGTCGGTTTGTGTAGTGCTTCCATAAAGCGGTCTTCCGCGCAATGACGATTTATCAAAAGTAACTACTACTTTGATCAGGTCTTTGTTGGACTGGAACATGGACTGGTAATATTCCTTCAGCGAAACGAGGTTACGGCTTTCAAAAACCTTTTCTGTATTAACGAGCTTTTTAATTCTGTCGGAACGGAAATCGCGATAGCCGTTGCGAAGCCGGCACCAGCCGATCAGGTGCCAGGCCATGCTGTAATAAAAGATCCCGATGGGTTCTATCTCGCGCTTGGTCAGTTCTTCTTCGATGTTGCTGTATTCAATAATCAGGATCTGCTTCTTTGCCACAGCGCGTTGAATCTCCGTCATGAAGTGATCCGGAAAATCTTCGCGCTCCTTCGCTTCGTACTTGGAGCGTAAAAAGATTTCAATGTGTGATTCGAGATTCTGAATGTGGTCTTTTTCGGATTCGTTTAATACCGACTTGATTTTGTGCATGGCCGATTCAAAGGCGACACGCACGGATTTATCGGCCATCTTCTCGACCAGCTTGCCTGCCACCAGCATGGAGCTTGCTTCGTCCTGCGTGAACATTACCGGAGGAAGATGATAGCCATCGACAATAAAATAGCCTTTGCCTGCTTCCGATCCGATGGGCACACCGGCTTCCATCAATGCTTTTACATCGCGGTACACCGTGCGCAGGCTCATCTCAAACCGGTTTGCAATCTCTTCTGCTTTTACAATACGTTTGGTTTGTAATTGAATGAGTATGGCAGTAAGGCGATCGATGCGATTCATGTGGTAATTTAATAGTTATCCGTTAATAGTTAATCGTATGCATGGCGCATTTTACGATTAACTTTAACTATTAACGGATAACTATTAACAAAGTACTGCTGCTACCAGAAGATGGTGTACAAGGCAGCAATGATACCGGTGATCAATAACGAGATCACGAGGAATGAGGGAGATACCTTGAACATACCGCGATCGATTTCCAGCCCGTTTGATTTTATTCCTCTTTTGTGATCGATGTTGGTAATGATGACCATACCGATAATACAAATGATGAACACAAAACCCATGCGGTCAAGGAATGGTATTTCGTACATGGAAGTAACCGTACCGTCTTCATTTTTGGTGATCACTTCTTTCGAGAACCCTAAAGGAGAAAGGAAAGCAAGATTCATAAGGTAAGGCAATACCTTAAACACGAGCGACATGATGAACCCTCCGATGGTAGCAAACAAGGCTGCATTGGAAGTAGTCTTCTTCCAGAAGAAGCCGAGGATAAACATGGCAAAGATACCAGGCGATACAAAGCCGGTATATTCCTGAATGTATTGAAACCCTTGTTTCCCTTCACCCATTAATTTTTCACCGATCAGCAAGGAGAGGATAACGGCAAGGAACATGGCCACCACTACGGAAATTTTTCCAAGGCCTACCAGTTTCTTTTCGGAAGCATTTTCATCGATCGCCTTTTTATAAATATCCAGCGTGAAAATGGTCGCAATACTGTTTGCTTTACCGGCCAGCGAAGCAACAATAGCAGCTGTAAGCGCGGCAAAAGCCAATCCTTTTAATCCTTTAGGCAACAGGTTCAACAGAGAAGGATATGCTTTGTTCACATCAATGATTCCTTTGGAATCCAGCATCTCAGTTTGGAAATACCCTTTCTGATGCAGCACATAAGCAGCAATGCCCGGTAGTACTACGATCACCGGCATTAATAATTTTAAAAAGGCGGCAAAAAGAATTCCGCTTCGTGCCGTTTTTAAGTCGGCACCCAATGCCCGTTGCGTGATGTATTGATTGCATCCCCAGTAATTCAGATTCGTGATCCACATACCGCCAATTAAAACGGTAAGCCCGGGTAAATCCATGTAGTTAGGATTATCCGGTTTGAAGATCATGTGGAAGTGATCGTTGGCTTCGGAAGTCAATAAGTTAAAGCCATTCAGTATTCCGGTTTGCCCTGCTTCTTTGGCAACCAGGTTCAATGCGATATAAGTAGCTACCAATCCGCCCAGTACTAAGAAGAATACCTGGATCACATCGGTAAACCCGATTACTTTCATTCCGCCAAGGGTGATGATGATAGAGAATACAGCAAGGAAGACAATACATAAATAGATATCAAACCCGGTGATACCACTAATGGCCAATGCACCGAGGTAGAGAATGGACATCAGGTTCACTACAATATATAATAGCAACCAGAACACTGCCATGATCATGGCTACTGTTCCGTTATACCGCTGGTTCAGAAACTGCGGCATGGTATAGATCTTGTTCTTTAAATAAACCGGGATGAAGAACGTAGCCACGACAATCAGCGTGATCGCGGCCATCCATTCATACGTAGAAATGGCGAGGCCCATCTTAAAGCCGGAGCCCGACATACCAATCATCTGCTCGGCAGAAATGTTGGAAGCGATAAGCGAAGCACCGATCGCCCACCAGGTAAGCGAACCTTCTGCGAGGAAGAAGTCTTTCGAATCGGCCAGTACTTTCTTCTTCCGGTTATAGATCCAGTAGCCGTAGCTGGCCACAATAACGAAGTAGATCAGGAATACGATGTAGTCCCAGCGATGTAAGGAGGTAGAAAGCTCCGCAGCTTGAAGTTCTTGCATGAGTAGGTATCTAATAATAAAGGCTTAGTCTTTTAACTGATGAACACCTTCAGCGATGTTCACCGGATAAAAATCAGGTTCTTTTTTGAAAGTCCCAAAATAGTTGGCTCTGATTTTTTCGGAAAACGCGCCTATTCTATCGGTTGCGATCAGGTTAATGGTGCATCCTCCAAACCCACCACCCATCATGCGCGATCCGATAACCACGTCTTTTTCTTCTTCTGCCAGTGCTACCAGGAAGTCAAGTTCTTCACAGCTAACCTCATAGGCCTGGCTCAGCCCCCGGTGCGTTTCATACATCAGGTTGCCAAATCCCTTCAGGTCACCGGCCTTAAGCAAGCCACCTGCTTTTTGCGTGCGCTCGATTTCTTCCACAATAAAAAGGCACTTCACAAAAGTATCTTCGCCCATCAGGTCCTGATGTTCGTAAAGCATCATCCTCGAAACATCGCGCAGCGAGCGTACCTGTGGATATTTTTTATGAATGATACGGACACCTTCTTCGCACGAATGTCTGCGGTCGTTATAAGCGGAGGAAGCCAGCGAGTGCTTCACTTTGGTATCGATGAGCAACAAGGAGTAGTTTTTAAGATGAACGGGCAGCAGCTCGTGTGTATTGCTCCTGCAGTCTAAAAGTAATGCGCCCTCTTCCTGCCCGAAGAGGCTGGCATACATATCCATGATGCCGCATTTCAATCCCGCAAATTCGTGTTCTGAATATTGAGCGATCTTTGCCAGGTCAAGCCGTGTGGCTTTGGCATGAAAGAGTTCGTTCAGCGCAAACCCAAAGCCACTGCATAAGGCGGCAGAAGAAGACAGCCCCGCACCGGCAGGAATGTTCCCTCCGAAAACACAATCCACACCACCTACCGGCAACGCTCTGCGGGCAAAGCCATCCACTACACCCATCAGGTAATTCACCCAGGTTTCACCCGGGTTCAGATCGTGAATAGAAAAGGTAGCGCCCTCATCGAAATCCTGCGCATAGATATTGCAACGATCGTTGTTGCTGGGGGCAATGGCAAATACCATGTGCTTATCAATGGCGGCAGGCATTACAAAGCCCTCGTTGTAATCGGTATGTTCACCAATTAAATTGATGCGCGCAGGAGCAATAAACAGAAGGGGGGCGCGATGAAATTTCTCTTGAAATGTCTTCGAAATCGAGTCGATAGGATTCATCCTGAAATGGTTCGGCCGGCAATGGGCTAAGACCGAATATTAAAGTTACCTACAAAAAGCTTCTTGCCAAACAAATGCCTTTATAGTATTCTTGATCTGCCAACTTATCGCGCCATGAAGAAGTTTCTGCTCCTATTCCTTTGCTCCCTGTTGATATATAATAATGCCTTTTCCCAGGAGTCGTTCCGCAGATGGAGAAAGATGAACCAGGTACGTCTCGATAAGTTTGACCTCATCCTGCCGGAAGCCATGCGGGAAAATAAAATTGATATGTGGATCATTATAAACCGCGAAGGGAATTTTGACCCGCTCTATCCGGACATGGGCGAAGGCTATGTGGGGCACAATGGCTATTATATTTTTACCGATACCGGCAAGCCACGCATTGAACGGGCGGTGCTGGGCATAGAAGGCTACCTGCTGGAAGAGACAAAAGCTTACGACTATTTTGGATCGGAAGAGGAACTGAAAGATTTTGTAGCCAGGCGGGATCCCAAAAGAATCGGGTTGAACATGTCCAAAGCTATTGGCGGGGCGGATGGCTTGTCGTACACTGCACGACTGGAGCTTGTCGAAATTCTGGGTAAAAAATACGAAGCACGTTTTGTGTCGGCTGAAAAATTAGTATCTGATTTCCGGTCACGACACGTGGCCAGCGAGATAGCCATTTTCGCGGAAGCGGGAGATTATTCCTACCAGCTGGCGGAACGGGCTTTGTCCAATGAGGTGATCACACCGGGCATCACCACGCTGGAAGAGGTGGCCTGGTGGATGAAAGAAGAACTGTTTAAAAATAATCTGTACTCTTCGTTCGGGATGCCTTCGGTATATGTTACCGGCCCAAAAGGAATTGAGGCAACCTCTAATGACCGGATCATTCAGCGCGGAGATATACTGATGCTGGATTGGGGCGTAGGATTGATGAACAACTTTACCGACATGAAGCGGATGGCGTACGTATTGAAAGAGGGAGAGAAAGAAGTACCTGCCGGCATTCAGCATGCCTTCGATGAGGCAGTGAAGGTGAGGCAGATTGTAAAGAGCACGATCCGCCCCGGCATGACCGCACAGCAGAACATGGATGCTATTTATAAAGCACTGGAGGAAGGAGGTTTTCTTCGCATGAAAGAGTTTAATAAACCCGGTACCGGAAACAAAACCGATGTCATGATCGGTTGTCATTCGGTGGGCGACTGGGGCCATGGTACCGGACCTTCCATCGCTCATTTCAATCCCGTGCAGCTTACCTATATCATCAAGCCAACAAACTTGTTGTCAATTGAATTATTTGCGTACACTATGGTGCCCGAGTGGGGAGGAAGCAAATTGCGCATTCCCCTTGAAGACGATGCGATCGTTACGGAAAGAGGAGTGGAGTGGATGTACCCGATTAATCAGCGGGTGCAACTGATCAAGTGAAGATAAGTTCTTGCTGATGAAAGTGAATAACAGATAAAGATGATTGATTCTGATTATTCGATCCAGTCGAATACGTATTCGGGTTTGTGTTCAATCTGAAACTTGTTGAGGAAATCGATGTATTCTAATGGCTTAATCTATTTCTTCTTTTTTGAATGGCAGAATATTCCTTTATATCGGCTCTTCCTTTATTTTCTTTAACCATTCGAGGTGATTCGCTACGGCCCTGATCTCGGAGTAGGTGTATTCCTCTCCAAGTCGTTCTTTCAGCGGGCCGAATAGTTTAGTGTCCAGTTCTTTCATCACCTGGAGGATGGCCGCTGCTTTATGTGGAGGAACCAGCTTTTCTATTTCCAGCTCACCTGTTTTTATAAAGTTAGCGAGGTGTCCTTCGATGGTGGTGAGAGCGAGGCCCCGCTCGGTCGCAATCCGGTTCACATCGTATCCTTTTTGGAAGAGTGTTAAGCTTTCCAGCGCACTGTTTCCTTTTTCTTTTTTTACCTTAATGAGTACAGGCTTCAATTCTTCTTCCTGGTCTTCCTCTCCGGTCTTCACGAAGAATGTCTTTCCTCCCAGTTCGGCAGCACGCAGCTTTTCTCCTTTGCGATGCACCACCTGGGCCAGTTCTTTTACCTGGTTCACATACTTTTTTACTTTCGTTTTTCCCTTCAGCGATTGAATGTGTTCTTTCAGTTTTGAAAAAAGCTCTTCCTTGAGAAAAGTATCAAAATAGGCCACTGCTTTTTCTACACGAAGATGAACGGTATCATAATTGGCAGAGGCCCGCGCCACATCCAGTAATTCGTCCAGCTGCTTTTGAAACTTACCGGCTACCGTAACCAGTTCATTGGCTTTATTCACCAGTGTTCTGCTCAAAGCAATGGTGCCGTCCGGGTCCGGCAATTTCCGGTCGTGCAGGTCTTCACTCCATGTTACGATGGCTTCGAGGATTTTATCCACTGTAAATAAAGACACCAGCCGTTCGTGTTCATAATGTGCTCTTTCCTGCCGCAGTAAATCCTGCATCATTTCTTCTTTCTGAAGTTGCCGTGCATGTGCAATCACCTGCTCGTCTGTAGAGATCTGCTGGCGCGAGATGCGGGAGCTAAGTACCAGCCCTTTTAAGGAAGTACAGCGGCTTAATGCCACATACACCTGCCCTGCTGTAAATGAATCTCCCGCATCGATGATTACATTTTCAAAGGTAAGCCCCTGGCTTTTGTGAATGGTGATGGCCCACGCCAGCCGGATAGGATATTGTGTAAACGAACCGAGTTCTGTTTCTTCAATCTTTTCGCTTTCGGCCTGGTAGGTGTATTTAATGTTTTCCCACTTCTCCTGTTTCAGCTCAAACTCGATCCCGCTTTCGGCCAGTTCTACGATGATGCCCGATTCACTGATCTCTTTTACCTCGGCCAGCTTTCCATTGAAGTACATGCGTTCTTCGCTGGCATCGTTGCGAATGAACATGATCCGTGCTCCTTTTTTCAGCGTAAGCATTACATCAGTAGGAAAACTGCGATCAGCAAACTCACCGTCAATACTGGCTTCAAATTGAAATGAAGAGCCAGGTAGCTTCTCCAGTTCTTCGCGGTTAATGGCATCGGCTTTATAGTTATGTGTGGTCAGCACGATGTGATCTCTGATCTTTTGCGCAGCAGGAGAGAAGCGCGCGTTTAATGTCTGGATATCTTCGTTCGTCACTTCATTGTGGCGCACATGATTCAGCAGCTGAATAAAATCAAGCTCATTCTGGCGGTAGATTTTCTGAAGTTCGATACATAAAGGAGCCGCTTCTTTTACCGCTTTGCTATGAAAGAAGAAAGGGCTTTGGTAATGCTCTTTCAATAACGACCATTCTTCGTTTTGAGCTACCGGTGGCAGCTGGAATAAATCGCCAATGAACAACACCTGTACTCCGCCAAATGGCCGGTTGGATTTGCGTGCGTGTCGGAGTATCGTATCGATCAGGTCAATCAGATCGCAGCGCACCATGCTCACCTCATCGATGATCAGCAGCTCCAGTTCGCGGAATAATTCCAGCTTGTTGTAACTGATGTGATGGTGTTGAAATAAAGTGCCTTTGTTGAGCACTCTTACGTTTCCTTCGTGCTGCTGATAGCCGGGAAGAAAAACGGCAGGAGGAATCTGGAAGAAGGAATGAATCGTCATGCCACCGGCATTGATAGCGGCCACACCGGTAGGAGCAACCACCACTGTGTTTTTATGAGTAGTGTCGCGAATGTGTTTTAAGAACGTAGTCTTACCCGTGCCTGCCTTACCGGTAAGAAAAACAGAGCGTGAAGTATGATGAATGAACTCAGAAGCAAGAGAGAATACGCTGTTGGTGTGATCGTGAGTGGTCATGGGTTAATAAAGCGTAATCAACTCCGGAAAAATAAAGGCAAGAATTTACTGTTGATCATCATTGTTCAAAGACGCTGCGCCATGAAGTAGTTGCCCTCTTTCCAAATGATATGAGTCAATGCTGCCAGCTTCATTTATCCAAGATAAAATTTTTGACAGGAACTATTCCCTCTTCAAACTCCAGCCAATGCTTCCCAACACGATCAAAAGTAACAGCCAGGAAGATGCCAGCGTTATTTTATTTCCAACGGTGTAAGGTTTAGGTTCGAAACGGAATTCAATCACGTGTTTGCCTGCAGGCACATTCAATGCACGCAGTACATAGTCCGCACGTAAAAGAGGTACTTCCTTGCCATCGATAGTGGCATGCCATCCTTTCGGATAATAGATCTCCGAGAAAACAACGAATCCATCCGTAGCCGATTGTGATTCATATTTTAAGAGATAAGGCTTTTGTTCCGTTAACGTAATCGTTGCTGAGCTGTCAACAGTCAACGGTCGGCTGTCGACTGTCGACTGTTGACTGTTCACTACCGCTACGTTCCTGGTGTCCACTTCTCCGGTCTTCTGTAATTCTTCCGTAGGCGAATTCACCAGTGCGATCTCTTTTACAAACCAGGCCACACCATTGGCACTTGCATTGGGAATCACATCGTCTTTACCGGGGCCGATCTGAATGTAGCGGGTATTCAGCATGTTGATGACCCCCAGCTTTTCAAGCGCTATCCTTCCTGCGCGTAGGTCAGTAATCAGTTCATTGGTTTCTCCGGCAATACAGGAATCGTATAAGTCCTGGTAGCGTCTGAGCTTGGCACCATGGTAGCCATTGAGGGAACGATGGTAGTACGAAGTGATAGCATCACTGCTCCAGCCAGCCTGTAAGTTATACACACGGTAAGTGTCTTTGTCTTTCAGTATCTCCAGGTCGGAAGCGGATGCCTCAATAGGTGTATTGCCTCGCTTGCGCTGATAATTCTCTTTGTTGAAGTAACGCTTGTCCACCACCATCATATCCACCAGTACCAGGAAGATGAGGAACGCATAAAATCCGGCTGCCGAAATCTTTTTATGAACATTGAAGAACAAAGCAGTAAAGACGACAAGGATGAATGCAAGAGAACGGAAAGCATCCCACTGAAGCAGGCTCTTCCGGTCAGCACGAAGTGCATTGAGGAACCAGGGTGGCAATTGTGATTCGCCTTCTCTCATGAAGCTTGCCGTGCCCGCGAAAAGGATAATTAATAAACAAAGGCCACCCGTAGCGGATAACGCAATGAGGAGCTTTCGCTTTGCCTCTTTTGTTATTTCTCCGGAAAGCAATTTCTCGACCCCGAGCATTCCTAATAAAGGCATGGCCAGTAATATGATAATGAGCGAAAAATTGACCGACCTGAATTTGTTATAACCCGGCAGGTAATCAAACATAAAATAGTTGAACGTCTTGAAGGCATCACCCCAGCTGAGCATCAAACTCAACGCACTCAGCGGCACCAGCCACCACACATATTTTTTATCGGCAAACAGCATTCCAACCACGAAAAGAAAAACGATAATAGCTCCGCCATAATATGCGCCTAATGTTCCACCTGATTGCGGCCCCCAGTAGGAAGCAGAATAATTTTGCAATTGATTAGCCAGTTCATTGTCCGCTGAATTCACCAGTGCTTTATAGGTTTCACTTTTCGGATCCATCACAAAGGAATAGCGGCTGCTTCCACCATAGAAGTCAGGCACCAGCAATGTCATCGGTTCCAGCACACCGTAGTTATACTGGAATGCATATTCTTTGCTCAATCCGGTCGGCCCGGTAGTTTCACCTGATTTCACCAGCTCGGAAGCACCACGGATAGAGTAACGCGTATATTCTGTGATAGCCCAGAACTGTCCGAAAAAAGTAGCAGCAGCAATCACCGCAGCAGGTATAAGTATGGCAATGGTTTTTAAAAACTCCGGCAGTTGCTTTTCGCGAAGTGCATAGATGAATTGGATCAATCCATAGACAACAACAATGAGTACGAGGTAGTAGGTGATCTGTAAGTGATTTTCACGCAGCTGTAAAGCAAGACCCAGGGCGGTAACGCCAAAACCGAGAATTCTTTTTTTGTTGAAAGCCAGATGAATACCGGCTAGCACTAAAGGCATAAAGGCGGCAGCGCCAATACGTGCATTGTGTCCTGCCATCTGCCCGATGATCAGGTAAGACGACAATCCAAATGCAATCGCTCCGGCAATGGCCAGGTAAGGCCTTACTTTAAAAGTTAGAAGCAGGATGTAATAACACAGAAAAGCAAGGAAGATGTTACGCACCGGATGAGGCAGAAATACCGAAAGCACTTTTTTGAAAGTAACCACTACGCCATCGCTCCATTGCAGATTGACAAGGTAAGCCGGCATACCACTGAACATATTGGTGGCCCACAATCCTTCTTCCCCGGTAGCATCGCGAAAGTCGCGCAATGATTTACTTGAACCCAGAAACTGCTGGATGTCCTGCTGATCCAATACTTTGTTCTCAAAAAAGAGAGGACTGAAAAAAATAAGTGTCACTACCAGGAAAACCACTACGGCAATGCTATGCGGAATAACATCAGAAAAGGTAATCTTTCTCATTCACGGAAAATTGAATGCGCAAAATAGGAAGGATTGAGGCAGCAGGCAACCTTGAAAACAGGCAAATACCGGTGGCCATTATCCGTATAGACAGTTTGATTGTTATTTGCCAAGTATTATCTATCTGCTGCTTTGTCTGCTCACGATTGCTTCATCGAAGTACTGATCCTGTCGTTTATAAATTTCAGGTGATACAGGGTCATGCTGTCTTTTATTTTCGGCAGGGCTCTTTCTATTTTTTGTCTGATCTCTTCCAGTTTCTGTTTTACGATGGGACCAACATCGCGTGTATCGCGGCTGGAAGGAGCGGCTGACAGCTCAATGAGTTTTTCTACATAAGCACGTTGCAAATTGCGCCTGTAAATGTCAATCGGTTTCAGCGTGGTCAGCTCTGTCCACATGGCTTCATCGAGGCTGTTGATATAGGCAAGAAGTGAATAGGTTTTGATTCCATAGGTGGCTTCCGCACTTGATATCTTGCCCAGGGTGTTATTGCCCAGCAGGGTATTCAGCACCACTTCCTGCGAACGGCCAACGATCTGTACGGGAGATTGCCCGGTGCGCGACAATATTGCAGAGTCCAGCAGCCAGGTCGGTGTTGTAAAGACGTGGCGTTTTAAAAATTTCATGGCTTCGTTTTGTTTTTCTGCAGGTACGGGTTCATACACAGGTCCTGCCTGTTCTGCTGTTTTACTCGTTTCATAAATGCCACCGAAGTTGACCATCACATGGTCGAGGTAATAATCATACTGATTGATTACACCGGAATACATGCCGGAAAGATTTCGGTAGTTTTCATTCCGTTCAAAAGTCCAATGCAGCAATCGGGGGATAACACGTTGCAGGTTGCGTATTCCGTATTCACCCGCCAGCATGGCATTGTCTCCGAGGTCTTCCGTTTGTGCGCGCGGATCATCGGTTGAAAATTCGGAAGCAAACCAAAGTCGCTTGTTCTTCATCTTTTCGATGATGGCAGTGCTGATAAAAGGAATCTCCGTTTCCGGTGACGAGATATCGGGAAGTAGCTTATAACCATATTCAATCGCCCATAAATCATAATCGCCAATGTGATTGATCAGCCCTTCTTCACCTACACTGTCCTGCGGCTGCGCGACATAATTGAAGCGCGCATAATCCATAATGGAAGGAGCGATACCATTTTCTTTTAACCACGCCCTGTCGCGAAGCTTTTCTACCGGCACCGTGGAGCTGGAACCAAAGTTATGTGTGAGTCCTAAAGAGTGGCCCACTTCATGCGCAGCCACTGATCGGATCAGTTGCCCCATCAGGTCGTCATCGAATTTCATTCGCTGCGCACGTGGATCACTGGGTCCGCACTGAATCATGTACCAGTCGCGTAATATCGACATCAGGTTATGATACCAGTTGATATGACTTTCAAGGATTTCTCCGCTTCGCGGATCGGTAATGATGGGGCCGGCCGCATTGGCGAAGGAAGAGGGCTTATAAACAATGGCCGAGTGTCTTGAATCCTCAAGGCTCCAGTTGGGTTCGTCTTTGAGGTCAGGTGCCTCCTTGGCAATGATCGCATTTTTGAATCCGGCTTTTTCAAAAGCCTTCTGCCAGTCCATTACTCCCTGTATCAGGTAAGGCACCCAGTTCTTTGGTGTTGCCGGATCAATGTAGTAGACGATAGGCTTTTGCGGTTCCACCAGCTCACCACGTTTGTAGTTGTCCAGTTCTTCCGGCCTGGGTTCCAGTCGCCAGCGCTTGATGTAGTTCACTACCTTTACTCCCTGTGGATTGGTATTATAATCCGTATAGCGCTCAGTGAAATAGCCCACCCTGCGATCGGCAAACCTTTTTCGCATCGGCTTTTTGGGAAGCAATACAAATGAAGTGTTGATCTCTAAGGTGAAGCTCGTATAGTTCACTGTTTCCGAATACGTCTTGATGGTTCGGATCTCCAGGTTCAATGGAAAAGAATTGATGTCTTTGATATACGAAGTGTTGGTAATCAGACTTCCTACCTTCATTACCTTGCGGGAAGCAGCACTGAAGAAAAGGATATCATTGTCACCATTGATATAATCCGTCACATCAAATACACTTCCTTTTTTAACCTGGTTGTATGCACCAATACCAAATGCTGCTACCAGTGGCTGAAGATTGGAGCGCACTACTGCATTGAACATTGCGGTCGTGCTGTCGCCTGCATTTTCTTCGTAGGTAATGCGCCTAAGAAATAATTTGTGACTCGGTCCTTTTTCAAAGCGTACCAGTGTGCTGTTGATCTGGTCGCCTGCATAGCCCGTATATTCCGGACGAACACCAGCGGCTCCTTGTGCGATACGGCTTACGACCAGTATATCTCTTCCCAGCAAGCTGTCCGGAATTTCGAAGTAATATTTATCCTCAATCTTATGAACGGTAAAGAGACCTTTGCGCGTAATGGCATTAGAGCGGATCAGGTTATTGTAGCTGCGTGGCGCGGACAGTTGTGTATTCCCTGCGGGAACAGAAGAAGGAGTTTCTTTTACGGTATCTCTCTTTAACGTATCCTGCAGGAGCTTAACAGGAGGGGCAAGAGGTATTTTAACGGTATCCTGCTTCTGAGCATGAAGCGTTGAGATAAAGAAGATGCTGACAGATAAGATGATCAGAACGTTTCGCATAACAAATGATGGATAAGATGGATCTCATTCTCTTCGCTCAATACTTTACAATGACTGAACTCAGGTACTATTTACTGAATTTTGTTCATCATGGACTGAAGTGGGAAGCTGATTGTCGGTGATGTAACGATTTTAGAGGTCGTACAGTACTTGCCTTGTGGCAGATAATAGCTATAAAAAATGCTGCCAGTTCATCAGGACGCATCTCCTGTTATCATTACGATCAGGATAAAACCCTTTTACGATAATCATGATTGTCACTGTACCGGAAGATATCCTGGGATTTCAACTAATCGTTACATGAGCATTTAGCCAAATGCGATAATTTAGGAATACAACCACTCACTGCGTTGTCACCAGTAATGAATTGAACCTTTTACCTTCGCTTTTCGTATTTGATTGGTATCGATATATTTACATCCTTCGATTACACAAAGATGGCACTGAGTTTAAAGCAAATTGAAAAGATATCCAAGGCGTTAGGTGATGCTAACCGGTTGCGCATTCTTCAGCACATCTCTAAAAAGGGAGGTTGTGGGCAATGCTCCGATATTCAGGATATTATTGAACTCACTCAGCCTTCTATCAGTCATCATATCAAGATCCTCGTGGAAGCAGGTCTCATTGAAGCAGAAAAGGAGGGAAGGCATCACAAATACAATCTTAATGAGCAACTGGTCAAAGAATATACTTCTGCGATCAATCATTTAAAGCCTGCATAAATCAGGAGCGTTCCGTCTTCTGTTTTAAAATAAATCGAATAATTTCAATATGTCGGTGAACTATTTTAATCAGATTTAAATTATAGGATGCGGAAGGAATAAAAAGCCTTCTTTTTTTATACTTAAACACATCGAAACATTTAAATGTATTGTTCAATTAATTAAAAGTTATATGACCACTAAAACCACGTTTTCTTCTTATTCCCTTGGCAAGTCTTCTCTCTCCAACAAAGTTGTCATGGCCCCGATGACCCGCAGCCGGGCCATCCACAATATTCCTAACGATTTGATGGTGAAATATTATGAGCAACGTGCTGCAGCAGGCTTGATTGTTACGGAAGGTGTATCCCCTTCTCCTAACGGACTTGGTTATGCACGTATGCCCGGAATCTTTTCAACCGAACAGGTAGCTGCATGGAAAAAAGTGACAGAAGCAGTACATGCCAAAGGAGGAACTATTTTCGCTCAGCTGATGCATGCCGGACGTATCGGTCATGTACATAATTTACCAAAGCATGGAAGGATGGTAGCGCCTTCCGCAGTACCTGCCCCCGGACAGATGTGGACGGATACAGAAGGATTGAAAGATCATTCTGCACCACAGGAGCTGACCAGCGAAGATCTGGAAACTACCAGGAATGAATTTGTGCAGGCGGCATTGAATGCGGTGGAAGCCGGTTTTGATGGCGTTGAGCTTCATAGCGCAAATGGTTATTTGCTTGAACAGTTTTTGTCTCCCCATTCTAACGTGCGCACAGATGTATATGGCGGGAGTATTGAAAACAGGAGCCGCTTTGTGCTGGAAGTAGCAACCGAAGTAGCCGCTGCAATTGGAAAAGATAAAGTGGGTATTCGTTTCTCTCCTTACGGAGTGTTCAATGATATGCCGCACTATGCGGAGATCGATGCGACCTACACCCACCTCACCAAAGAGCTGAGTAAGATTGGTATCGTTTACATTCACCTCGTAGATCACAGTGCAGGTGGTGCTCCTGAAGTTCCTGTTAAAATAAAACAAGCCATACGTGAACAGTTCAACAATACATTGATCCTTTCCGGTGGATATGATCTGAGCAGGGCAGAAGAAGATTTGTCTTCCGGTTTTGCCGACCTGGTGGCTTTTGGAAAACCATTTTTGAATAACCCGGATCTGATCGAACGATTTAAGAATAATCTTCCTCTTAACCCCATTCTGGATGCAAGCACATTGTACACTCCGGGCGAAAAAGGATACACCGATTATCCGGTATATTCCGAAGTAAGTGTGGTCGCATAAATCCTAACATCAATAATAAAAACAGAATCATGTCAACAAAAACAAAATCAATTGTAACGACTGTTGCCCGCGTAATCTTCGGTCTTATCTACCTCGTCTTCGGACTGAATTTTTTCTTCAACTTTCTACCTGCCCAGCCTCAGCCGGAAGGAGCCGCAGGAGCCTACGTGGGAGGATTATTTCAAAGCGGTTATTTCTTTCCGTTGCTGAAAGGAATTGAAGTCATTGCAGGAGCACTTTTGCTTGCCGGCTTTTTTGTGCCGCTGTCAGTAGCCGTTCTTGCACCGATCAGTCTTCATATATTTTTATTCCACACCATTCTCGTACCGGAGGGAGCTCCTATCGGTATACTGGTACTCGTACTGAATTTATTTTTGGCATGGGCCTATCGTGCTAACTTCAAGCCATTGTTTCAAGGCAAGGCCGGAGTTTCTCTTTAGGTTTAAGATCGTGTTCAGGGTTTCCAACCTTCAAAAGGTTGGAACCCTTGACTTACTTATATCAGCGTTTTTCTAATTAAGTGGTCAGTATAATTATGGGTTTAAGTTTAAGGGTTTGCTGCTGTAAAAAGCGGTGAACCCTTTTTACTTCTCTTCGTTCAGCGCTGCCTTATATGTTTTCAGCGCACGCGCTCTGGCCATCTTGTGATCGACAACAGGGTTGGGATATTCTTTTGTCTCCAGTTCGGGTATCCATTTTTTAATGTACTTCAATTCAGGATCAAATTTTTGAGTTTGTAATTCAGGATTGAATACGCGGAAGTAAGGAGCGGCATCGCACCCTGAGCTTGCCGCCCACTGCCATCCGCCATTGTTGGCAGCCAGATCATAATCCAATAGTTTTTTTGCAAAGTAAGCTTCACCCCAGCACCAGTCGATGAGCAGGTGCTTGGTGAGGAAACTCGCTGTGATCATGCGCACACGGTTGTGCATGAAACCGGTGGTATTTAGTTCGCGCATGCCCGCATCTACAATTGGATACCCCGTCATACCATCGCACCATTTCTGAAATTCGGTTGCATTGTTTCTCCATTCGATCTTGTCGTAAGCCGGTTTGAAGGCATGGTTGACTACATGAGGAAAATGCCAGAGAATCATCTGGTAGAAATCACGCCAGATCAATTCGTTCAGCCATACTTCATTCTTCCTGATGGCTACCTGTGCCAGCTTACGGATACTGACTGTTCCAAACCGGAGATGTACGCTTAAGCGCGTGGTTCCGTGAATAGCAGGATAGTCGCGTGTCCGATCATACTTCCCGATCAGCGATTGCCTGATCACACGTTCCGGAAAAACAATGTCCGTCTTCTCAAACCCGATTTCTTTTAATGATGGAAAGGAGAGAGGACTGATTTTTTTGACATTCTTATAATACTTTTCCGCAGGATAGCTTTTCACGTAGAAAGCATTGAGCCTGGCCTTCCACTTGCGGCTATAAGGTGTAAATACGGTGTATGGCTTGCCATCGTCTTTTACTACTTCTTCTTTTTCAAAAACAACGTGGTCTTTATACGTTTTGAAACCGCTTCCCTTCTGTTTCAGCAGCTCTTTTATTTTTTGATCACGCTGAATGGCGTAAGGTTCAAAATCATGATTGGTATAGACGGCTTTGGGCGAAAGTGTTTTGTAGATATGAACAGGATCGCCATGCATTACCAGCAAAGAGCTACCCAGTGTTTCCAGTTCTTCTTTTAAAGTGAGCAGCGACTGATGGATAAACGCTACGCGACTGTCTTTTTTATCCTCAAGCAAATCGAGGATCTGTGTATCAAAAATAAAGATAAGCAATACTTCCTTGTTCTCTTTCAATGCATGATAAAGGGCTGCGTTATCCTGCAGGCGCAGGTCGCGCCTTAGCCAGAGTAATGTGGTATCTTTAGCAACCAGTTGCGCAACTTGTTTCAGTGTCATTACAGCTCAGGAGTTTGGAAATAAAACACTGGCAAAGTCGTATTGTTTATTCTTGTTGGAAGTGATTTTTGTTAAGTTGGGAGAAGATTTTTCTGCGAGAGTTGCAGATCAAATCGTTTTGCTCTCTTTATTGCTCTTAAATGGCAGTAAAACTATGGACTAACCTAAAATTCCAAATAAGTAGTAAAGTCAAGTAGAATAAAGATATACTAATGATTAATTTGAAATCGCCTTAGCATTGTTTCTCCATTTTGCTTGATCGATAAATAGAAAGTTCCATTTTTAAGTTCATTAACAGGTATCTTAACTATATCGTTGGCTTTTGTTTTCACCGTATATACCACTATTCCGCTATTATCTATTACTGCAATTTCTGAAGCTGAATTTTTATCAATAACATTTGTGGATACGGTGACTTCATCATAGGAAGGGTTAGGATAAACAGAAAAAGGTTCTTCGCACCCCCCCTGAGGACAATTTTCTTGCTGCACAAATACTTCATAATTTTTTATGGTTGACCCACACGTATTTGTTGACTGCGCAGTAACGTAAGTTGAAAGACTTCCTGCTTTTATTATTCTTGTTTCTCCAGTGCAATTGAAACAGTCCCACCCCATACTTGTAGAAGGTAGCCCGAATGACCAAAGAATTCCAGAAGGGTTTACTCCTTGATCCAAGAAAGATGGCTGACCATTCCACACTTTCGCTATGTAATTATTAGAACTTCCAGCGATAACAGAATTAGGCCCTTCAATCAAGAAGTCATGTGGGGGACCGACCCAGAATGATTTCGTTAGAGAGTAATTGCAGGATGGGGATTGTACATTGAAAGTAACAGATGCGGAACCTACCGAATATATACTTTGAGCTTGTAAGGAAGCTGTTGATCCAGTTCCTGAGTTATTCACAAATAAATCTACAGGTGAAGTTGTCCAATTAATATTCGAACCAGCCGGATAATTTTGTAGGATAAATGCCGAAGTGTTATCAAGACAAACTATTTGCGAACCTTGTAGTTGACTTTGAGGTATGTCACATCCTGGACTAAATGACCAAAGATCAGAGAGCATAGTACCTCCTGCTATGCCACCAAGCCCTATATAAGCCGAATTATTTATTACCTCTGCGATGCCTGAAGGTCTTTGAATATTATTTGATGTTACTGAGGACCATGTATTGGAGGATGGGTTATAACTCCAAAGATCACTCAATCCTGTGTAAACTCCATTTTGTCCGAAACCGATATATCCAGTTCCTGATATTGAAAATGAAACAGCATTATAGCGCCCCATGGGAATAGATGCTTTTTGAGTCCAGGTATTTTGGATTGGATCAAATTCAAAAAGTCTATCGTCTACCGATCCTCCATAAATACCCATTCCAACGTAAGCTTTTGAATTGATAGTAAAGGCAGACCCTCCAGATACAGCAATTGGAAGATTTGCCTTTGAAGTCCAAGTATCCGTCAATGGATTGTATTCAAACACAGAATATGTTGGTTCTGCTGTGTTTTGATTGGCATTACCTGAACATATGTATCCCTTCCCTTCAAGGGAGAAGCTTATAGCACCTGTAATGTTAATAGGATAATCCGCTTTTCTTGTCCAAGTATCTGTGGTTGGCTCATATTCATAAAAATCCTTTGAGCCAACGGTGCTAAGAGGATCGCTATATTTATCCCCCATGCCATAATATCCTTTATTCCCTATTGAAAATGCTGATGCTCGTAAAGTTGCAGAACCTGGGAAATTCGATTTTCTAGTCCAGGAGTTTGTCAGAGGATCGTATTCCCATACATCAGTTTTCCACAAGCCACCGCCAATAATATAAAGTTTGTTATTTAACACAAATGAATTGCTTTCATCCCTCCCATTAGAGGGGAAATTAGTTTTCTGTACCCATGGTGTTTGACAGAAACAAATTTCTGGAATTAAAAATGCAATAGCGATTACTAAAATTTTTTCTAATCCATTCATCATAGATAAATATACTACAGTTAGAATGGATATCCAATACCAACATTGTAGATCACCGGCTCTTTAAAGTTGAAGTAGCCTGATTCTGAATTTCCCTTGGCATAGGGATTAAAGAATTTAACTTTATCCAACACAAACCGGCTTCCTTCCGGCTGTCCCGGATCATATACTTTCATTCCTACATCTAATCGTAATACCAGGAAGGAGAAATCGAAGCGCAGACCAAAGCCGGTGCCAATGCCCAACTGTTTATAAAAATCTTTGATATAGAATTTCGTATCGCCTGTCCAGGTAGCCACGTTAGCGCCAGGTGTAGGAGCAGCTGCCTGCTTGAAAGACCAGACGTTGCCGGCATCGAGGAAGACGGCTCCGTTTACGAATCCAAAAAGTTTATGTCTTACTTCAATACTTCCTTCCAGCAGAATTTCACCCGGCTTCTCAAACTGGTAATCAAATAATCCGTCTGCTCTGGGATCTTTACTCAACACAGGAGGTGCTGAACCAACACCCAGCCTTCTTGGCCGCCAGGCGCGCACACCATTACTTCCTCCTGCAAAGAAGAATTTTTCATACGGCAATGTCTTATTGTCGCTATACGAATAAGCCACCCCGGTATTGATGCGATAAGCGACCACCGTATTTTTTTTTATGATCTCGTTTCTCCGGATATCCAAACCCGCTCTTATGTATTTATAATATTGCAAACCATGGTTAACTGCAATGGTAGGTTCAATGAAGTTGAAAGCTGTACCGCCTGCTTCGAAAGTGGCTCTTACATAAAGGGAACTCCTTTCGAGGTTGCCATAATTGTTCGGATTCCACTGAACAGAGAAGATCGTACTGGTTACCAGAGAAGGATTAAACGAGTTGATAAGATTGTTACCCTGTTGTATTTGGAGGGTATCCAGTTGCGCCTTGAAAGCTTCATCCAGTTTCGATCGGATGATATTGATATTGACCGCAGTGAGTGAGTAGGAAACCCGTTTACGTTCCCACGTATAAATACCGGATACGTTTACTGCCGATCGCTGATACTCCGGCCTGTTGGTGTACGTATAACCGGAAGATAAACGTGTCTTTGGATTATACTTCCCCCACCGGTTGGTAGCCTTGCCGCTAAAAGGAATAAGAAACTGTGGAAAGATGATGGATGCATTGCCGTTGGCCTCCGTGCTTTTATAGATGTTCTTGGTACCTGTAGCCGAAGCAACGCCTTCAAAACCAAAGCGGCCATTTAATTCAAAATTCTCCAGCCCGCGAAAGATGTTTCTCTTTTTTAAATTCAGGGAATAATACGGACCCGGAAATCCCTGTGTTACCGTTACACCTCCTTCATGCGACATCGAATAACGATCCAGCGGACTGGCATATACATTGGCAATGAAGCGCCCGCCAGAGGTATCATAATTGATGTTGACGAATTTAAAATTATCGAGGTTGGCCAGCTGCTTTTGTGTATTGAAGGTGTTGGTGCGGCTGTAGATACTGTCTTTGGAGATGAAGATACGCTGGTTTAAGATTCGCTCACTGTAGTAGTCATTCACATAGCTGTAAGTGACCCTGTTATATACTTTCAGAATGCGCGGCCTGCGCGTTTTGATGCCGGCATCGGGCGTCATCGATACCGAATCAATACGGAATATTTTATGACGATCTTTCTTTGCAGGATTCTCAATGGATAACAATAAAGCTACTTTATGAGGAAGACCTTGTAAGGAAGTATCCACATCAAAATCCACATACTGGCGGCTAAAGTCATAGTACCCGTTGTCTTTCAGAAGCAGGTCAATACGCTCGCGTTCCGAACTGATTTTGTCCTGGTCATACTGATCTCCTTTTTTGATCAGACTTTCTGTTTTATGTTTCTTCAGCACCACCGCCACCGCAGCATCAGGAATATCCAGGTAAATAGAATCGTACGAATAGGGCGTGCCGGGAGTAATGGTGTAGATCACACTCACGCGCTTTCTGTATTCGGCCAGCCGCGTAGAGGTTTTCCCCAGAAAGTATCCTTTATTATACAGGTAGCCATTCATTTTTGCTACCGTGGCACTTACCTGTGCGGTATCGAAAACCGAAACGGGCTCGCCCCACTGCATGGCCATGTTTCCATTTTCAATCTTGCTGTTAAAGGCATTTACTTTTTCCTGTTTGCGAAATTGCAGGGCGGATATTTTTCTAGAGTCATCTTTCGCTGCGCTGATCTTACGGTCAAATTTTTTCGCCACCTTATCGCGGGCAATGATCAATTTGGCCTTGCTACGAAAAAGCAGGTGAGAGGAAGAGTCGTTAAAGTTGCGCTTACCCCAGGCGTGCAATCCTACGAGGTAGTTGAAGGGAAAGAAAAGGATCCTGCGGTTGGCTTCCTTGGTATACAGATTGGATAAATTGGTGGTCGGAAATCCCTTGGGTGCTTTTACCGATTGGCGATAAAGTAGTTTTTCGTTTCCTTTGAGATAGCGGGCACCTACGCATCCTGACAGTACGAGGGGCAAAAGGCAAACGCAATATATCCATTTCACTCTCTTTCGAAAGCTACCTTTCATGATCTCCAAAGCCAAAGTCAAATACCTCAAATCCCTGCAATTAAAGAAATACCGCAAAGAGGCGCAAAATTTTGTGGTGGAGGGAGGAAAAAGTGTAGGCGAATTATTAAAGTCCGACTTTGAGATTTCTCTTTTGTATGGCACCAAGCAGTTTCTGCACGACAATGAAAGCGTGGTGAACACGATAAAAGCAGAAGTTCTTGTCGTTCAGGAAGCAGATCTCGCTTCGGTGGGAACGTATCAAACCAATAATGCCGCGCTCGCAGTAGCTAAAATGAAGCCCAATCATATGAGTGAGCCGGGCAAAGGGGAGTATGTGCTTTTGCTGGACGATATTCGCGACCCCGGCAATGTGGGAACAATCATCCGGGCTGCCGATTGGTATGGAATAAAAAAGATAATTGCTTCTGAAGAGACGGCTGACTTCTATAACCCCAAAGTGATCAGCGCCAGCATGGGTTCTTTTTGTCGCATGAACGTGTTTTATACTTCGCTTACGGATTACTTGCATGAAAACAGTAAAGAAGTATATGGTGCTTTCCTTGACGGAACGGATGTACATGCCACAGTCTTTGCACCCGAAGGCGGATATATCGTTATGGGCAATGAAGCCAACGGCATCTCGGCAGAAGTAGAAAAACAGGTTCATCACCGGATTACGATTCCCCGCTATGGGGCTGCCGAATCGCTCAATGCGGGAGTGGCTACCGCCATCATTCTGGATAACTTGCGCAGATCACAAAAGTGAATTGCTCTGTGAGGCTGCATCTTCCGAAAGCTGGTGCGCATGTTCTTTTCCCAGGTAGCGGTCAATAAAATAATGGCCCAGGTAGATGAGTGGAGTAAGCAGGATAGCGACCACAAATTTGTAGATGTAGTTGGTGATACCGATAGCAACAATGAAATCATTGTCGTACACGCCATAGAAGGCAATGAACAATACCACGAAGCTGTCAATGAATTGAGAGATCAGTGTAGAACCCGTGGCCCGGAGCCACAACATTTTATTACCGGTTGCTTTTCTCAGCTTATGAAAAGCAAATACATCCACTAACTGCCCCAGTAGAAAAGCAGAGAGCGAACCAATGATGATGCGGTTCCCCTGACCAAAGATCTTATTGAAGGCGAAATCCATATTGAAATAATTTCCCTGCGCATCTTTACTGTTGCTGTTCATCCAGAAATCGGCCGGTGGCAGCTTCATGGTAAAGAAAACAACAATGAACACATAGGCGATCAATACCGCAGTGAGGTAGCTGATTCTTTTTACGCCAGGCTTGCCAAAGTATTCGTTGATCAGATCGCTGGTGATAAACACCACGGGCCAGATCACCGCGCCAGCCGTTAAATTAAAATCCATGACAAAGCCAAGGATTGGGATATGGGCAGGCTGGAAGCCTAATGTGGTTTCACCTGAAAATATTTTCACACCAATCATTTCTGCCAGCAGGGCATTGGTGAGAAAGATGCCACAGAGGATGATGAAGATCCGGTTCTTCTTCTGATCGGGTGAGGTTGTCATGCTTCAAGTTCAAAGGTTTCGCCTTCAATCGCAAGCGAAGTTTCCGGAAAGATAGCACGTGCCTCGGCCAGCAGCGGATCCAGCTCTTTATAGCGTGCAGAGAAATGGCCGATCGCTAATTTCTTTACACCGGCTGCTTTGGCAATGCGTGCTGCATCGCTGGCGGTACTGTGTTTGGTTTCTGTTGCCTTGCTTCTTTCCACTTCCATAAAGGTGGCTTCGTGATACAGGAGGTCGGCATTACTGATTTGCTCAATCAAACTTTCATTGTAAGCCGTATCAGAACAATACGCATAGCTGTACGAAGGCCGCGGAGGAAGAGTGTATTCTTCATTGCGATAAATCAGTTCTCCGGCTTCGTTCCGTATGTCCATTCCGGTTTTCAGTGAGGCGATGTGTTGTAATAACATGCCATCGTGAAGTTTGTTTTTGTCCATCCTCCGCGATTTGATCTTTTCTTTAAAGAGGAAACCGGCACACGGAATCTTATGAAGCAAGGGAATGGTTTCTACCGACATCATCTCATCCTCCCACAGAATAGTTCGTTCCTCCGCATTAAAAGGATGAAAGATAATGTTATAATTAAGTGTTGATCGCGAATGTTTGAGTTGTAAAACGATGATCTCATCCAGCCCTGCCGCACTGTACAGGTGCAGATCAGTCACCCGCTTCTGCAGGTGCATGGAGAAGAGCAGGCCCATCAGCCCCAGATAATGATCCCCGTGAAGGTGGCTGATGAAGATGTGATTGATTTTATGAAACGGAATCTGATAGCGCGTAAGTTGTATTTGCACACCTTCACCGCTGTCGATCAGGAAGTGACGATTCTGTATGGTAAGGTATTGTGACGTAGGAAATCTTCCGTAAGCAGGGAGGGCACCGCTGGAGCCGAGAATGGTGAGTTTAAAAGACAAGAAGAGAAAAAGTAAGCAGTTTACAGTAAGCGATGAACAATTGACAAAATACAATTGGCAGTTGACAAACGTATCGACTACGAACAATTATTTGTCAATTGTTTTTTGTCAACTGTTAGTTTATAAAAGCGATATACTACGATATGAAAACGGAACTACTCTCCGTCTTTCATGTCTTTTTCAATTTCGTGCATGAACACGGCATCGATCGCTTCCTCTACGCTTGGAAGTATATTCAATACGCTGTCCAGCTGAGAAATTTTGATGAGCTTCATGGTGTGTTCCGAAAGGCGCGTGAGGATAAAAATCCCACCGTCTTCCTGAAAAATACGATTGCCTACCAGGAGCGCGCTAAGTCCGGATGAATCCGTGTACTTTACTTCTGTCAGATCAAGCACAATATTGAGTACACCTTCGGCATGCAATGTCACCATTTCCGATTTCAGGTTGGGAGCAACGCTGGAATCCATCTTTTCTTCGTGCAGGCGGAGGAGGGTATATTTTTCCTGTTTATCAATCGTGTACTTCATGTATCTGAATTTTGTATCTGCTTGTTCGGTCTAAAAATAAGGCAATTAAATGGAATTAACGATACTCTTCTCAATTCGTTGGTTTAACGAATTGTAATTTATTTCCTCCAGCTCCTGGCCTGTTACCTGCTGGTATAATTCCTTGTAACGGTTTGAAATGGAGGTCACAATGTCATCAGTCATTTCCGGAACCTTCTGCCCGTCTTTGCCCTGAAACCCATTTTCAATCAGCCACTGGCGTACAAATTCTTTCGACAGCTGCTTCTGTGCCTCGCCTGTCTTCTGGCGTGCCTCGTAGCCTTCCTTATAAAAATAACGGGAGGAATCGGGTGTGTGCACTTCGTCAATTAAATAGATCGTGCCTTTATGTTTGCCGAACTCATATTTCGTGTCCACTAAAATTAATCCACGCTGGGCGGCCAGCTCTGCTCCTTTATGATAGAGAGCAAGGGTATATTTTTCGAGTACCACATAGTCTTCTTCGCTTACGAGGTTTTGTTTCAGAATTTCCTCACGGGAAATGTCTTCATCGTGTCCTACTTTCGCCTTGGTAGTAGGTGTGATAATAGGTTGAGGAAGCCGGTCACTTTCTTTCAAGCCTTCGGGAAGAGCAACACCACATACGGAACGTTTTCCTGCTTTGTATTCGCGCCAGGCATGGCCGGAAAGATAGCCTCTCACCACCATCTCTACCGCAAAAGGCTCGCACTGGAAACCGATCGTTACATTCGGGTCGGGCGTACTGATCACCCAGTTGGGCACAATGTCTCTGGTGGCCTCGAGATTGAACGCAGCAATCTGGTTCAGCACCCTTCCCTTGTCGGGGATGGCCCGCGGCAGCACCACATCAAAGGCAGAGATACGGTCGGAAGCCACCATGGCCATTTTTTCTCCGAAATAATACACATCACGTACTTTGCCGCGGTAAAAGCCGGTCTGACCTTTGAACTGAAAGTGGGTTTCCTTGATTGCGTTCATGCCCTTGGGTTATCTTTCGATAGTGGTTTAATTCGCAAAAGAACACAAAGAAGCGCTAAGATACACCAACATTTTTTCTAAAAACTTCACGCTAAAAGGACTCATTTAGGTAAATTGCCATAGCGCATAGTTCAGCATCGCTATGCGTGAGGGAAGTGTTTTTCATACCCGCTCTTCACCTTTTCTGCTCCCGTTCTCCCTGTTACTTTCTCCACTCTTCGTGCACTCTCTGTCCCACTCTCGCTCCACTCTGCATGGCCCAGGGACGATGGAAGCAGGTGCAAGCAATTGGTATCGCCCTGATAAATGATTTATTTTTGAGAAAGAGAACGTGATTTCATGGTCAGATGCAACAGCGCAAAATGAAACGATTTAAAGTAGTTATAGTCGTAGCGGTGCTCATCCTGACGATGGTGATGGTCATTATCATTCCGGAAAACAGAAATGAAATGAAGACCGGACACTTTACCTTCTTTTTTAGTAAGGGCATTGAAGCTTCCGGGATAAAAGATTTATCGCACGCTTTGGAAAGCGCGTATTCAACCGTAAGCACCGATTTAAAAACAACACCGGCACAAAATATTGAAGTAAACATTTATGCTCAACGATGGAGGTATATAAAAGCGACTAAAAACTGGGGCGGTTCAGGAAATATAGAGGGTATTGGAAAACTTCATTTTGTAGAGCAGGCCTGGGGAGAAGCAGATAGTAAGAAAGTTGCCGTACACGAATTTGCTCATACGGTAGTTTTAAAGTTGCTGATCGATCGTGAAGCGCAGCCTTTGACTAAACTCTTTGATCAGAAATTTTTAATTTTTCCGATATGGCTTTGGGAAGCAGTAAGTGTTTATGAAGCAGGTCAGTTTGTCGATCCGAAGACATTGGTCTATCTTAATGATGAACACTATCCCGGAATAAACGAGTTGAATGACCGGTTAAAGGGCGGCAAAATATATACCTGTGGTTATACGCTTGTAGAATACATTTTGTCAACGTACGGGCAGGATGGATTGATTAAGCTGATTGAGAACTATGGAAATCTGAGCCCCACTTTTAATGTGACCGAAGAACAATTCAGCAAAGACTGGTATGCATTTGTAAAGCAGAACTATCTTCAATAAACGAATGGCATATAACGAACAGCTGGCAGACAAAGTAAGAGAGGCCCTTTCTCATTTGCGTAAGGTGGAGGAGAAAAAGATGTTTCGCGGTATCACGTTTATGGTGAATGGAAAGATGTGCGTAAGTGTAGGCGATACCGAACTGATGTGCCGGATAGCTCCTGAAGTATATGAGGAGGCCATAGAGCGCAATGGATGCCGGCCCATGATTCATGGAAAGCGGGTGATGAAAGGATTTGTATTTGTGAGCGAAGAAGGATATGCCAGAAAGAAAGACTTCGATTACTGGATTGGCCTGGCGCTGGAGTTTAATAAAAAAGCGAAAGCATCCGCTAAGAAAAAATGAATAGCGATTAAAATAGATGTCTATGGTTTATGTTTAAAAAGTATAAGTTTTTCGCAGTAGTCGTTTTACTGATTATTAGTCCGGGAGCATTTTCTCAACAGAAAGAGGGTGCACGATTTCTGAGCTACATAGCCGCACCATCGGATATTACATTGTATTGGAAGGATGATGCAGGCAAGATATTGAGCAGCATTCAGAACCTTAAGCTATTTGTTGAAGGTAAAAACAAGGAATTGAAATTTGCAATGAATGGAGGAATGTACAATAAAGACAACTCCCCACAGGGTCTTTTTATTGAGAACAGTGTAATATGTTCATCACTGGATACGCTTTCGGGTAGCGGCAATTTTTACATGAAGCCTAATGGGATTTTTTATTTAATGCAAAACGATAGTGCGGTCATCTGCAAGACTACTGATTTTAAGGACAGCGGTCAGATAAAGTTTGCCACTCAGTCTGGCCCTATGCTTTTGGTTGACGGAAGGGTGCATCCTGCTTTTAAGAAAGGCTCTGCGAATTTGAATATTAGAAATGGTGTTGGCATTCTTCCGGATGGCAACGTGATCTTTGCTATCTCTACGCAGGAAGTTAATTTTTATGATTTCGCTCTCTTTTTCAAAAGCATGAACTGTGAAAACGCGTTGTACCTTGATGGCTTTGTATCCAGAGCGTATATGCCTGATAGCGACTGGAAACAGCTGGATGGAAACTTTGGAGTGATGATCGGTGTGACGAAATAAAGGATTCAGTCCGATTTTAAAAAGAGAAGTAGCCTGGGTTACTTCGGCTCCACCAGAATCCCGGCTTTGAATGTATAGGTCTTGATCAGGCTGCCGCTTTCGCTGAACTCGCTCCATTCTTTGTGTTTCTTGCCGCCTACATATTCTCCCTGTTCGTTGATCTTGCCATTGGGGTAGTAGGATGTAAACTTGCCGTTAGGCCGGCTGCTTTTGTATTCGGCTTCCGACTGCAGCTTGCCGTTGTCGTAATAATTGCGAACCAGGCCAGTGATTAAATTAAACTGGTACGTTTCTTCGATTGATTTTTCTCCGTTAGAATGATATGTGGTGCGCAGGCCATGCAGCTTTCCGTTATCATAATTTTCTTTCAGCTTCAATTTTTTGCCATCATCGGCATAGAAATACCAGGTGCCATGCGGCTTTAATTTTCTGAAATTCTTTTCATAGAGTCGTATGCCTTCTTCGGAGAAGCCTTCTTCTTTGGTGTCGATGTTGTTAAGCGCGACTTCCTCTTTTGTTTTTATTTTTCCGGTAACGTAGTACTCGCTATTCGTGCCGGTTTTTGCTCCTTCCTTATATTGAAATTTGTGCCGCGTTTCTCCGGTAGGATAGTAGGCAATATTATCTCCCTGGAGCTTGCCGCTCATGAAAGAGCCTTCGAGCAGCAGGTGTCCTTCCGGGTCGTAGTTTTTGAAGGTGCCCATTTTCTCACCGTCTTTCATACCCGATATGGTTTCGAGCTGGCCGTTTTCATAATAGGTCTTATAGAAGCCGGTTAGAATTCCATCGCGGAAGTTGGCTTCAATCGCAATGGTTCCATCTTCATAGAAGGTGCGCGAGATGCCGTTCGGTTTTTGATTTTTGTACGTGATCTCTTTGCGCAGCTTGCCGGAAGGATAGTATTCCTTCATCAATCCATCGGGTTTCCCTTTTACGAATATGGTTTCCGACTTCGTACTTCCGCTTCCATAAAAAGATTTAATAGAATCCACCAGCAGGTTGTTCTGATAAAAGGCGCGCTGTACAGAAGCACCTTCCTCGTTATACACTTCTACAGCTCCATGTCGAAGCCCGTTCACGTAATTGATTTTTCGAAGCAGCTTGCCGTCTTCGTGGTATTCCAGGAAAAGCCCGGAGCGCTTTCCTTCAATAAAGGCCCCTTCAATTTCTACATTGCCATTGGGAAAGAAACGTTTGTATTTGCCATGCAGGGTTTCGTTGTCGGCAACGGATACGAAGTAATCTTCCTGCACCCGTTTTTTTTGCGTATCGTAATAGGTTTTTATTTCTCTCTGCGCGAAGAGGAAGGAAGGAATGAAAACAAGCAGGGAGAGGTATCGCAGTTTCATAGGGTTATAAAATTATAAACAGAACGGGAAACTGTAGTCGTGTTGTATGTTTTCGTTCGCCTGAATTTTCCTCAGGGCAACAGAGACACGTATTACATGCGCTCAATCACAATAGCAGAAGCACCGCCACCGCCATTGCAAATGCCGGCTACGCCAATGGTGCCCTTGTTTTGCTTTAGCACGTTAGCCAGTGTAATGGTAATACGTGCTCCCGATGCACCCAGGGGATGACCCAGTGCCACGGCACCACCGTTTACGTTTACTTTGGCAGGATCCAGATTCAGCTTGCTGTTATTTGCCAGCGCTACGGCAGCGAATGCTTCGTTGATTTCGTAGTAGTCTACATTTTTTGCTTCAATGCCTGCTGCCTTGATGGCTTTGGGTATGGCCAGGGAAGGTGTCGTGGTAAACCACATGGCATCCTGTGCGGCATCGGCAAAACCTATTATTTTGGCAATGGGAGTAAGGCCGAGTTCTTTTGCTTTTTCTTTACTCATCAGCACCACGGCAGCGGCTCCGTCATTGATGGTGGAGGCATTGGCAGCAGTAACGGTACCTTCTTTGGTAAACACCGGTCTTAACCCGGGGATCTTATCAAAGTTTACATTCTTATATTCTTCGTCTTCGGCAAAAAGAGTGACATCACCTTTTCTGCCCGTGATCTCTACCGGCACCACTTCGTCTTTAAATTTACCGGCAGCCCAGGCAGCGGCCGATAGCTTGTAGGAGTTAATGGCATAGTTATCCTGATCCTGGCGGCTGATGTTCATTTCTTTGGCCGTGTTATCGGCACATACACCCATTGCGCAGTGATTGTACACATCGGTAAGTCCATCGTAGGTTAATCCATCGAGCAGCTCACCGTTTCCATACTTATAGCCATAACGTGCCTTGGCGAGATAGTAAGGAATGTTCGACATGCTTTCCGTACCGCCTGCAATCACCACATCATTTTGCCCCAGCATGATCGACTGAGCGCCCAGCATGATGGCTTTCATACCGGAAGCGCATACTTTATTCACCAGCGTGCAGGGGATATCGAATCCTAATCCTGCACCTACGGCTACCTGTGTGGCGGGAGCCTGACCTAACCCGGCAGAAATTACGTTGCCGATAAAGATCTCGTTGATCTGTTTAGGATCAAGACCAATTTTGCTTACGGCATGCTTTACTGCTACCGAACCCAACTGTATTGCAGTGAGGCTTGACAAGCTGCCGCCAAAACTCCCGATCGGAGTTCTTACTGCGGATACGATGTATACTTCTTTCATGGTTGGGTAGACGTTAGATTGTTGAGTCCACTGACCACAGTCGACTGTGGTCAGTGGACTTTATGATTACCAGTCCGGTTTTCCTTTGTCTTTGGGCTTGGTGGCTTTGCGCTTGTTCTGTTGCAGGTATTGTACTTCCTGGTTTTTCATGGCCTCGAGGATCATCTTTGCTTTGTCTTCGGTCATCTTCATGTCCTTCAGCTTTTCAGATACTTCGGGGGGAGTTTCTTTTTTCTCTTTGCTCTTATCGTCCTGCTTTTCTTCTTTTTGTTTTTCTTCCTTCTGCTTCTCTTCTTTCTCCTTCTTCTCTTTATCTTTTTCCTCCTTCTGATCTTCCTTTTGTTTCTCTTCTTTCTCTTTTTTCTCCTGCTCCTTTTTTTGCTGTTCTTTTTTCTGCTTCTCCTGCTTGTCTTTCTTCTCTTCGTCTTTTTTCTTCTGCTCGTCTTTCTTTTTATCCTCGTCAAGCAGTTTTTTAAGTTCGGTCAGCTTTTGATTTCCCGGATCGCTCATCAATCCGGTTTTCACTGAAGAAAGGGCTTTCTCCCGGTTGCCATTGATATAGTAGTCGGAGCCTTCGTGAAACTTGGCTTCCGCTAAAGGTTCCTGCGCCAGGCAAGGGACGGCAGCAGCCAGTACTAAAAAAAGAATAACTATTCTCATGATTTTTTAAGACTGTCAATTTTATAGATAGCGAAGACTTTTTTCGTGAAGTCCTCATACTTTTTCATACGCAGATCTCTTTTCATCGCTTTCTGCATCAGCTGGTAAGCATCGCGGTACCTGCGTTGCTTCACCAGCTGTTCGGCCTGTGTGTACACCATCACAGGGAAATCCAGTTTCTTTTTCAGCAGCTCATAGTTATAGCGGGCGCTGTCGTTAGCAGGATCTTTGCGCAAGGCTTCCTGGAAAAGAACGATGGATTGACGTAATAACGAATCGATCTTATCAGGAATATCGCTTCCTTCATCGATAAATTTTCCTTCCGTTTTTAAAGATAAGATTCCTAACTGATTATTAGCCATGGAAGCGATGGCTTTGCTTTGTGCTTTCGTCAGCAAAAGATATTCCTGCTGCGCTGCTTCTTTCAGATTGAGTTGCCCTCCGATATTTTTAAGATTGGAAGAATCCGGTTTGATTCCTTCAAACTTTGATGTTGCCTGTTTGGTGCTTGAACTGTCATTGCCAAGGGAAAGAAAGCCTGCATTGGCGAAATTCAATCGCACCGCTTCTTCATCTACTTTAAAGGAATCGATCAGCTCTTGGTTAGTCAGGGCTGCTTCGTTGTACAGCCCGTTCAGGTATTCTTTTTTTGCTTTTGATTTGAGTGAGCTGATTTTGGAAGAAGGAGTTTTACCGGCATAGATGAACGCGAAAACTATTCCACCGATCAATGCACAGATAACCACACCATAAACTATATTCCGAACCAGCGGCTTCTTCATATCCGTAACGTTTTCACATTCACCATCACATCCAGTACCATCAGTAATAATGCGCCCAGAAGAAAGTAATAATAACGGTTGGAAGATACATCTACAAAACGGGCATCGCGTACTTCTCCTTCAATATTACTGATGGTATTAATCAACCTCGATATATCGTTTCGGCTTTCGTTGATTTCGAAATATTGGCCTCCTGTTTTATCGGCCAGCGATTTCAACGCGGAAGAGTTCAGCTTCGTTACCACCGCATTACCTGACCGGTCTGTTTTGTACGATCTGCCTGCATAGATCTGGCTTCCTTTTTCTGTGCCTACGCCCAGTGTAAAAAGCTTTATTCCTTTTTTCTCGATGTCTTTGGCCATGTCGCTGGTTTCCTCACCAAAATCTTCCCCATCGCTGATCAGGATAATGACTTTTGATTTTTGCTGATTGCTCGGTTCTTCCTGCTGGCTTTCCATTTTGGAAAGCGCCATTTTTAAAGGCGGACCAAAATCGGTGCCCGAAGCAGGTACCAGGCCACTGTTCATGGTTTCAATAAACAGATTCAGCGCGTTCTGATCGTAGGTAAGAGGACATTGCATGAATGCTTCGGAGGAAAAAATAATAATACCGATACGATCGGAGCTAAATGATTCCACCACGCGTTTCATTTCGTATTTTATTTTTTCCAGCCGGGTAGGCTGTATATCGAAGGCATCCATGGACTTGGACAGGTCCACACAGATCATGATGTCTTTGCCTACCGATTTGATTTCTTTTTTTGAATCGCCAAATGAAGGGCCGAGAAAAGCGGCAATCAGCAAACCGAAATAAACGGTGCGCAGGGCCAGCTTGATAAATATAGTACGATAGGGAGTATTGAGCGACTTTCCGATACGCGCTACCCGTACTATATAGAATGCATAAAGGATACAAAAAAGAGCAATCCAGGCTGCTTCTGTTACGCCAAAGTTTCTAAACCAATCCATTTCCTTCAAAAATAAATCTTTTACACCAGCCCTTCGAGCAATTGAACGACCAAAACATCAGTTAAGATCAAAAAAATGAGATTGATTCCATGTTAGATTGAGAGGAGCGGTTATATTTGCATTCTTTTTAGAATAAGCCTTCCGGAGAGGTGGGAGAGTGGCTTAATCCAATAGTTTGCTAAACTGTCGTACGGGTCATTCTGTACCGGGGGTTCGAATCCCCCCCTCTCCGCTTAACTACGCCCTTTGAAGGTATAAACTTTGAAGGGCTTTTGTCCCTAAAAGACTTTAGCGTCAGCGTAGTAGAACGGGGTCTCGTAGCTCAGCTGGATAGAGCAACTGCCTTCTAAGCAGTAGGTCATTGGTTCGAATCCAATCGGGATCACAAAACTTTTTCTTGACAAGAGCGCATCTTTTTATATCTTCGCGCCCTCTTACAGCAAGAGAAGTTTATAAAAGGGAGTTTCGGGGCGTAGCGTAGCCCGGTATCGCGCTTGGTTTGGGACCAAGAGATCGTCAGTTCGAATCTGGCCGCCCCGACTTTTACAGGGACAAAGTGGAGTTAAATCCATTTTGTCTCTTTTTATTTTTATACGATCCGCTGCAGCCGTATTGAAGGTCAATTTCAGAAGTTCGAACGGACTGTTTTTGTTTCCTGTGTTTTGGGAGATACTTCATTATTTGGAAAGCCATTTCCGGATTTTAATTACAAATATGCTACAGACAGATGAAGTAAGGTATTTGATCCTGATTCAATAAAGTTATTCAAGTTGATTTGTTCATCTTGATCCAGCAGCGATGCATTCAGCCGGTCAAGTTTTTTGTTAAGGACACTATCTCATTTTGGTGCATTACTTCCTGGGGATTTGAGACATCCAACTGCAAGAGCGTTACATTAGGCAAATTAGAAAGTTCTTTTTCTTTAACTGGATTTCGCATTGTTGCAATAACATTCCAATTGCTTGCTGAAAAAGTTCTACTGTTGCTTTCCCCAGTCCACTTGATGTTCCTGTGATGAAAATTGTTTTCATTTCTGTTTATTTTATAGATGACAGACATCCAGTTTTTTTACTGGATTTTAAACAAATTTCCATTGCTATGAGCTATCGCTGGTTTCATCAAAAGCTCATTTATCATTATCTCCGCAGTTGACTTAAGGAAATGGAGTGTTTTCATAGACGCCCCATTTCGTAGCAAAAAATCTCAATTGGAGTTACAAAAAAGAGCCACACGCCAAATAAAAATTGAGCCGTGTAGCAAATACATTCCCTTGAAAACTGTTGATCTTTGTAAAACGAAAAAATTTATATAATAGAAATGGATGTTTTAAAACTGAGTACAGATTGGGCAAAGGCCGAGGTGTTTTCCGCCAAGATAAGTTTGCTGCTTAGTTTACTGTTTTTCTTAGCAGCCCTTGGCTTTTGGCAATTAGGTAGAACTGCTATGGCAAAAGCTTTTGTATGGCCGATATTGGTGGCGGGTGTATTAATTGTCGCTGTGTCGGCAGGTTTATATTTTGCCAACAAACCAAGGGTTACACAATTTGAAACAGCCTATTATACCGATGCGAAAGCATTTGTCCGAACGGAAACAGAGCGTACAGCAAAATCTCAAAATGACTTTGTACTGGTTTTCAAAGCGCTTCCCCTTATTATCATTGCAGCGGCATTGTTGATTATGTTTGTAAATATACCCTTGTGGCGGGCCATTGGGATTACTACTATCGCATTGATGACTGCATTGATGTTTATTGATAGCAATACCGATGCAAGAAACACGGCATATCATCAACGCTTATTGGCCAAAAAACAATGAACAAAGAAGTAATACCTGTAACACAGGTTTTGGAAGACAGCTTTGTGTATTCCTGTACCTTTGAGCAGCAACGTGGCTATGAGCAGTTTATACCACACCATGTATTGGCGTTTCAATTTTCGGGTGAAACACATATTCAATATCAGAACGGCAAGTTGGTCTTAAAAAAGAATCAAATGCTGTTGGCTCAAAAAAATCAATTGGCAAAATCCATAAAAGTCCCTGCCACAGATAAAGCGTATAAGATCATCTCTGTAATAATAACGGATGCAGCTTTGCAGCAATATGCGCGGGACAATTCAATTCATAAAAGCAAAAATCATACAGGAGAAAAAAACCTTTTGCTAAAACCGGATGCGTTGCTAAAAAGTTATTTTCAGTCGCTATTACCTTACGTAGAGCAATCTCAGAAAATAGGCAAAAAATTGGCAGCTATTAAAACGAATGAAGCCATAGCGCTGCTGCTACATCTGAAATCTTCTTTAAAATCTTTTCTATTTGATTTTTCAGAGCCACATAAAATGGATTTGAAAAAATTCATGTTACAAAACTATCATTATAATGTGCCGATAGAACACTTTGCAAAACTCACAGGGAGAAGTTTAGCCGCATTTAAAAGAGATTTTGGTCACATCTTTCAAACCTCGCCACGCAAATGGTTGCAGGAAAAAAGATTGGCAGAAGCGTACCATCTTATCCAACAAAAAAAGCGGAAGCCAACCGAAATTTATTTGGAGGTAGGTTTTGAAAACCTTTCTCATTTCTATACTTCTTTCAAGCAGAAATTCGGTGTAACACCCGCCAGCATTCAGTAGTCAGCATAACTTTATAAATTAGAATACAATGAGTACCGAACAACAATTGCAGCAAACTGCCAACAGATTGGCTATTCGTGAATTGATAGACCAATATGCGTTTTGTGCCGACACCCGGGATGCGGAAGGGCAAATGGCGCTGTTTACAGAATACACCAATTTCGTTGTATTTATGGATGCCAAAGCATCCGAACCAACGCAAGTAATCGGTAAACGGGCCGACCTCTTTCCTGTATTTGACAACCTGAATACTTACCGTGCCACGATGCACTTTAACGGCCAAAGCAAGGTGCAACTAAATGGAGACACGGCAACCGGTATTACGTATTGCATTGCGCATCATCAAACGGTTGAAGAGGGTATTCAAAAATTGATGATCGCATACATTCGCTATGAAGATCATTTTGTGCAACAAAATGATAAATGGCTTTTTGCCGAACGGAAATTACTGGTTGATTGGATCGAGAATAGGTAGTAATGTATTTTTCGTAAATAAATGCTCTCTATAAGCAATAAGGTGGTTTTTATATCTCGTCAGACTTCAACAGGATTCAGGAAGCGATTAAAATCGTTTCAGGTGAATGAGGACTGGACGGTAAGGTGTGCATTATCTGGTCGCCCGACTTAGATACAACTTGGTTTTTGGAAAGACAGTTTGGGAAGTACTAAGTCAATCACACATGTCTTTTTTTTTACACATTTCAATTCTTTTCCAGCTCCTTCAAATTTTTCTCAGCATTCTTATTAGCCGGATTGAGCTTCAACGATTTTTTGTAGTTCGCAATGGCTTCTTTTTTATCGCCAAGTTTCATGGCGGCTTCGGCATAACTGTCATACACGTTTGCACTTTCAGGATGAAGGAGCATGTTGACTTTGAAAAGGTCTTTTGCCAGCTTCGTCTTGCCTTCGTTCAACTGAGTATATCCCTGATTGTTCAGGCTTTCTTCGTTTACCGAATAGTCGTTGGGATCGGCCTTGAGAATGACCTGATATCCTTTCAGTGCTGTATCAAAATCTCCTTTCAACAGGTATTCATAAGGTACGCGTGTATCTTCACTTTCGCGCGGATGAACGAACGCAGGTGCTTTTCCATCTTCTACGAGTACCAGGTTAAGCTTTCCATCCGCAGGATTAACCTTAAACTGAACAGGGCGGGAATCCCTGTACTGCGCATACGTGCTGTCGGAAATGCGGAACAATTCGTAAGGCGTTTTTGCCCGAAGGTATTTCATATACAACTTGTCTCCTTTGGTGGACACCATGAGGCTACCATCACTTTCATTGTGATACCTGCCTCTTAATGCCGCAAAGTTTGCGGTGTCCATTTTCATTTTAGTAAATGTCTTAGTGTAATTGGGCCATGCATAGGTGCGCGCCACCGAACGAAGAACTTCACTCATAAATTCTGGTTTGTTTGCGTTGATAAGGATCACCATTCCATACCCCTTATCCTTATGTGCGACCAATTGTGCGGAGAATCCTTCATCCCAACCGTTGTGAGAAAAATAATGTTCGCCATTCAGGTTCTCAAGAAACAAACCCAGGCCTACAAAATCTTCAACAAATGGGGTTGTCATTTTATTTGCCATGGGCTGCGAAAGCACGGAGTTGCTTTTTCCCTGAATGGATTGTTGAACATCGATTGCAAATTTTGCAAGATCTTCGGCAGTCGTCCATAGTCCGGCAGCTGCCATTTCAGGATACGTATGTCGTTCGCCTTTTGTCATCGTATCGTTGGGTAAATAACCTGAAGCCGCACGCTTCAATAACTCTCCTGTCAGGGGCTGATCATAGGTGCTATTGGTCATAGCAAGCGGATCGAGTACAATTTCTTTCATGATCAGGGGAAAAGGTTTCCCCTCAACATCGATCAGCATTTGCTGCATGATGGTGTAGCCACCGCCTGAATAGCGAAAACTTTTCTCAGGGACTTTGTCAGCACGGATGGGTGGAGTGTTGGCAGGCGCTTCTCCGTTGAGGACCTGTACAAGTGTAGGCACCGGCAGATCAGAACTGTAACCAGGAAATCCGTGGACGGTTACTCCTCCGGAATGATTTAACAAATGCTTAAGCGCAACTTTTTTATTGCTTGTGAATTCGTTGTCAGGAAGTTTCCAAGACTTCAAATAGGTGTTCACATTTTCATCCAGATTTATCTTGCCCGATTCAACAACGTGCAATGCGCCATAGGCAGCAACGGGTTTGCTGATAGATCCCGCCTGAAACAGTGTTGTTTTGGTTACCGGTTCTTTGCTGTCCTTGTTCATCACGCCATAGGTCTTGAACCATTCGATTTTACCATCATTAATAATGGCCAGCGATACTCCCGGAACGTTGTAATGCTTCATTCGATCTTCTATCGTCCAGAGGGTATCGTCAACAAAATAAACCTGTCCGCTGAGCCCGGTTTCTACTTTTTTGATTAAATCAGAATTGGATTCCTGTGGCGCAGGGTTGGAGCAGCCTTGAACCAGAATGACTACCAGGATGAGATAAAGAAGATTTTTCATGTTGAGTGATTTCAGCGTGTATGCTACATGGATGAGTCTTGTTGGTGGAAAGTTGCCCGGATAACGGAAACTTTTCATTTATAGCTATTTAAGAAAAATAATTGATAATCTCATCAGCAAAAGATGAGTCACCCTACTTCATTTTTATACTACTCATACCACATCCATTGCCACAAATGACATTTACATTCCAAAGATAAAACACAGCCGGTATGCATTATTATCTCCCGGTATGTCGTTATTTTGGGATCAGAACCAAATCGATTCCATGAAGCATTTATCTTTGTTTGTCATCCTGACTTTTGTTGCCTCTTCGGCTATGGCGCAAATCAACCTTAAAAAATTAAAAGAAAAAGTAGCGGGCGCTACCGGCAGCCTCTCTACGGACGAGGTAGCACAAGGCTTGAAAGAAGCGTTGACTAATGGCGTATCCAAAGGCTCCGACCTCGTATCGCAGGTGGACGGCTACCTTAAAAACCAGGAGATCAAAATCCCTTTTCCACCGGAAGTACAACAAGTAGAAACTAAGCTGCGCCAGATTGGTATGGGTGGGGAAGTAGACAAGTTCATCACGTCCCTTAACCGTGCTGCGGAAGATGCGGCCAAAGAAGCTAAGCCTATTTTCACCTCTGCGGTAAAACAAATGACCATACAGGACGCCTGGTCGATATTGAAAGGAGAACAGGATGCGGCAACGAAATATTTGATCAAAACCACCTCCGCTCCATTGAAAGAAAAATTCAAACCGATCATTCAGGCTTCACTGAATAAAGTAAACGCCACCAAGTATTATAAAGACCTGGTGACTGCTTACAATAAAATTCCATTGGTACAAAAAGTAAATCCTAACCTGGACGATTACGCTACTGATAAAGCTGCAGACGGATTATTCATTATGATTGCCAAAGAGGAAAAGAACATTCGTGAAAACCCGGGAGCAAGAACTACCGAGCTGCTGAAGAAAGTGTTTAATGCACAGAAGTGACAATTTGAAAATGTGTCCTGATAGCTATCGGGATTGAGAATTTGAAAATAGGTTCCTCTCGAATACTGAGGTTTGATGAATTTTATTGATTACGAAAATCAATCGGCTATCAGAAAGAAAAGCTGAGATCCATTTTTAAAGCGAAGTTGTCGATGGTGTCTTGAAATTGATAGGTGCCGTAGCGATAGAAAACTCCTGCACCGAAGCCAATGAAGGCGATATTGAAATAGTTGAACCGGACGAGGTTACGCAGGCTTACTCCTGACTCAAAATAACCTTTGTTGAAGGATTGAAATACTATTCCATTGGGACTCGTATTGCTATTATCATGACTTAATGCACCGTAACCGATCCCCTGGCTGATCATCAATTCCGGTTTGCTGTATTTCATGTTGATCAACACGTTGCCAAAGTTTTGCCTGACAAAAAGGCTGGCATATTTGTCGGATACAAATTCATAAATTCCCATGGTTTGAAAATATCCGTCTACTTCATAGCTGCTTTGCTTTACGCCACGACCGAAATACATTCTGCTGAGCGGAGCAACCTGATCTAACCATCCTGCACACAGTGTTACCTGAGTAACCCCCAGCCTTCGGTGCTTCCACCGGTCAGCAAGAAGTACATCGTAACGCGTGTAATCAAACTGATCACTTTGGAGTACCCCGGGAAAAGCGTGTGTGATACGCAAAGAAATAACCGGAAACTCAAATGCATTCAGGGCATAGCGACCGTTCATGCTGAATGTCTTCTGATTGGCTGCATAGTTAATTTCCACTGCTGCTTCCGAAAGCGTAAAAACAGTTTTCGTTTCCTCTGCCAACAGGATGGAATATTCATAAAGGGGATGGATCACTGTACGCGTACCGAAAGCATGTACATTCCAGTTGCGAAATAACGTTGTTCCTGTTTTCAGGGATATACTTTTGGTATGATCAAAGCGCGAAGCGGCCCAGTCGCGCAACAGCAGGCTGCTGATGCGTGGTACCTCTTCAAAGAAATACTGCATGCCCGGTTCGGTGATCGTATTCGAATAACTGCCCCGCACATACATCTGTTTCGCCTGATTTATATTCAACTGAAGAAAGCCACCGTACTTCCATGCATGATCATTGACACCGTATCCTGTCCATGCGCCCATCCTGATATAGCGGGAAAATTTCGGGCCGGTTTGAATGCCCACACCAAAGCGTACGCCTTCGTACCTGTTGAATTTCATGAACCGGGCAAGGTCAAAATCGATTTTGCCCCAGGGTAGCACACCGTTGATCAAACCATCCATGGCATAATCAACTACCTTAAAGTAATTCATCTTTCCACGCATCGAATCGTAAACAGCATAGGTGCGCAGGTCACGTTTTTCCAGCGGAACGATTCTCTTCTTTTTCAGTAACGTGCTATCCTCAGCGGCTGTCAGATCGATCTCTACTCCATCAAAGACTCCGGGTGCAACAGGAGTATTGATTTCAATTTCGGAGAGGTAACTGCGAACCTGCATCTGTAACGGACGCTGGTTGAATTTATACTCTCTGAATAAAAGATCCGTATTGAGCTGTACCGGGAACCATTGACCGGTGATCAGTTCATATTTCTGCTGAATCCTGAACCCGATCTTTGCAAAGCGATCAGCCGTTTCTGCAATTATGTTTTTGATCGCGTAACCGTGTGTGCTGATGGATAGCTGTCCTTTCAGCGCATTTAACTTTATTCCTTTCAGTGGCTCGTAGGCGATCACATAAACCGTATCTCCTTCACTATAGAGCGTATCGGCCAATTCAAAGTCGTACTTATGCCAACTGTTTTTCGACACGGGGTTCAGATAGTCCTGTGAGAAAATTTTCACCTGCTCATCATAAAACCCGAAAGGCTGATAATCGGTGGGAAGCGATGCAAACAGCGGAGAGTTGAACCCGGATACTTTATAGGTGAGCAGCTTTTCGTAGTTCTTATCCGGGGCACTGAACGTTTTATCCGTTACCGACTCGGACATAAAAATGTGTTGCTGTTCCAGCATTTTTTCTGACTTCAGGATAGCAGTGTCCTTCTTCCTCAGCGGTTTATCATTTACAACGGATGTCAGGATAAGAGAGTCCACATTAAATGGCTTTCCATATAGGGTAGCCGTCATTTTATTATACGAAGTGTAATGATAGGAACTCAGGTTTTTGGGGTCGTGCTTTTCACTATTCACCACCGCTTTGCGAATGATTTCCCAGGCCGGGTTTTCACCTGCATTGACCACCACTTCCTGAAGCTGGTTGCTGGCCGGAAGCAAAAACAAATCAGGATGGGTTCCTAAAAACCGGATGCTGGTAGTGAGCGTCCGGTAACTGACATGACTGATCGTAACATTCCCGGAATATCCCTGTGGAACGGTTAATACATATTTTCCATCAATATCGGTGGCTGTTCCGGTTCTGCGATCGTCCAGGGTAAGGTAAGCAAATGCAATGGGCTGACGGATAATGCTGTCGTAAAGGGTTCCTTCTATCTTTTGGGCAGAGGAAGGAATAAGGTAAGAGCAGAAGATAATAGAGAAAATAAAGATCCGGAGGAGTAACTGCATGCAGTGATGAAGATACTTTTATTCGTCATTAAAATGAAAGGCTATAGATTAATTCTTCTAAACAGAGAATATATGAAGCCCGATTAAACTAATGAACAGCTATCCCCTTGTTAGCAGAACGTCATTTTAGTTGCCAGGTATTCAACCTGCATCGTTTACATACTGATCTTCCACGACACCGGTGTTGCTGAACTTGTCGTGCCATCCCCGCTTTTCATCGTTGAAGAAAAAAGAAATGGCATCTGCAGGAAGCAGACGACAAAAAGAACGGCCGATAATAGCACCCAACGAGGGATAGCCTCCGCGCGCATTCACAATCGTAGTGCCCGTAATCACTTTACCGAATGTGGTACGGAAAAAATATTCCATTATAATATAATACACCAGCAGGAATAACGATTCCAAAACTGCAATAACGATAGGAGAGCTTAATACAAAAGCAAAAGGAATCCTGTCCTGTCTTGATTGAATAACATAAGACCACCAGTCATGATAAGTGTAAACGATATAAATTAATAAGGCGACATCCAGCACCCGATTAAAAAATCGTTTATGAAGCTCCGAAGGTATATAATGACTTGTTACCTCTCCCTCTTCATTCCGGGTTACTGACACTTGAGGGGTGCGTCTGTCTTTCAGCATATCGAGGGCAATAATCGTTACTATCAGTTCGCCCAATAGAACACCAAGGCGTACAAAAAGAGAATTATCGCTTTCATTAAAAGGGAATAAGGATAGTGTGAGGACCAAATTGAGTGGAACAGAAGCCAGCATATAGATCAGGTAAGCCCGTAAAAACTGTGACCGCAGAAACCCACTTGTATAGAATTGAGCCAGGGCCACCACTCCGGCAATAAAAACCGAAAAATTGATCCACAGCTGGAATGAAAAACGAAAGGATTCACGAGTGAACATACTGTAGAGACTACCCGACCAGCGATATAAGCTATAGGTAAAAAATAAACCCAGCAGAAGCGAAATCCATTGCTCTTTTTTCATGGTCTAAATCTACTATTTTAAAACTATCCGGAGTTTATAAAATAGAAGAGCCATTGCTAAAAAACAATGGCTCTTTTAGATAGAGATTAAAGAAAAGAGTCAGCTCTTCTTCAGTACTCCCACCAGTACGATCTTCCAATCCTTCTTGTCTTTATCTTTTTCGAGGATACGAATTTCGGTTTGCTCTATGCCCGGTACTCCGTCTACAATGAGGCGTTGTTTAAACCGGACAAAGGCACCGGTACCATAGACACGCGTCTCCAGCCACTTTCGTTCGATTTTCACATCCGATGGTTTGGAGGTAATGAAATAATCATTGAAGCCAACCTCGATTGCATCCCACCCTTCGTAATGGCTCATGCCTTCCGCATCTACGAAAGACCAGTACGAATAAGGAGCATGCACCCAACTGTCCATCCAGGCATCATGATTAATTTCAAAAAATGCGTTTGATTCTTTCTCGATCGCAGTTTTGATTGCATCGACTTCACTGACTTTTTTTTGTGCCAGTACAGGCAGGGCCAACAGGGTAAGTGCAAGAATTACAACTCTCTTTTTCATGGCTCCAAATGTTGGTTATATGAAGAAATCTAATTAAAAAAATCTTCATTTCAATCGATTTCGGAGAGTTTTAATCCTTATTTAATGTGGTTATGGCCTTCATTAGCATTTGCAGCTTTTCGTGTGGGTTTTCATTGTCAAATTCATGACTCCAGATCACTCCGTCCGAAGTAGTAATGGCAATAGAGGAGGCCCTTGCTCCGTCCGAAGCTCTGTTTGAAGAAGGCGATTTTAAAAGTGGCAATTCGGCTAATGGCACGTCTTTAAGGGACAGGGTAAGTCTGTTCCAATCCTGCTTTTTCATTTTTCTGATTACCGGGTTTTTGTTTTCCGACTGGCGGCCTTCCTGCTGAATGGTGATGCTTTGCCTTGTCATGGTTAGCTGCTTGTAATAGCCACGTGTGGATGTGGTAAATTCAATTTTGATTATGTCCTTTGCCGGCTGCGCATGCGCATTGATCAGACAAAAGAATACGATCAGAACTAACAGGCCGCTTGGTTTCATAATTTCAATTGTTCTCTTTAATATAATAACTGACCGTTTACCTCTTTATTGTGAGTAAACCTGGCAAGCGGAAAAGCTACTTAATGAGAAATTTAGATAAAAAGAACTAACCATAAGCATCCTTTTGAAGGGGTGCCATGTCTTTATTAAAATAAAAATTAGTATTCACGTAACCTCAAATGTCCAATGAAGAAAATAGCACTCCTGGCAGTAACGACATTATTCGTGCCATTACTACTGACCGCCCAGATCGATCTTAACAAATCCTTCAGCGGGGTTAAAAAAGTTAAAATGAATACCTCTTCCGGGGATTGCAAGATCAGCAAGAGCACGGGAAGTAATGTTACGGTTAATCTGAAACACACCTATGATGTATCGCGCTACACACCCAGCATAGAACAGCAGGGCGATCAGTTGATCATCAAAGAAGTTTTTAAATCCGGGAACAATAACGGAGAATCCACATGGGCTTTGACCTTGCCTGACGGAGTTGACCTTGCTGTTAATACAGGATCAGGAAATATTGAAGTCAGTGATCTTAATCTAAATCTCACCTCCTCTACCGGATCAGGTAATCTTGATTTTAAAAACGTAAAGGGAAAGATCAACGGGACCACCGGGTCCGGTGATGTGGAACTTGAAAATTTCAACGGAACACTTAGGGCGAACACCGGCAGTGGTAATATTAAAGTAGGAAATAGCAAAGGCGACATCTCATTGAATTGCGGATCGGGTGATCTTAGTTTGTCGGATAGCCAGGCTGCCATGGCAGTCAATACGGGGAGTGGAAGTATCGATGGACGTAGTATCACAATCAACGGGAAGAGTAGTTTTAACACCGGCTCCGGCAATGCAGAGATCATTCTCGCAGCTACGCCTAAATATGATTTGTCCATTAACAGTGGTTCGGGCGATGCCGTGCTGGATTTTAATGGCAATGAAATAAAGGGTGAGATTGTGATGAGAGCCAGCAAGCAGCATGGAGACATTACCGCTCCTTTTCAGTTTGACAAAACGGAAGAGCTGGAAGAGGGAGGTAATAATACAACGATTCAAAAAACGGCAGTGAGAGGGAATGGCACTAACCGTATTACAATAAGCACCGGCTCAGGTGATGCTGTGATTAAGAAATAGCGGATTGGTGTTATCCGTTAAAAGTGATTAGTTAAAAGTGAGGGGCCAGATTATCTCCTTATTTTTAACTAATCGCTTTTAACTCTAACGCAATAGCTGCTATCTATTTTATATTTTCTATTACTTTATCCGCTTTCGCCACGGTCTCCTCCAGGTCCTTTTGTGAAAGCGCAATCGACAGGAACCAGGTTTCATAAGCAGAAGGAGGAAGATAAACACCTGCTTCGAGCAAGCCGTGGAAGAATTTTCTGAAGCGATCGTTGTCGCCTTTTTTCGCATCTTCAAAATCAATCACGTTACCTTCACAGAAGTGAACGCTGATCATCGAGCCGAGCTGATTAATTGCTAACGGAATAGAATGCCGTTGCGAAAGCTGCGCAAATGAGCTGGCCAGGAATTTTGTTTTCTTATCCAGTTCTGCATAAATCTCCGGATGGTTGTTCAGCATTTGCAGGGTGGCATATCCTGCCGACATCGCGATAGGATTACCGGATAGTGTACCTGCCTGGTACACATCACCCAGCGGAGCAATACGACTCATGATTTCTTTTTTTCCTCCAAAAGCGCCCACTGGCATACCACCACCAATGATTTTTCCGAAGGTAACCAGATCCGCTTTGATGTTTAAAACCTCTTGTGCTCCGCCTTTGGCCAAACGGAACCCCGTCATCACTTCATCAAAGATCAATACGATTCCATGCCGGGTGCATTCTTCACGCAGCATTTCAAGAAATCCGGCAACGGGAGGAACACATCCCATATTGCCTGCCACAGGTTCTACAATGATGGCGGCTAATTCTGCACCGTGCTGAGCGATCACCGCTTTTACTTCTTCGGTATGATTGAATTGTGCTACCAGCGTATCTTCCGACACAGCTACCGGAATTCCTCCTGCAACTTTTATTCCCAATGTAGCCAGGCCGCTCCCTGCTTTTTTCAGAAAAGCATCGGCATGTCCGTGATAGTGCCCTTCAAATTTTAAAATCTTTGAACGATTGGTATAACCTCGCGCCAGCCGCACAGCCGACATACACGCTTCCGTACCTGAACTCACCATACGGATCATCTCCACATTCGGAACCATTTGGATGATGAGTTTTGCTACTTCCGTCTCCATCTCAGTTGGAGTGCCGTAAGAAAAACCTTTATGAATTTGTTCTTCTACTGCTTTCACTACCGCAGGATGACGATGACCTAAGATCATAGGTCCCCATGAATTGATATAATCGATGTAACGTTTGTCGTCAGCCCCAATCAGGTAAGCACCTTCACCGGATTTCATGAATACAGGTGTGCCACCTACCTGGCGAAATGCCCGCACGGGAGAATTTACTCCACCGGGAATATATTTTTGTGCTTCGGAGAATAAAGATTCGTTTTTAGTCATGGGGAAATTTGAATGCCTATATCAGGTCACCTCTTTGTCCAGTCTTCCAGGTCGATGTGTTGAATGCGTTTAAAGTGATCGGTGTTATTAGTGATCATCTTTAATTTGTACGCAATTGATGTAGCTCCAATTAAAAGATCAAAATCATCGATCATTATTCCTGCTTTTCTTAATCTGGCTTTTTCTTTTGCGTAAATGTCAAGAGCAGAAAAAACAGGAAGTATTTGTATGCCGGATAAAAAATTATCTAATGTGATTTTGTTTTTCTCCGGCTTCTCACTGTTTTCAACTCCAAATTTTAATTCGGCCAGTGTAATTTCGGAGATATAAATATTTTCTATCGATGTTTTATTAAATTTTTTGTCCAAATCAAATTTGCCCTTCATGTAAAAGATGCAAATGTTCGTGTCAATCAGGTACTTTTTCAAAACTTCTCAATTTGTCGTTTTGAGATTCTGCTGGAACGAATTTCGTGAATGAGCTCTTCCGCTGTTTTTTTTGATTGGAAAGCGCCAAATGATTTTTTAAAAGCTTTTTTTTGATCTTTAATATCGGATTTTATGGAAGTAGTAAGTCGGGAGATAAGATCGAGCTTACTATTGGGATTTAATTTGTCTAATAATTCTACGTAGCCATCAATTATAGTCGCATTAATATCTTTTGTTTCCATATTCAAATATAATTATTTGGGTGCTTAGATGAAAGAGTTCATATTAATGTCGCAAACTCCTTAGCAAAATAAGTAGCAATCACATCGGCACCCGCTCTGCGGATGGCGAACAAAGACTCAATCATAGCCGCTTCACCATTCAGCCATCCTCTTTCAGCTGCGGCTTTGATCTGCGCATATTCACCCGACACCTGATAAGCCGCTACAGGCACATGTACGTTTTGCTTTACGCGATGGATGATGTCGAGATAGGCACCGGCAGGCTTTACCATCACAATGTCAGCACCTTCTTCCACATCGGTCAATGCTTCTTTAATGGACTCTTCGCTATTGCGGAAATCCATCTGGTAGGTTTTTTTGTCACCAAACCCAGGTGCACTATCCAGTGCATCACGAAACGGGCCGTAGTAGCAGGAAGCATACTTGGCAGAATAAGCCAGAATACCTGTGTTGATAAACCCTTTTTCGTCCAGTGCCTTGCGGATGTATTTCACACGTCCATCCATCATATCAGAGGGCGCTACAAAATCAGCACCCGCCCCGGCATGAGAGACGGACATGCGCATCAATACTTCTACGGTAGGGTCGTTGACAATCTGTTTGTCTTCTACAATTCCATCATGACCATAACTGGAATAGGGGTCAAGCGCTACATCCGTCATCACCGTGATGCTTTGATCGAATGCTTTTATTTTGCGGATGGCGCGTTGCATTAACCCTTGTGGGTTCACTGCTTCCTTACCAGTATTGTCTTTCAATTCATCCGCAGCCTTGACAAATAGAAGCACCGTCTTCAATTTCAGCTTTACCAGCTTTTCCATTTCTTTTTCGAGTTCGCTGATGCGAATACGCAGATAACCGGGCATAGACGGAATGACCAGGTCTTTTTCATTGTCTTCCACTATAAACAAAGGAACAATCAATTGCTTTGACGATAAAGCAGTTTCTGCAACCAAATCGCGTACGGTTTGATTTACCCGAAGTCTTCTGTGTCGATGTGTCAGTTCCATATCAGATCCAGTTTTTTGGTTGTCGTAGTACACTCACTAATTTTTCTTCTTCACTATTCTTTTCAGGTGTATCGTGATAATCGAATCGCACACGTGGCGGAAGACTCATTAAAATACTCTCTGTTCTTCCGTTGGATTTCAATCCAAACAATGTTCCCCTGTCGTGGATGAGATTGAATTCCACATAACGCCCGCGTCTGAGTTCCTGCCAGTACGTTTGCTTTTCTGTGAAAGTGTCATTCTTTCTTCTCTTTACAATGGGGAGATAGGCATTTAGAAAAGCCTGTCCGTTCGCTTTTGAATAATCAAACCAGAAGTTCATGGAATGAGTTTCATCCGCACGCAGGTAATCATAGAATATTCCTCCGATACCACGGCTTTCATTGTCCCGATGACGGTTGACGAAATACGCATCGCACTGCTTTTTGAATTTCGGATAGAAGGAAGGGTCGAACTGGTCTCCTGTATTTTTAAAGATACTGTGAAAATGAACCGCGTCTTCTTCCTTCAAATAATACGGAGTGAGATCGGCACCACCGCCAAACCAGCTATCAACAACCTTCTTCTGTTCATCGTATAATTCAAAATACCGGAAGTTGGCATGTACAGTCGGTACATTCGGATTGAACGGATGAATCACCAACGAAATACCGCAGGCGAAAAATGAATTCCCTTTAGTGGGAAGTTGCTGCGCCAGTGCAGGAGAGACTTCTCCATATACAACGGATGTATTTACTCCGCCCTTTTCAAAAACTTTTCCATTTTGAATGACACGTGTTAGTCCGCCACCGCCACCTTCGCGTTGCCACTGATCACTTTCAAACCGGGCAGCACCATCCTCCGCTTCCAGTGCATCGCAAATTTGCATCTGAAGAGTTTGGATGAATTGAATGAAATCTTCTTTTTTCATGAAGCGGTTATCCGTTAACAGTTATCTGTTAATAGTAAAATGAATCAGCCCCGATTAATGTTTAACTATTAACTTTTTTATAATTCTTCACTGCTTCCACAAAAGCAATCGCATTCTCCACCGGAACATTCGGCAAGATACCGTGACCCAGGTTGGCAATATAGCGTTGTGTGCCAAAGCCATCAATCATTTTGTTTACTTCTTCTGTAATAAACTTTGGGGTGGCCAATAGCTTGGTAGGATCGAAGTTACCCTGCAGGGTGATTTTGTTTTGCGTGATAGCTCTTGCCTTGTCAGCCGGAATGGTCCAGTCCAGCCCTAATGCGGTAGCACCAATGTCAGTAAGATTCTCTAATCCAAAGCCAATGTCCTTCGCAAAGAAAATGACCGGTAAACTGGTGTTGACTGCGCTGATGATTTTTTTATTGTAGTGGAGTGAATAGGTTTTGTAATCATCGGGACTCAGCACTCCTGCCCAGCTGTCGAACAGCTGAATGGCATGTACTCCGGACTGTACTTTTGCTTTGAGGTATTGAATGGTAGTGTCTGTGATCTTGCTTAACAGCTGATGTGCCAGCTCAGGTTCTGCAAAACAAAACTGACGGGCTTTGTCAAACGTTTTACTTCCTCCACCTTCGATCAGGTAGCAGAAGATGGTCCATGGCGCCCCTGCAAAGCCAATTAACGGAACACTTCCGTTCAATTCTTTCAAGGTGAGGTCAATTGCTTTCATTACATAATCCAGGCGCTGAGCAATATCAGTGGTAATCAGCTCATCGATTTGTTTTTTGGTGCGGATAGGGTTGGTGATCACCGGGCCTTTGCCTTCTACCATCACTACCTCCATACCCATAGCCTGAGGAATGACAAGGATATCTGAAAATAAAATGGCTGCATCCACACCAATCTGCTTCACTGGCATCACGGTGATTTCGCAGGCCAGTTCGGGATTCTGTATACGATTAAAAAATTCATGCTCTGCTTTCAGCTTCCTGAAGTCAGGAAGATAACGGCCTGCCTGCCGCATCATCCATACCGGAGGACGTTCTACCTTTTCCCCGCGAAGGGCCTTTAATAATAAATCATTTTTCGACATGAACCTGGTGTGTATAGTAATTGATGAGTTGATCGATCAGTTTTTCCTGTGAAGAAGAAGGAGCGATATGAATCGGTGCCTTTGTTTTTGATGCAAGATGATTAGCCGTTGTTTGACCAATACAGAAACAAACTGTAATGGGGGGAAGCGTATTATTAATAAAAAAACTATCTACTGCGCTTGGACTGAAGAAAAGAATGGCATTAATAAAATTGTTAACCAGAACAGGAGTGAGGTTCGTTTGATACACAATGACCTCTTCTACTTTAATGCCAGCTGCTTTTAGTGTTTCAGGTAATTCATCACGATGGATGTTTCCGCAAAAGAAAACAACAGATTGTGATTGAGCTTGTACTAATTTATCAGCAAGCGACCTTGCATCATCTGCTTCAAGGGTAACAGGAATGTGATGGTCAAGCAATACTCTTTTTGTTTCTCCGGATGTACAGGCAATTTTCTTTGATTGAAGAGCAATGCCGGAATTCAAAATTATTTTTACTGCATTCGAACTGGTGAATACAAAATAATCGACCTCTTCATTTTCGGGATAAGAGAAGGTAACTGGTTCGGTTTGGATAAATGTCCTTTCAATGATCTCAATACCATGCGCCATAGCCTTATCTGCAAGACCTGGTTTTAATAGTTTGGTGGATAATATCGTGGCGGCAAAAGTCAAAGCTTTACCTCTGGTTTGGCTGCAAAAATTTCTCTAAGTATGGAAGCCCCTTCTGCTGAGTGGATGACTTCTTCCGCGCATACGCGACCGGCATTTTCAAACTCCGCTTCGGTGAACGTTTTGATTACCCTGAAGTTCCTTTTCCCGTCAAGACTATGCACCGCTCCTTCAAAGTGAAGTGAACCATTTTTGTTTTTAACCAATGAACTGATCGGAGCTGAACATCCCCCTTTCAATTCGTGCAGAAACATTCGCTCCGCAGTTATCGCAATGAAAGTGGCCGGATGATTGATGCGGGTCAGTTGCTGAATTACTTCTTCATCTTCTTCACGACAAACAATAGCCACAGCTCCCTGCCCCGGTGCCGGCAGCATCCAGTCGAGGGTATGAAGATTTTCTACTTTTAATTCAAGACGATCAATAGCTGCTTTTGCCATCAGCAGTCCGTCCCAATCCGACTCCATTAATTTTTTGATACGGGTTTCCACATTGCCACGTACGTTTTCAATACGATGATGCGGATAGTGTTCCAGCCATTGTGCTTTTCTGCGAATACTGCTGGTGGCTAAGGTGAAAGGCTGGTCTTTTACAGGTAATCCTTTTTTAGTGATCAGTACATCCTGGTAAGCGGCACGTTCGAGTACTGCTACAAGCTTTAATCCCTTTGCGAGAACGATAGGTATGTCTTTTAGGGAATGCACTGCCGCATCGGCCTGATGATTTAACAAGGCGATGTCCAGCTCTTTGGTGAACACACCCTGAACGCCTAATTCATAAATTGGTTTTACAAGGTCAATGTCACCGGTGCTATTGACCGGAATAATTTCGCAGTGATTACCAAGCCGGGTGAGTTGCGAGGCGACAGCATTGGTTTGCCATAAAGCAAGACGACTGCTTCGCGTGGCCAGTTGAATTGCACGCATGAATGATTTCTTTTTTCTCTGCTGAGTAAGATTTTAATAGGTCAGGAAAATTGGAGTGCAAGGCAGTAAGCATGGATTGCTGTGTGCGTTCGCTATAAGGAGCCAGCGATGAATCCACTAATGCAGTTTCCTGCCATTGCTGGAAAATAGTATGAAGCGCTTTGCGTGATACGGGCGTTGCTGATCCGCTTTGCACATGACCAGCCACCGAAAAATAATGATGACGGAAAGACCACTCTGTAAACAGCTGTGTGAATTTGGTAATAATGGCTTCTACTTTAGGCACTTCCGCCAGCCTCGATTCCACCGTGTATTTAATTTTCTCGGAAATGGTATCTACGTCAAGGATGTTTACCTGGCCGGATTCATAAACTTCCCTGGCCACATTTTGTGGCACTGATAAATCGTAAATGATTTTTACAGCCGAGTGCGCAAGGTTTTCCAAATAAATAACGGGCTGCTCTGCGTTGGTGGTTACGATCAGCGCATCACTTTCTTTAAGCGCCTCATTTAAATTGGCAAGAGGGAAAGCGGAAACCTTATACTTCTCAGAAATAACTAGGAGTTTTTCAGGATCACGGTTAACGAGGTTGACCTTTACTTCGGGTAAAAATTTACGGATGTATTTGATGGTGAGTTCGCCCGTTTCGCCAGCGCCCAGTACCGTTACTTCGTTTATTTCGGATTGCTCCATCAGCTGTTGTACCACAGCAAATGAAACGGAAAGTGTTCCGTCTGAAAACGAAGTGGTATTTTTTACTTCTTTGGAGGCCTGTAGTGAAAAATTAAAAAGCTTTTCCAGATAACCATTGGTGCGGTTATGGTGTTTAGCGAGGTGAAACGAAGATTTGATTTGAGAAATAATTTCGTAGTCGCCCGGAATCTGGGAGTCGAGACCTGCAGCGACTTCAAAAAAATGTTCAGCTGCTCTGGCGCCTTCCTTAATATACACATCGTTTTGCAGGGCTTCGGTGCTGCATTGTGCATGTTGCTGCAGCAGACCGGTGAGGAGATACTCGCAGGGCGCGAAGCCGTAGATTTCAGTGCGATTGCAGGTAGAAAGAATGAAAAACTCTTTCAGACAATCCGAATCGGTGTGTTTGTAAATATCAGCACATTGCTGCGCATTGAATGCGAACAGGTTGCGCTGCGTGAGGTCAGTCTTTTTAAAACTTAATCCAACAACAAAAAATCTGTTTACTCCGTGTGTCACTTGCCTTCTTTATGTGAGTATGGACCTGAACGTTCAAAAGTACGGGGAGGTTTTAGGCAAAAATACCTGTAAACGGATAAATGATAGCAGATGTAACAAAGAAAAATCTTTTTATCGATTATAATTTAAAATGCTTATAAATAAGGCAAATTTGCAGCATGAATGACACTGGAATTCTGATTTTGAACCTCGGTTCGCCCGATAGTTACGAGGTACGGGATGTGAAAAAATACCTGCGGGAGTTTTTAATGGACGGACGCGTGATTGACGCGCCTTACCTGATCCGTGCCCTCATTGTTGAGGGCTTTATTCTTCCCACCCGGCCTAAAAAATCGGCACACGCCTACAAGTCCGTTTGGACGCAAGAAGGTCCCCCGCTGAAAGTATTTACAGAGGCATTCAAAAAGAAATTAGAGACCGAAGTCGATCTGCCTGTTGCGGTAGCCATGCGTTATGGAAACCCCACCCCTGAAGCCGCTTTGAAAGAGCTGAGTACGAAATGTGACGCACTCCGGCAGGTATTTATCGCACCGATGTATCCGCATTATGCGATGTCCTCGTACGAAACAGCGCTGGTTCACGTGCAGCAGGAGATCAGAAAAAACTGGCCTGCATTGAAGGTGAAAGTGTTAAAACCATTTTATAACGAGAAGGAGTATATCAAAAGTGTTGCGCAAAGCATCCGGCCTTACCTCGAAAAAGAATTTGATCAGTTGTTGTTCAGTTATCACGGATTGCCGGTAAGGCACCTGAAGAAAGCAGACACCACAGGCAAGCATTGTTATACCTGTGTCAATTGCTGTGATGTGCCTTCCCCCGCATGGGATACGTGCTACAAACACCAGGTCACGCAGACTTCTCATTTGGTTGCAACCGAACTGAGTTTAGATAAAAGCAAATATGCGATCTCCTTTCAATCCCGCCTGGGAAGAGATGAGTGGATCAGGCCAGCTACTGTAGACCGTCTTGAAAACCTTCCCGGGGAAGGAGTAAAGAAACTATTAATCGTATGTCCTGCGTTTGTTGCGGATTGCCTGGAGACAGTAGAAGAAATTGCCATTGCGGGAAAAGAGACGTTTATACAGGCCGGAGGCGAATCATTAACTGTTATTCCATGCCTTAATGATTCTGATCCCTGGGTAAAGACCTTTGCTACCTATTGCAACGAGCGTGAAAAAGAACAGGCGCACTTATGGGCATAGGAGGCGAATCCATTGCTATAGCAGGTGCCGGTATCAGCGGATTGTCGTTGGCGCATCAGTTAAGAAAACAAGGAAAATCAGTAACGGTATTTGAAGCTGATGCCAAAGCGGGCGGAAAGATAAAGACCATTCATAAGGATGGATTTGAGTTGGATCTTGGTCCGGTGAGTTGCGCGGAGACGGCATCATTAGCCGAATTGATTAAGGATTTGAAATTGGAAGATCAGGTGCTTCCTGCAGCAGGTGCTGTTTCGAAAAGATACATTTATTCAGGAGGAGCGATTCATGCCATAGAACCGAGTCCGCTTAAGCTATTGATGCATCCCATGCTGTCGTGGAGCGGAAGGTTTGGTTTACTGAAGGATTTATTTATCCAACCAGAGAAAGAACCAGCTGAAGATGAAACAGTTGCTCAATTTGCGCGCAGGCATTTTGGGGAGGAAGCACATCAGAAATTATTCAATCCCGTATTGAATGGAATTTATGCAGGCGATTCCGAAGCGCTGAGTGTAACGTCCACACTTTCCATGGTGAAGACACTGGCCGGAAAATATGGATCGGTAGTGAAAGGGTTACGTGCTGAAAAAGATAAACTGAAGTCTTCGCGAAAGATCATCAGTATGAAAGGCGGCTTCTCACAATTGATTGAAGCGTTGCAAAATGAATCAGGCTCCAATCTTCATCTTTCTTCCGGGATAACAAAGATCACTCCCGACAAAGACGGAGTACTATTGACAATAAGGGAAAAGGATACTTTCAAAGAACAGTTCTTTAGCAAAGTGTACCTCACACTTCCTGCTTACGCCTGTGCAGATTTAATAAACGACATTGATGCAGCGCTGGCTCGTGCATTACGTCAAATCAACTATCCTAAAGTGTGGCAGATCTATTGTGAAGTGGAAACGGCTTCAAGAACATTCGATGGTTTTGGATTCCTGATTCCTGCCAGTGAGCGACTTTCATTGCTTGGCGCAATCTGCATTTCCAATATCTTTCCGGACAAAGCTCCGCAGGGAAAGAAACTGTTTGCGTTGTTTTGTGGTGGAGAAAGACCTTACCTGATGGAGCCCGGTGTGGAAGAGGCCATCAGGGAGTTTCATTCCATAATGCAGCCATCGTTAATAAAGGCACTGCATGTACAGGAATGGAGCCAGGCGATTCCCCAGTTTTATGTTGGTCACCAAAATCTTCGCAGCAAGCTGAAGGAACTTGAAACAGCTAATCCTTGCATCGCCTTTGCGGGTAATTATGTGTCGGGTGTTTCCCTGGGGGATTGCGTGGAGTATGCACAAAAGTTAGTGTAGAAAATGGTATATTAATAGCTTACCAGTTTCCGATTTTGAAGTACGATAAATATAGTATTGAAGCCTCCGGTTCACTTTTGAAGTATGAATTTCATAGTGAAGGGCCAAAAGGAAAAGTAAGAAAGCAAGTCGTATTCAAGGCATTTGAGAATAATCCAACCGTGTTTAATATAGGCTTTGGAGATGTTGATCGTCATGGAAATATTAACGATGAGATTGTCACAAATAACAGCGACAGTCAGAAAGTGTTAGCTACAATTGCCTTGACTATTTTTAAATTTTATGAAACACATACCGACTGTTATGTGTTTGCTACAGGAAGCACATCTACAAGAACCAGGCTTTATCGGATCGGGATTGCCAATAATCTGGAAGAAATACAGAACGATTTTAATGTCTGGGGCTTTATTGAAAATTCATGGGAATTTTTCATAAAAGGCAGGGAATATGAAGCATTTTTAATAAAAAAGAAATAGTAATACCTTTGAAGAATGAAGAAGGAAAGCAAAATAGCGATCTCAACTTTAGCAAAGAAAGCGACCAGAATAAAGATCAATAAGAATCTTGACAGTATTGAGGATACAGCGTTCTTTAAAAAGAAAATGAGGAAAGGAAAGAAAATGCTTTCGGCAGCAGGATTACCAAAACTGTAGCCTCCTTTTTTGGTCTTCAAGTTTTACTATCTTATTCAATAACCATTTTTTTGTAATCAGGCTAAACATCCGCTTAAAGTTGTGTCGGTACAATTATACCTGGTACAATTAACAGGGAAATAAAAAGCATAGCTTAGGGAGAAGCTTAATAATCGTGTGGAGTATACACACACCGGTTATTTGTGTAGTCATCAATAATCCGTGAGTATTTGCTCAGGATGGATGTAGCTTCTGTTACTATATAAAGCTTCATGCCTTCGGGGATAGCCGCTCACCAGAGTATGACCCCGACATTTACTTTTTCTCTGCGCTGATTTTTGTTTTAGTGATCTCATCCAATAAACCATCTTTCTCCAGATCGCAGGCAAGTTCCCAGAACATAATGCCATCCAGCTGATGACTGATGGCATATTTTGTTTTCAAGGCAATGGATTTTTTATCATCGTAGGTTACAAACAGTTTTTTATCTGCATTATATAGATAGGGAGCCTTTGCCTGATCGTCCCAGTAATACACAAAGCCATTTTGTTTGCTGAATTCTGTAGCGAAATTTTTGTAATCGGTGCCTTGCTTAAACGTTCCACTTTGGTAGAGGCCGTTGTTGACAGCCGGTACGTTTTCCCATACACGGCCATAAAACGCTCCGCCAATCACCAGCTTATTGGCGGGTACACCTAACCTGATCAGGGATTGAACGGCATTGTCGGTAGACTCATGTTGCTCGGTGCGTGAATACAAAGCGGTATGATGTCCCGTTTGTGTGGAGTAGCCATTTATCAAATCATAGGTCATCAGATTAACACGATCTACCAAGGGCATCACCTCTTTCCATTCCACCGATTCATCGATGAATTTCTGAAATCCACCCGCAGCAAAACTGATCTCGTATTTTTCTCCAAGCATTGTCCGGAGCTCTTTTATCAGGGCTGTAAAATTTTTCTTGTCGGCTATACTATACGCATGATCGGGAAAGCCTTCGATGGCCGGATATTCCCAATCCAAATCAATGCCATCCGTTTTAAAGTATTCATTGGCTTTCAATACCGAAACGGCAAACTCGTGTCGTCCTTCGCTGGTAGAAAATACAGAGGAGCAGGTTTCGCATCCACCCCATCCGCCAAGCGACAGTATTACTTTAAGGTGGGGATTGCGTTTCTTTAAGAGAACCAGTTTCTGAATAGTAAGTGAGTCGCGCTTATTCGCAATATCAAACAAGTTGCCTTTGAGGTGTCCGAAAGAAAAAATGATCTGATCCAGTTTTTCAGCAGGAACACGTTCCACTGATTCCGGTGCGCTGGAGTAGTAGGCAATTACTTTGATGGTTTTATTTTTTTGTGCCACTACAGAACAGGCACAGCTCAGGAGAAGGAATAAAATAAAAGAACGTGTCATGGATAAAATGATTAAGGATCCAATTACGTATATGTTTTTGAGGGAGGCAAGTGAGGTGATTTATAAATTGATTTTTGTTAGGGTGCCGTTATTCAAGGCGTTCCTTCCTCACTCAAAGCATAAGCGACCTCATCACTTCCGAAAGAAGAATAACGTATTCCTTATGGCCAGGCTCATCGGTAACAATCTCCATGCTCGCAAAGTCAGGCAAATCATCCATCAAATTAAGCTCAAAGGCCTTCTGACTGTCCGCTTTAGCAAGTATTTGGTAAGCAGCGGATTTACCGGGATATGATTCTTTACTCATCCATTCCCGGATTGAGAATGGGGGATAACTTTATTACCAGTGTGATTAGGAAAACCTGGCTGCTTTTGCCGGATTTTGGCGAAAGTGAAAGTCTTAGAGAAGACTTAGGTCATGCTTAGGGACCTGGCACAGATCGATTACACTGCTTTAAAGAAACCGGAGCAACCACTATACAATGATCAAAACCTGACATTGCGCGAAAGTGCCATACGCACATGACTAAAAAGGATGTGAGCTATTGGTGAGCCTTTTGGATAAGCTGGCGGGAGGACTTAATTTGGAGGAAGGATAATAAGGGGATATAGGAAAATAGAGTGTCGTATATCTAAAGGTTAGTGGCAACTTTGACAAAACGGTGCAAACATATATGAAATAGAAAATAGAACGGGATGGAAAGATTATTGATAATAATTTCGCTTGTAATACTTTCTTGCAAGCTGTGATTCGACAACTAATAGGACAAACAATATGGAAGATCCAAAAAATCAAACAGACAACTCAACTTCACCTGTTGATACAACACCAAAGGTGACAGGAATTGGTGGTATTTTCTTTTTTTCAGACAATCTGCAGGAAACGAAAGAATGGTACATCAAAAATTTAGGTATTGAAATCAATGATTGGGGTTCGTCAAGTTTTGAATCCAGAAACATTAACAAGCCTGATGAGATCAACTCTCTTCAATGGAAACCATTCAAAAGGGGAGATGACTATTTTTCTCCATCCAAAAAAGATTTTATGATTAATTACCAGGTTCAGCATATTGAAGGACTTGTAACCAAACTCAAAGAAAACGGAGTAACTATACTCGACAGCATTGCTACTTATGACTTTGGAAAATTTGTACACATTATGGACGCAGAAGGCAACAAGATTGAACTATGGGAGCCTGTTAACTAAGAACAAAGGCAAGCCATTAACACAGCGCATAAGCAATCGGGGAGTTCGGTTTAAAGTAAAAGTATTATCTTTCAAAATACGTTTTTACAACGGGACAGTGATGCGTATCTTAATCCCGCCCTGCTTACGAACCAACGTTGAACCTCATGTATCGAACGAACTGTAAACGAAAGAGATTTGTGGCTGACGCACGCTAAAACACAAGGGTATGAACAATTCCAATACACACAACCAGCGTATCGCAAAAATGACCTTTGCCTCGGTCTATCCCATGTATCTCGCAAAAGTAGAGAAGAAAGGCAGAACAAAAGGAGAATTGCATCAGGTTATAGAGTGGCTGACAGGCTTCGATAACAAGAAGTTGCAGGAACTAATAACAAAAAATGTAACTTTTGAAACATTCTTCCAACAGGCTTCGCTAAACCCCAATGCGTACCTTATCACCGGAATGATCTGTGGGTATCGTATAGAGGAAATTGAGAATCCTTTGACACAGCAAGTTCGGTATCTGGATAAACTGGTGGATGAGTTGGCGAAGGGCAGGAAGATGGAGAAGATTTTGCGAAGTGAGAATGACCATTTAGTGAAAAAAAAGTAGCCATTGGTGTGAGCCACTATCTTTTCTTTTTTAATCAAGTGCAGTAGAGTAGTAAAATGAAGCTAACAATCCAATCGGCTTTACCCGATCCTTCCATTTCGCATTTTGTTCACAGCTTTTGGATGGTGGAAAACAAGACAGGAAAAAACATTGCGTCAACGGTGCTGCCTAATGGAATGGTGGATCTGATTCTGACGAAAAAAACGAATTCAGCTAATTGGGAAATGGTAGTGAGAGGCATTGATACGATGCCCAGCCAGGTAACGATCACCGCAGACACCAAAATGTTTTCCATCGGTTTTAAATTACTGGCAGTGGAATACCTGTTTGCGGCTTCGATCAAAGACGTGTTGAATGGAGGAAAGGATATCTCCAATGATTTATGGCAATTTGAAGAAGGTGATCTGAACAGTATTGAAACCTTTTGCCGGAAGGCCACACGACAAATAAAAACCATTTCCCCGGAAACTATTGACAGCCGAAAGAAGAAATTATTTGAACTCATTTATTCCTCTCATGGGGCAATGCCAGTGAAGGAGCTTTCCGAAAAAGTATATTGGAGTAGCCGGCAAATCAATCGTTACTTCAACCAGCAGTTTGGTATTTCACTCAAAGCTTATTCCACCCTTCTTCGTTTCGGAGCTTCGTTCAAAAACATCAGCGAAGGCAAACTTTTTTCAGACCAAAATTTCACCGACCAGAATCATTTCATCAAAGAAATAAAGAAGTATGCTGGCGTTACTCCCAAAGCGTTGAGCAAAAACAAAGATGAACAGTTCATCAACATTGCTGCAATCAAGAAGCTTCCTTCTTAAAAACGACTGATTTTTACTATTTCATTTCTTGCCACTTCCGCAATTTTGCATCGTCATTAAACAATGCAAAATCATGTTACTAAAGAATAAAAAGATAGCCATCATCGGGGCAGGTCCTGTTGGTCTGACCATGGCCAGATTACTACAGCAGGAAGGAATGGCGGTAACAGTTTACGAAAGAGACACAGACGCGCACACACGGATTTCAGGAGGTACGCTCGACCTGCATAAAGGCTCAGGACAAGATGCAATGAAAAAAGCAGGCTTGCTGGAAAGTTATTATGCATTGGCACGACCCATGGGAAGAACCGTAGCTGACGAACAAGGCAACACATTGTTTTCTAAAAAACCCGGACACGCTGAACAATATGACAATCCTGAGATCAACAGAAACGATTTAAGAAAACTATTGCTTGACAGTTTAACAAGCGATACAGTGATTTGGAACAGAAAGTTTACCGGATTGGAAGAACACAACGGACAATGGCTTTTGCACTTTGAAAATGGTCCCGATAACTATCAGGAGAATGCCATCGCAGATGTTGTTATCGGAGCGAATGGGGGAATGTCCGGAGCAAGAAAACAGGTAACGGATGCAGTAATCGAATATACCGGAACTGTTATTATACAGGGCGAAGTATTTCAACCGGAAATAAAATGCCCGGAGTTCTACCAACTGTGTGACGATAACATACTCATGACCGCAGGCAAAGGCAATTTATTAGTTGCCAACCCTAGGAACGGAAGTGTATTAAGCTACAACGTAATTTTCAGAAAGCCGGAAGAATGGGTAGATGAAAGCGGATCTGACTTTCAAAATAAAGACGGTATGATTGCGTTCCTTTCAAATCGATTCGCTCATTGGCATGAATGTTACCAACAATTATTCCGTTCCACCTCTTCGTTTGTGATAGGGCCAACGAGAAAAATACCGTTGGATAAACCATGGAAAAGCAATCGCCTCTTACCTATCACGCTTATTGGAGATGCTGCTCATATTATGCCGCCCTTTGCAGGTCGGGGTGTGAATACCGGGCTGATGGATGCATTCATTTTATCCGATAACCTGACTAACGGAAAATATGAAACCATAGAAGCTGCTATCCACGACTATGAACAACAAATGCTTGTTTATGCGGCAGAAGCACAACTTGAAACAAGCAAGAACGAAATAGCGATGTTCCTCCCCGACTTTTCATTCCTAAAGTTTTATCGATAAGAAACAGATACAAATTTGTAGAGAGATAATTCAACAACTAAAACGGCACACGACACAAGTGTTTTGTGTCATGCAGGTGGATTATTGAAATGTAGTTCTGTTTTCTTAATTTCGTTTCGGCCCAGGGGATAATGACGCAGCAGTCGCGCAAAAAATATTCCGCTTCGCTCCATTTATTTGCGCTCCAATGCCCGTATGACACAGATGCTGCGCGAAATCTACTTAAAAAGAATAGACCATGAAAAACGAGACAAGAAAGGAACACTGGGATAAAATCTACACGACCAAACAACCCAATGAGGTTAGCTGGACACAGGAGAACCCAAAAACATCTTTGGACTTCATTCATAGTTTTAATCTGCCAAAGCAAGCAAGCATTATTGACGTGGGTGGCGGAGACAGCAGACTCGTGGACAAACTAATTGACGAAGGGTTCGAGGACATTACAGTTTTAGATATTTCGGAACAAGCATTAGAGAGAGCTAAAGAGAGGCTTGGGGACAAGGGGAAAAAGGTTAATTGGATTGTGGCCGACATTACAGAATTCAAAACTGAAAAAGCTTTTGATTTGTGGCATGACAGAGCAACTTTTCATTTTATGACAACTGTTGACCAAATAAACGAATACTTGCAGAGGGCAAAGAGTAATCTTAAAGACAACGGATTTCTGACAATTGGGATTTTTTCGGAGAATGGGCCAAAGAAATGTAGCGGACTTGAGATTAAACAGTATTCCGAGGAGACACTTCAAGACCAACTGAAAAAAGGATTTAGAAAAATCAAATGCATAATTGAAGACCACCGAACACCATTTGACACTTTACAAAATTTTCTTTTTTGTAGTTTTAGAAGACAACCAAACTGAAAATTTATGGAAAAGGTCGCTTTACTAATCCTGCTTTCATCAACGCTGGCTTTCGGGCAGAATAATAAGCGAGATAGCATTTGGTCGCCAATAAAGTATTTTGTTGGGACATGGAAAGGTGAAGGCGGTGGAGAACCAGGAATAGGTAAATACGAACGGAGCTACCAACTCGTTCTAAATAATAATTTCGTTGAAATCAAAAACAGGTCGATTTATCCTCCAACCGACAAAAATTCAAAAGGAGAAGTTCACGAAGACATCGGTTATTTCATTTACGACAAAGGGAAAAAGACTTTTCTACTTAGACAGCTTCACATTGAAAGTTTTGCCAATGACTATGTTCTTGAAAGTATTTCGGCTGACAAGAAAACTTTGGTATTTGTAACGGAGGCGATAATAAACATTCCCAAAGGCTGGAAAGCAAAAGAGACATACAGAATTTTGACGGACAAAGAGTTTGAAGAAACATTTGAACTGGCCGAGCCCGGTAAAGACTTTTCAGTTTACTCAAAAGTAAAATTCGTTAAGCAATAAAGTGATACGCAACGAATTAAATGAATGGAGTGTAACAATATCGAAATGCCATCGTCATAGGATGAATTGATAACCAAAGATGAACTCAACGATTAAGGGAAACGAATTTTCACCACAGTCCTACGCAAGAATTGGAGGTGTGCTGTACCTGATTATTATTATAGCGGGCCTGTTTGGAGAGCTTTTCGTCAGAAGTAAACTATTTGTGCCGGGTGATGCCACGGCCACGGCTAATCAGATTATAGCCTCTCCATTGCTATGGCGCGTTGGCATTTGTGCCGATCTGATCATGCACGTGTGTGATATTCCCTTAATGCTTATCTTTTATGTGTTGCTCAGGCCCGTAAATAAAAACCTTGCCCTGCTTAACTTACTGTTCAACTTGATACAGACCGCTGTTCTGGTCGCTAACAAATTAAATCTTTTGATGGCATTATTTGTATTGGCGGATGCCAGCTACTTACAATCCATCGATCCGAAACAGCTGCATGCGCTATCCTATATTTCCATCAAGTTGCATGACCATGGCTTCGGTGTCGGCCTTATCTTCTTCGGGTTCGTGTGTTTGATAGAAGGCTATTTAATCTTCCGCTCGGGCTATTTACCAAAAACACTGGGTGTGCTGATGCAGGTAGCAGGAGTGTGTTATATCTCCAATAGTTTCATACTGATTCTTGCACCGCAGCTGGCAAGTCAGTTATTTCCTTTTATACTCATGCCTTGTGTTATTGCCGAATTATTACTTGCACTCTGGCTGATTGTGAAGGGTGTTAATTTGCCTAAGTGGGAGGAGCGAATAAGAATGGTTTGACAATGGTATATCAATAGTCAGACTTTTCGATACTTTGCATAGTAATCATCACTTCCACTATGCAATTTGACTTACATCAATCCCTTGAACTGCTGGAGCGCACACCACTTGTTCTGGAAACCATGTTAAAGGGTCTTTCAGAAGCGTGGATTAAAAATAATGAGGGAAATGAAACGTGGAGCCCGTATGATATTCTTGGGCACCTTATTTACGGGGAGAAAACGGACTGGATGCCAAGAATGGAAATCATTCTTTCACGAAAACCGGATAGCACATTTCCACCTTTCGACCGTTTCGCTCAGTTTGCAGAAAGCAAGGGTAAAACAATGGAGCAACTCTTAGCCGAGTTTAAATCGCTTCGTAAACTAAACCTGGAAAAGCTAACCTCAAAGAACTTAACTCCGGATGACTTTGCATTAACAGGAAATCATCCTGCATTAGGCCGAGTAACATTAGTGCAACTGCTTTCCACCTGGGTGGTACACGACCTCAATCATATTTCGCAGGTTTCAAGAGTAATGGCAAAGCAGTATCGCACAGAAGTAGGACCATGGTACGAGTATTTGGGAATACTTAAAGTTTAACGATGTATCATTCGGGATTTTGAATACTGACCAACTGGTTGACGCGAACTGGTTACTTCACCTCCAGCTCTACAATCGTATCCACATCATTCGTCTTCGACCTTGGTACCTTGATGGTAACTCCGAATTCATTTTCAAGAAATTTGATCGCACTCTTGTCTTCGAACATACGGGCAGAGATTACCTTTTTGCTTAGCTTAGGAAGAGTTAAGGTTTCGTCCTGCCAGTTGAGGATGTGGATATAATACTTGTTTCCTTTCTGCGTCATCACTCCCCACTCGCGTGCGGAGAGCGGGCCGCCCTTGGTATCGTAGATGGTTTCGCCATTGGCCTTGAGCCATTCGCCCATTTGTTTGAGCAGGAACGTGTGTTCGGGTTGAATCTTACCATTAGGCATTGGCCCCACATTCAGTAAAAAGTTAGCGCCATAGCCGGCAGACTTTACTAAGTATTGAATCAGCTCTTTGCGGGTTTTGTTTTTATTGTCCTGCAGGTTGAAACCCCAGGAGTTGTTGATGGTCTCGCAGGTTTCTTTAGGCAGTTCACCAACTTTTTGCTCAGGCGAGAAGCCGGTGGTGTTGTGGCCGGGCAGATCTTTTTCAAACATCTGAAAATCTTCGCCCTCATAGGGAGCGCGATGGTGATTGCTGCCTACCATGGCTGCCGGTTGCAGCTGGTGAATCAGCTTATAGGTTTTTTCTAAACGCCAGTCGGCATCTTTCTTATCCCACATGCCATCAAACCAGATACCGGCCACGGGTCCATAATTGGTGAGCAGTTCGGCCAGCTGCGCATCCATGTAGTCAAGGTATTTATACCAGTCGCCTTTGTCGGGCCGTCCCGTGTAATCATTGCCGGTGCTGCCTCTTGGAAAATAATCAGGATGATGCCAGTCGAGCTGGGAGTGATAGAAAAACAGTCTGATGCCCTGTGCCCTGCATTCATCCGCCAGCAGCTTCAGCACATCCTGGCTGTAGGGAGTACTGTCAACAATATTGTAATCCGATACTTTGCTGTCGTACATCGCAAAGCCGTCATGGTGCTTGCTGGTGATGGTGATGTACTTCATACCTGCATCTTTGGCCATCTGCACCCATTCTTTGGCATTGAACTGCGTGGGGTTAAAGAAAGAAGGAAGCTTTTCGTAGGCCTTGACGGGAATACGCTGCTGGTTCATCACCCATTCCCCATCGCCCAGCTGGCTATACACCCCCCAGTGAATGAACAGGCCAAAGCGGGCACTTTCAAACCACTCGCGCGTCTTCAGGTTCTCGGGTGTGGGTTGGTATTTCCATGGTGCTTGTTGCGCATAAACAGAGAAGGTGATGATAAATAATAACGTAGTAAGGATTACCTGTCTCAGGTTACACGTTACCTGTTTCCGGTTACCAGTAACATTTCCTATAGTAAGCTTCATAATGTTTTATTTAAATTGCACGCAATAAAAGTAACGACTCCTCCATGAGATACGAAACCATTGGTAAAGAACTTTTCATCAGCAACCGCAAACGCCTTTTAAAAGAACTGAAGCCGGCATCTGTTGTGCTATTCAATTCCAACGACATCCTGCCGACCAATGCCGATGGTACGATGCCGTTTAAGCAGAACAGCGATTTGTTTTATCTCACCGGTATCAATCAGGAAGAAAGCATGCTGCTGATCTGCCCCGGGTTTCCGGACGAGAAATACCGTGAAGTATTATTTCTGCGCGAACCCAATGAACACCTGGAAAAATGGGAAGGCCATAAGCTCACCAAAAAGGAAGCACAGGAGATCTCCGGAATTGAAACCATCGTATGGACCAATGGATTTCATACACTCTTTCATCACATCATGGTGATGGGGGGTGCCGATAATGTGTACCTGAATACCAATGAACATTACCGCTCGGATGTAGTGGTGCAGACGCGCGATGCACGCTTTATTGAGTGGTGCAAGACTACTTATCCTTTGCATGCCTATACACGCGTAGCCCCTGTGATGTCGAAGCTGCGCAGGATAAAACAGAAACGCGAAATTGAACTGATGCAGCAGGCGTGCGATATCACGGAGAAAGGATTTCGCAGAGTGTTGAAGTTTGTGAAGCCGGGTGTGACCGAATACCAGATCGAAGCGGAATATGTGCATGAGTTCATCCGAAACCAGTCAAAAGGGTTTGCCTATACACCGATCATTGCGTCAGGTACGAATAACATCGTGCTGCATTATATTGAGAACAGCAGGGAATGCAAGGCGGGAGATTTGATCTTACTGGATGTGGCGGCAGAGTTTGCCAATTATAATTCCGACCTCACGCGCACCATACCGGTAAGTGGTCATTACAACAAACGGCAGAAGGAAGTATATCAGGCAGTACTTCGTATTGTGAAACAAGCACATAAAATGCTTCGCCCCAGTGTGGTGTATTTCGATTACCAGAAGGAAATTGAAAAGCTGATGGAAAGTGAATTACTCGGACTGAAGCTCATCGATAAGACCGACATTAAAAACCAGGACAAGAACAATCCTGCCTATAAAAAGTATTTTTATCACGGTACTTCGCACATGCTGGGTCTGGATGTGCATGACGTAGGTAATATGCATGAAAAAGTACAGGTAGGTTCAGTATGGACGATTGAGCCAGGGATTTACATTAAAGAGGAAGGCTTCGGTATTCGTATTGAGAATAATATTGTCATTCAAAAAGACAAGAACTTCGACCTTATGCGTAACATCCCGGTGGAGGCTGAGGAGATTGAGGAGATAATGAATAGTAAATGAATTGGCAAATGGGCAATTGACAATAGACAAAGTATGGCTTTCCGTTTTTAGAGGGTTATAATTGTTTTTAAAGAAAAGGTCGATTGCGCATTGTCAACTGTCAATTCTTCATTGAGGTTAAAAAAGAATAAGTGATGAAAAAAATAATAGCAACGGCAGGATTGGCGGTGATCGTACTGATTACCTCTGCTCATGAGTTCTGGCTGCAGCCAAAGAAATATAAATATGCGGTGGGAGAGGAGATGAAGATCGATTTCATGGTAGGTGAGAACTTTACGGGTGAGTATTGGGATTTGACAAAACATAAAGTGGAGAGGGCGGACATTCATTTCTCTGGCGGGATGACCAACCTGACGGCACAAGTGAAGCCAACGAAAGGGAATAATCTTATTTATACATTCCAGAAAGAAGGCACGCACCTGGTCACTATGCAAAGCAATGCTGCCTACATTGAAATGGAAGGAGACAAGTTTACCGAATACCTGAAGGAAGACGGCCTGGATAATATTCTTGACCTGCGCGACCGGAAAGGTATTGCTGATCAGAAGTCGAAAGAATTTTATCAGCGCTATGTGAAGCTATTGGTACAGGCAGGAACAAAAACGGATGACACTTTCAGCAAGCGCGCTAACTTTCCGATAGAGATTGTGCCTCTGAGCAATCCGTATACATTAAAGACGGGCGATCACCTGGAATGTCGTGTGTTCTTTAATGGTAAGCCAAGTCCGCACCAGATGGTGAAGGTATGGAGTCATACCGGCAACCGTATTTTTCTGCAGAACATCTACACCGAAGATGATGGAACGATAAAGTTTCCCATTAGCTCTGCCGGCCCCTGGATGGTAAGTACAGTGAAGATGATGCCGTCACAGAAGCCGGGTGCCGATTATCACAGTATGTGGACGAGTTTGGTGTTTGGTATTGAATAATTTCTTTAAATACGATTTTAGATTGACGATTACAATTTAACGTAATCTGCAAATCGTAATTCGTGTATCGTAATTCATAAATTCTTAATGATGATCACTTCCGATAAAGCTCCCGAACCCATTGGCCCTTATCCTCACGCACGAAGAGTGGGTAATTTGCTTTTCCTTTCGGGAGTAGGGCCACGTAAGCGCGGATCAAAAGAGATACCGGGTGTAACGCTGGACACTCAAGGTAATGTTACTGCTTATGATATTGAACAACAGTGTCATTCCGTCTTTCAAAATGTAAAGCACGTGCTGGAAGCTTCCGGATCGAAGTGGGAGAACCTCGTGGACGTAACCGTGTTTCTCACCAACATGAAGAAAGACTTTGCCATCTACAATCGGATTTACGCAGAATACTTTAGAGAGAATCAGCCTTGCCGCACTACGGTAGAGATTTTGTCGCTGCCCACTCCAATTGCAATTGAGCTGAAGTGCGTTGCTACGGTAGAGTAATATGAAATTTATTCATCACCTAGGAGCAGAATATATCCGCCAGCGCGTTAAGTGATTTTCAAAAACCTAAGTCGTACTCATTATTGTCACTATCAGGAATATCTTTGCCATTGAACTTGAACTTCAGGCCGGCCGATAAATAAGCACCGGGATGAACTTTGCTTTCGAAAATAACGGAGTCATCATTGCGAGTGAGATCTTTGTTAAAAGAGATTCTTCGTGCAGTTAACAGACCTGCTTCCGTGAAGAAACTCCAGTGATCAGAGAGTTTGAACTTCTTGTGCATGCCTAATGTGAACTCTCTCTTCCGGAAGATGATCTTTTCGGAAGCAGACGGATAAAGGCCATTATTGTAAAAACCAGAGATGCCGCCACTGGGGCGAAGAAAGAGCATGTATTGACTGCCTGTTTTTCCAAAACGATAGCTCAGGCTCAGGGGTAAGATGAAGGAGAGCGAAGACCGGTTTGAGAAATTCCATCCTCCTCCGATTACCGGTAATGCCAGGCCACGGCCGAATGAAAAAGTATAAGCACCGCCCAGCAGGTAATAGAAACTTTCGCGCACCGCTCTTTTATACAATGCAAAGCCGGATAACCGCACCGTAGGATGCCGGACAGTCGTCTCGTCTTCGAACGAAGATCCTGTGAGTTTGCCCAGCCACGTACTTTTTTTACCCGATTTGTAAATCCCGGTGAGCGAAGCACTGGCCATAAGCAGTGTTCTGCTTCCATTTATAAAAGAGATATCCGTGTTATCGATAGCCGTGTTTGCACTAAAGGACAGAAGCCCGAATCGCAACCCGTCATTATTAAGTTTGACTTTTTTAAGTAAGGGAATGGTAACTCCTAATGCAGCCCGCTGATGTGAGTAGCTGCCTGTTGTATCCGTGAGATTTTGTGAAGGATAAAATCCCCCGCTTACCGTTATCGAGGGAGACATGTCCTGTGCATGCAACGGGACAAGAGAGAGAATAGTCAGCAGACCTACTGCCATCGATGTTGCAAGCTTGTATAAGATCATGTTTTTTGAATGGTAGAAATCAGAATTCCTTAGACGATTCTACTTATCAATGGTTTAATCCGTATAAAATTTTATTAACCGCGAAGGAGCAGGGGTCTGCAAGAAAAAACTATAAACGCTGCGTACCTCTGCTCCTTTGCAATAAAATATTATTTCTTATCCAGCGGAGGAGGGCCGTCCGGTAATAAGCCTTTGTACACCGCATTGCCTTTGCGTTGTTTGAACTCTGCTTTTACAGCTTCTATCTTTTTAGGGTCTTCCATCAGGTCAGCTATGGTCATAGCCAGTGTCTTTGATGAATGTAACAACCCTTTGTGCCCGATCGACATGCCCCCGCAGGCAACAACGGCCCACGAATGCCATGGTGTTCCGATGGGTGCAGTAGCCGTGCTCAACCGTACGACAGGAACGATCCAGCTGACATCACCCACATCGGTAGAGCCACCCATACCGGCAGGCTGTGTTTCTTCCAGTGGTTCAACTTTGCTGTGTAATCCAATTTGTGGTTTACCCGTGCTCTCCTGGATCTTTTTGGCAAATGAGACTTCTTCATCGGTGTACGTAATAGGTCCTAACAACTCGAGGTTCTTTTGAATCAACTCACCGCCTGCGCGGTTCACTAATACTTCATAGATACCAGACACTAATGAAATTTTGTAACTGACATTGGCCATGATGGCAGCACCTTCGGCCATCTTTTTAATTCGCTCATATACTTCTACCATACCTTCGCGGTTCGTGTCCCGTACACGCACCCAAAGCCGCGAGTAGTCAGGAACTACGTTCACCACCTGCCCGCCATCCTGAATATGATAATGGACACGTACGGTTGGCTTAATGTGTTCACGCAGGTAATTGATACCATGTGCATACATTTCCAATGCATCCGATGCGCTTCTTCCGTTCCAGGGATCGGCAGCAGCGTGGGCAGCCTGCCCGTTGAACTCAACAATAAAGTCCACCATTGCCAGTGAGCTTTGCACAGATGCTTTTGTTTCGGCAGCAGGGTGCCAGTCCATACATACATCGAGATCATTGAACAAACCTGCGCGGGCCAGCCATAGCTTGCCAAAGAATTTCTCTTCGGCAGGTGTGCCATAAAACCGGATGGTGCCCTTCAGCTTACCTTGTGCGATTAATTCTTTGATAGCAATGGCAGCACCTAAGCTTGCAGTACCAAAAAGATTATGTCCGCAGCCGTGGCCGGGCTCGCCTGTGTGAATAGGATCTTTGGTGGGCACCGCTTTTTGCGATAACCCCGGCAGCGCATCGAACTCCCCTAAGATACCGATGACAGGGCTGCCGCTTCCGTAAGTAGCAATGAAAGCAGTGGGCATCTCTGCTACACCGCGTTCTACTTTAAAGCCATTGGCTTCCGCATAATCAGCCAGTGCTTTGGATGACTGCGATTCATGGAAAGCGGTTTCTTCATAGCTCCAGATTTTGTTGCTCACATCAATCAGTTCTGCGGAGTGATTGCTTACCGATTGAAGGATAGCCGTTTTGTTGGGTGTGATTTTTGGTGTGGCTGCTTTCTTTTGAGAATGAGCTATGCTCACGCAGATAGCAAGCAGCAGTACCAGGATAATTTTGGTATTCATGCTAACGGGTTTAGGTTTTAATAAATGCAATAAAGACAAAAAAAGACAGGGATGAATACCGCTCAAAAAAAACAGCTTACGCAATAGTCAACTATTACCTAAGCTGTATTCGATTGCGTAAGTTGTCTGCTCAACGCTATACTATTTATCCCCGTCTATCTTACGCATGGATGCTGAGCCGGTGATCCGTTTTGTTTATGCCGTAGTGGCATCATACACGACCACTCGTTCCCACAGGTGTGAGTGTTCTTTAATAAATTTCTGGTGAACAGGATGATCCTGATATGTTTTTTGATCGCTTTCATTATCAAAAAACATGATCTCTGAAACCGCAAAACTGTTATCCACTACATCGCGCTTTTCAGTAGAGGCAGGTACGCCTACATGCAGCTTGCGGATGGTTTCAATTTTTCCTAAGGATTTCACACCGGCCACGAGCTTATCGCGGTCTTCGAGGGAGGAGGGATTTTTAAGCCAGAAGATGGCATGATGAACCAGTACTTGTTTTTCTTTTTTGTCGTCTTCCATAGGTAATGCATTTGCAGTAGCCCCTAAAGTTAATAACGATGCGCTGGCAATGAATTTTCTACGCGTGGATTTCATAATAAAATTTTTCTCTAAGATACTGGTTATTGCGAATGAAAATTCGGTGCGAGGTAAAAGTCTTTCTGTTATCTTACGAAAGGTTGGCCGGATTTTATTAAATCACTATTTGATGAGAATTGCATTGTTTTGTATCGTATCAGTGATCTTCCTTACAAAGAGTTGCCCTGCGCAATCCATTTCTCCGGAGCTGCTTATCCGCAAATGGAATGCACAATGGCTTACTTCCGGTGATAGTGGTGAAGAATACGGAGTATATCATTTCCGGAAAACTTTTTCGCTGGCGGATCAACCGGCTTCCTTCGTGGTGCATGTATCCGGTGACAACCGTTATAAATTTTATGTGAATGGTACACTGGTATCACTGGGGCCTGCACGGAGCGACCTGTATCACTGGAATTTTGAAACCATCGATATTGCTCCTTACCTGAAAGCAGGGAACAATACATTAGCAGCAGTGGTATGGAACTTTGGCAAACAGCGGGCATTGGCGCAAATCTCTTTTCGTACCGGATTTATTTTGCAGGGAAATACCGCAAGGGAAGAAATAGTAAATACCAATGCGGAATGGAAATATTATAAGAACAACAGTTATTCGTCACTGACACCCGATCTTACTTATACCTACTATGCACTCGGACCGGGTGAGCGTGTTGACTTTAATCAATATCCTTCCGGTTGGACGACAGCGCAATACAATGATCAGGAGTGGACTCCACCAAAAACGGTCTCCAACGGATTACCCAAAGGGATGTTCGACTGGTTTTATAACTGGATGCTGGTACCGCGTACCCTTCCGCCAATGGAACTTACTCCACAACGTTTTCAAAGCCTGAGAGAAGTATCAGGAATAAGCACACCCAAAACGTTTCCTGCCTTAAAAGCAGTTCTTGAAATACCGGCTCATACCAAAGCTACCTTGCTCCTCGATCAGGGACACCTTACCAACGCGTATCCGGTTGTTCAGTTCAGTAACGGAAAAGATGCCTCCATAGCGATTCAATATGCAGAAGCATTGTTTGTGGATGAAGGCAATAGCAAACCCTGGAAAGCGCAGCACATGAAAGGCAATCGTAATGAGGTGGCCGGGAAACGGTTTGTAGGAATCAAAGACGAGATCATTGCCAACGGATTGCCGGATCAGCATTTTTCTTCATTGGACTGGCGCACCTTTCGTTACGTGAAAATCCAGATCGAAACAAAGGAAGAGCCGTTGCTCATTGATGATCTGTCGAGCGTGTTTACCGGTTATCCTTTTCAGCTGAAAGCAAAGTTTGATGCAAAGGACGATGAGTTGCAAAAGATTTTTGAAACCGGATGGCGTACGGCCCGGCTTTGTGCAGGAGAAACGTATGTGGATTGCCCCTATTATGAACAGCTGCAATACTTTGGCGATACGCGCATTCAGTGCATGATCTCTTTATATAATAGTGGGGATGACCGGCTGATGCGTAATGCAATCATGCAGGCAGATCAGTCACGTATTGCAGAGGGGATTACACTCAGCCGCTATCCTTCTTCATTGGATCAGCAGATTCCACCTTTCTCTCTATGGTGGATTGGTATGTTGCATGATTACTATATGTATCGCAATGATCCTGAATTTGTAAAAAGCTTTCTACCCGGTGCGCGTGAAGTACTGAGCTTCTTTTCAAAGTATCAGCAGGCAGACGGCCGTTTGAAGAATCCTCCTTATTGGGAATTTTCCGATTGGGCAGAAACCGGAGGGTGGAGAAATGGCGTGGCCCCGAAAGGAGAGGATGGAAGCTCTGCCGTGCTGGATTTTCAATTATTATTAGCGTATCAGACTGCCGCACAGCTGGAAGAAGATTTAGGTTTAAAGGAATTAGCCAATCAGTATCGGGAAGAAGCTTCGCGACTTACTCAGTCGATAAAGCAGCACTACTGGGATGAAAAGAGCAAACTATTTTTTGATACCGCTGAAAAGAAATATGCGTCACAGCATAGTAATACACTGGCTATTCTTACCAACGTAGTAACGGATGCTGCTGCGGAGGAGTTGATCGCGAGCGTGGTGAGCGACACTACGCTGACACCGGCCACCATTTATTTTCAATACTATGTGAACCAGGCATTGGCAAAAGCCGGGCTTGGAAATGCTTATGTCAACAGATTGAATGTATGGAGAGAAAATCTAAAACAAGGACTAACCACCTGGGCAGAGATCAGTGATATCAATAATGCTCGTTCCGATTGCCATGCGTGGGGCGCAAGTCCGAACATTGAGTTCTTCCGCATTGTGCTGGGGATAGACAGCGCCTCTCCGGGCTTTAAGACGGTTTTAATTCAGCCTCATCTTGGTACACTAAAGCAAGCTTCGGGCGCCATGCCTCATCCGCAGGGGGAGATCAGTGTGAATTACACCTCCGACAAAAAGGGAAAATGGCAGGCGATAGTTTCTATTCCACCCGCCACTACCGGATCCCTGGTATGGAAAGGAAAAAGTTATCCGCTTCAGTCCGGGACGAATAAATTAGCTTTGTAGCCATGCGGATTCTTCTTTTTGTTTTTACTCTTATTGCCTGTTGCGCATGGGCGCAAAAAACCCACTACGTAGCGATCACGATCGATGATGTGCCTCTTACTTCCTGGCCGGATGAAACTCCCCTGAAAATAAAACGTGCAGCCAACGAAAAGCTGTTAAATGTTTTTATCAGCCGGAAAATCCCTGTCGCCCTTTTCATTAATGAAAGCACGCTAACAGGAAAAGAGCAGGCTGAACGTATTGCGGTACTAAAGCAATGGCTTGATCATCCATTGGTAACAGCGGGAAATCATTCCTATAGTCATGCTAATTTCAATACTTCGACACGTAGTGAATTTGAGGAACAGATTGTGAAAGGAGAAGTAATCACTAAAGAGCTCCTGAAGAAAACAGGAAAGCCGCTGAAGTACTTTCGCTTTCCCTTTAATGCCACCGGAAAAGACAGCGCTTCACGTGCAGCGATGGAAGTATTCCTGATGAAGAAGGGATACATCAGCGTTCCCTACACCATCGAGAGCCAGGATTATCTTTTCAACTCACTCTACCAGCAGGCGTTGGACAATCACGATCAGGATAAGGCAGACGGAATAGGAAAAGCGTACATCGCTCACACCCTCACTGTGTTTGATTACTTTGAGTCGTTCTCTCAACGACATTATGGAAGGAGCATCGCACAGATCTATCTCTGTCACGACAATCAGCTGAATGCCGATTACATGGAAACATTGCTGAAGGAAATAGGCAAGAAAAATTATCAATGCAAAAGTCTGGAAGAAGTACTGGAAGACACTATTTATAAGCAGACCGATTACTATGCCGGTGAATACGGATTCTCCTGGGTTTACCGGTGGGAGAAGAATGTCGCTACCCGCAAACAGATGATGAGAGCGGAACCGGAGTTGGACAAGAAACTTCAGGAAGAATATGAACTGAGCATAAACAACTAAGTGAAATGGATTTAAAGCAGGAACAGATTCTTATTTTGAAAGAGCTCCTTCATAAAGGAGGAACGGGTAATGTGAACGAGATACTGTCTTTGAGCTCTGGTCAGTTTGAGGAAGGATTTACCATTGCCAACGACATGCAAAACAAAGACCTGCTAAAATTACTTTACTCTAACTTTAATAAAAACCTGGTAGTGGCAGAGCTTACTTTGCTGGGCGAAAGTGAGTACAATAAATTACAATGAAGCAAAAAGCGATCTTCAACTGGAGCGGAGGTAAAGATTCCGCGCTGTGTTTATATAAAATTCTTCAGCAGCAGCACTACGAAATAATCAGCCTGCTCACCAGCGTAAGTGAGCAACACCAGCGTATTTCCATGCATGGAGTGCGGGAGGAGTTACTTCACCGGCAAGCGGAAAGTATGGGTTTACCCTTGAAGAAAATGAGTATGCCGGATATGCCTTCTATGGAGGCATACAACAACAGCATGTTTCATGTGCTTACTGATCTGAAATCGAAAGGAGCAGAGGTTTCTGTGTTTGGTGATATCTTTTTGGAAGACCTGAGAAAATACAGAGAAGAAAAATTAGGAGAGGTAAAGCTGAAAGGAATCTTTCCACTCTGGCAGATTTCCACAACGAAACTGATCCATGAATTTATCGATCTCGGATTTAAAGCAATCTTAGTTTGCGTTAATGAAAAATATTTGGATAGGAGTTTCGCGGGCCGAATAATTGATCATGAGTTTTTGAAAGATCTTCCGCCAAACGTAGACCCTTGCGGTGAAAATGGCGAATACCATACTTTTGTTTTTGATGGCCCGATATTCAAAGAACCGATTGCTTTCACGCAGGGAGAAATTGTTTATCGGAAATATGATGCTGCTGATCAGAAAGAAAATAGTCCCTTCAATACTGGGTTCTGGTTTTGTGATTTGATTCCGGAAAAGCAGCAGTCATACCCTAATCAGTAATTAGTTGGTTTTTCTTTTCAATCTTGATTAAAAGAAAAGGTTACGATTTTTCCGGACGAGGTCTTTTTTTTAATATCAGGCTGTCTGGTGGGTAATGTGCTTTTAATGAATCCATCAGTGATTGCGCCCAGCTTGTAATCAGCACTCTTTCCTCTTCAGAGAGATTCGCATTGCCGTGTAGCCCGAGCCACGTGTAAGAGGGCAGTGGCATTTCTTTTTCTTTCACGGTTTCAACTACTTCTTCCAGCTTATGGTTCTGAACAGCGATGGGCAACTTTGTGAAAGTTGAGAAGTTAAGATGCCGCTTCCCATCCGTAACATGGTGATCCAGCCACCAGCTCACCGGCTGTATGTTGGAATACCATGGATAGTTGGTCTTGTTGCTATGACAGTCGTTGCAGGCATTCTCCAGCAGCGGATGAACTGATGCTGGAATAAAGTAGTTGGTCGAGATGTCATAGGTCCGGTCGTTTGTCAGATTTTTTTCAGGGCGGAAGAATTGAATGACAATCAACAGGCCCGCAGCGATCCATACTATTTTCTTTATCATAATTTTTGGTTCTTTCTTAATACATAAGATCGTTAGTGAACTTGGAGTAGTTGTTAATGATGCCGCCCGTGACGATGTTCCTGCCTGTCTTCACTGCCCTTTTGTTGTTCGTGCTTTTTGTGATCATGACGATCGTCTTTCTCCTTGTTGTGATGGTGTTTGCGATGTCTCTTATGGGAATGGAATAGCCTCCCTAATAAATGAGGATGGTGCGAGACGACTTCTGTTTTTACAGTGGCTTGCTGGTTTTCTGCATTTTGCCTGGGCGCCAGTGCTAGCAAAAGCGGAATTGAAAGGATGGCTAACATAGTTGTTGTTATTGTTTTGTCTCTTAGACAATCATTGGACTACGATTATTCCCTTGTGCTACTCTTTTTTTCATCAATGCGTAAAAAACGCTTTGTAAGATAGAGAAAAAAGAAACCTGTTTTAAAAAAATGCCTGATGTGATCGCGACCACATCAGGCATTGTAACCGGTGAACGAAAATCTATTTTACAGAAACAGGTACTTCGAGGTTTTCCCAGCGGAATACAAAACCGGCAGGGGTCACTTCGTACACCAGCTTTTCATTTGCCTTGGCCGACTTGGCTGGTTTCGCAGTTACGGTTAACACATTCTTAGCAGGATCATAGTTGGCTTCGCCACTGCGTTTGATTCCCCACTGCCCGGTTTCTGAATTGAAAATAAACGACCATTCCTTTTCTCCGGGAATGGCGAACAGCGAATACTTGCCGGCAGGCAGTGATTTGCCTTCGATCTTTACCTCTTTGTCCGTTTCAAAGATAGTCGCCTCGTTGGCACCGGCCCTCCATGCTTTGCCATACGGAACCAATGCACCCCATACCGGTCTGCCCTTTACCGAAGGACTGCTGTAATTGATGGTGACTGTTGCGGCACCAAATTTTCCGGTGGCGGTTGCCGGTGGGCTGGGGCGACTTGCTTTATCACCTTGTGCAAACAGTGTGGCAGACAGCAGCATGCCTGCTGCCAGCAGAAAAAGTTGTTTTGTTATGAGTGTGTTTTTCATGACTAAATGGTTTTAATATCAAAAGATAAATCATTTTGCCTGTATTGCTAATTCGATTTCAGCGAGATGAAGTGGGAGGGGATGAAAGGTTTATTCCGGATTCCCAAATGCTGCAGAGGTAAGGCAGAAGTTGATAAACATGTGATTTAATTGTTAAAACGAGGGTGTAATCTCATTTTATGGACGGTGTGAAATGGTTATATTTGATATAGGCCCACGTATTGAGAGTCTGTGATTTTTTCACTTCCTGAACACTTAATGGATACAAAACATTGACTAATCCTGATTTTGGCAGATTGTTCAATTCGTTACCAGGTCTTCTTGTTGTGATCAACAGGGATTATAGAGTCGTTGCTGCGAACAAAGAGTTCACCCAATCTGTGTTAGCTGGTCAGCATACTTTTTCAGATAAGGAAGTCTTTGAATTGTTTCGAACAGATAAGCTTGTTTTAAAGGCTTCGTGCGATGATGCACTGGCCAACAGGCAAACGGACGATGTGGTTTTTACGGATGAAAAAAGCAATTCGGTAAGAATTGAATTCATGCCCGTGCAGGGCGAAAACGGGATGGTGGAGTTTGTTGTGCTGAAGATAGAATACTTTAACCACGATGCTGCTCCATCGGAAAGCTCCGAAGATGATATAAAAGGATTGTTTGCCGATCTTTTTGAATTCAATCCTGCAGCGCTTGTTATTTCAAGATTAAGCGATTCGAAAATTATTAGAGTCAATAAATCGTTTCTCGACTTATTTGACTTTATGAAAAAGGAGGAATTACTCGGCAAGACGGCAGAGCAATTGAATATTTTAAATGCCCCTGAGCAGCGCAATGAAATACTGCGCCAGTTCAGGGAAGGAAAGAAAACGGTAAGCATAGAGGGAAGCGTTCAGACCAATAAAGGAAATATCAAATGGGTAGCTGTTTCGCTGCTGGTAGTTACGCTGAATACTGAATCTTGCCTGATGGCAGTGATCCTGGATATCACCGAAAGGAAAACAGCTGAAGATAAGATCAGGAGCAACAATGCCGAGCTGGAAGAGTTGGTTGCCAAACGTACCCAGGCCATGATGGAGACCGAGCTGGAATACCGCTCTATCGTTGAGCAGGCTACGGACGGTATTTTTATCTCTGATGCAAAAGGAAAATACATCGATGTGAGCCCGAGTGCGAGCAACATGTTGGGATATTCAAAAGAAGAATTTCTGAACCTGACCATACAAGATGTTTTGTTTCCGGAGGAAGCCATAAAGCGCCCTCCTAAATTTTCGGAGCTGATGGATGGCAAAACCATATTAACCACTCGTAATCTTAAGCACAAAGATGGTTCTGCATTGCCGGTAGAAATCAATGCGCGGATGCTGACCAATGGCAGGATGCTGGGTATGGTGCGTGATATTACGCAGCGCAAAAAAGAAGAAGAGAATATCCAGAAAATGAATGCGATGCTGGAGGAAAAAGTACTGTTCCGGACAGCCGAGCTGGAGAATAAAATTCAGCAGCTACGGGCAAGCGAAGATAAATTTCAAAAAGCCTTTAATGCAAGTTCGGCTGGCATCACTTTAACACGGTTATCCGATTCCAGGTACGTGGAAGTAAACGATGCTTTTCTGGATATGATTGGGTATCCGAGAGAGGAGGTGCTGAACCATAGCTCTGCCGATTTGGGGCTGATCGTGAACATGAAAAGGCGGGAAGAAGTTTTGAAAGAGATACGGGAACGCGGATCGGTTCGTCACATGGAGATGACCGTAAGAAAAAAATCGGGTGAACACCTGGAAATCCTGGCATCTATTGAAACGATTACCGATGCCGGTGAGCAGATTGCTATCAACATTATCTATGACATTACAGAGCTTAAGCGGGCGCAGGAAAAATTAGAGGCCGTCAATAAGGAATTGGAGTCCTTTTCATATTCGGTGTCGCACGACTTAAGAGCGCCTTTGCGGGCCATCATCGGTTATGCTGGTATAATACAGGAAGATTTCAAAGGTGCGTTGAATAAAGAAATCAATACGCATTTAAATACCATTCAAAAAAATGCCAGCCGGATGGGACAGCTAATCGATGATTTGCTTGAGTTTTCCAAGTTAGGCAAGCAGGAGCTGGTCAAATCAAACGTGGATACCTTGATGCTGGTGGACAAAAATGTCAATGAATGCAAAGCCCTCGCGCAGACCAAAGCAGAGTTTATATTGTATGAACTGCTTCCGTCTTACGCAGATTTATCCATGTTGAGCCAGGTGTGGTTTAATCTTATTTCAAACGCAATTAAATATTCCTCGAAGAAGGAAAAGCCGGTTATTGAAATTGGCTCTTACCCTTTGGACAATGAAATTATATTCTATATAAAAGACAATGGTGCAGGCTTTAAGATGGATTACGCGCACAAGCTGTTCGGTGTTTTTCAGCGGCTTCATGGATTTGCCGATTATGAAGGCACAGGAGTGGGCCTGGCACTTGTTAAAAGAATAATTGATAAGCACGAGGGCCGGGTTTGGGCGGAAGGAAAAATAGGAGAGGGTGCTTCTTTCTTTTTTTCATTGCCTGTGGAAAAGGTGAAGTAGGCGCTGTAAAGCAAATTTCTTCAAACTTGTGTTTTTATTATTCTGATTGTTTTTAGCGTATAAAATGCAGGGAATCGGAATAGTAAATAATGATTAGAAGTGTGAGTCTCCAATTTTCATTCATTATAAAATCTCATCTCTGCGTTCTATAGAGATCATTAATAAGGACTTGCCCGTGAGTTTTGATCCCACCACTGGATCGGATCCGGCACGCTATCAGGTTAATCCCTATGTATCAAATTCATCGTTACCCTGATTTCCGGGTGTTTTAGCTTTTACACATTTAGGGTTAAATACAAAAGATAAATGATATAGTATGAGCTCGTTAAAACGCCCATTATTTATCGATTTTGAACTTTATGCCGATAACGATCCTGAGTTTAAGCTGGAATTAATTGAATCGATGGTCGACAATTTGCATGAATTACAAAAAGCCTACAGCTATTCGGTGGAAAACAAAGACCCTCAATTTTTCAGTAAAACCTATCATAAGGTAAAAACTACCATAGTCATGTTAGAGGATGATGAATTTAATAAATTGATTGAAGAACTAAAAAACCCGGCTGTTGATGCAGACAAGGTTTCTTTATTCAATAAACTCATTGTTGAAATCATCCGAAGTTTATCGGCTGAGAAAGCATAGAGCCAGGTAAAAAAGAGCGGCTATATTTTCGAATGGACAAATCCCCTGATACATGATTGAGTCAACACCCGATAGGATCAATATTTTTCTTACCGTGGATATGAATACGATCAATGATTATTTTAATAGTCATGACCCCGCGCCAATTTATAAACGGCAGCTTAGTCATCAATTACAGGAATATATAAGAGGCTCGGTCGCTTCGGCCAAACGGTACACAGTGATTTTTTACAAGTTTAAATGCATCAATGAAAAGGACAAGCAGTATGCTCAACCGTTAATGTACTCCATACGCAGACACTACGCCTTAAAAATGGAAAGTCGCATCACAGAGTTTGAGCGATTTAAAGTTCGAAGCTGGATTTTGCTGGCAGTAAGTATGGCGGTGGCGCTGATTACACAAGGAGTGTTGCCACGCCTGATTGATCCCGAAAACGGAATTCTATCCGCCCTTCATAATAGCCTCGATATCTTCAGCTGGGTACTTTTGTGGAGACCGATTGATGTATTGTTGTTTTCGTGGAACCCTCATCTGAAAGATATTTCACTGCTTCGTAAGCTGGCTACTTCTGAGTTGATCATTATTCAAGATGATAAATAATCTGCTATGGGTGTTGCCTCCCATACTATTTGTAACCAGTATGTCAGCCCAGGTGGGTCTTGAGCAATACTTCTATGTAAATGAAAAGGAAATGATGGACGTGGTACCGATATGCAGTTATAGAACTCGTACTAAAGAGTATGTGGAAGCCCGCTACAATTATGAGGACGTTAATTCATTTTCACTTTACGTGGGGAAAGTAATTGAAGGAGGAGATAAAATAACGTATGCAATTATTCCCATGTTGGGCGCGGTGGTAGGTAAGTTTAAAGGCGGTTCTGCAGGAGCAAATGTTGACATTGAATTGGGGAAATTATTTTTTAATACACAGTCGCAGTATACCTTTTCAGCAAAGGACAGGAGTTCCAATTATATCTTTAGCTGGTCGGAAATGGGATACCAACCTTTAACATGGTTCTACTTTGGGATCACTTCTCAAGTTACTTACCAATCTAACTATTTATTGACCGAACCTGGAGTTATGCTGGGCTTTACCATGGGTAAATGGACATTTCCGCTCTATAGTTACAACTCATTGAGTGATAACCGGTATTTTGTATTAGGCATTACTTTCAAGGCAAGTGCGTTTCAAAAGAAAAATAAAACGGAAAGGTAGGTGAGGTTCACTTTAATATTAATGTTATGAACAGTGTATTAAGTGTTTTTGTATTTATTGTAGTTATTTCCTACTTGGTTTTCTGGCTTATGTACAAGTCACTTCATAGTAAAAAACTGGAGTTGGAGCAGCAAGTGCATGGAAAGGCAGAGTTGGTTCAGTATGCAGTAATAAATGAACAAAAGGCCACGGAGCGTCTCACCCTGGTTAATCAATCCAAGAAGCAATTATTGAACAGGTTAAACCGTGAGATCCGTACTCCATTGAATGGCATCATCGGAATGGTTTCTTTGCTGGAGGAGACCGTTCTGAGTGATGAACAGAAGGAATACAATGAGACCATACGGAATTGCAGTGAAAATTTGCTCACTACTATTAATGATATTTTTTTAGGTGATGTGTTGGCACAAGTAAATGTAGAATCGGATAAGAGCTCCTTAGAGCTGAAGAATTTTGACTTGAGAGATTCCATTGAAGAAGTATTTGATGTGTTTGCCAGTCAGACTGCTTTGGCTAATGTGGAACTGGTTTATCAGGTGGATCATCGCATCCCCACCCTGATCAAAGGCGATCGCTTGCGGATGAGACAGATATTGATGAACCTGGTGGAAAATGCGGTCAAGTTTACCTCGGAAGGAGAGATTTTTATAAATGTTCATCCCAAACAGCAAGGAGAAAATGACTTCGAACTTTGGTTTGAAGTGCATGACACAGGTCTTGGCATGTCTGCGGAAAAAATTAAGTTATTGATGACTGATGTTGCCATGCAGGAAGACCTGGGCGATACGCAGTTGCCTGTTGATGGGTTAACTATATGTAAACAATTGATTGAATGGATGGGCGGCCATATCCAGGTGGAAAGCAACAAAGGGAAAGGAACCATTGTTCGCTTTAATATAAAAACTCAAATTGATGAAGTTGCCCCTGATGCGGATCATGCAATGAAAGCGTTGGATGAAAAACGCATATTGATTGTAGAAGATAACCTGACCTTGCAATCAGCACTTCGCGAAGAAGTGATGCATTGGAACATGGTACCTGTACTGGCTGATTCAGGGGCAATGGCCTTGGCGATTTTAGCTCAGGATACGGCCATCGACTTGACACTGGTTCAAATGCAGATGCCTGTAATGGATGGGTTGATGCTTTCACAGTCTATCCACCAACAACATCCCTCGCTACCTATTATTTTACTAAGCATAGCAAGCGACATGGAGAGTAAGAAACATCCCGAGCTTTTTCATTCGATAATCACAAAACCGGTAAGGTATCTCCAGCTTGGCCAGCATATACTGAGCGCGTTAACACACCAACAACAGGACCAGGGGAATCTATCAACACATAAGCTATCCGTTGATTTTGCCAAACGCTATCCGCTAAAAATTTTGATCGCTGAGGATAACCGGATTAACCAAAAACTGGCAATGAGGGTGCTTACCAAGTTGGGGTATGATCCTGATCTCGTACAGAATGGTAAAGAGGTGCTGGAAGAAGTCAGTAAAATAAATTATGATCTGATATTGATGGATGTTGAAATGCCTGAAATGGATGGACTGGAAGCTACACGTATGATTCGCCTGTGCCTTCCGGTTCAGCCGGTCATTATGGCGATGACAGCAAACGCCATGCAAGGCGACAGAGAAGAGTGTCTGCAGGCAGGCATGGAGGATTATATAAGTAAACCAGTACATCAGGAAGCATTGATCATCAAGCTTGAAAAATGGGCGATGTATGTAAAAGAAAAACAATAATTATTGAATAACCGGAATCCTGAAATGTTTTTTTTAAAAAAAAGATGCTTTGCCTGGATCTCTCGTTACTTAATGCCCGTACTCCTCATTATTAGTTCTGTACAGGCATATACTCAGCAACTGAATTTGAAGTTCGAACACCTGGGTACCCGGGAAGGGCTTTCGCATAGTAACGTTATTTGCATGTTGCAAGACAGCCGCGGGTTTATGTGGTTTGGAACCCGGGATGGCTTGAATTTGTATGATGGCTATTCTTTTACAGTGTTTAAAAACAATAAGAAAGATAAAAATAGCTTGAGCAGTAATATAATTTACGACATCGCAGAAGATGCGGATGGTTTTATATGGGTAGGAACATGGGGAGGTGGCTTAAACAGATATGATCGTGCGAATGGAAAATTCATTTCGTATAAACACGATCAGAAAAGACCCGGTTCTCTTTCAAGTGATTTAGTCAACAGTATTTTAATTGACTCAGAAGGTTTTTTATGGGTAGGTACTGATAATGGAGGACTTGAACGTTTTAACAGGGAGGGGGAAACCTTTTCCCATTATGTTTACAATAAGAACAACCCGAAAAGCCTGAGTCAGAATTCGGTTAAGGATATCTTTGAAGATCACCAGCACAACCTGTGGATAGCCACAGCAGAAAAGGGGCTTAATCATTTTGATCGGAAAACCAACTTGTTCTCTCATTATCGGCATGATGATGGAAATGAAAAGTCAATCAGTTCTGATTTTGTTCAGGTTATTTTTGAAGACAGTAAACACCGGCTTTGGGTGGGTACGAAAGGAGGGGGGCTGAATTTATTCAATCCTTTATCTGGAGAATTTCAAAATATTTTGAAAAAACCTTTAGATAATCCATCGAAATTGATTGACGTTATTTTAGCTATCAATGAAGATGAAAAAGGAAATATCTGGATTGGCACCGAACACGATGGACTGTTTATATATGATACTCATTCGGCTGCTTTCTCTAATTTTCAACAGGATATTGGAGATCCCTCCAGCTTAAGTAATAATTCGGTTTGGGCAATTTACAGAGATGAAAAAGGGAACATGTGGGTTGGAGCTTTTTCGGGGGATATTAATCTTTGGAGTATAGATGCTAACAAGTTTGTTCACTACCGGCAGACCTATTCTAAAACCAGCCTGAGTAATAACAAGGTTCTTAGTATTTACGAAGATTCTAAAGATAATCTGTGGGTAGGTACAGATGGTGGAGGGTTAAACCTTTTTGACATAAAGACGGGAAACTTTACTCATTTCAAACACGAGCGAAATAAGATCAACAGTATTGGTGGCGATTATGTGCTAAGCATTGTCGAGGATTTTCGCGGAAATTTATGGTTGGGTACGTGGGGAGATGGAATTTCAGTTTTTAACCCAACTAAAAATACCTATAAACATTTTAGAAAGAAGCCTAAAAATGTACAAAGCCTGATTAGTAATTATATATGGGTGATTTTTGAAGATCATGATAGAAATATCTGGATAGGTACTTTTGATGGAGGTCTCGATCTATATAATCCTAAAGGAGAAACATTTACTCATTTTCAACACGATGAAAATGACAGTACTACGATCAGTAGCCAGCGAGTCCTTTCCATTTTTGAAGATGGAAAAGGCCAACTGTGGATTGGAACCGATGGAGGGGGCCTGGAACTCTTCGATAAACAAGCCAGGACATTCACTCATTTCAAATACAATGAAACGAAAAATAGTATTAGCAGTAACATTGTAGGTACTATTTATGGAGATGAATCAGGGAATCTTTGGATAGCAACTCCTGAAGGATTAAATTATTTTGATATTGAAACGGAACAATTTACTACCTATCGTATTTCGGATGGTCTTCCCAATGACGCCATTTCAGGAATTGAAATGGACAATAATGGCCAGCTGTGGTTAGGCACAGACAAAGGACTTTCCCGTTTTGATCGTGTAAAAAAAACATTTACAAATTTTGACATTTCAGATGGATTGCAATCCAATGAATTCAAACAAAGCGCGAGTCAGAAAAGCCGTTCAGGTGCTATGTATTTTGGCGGTAATAATGGATTCAATGCATTTTTCCCGGATAGTGTAAAAGCTAAGGAATACGATCCGCCAATCGTTCTTACCAATTTCTTGCTGTTCAATAAACCGGTTCTCATAGCAGATAGTTTAAACCCGTCACCATTATCAAAACAGATCACGGAATCCAATGAAGTATCACTTTCACATCGTCAGGGAGTAGTTTCATTTGAGTTTGCTTCGCTCAATTATGTTCCTGCCAGTAAAAAGCAATATGAATACATCATGGAAGGATTTGACGAGAGCTGGAATAGTACAGGAACAAGACATGAGGCCACTTACACTAACCTGGATCCGGGAACATATACGTTCAAAGTAAGAGGTCTGGACAACTCCGGTAACTGGTCTGAAAAAACAAGATCATTAACTCTTATCATTACTCCACCGTATTGGCAAACAATGTGGTTTCGTGTTTTAGCATTTTTAGCGCTTGTAGCAGGTGTTTTTTTTATTATCCGTCTCCGCGTTAATTCCATTAGATGGCAGAAGGAGAATCTGGAAGAGCGGGTACGAGTTCAGACTGCGGAAGTGATGGCCCAGAAGGAAGCCCTTGAGGCTCAAACCGAAGACATGCAATCGCTTCACGAACAGCAACAGGCGCAAACCGAATTTCTGCAGTTATTAAATGTAGAGCTGCAACAGCAGAAGGAAGAAATTATAGCCAAGAGCAAAGAAGCTGAAAAGGCCCGTGAAGAAGCGGAGCATGCTAACCAGGCTAAAAGCATTTTTCTCGCTACGATGAGCCACGAAATACGCACACCTATGAATGGTGTATTGGGTATGGCCTCCTTGCTGGCAGAAACATCGCTTACTGCAGAGCAACAAGATTATACCGATACGATCCGTAGCAGCGGAGACGCGCTTCTTACAGTGATTAATGACATTCTGGATTATTCGAAAATAGAGTCGGGCAACATGGAGCTGGACAATCATCCCTTTGACTTGCGCCAATGCGTAGAGGAAGTGATGGATGTTTTTTCAGCGAAGGCTGCACAGAAAAATTTGGATCTGCTTTACCAGATAGACCATCAGATACCCACCCAGATTATTGGTGACAGCCATCGCTTACGTCAGGTACTACTTAACCTGATCAGTAACGCAATGAAGTTCACCAGCCAGGGAGAAATTTTTGTAGGTATCGATCTGCTTACCATAGATAGCCAGCAGCTTGAACTTGCTTTCCAGATCCGGGACACCGGTATTGGAATACCTCCGGATAAGCTTCCGCGCTTATTTAAATCATTCTCGCAGGTAGACTCCTCTACGACACGCAAGTATGGAGGCACCGGCTTAGGATTGGTAATCAGTGAGCGGCTGGTGAAGTTAATGAATGGTGCGATCAGCATTAAGAGTGAGCCCGGTGTGGGTACTACTTTCTCCTTTACCATCCAAAGCATAGGTGGTCAGGAATCGAATCGTCAATATGTTCAATATGATACAAGTGGTAACGAGGGGAAGAAAATATTGGTAGTAGATGATAATGAGACGAACCGCACTATACTTAAGAGTTTACTTACACAATGGAACCTTTCCACCACCTTGGCTTCCAGCGCAGCGCAAGCCATGGAGTTATTTGATCAGTCGACTCATTTTGATCTTGTTATTACCGATATGCAGATGCCTGACATGGATGGATTACAGTTGTCACAACAGATTAAAGTAAAGTATCCATCGTTACCTATTATTTTGTTGAGCTCTGTGGGTGATGAGAGCAAGAAGAAATATCCTGAGTTATTTTCTTCGGTATTAAATAAGCCTGTAAAGCAACAGCATCTGAGCCGGGAAATTCACAGGGCACTTCGGCCTGAAACCAATCCGGCACCGGTAGAAAATAACAAATCGAATCAGGTATTGTCAAAAGATTTCGCTTTAAGATATCCGCTTCGCATTTTATTAGCCGAGGATAATCTGGTCAATCAAAAGCTTGCCGTACGCGCACTTGATAAGTTAGGATATCAGCAAGTAGATGTTGCGAAAAACGGTTTGGAGGTGATGGAGAAATTTGCTGATCAGTTCTATGACATTATATTGATGGATGTGCAAATGCCGGAATTAGATGGGCTGGAGGCCACCCGGCTGATCCGTTTAAAACACTACCATCAGCCGGTTATTATTTCGATGACAGCTAACGTAATGCTTGAAGACAGGGAAGCCTGCCTAAAGGCAGGTATGAATGACTACATCAGTAAACCTATTAAAATAGAGATTTTAGTGGCCACGCTGGAAAAATGGGCTCAACTAATTAAAAATAAAGGAAACGAAACGTTCGATCCATTCTTTTCTTAAAACGCTAAGTATTATACTTAGCGTATAAGGAATTTCCTGAAGGGCTGGAGAATGTCTTTATGGAAATTGCTCTTTCCTTCTTTTTTGAAGCTTTCAATGCAGCGATAAGCCTTTTACCTGATATAACTTACTTTTTTAAAATCAGGTTTTCACTGATCTACGCTTCTTGCCAAGATGGCATCTTTGTATATCAATAGTTACTTAATTGAATTGGCTATATAAGATGAACTTCAACAATATGAAAAGAATTTTTACATGGATTATCTCGTTGGCGATATGTCATTTCATTAATGCACAAAATGTAGGAATCAATTCAACCGGAGCAGCTCCGGATGCCTCTGCTATTCTCGATGTGGCATCCACCAGTAAAGGAGTATTGATTCCGCGGGTAGCCTTAACGGCCAGCAATGCAGCAGGCCCCATCACTTCGCCACTTACAAGTCTTCTGGTGTACAATACGGCAACGGCCGGATCATCCCCAAACAATGTAGTTCCTGGCTATTATTATTGGAATGGTGCAGCATGGATAGGGCTGGTTGCAAACGGAGGAAATGTCGGTATTGGTATCGGTCCGGACCCTGGCGTAAGACTTTCAGTTGATGCGGGAACGCTGAATGAATCCGCCATATTTTCGAGCGGTGATATTAACAGCTTTCTTGAAATGAATGTTCAAAACTCCAATAATGGAAACCTGGCCAGTTCAGATGTTGTAGCTACTGCCAATAATGGAACAGATAACTCCGTGTACGTTGATATGGGTATCAATAGCCAGGGATATGCCAATGGAGGCGGGCAGAATAGCTTACTTAATGGCTCAAATACGGCTTACCTTTATGCTCATGGCAATGACTTTAAGATTGGTAATGGAACTCCAAACATGCCATTGGTTCTTTTTACTAATCCAAGCACGGGAACCTTAGGTACAAACACCGCACATGGGGTAGAGCGGATACGTATTGCTCAGGATGGAAAAGTGGGTGTTGGCGATTATAGTTCCACCAGTATCAATTCAACGTTTGAAGTTACAGGCTCCGTTGGCCACTCAATTGTTACATCATCATCCTCTCCTACAGTAGATGCAACCAGTCATACAATAATCCTTACCGGTGGTAATCCTTCCGTTACATTGCCCGCAGCATCTGGTTGTACAGGAAGAATGTATATCATTGTAAATCAAATTACGGCCCGGACAATTAGCACGTATAAGGATTTTGCTGGTGCCAATTCAACAACAATAGCAGCCAATAGCAGTATTACTGTTCAATCGGATGGTACAAACTGGTACAGGATCCTTTAATAAATAAAAGCTAACTAATTAATTTTCTGTCATATTAAAACAAGGAAGCGAAAGGTTCGATCCATTCTTCTCTTAAAACGCTAAGTATTGCACTTAGAGCATAATGAATTTCCTGAAGGCCCTGGAGAATAAAATAGCTCTTTCTTTCTTTTTTTGAGCTTTCGGTGTGGAGATAAGCACTTTTGCCTGACATACTTACTTTTTTAAAATCAGGTTTTTACTGATTTATGCTTCTTGCTAAGATAGCATCTTTGTCGATCAATAGTCCTTCATGTGAAGTAGCTATTGATGAATTACAACAATATGAAAATAATTTTTACATGGATTATCTCGCTGGCGATATGTCCTATAAGGATTTTTCTGGTGGCAATGCAACAACAATAGTAGCCAATAGCAGTATTACTATTCAATCGGATGGTACAAATTGGTACAGGATTCGTTAATAAAATCACTGATTACTTTTCTGTACAATGCGGTAAAGAATTTAAAAGAATGACCGGAATATTTTTAAATAGATTGCGATTTTTAATAGTTGGTTTATTCTGCTCCGTTTCTGCAACGGCTGGATTAGCTCAGGCGCGTTTAATGATAAACAATGGAGGATTTGTGAATATTACGAATAGCGCCTTTTTGGTAATTGAAAACCCTGCTGCCAATGCCATTACCAGAACCACAAGCGGTCACATCATTAGCGAAGGAGAAAATAATATAATCAAATGGAGTATAGGAACTACTGCTGCCGGTTATACAATTCCTTTGGGGTTTAGCACGACCAACTATATTCCTGTAACGTTTACTACTTCCGCGGCTTCCGGTAGCGGTTTCTTTAATTTTTCAACCTATCGCACACCCTGGAACAATAGCAGCCAGCTCCCGGCCGGCATTACTACTTTTAACAATTTAGCAGGTTCAGATAATTCCGCCTTTGTGCTTGATCGTTTCTGGAGAATAGATGCACAAAGCTATACGACAAAACCTACGCTATCCAATTTGTTATTTACCTATATCGATGTAGAACATTCTGTTGCCAGCAATACGATTACAGAAGGTAATTTGAAGGCACAGCGATACAACAGCAATATAAATGACTGGAAAGATTATGTACCTGCAGGAACGGTAAGTACGGCTGCTAATACAGTAACGATTCCTTCCGTCTCCGCTTCTAATTTGTATCCGTGGTGGGTATTGGTGGATTTGTCAAAGCCATTGCCTGTCGAGTTGCTTTCTTTTTCAGCCAGGCCTGAGAGGGCAATGGTACAACTAACCTGGACTACAGCTGTAGAATTAAATAATGACTACTTCACCATCCAGCGTAGCCAGGATGGACTGGAATTTGAGAATGTAGGACAAGTTAAAGGCGTAGGAACAACCCAATCTTCCCAGGATTATAGTTATTTGGATATAGATGCTATTATTGGCCGATCCTATTACCGTTTAAGGCAAACTGATTTTGACGGTGCTCAGAAATATTCCGAAGTACGTAAAGTAGAGGTAGATGAAAATCGGAGTGTGGAATTAATCGCTTTTCCAAATCCTGCACCCACCAATGGATTTTCTCTCGATTTTCAGCAACTTCTCAAAAGTCCTACATCAATTAAAGTCTATGATTTATTGGGCAATATGATTTTCAGTAAAATTATAGATCCGGGGATACGGGTGTACACTTTAACGCTAAACAATACCTCAGCCGGTGTATATATTGTGAAAACGGTTAACTACGAATTTAATTTGCAGCAGACCGTTGTGCTAAAGTAATGGGTTTAGAAAGGAGTAAATTTTTTAGTCTGCAAATGCTAAAGTCTTATTTTTTGTGTAAGTATCTCCCCACTTTTTTATAAATTCAATTTATTCATAAGGGTATCAAATCATAGTCCTGAGCTATAATAGGCAAATACATTTATTATTACTAAACAATACGTCCTTTAGCATCTCTTAAATTATATGTAAATTAGTAAGACAGTGGTGGGTGAGTCATAAGATCCTTACTTATTGCATCTATGAATAAAAAAATAAGAGTTCTGATAATAGACGATCACGGCCTTATGCGGCAAGGCCTGATTTCGATGTTGCAGGAAGAAAAAGACATTGAAATAATAGGAACAGGAGATAGTGGAGAGAATGCAATAAACCTTGCCAATGAAACCTCGCCAGATGTTATTTTGATGGACATCGTGATGAAGGGAATGAACGGTATTGAGGCCACCCGGTGGATTAAAGAGCAGAACCCCAAAATTAAAATCATTCTGATCTCCAGTGAGGTAAGTAAAGATTTTATTACTACCGGAATTAAATCGGGAATTGATGGCTACTTACCCAAAGACTCAGACAAGGGAATGCTGCTGCAAGCAATCCATAGCGTTATCAAAGGTGAGCGTCATTTTAGCCCTGAAGTGACAGCGCTGGTATTCGAAGATTTTTATTTAAAAGAAAAAGATGGAAAAGGCTTGTCTTCAAAAAAGACACAGGAACTGACAAATCGTGAAGAAGAAGTGCTGGTACACATTGCACATGGAAAGAGTTTAAAGGAAGTGGCGTTAGATCTTTTCATCAGTGTCAAAACCGTGGAGACTCACAAAATGCATATTCAGGACAAGTTAGGACTTTCTAATGCGGCCCAACTAGTAAAATATGCCATAGAAAATAACCTGATTGAACTAAATAGGAAAAAGTAACAGCGTTGAGCCTATCCTGCTGATTTTTCAGGTCTTGTTACTGGCAATTGTAATAAACGACTTCAATCTGTAATCGTAATGAGTATTTTCGGGTGAAGGATTGTTTGAAATCTTCCTGTCAGCAAAACCCTTATGACTTTGCAAGTAGTTCCTGATTTTCAGGAATCCGCTCCCCCCTGATTGACAAAGCCTGGATAACACTCATTTTTGCCTACCTATCAGACATTATAAAAAGATGAGCGATCAATTAATAGGCTTAGCGCAAAATGATAATTTGCTAAAGGGGAGTTCCGCTAAGACACTTGAATTGGTGAAAACTAAAAGCGCAATCGATCTGTTTATTTGTAATTGTTCCCACTCTCTTCGTGCTCCTCTTAAATCAATAACTGGTTTGGTTCATCTTCTTAAGTATTCGAACGACCAATCAAAAGCAGATCCCAAACTATTTTTAGAAGCGATAGAAAAAACGGTACAAAACATGGAGTCCCAACTCACCGACATGGAGCAGTTCTTATATACGTCCAGGCAAGGAGTGGCTGTTCAATCTGTGAAGGTGGAAGAAATACTTGATCATGTGTTGAGTGAATTTTTGCTGGTGGCTTCTAAGAATTTAATAGACATAAGGTTGACGATGGATCAGGGAGTTCCATTTTACACCGATAGAAACCAGTTCCAGGTCATCCTGTCTCAGGTTATTTCAAATGCTATTCATTTTCGGGATCACAACAAAAACAGGATGACCGTTACTATTGATGTGAAGGTTACTCTCATTGCTTGCATAATTCGGGTTGAGGATAATGGTGTCGGGATAAGTAAAGAAGCGTTACCTAATATATTTGAACTTTTTTATCAAGGCTCTGAGAAATCTAATAGATCAGGCGCGGGATTGTACATTGTCAGGGAGGTCTTAAACAGAATGAAAGGAACGATAAATGTGCAGTCAATAGAAGGTAAAGGTACTACATGCACGATCTCTATACCGAATAAGTTGCTGTAAAATGGCCAGCCAGTTATATTAACAAGATGGGTCGGATTGAATCCGGGAGCATCCTTGTGGAACATGGTTTTTTCAGGTAACCCATCGCTCCTAACTGATAACTCTTTTGTTCATTTTCAGGTGTGGCAGTTGCTGAAAAAATTAATATAGGGATGGATTTCAAATCTTCCTGGGATTTAAATTTCTCAATAAAGGAAAATCCATCCATCAATCGGCATGCGCAGATCGGTAATAATAAGGTTTGGTGTAAATAGTTTAAGTTTATCGAATGCCATGCATCCATCGATGGAAGAGGTGACTTCGTATTCTTCCATTTGAAGTAACTCAACTAAGTCATTAAGCACATCTGCTGTGTCCTCAACTAGCAAGATCTTTTTCATGATGGATGCAGCGGAAGAGTGACTGTAAACAGGGTGCCACGTTCACCTTTACTATAGATTTCAATACTGCCCTGTAATAGATCAACGGCTTTTTTAACAATTGATAAGCCTAAGCCCGTACCGGAAATAACTCCTACATTGCTACCTCTATGAAAGGCTGTGAAAAGAAGGTGCATGTCCTTTTCTGTTATGCCAATGCCGTTGTCTTCTACTTCGATTTTTAAAGAGTCTGCTGAATTAGAAACGCGAAGTGATATCGATTTCTCTTTGGGAGAAAATTTGATGGCATTGGTGAGTAAGTTAATAAGTATGTTGCGAAGAAATTTTTCATCTGATCTGAATTCGTTGATGGAGCACATCATTTGAATCTGGATTGCATGCGTAAGTGCACTTTCCTCTACCTCGCGGGAAGTTTGTTGAAAAAATTGTTCTATGTTGATCGTTTTAAACTGGGTTTGAATTTTTCCTGCTTCAGTTTTTCCAATTAGCAATATATCGTCAAGCAGGTAGGTCATATGATTCACTTGCTTTTCAATACTGCTTAGCTTTGAATTGAATTCATCATGGGTAAGTTTTTCACGATGTTTCCTTAAAAAACCGGACACAAGAGCGATGGTCGATAAGGGGGTTCTGAATTCATGCGAAGCAATCGAAACGAACTTACTTTTCATTTCCACCAATTCTTTTTCTTTCCGCAATGCTTCATAGAGTTCGTTTGTTCGTTCCTGTACTTTTATTTCCAGGTTCTGCCTGTATTCAATTAGCTCCGTAATGTCCTGGCCTACCATCAATACTCCGTTGATTTGTTGTTGCAGGTTTTTCCTCGGAGTAGCGTTAAGTAAGATGGTCAGGTTTCGATGATCTTTTGATATCATCGGTATTTGCAAATTACTTGCCGGTTGATCTGCAATAACCTGGTTAAATATATAGGTTAAGTCAACCCGCTGAGGTTGTTTAATGAAAGGAGGAAGTTTTTTTCCTAATACTTCATTTTTGGAATATCCGGTAAGTTCAGCAGTAACTTTATTCCATTCATTGATATAGCCATTGCGATCAGTACCAAAGATGGGAGTGTTGGCATTTTCAATCAACTCTGATAACTCCCGTGCAATAGCCATGAGGTCGTGTTCGAATTTCTTTTGCGTGGTAATGTCCTGAATAGCCCCGATCATCCGGATGGGTTTATTCGCATGGTAAATAATATACGCACGGTCCAGTACATGCTTGTAGTTCCCATCGGCACACCGGTATTGATAGTGTGAGGTCCAGTTACTTTTGCCTTGAGCAAAAGCATTTTTTATTTCCGTATTTACTCGTTCATAATCATTTGGATGAATTTTTTCGCTCCACCAGATTCTCGGAAAATCTGCTTTCTGAGTGGTATACCCGAACATGGTTTGTATTCCATGGTTCCAGGTCTCTATATCGCTTTCAATATCCCAATCCCAAATGGCATCATTGGTTGCTTTAGAAAGTAGTTCATACAGTTTATTGTATCCCACTAATGCTTCTTCGGCTGTTTTGCGTTCAGTAATATCCTGAATCACGCCAATCAGTAACCGCGAGTGTTTCTCGTTTGAAATAAGGGCGGCCTTGCAATGAATCCATCTCGTCTGGCCGTCTGACATACGAATTATCCGATGTTCAATGTCGTACGGTTTGCTTTCATGGAAAGTTAAGCGAGTATTCAATGCTATCTGGTCGCGATCTTCAGGGTGAATCCTATCTAAAAAATCATCGTAGCCGGGAGTACTATTTGTTGGCCATCCGAGGATTTTCATGGCGGTTTTATTCCAATCACTAAAACCGGTACTTGAATCAAAACACCAGGATCCTATTTGGGCTACTTCATTGGCTTTATCTAATAAGTATTGACTATCCTCTTTTTGCTGAACGATTGCTTCAGATTGTTTTTTTACAAGAGCCGATGCTTCAACCAGTTTCTCATTCAAATTGAAAAGTTCTTCTCTGTCTGCGGTGAGTTCTTCATTTAGAATTTGTAGTTCCAGGTTTTGAACATGAATAGTGTGGTTCTGATGATGTAATATTTCTTCCAGGTCAATATTTCTCTCTTCCGGCAAATCAGCCTGGCTTGAACGGAATTGATTTATGTCTTCCATATTTTATTTCCTTAAGTTGGAATGATCATATCACTGACCACTTGATTTTGAACATACCAGGCAAATAGATAGGCCAAATGGCTACCTGGCTTTATACCTAAGTTAATCAATTGCTATTTTGATAACAAATATTAGTTATGACACCTACGTCAATAGGTGTTGTAACTAATATAAATTTTTTTGTCGATATTCAGTGGGTAAATAATAGGGCATTCTGACGAGTAAATTTTGGTTGTAGAAGCCGTTTTCGAAATGAACAGTGCAGGAATCCAGTTATTTGGCAACTCGGGATTTTGCTGAAGTGGGGGCTTCGTAATGGAAAATTCATTACCGCAAACTATGGGAAGCGGTAATGAATTTGTTACCGAAGAGGGACTGTGGCAATCTTTTGATTCCTCCAATAGGGATATGGATGGTAAATTTCTTGTGCTTTGGAAGAAGACCCGGAAGGGTGTGTTCAGAGGTTAGTTTATCAGTAACAGAACTGGTTGGGACTTTAAAAAGAACGAGCAGGGTATAAACCTGATCGCTCTTTGATGTATTTGAGGTGATTGCTGATGCTTCGTTATACAATCGTCTTCACCAAACCACCATCAGCACGAAGAGCAGCACCATTGGTAGCGGAGGACAAAGGGCTGGCTACATAAGTGACCAGGTTAGCGATCTCATCGGTAGATGCAAAGCGCCTGATCAGTGACGTTGGGCGTGCCGTTTCAAAGAAAGACGTTTCGGCTTCCGCAGCAGTGATGTTTTTTGTCTTTGCCAGATCAGAAATAAAATTTCCTACACCTTCTGATTTCGTAGGGCCAGGTAATACTGAATTCACCGTTACGTTTGTGCCTTTGGTTAATTCCGCAAGACCGCGGCTCACGGCAAGTTGTGCGGTCTTGGTCATGCCGTAATGAATCATTTCTTCCGGAATATGAATAGCTGATTCGCTGGAGATAAAAATGATCCGGCCCCAGTTGGCCTTCAGCATTTTTGGAAAGTAATGACGACTGAGACGGATACCGCTCAATACATTCACTTCAAAGAAACGAAGCCAGTCTTCATCCGGTATATCGGAGAAATTCTTCGGTTCAAAGATTCCCACATTGTTAATTAAGATATCTACAGCGGGAACCTGAGCAAGCAGCTGATTGATTTCCTCCGGCTTTGAAAAATCCGCAGTGACACCCATCACTTTCCCGAAAGGAGTGAGCTCTTTCAGCGCCTTATCCACTCTTTCTCTTGTACGGCCATTGATATAAACGGTAGCGCCTTCCTGTACTAATTGTTTGGCGATGCTGAATCCTATTCCGGCCGTAGAGCCCGTAACCAGCGCGGTTTTGTTTTTTAATTGTAAGTCCATGTAAAGTGAATTAAAAGATTTGACATAGTAATTATTTGCAGGTTAACAATAAAGCAAGGGTAATCAGTTCCAATAGCACGAGCTGACCGTTATAGGGAAAAATATAGTTTGCTTACTGTCAGTAAGATCAGATTATTCATTAACAGGAAAATAACAGGTAAATAAAAAAGTGAAGCCGGTAGTTGTCCGACTTCACTTTTATGAGCGAAAGAATATTACGCCCTCTTCTTTACTTCGTGGCCCTTCACGCCATAATAAAAGATAAACAGGTAGCAGATGATCGGGAACAGGAATGCTTTCTGATAACCGATGGAGCTTACGATGATCCCGGTAACAGGAGTGAGGATCGCACCCCCGACAATAGCCATAACCAATAATGATGAACCCTGGCTGGTATATTTTCCGAGATCTTTGATGGCTAAGGTGAAGATGGTGGGGAACAGGATCGAGTTAAATAACCCGATTGCCAGTACCGACCACATCGCCACTGCTCCCGAAGTAAATACGGTGGTGATTAAAAGTCCAACTACGATGATAGAGAAGATCGCCAGCGTTCTTGCAGGCATGGATTTACCAAACATGAAAGCAAGGCAATTACCTGTAATCAATCCAAGTACAACCATGGCAATAGAAACACTGCCGGTGATCATGTAAATAGCCATTACTGCAATGACCGCAATGACTGCCATGGCTGCATATTTTTGATTTTGATTACGATCAGTTAAAGAGATGGCTCCGATAAATCTTCCTACCATGGCACCTCCCCAATAGTAAGCAATATAAGAGGCAGCAGTAGCTTCATTGAATCCCAGTAACTCATCAAAATATTTTACGAGGTAACTTCCTATCGCTACTTCGCCACCGACATACATGAAGATACCGACTACGCCAAGCGTAAGATGAGAGAACTTAAGAACCTGCAATCCCTTCTCAATTGTTTCCCCTGTGAACCTGGGCAGCTTGGATAATTTAATGATCACTGCTAACACCAGCAGTGTGGCAGCTAAAAACAGATAAGGAGTTTTTACCGCATCGGCAGTCATGTGTTCTTTACCACCTACACTTTCAAAAATTAATTTTCCACCGATGATCGGGGCAATGGTTGTTCCGAACGAATTGAATGCCTGTGTTAGTGTAAGGCGGCTCGAAGAGGTGGCCGAGTTTCCTAAAAGAGCGACATACGGATTGGCAGCCATTTGCAGAATGGTGATCCCGCCTGCCAGTACAAACAAGGCAATGAGAAATATGCTGAACACTTTCATTTCCGCAGCAGGATAAAATAAAACACAGCCGACCGCAGCGGTAATCAATCCCACGATGATCCCGTTCTTGTATCCGATTTTTGCCAGCGGATCGCCAATGTTGGAAGAGATGAGAAAGTAGAGTAACGACACCACGAAATAAGCACCGAAAAAGGCCGATTGTATAAATCCGGCTTCGGCAGGACTTAATTTGAAAATCCCCTGCAGGTATGGAATGAGAATATCATTCATGCAGGTGATAAAACCCCACATAAAGAAAAGAGTAGTTAAAATGATCAAAGGCAGGGTATAATTCCCTTTTTCATTGTTCCCGACAGAAGCGGTGGATGCAGTGACAATAGAGGCCATAATAAAAATTTAAAACGATTTAACGATGGCGAATTTCCACTATTTGAGGTTACAAAAAAAATGGAACCCAGCGGTTTCTTCGTCCCACGAACTCCGTTTTAGGCAATAAAAAACCACTCATCCTGGAAAACTGAGCAGAGATACTTCTTTGCTTGTATTTATTGTGTAGTATAAACACATTGAGTAACACTAAAACGATCCGTATGAAGAAATATAGTTTACTTGTTTTTGGTCTTATGCTGTCTTTTTCGGCCTGGGCTCAAAAGGTAACTTCCTCGCTGCCCATGGTTACAGGTGCCGATGTAGCGGTTGCGCAGACAGAGTCGGGCAAAGTGCGGGGCTATATTCACAATGGTACATACACGTATAAGGGAATCCCGTATGCGCAGGCAGAACGCTTTACTCCTCCCGCAAAAGTAAAACCCTGGGAAGGAATCAGGAGCTCGCTCACTTATGGTCCCGTGAGTCCGCTTGTAACACCCACCACACAGGTCATGGATGAAAGTGAATTTCTTTTTCACCACGACTGGGGATATGCCAATGAAGATTGTCTTCGTCTCAACATCTGGACGCAAGGACTTCAGGACGGAAAGAAAAGACCTGTGATGGTATGGATTCATGGCGGAGGTTACACTGCGGGCTCATCGCAGGAACTTCCTTCGTACGATGGAGAGAACATCAGCAAAAAAGGAGATGTGGTATTGGTTTCGATTAACCATCGTCTGAACATCCTGGGTTTTCTTGACCTCTCTGAGTTTGGTGAAAAATATAAAGCATCGGCCAATGTGAGTATGCTCGATATGGTAGCCGCATTGCAGTGGGTGAAGGCAAACATTGCCAACTTTGGTGGTGATCCTGATAACGTTACTATTTTCGGTCAGTCGGGCGGAGGTGGCAAAGTGACAGTGCTGATGAGTGCGCCTTCCGCTAAGGGATTGTTTCATAAAGCCATTGTGCAGAGTGGAATCTGGGCTGACTTCGGTAACCAGGAAGCTACGAAAAGAGTAGGAGCAGCGGTATTGAATGAGTTAGGCATTCTTCCATCACGCGTAGACTCCATTCAGAAAGTACCTTACGAAAAACTCGCTGCCGCAGGGCAACGCGCGTTAAAGAAAGTGGAAGCACAATTGAAAGCCGAAGGCAAACCCATTGGCGGATTTGGTTTTGGCCTTGGCTGGGGCCCGGCTATTGATGGCACCTTTCTTCCTTACCAGCCTTCCGATCCCAGGGCATTGGCATTATCAACTGATGTTCCTCTTCTGATCGGATCGACTAAAAATGAATTCATGACTTCGTTACGCAATCCTGCCTTAAGAAAGGCTTCTGCCGATGACATCAAAGGGTATATTCAAAAGCAGTATGGCGATCGGGCAGATGCATACACAGCAGCCGTAAAGAAAGCATATCCTACGGATACACGCCCAAATGATCTGATTGATATTGATGGATTCTTCCGTCCCGGCATGGTGGCTCAGGCAGGTGCCAAATCATCGAGTGGATCAGCACCGGTTTACTCTTATCTCTTCGCCTGGCAGTCGCCCACATTAAATGGCGACTTTAAAGCAGTGCATTGCATGGAGATCCCTTTCACGATGAACAACATTGCGCGCTGTGAAGAAATGACAGGAGGGGGTAAGGATGCGTATGTACTTGCCGGCAAAATGAGCCAGGCATGGATCAACTTTGCGCGTTCAGGAAATCCGAATCATAAAGGCTTGCCCGTATGGCAAAAATATTCTTCCGCCAATGGAGCTACCCTGATTTTTGATACTCAATGTGTTGAGAAATACCATCATGACAAAGAAGTATTGGCATTGATGGGCCAGCCACGTCTTTAAGTTATCTTCAACTACTGAATAAATATTTTATGAAAACAAATCGCAGAGACTTTATACAGAAATTCGGAGTGAGCACTGCTGCTTTAGGTCTGGGTACTCCTGCCTTTGCTTCTTCTGCTAAAGAGAATGATGACATCGCAGAAGATAAGAATGATGCACCTATTCTTCAGATAGGTGATCAGATTGCAGTAGCCAATACCTCGTATGGTAAAGTACGCGGTTATGTGTTGCGGGGGATCAATACGTTTTTAGGTATTCCTTATGGTGCCGATACATCAGGTGAAAATCGTTTCATGCCACCGCAGAAACCAAAGGTATGGACCGATGTTTATCCTGCCATCTGGTGGGGCAACACTGCTCCTCAGAATATGGAGAAACGGTATGCCAATGCGTATTATTCCTTTTCCGATCACTGGAATTACGATGATGTAAGTGAAGACTGTCTTCGCATCAATGTATGGACCCCTGCTATCAATGATGGTAAGAAACGACCTGTGATGGTGTGGCTTCACGGTGGCGGCTATACCAATGGAAATGGTATTGAGCAGGATGGATATAACGGAGAGAATTTCAGCAGGCGTGGCGATGTGGTGTTTTGTTCTCTCAATCACCGGCTCGGCCCAATGGGTTATGCCAACTATGCAGGAGTAGACAAAAAGTTTGCTGCTTCCGGCAACGCAGGTATGCTTGATATTGTGGCTGCGCTGGAATGGGTGCGCGACAACATCAGCAATTTCGGTGGCGATGCTACCAATGTCACCATTATGGGGCAATCGGGTGGGGGAGCAAAAGTATGCGTGCTTACCGCGATGCCTTCTGCCAAGGGATTATTTCATAAAGCTGTTGCGCTGAGTGGTTCGTCATTGAAAGCCACCGAGAAAGAGGTTTCTGAAAAGCTGGGTGCATACGTGTTGAAGGAAGCAGGCCTTACTTCTTCGGAGATGGACGTATTGCAAAAGATGCCATGGAAGCAATACTATGAGCTGGCCACACGTGCCATGACTAAGTTACGCGAGGAACTGAAGATGCCCGTTGGCTTCAGTCCGGTAACCGATGGCGTATTCCTTCCGCAGCATCCCTACGGTCCTTCGGCCTCACCCTTGGCGAACGATGTTCCCATGATCATTTGTACCACCTTTAACGAAACCGCTCCAAGCCGTACGGATGCGACACTGGAAGCAATCGATCTGGCCGGAGTGAAGGAGAAACTAAAAGAGCGATTCGGAGATAAGACCAGCGCTATTGTGGATTCCTATGCTAAATCTTTTCGGGATAAGAAGCCGGTGGAAATCTGGTCGATGGTGGCAAGCAACAGACAAAATGCCATTGCCCTTGCGGACTCAAAATCAAAACAGAAAGCTCCTGTTTACCTGGCGTGGTTTGGATGGCAGCCTCCTTTGTTTGACCATCGCATGCGCGCCTTTCATTGCATCGACATTTGTTTCTGGTATGATAATACCGATCTGATGTACACACATACGGGAGGAGGAGCACGTCCAAGAAAATTATCCGCAAAGATGGCCGACTCTTTATTGAAATTTATGCGCACGGGCAATCCCAATGGTGGGGGACTACCAGCATGGACGAACTATAGCGCGGCCAATGGAGAAACGTTAATTCTGGACGACCAGCCCGTAATGAAAAATGATCCCGACAGGGAGGCAAGGAAAGCTTTTGTGTAAGGTGATAGATGCTTTGTAATGATAGTGTCGTTCAAAATGGAAATAGAAGTCAAGCCTCTATCAGATGATCGTATTTCAGATACCAGCTTACAAAGCGTGATACGCCATCTTTAATAGATACTTTAGGAGTATAGCCAATAAAAGAGTCTAAAGAGGTGGTATCCGCATAAGTGGCCGGCACATCTCCCGGCTGCATGGCTACGTTTTTACGGATTGCCTTTTTACCCAGGGCTTCTTCAATGGCATCGATGTACTCGGTCAGTTTTACTTTTCGTGAGCTTCCTGCATTATAGATTTTGTAAGGAGCAGAAGAAGAATCACTTTCTGGCGATGTACCCGACCAGTTCTTGTTGGATTGTGCAGGAAGGAAAAGACACTTTGCGATTGCCGGTACCAGATCTTCAATATAAGTGAAATCGCGATGCATGTCTCCATGATTAAACAACTGAATCGTCTTGTCATTAAGAATGGCTTCGGTAAACAGGAATAACGCCATATCAGGTCTTCCCCACGGGCCGTACACAGTAAAGAACCGGAGCCCTGTGGTAGGCAGTGCATAAAGATGGCTGTACGAGTGAGCCATCATTTCGTTTGCCTTTTTTGTAGCAGCATAAAGCGATATAGGATGTTCCGTAGCTTTTTTTTCACTAAAAGGACTTCCTTGATTTAATCCATACACGCTTGATGAGCTGGCATACACCAGGTGCTTTACTTTGTTTTGCCTGCATCCTTCCAGTATAGTAAGAAATCCGTTGACATTACTTTCGGTATAAATAAATGGATTCTCAATGGAATACCGAACGCCCGCCTGAGCGGCCAGGTGAACAACGTAATCAAATTGTTCGTTTGCAAACAGATCAAGTACAAGATCGCGTTGATTCAGATCCAGCTTCACAAACCGATAGCTTTTGTGATAGCTGATTGAAAATAATACCTTCTTTTCATCTTCATGATGAAATATACCGCATTCTTTTAGCCGCGCTATTTTTAGCTCTACAGCATAATAATCGTTCAGATTATCTATTCCCACTACTTCGTGTCCCTGGAGAACGAGATAATTAACCGTATGCATCCCTATAAACCCTGCCGCCCCGGTCACTAAAATTTTCATAGTGCTATCTTTTTTTAGATCAAACAAGCCGTTAAATGTAACAGCTGAAAAGAAGACAAGGAGAGAAAGGATTTTATCGATTCATTAATTATTAATGAAGGAAATGCAAATAATAATTGAGATAGATTAAGCGAAATGATTGATGTGAATGTCAGAGCTGTTAGCTGGTAATTAAGGTAGAATCATTCTGGTATTTCACCAGGCGCATAAATTCAGTAAGATCAAAAGGCTTACTCAGCACTTCCGTAAAGCCGTTGCGAATCAGTTTTTGGTAACGTCCTTCGTCAATATGAGAGCTGATAGCCAGCGCTGAAAAAGGAGCAGGACTGACTTTTCTAAGCTTACGGAGTAATACTAATCCATCCATGTCTTCTTTGATCAGTACATTTAAGAGAGCGATTTGAAATGAATTGCCCAAAGCAAAGGAGATTGCTTCATTGGCCGAAGACAGCGTGGTCACCTTAAAAAAGGGAGACAATATTTTCTTTATTATAAAACGATCTACCGTGAGATCGTCCACCACGAGTACATGCATTAAAGAATTTTTTGCAAAATTATGTGCTTCCCTATAAAGAAGAGTGACTTAAAGATTAAGTCTGTTCAATGGTTTGCTTTGTAACAGGTAACAATGAAAACACAGGCTTAACAGGAAGCTATTCTTTTTTTGAATCTAAAGCATGGAAGGATTATGAATCTTCAATTGAATTCCGGCTTTAGTATTCTGGCTGGCCCGGCTCGTATTCATGTATTATCCTGAATTACTTTAAAGTTAATTTACTGTTTAGTCAGCAGGTTGTTTTTACTTTGTGTAGCTATAAAGTTTAAATCTGAATTCATTTTGAGATCATGAACAGTTAGCATCTTCCGAATAATTTTGATGCAAAGCAAAAAAGCAATGCATCAGTCGCATAAAAAATTCAATCGCTATACGTTATTCTTTTATTTCGCAGCAGTCTTTTCGTTCATCAGCTTTGCACTGCTTGTTCCCCAGGTAAGGGGTGTTCAATGGATTAACGGCTGGCATAATCCCGCGCTTGATATTGTATTCGCTGGTATAACTAATTTGGGTGACGGTATTTTTATTGTTTTGTTTTCGGCCCTCCTTTTATTCTTTCGATTCTATCTATCGATCGCTCTGCTGGTAAATGGTGTTTGCCAGGCATTGGTAGTTAGTTTATTCAAGCGCCTTCTTTTCCCTGAAGCGCTTCGTCCGATTGCGTATTTAGACCCTGCCACTGTACATTTTGTTGAAGGTATCAATATTCATCGGTTCATGTCGTTCCCTTCCGGGCACACGATCACTATTTTTGGTCTGTGTGTTTTTCTTTCTCTTTGCTCGCGCAACAGAGTGGTTACTATTCTGCTTTTGGCGATTTCAGTATTGGTAGCGCTTTCACGTGTTTACCTGCTTCAGCATTTTGTTATGGATATTGCAGCAGGAGCATTCATTGGCTACGGGATAGGTATTCTTTCTTATCGCTATTTTGAAAAACTGTCCAAGCCTCAGTGGATGATGCAGCGAATAGAAATCAGAGTGAGAAAATCGAATCCTAAACCCAAATTCAGTTAGCCAGTACTACGGTTTCGCTCCCTTCAAATAAATCTCTTCCCTGATAAATTATTTTAAAGTCGGGGTACGAATTAAAATCTTCCAGATGGCTGGCCCGGGTAATGATAAGTACTTTATTGCCGGAAGAATCAAGCATGTTGATTTGTTCCGTGGAATCAATGACCTTAATGGTTTTACGCAGATTAAATACATAAGCCGGATTGAATTGCTTGTAAGCAACGATCGTATGATTCTTATAATCCTCTGTGAAAAGAGGCAGGCTTTCGCTGACCGGATTCTTTTGATCTACTTTTGGAAATGCAACATAGAAGAAGAGAAGCGCAGCCACCATCCAGGAACCGCTCCAGAAAGAGATAAAGAGTATTTTCTTTTTTTGAATGAAGAAGTACCAGCCCATCATACTTCCAATAGGTAAAACAACGAACAGCCATGCTACCGGCTGAAGTGAGGAAAGCTGGCTCTCTTGTTGCAATGCAAAATAAATAACGATTGGAACAGCAAGGCAGATAAGCAGGTTGATGGCGAATGAGATGTGTAAACTGATTTTGGTCTTACTGTTTGCTTCCATAATGTGATGAAGGAAATAGCCGAGAAGCAAAGCAAGAAAAGGTAATGCGGGTGCCGGGTAGCTGGGAAGTATTGTTTTGGAAAAAGAGAAAAAGCCTGCGATAACTAAAACGATGATAAGGCAATACAGAAGAAATGGGGTCTCCGTTCTTTTTTTAATGGCGAGTGATACGGACTGAATAATAAAAACAGAGAAAGGCAGAAGTGCTCCGATCAGTATGACAAAGGGAGCAAGCGGAAAGCCGCGATGACCTTCCATCGTACTGGTGTAGCGATCGAGATTATGCTCGATAAAAAAACCTCTCAGCCACATTCCATCGGTAGCATAACCAACGGATATATACCAGGGCAAGGCAATTAACAAGAATAAGAATGCTCCGGGGATGATTCTAAGCCTCCTGATGTTTTTCCAATTCATTTGCCTTGTGGAAAGCAAGTAGATAAAAATAACCAGGCCGGGAAAAACAATGGCAATTAACCCCTTAGTCATAAACGCAAGTGCAGCCGCTACGTACATTCCGTAGATGGAACGATCCGAATGATGAAACCCTGTATAAAAAGAAAAAAAGCAGATCGTTAACCAAAGAATAAGATAAGGATCGGGTACCGCGAGGTGAAATTGAACGGCAAGCTGCATGGAGCTAAGCAGAACAAGGCAAGTGTAAAATGCGGTTGGTTCGTTAACGATTTTAGTTATCTGCTTGTAAAGAAAACAGATCAGCACTATTCCTGCCAAAGCAGAAAATAGCCTTGCCGCAAAAGGAGTACTACCCAAAATCCGATAGGCAGCCATCATAAAAAAGTAATGTAGGGGTGGCTTGTCTGTGCGCAGGCTTCCATTAAAGGTGGGTACAATAATGTCCTGCCGTTGCGCCATCTCCATGGCACAGCCGGCATTCTTCGCTTCGTCCAGGATATAGATAGAAGGGCCGCCCAGGTTGGCGAAGTAGATAAGTGTGCTGAGGAGTAGTAAAAGCAAAAACCGCTTGTTCATGGGTGATCATTGAGGACTGCAACTTACGTTGCTTATAAAATTCGGAGGTTACCAAATCATGAAATGTTTAATAGTATCGCAACATCTTCTTCATCTGTAATCAATGATAAGTTTATTCTTTTGTTTCATGGAATTGTCATTGGTGATCACCGTCTATAATGAGGAAGAGAATATAAAATTGCTGCTGGAGCAAATTGCCGCAGCGTTGAATGGCTTTGAATACGAAGTCGTGATTGTAGATGATGGTTCCACCGATGCTACCGTAAGCCAGCTGAAAAAATATGGAGATGCGCACTTGAAGCTGGTGGTATTTAATTCCAACTATGGGCAGACAGCGGCCATGTCAGCAGGGATAAGTGAAGCATCAGGTGAATACATTGCTACCCTCGATGGCGATTTGCAAAACGATCCTTCGGACATTCCGTTGATGCTGCATAAATTGAGGACAGGAGATTGGGATATGGTGGCCGGCAATCGCAAAAACCGAAAGGATGGAGCGCTGCTTCGAAAGATTCCCAGTAAGCTGGCAAATCGTCTTATACGTAAACTCACCGGAATCACGATCCAGGATTATGGGTGTACCCTGAAAGTATTTAAGAAAGAGATCGCTAAAAATCTGGGCTTGTATGGAGAGCTTCACCGCTTCATACCCATACTGGCAGTGCTGGAGGGCGGAAGGATTATCGATATGGATGTAAAGCATCATCCGCGCCAGTACGGAAAATCAAAGTATGGACTGGGAAGAACATTTAAAGTAATCAGTGATCTGATCTTGATGTTGTTCTTCAAAAAATATTTCCGAAGACCCATTCACTTTTTTGGTCCGCTGGGTATTGTTTGTTTTTTTCTGGGTTCGGTAATCAGTTTTTACTTGCTGGTCATCAAGCTTCTGGGGCATGATATATGGGGAAGACCATTACTTATTTTGGGCGTGACTTTGGTACTGGCGGGAATACAGTTTCTCACTTTTGGAATCATTGCCGAACTGATCATGCGCGTCTACTATGAATCGCAGCATAAGAAAACCTATCATATCAAAGAGATTTATAGACTTCAGGCGCTGTAGCAAATATCTTTCCATCAAACCTCATTACGGCTACATTGAATACCATTTCGGCTAATCTTACTATCTCCTCCAAGCGGAGATTTGTAGTCATTTAAAACATTCAGAATGACTAAGAGACATAAAGCAACAGCAGGTTTGGAGATCACCACCTTCCTGCTTAAAGGATATTCCTGTGAAGAGTTTATTACTGCCAATACAGATATTGATGCCTGGCTGCTGCGCCAGCCAGGCTTTCAATCCCGGAGAATAGCGCAGCAGGAAGACGGAAGGATTGTTGATATGCTGGTTTGGGATTCGGTAGCGCATGGCACCAAAGCCATGCACAAGATTATGGATGAGATGGGGCATTCCAAGGTCCATGCAATGATTGACCAGTCCTCTGTAGCCTGGAGCTGTATACCCGTGTATCACCAATTGAATCAGCCGGGTTAACACTTTTCCGCCTTACCATTTCGGCTACAACATATACCGGTTTGGCAACAAGGGCGTGAACACAAGAGCAGACCTTTGATGCATCAAATTAAACAGCAAATCAAGTTATGAAAACAATTTTTATTACCGGTGCATCGGCCGGATTGGGTAAGGCTACAGCAAAACTGTTTCACGCTAAAGGATGGAAAGTAATTGCCACCATGCGCTCGCCTGAAAAGGAAACGGAACTTAATCAGTTGAAGAACGTAACACTATTACCATTGGATGTAACCCGTGTTGATCAGATCAACATTACAGTTCAAAAGGCGCTGGCGCTGGGAGACATCGATGTGGTTTTTAACAATGCCGGTTATGGATTAATTGGTCCGTTGGAGTCGTGTACGGAAGAACAGATCCGGAGTCAGATGGAAACCAATTTCTTCGGAGTGATTTGGGTGACCAAAGCTTTTATCCCGTACTTCAAGGAAAGAAGAAGCGGCCTGTTTATTACTACTACTTCCTTATGCGGGTTGCTTACCTATCCGCTGTGTTCGATCTACAATGCTTCCAAGTGGGCGTTGGAAGGATGGAGCGAAAGCATGTCGTACGACCTGGCGCAATTCAATATCGGCATCAAAACCGTGGCGCCCGGAGGTATTAAAACTAATTACATGAATGTGATGGAGGTTTCGCAAGACAAGGCGTATGACCCGATCATGAAAAAGCTTACAGAAGGATTTTCAGATGGCACGCTGATGGAGTTTACCGAACCATCGGTGATTGCAGAAGTGGTTTTTGAAGCAGCCACCGATAACAAAGATCAGGCAAGGTACTTGGCGGGGAATGATGCAAAAAGAACGTATGCCCAACGGCTTGAAGAAGGATCGGAAGCATACCGCATCCGGTTAACCGGCTATCTTAATCTTAAGAGTCCATACCATAAAATTGTTTAATAATTTGACTACATAGCATAAAGATCTTTTTTGAAGGTCTTTATGTTTAACTTTTTGGGCAGATGAAAAAAGAAATAAAGCCACCGTATCTATTCAATTCCATTTCAGAATTGCACCAGGCACTGGGTTTACCCAAGCCCATGCATCCGCTGGTGAGCTTAGTGGATTACGGCACGATCAAAACCGACACCTCGGATATCTCGAAGGGAATGATTCTGAATTTTTATAAGGTTTCATATAAAAAGAATTTCAAAGGCAAGATCAGATACGGACAGAGCTATTATGATTTTGATGAGGGCGGATTGTCTTTCATATCGCCTCAGCAACTAATAACGGCTGTAGAAGAAGAGGCGGATTATGGAGGTTATACCTTGTTGATCCATCCCGATTTTATCAGAAGTCATCCGCTGGGCAGAAACATTAAAAACTATGGATTCTTTTCTTATTCGGTATCGGAAGCGCTTTATCTTTCCGACAAAGAAAAAGAGATCATTATCGGTGTATTTAAAAATATAGCGCATGAGCTTTCTTCAAGCATCGATCACTTCAGCCAGGATCTTTTGATCTCGCAGATTGAAGTATTGCTGAATTACAGCAAACGTTTTTACAACCGGCAGTTCATCACGAGGAAAACCGCCAGTAATGACCAGCTGTCAAAATTTGAAGAGCTGCTTTCCGGCTATTTCGATAAGGAAGAGACTTTATTAACCGGTTTGCCCACTGTGCAGTACCTTTCCGATCAGATGAATGTTTCGCCCCGTTATTTAAGTGATATGCTTCGCTCTCTTACCGGCCAGAATACACAACAGCACATTCACAGCAAGCTAATGGAAAAAGCGAAAGAGCTATTAAGTACCGGCAACCTGTCCGTTGCTGAGATCGCCTGTAAGCTCGGCTTCGAACATCCCCAGTCGTTCAACAAAGTATTCAAACAAAAAACAAAAGTATCTCCCATCGAATTCCGCCAATCTTTTAATTAATTAAATTCTAAATCCAGATGTCTTATTGCAGTGTGATCGAATACATGACCGATGATAGAAAGGCGGTGCATAAAGATTATCATGACCATCATTACGGCTTCCCGATTCATGATGACAACGAATTATTTTGCAGGCTTGTGCTGGAAATCAACCAGGCAGGGTTAAGCTGGGAAACGATATTGAAGAAGGAAGCCACCTTCCGGAGCGCCTACCATAATTTTAGTATTAAGAAAGTGGCCGGGTATTCGGAGGCTGACAGGAAAAGGTTGATGGGCGATGCCGGCATTATCCGTAACCGGCTAAAGATCAATGCTGCGATTGAAAACGCGAAAACCATTCTCACGTTGCAGAAAGAATATGGTTCGTTTGAAAAATGGCTGGAGCATCATCATCCAAAATCAAAAGAGGAATGGGTAAAACTGTTTAAGAAAACCTTTCGCTTTACAGGAGGTGAGATTGTGAATGAGTTTTTAATGAGCATTGGCTTTCTGCCGGGTGCACATTCCGAAAGTTGCCCTGTGCATAAAAAAGTATTGAAGGCGAAGCCGCAGTGGAATAGAAAGTAGCAGGACACCAGGACAACTCAATTTGGCTACGATAAACTGTAATCCGGCTACAAAAGTAGTGCGGCAGAGCCTTTGCTGATTTCTTATGAATTCAATTGTGCATTTGCCTGAAGGTATTTTTTAAATTGTCGCTATTCATACCTGGAATACTTGATTTCAATTCGGTATGTTTGAATCAGGCAGATAAAGAAAGTATCTTTTTCAAAGGGGATGTTAGTGTAGTTATCAAAAATGGATATATGAAATGGATCACAAGAGAACGTCCGAAGATCGATCGCATTGCCTGTCCCTGGCTGATCAAACGGTTCGTGGATAAGGAAGCCGAATTTCTGTACGTACCTTTTGATGAGGTGATCCCGACATCAAAAATGATTGATGCGATCCCTTTCGATCTGCCCGATGTGGAATACACTCATTATGGTGATCAATGCACATTCGATTACATCATTAAAAAACATAAACTCAATGATCCGGCTTTGCATGCTTTAGCAATGATTGTGCGCGGGGCCGATACCGACCGCCATGATATAGCCAGCCAGGCTTCCGGCCTGTGGGCAATCTCCGCAGGGCTTGCGTATAATATAAAAGACGATCAGCAATTGCTTGAGCAAGGGATGCTGATCTACGATGCCTTGTACAGCTGGGCCAAACACCTGCAGAAAGAGAAGCATACACAAAACCCTATCGAGAATCTTTTACTCGATGTATATAAAAAATTCCTGAAGCAAAAGTCAGGTAAAACTCCGGCCTGGGCGAAGGAGCTGAAAGAGATTATACAGGATCAGATGGACACAAACCTCACTTTAAGCTTAAAAGAGATTTCTTCAAGTCTGGATGTACATCCCACCTACTTATCGCGCGAGTTCTCCAAATATTTTGATGACCTTTCCTTTGGTGATTATATCAGAAAGCTACGCATTGAGAAAGCAATTGTATTGTTGCATGATTCAACGCATTCCCTGTCGGAGATCGCTTACCTGACAGGCTTCTCTGACCAAAGTCATTTTGCGCGGATATTCAGGAAAACCACAGGCAAAAGCCCGCTTTCTTACCGGAAAAGTTTGCATAAAAAGTAAACTAAATCCCAAAAGTAAAATTTATTCTATACTTCTTTTCAGCTACAGCATAGTATTGTAATCATTCAATTCTATCTGAGCATGCGCTATTGTATTGTAATCATGAGTATCGTGGCTGCTGCCTTGCTTATTCATCACCCGTGTACGGCACAGTCAGTTGCAAAAGAAGTTCATCATCGTGAACAATTGTGGCTGGGCTACTTCAATCAAACGAGGCTTACTGACAAGTTCGGCTTTTGGGTAGATCTGCATTACCGGCAAACAGATCACTTTACTGATCGCCCTTTCCAGCTTATTTTTCGTCCGGCCTTAACGTGGTTCATCAAAGATAATTTGCGGTTCAATGCAGGTTATGCCTTTGTTAATCATTTCCCCGCCAAAGGGTTGGATACATCACGGCCTGAACACCGCGCATGGCAGCAGATATGGTGGAATCAAAAATATCCGGGGCTCACCACATTGCAGTGGCTTCGTTTTGAGCAACGCTTCAACAGGAAAATTGCCAACGATGAATTGCTCGAAGGGTATAATTTCAATTACCGGCTCCGGTATAATATATCTTTTTTTATTCCTTTAAAAGGGAAGGAGATCAAAGCCAAAATACCTTTTGCCGCAGTAATGAATGAAGTGTTCCTGAATTTTGGCAGCAAGATCACTTATAACACATTCGATCAGAACCGGTTCTTTGCGGGCATTGGCTATCAGTTCACTTCCCATCTCAATGCACAGCTGGGATACATGAATGTGTTTCAGCAGGAAGCGGCAGGTAATAAGTACGTGTCTACCAACGCCATCCGCCTGTTTGTATTTCATTCGCTGGATTTGCGAAAGCAGGAATAAATAGTTAGCCATCGCCTGATGAAACCAACTGATCACTTCAATATGCCATCGTACCAACTAAAAGAGTTGATCATTTATTTTTTAAAGCTTGGTACATGGGGTTTTGGCGGGCCGGTGGCTTTAGTAGGTTATATGCATCGCGACCTCGTGGAAAGAAAAAAATGGATCAGCGAAGAAGAATATAAAGAAGGCCTGGCACTTTCGCAGCTTGCTCCGGGGCCTTTGGCTGCGCAACTTTCTATCTATCTCGGATATATTCATTATCGCCTGCCTGGTGCTACACTGGCAGGGCTTGCTTTTGTATTACCCTCTTTTGTGATGGTGCTCGGTATTGGCTATGCGTATGTTTCCTATGGTGGCCTGCCCTGGATGCAAGCGATTTTTTATGGCGTAGGTGCTGCGGTAATCGGCATCATCACCATCAGCAGTTATAAGCTAACGACAAAGAGCTTAGGTAAGGATAAGCTGCTGTGGGTTATCTTTCTGGTATTGATGGTAACTACGTTTATTACCGAAGAAGAAGTGTTATGGATCATCATCGCATCAGGTATTGCAGTGTGGTTTACCAAAGCCCCTCCCAGGTGGATCAGCTCTTTGCACGGAATAGCTCCGGCACTTTTTGTTCAGTTACAGCCCATTGTAATAGAATCTAAGCTATGGCAGTTAGCATGGTTCTTTACAAAGGCAGGTGCATTTGTGTTCGGCAGCGGGCTGGCCATCGTGCCTTTTCTTTATGGCGGTGTGGTAAAGGAATATGGCTGGCTGAATGAGCAACAGTTCCTCGATGCCGTTGCCGTAGCCATGATCACACCTGGTCCTGTGGTGATCACAGTAGGTTTCATCGGATACCTTGTTGCAGGCATTCCCGGAGCTTGTGTCGCTGCACTCGCCACCTTCGTTCCATGCTATCTGTTTACCGTGCTACCCGCACCCTATTTTAAAAAGTATGGAAAACATCCGGGTATCAAAGCCTTTGTTGATGGGGTAACTGCTGCAGCCATTGGTTCTATTGCCGGTGCAGTGCTGGTACTGGGTAAACGAACGTGGATCGATCTGCCCACTATTTTGATTACCTTAACTACCGTTGCTCTATTATTCAAATTCAAAAAACTGCAGGAGCCGGTTGTAATACTCGCTGCTGCCGCTATAGGTATACTCTTAAAGATTATTTTATGAACAGAAAAGACTTTATGAAAACAACGGCTATCCTCGGAGCTGCCGCCAGTCTCTTACCTTCCGGCAATGCATTCTCGCAAAGTCTGCAGCAAAGCGGAATGGATAAACTCACCGATAAAGACGGGAACTTCGCCTTGCAGGCCCTGCCGTACAACGAAAATTTCCTGGAGCCTCACATGGATCAGGAAACAGTGCACCTTCATTATACCTTTCATCATGGTGATGCCGTGAAAGCTGCCAACAAGGACTTGCAGATGATTCAGAAAGCGCTGGATGAAAGTAATGTAGAGACAGTCGACTACTGGACGAAGAAACTTTCTTTCCATCTTTCATCGCATATACTGCACACCATCTTCTGGACTAACCTTGCCAATAAAAAAAGTGAACCATCGGGAGCACTTTTGAAGCAAATACAAAAAGACTTTGGCTCTTACGACAGATTGAAAGTGCTGATCAGTAAAACAGCAAAAGGTGTGGATGGAAATGGCTGGGGCATTTTAGGTTATCAGCCCTACACACAGAAACTTACTGTACTGCAATGCGAAAATCATGAGAAACTTACGCAATGGGGTGTTATCCCTGTCCTCGTTATTGATGTATGGGAACATTCCTATTACCTGAAGTACAGAAACAGAAGAGCTGAGTTTGTTGATAATCTGTTACCCATTGTTAATTGGGATAATGTCGCAGAACGCTTTAACCTTGCTCTTAAACTAGGTTGATAATCACTCTCCGATCAGTTTCGGTATACTCATCTTTCGGTTATTGATTTATCATAATCCGGATGGTGAGATGTAGTAAGTGATAGCTTCTCATTCGTGTTCTTCTTATTTACTGAGGAAATCTCTCCCCGTTGACTATGAATGAGATGTCTTTGCGTGGCTCACGGCCGGTTTTGGCACGTTTCATTTCCCGGTATGGAAATTACAGGTGTACGATGGCATAACATGTCTTTTCTGAAAGGTAGCGACAAGCTATTACCAGAAAGACCTGATAAGTGCCGACAAATAAAACTATGATCAAAATACTTGCACTTGTTCTTGTAGTACTGGGTATTGCAGGACTTATCATTGGCATTCTCGGCATCTTTGGTCCGAATGTAGTTGCCCTTAGCCCGTGGGCGCTTTCTATTTTGGGTTTTATCTTTTTTGTTTCAGGCATTGGCCTTCTCAAAAGAAGAAGAGATACGGATGAAGTATAGTGTAGTAATCACACCAGCATCAATCCATTGGTAATAAGCTTCTCCAGGTGAGGCAGGCTTTCTCGTTTTTTTTCCAGGTATAACCGGATATCGTTACACTGCTGTTGATAAGCAGAATGCCGCTGAAGTATTTCCAGTATTTCCAGCGACAATAACCAATCGTTGGGATAATCAGAAACAACATTCTGCCATATAGGTGGAAGTTGTACCAGCAGTTGTTCACTACTTCGTGCTTCCCGCACAAGACGGTAAAGTTCATGAAGCTTTAGTGCCTTGCCGTTATACTGAATCTTATGCATCTTCTCATGCGGAACAATCGCTGTAGGCTGAAATGCTTCCGCATCCGCAGGCCCTGCAAATGCAGACACAATCTTTTCGCCTACCGCCATTGTGTACGAAGGTGCAGATACAATTACTTTTTCATGATGCCGGATCATCACATCCCGGAGTTCGATGAGGATCACCTTACTTTCTTTGCTTCGTAAAATAAGCTGAACAATGCCTTCTACTGAAATATCCTGTTCAAAATTAAGATAGGCAGGCTTACCTGTTTCTATGCCGTTGCTCACCAGTTCTTCGGCCGACATATTTTCGATCGCTGTAATGGAAGAAGTTAGTTTTCCGACAGGCGAAGAAAACCCGGATGCAAAACGCTCTTTACCATATTCGCTAAGCTGAACGTTATTCAGTGATAATGCAGTTGGCCCGGTAGTAGAGATGAAGGCGGGTAATCCTTCTTCTTCAATGGCAGATGAAAATGTACCTGTGATCTGTAATCCGGAACTGTATTCGATAGTACCGGTTTGTTGTGAGGAAATTGCTTTCCGGACCCCATCCCTACCACCGGTGGTCCAGGCCATGGTCTTCTTAAATTCTTCCAGCACCGTAGTGAGATGGGCGAAGTCAGGCGTAACAAAAAGCTGCGGCTGTGGCTTGGTGATGTCGTAGTTACAATGCTGTGCTTCCAGTGTATAGGGTAGCTTCTTCACTTCGCTCTTCAGGCAGCTCATGCCTTCACCAATAGAAGAAAGTAATCCGGCCCCATATAACTTAAAATGATCGGTGGTTCCGATCAGCCCATATTCCACCGTCCACCAGTGCAGGTTTCGGATCAGCGCCATCTCCGAAGGTGTGCCCATGTTCCCTTGTATTTTTTCAATCGCCAGCTCTGCTTCTTTTACTTCTTCCTCTATTGTATTCGGATCTTCTTTGATGATCGACAAATGACGGATAGCCTCATAGAGCGCTACATCTTTTTGCGAAGAGAAGGCTTTACTTCCTGCTTCGCCAATGTGTTTGAGGTAAGCGGCAAACTCGGGTACAGCAAGGATGGGTGCATGCCCTGCCGATTCATGGATCACATCCGGTGCAGGTGTATATTCAATATGTTCGATAGTGCGGATATCAGCAGCAATGACGAGTACATTGTATTTGGTAAACTCCATAAATGCTCCGGGGGGAATGAAGCCATCCACCGCTACTGCTGCCCAGCCAATACCTTTCAGAATCCGGTTCATGCCATACATGGTGGGTATCTTTTCTACTTCCACCCCGGTAAGCTGCAGCCCTTTCACGTACGACTCATGTGCCACCTTTTGCAAATGATAACGATTCTGACGCATCACATACCGCCATACCGCCTGATCTACCGGAGTGTAGGCGTTGTAGGGTTGATCAACAACAAATTGCAGTAAATGCTTCGGAAGCTTTTGGGTTACTTCGTTTAACTCCATGTTTAGTTTGATAACTGGGCGCTTAATAAAACAAGCCAGGCCTTTTTTACTTCTCCTCTTGTAAGAAGCGCCTGAGCATATTGATGAATTGCAGTGAGGCGGTCCTCTTTCTGGTGCACGCTGAAATCAGCAGTGCCATTTTCAACGAAAGCTTTCACTTCATAGTCGGAGGGTAATTTATCGATGTTGGCAAGACGGCCGAGATTATTACCGGTGAGTACAGTGCTGGTCCGGATAGGTGCAGGCAGTTGATCAATACCTATTCCCACTGGAGTAACCGGCTTGGGAAGCTCAAAGATACTCTCACCATTGGCGCGGCAATAGTAATCGCCACCCATACGCGCTACGTTGTCTGTCTTTCGGGGATCCACCTTTCCGAGTTCGTCAAAAATGGAATCATCTGCATGGATCAAAACAACTTCACAGATCACCAGGTTGCCCGCGCCTCCTTCTGCTCCTAACGATTTTACTTCCAGCACACGGCATTCAAAAGAAACCAATGACTCTTTCACACGCGGTGGCTTCACCATAACCGATTTTATTTCGGTGAACCCGGCCTTTACAAATTCACTCACTCCTTTTGCGTATTCTGCGCTGGCCAGCGATACCTGTTCTGCCATGGAATAGCTTACGGTGTTGATCACCACTTCTTTCGTCTCCAGTATATTTTCCAGCGTATGTTTGGTCGTATTGTCGCGCACACGCCTCGAAGGAGAAAACACAAGGATGGCAGGGCGTGTACCAAACAGGTTGAAAAAACTAAACGGGCTCAGGTTGACATTGCCATCCAGGTCGATCGTGCTGGCAAGAGCAATGGGGCGTGGAGATACCGTTCCCTGAAGCAGATCGTGAACCTCTTTTATGTTTGTTGTCTTGGTCAGATCGATAGTCATCTGTTGTCAGTTATTAGTTAATCGTTATCCGTTAATAGTGGTTAATAGTTATTGGCAATGGTTTCAATGACCTATTGTCTCATGGATGTATTCACTATTATCCGGTAACTGTTCCCTTCACAGCACCAAACCCAATACGTATTCCATCTTTATCGGCAAAACCTTTCATGATCACGGTATCGCCATCCTGAAGAAATTTCCGGGTGCTGCCGTCTTTTAAAGTAAGTGGCTCCTGCCCGTTGCGCGTTTGTTCAAGAAGACATCCGGCACTGTCTCGTGTTGGTCCGCTGATGGTTCCCGATGCCATGATGTCTCCCACGTTGACGTTACATCCATTCACCGTGTGATGAGCGAGTTGCTGGCGGATATTCCAGTACATGTATTTGAAGCTGGAACGACTGATGCATTCTGCTACACCTCCTTCAGGTTGAAGTGCGATTTCCAGTTCAATATCAAAATTCTGCTCTCCTTTAAATTGCAGATAAGGCAGTACCTCCACATCTTGTACAGGCCCGTTGGTTTTATAGGGAACAAGTGCTTCCAGGGTAACAATCCAGGGTGATACGGACGACATAAAATTCTTGCCAAGGAAAGGCCCAAGAGGCACATACTCCCAGCTTTGAATATCACGTGCCGACCAGTCGTTGAATAGCAGGAAACCGAAAACGTATTCTTCTGCTTTGTCAGTTGAAATGCTTTCTCCCAATTTTGAATTCTTGCCAATCACAAACCCGATTTCTAATTCATAATCGAGCGCTCGGCTGGGGCCAAAGCCTGGAATAGCATCCTCCTTGCCTTTAAATTGTCCTTTGGGTCTGATGAGTGGCGTACCCGAAACAACAATAGACGAAGCACGCCCGTGATATGCGACCGGTAAATGCTTCCAGTTGGGGAGCAAGGCATTGTTGGGGTCGCGAAACATCGCTCCTACGTTGGTAGCATGTTCCTTACTGGAATAGAAGTCGGTATAGTCGCCCACCTTCACCGGCATCCTCATCGTGACTTCCTCTTGTTTGTAAAAGACAGCAGCGTGAATTTCCTTTTTATCCTGCAGCTCACGATTGTCTTTTGAAAACAATTCAATCAGCCGTTCTCTTACTTTATTGGTATGCTCTTTTCCTGACGAAATAAAATCGTTGAGGTGCTCACGATGGAAGGTATCGGTTACTGCCGGCAAGGCGCTGAAGTATCCGTGTTCCGCCAATACCGTAAGATCAACTACCTGATTGCCGATAGCGGTACAGCAACGCGCTGATAGTTGTTGCGTTTGAAATACACCAAATGGGATATTATAGATACTAAAGTCGCTGTCTTCCGGAATATCCATCCAGGAAGTAAGCGAATGACTTGCCTTCATGCTAATGTGGTCCTGAGAAAAAATGTTTTACAATGTACCCCTGATCTCCTGCTCACGTTCAATGGCTTCGAACAATGCTTTGAAGTTTCCTTTGCCAAACGACTTTGCGCCCTTGCGCTGAATGATCTCAAAGAATAACGTAGGCCGGTCTTCTACCGGCTTGGTAAAGATTTGCAGTAAATACCCCTCTTCATCACGGTCCACCAATATGTTAAGCTCACGTAGCGGCTGGATGTCTTCATCAATCTTGCCCACACGTTGCAACAGGTCTTTATAATAGTAAGCCGGTATGGTGAGAAATTCAACACCCCTGCTTTTTAATTCAGTTACAGTATGAATAATGTCGTCCGTAGCTATAGCAATGTGTTGTACTCCGGCACCCTGGTAGAAATCAAGGTACTCATCAATCTGTGAGCGTTTCTTTCCCTCGGCCGGTTCGTTAATAGGAAACTTGATGAACTCATTTTTGTTGGCTACTACTTTCGACATCAATGCAGTATATTCCGTGGAGATATCAGTGTCATCAAAGGTGATTAACAGTTTGAATCCCATTACATCTTCATAGAACTTTACCCACTTGTTCATATCACCCAGTGCCACATTGCCAACGCAATGGTCGATATATTTCAGTCCGGCAGAAGTGGTTTTGAAAAGGCTTTTGGCTTTCACATATCCCGGAAGGAATGGCCCGCTGTAATTTTTCCGTTCTACAAAAGTGTGAATGGTGTCTCCATAAGTCATGATGGAAGAAGTAACGACCAACCCGAATTCGTCAAACGTTGTTTTAGGTTCGGAAACCGACATTGCACCTCTTCGCGTGGTTTCTGCGTGCGACTTGGCTGCATCATCCACCCATAGCGCCAGTACTTTCACACCATCGCCATGGCGCTGCACGTGTCCTGATATAGTGCTATTGGGATGTAGCGAAGTAGTGAGCACCAAACGGATTTTTCCTTGCTGTAAAACATAAGAAGCGTATTCGCGCTGCCCGGTTTCAGGCCCCGCATACGCGACCAGCTCAAACCCAAAAGCATGCTGGTAATAGTGTGCCGACTGTTTGGCATTGCCTACGTAGAGTTCGATATAATCGGTTCCGTTCAGGGGAAGAAAATCTTCTGCTGCGTCTTTGTGCAGATCGTGTAATGTTTGTGTCTTCGATGTTGCTGCCATGATGTCTTTATTAAATCTCCTGTTATAAAATCGTATTATCTACCTTTAACTATTTACGATTAACTTCTAACTGCTCACGATTAACTGATAACGATTAGCGGCTAACTGCTCAGCCATGATTTGAAATACTTGCCGTCATCAATGTTCATCGCGGCTTCGGTTACCATCAATGGCCGGAACGTGTCCACCATCACGGCAAGCTCTTCCGTTTTTATTTTGCCAATGCTGCGCTCCATCGCACCCGGATGTGGCCCGTGTGGTATCCCTCCGGGATGCAGTGTCAGGTGCCCTTGTGAAATATCATTGCGGCTCATGAAATCACCATCTACATAATAGATCACTTCATCCGAATCAATGTTGCTGTGATTATACGGTGCAGGTATCGACCGCGGATGATAATCGTAGAGCCTTGGGCAAAACGAACACACCACAAAATTATGACCTTCAAACGTCTGGTGCACAGGAGGGGGCTGGTGTACTCTTCCGGTAATCGGTTCAAAATTATGAATGGAAAATCCATACGGGTAATTATATCCGTCCCAGCCGACTACATCAAAAGGATGCGTGGCATAGATATAGTGATACAGGTTGTCTTGCTTTTTGATTTTGATAAGGAAGTCACCTTTTTCATCGTGCGTTTCCAGATCGGCAGGAAGAATAAGATCGCGTTCACAATACGGTGCATGTTCCAGCAACTGACCAAATTCATTTCGGTAGCGCTTAGGTGTATAGATCGGGCTGAACGATTCTACATAAAGTAAACGGTTATCAGCCGTGTCAAAATGAATCTGATAAATCATCCCGCGGGGGATGTTCAGGTAATCACCATATTTAAAAGGGATCGAACCTAATAGCGTTTTCAGTTTTCCTGATCCTTTATGAATAAAAAGCAGTTCATCCGCCCCTGCATTCTTGTAGTAATAGCCGGTCATCGATTTTCGCGGGGCAGCCACGCCAATATGCACATCAGTATTCACCAGAAGAGTAGTTCTGCTGTCAAGAAAGTCATCCTGGGGAGTAACATTGAAGCCGATCAGCTTTCTGCTCAGTAGGCTTTTTTGAAAAGCAATCTTAGGCGTTACGTCAATCACCTCTTTCACCTGCTTTACTTCCGTGGGACGATGGGTATGATAAAGGAGCGAGGCCATCCCGTGAAAGCCCTCAGTGCCAAACAGTTGTTCGTAATAATAACCTTCACCATCAGGTTTTTCAAAGATGGTATGTCGTTTAGCTGGCTTTTTTCCTAAGGTATGATAGATCGGCATAGCACTTTTTAAGTGTATAAAATTGCTTTTTCTGCATCGCAAAGATACTAACGCAATCGATTTAAGATAAACAAAAACACAGATTATTGAATTGTTAAACCCCATTGCCTGGCAGCACAGGCAAACTATTTTGAGTGAAAAGGGAGAGAAACCTTATAAGTAAATGAACGTTTACTTATTATTAAGAATAATTGCAACAAGCACGATGAGACCAAAAAACCTCGAGAAGGAACAAGCCATCCGAACCATCGCCTTACAGATTATATCAGAAGAAGGCCTGGAAAACCTGAGTATGCAAAAACTGGCCAGGGCCGCCAACATTTCGCCCCGCACACTATATATAAAGTATGTCGATAAGGAAGATTTCCTGGTGAAGCTCTTTATCGATGAGGTACTGGGCGTGTATGAAAAGGCGCTGCTGGAAAACTTCAGTGAGACGATGGATTTTGCTACAGGTGTGAAAAAAATATGGCGCAATGCATTTCATCATTTAAAGAACAACCGGCATGCTTTTACCTTGCTGCAATACGGCAAATCCTCGCCCTTGCTTAATAAGGCATATCAGTCGAGGAACATTCAGCAAGGGCAATTCTTTTCACCTGTTCATCATTTCCTGAAACGTCATGTTGAGAACGGCACGATCAGGGATTTCCCGCATGACGTACACCGTGCCTTATTATTCTCTTCGCTCATCGACCTGATGAATGAATACTTTGACTACACCACCCGACCACAGCAGATTATTACAGAAGAATTGATCATGGAATGTGCCGATACGGTGATCAAAGGCATGCTGAAATAGAAATTCAAAGCATATTAATATTTAAATAAATCATGAACACAATTAAAAACAAAAAGGTAGCCATCGTAGGTGGCGGACCGGGTGGGTTGACGCTGGCACGACTGCTACAACAGAAAGGCGCGGATGTAAACGTATACGAGCGTGATCTCAATAAAGAAGTAAGAGTACAGGGAGCAACGCTGGATCTGCATGACGACTCCGGTCTGAAAGCATTACGTGAGGCAGGGCTGATGGAAGCATTCAAAGAAAACTTCCGTCCTGGCGCAGACAAGACACGCATTATGGATAGGCATGGCAGAATTATTTTAGATGAACATCAAGACGATAGCAGTAACGTCTTTGGCAATGCCGCCTTTCGTCCCGAGATTGACCGTGGTCCGCTGAGAAAAATCCTGCTGGAATCATTACAACCCGGCACCGTGGTATGGAACAGTCAGTTTGTTTCCCTTATAAAGCAGGGACAATCATGGAAACTTGAATTTCAAAACGGTAGCTCGGCTATTGCAGATATTGTGATAGCAGCGGACGGAGCCAATTCTAAAATCCGCCCGTTCATCACCTCCATCAAACCATTTTATGCCGGTGTTACTGTGGTAGAAGGAGTGGTCTATCATTCAGAAACAGCCGCACCGCACATACACAAGCTGCTAAATGGGGGAAAGATATTTGCCTTTGGAGATGAAAAAAGTTTGATCGTCAGTTCAAAAGGAGATGGAAGCATCGTGTTCTATACCGGATGCAAAACCAGTGAAGACTGGGTACGCAACTGCGGTATCGACTTCAAAGACAAATCGCAGGTAATTGCATGGTTCAAAAAAGAGTTTGCCGGGTGGGATAACGTCTGGCTGGAGTTATTTGAAAAGGCCAGTGATGCATGTATACCACGTCCGCAATACTGCATGCCGTTGGATCAAACCTGGGATGCATTACCCAACCTGACCCTATTAGGCGATGCCGCGCACCTGATGCCGCCTTATGCAGGCGAAGGCGTAAACATGGCTATGCTTGATGCTTTGGAGTTAAGCGACTGCCTCGCCAGCGAAGCCTTTGCCGACACACTATCCGCCATAGCCGCCTACGAAAACCAGATGCGCGCCCGCGCTTCCGAAACCGCCCGAATGACCCTCGAACAAACCGAATCGCTACACTCAGCAGATGCCATTGCCAACATGATGGGCGTAATGGGACAGTGAATAATAGGTTGATCGGATGATAGTGTCTGCGATTCAGGATGTGTTGTTGGATTGGAAGAGAGTATGTTTTCTGACGAAGTTCATCTCAGCAGCACAGACGTGACACAAACGGGCGCCAATGAAAAGCTTTGAAACAATTTTAGAGTCACTAACAAACGAGATGTTTATCACTTACAACCTGAAAGATAGGTTTATAAATAATCCATTTTCAATGCAACCATTTCTTTATCCACGGGTATCTAAGTAGCGGAGTATTCATCTAACGGCTTTTCGTTTTGTTACTTATTCCTGTTCAGTGATTTATTACTATTATTCATTCACCCGATGATGAAAATCCCTGGTCTTCTAACGGTCGCCTTAATCATAGTCGCAGCAGGTGCTGCCTGTGCGCAGGAGGTCATCCGGATGATAATCAGGAAGCAGCTTCCTATCGTGGAAGGAAGTATTAATGGAATGAAGGCCTATTTCATCATCGACACGGGGGCAAGCATTACAGTGCTCAATGTGGACGTAGCTAAAAAATATCATTTCATAGCTGTCCATAATGATTTCCTGAATCGTTATCATATTACCGGGCTAGGTGGTAACTGTACCATTCTGGAAGTAAGAAATGCGGAATTACAATTTGGCAGGATGAAACTTGAATTTATCAACAGAGCCTGTGCACTGGATAATATCTCACGCAGGTTCGAACCTCAGATGAAGATTGCCGGTATTATCGGAACAGACGTACTGGCTTTTCTGGGAAGTCAGATCAATTTCTCCGATAGTACACTGATTTTATACCATAAACGGAACTGATAACCATAGCTACATTTAACAATTTAGCAAATGAAAGCCTTCTGAAAAACTCGAATCTTTGTTATTTTTTAGACAAACAACTAAACGATATAACAACCATACACGAAGCTACGCATGAAAAAGTTTTGCTTTTAATAAGGTCGTTAGCAACCATATTCTCTAACGGACGCCTGCGAACTATGAGCAAAGCGCTGCTGCTCTTTCGCCTGTCCTTTGCAAAACTTTGATCTGGAACCAGTGCACTGTAGTCGGATGAAGGTAGTCTCAGCAGTTGTATAAAGTATGCCCTGCGAGCTATAGACGAATTGCTTCTTATCTTCCAACCGTCTCACACAAATTCCCGTCTTCCGAAAACGAACTCGATCCTGCAGGCAACTCTGAATCGAAACCTAAGCTTAACTCATCATCACAAAAAGTAATCAGAAAAAGTATTTTGACCAGCTCATTTCTAATTGCCTATAATCTGCTGTTTGTAAATTATAAATCAAATGTTGTCTAGTGACCTGTAGTAGCCGCATCAAATACCCGGCAAAAATTACCTCCACCTACTTTACCGATTTCGTCTTCGGTGAAGCCTGTCTTTAACATGGCATCAACGACAGTGTAATAGAAACCCAACTTTTGGTCCTGCCAGGCTTTGTTCGTGCGTTCGCCTATTCGCTCACCATTTTGACCACCACCTCCACCTGGTCTATAAGATGGGTTTAACTTGGTATCGGTGCCGATACAGACATGATCGATTCCCACCACATCTACCAAAGCCCTCATATTCCGAGCATACTCCAATGATGTATCTGCCAGGTGTGTCCATACACCTATAACACCACCTGCTTCGGCAACCATCTTAGCTTGCTCTTTGCTGATGAGTCTTGGACGCATCATGGTAGCCATGCGCTCATTCTGACCCAGTTGGGTATCCAGACCTGTATGAGAAATAAGCACAGGTTTGGTGGCTACTTTTAATGCAGCATCTACTGTTTCATTGCTGGCATGTGAAAGGTCTACAAGAATACCCTGCCTGTTACATTCTTTTATAACATCCGCACCAAAAGCAGTTAACCCACCCCATTTTGGTGTGTTGGTGAAAACGTCACCCAATGGCACAGATGCATCGTTGTCATGAAGCAGACCGAGGTGACGCAAGCCGCGGGAATAAGCAATTGCCAACCGGTCCAGCTTTCCTTCCAGAAAGTGACCACCTTCTACGGATTGAATAACGATGGACTTCTGTTTTTTATGAGCAGTCTTGATATCAGTAAGATTCAGTGCCCGCTTCATATCGTTATTCGCCAATTGCTTATCCATGGAAGCCAATGCGTTTATGAAACGTTCATAAGCATCACCAGGATTACGCAGTTCCGGACGATCTACCGCGAACGTCATACAGATGGCAGACAAGCCGGACTGTTTCAGCTCGCTGGACAGATCTATCTTTGGACCTGGTACCTCTGCCGCAGCAAAGGGTACATCAATATGATTGTGCGTATCGACTCCGATCGTTTTGGCTACAATGGCAGCCACCTTTGGGTCGGCTTCGTTGGTAGCCCATGAAAACTGCGGGTGCAACACCATCGCTACACCTGCTCCGCTTACGGTGACGATAAATTTTCTTCGTGACCATTCCTGTTGAGATTTCTTCATCATTTCAGATCGGTAAATTGGTTTGGCATCCTGCTCCGTTAGTCAATAGTAATTAATAACTGGCGCTCTATAAAGGTATATTTTCCGGAACAGTTTACTTTTTTGCCAATGAGCCTAATAAACACATCATTGGCCAGAGAATTTCAACCAATGCATCGGATAAACCCCGGAGATCTGTGACGGTCGCATAAAAAGTATTCGGCAGAGTCGTAGTCATTGATAGCCAATGAAGCCATAAATGCGGTGCAGGTCTCACCAACAATAACGAATGTAAATCTTTTAACCATTTACTTAACGAAAGTGAAACTAATCAATTACTTTCACGTTTGTTAAGTAAATAAATATGAAAGATCAATCTCTTGGAGAGTTCGAAGAGCTGGTATTGCTCATGGTTGCTGCCCTGCACGATGAAGCATACGGTGTTGCTGTGCTGGAATCGCTGGAAGTGCGAACCGCAAAGAAATACAATATCAGCGCTATTCATGTGGCATTGAAGCGCATGGAAGACAAAGGCTTTGTCAAATCACATTTTGGCGGCATTACCGAAGACAGGGGAGGAAGGCGTAAGAAATACTACGTGATCACCGCCTTTGGCAAGAAGGTATTAGACAAGCAATACGAGCTGCGCACCGACCTCTACCAGCTCATCCCCAAAGTATCCTTCAGCCGATGAAATCCACTCCTCCTCGCTATGCGTTGAAATTCCTTCGCTGGTTTTGCCGCGAAGATTACCTCGATGAGGTAGAAGGCGATCTGACCGAATTATTTGAAAAGCAGTACCGGCAGGCACCTGCAAATGCGCGCTGGAAATTCACCGGCAGCGTGCTGCATTACCTGCGCCCGGAGTACATGAAATTATTTCACCGGACACCTATATCTCACTCGCTAATTACTATTGGTATGATCAGAAATTATCTCACCCTTGCCTTCCGTAACTTATGGAAGCGCACCGCCTTTTCGTTCATCAACATCTTCGGGCTGGCCATGGGCGTATGTGCCTGCCTCGTGATTCTCAACTACATGGATTTTGAAACGAGCTACGATAAGTTTCATACGCATGCTGCTTCCATCTATCGCATCAACCGCACTATCTATCAGAATGGAGAGAAGAAGCAACCCATCACAAAGACTACGTATGGACTTGGCCCCGCGCTCGCAGCACAGCTGCCCGAAGTGAACCAGTACATACGTGTACATGATGAAAGCGCGGTGGTCACGTATCACTCCACTACGGATGAAGAGAAACTTTTTCATGAAAATGAAATAAAAGTAGTGGACTCCACCTTCTTCCGAGCCTTTACATTCAAAGCCATAGAAGGTAATCTCACTTCCGCGCTTGATGACCCTAACTCCGTTGTACTTACACAATCTGCCGCGCAAAAGTATTTTGGAACAGAAGATCCTGTTGGAAAAACGCTTCGCTTTGCGGGTGGAAGAATGAGTGGTGACTATGTGGTATCGGCAGTGATGGAGAATGTGCCGCAGAACTCGCACTTCACTTTTGATATGTTGCTGCCCATGCACAATATCTTTCAAAGCAGGCAATACCTCGATGATGATGGCTGGGGCTGGAATAATTTCACCACGTATGTTACGCTTCATGAAGGAACCACTCTTTCATTAGCCGAGAGCAAACTTTCCGATTTCAGCAAGCGTACGCTCGATCCCAAATGGAAAGAGTACGGTATCCGCATGGAGCTGGCCTTGCAGCCTTTGCGCGACATTCATCTTCACCCCGGCATTCGCCTCGATGTAGAAACCGTGAGCCTTAATACCATCTACTTCTTTGGCATCATCGCAGTGTTTATATTATTCATTGCCTGGATCAATTACATTAATCTCTCTACCGCGCGGGCCATGGAGCGTGCACGCGAAGTAGGCATCAAAAAGACGATCGGAGCATTGCGCAGTGAACTGATCACACAGTTTCTTTTCGAATCCGTTCTCATCAACTTCATTGGCATGGTGCTGGCCATTGGCTTTGCCGTTGCGTTGCTGCCGGTATTGGGTGGTATCATCGGCAAGCAGTTGGTCTTTGATTTCAGCGATAGGAGATTATGGCTGGTGATTGCAGGATTATTTACTGTAGGTACATTGGCTTCCGGCATCTATCCGGCTTTTGTATTGTCTTCCTTCCGCATCACCAGTGTATTGAAAGGATACGGCCGGGGAGAGCGTGGGTTCTCCTTGCGCAAGGCGCTGGTAGTATTCCAGTTTACGGCTTCACTGGTACTGATCGTGGCTACCTTCGTGGTGTATCGGCAGATTAATTTTATGCAGTCGCAGGACACCGGGCTGCAGATGGACCAGATGCTGGTAGTATCCGGCCCGGGAACATATAAATGGAAAGAAGCAAAGCAGAAGCTGGCATTATTTAAAGAGGAAGTAAGCAAGCTCCCTGGCGTAGAGGCTGTAACCACTTCAGGTTCGGTGCCCAGCCAGGGTCACAACTGGGGAGCGGATGTACGCAAGAGCGGTACTCCCATCACCGATATGAAAGCAGGAAGTGTGGTGTGGGTAGATCCCGACTTCATACCCGCCTATAGTATCCCTTTTATAGCCGGTAAGAATTTTGATCCCGACATCAAGTCAAGTATGGAGTCGGTGATTATCAACGAGGCTTCACTATCTGCTTATGGATTGGGTACCGCAGAGCAAGCATTGAACGAACAACTGGTGATTGGTGAAGATACTGCACAGGTGATTGGCGTATTGAAGAACTACAACTGGAGCTCGCTCAAGTCAGAGTACGTTCCGTTTCTCTTCCTGCCCGATACTGTTGCAATCAACATGATATCCATTCACCTCAGGGGGCAATCCATTAGCACTTCGATGGAATCCATCGGGCAGAAGTATAAAGAACTGTTACCGGGTGAGCCCTACGATTATCGTTTCCTTGACGATTCGTTTAATACGCAGTATAAAAGCGATCAGCAATTCGGAAACATCTTTGGCCTCTTCGCTGGTCTTGCCGTAGCGATCTCCTGCCTCGGTTTATGGGGGCTGGCTTCCTTTACTACTTCGCAGAAGCTGAAAGAGATCGGTGTGCGTAAGGTGCTTGGCGCTTCCGTGGGCAGCATTGTCTATATCCTGTGCAGTCAGTTTCTGCGCCTCGTATTCGTTGCTGCGCTGATTGCATTGCCGCTGGCCTGGTACGGTATCGACAGCTGGCTGAAAAACTTTGCCTTTCGCGTAGGACTGCAGTGGGATCTTTTTGTGCTTCCGGTAGTGATACTGGCGTTGATTTCACTGCTCACCGTCAGCATTCAGGTACTGAAAGGAGCCACCACCAATCCGGCCAAAGTGCTGCGGTCGGAGTAAAACGGCAGTCATTTAAAATCGCCTGATCCGAAATCTCAACCTGAAATTTATTCCGTTCACTGCCATAATTGCAGCAAAAAATCAGCGAGTCAGGTTCGAAGTAAGATCGATGAAGGATGGACGAAGGATCGATGTTGTGAAAAAGTGCCTTCCGGCTTGTTACTAACAGACCCAAGGGAATTTGGCTGATCGGAAAGACTGGCAGCGTGCCTGCCGTACGAAAAATGCAGGAAGCTATTTTTGCCGGGGCTATAACGCTTCTGCGTAGTATATTTGCCGGAAGGAGCGGGGAAACGTGATTTTGGCAGATCTGACTGGTCTTTATAATTGCCCTGCCCGTCTATCGGAACTGTCTGTTGATGAATTAGTTATTAATGCTTTTTGACCAAGAGAAACCACAGCCCAAGAAGGCTGTTCGCCCTGTATTGCCCAAAGGTACTGTTATTGATTACCAGATCGGATTTCTGTTCAATTTTGCCTCGGCAAAGTCTACCCGGTTTGATCTGGAGCCATTGCTCATCTACACCAAAGACCGTGTAACGGAATACAAGCGCATTTCGCTTCAGGCGGAAAAAGGGCTGGCTTTTTTGCAGCCCCTTACCGAGTCGATGTACACGGATTTCCTGGAGTTTTCAGATCACCACTTGTTGCAATGGATGACGGCCACGGGCAATCGGTTCATCCGCAATCATTCTGGTTCGTGGGCACATGTGTCGGCACGTGAACTGGTGAATCTGCGCAAGCATTATTATGTGCTGTTGCAAAAGCTCTGGCCTGCATTGTCCGCATGGCCGCACCTTTTTGTTTTAAAAAACGGGCGGTTCAATTTCTATAATCAGAAGAACATTATCCTCAGCGATTCACCCGTTCATATCAGCTTTTCAGCCGATGAGAAAGGGGATATGATCACCATTAAAATGAATCTGCTGCTGGATGGCAAGCCGGCCGATCTTCATTTCTGGGGCGGCTGCCTTTTGGAAAAAGACGATGTACTCTACCTTCCTCCTGATATTGATTCCCTGGCAATTATTGATCTGTTTAAAAATGGCCCACTTACTTTCCCGGGTAGTATCAAAGAAGAAATCATCCGGAAATATATACTTCCGTGGCTGGGCAAGTACGAAGTAACGATAGGTAAGAATCTTGACATAGAGTTGTCCGAGGCGATACCCCAGGCGCGTATTTTACTCAGCGAATTGAACGAAAGCAATCTGATGATTCGCCCGCAGTTTGCGTATGGGGAGGAGGTGATTGATTACAGCGAAGAGCAGCATTACCTTGCGGGGTCCGAAGGAAAGCTCACGATCATCCAGCGCAAACCGGAAGAAGAAAAGAAGTTGTATGAATACCTGCGCACCCTTCATGCTTCCTTTTCCAAACAACGCAACAATCAATATTACTACCTGCCTTTTGCCGATGTAATGAAGCAGGGCTGGTTCATTACCATGATGCGTAAGGTGCAACAGGAGGGTTATTCCGTTCATGGTTTGCAGGAACTAAAAAAATTCAGGTATACCACCGATATACCACGCTTTACCATCGAAGCAAAAGATGCGGCAGACTGGTTTGAACTGAAAGTAACAATTCAATGGGGAGAGCATAGTGTATCCTTAAAAGAAATCCGCAGAGCCATCCTGAACAAACAGGATACCATCATGCTGGAAGATGGCATGCTCGCTCACATTCCCGATGAATGGGTAAGTCAGTACAGCTTGTTACTAAGAACAAGCACCGAAGAAAACGGCATACTGAAAGTAAGCAAACTGCATTACACACTATTGGAAGACATCCTTGATAAGACGGCCGATAAAACCGTTCAGCAGGACATCGAGGCACGCAATAGAAAGTTGTTGGAATACGATAAGATCGAGAAGGTTGCGCTTTCAGCAGAGATCAAAGCAACGCTGCGCCCCTATCAGCTCTCCGGGTTTCAGTGGTTGCAGTCATTGGATGAATTGGGCTGGGGCGGCTGCCTTGCAGATGATATGGGTTTGGGAAAAACCCTGCAGACCATTTCTTTTCTGCAGTTTCTCAAAGAGAAATACCCGGGCAGCACACAGCTTGTAGTGTGCCCTACTTCCCTGATCTTCAACTGGGAAAATGAATTGCAAAAGTTTTGCCCTTCTATAAAATTCTATACCCATTACGGTCTGCAGCGCGACTTTAATGAAACTCACTTTTCAGAATATGATATTGTACTCACCACGTATGGTGTGGTGCGTAATGATATTGAACATCTCTCCGGTTTCCTTTGGCAGTATACCATCCTCGATGAAAGTCAGGCCATCAAAAACCCCGATGCAAGAGTAACCAAAGCAGTACAGCAGCTGCAGTCCGTAAACAGAGTCATACTGAGTGGTACACCGGTTCAGAATAACACGTTCGATCTGTTCGCACAGTTCAATTTTGTTAACCCTGGCTTGCTGGGTACGCGCGAGTTTTTCAACAATGAGTTTGCCCTTCCTATCGATAAGCAAGGCAATAAGGAAAAGACACACTACCTCAAAAAACTGATCAATCCCTTTACACTCAGGCGAACAAAAGAACAGGTAGCCAAAGACCTGCCTGATAAAACGGTGACAGTGCTCTGGTGCACCATGGAAGCGGAGCAGCGCAGAATTTACAATGAGTACCGGGATAACTATAAAAAACTATTGCTGAAGAAAATTGATGAGGAAGGAATGGGTAAATCCGGGATCTATGTACTGGAAGGGTTATTGCGCCTTCGCCAGATCTGTGATTCGCCTCAACTGGTGAAGAAAGAGGAAACCGATCCGCTTGCCCATTCCGTAAAAATAGAAGAGCTGATCCGTGAAATACAGGAGAATGCAGGTATTCATAAGCTTCTTGTTTTTTCCCAGTTCACCGAAATGCTTCATCTGATCAAAGAAGCATTCCTTGAGGCCGGTATCAGTCATTGTTACCTGGATGGAAGCACTTCGATGGAAAACCGCAAAAAGCAAGTGACTAAGTTTCAGGAAGATGATAGTGTGAAAGCATTTTTGATTTCATTGAAGGCAGGAGGAGTAGGGCTTAACCTTACAGTGGCCGATTATGTCTACCTGGTAGATCCCTGGTGGAATCCTGCCGCGGAGCAGCAAGCCATAGACCGCGCTCACCGGATAGGCCAGAAGCGCAAGGTATTTGCCTATAAAATGATTTGTAAGGACACCGTAGAAGAAAAAATACTTCAAATGCAGGAGAAAAAGAAAATGCTTGCCGATGAGCTGATTCAGGAAGATGCGGGCTTTGTTAAAAATCTTTCACGCAGCGATATTGAGTTCTTGTTTGGGTAATTGCTGATTGTAATACCCATTTTGAAAAAAAACTCAGATTAAATCAACAAGTTTTTATTTATTTCATTTTACAGGTCTATATATTCTGTTCTTTCAGGGTAAAAACCCGCTAAGAGTGTTGTCCGAGGCATTACCTGAAATTAAATCTTGATGAACATTTTTAGTTTTTGACGATTGCAAACGGTTACAAAATGTTTATTTATTTTTTAATACATTCTCATGTATGTATTGGCATAAAATGTACTAAATTCGAGGTGTCTATTAAGGGCTTTAATCGACATCTGTTTTTAATCATTGGTTTGGATTGAAATGGTTAAATACCTGATAAAAATCATTTAAAGCCTCTTTTTAATAGCCAATACATACGTACTGTATGAAATATGACATTTTGGTTATAGAGGATGATGAACCCCTGAGTTGGCTTTTAGAGCGAATTCTAAGGGATAAATTCAATGTGACGATAGCGAGTGATGGGTTGTTAGCGATGGCTTGGCTCTCAAGTGGCAATTTACCGGGACTTATTTTATGTGATCTCGACTTGCCCAACATTGATGGCCTGTCTTTTTTAAAGACTCTGAACAGAAGCGGTGCTTACCGATCAATTCCTGTCATTATGGTAACGGGTTCTATCAATCCTAAAGCAAAAGAAGAATGCCTGGCGGCCGGAGCCAAGGGGTATTTGGAAAAACCATTTGATCCGCCTCAATTAATTGAGGTGATCAACAAGATTTTAAAAGCAAAAGAAACTTTAGTCTAATTTTTAATAATATGACTGTACATTTTTCTTCCGAAACTACCGAGGCTGGGGTAAATACGGAAAATCACGTGTCTAAGAATCACCTCATGTGCCTGTTCTTATCGGGGAGTTTGTCTGCCCTTGAGACTACGTTTCCCAATGCGGAGGTAATCCACTCCCTGGATGCGCTCCGGAATTTAAAAAATCTTCCCCCTGAAAAATATCCGGATGCTGTAGTCTTGTATGCAGATTCCATCGATGGATTTTTCTTTAAGCAGCTTCGCTTGGTAAGCGAACTACTTCAGGCGTATTCCATTCCGCTTCTTGTAGTAAGCGATGACATGAAGGAAGACACCAAAAAACTGGTACTCAAAAATGGTGCTGACGATTGCTTTACCACCGAGATTCATGCCGAGGGTTTTGATTACTGGATTAACTTTTTGAAACGTTTTAAGAAATTCTCTAAAGAGAGAGCACTACCTAAGCCGGAAGCCTTCAAATTCAGAATTTCAATATCTAAGCGGGCATTCGACATTGCCACCTCACTTACTGCTTTACTCATTCTAAGCCCTATCATGATTTTGGTAGCCCTCATCGTGAAGCTGGAATCAAAAGGCCCTATTTTCTATATATCAAGCAGGGCAGGAAGTGGTTATAAAGTATTTAATTTTCTAAAATTCAGAACGATGAGAGTCGGGGCGGATGCTGAATTGGCCAGTTTAAAGCACCTTAACCAATACGGTGGTGAAGAAAATGGTTCTGTGTTCTTCAAGATCAAGAATGATCCGCGAATTACACGCTTTGGAAACTTTCTTAGAAATACCAGTCTCGATGAATTGCCTCAGCTCATCAATGTTTTAAAGGGTGATATGTCGGTAGTTGGTAACAGACCATTGCCACTGTACGAAGCGCAGCAATTAACAAAAGATCAATCAGCCATGCGGTTTATGACTGCAGCAGGGATTACAGGCCTGTGGCAGGTGACTAAAAGAGGTAAAAAAGATTTATCAGATGACGAACGAATAGAACTGGATGTTCAATACGCAAAAAATAATTCTTTTAAGAAGGACATGGTTTTAATCGCAAAAACCTTTCCAGCGCTTACTCAGGAGGTTTCTGTTTAATTTTATAAATAACCCTGGTAAGTTGTGTTGTGGTTAGAACTTGTCGTCTTCGCCTATTTCAGTTATGTCGTTGCTTATAGTTTGCTTTTTTCCATTGCGGGATTATTCTATAAGGTTCCTTCTTTTCTTTCTGTAAAGAAAAATGATCATTTCAATAAAATTGCTGTCATCATACCTGCCTATAAGGAAGATGCTGTCATCATTGAAGTCGCCAGACAGGCCTTAAGCCAATCACATCCCAAATCGCAGTACGATGTTATTGTAATAGCCGATTCGTTGAAGCAGGCTACGATTGATGAATTGAAGAAGCTGAACATCATTGTGCACGAAGTCCATTTCGAGCGGAGCACAAAAGTGAAATCATTGCAAAGTGTATTGAACACTTATGAAGGTTATGAGATTGCTGTAATACTCGATGCAGACAACATTATGCAGGGAGATTTTCTGGAAAAAATAAACATTTGCTATGCTAACGGCTGGAGAGTGATTCAGGGAAGAAGAACAGCTAAAAACAGAAATACGTCTTTTGCAGTTTTGGACGGATTGAGTGAATCAATTGCGAATCACATCAATCGCCAGGGCGCCATCGCACTGGGCTTGTCCTCACCTCTTATCGGATCCGGAATGGCTTTCAATTTCGTGCTTCTGAAGGAAATTATGAACACCATCGATTCAGTAGTCGAAGACAAGGAATTGCAGATAAAAATTCTTGACCGGGGTGAGCAGATTCACTACTTAAAGAATGCCGTAGTTCTGGATGAAAAAATAGATAACCCTGAAGTGTTTAAGAATCAACGGACACGATGGATGTCAGGACATTACGCACATCTGAGAAGTGATTTTAGCAAAGGAATAAAAAGCCTGTTTAAAGGCAATCTCTCGATATTCAACATTACAATTTTGTTCAGCATTCAATTACCACGAATGATGAATCTGGGGTTATTGGGTATTATCACTTTGGTTTGTACGCTCTTTCATTCCTTTCTGCCGCTTCCTTTCTGGTATTGGATCGTCCTGTTTGGTTCTTACCTGCTAAGCTTTGCTTTGGCAATCCCATCCTCATATTATAACCGGTCTTTGATTAACGCGGTATTACAGGCACCCAAAGCATTCTTTATCATTATGCTATTGCATTTTAAATTGAAGGGCGCGGATAAGAAATTTATCCATACACCGCACAAACAGCAGTAGAAATGGCAGGAACTCCTTTCATTTCAATTATTACCATCAATTATAATCAGTATGCCGTTACGTGCGAATTCCTGCGCTCACTAAAAAAATTAACCTATTCTCATTTTGAAGTCATCGTAATCGATAATGCTTCGAAGGAAGACTTCTCGGATCAGATAAAATCAGAGTTTCCATTTGTAAGAAGCTATCGCACCAATAGAAATCTCGGATTTACAGGAGGAAATAATCTGGGGATGAAATTGGCAAAAGGTGATTACGTATTGATTATTAATAACGATACGGAAATTACACAACCGGATTTTCTTCAGCTGCTGTTGGAGCCTTTCGATAAGGATTCTTCAGTAGGTATGGTCAGCCCTAAAATCAAATATTTTGATCACCCTCAAATCATTCAATTTGCAGGTTACAACAAGATCAACTCCTTCACCGGAAGAAATGGCCAGGTAGGAGATGGAGAGACAGATCAGGGACAATATGATTTACCGGGACTTACCAACTATGCACACGGAGCAGCCATGATGGTAAAGAGGGAAGTGATGGAGAACGTAGGCATTTTTGCTGATCAGTTCTTTCTTTGCTACGAGGAGTTAGATTGGTCTGCCCAAACCGTAAAGAAAGGATATACTATTTTTTATCAGGCCAAAGCACACCTGCTTCATAAGGAATCGATCACGATGGGTAAATCATCTCCTATGAAAGTATATTACAACAACAGAAACAGAATACTTTTTATGCGAAGGAATACCAGGTCTTTTGATCAGTTCTGCTTCTTTTTATATTTTACTTTCCTTACTATACCAAAGAATTCAATTACCTATCTGGTAAAAGGTCAATTTCAGCATTTGCGTTCTTTTGTGGATGCTATCAACTGGAACATTAAAAACAGAAACATCTATAAGAGGGAACCTTTTATTACAAGATTGGAGAATGTGTCACTCGAACCGATTCAAAAAACAGAATGATGAATCGTCCCGTAAAAATACTTTTAACAATCCGCCAGGGAAAAATAGGAGGAGGTGAGTCGCACGTTCTTGATTTGATTAAGCACCTGGATAAAACCAAATTTGAACCTGTTGTTTTGTCCTTCACCGAAGGCCCCATGGTGGATACGCTCCAAAACTGGGGAATAAAAACGCATGTTATCTATACCGAGAGAGCGTTTAATTTTTCCGTATGGAAAAGAGTTAAACGCTTTTTGGAAACAGAAAAAATAGAGTTGGTGCATGCGCATGGAACCAGGGCAAACTCGAATGTTTTTTGGGCAGCGAGAAAGCTGAAACTACCACTTGTTTATACTGTACATGGATGGTCTTTTCATCAGGATCAACCTTTTTTAATAAGAAAACTCAGAGAGACGGGCGAAAAATTCCTGACACGAAAATCAGACCTTACTGTTTGTGTGTCGAATAGCAATTGGAAAGATGGAAAGGAAAGAATCGGTTTAGACCGGTCTGTGATCATTAACTATGGCATCGATCTTGACAAATTTAATCCCAACACAACGTATTCTAATCTGAGAGAGGAATTAGGTATAGACAAAAACGATACGCTGGTAGGCTATCTGGTCCGGATGACTATCCAAAAGGACCCTCATACTATGATTGAAGCAATCGCCCGTATTGCAGAAACGACTAATAAGGTTAAATTTCTGATTGTTGGAGATGGCGACCTTAAAGAAAGTACGGTAGCACTGGCTCAAAAGCTTAATGTTGAGAGCTCCATTATCTTTCAGAATTTCAGGCAGGATATTCCAAATGTACTATCCAACATAGACATCTATTGCCTTCCCAGTCTTTGGGAAGGTCTTCCTATTGGATTATTGGAAGCCATGGCAATGAAAAAAGCAATTGTTGCTACTCCGGTAGACGGCACAAAAGAAGCCGTTAAAAATCACGATTCCGGTTTATTGGTGCCTCACCATTCGCCCGTTGAATTAGCTAACGCTATTTTAAGGCTACATGAACGTAAAGACCTCATTAACCTGTACGGGGAAAATGCAAGAAGAACAATTGAAGAAAGATTTGAAGTGAAGCGTATGGCGCGCGAGGTGGAGGAGGTGTACTCTAATTTTTTAATCCAAAAATCTTCCCGGTAAATACATGAGCAAAGAAAAAAATATAACCTGGAAAGAAATAGCCACGATGCCATGAGAATTGGAATTGAAGCTCAACGCTTGTTCAGGGAAAAGAAGCACGGACTGGAAATAGTTGCTCTTGAAATCATTCGCACACTTCAGCGAATAGATACTGAAAATGAATATGTGATTTTTGTCAGGAAAGATAAGGACAATACATGTATACAGGAGACCAGCAATTTTAAGATCCGTGAAATTGAAGCCCGTTCTTTTCCTGAGTGGGAGCAATTCAGATTACCAGGAGCGGTAAAGGAAGAAAAAATTGATTTGCTTCATTGTACAGCAAACACGGCTCCCCTGTTCATCTCGGTACCTGTAGTACTGACACTTCACGATATTATTTTCATGGAGAAGACGGAATTTCAAGGTAGCCACTATCAGAATTTTGGAAACTTGTACAGAAGATTATTGCTCCCCCGGATCATAAAAAAAATCAGGAAGATATTGACCGTTTCGGAGTCGGAGAAAATCCAGATTACAAACCATTTGAAGGTCGATCCGGCACGGCTGAAAGTAATTTATAACGGAGTTGACAATTCCTTCCGAAAGATGAAAATTCAGGAATTGGAGGTAGTAAGAAAGCGGTATAATTTACCCGATAAATTCATCCTGTTTTTTGGTAACTCTGCTCAAAAAAAGAATAGTATAGGTACACTGAAAGGATACCTTGAATATTGTCGCAGAACGGTAAACCCGGTTCCTTTAGTGGTGGCGGGAGCTTTTGAGGGTCAGATCAAAGAGGAGTTGGAAAGCTTTGATCTCAACATTCATATTCGATCTTCTGTAATTACGATTGGATATATTCCGTTCCATTTACAGCCTGTTATTTATAATCTGGCCAGCCTTTTTCTCTACACCTCCAGGCGGGAAAGCTTTGGTATGCCTATTCTTGAGTCCATGGCGTGTGGTACACCAGTAATCACCTCCACTACTTCTTCGATGCCTGAAATTGCAGGAGATGCCGCACATTTAGTTGATCCTGACGACAAAATCAGTATCGCTGCCGGGATTAATAAAGTGTTGTCTGATGAGGACTACTATCACCAATTAATTGAGCGGGGATACAAGAGGTCAGCGCGATTTAGTTGGGATAACTCCGCAAAGCAGCTTTTAGAGGTTTATAAAGAAACGCTCGCATCATAAGCCTTTGCCAATTTTCAGAATAGCTTTTTAGTAGCAGAAATCGTTTTCGATCGAATAAAAACTCATTCCGACCTTTTAAACCCCTCAACAGCCTTTCATTTATTAAACTTAATCACTTATTTTATAGATAGAATGCATCAGTCTCATACTCTCAGGATTTGAGCCATCACATCCACAATCACATGAAAAGAAATTACTTGTATCTATTGTTTATTCAGGCTTTTCTGATTCTCGGCAATAGCATAAACAGCGATGCCCAGCAGGTGGCCAAAAGAACTTCCAGTGGGACGGGCTACCTCGAACATCTGCCTCCCGACTATGCCACGAATACTACAAAAAAATATCCGGTCATGTTCTTTCTTCATGGTGCCGGTGAAACAGGAACCGGCTCAGCAGCTGATCTTGAGAAATTAAAGGTGGCTGGCCCTCCGAAAGAAATGAAAAATGGCCATAATATGTGCTTTACTGTAAATGGCGTTGAAGAATGCTTCATCGTTATTTCACCTCAGCTGGGTGCCGGAGTAGGCGGATGGTGGGCAGGTATACTGGCTGGAGTATTTGATTATGTAATGACCGGTCCTGAGAATTACCGGATTGATAAAGACAGGGTTTATCTCACAGGATTAAGTATGGGAGGTAATGGGGTATATAACGGAGCAGGAGCAACAACAGATATTTTTGCCGCTGCCGGTGTGATAGCTGGTTTTAATAACGGATACGGATGCACAATTTCAGCCAGGAAAATACCCATGTGGGGATTTCACGGTGAAAGTGATGGCACTATTCCTTATGCTACAGGTCTTGCCAATTTTCAGGCGATTACATCATGTACCTCTCCGGTACCTACCGCAGAATACAAATGGACCAGTTATCCCGGGGTAGGGCATAATGCATGGGACAGGGCCTACACAACGACCCATACGTACCATAATCCCAACCTGTATGAATGGCTGCTGACCAAATCAAAAAGCAACCTCCCCGTTGCCAATGCGGGTTCGGATAAATCAATCGTCTTGCCAACCAACAGCGTTAGCCTTGTAGGAAGCGGAACTGATTCAGGAGGAATCTCTTCCTATTCATGGCAGAAAATAACAGGCGGAGCTGCAACCATTACCAATGCAACCAGCTCTACAGCCACTGTATCCGGTTTGGTGGAAGGGGTCTATACATTCCGGTTAACGGTTACGGATAACAGTGGAAATCCGGCATCGGATGATGTAACTGTAACGGTTAATGCTGTGGCTCTTAATGTCCCACCAGTGATCACCCTGAGTGCTTCAATGACCTTAACATTGCCGACCAACACCACCAACATAGTTGGTTTAGCCAGCGATACGGATGGTTCAGTTGTTTCCTATCTATGGAGTCAGCAATCGGGCCCCTCCACTGCTGCTTTGTCTGGTGTAACCGGAGCAACGGTATCCGCATCGGGTTTGATCGCAGGCACATATACATTCCGGTTAACCGTAACTGATGATGATGCCGCTTCTTCATTCAAAGAAATAAACGTAGTAGTGAATCCCGCAGCAGCTAATCAGTTACCGATAGCACAGGCCGGGACCGATAAATCGATTACGTTGCCCACCAATAGTTTAAATCTAACCGGATCCGGATCGGATGGAGATGGAAGTATTTCATCTTATTTATGGGAGAAAGTCACAGGCCCTGCTGCCGTTTTAACAAATGCCAATACTCCAATTTTGTCGCTGACAAGCCTGGTAGCCGGTGTGTACACTTTTCGTTTAACGGTGTTTGATAATTTGGCCGCAAGAGGATCCGATGAAGTAACTGTCACCGTAACCGGTTCTAACCAGGCTCCCACAGCTAATGCGAATAGTGATGTCGTTATTACTCTTCCTACTAATTCAGTAACCCTCGGGGGATCAGGCAGTGATCTGGAAGGATGGATCACCGCTTATCTATGGACTCAGGTTAGCGGACCTTCTGCTTCGACCCTTACTAATGCGGCATCTTATGCGGTGTCAGTTAGTAATCTGGTTGCCGGAGTTTATGTTTATCGCTTAACAGTGACGGATAATTCAACAGCCACAGGAAGCGATGAGGTAAAAGTAACGGTGAATGCCTCCACGGTAAATAGCGTGCCTGTTGCCAATGCAGGTCAAGACAAATCGATCACTTTACCTGTTAACTCAGTTGTTCTTGACGGAACGGGAACGGATAGTGATGGTTCAATAGCTTCCTACAGCTGGATTAAACTGACTGGGTCATCGGTGACATTAACTAATCAGAATACGCCCTCACTTACTGTTAGTTCGTTAGTTGCAGGCTCTTACTCTTTTCAACTGACTGTGACTGATAATAATGGAGCACCCTCAACGGATGTAGTGAATGTAACCGTGCAGCCCGCTGTTGTTAATCAGGCTCCTATAGCCAATGCCGGACCGGATAAAGGAATCACTCTTCCCATAAATTCAACTACATTAAATGGCGGTGGTACAGATAATGATGGTACGATTTCATTATACAGCTGGACAAAACAAGGCGGACCTGCAGCTACACTTTCCGGTGAGAGCACCGCTACCCTGCAGCTGTCTAATTTGCTTGCAGGTATCTACACCTTTCGGTTGACGGTGACAGACAATAAAGGAGCAAGCCATTTTGATGACGCAGTGGTAACCGTGAGCGCCATTAATGTAATTCCATTCGCTAATGCGGGTCCGGATGTTTTTATAAACCTTCCCGATGGTCTTACTCCAATTGTAGGCGATGGTACAGATACGGATGGAACAATATCCGGTTACTTGTGGGCTTCCGTTTCAGGGCCTGCTCCTGTGACTATCAACTTTCCGACTACAAGAATACTTAGTGTTTCGGGTTTAGTGGCAGGTACTTATATTTTCCGTCTGACCGTCACAGATAATAGCGGAGCTACCGGTTTTGATGAAGTTAAAGTGGTCGTCAATGCATTAAATCAGATTCCAATAGCCAATGCAGGAGTGGATCAGCTCATTACCTTACCTACCAGTACAATTAACTTAACTGGCTTCGGCTCGGATAATGACGGAACGATCGCTTCTTATCTGTGGACTCAGACAGGCGGACCAGCAGCAACGATAACTAATGCGACCAGCCCGACTGTTAGTATTGCGACTTTTTCACCGAATAGCTATGTATTCCGCTTAACGGTAACCGATAATCTTGGAGATTCCGATTATGATGAGGTCACACTTGTTGTTAATCCGGCAACCGTCAACCTGTCTCCCACGGCTTATGCAGGTAGCAACCAATCTTTAACATTACCTGTCAACTCAACTGTATTGAACGGAAGTGGTTCGGATCCTGATGGCCAGATCGTCTCCTATCAATGGATTAAGGTGAGCGGACCAGCAGTTACGATGACTAATGAAACCACCTCGGTACTTTCTGTGAGTAATTTAGTAGAGTCAACTTATATTTTTCGTCTTACTGTAACTGATAATCTGGGACTTCCTTCTTCTTCTGATGTTACAGTAAATGTGCTTCCTCAAGCAATAAATCAGACACCCTCTGCACATGCAGGAGAAGATGAAGTGATGACTTTACCGACCAATTCAATTACTCTTTTTGGAAGTGGAAGTGATCCTGATGGCTCTTTAACAAGCTATACATGGAGCCAGCTGTCAGGTCCCGTTGCAACTGTTGCCAATGAAACGACTTCATCAGTTTCATTGATAAATTTGATTGAAGGTATATACGTTTTCCGGTTAACTGTTGAAGATGATAAAGGTTCTTCGGGAAGTGATGATGTTACCGTTACGGTTAACGCTTTGGGTATAAACCAGCGCCCGTTACCAAATGCAGGCCCGGATCTCATAGTGAATTTGCCTAACTCCACAGCCACGCTTGAAGGAAGCGCCAGTGATGCGGATGGTTCCATAGTCAGTTATTTTTGGACAAAACTAAGCGGACCTCCTGCTACGCTGACTAATACATCCAATGCAATTTTGACTGTTTCCAACCTGGTGGAAGGAAATTATTCTTTCCTTCTGAGCGTGTCTGATAATAATGGAGCCGAAGCAAGTGATGAAATGACATTGACTGTCTTACCGGCTACGATAAATCAATCCCCTATCGTGGACGCGGGTACTTCAGTTTCTTTGGTTTTGCCTGCCAACAGTACTAAACTTATAGGCACAGCATCAGATGCAGATGGTTCTATTGTATCCTATCAATGGACAAAAATAGCAGGTGGGCCAGCTACATTACAGGATAGTGACAAACCAACATTGATTTTAACCGATCTTGTAGCGGGGGATTACCTGTTCCGGCTTACAGCAACGGATGATAAGGAGGCGATTGGAACGGATGAGGTGTATTTGGAAGTAAAGCCAGCAGGATCGAATACGGCTCCAATAGCGAATGCGGGTTCCGATTTGTCCATAAAGTTGCCTTTAAATTCAGTTATCATCAATGGACTTGGAACTGACGAGGATGGAAGCATAGCTACTTACTTGTGGGAGAAAACAAGTGGTCCCAGCGCCCTACTTTCCAATGCAAATACCCAAAGCCTGACCGTGTCCAGTATGTTGGAAGGAGTCTATTCATTTAGCTTTACGGTGACTGATGATGGTGGACTAGTGGCAAGTGACGAAGTAAAGGTGGTTGTGCTATCTCAAAGTCTTAACCTGAGCCCGATAGCCAATGCAGGTCAGAATATATCGATTACGCTTCCCGATAATAGTGTTGTAATAAATGGCTCCGGCACAGATGCGGATGGGTCTATTACCAGTTATCTATGGAGCAAAGTTTCAGGACCTTCGGCTATTGAATCAGGAGGAGCTACCTCCACCTTATCAGTAACAGCTTTGGTTGAAGGAACCTATATTTACAGACTAACAGTAACTGACAATAACGGGAGCACGTCTTCTGACGAAATGGTCATCATGGTCAATCCGGACATAACCTCGTTGCTTGAACAGGGGGACGCTCCAATTGCTCATGCCGGTCCCGATCAGATCCTGCAGCCCGGAACACTCTCAACAAAACTAATCGCTTCCTTTGAAGATACCGGGATAGTGAATCGCTTCTCGTGGAAACAAATCAGCGGTGATCCGGTTTTGCTGGATGGACAAGATCGCGATACGCTTTCAGTAAGTGGGTTCTCAAAGGGCACTTACATTTTTGAACTTACTGTTTTCAATCTTTTTGGAAAATCGGGTTCAGACGAAGTGGAAGTGAGTATAAGTGACGAGTTAATAGTGAACTACAAGAAATTCTTTTCTCCCAATGGAGATGGCCAAAATGATTTCTGGGAGTTAGATCCTGATATCAGTCAATTTGCAAATAGCAAGCTCATCATTTTTGATAGTCATGGAGTAAGGCTGTTCAGTACGAATTCCTATCAGAATAATTGGGATGGAATATTTAATGGAGTACCACTTCCCGAAGATGCCTATTATTTTGTTCTGGAAGCCGGAGGAAGAAAAAAGACAGGGAGCATCACGCTAATCAGATAGATTAACATGTATATAAGAAGATTTTTAAATGCCCTTTTTCTTCTTGCGGCATTTGTTGCCGGTGCTCAGTCATCTGAATTACCCATGTATAATCATTATTATATAGAGCCTTATTTTTATAATCCGGCTTATATGGCCAATAAAGAACATGCTGAGCTCAATCTCATTTATCGGCAGCAATGGGCAGGAATAGAAGGGGCTCCTGTATTCTCTCAATTAAGTTTTATCTATCCCATTTCGAAAAAACTGGCGACAGGATTAAATGTTTATAATAACAAAAGGGGCTTGTTAACCACTACTTCCGCCCAGGCTTCTCTTAGTTATGCGGTGGAATTAGGCGATGATTCATTTTTGAGTTTTGGTATGTCGGGAGGCGTTGGCCGTACATCGATCAACCTGGATGAAATATCAAATATCAGTGATCCGGCCTTGTCAAATGCTTTGGATAAAAGTCTTTTTGTTGAAGGACAGGCAGGTATCAGCTTTCAATTGCGAAGGTTGAATATCGGTGTCAGTTTACCACGCTTATTTAAGCAGGACAACATCAGTTCAGAGGCTTTTCAAAAGCTGGCATTCAATGCCTTTAATACAACTATATCTTCCATAAGTTATAAGTTTGAACTCAATCATCTCATCAGTATTCAGCCCTTATTGCTTTACCGGAAAGAGGTGAGCAAAAAAGGAGAATTTGAGGGGTACACCACGCTCTATTATAAAGATGTGCTGTGGGCGGGTGGTATCTACCGGCAGGATTATGGTGCCTCTGCTTACCTGGGTTTGAAAATTAATAAGACTTTTCAATTCGGTTATTCTTACGAGTTTGGTGTGAAGCAGGTAGCTGAAATTACCAATAACACGCATGAATTCCGGTTGGGAATTAAAATAGGAAAACAAAGAATAAGCAGGCATAAGGAAGTACTGGCTCAGGCTGAATCGATGGAAGACCATGCAGTAGCAGAAAAGCCTAAAAAGACGGAACCCGTAGTTACGGAAGAACCGGAGAAGAAAGAACCTGTAGCTCCCGTTATAGAAGAGCCTAAGAAAACGGAACCAGTGCTTATCGAAGAAAAGAAACCAGAGCCTGTCGTAGAGAAGGAGCTTGTGAAAGTTCCCGAGCAGCCTGCTGAAGAGGGTGTTCAGGTATTGCCGGCTCATGTAAATAACAATCCAAATGAGTTGAAGAAAGGAATGTATATCATTGTTGGGGTATTCAGTGAATTGCAAAATGCTCAAAAGTATAGCACCCAGCTTTTATATGCCGGATACACTACTCAGATTGGCTACAACTCTGGTAAGAAATTACATTACGTGTATGTGAAGGCAGCAAGTAACCTGGAGGAAGCAAAGGAGCAGAGAGATAATCTGCGGAAACTAACCAGGTTTCAGTTTAAGGATACATGGATTCTTATCGTTCAATAGAAATGGAACAGCCGGTTTAAATATTTCTTTTCTTTAATTCTTCCATGGCATAGGCACATGCGCGGGCGGTAAGTGCCATATAAGTAAGCGAAGGATTTTGGGTAGCCGAAGAAGTCATGCAACTTCCATCGGTAATGAATAAATTCTTTACATCGTGCATTTGATTAAATGAATTGAGCACAGAAGTTTCGGGATCTCTGCCCATTCGTGCGGTACCCATTTCATGTACGGCAGCTCCTCCGGGAGTGTCATAGCTGAAGGAATGAATATTTTTAAAACCTGTTTTTTCCAGCATCTCCTGTGCGCTTGCTTTTATATCTTTCTTCATCGCGATTTCGTTTTCATGGTATTCCATGCTTATTCTCACCAATGGAAGCCCCCACTGGTCCTTGCTGTTTTTATCCAATGTGATTTGATTGTCATAATAGGGAAGTGTTTCCCCCCAGCCACCAATCCAGATTTTCCATTTGCCGGGTAAGGTCAATTGTTTTTTTAAATTTTCACCAAATCCTTCTGTGCTGTTCATTTGATCCTGCCAGTTCTCGCGGAATGCTCTTCCCTGATAGGCATAACCTCTTTTAAAATCATCGCGGATAGTTTCTTCGCTGATGTTTCTGAATCGTGGAATGTAGATGCTTCCGGGGGTACGGCCGGAATAATATTTATCCTGAAATCCATCGAACTCACCTTCCGCACCTGCAGTAACAAAATGATCCATCAGGTTATGACCTACTTGTCCGCTCGTGTTTCCTAATCCATTTGGAAATGAATCAGAAACAGAATTTAAAAGGATAGAGGCGGTAGCAATTGTAGAGGCGTTAAGAAAAATTATTTTGCTGTAATAATCGATAACTTCCTTCGTGTTAGTATCTATAATGCGTACCCCGATGGCCCTGGCGGAGTCTTTATTATACAGCACTTCTTTAACAATAGAGAAAGGGCGTAGCGTCATATTACCTGTGGCCATAGCAGCAGGCAGTGTGGAGGAATTGCTACTGAAGTATGCTCCGAACGGGCAGCCTCTGTTACATAGATTGCGATACTGGCAGGGACCTCTTCCATTCACGGCTTGGGTAAGATTAGTTACCCGTGCGGGAGTGATTATCCGGTCAGTAAATTTTTTAGAAATCTCTTTGGAAAAATAATCTTCGAGGCAATTCATGGGAATAGGAGGGATCAATTCTCCATCGGGCAAATGACTAAGATTCTCCTTTTGCCCGCTTAAACCAATAAATTTTTCAACATACGAATACCATGGATCAATGTCGCGATAGCGGATGGGCCAGTCAACTCCTGTACCTTCCTTCGCATTGGCTTCAAAGTCCAGGTCACTGAGGCGATAGCAGGCTCTTCCCCAGGTTAACGACCGGCCGCCTACCTGATAGCCCCTGATCCAATGGAAAGGTTTATCCTGTATGTAGGGATGATCTCGATCGCTTACAAAAAATGCCTTGCTTCCTTCATCGTAAGCCAGACTTTGTATGGGATTCTCTCTCTTATCCTGTTCACTATTGGTAAGACGGTTCTCAAATTGCCAGGGATGCATGAAAGCGGTATCATAATCTTTCACGTGTTCCACATTTCGCCCCCGCTCCAGCACCAGAGTTTTTAATCCTCTTTCCGAAAGCTCCTTTGCAGCCCAGCCACCGCTTATGCCCGATCCTACCACGATGGCATCATACGTATTTTGTTCCTTCGCCTTCAGGTTGAGATTCATAATGGTTATCGAATAGTAGCTTTGTGTAAAATGATGTCAGCTCCCTTTACAAGTTTAATTGATATGACGCTCTATCACTTCATATAATTTATTTACGCTGTTGGCCCAGGTATGACTCCGGGCAAACGAAATCCGTCCTTGCCTCTTTTCTTCTGTATCTGTCTGTAAAGCCAGATCGAGCTGAGCAGCGAATTCTTCTTTGTTCCCGCTGAGGTAAACATAGTCTTTGAAAAAAACCATGGTTTCATTCCTGGTGGCTACTGTCGGCTTTCCTATAGCGAGGTACTCATCTATTTTACGGGGATAATTGCCGATGGTCATTCCATTGGTCAGCTGCGGGTTGATACATACATCGAATGAATTAACGTAGTGCACCAGCTCTCCTTCACTTTTAGGCCCTAAAAAGAAAACATTCGTAAAACGATGCAAAGAAGAATTTTTAAAATCTTCATCTTCTGGTCCCACCATTACAAAATTATACTCTTTCCTATTATCGGCAAGGTACTCCAGCAGCTGTAGATCAAGCCGCATACTGGTTAAGAATCCAACATAACCGATAACAGGTGAAGCGATATCTTTCAAATCGTCAGGTTTTGTTTTGCTGATTCTTGTGAAATCAAATAAGGTGAAATCACAGCCTTGTCCGATCATATAGGAATGCATGTTGAAAGGTTTTAAGCATTCAGCGAGGTAATCAGAGTTGGAAACCACTACATCGTATTTACCCGCCAGTTCGGGCTCCATTTTCTCCCCATGCTTTTTGAAATAGGGCTGTGTCACCAGATTATCGCGAATGTAGTAGATGGATAAACGCGGCTGGAGCATCTCTTTGAGATAGAACCCCTGGAACATCAGGCTGTCATTAAATAGAATGAAATTCTCAAAGCCAAGCTGATCAATAGCTTTTTTTATTTCTTTGGCGAACAACCGGTTATTTCTTTTATTTAAAATCCGGTAAAGAATACCCTCGGGAAGCTTATTAATGCTTTCGGTGATAAGGGAAGGATAGAGCGTCCATAGGTTTTCTTCTACCCTGATTAAGCCTTCCTCCTGATCCGCAATAACTGCTTTCCTTTTTTTTACTTCAGGCAAATGCTTGTCACGAATACTGGTTATCCGGTCTAATGGAGTGTTGATATAGAGCACCCTGTTTTTCTTACTCAGCTCTATGGCAATATTTTTACAGTTGCTGCCGATAGCAATGTCCCATGGCTGCAGACCTACAATTACAAAATCCTGATTTTCTATCATTTGCCTTATCCTATAAATTGGTAGTGTCTTTGTAGTGTCTTTAACGAGTAGCCCACGCTTTTTCACCCATGGTGTACGGCTCACAAGCGATGTAAGCTGTAGGTACGTGAGAATAACGCAGTGCCTGAGTAGCTCCACCTTCTGATGTAAAGTATCCTGTGATACAGTATTCTTTCAGGGTAGCGAAAAATGGCCTTCCTAAAAAAAAGGTTTGGATCTTGGCAATCTTACCGGCTCCCTGCTCATCGCGCTGAGCAAAATGTTGAAGTATAGCGATCCGATTGATTTGATCACACTCATTAAATGTTTTTCCAAACCGGGAAGTAGTGTATTCCTTTAACTCTTTTAGGCCGGCTATGAAGGTGTTTTGTGTTTTTGTTTCAGTGCAGTTCTGAATCATGCCGATGATGAACTCGTGCACCCCGCACTCGCTGGCCGAAGGAGAGTCTGTTTTAGGAATGATGGTATCCGCCAGAGCGGCAAGAAGCGCCTTTGATCGCATCAGATAACCCAAATCAGGACTTGATTTTAACCTTATCCATTTAAATGAGCCATAAGAAAAGGCTGCACCGAGGGTAAGGAGTGGTAGACCGATCAAAAATTTCCTTCTTTTCATTTATTGCTAAAATAGTGGATTCATGTATGTATTTATTGAAAAGGTTAGCCTGAGAGTTAGCTAAACTGTTTTGATTTTTTTTTGAAATTCACGCAATCGTTTGATTCGGTATCTTCATAGAGTTTGGTACCTGTTTCGCCATTCTTCAATTTTTTTTAAGGTGTGTTTAAATTTTTATACCTGATTGATTTTGCGAAAACAATTCAGCAATGTTTTACTTACCCATAGTAGTCAAATTACCACCAGACCCTTCCACCACATCATCTTTTTGTATGCGAAATAGCTTTGAGTGATTGTCGTGCTGCTCGACCATAGTGATCCTGTTTGTAGCCAGTGGAGATTCGGTCATCCTCTGCCCGTCTGCCGGTTAGAGCCAGACCAAAGCCGGAATGGCTCAAATTAAAGGTATTCGCTGATGTTTTGTAAACAGTACATCCCGAATGAGAAGACTTGAAAAGCGATTAGATGAGGCTAAAAATATATTGCGCTACCGCAAACGTTTGATTTATTGAAAAAGGGCTGATTGTCAAAGAAAATTATAATAGCGCTTACTCAATCCAAAATTTATGGTTGGCACGTATCTTTACGTGGGTTACTGTAGCTGCCTTTTATAGTATCTACACTGACGTATCCCTTCAAAGTTGGCTCGAAGATGAAATCCCTGAAACCTTGTGCTCTTTTTGTTGTATTCAGCCTTTGGGTAATGAATGCAATGTCTCAATCTCTCATTACACTTCAACCGGGAACCTATAGCAACCGGACAACTGACGCGCTTAATAATGGAAGCGATAGTAATCCTGCTAATAAAACCTGGACTTTTTACGACTATACCTCTGGTTGGGACAGTAAGTACTATAACGGAAATACTAGCAAACCTGGCTATACCGAGGGGTGGCTGAGAGCCCAGTGGAATGAAAGTGATATAGGCGGATTTAAAATGAATTATCGCCTTTTGTTCCCTGTAGGTTATAATCCACTGGAAACGTATAAATATCCCCTTATCATCATGATGCATGGCTTGGGAGAAAGCGGAACAGGAACCGCAACAAGCAATGACTATTTAAATAACGATAAACAGCTTATTCATGGAGGCCAGCCACATTTAAATGCAGTTTACCTTGCCAACGGTAAAAGGGCTGAAGATCCTACCTTGCCTTCAAAATCTTTTCCGGGATTTGTACTTTTTGCGCAGCAGGCAGCTAGCCAGTGGTACTATCAAAGCCAGACAGATATGGCTACCACTATTCTGAAAATGGTAATTGCAACCTATAATGTTGACCCTAACCGCATTTATATTCATGGATTATCTAATGGAGGTCAGGCGGTTTGGTATATGGTAAGAACCAATCCCGAGTTATACGCAGCTGCTTTGCCAATGTCAGGAACGATCACCGCTGCTGATCCCATTTTCACTTCAGAAGTAAATAAATCAGTTCCTATTCCTTTTTGGATGTTCCAGGGAGGGCTGGATACTTCTCCCTCACCGAATCAAACCAATCAGATGGTGAGCCAGCTGAGAACTGCAGGAGCCGGTGTTCGGTATACGATTTATCCTAATATTGGTCACGGTGTGTGGGGAACCGCTTATGCGGAGCCTGACTTCTTCTCCTGGATGCTGACCCACAACAAGTCGGACATCACGGTGCTTTATCAAAATCCTACGATCTGCCCTACAACAGGAGCAGGAGCAAAACTTGCTTTAGGTACCGGATTTCTGGCCTATCAATGGGAAAAGGATGGAGTCGTTATTTCCGGAGCGAACACATCTACATATACTGCTTCTGTATCCGGTTCTTACAGAGCACGTTTTAGCCGGATATCGGCAACACCTGCAGAGGGAGAATGGAATCAATGGTCGAACCCCGTAGTGGTCACCGAAAGTACTCCAGTCACTCCCATACTTACCACTACAAGCAGCCCTCATTTACCTGATATTAATGGGATCAACAGTCCGGATCAGGAGGGTTATGTTTATACCGTGCGTGTAGAAGGCCCTACAGATGATGATTTAGATAAGGACTGGTATGAAAACGGTACGCTGCAGGCAGATGCCACCAGCTACAGGACTTTGGCTTTTAACAAGTATAATATTACCAACCCAAATTTGGGTGGACCTTTTGTGCAAACACTTAAAGTGAAACCGCTGGATGGTTGTCCTAGTTTATTGTCGAATTCCATTTACATTACTACGGGAACACCCACCACACTTACTGCACCGACTAACCTTCAGGCACAGGTTACTTCTTCCGGAAGTGTTCAGTTATTCTGGACCGACAATGCCAATAATGAAACGGGCTATGAAATTCAACGTGCTACCAGCGAAACAGGGCCATATACTTTTTATAAACTGGTAGGAGAAGACATCGTAGCTTACCATGATACTGGTCTGATACCCAATACAACGTATTACTATAAAATCCGAGCGGTAAATAATACCGCTACTTCTTCCTATAATTCTTCAGCGCTGGTAGCTGCTACGTCCGATGATACTACTCCACCCAGTGCTCCTCAGAATCTGGTACGTATCACTAATAGTATATCTACCATTAAGTTAGGCTGGAGTTCTGCTACGGATAACTCAGGAATAAAGAAATACATAATTTATTATGGAGGCACTACTATTGATACAGGCAGTGCAGATACAACCTACACGGTTACAGGTCTAACTTATAATACCAATTATGCTTTTACGGTAAAGGCAGTAGATAATAACAATAATAATTCACAACCAAGTAATCAATTGCTTACGTCTACTTATTTCACAGGTTTGGATTATGAGCACACACCTGACAATGTAGGAGACGTTAATGTACATAGTCCTGCCAATTCTCTTTACGGAATTGACTGGGGGTACTATGAACATGATGGACATGTCGATAATGTTTCAATAGCTCCACGTGTACAGGACAACTATTTCAATTTCAAGTTTAACGGATACATTAATGTGCCAACTTCCGGACAATATTACTTTAGGGTAAACGGTAATGATGCGGCTAATCTTTATTTGGGTACCCCTGGTACCTCTGCCAATTATGCCAATACATCCACTGCATTTACTTATCCTGGAGTGAATTCGTATTGGAGCGCTACCAATAGCGGGTTGACTAATACGAATGTTCGCTCCTTTACATTCAGCAGTAGTACTATTATTTATGCAGCTACGGCTGGTGGTGTATTTAAATCAACATATAACAGTGGAACCAACACTTGGGTTTGGACAGCTATGAACTCAGGATTGACCAATTCCGATGTGCGTTCAATAACCATCTCAGGGAGCAATATTTTTGCAGCCACTGCTGGTGGCATCTTTTTGTCAACGAATGGGGGTACGAGTTGGAATGCTATCAACACCGGGTTGACCAACACTGATGTACGGCATATTGCCGCTTTAAGCACAGCTAATTATTTTATGGCATCCACTGCGGGTGGCGTATTTCTTTCTACTAATACAGGTACAAGCTGGACGGCAGTGAATTCGGGATTGACCAATACGGATGTGCGAACGATAGCCATAAGTGGAACTAATATTTTTGCGGGAACGGGTGGAGGTGTCTTTCTCTCTACTAATAATGGTACAAGCTGGAGTGCAAAAAATACGGGGTTAACGAATACGGATATAAGATCAATTACTTTTACCGGGAGCAATTTTTTTGCGGGAACAGCAGCGGGTGTATTCTTATCAGTTAATACAGGTACAAACTGGGCCGCTATCAATACCGGATTAACCAATACTTCGGTTCGGTCTTTAGCAGTAGTTGCGAACGGAGCTACTAACCTTTTTGCAGCGACTGATTCCGGAGTGTATATGTACTCCTATAATATTACTTCAACCTGGACAGCCAGACCCATTGGATTGGCAAATACAGCTATTAACTCGATTGCCATCAATGGGGGAAATATTTTTGCGGCAACGCCAAATGGTGCATTGCTCTCTATCAATAGCGGAGCAAACTGGGCATCAACCAATCGCATAGTAGCAATGGATGGTGTTCATGATGTATGTACTACTTCTGCAATTTCCTCAAATTTTACTTTGAATGTTGGCACCTTTTACCCGCTCTCTGTTATTTATTTTGACCTGGTAGATGACGAATGCTTAACGATAGAATACAGGTTAACATCAACAGGTACCTGGCAGACGATACCCGATAGTTGGTTTAAAACGGGTACACCCCCCGTACTGACGCTTCCTGTTGTTCCGGGAAATTTAACGGCCACCATACCCACCACTCCGACAGATGCAGGTATGTCATCCATCGTTCTTAACTGGACGCATGCTACTTCAACGGATGACTTCGAAATCTACAGATCAACAGATAATGTAACGTATGCTGTCGTTGCTACGGTCACCACCGATGCAGTCACTACATTTACCGATACCGGCCTGACTCCGGCAAAACTCTACTATTATAAACTGAAGAGTATTAATGCGAACGGAAGTTCTGCCTTCACAGCGCCAGCAAGCGCTACTACCGATCCGGATAGTGAAGCACCTTCTGTGCCGATGAACGTCATTGTTACAACCAATACCTACACCAATGCAGGCTTGCAATGGACTGCATCTACGGATAATGTGCAGGTAGCAGGATATAAAATATTTGCCAATGGAGATCTGGTTGGCACTTCTCAGGTAACTACGTTCTTCATCACTACGCTGTCTCCAAGTACAGCGTATAATTTTACAGTAAAGTCGTATGATCTGAATGGCAATGAATCCGCTGCTTCTACCGCAGCATCTGTGATCACTACCAGCCCGGCCACTTTTTATTCCAAAAGCTCTTCCGATATCAGTGCCCTCGCTTCATGGGGAATCAATACGAATGGAAGCGGAACAACTCCCACTGATTTCAGCCTGAATGGACAACAATTTGTAGTCAGAGCTACGACCACATTAAGTAATCCATTAACTATTGGAGGAGGAAATTCCCGGTTAGTAGTAAATAGCGGAGTTACGCTCACACTTTCAAATAAAGTGACTGGTAAGATCAGTGTACTGGGAACGGGTAATTTAACTGTTAACTATAGCGCTGCTGATTTCAACTACGATTTTGATGTGATATCAGCGACCTCTAATGTAACCTTCAATACTTATTCCTCCCTGCCGATAGAGAAGTACGGTAATCTTCAGCTAAACGGAACGGGTGTAAAAACAATTCCTCAGGGGGTATTTGAAGTTCAGGGTAATCTGACACTTGCCAATGGTGTGGAATTGAAAGGAGCAGCAGGAAATGGAACGACCCTTAAGATTGGTGGAAACTTAACTACAGGCACGACTACACCTACTGTTTCATCTGATAATCTTCTGTCGCTGCAATTTGTGGAGAATAGCTACCACGACTTTACGCTGAATAGTGATCAGTCGCTGTATAGTATAACCGCAAATGAAAGCAGTACGGTATCTGTCGTTAACACCAGTGGCTCTTTCAAAACGATTAAGTTGGGCTCGTTAAATGGTGGAGGCATGGATTTGAAACCAGGCAGCGTTTTTACTTTGGTTGATAATGATTTGTCATTGGTAGGAGCATCTTCCATTAACCCGGCCAATACAACAGGGCAACTTTCAATGAATGGAGGAGATCTTAAATTGGTCTCAACATCATCATCGCCTTCTCATCTTTATTTTGTAACCGGAGAAAACAAGATTCAGAATTTTACTCTTCAGAATACAGGTGGAGGATTAACCACTATTCACGAACCTGTGGAAATATATGATGGAATAAAGATTGATGGAGGTGTACTCAATGCATCAGGTAATGTTATTATTAAATCCAACGCAACTGCTTCTGCAAGTATACGGCAAATTCAAAATGGGTCGATCACAGGTAATGTAACGGTAGAACGCCACATGGATCCAAAAGGAAGATTGTATCGTTATTTATCATCACCTGTTGCGAATGTCACTGTGGCGGACTTGCAGAACTATATTCCTATTACGGGTAGTTTTACGGGAAGTAATACGGGAGGAAGTTTGGGTTCGAATCCCTCCATGTTTAGTTACACAGAGCCTGACTATGTCGCATTTCCGGTAAGTGACAACACAGAGCAGTTGCAGCAGGGAAAAGGTTATGCAGTTTATATCAGAGAAGACATCAATCCCACGACACTAATAAGTACAGGAGTTCCTTATCAAGGTAATGTATCCTTTACAAGTTTGCTCACTGGCTCTTCTGGCCAGAGTACAGACGGATGGAATCTGGTAGGTAATCCGTATGCTTCAGATGTAGTGTGGAATTCAACAGCATGGACTTCCTCTAACGTGAGTGATGTGATCTCTGTAAGTGAGAATTTGCCAAACGGAGCCCTTCAATACCGGTACTGGAATCGCTCAGGTTCAGGCAGTGGTTCGCTGGAAAATGGAAAGATTCCTTCGGGACAAGCATTCTGGATTCAGGCCACAACGGCATCTCCTTCTTTAGCAATTACTGAAAGTGCTAAAACAGCAGAGCCAGCAGCGAATAATACCGAGTTCTATCGTACTGCAGCCAGAGAGACCTCAGATCGTTCCTTCTCTTTTGAATTGGACAACGGCACATATAAGGATATGGCTTTTGTGAAATTTTCCGAGGAAGGCGCAGATAATTATTCGAAGCAACATGATGGAGCTAAGCGTGCCAACTCGTTTTTTAATTTATCCACGAGCTCGTCCGATTCTTTTACCCTGGCAATGAATGATTTGTCAATCGAATTTTGTGAAAAAGTTATTCCAGTCAATATTCAAAATGCCACTGCGGGCAGCTTTGTGCTTCGATTCAACAATTTTGATCATTTCAATTTAGGTACTGTTGTCCTGGAGGATAAATACCTTTCCAGCACACAAGTGATTGGTGTTACAAATAAGGAATTTACTATTAACATTGATGGGCAAGCTGCTTCTTATCAGGACAGGTTCTTTTTGAAATTGTCGCGCCCTTCATTAGTAACGAACAAATCAGCAACAGCTAACAAGCCAGATTTCTGCGCTTCCGAGGACTATGTCACGCTAACTATTGAAGATAGCCAGCCAGGTGTTAATTATGAAGCTTTTACAACCACTTCGGTATCCGGAAAAATAACAGGTACGGGAGATGCGATCCAGATACCTGTTGCGGTAAGTGCGTTGGCAGCAAATCAAAATACGATTAGTGTGCAAGCTTCATTTCCGGGTTGCACTGTGAGAAATTTAGACAGGACAGCTACAGTTAATATATCGGCTTTGCCGGTAATTACAGGGGAAAAAGAATATTATGGATGTATTGGTAGCGCTATGGACATTAAAGTAGCCAGCAGTAACGGTACTTCTTACAAATGGGTCAATTCCATCAGTAACGAAACCCTCGCCCAGACCACTGGTACACTTACCATTTCTGAATTAGCTGAAACCGGCTTTTATACCGTTACCACTGTTAACGATAAAGGCTGTGAAAGCAAACCCATGGGTATTTTAGTCCGTGCTGACTCCTTAACGACCCCTGTGATTGTTTTAGATCATGATGTTCTTAAAACAACCAGCAGCCATGATATTCAGTGGCTTTTGAATGGAGAAGTGATTGACGGAGCTAATTCATCGGAATATACCCCAACTGTTTCAGGAAGCTACTCTGTCGTGGCGAAAAACAATTATTGTACTAAAGCATCGGCTCCGGTAGAATATGTGGTAACCGGTATTGGTGAAGCAGGAAATGGTCAGTTTACTTTAAGGATTTATCCGAACCCTTCCGAATCCGGGCTTGTCAATATTAAAGGAGAATCGAAAAATACTGCGCGCCTCAAATTGCAGCTTCTTGACTTAGCCGGTAAAGAGAAAGTGGTGAAGTCGGTTTCATATGAAGAATATTCAAATGGAGTTACCTTGAAAGAAGAGCTGCCTGCAGGTATGTATATCGTTCGGATTACACAGGATAATGCGACTCTTTATCAAAAGCTCATCCTTCGCTAGGATTGTAATAATTCGTTAAGAAGGTTTATTTTGCGATGCAGGATTCACCTTCTTTTTAAAAGACACAATTGAAAGAGGACTTTTTAAATTACCTCCATTATTTCCGGGGCTTTGCTATTATTTTAATTGTTGGCGTTCATTGCCGTACTTCTATGGCGTGGCCGGAGGAGTCTTTTATGCATGACCTGTTATTCTATGGGCTGGATTTTGCCACTATTTTATTCGTGTTTATTTCCGGTTTTCTCTTCCAGTATTTACACCAGGAAAAGCTGGACTATTCTTCTTACCTGTTAAAAAAAGTAAAACACGTCATTCTTCCTTATATTATTGTTTCTGTTCCGGCACTTCTGGATAAACTATTTATTGAAACCGATGCACCCTGGATGACAGACCTTTACAAAAGCCTGAGTATGCCTTTACAGGTTGTGTATATGCTGGCCACCGGCAAGCATTCAGGGCCTTTTTACTTTATACCTATGATCAGTATCATTTTTATACTGGCTCCCTTATTTTTTAAACTTCAAAAGAGTAAGGTGTTTTCAGTCATCGCTTTCGTGGTTATTGCAGCCGGCATGTTTAGCTATAATTATGGATATTACGCTACGATCTGGGAGTCATTGATCTATTTTATACCTGTTTATGTGTTTGGAACCTGGGCAGGTAGATACAGGACACGGGTAGTAGACCTTAAGCCCTACTTATTGCTGTTATTCGTTTTGGCTTACCTCGCAATTTTCTATCTGGAAATGATTGACGTGATTAACGTTTACAGATTGAAGACATTCGGTGAACCGCAGTATTTTACACCTGAGTTTAATTGGGGAAAATTTAAAGTCATGTGCCTGGCTATTATTCTGCTGAATATTTTTTATAGGTTAAGAAAGTATCGTTTTAATACATTGATGGTGCTGGGGAACTTCAGTTTTGGAATCTATTTTATCCACATCTATTTTATCAATGCAACGGAATTATTTCTGCGCTATTTTCTTATCTCAATACAACAGAATCTGATCATTTTTTTGATTTATACTTCTGCCGTCATCTTTGCCTCTATGCTGAGCATTTATGTGGTAAAAAAAATAGTTGGTGTCAGAAGCCGTCTTATTGTAGGAAGCTAAAATTTTCTATAGAAGGCATGATCGGCCAGTGTCAGCATTTCTTTATCACCGGCTGTGTCTCCGTATGCATAGATAGGTGTAAAGTCTTTTATTTCCAGGTAAGCTTTAATGCGGTTCACTTTTTCCATTCCGTGGCAATTGACAGATGCCAGCTTGCCAGTGATCCTGTCATTCTTTACCTTAAGCCGGGTAGCTATTAATTCAATATTCATTGAGGTACACCATTTCTCTACCCAGTTATATGAGGAAGCGGTTACCACAATTACTCTGTCCTGGTTGGATAAATGCCATTCTATTTTTTGAAGCGCCTCTTTTCTTAAAAGAGCGGGCAATCGTACCGCGATAAAAGCATCGCATTTATGCTGAAATTCTGCCAGCTGATCTCCGCCAAAAAAGAAAGCAAGCATTATTTCTTTTGCGCGCCAGTTAGGGATGAGCTTTAGCTTGTAAAGGATCATTACCGGACTCAATATCAGGAACCCGAAGTAGAAAAAAGATTTACCTTTTTGATATTTTATAATTTCAAGCAATGTATCGTGCGTAGTAATGGTGCCGTCAAAATCAAATAAGGCAAGGCCCTTCTTCATAACTTCAGTTTTTTGAAAATGAATTCAGGAATAGTTCGGATGATTAACATGATCAGCGCCCAGACAGGTAATACATAAATCGTATTTTTCTTTTTCAATGCTCCTTTAAAGATTTTCTCCGCTACTTTTTCCGGATCAGTGGTAACCGGTTTAGGTAACGGTAGCCCTTCGGTCATTTTTGTTCTTACAAATCCTGGCTTCACCGTCATTACATGTACACCTGCATGAAACAACCGGTTTCGTAATCCGGAGAGATAAGCAGTAAGCCCTGCTTTGGCGCTTCCATAGAGATAGTTAGACATCCTTCCCCGGTCTCCGGCAACTGAGCTGATGGCTATAATGGTGCCGTTACCTCTCTTTTCAAAATCACCAGCAATGACATTGAGGATGGAAACAGCGCCCACATAATTCGTTTCTATAATTTTACGGGCATCATTCCAATGGTGAATTGCTTTCTCCTGATCACCTAAGTAGCCAAAAACAAGTATAACGACATCTGGCTTTTTGGTAATTTGGGAATACCATTGATGGTGATGATCAAAATCCAACGCATCAAATTCAAAAGCTTCAACGGCTACGCTGTATCTTATTTTAAGATCGTTCTTTATGATTTCAAGGTCCTCGCTATTACGTGCTGCCAGCTGCAGGTTGTATCCGTTAGCGCCATAGTGACGCGACAATGCGATGGCCATATCGGAAGTCGCGCCTAATAATAGTACTGTCATGGTTTTGAAATAGCTAGTCTGTCCGATTGAATGGATTTCCATTTAAAATCCGGATTGTATCTTTTAATGATCTGCCTGAACCGTTCGAGGTTGGGATAGCCTTTTTGAAAAACCTCTTTTTGCATGCGGGCATCCTTGGTGAGATAGATCCGGCCTCCGCATTCTACTACGATTTGATCCAGCCGGTCAAGAAATTCAAACAGACCTTTGCGGATAGGGAAATCCAACGCTAACGTGTATCCGCGCAAAGGAAAAGACATGAGCCCTTCATTATTTCCAAACAATTTGAGTACGGCAAGAAAAGAGCCCATACCCTGATCATTGATCTCGGTAAGTATTCGTTTCAATCCTGCTTTACTGGTATCAAGTGGTAAGACAAATTGATATTGAACAAATCCACGATTCCCGTACATGCGGTTCCAGTTGCGGATAAAATCAAGCGGATAAAAAAACTTATCAAAATTAACGATGGATTCTTTTCGTGTTTTTAATTGCTTGTGATAAAACAGGAAATTGAAAATCTTGATGCTGAGCTTGTTTAAGACAATGTTCGGGAAGTTAAAAGGAATATTAAGATTTAAAGATTTTTGAGAGACGCTTCCACCTTTAACGGAATTAATCTCATCCGGAGAAGCATGCTCACCGACCATCAATAAACTGCGCCCCAGCTTACTTCCTCCCTGCAGGCAATCGATCCAGGCAACGGAATAGGTATAGTCTTTAAATTCTTCAAATAACCGAAATATCTCGTCCAGGTTGCCGGCTTTGATGGACGTTTGACGGATATAAGATGTTTCTATTTTTTTTAGTTTGAATTTAACAGATAGTATCATTCCGGTTAACCCCATGCCCCCACAGGTTGCCATAAACAAATCGCTGTTACTCTCCTTGTTACATTTTACAATTTCTCCTGTGGCGAGTACTACTTCGAGATCAAGAATATGATTTTGGAATGATCCTTCAACGTGGTGATTCTTTCCATGTATGTCGGAAGCAACAGCACCGCCTAATGTAATGAACTTGGTGCCTGGCGTTACAGGAAGGAATAAACCTTTGGGTATCAGAAAGTCTAAAAGAGTATCGAATGTAATTCCGGATTGGCAGTGGATCGTTCCTGCTTCGGGATCAAACTCAAGAATCTTATCATACTTCAGCGTAGAGATGATGTTTGTGTTCAGGGAAGAGTCGCCATAGCATCGTCCGTTTCCTCTGGCGATATAAGTTGTATCGGTTTTTAAATGATGGATCAGATCACTTTTGCTGGTAAAGCTTTGTATGTTCGCTTCAACAAACGGGTAATTGCTCCAGTTAGCTATTGGTGACTTCATTTTGGCTACTTCAGTTTCATTACTTTCCAATTTCCGCCACCTGCCAGTTGAACAGCATTCTCCGGCAAATTGCTGGCTTCTCCCTTCAGCAGAAGAAATTTTAAAGTGGTGTATTCTTTTGGGATTTCGGCCTTCTGTCCTGTCCATTCCTGGTATTCGGGAAGCACAGATGTGTTTACCTTTCTTCGGATAGACCCAAACCGATAGTCAATGATCCGTGTGGTGGTGACACCGTGATTCCAGATAATATTATAGTTAGGGAAATGAATGTAAACCGGGCGGCCCCGGTACTGATAATCGATGATGGCTCCTCCCATTACTTCCTCCGGACTTACGGCCGTAAATAAAGAGGAGTTGAATGAGTTGTTTTCTTTATCGAACTGATACAGATAATCCGCCCAAAGCGATAAGTGAATAATGATGATGACCAATCCGGTAATTTGAAAAGGAAGGCTGATGGATGATTTGTATAAAAGGCTGCCGGTAACAATGAGGGATACAAAAAGGAATACTGAAAATCGCTGGTATAATATTCCCTGACCGGGCAATTCATCGGGCAGGAAAAAGCAACATGTCAGGCTGACAAAAAGAAAAGCAGTGCTTTCTTTGTGCTGAAGAACAAATTCTTTTAAAGAAGGTATCGTCAATTTTTTACTCAGCAGCTTCCATGCGACAGGTAATGTTATGGCCGTAGCAAACAACAAGGCAATGATAATCCCGGCATATCCACCGGCCAGCACGAAATTATCGTAAACGAGAATTTTGCTTCTCAGATAAAGCTCCTGAAAATAACTGTTGCTGTAGTAGTCGATCAGGAAAGCAAGCGTTGATTGTTCAGCGGTAAAAGTATGGCTATACCATATTCCGGTAACCACCAGTGCGGGAATAATAACAATAATCCGGATCAAGAAGGGTTTGATTCCTTTAAATTGAAATGCACCCAACGCAACGAGAAGGAATAGCGTAAAAAGCAATCCGAGAATGTGAATGAAAAAAAGCAACAGTAAGATAAAAGCCAGTGCCACCTGCGACCACGTTTTATTTATACAAGCCAGGTAGAATGCAATCAATACAAAAGGTATGGCCATGGTAAATCCGGCAAAACCAAAAGAAACATTGTAATTGAAAATAAGGAGTAAAGTCAGGAATGAAAATTTCCAGTTTCCTCCCAACTGCCGGATGACGAGTAAAGTACTTGCAGGAACCAGTAGCAGGTAGAGAAGATAATAAATCTTGTTTCCTGTTTCCACCGAATCGAAAAGGCTGCAGAATAGATAATGAAATGAATTCGGATTGATGCCTTTCTCGATCTGATAAAAACGACTGAGTACGGGATCACTTGATTGCTGATAAATTGTGGCTTCAGCTAAATGATTGGGAAGATCTACAAAAGGAAAAAGTGTTTGTCCTGCAATGAGGTAAAAATAAGCGCCTATCATTAAAACAAATACAACGATAGCTGTTTTCATATTTGATAAATGATCAGGTAAAAAACAACAACCCAGCCAACCACGATGATGCGTATAAAATTGTCGGTATATAAAATTTTAGTGGGAGACCCGCTCTTGTTTTCCACCAGTGTAATTTGCAGGTAACGCATCATTCCGGCAATGACAAAGAAGGCAGTGAGGTAAAGATGCGGAGCGTGAAACCGTTGTATTACTTCCGGGGAGATCACATACATTAGATAAGAAACGATGATGATGCCTGAAATCATGATCAAAAGTGCGTTGATGTATTCCAGATTATAATGTTCAATTGATTTGCGCATTATTTTACCCGATTGTTCAAATACAATCAAATCATCTCTTCGCTTTGCCAGGGCCAGAAAAAGGGAAAGCAGGAATATCATAACGACCATCCATTGTGACACCTCAACATTCGCCACAAGCCCTCCCCCGATAGTCCTCAGTACAAATCCTGAGGCTACAATAAGGATATCTACAATCGATATTTTTTTTAATCCAAAGGAGTAGGCGATGTTTAAAGCCAGATAGAATAAAATGATGAACCAGAAATAACGATTATCAGTGAGGTAAGAGAAGAATAATCCGGAGAATAGTACGATACCGAAAATGAGCAGTGCATTACCTTTGGAGATCGCACCCGAAGCCAGTGGTCGTGTATTTTTTGTAGGATGCTGCCGGTCCGATTCGATGTCCAGAAGATCATTGATGATGTAGATGGCGCTGGCGGTAAAGCAGAACCCTATAAATGCCAGAAAGGTTGTTTTTAACCTGGATTGATCCGTTAATTCGCCAGCGAAGAAAATGGGGATAAACAGAAACAGATTTTTTACCCATTGCCCCGGTCTTAATAATTTAATCAGGGCTAAGCTTTTTGCCATTTATACCTTAATTTTATTCGAAATGTATTCATTATCCGTCTCGTTTCCTCTAATTTAAACTAACCCCTTGGTCATCAGCATAAAAAATCTTCTGATTCTTAGCGTCTTTTCTTTCGCCACATTTTTCATCAGTAATTATGTTTTGGATGGATCTTTGAATACTGCTCATAATTTGGGAAGTGAGCTGAAATCACCCCCTGATTCTTTGTATCAATGGAGAATCGGAGAGGAGGCTCCATTCAAGTACCGGGTCCTTCACCGTGTCATTGTAATGGGAACGTACTACCTGCTGAGCAGTGGGCAGAATGATAATGCACTTTTTATTGCTATTTATCGTGCTTATGCTTTTCTGTTTCACGTTTCCGCTGTTTTCTTATTTTACTTTTTCCTGTTAAAAATCAAACCGGAAAATGCTGCGCTGGCCGGGGCAATTTTGTTTTCGCTGTTACCAGCTTTTTCCCTGGCCTACAATCTTCCGGTACATACCCGGGAAGATATGATTGCCTATTCACTCCTGATCTTAGGCCTCTATTCCATTATCAATAATCATATATTTTTATTATTTGTGTTTGTGCTCCTTGGGGTTGCGTGCCGTGAAACGCTACTATTGATACCTTTCGTCAATTTATTTTTTAATTCTAAGCAAAAATTATTCTGGCGATTTTCAATTGCTGCTTTTGCATTCGTTATCTTCTTTATGATTCGTTTTTTTTATGGGATCAGCGAATATGATTACCTGGAGGGGTTTAGATGGAATCTGCATCATTTTGAACAGGTTGTCGGATTTTCATACATCACATTTGGTGTGCTATGGATTCCTTTTTTTATTACGCTCCTTAAGAGAGAAAACCATGCAGGCCCTGTCGGATTGATTTATAGGTCCTCTACGATGGTTTTTATTCTGATTATCATCACTACGTTTATAGGAGGTATTTTTAATGAAATCCGATTACTCTATTTACTGGCTCCCTGGGTAATTCTCATTGGTATTGATTATTACTCTCTCCATCAGGAACAGGTACGAACCTATTTTAAGTCGAAAACCTATTTATCGGTCATCGGTTTGCTCTTTCTCGTATTGGTTGTTCTCACCAGTTATGTAATCAAAAACATATCCAGCTACATTCCGCCCAGTCAGTATGCTATTTCTTATGAATCGTGGATCATTGTGTCCATGATTCAGATCTATTTAGGATTGATCTTCATACCCGTTTTTGCAGGTATAAAGATCAATAAAAGAACTTCGTGATTTTGAGTTAGTTTTTGTTATCCCCTAAAAACTCGGAGCGCAGGAAGCGGCTCCAGGAATTTCCGTTTACGTCATACACTTTTACGGAAACAAAAATTTCTGTTTTACTGCCATCATGAGGTGCAGGAAGCTGAGCTGAAAAATCGCTTCTGTTCAAAGTCGCTTTGGTCGCATTGGCACCGGCAAAATAGGCGGTGGCATTAATATCTGTTTCAGTGACTGACTTTGTTTTATCAATGGAATGGAAACCCCATTTATATTCTGTTTTACTTTTATCCTCCGCTACACCTGTAGGACTATAGTACGTATAGCTGGCTACCCAGCCGCCTGCGTTGTTCCAATCCATTCTGATCTTTGTTGCTATCGGCTTATCAGGCATGCTGCCGGGGTTATAGCTTGCCGCTAACAAATCATAGATCGTTTTGTGATCGGCTTCGCTGATGGTTCCAAACTTTACCCACATACCGAAAAAATCATGCTGATCAGCGTGTGAAGGTGAGCCATAGCCCAATCGTGTCAGCTGGCCGCTGCCAAGATCTACCTCTCCCGGAGGGACTAAGACATCATTGATCCATACCTTAGACTTGCTTCCATCTACGCGGAGACGTACGATAGACATTTTATAATATTCCATCACTGTAGGCGGAGATAAGTTGACGGACTTGTATCCGCCTCCTGTAGTCTCATTCATTTTATATTCTATCCGATCTCCTCTGTCCCGGAGACCATAGCCCACTCCAAAATAACCTTCGTATCTGACTCCCTGATTTTCTCTTAATACTACGTAGACATCATACGGCTGTGGTACTGCTGCAAAATCATGACTTAGCCAGAGATTAGGGCTAATATTTTGTACCAACACAGAACCACCCATATCATCTTTTGTATAGGTAGGAGGAGTAGCCCACATCGGGCCAGGTACATCGGCACCTAGTATGCCGACATCTTTACTCCAGATCAAATCTTTATCTCCGATAAGATCTTTAAATACCCGTGCAGGTTTTCCATCGGAGATGGCTTTCGTCATTGCGAAATCTTCGAAGCTACTCGATGCCGTATATCCGGCATCGAAGTACGATTCTATTTTAGGATTTGGCACAGCGGCATCGGCTGTATCTTTATCTCCACATCGTGTTACGCTAAGGAGAGCAAGTCCTATCAAAGGAAATAGGATAGTTTTTGTCATAAACAAATCGAGTTGGGGGCAAATAAATTGTGGTAATAAAAATATAAAGTACGGCTTTAATTAGCAAACTTTGACTCTTTTCACCGAAAAGAACGCCCATTGATCTGGTGCATATGCACAAACGTTTTAAATTGATTAAATGCTGAAATTAGGCTATATCATCCTGGCCCATCAAAAGCCCCACCAGCTCTTACAACTACTCCGGTCGCTTAGCTCGGACAGCACCTATCTGTTTCTTCATATTGACAAACGGTTAGACCCGTCTGTTTTTTTAAGCGCTAATGGAATTGCGGATATTAAAAACCTGGTGTTATTACCGCGATTTAAAAGTTATTGGGGAAGTATTGGTTTAGCCAAGGCATCACTGCACGGTATTCGTGAAGCGTTGAACTATGAGTGTGATTACATTACTCTTCTGAGCGGATCGGATTATCCTATAAAAAGCAATAAGCAGATTCTTCAATTTTTATCAGAGAGCAACGGGAAAAGTTATGTAGACTATTACCGGATGCCTGCGCCTTTTTGGATTCCGGGAAAAGAAATCAACCGGATAAAAAAATACTATTATCATTTTAAGAACAGAATTTTCGAACATCCCCCCTCACCGGATGGCAAAGGACTTTTTAGGAAATTACTGGGTGGAGTGTTACGCCTGTTTCTGAAAAATGAGCGCGAATTTCCCACTGGCATCATTCCTTTCGGTGGCGAGCACTGGTTCTGTTTACATAAACCGGCCGCCCGGCAAGTACTGAGTTTTTATGAGAAGAATCCGGAAGTAATGAAATTTCTTACCTATTCGCTCTCGCCTGAAGAGATCTACGTGCAAACTGCGTTATTCAATTCCGGTGATAAAGAACTGGAAACGAGCATTTGCAATCAGGCCATTACATTAATCAACTGGAAAAACAAGAACCATCCGTCTCCTGCTTTTTTTGATTCCTCTGATTTTGACCGGTTAATATCTTCGGACAAACTGTTTGCAAGAAAATTTGATTTTGATGCATGCCCGGATCTTCTCACCAGGATCAATCATCAATTGCTAGATAACCAGGAGTGAGAACGTTTCAATAAAATTATGATTTTGAACAGAGAACTAAGTGATCGTTTAATCGGGCGGCTTCAGATTGCCTTGATAATTATTTTTTCCATCATTCCTCTTTTTGTTACGCTTCCGTTTAAAATAAATCTTTTTCTCGCCTGGGAAGGTGCTTACCGGATGTCGATAGGGCAGGTTCCGTTTAGGGATTTCTATCTTCCGGTGGGTTTTGGTTTCTGGCTGATACCCGCCTTCTTCTTTAAGATTTTTGGCCCCTACATGTCAACACTGATTAAAGCCCAGGTGTTGATTAACCTGATCGGTGCCTTTTCACTCCGATCTATCCTCAGAAAATTTGAAGTTCCACCCATTAAAATTTTACTCACCTTACTGGTTTACTCTATTTCGTTTGTATTTGTTAATTTCTGGCCCTGGTATAATAACACCGTTTTCATTTTCCAGCTCGTAGCTGTTCATTTTTTACTGGAGCATATCTTTCATACCTCCGATAAGAAGAAAATCTTCTATTTAATGGCAGCCACTTTCTTTTTAGTGCTCGCCTTTTTTACGAAGCAGGATGGAGGCGCACTGGCCATACTTTCGACAAGCAGCTTACTGGTTTATACTTCTCTGGTGGAGAAAAAGATAAAATGGATTTTGATTTATATCTTATCCGGATTAGTATTCACTGCGCTGTTTGTTATTCCTTTTCTATCCCATGATTTTCTCTACTGGTTTAATTTCGGGCAGGCTCCCCACAACTCCCGTGTTAACCTGGGTGATATTTTAAGAGATGTTTTTGAAGGCTCTGAGTGGATTAAATTTTATTTACTGGTGGCAGGACTTCTGGTCATGATGAAAATAAATTCTGTCAAAGGCTACTTTATCAATAAAAAGGAAATCCTTTTTGCACTCTTTACTTTTTCTATACTCATTCAGGCTATACTGGTGCAGGTTACCAGCTATATACCGCACAATGTCAATATTTATTTTCACAGCATTGCCTTTGCCTTTATCCTCCATAACACAGTTGATTTTAAATCGACTAAAATCTGGGTGGTAGCAGCTGCCTGTGTATTGATTCTGTTTTGGTGGTCGGCAGATTACTGGCGGTATAGCAGTCGGATTATTGACCGGATCGCACCTGGCCTATTGGCAAATGAAACTCCACGGAATCAGATTTCAAAATATTCCTGGTTTGTAACTGATTCCACTGCGACAGTAAAAAAGATGAAATGGCGAATGTCCAATTATAAAACATTTGACAATGTCATGCTGCCCGAAGAAACGATAGCGGGTATCGATTCCATTATGAAGATGGATATCATTAAAAAGAAGGACCTCAAAGTACTTAATATGTCGGAGCTTACTCCGCTTGCCTATGAAATCGGATTTCAGCCTTCCTTAAACGAGCCCATGTGGTATCATCGGAATGTTTCCCTGTTTGACAGAGAAATACAATCGTATTGCGACAGGATTTCAAACCAGTACTATGATTTAATACTGTTTGAAGAGATTCCTAATTTAAATCAATTTAATCCTAAAGAAGTAAGGAAATGTTTGCTCAAAAACTATATCAGGGTGAACACCTTTCAGGCACCCAGGGATAATCCAACAAACATCATCGAAGTTTATATACGACCTAATTAGCGCACGTCAGCAAACTTTACTCCGATCATTTCTTCAATATCGATAATCGCCATGTTTACATTGCTTTGAGCAATGATCCGTTTCGAGTTTTGGCTGTTCCTGTTTTCTAAAATCATGTTGTATTGTTCCAGGGTAATTACTCCCTTTTCAAATTTTCCTTTTGCCAGATCATAATTATCCAGTGCGTCAGATGAAATTTCTGTTTGAATTTTTAACAGCTCCATACTGGTTAAGTAGGTCTGATACCTTCTCAAGGTTTCAGCACGGATAGTCAGTTTTTCGCTGTTCACATTCTGCTCTGCAATATGCACTGCTTCTCTCGCCCGTTTTGCTTTTAAAGGATCAGAGAAAAGATTGCCCAGATTAACGGTCGCGCTAAAATTGTAGCGAGGATAAAACAAGGGAAAAGTTTGATTGGCAGGTGGGTTTATCGTGTATTCGTTGATGTTACCCGCAGCACCGATCTGGCTTAACCACTGGCGGTTGGCCAGCTTCACATCGTACTTGGATACGTTGATATTGTGATTCAAAACCTGGCTGGCAGGGCTGTTGTTCCAGGCCAGCCGAACCAGTTTCTCTTCAAACGAAATATCATTAGCATCGGCAGGAAGAATAATGGTGTTGTAATCCACGCGCTGGGCCATCACTATTCCCGGAAGGAAAATCAAAGCCACATAGTATAGCGTTTTTAGTGTTTTTTGTATCATGATTCTATTAGTTTGAGTACAGGGTTAGTTGGTGAAATTTAATAAACAATACTGTTTCTTTTATCCTATCTGGTTTGATGTATTCTTTTCGGGAGGAATTTCATCATCAAATTTTATCAAATTGGGCATGATTGCAAAGATGGAGTAGACGATAAGTCCTGTTGGTTTTTGTACCATAGCCGATTGAGTATAGTTCGCGATCAACAGCGAGAAAAATAAAGCAATATAAGCTCCGTACAGCGATTTTAAATAAGGATTTCTTGCTTTATAGAAATTGGTTACCCCAATGGATATAACGGTAAAATAAAGAGCCATCAGGAGAATCAGGCCGATCCATCCCGTAGTGAGAGCCGTTTTCAGATAGCCGCTGTCGGTAGCAAAGCCTGCCAGCTGATGGCCTGGTGCAAGCGCCTCTCCCTCTCCATCGGTGGTATTTACGCCCCCTCCGATAGGATGGGTATGAATATAGGGCTGAATTCTCTTTCGGTTAAATTCACGAACGTTCATAGACGCATCTGTACTGGGCTGGAACGTGGTTCTTATTCTCGTTATGGTACCTCCATAAAAAGGCCCGAACATGACGATACCAAAACCGATAACGGCCAGAAATAATAAGATCAATGTATTCTTGTTGTTAATATGCATTAAAGTATAAAACATAAGCCCAATAGGAATAATGGCGGTGGCCGTTCGGGTGCCCGAGAAACTCATCGAGATAAACATGAGAAGGGCGCTGATGGCCAATATTGCTTTTCGTTTTAATGGAAATGGCCCCAAAGCGAGAACGGTGCAAAATACGCCTCCTGCCGCCATCAATATGCCAAACGTAGTAACGTCTGACATGAACGAGAACTTCCGCAGAATACCTATGTTTTGAATAAGAGCGATGGTTTGAGGATTACTATAAATATCACGCCATTCAAATTCCTGGTATCCGAAAATTTCCTGAAAAATTCCATACAGTGCTGCGAGCAGGGCAAGGAAGAGCCACCATTTGGTAAATTTTTTAATGACCTCTAACCGGCTCAATAATTTGACAACGATAAAGTAGGAGACGAGCTCAAAAATAATTCCACGCGTGGAAGCGATCCATGCGGTTAATGAAACAGCATTCGGATTGAGAACCTGTAAAACATAGTATGCATTGATAAGAAGCAAAAGATAAGTCACCGGGTTAGCAAAATTACTCCAGTCTGTTTTTCGAGTGGGGGCTTCAGAAATGAATATTCCCAAAAGAAGTATGATCTCGATGACATCGGCACCAATACCCATGGGAATCTTAGCGGGTAGCAGCAATCGGGCAATAAGGAATAGAAAATAGCTGTACCAGATTAATAAATAGAATCCAAATTCAACATCGGTAAGCGATTTTAGTAATAAGGGAAGGCCGATAAACAGGGCTACAATCACAGCTCCGGCCACCAAACCCTTTGTTCCGATCAGAAATGAAATGAGAATCGAACCCAGCAATAGCCCGATAAACAGGCTTATTGTTTTTCCATTGATGGCGGGAGTATGGTTAATACTGTTTTTCAATTTGATCTTTGATCATTGGGATGAAGACTTAATCCGATTTCCTTTAAAACGAAAGTTTGTCCTGCCAGACTTAGATGACCATGGTCGATAAATGTTTTATAATCTGAAGTGATCGTTTTGTATTTCTCGTCATTCAGGTTGATAACGATATCGTCCGGTGTAAATAACTTCTTTATTTTGTCTTCGAAGGCTTTGTACTTTTTGTTTCCGATGGAATAAAGCGGATAGGGAACCGGGCTAAAGTAACCCAGAATTTTTATTTTTTTAGCACGTAACTCAGCGAGCACTACACCAAGTTCCTCATACGATCTTGGATCGATAGTAGTCTGCTCATTTTGACGCAGCTTCACCTTTTCTTCTATTATTATTTTTGAATCCAGATTTTTCATTTCAAGTTCAAAATTATTCCTCCCGTTCTCATCGATGATGTCCTGTGCATACGAGCCGGGACGCAGATTGTACCTGCGCACGAAATACATGAGGTAAGTCTTAGACAGATTGGTAGATCCCAATGCACCCCAGTATTCTTTCGGATCTATGGTCGCATTTTTTTTACCAAAGTCTTTTGTCAGGTACGGATCAAGGCAAATGATGGCAAGCTTCATGTCACCTTTCTGAATAATATTATTTACCAGGTAGTGGAGGTCTGAGATATTTGCTCCCATTATACTAGAGTTATAAACCCGGTAGCCTTTTATTTCTGCGGGGTTTAGATTGGCAGAAAGAGAAGGCCCGATGATAAAGCCGTCATAGTTTTCGGGGATATAGCGGAAGGAGAAAAGGTACTTGGAAGTCCGTTCATTCACATACACCTTTCTGTCTTTCCTGCCCAGGAATAATCCGTAGATGTCAATGTACATATTGATGAGCACCGTAGCGGTGATGATTACTCCAGCCAGGATAGTAAATCGGATCAGAAATTTTCTGCTGCTCATTTTACGCTATCAAAAATCAAAATAAAGAAAATCGTTTGCTGTTATGGAATTCATAAATATCAAACCTGCAATCATCAGGATAAACAGATAAGCAAAGTGCTTATAATCGGTCTTAAATTCCTGTGCTAACTCGATCGAGTTTTTATAAAAAAGCAGTACCACCCCTATGAGCAGCAAAGGAACCAGTGACAGGTCAGTTAATACACTGGAATGAAGTGATCCCAGCCCCCGGAGTCCAAGCATCCCCTCGAGCAATTGAATCGCCTCCCGCCATGAAGAAGACCTGAAAAATACCCAGGCCAGATTTACATAGTTAAATGTAACAAACCAGGCCAGCCAGTCGGGCAGTCGTAGTGAAGTTTTTTTCCAAAGTGTGAAAACGATCTGACCAAATCCATGCAGGAATCCCCAAAAAATAAAGGTCCATCCCGCTCCGTGCCATAGCCCGCCCAAAACGAAAGTAAGTAACAGGTTACGGAGTGTATTAAATTCCCCATGCCTGTTTCCTCCCAGAGGAATATACAGATAATCGCGTAGAAATGAGCTGAGTGTAATGTGCCATCTTCGCCAGAAATCCTGAATCGTAAGCGCACGATAGGGGGAGTTAAAATTGATGGCGAGGTTAATGTTAAATAACAGCGCTAATCCAATGGCCATGTCCGAATATCCGCTGAAATCGAAATAGAGCTGGAAGGAATAGGATAACGAAGTCATCCAGCTATCAAGCAGATTCAGGGAAGAGGTATTGGAATATCCCTGGTTAGCAAGCACGGCAAAGCTGTCTGCTATGATTACCTTTTTGGTGATTCCTATAAAGAAAATGTATAATCCTTTTGAAAAATTGAATGAATTGAACTTTAGATTATCAGATTGCTCAAACTGCGGGATCACGTCTTTGTATTGTACAATAGGACCGGCTATCAGGTGTGGAAAGAAGGTCACCACCAGGCTATAGCTAAGAAAGTCATAATCTTTGGCTTTGCCATTATAGCTGTCAATCAGGTAAGAAACCTGTTGAAAGGTGAAGAAGCTGATTCCCAAAGGCAGAATAATCCTGGCGAGAATGATCTTGTCCTCGATCAGAAGATTGAGATTGTCGATGAAAAAATTGCAGTACTTAAAATACACCAGCATGCCGATGTTGACGAGGATACCGATCCAAAGCATCTTTCTTTTGAAGGTGACCGGATGAATACCATTGAGCTGTTTTCCGATAAAGAAATTAAAAAGGATCGACCCCACGATTAACGGAAGGTAGAAGGGATTCCACCAGGAATAAAAGAATAACGAAGCGAAAAACAACCAATACCGGGAAGCCGGTGTATGGCCTGTCCGGATGAGAAGGAAGTAGACAACAAGTGTAACCGGAAGAAAGAAAAGAAGGAATTCGAAGGAATTAAAAAGCATATAGACGCATTTCAATAATTAAATGAAGACCTTCTCCATTGTTCTGACTAAAAAGGAATAAACTATCCGCTTCCGAGCTCCTCATTAGAAAAAGACAACTTTAAAAAATAACAATACGAAAACGAAAAACAGGAAGAGAATGACGATGTTTTTTAAAATCGCATTTTTCTCTTCGTTGGTTTTTTTCTTAGATGGTTTCATTTTTTGTCTTCAGAATGATTCCTTTAATAAACAAAAAACCGTCTTTATAAAATTGTGCCGTAAAGGCGAAGACCTTTAACGTGTTTACATTTAGTTTTTTTCGAAGCATGGCCTGCATCACAATAAAACCAGCCAGGGCGGTGAATGATGTACCATACACAGCACCCATTATTCCATAATTCAAAATTAAAAAATAATTTAAAGTGATGTTGACAAGCAGGTTGATGCTGGTGTAATAAAAATTAAGATTCGGATAGCCAATGGAATCGAAAACGGTTCCGAACTGATAAGAAAAAGGGAGTAACAAAGTGAATAAAACGGTAATCTTTAAAATTGGAACAGAATCGATGTACCCGGCACCTGCAACAGTAGTGATCACAAATTCGGGAAATAGTGAAACGAATAGCACTGCCGGCAAAACGATAGCCAGAATGCTTCCCACCGATTTTTCGTACAATTCCTTAACGGCTGCTTTTCCACCTGTGCTGATCGCCTGGGCGCTGCGTGGGAACAGGATCGTAGATAATGTCAGGGATGGAATATTGATGAGGTTGGTGACCCGATTGGCTGTGCTGTAGATGGCCACGGAAACGGTGGACACCATGGAGCCAAGCATAAACTGATCGGCACCGCTATACAGCATGGAGCTGAGGCTTGTGGCACTTGCATATTTGCCAAAGTGGACGAGCTTCCAGATCCACGACCAATCCAGCCGGAAGGAAAATCCCAGGTTTTTCTTTACAAAGAAATAGGCTGTAACAGAAGATAATAAAGCACCGGCCAGGTGAAAGATCACCAGGTTCACTAAATCGATTTTGAGGATACCGAGGTAGCTCATAAGAATGGCGAAGAAAAGAAAGCCATTGCGAACGAAATAAGTAAGAAAGACGCTTCTGAAATCAAGCACAGCGTGGAGCAGAAATTCGAATTGGAAAAAGGGTATTAAAACGAGGGAGGTGATGGAATAGATGTAAAAGACGGTCTTTAATGGCGGAGTATCCCAAACGGTCGCCAGCGTGCTTCCAAAGATCAATACGCTGGCCGAAATTAACAGGGCAAAGCAGCAATTCAGGATGAAGGAAGCGGTGAAAATAACGCCATGAAGCTCCTCGGAGGCAGCAGCCCGGAATTTGATAAATCCGTTTTTAATGAAGCCCACCCTCGTTACCTCCAATATGGAAGTAACGGTGAGAAACAAAGTCCATCCCCCAAAGTCTTCTTTACTAAGTATTCTGACCAGGAAATAGAAGCCACCAAATCCGAAAATCAGGGTGGACAGATTTTGCAGCAGGCTGAATATACCTGACTTGAACCAGTAGGAATTGAGATTGAATTTCAAAGTGGGGTGGTAATGAAGGTAAGCGGCATGGAATACACTATGCCATGTCTTTGCTCTCTACTTTGTTGAGTATGGCACCCATCAAAGTACCATTCAGGCTTTTAATATAGTTGATGGATTCTCTATCCACTTCCTTTAAGGTAGAGCTGGCGGAAAACACGGTAATGACCTTGTCAGCAAACAGCATTAATTCTTTTGTGTCTGAAAAATCATTAAGAGAAGCTCCTTCCAGAAAGATGTAATCATAATTCTTCCTTAGCCGTTCGATCATATTATTAAAATCACGGCCGGCCAGTATTTCTGAAGGTGATTCGGAGCCGGTGTTGCTTCCAATGACATCGATATTCTTGTCACTTGTTTGGGAAATGATATTACTGTTGACGTGATCGGATTCTTTACTTAACGGACTGGTGAGCAGTTTAATGTCATTTTCTTCCTGCAACATTTTCTGAAAATTAGGTTTTGCAATCAGCAGCTTGGTCAGGGAGTTGTTTCTGAAGTTGGTATCGATGATCAGCGATTTTTTATTTAAAAGACTTAATGAGTAGGCCAGGGACAGAATAATAAATGTCTTTCCTTCTCCTTTTTTGGTACTGGTAATTAACAGCACTTTGGCTCCGGAATTCTCCAGCTCAAATCGGATTTTTCTTAAAAAGTGTTTGAATTTTTCGAGCGAGTCGTTTTCTGTTTTTGCGCTGAAGAGCGATTTCAGGTCAAGATTATTAATGTTGATCGAGTTGATCCAGCCGATCAACTTCAGGTCGGAGTAGGCCTCAAATTTGGCAGGATTTTTTATTCTTTGATCCAGGAATTCGATGAGGACGATGACAAAAGCACAAAGAAGGAAACTGGCTACAGAAGACAGCCCGATGATTAAAATAGTTTTGGAAGACTCCGGGGTGCCGTTAGGCTGACCTCTCTGCGAAATGGTTATTGCACTTTTTGAAAGCAGTGATTTGTTTTTTTCAGTGTTATATTTTTCAAGTGCCTGCAGGTATTCATCCGAAGCTGTTTTAACATCACGCTCCAGCGATTCAATGGTCGATTTTTTGGAAGCAGAGCCGGAAACACTGCTTTTGAGACTATTGATGGTTTGCTCAAGCGAAGCGAGGTTGGTTTGGGTAATCTCCAGCTCCAGCTCTAATTGTCTCTTTTTACTCAGCAATCCATCTTTACTTACTGAAGGTAAATCAGTATCAGGCCCGGATGCTGCTAACTTATTCATTTCGTCCTTCAATTGGCTGCGCAGGCCAGTGATGGTTTTTAACAGCTCTTCATCTTTGGAACCTCCGCTGACATAAATCTGATTGAGGTCATTGATCTTGGACCGAATCTGCAAGATGGTGGTGTTGGTCTCCGCAGAGTTGGGCGATCCTTTTCCGGTGAAATTATTAATTTGATCATTGACATCTGCGATGGATAATTTTTTACTTCGTATCTCGTCCAGTTTTTCCTGGCGCATCAGTTCATAATCGACAATCTGTGTGGATTTCAGCTCCACGAAGTCTTCTCCGAACAGATTATTGGACGATTTAAACTTATCCAGGAAGATTGTTTTCTCATCGAGGATTTTTTTCTTTTCAGTCACGAGCTCGGAAAAGAATTTGACCGATTCATCAGAGATATCGGTCTTGAGTGAACTGTCATACCGGATGTATTGCTCACTTAACGTATTGACTATGAAAGCAGACAATAGCGGATTTTCAGAAATAAAATTGATTTCCACGAAGTCGGTAGACCGGGCGCGATAGATGGTAAGCGTCTTTTTTAAAAGCCAGCCCGTATATCCGTATTTTTTTGTCAGCTCAATCAGCTCATTCTCTTTTGGATCAAAAGAAGATAGCATTTCCATCTTGGCTATTTTCTGCTCAAAAATGTCAACGATGGCCTTTCGTTCAGCGGCTGATTTGTTGGCTAATGGATTGTCTTCTTTTCCTAATGTGCGGAAAGGAGCCCGGCTGGTGAGATCATGAACCATCAGGTGATAAGTAACCATGGAAAGAACCAGCTCCGAATTCATCCGCTCGATCATGTTGTCAAATTTGACCCCCGCTACCCATAAGTCAATTCGTTCGTCAGCGATTTGCACTTTTTCATTGGTGGTAAAGCCGGTGGTGAGAAGTACGGTAGATCTGAATTTTTTGTCGGCAGTTAATGAAAACAGATATCCGGCCACCGCTGCGACCACGGGAATAATGATCAGAATCCAAATTTTGCTTACCAGTAACCTGAAGATTGTAGCCAGTTCCATTGAGCCTAAAGTGTTTATACAAAATTACGCCATATATTCAATATTTTCCTACAGACCGACCATTTGCTTATCAGTTAATAACGAAATCGTTTGTATTTGATGCTTATTTTAACAACCTGCCTAAAACGACAGAAACGGGTAAATATTCTTCATTCCCATCAGGCTTCTTTCCGGTTATTCAGATTCTTCCTATAACTTGAACTCTTTCAGCTATGAGGAAATATATTCAATCGTTGGACGGTATCCGGGGTTTCGGGATCATCTTTGTATTACTTTATCACTTTCTCCGGTTGAACGGGGCCGATTGGAGTGTAATGGGATTCTCCTGGATATGGATCCAGATGTTTTTTGTGCAATCTGGTTTTTTGATCACCGAAATTCTCCTGGAAAGCAAGAATAAGCCCTTTTCTGTTTATACAGGTCAGTTTTACTGGCGCAGGGCGCTACGGATCTTCCCAGTCTACTTTGCTTACATTCTATTGTTTGCCATTGTCTATCTCATTTTTCACAAGCCTGCTGATTTCGGAGATCGTGTTCCTTACCTGTTGACTTTTACCTACAACTATACACGCTTTATCACCGACCTGGATTTTAATAGTGTTTGGTTTATTCATTTCTGGTCGCTGGCGGTGGAAGAGCAGTTTTATTTAGTATGGCCTTTTCTTATTTATTTTCTTAGCCTCCGAAGTTTAAGGTGGCTGGTAGTAGCAGCGCTTGTGCTGGCCCCCGTTTTCAGGTACTGGCTTACGGCTTACGTCTTGCAATCCGGCTACTCACCGGAAATGACGGGGGAGATCACGTATGCGTTTACACTAAGCCAGTTTGATGCATTTGCTATCGGGGCGGCCATTCCGCTTTTTAAGCTTCGGGAAAGAATAAGCAAACCAGGAAAATACATCCTGGCAATGGTGGTCGTCTTACTGATAGCAGGTGGAATCAACTATAGCTTCATCAAAGACACTCATCCGCAATTCAGCTTAACAAGCTTAGGCATATCGGTGGCGAGTGTAGAAAACCTGCAGCACGTATGGTCGTATTCGCTCGTTAATTTTCTTTTTCTTTTTGTTATCCTTTATCTGATCAATGAAAACTATAAAGGGTTTTTTAATTTCCCGCTATTTATCAATATGGGTAAAGTGGTTTATGGTATGTATATCTATCACTTTGCTGTATTGTTTGGCTTCACCGTACTCAATGAGAGGTATATCCATAACTTCTACATCTCTTTTGCCATTGCTTTCTTTGTTTCGTATGGCATGGCCTATCTCAGCTATTATTATTTCGAGAAAAGATTTTTAGGATTAAGAGATTGGTGGACGGCAAAATCGGTTACCTAAGCTGCGATAGCGTGTAGCAATCCGTTATTGAAAATAGATTTTAATCTCTATTCCATTTTTTCCTTTTGTGCTTCGGTCGTTGGAAGTCTTGGTTTTTAATTTTTGTGAATTAACTCCACGCGAAACAATATAGTCGATCACGTTTTTAGAGCGGCTTAAAGAAAGATTATAATTCACCGATGGATTGCTGGTGTCTCCCGAATAGGCCATGATTTCTATGGTGCGCATCCTGTTAAAATTGTATTGGCTAAGTAACAGATCGATCTGCTCTTTTGCAGCTTTGGAAGGCAGGACGGAATTGATGTCAAACGGAATAAATTCAACTTTTTCTTTTTTTGCTACCGCTTCCGTAGCATCCGTCTTTAGCCCCGACAGTAGTTGTTGAGTTTCTTTAATAATTTGATTGACAGAGTCCTTAAACACTGCTTTTTGCTTGATTCTGCTCTGATAGATATCCGAGAAATCGGAGTTACGGTTACTGGAGAAATAACAAATGGAATCGTTGTACAGTGTAAAATAAGAATCAAACTTTTCGCTGTTAACCGGGCTTCCTAAATTTCTTGGTTTGCTCCAAACCGTCCAGCTTTCATACGGGCGTTCTGCAACAAAGATGTCCGCATCGCCAAGTCCTTTATGGCCATTGCTTGAGAAGTAAAGTTTTTTTCCATCATCGGATAAGAAGGGTGCAATTTCAAATCCGTCTGTATTAATGGTAGATCCCAGGTTAATGGGCGCGCTCCAGTTGCCCAGCGAATCTTTTACACTGATGTATAAATCCTCTTGTCCGAATGAATCACGCGTATTCATGGAAATCAGAAGTGTATTGAAGGAGGGATTCATGTAATATCCCACAAACTCACTTTTCTCCATTCCGGGGATGGAAATAATTTCCGGAGCGGTCCATTTTCCGTTTAGCAGTTTGGAGAAGGCAATTCCGCTTTTGTTCTTGTAAGCGTTCAGAAGATAGATTACATCGTTATTTTTGTTGATACCAATCACTGCATTGCTTCCTTTGGTATTCCAGGGATAGGTTTTATTAGAAGCTTTTTGCCATTCTCCTGCACTGTTTTTTTCCGAAACCCAGATATCAGATCCCGATATTTTTCCTCCCAGGTTTTCCGGATCAAAGGCCCTTACAAAGTAAATTTTTTTTCCATCGGGGGAAAGAAGCGGATTGATCTCTTCTGCGTCTGAATTAATGGCAGCGCCCATTTTCATCGGTTCTTCAAATTGAATATCCTGGCTGGTTGCCGGGCAGACGTGGGCTAAAAGGAAAAATAAAAAAAGCAAACTTCTCATGGTGGAGACAGATGGGGTACAGGTTACCAGAATTTTGATTTTGCAGCGTACTTTTTAAAGACAACGACACCTAAAACGAATTCATGCATAGTGACATTGAAATCTTTTAACTCAGATAAATACTGATCGTAACTATAGTTTACGCTGAGCCGGTTCTTTAGCGTAAGTCCGAACAGGAGGGAAAGTTTTTTCTGATTATCAAAAGCAGATCCGATATACACCAGCTCTTTGAAGCGGACCCGGGCATTGATGGCCCATAGCAGGTCGTAATCTTTTGAGTAGGTGATCTTCATCCCCGGATTTAAAGTGAGGTTGCTGCCAAGAGCCATGTTAAAAGCAGTTTGCAACTGATAGCGTGTGTCCATCGTTTCCTGAAGGATATTGTCTCCGCTGATTTTGTTATAAATAAAATTAGTGGTGGACAGGCCCAGATAAAAACGCTGTGAATACAGGGCCGATCCAAAATCAACCAGGAAGGAATTTTTGGTTCCCTGGTTCGCCCGGATCAATTGCTGATAAAAGGCATCATTGATCTCATCACGCACCGTATATCCGGTGAAATTGATGGTTTGACTTCCATAAGTTAAACGCGTACCGAATGAAAGATTCAGTTTTTGTGATACAGGCAGATGATACGCATAGTTGGCATTGATCGTTAATGATTTGTAAGGACCAAAATTCCTGTTGGTGATCATTCCTCCCACACCGTGTTTTCGCCTGAGTTTCTTATAAGATTGAATTTCCTTGTAGGCAGAAGGATTACTCGTCCGCAAGGTATTATTTGAAGCTACCGAGCGATTCGACTTGTTTAGGCTACTGTAAGCACTGAAGTAGAAATTATTGTTCTTGGTATTGAAGTCGTTCCATCCCTGGCGAAACCCCGCTTTCAGGTCAAGGTAATCTTCCATTCCTGTAAAGCCGGGGTTTGTGCCGGCCAGGTTTAAGTAATACTGCGTATAGTCCGCTTCCTGAGCGTTGGCCTGTAGAGCAAACAATAAAAGCAGGTGAATACCGATGACCGGTATAGTTATTCGAGATCTCATTTTAAAATCGTTACCGTTCCCTGGTATTTTCGTTTTCCGTCATTCAGATCAATAGTGTAGAGGTACGGACCGGCAGGCAGATCCTGGCCTTTTAGTTTTCCATCCCATTGACAAGTTTGATCTGTACAGGTAAATACTTTTATTCCTTCTGCATTGAAAATAAATAGTTTAATCTTCGAATACAGATTGAGATTACCGATATCCCATTGATCATTTACTCCGTCATTATTCGGAGTGAATGAATTCACAAGATCCAGCTCCGGAAACACTTCGGTGATCTCTACAATTCGTGAAACCGCATTGCTGTTTGCCGTACTGTCGTTCACCACAATGGTTAACGTCTTACTGGATAGCGTTACATTCCCGGACACGGGGATATTGAATAACACCTGGCTCAACGCGGTTTCATAATTTGATTTGGAGTCTTTCCCCGTCAAGGTAAGTTCTCCTTTTGTGGAATTAAAGGCGGCAACGATTTTTGAATTGGCAGCACTGCCCAGTGAAAGATTATCTCCGCTGGAATAATTTTCGGCAATTGTTATTTTGGCAGAGTGGATAAAGTTATTATCTATGTCGTTGACAGTTAATTTTTGTGTGACAGGAACCAGATCTCCAAGGCTGTATTGGATTGGCGCTGATTCGATATTGCTGAGAACAGGAGCATCATTAACGGCATTGATTTTAAGAGTCAACGTAGCCTGAGTACCCGAAAGGAAGGTACCATCGGAGACATTCCATGTAAATGAATCAAACCCGTTGAAATCCTTATTGGGAGTATAGCTGAAGTTATCAATACTATTGCCATTGGTTGTGATTTCATCTCCGGGCAAGACCTTGTTTCCTTTCCAGGAAAGTGCTCCATTCGCAGGTATGCTTAGTATTTTTATAAAAGCAATCTGGCTGCCGGGATCATCGGTGATGTGCTGATTGAACATGGAATAGGTAAGAGCGAGGTTGATGTCTTCATCCGTATTTACCTGGAAACTGGCAAGCACAGGTGGATTATTAACCACGACAGTGAGTGTGCCGGTTATATATGTAAAATCATAATTATCATCTACCCCTCCGGATACTATGATTGGATAAACACCTCCCGGTGAGGCAGGCGTTGCTGCTGTCGAAGCAACCGGAGCGACATTGATGACACTTGCCGTTTCGTTATTTGCAAAGCCGGAGTAGTTAATAGTTAAAGGAGGATTATTGGTATTAAATAAGCGGCTTAAACTGTTAGCGGTAACTGTTAACATCGCTTTATTGATGGCTAACGTACCCGTGGTATAAGCAAAGCTGTAATTGTTATCCGCACCTCCTGAAATGGAAATGAGATAGGTTCCGGGAGAAGAGGATGCCGTGGCCAAAGTGCTGGCAACCGGAGCAGTGTCGAGAACACCCGCATTATCTCCGTTGACAAAACCGGAGTAGCTGACAGTGGGTGAAGGAGTTATTCCGTAAGCCTGATTGATGTTATCGGCTTTTGCAGTGAGGGTGACCGGAGTAATGGTTAACGTTCCAGGAGCATAGTTAAAATCATAATTGTTATCCGTACCCCCCGAAATAGAAATGGGATATAGGCCAGTGGAAGAAGAAGGGGTGGCTGAAGTAGCAGGATTAGGAGGAGTATCAAGAACGCTGCTATTATTCCCATTAACAAATCCGGTATAACTGATGGTAAGTACAGGATTAACTGATCCATACAATTTCGATTTGTTGTCTGCTGTAGCAGTCAACGGGGCTTTGGTAATGGTTAATGTTCCATTTACATAGCTGAATGAATAGTTATTATCCGAGCCCCCGGAGGGGATAACGGGGAACGTGCTTCCTGCATTATCATTGGCTATGGCCAGACAGGTAGCCGCAGGAGGAGTATCTATTACGGCTACTGTTTCTCCGTTTACGAAACCGGAATAGGCAATGGTAAATGCAGGATTTGCAGTTCCATAAGTCCTGTTTGCGCTGGATGCGGTAGCGGTGAGCACTGCCCGGTTCACTGTAATTTGCACGGTCTTGCTAATGTCATTGTAGTTGACGTTATCGGTAGGCGCAAAATCAATTTTTAAATTCTGATTTATACCAGCATTTAGCAAGGTTCCTACTGCTGGTGTGTACGTATAGGTTCCCGGTACGCTGGCTGTGGCATTAAGCTGGGTAGCGCTTAATAAGGTACCATACGTGATTGCTGAAGGATTGGCCCAGGTAACTACCGGGTTGTCTTTATTGCTTACGGTAATATGAACCTGCGTGTTCGTTACACTATTGTAATTAGATGCATCGGAAGGAGTGAAATTCACAGAAAGTAGTTGATTGATTCCCGCACTTAGTATTGTTCCTGCTGGCGGAGTATAAGAAAACACTCCGGCTACATTTGCTGTGGCATTTAACTGGGTAGAACTGAGAGGGACATTGATTCTGATCGGCAAAGGATCAGACCAGGTGATTACCGGTGTTGCTTTATTCACCGTAATCTGTCGTTGTGTTCCGGGTACTGAATTATAGTTGGCCGCATCTGTAGGGGTAAAATTCACCGATAATGTTTGGTTGGCTCCTGCATTTAATGTCGTGTTGATCCCGGGCGAATAAGAAAATGTTCCGGGCTCACTGGCGGTAGCATTCAGTTGCGTTGCACTGAGCGAAGCTCCATAGGTAATGGCAGCAGGAGCAGACCATGTAACAGCAGGTGTTGCTTTGTTTACAGTGATTTGTCTTTGTATGCCGCTCACGGTATTGTAATTGTTCGCATCGGCAGGGGTGAAGTCAACAGAAAGAGTTTGACTCACTCCGGCATTCAGCTGTGTTCCGGAAGCGGGAGTGTAAATGAATGTTCCCGCCACCACCGAAGATGCGTTCAGGTGAGTGGCGCTTAGTAATGTCTTGTAGGTGATGGCTGCCGGATTAGCCCAGGTAATAGTGGGTGTTGCTTTGTTTACAGTAATCAGCACCTGCGTATTGTTTACTGTATTGTAATTGGTGGCATCGCTGGGGAAAAAGTTAACCGACAAAGTTTGACCGGCACCGGCATTCAGTACAGTTCCACTTGCTGGCGTATAAGTAAAGGTACCGATTACATTCGCTGTTGCATTGAGCTGGGTTGCACTTAACGCAGTTCCATAAGTAATTGCTGCGGGAGTAGCCCAGGTAATAATGGGTGTTGCTTTATTTACTACAATCGATACCTGAGTTCCGTTTACTGAATTGTAATTGCTTGCATCTGTTGGGGTGAAATTAACAGAAAGCACATTGGAGCCGGCACTGAGAATAGTACCTGTTCCGGGTGCATAGGAAAACGAACCCGCTACACTGGCTGTAGCATTGAGCTGGGTTGCACTGAGCGGAGTTCCGTACGTGATGGCTGTGGGATTAGACCATGTTACAGAAGGGGTTGCCTTGTTTACGGTAATCGACACCTGTGTACCTGTTACTGTAGCATAGTTGGTAGCATCCGTTGGGGAGAAGTTAACCGTTAATGGCTGGCTTCCTGCATTGGGCACTGTTCCTGCTGCCGGTGTGTAAGTGAATGTACCCGCCACGCTGGCGGTAGCATTCAATTGCGTAGCACTTAATGCAGTTCCATACGTAATCGCTGAAGGGGCAGCCCAGGTTATAACAGGTAGAGCCTTGTTTACGGTAATCGATTTTTGCGTACCGGCTACTGCATTGTAATTACTTGCATCGGTTGGGGCGAAATCGACAGAAAGAGTTTGACCTGCTCCTGCATTGAGTACCGTTCCTGCTGCCGGTGTGTAGGTGAACGTTCCTGCCACGCTTGCCGTAGCATTCAGTTGCGTTGCACTGAGCGCAGTTCCATAGGTGATGGTGGCAGGATTTGCCCATGTTACAGTAGGTATTGCTTTATTAACGGTAATCGATTTTTGCGTACCGGCTACTGCATTGTAATTGATTGCATCGGTTGGGGCGAAATCGACAGAAAGAGTTTGACCTACTCCTGCATTGAGCACCGTTCCTGCTGCCGGTGTGTAGGTGAACGTTCCTGCCACGCTTGCTGTAGCATTCAGTTGCGTTGCGCTTAATGCAGTTCCATACGTAATAGCGGCAGGAGCGGCCCAGGTTATAACAGGTGTTGCTTTATTAACGGTGATCAGCTTTTGTGTACCGGCTACTGTATTGTAATTACTTGCATTAGTTGGAGTGAAGTCGACAGAAAGAATTTGACCTGCTCCTGCATTGAGCACCGTTCCTGCTACCGGTGTGTAGGTGAACGTTCCCGCCACGCTTGCGGTAGCATTGAGTTGCGTAGCACTGAGTGGTGTTCCATAGGTAATAGCGGCAGGGTTTGCCCAGGTTACAGTAGGTGTTGCTTTGTTAACGGTAATCAGCTTTTGCGTACCGGTAACTGAATTATAATTACTTGCATCGGTTGGAGTGAAGTCGACAGAAAGAGTTTGACCTACTCCTGCATTGAGCACCGTTCCTGTTGCCGGTGTATAAGTGAATGTTCCCGCTGCACTGGCTGTAGCATTCAATTGTGTTGCGCTTAATGCAGTTCCATACGTGATAGCAGCAGGAGCGACCCAGGTTACCGTGGGTGTCGCCTTGTTAACGGTAATTTGTCTTTGTGTGCCATTTACCGCGTTGTAATTGGTGGCATCTGTTGGAATAAAGTTAACAGAAAGAGTTTGGTTGGCTCCTGCATCTAACACTGTTCCTGCTGCCGGTGTGTAAGTGAATGAACCAGGCACACTTGCCGTGGCGTTCAGTTGTGTAACACTTAATGCAGTTCCATAGATAATGGTTGATGGACTCGTCCAGGTTACTGTAGGTGTTACTTTGTTAACAGTAATTGATACCTGCGTACCTGTTACTGTGTTATAATTGGCTGCATCAGCAGGGGTAAAGTCAACGGAAAGAGTTTGACTGGCACCTGCATTCAGTATTGTTCCGGTTGCAGGTGTATACGTGAATGTTCCAGGTATGCTGGAGGTGGCGTTGAGTTGGGTGGCATTCAATGCAGTTCCGTACGTAATCGCAGAAGGAGTAGTCCAGGTTACTACAGGCGTTGCTTTATCAATGATGAGTGTTCCGTTTGCAGTTCCTGCATAGTTGACATCATTTATAGTAGCTATAACAGCATAGCTCCCTACATCAGAAGGAGGTGTAGAGGAGCCTTCATAAGTAATGTTCACCGTAAGTCCCGCAGGTGTGGTGACTGCAGTTGCTGATTGAGAAAGACCGGTATAGGTGTGATTCAAATCCGAGAGTACGATGCCGGCAGCTGCTTTTGCTATAGAGATAGTGAAAGCCTGCGTATTTTGTGTGGCATCCACCAGATCATTAACGGTGAGGGTAATTGGGAAATCCCCCACTTCATTGGCTGTGCCGGTAATTTGGGCAGTGCCATCCGTCAGATCACTGAATGTTATTCCTGCGGGTAAAGTGCCGGAGATGGTAATGCTCCGGTTATTATTTTCTACATCAGTGGTAGTAATGGAATAGGTGTAACCCACACCATAAGTTCCTGTCTCCACAGGTGTGCTGGTAAACGATGGAGGGGTCTGTGCTTTTGCATAAAGCACCACCAATACCAGCGGGATTACCAGGTAATGTTTGTTAAAGCCAACTTTCAACATCATTTCCGATAAAAATAAGATAGAAAAACATGGAAATTTACGATTTTTATGGGTTATAAATGTTAATTACATCTTAGATAATTCGTACGCATGGAGTTTCTTTTCTGGATTGGTTTCGGGGTAATTTTGTACACATATCTTGGCTATCCTTTGATACTGGGCTTGCTGGTGAGATTAAGGAAAAACAGGGGCCAGAAGCAACCTCTTTATTACGAAGATCAGGAGCTGCCGGAAATAACCCTCGTTATAGCCTGTTTTAATGAAGCCGATATTCTGGAAAAGAAAATCGAGAATACGCTCCAGCTCGATTATCCGGCAAATAAAAGATCATTCTGTTTTGTTACCGATGGTTCTTCCGATCATAGTGGCGAAATCATAGCCAAATATCCCGAATTGAGATTGTTCCATGAAAATGCCCGGAAAGGAAAAAATGCAGCCGTCAATCGGGTGATGTCTTTTGTGAAAACACCCATTGTTATCTATTGTGATGCGAATACCTTCCTGAATAAAAAATCCCTTCAACTCATTGCCAGGCATTATAAAGATGAAAAAGTAGGTGCCGTGGCAGGTGAAAAGCGGGTAATGCAAAGCGGGCAGGACAATGCCGCCAGCTCCGGTGAGGGCGCCTATTGGAAGTACGAATCAAAACTGAAGAAATGGGATTCTGAGTTGCATACCGTAGTTGGAGCTGCCGGAGAATTATTTTCAATCAGGACCTCACTTTACGAAGAAGTACCTCCGGGTGTTCTCATTGAAGATTTCCGCCTTTCTATGAACATTGCTAAAAAAGGATACCGCGTAATTTATGAGCCGGAAGCCTATGCCATGGAAACAAGCTCCGAATCGATGGGCGAAGAGCACAAAAGGAAGGTACGCATCTCGGCAGGCGGACTTATTGAAGTATGGTATTTCAGAGGACTCCTTAATGTTTTTAAGTATGGCTGGCTCAGCTTTCAATATGTTTCCCACCGTATGCTGCGCTGGACCTTTGCTCCGCTGGGGCTTTTAATCGTATTGATCACCAATCTTTTTTTAGTGGCACAAGGAAATATCCTGTACACCTATATTCTTGTCGCGCAGTTCCTTTTTTATTTTGTCGCCATAGCCGGTTATGTGCTCCGCAATCGTAAACTGCGCTTTAGAATTTTATTTGTACCCTATTATTTTCTCTTCATGAACGTGTCTGTCTACCAGGGGTTGTTCCGGTTATTGAGAGGAAAGCAAAGTGTAGTGTGGGATAAAGCGAAGAGAGCTCAGGTAGCATAACCGGATGCCTTCATGTATCGATTGATTATTTTTCTTTTCGTTTTTATTTCATTCGCAGCGTGGTCGCAATCGGGTGCCGGTGGGCAGGTACTGTCGCGGATAGAAAAGGGCAAGTGGGCCAAAGCGCAGCAGATCATTACCAAAGCATTACTAAAAGACAGCATTGATGCGGAAGTAAAATATGCAGCTTCTTTACTTTTTTTTAATAAAAACTATCCGGGCTATCAGATCGATTCATCCTATCATTACCTGCTTTCATCACTTGCGGATTATGGCAAACTCACTGTTCGTGACAAAGAAAAGCTGAAACGGTTTCCTATTGATAGCGCTGTATTGAACAATCAAAAAGCAATCATTGAAGAGGCCGCCTTTGCTTCTGCTAAAACAATGAATACAGAACAAGTGTACCAGTATTTTATAGCTCATTATCCTTCCTCATTCAGAACAGGTGCTGCCATCGAGCTTCGCGATGAAGTGGCTTTCCTGGAAGCTTTAAAAATCAATACCTATTCCGATTTTTTTGAGTTCCTGAAAAAATATCCTTCTTCACACCGTGCAGCGGATGCACAGAAGCGCTATGATAAACTACTTTACGAAGATCGTACCCGCGATGAGCGATTGAAGAGCTATGAAAATTTTGTGCGTGAGTTTCCAGGCAGCCCTTATGGATCGTTGGCCGAGCAACAAATTCTGCAAATCACAACAGCCAACGGTTCTGCCGAATCGTTTGAGGATTTTATCAAACAGTATCCCGGTAGTAAATGGGTGAAACAAGCGCGTAATATATTGTTTCACCTGGATGATGATACAGAAGATCCTCAGCGGGAAGTGATAACCGATTCGCTGCGAAATACGGAAGCACTTAATCACTTGTACTGGGTGCCGTTTTTAAAAGGAGACCGTTATGGATTTATGGATGCTGAAGGAACAGAGAAAATAGCTCCCTCTTTTGATGCTATTGACAATGATTATTTATGTGGCGATGTGCGTTCGGATTACCTGATCACTTCACAGGGAATCATTTCCCGCAGTGGCAAGCTGCTGTATGCAGGCAAGGTGGATGATGTTACTGATCTGGGGGATGGATTCCTGAAAATAGTAACAGGTAAATCATCCGTTGTTGTACATAAATCTGGTTTTATCATTCGTGTTGACGACTTGCGCGATGCTCGTATTATTGCAGGTCGCTTTATCGCCATTGATAAAGAATCAGGATGGGGTATCGTTTCTTTTACCGGAAAAATTCTACTTCCGTACGTATATGAAGAAATTACTTCGTTCGATGACTGGATTGTCTTAACAAAAAACTCAAAAAAGATTTTGGTTACGGCCAGTCAGGTCGGGAATACAGCCAATAAAATCGCCCTGCCGCAGAACATGGCCTTCGATGAGGTAAGACGATGGGGAGAAAATCTTTGCTGGGCGAAGAACGGATCGCTGGAAGGTGTATTAAATGAGAACCTGGAATTTGTCATCCCGCTCGACAGACAGATATTGATGAAAACTCCTTTTGGTTTTGTTCGGACAAAAGGAGATCAGCAGCTGATAGAAGGGATCAGGGAATTACAAGCTGTTTCTTTTGATAAGGTAGCGATTCAGGGGCAGTGGATGTTTACCAGGCAACAATCGGGAAAATGGCAATTGTTCGATATTCCTTCCGTTCAACCGGTAACTTCCGAAGCGGATAGTATCTGGTTTGAAAAAAATATCGCGATGGTAAAGGTGCGCGACTCTGTTCACGCCTGGCTCAATCCACACGTTCATCTTGATTTTAACCTTTCGGAGAAGGCCCTTCTTTTTGGAAGAGATTCTTCTATGTGGATGGTGGTGAGCGAGAAGAATAAGAAAACTGTATACGATGCGATTTCCGGGCAGCGGCTTTTTGCCGGTGACTTTGATTCCATCGAAAATCTTGCCGATGGATTTTTTCTTCTCTCCAAGGCAAACAAAAAAGGGCTGGTAGACTCAAAAGGAAAAGTGATTCTTCCGCTGGAGTACGATGCCATCATTCAACCTGAGCCCGGCAGGCTTTCGTTATTGAAAGATAAAAAATTTGGTTTGTATGATCTGCTGTCCAGGAAATTGATTAAACCCATGTATGAGCGTAACCTTATTCAATATAACAAGCAGTGGTTTGTCGCCTTTAAGGAAGGAGGCTGGGGATTTATCGACAGCAACTCGAAACCTGCAGGGAAATTTCAATTCAATGAGGTAAAATTCTGGAATGATACCGCAGCCTGGGTGAAAGAGAATTTTCAATGGAAGATATATGCTATTCGCAGCGCTAAAGTGCTTCAGGATAAGATCAAAGACTTTCGCTACGTAAAAAAATATCCGCACGAGCAAGTGGTGATCATTCACCAGGATAACTACTTCGGTGTTATCAGTAATCACAGCGGTGTGATCATCCCCTCCACGTTTACAGATATCGTGAATATCGGTGATGCGGAGAAGCCCATGTATTTCACAGAGAAGCATGTGGAGGAAGCGGATATCTCAGTAGTTATTTATTACGATCAGGCAGGTAAGGTGCTGCGCAGACAGGCTTTTGAGTCGGCCGATGAATATGAGCGGATTTATTGTACTAAAAAGTAAAACACCGTTCACATTAAACTTGTAGTCTTACTCAGCTAATTTTATAAATTGCCCGCTTATTAATCAGCTATGAAAAGGTTAGCAGGCATTTTTGTATTTGTAATTGGTGCGTCTTCTGTTTTTTCTCAGAACACACCGCCACGCCCCAGGCTGGTGGTAGGTATTGTGGTGGACCAGATGCGGCAGGAATACCTGTACCGGTTTGATTCCAAGTTTGGAAAGGCGGGATTCAAACGCCTGACAGGTGAAGGATACATGTTGAAGAATGCGCACTACAATTATGTGCCTACTTATACAGGACCGGGTCATGCTTCCGTTTACACCGGGTCAACACCTGCTATCCATGGTATTATCTCCAACGACTGGTACGACAAAAACCTGAAAAAATCAGTGAACTGTGTGGGTGATGATCGTTATAAGCCAGTGGGCAACGATCAGGGCAATGGAGATGTTTCTCCTTGGCGAATGTTGTCATCTACCATTACCGATGAACTGGAGTTGGCCACGCAGCGCAGAGCCAAAGTGATTGGCATTTCAATAAAAGACAGAGGTGCCGTACTACCTGCAGGTCATACTCCGGACGGAGCTTATTGGTTCGATTCAAAATCGGGAAAGTTTATTACCAGCACGTATTATAAGGAAGCCCTTCCTGTTTGGGTGGATGATTTTAATAAACAGAACCTGGCGGATAATTATTTAAATCAGGAGTGGAAAACAGTTTACCCCATTGATCAATATAAAGAGAGCGGCCCGGACGACTCTCCTTATGAAACAAAGATAAAAGGGAAAGATCGCCCTGTCTTTCCTTACAATCTGAAAGAGCTGAGAAAACAAAGTTCCGATTTTGAATTACTGGCAAACACTCCTTTCGGAAATGACATTTTAACCGAGCTGGCAAAAGCCACTATTGATGGTGAAGCATTGGGAAAAGATGAGTGGACCGATTTTTTAGCAGTATCCTTTTCTTCACCTGATCTGATTGGCCATGCGATGGGTCCTAATTCAGTAGAGGTGGAAGATACTTACATCCGGTTAGATAAAAACATTGAAGACCTTTTGAATAAACTGGATAAAGAAATAGGCAAAGGGCAATACCTTGTTTTCCTTACGGCAGATCATGCGGTGGCCGATGTACCTCAGTATTTAAAAGACCTACGGATTCCTGCCGATAAATTTAAAACTGCTGCTGTGGAGGCGGGACTGAATGATTTTCTTCAACCTTACTTCCCGGGCAAGAAGCTCATCGAAAACGCATCCAATGGTCAGATTTTTTTGAATCAGGATCTGTTTGGCTCTGACCCCCGTTCATCGGGTGTTGATTATTTGATCGCCACCGAACTGATCAAAAATTATTTACTGAAACAGGAAGGCGTATCGGATGTGTTTACGCGGCAGATTTTATCGGCAGGTGAGTATGGTGAGGCGGGATCAAAAGGAATGGTGAAGAGGGGATTTCATACCAAACGTTCAGGCGACCTGGCGGTGGTCCTGGAACCGGGTTGGTTTGAAGGAAGCTGGCCGCAGGGAACAACGCATGGCTCTTCCTACACGTACGATACCAACGTACCGGTATTGTTTTTTGGTTACGGTATTAAAGCAGGAAGCTCGGTGAGCTATCATACCATCACGGATATTGCCCCCACACTTTCTATACTGCTCAAAGTGAAATTCCCCAGCGGATGCACGGGCCAGCCGGTGAAGGAGATATTGGATTGATTCGTGCCCCTGTTATCTGCTAAAAGTTATAGTTGTTAATCGTTTTGCCTGATTAGAAGCCTATGGTAAGCCATTAACGGATAACGATTAAGGGATAAATGACCGAAATACATATCTTCCGGTTTTTAATTGCAACTAACCCTACCTGCCTCACATGAGCGAAAAGAATTTTAAACCTGTACTTGGATTATGGGATGGTACCATGATCGTGGCCGGATCAATGATTGGTTCGGGTATCTTCATTGTAAGTGCAGACATTATGCGGAATGTGGGAAGCCCCGGCTTGCTTATTGCAGTCTGGCTGATCACCGGCTTCATGACCATCACGGCTGCGGTCAGCTATGGCGAACTTAGTGGAATGTTCCCCAAAGCGGGAGGACAGTATGTGTACCTGAAAGAGGCTTACAATCCATTGATGGGCTTCTTATATGGCTGGAGTTTTTTCGCAGTCATTCAAACAGCCACGATTGCCGCAGTGGGTGTGGCTTTCGCCCGGTTTTCTGCTCACCTGTTTCCATGGATGAGTGAGAACAATATCCTTGTCGATCTGGGATTCATGAGACTGTCTGCTGCACAGCTTTCCGCTATTTTGCTCATCGTGCTATTAACGTATATCAACACGCGTGGTATTAAAGAAGGTAAACTCATTCAGTCTGTTTTTACGGTATCAAAACTGATCGCGCTGTTCGGGTTGATTGTATTTGGTTTTGTTTTAGTAAAACAAAATTATTGGGATGAAAACTGGCAGAAAGGATTTCAGTCTATGCAAAACCTGGGTGAGGGAGGAGCAGGCAAAGTATCTGTCGGCTGGACGGAAATAGGAGGAGTAGCTTTGCTTGGAGCGATTGCCGCATCGATGACGGGTTCTCTGTTCAGCAGTGATGCGTGGAATAATGTAACCTTCATTGCTGGAGAAATTAAAAATCCCAAACGCAACATAGGATTGAGTTTATTTCTGGGTACGCTCATCGTCACTTTTTTATACGTAACAGCCAACCTGATGTACATCTATGTGCTACCCCTGGATGACATTGCTTATCCAAAAGCAGATCGATTGGCAATATCGGCTGCCAATCAGATTTTTGGTGATTCAGGTAAGATAGTGATTGCAGTGCTGATTATGGTTTCCACTTTTGGATGCATTAACGGGCTGGTGCTGGCAGGAGCGCGTGTGTATTACACCATGGCCAATGACGGACTCTTTTTCAAAAAAGCAAAGGAGTTAAATAAGAACGCAGTACCCGAGTGGGCGCTATGGTCGCAATGTATAGTAGCTTCTTTACTTTGCCTTAGCGGTGAATATGGAAATCTGCTGGACATGATCTCTTTCGTAGTCGTGATCTTTTATACACTCACCATCGCGGGGATATTTATTCTCAGACGCAAGCGGCCGGATGCAGATCGTCCGTACAAAGCTTTTGCCTATCCGGTACTTCCTGCTATCTATATTTTTATGGGTCTTGCCTTTTGTATCTTATTGATTATCTACAAACCCGGTTATACCTGGCCCGGATTAATTATTACGTTGATCGGTATACCTCTTTATTATATAGCAGTGAATCGGAATAAAGCGTAGCTCTGTTTATTCAGTTACAGAATTATGTTTTTCGAATTGATAATGATTCTTCTTAATGGCTAATCATGACAATAACAGTTAACCATTAACAGATAACGATTAACGGATAATGAGCGAGACTACTTTTAAACCCCGCCTGGGCCTTTGGGATGCTACTATGATTGTGGCAGGCTCTATGATTGGCTCCGGTATTTTTATCGTAAGCGCAGATATATCGCGCACGGTAGGAAGTGCCGGATGGCTTATTGGGATCTGGTTGCTCACCGCCTTTATGACGATGTGTGCAGCCGTGAGCTATGGCGAGCTGAGTTCCATGTTTCCCAAAGCAGGCGGCCAGTACATTTATCTTAAAGAAGCATTCAATCCCCTCACGGGATTTCTTTACGGCTGGAGCTTGTTCGCAGTCATTCAAACCGGAACCATTGCAGCAGTGGGTGTTGCATTTTCAAAGTTTACAGCTTATCTCATTCCTGCCGTAAGTGAAGATTTGATTCTATTTGATTTGGGATTTTTGAAAGTATCGCCCGCCCAGGCCCTTTCGATTGGTGTGATTATTCTGCTTACGTTTATTAATACACGCGGTGTGCAGGGAGGCAAGCTTATTCAGACTTCATTTACCGTCATCAAAATCACCAGTTTGTTTGCATTGATTGTATTTGGCTTTGTGATGATGAGAGGTGATGTATGGGATGCCAACTGGACCAATGCATGGGATGTACATAAGCTGAAATCAGATGGCACTGTAGAAAGTTATGCCGGTGTGGCCGTCTTTGGTGCTATTGCTTCCGCCATGGCGGGGTCCCTCTTTAGCAGTGATGCCTGGAACAATGTGACTTTCATCGCAGGCGAAGTAAAGAATCCCCAGCGCAATGTAGGATTAAGTTTGTTTTTCGGAACGCTGATCGTGGCGGTGATTTATAATCTCACCAACATCATGTACACAGCTGTTCTTCCCATTAATGAAATTGCCTTTGCGGTGAAAGACCGTGTTGCCGTAGCAGCTTCGCATTACATCTTCGGAGACATTGGCACGATGCTGATCGCGGTGATGATCATGATTTCTACGTTTAGTTGTAATAACGGATTGATCTTGTCAGGCGCACGAGTGTATTATGCCATGGCAAGAGATGGATTGTTCTTTCGTAAAGCAGGAGAGTTAAATCGTTTTTCGGTGCCGCAGCTTGCCCTGTGGGTGCAATGTATATTGGCTTGTATCTGGTGTCTGAGCGGCCGATACAGCGATCTGCTGGATATGGTTTCTTTCGTAGTGATCCTGTTTTACGTCATCACCATTATCGGGATATTTGTATTGCGTAAAAAGATGCCGGAAGCTGAACGACCTTATAAAGCATTCGGATACCCATGGCTTGCTTCCATTTATGTGCTGATGGGAAGCGCCTTCTGTGCCTTTCTGATCATCTACAAACCAAAGTTCACCTGGCCCGGGTTGATTATAACCTTGATTGGTATTCCTGTTTATTATATCGCGGTGCGGAATAAAAAATCGTAAAGAGAAGCATAAAGGTTTCCAACCTTTCGAAGTTTGGAAACCTTATTCCCTATAGTGAATTCAGTTGGGAAGCAACAACAGCAAGTCCTTCATGAAAAGAATGAGGAAGATAACCCAATTCTTTTTGCGCCTTTGTAATGATGAACCCTGTTTTTGCCGGCCGCTTTGCCGGTTGTTTGAAGGTGCTTGAATCTGCTATTTTGATCAGCGACTTATCTAATTTAAAAAACGTAGCTGTTTCAATGGCAATGTCATAAGGAGTCATCATTTCTTCTCCTGAAATGTTGTAAATTCCTTTTGCTTTATTCTTCGCTGCCAGATAGCAACCCATCGCCAGATCTTCGGCAAGAGTAGGGGTACGCCATTGATCATTTACCACATTGATGGATTTGCTGTCTTCCAGGCTTTTCTTTACCCATAGTACAATGTTGGAACGACTCATATCTTTGGTAACACCATAGACCAATACGGTTCGCAGTATTGCCCAGTCGGCTTTACTTTTCTTCACCAGCTCCTCCGCAGCCAGTTTACTTTCTCCATAGTAGCTGAGCGGGTTGGGAATAGCTTCTTCATCCAGTGGTCCGTATGTTCCATCAAAAATGAAATCGGTAGAGACATGAATGAAATGAATATGATTTTTCTCGCAGGCCTTTGTGAGGTATTCTACAGCAGTCACATTGTTTAACCAGCAGTCGTCTCTTTCGGTTTCACATTGATCTACATTTGTCATGGCAGCCGTATGAATGACTACATCGGGTTTGTGTTCCAGAAGTACCGTGTTCACCGAGTGCTCATTGGTTACATCCAGTTGGGAGAAAGCGATCTTGGGTAAATCGAAGTTTAATTTACTACGCGTGGTAGCGATCAACTCAATTTGAGAATCTGAGGCAAGCAAAGCAGAAAGCTTTTGACCCAATAATCCGTTAGCACCTGTAACAAGTATTTTCATGAGTGATGTTTGGAAGTTGAAGTTATAAATTGGATGTCAGATGTTGTTGAGTATAAGATCGATATCTGTTCCCCGTTAGTACTATTTTGTTTTGGCAATGGCTCCTGATAGCTGTCAGGATGCCGTTGTCAACTTTTTTTGCCTATTGCCTGCTGCTTTTGCCTACTGATTTAGCCGGATACTGATAACCGTATTCCTTTTCGATTTTCTTTTTCGACATTTCTTTTATGCTGACAAACATACGCACATCTTCCTGTGGACGACTAAGCGGATCTACCTGCAGGGCTGCGATTTTATCAAGCACATCAAGCCCTTGTATCACTTTTCCAAATACCGTGTACTCTCCATCCAGAAAAGGTGTACCGCCAGTGGTGGTGTAAATTTTATTTCTTTCTTCGGAAGTCTCTTTCTTTATTTTGAAACCAGTTTCCTTCTCAATTTGTGGCACGATGCTATACACCTTCTTTTCAAAACTGATCATGTCCTGCGCAGAATAAAATTGATTCAACGAATCCAGTGTCGGCTTGTGAACTGGATTTTGAATAAACTGCTGTAAGCCCTGCCCCAGTTTCCTTTGATCAAACTGAAGTAACTTCAGCTCTTCGGGCTGCAATACTTTTCCCTGCACGATATAAAACTGATTCCCGCTGGATGCTTTGGTCGGATTTACTTCATCAGCCTGACGCGCAGCGGAAAGCGCGCCACGTTCATGAAAGAATTTGGGATTGAACTCCGCAGGTATTGTATGCCCGGCTTCACCTGCGCCCAGTTGCTGACCTGGCTTCGCTTTCTTTGACGTAGGATCGCCACCCTGAATCATAAAGTCTTTCACTACGCGGTGAAAGAGCAAACTATCATAATAATGTTCCTTCGCCAGCTTAATAAAATTTTGTTTATGCAGGGGAGTTTCATCATATAAAATAGCCACCATTTCTCCGTAGTTGGTTTTGATGGTGACCACGTAATCTTTTTCCTGCTGTGCACATCCGGATAAGATGATCGTGAATAAGAAAAGAACAGAAATCGGTTTATTCATAAGTTGATGGGAAATTTATTTGTCTGCTGCTGTTGCCTGTTATTTCTTTATGGATTGATTGTTTTTGAAAGTTGTAATGAGAGATCAAGAAAGATCATTTTTGCACTTCCGTTTCGTTCCAGAAAATAAGAAGCCTCTCCGATAAACTTGCTGGACTCCATTACTTTGTCGACATCGAGTACTTTGCTGAAATCCTGTACAAATTTTAATTCCCTTCCTTTGGCACGATTGATTTCTTTGGCCCCCGCCAGATGGAGCACTACTTCGCGCAGCATGCTTAAGCTGTATTGCAGGAAGGTGCGTTGACTTAGTTTATCCAGTTCATGGAAGTCGTCCGTGATCTCTAATAATTTTATATAATCTTTTTTGAAACAGGAGCGCATCCATAAAGAAAATCGCTCATTATTAAGATCAACCGTCTGCTCGATCAGCTTCAGCGCCATATTAATGTTTCCATCCGCCAGTTGTACAATTTCCGAAACCCTCGTCTCGTCCAGCTGTGCATGTTGTTTCAGGTGCTCTTCAATCTCTTCATCCGATAAAAGCGGCACCTGCACGATTTGAGTACGCGATATAATCGTAGGTAAAAGTCGTTCGGCAGCATTTGTTACAAGAATGAAAAAAGTATTTGGAGGTGGCTCTTCCAGGATTTTTAAAATACCATTGGCAGCGGAGGGATGCATGTACTCGGGTTGCCAGATAATCATCACCTTGAAGGGACTCTCAAAGGGCTTTAATGAAAGTGTCTTGATGATCTCACGACTCTCTTCCCTCGAGATGCTGGCTTGCTTATCTTCTCCGCCATAGTAGCTGCTCCAGTCATTAATGTTACCAAATGGTTGTTCCAGTAAAAACAATCTCCATGTTTTTGTAATCTCCGCTTTAAAGCGATCTTCATCTTTGTCTCCCTTTACATTGCCCAAAGGAAAAACAAAATTCGTATCCGGATGAATGTATTTTAAGTTTTTACTGCAGGCGGAGCACGTTCCGCAGGCATCGGTTTCGCTTCTGTTCTGGCAGTGAAGATACGTAGTATAAGCCAGTGCCATTGGCAAGTTCAGTGCCCCTTCTCTTCCTTCGAAAAGCTGCGCATGCGGCATCTTGTTTTCTCTCACAGATTGGATCAGCTTCTGTTTGATGTAAGTAGAGCCAGGTATGGAAGCAAATGTCATTTCAATTCAAATTACAAGTTATGGATGAAAAATTACGAATGAATTGCCATTGGGTTATCGATGCTAAATCTAATTACTTGCGGTGTCATTGGTAAGGTAACGGACATGATAGTGCTATTATTTCTTTTCCCAGGTTCGTTCAGTTGATGTGGCATCATAAATATGGTGCAGGATTTCCTGCTCTTCTTCAGAGAAGGGAACGGATCTGCGTGCCATGGCTTTGGTTGCTGTTTCAAATGCTTTCGGCAATTGGTAGGTAGCATAACCGGAAGACCCGCCCCAGGAAAATGAAGGAATAAGTGTGGGTGGAAATCCATCTCCGAAGATATTGGCACTTACTCCGGCTACGGTTCCGGTGTTAAACATGGTGTTGATGGAACATTTGCTGTGGTCGCCCAGCATCAATCCGCAAAACATCAACCCCGAATCGATAAACTCTTTGCGACCATAGTTCCAGACCTTAACACTATCGTAATTGTTTTTCAGGTTGGAAGTGTTAGTGTCTGCACCAATGTTACACCATTCACCAATCACAGAGCAGCCAAGAAAACCGTCATGTGCTTTGTTACTGTTTCCAAAAATAACGGAAGCACTTACCTCGCCACCAATTTTGGAGTGAGGGCCAACGGTTACATCACCTCTTACTTTCGCACCCATATTCACATGTGCATCCTCACATAAAGCAAAAGGTCCGCGAACTAATGCCCCTTCCTGTACGGATGCATTCTTCCCTATGTAGATCGGGCCATTCTCTGCATTCAATGTTGCGGCTATTACTTTGGCTCCTTCTTCGATGAAAATGGCTGCTTCATTATAAACGCGCGTGTATTTATCGGTGATCAGTGCCGATTTTCTTCCTTTGGTGATCAGCTTAAAGTCGGAACGAATTTGCGCCCCGTTCAACTGGAATATTTTCCACGTCTGATCGATAAGAGTAATCGGGTGTTTCCATTTCGTAACGATTCCTGCAATTACTTCAGGCACTTCGTTATCGTGCGTACGCACTGCAACAATGCGCGAGTTATAGAAAATCCCTTCACCCGTTTTCAGTTGCAGGATGGCATTGACCAATTCATCATCCGGACAAACCGCGCCATTGATCCACACATTATCAGCAGTAAGATGGAGTTTATATTTTTTGCTTAAGTAAGTTTCAGTCGAGTGGGAGATCGGTTGATTCAACAGCTTCTCCCACTTTTCGGCAATGGTGAGTATTCCTATACGAATGGCAGCCACCGGCCGGGTGAAAGTAAAAGGCAACAGATTTGTACGGGCTGTCGGGTCATCAAAAAGGATGAAGTTCATGTTGTAAAAATAGACCGTTCGAAGTAAAGCCTGAAACCATTAATAGATTTTCACAGGCGATAAAATAAAAAGGTCTCCATGTGGAGACCTTTTCGATATAAAACCGCTAAGAAAAATGCTGTTATTTCTTCTGGTATTTCTTTTGGAATTTTTCCACGCGACCAGCGGTGTCCAAAAACATTTTCTTTCCTGTGAAGAAAGGATGTGATGCGGAGCTCACTTCGACTTTGATCACCGGATAATCTTTTCCGTCTGTCCAGGTTGTGGTTTCTTTAGGAACTGATGTAGAACGTGATAAAAATTTCACATCGCTGGTTGTGTCCCAGAAAACTACTTCTTTATACTCTGGATGAATGCCGTTTTTCATTGCTTTGTTCGATTAATTCTTCTTAAAAGGACTGCAAAAATAATTATCTGAACCCGATTTGCAAGGGCCGGGAGGGAGATAATTTGACCGGCAATCGAAAATGGTTGTAATTTGGCATCAAATGGGAATATTTGTGGAAATTATCCATAAAACTATTCAGGAGGCGGGTTTTTAAAAACCCTTCTTTGGAGAGAAAAAAGACCCCCAGACTGGCGAATTTGATCAATCACTACATGAAAAGATTAATTGTATTCATTATTGCCGCTTTTCCCCTGTTTGCCGTTGCCCAAAGCACCAATGCCCCGCTTAATGAAGACTACTATCATTGGATCGACCGCTACGAAATAAAAGCCGGACGACTGGCCCCGGAGCTGTTCACTACCATAAAGCCCTATCAGCGTAAAGCAATTGTAGCTTATGCAGACTCGTTACAAAAAAAAGATCAGGTATTCTCTTCCCGCTCCGATCAGTTCAATTATGAGTATTTGCGTAACGACAGCTGGGAATGGAGTCGTGCCGCGACCAGTAATAGCGAAAAACCTTTCCTGAAGTATTTTTATAAAAAGAAATCAGACCTCCTGCGGGTAGATGAACCTGAATTTGATTTGCACGTAAGCCCCGTGTTGTACGCTGGTTTGGGAAAAGATTCGAACCTGAATGATCCGATTTATATCAATTTACGGGGTGTGGAAATCCGGGGAATGATCGATAAGAAAATAGGGTTTTATACTTTCCTCGGTGAAAATCAATCTATACTGCCTTCCTATGTTCAGAATGGATTGGCAGACAATCCGGTGGTGCCTCACGAATTATTCTGGAAGAAGTTTAAGGATAACGGAGTCGATTTTTTTCAGGCACGTGCTTACATTGATTTCAACGTGACGAAACACATTAACATGCAGTTTGGGCAGGATCGTACCTTTATTGGTAATGGCTACCGTTCACTGATCTTTTCCGACTTCGCTCCGCCATCGCTTTTTCTTCGTGCCAACGTAAAGATCTGGAAGATCAATTACCTGTTTCAGCTGAACCGCGTAGCTGCGGATGTAAATGCCACTACTGGTGGTTCAGGTCAGGGACCTTACCCTATCAAATACATCGCCTTCCATCATGCCAGCATTAATATTGGTAAAAAATTTAATCTCGGATTGTTCGAATCGGTCGTGTTTGATGCGGACTCTTCCAGTCATTTCGATGCCAGCTATTTAAATCCTGTTATTTTTTACAGAGCCATTGAGCAGCAGTTCGGGAGCACCGACAATGTACTGGTGGGAGCCGATTTTAAATGGAATGCGGTGAAACGACTTTCTTTCTATGGGCAATTTGTGCTGGATGAATTTGTGCTGGATCAGATCAAATCGGGTGATGGATGGTGGGCCAATAAGTTTGCCGTGCAGGGCGGATTGAAATACATCGATGTGGCGGGTATCGATAACCTCGATCTGCAGCTGGAAGCCAATGTAGTGCGGCCTTTTACCTACTCCCATAATTCCGATTATGGAAATTATTCGAACTACCGGCAACCCATGGCCCATCCGCTGGGAGCTAATTTCAATGAGCTGATTGCCATTGTTCGCTATCAGCCTTTGCCTCGTTTAAATATGGTGGCCAAAGGCTTTTATGCCAAAAAAGGGCTGGATGCCGGTGTGACCGAAAACCAGGGAGGCGATATCCTTAAAAATAATTCTACCCGCATTTCCGACTATGGGAATACCATTGGCCAGGGGGTGCAAAACAAGATCATGTACATCGACCTGACTGCTTCATATATGCTGAAACACAATTTCTTTATTGATGGAAAACTCATCCTGCGTGACAGCAAAAGCGACCTGCCCGCGTATAACACCAACACATCAATAACTTCGATAGCTTTGCGCTGGAATATTGCCCAGCGAGGGTATGAATTTTAATTTTCTACAGACAATCGGATGAAGGATTTCTTTCGGGTTTTAAGGTATTCAGGTAAACTCAAACAAAGACTTATACAATTCTTTGGATTTACCGTGTTGGGTACCATTTTCAGTTCAGTGACGCTGGTGGTTGCCATACCATTGCTACAAATATTATTTGATAAAGTAGAGAAGGCGGCTACGCCACCAATGCCCTCTTTTGAATTTTCTGCTGATTATGCGATAGGTGTTTTTCAGCATTACTTTATTTCGATCATTAACGTCAGCGGAAAACCCTCCGCACTGCTATTTGTTTGCGTGTGTGTGGTTGCCTTCCGATTCCTTGGAAATTTATTCGGCTATATTGAAAGAGTAGTTGCTTCCAAACTGCGGGTAGAGGTGGTAAGGAATTTACGAAATGATTTTTTTGAAAAGATAACCCACCTGCATATCGGATACTTTAATGATCAGCGTAAGGGTGATTTGATTTCACGCTTTACGAATGATGCCCAGGAAGTGGAAAATTCAGTGGTGAATAGCTTGAAAGTAGTATTTAAAGAGCCGATCACTATTATAGTTTCCTTTGTTATTTTATTTCTCATTTCAGTGAAACTTACTTTGTTCACGGTTATCGTTTTACCATTGGTGGGCGGGCTGCTTGCCGAAATTGTAAAAAGACTAAAACGTCAGGCAAAACTAAGTCAGGAATCACTGGGGCGTACAGTGAATATACTCGATGAAACCTTCGGGGGAATGCGTGTAGTGAAAGCATTCAATGCCAGGAAATATATCCTCAAAAAGATGACCGAGGAGAATGGCTATTATAGTAAAGTGAATTTATCCATGGCCTATAAAAATGAATTGGCCTCTCCGGTGTCCGAACTAATGGGGGTTTTCATTATATCAGGAATAATGTATTACGGAGGGTTGGTTATTTTAAGCGGTGAAGAGAAATTAGACGCAAGTGCTTTTCTTATTTTCTTAGCCACGTTTGCACAAATTCTTCAGCCGGCAAAATCATTTTCCAATGGCGTCACTTCCATGCAAAAGGGAATTGCCTCGGCCCGAAGGATATTCACCATCATTGATACCAAACCGGTTATTGAGAATCTGCCCAACGCGATTGAACTAACAAAATTTGAGAACAGTGTCGAATTTAAGAAGGTAAGCTTTTCTTACGATGCAGGATTGGTGTTGAAGAATATTAACTTGGTAGTAGAGAAAGGCAAGACCATTGCATTAGTGGGGCCATCCGGTGGAGGAAAGTCTACGCTGGCCGATTTGGTGCCTCGTTTTTACGATCCTACCGAAGGAGAAGTATGCATTGATGGTAAGTCGATCAGGGAATATGATATCGAGTCGTTGCGTAAGCACATGGGTATTGTTACCCAGGAATCGATCCTGTTTAACGATACCATCTTCAACAACATTGCCTTTGGTATGCCTCACGCCACGGAAGAAGCAGTGATACAAGCTGCGAAGATTGCCAACGCCCATGATTTTATTTCGCAAACAGAAAACGGATACCAGACATTAATCGGAGAGAGAGGCTCTAAACTTTCCGGAGGACAGCGGCAACGGTTAAGTATTGCAAGGGCTGTTTTAAAAAATCCTCCCATTCTTATTCTGGACGAAGCCACTTCAGCATTAGATTCGGAATCGGAAAAACTGGTACAGGAGGCCCTGTTTAACCTGATGAAGAACCGTACCTCGATTGTCATTGCCCACCGGCTAAGCACGATCCAAAAGGCAGACGAAATTATAGTGATACAGAAAGGTGAAATTGTAGAGCGCGGCACTCATGAGCAGCTGATTAAACAGGATGGAGTTTATCGTAAATTGAGCGATATACAAAGCACCGACAGAGGATATATGGATAAGCAGAATGCCTGAGAAACCGGTTGTGCAATGCCTTCAATGCAAGGTTTTGACTCAAATTACATTTTTGCATTAAGTGAAAAACCCTAAGTTTGTAATGGCTTAAGCCTTTCTTATGAATAAAAGACGCCTCATTTTCTTTTCCATCTTCGGATTTTACCATCTGTTGCTATTCATTTTTACTGCGTATATCGATTCGCAGAAAGGGGACTTAGGCGTACTCCTGAAAGTATCCTCTTACATTTCGTTATTTAAGTGGGGAGCTCTTTTGGGTTTGATTTTGCTGATAGCCGATGCTACCTGGTGGTGGATGGAATCCCGCTCTGCAGATAAAGACCGGGAAGCAGCCCGCCTTGAGAATAACACACTGAAAGCAAAGGTGTATGACTTTCAGGAGTCCGCAAAAGGTCCGTCTACCAATCTTCCCGCCTGATGAATTTTAGCCAGCTGATCTCAGATGAATTGAATCAGGCTTCAAAAGTTCTGAATGATTTTATCAGCGATCCAAAAAATCTGGAGGCAATCGAGCAGGCTGGCAAAGCGATTTCAAAGTCGGTGGCAGAAGGAGGCAAGGTAATCTCCTGCGGCAATGGCGGATCACACTGCGATGCCATGCATTTTGCAGAAGAACTCACTGGCCGCTACCGGAATGATCGCAGAGCTATCCCGGCAATTTGCATTTCAGATGCAAGCCACATTACCTGCGTGGCCAACGATTACGGCTTTGAGTTTGTCTTCTCACGCTATATTGATGCGTTGGGTAATAAAGGCGATGTATTATTTGTGCTGAGTACCAGTGGCAATTCACCCAATATTTTGCGTGCTGTTCTTTCTGCCAAAGAAAAAGGCATGAAGATCATTGCCCTTACTGGTAAAGACGGAGGCAAGCTCGGTCCGCTCGTAGATATTGAAATAAGAGTACCTCATTTTGGTTTTGCCGATCGTATTCAGGAAGTACATATCAAAATTATCCATGTTTTGATTTTGCTGATTGAAAAGCAGTTAGCCTGAAGCAGAGCTGTCCTGTTTTTCTAATTCCATTAAATTTTATTATTATTAATTCAGAAGATGACTTCTTTATAGAAGTTACGCACATATGGTAATAAAATAATTTCGGAGTAAGTGGTAGCAAAGACATTTGGAAGTGCCGTACACGGTGTAGATGCAAAGACAATTACTGTAGAAGTGAACGTCACGCAAGGTCAGCATTTGTTTATCAGCGGTATGCCTGATACCGCGGTAAAAGAAAGTGAGCATCGGGTGGAATCGGCTATGAAAACAGCCGGTTTTTTTATGCCTCGTAATAAGGTAGTGGTGAATCTTGCACCTGCTGATATACGTAAGGAAGGATCTTCCTATGATTTACCTATTGCATTAACCGTTTTGCAGGCATCGGGCCAGATTGCCGCACTGGACCTGGAGAGTTACGTCATCATGGGCGAGCTGGCGCTCGATGGTGCTCTTCGTCCCATCAAAGGCGTGTTGCCGATCGCTATCCAGGCGAGGAAAGAGAACTTCAAAGGCTTCATTCTCCCTAAAGCCAATGTGCGCGAGGCAGCGATTGTCAATAATCTGGACGTAATCGGTGTGGAAACGCTACAGGAAGCCATCGATTTTTGCGAAGGGAAGCTGAAGATTGAGCCCCTGCAGATAGACATACGTGACATCTTCCAAAATCAGTTGAATAATTATGATTCGGATTTTAAAGATGTTCAGGGCCAGGAAAACATAAAGCGGGCATTAGAGATTGCCGCAGCAGGCGGACACAATGTAATTATGATTGGCCCACCTGGAGCAGGCAAGACCATGCTTGCCAAAAGGCTTCCCACTATTCTCCCACCGCTTACTTTGAATGAAGCATTGGAAACGACAAAGATTCATTCCATCGCAGGCAAGGTAGGCAAGAATGGTTCGTTGTTGACAACACGCCCTTACCGAAGTCCTCACCACACTATTTCGGATGTCGCCTTAGTCGGGGGTGGAGGTAATCCGCAACCCGGAGAAATTTCACTATCACACAATGGAGTATTATTTCTCGATGAGCTTCCGGAATTCAAGCGCACCGTTCTGGAAGTGATGCGCCAGCCGATGGAAGAAAGGAGGGTAACGATTTCGCGTGCAAAAGTATCCATCGATTATCCCGCTAACTTCATGCTGGTGGCCAGCATGAATCCGTGTCCCTGTGGGTATTACAATCATCCCGAGAAAGAGTGCGTATGCGGCCCCGGCATTGTACAACGCTACCTTAGTAAGGTGAGTGGACCACTGCTGGACCGTATTGACTTGCATGTCGAAGTCGTGCCCGTAAGCTTTGATGAAATGACGGCACAACGCAAAACAGAAACCAGTAACGAGATACGTGAGCGCGTGGTGAAGGCAAGAGAAATTCAAACACAACGGTTTAAAGGAAAAGAAACGATTTATTGCAATGCCATGATGCCTTCCAACATGGTGAAGGAAATATGCGTGATCAATGATGCCGGTTTACAGTTATTAAAGACTGCCATGGAACGCCTGGGCCTCTCTGCCCGTGCTTACGATCGTATACTGAAAGTGTCGCGCACCATTGCCGATCTTTCCGGTACAGAAGAAATAAAAATCGAGCACCTGGCCGAAGCCATCCAATACCGCAGTCTGGACAGGGAAGGTTGGGCAGGATGATATGAAGCGCACAATAGTACTTTATGGTATTTCGCTGGCAGCGCTGATTTTCCTGCTCAAACTTCTTGAATACCGTTTTCTTATCCGTGATCTCACACTGGAATTTTACCTGGGAATAGTAGCCATCGTATTCACTGCATTTGGTGTTTGGGCAGGTTTGCGCCTCACCGGAAGGAAAACAGTAATTGTTGCCCCATCCGCTTTCGGGTTTGATGCTTCGCAGATGGAGAAACTGGGTATCAGCAAACGCGAATTTGAAGTACTCGAACTAATGGCGCAGGGACTTTCCAACCAGGAGATCGCTGATAAACTATTTGTATCGCTTAATACCATCAAAACTCATACTTCTAATTTATTCGTAAAGCTGGAGGCAAAAAGACGAACGCAGGCAATTCAGAAAGCCAAAGAATTTCACCTCATTCCGTAAGTCATAGGCCTGATCTGGATTTGTCTTTTGAATTTCATCCTAATCTTCAAATCCGATAAATCCCGCTCCGTCTTTAGTGTGATTTAAGCTATTTTTAATCAAATCATCCTTTCGGGTGATTGATTTTGGTTGCGAACTTCATTGTTTTGGCCACATAAAAATTACAGACTATGAAGAAAATCAGTTGGGTTTATGGCACCATTGCCGGCCTCATTATGGGGGCAATGTTTTTTATCACTGCGCCCCTGTGGGCCAATGGAACACTTGACTTTAACAACGGCATGTGGGTGGGCTACACCACCATGGTCATTGCACTGTCGCTTGTCTTTTTTGGAGTGAAGTCGTACCGCGATCAGCACAAACAGGGGATCATCACATTTGGAGGTGCCTTTAAAGTAGGAATATTAATCACTGTAATCGCATCCGTATTATATGCACTTTCGTGGGAGGTAGCATACAATACCGTATCCAAAGGTTTTTCGGAAGAGATGTCGAAGTACTACCTGGAAGAAATGAAGGCAGAGGCAAAGAGTGAAGCGGAGTTAAAGCAGGCAACCGAAGAATTAAAAAGCAATATGGTGATGTATGAGAATCCATTCTTTCGTTTTGCAATTACACTGACGGAAGTTTTTCCTGTAGGCTTGATCATTACGCTAATAAGTGCAGGTCTGTTAAGAAAGAAGGAATTCTTGCCAAATAGGCAATCCGTTTAAACAGCAACAGAAATTAAATCTAACCTATCAACTTATTATTAAAATTATGAAAAGAGTTACAGGACTTGGAGGAGTGTTCTTCAAAACCAAAGACCCTAAGAAAACAAAGGAATGGTATCAAAAACACCTGGGAATGAAAATGGATGAATATGGTTTTTCATTTCGATGGATTGATTCTGAACAACCTGACGCCAAGGTACCAGCTTTAACTGCATGGAGTCCTTTCAAGGAGGATACACAGTATTTTAGCCCAAGCGAAAAGCCTTACATGTTTAACTATCGAGTGGAAAACCTGGTTGAATTAATGAAAGTCCTGAAAGAAGAAGGCGTGCCGGTAGTAGGCGAGATAGAAGAATATCCTTATGGGAAATTCGGCTGGATCATGGACCCGGAAGGAAACAAGATCGAGCTATGGGAACCCAAAGACGATGGTTTCTGATTTAATCCGGGAGTGTCTTGGCATCTATTTGTGCCAAAATTGTTTTTTCAATGTGTTCTATGAGTACTATGTGGTAAAGTGTAATTACCTTCAAAGAACCTAAACCCACATCGTTATGGAAACTCAGTTAAATTACCTGGCCGTTTTAGTAGCCGCTCTTTCTACTTTTTTGATTGGAGGAATCTGGTATTCACCCGCCCTATTCAGTAAAGCATGGATGCGCGAAAACGGATTTACAGAAGAGAACATGAAGGGCCGCAACATGGCAAAAATTTTTGGTCTTGCATTTTTACTTGCATTGATATCTGCTTTTAACCTGGCTATGTTTCTTGGTCCGGAACGCGATCCTGTTATGGGTGCTCTTTGGGGGTTTCTTGCAGGAGCAGGATGGGTGGCCACCTTCTTAGGTACTTACTATCTGTTTGAAGGTAAGTCTTTCACACTTTTTCTGATCAATGCCGGTTATGGTATTGTTTCTCTTACCGTAATGGGTGCTATCCTCGCTGCCTGGAAATAAATGGTTGATCAGGACGAATAGTGATGATTGTCCGCAGGGGAGGAAATAGTTTGCTTACATTTGGAAATGAAAATTTCTCTCGGCCGCATTGTTCTTCTCGTTCGTGATTATGACGAAGCATTGAGATTCTATGAAACTAATCTTGGTGCTAAGATACTGTCCGATACTATCTCCGAATCGGGAAAGCGCTATCTGCATATTCGTTTTGAAGAGAAGTCGGTGGGGATCTGGTTTCTGAAAGCGGAAACACCCGAACAACTTGAGCGGGTGGGGAAGCAAACCGGGGGAATGCCTTGCATGGTTTTTTATACTGATGATTTAGAGGAAGCCTACAAGCAGTTGCTGCGCAATAAAGTTACGATAAGCAAACTGCCGGTAAATGAAGATGAGACTGCATTTAGCTTTCTTCATTTTCTTGATCTTTATGGTAATGAAATTGTATTGGTCCAACTCAACTGATCTGCAAGTTCTTGATTAACTTTGAACATGGACCAAAGTTATTTATCTGGCTGGGGCGAAGTACTTCTCTTTATTATCGGAGGACTGTTGTTCGTGATCTCCGCATTAGTGGTTTCCCGTCTCATCCGGCCTAACCGTCCCGGTGAAGAAAAGCTCAGCACCTATGAAAGCGGTGAGGAACCGCAGGGGGTTGCCTGGGTACAGTTCAACATCCGGTTCTATATCATCGCCTTGATTTTTCTTTTGTTTGAAGTAGAGATTGTTTTCCTGTTTCCATGGGCTACTATTTTTGCTGACGAAGATTTAATGAAGCAGACCAACGGAGCATGGGGATGGTATTCTTTTACAGAAATGATCATCTTCATAACCATTCTTGCCATTGGCCTGGCCTATGCCTGGGTGAACGGTCACCTCGATTGGGCGAAGCCGGAACCAAAGCCAACGGACTTTAAATCTCCGGTGCCCAAAGAATTTTACGATAAGATCAATGAGCAGTATAAAAGGAAATAGCACAGGTCAGGATAGCGCAGCTATTGCAGCAGGAACAGAAGACCCTACTACTTTTGCCTATACGGAATCATTGGGCAACAGCGGAGTCATCATCACGCAGTTGGATAATCTTTTCAATTGGTCGCGCCTGTCTTCCCTTTTTCCGATGACCTTTGGTCTTGCCTGCTGTGCCATTGAGTTTATGAGTACCGGCACTTCTCCATATGATATGGAACGTTTTGGCATGCCACCACGAGCTACTCCACGTCAAAGTGATGTCATGATCATTTCGGGAACAGTAACCTTCAAGATGGCTGATCGCATCAAAAGATTGTACGAACAAATGGCAGAGCCTCGCTATGTCATCTCCATGGGTTCATGTGCCAATTGTGGAGGTCCGTACTGGCAGCACGGTTACCATGTGGTAAAAGGAGTAGATCGGATCATTCCTGTAGATGTATATGTACCCGGTTGTCCGCCAAGGCCGGAAGCGTTGATAGAAGGTATATTGAAATTGCATGAAAAAATCAGAGGAGAAAGTTTAATGAATGTTAAATCATAGCAATGGAGCATATAATTTCAATTATAGAATCCATTACAAAAGAGGCTGTCAAATTTGACCTTAACAGCACTCCTAAAACAGCAATTATTCCCTCTTCGATTCTGGTTTCTTTAATGGAGGAACTACATAGGAATTCTTCTGCCTACTTCGACCAGCTCTCCTGCATCACCGGCATCGATAATGGCCCGCAAGCCAACACGATGGAAGTGATTTATCATTTGTATTCCATTCCCTTCAATCAGTCATTGGCATTAAAAGTCATACTTCCGCGCGAAAGTGCGGAAGTCGAAAGCGTAAGCTCAATTTGGAAGAGCGCCAACTGGCTGGAGCGCGAAGTATATGATATGTTTGGCATTACATTCAGAAATCATCCTGACCTGCGTAGGATATTGATGCCTGCCGACTGGGAAGGATATCCCTTACGAAAAGACTATCAGCACCAGGAAGCGTATCGCGACATTAAAGTGAAGTACTGATCGTATGGCGCTTCATTCCACGACAACCGAAAGTAAAGTTCAATACAAGTTCAGGGCTACTAATCTTGAGCTTTCAGAACCGAATAAGTTCATTGCAGGTGAACTGCGCAGCGAAGAAATGATCATCAATCTTGGCCCGCAGCATCCTTCCACGCACGGTGTATTGCGGCTTGAAGTGTTGTCAGATGGTGAGATTGTAAAGGATGTAGTTCCTCACATCGGCTACCTGCATCGTTGCTTTGAAAAACATGCGGAGAACCTGCCTTACAACCAGGTTATTCCTTTTGTTGATCGCCTGGATTACGTTGCCTCCATGAATAATGAGCACGCTTATGTGATGGGCGTAGAGCGGATGCTGGGGATCAGTGAACAGATTCCCAAAAGAGTGGAATACATTCGTGTATTGGTAGCTGAGCTTAATCGCATTGCTTCTCATCTTATTGCTATTGGAACTTACGGACTTGATCTGGGAGCTTTTACTCCTATGTTTTGGGCGATGCGCGATCGTGAACATATTTTGCGTATGCTGGAATGGACGTGTGGTTCACGATTGCTTTATAATTATATCTGGATAGGTGGTTTGTACTATGATATTCCTGTTGGCTTTGAAGATCGTGCGAAAGAGTTTGTGGATTACTTCCGGCCCAAGTTGGCGGAATTGGAAAAAATATTAATTGACAATAAGATTTTCATTGGCCGTACTGCCAACGTAGGCGTATTGCCTTTGGATCTGGCTATTAACTGTGGAGTAACCGGTCCTATGCTGCGTGCTTCCGGTTTACGTTTGGATTTACGCAAAGTAGATGCGTATTCCGTCTATCCGGAACTGGATTTTGATATTCCGATAGGAGAGGGAAAGATGGGAGCGTTGGGTGATTGCTGGGACAGAACCTGGGTGCGTGCGCAGGAGATACATGAGTCGCTGAAGATCATTGAACAATGTGTAATTAAATTAAAGGGCGAACATCAACGCACCAGAGATTTTGACCCACAGGTATTCGTGCCAAAGAAGATCCGGCCCAAGGCGCAGGATTTTTATGTTCGTGCCGAGAATCCGAAAGGGGAGCTGGGATTTTTTTTCCGCGCAGACGGAAGAAATGATGTTCCTTATCGATGCAAAGTGCGGTCGTGTTGCTTTTCCAATCTTTCGGTCCTGCAGGAAATTTCCAAAGGAGTTCTCATTGCTGACCTAATCGCCATTGTGGGCTCTATCGATATGGTGATGGGCGAAGTGGACCGGTAATACGATGCAGGATACTAGATGCTGGATTGAAAATAGGAGAGACAGTATTTCGCATCCGGCATCCTGAACCTGTGTCACGTATACTGTTTAAATCTCTTCGTTAAAAATTTTGCTGAGATCAATACTAAAACCCGGCATCACCTCTTCTCCGGATAATTCTTTATCGAAAGAAATTACCTCGTTACTTCCGGTGGTTCTGTACACATGAGTCTCCTTGTTTTTGGGATCAATAAGCCATGCCAGGCGACAGCCGTTGTCTATGTATTCTTTCATCTTTGTTTTTAGTTCCTGGACGCTGTCTGATTCCGAGCGGATCTCCAGAACAAAATCAGGGCAGATGTGCGCGAATTTCTTTTTATCATCGGTTGTTAGTTTTACCCACCGGTCTTTATGGATGAAAGCTGCATCAGGTGAGCGCACTGCTTTGTTAGGAAGAGTAATGCCTCCGTTGGAATCTAAAATAATTCCCTTTTTAGAGCCGTCTTTTTGATTCCAGACTACGAGCTCTGCTGTGATTTGTGAATTAAACCATGAAGTTATATTCCCGGTAGGTGACATAATAATGATTTCCCCATTTGCATTACGCTCCAAGGTTAGAGTATCGTTTTCCTGGCAGAAATTAAAGAACTGCTCCTCTGTCATTCCCCCGATCGAATTGGTTTTTACTAAATATTCCACCATAACCCAATATCTTTATATCAAATATAAGTATTTTAAAATCTCTTACTTCGCTTCATATGCTTAAGATACTATCCTCCAGGCAAATCAGGGAATGGGATGCCTACACAATAATACAGGAGCCAATTGCTTCGATTGATTTAATGGAGCGGGCCAGTAAAGCCTTTGTGCGATGGTTCGCAGATCGATTTAATATCTCTGGCAGAGTGGGAATAATCTGCGGCACCGGAAACAATGGTGGAGATGGGTTGGCCATTGCCCGCTTATTGAAACAAGAAAATTACAATGTAAGTGTGTGGATTGTTCGCGGTGGAAAAGAATCGGACGACTTTAAAGCTAATTCAGAGCGACTTGGGAAGATGAAATTGAGTGAGATCACCTCATCGGTTGATCCAGTCCTGTTTGCGGATTGTGATATTTTAATCGATGCCTTGTTTGGCTCCGGACTATCCCGTTCTGCAGTAGGAATCTATGCGCAAGTAATAGATTGTCTCAATCAGGCAGCAGCTTTACGTATAGCCGTAGACATTCCCTCGGGATTAATGGCTGATCATTCCTCCACAGGTAGGATTGTTTTAGCCGATCACACCGTTTCTTTTCAGCTTCCGAAGCTGGCCTTTCTGCTTCCGGAGAATCAGGCTTATGTGGGAGAGTGGCACCTTGTTGACATTGGGTTAGACAACACTTTTATATACGAACAGGAAACTCCGTATTACTATCTCACCAGGGAGTCGGTAAAAAAAATACTAAAGCCACGCTTTAAATTTTCTAATAAAGGTGACCATGGAAAAGCATTGCTTATTGCGGGTAGTTATGGAAAAATGGGTGCTTGCATCTTGTCTGCAAAGTCTGTATTACGATCCGGTATAGGGTTATTGACATTGCATGTTCCCAGGCAGGGTTATGCTATTGTTCAGACATCGGTACCTGAGGCGATGGTTTCCATTGATGAGCATGATCAGTTCTTTTCAACACTTCCTTCGTTGGAAGTGTACACAGCTATTGGTATCGGACCAGGGCTTGGTCAGCAGAAAGAAAGTGTGGAGGCCTTTAAAAAGTTATTGCAAGCCGGAAAACCATTGGTGATCGATGCCGATGCTCTGAATATGTTGAGTACCCATCGCGAACTCCTTCATCTTATTGCGCCAGGAAGCATCCTTACTCCACACCCAAAAGAATTTGAGCGGCTGGTAGGAAAATGGGGTAATGATTTTGACCGGCTGGAAAAACAAAGGCAGCTGGCCAGGGAAATTAAATCGGTAATCATTGTAAAGGGAGCGCATACTTCTATTACCACTGCGGACGGCAAAGTATATTTCAATAGCACCGGCAATCCAGGTATGGCTACCGGAGGAAGTGGTGACGTACTCACTGGAATACTAACCAGCTTGTTGGCTCAGAACTACTCTTCTCTTGAAGCCGCCATTTTAGGAGTTTATATTCATGGGATGGCGGGCGATTTGGCAGCGGCAGAAAAAACGATGTATGCCATGATGGCCTCAGACATTTTTGAGTGCTTACCCGCAGCATTTAAGGAGCTGACACGATAATGTTGACGCAAAACCCAGGTTCGTCCGGGTATTTTGGCCATTTATCTTTAATTGTGTAAAATATTCAATACATTTTTAAACCTTTGGATCATAAATTGTATCTAAAGGATAATAAATGACGTAAAACATAGTTAATGCAGGCACTCAGAACCATATTGATCTTATTTTTTGCCACTTCCTTCCTCTTTTCTGCGAAAGCACAGATGAAAGAGGAGGCTTTTGGCGTAGATCCGGTAAAATCGATCCACCTTTTTCCCAATCCTGCGGTTGACTATCTAAGTGTTCGTTTTGAGACTCCCCAGGCCAAAACGGCAAAATTTGCTCTTCACAATATTATTGGTAACGAGATTCAGGTAGAATCAGAGATTCAGGATGAATATGAGATTCATCTCAAAGTAAAAGACCTTCCTACCGGCTATTACCTGTTGACAGTACGTCAGGATGTTGGCAACCACCGCAGCACCTTCAAATTCCTGAAGCGCTGATTCCAGTTTTTTAGTACACGCTCTTTCTTTATTTTTCAGGACTTTAAACTCCTGAAGCATTGAGTTATATCCTTGCAGTTGACATTGGCACTACCAGCACCAAAGGATTGGTAGTACAGTCGGATGGTAAAGTGCTGTTCAGCGCCCACAGCTCTTATGCTACCGATTATCCTCAACCCGGCTATGCCGAGCAATCGGCCGATGAGCTTTGGGAAGCAGTAAAGAAAGTCATTCGCGAAAGCAGCCAGCACCATAAAGATCAGGTAAGCGGCATCAGTTTTAGTTGTGCCATGCACAGTTTGCTGGCAGCAGATGCAAATGGAAATGCGCTTGGCCCTGTCCTTCTCTGGGCCGATACACGCAGTTCAGTACTGGCAAAATCGTTGCGAAATTCAGAGAAAGGTAAACGGATCTATAAAGCAACAGGCACGCCCATTCACCCCTCCTCACCGCTGTGTAAGCTGGCTTGGATGAGAACAGAACAGACAAACTTGTTTCATTCTGCATTCAAATTTATTTCTATCAAAGAATACATCTGGTTCAAATTGACTGGTAAATGGGAGATCGACTACTCGCTGGCTTCGGCCACGGGGCTCTTTGATATCCATCAGCTGCAGTGGATGCCGGAAGCATTGGAGTATGCTGGTATTGATTTGTCGAAGCTTTCCGAATGTGTTTCTCCTTATCACTCCTTAACGGGAATAGAGCACGAACTTGCCAATGAATTAAATATAAGCATCAATACCACCTTAATTATAGGAGGCAGCGATGGTTGCCTGGCCAACTTAGGCAGCAGTGTAATGAATGAAGATGAGCTGTCAATAACCATTGGCACCAGCGGAGCAGTACGGACTACTTCGCGCCATTACCAGGAAGATGAGCAACAGCGTATTTTCAATTATCGGCTCGATGAGGAATATTTTATTGTGGGTGGAGCGACCAACAATGGCTCGGTTTTGTTGAGTTGGTTCAGTGAACAGATCCTGAAAGAACAACCTGATGCAGCACAATTTGTCGAGCGTGCGATGACCATTGCACGTGGCAGTGAAGGCTTACTCTTTCTGCCATACGTCATGGGTGAGCGTGCTCCGTTTTATAATCCGGATGCGTGTGCCCTCTTTTTTGGGTTAGCCCAACATCATACCCATACACACCTGATGCGGGCTTTGCTGGAGGGAATCTGTTACGAGCTGCGCAGTATTGTAGATGCCGTAGAGGCGAGTACGGGAAAAGCCGGTAAGGTAATAGCCAGCGGAGGCTTTACAGGTTCTATAAGCTGGGTGCAATTGTTGGCCGATGTTTTATGCAAAGAAGTGTGCATCACCGATTCCAATAATGCCTCTGCATTAGGTGCCGCTAAAATCGGTTTTAAAAGCCTCAGAATCAATTATGATTTTAACGACTCGCTTAGAGAAAAATCATTCTACCCCTCGGCAGGCAGTGCTGCAACGTACGACCCGTATTTTGAACTGTTTATGGAGCTTACACATACCCTCCAGGATAAAATGGATAAAATCACAGCACTACAAAGCCGTGTTAACCTGATGTGAATACTATTAAATAATCTGCCCGGGTGGGTTACAAAAGCTTCTCTTTTTCATTAAGTAGGAGCAAAACCACATTCTTCATGCAGATCGGACTCATCGGACTAGGTAAAATGGGATATAATCTTGCCCTGAATCTCAAGAACAAAAATCATGAAGTAACCGCATTTGACATCAACAAGGTGGCCATGGAGAAGATTGCCGCCAGGGGTGTAAAGACCGCGCCTACCATTTGTGATTTACTGAATGGCTTAAGCGGAAGAAGAATTATCTGGATCATGGTACCCGCAGGTAACACTGTGGATGTAATCATTAGTAATCTGAAAAATCACCTGAAGAAAAACGATATCGTGATTGATGGTGGAAACTCTCACTTTAAAGACACCATTACCCGTGCCCGTGACCTGCGAAGAAGAGGTGTACATTTCCTTGATTGTGGAACCAGCGGTGGTGCAGAAGGTGCACTCCATGGTATCTCCGCCATGGTGGGAGGAAAGAAAGAAATCTTTGACTACTGTGAACCTGTTTTTAAATCCATCAGCGTACCTGACGGATATCTTCATTGCGGGGAGACGGGCAGTGGCCACTTCACCAAAATGGCACATAGTGGTATTCAATATGGTATGATGCAATCGGTGACCCAGGGAATAGAGGTGCTTCATAACTATTGTGACGAAACCCGTTTTGCCAAGGCCGCTCATATCTGGAGTCAGGGTTCGGTCATGCGCAGCTGGTTGAATTAATCCTTATTCCTCGGACGCAATTGATTCGCGGGACAAAAGCCCATATCATTTATTGCTTCACCACAATCTCCACATCGCCACCTACCGGGTAGCCTGTGCAGGTAAGTATTCTTCCTTTATTGATTTCTTTATCCAGCAGCACTTCGTTGCGCGACATCCAGATCTTTCCTTTTGTGCAGGTGGCTGCACAGGTGCCACAACGGCCGGCTTCGCAACTGTAAGGCAGATCAATGCCTTGCTGCTGTGCAGTTTGTAATATCGTGTTGGGATATTTAACGTATAAGTTGAATTTTTTCCCCTGATAGTTAACCAACACCTTATGCTGGTCGGTATCGGGAGGAAGCTCTCTTACTTTTGGCTTTTCGGTATTGAATATCTCGGTGCGGATGTTTTCCAGCGGAATGCTTTCGTTGATCAGTGTGATCAGTGCCATCTGCATGTAATCCCGCGGACCGCAGAGATAGACAAGTGCTTTTGTTTTATCCGGAATGTGCAAGTCGATAAATTTGGACAGCAGCGACTTGTTTAATCGGGCACGAAGAAGATCTTGATTGTTGCTGAACAGGAATTCAATATGCAACCGGTCGGGAAACTCTTCTTTCAGCTGCACGAGTTGATTCATGAAAATAGTATCTGCCGGGGTGCGGTTACTGTCAATAAAAATGATACGCTGCTTGCGAAAGTAAAGGGCTTCTTTCAATAGGGAAAAAACAGGAGTGATGCCGCTTCCGGCAGCAAGAAAAAGCAACGTGGTACCTTCGTTCAGTTGCTCAGGCAAAGTGAAAAAACCGGAAGCGCCAATGGTCTCAATCTGATCTCCTTCTTTAGCAGTATCAAACAGCCAGCGGGAATATTCCCCATTAGGTATTCGCTTGACGGTAATTCTTAAATAAGAATCCATCTTCGGATGTGAGGACAGGGAATACGATCTTCGGATAGTTGTATTGCCAGGAAACAGGAGCGTTAAAAATTGCCCCGGTTGATAGTGAATCGTTTCTGTTGTCCCTTTCAAAAGAAAAGACTTCGTATCTGAAGTTTCCTGAACAATGGAACGAATAGTAAGCCAAAAAGTGGTCATTGCTCAAAGATAATGAACGTATTATTTATCCCGATGTAAGGAAATAATGAATCCGGGTTTTTTTAACTGTGAGTTAAAAAGTTACTTCGTGGTTCCTTATCTCACGCCAATGATTATTCGGTTTTTATTTTTACTCGTCTTATTCTTTCCCGCTACTTTAATGTTCGGACAGGATCTCTCCTTCTCTACCCGCTTAGGTAAGGAATTCAAGGCGTCCCGAAAATCATCGCTGAGTGATATCGTAGCGCATGATGCGACAGGTATTTATGTCACCAAGCAGCGGTTTCGCAGTTCTCTGGCAGGAACTAATTCGTATACCCTCGAGCAGTATGACAACGTTTTTAATCTCATTCAATCTTCCGATCTCGAGATAGAAGAAGAAGGACACGAATGCCGTGTGGAGTACTTTCTTCATCTGCAGAATCGTCTTTACGTGTTTTATTCTTATGCTAACAATAAGGAAAAGAAGAATAGCTTATTTGTCAGCGAAATCAATAAAAAGACATTGCGGCCAGATGGCAAGAAGAAAAAGATCGGGGAGATCGATTACTCCGGCAATTCCAGGAGAAACGATGGCAATTTTGATATTCGTGTTTCGCGCGACAGCTCTAAAATACTGGTGGAGTATGCCCTGCCTTTTGATACTGATGAACCGGAGCAGTTTGGGTTTAATGTGCTGGATGAAGAGCTTAATTCGCTTTGGGAAAAGAGCGTGACGCTTCCGTATAAAGACCAGCTGTACGATGTGGAATCAATACGGGTAGACAATCAGGGCAATGTGTACCTGCTCGGGATAGTATATAAAGATAAGCATAAAGATAAACGGAAGGGAAAACCGAATTATAGCTACGAAGTGATCGCTTGTCGCGATAAGGGTAATTCATTAACGCAATATCCTGTCAGCCTTGAAGATAAATTTATTACCGATATGCAGATTCAGATCCTGGATAATAATAACCTGATCTGTGCAGGCTTCTATTCAAAAGAAGGAACTTTTAGTATCCGTGGTACTTATTTTCTTACTATCGATGCTGAAACAAAGGCCATCAAAACCAAAAGCATTAAGGAATTCGATCTTGATTTCATTACGCAGAATATGAGCGAGCGCGAAGCCAATCGTGCAGTGCGGAAGGAAAAGAAAGGCGAGGAAGCAGAGCTGTATGAATATAATCTGGATAATTTGCTGGTTGGAAAAGATGGAAGCGCTATTCTGATAGGAGAACAATACTACGTAACCACGTATACTACCACATCACGAATGAATGGAGTAACGACTACTCACACCACTACGTACTATAATTATAATGACATTATTGCCGTTAAAGTGAATGCCGCTGGTCAAATTGAATGGGCGGAAAAAGTAGCCAAGACACAACATACTTCCGATGACGGAGGCTTCTTTTCCAGTTACACGCTTGCTATTGTGAACGGCAAGATCTGCTTCATTTTTAATGATAGCCCCAAAAATCTGGATAAGGCTGCTGCTAATTCGGGGAAGACATATAATTTCAGAGCCAATAATCTGGTTGTCGTTGTGGCGAGCCTCGACCGGAATGGAAAAGAAACGAGACAGCCGATATTCAGCTCGGTAGACCTAGAAGTAATCGCACGCCCCAAGGTTTGCGAACAGATTTCGAATAAGGAAGTGATTCTGTTCGGTCAGCGCAGAAAGACGCAGCAATTTGCCAAAATCACTTTTGAGTAGCTACCTGGTTGGATCAGGTGTAAAGGCGTATCCAAACGAATTCACTTGTTTAAGAATATCCTTTAGCTTTTGATCCCCGATGTCTTTTCTTCCTTTGGTGCGATACGCTTTGTATTTGTAATTTAACTGAAGGCGATCATGAAAATGATCGAGTGTTTCTTCTTCATTAAACTGATGATGGCTGGTTACGAAGTTAATTTTATTGTTTTCAAAAACAGCAAGCCAGCGTACCAGTTTTGCATTGACTTCTACCTGTGCGGCAGTTAAGTCGGTGAAATCACCATTGGCAGCAGTTACATTTTCTATTCCAATGGCATACGGGTTTCCATCCTGATGTCTTTTGATATACCATTTATGATCGGGCGAAGTATAATCGACTGATTTCTCATCTGCTGAAACAGGAGGAGTAAGGCAGTAAATTGTCCCGTCCTGATCAACCATGAAGTGAGCTCCATTGGGAAGCTTGCCCGCTTTTGAAAGTGTGCCCCAGCTTTCCGGAAGCTGATCATTCAGTAACGAAGACTGCTCCAGGCTTTGCCGCAGATCTCCGAGATCCATGGAATGAAGAACAATCATCTTAGGGTTAAGCCAATAGGAATTTATTCCATAATTGTTTTGATTGAACTCCTTCGTAAGCTGCTTCATTTCTTCCTTCACAGGAATAGCGATCTCAGTGAAAGTTAACGTTTCTTTTCCTCCATTGGGATTTGTCCACGAAACAGTTCTCACTGTTTTTGCTTTCATCAACTCATCAAACGAAATATTTTTGTCGAGCTTTATTTTATGTTGAGCATGGGTAGAGATGGAAAGGAATAAAAAGCAGAGCGATATAGGAAGAACGGAAATTTCATAAAATCTCTTTTTTTTGTAATCAGTGAATATCGGTGCAATCTGTGGCAGATACATGAAGCCTGTCTATTTAGAAATCCCGAATAATCCCTTATAACTTTCTTTTCCTTTCGGAAGCTTCTTCAGGTTTTCAATCAGCATGATCGCCCGCTCAACGCGCAGCTGGCTGCTTTTCACCTGCTGAACGTAATAAATGATGTAGCGCTGCTTCCCGGCAACGAGGGCGTGATAGCGTTTACTTCCTTCCTTATCCTGCTTCAGCAACTCACTCAGCTCTTCCGGCATAGTCATGCCATATTTGCTTTCGTCCTGTTGAAGAGAAGCGGTAAAGATGTCACCTTCTTTAATGTCCAGTTGTTTGATTAGTTTTTTATTCAGGTTAATGTATCCCTTTCCTTTTCCGAGAGCGACCAGGCCACATTGCCAGGTAACTGATTTGATTGTGCACAACAAACGTTGTTTAGTAATACCTCCCAGTTTTTTTACTATCGTAGCAGGTACGTCCACATAATACATATTGAGCGAAGCCAAATGCTCCATGGTCGTTTTGAATCTGATCGCTGCCATGTTATTCCGGAGACGGATATTTCTTTGAAGCATCATCAATAATTAACAGCCAATCCTGATCCCCGGCAGTGTTGCTTTGAGGAGGTATGAATGGTTGCTGGTCGTTGCTTGTGATTGTTCTGCCTTTGGCAGCTTTACCTGTACGCGGATTATACCACCAGGTATTCTTTGCTGTGCCTGAAACTTTTGACATATCAATGCTCACCGGTTTGTTTTGTGGTAAGTAGATCATGGCATACGAATGATCTTCATCACGGGCAGCATAGATCAGATCCACATAGGTACTTCCTTTTTCAGAAGTAATCAGGCTTTGATCGGGGATGCGCGTGAAATAAGGACGTGATAAGAATAATTTTTTGATGTGCTTCATTTGTTCCGCCCCTTCTGCTTTGGCAGCAGTCCGCCAGGGTATCAGGGTGTCACCCACGTTGACGGGTTCGTATAATTCTTTGTTCAGAAACTGCCAGATGTGATGATGTCCATAAGTAACGCCACTCGCTCCGGCCAGTATTTCACGATAGATGCGGGCACGCACGTCATAAGCAGTGAAGTAGCCGCGTTCTTTCCTTGTCCATTTACCATCCCACGGATTTACAGGATGATCTTCATAACAAGGCTCCATATCGAGCACTGGTTTTGCCGGTTTCAATGCCATGTCTTCTGTTATCCAGTTCCATGCATCGTATTCGTGCGATCCGTGTCCGGATTGAAAGGCATCCATATCGAGCCACGTTTCGTTATGTATATTTTTTGTGTTTTCGTGCGATCCACCGGAAGGGTGATACGTAATGAATGTTTCCTTGCCCAGTTCTTCTTGCAGCGCTTTTGCCATGGCATTCCATACAGCAAGGTCATCGTATTCTTTCGTTGTGCCATCGTTTTTAAAGGTGTACTTCACAGGCCGGTCGCCACCCAGTATCCAGATGATGTTCCATTGTTTCTTATAACGTTTGGCTAACGTACGCGCATATGCTTCTGCATTCTGCGGATTAAATACGATGGGACCTTCACCCCACATGTGCGCGACTTTATCTCCCCATGTGGGCAGCAACCCGATATACATATTTTTCTTTGCTGCTGTATTAATTACATAATCCACATGGTCCCAATAATCGTATTCATTGGTATTCGCTACATTGTTTCCCGGAGTAATAGCCAGTTGTGCCGGATTGTCATTGACTAAAGGAATATCGCCATAGCGGTTAGGTTGATGCAATCCATTCATTTCGGCCAGCGCCACAGCATGAATTACATTGAATCCCTGTTGCCTGCGTATCTCCAAAAAGGCTTCTGTTTCTTCCCGTGTGAGCCGGTGAAACAATTCCCAGTCTGTATCTCCTAACCAAAAAAAAGGCTTTCCGTCCCTGGTTTGAAGAAAGCGATGATTGTCACTTACGTTTATTTGCGCTTCACCAAAAAAACAGGCAGCAAGAAAAAGTACAGACAGAATATTTTTTTGAACAGGACTTTTCATATCCCAAAGTAATCAAAAACAACAGCTAACTCATCACAATTTATATGGCTTTTGTGTCAGCGGATTTCTTCTGTTGGAGCGGTACAAGCCATGAATGATTAGCTGTAGAAAAATGTAAATCGAACAGCATATAATTCGGCCCTTCATTCTCTTTTTCTTTTACTATATTGAAATTCCTATTGGAATAAATCCCTTATCCTTTTATGAAATCACTCAAAGCTATTTTCCTGATGAGCCTGCTGTGTTCTTCACTGATCACGCTGGCCATCGATGCAAAAGACACGCGTCTTTTATCACAACCCGCAGTCAGCGCTGCGCATGTCGCTTTTATTTATGCAGAAGATTTATGGGTAGCCAATGCGGATGGTTCGCAGCCACGCAGGCTCACTGTAGACGAGGGAGTGGAAAGCAATCCTGTGTTTTCACCGGATGGAAAGCGGATTGCATTCAGCGCCCAATACGATGGAAATATTGACGTGTTTACCGTACCGGTAGAAGGCGGTATTCCCAAACGCCTTACCTGGCATCCGGGAGCTGACTGGGTGCGCGGTTTCACTCCTGATGGAACAGCCGTTTTGTTTACTTCACAACGTGCTGTATTTACGAATCGGTATGCGCAACTGTTTACCGTTCCTTTGGCAGGAGGTTTCCCCAGGCAACTGGAAGTTCCCAATGCATTCACTGCTTCTTTTTCTCCTGACGGGAAGTCGATTGCTTACAATCCATTATCGCCCGCCTTCCGCCAGTGGAAGAATTACCGTGGCGGAACAATAGCAGTGATCTGGTTATTTTCTTTTCAGGATAAAAGTGTAGTAAAGATACCTCAGCCCGATGGTGGTTGCAATGATGCCGATCCGATGTGGCTGGGGGATAAAATTTATTTCCGCAGCGATCGTAATGGTGAATTCAATTTGTATTCGTATGAGGTCGCTTCCAAAACGGTGAAGCAGCTTACTGATTTTAAGGATTTCCCGGTGATTAGTGCCGGCTATGGAAATGGCAAAGTCGTTTTCGAACAAGCCGGATACCTTCATCATTACGACATGGCAGCAGCATCTTCAAAGAAGATAACCATTGGTATTGCTGCCGATTTACTTGAGCTGCGTGTACGCTATGTAAAAGGGAGCGACTACATCCGCAGTGCATCCATTTCTCCTTCCGGTGCCAGAGTGGTGTTTGATTTTCGTGGTGAGATACTGACGCTGCCCGCAGAAAAGGGAGATGCACGTAATCTTACTTCCACCACCGGTATCCATGAGAAATATCCCGCCTGGTCGTCCGATGGAAAATCCATTGCTTACTTCTCGGATGCTTCGGGAGAATATGAACTGCACATCAAAGCGCAGGATGGAAAAACGGCTGCTAAATCTTTCAAGTTAAGCGGAACCGGATTTTATGCCCACACCAAATGGTCGCCCGATGGCAAGAAGATTTCGTATGTGGATAACGGAAGGAATTTTTATGTGCTTGATGTAGCAACGGGTGCCGTTAAAAAAATGGATGAGGATGAGTTGTATGTGCCAGGACCGTTTCGCGATATGCTGGGAAGCTGGTCGTCCGATTCGAAATGGATCAGCTACACCAAAGTAACAGAAACCAACTTCAAGCGTGCCTATCTCTATTCGGTGGATCAGGGAAAGTCATTTCCACTGACCGATGGCCTTAGCGATGTATCGGGTCCGGTCTTCGATCCCGGTGGCAAATATCTTTACTTCCTTGCTTCTACCGATGCCGGCCCGGTAGTGAACTGGTTCGATCAGTCGAACAACGATATGAAATCTTCCCAATCCATTTACCTGGTGACGTTGCAGAAGAATACGTTGTCTCCTTTTGCCAGGGAAAGCGATGAAGAAGAATCAAAATCAGACAAAGCAGAACCAGCCGGGCCTGCAGAATCAAAATCAAAAGACAAGAAAGAAACAGAGCCGGAAAAGAAGCCGGAAATCTTAAAAATTGATCTGGATGGAATTCAATCTCGTATTGTCGATGTCCCGGTTCATTCAGGTGAATACGATCTGCTTGGTGTGGCGAAAGAAGGAGAGCTGCTTTACATCGATTATTCAAACACCCCTGCCTTGCATAAATACGATATCAAAAAACGAAAGGACAGCGAAGTGATGGAGCTGGATGAATATGAGATTTCAGCCGATCGTAAAAAGATGTTGTATAAAAAGGGAAGCAACTGGGGAATAACCAATGCAGGCGAAAAACCTGAAACAGGCAAAGGAAATCTGAATACGAACGATTTGCAGGTGAAGATTGATCCGGTTGCGGAATGGCCACAGATCTTTGATGAAGCATGGCGCGTGAACCGCGATTACTTTTATGATCCCGGTATGCACGGTGCGGACTGGGCTGCGATGAAAAAGAAATATGAAATCTTCCTTCCTGATCTCGCCTGCCGCAATGATCTCAATATATTGATTCAATGGATGTGCAGCGAACTGGCTGTAGGTCATCATCGTATTTCCGGTTCGGGTGATCGCCTGGCTAATTCCGAAAAGGTTGGAGGAGGTTTGCTTGGCGCGGATTACAGCATCACCAATAACCGCTATCAGTTTAAAAAGATCTATGGCGGATTGAACTGGACTCCGAATTTAAGATCACCTTTAACAGAACCCGGTGTGAACGCAAATACGGGTGATTATCTTCTCGCAGTTAATGGTAAGGATTTAACTGCCTCAGAAAATCTGTATAGCTTTTTTGAAAATACAGCAGGTAAAATTGTTGAGCTTACTATTGGGCCTAATCCTACTTATACCGGTTCGCGCATAGTAAAAGTAGTTCCTGTCGATAATGAATCAGCGTTGCGTAACCGCGACTGGGTGGAAGGAAATCTGAAAAAGGTAACGGAAGCAACCAACGGGCAGGTGGCTTATGTGTATGTTCCTAATACTGCGGGCCTTGGTCATGAGTATTTTAAACGCTACTTCTTTCCACAGGCCAATCGTAAAGCCATCATCATCGATGAACGATTTAATGGTGGTGGCCAGGTAGCCGATTATTATATCGACTTGTTACAACGTCCCTACCAGGCACACTGGAAGCTGCGTTATGGCAAAGACCTGAAAACACCCAGTGCTTCCATACAAGGACCCAAGGTGATGCTTATTGATGAAACGGCAGGATCGGGCGGAGATATGCTGCCCTGGATGTTTCATAAGTTTAATGTAGGCACGCTGGTAGGCAAGCGTACGTGGGGCGGCCTGGTAGGTATATTAGGTTTTCCTGAATTTATTGATGGTGGATCGGTCACCGCACCTAACCTTGCCATCTGGACCAAAGACGGATTCATTGTTGAGAACGTAGGTGTATCTCCGGATATTGAAGTGGAACAATGGCCTGCCGAAGTAATCAAAGGAATTGATCCACAACTTCAGAAAGCAATCGATGTGGCATTGGATGAACTGAAAAAGAATCCACCGGTAGAAGAGAAACGTCCTGCGTTTCCGATACGGGTGAAGAAATAATTATAAATGACAAATGATGAATAACGAAGTACAAATTTACGGTGGCTACTTTTTAGAGATTTAACTTCGTAGACGATTGATTTAAAAAAGAGAGGCTTGAAATTTTCAAGCCTCTCTTTAGTTTATCACCGATGATAAAGATTTAATTTACCGGTACCAGTTTCAATAGCATACCAGGAGACTCTGTCGCGACATACAAATAACCATCCGGACTTTGTTCGATCGCACGAACGCGGGCCACCTTATCCAGCAGTCTTTCCTGCTTTACAAACTTGCCTTGTGCATCCAGTTCAACACGGGCTACGTGGGTAAGCGCCAGAGCACCGACCATTAAATTATTTTTCCAGCCCGGATATTTGTCACTGGTTACTAATGCCAGTCCGCAGGTAGCAATTGAAGGAACCCAATAGAATACAGGTTGTTCCAGGCCTTCTTTCTCGGTAATGTCGCTGATCGGTTTGCCATCGTAATCAATGCCGTAAGTAATCAAAGGCCATCCGTAGTTCTTTCCTTTCTCCACTTTGTTCAGCTCATCGCCACCTTTAGGTCCGTGCTCTACATCGTACAGTGTTTGTGTAGCGGCATCATAGATCAACCCTTGCGGATTGCGATGACCGTAGCTCCAGATCTCCGGCTTTGCCCCCGCTGTATTGACAAACGGATTGTCGGCAGGCACTTTTCCGTCTTCGTGCAGGCGAATTATTTTTCCCAAGTGATTGGTTAATGTTTGCGCATTCTCTTTGGTGCCCCGTTCACCGGAAGAGAAATAGATATATCCCTTCCCGTCAAAGACAATGCGTGAGCCAAAGTGTACTCCGGAATCAACAAAAGGTTGTGCGCTGAATAGCTCTTCAATAGTTGTCAGGCTATTGCCTTCCAGTTTGGCACGCGTTACTGTTGTGCCACCACCACCTTCACCAGGCTTTGAATAAGTAAGGTAGATCCATCCGTTGCTTGCATAATCCGGATGAAGTTTGATATCTAATAAGCCACCTTGTCCTTGTGCATAGACTACAGGTACATTGGCCACTTTTTCTTCCAGCAGCTTGCCTTCTTTGATGATGCGGATCTCCCCCTTGCGTTCTGTCACCAGTATTCGTCCGTCAGGAAGAAAGGCAATACCCCAGGGATTGGAAAGTTTATCGGTCAAGGTATCGATACTGAATTTTTGTTTTTCGGATTCAACCACCTTGCCGGTGAATGTTTTTGTTGCGGCCTGTTCTGGTTTGCTGCAGGAATAAAATGCAGCAACGATGACGAGGCAACTCATTGCAAATAATTTTTTCATGTATGGGATTTCTTTTTGCGAAAGTACGATCATGGGAGATCAGACACAACCTGCCACTGGTTAGCGATCACCACATAGGTAAGTCCGTTGCTCATGGTATGCCATTCACGGCCTTTCTGATCGGTGCCTTTTTTTTGTTCGTACACACGTACCCCGTTATTCTCCCGCGTAAGAAAGTGGATTAATGCGTTCATGGTAGGAGCAATGTCATTCAGCCACTGATCTTCTCCTTCTCTTACAAATGCCTGGCTCATGGTTTGGTTCATTTGGATTTTAGCTCTGAATACTCTTAACATATGGATCAGCCAACTTCAGCACAGATGGTCCTTATTGTTTCGAGTTTTTTGTATTCCTAGATGGATCCGTTCATTAAAGCTTTAGGATAGGTCATAATCGTACAATAAACGTTATCTATTCTTTATCCCCTTCTCATAAGCAGTTATCCATTCCAGCGGAGTCATCTTACCGGCCAGTTCTCCAATTAGTGCATACGGAATCTGATCCATCTTTTTGAAACGAATGCAGCTTTTGCCCATATCGAGTTTGCCTTTGCTCTGTGCGGCATATTCTTTTTTAAACCAGTCCAGCAGTTTCGGATCGTTATAGATGCCCATGTGATATACCGCTACAAAGTTTTTCTGCGATGCGATACTCAGAAACGGAAGAGGCAGCTCTGGTGTAACGTGGTAGCCAGCGCGATATAATGAATGAGGAACAACATAGCCGATCATGTTGTAGCAGATTTCTTCTTTAAATCCCTTCGGAATGTTTTTCTTAATCGCTTTGCGCAAGGCAGTGATCGCCACCTTACGGTCTTCCGGCAGCTGATCGATGTACTCCTCCGGAGAAGAAGAAATGATTTTCATAGTGGACGAGATTTGGGACAGGAATCCGTTTCATTCATGATGATACAAGATAACGATAATGCCTGCTCTTAGTAAGTAGCTTCTGAGAACGTAATTTTTTGAAGGTGCGAATGCAGACCGCTCGTATCAGGTTTAATCCTGATTTTGCCAATCGGCCTTTTTATGCCGAAAACAGCGATTTAAATTTCGTACACTCCTTATTCGTAATTAATCTAAATACTATTAGCTTTGCATTACTTATCGTTAACGCATTGGAAAATCTTCTTGTTGAACCCATTACCCTCTCTCTCAACCGTGCCAAAAGCAGGTTCAGGTTGGTTGTAGGCGACCAGGAAGTAGAACAGAATATCTGCGAATTCCTCCTTACTTTCAGCTTTTTGCAGAGTAAAGACGTGGAAGAATACCTTCTTAACCCGTCCAGCGAATACGACCAGGTGCGCGTTCCGCTTTCAGGACGTGGCCGTACGATTACCCTTCCCCTTTGTGATTTCATTCATCTACGTGCTGCCTATGCCAGGGAGATGTTTGAATTGAAACTTGAAGACCTGCTTCTGCGCCAGGGAGTAATGCCTCCGCGCTGATCTGGCATTTCTTTTTAATCTTTTATGTAAACATAGACTCGTTTTAAATTGCCTTATTCCGGTAAGGAAATGCAGTTAAGCGAGTTATCATTTGCTACTTTTGCTCAGCAAATGATAAGGAATTAAATAAGATTACATGGCTACATCGGTAATACGACAAAAAACATCACTTCAGGACAGCGTATTGGAAATGCTGAACAAGCAAATGGCGGTAGAAGCCCATTCTTCAGCCGCTTACTTATCCATGTCCGCCTGGTGCTATGCACAAGGGCTCAACGGTTCTGCCGGGTATTTCAGAAAGCAGTCGGGCGAAGAGCGTGAACACATGATGAAGTTGTTCAATTATATAGCCGATGCCGGTGCACTGGCGGTATCGCCTGAGATTGTAAATGTGGAAAGTAACTTTGAAGGACTTCGCTATATACTGGTTCGTGCTTTGGAGATGGAAATTGAAATCACGGAGAACTTTAACCGGATGACGGAGCAATGTCATAAAGTAAGGGACTTCCAGACAGCACGTTTCCTGCAATGGTACCTGGATGAACAGTTTGAAGAAGAGCAGCAGGCACGCAGAGCAGTAGAGATTTACGACCTGATGAATCCTAAGGACGCACTGTTTGATATCGACAGACAGATTCATCACCTGATGAAGAAGGATTAAGTTTTAATAAGATAGAGACGACAAAGCCGGTTCTGAAAAGGACCGGTTTTTTTTATTTACACCCTCTTCAGGTACTCATTAACAGCTTTCTCAAACTCTTCTTTACTTATTATTTCTTTCTCTTCTATAGTCGATAACAGGGAAGCAAAAGAGGTATTCAGGTATGCTTCTATTTCCTGCATCTTCTTGTAGACAGAGACGGGCTTCTTATTTTTGAAGCTGGCCGTTAACCATTTCTTATAGGCAGGAGTAGCCTTTACGGTTGCTGATGCGACTTCAATCACCCCGGCATGGGCCAGCCTGTTCAGGCTGGATGATAGTTCTTCATATTCAGGAATAGAATGATCGATGTAATCCGAAAAGGAAATCACATCCCTAAAGCTTACCTCTTCTGTTTTTTGCTTCGGCTGATAAATGGAATAAAGAATCCGGGCATCGGTGGAAGTGAAGGTCATGATTATCTTTATGGAGGATGAGGATATTTAATGGTGCTATAGTACGATAAGATTCATTATAACGAAGATGTTTTACGCATCCGGTGTACATCTCTGATCAGCGCAGTGTACAAAAACGGATACTTAATTTTTATTCGTGTTTGAATTTACCCGCTCGCAGGCTGTTTTAAAGATTGGCGGACTATTTGTAAGACAGCTTAGTACATAATAAATGGATACCATACCATGAAAACTTTTATAGCTGCCATTCTCTGGTGTATGTTGTTTGTTCTTTGCTGGCCGCTGGCATTGATCCTGCTGTTTCTTTTTCCATTGCTGTGGCTTCTTTTGCTTCCTTTTCGGATCGTGGGCTTTACTATTGAAGTGGTATTCAGGCTGATTGGCGCAATACTTTTGTTTCCGTTCAGGGTAATGAAAATGATCTGATTTCCCGTTGTGCAACCTGCACAAGTTTATTGCCATCCTGCTGTCCGTTTCCATTCGCCCTCCTTTCTGTTTTTTTAATCCTTCATCTTTTTATATTTGATGCTGTGTACGCACACATGTATTTGAAAACCTATTAACAATATCCAGGTAGCGTTGATAGTTAACCCCCGTCAGATATATAAAAAAACAGACACATGAAAAAAAAGAACATTTTACTTATTGCTTTTATTGTTTCCATACATGCTTTATTTGCCCAGGGCTTTTTGAAAGCAAAAGATAAATATATAGTCAATGCAAAAGGAGAGAAGATCATTCTTCGTGGTGCAGGGCTGGGAGGATGGATGCTGCAGGAAGGGTACATGCTCAAGGTGCAGGGTATCGGGCAACAGCAGCATGTAATCAAAAGCAAGCTGGCAGAACTGATCGGTAAAGAAAAGACAGAAGCGTTTTATACGGCATGGCTTGCTAATCACACACGCAAAATTGATATTGATTCGCTGAAGGCATGGGGATTTAATTCGGTACGATTGCCTATGCATTATAATCTGTATACGCTTCCTGTCGAACAGGAGCCGGTAGCAGGAAAGAATACCTGGCTGGAGAAGGGTTTTGCCATGACAGATAGTTTGCTGCAATGGTGCAAAGCCAACCAGATCTATCTTATCCTTGATTTACATGCCGCACCTGGCGGGCAGGGCAATGATCTCAATATTTCTGATCGCGACTCCTCCATGCCTTCTTTATGGCAAAGTGAAGCGAATCAACAGAAGATGGTTGCGCTCTGGAAGAAACTGGCGGAGCGTTACGTGAATGAAGAATGGATTGGCGCCTATGATATTATTAACGAACCTAACTGGGGCTTTGAGAAAGCAGAAGATAAAAACGGGTGTGGCGAACAGAAGAATGAACCGCTTAAAAAATTAATGGTGGACATTACGGCTGCCATCCGCGAGATAGATAAGAATCACATCATCATCATAGAAGGTAATTGCTGGGGTAATAATTATAATGGTGTGTTCCCTCCATGGGACAATAATACCATGATCAGTTTTCATAAGTACTGGAACTATAATGACAAAGCATCGATACAGAAGTTCCTCGATATCCGCGATCAGTACCTCACACCGGTGTGGTTGGGTGAGTCGGGTGAAAATTCCAACGTATGGTTTCGCGATGCTATTCATCTGATGGAAAGCAATGAGATCGGCTGGGCCTGGTGGCCGTTAAAGAAACTTGGATCGAATAATCCGTTGGAAGTAAAAGTACCAGCCGGTTATCAAAAGATTTTAAACTTCTGGGCCGGCAAGGGCGCGAAGCCAAAAGCCGATGAAGCGTATAAAGCAGTGATGGAGCTGGCCGGCAATTTAAAGCTGGAGAATACCATTTATCATAAAGATGTGATTGATGCCATGTTCCGGCAGACAACATCAAATGAGACAAAGCCTTATCAAAAGCATACAGCCAGTTCCGATTACCTGGTCAATGCCGTGGATTATGACCTCGGAAGGAATGGTTATGCGTATCACGATATGGATACCGGCAACTATTATATCTCTACCGGTAAAGAACGAACTTCCGGTAATCAGGGACATATTTATCGCAATGACGGAGTGGACATCTCGTACGATGCAAAGACAGACAGCTATTTCGTAGATCATTTTGAAACCGGTGAATGGATGCAGTACACTGTAAATGCCGGAAAAGATGGTAACTACACACTTATTTTCACCGTGCTTTCAAAAGACATTACGGGGAGAATAGACCTGAGTGTAAATGGCACGGAAGTAAAAAATGATTTTGTAGTATTAAATACTGCGGGCCGGTGGCAACCGGTAGAGATGAAGAATGTAGCTTTAAGCAAAGGAGTAAACACCATTCGTGTGAGCGCGCATCGTGGAGGTTTTGATCTTAAGTCGTTTAAGATGATAGAAGTAAAATAAGATAAGTAATGAGGTGATGTGTATTCTGCGGTGTAGCTGCACGTGGTCTCTTTTTTTTATATTCTTAACCCATGGAAGAGCAGAACTACAGCAATCACATTCGCTATTATACCCTTCATCATTTTATTTTCTATCCGGTAGTCATCGCATCAGCTGTAGTAAGCGGCACATTTATTTACAAGCGTCCGGATGAATGGTTGTTGTGGCTTGCTCTTACAGGAGTCTTTTTAGTGTTGGGCTGGCTTTCATTTATGATGCGGCAACACTATGCTTTGATTAATCAAAACCGTACTGTGCGACTTGAGCTTCGCCTGCGCTATTACATTCTTACACAACAGCGACTGGAGGTATATGAGAAAAAGTTATCTCCTGGCCAGCTGTATGCATTGCGTTTTGCTTCCGATGAAGAACTTGTACCGCTCCTCAAAAGGGCGTCAGAAGAAAACCTTACTGCAAAGCAAATCAAGAAATCAATCAGGAACTGGTTGCCCGATCACATGCGGGTGTAATCATGACTGGTAACGAGATAAATGATTCGCACATGGTAGCTTTTCCTTTTTGCATCATTTGATGGCAGAGATGCCTTCAAACTGCATGAGCCGTTTGGATTCGGAATTGTATTGCAGGCGGACAGGAGGGGGCAACGTGCGAAGTATAAACTAGTTGGGTTTCATTTTCAGTACAATGATCTTCTTTCCGGAAACAACACGTTCGTCTTTGTATTAATACTTGTTTATGTAGCGATTTTGCCCCAGCGCGACTTTTCAATGCTCTTCGGTATTATATCATAGACGGTGAGAGCTAAAATGAGGTTTCTCCGGTTTATACGATTAGCTACGTAAAAATTACTTCAATCGGATTTTGTGGGACGGAAACAGATAAATGATTCAAATCAGTGATATTTCCTTTGAGCTTTATCCCTGGCGATGCCTTTGCATACGATGTCGTAATTACTTATTGGAATTAAAATAATTTCCATTCCCTCTTTCACTATCTTGGGCTTGTGAACACTTTTAAAAAGAAAATAAAGTCGGGACTATTTATCGTCACCTTTTTTGCGTCAGCACCGGTCGTGTGGGCTCAGGACTCTATCTCTTTTATTCCGACATGGAAAGAGGGCGACCATTATCAGTATGTGTTGTCAAGGTTACGACAGGATTATACCAATGATACGCTTTACTCTACGACCAGCTTTGACTATGATATTTCGCTTACGTTTGGCAAAGCAGATGCGGAAGAAAAGGAAATTACACTCCTTTATAAGGGTAAAACCAAAGAGCATAAGGTATTCAAGAAGACACCGGATAAATATGTTCTTGCCAATGCGCTGGAATACCTTACTCTTAAATTGTATGGATTCAGTTCATTGAAGGTAGTGTACACGGTGGATGCAACGGGTGCATTTCTGGAGCTGAAGAATAAAACAGAATTACGAAATTATATCTCTGCCGTAATCAATGCGGTAAAACACGAGCAAGCCATTACGCCTGATTTTAAGGGAGTGCTGGAGCAGTTGAAGCCTTCGCTGCTTTCGGATGAATACGTTATTTATTCGTTCCTTTCGGAGATGCACTTTTACCATATGTTGTACGGTTCAACCTGGGCGATAGGGAAACAAAAAACAGAGATTGAAGTGCCCAACCCCCTCACAGGCGAACCGTTGCCAGGTGTATTGTCTACGGAATTAAAAAAGATCCCGGCAAAGAAGATAGCTGGAAAAATGGAAGGCCCTTTTTATGAAGTGCTTATGCAGCAGCAGGTCGATCAGGCAAAACTTTCCAAAGCGGTAAATGAGAAAGTCGAAGATACTTACGAACAGATTGGCAAGGAAAATAATGGTACGCCTCCTGTTGATTTTAATGTTGTGTATAAGTACACAGTAAAAAATGATATCATCAAAAAAGCCTCTTATATTAAAACAGTTGTCAGCGCGGAATCAAAAGCCGTGGAGGAGTTCGTGATCAAATAAATCCGGTACGGGGATTTGTTATTGGAATTTGTGGCAAAAAGGACACATCCGAAAAATACTTTTAGATAAAACGGAAATGCCACTTTGGTAATTTTGGGGTTCCCCGAAAAATAGCGTATTTAATACGGAATATGTTTTTATCCCCTCTACCTGAAAATGAGATCGATCGGCTAAAGGAGCTGAAGAAATATTCTTTTCTGGATACGCTTCCGGAAAAAGACCTGGATGATCTGACCAAGCTCGCTTCGGAAATCTGCCAGACACCCATTGCCCTTATTGCTTTAATTGATGAGAAGAGGCAGTGGTATAAATCGCGGGTAGGTGTGGACAGTATTGAAATTGAGCGTCATTCTTCCATCTGCACGTATACCTTGTTAAAGCCGGATGAAATTCTGGAGATTTCTGATCTGAGATTAGATGAGCGTTTCCGGGATAATCCAAACGTAACGGGTGAGCAGCGTGTAATTTTTTATGCGGGCGTTCCCCTCGTTACATCGAACGGGTTTGCAATAGGTACCATCAGTGTTGTTGATATTAAACCGCGTAAGCTGAAGGAGAATCAGCGGAATGCCCTTCGTATCATTGCCAACCAGATCATTAGCCTGTTTGAGTTACGCAGATCCATTCTGTTGCTGAAAGATACCGAAACACAGCTGAGGGAATCGAATGAAGAGATGAAGGCCTTTACCTACAGCGTCTCTCACGACTTGCGCACACCGATGCGCAGCATTAATAGCTATGCCAGCATTCTGTTGGAAGAATACTCGCCTTACCTGGATGAAGAAGCTAAACGCATCAGTGGTCGTATAGGAAGCGAAGCGAGAAGGATGGGCTGCCTGATTGATGATCTGCTTACCTATTCCCGCTTAAGTCAATCCCCGTTAAAGATTAGTGAAGTGAATATGACCCATCTTGCCACTACAGTATTTGAAAAGATGGCCCCTGAGTCCAGCCGGTCACGCATTGATTTTAAAATCAGTACGCTTCCTTTCGTGAAAGGTGATGCTGCTTTACTTGAACTGGTCTGGCAAAACCTGATCGATAACGCAATTAAATATTCTTCTGAAAAAGAAAAAGCGATCATTGAGGTTGGAAGTAAAAGAGAAGGAGATAAAGAGATTTATTTTATTCGCGATAATGGTGCCGGGTTTGACATGAAGTACGTGCATAAATTATTCGGTGTGTTTGAGCGGCTGTATGGTTTACATGAGTTTGAGGGAACCGGTGTGGGCCTTGCCATCATCAAAAGAATATTGGAAAGACACGGAGCGCATGCCTGGGCAGAGGGAGTATTAAGTGAAGGCGCTACTTTCTATTTTTCATTCATAGATAAGAACCGAATTGATGCCGCCATTGCATCATCAGACAATTGATTATCGGAGTTGTCATTTTCGCCTTATCCAATCCGGGGTAGAATGAAAAGATGGTTCTTTCAGTTATCCTGTCACACACACAATTAACTGTCTTTTTTTACACTTCATTAACAGTCTGAACAGATCTTTCTTTTTAGATTCGCGGTCCCAAGTCTATTGTAATGTTTAAAACACTGTCCTACCTGCTGGCTTTTATAGTCAGTGCTTCCTTTGCCCAGGATGCGGAGATCTTCAAACCCGATTCTGTTAAAAGAGAGATTGAAGCGGTGCGCATTTTCTCTTCGCTGCGTGTAGATGGGTTAATCAATGAAGAAGAATGGAAGAAGGCAAAGCCGGCATCGGGCTTTATCCAGATCGAACCGTACCAGGGACGGCTTCCCAACCACGATACAGAAATAAAAGTCCTTTTCAATAAGCAGTATTTATACTTCGCCATCTTCGCGCGCGATTCGCTGGGCAGAAAAGCCATCCGGGCTACCGACTTTAAACGTGATTTTAATTACTGGCAGCATGATCTCGTCAACCTGTCATTTGATGGATTCAATGATAACCGCAATGCCATGGCGCTGGTCACTAATGCGTATGGCGTGCAGCGCGATCTTTTGTCGTTCGATGATCTTTATTATGATATCGACTGGGATGGATTATGGCGGGTGCGTACCACGCGCACGGACTCGGGCTGGGTAGCTGAGATGCGTATTCCATGGCAAACGTTGCGCTATCCGAAAACAGCGGACTCCGTTCAGCATTGGGGTTTTAACATGTACCGCAACCGGAGGCTTACCAACGAGGTGACGGCATTCTCTCCTTATCCGCGTTCCTACAGTTCGTTGCGAATGAATTATGCAGGCGTGCTGAAGAACCTGCAGCCACCACCACCGCGTCCTAACATTCGCATTCAGCCTTACATGCTGTCGTCTTACGATCAGTATAAAATCAATGATCCCGATTCAAAAACTTCGGATGCGAACTTTAAAGCAGGAGGTGAGCTGAAGTGGGCTATCAACCCCAATGCCGTACTGGATCTTACTGCCAATACCGATTTTGCGCAAGCCGATGCCGACCGGCAAGTGAATAACGTAACACGGCTTTCTGTTTTCTTTCCCGAGCGAAGACAGTTCTTTCTGGAGAATGCTTCGCTCTTTGGCATAGGTGTAAGCCAGAGCGATGATGGGTCAGGAGGCTCCATGCGCATACAGCCTTTCTTCAGCAGAAGGATTGGTTTGGATGATAATGGAAATCCGGTACCCATTGATGCAGGCGGACGATTTGTTTACCGCTCATTGAAAAGAAATTTTGGAGCCATGTACATGCGCCAGCGCGAAGTGGGCGATTCTCCGGGTACCCATTTTATGGTGGGGCGGTACTCCGAGAATTTTGGAAAGCTTAACCGTGTGGGGGCTTTGGTCACTGTAAAGAACAGGCCCGATTATACAAATATTGTAAGTGCTGCAGACGGATTCTTCCGTATAGGCGATGCCCATTCGTTCAATACGATGTTCATGCACTCGACATCCACGAATAGCGGCAAGCAGGGATATGCGGGCTTCATGCAATACTTCTGGTCTACCAATCAATTTAAAATATGGCTGGGCGAATCGGTGGTCACTAAAAATTTCAACCCGGAGATGGGTTTCTTATCGCGTACCGATGTGATCGCTACATCACCAGGCATCAACTGGTATTATCGTGGCAGCAAGTTGCCATTCAAGAAGTTCATACGTGCCTTTGAGCCCGGCTTCACCCCCGATTTTTATCACCAGGCTTCTACGGGTAAGCTGGTGGAAAGCTCGCTCTTTCTGTTTCCGATGTGGCTCAATTTTCAGAAGGGCGGTTTCTTTGGTTATGGTATCAACCCTTCGTATCAGCATTTGTTTGAGTCGTTTACTCCGGTGGGTATTAACATCCTTCCGGGAGAATACAATTATACCCGGCACCAGTTTTTCTTTCGCACCGATCCTTCCAAGATGCTGAACCTGATGTCGGACTTTAGCATGGGCACGTATTTCAATGGCCGCCTGATGGCCGGAGATTTTACCTTACAGTTTGCTCCTATCCCGCATCTTTCCATCAAAGGACGATTCAACCGTTATCATTTTAAAAATGTGGGCGAGTCGGAGATCACGACCAATGTGGATCTGTATAGTATAGAGGGGCGCTTCGCACTTAATCCGCGTGTGCAGCTGATCGGATTCTATCAGAAGAACACGGAGAATACATCGGATAACTATAACATTCGCCTATCGTGGGAATACAGGCCCTTATCCTTTGTGTACATTGTTTATAACCACCGCGCCTTCGATACCGAATTGCAAAAGCGCTCCATCGAAGATCATGTGATTGCCAAAGTGAGTTACCTGCACCAGTTTTAGATCTGGCGTACAGGCCGGATTCACGGATGCGGATCGAATCGTAAAACGTAAACCGGTTGAGACGGAAGACTACTGTATTGACGGATGTCTTCGCACAACCATATCCTATGTATCCGATTTAATTTTCCCACCGGAACAAATCGTGGTGAATGTAGTAGGTGCAGCAAATACAATAGGGAAAAATAATCTTTGCATGTAGTGTTTATCGCATCAAAGGTAACCTGAAATTTCTGATGCGATGATCCCGGAAGATCAGAAGGTAATCCCTACGCGTACGCCACCCCAATAGTGCGTGTGTCCTGTTTCAAATTCCTTGCTGATGACGGATTGAAAATACTCGAGGTAGGTAGCTCCGATATTGAAAACCAAACCTGCATTTCCCTGCAGGGTAATCCGCTCTATTTCTTTGGATGATAATGTATAGGGACTGTTTCGGCTAAGTACCAGGCCGCCCTGCAGTGTGGCATCGTACACCACCGCATTGATAACAGGTTGTGCATACAGGTGAAAAGTGAATTTTTGTTTCGGAGCAGATTCGGCTCCTGAAAAAACAGATGCGATGGCCGAATTTAAATTACCCAGCATAAAGGTACCGCCCGCAGAGAACTTCGTATTCAATGTGCCCAGCCGGGCAGTGGTCAGATAATTGGTAAGAAAGTGTTTTGAGTGAATTATATTTTTCTCTATACCAGCTTCATAGTTGATGACTATATCATTCCTGACCTGGTATTGCCATCCTTTAGGGTCGGTATCTCCGATCCACCGGTGAATGGCTCGCTGTATTTCGAAAGCACCGGCCGCTTTACCAATAAAGCCTAAGGACAAAGCCGATGTGATGCGGTAGCGACTCGTAGCATGGTTACTCACCGCAAATGCTTTTGCAACGGCAGATGCAGCAAAAGGCCGGTCTCCGTATAAAATAACATTGAAGTTGATACTGGTAGGTGTGAACGCATTGTGCTCTACTGCAATACCATACTGGTGCGTTCCTGCTTTGGGCAGAATCAGAATATGGTTAAGTGGATTTTTCTTAAATGCAGGAGCCATCCACTCTACATTGACGCCCTGCGTATAATATTCATCGGTGCCGCTGAAGTAATCATTCTCATAATGAATACGGATATACCGATCCACATCCACCATACGGAAGCTGGCGGTGTTGTCGATGACCTGGGCGGATATAAGATAAGGAATGAACGCGAAAGAGAGAGCGAGAAGGAGTTTGTTCATGAGATCTTTCCGGATATACGCAAATGGTCTAATAAACAGATCTTAAGAAATTACGTTCCATGTACTCACCCTGTTTTGCAGAATAGCCGAGAATTCTGTGCGTGGTGCAATATCCAGATAGGGATAAGTAACTTTCGATAAATATAAACCCTGCGGATAAGCAGGTTCAATAGTAGGTGGTGTGATTTTGGTAATCAGATAACTTTCAAATTCATCCACACTCAGCTCTCCTTTACCGATATCGATCAGCTTTCCTGTAATGATCCGGATCATTCTTCCTAAAAACCGGTTGGCCGAAATCTGAAAACGTAAATGGTCTCCGCTGGGGTCGGTGTATAGTTCGGCTGAGGTGACGTTGCAGATCGTGGTTCGGTACGTATCCGGAGTTTTGCAGAATGCACGATAGTCATTGTATCGGGTAAGTAACGCAACCGCCTGTTTCATTTTGTCCAGCTGAAGGTTTCGTTCCAGGTAAAGCGAACTTAACGTGCTGAGGAACGGATCTTTGTAGGTATGAATAAAATAATCGTAAGAGCGGTGTGTGGCATCAAAGCGTGCATGATGGTTGTCCTCCATGCGGATAATCTCAAACACGGCAATGTCGTCCGGCAATGTTTTGTTCAGCCGGAACAGTAAATCGAAGTCCCAGTCTTTCATCACATCGAGATGGAAAAAAAACTGACTGGCATGCACCATGGCATCGGTGCGGCCGCAGCCCATGATGGAGCAGGGTTCCTTTAAGATCTGAGTAAGCGCGGTTTCTAAAACCTGCTGCACGTTAAGCGCCTTTGGCTGTCGTTGCCAGCCGCGGTAGTTGTAACCGTGGTAGCCAATATGGAAGAAGTACCTCAAATCGTTAGCCGGGTTTAGACCCCGCAATGTAACTTTTTTACCCATGACTCAGACGGACGATTTTATCAGAATCAATCGTTTGAAATCAATAACTCTGGATTTATTTTTTATATATTTCTGACCCGATCTGTGTCCATCATTTACAACTCTTAATTAGTATGAAAAGAATAAATCACGTTGCAGTTGTCATTCTGGCCTTGCTTTCATTCACGGCTCAGGCTACTATCCGGTTACCCAAGATACTGAGCAACGACATGGTCATTCAACGCAATAAACCCATTACGCTTTGGGGCTGGGCCGATGCGAATGAAAAGATAACGGTGCAGTTCAGACAGCAATCCAAATCGGTAAAGGCAAATGCTGCCGGTAAATGGTTAGTAACACTTTCTCCCGAAGCGGCAGGCGGGCCATTTGAAATGACATTCAAAGGAAAGAATACCCTTACGCTTACTAATGTTTTGGTTGGTGAGGTATGGGTTTGTTCAGGTCAGTCGAATATGGAGTGGCCTTTGTCGCAGGCGAATGATGCGGAAAAAGAAATCAATGCAGCTAACTATCCGCAGATCCGTCAGTTCCTGGTACAGAAAGCGGTGTCATCGAAGCCGGAAGAAGATGTAAAAGAGGGAAGCTGGAAAAGCTGCTCACCGGAAACAGCGGGTGAGTTTACAGCGGTAGGTTATTTTTTTGCGCGGGAACTCTATAAGCAATTGAATATACCGGTAGGCCTGGTCAATACATCATGGGGTGGAACACACTCCGAAACATGGACCAGCCGCGAAGCATTTGAACAAAGTGCAGAGTTTAAAAGCATGATCACTTCCATGCCTCAGCTGGACTTGCAGGCACTGGCGAAGCAACGCAACGATGCGCTGATCAAAAAACTAAAAGGAATAAACATCACGTTACCTTCTTCAGGGGTTGAACAGTGGAAGTCACCTTCTTATAACGACAGCCAGTGGAATACGATGACGTTGCCCGGACTTTGGGAGCAGCAAAAACTGGAAGACCTCGATGGTGTGCTTTGGTTTCGTAAATCAGTTACCCTTTCTGCTGCAGATGCAGGCAAGGAAGCAACACTTGAGCTGGCCATGATTGATGATATCGATAATACGTATGTGAATGGAAAGGAAGTGGGCTCCACTGCCAGGTACAACGACAAAAGAAAATACAGCATACCTGCCGGTGTTTTGAAAGAGGGTACAAATGTTATTGCAGTACGTGTTACTGACACCGGTGGTGGCGGAGGCATCTATGGCGATGCGAAGGAGATGAAGCTGACAACCGGCAATGCAGCGATTCCACTGGCCGGTGACTGGCGCTATAACATTGAAAACGTTTCGGAAGGAACGGTTTCGGTAGGTCCGAATAGTTACCCTACGTTGTTATACAATGCCATGCTTTATCCGCTTACTCACTTTGCTATTGAAGGAGTGATCTGGTACCAGGGAGAATCCAATGCGGGAAGAGCCTATCAGTACCGTACGGCTTTCCCTTTGATGATTCAGGACTGGCGCAGGCAGTGGAAGCAGGGAGATTTTCCTTTTTACTTTGTGCAGCTGGCCAGCTTTAATTCAGCCAATGGTACAAGTGAACAGGGTAGTAGCTGGGGTGAACTTCGTGAAGCACAATCCATGACCTTATCGCTCCCCAACACCGGCATGGCCGTAACTACTGACATTGGTAATCCAACCGATATTCATCCGCGCAACAAACAGGATGTAGGCAAGCGCCTTGCTGCCATTGCCCTGAACAAAGTATATGGTAAAAATAATGTGTACAGTGGTCCGGTATATCAGTCCATGAAAGCAGAAGGAAATAAAATCCGCGTTGCCTTTACACAAACTGGTAGCGGGCTGATGGCAAAAGACAAGTACGGTTACCTGAAAGGATTTGAAGCAGCCGGAGCCGATCAGAAATTTCATTATGCCAAAGCATGGATAGAAGGCAATGAGGTAGTGGTATCTTCGGATGAAGTAAGCGCTCCGGTAGCGGTGCGCTATGGCTGGGCCGATAATGCAGAAGAAGATAACCTGTTTAACAAAGAAGGCTTCCCCGCTTCGCCATTTCGCAGCGATACCTGGAAAGGGATTACAACCGAATCAAAGTTTTCTTTTGATTAAAGGATAACTCCTTTTTTTATTTTTTCTGAATTCAATTCAAAGTCACGAACCCCGCACTCCTGAACCCCGGTCTGTGTCCTCACAGACCGGAATGAGTGTTCTATGAGGACACAGACCATGGTTGTTAGAATTACAGCGGATTTACCAGGATATGATTCTTTACTAATCCATTCCCGGATTGAGAATGGAGGATAATTTTATTAACGATGTGATTAGGAAAACCTGTGCTGCTTTTTGTCGGATTCTGGCGAAAATGAGCATCTTAGGGAAGACTTAAGTCATGCTTAGGGAAGATTTAGCTGTAGCGGAGTGTGATTTACTTCTGATTATGCTTTCTTTAAACCCTGTCGTGCACTGGAGAACAGGGCAGCCGCTAACAGAAAGGTTATAAGTCATTACTTTATTAATTATTTTTAGAAGGTCAAAGCAACACCCTATAGTCAGACATTGTACCATAGCATGAAAAAGATTTTACTTCCAACACTTGTATTGATACTGTTTGGGTGTGATCGGGAGTTCGAGCCCGAACTGACAGGCTGGAAGGCATACACTGTCCCTTCACAACCACTTATTCATTTAACTATAGACGGACGGGAAACAACAATTAAGTTGCCGGGCGATGAGCGGATCGGATATCGGTTTGCGCAATGGACGAAGCTCGAGGACCACCTGCTGCTGACCCAATTAATAAAGACTGAACGTTGTTATGATTATCAAATCATTTCCATCGACACAACAGGGGCTATTATCGATACCATTTATACTGCTCCAACCAATACACCTCTTAACTTTAAACTGGCTCCGAACGACAGTTTACTACTTTTAAAAACTTACAGTGACAATTGTGACGAGAGTGATCATTACCGGTATACGTTCTACAACAGATATTTAAAGACAGCACTGCCTGACACCATTACGGTAGGAAATGCACGCGGTATACTTCTGCCTGAGACGGTCTGGAGCCCCGACTCTAAAAAGGTAATCATTTCCCAATGGGCCGGGCGCAGGGCAGAAGCTTTTACGTATGACCTGGCGACAAAAGATACCACTTACATTGACAAAGGGAGTAATTTTATATGGTCACCATCCGACAATGACCTGGTTGCTTATATAAAGGACTATTCGATCTATACGATGAATATGAAGACAAGAGAAAAAGAGTTGATCTATGAGGGTAAAAGAAAAAAGGGAGTTACCGGTTTCAGATGGAATCCCTCGGGCGACTTTTTAATGATTTACATCCAGAGTTATCTTCTGAATATAGAATCAGGCCCGCTCCAGCGCCATACCATCCTTTATTTATCTATGCCGGACAAAATAGAATCCAGCGTATTCTATAAAGAGCAGCGAATTGGCACGTGGAAGTAAGCTTTGGGTTATCTGGGAAGATAATAAGGGGATATAGGACACTGAATGTCTTATATTCGGATGTTGTGATGCATTAAAACCTTAACGAATGAAACTAAATAGCGAATTCGGAATATTAATAGACAGGTCAGAAGATAAGAAATTTATAAAACATTTTAAGGATGTGTTTGGTCGTTCATTATCAAAAGCAACAGATAAATCAAGGCTTGACGCGAGACTTCCTTTTACATTCAAATACTTCTATTTCGACTTTGAAAAAGCAAAGGCATTGTATATTGAAATGGAGCCAAATCAAGATGATAAAGGTGTGCTTCAATATCCTGACCGACCAGATTTTGGTTGGATTCTTAGATTTAGAATTAGAGACGATTTCGACCATGTTGATAAAGAAGAAGTAGCGAATCAGACGATCAAGAATATTAAATCACTAAATTTTAAAACGGAATTCATACGATATCAGGAATAGAAACGCATCACAACAATGCATATAATTCATGTTGGCAGAGTTTGATGTTTAATTATTAATTTGGATATGCCGGCACGTCTTAATATGCGAACGTTATGCACAATGCCGCGCGGACAGAGTAGTGCAATTCTATTGATTCATTCTCTTTGCTTTGTTATACTCGATTAGGCACTCGCGAAGCGGTTTGCCCTGGTTATGAATGCAATCACAAAATTCTTCGCAGGCCTTTGGATTACTATTGCCAGCACATCCATTTCTGCATTCAATCAGGGAATTACCAGGTCGGATGGTATACAAAAACTGGTTGATAACTATTATTGTAGCTATCATCGCAAAAACACATCCGAAAAACAGGAACGGAAATTTGTTGCTCAACGGTTTTTTCTTCGCTGAGTCATCACCTTCTTTAACTTGCTTGAATGGTAAAATATATTTTATTCGGTCGTAGTCCCAACATAATAAAAATAAATTGGCCAGCACCATTAGTGTTGTGATACGAGTGCCTTCGAATCGGACAGCATAAGCCAGGATGCAAATATTCAGGATGATGGGAAAATACATCAGTGCGCCAAGAAGTGCCGTTCTTGGAATAAGCAATAAAAGAGCGGTTGTCAACTGCACAACTCCAATAAACGTGTAGTAATAACCGGTAAGGTGTAACGCATCAAGGTAATGACCCAATGGATGATTCCCAGATAAACCGGAAGCGAAGCGTTCTCCCATAATTTTTACAATACCTGATGGTATAAACCCAAGGGCTAAAGCTATGCGGCAAAAGATGATAAAATAATGAAACCATTTGTTTCCCTTTGCTTCATAATACACATGACTAAGTCTGCCTGATATACTCATAAAATAAAGGTTGAATTGATGGTCACGAATAGTTTTGTGCTTTACCACGTCTATTGTCCTTCTCAATAGCTGCAATACCAGATTATACTATTCGAAAAAAAGTACTTTTACTTACAAAGTAAATGAAAATGAATTACATTCAAAGTATGCTGGAATTATTTTTTTGGTTGACATTTTACATTTTAAAAAACAAGCAACATCAAATTCACGAAGAAAAACGGCATGTAACAAAGTGCATGCTCAGTGTAGGGGGCTCAGTGTTGCATTGTACTTTTCGTTTCTTAATTTCGTTGACACACGAGGGATGAAACGCAATGGCTTTAGTCCCAGATCCCGCTACGGTTGATGCACCAACGTTATGCACAAGGCGGTAAAAAAATCCGGCTTCGGGACAAGTAAATAATTTGTGACAAAGATTTTTTTTTTAAATAAGAACCTATGGCAACACAGAAACATTTAATCTTTACGATTGGACTCCTTATCCTTTCAATGGGGATAACAAATGCTCAGGACAACGTGATACCCAAGTCAGACTCAATTTATTCAAAAGTTGATGTCCTGCCCGAATTTCCGGGAGGAATGAAAGCACTCGGAAAATATGTAGATGGAAAGAATCACCATTATCCTAAAGAGGCACGAGAAAATAAAATTGAAGGAAAGGTAATCATTCAATTCATTATCAATGCAGACGGAGCACCAAGTGATTTTAAAGTAATTCAAGGAATAGGCTATGGATGTGATGAGGCAGCAGTTGAAGCGTTCAAAAAAATGCCTAAATGGAAACCTGCCACTGTTAACGGACAGCCAGTTAGATTCCGGACACAGATGGGATATTTATACGGACTATAAAGTGACTTTCAAACAAGTTTTACACAGGCAATTGGACACACGGTGGATAAGAAACTATTTTAAGGGGAGTTTCAAATTATTGTTTTTTGTCCTTTCATGCTCAGTTATACCTTATAAAAGTACATCTCAATCAATCGAAAAGATGCCGGACAATAACTGGTGGACATCATCGAATTTGAATCTGGATATTTCTGGTTCTTATTGCTACAATGATTCTATAATGAATTGTCAAAAATATGGTCGGCTTTATACATGGGAGGCTGCTCAAAGAGGTTGCAGTTTGTTAGGCAAAGGTTGGCATTTACCATCAACAACAGAATGGAATACTTTGTTGAAGCATTTTGGCAGGGCATTCGAGGAACCAATAAGTGACGGGAAGAATGCCTTTGAAAAACTTTTGCGTACAGAAAAATCAGCTTTTGGAGTGACCCTGGGAGGCAATAGAAATACCGATGGAACTTATTCCAGAATTGAGGCACATGGTTTCTATTGGACCTCAACACTATTTGATGATAGTAGTGCCGGATTCCTCAATTTTGCAAATGGCAAAAAGGTGCTTTTTTTACAGCCTGACATGGAAAAAAAACGTGCTATTTCTGTGCGGTGTATTAAGAATTCCCAATAACTTAAATAATGATAACAAAGCTTAAAGTTTTATAATCAACTAACTAAAGCAACGCCTTATAGACGAACTCCATAGGCAGTTTTAGGGACCGATAACCCAAACTATTTTCCGATAATTTTCTTTCTATGAATATAACCCCATTCACGAAGAGCATAGATAACACTATGTAAAGTTTCTGTGTGTTCTGTAGCTGTATATTCGACAATGGGTGGAAAAGCATCATAAACCTGGCGGTTTATCAATTTGTTTTCTTCCAGGTCTTTCAATTCTTTTGACAACATTCGATCACTTATTCCATCTATTTCTCTGGCTATTTGCTTGAACCGCTTTTTGCCATTTAGAAGAGAAATAAGTATTTGTAATTTCCACCTTCCATTAAGCACTTCCAAAGCATCTTTGACAGCCATTAAATCACTTTTTGAACATTCGATACTTTCATTGGATTTTTTTTGCTTCATCTTTTTATCAGCTTCAATGCTAACATAAAAGTAAGCACTAACAAATAGTATAGTGCTTACTTTTGTTTAGCGAATGTAATTAATTTTGTGACTTCAATTTAAAATCACAGAAAAATGAAGCAAATTTTAATCTATGGAGCAACGGGCAGGACAGGAAAAATAGCTTTGGAGTATGCCTTGAAAAAGGGCTATTCTGTAACCGCATTAGTTCGTAATCCGGAAAAAATAACTTTAAAATCTGACAAACTAACAATAATAAAAGGACTGCCGACTAACATTGAAGATGTACGACAAGCGATGAATGGTTGCGACTTTGTAGTTAACCTGTTAAGTGCTTTATCAGAAAAGGAAAGTATTTCTTTCAAGAAAATTGAACCGCTACAAACATTAGAAAGAAGCATTTACAATACCATACAATGTATGCGCGAGTATGGCATAAAACGTATTATTTCGCTTTCATCAATTGGCGTTGGCAATTCTTATAAATATGCCCCGTGGTTTATGAGGTTATTTATCAAAATTTCCAATTTCAAAATTGTATTTGCTGACCACAACCAACAAGAGCAACTATTGATCAATTCAAATCTCGACTGGACCATTGTAAGACCTGTTGGGCTTAACAACAATGAGACATTAGGGAAATTGGTTGTGAGTTATGATAAAACACCTTCGCCATTTAAAATGAGTAGAAAACAGCTAGCTCAATTTATTATTGACAACCTGGAAAAAACGGAATTCAATCATCGGGCACCCATTTTATCTGAACAGAAATAAAAGATGCCCATCACTGGTTTTGAGCAAGTCTATCTGCCATTTCATCGATACGATTGAGATATGAAACCGACAAACCCAATTGTAAAATCAAATTCTTGCTTATTCCGAAAACTTCTGCCGGATTTTCAGCTTCGTGGGTGCTTGCAAACTTAAGTGCAAACACATACAACTACTCATAGTCGTGAGTAGGTAAGTAGAGCGGAATTTATTCGCAGGCAATGTTCCGGTGAATGTTGAAATAAACATTTATATTTAAAATTCTCTGCGAATTTGGGATGAATGGCATGCAACCTTTCCTGCTGCCGTGCGATCTTTAAGCCGTAGATAAAATTTCAAACCACATGTAACCTTTTGTGAAAAACAAGGTATTACCATCAACTGCTTTCCTATGCTGAAAAATTACATTCTCGTTACTCTTCGTAATTTATTTAAGAACAAGACGTACTCGTTTATCAATATTGCAGGGTTATCGATCGGGATCACCTGCAGCCTGCTCATTTTGTTATGGGTATTCGATGAGCTGTCGTTCGATCGCCAGCATCCGAAAGCAGACCGTCTGTACCAGGTGTGGATCAATGCCACCTTCGACAGCAAAATCAATTCCTGGACTTCAGTGCCGCTTCCTACGTATGAGGCATTGAAGGCGGAACATAATAACATTACCAACACGGTGATTACGGACTGGGGTGGCGATCAGCTGCTCACGGTAGGAGATAAGCGGATCAATAAACGCGCATTTTTTGCAAGTGAAGAGTTCCTCAATATGTTCCAGTTTCCACTGGTAAAAGGGAACGCTTCGCAGGTACTTACCGAGCCCGGATCGATTGTCATTACCGAATCGACTGCCAAAGCGCTTTTTGGCGATGAAGATCCGATCAATCAAACCATTCGCCTCAACAACGAGGACGAACTGAAAGTAAGTGGTGTACTGAAAGATGTACCCAAGAATTCCTCTTTTCAGTTTGACTTTTTGCTTCCCTGGAAGCTGAATGAAACCCGCAGCTGGATAAAAAGAGATAAAGACAACTGGGGCAACTATTCGTACCAGGTATTTATTGAGCTGAACGATGCGGCTTCGGAAGTGCCGGTAGAAACTAAAATCAAAGACCTGCTTACACGTCACGGAGAAAATGATGTTCCCCATGAATTCTTTCTTCATCCGCTGACGCGCTGGAGATTGTATTCCAATTTTGAAAACGGAAAAGAAGCGGGAGGGATGATCGACTATGTGCAGATGTTCACTGTGATTGCCGTGTTTATCCTCGTGATTGCCTGCATCAACTTTATGAACCTGTCTACAGCCCGCTCCGAACGAAGAGCGCGCGAAGTAGGTATTCGTAAAAGCGTGGGGTCAAGGCGCTCGGAGATCATCTTTCAGTTTATGGGAGAGTCATTGTTCATCGCTTTCGTGGCGTTTGGTATTTCGGTATTGCTTACGGAGCTGGCGTTGCCTTTCTATAATGACCTGGTGGAAAAACAACTGGCGATTGATTACACCTCTGCCCAGTTCTGGATATTTACGTTAGGCCTGATCTTTTTTACGGGCATCGTGTCGGGCAGCTACCCCGCTCTTTACCTGTCTTCTTTTCAGCCCGTTAAAGTATTGAAAGGAAAAGTGCAGGTAGGAAAGAGTGCCAGCACACCGCGCAAAGTATTGGTTACACTTCAGTTTGGATTTTCTATTCTGCTCATCATCGGTACCATTGTCATCTATCAGCAGATACAGCATGTGAAGAGCCGCGACCTTGGCTATAGCCAGGAGAACCTGATTACGGTGGAGGATACGAAGGAGATCTCGAAAAACTACAAGGTGATCAAAGAAGAGCTGTTGCAGTCAGGTGTGGTGAGTTCCGTAACCCGATCCAACAGCGCCATCACACAAATTAACTCCAACAATTTTCTGGGATGGCCCGGTAAACCCGAAAGTCAGAAAGTAATCTTTGCCACCATATCAGCCGATATGGATTACACCAAAACGATGGGTATAAAAATTCTGGAAGGAAGAGATTTTTCCGAAGATTTTAAAAGCGACACGGCTGCCATTATTATCAATAAGGCCGGTCTGGATATTATGGGATTGAAAGATCCGATTGGCCAGCAACTGGAGCTGTGGGGACAAAAACGTGAGCTGATTGGCGTGGTAGATAATGTGCTGATGGGCTCTCCTTACTCACCGGTAGGCCCTATGTTTGTGATCCTGAATCCGGGCTGGATCAATGCGATTACCATCCGCCTCGAAAAAACAAATGACATGCAGGCCTCGCTGAAGAAAGTGGAGGACATATTCAAGAAACACAATCCTGCCTATCCGTTTGAATATGATTTTGCTGATGTGGAGTTTGCCAAGAAATTCACCACTATTAATATGACCAGCCAGCTGGCCAGCCTCTTTGCCACGCTCGCTATTGTGATTACGGGGTTGGGTTTGTTTGGCCTTGCTGCTTTTACTGCCGAGCAGCGCACCAAAGAAATTGGCATACGCAAAGTGATGGGTGCTTCGGTGTTTGGTTTGGTGGCGTTGATGTCAAAAGATTTTTCGCGGTTAGTGATTATCGCTTTTGTACTGACCACACCAATCGCCTGGTGGTTCTTAAATAAAATCCTGGAGCGTTATACTTATCGCATTGAAATTCAGTGGTGGGTTTTCCCGCTTACGGGCCTGGTCTCCCTCGTGTTTGCGTTGATCATTGTTTCTACACAGGCATTCCGGGCAGCGCAGGCCAACCCTGTGAATTCGCTGCGCAACGAATAAAAGATTGTAACTCTTAAAAAGAATTGCTCACGGTTCTGCCTTAAGCAATTCTTATTTCAGTCGCATCGGTTATAACACCTGATTAAGCTCATCGATATATGCGCGCTGGATAAAGATCACTTCGCATGCAGTGCGCAGGCGCGCCACAGAGAATCAATAGAGGGTTTTAAACGCCAGCGTTTAAAACCCTCTATTGATTTAAAGCTCACCCGGTTGAAGTGGTTGCGACCACTTCAGCCGGGTGATTTTGAGCCGCGGCCTGTGCATTTCATCTGGTGATGCAGCTTTCAGCCGCGGCTTTGAGGTGAACTTCAATCGGAGCGGATAAATCGATCTATCGTTTTTAACTCATTTGATCGGGCGGTATTATTCTCAGCTTATGGCATAAATCAAGCCATTGGCAAAATCCGGTCATTTCTTTTATCTTGTTTACTCAAACCATTGCAATGAGGCTTTTTCGGTTATTTTTAATCGTTTTGATCTTCTGTGGAGCCTGCCGGTCGGGTGATATTGCCTGCCCGGACCCGCAATCGGTACGCTTAAAGAAGCGTGCAGGAGTAAATTATAAGGTGCTTCTGGCCAGGCGCAGAATGGAGCCCAAAAAGATCACTAAAGCTCAGTTAAAGCAACTTCAGGCCAAAGAGTATAAGACCGTTTCGGTGGAGGAATGGGATTGCCCGCGGCCAGGCATGAATAAGATGCCCCGGCATGTGCAGGATAATATCCGCAGAAACAAGAAGCGGATCAATGAATACTATAAAAACAGGGAGTCGGCAGATTCACTGTCGCTCACTACTCCTAAAAAATAAAACGCTGGTTCTCCATTTATAAGTGTCAGCCGCATTAAATCGAAATCCGATGAAATACCTCGTTGTATTGCTTGCCGTACTATTTTCATTTCCGGTTTTATCGCAGGAAACATTCGCGGAAAAGCTGGGCTTTCCCAAAGGCGCGCGCGTGCTTATACTTCACGTGGATGATGCAGGTATGTCGTGGGACTCCAACCAGGGCGCCATCAATGCGATTGAAAAGGGTGTGGCTACTTCTGTCAGTGTGATGATGCCCTGCGCATGGGTGCCGGGGTTTGTTCACTATCTAAAGGCGCATCCAAAAACAGATGCCGGATTACATCTGACATTAACTTCGGAATGGAGTGATTATCGCTGGTCGCCATTAACCGGAAGACCGGCATCACCAGGTTTAGTGGATAGCGAAGGAGCGTTCTGGCCTTCCGTGCAGGAAGTAGTTACACACGCCAAAGCAGATGAAGTGGAAGCAGAGGTACGTGCGCAAATTGAGCGTGCAAAAGCGATGGGGTTTAATCCTACTCACCTCGATTCGCACATGGGTACCCTGTTTGCCTCTCCCGAATTTTTACAACGCTATATTAAAATGGGAATTGAATATAAGATACCGGTGATGTTTCCCGGAGGACACAACGCCATGATCGGAAAACAAAATGGATTAACTCCTGAACTGGCTGCTCAATTTGCACAAACCGGCCAAATGATCTGGAGTGCTGGTTTGCCTGTGCTGGATGACTTACATAACATGAGCTACGAATGGAAATACCCTGCCGATAAAAACGTTACGGATGCGGCATTACAAAAGTTTGCTACTTCCAAATACATCGAAACAATTAAAGAAACCCGGCCCGGCCTTACCATGGTGATCATGCATTGCACGCAGCCTTCGGAAGTTTTTAAATACATCACCGACTCCGGTAAAACACGCAAAGGCGATCTGCTGGCCATGCAGGACCCTGCGTTGAAAAAATTTCTTGCTGACGAAAAGATCATTCTTACCACCTGGCGCGAAGTGATGGAGCGGAGGCAGAAAGTGAAGTAGGATTTACGATTTTAGATTTACGATGTACGATTTGATGCTGAATCAATCGTACATCGTACATGGTACCTCTAAAATATCTTTCCTGGATTTAATATCCCGTTCGGATCGAACACTTTTTTGATTCCACGCATAAGGTCAAGATTCACTTCACCCATGGCAATCGACATATACGGACGCTTGGCGATTCCTATTCCGTGCTCTCCGGATAATGTTCCTCCAAGGCTTACAGTAAGTTTAAAGATCTCGCCAATGCCTTCCGGGATTTTTGTTTCCCAGTTTTCTTCACTGATGTCTTCTTTCAGAATGTTGACGTGAAGATTACCATCGCCCAGATGCCCGAAGCACACCGTATTAAATCCGTATTGCTTGCCAATCTTTTTAATACCGGAAATGAGATCTGGAAGCTTTGAACGCGGCACTACCACATCATCGGATTTGGTGAGCGTGTACCAGTTTACGGCAGGGGAGATGTTCTTGCGTATTTTCCAGAGTTCTTCTTTTTGCGCAGCTGTATCCGCAAAGAGTACTTCGCCCGACTGGAATTTTTCTGCTACCAGCATTACGCGCTCGGCATCACGCATTAATACTTCTTCATCATTGCCATCCAATTCGCATAGTAAGTAGGCTTCCATGCCATCGGTCAGCCTGGTTGTAACGGGGCTGCCCAACACTTTATCGCAATAGTGGAAGGTTTTGGCGGCCGCTTCTTTTTCAAAAAACTCCACACCGGAAGGAGTGATGCCTGCTACAAAAATTGCGGCAATAGCTTTACATGCTTCTTCATTACTCACGAACGGAATCATCATCAACACATTCTTCTGCGGAAAGCCACGAAGTTTGAAAACGATCTTGGTGATGATGCCTAATGTACCTTCGCTTCCGCACATCAGTTGCGTGAGATTATAGCCGGTGGAGTTCTTTAATACATTGGCTCCGGTCCAGATGATCTCGCCTGAGGGAAGTACTACTTCGAGGTTGAGCACATAATCGCGGGTTACTCCGTATTTCACTGCTTTCGGTCCACCGGAATTGTTACTCAGGTTGCCGCCCAGAAAGCATGATCCCTTGCTGGCAGGATCGGGAGGATAAAACAATCCTTTTTCTTTCACTGCATTCTGAAATACTTCGGTGATCACACCGGGCTCTACCGTGGCCTGAAGATTCAGTTCATCGATGTTTATTATTTTATTGAAGCGCTCCATGGATAGGACCACGCCATGATGGGTAGGGATAGCACCTCCTGCAAGGCCCGTACCGGCACCGCGGGGGCTTACCGGAATCTTAAACTGATTGCAGGCTTTTAATACTTCGCTTACTTCTTTTGCGTTAGCTGGTTTTACTACCACCGCAGGCATGAAGAAGTAGTCTTCTGTTTTATCGTGCGCATAGTCATTTTTATTTTCGTCATCTGCGAACACATACGCTTCGCCTACAATGGCACGAAACTGGCTAATGATTTCTTCGCTGACGAGGGCAGAAGGCTGCATTACTTTAGCATATCCCATAGAACGTGTAAATTTGCTTCGATGATGGTTAATTCACCGGGTCTCAAAATTAAGGAATTGCGCTTTCAAAGGCTTGTTCTTTTTGTTTTCATTTTAGTTCTGATTACCGGCTGTGGCAGCACGCGTAAATCGAAAGTGTCTAACGACCAGGTGAAAACGGTAATTAAAGCGGCCCGTACTTTTACCGGCACACCCTACAAGTACGGAGGAACAACACGGTCGGGCATGGACTGCTCCGGCCTTACTACCAATGCTTATAAATCGATAGAAATCAACCTGCCGCGCACTTCCAGCGCTCAGTCGCTGGTGGGGCAGAAGGTGGAGCTGGAAGACCTGCGGCCCGGTGACCTCGTATTTTTTGCTCTTGGCAAAAAGAAAAAGGAGATCACCCATGTGGGCCTGGTCACCGAAGTAAAAGGGAAAGAAAACACAAAAATCATTCATGCCACCACGGCATTAGGCGTAGTGGAAAGCAACATTTATGAAAAGTATTATCTCCAGCATTTCCGGGGCGCACGCAGAATCATCGATTAACTCATATAATGTAAATTCCCTTTCCGGGTTTGGGTATTTACTGTTACTTTCAAAAGTTTTGAATGTACATCGGGACTTACTTCGTTATTTAAAAGCACATGAAATCTACGCGCAGAAATTTTCTTAGACTTGGAGGAGCGGTCGCTTCTTTTTTTTCGTTTGGTCATCTTTCAGCAAAGTCATCACCGGTAGCCGTCAAGCCCATTGTTATCTCCACCTGGGATTTCGGCAAGCAAGCCAACGCGGAGGCATGGAAGGTATTAGCTGCCGATGGCCGTGCACTGGATGCGGTAGAGAAAGGTGTTCAGGTTCCGGAGGGTGATCCTAAAGAAACCTCTGTGGGTCTGGGCGGATTGCCGGACCGTGATGGAAGAGTAACACTCGATGCGTGTATCATGGATGAGAATGCCAACATTGGCTCAGTAGCGTGCCTTGAACATATTGTTCATCCCATTTCTGTAGCACGCAAAGTAATGGAGAAAACTCCGCACGTGATGTTGGTTGGCGATGGCGCATTGCAGTTTGCTTTGGCCAATGGATTCAAAAAAGAAAATCTGCTTACCCCCGAATCGGAGAAAGCGTGGAAAGAATGGCTGAAGGAAGCCCGGTATAAGCCAGTAGCGAATATTGAAAACCATGATACCATTGGTATGGTGGCGATAGATAAGAAACAAAATCTTTCCGGAGCATGCACCACCAGCGGTATGGCGTATAAGCTGCATGGCCGTGTAGGCGATTCTCCGATTATCGGTGCAGGGTTGTTTGTTGATAATGAAATAGGAGCAGCTACCTCCACCGGTGTAGGCGAAGAAGTGATTCGTATTGTAGGGTCACATCTTGTGGTAGAGCTGATGCGCCAGGGCAATACTCCGCAGCAGGCATGCGAGCTGGCAGTGAAGAGAGTAGTTAAAAATCAACCTGAAAGATCAAAACAGATACAGGTTGGTTTTCTGGCATTGAATAAGAATGGAGAGTATGGGGCGTATGCATTGCAGAAGGGATTTACTTATGCCGTGTATTCTCCGGAGATACCGAACCAGATTTTTCAGTCGAAGAGTTATTATCAATAAGGACGCAAGAAAAAAGAAATCACCCGAGCCTGTGAAGATGAAGCAGAACCGAAATATCAGTTCGCTATTATAATTCCTATTCCTTCGATGATGTTGGATTGTAATACCTCCTTCTCTGTTCCTGTATCGAGGTTATAGATGTAGCTCTTGATTTTAGTATGGGCAGCATGCGGAGATTTGATTTCGCACTTTACCTCATTGGTGCTGTGGGTAAACGTAATCTCCACCGGTATTCTTCGCGCCACCTTTATTTCGTAATCTTTATAAAAATAACTCGTGCGCATGGGTTGCTGCAGAAAATCGTAACCACTTTTGGTCAGGCTGTTTTTCAATGCCTCCATTACAGGTTGAATGCCGGTATCATAAAACAGGTTGGCTGCGGCCAGCTGCTTTACTTTCTCTTCCTGTTGCAGGATTTTAAGATCCCGTGCTTTCTCTTTTTCAATATCATCCTCTTTCTTCATGCCCGCGAAGAGATCATCAAAATGATTGGTCATGCCTATGTCGTTTAAGTTTCTAAATCAAAGCCCGATGGCTTCGGTTACACCGCTTCAATTTCCTTTTCAAAATCAGTGCAGGCTGCCTGTACTTCGTTCATGAAAGTAATGAATTCAGCATGAGGTAACGAGATACGTTCATCCACTCCGTCACTGTAACCATTCAGGTCATGATTGAGTGTATTAAAAAGAAGCTGACGGTTGCCAAACGGTGGTGTATCCTTGATTTCGGTTTGCTTGGATTCAAAGGCGCGGTGAACAAGATTGATCCGGTTATGGATGATGGTTCGTTGTTGCTGTATAATCATGGGTGAGCGTTTAGCTAAAGGTAGACAAAAGAAGACCCGTATTAGTGAATATTATTGATTAACTGACTTTTTGCGATTGTCGCTGATTGCATGAGTAGAAATATAGTCTCGCTGCGAAAAGTATTCTACCATATCAGCAACTGCGGTGGTGGTATTCTTTTTTACGGCAAACAGATGAAGAATCTTTCGTTTAACCTATTAAACAGTAACGTTATGGAATTTCTGAAAATAAATAAAGGAGCTGAGAACGAGGTAAAAATACATTACCAGGATTGCGGCAGGGGAAAGCCAGTGGTACTTATTTCGGGATGGCCATTGAGCCACGAAATGTGGGAATACCAGGTGGATGATCTGGTTAATGCCGGATACCGGGTGATTTCGTATGACAGGCGGGGATTTGGCCAGTCATCAAAACCGTATGGCAATTATACCTATGATGTGCTTACCGATGACCTTAAAGCGTTGATGGATTATCTCGATCTACAGGAAGTAACTTTGGTTGGTTTTTCGATGGGAGGTGGAGAAGTGGTGCGTTACTTCAGCACCTATGGTGGCGCGCGCGTGAGCAAAGTAGTGCTCATCAGTTCCATTATTCCGTATATGCTTAAAACAGTGGACAATCCCGATGGCGTGGACGAATCGGTTTTTGAAAATATGCTTACGGAAATAAAGACGGACCGGATTGCTTTCCTCGAAAGTTTTGGTAAAATGTTTTTTGGAGTGAACCTTGTAAACAAGCCGGTAAGCGTTCCATTCCTGGAATACTATCGTATGCTGGCATCGGTAGCTTCACCCAAAGCCACACAGGAATGTGCCAAGGCTTTTGCCTTTACGGATTTTCGACCGGAAGTGAAAGCGGTGAATGTGCCTACGTTGATCATCCACGGAACAAATGATAAAACAGTTCCGATTGCTGTATCGAGCGAACATACCGCCAAACTGATTAGCGGTAGCCGTTACATTCAATATGAAGGCGCACCACATGGACTCTTCTATACCGAAAAAGAAAAACTGAATAAAGATATGATCAGTTTCCTGAAAGAAAGAGCGGTTGAGTTGGTTTAAAATAGAGGAATAATGAATTTAAATTGTACCCTTGCTTCTGATTGCAGAGGTGAGGGTATTTTTATTGTCATGTTCAGGTAGGTATGAGTTTTTTCATACGTGATACGTCAGGCATTTAGTATATTCAGTTCTTTTATAAATATCTATGAGCAGTACTACTATCACAACCTCGCTTGCGCCCTGGCTTTCTGTTCGTAACAGCCTAAAAGCTTTAAGCTTCTACAAGTCAGCATTCGGGGCGACCGAAGTATATCGACTGGATATGCCGGACAGTGTGATAGCAAGGCTCTCTGTAAATGGTGCTGAGTTTTGGATAGGAGATGAATCTCCGGAGCATGGTAACTTCAGCCCCGAAACATTGGGAGGTGGTTCTGTTCGCATGATTCTTACCATAGCTGATCCGGACACCTTTTTTTCACAGGCCGTTGCTGCCGGTGCAACCATCGTCTTCCCTGTGAGTGAAGAACATGGCTGGCGACTCGGACGAATTGCAGATCCTTTCGGGCATCATTGGGAGATTGGAAGGCAAGTATAGATATAGCAGCGTATTGTTTCGGATACGCGTTTGTGCAATGACAGGGACAATAGCGATAGAGAAAAGCAATAGTAATATATTTACACCTTGTTCTTCTGCCTTTACCGATGTCTACTACTACTTATAAAACGGTTCTCATTTTAGGTGCTAATTCTGATGTAGCCAGGCAGGCGATAAAATTATATGCCGAAAGGGAGTATCATGTTGTAGCCGCTTCGAGGAGTACACAACAGTTACATGATTTTTTAGATCAGCATCAACATATAAAAGATAAAGTCGAAGTTCGGTATTTCGATGCAGTAGCGTTTGAAACACATCAGTCGTTTTATGATGCGCTGCCCGTGAAGCCACATGTTGTTCTCTATGCGGCCGGCTTTCTGAAAAACAATGAAGAAGCACTTCTGGATTGGGAAGGCAGCTATCAGATGATGAAAGTGCATTACTGTGGTGCCGTATCCATTCTGAATATTATCGCCACAGACGGTCATAATAAAAATCTTAATCGAATAATCGGATTATCCTCGCTGTCGGGCGTACGGGGGAGAAAGAGTAATTTTATTTATGGAAGCACGAAGTCGGCCTTTACACAGTATCTCGCGGGACTACGACAGTATCTTTCAGCGAGAGGGATTAAAGTGAATGTGATTGTGGCGGGCTACATTCGCAGTAAAATGACAGCAGGTTTAACTCTTCCTGAAGCACTCCTGTTAGAACCCGAATTTATAGCCCATGCAGTTGTACATGCCGGCAATGGCTTTGTTATTGTGCCCGGTTTAAAATGGAAGATGATTTATTGGATTCTGAAATTACTCCCGGAGCAGTTAGTGGCAAAGCTCCCTTAGCGGGTTCGTCTCACCTTTTAAAATACTTCTGATAATTAACTTTGGAGGTGATACCAATGGTGCCTTCATAGATACCGCCAATGTTACCGGTATCTTCTACCAGCACTTCAATCAGATTCGTACCTGTCTTTTTTAGCGCTGAAGAAGGGATGTCATAGACCCTGTTTTTTAAATAGGAGCTGCTGCTTCCGAAAGGCTGATGGTCATTGGTGCTTCCGATTAATTTTCCGTTAAGATATACTTTGTCGAAATCATCGATTTTTCCCAATAGTAACACAAGCGGTTCATCCCGATAGCTGCCAGGTAAAGTAAACGTGCGTTTGTACCAGGCGAAGCCATCGTAATCCCAGTAGCCTTGATGTTCCCATTCTCCGGGTACCATCAGTTTGGTCCAGTCATTTTCTTTTTTTACCGGCTGATCGGATGTACTGGTTGTAAATGACCAGATCCCTTTCAGATCGACCAATAGATTTTTGTCTCTCCCGATAGGGAAGATGCCCAGCTTCCCGTCAATGATTCCTCCTTCATTGGTTGTATCAAATACGCGTATGGCAATGGTATTCTCACCTGCAAAATTGATGACATCGGGTGGAAGCGGGTAATGACGTTCGTTGTTATAGGCAGTTTTAAATTTCGGTGGCATCGATCCGGAGAAGCCTACGAGTTTTCCGTTTACATAGACTTCATCGGTATCATCGATAAAGCCAAGGCCGAGATAGTAGTTCTCATTCTTATCGAGTTTTTTTCCATCAAACTTTTTACGGTACCAGGCAAATCCATCATAGCCGTTAAAGCCTTCGTCTTCCCAGGTGGAAGGTGCATAGATGGATTCCCATTTCGAATCGTCAAAAGAAGGTGATGCCCACTGCGCCTTATCATCAATATGAAATTTCCAGTCGCCTCTCAGGCTGATGACCTGCGCATGAACGCTGAAGAATAATGACAAAAGCAATATAAGGGAGCAGGCGAATCGCAATGAGTGTTTTCTTTTTTGCTAAAAATAGTCAATGTTTGGAAAAAGGTGAATAAACTTTTCAGTCGCATCACCTTCTCCAAACAAACCCAAACTAATGTAACCAGCATTAGTTATTCTTTGCCGCCAGGTGGTTGTAGGTGGTGGTTGATTTCTCTAAGAAAGGAGTAATGGTATGATCTTCCGAGCCGACCAGCTTGTACGTAACCGATAAGTTAGGGCTGCTTATTTCTACCCAAAGGTTTCCATTCTTTAGCTGCCGCACATCGTATTTTTTCAAAAAGCCGTGTGGATAAACGCTTCCTTTGATCTCATCGGAAGAGATGATCCCCTCATCGTTAAAGAATTTTACTTCTACCGACTGATCGATATCGTTGGCATACAATATTTTTAAAACTCCTTTTTGGGTAGAAGGCAATACTTTCACAGTAGCTTCTGCGTTTTGCCTTGCATACGTTGTCGCGGCAACGAAGGCAATCAGGAGTAGCGCGATGGTTAATTTAGTTTTCATATTTTTTATTTTAAATGTGTCAAATGATTTACAATTCAATTAACGGCACTTGCAGACGGCAGATGTCACCGCGCGGTAAAGGTTTGTAACAAGATGTCACAGACCACAGGTATGTTTATTTTTTTTTATGAAACTCAGAACTGAGATTCAGTCCAAGTCCAGACAGGCACAATTTGTCTTGGCAGATGCCGGTTTATAGCAAAAAGGAGATCAGAGCACCATCTTATATCCCGACCCGTGTACGGTAAGGATTATTTTCGGCTGATTGGGATTGGCTTCTGCTTTTTGTCTGAGCCGTACAATGAAGTTATCTACCGTGCGGGTGGTGATCTGTTCTTCGTAGCCCCATACGTTTTCGAGCAAGTCGTAACGACTCACCACGCGGTTTTTGTTTTTATATAGATAGGAAAGAATCTCTGTTTCCTTGTGAGATAATTTTATTTCTATTCCATCCTGTTCCACCCGGAATAAAGCAAAATCGACCGATAACCGGCCGATAGCAATTTTGTTTTCTTCTTTTGTTATGGCGATGGACTGGCTTCTGCGCAGAAGGGCTTTCACCCGTGCCAGCAGTTCCCTTACACTAAACGGTTTGGTAATGTAATCATCAGCCCCCAGCTCAAGCCCGACCACTTTATCAATCTCTTCTCCTTTTGCGGTAAGTAATATAATGGGTGTAGTAATACCTGCGGCACGTGCCTGTTTACAGACATCAAAACCCGAAAGCCGGGGAAGCATCACATCGAGCAATACAAGATCGTATGCTCCCGTTTTTAATTTGATAAGTCCCGCTTCTCCATCGCTGGCACTGTCTACCTGGTAGCTTTCCAGCTCCAGGTTATCTTTCAGGCCAAGTTGCATGGCAGGCTCATCTTCGATAATTAATATTTTTGCCATGATTGCGCCTATCTGGTTTCCAACGGAAAATATAAGGTAAAGGATGATCCTTTTCCCGGCTCGCTGCTTACCGATACCTTTCCATACTGTGCCTGCATCAATTGCTTCACCAGCGACAATCCTAATCCTGTTCCTTTGCTTCTGGCCAGGTTGCCGCTGGATACGCGGTAGAATTTATCGAAGATATGTTTTTGATTCACGGTATTGATGCCGATACCATGGTCTTTTACGCAGATCGTGCCATAGCTGTTTTCGGTGCTTGTCACTATTTCTATCCGTTTTACATCCGCACTGTACTTAATAGCGTTGTCGATCAGGTTGATGATTACTTCCACAAATGCTTCGCGGTCCGCCTTTACCCATAGATCGACCAAATCGGTCAGGGTATACGTAAATCCTTTACTGGTCAGATGAAAGTCGTAGGTAGTCAGTATTTCTTTGATCTCGCTACCCGCATGAATGGGTTCGATGTTCAGTGTTTTCTTATTCGCCTCCGTTTGACTAAAATTCAAGATTTTGTTCACAATACCCGAAAGCCGGTTGGTTTCCTTGCTGATGATGCTGTAATACTCCTGTTTTTTTTCTTCTGATTTTACACGGCCCATTTCCAGCGTTTCGGCAAACATGCTGATGAGCGCCAGCGGTGTTCGTATCTCGTGCGACACATTGGAGACAAAGTCGGCTTTGTTCTGTGCCAGCTGTACTTCTTTTTTCACATTACGGAATACGAGGATCACGGCAACGATCAGGATCACATCCAAGGAGAGCAATAGCAACAGGTTGGTGGCGGTTCGTTCACTGATCAACTGCTGTAGCGAAGAACCTTTGGTGCGTATGCCCAGCGTATAATCAGGGAAGAGCCAGAAGTCTTTGGTGAGCGCTTCCGTCTTTAAGGTAATGGTATCAGAAGTAAGCGTGGAATACACGGGTGCTGTTGCTGTTTTGCTGAAGGCGGATAAGATGAACTGATTCTTGGCAATTACCTGCAAACGGGGCCCAACCAGTTCCCGTATGAAGGTTTCAGGATCTACTAATAACCCCACCACACGAAGGTGTTCTCCGGAATCTTCGGTAATGAAAATAAGGCATTGCAGATGATCCGATTTGCTCCACGGATAGGGCAGCACTTCCACTTTCTGAAAACCACTTTTTTTATAGGCGACCAGCTGTTGTACTTTATCTTTTTCAAGCGCGAATGCCGAGTCCACCTTCATGCGCAGGGTTTGTGTAACAGAATCATCGAGCGCGAAACTCTTTTGCGTGATTTTGCCTTCCACGGTATCACGGACAAATATGGCCGCGAGCGAAGAATTGAACGTGAGCAAATCTTTTATTTTGGGAGCGATGGAGTCGTTATCCATTGCCTGCTCCAACCCCATTTCTGTTTTAGCGATCCAACTGCTGAGCAGGTCGTCCGAATATTGATTGACCGAAAAAAGAATGGCCTCGAGCTGCTTGTGGTAAATCTCCTGGATCATCTCTTCGTCCTTGTTGAGCGATGAGATCTCATACACGGAGAAGAACAGTGCGGGAAGCAAAAACACCAGCGCCAGCAATAATCCTATCCTCCGTGTTGAATTCATTAAACAATCTTACGATTATTTTTTAATTCGGTTGGGATGCTGGCCACAGATGGCACGATTTAACACCGATTTTTATTTTCCTGCTATCAGAGTGAATTGGTGTGATCTATGGCTGATCGATTGGTAAAGAGCAGCAATCGCTTACTTCAGCTGGCTCATGATCATTTTATCAAACAATCCATCGCTCAGCCATTTTCTGAGGAAAAGAATCATTCCTGACAAATGACCTGCAGCGTATCTTGCCTTGGGTTTTTCAATGGTAATTACCTTGTAAATCAGCTCCGCGATAATGGTCGGTTCTGAAAAACTGTCCTGCGATTTCTTTGCTACTTTCTGCGCGCTTTGCACCAGTTTCCGGTACACTGTATGTCCGGATACTTTTTCCATACTGTCATTGGCAATACCCTGCCATTCGGTTTTCACGCCTCCCGGTTCGATCACGATCACATCAATTCCAAATTGTTTTACTTCCATACGAAGACTATCGCTCCATCCTTCCACGGCAAATTTACTGGCATGGTACCAGCCGCCCAATGGAGTGGCCATCTTTCCGCCAATGGAAGTTACGTTTACAATCTTACCAGATTTCTGTTTACGCATATAAGGAAGCACCAGTTGTGTGAGCCGCGCCAGCCCAAAGAGATTTACTTCCATCTGGTAGCGCGCATCTTTCATGGTCACGTCTTCGATTGCTCCATACGAACCGAAGCCGGCATTGTTGATTAAAACATCAATACGTCCTTCTGCCTCCATAATTTTTGCTACCCCTTCATTCATGGACAGGTCATCAGAGACGTCCATCTTTATAATCCGTACGCCCAGTTGTTCCAGGTCTTTCATACTTTCTACCCTGCGTGCGGCACCGTATACAGTGTATCCGTTCTTTGATAATAATGAGGCGGTGTCTTTACCCATTCCTGCCGATGCCCCGGTAATCAGTGCTACTCTGTTCATGTGTATTTACTTTTTGTTGAAATTGATCTGTTTGATTTTCATGAGGTAGACGTTGTTATTCTTCATTGAAAATGCCTCGGTGCTGTGCCCCAGCGTGCCGGTAATCAGCAAACCGATAGCAACACCTTTCCATACCTCCTGCCTGGTGATCAGTATCAGTAATAAACCGATGATCAGCAATGCAGAGAACATCGATAAAGGAATGGTATAGGAGGAAGCGATCACCTTTTCCATACGCTCGATTTCAGATTGTTGCAGTTGCGCTTCTATTGGAGCTTTGATGTTTTTTGTTTCCGTTATTTTGGTGTTGTTGTGAATAACTACACCTATACCGGCAACGGTGAAAAATAATCCGGCTCCCAGCAATGAATAGGCTATTCCTTTGCTGATGCTTCCTGCATCGGAAAATCGCCAGAGCAAAAAAGAAACGATGAGAAAAACAGCACCGGTAGCTGCTGCCATTGCCGAACCGTTTCGTTCGCTGATATAATAATTCTGGATATGTTCGATCACCCTGCTTATGTTTTTTTCTTTAACACAAAGCAAAAGTACATCAGCTGTGAACGGGCGGCTTTGCTGAAAAGCTCAGAGATGGTTTGTTGAAACGCTCACCGGAATGCTGGAAGGAGTATAACCGAAAAGCTGTTTGAAAGCATACGAGAAGTGAGAAAGGTTTTCAAATCCTACTTCGAGATAAACATCGGATGGCTTTTGATTTCGTTGCGCAATGAGGTAGTGAGCAGTCTCCAGTCGTTTTTGAAGAAGCCATTTTTGAGGAGAAGTACCAAATATTTTTTGAAAATCGCGCTTGAAGGTAGCCATGCTGCGACCGGTGAGGTAAGCAAACTGTTCGTTGGAAATATTGAACGAGAAATTCTTTTGCATGAAAGCAGCCAGATCAATTTTGCCGGGTTCGGTAATGTCGTACAGTATCGCTTCGGCACCCGGGTCGATCTTGCGGATAATGGCTATGGCCTCCTTCAATTTCAGATCGGTGAAGTCTTCCGGTAGATTTTCAGTTAGCTCATAATAGGGTAGTATGGAGTTAAACAAGCTGTCGAGTAAGGGATGAGATCCGAACTTTCTTACCCTTGAGGAAGAAACCCGCCTGTCCGTAAGCGGATGTTCGGTATAATACTTTTGAAGAAAGGTTTGTTTAAAAAAAATGGTGATGGACTTGAAAGGAAGCTCATTGCCAGGGAACTTGGTAATCTTGGCGAGGTGATTCTTGCTGAACATTACCGTGTCGCCTTCTTCGATCGTATAGGTTCTGTCCGACTCCGTTACCAGCAATTTGCCTGTATACACATGCGTCAGCACATGCTCAGGCACAAAATGTTCTCTGACCAATACCTGCATTTCAGTGCACGAAAAAAAGATTTCGGATTGCGGAAGGTAATTCTGGGGTTCCATAGAAGTGTTACAAATATAGTCGTAACTAAGGCAACTCTATTGTATCGGTTCTTTGTCTTCAGTTAGCAATCCGATTGATCAGAAGCTCCTGTAAAAGTGTAAATTTGATAATCATTTCATGCAATCGTTTTGAATGGACAATCCACTGATCATCTATCTGCAATCGCTGCATTCCATCACGGAACAGGAAAAGAAGATGATTGATGCTTCCTTTGAATATCGTTCGGTGAAGGAAGGAGATTACCTCTACCGGGGAGAGAAGATTTGCCATGAACTGTTCTTTATCTGCAAGGGTGTTTTAAAGATTGTAAAGACCAATGATAAAGGAGTTGCTCTCACGCATTTCTTCTTAAAGGAAAATCAGTTTTGTACGATACTTCATAGTTTTGATAATGAGTTGACGGCAGAAGAAAGCATTATGGCAGCCTGTGATGCGGATGTAATGGTGATTACCCGTAAAAAACTATTAACTCTTTATGAGCAGCTTCCCTATATGCAAGAGCTGATCAACCGGATTACACAACAGCGTCTTCTCGATAAAATACAAACCAGGAATAATTATTTGGGCAAAGATGCTGCTACCCGCTATCAATTATTTGTGACACAGCAGGCAGATATAGCATTGCGAGTTTCATTGGGGGATATTGCTTCCTACCTGGAAATCACACCACAATCGCTCAGCCGCATTCGCAAGGGCATGCTCGATAATCATTAATTCTGTTTTATATCCCTTTCCGTTGCTTTTTACCATTTGGTAAGTGTTGCCTGTTTATGAGTAACGAGATTTGTGTAAAAAAAATGGTATGCAAAATCAGTTAAAGTTATCAGGTAAGAAGGTGATTGTTATGGGTGGAAGTTCCGGCATTGGCTTGGCCACGGCAAAAGCAGCGGGAGAAGAAGGGGCATGGGTTACTATTGTTTCCGGCAACCGGCAGCGGATTGATCAGGCATTGAAAGAACTTCCAGAGGGCAGTAAAGGATACGCAACTGATCTGGGCAAAGAAGAAAATATCAAAAGCTTTTTTGAACAGGCAGGTCATTTCGATCATCTCGTGTACACAGCCGGTGAAAGTTTGACGTTGAATACTCTCTCCGAAACAAAATTGGAGGAGGCAAGAATGTTTTTTAATGTACGCTACTGGGGTGCCTTTGCTGCTGTAAAATACGCCAGTCCTTACATTAACCGGGGAGGTTCTATCGGATTGACCAGTGGTATTGCCAGCATGCGTCCGGGAAAAGGCTGGGCATTGGCATCCAGTATATGTGGTGCGATGGAAGGTTTTGTTCGTGCTCTTGCTGTGGAACTGGCGCCCATAAGGGTCAATAGTGTTGTGCCGGGAGTAGTAAAAACCAACTTATGGAACAGCATGTCAGAAGCAGACCGTGAAAATCTGTACAAGACCACCGGAGAGTCTTTGTTGGTGAAGCGGGTAGGAGAGGCCGAAGATATTGCGCAAGCTTTTCTTTATCTTATGAAACAACAGTATGCAACAGGCCAGAATAGTGTGGTAGATGGCGGAGCGGTATTAGTATAAAATCATTTGATTTATTCAGGCTGTAAGTACCTCATATTGGGGAACGGGTTCTCCTCTCATCAAAAATCAGGAGTACAATGGAGCGTTTTGCCTAACTTCATGTATTAAAAATTTAACTTTTAAACTAATGAAGAAATTAATTGGCCTTATGGCAGTTGCTTTGATGCTCGGTGCCTGTGGCGCCAAGAAAACAGAAACAGCGGCCGACACGGTTGCTGTTGCTCCTCCGGTGATGGCTGCTAACGCACTTACGGAAGAACAGGCAGCTGAAGGCTGGAAACTTTTATTTGATGGTCAGACCATGAATGGCTGGCGTACTTTTAAAAACAAGGAGCAGAATACATGGGAAGTAACGGATGGAACGCTGCATTGCAAATCACCCGAAGATTCAACGGCAGACAAGCGTGCCGATCTGATGACCAACGACCAGTATGAAAATTTCGAACTGGCTTTTGACTGGAAGATTGCGCCTACACATAACAGTGGCGTCATGTTTCATGTAACCGAAGAGTACGATGTTCCTTATGGCTCCGGTCCTGAATATCAGCTGATCGATGAAAAGGGTTATCCCGGAGAATTGAAGCCAACACAACTGGCTGGCGCAAACTATGATATGCAGGTAGCCGAAAATAAAACACTACATCCTGCCGGGGAATGGAATTCAACAAAGATTGTTGTGAATGGTGCTCATGTAGAGCATTGGCTGAATGGCGGCAAAGTGCTGGAATACGAGTTGTGGTCGGACGCCTGGAAAAAACAAGTAGCCGGCAGTAAATGGAAAGAATTTCCCGGTTATGGTCTGGCAAAGAAAGGTCATATCGATTTCCAGGACCACGGTGGCGAAGTGTGGTTTCGTAACGTGATGATTAAGCCATTGTAATCGATAGCTAAAAATGGATTTAGAAAGGCCAGTCTGGATTTCAGCCTGGCTTTTTTATGCGGTGCAGTTGGCACAGAGAAGTAGTTGCAAAGCTTTAACTTTCCGGTTGAAAATGATAAGGAATGTGCGGCATTACCGGGATTTTTGCTTTTAACCTTGTAGGAAGATTCAATAAGATCAACGTTACTGCAGCTACGCAGGCGTTGCATCAGCGTGGTCCTGATTACCAGGACATTCATTTAGGTGAGTGGGTTTGTCTCGGTCATCGCAGATTATCCATTATTGATACGCGCGAAGTAGCAAACCAGCCCATGTGGGATGAAGGCAAACGTTATTGTATTGTCTTCAATGGCGAGATTTTTAATTACCGTGAACTGAAATTCGAATTGAAGTCGAAAGGAATTTCTTTCTTCACGGAATCGGATACAGAAGTGTTGCTGAAACTGTATATCCTTGAAAAAGAGAATTGCCTCAATAAGCTAAACGGCTTTTTCTCCTTTTGTATTTACGATAAGCAGGAGGAAACCCTGTTCATTGCAAGGGACCGTTACGGCATTAAGCCCTTGCTGTACGTATTCGATGAGGATAAATTTATTTTCTCTTCGGAGATGAAGTCCATAGTGAAGTACGGTATTGAAAAAGACATCGATTACACTTCGCTGTATACCTATCTCCAGCTCAATTACATTCCTGCGCCTGCCACTATTTTCCATAAGGTAAAAAAACTTATGCCCGGTCATTATTTAAAAGTAAGCCGCGGTAAACTGGAGGTTAAAAAATATTATTCCATTCCTTACAATCGTGACCATTCCGAGCAAAATGAAATCAGCTATGAGGATGCCAAAGAGAAATTCAAATTGTTGCTGGAAGCATCGGTTCAGCGCAGGTTAGTAGCGGATGTTCCTTTGGGCTCTTTCTTAAGTGGGGGTATTGATTCTTCGGTAGTGACGGGATTGGCGAGCAGGCATAAACCTGACCTGCATACCTTCTCTATTGGCTTTCGCGATGAGAAGTTTTTTGATGAAACAGAATATGCACGCCTGGTAGCGAAACATTTCAATACCGAACATACCGTGTTCTCTTTGACCAATAATGATCTCTATCAACACGTTCACTCTATTCTTGATTATATCGATGAGCCTTTTGCCGATTCTTCAGCCATTGCTGTTTACATTTTAAGCAAAGAAACACGCAGGCACGCTACCGTTGCCTTGTCGGGCGATGGTGCGGATGAAATGCTGGCGGGGTATAATAAGCATGCTGCCTTTCACCGCATCATTAATAAAGGCTGGAAAGAAAATGCAGTGCGTGCTTTGCTTCCGCTCTGGAAGGCGATGCCTCAGTCGCGAAATAGTCCGCTGGCAAATAAATTTCGTCAGCTTTCTCGCTTTGGTGAAGGAATGAAGATGGACTCCAAAGAGCGCTATTGGCGGTGGGCAGGTTATGCCAATGAAAAAGAAGCGCTACACCTGTTCAGCGATTCGGCTAAGCGGAACTTTGCTGAGCAGGAGTACGAAGAAAGAAAGGGTCAACTGTTGAATTTAATTCCGGAACATGAAAACATCAACGATATTTTAGTGACCGACATGAACCTGGTACTTGCTAACGATATGCTTACGAAAGCAGATCTCATGAGCATGGCCAATGGTCTGGAGGTACGCGTTCCCTTCCTCGACTATGAGCTGGTTAACTTTGTGTTTGACCTGCCTTCTTCATTCAAAATTAATTCTCAAATCAGAAAGCGGATCGTTCAGGATGCTTTCCGCGATTTTCTGCCCGCAGAATTATATAACCGCCCTAAGAAAGGCTTTGAAGTGCCATTGCTGAAATGGTTTAGGAAGGAAATGAAATCGTTAATCAGCGATGATCTGCTTTCCGAATCGCTGATTGAAGAACAGGGAATTTTTAACCAGGAGGAGATCCGTAAACTCAAACGTCAGCTCTTTTCTTCCAATCCTGGCGATGTGCACGCACGCATCTGGGGACTGATTGTATTTCAATGGTGGTGGAAAAAAACAGTACGGACATAAGTGCATTCACCATTTTACAAAGCAGTACGTGCAGGTTCTTTTTTTAGTAATCTGTTTTTAGCAGTACTTCCATAAGGTTAGGTTAAATGTGAAAAAACTTTGATTTCGGCAAGTGGATCTGGTCTTCATGGAGAAGCCATTTGGCAGAAACACCAACGCAATTATTAAGAGAGGAAGTATTAGAATGGTTTGGTGGCAAGGACCAGTTTATCAAAATTCACCAGGAAACAAAAAGTTATTATTCGGATGGGATGAAATTTCTATTGAAGAATAAAAGGTTTCCAACCGTCTTAAGGTTGGAAACCTTTTCAGCATAATAACAATGACTATTACAAGTCTGCCAAATCATTATGTATCTCCTGATGTGTGGCATCTATCGTTTGCATAACATATATTATCCAGCGGATGCAGCTTCCTTGCTGCCTTATCATTGTTCCCATTAAAAATTTCTTACAGGCATCTGTTAACAATTCTGTCACAGAGCAACTTGGATATACAAATCCGATCATTCGATTTATTGAATGCATATAACGGATCGTAATTTCACTTTACTTAATAAAAAGGAAGTGTTCCGCTCATCAATTTAAAACACTTCCCACAATTGTTTCCAATAAGTTAATAATCCGATAACGCTAAGGTTAATCTAATTGCTCTTTTTGCAATCTTAAATAGGATCAACTCTCAACCCCCCTTATGAAAAAGACAATACTCTTTCTCCTTCTCATTTATTCTGCCTTAAACTGTATTAAGTTAAGTGCACAGAACACTCAGGCATCTATCTCCGGTACAATTGCTGATAATCAGAATACCTTACTTGTTGGTGCTACAGTACAGGTCAAAAATGAATCGACAGGGTTTACAACAAGTACATTAAGCAATACAAAAGGCGAATACCTGTTTAAGGAATTGCCTCTCGGTGGTCCTTATACGGTCACTGTTTCTTATATCGGTTATGGAGAGCAAAAACAAACCGGGTATCTGCTTCATCAGGGCGATGCGATACACGTGAAGATCGGAATGCAGCAAACGGATCAAACACTGGAAGCAGTGCAGGTAACAGCCTCCAGCATGAAAAGTCAAATTGACAACCTCGGATCTGTTACGTCCATATCCGCACGCGATATCACCAGGCTTCCTGTGAACGGTCGTAACTTCACCTCACTGATGGATCTTTCTCCTTTAAGCCGTGGTGGAAATATTTCAGGTCAGCTGGGATCTTCTACCAATTATACGATTGATGGTATGAATGCCAAGAACCCTACTTCAGCAGGCTCTACCACCAGCCGAAGCGGAGCCCCTTATTCCATTTCGATAGAAGCGGTCAGAGAGTTTCAGGTGGTTACCAATCAGTACGATGTGATCTATGGAAGAAATGGCGGAGGCACCGTAAGTGCAGTGACTAAATCAGGTACTAACCAGCTCACCGGAAGTGCATTTATCTATAGCAGAGCCGATTGGTTGTCCAGCCAGTACGATATCAGTGGGAATAAACAGAATAATAAGTTCGCTACTAATCAATTCGGATTTTCATTAGGCGGCCCGATCATTAAAGATAAAGTACATTTTTTTGTTGCCTGGGATCACCAGGAAGACAGTCGTCCGTTGGTGATCGCGGACATTAAATCTGCAGCAGATGAAAACCGCTTTAATGTTACACAGACAACACTCGATCGGTTTGTTGATATCGCCCGTACCAAATACGGTGTGTCCGATGCTCCGCAGTTTGGAAGCTTCGATAAAACCCGCGGGTCGGATGCTGCATTTGCACGTATCGATTGGCAGATCAACGGAAAAAATCTGCTCACCATCCGCGATAATTTTACCAGCGACAGAAACAAGCTGGGTTTGCAGGACAACACCACCATTAATATCTATGAATCGTACGGAAACGATTATAATGCGGATAACAGTCTGCTGGCTTCGTTGCGTACTTCCATTAGCTCACGTCTTACCAATGAATTGAAATTCCAGCATTTGTATACCTATCAGAAAAGCAGCCCCGGAGACGAGTTGCCTGAAGCCAATATACCAAGAGCGATTGTAGAAGGAGTGGTCTCCACATTGAGTGATGGTACAACCCGATCCACTAACATTCAAATGGGCGGCCATCGCTTTGCCCAGGAAAGTTTTAAGAACAGTGTCCTTCAGCTGATTGATAACCTTTATTATAGCACAGACAAAATAGATTACACTTTTGGTGTTGATCTGATGTACACGCATGCTCATTCCGTATACGGAAGCGAGGTAAACGGACGGTTTCATTATACCGTAGATGCTGCTGCCGGGAAAACTGCTTTGGATAAATTTGAAAGCCTTCAGCCTTACCGCTACTACCGCGAAGTTCCCCTGGTGGATGATCCCAGTGTAGATGGAAATATTTTAAATGCAGGTATTTATGGTCAGCTTAAAACCAGCCTGGCACCGGGTCTGGACATGACGGCAGGCCTGCGTCTGGATTATGCGCATTATCCTACATCGCCATTAAATCAGACCTTGTTTGATGAATTACAAATCCGTACCGATCACCGGTTGAAGTCTTTTGTGATCCAGCCCCGTTTACAATTTACATGGGACGTTAACGATAATCACACGGATATTTTCAGGCTCGGAGCTGGTATTTTTGCTTCCGACATCAATAACTATGTGCTGATCAATAACCTTACCTTTGACGGGAAGCACCTCGCAACGGTAGATGTGCGTGCTCCTAATCTGCCGGTGCCGGATTTTGCAGCCTATCGTGCCAACTATGCCAGCATTCCCAGCCTTGCTGCATTTCAATTGCCTACCATCAATACCAATGGACCTGATGCCCGTGTGCCCGTGATCTATAAAGCAAATGCATCGTACAACCGCTACATCACCGAAAACCTGAAAATAGGGATCAGCGGATACGCTACTTTAGGACGCCATAATTATACTTATGTGGACCGGAACATGGCGGACGATCCTTACTTCAGGCTGGCAGAGGAAGATAACCGGGGTGTATATGTACCCCTCAGTACGATGCCTGCCAATGGTGCCGGTGACTGGCTGCAGGGCCGCAAGAGTCAAAAGTTTGGGCGTGTGCTGGAGCTGGTGAGCGAAGGAAAAATAAATCAGTTTGCCGTAGTAGCTGATATGACCTATCAATACTTTAAAGACGGTGTTATTACTGTAAGCTATACCTGGAATGATACCAGGGACAACACTTCCTTTAACGGTAACGTAGCCAACACCGCCACACTTTCTTTACCTGTAAAAGATGACCCTCGCGATCTTAGCAAGATGACCTATTCGGATAATCATTTTCGGAATAAGGTGGTGGTATTTGGTTCTTTACCTTCCTTCTATGGGGTCAGCGTGGGCATTCGCTACTCCGGCATTGGCGGCACGCGCTATTCCCTGTTGTCAGGAGCAAACAGTAACGCAGATTTTGTTTCCGGAACGAATGACCTTGCCTATATATTTGACAGGAACAGCCCTTCAGTACCTGAAAATATAAAAACAGGTTTGCAGGCGGTTATTGATAATCCGAATGCAAGCCAGAGTGTTAAAGATTATATCAACAAGTATTCAGGTAAGATCGCTGAGCGGAACGGAGGCATCAATGGTTTTTATGGTGTGCTGGATATCAGGGCTTCTAAAAAAATTAAAATTTATAAAACCCAAAGCCTGGAATTGTCTGCCGATATTTTCAATGTAGCCAACCTGCTTAAGAAAAGCTGGGGTGTAAACGAATCATTAGGTACGCAGGCGCTTTACGCACTGGGTATACCGGCTTCAGGCAGTACTCCCGCTGTAGCAGGATTTGACAAGGCCAATCAAAAATTTGTTTATCGTGTGAATACTGCTGGCGTTGTCACTCCTTCAGGTAACCCCTACCAGTTCCAGTTGGGTGTTCGCTATAGTTTTTAAGATATAAACGAATGAAGAAGATCGTTTTGATTTTACTAATGTGTCCCATGATGCTGATGGTACAAGTCAATTTCGACAGGCAAGGCCACCGGGGTTGCCGTGGTCTGATGCCGGAGAATACATACCCGCTATGAAGAAGGCGTTGGATCTGGGGGTACGTACCCTTGAGTTAGACGTGGTGATCTCTGAAGATAAAAAAGTAGTTGTATCGCATGACACCTATATGTCAACAGAAATTTCGCGCAAGCCCGATGGCACCGACATCACTTCGGACGAAGCGAAGCTGATTAATCTGTTCCACCTCCCTTATGCTAAAATCAAGCAGTATGATGTGGGTAGTAAACCGCTTGTTAATTTCAGTGAGCAAAAGAAAATGAAAGCCTACAAGCCCTTGCTTGCTGAGCTGATCGACTCGGTGGATACCTATGCAAAGAAAAAAGGACTTCCTCTTCCGTTGTATAATATTGAAATCAAATCGATGCCTGCATCCGATAAGCTGTCCCATCCCGGGCCACAGGAATTTGTAGACCTTGTACTTGCTGTTTGTGAAAGCAAACACCTGGGTAACCGGTTCAATATCCAGTCGTTTGATGTCCGCCCGTTGCAGTTGATTCATCAGCAACATCCCGATGTCCGGATTGCCTACCTCACGGCCAATGCCAAAACGCTGAGTGAAAATCTGGCAACGCTCGGCTTCAGACCGGAGTCGTACAGTCCTTATTATAAAACGGTCACTGCGGAGACAGTTACTGCCTGCCATAACGAAGGTATTAAAATCATCCCCTGGACGGTCAACACAAAAGAAGAAATCAGCCAGCTCATTCAACTGGGTGTGGATGGTATTATCACCGATTACCCCAATTATTTTTAATGCCCGGACCGGTAATGCCATAGTTCGCTCGCTTTACTCTTGTCGTTGATTTATGAAACCATCTTAATTACAGATGTGTTTTCAATTAAGTCAACGACATTATTTTTAACCAGAATGAGTATCATTGTGGTACCATGCATTACGCTATAGTTAAAAGTAGCAGCAGGGGCAACAATGGATAAACTGTATATCAAAAACATGGTGTGCGATCGCTGCAAGGCGGCAGTGAAGAAGGAATTGGAGAATAGTAAAATTCCGTATCGGCATATCGAATTGGGAGAAGTGGAGGTAGATAGAAATCCAACGCAGCAGCAAATCAATTCATTCAGAAATGCGATAGAACTTTTGGGTTTTGAATTGATTGAAGATAAATCGGCACGTGTGGTGAACCAGATCCGGAATGCCGTGATCGCCTTGATTTATGGTAAAGAAGAACAGGGTAAAAAGATGAAGTTCTCCGTTTACCTCTCAGAGAAACTTTCCCGGGATTATAATTATTTAAGTAATCTCTTCTCGGGAATAGAAGGTACTACCATTGAGCAATATGTTATTCAGCAAAAGATAGAACGTGTAAAAGAATTATTAGTCTACGATGAATTATCGCTGAGTGAAATTGCGGATCAGCTAAGCTATAGCAGCGTACAGCACCTGTCGAATCAATTCAAAAAAGTGACCGGATTAACACCCAGCCATTTCAAAAAGATCCGTAATCTGAAACGGAAGCCTCTGGATCAGGTATGATGATTCTAATAATACACAAAACGGAAATACCATTTTTGCACCGGCAATGAACTGGAGCTGATCAGTACAAAGAGCAAAGAGATCACAAACAATTCCGGGCTGACCCATTCATAGCTGACCAGGCCGCTGATCAATAGCAGCCGTGTATATTCGATATGAAAAATCCATTTGCGTTTCTCCAGCAGCGCTCCGCAGTTGATGAGCGTAGTCACGATCAGCAGGGAAATGAAGAGTTTCTCAATGGTATCGAGATGATGAATGAGCAGGATAAGACAGAACAGCGTGACCAATGAAAGTACTACCTGGGTATTCAGGTAGGCCTTAAACCGGAAGGTTGGCTTTACCTCTTTTTTATGGGGAAGAAATATTACTTCCAGGTCTTTTCGTATGTTTTGATCAAGGTCTTCCGGTTTGCCGAAAATGATTTTCAGCCTGGCTTTGATGCCTTTTGTTCTTCGCATGGCCTCCAGCATTTCCATAAAGTAATGGAAGTGCTGCCACATGAAACTGCTGCTTTTGATCGGATGCGTTAATCCATATACGGGCTCCTCTTCTTCTTTTTGAAAAGTACCGAACAGTTTGTCCCAGAACACAAGCAGGTCGCCATAGTTCTTGTTAATGTATTTTTCATTGGAAGCATGATGCACACGGTGGTGAGAGGGTGTGATGAATATGTTTTCAAACCATCCGAGGCTGCCAATGAGGCGTGTGTGCGTAAAGAAGGAATAAGCTCCGTGGATGATGAGCATGGCGATCACCATGGAAGGATGGAACCCAAGCAAGGGAAGAATGCACCAGAATAAATTGCGGATGAAGGCCTGCAGCACCGTGATCCGTGCCGCCACCGTATAATTAAACTCCTCGCTTTGATGATGCACAATGTGCGCTCCCCACATGAAGTTGATCTCATGTCCCAGGCGATGATACCAGTACCACACTAAATCGGTAGCTAATATCAAAACCACCCAGACTGTCCAGTGATTGGGTATGTTGAATAAAGTGAAATGATCATAGATCCAGTAAAATGCTCCATAGAAACTGGCCGATACAAACAAGCTCATCAAACGCTCGGCAATACCGATGGAGATGTTCGCTATGGAACTATCGAAAGTAAAGTAATGTCCTTTTTTCTGCCGCTGTGCTGCGAGGTATTCTAATCCCAGGAAAAGAAAAAAAGCGGGGACTACAAAAGCAACATAATTCAATTCCATTTTCTGGCTACTGATTCTTTAAAAACTCGTTGACGTATTGATTAAACAGATCGGGATGCTCCATCATGGGCACATGACCGCAGTGATCGATAAACTTTAAATCGGAATGCGGCAGCAGGTCGTGAAAATGAAGTGCCGTTTCCGGTGGAGTGATCTCATCCTGCAATCCCCAGATCAGTAATACCGGTTGATTGATTTTATACAACGATTCGGATAAGTTATTTTGTTGCGCTGATCGTGCCAGTCCCAGCAGGCGTAATGTTTTAGGGATACTTTGTACGGTATCATACACTTCATCCACCAGCTCTTTGGTCACTACTTCCTTGTTGTAAAAAGTATAGCTTACTTTTTTATGGATGAATGCATAGTCTTTCACACGTGGAAAGGTTGCTCCCAGTGTGTTTTCAAATAGACCTGAACTGCCGGTAAGGATAAGTCGTTTTACGTTGTGTGGTTTATGCAGCGTATAAAGCAGAGCAAGGTGCCCTCCCATGGAGTTGCCGATCAGCGTAATATCGGAGAGCTGGTGCCAGTCGAAAAATTCGTCCAGCACGAGGGTTAGCTTTTCGAGATTAGCCTGGTGTTGTGGCACTTCAAAGATGGGTAGGCGTGGAATGATCACCCGGTAGTTTTTGCTCAGATTGTCCACCACCGATGTCCAGTTGCTCAGGCTTCCGAAAAGACCATGCAAAAGAACGATGGGTTCGCCTTCCCCTTTATCGAGGTAAAACTGATCGTATAACGGAGCACTGCGTTGACTTATCATTATGGTCAGATCGTTTTTTCTTCAGACAGTAATTCATCGATATCGTTGTTGAATTGTTTTACGAATTCAGTGTAATATGCTCCTGTGGCGGGTCCGGTGAATCCGGTATGAATCTTTCTTACTTTGCCTTGCTTATCAATCAGTATGGTTGTCGGAAATGAAAGTACCTCATTCAGCTGAGGAAGTTTCTCTGCTGCCAGTTTCTTATCTGCTTTGCCTGCGAACAGGATATCGTATTCAATTCCATAACGTTTAACGAAGCGCGTGAGCTTTTCTTTTGCGAAATCAAACTCATCTTTACGTTCAAAGGCAAGACCGATGATCTCTACACCGCGTGTTTTATTTTCTTTGTACCATGGTGCAAGGAATGCGTTCTCGTCCATACAGTTCGGGCACCAGCTGCCAAGGATGGTAACCACCACCACTTTGTTCTTGTATTTATCATCGCGTAATGAAACCGGCCTGGCATTCAGATCAGGGAATGTAAAATCAAGCTGATCGTTTCCTTCTTTCAAAAAAGTAAGTGCATACGCATCGGGCAAGGCTGCCTTTGCATTCTTCACTGCCTTTAATGTGGACTTGCCTCCGGTAGAGATTAACTCGGCTGTGAAATTTAATGAATCGGTGATGGTTCCTTTGATCAGTTTAGGAGAGGAGCCGCTGAAAGCAGAAAGAAAAAACTGGTTGCCATCGGTTATACCTTCAAAGTAACGATAGTCACCAGTGGTCGTCATGATGGTGCCGGTAAGTTTCTTTCCTTGCTGGCGAAACAGTCCTACGGTCTTATTTGCTTCCGATCCTTCCGATAAAATTTCCACATCCCATTTGCCTGATAAGTTGGCTGCCGGCTCATTACCATCTGTTTCGAAGCGATGTGTTTCTCCGTACGTTGCCTGGAAAGGAACACCGCGATGGCTACCTGTATTCTTGCGAAGAAATCCGTTGAAGGTTTCTCCATCTGTTTTTCCAATCAGAAATGCATCAAAGAATTCAATCGGAATGAGAATGGAATCTTTTTGAACCTTAATGTCCTGAAGCAAGACACGTTCATCTGCATTGAGAAGATATACTTCCTGGCCCTTTCCTTTTTCTTCTTTTACTTCAAAGTTGAAGGGGATTTTCTCATCCTCTACCGCAAATTCAGCCCTCCATGTACCCGGCTTGAGTTCCTGTTTTTGATCCTGCTCACAAGCTAAGACCAATGTGGCCCAGATACCGATAAAGGCCAGCGGACGTAACGTGTTTTTGACGGAAATGGGCTTAATCAGGTGCATAAAACTATTTTTTACAAATTTATATTAATTCTATTGATTTAATAGACTAATGAATCAAAATTATATTTTCCTGATTCATTCATGTGGTACCACAGGGTGTGATTCATAACGCAGCGTTGTCTTATCGTTAAACCACAGCCAGCAGTTCCTCTTCCGGCTGATACCTTCTTTTCAAACGTTGCTCGATGTAATCCACGAAGGTGTGGTACGGATCAAACCCGATGATATTTTCTGCGTCAGGAATAAAATTCGATAGCGCATTCACATCGTAGAAATAAAGTTGATTGTCGCGCTCATCCACCACGTACTCCACGCCACCCACATCAATTTGTGCTTCCCTGACAATGCGCTCAGCGGCATGAATAATTTCCTGTGAAGGAAGATAGTCCTCTACTTTGATTTGTGTTCTTGGATATTCGTCAAGGCAATTCTGCGCATTGATTTCGGGCGTGCTGCACAACTCGGCAGGGCAGAGGTTAAAGCTGAAATCATTCAGATGAATTTTTATTGCGTACAAAAATTTTCCGTTCAGTGTTTCTACGCGTATGATATGACTTCCTTTAGCCGGGATGAATTCCTGGATCAGCGCGGTGTGATCAATTCCAAAATTGATTTGCTGATAATTGACGGCCCGGTGCAGTTCCGCCAGGGTATTAAATTTAACGATGCCTGCTCCGCTGCCACCTACATTTACTTTAATAACTAAAGGAAAACGTAATGACAATGCCGCAGGAATGACTTGCGTGATGTGATTCACAATACGTGTCTTAGGAAAAGGCAATCCCAGATCAGCAAACAAAGAAAGCTGTTTTGATTTCGAGCTTTCGATGGTCTGCGCTTTCAATCCATTGATGATCGGCACCCCTAATCGGGAGATATGCGACAGATAACTGGAGGTATGAAAAATTCCCTGCGTGTTGCCGCGCGTAAAGGCCGATGAACTCATGCGATTGATGAGCAAGCTGAAAGGAACTTCCGTTTCCCCGGGATTATATTGATGCTGTGCGGCATGAACACGGATAAAGGGAATGCGTCTTTTTTCAAGTTCAAGAAACAAAGGCTTGAACCAGGTAGGATGTTCGTAAAATATGCCGATGGGTTTTTTAGAATTACTCATTGTCAGAAGAAATTAATGTTTACTAAACGGGTTTGGGGATGATCTTTTATTAAGTAAAGAGTAGGATAGTGAAGATTTGAAAAGAGAGGAGTTCCTTACCTTCCAGAGTAAGGAATCCTTTCTCTTCTATACACCAAACTAAACTCCACTCTGGTTATGAGCGACCAGGTTGAGACCTAATTCAAATTCATCGTAGATCACACCATCTCCAAGGTTCTCAAAGAAGCTGGGTGATTTGAATTTGACATTATATTTTGAACGATCCACTACGATTTTCGCAGTAGCGTTAATGTTCTTCCCATCATTTTTAATAACTGCAGGAAACTCAATGTCGTTGGTAATACCTTTAATGGTAAGTTTACCTTTCACGGTATATTCATCTCCTGCTTTAGGAGTGATAGAAGAAATGACAAACGATGCTTTTGGAAATTGCTCCACGCCAAAGAAGTCATCGTTTTTCAGGTGGCCCACCAGCTTGGCATTGGAACCCGGATCTTTGATATCAGTTACCGTCAGACTGGTAAGGTCAATATCAAAGTTGCCTTGCTTCACCACTTTGCCTTCAGTGGAAAGTTCTCCGGAGGCAAGTTGTATGTTCCCGGTATGTTGCCCGGTAAATTTTTTACCCGTCCAGGTTAATGTGCTGGCTTTGGTGTCCACTTTGAATTTAACCGCTGCAGGCGGAGTAGTAAAAGCAAATAAAGCAGCTGTGATAAGGGCGATAAGTGATAAGGTTAATACAGGTCTTGTTTTCATTGTAGTAAATGGTTATGGTTAGTAATTGATTTGAGTTAAATACATAAATATTCATCAACTGCCGGGGAGCAGTTTTTTATCTTTGTTAATAGAAAAAATTCAGTTGACTAACAGCAACAACACATCAGGCCGGAAGGCTTTTGAAGTGGGGATAGACCTCTTGAAGGTTTTGTTGCGGAGAATGGAATGGTTGTCTTTTTCATTGTTTTAAAATTTATATACCCTATCGTTTTCGGGCAGGACGTAGCACTTATTTAAAACCTTTCGGTTTTAAAAGTTGCTAGGGGTTCGTGGAGCCTGTACTCTTCCCCCTTCTTTATAAATCTGACGTAAAGATAAAAACGTTTTTTAATTAAACAACAAAGTCTATAGAATTTATAGATTATTAATGAAAAATATTTTTACCTCTTATTTAAATCCTTTCAATTGAATACAGAATGTTGATTTTTAAACTACTCTAAGAAATGAGTTTACGATCACGCGCAATCTTTAGAAGTAGTTGTACACTGTTGACGTTGAGCTTCTTACATAAATTTTTACGGTGCGTTTCCACGGTAAGCGGGCTAAGAAAAAGTTTTTCGGCCATCTCAGGTCCTTTCATTCCATTAGCCAATAATTGCAGAATTTCCTTTTCCCTGCGTGTAAGTACCGGGTTATCATCTGTTACCGATTTTATGTTTTGAAACTGCTCCAGTATTTTTTCATTAGCAGCTTCACTTACATATACTTTTCCTTTTAGTACGGTATGAATAGCCTTGAGAAGTTCGGCACGCTCCATATTCTTTAACAGATATCCATTTCCACCACGTTGTAAAAGTCCGGTGATGATGCCGGCTTCATTAGTGGAAGTAAGTCCGATGATTTTAGGATGCGAATGATTGGTTCTGATTTTTTCACATAACTGTAATCCGTCCATGTCCGGTAGACTGATATCCAGCAGAATAATATCGGGTTCTTCGTTGTTGCCAAGAAAGGCAAGTGCTTCAGCTGCTGTTTTACTTGCTCCCACTATCCGGGTAGACGGTTCTCCCTTCAGCATAGTTTTAATGCCGTCACGAACAAGAGGATGATCGTCTATGATCAGAATTTTTATCACAACCAAATATAAATCATTAGGATCATTAATCGAATAAGCAGGTAGTTACATTTTGGTTTTCAGTTTTCGAGCCTTCTATGTGTTCTATGTTTCTATGTGGTAATTTTTAATAATTTAACTTTCATTAATTAAGAAATCCATCATTACCGTGGTGCCTACATTTTTTTGCGAGTCGATACTAATTCTGCCATTCAGGTAGTTGACACGGCTTTGTACAGTTTCCATACCTGCATGATTATTAGCGTTTGCTTCAATTGTATTAAAGCCACGCCCATTGTCTTCAACAATTACACTAAGCCGGCTATTGTCTCTTACGCATTGAATTATGGCTTCCGTAGCATGAGCATGTTTGATAATGTTATTCAACAACTCCTGCACGATGCGGAATAACATAATCTCAGTAGTGGAATTCAGGCGTTGATTCATTCCATGCACTTCGAGCGATACCTTTAATAATTTACCAGCACTGATATTGTCACATAAGTCGCGCAAAGCATTTGCAAGCCCAAGTTTCATGAGTACCTCCGGCATCATGTTATGAGCGATCCTTCTTACTTCCAGCGAAGCGGTATCTACGATAGTAAAGCTCTTTTGAAATAATTGATTTCTTTCCAGTTCGGGTGAATCATGTTGCATGGTGCTGAAATACATTTTTACCGTAGAGAATAGACCTCCCAATCCATCATGAAGATCTTTGGCAATTCGGGTACGCTCCGTTTCCTGGCCATTGATCATGCTTTGCAATGACACAATCTGCTGCTGACGTTCCAGAAATTTAATCTGTTCCTGTTGCAGCATTTTTTCCTTTTCAATAATTAGTCGTTTCTGCCGGCTATTGGTATATGATAATCCTAGAACGACAATGACCGCTATGGATAAAATGCTACCTGCAATTAACATCCTGTTTTGTTTTACTACCTCCAGTTCCTTTTTAATATTAGCAGCGATGAGTGAGGCAATCTCTTTCTCCTTTTTTTGATTCTGATAGCGCGACTCCAGCGAGAGAGTAGTTTGCTGAGTCGATTTATTGGTTGCACTGTCGGCATATAATTTATTCAGGACAGCGTATTGCAAAGCGTTTTTATAATCACTTTTGGACGCTGCTACTTGCTCCAGTGCATTGTAGGTGCTGGCTACCACCTTATATTCATGTAGCTGCTTTCCTATTTCATTTGCTTCTCTTGCATACGTTTCTGACTCTTTATAATTTTTCGTTTTAAGGTAAAGCTGGGCCACATTATCACCAGCTTCTGCCTTCAGATAATCATTGCCTGTGCTGTCATTTAGCTGATAGGCTTTCAGATAAGATTTCAAAGCCTTTGAATAATCGTTGGTGCTTTGATAATAGAATCCTTCGTTGTTTGCTACCAGTGCCGTCAATACAATGTTATCCAATTGGTTGTTGTACATTATGGCTGAGTCAAGGTATAGCCTGGCTTCATTGTATTTTTGTAATTGAATATATCCATCAAAGATATCAAGATGGAGTAGCACCCGATAACGTTGCTCATTAGGATATCCTCTGAGCCGAAGCGCCTTCTTCTCATAGTCAATTCCTTTTTGTATTTGTTTTTCCGCAATCAGGTTGTGGCCAATGTTACTATATGTTTGAGGTAGCAATTGTTTCAGCTTTGGTGATGTAGATTCATCAATCACGGTCATCGCTTTCATTAAATAATCAACTGCGGTGCTATAGTCCGATTGGTAATTGCTAAGGTAAGCTTGTGCATTGTAGCAACTGATCATGAGAATGCTGTCTTTGGTAAAAGGAATAAGCTCCAGCGCGGAATCTAAGTAATAGCGGGCACTATCATAGTGTGTTAAGTTCGTGTAAGTCATACCCAGATTATAGCGCACACGGGCAAGGCTCTTTTTATTGTCCAGTTGCCGGGCAATAGGTAACGTACGCAAGGCATATTTTAAAGAAGAATCATATAATCCCCGCTCGAAATAAAATCGTTGAAGTGAGGTAAGTGCATTTACTGAATTACTATCTGGCCTGGGTTTATTCGCAATGGTAAGCAGACTGTCAACATGATTTCTCTTATGCGTCTGTCCATCGCATACCTGCAATGAAAGAAAGAACAGAAGGGAAAAAATGTGTAAACCGGATTTCATGAATATATCGTTTCACCCAAATTACAATTATGTATGAACCTTTCTTCTACCTGATTTCAGGTATTTTTTGACCCTGGTAATTCATGGATCTCAGGTATTGAGCAGATGAATGACTACGTCTACATTTATTAAATCGTTCTTCTCCATCAAACTCCTGAAAAAATGAAAAAGTCAGCTCTACTATTATTTTTGGCAATAAGTATAAACAGTTTCGCACTTGTGCGTACTGTAAGCAGTAATCCTGCCACACTGGGACAGTTCAGTACTATTCAATTGGCCATTGATGCCAGTGCTGATGGTGATTCGGTTTATGTTTATGGAAGCCCAAACACATATGCAACTTTCACAATAATTGATAAGAAAATTACAGTGATTGGACCTGGCTGGTCTCCGGATAAAAACCTTCCTTTGGTTGCTACTGTAGACGGAGCATCGATTCGTAATTCTCCTGCTGGCGGAACCCCTGATGGATCAGAGTTGCAGGGATTAGTTTTCATTAATACAGTGATAGTCGCCAGGAGTTCGGTAAGTGGAGATGTGGGAGGTAATAACATCCGGTTGATACGATGTCAGTTTAACGGCATTCTTCAGTGGGATCTTGGTGCAAATGGCCTTCTTATGGAAGGGTGCGTCATTTATAATGTGCTTAATTTTTCTTCGTCTGCTACCTATCAGAATTTCCTGATCGAGAACAATCTATTTTTCTTTACCGTATGCTGCCTGGGCGCACAGGTGCAAGGACTTACCAATAGTGTAAACGTGCGCTTTGATCATAATCTGTTTTACAGTTCGAATAACAATAATGGTGGGAATGTTTTTGTCTTTGCTGGTAATTGCCGGTTTCTTTCTCTCTCCAATAATATTTTCAACCAGGCCAATGTCGGTTCGAACGTAAGCTTTAGCACCTTCAATAATAACATCACTAATAACATCACTTTAAATTCTACCAACGCAATTTCAAATGCCACACCCTGGGCGGTGAATAGTAATGTAGATGGTGGAGGTAATGTATCTAATCAAAGTCCCTTGATTTTTGATCAAACCGCAGTAAACACAGGTAACAATACGCCAACATTGACCTTTACGATTGCAAGCGGCCCGGCTAACAATTCAGCAAGTGATGGAAAAGATATGGGACTGCTCTTTGATGCCACAGGCAGCTTGAACTGGGACAACAGTCGCAATAGTCGTGTGCCACGTATTTTTAGTATGAACATCACTACACCAACAGTAACACCCGGAGGCAATTTAAGTGTAACGGTGGATGCACGTAAAAGCAATTGATTGTATCCATTGAGCTTATGATGGTACAATTCATTTATTACCTGATGGTGAATAGAAGCATTCCACGAATAGCATGGGTGGTCGTTGCTTTTTTACTTCCATTAAATGCAAACGGACAAAACATTGCAAAGGCCGAGTATTTTTTTGATACTGATCCTGGTCAGGGAAACGGAAACAATATCACATTAGGTTCAACCGGGCCTACTATTACTTTTACCACCAGTATATCCACAGCGTCTTTACTTTCGGGCTTTCATCATTTGGCCCTTCGTGTAAAACAGGACGGAGGAATATGGAGTCTTTTTGAGAACCGTGGTTTTTATATTACCTCTTCTACCGCCAATGTATCAAACATCGTTGCAGCCGAATATTTTTTAGATACTGATCCGGGCCAGGGAAACGGTACTTCTATTCCGGTATCTACAGGTGCTAACGTGAATTTTGTTGTCAGTGTACCCACTACCAGTTTATCACCGGGTTTTCATTTTGTTGCCGTGCGAACAAAAGATGTAAACGATCGATGGGGAATTTTTGAGTCGCGTGGTTTTTACATCACTACATCAACAACAGATGTCCCTGACATTACAGCTGCTGAATATTTTTTTGATACTGATCCCGGTAACGGAAGTGGCACTTCTATACCCGTTACAGCAGGGGCAGCGACCACTTTTACAGTGAGCATTCCATCTACCGGATTGCTACCTGGTTTTCATTTCCTTGCTGTGCGCACGAAGGGTGCTAACGGCAAGTGGGGAATTTTTGAAGGTCGGGGTTTTTATATTTCGAGTTCTACTACAGATGTTCCTTCCCTTGCATCTGCTGAATATTTTTTTGATGCCGATCCGGGTGAGGGTAACGGTACGCGTATATCAGTTACACCAGGAGCTATCTCCAATTTTAATGTAAGCCTTCCGGCAACTGGCCTGGCTTCCGGATTTCATTTTCTTACCATTCGCACACAAGGAGCAGATGGCCGCTGGGGAGTTTTTGAAAGTCGCGGATTTTATGTTTCTCCTTCTGCACAAAATGCCGGTGATATCGTTACTGCTGAATATTTTGTCGATACTGACCCGGGAGAAGGAAATGGCAATGTGCTTACTGTTACTACTCCCGGTCCCACCATCAACCAACTTTTTGCTGCTGCAATTGCCGGAGTGCCGGGTGGCACTCATCAGTTAGGTCTTCGGGTAAAAGATGCTGATGGTATATGGAGTGAAGTGCAAAAGGAAACCTTCACGGTATTAACATGTACTCCACCGGCTGTTCCTTCCGCTTTATCAAAGAGCAGATGCAATAGTGGAACATTAGTACTAGATGCATCGGGCGCTGGCACGGGCCAGGTCTACAGATGGTATGCGGACAATACTACAACTAACGTATTATTTACAGGAGCTGCTTTCACTACGCCTACACTCAACGCAGACACCGATTATTTTGTAAGTGTATTTGATCCTGTGACTTTTTGTGAGAGCGCGCGGGTAAAAGTTACGGCTACGATTATCACCACTTCCAAACCGGTACTCAATGCTTCCGGAACAGTGACACTTTGTGAAGGTGCCAGTTTTTTACTTTCAGCACCTGCGGGTTTTAGTTCTTATACATGGGGTAATGGATCAGCCACACAGCAGATTTTGGTAACTACAAATGGAAACTATTCCGTAACGGTAAGTGATGGCACATGCATTCGTCCTTCTTCCGATGAAGTAACATTTAGTTTCTTATCTCGTCCGGCACAACCAGTAGTTGAAGTAAACGGAGCAACAGAATTATGTGATGGAAGCGAAGTCACTTTAACTGCGCCCGCAGGTTTCGCTACCTACGCATGGTCCGGTGGAGAGGTAACCTCATCCATTACTACAAAAATAACTGGTGGCTACAGTGTAGTGGTTGGTAATACGGCCGGTTGTAAGAGTGTTGCCTCAGCAGAAATAGTAGTGAAAACTTCGGTTACACCAGTACAGCCTGTGATACAAGTAACCGGTCTTACTTCACTTTGTGTAAATGCATTTACTGTATTGTCGGCTCCGTCAGGCTTTGCTTATTATCAATGGTCGGGTGGAGAGAGCACACCAACTATTGTGGTAAATAAGGCTGGGAATTATTCCGTAAAGGTCGGTAACGGGCCGCTGTGCTTCAGTCCATCTTCCGTGACCGTTGCGATCATCGAATCCGGATTGCCTTGTAGTACGAACACCACCTCTAACCCTAATAATATTCCTCCTGAAATAAAACCGGCTTCATTAAATACAGCCATTGAAGGAATGATTACCATCGACTTGTTGAAATTAATTTCAGATGATAACGGATCTGATGATCTGGTGACTTCATCGCTACGCATCATAGATCAACCCGCCAGCGGAGCGAGTGCAGCCATTGACGCTAACTTCAACCTGGTGGTAGATTATAGTCAGATTGCCTTTTCAGGAACAGAGTATCTGGTTATTCAGGTTTGCGATAAATCAGGAAGCTGCACGCAACAGGAGCTGGAAATTAAGGTAGCAGGTGATATCATTTCTTACAATGCGGTATCGCCTAATGGTGATAATAAAAATGAAGTGCTTTATCTCGAATACATTGATATTATCTCGGAGACTAAAGACAATGTAGTAACGATCTATAACCGATGGGGGAGTACCGTTTTTGAGATGATTAACTATGACAATGTCCAGCAGGTTTTTGCAGGACAAGATCAAAATGGAAAAGAACTCCCAAATGGTACTTACTTCTATAAAATTGTATTTGGCAGTGGAAAAAAAAGTAAAGATGGATTCATTACGCTGAGAAGGTAAATTCATTAACAGAAACCGCACATGAAAAAGATCACTCTACTGTTCATCCTAACGTTGATGTTTGGATTCTGTTTTCGGGCTCTTGCTCAGCAAGATCCTGTGTATGCGCAGTACATGAATAATCCGTTAGTGCTTAATCCTGCGTATGCCGGAAGTAATAACATGCTGAATGCCGGTATCCAGTATCGCACCCAATGGGCCGGTATCGAATCCAATCCGGTAACAGTCAACGCCAGCAGTCATCTTTCCGTTATTCAAAACAAAGTAGGAATTGGTCTTAGTGTGATACAGGATCAAATCGGAGATACGAAAAATACCGAATTCAATTCTATCTATTCCTATAAGATAAAATTCAGTAAAGCAAATTTGTCATTTGGTATGCAAACAGGATTGATTCGGTATACGATAGATCCCGCACGATTGACCATTCGTGATTCAGGTGATCCATCCTTTAATTCATTCACCGAAACGAAATTTAATCTGGGTGCGGGTCTTCTGCTGAAGAGTGATCATTATATTATAGGTCTTTCTGTGCCACGTTTGCTGCCAGCTACCGTAAGTCAGGGCGGGCAATCTATTCAGCTATATGATCGGAATTATTATTTGTATGGAGCTTACGCACTGTTTCTTTCTGATAAGTTAAGGTTAAAACCATCTGTACTTTTAAGAGCGGCTAAAGATGTCCCACTTTCAGCAGATATCAATGCCAGTATGGTGATGCATGACAGCTATACAGCAGGAATTTTTACACGTAATTTTAAAACGTATGGTTTGTTGGTTCAGGCGATGATAAAAAATTTTCGACTGGGTTATGTTTTTGAGTTGCCGGGCAACTCCGAATCAAGTCTTCATTTTGTTAGCCATGAATTTACAATTGGAATTGCAACAGGTGTATTCACCTATCACGATCAGGTGGCTAAAATCTTTTAAAGGAAACCTGTAAGCAACAAATTGAAACGTGAAGCTAAAAACATTTTTTAATTAAAAAATAAAGTCTATAGAATTTATAGATTAATATTTTTAAAAAAGAAGCTGCCTCTTTGAGACAGCCTCTGTGCTTCTTTAATTAATAGAATAACAATTAGTACAACTTGTATGCAGCAGCATTGATCGTATACGAATCATTATCCGAATTTCTACCCAGGAAAAGTACTTCCGAACGTTCAGGAAAGAAGCGGAAGATAATATCGCCATCGATATTGTAAATGTTATCCTGCTTAAGAGAGACTTTCCTGGCCGTGCCATTCAATGGATCCACTACCGTGAGAATGGGGAAATTGTTTTTGCCGATTTTCTCTTCACTTACAAAAGCCAACTTACTATTCTTTTCTTCGAGTAATAGCTGGCGTGTGAAAATCTTTTTTGAATCTGCTTCTGTTTTTTCTACCACCATATTCTTTACCAGATTTCCTTCTTTATCAATATAAAGGAATACCTGGCTGGAGTAGGATCTTACTTTCGGATCGCTAAAACTGGCACCTACTGGCGTTTCATCTTCGTATGCTTCTCCGCCCAGCAGTATTCCTCCATTTTGGAGATTGATATGATTGGTGGGAAGGAATAACCGTCCGTAGTTGGTTGTAATCCCTTTATCATAAGGGCCAAAAGTAATGGCCTTGAGTTGTACGGCAGGATATTCTTTTGCTTGCAAAAAGCCTGAATCATCGAATGACAGCAATGCATAGCCGGGAAGATCTTTACCTACGCCTTTTGCGAAAACGATGATCTTGTTATCTTTTTTATAGGCATACAGGGGCGAAAGGTCACGTTTGTCAGCACCGAATTTGAATGTTCCTTTGCTCTGCAGTTTACCCTGTGCATCCACAATCACATAATCATAATTAGTTGGATCGGGATCGTTATTCTTGCCCGCTCCAAAAACTTTCCCAAAAATGAAAATCCCGCCATCTTCAAATGTAGACACTGTATCGGTAGCTGAAATGCCCAGCGGAGCCGCAAATAACAGACTGCGTGGGTATGTAAACTGCACATCAAAGCTGGTGATCAAATCTCCATTTCCTCCGAACGTCAGTACCTTTCGGTTTTGCATGGAATAGAATTTGGATTCTCCTTTTTTTGCAACACCGGCAACACAAGCGATCATCTTCCTTTTATTGTCTTTAAAATAGGGGCCTTCAAAAAGATATTTGCCGTCTGCTTCCGGCAGCTTTGGGTCGATCACTGTTCTTTTTGGTGTTTCTGCAATCAGTTTATTGCGCACCGCGTCAATGACATACTTTGTTTCCACTTCGAGGACAGTGGTTTTAAATAGAGAGACCTGTAGCTGGTAATTATAGAAATTTTGTGTTTCCTCTTTTGCTGCAGGAAATGACTTTGGATATTTTAGTTTCAACTCCTCTGCTGACTTGTCAGCGCTGGATGCAAACTGCTCCTTGCTTGACGGGTCAATAACTTTGTATTCGTATCCCTTCATATCGGACTTGGGAAAGCTTTGCAGGTTAATATAGTCCTGAGAGACACTCACTTTATTGTCAACAATTGTGAACGCTGCAACAGAAGGAATCAGCGTGTTGCCGCTTCCATGATCTGTTTTTTTTCCATTCTGCATGGCGGATAGTGTGCCGAATCTCCACAGCCGACCATAAACAGATAGCGTACCATCAGCAGGATATTCCAAATCGCTGAAATAAAAACTACTTCCCGCATTGTCGGCTACCTTTAATCCGAATTGTTTTATTTTTTCCTGGCCATACGATTGGATAACGACCAACGCGGTTAAGAGTAAAAGAATCCTGGTTTTCATTATTAAAATTTGGTTTATGGGTAAAAAATTTACCTAATATAGGAACTTGTCGTTTGAAATTATACATCAAACGACAGCTAACACTGATATAAGAAAGAGAAGAGTAAGGTTTAGCCGTAAATCTGGTTAAGTATTCCGGCTAACCGGACACCCGCTTTCAGCACTCTGTCTTTGGCGCTTTGCAGGTGAAGATAACTGTAACGATAACTGAGATTGCCATCTTTAATGTCGTAGACTTCTTTGCGATAAGTCATGGATTCGTTGGCCCACTCGCGTACGGAAGCTTTTTGCCATTGCGCTAATGTAGCTTTATCCGGCTGTGCCAATGACTGCCCCAGTTCAGTATAACTCAATTTCGTATCGTCAATCATTTCACTGTCCCATACACGATGAAGATTAGAATCATTGCGAAACCATTTCACTTTCACTTTGTTTCCACCCTGATCATCACAACATCCTACATGCAAAGGCTGATGGATGTCGCCCACCAGGTGAACAAGCATCTTTAAAGCTTCGGCTTCTTTTTTTGGATCCAGCTTGTGCGATTTTAATTCCGTGATGATCCGCTCCAGCGTCATAATTACATCACCGTTTGGGTTCTTGGGCGATTCATCGTATGTCTTTCCCGTTTCAACCGTCACCCAGTGCCAGTCTGCCGTATAGTTGTAGGTGGAGTCTGAGCGGATCTCATCCATCCAGGTGCTCACCATTGCCAATGATTCCTGGTTGAGCACCGAGCTGATTTTTTTCTTTGCTTTGGGAGAGAGGTATTTCTCGGCTACCCAGCCGGATGCACGATGTCCGGTTACTCCCCAGCTAAAGGATTGTGTTCCGATGAAACATACAAGTAATAGGAGGGCAAGGGATCTTTTCATGGCTTATTAAAAATGAAGCTGCAATATTAATTTTTAAAGTCAAATGGCAATTTCCCGAACGTGATATTAAGGTTATCTTTGATGTGAACGGTATATGGAAAAGATTGTACGACTGGCGGCAATACGTATAGCAAAGCAGCTGGACCTGAAGGGGATCAAGGCTTTTTTTGAAATGAGGCCCGCTGCCGATACTTCTTCTGAGCTATTTTATGGCTTTGGTCCTGACCGGTTTCAGTATTACTTCAATTATGGTGTAGTGGTGTTTTGCGGCCATACCGATGACGAGATCCGGCTGGCGGTAAAAACGATTTATGCTTTTCAGAAAAACCCGAACTCCAACTGGTTTCGCGATGATCATGAGATAGCGATAGTACCGGGTGCATCTATCCAGTTCGACTTCGATCGGCTGATCGTTGATCACATCGATGAAAAGATTATTCGCATTACCATGTTTAACCTGGCGCAGTCCATAGCGCTGGATTATTATAATGAAGTTTCTGAAAACCTGCTCACCGAAATCCGCGGCTTCACCAACCACCTGGAAGCAACAGGTAAATTAAGTATCAACCGCATCAACATGATGAAGTTCATCGGGCGTGCATTGAACACACAGAACGATATTGCAGACAGCATTTATATTTTCGATGCACCCGAGCAAGTCTGGGACGATGAGTACCTGGACTCCGTTCATAAGGGATTGATGAAGCATTTTGATCTGCGTGTTCGTTTTAGCGAAATTGAATACACCTTAAAGATCATTGAGAATAATCTCAGCGTCTTTCGTGAAATCACTCATCAGCGTGAAAGCAATATCCTCGAGTACATCATTATTATTTTGATTCTGGTGGAAGTATTTGATCTGCTGATCTCAAAGCTTTTATAACGAAACAGCTGAATGATATGCCACATCGCCAGGCGCTCTTTCTCAACTTCGACATAAAGGCTCAGCCCGATGAGGTGACGTGTGGTCCTACCTGCCTGCATGCGCTCTATAAATATTATAATGAAGAGGTAGAACTGAAAAGTGTGATCCAGGAAGTAAAACAGCTGAAGAGTGGCGGCACGTTGGCGGTGATGATGGGAAACCATGCCCTGCAAAAAGGATATAAGGCTTCTATTTATACTTACAACCTGAATGTATTTGATCCTTCGTGGTTCAGATTATCTTCTCCGAAGATGATTGAAAACCTGCGCAAGCAGATGAAGTATAAAGTCAAGCGCAGAAAACTACAGGTAGCAAGCCGGGCCTATATCCAATTCCTGAAAGCCGGAGGGAAGCTGAAGCAGGATGAACTGGACGAAAACCTGATCAAAAATTATTTGAGGAAATCCACTCCCATACTCGCAGGGCTGAGTGCCACCTATTTATACAACTCTCCCCGCGAAATCGCGGACCGGTTTGATAGTATAAAAGGGGAGCCGGCCGGACACTTTGTAATCATCAATGGCTATGATGAAGGAAAAGATTGTGTGTACCTGGCCGACCCGATGAATCCCAATCCACTGAAAAGCCAGTATTACAGTGTATCATTCAACCGGTTAATTAATAGCATCATGCTTGGTATTGTTACCTACGATGCCAATCTGCTGATTATAGAGCCGAAGCAATGACGAATTGTGAATAAGAGCTGGCTTTAAATTTGTACTTCGTTTCTGATAACTATCGGGACTAAATTCCGTAATTTCATAATGAAGAGCCGGTAATTCCGTTTATACTTCATCATTTTCTAATGATTGACTCTTAAAATCCACATTCTTGATACCCATGTCCAAACTTATTGTGGTGGAGAAGCCGGAGAGCTGGAACTTTAATCTGGAAGATGTGGAGGTGATTTCACCCGAAGCCTACATCAGCGACAGCAGGTACCAATCCGTTCGCAATCTTAAAGTACTTAACCTTTGCAAATCCTATCAGTATCAAAGTGAGGGTTATTACATCTCCCTTCTTGCGGAAGCGCGGGGGCATAAAGTGTTACCCGGTGTTTCTACTTTACAGGATTTACGTTTCCCTTCCATACTGCGTGATGACTCGCAGGATTTTGATGCCTTGATTCAGAATACCTTTAAGAGCGATCCGTATGATCGTGTAGAGTTCAATATTTATTTCGGTGCAGCCCGTTCGGAGAATCTGAATAAACTTGCGCTTCAGCTTTTTCAGATGGTACAGGCACCTTCACTGCGTGTCGTGTTTTCCAAGAAAACAAAATGGGTGCTCAGCAGTTTAAAGCCGATCAGCTTAAATGAAGTTCCGGATACGGACAAAGTATTGCTTACCAATTCTCTTGAAAAATACCTGCAGCGAAGGCGCGATATAAAACATGATCGTAAGAAATATGACCTGGCTATCCTGGTTAATCCGGACGATAAAAACCCTCCTTCCGATGATCGTGCGCTGAAGCGTTTTTATAAAGCCGCACTGGAGGCGGGCTTCAATACCGAATTCATTACCAAAAATGATTTTGATCAGCTTATTCAATACGATGCCTTGTTCATCCGGGAAACAACGAACGTCAATCATCATACATTCCGGTTTGCAAAAAAAGCGGAGTCGTTTGGTCTGGCTGTGATTGATGATTCCGCTTCTATCCTGAAGTGTACCAATAAAGTGTACCTGCACGAATTGCTTAATGCGCATAAAGTACTCACACCCAAATCCTATGTAGTTACAGAAGATAATTGTGAGACACTCGTAGAGAAAATGCCCTTCCCGTTTATTCTAAAGCAACCGGACGGAGCCTTTTCAAAAGGAGTATTTAAAATTAATAACCTCGAAGAATTCAAGCAGGTGCGCGAAACCATGTTTGAGAAGTCGGACTTGCTGATTGCGCAGGAATTTGTTCCCACCCCTTTTGACTGGCGTGTGGGGATCATCGATAACCAGGTAATCTATGTATGCAAATATTATATGGCCAGCGAACACTGGCAGATTGTAAACTGGAATGCCAAGAAAGAAGCTTCGCGCGATGGTGAAGTAGAATCGATACCTGTGGATCAGGCGCCTTCCGGATTATTGAAGACGGCATTGAAAGCAACGGCACTGATCGGCAACGGGCTTTATGGTGTAGACATGAAGGAAGTAGATGATAAATTTTGTGTGATTGAGATCAACGACAATCCAAACATTGATGCAGGTATTGAAGATAAAATTCTGAAAGACCGTTTGTATTCCATCATCATGGAGACTTTCCTAAATAAAATCAAATTCGGAAAATGAAAACACCACTTCACCTGTTTCAGGCCTATGGCGTAGAACTCGAGTACATGATTGTAGACAGGGATTCCTTAGCGATCAGATCCATTAGCGATGAATTGCTGAAGCATGAGCTGGGGCAATACGGTGGTGATTTTGAAAATGGTATTGTTACCTGGTCGAACGAACTGGTACTTCATGTGATCGAATTGAAATCGACCAGGCCGGAATTGAATTTCAATACATTGGAAAATGCATTTGCCGATGAGATAAAACGGATTAACCGGATTCTTTTGAACTGGAATGCGATGCTGATGCCCACGGCAGCACATCCTTTTATGAATCCACTAACTGAAACAAAACTCTGGCCGCACGATAACAACGAAGTGTATACCATCTATAACAATATCTTTGACTGCAGAGGACACGGCTGGAGTAACTTGCAAAGCACCCATTTGAATCTTCCCTTTCATGGCGATGCTGAATTTGGAAAACTTCATGCCGCGATACGATTAATTCTGCCTCTTCTTCCGGCATTATGTGCCAGTTCACCTGTTTTAGATGGTAAACGATCGGGCTATCTCGATTCACGGCTTACCTTTTATAAAACCAACCAGGCAAAGATTCCTTCTATTACAGGACAGATTATACCCGAACCGGTCTTCTCTCAGAAAGCTTACGAGGAGTTAATCTATCGGCAAATAAAAAAAGATATTGCACCTTATGATCCGGAAAATATTCTTGACCCGGTATGGGTAAATTCACGTGGTGCTATTCCAAGGTTCGATCGCGGCTCCATAGAGATCAGGGTGATGGACGTACAGGAATGCCCGGATGCTGATCTGGCGATTATCACGATGGTGATTGAAACGCTCAAAGCATTGGTGCACGAAGATTTTGCTTCCCTTGAAGATCAGAAAGAAGTATATATGGATGCCCTCACCGGAATACTGGATGAAACTACCCGGACAGGCCCGAATACGGAAATCTATTCCATGGAATTCTCTTCCCTTTTTGGAGTCAATACCTTTACTACTCCTGGCCAGATCTGGCAGCATATCTATGAGACACTGGTGAAGAAAGGAAATACATTACTGGAAAGATGGGAGCCGGAGTTATCAGTCATCTTTAATGAAGGCACTTTGTCGGAGCGTATGATTAAAGCCATGGGTAAAGAGGTTTCTCCTGCTTCCATACAGAAAGTCTACCATCAGCTCAGCGATTGCCTGGCACAGAACAAGATGTTTATTCCATAGCTTCTGAAAAAGATTTTTTATCGCTCACGTTTGCGCTCATGTCGTAGATTTTTCGCTTTCATTTTCCTTCCTATCTTGATTTAATGAATCGTCTCAGGACATGGATCCGAATGACATTGGGTTTCTCACGCGGAGAATCCAATGCATTTATTGTTCTCCTTCCTTTAATGATGATCCTCATTTTCGGGTTTTCATTTTATCGTCACAGCCTTGCGTCTTCTGCACAGGATTTTTCCGTACATCAGCATTACCTCGATAGCCTTACTGCGACCTGGGAATGGGAGAAGGAAGAAAAAGCAACAGAACAAGCAGCTCATTTTTTTCGTTTCGATCCGAATACGATCTCACAGCAGCAACTGGAGTCGATGGGCCTGAATAAATTTATAGCACAACGGATAATTAACTATCGCACTAAAGGAGGAACATTTTTTATCAGGAAAGACCTGAAGAAAATGTATGGTATGGATACAGTGTGGTTCAGAAAAGCGTTGCCTTATATCAATTTACCCGAAGTGAAAAAAGAAACTTCTTTTTCTGCAAAGAAGCCATCGGAGGTGAAGAAAAAGGAAAATGTTGCGTTCAACCTCAATGAAGCGGATACGACTCAATTGATCCGGCTCAATGGCATCGGCTCTAAACTATCCGCCCGTATAGTCAAATACAGGGATAAGTTGGGTGGATTTGTAAATATGAGTCAACTTAAGGAGGTATATGGACTGGATACGGCCGTCATTTCACGGATGGAGGAAATGACATTTATTGATCGTAATTTTGTACCCGCCAGGCTCAACATCAATCAATTAACAGAAAAGGAATTAGCATCTCACCCGTATTTGAATTGGAAAATAGCCAAAGCAATAACCACTTACCGGTTTCAGCATGGCGCCTTCCGTTCGCTGGACGATCTTACCCATGTTAAATTGTTTGATGCACCGACATTACAGCGCATAAAGCCTTACCTTACATTGGACTAGTGGAGAAATCGAAGGAGACTCAGAAATTATTGACCACGTACCTGCGCAGGTTAACCAATCTGTCGGGGAACAATCGCTCATTATATCTTCCGCGATTGATCGGGGATCAGTTTCTGGATGTGCACGAGTTAAGCCAGCTCAACAAAGAGAAATCCTTTGCGATTATAGAATCGCTGATTGCGGGCAAGAAGAAAATGCTCTGTGCCGTACTGGATGCACGCATGGAGGCAGTAGGAGAGGCCAGCAAAAAATTAAAGAAACTACAACGGCTCGATCATTTTCTGTTTGAAGAACGAGGTTCGCGCGATCTGCATATCGGCTGGCCTTTTGTGCGGGGAAAATTTACCGATGGCACATTTGTACGATGCCCGTTATTGTTTTTTCCTGTGGAATTGGTGATTGAAAATGATCAATGGGTATTGCATTTAAGAGAAGATGGTGATATCACTTTTAATAAGTCTTTTTTACTGGCGCACTCCTTATACAACGAAGTAAAAGCAGACGATACCCTTTTGGAAGAGACCTTTGAAGAGGCGGATAAGGACAGTACCGTGTTTCGTACTGCTATCTATCAGCTTTTGCAAAAAAGTAATATCGATGTTCACTTCAATCCCGATAACTTTCGCGATGAGCTTACTTCTTTTCTTACCTATAAGAAAGAAGATTTTGATAAAGACCATTTTAACGGAGAGCTGAAACTCTTTCCTGAAGCGGTGCTGGGGATCTTTCCACAGGCCGGCTCATATCTTATTCCTGATTACAAAGAACTGATCGATAAGAATAAGGTTAATGATCTCGAACATTTTTTTGCCGAACGCTCGGGAGTAAGAAGTGAGCAGACCAATTTTTTGAATGACGTAAAAGAAGAGAAAGTGTATCCTGCCTTTACGATGGATGCCTGGCAGGAGAACGCATTGAAGGCGGTAAAGGTAGGGCATTCGCTGATTGTGCAGGGGCCACCGGGAACAGGAAAATCGCAATTGATTTGTAACCTGATTGCGGACGGGCTCGCGCATGGTAAAAAAATACTGGTTGTGTGCCAGAAGCGGGCTGCGCTGGATGTGGTGTATAACCGGCTTTCGGGCAAGCGCATGAATGATTTTCTTGCGCTGGTTCATGATTTTAAAAATGATCGTAAAGAAATCTTTGCGAAGGCAGCCAAACAGGTAGACCAGATCGAAGAATACAAATCGAGAAATAACAGCATCGATTCCATTCAACTGGAACGTAAATTTTTTACGACCAGCAGAAAGATTGACCAGATTACCGAAGAACTGGAAGAGTTCAGAAAATCACTCTTTGATGAATCGGACTGTGGCTATAGTGCGAAAGAACTTTACCTGCTGTCGGACTCGTCAAAGCCTTCTGTGAACCTGAAGCAGGAATACAATCTTTTTACGCGGCTTACATTAGAAGCGTTTCTGGCCAGGCTGAAACGATACGTTCAATATGCGATCCGTTTCAAGGCATCCGGCTACGCATGGGGCGAGCGTAAATCATTTGCGAATTGGTCACTGCAAAACCAGAGAGCAATAGAGCAGGCATTGAAGGAAATCGAACCCTACTTTGTAAAACTGCAGGAGGAGTTGCATCAGGCATTAAGTGCACGTCCGGATTGGGAACATTGCGAAGAGTTCTGGAAGAACCAATCGCGTGCCAGCGATATGCTGCGGCAGCTGGCAGATAAAAATGCATACACTTATTTTCAGTTCATTAGTACGCATTCCGATGAAGAGACCAGCTCGCTCTGGCTGGCTAATCAATCGCGTGTGATCAATGAATGTTTCAAAGGCCTGGGTGTAGAGCGAAGTATTCCGGCACTTCAGCTGGGAGATTTTCAGCAGGCATTGGGAAAAACCGTACGAATGCGCAAAGGTATATTGAGCCGTATGTACTGGGAGTTTTTCTTTAAGGACAAGTCGATCATTAAAAGTACACTGCTTGCCAATAATTTGAAGTTATCGAAAGAGGGCCTCGAGACACTGGAAAGAAAACTGGACAACCGGCTGAACCTGGAACACAATCTTTCCAAGCTGCGCGCCAAGAGCTGGCTGAAGGAAATTCCGGAGTCGTATTCCGAAGAAGCATTTACCATCTGGTTTGATCAGTATCAAAAGGCCATCCGCGCAAAATTAATTTTCAATTACATTCGCGGGCTGAAGAATTTCATAGACCCGGTCTATCTCAATGCGAAAGAGTTTCAGGCCCGTATGGAAAATCTGTATCGCCCTCTTTACCTGCTGCAGCAAAAGAAGGAAGAATGGCAGCATCATTTCACTTCCTCACAAATCGAAAAGATTACCAGAGATGCTGCACTGGCAGGGCTGCTAAGAAGTTCACTGAAGAATGATTTTGATTCGTTGTGCGAATTTGATCAGCTGGAAGAAAGTTTTTCTGTTGATGAACGAAAAGTAATCGACCGGCTGGTTGATGCTGCGGGAGGATATGAAACCATTAGTGCGCTGTTTCTCAACAGTGTTTACATTGGCTGGCTCGATCACCTCGAGGTCAAGTATCCTATCCTTCGCATTCCGACTTCAGAAAAACTGTTTTCGCTGGAGCGGGACCTGAGGCATCTCATTGAAGAAAAAGAAAAATTAAGCAACGAAATTCTGCTGTTGCGTGCCCGCGAACGCGTAATCGATAACATGGAATTTAATCGGTTGAATAACCGTGTTACCTATCGTGATCTGCATCATCAGTTAACCAAGAAGAAAAAAATATGGCCGGTTCGTAAAGTGATCAGCGAATATGAAGAAGAGATTTTTCGTTTGCTTCCCTGCTGGCTCACCTCTCCGGAATCGGCTTCTGCTATCTTTCCGATGAAAGAAATGTTTGACCTGGTGATCTTTGATGAAGCATCACAATGTTTTGCAGAACAAGGTATTCCTTCGCTATACCGTGCAAAGCAAGCGGTGATTGCAGGAGACAGTCAGCAATTGCGCCCGAGTGATGTATATCTTTCCCGCTGGCAGGAAGAAGAGACGGAGCATCCGGACCTGGAAGTAAATTCGTTACTGGAATTGGGAAGCCGTTACCTGATGTCGATCACATTGCAGGGACATTACCGCAGCAAATCGCTGGAGCTGATTGAGTTTTCCAATCGTCATTTTTATAAAGGCAAACTGTATCTCTTACCCGATCGTCATGCCTTCAATGCTCCCGACCCGGCTATTGAATACATCAAAGTTGATGGCGTGTGGGAAGACAATGCCAATCAGGCGGAAGCCGACCAGATTGCAGAACTGGTAATTAGTTATCATCAGCGTCATCCGCAAAAGGAAATAGGAGTAGTTACGTTCAATGCTACACAGCAAGCATTAGTGCTGGACGTGCTGGAGGAGAAATTTGCAGAACTACACGTACCCCTTCCTCCTTCACTCTTTGTTAAGAATATTGAAAACGTGCAGGGCGATGAAAGAGATGTGATCATTTTCTCCATTGGCTATGCGCGTGATAAAAAGAAAAAACTGAATGCGCAGTTTGGTAGTTTAAACCTGGCCGGGGGAGAGAACAGGTTAAATGTAGCTGTTACCCGTGCACGCGAAAAGATCATCGTAGTAGCAAGTATTCAAGCGGAAGATCTTAAAGTAGATGACACCCGTAATGACGGACCGAAGCTATTGAAAGAGTACCTGAATTATGCCTGGCATACTTCACAAGGTTTGAAATACCGGCACGAAAGCAAAGAGACGGTTTATAGTCAGTTCGATTCATTGCAGCTTAAAAATATTATTCAGGAACATCTGCCCTCCAAAACCGATGCCGTCATTGAAGATGAAACCGTTCCCTTTGCTGATCTTGCTATAAAACGGGAAGACAAGTATCAAAGTCTGGTGCTCACGGACGATGATTTGTATTTTCAAAGTATGTCTGCCAAAGCATGGCATGCACAGATTCCCGTATTGTTCGAATCGAAGAACTGGAAATACACGATGGCCTATAGCCGTAACTGCTGGATCGACAGGGAGAAGTTTTTGAATGATGTGAGCCGGTCGATATAGACATTAAAAAGCAGTAAGCAGATTTGTTGAACGCTGCCTACTGCTTTCGTGCTAATTACTTCCTGTAATCCAGTGCCGGCTTACGATCACCTATTAAGGATTCGTATTTGAAACCATCACCGGTTCTTTTCTTCAGTTCTTTCCATGCCTCTTCAATTGTAGCGGGTGAATCATACAGATCGATGGCAGTAAGCGCAATTGTTTTGGCTGCCATAATCATTCCTTTGGAACCAATGGACGTTCCTCCTGCCGCTACGGCTTGCCAGCTGTGTGCGGCAGTGCCGGGTACCCATGTAGCAGTAGATAATCCTGCGGTAGGCACCATCCAACTGATGTCAGCTACATCGGTAGAGCCGCCAACGCCACCTGTTTCGGATACCTGGAAGGGAGCAATCTCGCTGGTCGATTCGATCTTTGGAATGGTACCCGTAAACGACTCCTGTATTTTTAGTGCAAATGCTTTCTCCTGTTCGGTATAATTATATCCTCCGATCTGCCGGAGGTTTTTATCCATTACTTTTGCCAGCGATGCAGAAGGAAGCATGTTATAAACGCCACCTGTTACTTCGTACGTCATTTTTGTTTCTGTTCCAAGTGCGGCCCCTTCTGCTGCTTTTACGATGCGTTCCCAGGTTGCTTTTACTTCCTCGCGCTTAGGGTGGCGCACATAGTAATAGACTTCCGCGAAAGCGGGTACTACATTAGGTGCTTCGCCACCGCGGGTAATCACATAATGAATGCGTGTTTCCTGGGTAACGTGCTCGCGTAGCATGTTCACCATGTTATCCATGGCTTCCACACCATCCAATGCAGAACGGCCACGTTCGGGCGATGCTGCCGCGTGTGAAGCAATTCCATAAAAACGAAACTTACCCGACTTGTTGGAGAGTGAGCTTCCCGCGCTTGCATTATTTTGCGGACCCGGATGCCAGTGCAGCACCACATCCACATCACTGAAAAGTCCGTCACGAACCATATATACTTTTCCTGATCCTCCTTCTTCGGCCGGAGTTCCATATACCCTTATTGTTCCGCTCTTCTTATTTGCAATCAGCCAGTCTTTCACCGCAATACCTGCTGCCGATGAGGCAACACCAAACAGGTGATGGCCACATGCATGACCAGCTGTTTTTCCGGGTATCGGTTTCAGCTCCGGTGAAGCATCCTGCGATATTCCGGGTAAAGCATCAAATTCTGCCAGGATGCCGATAATGGGTTTTCCGGAACCATAAGAAGCAACAAAAGCAGTAGGCATTCCTGCCACACCGCTTTCTATTTTAAATCCTGCTTCTTTCAATGTTTGCTGTAGTAACGCAGAGCTCTGTGTTTCCTGGAAGCCTACTTCGGCAAAGTCCCAGATCTGTTTGGCGGTAGTGGCATACTTGTCGTATTTAGTATCCAAAGCTTTGGCTACTTCCTCTTTGGTTTTCTGTGCAATGGCCAGCATCGGAATCAGGAGGATCACTCCAAGGATAGGGTGTAAATTTCTCATCGACTTACTTATGGGTTTAGGTATTCAGTTTTTAAATATAGAAATCAATACGCATTTCTCTTCCTCTTTTATAGAAACGGTTTCAGCATTCGATTTCGAATTCTATAAAACAATAATCACCTTAATATTTTATCACCAGGCATTGATTATACCTTGCTTGCCGATGTTTTGATTGTTTCTGCGTGCTGGCTTAAATCAAGCCCCAGCCGTTCGTCTTCGGGGGATACACGAAGGCGTGTGATTAGCCCGGTTATTTTATAGATAAGCAAAGAACCTCCGAAAGTAAACACACCTACAATGACAAGAGCAAGCAAGTGGTACAGGAATGTTTTTGTTTCGCCATAGATCAATCCGACATCTTTGGCGAATACGGAAGTGAGGATCATGCCCACAATTCCTCCGAGGCCGTGGCAGGGAAATACATCCAGTGTATCGTCCAATGAAGTACGTTGCTGACGGTAATAGACAGCCAGATTGCTGATGATGGCGGCAGCAAAGCCAATGAAAACACTTTGCCCGATGTTCACGTAGCCAGCAGCAGGCGTAATGGCGACAAGGCCAACTACTGCTCCGATGCAGGCGCCCATCGCGGAGATCTTTCTCCCCACCAACGCATCAAACATCACCCACGTAATCATGGCCGATGCCGTAGCAAAGTTAGTGGTAGCGAAAGCCTGAACGGCTACACCATTAGCGGCCATGGCTGAGCCGGCATTAAATCCAAACCACCCAAACCACAGCATACCCGTACCCAGGATGATAAACGGAATGTTTGCAGGTTGATGTTCTTTATTCTCCCGCTTGCCCAATACATAAGCCCCTGCCAGTGCAGCAAACCCTGCCGACATGTGTACTACTGTTCCCCCGGCAAAGTCAAGCACTCCCCAGTTTTTCAGAAACCCATCGGGATGCCATGTCCAGTGGGCGAGCGGGCAATAGATCAGTAATGAAAAGAGGCACATGAAGATGAGGTAAGAAGTAAACTTGACACGTTCGGCAAAGCTACCCGTGATCAATGCCGGAGTGATGATGGCAAACTTCAATTGAAAGAGCGCAAAGAGCAGGAAAGGAAAAGTGGGAGCCAGCTGGGGATGCGGATTGAGACCCACGTTATGAAAAGCAAAGTAAGTACGTGGATCACCAATGAAGCCACCGATACTATCGCCAAATGCCAGGCTGAAGCCGACCAGGAACCAAAGCAAGCTGATCACACCGAGGGCAATGAAACTTTGAAGCATGGTGGAGATCACGTTTTTGTAGTTCACCATTCCTCCATAGAAGAAAGACAACCCGGGCGTCATAAACAGCACGAATGCAGTGGCTACAATCATCCATGCCGTATCCGATTTGTCTATGGTACCGGCAGCATCGGCCGGGAGTTCACCCGAATCGAAGAGCACAATAAACTGGAGGACGACAAGAGTAGTGAAGATGATAATCCAGCGTGTTTTCGGTCTGTTCATTTAATTTTAATCTTGATATTGTGAAACGGGGCACAATTTCATTTTAATAAGATTATAAATGAACCTATTGCTGTTTTTTTTTATGCAAAAAGTGAATAAAGGGTTATTAATTGAAGAACGTTCGTTAGCAGAACAAGACCATTATTAGGTCGGTATGTCTACTTTCTGTTTCGTCTATGTCCTGAGTGAGGATTGCGAAAGCTTGGAATGGAAAAGAAATAATACTGGATACCAAAGCCGATGTTTACATCAAAGCCATTGAAAGGAGAATAGTAAGCGCCAATGGAAGGCCCTATTCCCCAGCTGTTCACATCCAGCATTTTTCTTCTTGAATCGGAGCGAACGGCAGGCTGGGGTGCGTTGGTCCACACCGTATCTGAATGGATATAGTGATTGACACGGACAGTATCATAGCGATAAATAATGGTGTCGCGATGAATGATGTTGTACACCACCGAATCTTTATTAACGATCTGCTTTTGAGCAAAGATTTTAAACGGATAGAGAAAGCCCATCAATGCGAACACGATGATAGAACCTGAAAATAATTTCATACAATGTTGGAATGGTGGAGGGTAACGGCACTACCAAGCTACTCATTTTTCCATCTGCTTCTTTGAAAAGAATTCTGCACAGAAGCCGCTTACCATTCCACATTTCTATCAATAAACTGGATCAGGCTGTCGGCCATCACTTTCTGTTCTTTGATTTTTGGGTGACCGGGAGTATTCTTATAGGGGAAAAAGTAGGTGATGATCTTTTGATCATTGACTTGCTTCACCGCTTCGGTAACATAGCCTGGCCACGGAGAACCTTCTTTTGTGGCATCCATGCTTCCTAATGCACAAATAATATGCGCTTTCGGATGTTTGCTTCTGATACTAAGTAAGAATTTTTTATAGGCTGCGATGATGAATTCCGGTGCAGGAGGCGCAGTCCCGAAAACGCGTTTGAATTGTTCGTGATCAGGGATCTTTACCAGCCACGAATCGTTCTGAAAGAGATTGATGATCACCACATCGGGAGTGAAGCGTGAAAAATCCCAACGACTGATAGAGTCCACAGGATTAAGACGATCATAAATATCCGGCATCACGTAAGGAAACCAGCTGATGGTAATTCCTATTCCGCTTTTCGCTATAAAAGAATAATCAGCCTGATAATGCCGGGCAGTAATAGCCGCATAGCTTAGGTAATTGTTTTGATAGACACTTGCAGGAGAATCACCAGTTGAATCTTCTACCGCATACCCACAGGTAATTGAATTACCGTAGACTTCTATTTTCCTTTTTGTCTTTGCCCGGGCAGGCGCCATCAATGATTTCCCTTTTTTATCGAGCGCAAAACCATAGAAGGTAATCTTACCCCGATCGTATTCGGTTATCTTATAAAGTTCGGCAGTATGATTTCCTTTTTTCAGATTCTCCGCCAGCACATATTCTTTTTTTATTGTGTCCAGCTTCAGCTTGCGAAAAGTGCTATCGATAATTACGTAGAGGTAGTTATTGGCGCGCTCATCTTTTAAAACGGCTTTCAGTGTTTTTCCCGTAAAATGGATTTTAACAGAGGCGCCTGACCAATAGAGGTCAGCAGAATCAGCAGTAATTGAATTCCTTCCCTGGTAACTCAGTTGAGCAGCATTGGGTTTGATGATGATCTTCTGTGCCGTAAGTGGAATGGCTCCATAAACCCCAACAAGTAGAAAAAGAACTGTTTTCATAATCACATTATACCTGGCAAAAGTGCATTATTCCTTTCATAATTAAATCTTCACAGGAACAGGATATTATTTCATTCGCGATACCGGAATTTTTATTCGGCCACTCATAAAAACCACCGTTGCACTTTTACAAAGAATACCGATCTTGTTGTGATTATTCCCCTTCTAATGAAAAAGATCCTGTCATTGCTTTTTGTAACCGTGGCCTGCACCTGGGCCGTTGCCCAATCCTCCATTAAGAAGGCACCTGAAATAAAAGAAGGTGACGGACCTTATACACAGCTCATTATTCGCGGAGTAATGCTGATTGACGGAACAGGTGCGCCTCCTACTGGTCCGGTGGATATTGTAGTAAAGCAAAACCGGATTGTAAAAGTGCAGACTGTAGGTTATCCGGGTGTGGAGATCAATGCTGAACGCAGACCTAAGCTGGAAGCAGGAGGAAAGGAACTGGATTGCACCGGCATGTATCTGATGCCCGGCCTGATTGACATGCATGGTCACATCGGAGGGAGCCAGGCACCCAATGCCGAATATGTTTTTAAACTCTGGATGGCCCATGGCATCACTACCGTGCGCGATCCTTCCGCAGGTAACGGACTGGATTGGGTACTTGATCAGAAAAGTAAGAGTGCTCAGAATGTGATCACGGCACCACGACTGAAAGCATATACTGCCTTTGGTATGGGAAGCAAAGAAGGGATCAACACACCGGAAGAAGCACGGCTTTGGGTGCAGGACAATGCAAAAAAAGGAGCTGATGGTATCAAGTTCTTTGGTGCCGCTCCGCAGATTATGGATGCGGCTTTGCGCGAAAACAAAAGACTGGGTTTACGTTCGGCCTGTCATCATGCGCAGACGGATGTAGCGCGATGGAATGTAGTGAAGTCAGCGAAAGCAGGGTTGACTTCCATGGAGCACTGGTATGGTTTGCCCGAAGCATTGTTTACCAATCAAACCATTCAGGATTTCCGTCTCGACTATAATTACCAGAACGAACAACATCGTTTCAGCGAAGCAGGAAAATTATGGAAGCAGGCAGCACCTCCGTATTCAGAAAAGTGGAATGCCGTGATGGATACTTTGCTGAAGCTGGATTTTACACTTGATCCTACTTTTAATATCTACGAAGCCAACCGTGATTTGCAACGGGCACGCAGAGCAGAATGGCACGAGACCTATACACTTCCTTCGCTATGGGCATTTTATCAGCCCAGCAAAATTTCACATGGCTCTTATTGGCATTCGTGGGGAACAGAGGAAGAAATTCAATGGAAGGAAAATTATCGATTATGGATGACCTTTATCAATGAATACAAGAACAGGGGAGGGAGGGTAACGGCCGGTTCTGATTCCGGGTTTATATTTCAATTGTATGGCTTTGCCTATATACGTGAGCTGGAGTTGTTACGCGAAGCAGGCTTTCATCCATTGGAAGTGATTCGCTCTGCCACATTGTATGGTGCACAGGCATTAGGCATGGAGAAAGAGATCGGATCAGTGGAAGTAGGCAAACTGGCTGACTTCGCCATCGTAGAAGAGAATCCTTTACAAAATCTGCAGGTGCTTTATGGTACAGGTGCGATCCGGCTCACGGAAGATAACAAAGTAATCCGCGTAGGCGGAGTGAAGTACACCGTGAAAGACGGTATTATCTATGATGCCAAAAAACTACTAGCCGATGTGAAAAAGATTGTAGACGAAGAGAAGGTAAAGTCAGGCTTTGTGCTGAAGCAACCGGGGATGAATTGATGGTGATTCGGGTATGAACCCGAACCTCGCAGCCCGGTCTGAAGAAATCAATAGCAGGGCAATGAATGTTATTGGCGCATTTACATGATGAATGCAACGAAGAGATGTACTCGCTTTTACATAAAAGCGCATCAGTCAATAATAGCACTATACCCCGGCTGAAATAAAAACGTCAGGGATATTATTCTTTACTCATCCATTCCCGGATTGAGAATGTGGATGATTTTATTAACGATGTGATTAGGAAACCATGGCTTGTTTTTTTGCCGGATTCTGGAGAAAGTGAAAGTCTTAGGCAAGACTTAGGGAAGGCTTAGGTCATGCTTAGGGAAGAGTTGGCTGTAGCGGAATGTGATTTACTTCTATTAGTTCGGTGGGGGAGAAGTTACCTGTTTACCGGATGCCGGATATCGGATATAAGTTACAGGATGTAGTAGCCGAAGGGTGAATAACGTTATTCACAAGAGTTGTGGTTTGGCAGGCATACAAAAGCGGATAAGTGCCCATACGCTACGCCACAGTTTTGCCACGCACCTGCTGGAGCGCGGCACCGACCTGAGGTATATACAAACCCTGCTGGGGCACGAGAGTTCCAAAACCACGGAGCGCTATACGCACATGACTAAAAGAGGATTTGAACAATTGGTGAGCCCTTTGGATAATAGGATGGGAGGGCTTAATTTGGAGGAACCATAATGGAGGGCTATAGGATACTGAGTGTCTTATAGCGAGATGTTAACGCCAATGCTCTCGAATAGTTTAAGCACCAAATAAGTGGAGAGAATTTATTTTGACAAACAAGTATTCAGTTTCCTGTTTAAGAATACAGATCCGATTTATCAGGACTTTCTGAAAGAGTTATACTTACACAGGGATAACTTTTTGTTCTGTTATTCACATGGACATATGTTAGACCTGAAAAATGACAAGACGGACATTAAGTATAAGGAGTTGGAGTTCATGGAGACTCTTGTTAAAGACAATTACATCTCATATCATGCCCTAGACAAAAAAACTTCGTGCTATTTAGCAAAACCATTAGACGCTTTCAAAGATGTAGAGGAAGAAACTGAGACTGACATCTCATTCACAAATTTGTTTGATGACATAGATTTAAGTTCGTTAACCCAGGAGCAGCAGCAACAAATAGCAACTGCTAAGGACATGTTTACAAATCAAAAATTGGATTTTGGTTTCTCGAACATGGAAGGACTTGCAGATGAAATCAAAAAACCTTTAAGCAAGATTTTGCCAATTGGCGTTCCAAGCATGACACTGATGGAATGGACCCAGCATTTTATGGGGACATTAAAATCAATGGAAGAAGATAAGACTGTATATAAAGGCCTTAGGAATGTAGTAGACCAATACCTTAACAATGGAAAATTCACTGTTGACTACGACAGCATCGACTTTAACGATGACATGAAGAACTCTGTACTTCAGAGGACCTTCATTGAATACGTTAAGAGCAATTTAAACCCAAATGGAGATAAGGAAATTACGGACTATGATTTTTTTATTCAAGCTTACTTTACGCTTGACATTTTGGGCATAAGCAAGGAACGTTCAAAGAATGTCAAGTTTGGAAATGTTATTAACGATAGTTACCATAGTTATTACGGAGCTTTTTGCGACTATGTTGTTTCTGAAGATGAGGGTTTTCTAAAAAAGACGAGAGCGCTCTACAGGCTGTTTGACATTCAAACAAAAGTGTTTCACATTGACGATTTCATCAAATATTTTGGACTTCTATCAAAAAGTAGTGAGTCTACACAAAATGATTTTTTTGACTTACTGGTGAATGACCTTCGCAATGGTATAGTCATTAATTCAAAGCCTTCTATTAGCTTTAACAGACATACCACGACTATAAAGCCATATCATCAATACCTAGGTTTTTTTAATCGAATGGATAGCATGAAAGAAGACACTAAAGATTATGTATATCTGTATCGTTCGACAAAAAATTACTCCTATTTTAATTTCTATAGAGAATACGAGGGACTGATAAATAAAGCTGTCAAATTATTTGGACACGACATTGAATTTAATGGCGAGTATAAATGGCCTAATGAAAACATTGAGATTAATAAGAATAAATGGAAAGGGAGAAAATGGGAGTTTAGCAATTTGACATTATTGATGGACATTAACGAAGGGACGGGTAAAATTGGACTCTTGATTACACCAAAATATAACGAGAGTTGAGAGCACTGGCGCTAACACAAGCTATAAGGCATTGGCCTTTTTTATTATTTTTAAATTATGGTAAGACCAACGCCTCATAGCAAAACGTTGTAGCTCATGCGCGCGGACCGATTCTGCTTCGAAAAAATAGACGAAATGAAATCAATTTTAGGACTCTTGACGATTGTGTTACTCTTGACTTGCTGTAAAAGTTATTACAACGAGACAATTGACTGGATGGACAATATAGAACTAGGAACAAGTTTGAAGGAAGTTAAGAAAGGCCAACCTGACTTTGTTAAAATTAATTGGGACAAACCGGACACATTGGACAACCAAGTTCGCTATTGGGTGACTGAGATAAAAGGTAATAAGGACATTTTGGCAATGAGTCACCTTTTAGTGTTCGTTGACAATAAGTACACTGGACGAGAATCTCACAAGTAAAGATTTGGTTGACGCGCACGAGTTACAACAAAAAGCTATAAGCCATTGTTTTATTAATTATTTTTAAAGGCCAAAACAACGGCTCATAGCTAAACGTTATGGGCAACGGCCAAGAGAAACGTGACAAATTTGTCTTCACTAAGAGTTAGAATCAAATAGACATTTTAATCAATATGATCCAAAATGAAAAAAATAATATACTGTTTGTTACTTCTTTCCCTTGTGACTTGTAAGAATAATCCTGGAAAAAATAAAGCGGAAAAAATCGACTACTTGTTACAAGAGGCCTTTGAAGACAAAGAATTAATAGGAAACGTCTTAGTCGCAGATCAGGGAGAAATTATTTACAAGAAATCTTTCGGGAGAGCTGATCAAGAGAATAATCTACAAAATACCGACACCACCAAGTTTCTTATTGCTTCAGTTTCAAAGCCAATTACAGCCGTTCTTATACTGAGACTAGTGGATAAGGGTATCCTCAAATTAGATGATACAATCAATAAATACTTAACGAATTTAGATTCCCAGATCGGCAATATCAGTGTTCATCAGTTATTATCGCACACCTCTGGTATCAAGGAGATTATCAACGAGGAAAGGGGAATGGATATAAAAAGGTTGGTCCCGAAGGCTACTTTAGGATTTGAACCGGGGTCAGATTTTGAATATTCAAACTCCGGATACGTAATTCTCAAAGAGATTGCACAAATTGTTACAGGAAAAGAGTATCCTGAATTGGTTCAGACTGAAATTTTCGATCCTGTAGGTATGACTTCGTCTGGAGTAGCTCGAAATTCAGAACTGGATAAAATAGCAAAGGGATATAAGGATGCAACCCAGGCAGAATCCGCCATTATTGATTTTCCATTGGAAAACGTTGATGGTGCAGGGACAATATATTCAACCACTGAAGATTTATATAAATTTGACAGGGCTCTATATTTAGAGAGTCTCCTTTCTGCAAAGATGAAAGAACAGATGCTGAAACAGCATGTTCCGGAGAAGTACGGCTATGGTTGGTTTGTGCGAGACAGAGGTGGCGTATGGGATGTTTACTATCATAAAGGGAACTTGGCGGGATTCGCAAGTTTCATAACCAGAAGAACTCAGAAAAATCAGTTCATTATAATCTTGTCTAATGCCGAAAATGCAGACCTGTCGGACATTGAAAATGGTATTCATAAAATTTTAAGGGCTCAGGACTAGAACAATTTTATGTTAAGTATAAACACGTACGACAATGAAAAAAATTCCTCATTGTTGAACGGAGGAAAGCCGCAATCATAACAAAGTGTATAAAACACGGCTGGGACTCAGTGTAAATTTGTAGTTTAGTTTTTCAAATTACGTTTGGTGTCGTGGGACAGTGACGCGCTTCGAATTCCCGCCACTGCTTATGCACAAACGTTATGTGTAAGTTTTTTTATGACAAGATTGACCTTCGTATTAATGATACTCGCTGGGACAGTTAACGGACAAATACGTTATAGACTGTTTGAGAAGAATCATTGTGGCGACTCAGTCAGACAACTATTTCAGTTTTATGCATATAAGGACAGTTCTCATATTTTGAGTTCCGACCTATTGACAAGTGAAGTTATTTTCACGGATACAGGAACGTATCAAATAAGTTACGTTGAGCATTTCAATGGACTAAAAAACTACATCGACTTCCATTCAGTATTCATTGACGGTAAACGTAGTGAAGTGTCGGACACGCTGATGGCTGGATTAATTGATGAACGTACTTACATGTTCGACCCACCTTTTACTGAGTACTATTGTTGTAATAAAAAGTGTGATGGTAAGGTCACAAGCACTTATGACAACGGTCAGATAAAATTGAGTGGAGAATTTAAAAATGGAAAATCAATCGGTACTTTGACTCAATACTATTTAAATGGAAAAATTAAGTCAATAAGGATATGGAGAGGTAAACGGACATCAACTCAATATTTCTTATCAAATGGTTCTATCTACAAGACTTATACAACGAAAAGAATAAAAGATTGGGATATTGACATCGAATCAAAATCCTACAAGGCGGACAAGTTGCTGACTCATGAGATAAAGAAAAAAAAAGGACTCAAGAAAAAATGGACTTACAACAACTTGGGACAGATAACTGAATACAGAGAATTTAACTTACTCAAACGGTTTGACGAAAAAGGGAAATTGACACTAAAAGCAAAACGAAAACGACCATTCCGTTTCGACAACCTGTGTGCTGACTATTTTAAGTTTTGGAAAAAGGACAAGTTTTGTTGGAGAATGTGGGAATTTGATGATTTCAAATTTAAAGTAGCCACGTGGGACAATGGTGTAAAAAGAAAAAGGACAGTTGAATATTTTACTGTTGAAGACCAATTCTTCTTTCCCGACAATTTCGATAATCCGGACTACGAAAAAGATAGCGGTAAAAAAAACCTACACACAACAATGCATATAATCAATGGTGGGATGGAGCGTAGCAGCATTTATACTGTAAAACAGGACTAAGAGAGATAATTGTAACGGTTGACAGTGACAAGGATAGCTTTATAATGCATGATGACTACATTGAACTAGAAGATTTTCTCAGGAATAATTACAAACTTGACTTCAATGGAAAATTTATTGAAGAGACGTTAAGTGACACTCAGATCCGTTATAATCAAATTGACAAACGGAGACGGAACAAATGGTGAAAAATTTGGCAATGGTGCAAATGTGCCAGCTAACAATGCGTAATTTAAGACTCTCCGATAACGACTGAAAAGTAACTGAGTACAGATAAATGAAGATTAGTGAATTTGAATTTACGTCCGACAACCATTTTGTAGCGATGGAATATTACTGGTTAATTTTAAACAGGACCTTTTTAGTCCTGATCACAGACAGGGAAGTAATAGGAGTTAAAGTACATGGACCAATTGGAACTGAAAGTCACGACCCAGTGGTGAGTTTACTACCGTTACCAATTGACGGAGACCTTCAAAACCCCTATTCCTATATGAGTATGAAATACATTGAGAGAATTAAAGACATTGATTTAAAATCAAACGACTTATTGAAAATTAACAGTTCAAATTTCAGAATAAACAAGTCGGACATAATTGAAACGACTTACGACAAGAATAAAAAATGGGGAATGGGATATTATCCACATGACGGCAAAGTTTATGTTAAAACGCGAGATTATAAGAAAAGAGAATTCATAATAATGGGATCACAATCAGGACAAGAAATTAAGAATAGATTGAGTTGAGAAAACTACTCACAACAAATGATATAATTAATGGTGAGGTGCAGTGTAAATTTGTAGTTAGTTTTTCAAATTACGTTTGGTTTCGTGGGGCAGTGACGCGCTTCGAATTCCCGCCACTTCTTATGCACAAATGTTGTAGGCAACCCTAACAGACACCCTGCAAGCATTGAGCTGAACAAAGAAAATAGCGAAATACCCCGAATAAGATTTTGCTACTTATGTAATTAAATTTGTCATAACATTAAACAGACTATGGTTACATCTTATTTTTTTTCGCCTTCTTTCTATGCCTTATTCCCCATTCAACAAGTTGCTTGAATGTTGGTAAAAGTTCCTTAGCAGAATCAGTAAGTCCATATTGAATTAACACAGGCATCTCATCATAAACATTTCGTTTTACAATACCACTCATTTCTAAATCTTTTAGTTCTTTTGAAAGCATCCGAGGCGTTATATTTGGAATACATTGTTGAAGTTCTTTAAATCTCATATCTTCTAAATGTAGAGCGGCAAAAATTACCATTCTCCATTTACCAGCAAATAAATTTACCACTTCCAACCAAGCCATAGCAACTTCTGGATCGCAATTCTTAAGGTCAATTATAGTTTTTTTATAGTCTATTATAGTCTTAATGTTTTTAATCATATGCTGAAATTATTGTACTATACAAAAGTATAGTAGTTCCTTTTGTATAGCAAGGATAACCTATCTTTGCCGAACAATAAAAAAATGAATACCATTCTAACAAAAAACACAAGAAGAGCCATTACAACTGCAATGACGTTACTCTTATTTTCAGGAATAATTCTCTCTTTAACTAGTATGACACCAGCTACAGATAGCATCATTGGCAAATGGCAATCTATTGACAAAGAATATACATGGGAGTTTTTTAAAACAGGCGAAACGTATAATGCCAAACTGATAATAAGTAATGATGCACTTGAAGCAGATGGAAAAACTTTTAAGAAAGACCTAAAAAACCCTGACCCAAAGCTAAGAAACCGAAGCTTGCAAGGCATCATTTTCATAACAGGTTTAAAGTATGATGATGGGGTATATATAGATGGAATAATATATGCTTTCGGTGGTGGTAGTTTCTACGATTGCAAGGGAACCGTTGAGGGAAACAAACTTTATCTAAGACCTTATAAAGGCATTTCAATATTGGGAAAAACTATTGAGTTTAATCGTATGAAGTAAAACAATTCAAAATATTTTTAGAAAAATTAGAGATGAAAATAGTAATGTTTGGCAGAGGAGTTATTTCAACACAATATGCCTGGGCTTTTGAAAAGGCAGGACATATCGTTGAGTTTTATGTAAGACCAGGTCGCAAGGCAGAGCTTGGCGAAACTGTAAACTTAAACATCTACGATGCCCGAAAAAAGATAAGTGGTGTGTTAGTAAATAAAAATTGGGGAATAAAAATGGTGGAAGACATTCCGGGTAATCACGATTACGACTTGATATTTGTAAGTGTTCAGCATTATCAATTTAAAAAAGTAGCCGATTTTTTGACTGATAAATTTGGTAATTCAACGGTATTGTTTTTTAATAATTTTTGGGAAGAACCATTAGAACAGGTTGCAAATTTGCCAGCCGAGCAATTGGTTTGGGGGTTTGGACAAGCAGGTGGCGGATTCGATGAAAAAGGTGTCTTGAATGGCACTTTGCTTGGAAGCATTACAATTGGCATTTTTGGCAAAGAGGTTACTGAAAGAACAAATGAAGTAATCGCTTTATTTCAATCAGCTGATATTAAGTCTAAAATAAGTAAAGATTTTAGGGCTTATTTATTTGGACACTTTGTATTTGATGCTGCATTTGCTTTAGAAAGAATCAAATACCCAACAAGTGAAGGGCTTTTAAAAGAACTAAAAACAAGTAATTATTGGAGAAATGTCGTTGCTAATGGAAAAGAACTGTTGCCAATACTGAAAGCAAGAAATGTTGATTTAGCTAACAGTTCTGACTTGAAATTATTTAACCTACCACCTTGGTTAATCAGTTTTTTAATGAAAACAGTTTTGCGATTTTTACCTCCTGTAAAACAAATGCTTTCAGGACATTCAAACCTAACTGAAATGAAATCTTATTGCCAGGATGTTTTACAAACGGGCAAAGAACTAAAAATTAGTTTACCAAGATTTGAGGCAAGTAAAAAATTGTTTCAAAACAACGAAATGTAGTTGAAGTGTTTAGAACCAAAAAAGGAATTGAATGCAGGAAACTTGAAGACTGACCACGAAAGACAGAAGGGCAGCCGATAACAAGGGGTTTGCGATAGCGGGGGTTCCGTGCTCCGCAGACACATTTGTGCAAGGTGGAAGTTCAGTTCTCCGAATGAAGTTTAGTGCTAAAACTCCCCGCCATACTTACACCTTGCCGGCAAAATAAATTTTTAAAAATGCCATGACATTGAATAGCCATGAAATCTATTAATGTACTATCTATCTTCATTTTTATATTCTACTCTCGTCTCAATTCATCATTTTATCTCTTGCCATTCCGAAAACAGCATATATAGTTTAAATAAAAAGAGCCCCGTGATGGAGCTCTTTTTATTCTGATTACTCTAAACTATTTTTTCCTACTCCTTCAGAAATTTATACCCCTTCACAACACCCTTCGTCTCCAAAATCATAATATAAAAACCGTATTGGAACGTGCCCGGATTTAAATCAATACTCCGTATGTTTTTATCAACCTTACTGTGCTGCAATAATGTACCAACAGAATTGAAGATCTTAACATCAGCCTCATCAGCAAGTCCATCGAAGTAGATTGTATTTTTTACCGGATTTGGATATAACTTAATGGAAGTCTCTTCATCAGAAGACCCGGAATTAGTTTCCGCAAATGTTCTCAGCCTTCCACCAGAAGAGGAGGTCTGCCTGATACGCCAGGTTAACTCTGTAAAATCAGAAGCATAAGAAGTACCATCGCGGTCGACAGCAAAATAAATGCTGTCTCCGATATTTAAGCCAGACAAAGTAAACGTGGCTGCACTTTGAACCCAGTCCTGATTGTTGGTGACTTGCAGATTTAACAGTACTGATTTAAGATTATTAAAAACTTTCAAACGGGTTGTTCCGACTGCTGAAGATACGCGTCTTGCAGCAACGTTTGAGATTGTGTAATCTCCAGCCGCAGGAATTACGAATGCCGAAACAATAAGTTTATTTGAATTAGGCGGATGCATTTGCAGGTCGAATACACCGGTTGGCGCAGGCACGTTATCTTCTCCGGCTTCACTTCCTCTTCCAACAGTGCTTTTGCCTGCGTAAGGATATACGTTACCCGTGGCGTTTGCCCAATACGTTGCGACAAAACTATTCACGTTCGGATGTGTTCCCGAATTATAGGTAGTAAGTAATGTTGTCTTATTTACACCACCATCATTGGTTGACTGAAAAAATGATACCGTTGCCTGCGTGCTGTTATCGGAGCTGTTCACCAAACCCTGATGAGCTTGTGTCGATTGCATCACAATGTCGTACGAGTTCCAGATGATTTCAGTAGGAGCAAGCACAGTTACGCTCACGTCATCAAATGCCGTTGCACCGTCATCGTCTGTTACCGTAAGTCTGAATACATAAACACCTTCTGAAAGGTTGCTGATCGTTGGAGTTTGTGTGTTTGCACCTGTGATCGTAGCGGTAGCACCGCTTTGTTGTGTCCATGCGTACGTTGCTATGGTACCATCGCTATCGGTTCCCGTACCTGACAATTGAGTGCTGTCTTGCGGAAGCGTGATTTTAACATTACTTCCCGCGCTGGCAACCGGAGCCACATTAGGCGGGATACGATTGATTGTCCAGCTTAATTCTGTAAAATCGGAAGCGTAGGAAGTGCCATCGCGGTCAACCGCAAAATAAATACTGTCACCTGCGTTTAAACTTCCCAATGAGAGAGGGCTTGAGTACAGTACCCAATCCTGATGATTGAGTGCCTGAATGTTTGCCAGTTGTGATTTGAGATTATTGAAAACCTTTAAACGGGTAGTGCCGGCTGCTGAAGATACTCGTCTTACCGCCACGTTTGTAATACTGTAATCTCCGGAAGCAGGAACTACAAATGCCGAAACAATAAGTTTATTTGAATTAGGCGGATGCATTTGCAGATCGAATACACCGGGGGGTGCCTGAACATTTCCTTCTCCCGATTCGCTTCCTCTTCCAACGGTACTTTTTCCTGCATACGGATATACGTTGCCGGTGGCATTTGCCCAATACGTTGCCACAAAACCTGCCGCATTAGGATGTGTTCCGGAGTTATACGTAGAAAGCAAAACGCCTTTGTTTACTCCTCCATCATTTGTGGATTGAAAGAATGCAACAGTAGCGGGTATGCTGCTATCACTGCTGTTCAACAAACCTTGTTGAGCCTGCGTTGATTGCATTACGATATCATACGAATTCCAGATGGTAGCCGTTCCTGACGGTTGCGCATTTACAACTACATTAACATCATCAAAACCGGTTGCTCCATCATCATCGGTCACCGTTAGTCGGAATACGTAAGTCCCCGCAGTGAGACCACTGACAGAAACCGAATCAGTGTTTGCTCCATTAATAGTATAGGCACCTCCGCTTTGTTTTGTCCATGCATACGTTATGATCGTACCATCACTGTCTGTTCCGGAACCATTTAGAGTTGTGCCCGATTGTGGAAGCGTGATAGTAACATCGTTACCGGCATTTGCAACGGGAGGAATATTGGCCGCAGCAGAAACAGTAACCGTCACCTGATCAGGAGCAGAGGTCTTGCTATTGCTATCCGTTACGGTGAGACTAAATACATAGGTTCCTGCTGACAATCCTGAAACATTAAGTGTACTACTATTGAGTCCGTTCAGTGTGCATGATGCCCCTGATACCTGAGTCCAGGTGTAGCCCGTAACTGTTCCACTTGGAGTCGTTCCGCTTCCGATTAAGTCAACGCTATCTTGCGGAATCACAAGATTTTTATCAGCCCCTGCGTTTGCTACCGGTAATGCGTTGAATGTTTGCATGATCCACTCATACAAATTTGGATTGTGTATAGAATGATCGGTGCGATACGCCTTATCCCATGCGTTGTGTCCAACACCAGCGTAAATGGATTTGATTGCAAGTGGACTCGGAGGAGGTGTGCAGGCATTGATCGCGTTCACCATGTTAATGGTTTTGTTAACGCTCACGATGGGGTCTGCGTCACCGTGAAATGCCCACACGCGAATGTCATTCGTAACAAGATTACAAGCTTTGGTTAAATTGTTCTGATGACCGCATACCGGTGCGATCCCCCTTAATTTTTGACCAAATATAGGATCTTGCGCATATCCCCAAACACCTCCGCCACCAAGGCTTAATCCGGTAAGGTAGATCTGGTCAGTATCAATATTATAATTAGCTTTAACATATTCAATCACCTGGTCGATATACGTAGAGGGCCAGGCAGTGTAGTTTGTTTTCAATTGAGGAGAGATCAGTACGAATTCAAAGTCCGTACCTTGTTCAACAATCTTTGGAGGTGAGAAGACTTCGGTGATGATCTCATTCATTGCCTCCTCTGTATCGCCTTGTTGTTCGAGACCATGTAGAAAAAATACGACCGGAATTTTTTGGCCAGTCGCAGAATACGAGGGTGGAAGATATTCCCAGAATCGGATTGTTCCAGTTGAACGAATCGTTTGTCGCGTTTGACTTAATGAGGGTACAATTGCGCTAACTATTAGCACAAGTACTAAGAGAAGTTTAGGTTTCATTGAGGTTTTTTTAGAATACGAATATCCACTTAGTTGTTGAGAATAAAAAGATTTGATAAAACGTTTAGACAAGAATATAAAATTCATTCACCTGTCTCCTGTTAGGAATACCGTTATACGGTGCAACCTGTATTATTTTTTTATTAAATTTTGATGAGACGTTCCCGGCAAAGTCTTCCGTCCCCGAAGAGGTGTGCCGCAAATGAAAGGACGTGGATAGTTCCTTTTAATGTTGTATAAAAGATGAAGGTAGCCCTTCACATACGCTATACAGTTAGCGTATGTAAATTACCTAAATGTGCTATGATCAAAAGTCATGGTGCTGAGCATTTAGGCAAAATGTATCCAAAGAGGGTATCAGGTAAGTGTAAATACAGTTGGCGGAAAATAAAATAGGAAGCCAGGTCAACTGGCTTCCTATTAAGCATAGTTTTTGTAACTAATTAAAGTGTTTCCTTTCTCAACGAATTAATCCATCCTGCAATCTTCAGCGCTTCTGCTTTGGGCACCTGAGGCATGGCAGCCATCGGTGTTTCGTGTTCAGGCCAGTTCTTTGGTTCAGGATTGTAAATCAGCTGCACAATGCGCTCGTTGCTGTACTTGCGTTTGGCAATGTCAACAAAAGCAGGACCTACCTGGCGCTTGCTTACCTGGTGGCAGGCAGTACAGGTGTTCTTTGCCAGCAGTGGTTGAATCTCTTCATAGGTAAGCGTTTTGCCTGTGGCTGCGGCAACTGTTTTTGGTTTTGTTGCAGGAGCTGTTTTAACAGGAGCAGCACGTTTGGTACTCCATTCACCTGTAGGAAGTTTCTCTCCTTCGGGAATCGCATTTAAGGTATAGTAAGCAATGTTATGCAATACGGGAAGCTTGCTTTCTTTAGAACGTATTCCGGCCACAGCGATTTCATGAAGATAATATTGACGCAGGTTATCTACCCATAGTCTCACCTTCAATCCATCGTCAGCTACTTTTACTCCTTTGATGTTCAGCTTTTCTTCGTTCACCGTAGGGCTTCCGTATACGGGATGATATTTATAGATGTAGCTTCTTCCGATATAAGAGTCCAGATTTTCAGCAGTAGCCTTATCTACCGGATGTGTGAATTCAATTTCAAAGCCATCCGGCTTCGCACTTACCCTCAGCATTTCCATGGGTACTTTACCCGTCCATACCAGGCGTTGCAATCCTGCAGTAGTTGTTCCTGCCGATCCCCAGCCACGGTTGGTAAGCCCGGCATACAACGACCCATCATGGCCCCAGTTCATACGCAACACGCCCGATTGAAAACCGGATTTGAAATCGAAGGCTACACCCTGGTATTCGCCATTTACTTTTTCCATTACCACGCGCATAATTTTACTTTGACCCTGATCGCCAACAAGGACCTGTCCTGCAAAAGGACCAAATTTTCCCTGCGTATCGTCTGTAATGATTTCTGAATTGGAAATACCCAATACACCGTGTGGCAGCCATACGGAAGGTAATTGTGTTTCAGGAAAGTCTTTCTTTACATTGAACAGGAAGTCAGGAGTTTCATTCACTACATTTTCCGGTTTGATGTATTGCCCATCGCGCTTGTTCTGGCGCGGGCTTACTTTCGCATAAAGCTGGTCGGTAGTCAGCTTTAATGGCGAGTTAGGTAAGCTGGTCCATTTCAGTCCTGCCGGATGGCCGGTAAAGCTTCCTTTCTTTACATGAAAGATACCGCCTGATCCCTGCCAGTCGCCCTGATTATCATCATAAAATAATTCGCCATCGATCATGCCGAGTCCGCAGGGAGAGCGCATACCGGTAGCCCACGGTTCCATCGTTCCGTCCGGATGAATTTTCATGGTCCAGCCACGGTAAGGTACGCGGCTTTCTCCGCGCCACCATTCTTCATCACCAAAGGCTACATTGCCGGTAACAAAGAAACTTCCATCCGGTGCTATCTTCGGCCCGAAAGAATATTCATGATAATGACCGGATAAAGGCCATGAGTAAACGGTTTCATAGACATCGGCTTTTCCATCGCCATTCTTATCCATGAGTTTAGTCAGCTCGCCACGTTGGGCTACATAAAGTGCATTGTCCTTATAGGTAAGACCTAATGCCTCATGTAGTCCGGAAGCAAATAAGGTAAAGCGGGGAGGTGTGTCGTTTTCCTGTGCCGGATTTTCAATCACCCACACATCGCCTCTGCGTGTAGATACCGCGATGCGTCCGTCCGGCAATGTGGCAACACCACCGGTTTCAAGTAACACTCCTTCGGGAGCAGGAAGAGTGATGATTTTATAGTAATCTTCTTCCTGCGGAGTCTTGTTCAGCTGCGCCAGAGATGGAATCACATTTCCTGCCATCAGGCCGGCAGTGAAAAGGAATCGGAATATATTTTTCGTGTACGTCATTTCTTTTCAATTAATAATTACCAGATGATGGAATACTTTACGGTGCTGTCGGCAGCGACAATGACAATCAGTTCTTTCCTGCCATTCACTTCGCGTACAGTGGGCGGAAGGCCAGCGGCTGGTTTGATGTAATAACTTTTGTCATCAATGGCATATAACCCATTAGATAATTGGATGATGCTGCTTCCCTCCGCCAGTTTATAATAGAGTCCTGGTTTTGTTCCACGGTTTTTAATCGCTACTTCATGAGTGATGATGCGGTTGTTATCATCCGGATAGATTTTATCTTCCACCTCTATGCCATCGTACGTGTACATGAACACAGGTCGCCCGCTTTCCTCCTCGATAGAATATCCTTTTCCTTTATAAAGCGTGTTGCTCAGCAGCGTTTCTTTCTTCATCGCAGGGAACGCATCGCCAGGAGAAGCGAGGAAGGCAAGCGGTTCGTTATTAAAAAGATATTGCACGGCTCCCAGCGGAGTAAACGATCCGTCACCACGATCGTGCCACATCGGAGTAGCGTCCACAAAATCGCCATGCCATACGGCTACGAGGTTTCCTGATTTTAAATCATAGGCGTAATGTGTGCCGCTTGGATCACCCACACCGATAGTATGTGTAAGGCGCTGTTCGAAACCCTGATTTTTAAAATTAAGAAATGCGCGAAGCAACCTTGGTGAGCTTCCCGCAGAAATAAAAATGGGTGAAGTAGGTTGATCGTCCGGAGGAAAAGAATTAAAAGCATGGAGGGCTTTAGGGGCGCCACCTGTTTGGAGGAATAACCCCAGACGCGGAGGCATCCATGACGCATCTTTGTAATTATAAATTTCAAAAGGATAGCTTCCTGCTTTTAACGCGATGCTTGCTTTGTCCATGCTCCACGAATCGGTACTTTGATTGTTAACAAGCTGCTGACCATTAATCAGTAGCCGTGCCCCACCGGTGTAGGCCAGATTAAAATGGTAGGTAGCCTCTTCAGGCACTGTAATTGTTCCGGTATAAACAGATCCATACGCATTTTCCTTTTCAAGCACTTCACAGGTCAGCTCAGGAATAGGGCCGGTGGCTGCAGGCTTTAGTTTAGTAAAGTCATCAATGAATTTATAGTTGCCATAAAAAGTTTTATACTTGATGTTGCTCAGTGTAGCCGTAAGCTCTTTAATCAATTTGTATTTTACATTGCGAAAGGCAACAGGTCCATGATCTCCCTGAATCATCAGCGGGCCGGATGGCTTTTCATTATTTTCAACAGGTCCGCCTGTAGGCAAGGGCACTTCTACATTGTCATGGATTTTAACACCATTCAGCTCGACTGATACAAATTTGGCATTCGCTATTTTTTCACCCGCTGCGTTGAATCGCGGAGCGCGGAAAGAGATCCTGAATTTCTGCCATAAACCTGGCGCTTTCGCGGGATTACTTAACGGGGCTTTGCCCATATAAATTTTGCCGGGTTCGGTTTCCCAGTTGCGATAGATGCCACCAATGTCAGAGTACTTTGCCTCTTTCACTCCCCAGCTATCCAATAGCTGTACTTCGTAGCGGCCTTGCAGATAAATTCCTGAGTTCGACCCTTTCGGTAACATTACTTCCAGTTCCAGTTCAATATCACCATGCTCGAAAGCCGAAACGAGGTTACTCTTTTTTGTATCGTCATTCATGTTGAGCAGGATGCCCTTACCTCCGGTAAACGTTACTGCTTTAGGATGCCCGGCAACAGGTGCAACTGCTTTTGACTTCTTTCCTTTTTTACCTGTTTCAACAGGTGCGGGTGTTACCGCATGAATGTCGATATCGGGGATCATCGTCACATCACCCACGATCTGCCAGTTGCCGGCCTGTGGTTTAAAGGAAGATAAATCTTCGAGCGTCAGTGTTTTTACTTCCTGTGCTTGTGTGTAAAATGCACAAAGCAGGAGAAGGGAAATAAAAACGTGCTTTTTGGATAATTGCATATTTAAAAATTAAGTATTGAAGGGCACGAATATCGTTGATCGGGTGCGATTCACAAACTGATCGGGCACGGGAATCAGAAGTGAACCGGATTATTTAATTTAAATGGTAAGGCTGAACATTCATTCATCACTTTAGCGCGTGGGCATTCCTTATTTTGTCTTTGTATTTTTTATACAGACTGCCCGTGACTTCGGTAGCGTTTCCTTTTGCTTTATCAGCATACTCAACACCGGTAGTATTCACCCACTTCCATTCCCACTTCTTGATCTGCTCGTCAATAGCGGGAAGATCTGCTTTTTTATGTTCTGTTAATGACTGACCGATGGCCGTGAAGAACAGTTGCCATCGAGGTTTATAAAACCCGTTCAGCAAACCAGCCCATTGACGATTGGAGTAATCGTGCAGTTCGCTGTCTTTATCTCCCCATAAAGTAACCAGGTCTCTGGCATTCAATTCGTACAGGTTCTTTTCTTCCGCAGTCACGCCCCAGCTGCGGGCATCACTGATCCATTTCCCAAGGAGAAAATCCGGGTGTGTTCCCAATAGCGTATCCATGTCATCGATCAGTTCCAGAAATTCTGCACTGTGCTGCTGAAAGGAGGCAACATCTTTTTTTGCATAATCGAGAGCGATTTGTTGCTGCAATGGCGAAGCATAATTGGCTAACACCTGGCGGGTAATGTCTACCAGATCATATTGATAACCTTTACTGCTTTCGAAGTGCGTTGATTGCTGAATAAAAATTTCCCATGCGTTTACCAGTTCAAGCGGATCGTAGTCCAGTTGGGTTAATACACGATGTCCTGCTATTGAAAAGGTAGGCCTTGCCGAGATGATCGACTCCGGTCCACCTTCGCCAAGACCACCGCTGTACACGGTGCTTTTCAGAATGCCCCACGCTTTATCGATGGCTGTGTTTGAGGTAGCGTATCTTTTCCGCGCATATCCTTTCAGCCACTCATCGGTGTTGACAGGTTCACTTTGCCAGACATTCTCCAGCATCAGTTCAAACAAAGCAGGGTTTTGTTCAATACCTTCGGGGGTCAGGCCTATCCCCTTCATCTTTCCTGATGTGGTATCGTGCAAGGCAGCGGCAGGATCTTCCGCTACATTCGTCATCCGGCCAAACAGACTGATGTTACCTCCGAAATTTTGCAACATGTTCCATATCCATGGCTTGCCGTAGTAGGCTTCGGTTTGTTTCCATACGGGGTGGCTTTCGCTGTAAAGATCAAGCACGATCATGTGTTCGTCAGGCACCCCGGCAAGCAATGCTTTTATCTGGGGTAGCTTCCAGTATTCATCGTTATAGTGAAACATCCAGCCCTGCATGACCCACACCGCTTTCGGGTCGGTATTGGCCATTGACCGGAAAACTTTGTTACTGATCTGCTTCAGGAAAGTGGTGTCGTTGGTAGGAGGTACGTTTTCATTAAACGTATCGGCCGAATAAAAATGATCCGTACCGTATTCCCTCGTTTGTGTTTCGAGAAACAACGCGCCTATCTTCTCGAACAACGAATCTTCGGCATCCAGTATGTACACATCATCAAATCCCGCTTCCCAATTGGTCTTCTTCAGTTTTGCTTTTGGAAATTTCTGAGCGAAGGAAGGAGGAACATGCCCGGTAAAGGCCGGTAAGATGGTTGTCATACCCAACGCGCGTTCCTTTTCCAGTATCTTCTTCTGTAAATCTTTGTGCGTGTCCATCCAGTGCTGAGGCAGTGGCCCGCCCCACTTGTCGATGTTGCCCATCCAGAACCACGAAAAATAAGAAGGGCCTGTAAAAAAGGATTCCAGTTCCTGGTCATTAAAACCCATCTGGTGATACACATCCTGCCAGATGGCTTCTTCACCTGTGAGCGCCAAAGGCATATTGATCCCGTTCAATGCCATCCAGTCAATTTCCCGTTGCCAGCGTTCCCAGTCCCACCAGGCCATGGAGTAATTAAATGTGCAGTAATTCAAATAATACCGGTATGGATAGGGAGAAACTTTACGAACCTTGCTCTTTACTTCCGGAAGCGGATCGGGTAGTGTTACTTCTGTGTTATTCCACGATACATCCTGATAGCAATAGTTTTTAAGATAGTAATTCAATGCCGAAGCAACGGATACACCGTTGTTGCCACGCAGTACAATCTTATCTCCTTTGCTTTCCAGTTCAAAAACATCTTTTTCATTTTCCTGCGCGATGTATTCGATTTCGAAAGCATCGGCTTTGTCTTTTACTATACGTTTGAGTAATGCGGTGGCGGCATCATCCTTTTTTTCTTCCGGCTTGGTGCAGGCGCCCAGCAATGCAATACACAGGCACAGGTATAAAAGCGTTTTTAATCGGTTCACGTTTTTCAGGTTGGGGTTCATTGACAGGCAAGCCGGAAAAAAGATCCGGCAAGCAATACGAATAAGTACAATTGAAACGACACTTACCCTGACATCATTACTGAATTTATTTCAACGCGTAGCAATAAAAAAATGTAACCAAAAGTGAGTGTGTCTGATAACTTAATCTGAGATTTACGAATTACAAATCAATGTTGTTTACTTAAGGAATGGACTGCATCATTATCAATTGGGCTAAAGCCCCTTATTCTTTATATTCTTATTGCCACGGGCTTAAGCCTGTGGCAATTTCAAGTGTTTTTTATAAGGGCTTTAGCCCAAATGAGCATATGCAGATCGTTAAGTAAACGACATTGAGTCTATTACAAACGACACTTCGCGAATGACAGAACCTGGATTCGAACTTCGTCATTGCTTTACGCCTCAAAATATGAAAACGGTAAAAGGGTTTTTATTTCTTTGCCTGCTGGTGCCGCTTCTGCGTTGTGCACAAGATCAAAAGCCTCCGCTCATGGAGCTTCTCCCGTCACAACATACGCACATCGACTTCACCAACGCGCTTGATGAGTCGGAAGACCTTAACCTGATTACCTTCGAATATTTCTATAATGGTGCCGGGGTAGGCATTGGTGATATTAATAACGATGGCCTCGATGATGTTTTCTTTGCTGCCAACATGCGAAGCAACCGCCTGTATATCAATAAAGGAAAGATGCAGTTTGAAGACGTTACCAAAAGTGCAGGTCTTACTTCGTCCGGCAAATGGGCCACAGGTGTTTCCATGGTGGATATCAATCAGGACGGATGGCTGGATATTTACGTCTGCTATGCCGGCCCTTATGCGGATGCTGCAAAACGTGCCAATGAATTATACATCAACAATGGTAATGCAACTTTTTCAGAGAAAGCAGCTGCCTATGGTCTTGCTGATACAGGGCATTCCGTACAAGCCGCTTTCCTTGATTATGATAAAGATGGTGATCTGGATATGTACCTGCTCACTAACATCATGGATCAAACCGGTCCCAATATAATTCGCGCCAAGCGACTGAAAAGTGAGATGGTGAATACCGATCGTCTTTACCGAAACAATGGTGATCTCACCTTCACTGATGTTTCTAAAGAAGCAGGTATTACAGCGGAAGGTTATGGCCTTGGCGTATCCATCTGCGATCTGAACAATGACACCTGGCCCGATGTGTATGTCACGAATGATTATCTCTCCAATGACTTACTCTATATCAATAACCGTGATGGCACATTTACCGATCGCCTTACGGATTACTTTAAGCATACGAGCTATTCGGCTATGGGCAATGATGTAGCCGATTATAATAATGATGGTCTTGTTGATGTGATGGCAGTAGACATGCTGCCACCTGATAACCAACGCCAGAAGATGATGTTCGGAGCGACTAACTATGATCGTTACCGTTCGGAAATGCAGTATGGCTATACTCCACAGTTCATGCGCAATACGCTGCAATTGAATGAAGGCACAGATACTACTAATCAACCCCTTTTTAGTGAGATCGGGCAGCTGGCAGGCGTTGAAGCTACGGATTGGAGCTGGAGCCCTCTGTTTGCCGATATCGATAATGACGGATGGAAAGATCTGTTGATCACTAATGGTTATGCGCGTGATATCACCAACCGCGATTTCGTCAGTTATCGGATGCAGGAATTTTTACAGCAGGGGTATGATCAGTCCGTAAAGAAGAAATGGCTGAAAGCCATACAGAGTATCGAAGGACCACACTTGCCCATTTTTGCATTCAGGAATAAAAGAGACCTTACGTTCGCGCATCAATCTGCTGCCTGGGGTTTTACGGCACCCGCTTATTCTACCGGTGCAGCGTATGCCGACCTGGATAATGATGGTGACCTGGACTATGTAACCAATAATATTGATGCCCCTGCCTTTGTGTATCAGAATAATGCCAACACTAATGGGAATCATTCATTACGGATAAAATTAGCCGGACCTTCGGGTAACAGAAATGGCTACGGAGCAAAAGTGTCTATCTATTATGCAGACAGACTTCAGTATCAGCAGCTATCACCCTGGCGGGGATACCAGTCTTCGGTGCAGCAGCAGTTGCATTTTGGGGTGGGTCATCGTCTTACTATTGACTCCATCCGGGTGGCGTGGCCGGATGGAAAGCAACAGTTGATCAAACAAGTGGCAGCTGATCAGTTGCTATCTGTGATGCATAGCAATGCAACAGAAGAAAAAGCAATACAGCCTTTCATCGTTGATACTTCATCGTCACCGCTGTTTAGTGCTGCCAATAAACAAACGAAGATTCTCTTCCGGCACCAGGAAACAGAATATGCTGATTTTAAAATAGAACCTTTGCTTCCCCATAAATACTCAGAGAATGGCCCTGGTATCGCAGTGGCCGATGTAAATGGAGATGGACGTGATGATTTTTTTGTTGGAGGCGCCTTCAGGCAACCGGGACAGTTTTTTATCCAGCAGCAGGGTGGAAGCTTCCTGAGCAAGCAGCTAACAAAACAAACCAAGTACGAAGAAGACATGGGTGTGCTGTTGTTTGATGCCGATGGAGATAACGATAACGACTTATACATAGCGGGTGGAGGAAATGAGTTTGCGGAAGGTTCTGTTTACTATCAGGACCGGCTTTATGTGAATGACGGGAAGGGAAATTTTAAAAACGATCCGCATGCCCTTCCTGTGCTCACAGCCAGTGCCTCCTGTGTTGTCGCTGCCGACTATGATAAAGACGGAGATCTTGATCTTTTTGTGGGAGGAAGATTAACACCGCATCATTATCCCCAACCGGGGCAGAGTGCAATCTTGCAAAATGATCATGGCCGCTTCACGGATGTGACTGATCGGGTAGCACCGGGCCTGAAGCAGGCAGGTATGGTCACCTCTGCTTTATGGACGGATGTGGATAATGACAATGATTATGATCTGATGGTAGTGGGAGAGTGGATGCCGGTAATGATTTTAAAAAATCAGGAGGGGAGGTTTCAATCTGCAAGTATACCTCATTCGGTCGGATGGTGGAATAGCATCGAGGCGGCTGATATGGATGAAGATGGCGATATGGATTATGTATTGGGAAATCTCGGTCTTAACACAAAATACAAAACCTCGCCCGAAGAACCGGTAAGCGTGTATGTGGATGACTTCAATCACGATGGCGCTCAGGATGCAGTGCTGGCATATTACATTCAGGGTGTCAACCGCCCTGCGCATCCGCGTGATGATCTGTTCCTGCAGATGGCGCAGTTCAAAAAGAAGTACCCCAGTTACAAAGCCTACTCAGAAGCCACTCTTGAATCGCTGACAGAAGGAACCAATACAAAACCAATGGTGCTGCAAAGCCATACCTTTCAAACCAGCTATCTTGAAAATAAACAGAAAGATGGATGGCAGCTTACTCCGCTTCCCCTGCGGGCACAGTTTGCTCCTGTCTTTGGCATAGTAGCCGATGACTTTGATGGGGATGGGCATGCCGATATTATACTCAGTGGAAATTCCAATGCTACGGATGTATTGACAGGACGCTATGATGCGTTTAACGGATTGTTTTTGAAAGGCGATGGTGCAGGTGGCCTCACGCCATTAAGTGCAGGGAAGAGCGGTGTGATCATCGATGGAAACGCGAAGAGCCTGGTAACATTAAATGATAATGGAGGTAATGCACTGCTGCTGGCAGCACAAAACAATGATACGCTGAAGGTGATGCAACACAACGGGACAGCTGATCGCATAATAAAAATAAATAAGGATGACGCTTACGCTATTCTCACACATACCGATGGTAGAAAATCGCGGAGGGAATTTTATTTTGGAAGCGGCTACCTGTCGCAGTCTTCGCGCCAGCTGCGTATTTCAAAAGACATTGTTCAGGTAACGATCGTTGATACACAAGGCAAAGCAACAAGCAGGCAATAATAATTGACGGGATGGATGAGCGTTACTGCTCACTTTTCAGTTTTGAGAAGTACCTGATTTCATAGCGCTCCTGGCCGGGACCCGGGAAGACGGGTGCTTTTTGTTTTTTGAGAACAAGCTGCTCATTGCTTAACCGCAGAATCAAAAATTTGTCCAGCATTTTGTTTTTGAGATCACGAAAGATCAGCGTATCCGGTTGTACCAGATCATAACCAAACCAGCGAAACTCTTCTTCCCGCGTCATTTTCAGTTTACCATCCTGCTCATAATGATGAAGTGGTTCTTCTTCCATATCCCGTTTGGTGAACCCAAAACCATTGTCATACGTATAGACCGAATCCATTTTCCAGCTACCCAGCAACACTGTTTTTGTATCCTTAGTGCTGCATGACAGAGTAAGTAAACCGACCAGGCCGATCAGAAAAAATCGTGATATCATCTTTGTGCGTTTTTATACACTTGAAACAAAATTATACATATCAAAAATAGAGATAGCAGTAAAAGGAAAAGCAGAAGAAGGCAATCGTTCGTAGTATTTGATCCACCTGAAACAAATAAAACAACCTTCTTACCTCTTCTGCTACCTGTATAATTACCAGCCACCTAATCCCAAGAGCATGATAACTATGCTATGTTGACGTCAGCGTCAATAATTCGGGTTTTGTATCAATATGCCATTGCTCAAGTCAATCTCCCGCTGTGGCAGAGGGAAGTAATAATGTTTGGGTTTAATGAAATTTCGTGCTGGCTTATAAGGCCCGCGCTCAATAGCATAGTGCGCAACAATATCGATCAGCCCAGCTTTATCCCAGCGCATCAGGTCCTGGTGGCGATCATTTTCACCGGCCAGTTCTACTCTTCGCTCGTGCATCAGGTCGGTCATGGTCGCATTTGTTTTGGGAGAAAGACCAGCCCTTGTACGAACAGCATTCAATTCGGTATCGCCATTCTGGCCGGAGCGAATTTTGGCTTCTGCTACCAACAGGTACACATCTGCGGAACGAAGCCACGGAGCATTCAGGCTCTGGCTCATGTCACCCGCATCTGTAAAGTTCGTATACTTTTTAAAGGCATATCCTGTAAGACGGGTATCACCTTCGCTAAAGATGTAGACCGAATCTTTTTTAATCGGTACTTCATCGCCCGGCTGGAATATCGAATAGCTAAGACGCGGGTCTCCACTCTCAAATTCATCCACCAAATCCTGGATTGGTTCGTGAAACCCCCAACCACCCAGGCCACCCGGAGTATGATAAAATGCAGGAGAGTCATCCGTAGTCCATCCTCCCTCATACTGTAGGCTATATAATATTTCTGAATTGTTTTCAGTTGCCAGCTGGAAATTCTGATCGAAACTATCTGCCAGTTTGTAGGTCGCGTTTAAAATAATTTTGGAGCCTGCATCAATCGCTTTACTCCAGTTCTGCTGATAGACATATAATTTGGTAAGAAATCCATAAGCCGCCCCTTTTGTAACTCTTCCCACATCAGCAGCATCGTGCGATTCCGGAAGTAATGCCGCAGCTTTTAACAAATCTGACTCTGCCTGAGCTTGAACTTGTGCCAGGGTCGACTTGCTCTTGTTAAAATCATTTGCTTCTAAGTCGGCTTCCAGAATGATGGGAACTTCACCCCAGATAACAGCCAGTCTCCAATAAGCAAAGCCTCTCAAAAAATAAGCTTCGCCCATGCAGCGGTTGCGAAGATCTTCATCCATAGTTACTTGTGGAGCATTGATCAGCAGGGCGTTCGCGCGGGATATCACTTCATACTTGGTTGACCAGGTATTGCCGATATGAGAATTAGAAGCATTGAAGGTGAATAACTCTAACTGCGCTTCTGAATCTCCGTGATCGCCAGCTCTCACCATATCATCCGAACTATTGTCGAACGTATACTCGGTGTGAGCAAAACCATCTTCATCCAGTAATGGTGAATAGATTGCATTGGTCGCTGCCACCACATCATCTCCATTGCGCCAGAATTGATTGGAAGTAATTTGCCCATAGGGCGTTGAATCAAGCAAATCTTTTTGACAACCTGCAAGGATTGCGAAAAAGAATAGTGCGCCTATTCCAATTATTTTTTTCATGTCCAAAGTATTTTTTTTCATAGGATTAAAAAGAAATAGTTGCGCCCACTGTAAAAGTTCGTGATAACGGATATTGAGCGTAATCCACATTCACCTGTGTGTACTGACCTGATGTGCGGGTTCCATCAGCATAACCCAACTCCGGATTAAGACCTTTGTATTTAGTGAGCGTGAAAACGTTCTGACCTGACACATAGAAACGTGCTTGGCTCATGCGAAGCGCATCAGATAGTTTTTTGGGAACAGTATAACCGAGCGTGATATTCTTGAGTCGAAAAAAGGCACCGCTCTCTATAAATAAACTGGAAGTACGGAAATTCAAATTGGGATCGGTTGAACTTAGTCGGGGAATGGAAGTGCTGGTCCCTTCACCATTCCATCGGCCGGTGGCTTCCTGGTAAAGATTAAAAGGATAAGCCGCATTGAGTCCCTGCATACGATCGGCATTGTAAATATCAACACCACCTACTCCTAAAAAGAAAAGGTTCAGGTCAAATCCCTTATAAGCCATATTGGCATTTATACCATAAGTGATCTTCGGCTGTGGGCTGCCAAGAATGGTACGGTCTTTATCATCAATAACTCCGTCTCCGGTTAGATCTTTGAAACGGACATCACCAGGATGGATCTGGTCTGTCTTTCGTGGATCGTTAGCTATGCCGGGGTCAGAGTTAATCTGTGACTGGTTCTGATACAACCCATCGGCAACCCATCCATAGAAAGTGCCATACGGATTTCCTTCATACGTACGCGTGATTTCCTGGTCAGTACGTCCATAGGTCTGTGAAGCAAGGAAACTGCCTGGTGTCAATAATTGAGTAACCTTGTTTTGGATGAAGGTTGCATTGCCGCTCAGTGTAAACGTAAAATCACCAGTAGCCTTACGATAAGAGATCTCCAATTCCAGGCCCTTGTTTCTAAGTTGACCAACGTTTTGATCCGGGATAGTAGCCTTACCTAAAGTGCCAAGGGAAGGAGGTGACAACAGCATGTGCTTTGTGTCCTTAATGAAATAAGCTCCCGTGAATAGAATACGGTTATCTAAGAATCCTGCATCCAACCCAAAGTTGGTCATCTCTGCGGTTTCCCATCCGATATTTGGGTTTGGAATCCGCGCCTGGGCCGAACCCTTCACTTGATTTTGTGCCTGGCCATCTCCAAAAGCATAATTGTTATAGGTGCCACCATTTTTTATTAAAGCCAGGTACTGTAGTGAGTTTACATTTTGATTACCCAACCTGCCCCATCCGCCAGTTAACTTAAGGTTGCTGACAAATGGCAACGCATTTTTTAAGAACGATTCCTCCGATATGCGCCAGCCGGCTGAAAAAGCCGGGAAAGAACCCCATCGATTTCCAGAAGGAAATCTGGAAGATCCATCTGTCCTATAGGTAGCTGTAAGCAGGTAACGATCTTTGAAAGCATAATTGCCACGACCAAACCAGGACTGCAGTGCATCATAGCTGCGGCCACCATTTTCAGCACCAAGGTTAACAATTGTTCCGGCTTGCGACATATAGCGCAGATCTGCTTCCTCGCTAGGAAAATCACGGCCTATCTCCTTGGAATAAATATCATTAAATGTCTGTGACGTGTAACCTCCAACTATTCCGATGGAGTGAGCACCCAATTGCTTATCGTAGGAGAGAAAATATTCCTGCAGGAAAGCCCAGTACTTATCGTTGGTAAGTGTGAGCTGATTGTAATTGGTCTGACGGTATTGACTATCGATCTTAACTTCAAAATTCCGTGTATCTGCGAAAGTGGCGTCCATGGCTAAGTTGGCCTTCGCCTTAAGTCCTTTTATAATTTCATATTCTGCCGATGCGCTTCCCAGGATACGGTTACGGTTATTGTTTTTATCCTGTGTGGCAATGGTATAGAGCGGGTTATTGATATCACCAAAGCCAGGGATACTTGAACTGTACGATCCATTCGTATCGCGTACGGGCAAACCCGGATGAAAGCGAATAGCACTCCAAAGCAGTCCATCCTGCGCGGATGGTGCCGAAGTGCTTAAAGTATTAGGTGAAGAATTGTCATTGGTATTAGTGAACTGAAGATTTTGGCCAATCTTTAAGCGTTCACCTACTTTATGATCGCTATTGATCCGTACTGTATATCTTTTATAATAAGTTTTCCCTATAATTCCTTTTTCATTATAATGTCCTCCTGAAATAGCAAAAGAAGAATATTTGCCACCGCCACGGATGGAGAGGTCCATATTATTCGTTGTTCCTTGCTTCAGCACTTCATTCTGCCAGTTCGTTTTTTGAGTTTGATATTGCGGGTCTTTCCAGATATCGGGTATTGTTGATCCATCTGCAACGTCATTTGTATAAGACTCCTGTTTCAGCTTTGTTAATGTGGGTGCATCCAGCATATCCAATGTTTTAATTCGGTTAGATACACCTGTATAGGCATTCAAAGTAAACTTCAGTTTATCATCAAACTTGCCGCGTTTGGTAGTAATCAGCACTACTCCATTTGCAGCACGTGTTCCATAGATAGCTGAAGCGGAAGCATCCTTTAAGACATCAATGGACTGTATGTCATTCGGGTTTACATCATTCATCGTACCGGCAGGTACACCGTCAATAACGATCAATGGATCAGCATTGTTAACTGTACCCAGCCCTCGTATACGGATCGATCCTGCATTCCCCGGAGCTCCTCCGTTGCGAACAATGTTTACACCGGCTGTCCTGCCCTGCAGCGCCTGCTGTGCACCACCTGATGGAAGATTTTCGAAATCAGAACCTTTGATGGTAGATACCGAACCCGTTACATCTTTCTTATCCTGCGTGCCATAGCCTACTACTACGATCTCCGACAAGGTCTGCATATCGGGCGTCAGAGTTAAATCAATAACCGTCTGAGTACCTACTGCGATCTCCTGCGTACTATAGCCGATGAATGAGAAGGAGAGCACTGCCTCTGGTCCCGATACACTGATCGAGTACTTACCCTGATCATCGGTAACGGTTCCTTTAGTGGTGCCTTTGATAAGTATGTTGACACCTGGCAGCACATCGCCATTCTCTTCGGTTACTTTACCAGTAACCAGTATTTCAGGCACACGTAAGTCAGTTAAATCAGAAGAACTGAATTGCTGCTGCTGTCCCGACAATGCATAAGAAGTCCACATGGCAGGTGAAGTAGAGCTCGCTACAACGTGATTATTGTCCGGTGGTATAAGCGTGATCTGCTTTTTGTTAATGCGGTAAGTAATCCGGGTGCCCATCAGCAGCTGATTCATTACTTCCTCAATGCTTTCGGATTTAATGCTGAGCGTAATTGTTTTTTGAATCTTCCTGATCTGCGTATCATTCATCACAAAGTGATAGGCCGTCTGGCGCTCAATCTCCTTGAGTGCTGTTTTGAATGAAGCTTCTTTGAGATTCAATTCAATAACAGATGGATCAACGTCTTTTGCTGTGAGCGGATACGGCAGCATGGCCAATAGCAGACAACAGTAAGCCAAGACCAATAGCAGCTGCCACTTTGGCTTCTTGAATGGCATTTTGCGATGAATGTAGAGAGTGCTCATAAGTGATATGGTTTATTCGTTTCGGTTTTTATTGATAGATGATAAATCGATTGCCGTCTTTCATAACCTGCAGATGCGATGACAGGCGAATGAATTCCAATACCTCTTCCAGGCTTTCATTTTCGATGGTCATGGAAAAACGTTCGTTCATAACAGGCGCTCCCTTCATAGTAATGTCAGCCCGGTAGCGATTTTCAAGTTTTGCCACAATACTGCTCAGGGGAGTATTATCGAAAACAAGCCTTTCTTCCTTCCATGCCGTGAAAAGAGAAGGGTCTACTTTTTTCATCGTTACATGGTTAAGGTGTTTATCCAGGGTGATCTGGTCTCCCGGTTTCATTTCGTAAAGGGAGTTATCCCTGCTTACGCGAAGCTCTACGCTGCCTTCCTCCAATGTGGTCTTCACTGCCGCCTCGTTTTTATAAGCCTGCACATTGAAGCGCGTTCCTTTCACGAGCACCTGCATGTTTTCTGTTTTTACGATGAAGGGCTTACCGTTTTTCTGCACATCAAAAAAAGCTTCTCCCTTCAATACAACCAGGCGCGAGTCGTCTTTAAAGGACGGAGGATATTCGAGCGTGCTATTGGTATTCAACCAAACCTTGGTACCGTCAGGCAACAGGAGGTACGTATTTTTACGATTGGCTTTCGCCACTACCGTAGTTCGTTCTGCCGTGTGTGTACCCACCAGCCCGAAGGTGATTGCCAGGTAGCTGCTGATGGCAACGATACCAATACCCGCAGCTATCCGGAGGGGCGAAAATAACCGGGTTCTTTGCGATGCACGTTCTGTTGTGTCGCTGACCAGGGGCATTTCTATTCTTTCCTGCAGCTTTTTCCAGGCATCCCCTGTCTTTGACGAGAACATGATCGTGGTTTGATAAGCCTCGTTGATCTCATCAAAATACTGTCGGTGGCGCTCATTTTCTTTCAGCCAGGCACTCAGTTGGCTTACTTCCTCTTCAGTAGCCACGCCTTTCAGAAAACGGTCGATCAGTTTTTTTGCGAATTCGGGGAAATCAGAATCTGTCATAAGCATAGTGTCACTGGTTAATACAGTTCAACCATGCACTTACCCTGAAACAGGAAGAAGAAAAAGTTTATTGAAATAAGGTGAACAACAAAAAGATGGTCATGTGCCCTTTTAGTTGAAGACGAAGCTTGGTGAGCGCACGCGACATTTGGGTTTCCACCGTTTTTATCGAAACATTAAGGCGGGTAGCGATCTCCTGGTATTTAAGGCCTTCCATGCGGCTAAGGACAAATACCTTTCGGCACTCTTGCGGAAGTTGTTCCAGCGCAGAGTGAAAATCGTTTTCCAGGTCATTGGCCAGCAATGTGTGGTACGAATTATTGTAATTCGCATCGCCACTGCTGTACATGAATTTCATCATGTCGGCATACCGGGTACGGCATTTTTTTGATTCAATTAAATTAAGGCAACTGTTTTTTACGGAAGTAAAAAGATAACTATGAAGTGATTTACTTTCGTCCAGGCTGGCCCTGTTTTTCCAAAGTGAATAAAAAAGCTCCTGTACTACTTCTTCCGCATCATCCGTATCTTGCAAAAACTTCCGGGCGTAGGCGCAAAGGCGGGGGTAGAGTGTATGGAAGAGCAATTCAAGGCTTTGTTTATCTCCCAGCTTAATGCTGACGGTCAGGTTGCTGTTTGCTGAGGACGGATTTACCATGGAAGTAGATTTTTTAAGCGGAAACTAACTTCATGTACTCAACTGGATGACCTGATGTAAAAACGCATAATCGGGCAGGTTCATTTTTCTAACGCTAAACGTGATAAATAATGTTGATGAAAATAATTGTTTCACCGGTTTTATTTACGAAACCGGTTTCGTAAATAACCACTTCGATAACAATTGGATAAAGAAGAAGTGATGAATGTGACGATAAAAAAAATCGCCCGTGATCTAAAGCTGGCAGTATCTACTGTCTCTAAGGCATTGCGCGACAGTCACGAGATAAGTGCAGTCACTAAAAAGCGGGTTTTAGAGTACGCTGAAAGACTGGATTACGTGCCTAATACCTATGCCAGCAGCCTGCGAAACAGAAGAACAGGTAATATTGCGGTAGTCATTCCGGAAGTAGTGGATAGCTTTTTCGCTTTAGCCATCAACGGTATCGAATCAGTAGCACAGGAAAAAAAATGTCATGTCATTATTTATTTAACACAGGAAGATCAGCAGAAAGAACAATCCATCATCAGGGGTTTCAGAAGCGGCCGGGTAGATGGTGTGCTTATTTCTGTTTCTGCAGGCAAAGACACACATCCTCATATTCGCGATTTGCAGGAAAGGAAAGTGCCTATCGTTTTCTTCGATCGTGTTTGTAAAGACATTGAATCCTACCGTGTAGTGACCGATGATTTCGAGTCGGGATACAAAGCAGCAGAACATCTTTTGAGCAAAGGTTGCAAACGTCCTGCCTTTCTATCCTTGTCGGAAAACCTGACGATCATCGATCAACGGCTGGATGGATACAAAAAAGCATTATCCGATTATCGCATCCCCGTCAAAAATCAATGCATCGTTGAATGCAGTAATAATGATTTGCATAGTGAAGAAGTGATCAGCAAGCTGCTTCGGCAAAAAAACAGACCCGATGGAATTGTCGCCTCCGTGGAAAAGCTGACTTTATTAACCTACTCTGTTTGTGCCCGTCTTGGAATTTCTATTCCGCACGAAGTGAAGGTGATGGGTTTTGCCAGCCTGGCTAATGCTGCCTTACTTCAACCTTCGTTAACGACCATCACCCAGCCTGCCTTCAACATGGGTAAAGCTGCTGCCGCCTTATTATTTCAGATTCTCGAAAAAAAGAAACACGAACCCAACCAGACGATTGTTATTCCTTCGGTATTGCATGAAAGAGCATCCACACAACCGTACCTCAAAAAAGGGAGGAACACAACAAAACAGTAATACATAAATCTGAACTCAAAATTCCTACCTTTATTTTTTATGACTCCCATGACGATTGATAAAATGCTCGGTATCGACTATCCTGTTATCGTAGCACCGATGTTTCTCATATCCAATACCAAAATGATCAAGGCCGCATTGGCAAATGGTGTTACTGCTGCTTTTCCTGCGCTTAACTATCGCACCGATGCAGAGTTGCGTGCTGCTATTGCTGAGATCAAAGCATTTACTTCCAAACCTTTTGGTGTCAACCTGATTGTAAATAAATCCAATCCAAAATATAAGCCTCAGCTGGCTACGCTGTTAGAATTAAAAGTGGCTTACATCATTACATCGCTCGGTAATCCTAAAGAAGTAATCGAACAGTGCAAGCCGCTTGGTATAAAAGTGTTTTGCGATGTGGTGGATCTGGCGTATGCCAAAAAAGTGGAAGAGCTGGGTGCCGATGCCGTAATTGCGGTGAACAACAGGGCAGGAGGCCATGCAGGAAATTTATCTCCACAGGAACTGATCACCTTATTAAAAGAGAATTGTTCTATACCTGTTATCTCTGCAGGAGGAATTGCTCATGGTGCAGACTTGAAGCAGGCGATGGACCTGGGTGCAGCCGGAGCAAGCGTAGGTACGATCTTTATTGCCTGTACCGAATCCGACATCTCTTCCGAATACAAGCAGGCCATGATTACTTACGGTGAGAAAGACATTGTGATGACGACCAAGCTTTCGGGCTCTGCACTTACCGTAATTAATACTCCCTATGTAAAACAATTAGGGACCAAAGCCAACTGGCTGGAGTGGATATTGAATAATAACAAGACCTTGAAGAAGTATGCAAAGATGCTCATTGCCTTTCGTGGCATGAAGCAGGTGGAGAAGGCGGCCTTTGGTGCTACTTACAAAACCGTATGGTGCGCTGGCCCATCCATCGAACACGTTAAAAGTATTCGTTCTATGGCTGACATTGTGAAGACACTTACCTCAGAATACGATGAAGCGAAACGCTGATGATGTTCTTTTACTGTTGATTTTCTTCTATTCATTCAAGTATTACGTGTGATCTCTGACCTTATTATTGTTTGCAGTGCAGCTTTTGCAGCAGGATTTATTGATGCCATTGTGGGAGGTGGCGGTCTGGTTCAAACTCCGGTCTTGCTGCTGACATTTCCGAATGAACCCGTTGCACGACTCTTAGGTACCACCAAGATTCCTTCGTTTTCCGGAACAGCTGTTTCGCTTTACCAATATTCAAAACGGGTTACCATTGACTGGAAACTGGTGAGTTGGATTGCAGCAGCAGCATTTTGTGCTTCACTGCTCGGTTCGCGGCTGGTGAGCCTTGTAAGCAATGAAACCATCAAGCCTGTTATCCTGTTTGTATTGATAGGTGTAGCAATTTATACCTATACAAAAAAGAATTTCGGTCAGCAGAAAGCAAAAGAGATTTCGTTATCAGTAGCGCTGTTGCGTGGTATCATCAGCGGATTAATCATTGGTTTCTATGATGGCTTTATTGGGCCGGGTACAGGAAGTTTTTTAGTACTGGTCTTTATTGGATTGCTTGGAAATGACTTCCTGCATGCCAGCGCACATGCCAAGATGGTGAATCTGGCCACCAACATTGCTTCGATTACCTACTTTGCATCTGCCGGATTGATTATCTATGAATTAGCATTGCCCATGATGGTGTTTAATATGCTGGGTGGCTTTGCCGGATCTCGTCTGGCACTGCTGAAAGGAAATACATTTATTCGCTTCTTCTTTTTAATAGTAGTAAGCGGAACGATCGTTCGCTTTGCCTATGATGTGTTTTTAAAATGAAATAAATTATAAAACTGCTCGTTTGATAATGGATAGCGCATTTACAGGTATACGATTTAAGAATCCGATAGTCATTCAACTAAAATAAAAAATTACCCTTTAATTGTTCTATCTTACATCCCTGAACAAGGGTGAGACCCACACACTTCTCGTTCTTGCTCTCCAACCTGATCTTTTTTGTTAATAAGCTTATCAACTGATGCAGAAATTAAAATTCAATAAGGACTCCATCGGCTTTTATGCTGCGGTGAGGGTACGTGTCGATGCGTACTTTGCCGATAAAAAGATATCGCGCCACGCTGACCGGCTCATGATTTTTAAGTCTGTGTTTTTTCTTGGAGGAGCGGCTGGCTTATACCTGCTTATTTTATTAGGCGGTTTTTCGCCTTGGATCATGTTATGCATGGCCACTGTGCTCGGAGTATTTTCTGCTTTCATTGGTTTTAACGTTTGTCATGATGCACTGCATGGTTCTTACTCCTCTCGTACGCTGATCAATGATTCATTAGGAGGTATCTTTCATTTGCTGGGTGCCAATCCCTATAACTGGAAAATATCGCATAACATCGTTCATCATACATTTACCAATATTCATGAGCATGACGATGACCTCGTAGTGGCTCCTGGCCTCATCAGTGTATGTCCGCAGGATCGTCCTAAATGGATACAACGCTATCAGCATTACTATGCTTTCCTGTTGTATGGTATGGCCAGCTTATCGTGGATCACCAGTAAAGACTTCGTTAAGTTTTTTAAATCCAACATAGGAAGCTACGATACGCCAAAGCATCCGCGCATCGAGCTTTTCAAACTCTTCTTTTTTAAAGTGCTGTATTATATTATTGTCATTGCAATACCACTTCTGTTAATTGATAACATTACCTGGTGGCAGTTCCTTGTCGGATTTATAGTCATGCAAATGGCCAAGGGGTTTGTGCTCGGTCTGGTATTTCAGTTAGCTCACATCGTAGAAGAGCTGGAGTTTCCTGATCCTGACCCGGAAGGCCAGATGGAAGATGCCTGGGCCGCACATCAGTTGCGCACTACCGCCAACTTCGGCCGCACCGATTTTCTAACCTCTTTCTTTTGCGGAGGATTGAACATGCAGATTGAACACCACCTGTTTCCTAAAGTATGTCATGTTCATTATCCGGCTATCTCAGAGATCGTAAAGCAAACGGCCGGTGATTATGGGCTGCCTTATTACGAGAACACTTCCTTTGCTACCGCTCTCGCCTCGCATTACAAAGTGTTGAAAAGGTTTGGTAAAGAATCATTGCAAGCCGCTGTTTAATCCTGGTCATAGAAACATTTGATGAGTCACCGGCTCCGGACAAAATTCTTGCTCTTGCAGGGCTGTTCATTAAAAAAATAAGAAGGTTGGGGTTAACCGGGTAGAATGTTCGTGACAAAAGTTCGGGCATTTTTTGCTGATCTTGATTATCTGTTCCAGTAATCGGGCTTGGTCAATGTACCGCCATGGGCACGGCAATCCGCGCAGTCGGAAGTAGTTACCAGATAACCGGTGAGTTGTTGAGTTACATCATCGTATTTTTTTTCAATGATGAGTTTATTTCCCAGAAGCAGGCTTAGCTGATCTAAGGGTATAAATTCTTCTCCACAATACTCATATCCGGTAGGCTGATAAGATGTACTTGGTCCCGTGATTTCCTGCCGGTCGATCATCACCCTTTTCCGGGTAATGGATGAAGCGCTGAAATAGCCCAGCACAGGTTCTGCCGGATTGCTCAGACAATGCAAATTGCCCAGGTCTTGTGAAGGTAAGGCGTCAAACAAAGAACCTACGCGTTCATTGTTTTTCAGCAACGTGGTCCAGTATTCATAAGCTCCTTTCGTAATCGCATATTGTTGTATCAATAAACTGTAGCCATAGTAAAGCTTGCGCGAATCATTTGAAATGAAATAGAGCGGATAGTTACTGACCACATCCTGGCTAAGCGTTTGTGTGGAATTGATATAGATGTTAGGGGAAGGAAGTGTGCGCCAGCAGAAGAACAATTCTTCAGAATTTCCCCTGGATTTTACTTCTCCGTTTTCATAAATGTAGGGAGAACGAAAGGCCGAAGAATATTTCCACGTCTCTTTAAAGGTCCACAGGTAATACCATGTTTTATTTTCAGGATCACGGATGTTAATATAGAACCGGATGCCATGATCTTCCTCTTTCCATGTTACCTGGTTGATTTCCGGGCTTTGCCTTAGTGCTACAAAATCGGAAGCATATTCTTTTGTATCCCTGGTGCGGATATGCAGGCGATATCTTTTAGCAGCGTTGAACTTTAGGGGGGGGAGCGAATAGATTCCTTCACCGTTTTCGGTGAGCACGTAGGTATTCCCCTCTTCCTCTTCAATGTATACCTGTGCATTTAATTCTGCTGTTTCCTTGCTTTCGTTTTTAAGCGTGGTAGTCCTGCTTAGTTTAATGATGGTAGAATCCGTTTCATCGATCAGGAATCCTTGTACTACCAGGTAATTATAGTCGGTAAGCAGAGCAGGTACTCCATAAGGTTCTATGCAGCTACTCACCGCCAGTAATAGGGTGGCGAACAGAAATATTTTACAGGGCTTATACCAGTGCATATTCAAATTTAAGGTTTTATACGAGATACAGCTACCCCCTTGTGGTATTGTAACTGATTACTATCCAGCAGGATAAAATATTCAGATGGAAATGAGGTTCCATTTAAACCCCATGGAGGATATATGGCCGTATTTAGAAATACTTCCATGTAGAAACAGCATTCGTTGTAATCTTTAAAAAGCTCACCGCTTTATTTTCTTCTTCCAATCATACGAAACAATAATCAGATATGCGTTTGTGGCCGGTATTCTGGCTATATTCCATATTCACGATTTTCTATCCAATTGATTTATTCACCTATTTATTACTAAACACAAACAACCAAAACACATGAACCCTTTAATTAACAGAAGAACAATTTTCATTGGTGTGGCAAGTATTGTTGCACTGATTCTTTTTATGATGGTCAATCCCTTTTCGTGGAATGATGCCGGAAACAGAACGGTAGTAGAACGAACTACCGGACAACAGATCGTACAGTTTGCACCGGGTATTTTTTATGCCGGATTTTTCTCCAAACAGAAAGAATGGCCCAACCAGATTTCAGTTACCTATCAGGAAGCGGCCGCTAACCTGGACATCGAAGATAATGGTATTGAAGTAGGTCAGATCATGATCCGCTTTAGTGATGCTACTACGGCTAATGTAAAAGGTATTACACAGTTTATATTACCGTCCGATGAGAAAGAAATGATATTGATTCACAACACGCATCGCACCCCTCAGTCATTGGTAGGAAAGCGGCTGGCTCCTTACACAAAAGAATGTTTACAATCATCTGCTCAACTGATGAGCAGTGAAAAGCACTACGGAGGCGGTCGGGCACAAATGGCGCAAGATTTTTTAGATCAGTTAAAGGAAGGTGTTTATTTGTTGAAAACAGAAGAACACGTGCTGTTTGATTCTCTTGATCGTGAAAAGAAAAGAGTGTACCAGACCGAGATTCAATATGATAAAAAGACAACGGCACCCAAGCGTAAATTGTCCTCCATCAAAGAATATGGTATCACCGTTGCCGATGCAGCCATTACCGATGTGGACTATGAAGATAAAGTAGACCAGAAGCTGATCAAGATCATTGATGCGGTAACGAAGTCTTCCATTTCCAAGCAGGAGTTGATGACGGCACAGCAGCAAACATTGACAGCCAAAGCAAAAGGTGAGCAGGCGCTGGTTGAAATTGAATACCAGCAAAAGCAGGATCAGACCAAGCAGGTGGTAGAAGCGGAAACCAAAGTGAAAGTAGCGGAGCAGGACAAGCTGCAGCAGAAGATCGCTTACGAAGGTTCGATACTGGAAGCCAAAAAGATAAAAGAGCTGGCCGATGCACAGGCTTATGCACGCTCAAGAATCATGCAGGCCGATGGTGCCCTGGAAATGAAGCTGAAGGCGCAGGTAGAAGTACAAAAAGTATGGGCTGATGCCTTTAGTAAATATACCGGTGCTATCGTTCCACAGATTCAAACCGGTGGTACAGGCACCACCAATGGGGCGCTTAATTTTATGGATATTATGACGGCCAAAACGGCAAAGGATTTTGCGCTGGACTTGAAAAACAAGAATTAACAGCAAAGACTTTATCAGCCGGAAATTCAGGAGCGGAGGGTAAACTTCCGCTCCTTTTATTTTATCAGGTGCCTTCCGCTTTCGGGTTATATTTGCGTCCTATTAATTTGTTGCCTGAAAATGAATTTTCAAATTGCCAAACTGAATACGATCTCTGTTCACTACGCGGGGAATAAATCGACCGATCAACGCCTGACGCTCTCCAAAGAAGCACTGCAGCTGGATGAAGAACTAAAGGAAAAAGTGAAAGATTATTTCCTGAACCGGTTTATTAATGTTTTTGATAAATACAAGTTCACTCATCCTTCCTCTCTTCAGTATAACGAGGTTTATAATTTTGCTGCAGGAGTCTTTTCGGCTGAAAACTCTGTTCATCTTACCTCGGTGCAAATAGCCAAACATCTGTATGAACATTCGGTACATCCGAAAGTAAAAGGAGGGGAAGTGTATGTTTGCACTTTTGAGGATTGTGTTTTTGAAAATGAAACCGTAGCTGCATTCGGTATTTTTAAAACAGAAAATAAAGCCAGCTACTTTGAAGTGAATGAAGAAAAATCGCGTTTCTCTATTGCATTGCGCGAGGGGCTGGATATGAATAAGCTGGATAAAGGATGTCTTATTTTTAATACCAACAAGGAAGACGGTTTTCATGTGCTCATTCTCGATGGTCAGAGCAGGGGAGAAGAGGCGCAATACTGGAAAGAGAATTTTCTTGGCCTCACACAGGTGAAAGATGAATTCCATCAGACCAACGAATTCCTGAATCTGACAAAGAATTTTGTAACCAAGCAGATCGGTCAGGAGTTTGAGGTAAGCAAAACGGACCAGATCGATTTACTGAACCGTTCTGTTAATTATTTTAAGAAGAACGAATCGTTTGAAAAAGCGCATTTTGAGAAAGAGGTTTTTCAGGATGAAGGGTTAATCAAGTCATTTCGCGAGTACGATCAATCGTACAGACAGGATCATGAGATGGAACTTTCGGATCAGTTCGATATCTCACAGCAGGCCGTGAAAAAGCAAGCACGTGTTTTTAAAAGTGTTTTAAAACTGGACAAGAACTTTCATGTCTACATCCATGGAAGCAAAGAGATGATCGAGCACGGTGTAGACCCGGATGGCCGAAAGTATTACAAACTCTATTATAAGGAAGAGAGCTGAGGTAAACGGACAGGAAGAACAATGGTAAAGGTAGAACCTTCTCCATAGCTGGTCTTCATGATTAGCTTTCCGCCCAGCTTGGCAATGGCTTCGCGTGCAATGTATAAGCCAAGTCCCGATCCTGGCGATTTGCTGGTGGCACGGTAAAACATTTCAAATACCTTTTCCGCATGGATAGTCCGAATCCCTTCTCCGTTGTCGGTGACTTCGATATGAATTTCATTTTGAATCTGAAAAGAGTTGATCTCCACCACAGGAATATGTTCATGAAAGGTCTTCTGGAACTTAATTGCGTTGGAGAGCAGATTACCTAAGGCGATTTTTAGTAAGGTGGCATCGGTGATCAGCAGATCATACTGCAATACGATTTTTAGCCGGATACTTTTATGTTCCTCATGAAAAATGAATTTTTCTTTCAGCTCATTGACTAATTCGGAAAGATAGATTGGACTAAGCTCTACTCCTTTACGCGAAGTTTGTGAGAATTCCAGCACTTCGTTGATAAAAATATTCAGACGGTTGGTGCTCTTCTCCATCATGTCCAGGTACGGAATGGGCAGGCTGTTTTTATTTTCCATACGGCTCAGATGAATTAATCCCTGGATGGATTTCAGTGGTGCGCTCAGGTCGTGTGAAACGCTGTAGACAAAGCGATCTAACTCCTGGTTAGTTCGGTTCAGCTGCAGGTTGGTTCTCTCCGTTTCTTCTTTTTGATGGATCAGTATTTTTTCGGTTGCTTTCAAATCACTGATTACGCGCCCAACCAGCGTGGAGATGAACAACATGGTCGCATTTCCCAGGTGGACGTTAATAAGTTGTGTAGAGCCAAACGCAGTGATCAGCGCGGTTGATTTTTCGATTAAAGGCAACAAATAGTTGACAAGGAAGATAATGATGTTGATAAGCAGTACCGCTTCAAAGCCCTGACGCACTCCGATAACAACAGCGACAATGCCATAAAGAAACCAGTATTGTTCAAAAGGAATCAGGAAGCTTACGATAACGAAAGCAATAACAATCATCCAGAATTCTGCCAGTACCTTTTTGCTGTGCAGTCCGAGATGAAAAGGCAAGTAGCTGGTCAGCCATCCGTTTTTTTGGGGACGGAAAAAATAGAGCAACGGAAGTGATAAGGAGAATGATGTGATAAAGTCAGAGAGAAAAAGAAGAGATACCTTTTGCACGTCTCCGTTAACGAACGAATAGTGATAAGTATAAAATGAATTGCACGCGACAGGAATAAGTAAACCTAACCCGATAAATAATACAAACTCGTTCACAGAACCAAAACATTCAGCTATGGATTTCTTTTGAACTTTACTAACCAGAAGCCGGGAAATGAACGCCACCATAGGTTCGTGCGTAGCAATTAACAGGATATGCGTCCAACTGCCGGAAGCTCTCCAGATAAAGAGAGTAATAATTCCGTTGATATAAATAACGGGAAGAATTTTATATCCATACCAATGCACCAGCACGATGCCGAGAGCGAGCGGAAGAAAGAGCAGAAGTGAGTTGGTAAAATTACGTAAGTAATACGATAGCAGTGAGATAAGAACCAAAAGTACAAGCCATAACAACGAAAGTAAAAAGGGTTGGATAAACGAAGAGCGTAGAGAACTTTGCCTGAAATACATGAAAAAGATTTGATCTGGGATTGCAAAAGTAAAATAAACCGTAGGAAACAATTCTTAGAATAGGGATTCATTTTTTATTATCTGCTGTTTTTTTTGGAAGAAAAAATACCTGATTGTTTAATCTGTTTGTAATCTGATAGATGCATTCTTTAAATTGCACATCATGAAACGAAGAGACTTTATTCAATCTACTACAATGAGTATGGGTATTCCTTTAATCACCCTTGCCGGAAAAGAACATGATAATGATTCGTTAGACCAGAAAAGAAAACTGCTGGTATTCGGTAGTGGCAACTTCAAGGTTTTTCTGAAGCACATCCTTCCATTTACGAAGAAGGAAACGCCTAAGATCCTGTTCGTACCCACAGCGACAGGCGATAGCTTAACCAGTATCGCCAACTGGTATGCGGCCTGCGAAGATCTTTTGGTGAAGCCCTATGTGATGAAGACCTTTATCAGCTCTTATGATACAAAGAAGAGTTTTGAAGATACCATCATGAATGCCGATGCAATATTTGTAGGCGGTGGCAATACACTGAATATGCTGGCGATATGGAAAGCGCAGGGAATTGATACAGCTCTTCGTAAAGCCTATGATTCCGGTATACTGATGACGGGTGGAAGTGCGGGTTCGCTCTGCTGGTTTCAGAATGGTACCACCGATTCACGGCCCATCGATTTATCGAAGGTAGAAGGAATGGGGTGGATCAAAGGCTCGCATTGTCCTCATTTTGACGGAGAGGAATTCAGAAGACCGTTGTATCACGATCTGATTAAGAAGGGAGAACTCGATCCGGGCTACGCATGCGATAACCTTGCCGGCATCTATTTTGAGAATGAGCAATTTATTAAGTCGGTAGCATTAAATGATAAAAGTTATTCTTATTACGTAGATAGGGTAAACGGGCAGATCAAAGAAACAAGGCTGCCTACTGAACTATTGAAATAATACAGGGATTTTCAAATAGCAGGGGTGATGCATTTGATTTGAATGGCTGTTTCTATCGATTATAAGGTAATGCTGCTAAATAAAAAAAGTCCGGCTTATGACCGGACTTTCCATTAAGATGATAATCGATTAAGCCTGAGAGGCTGCTTCTTCCAGCACCGGAGCTTCTACTACTACAGGTGCTTTTACTTCAGCTACTTTATAGCTCACATGAAAAACGAAATGCTTATCGAGACGAAGCTCGAAAGGAGTTTCATTCATCAGCTCTGAGGCTTTCTTGGATTGTTGCAAAACATTGAATAGGTCGCGCGCTACAGTAGATGTTTTTACACCACCATATGCCTTTCCCTTAGATACTTCCATAGTGAAAGTATAAGTTTTTTCTTTTGGATTCAGCGCCTTGAATTCGTGTGAATATAATTTGTACTCCTGAGGGCCTTCACCAGCCGATGACATCAGTTTGAGGATCATCGGGCGATACTTGTTCCACAATGAGGCGTAGAGACTATGTTCTGCGTATACCATTATTTTACTTTATTAGTTTGAAATTTCACCAACATGCACACCAAAATCCTGTTAAGGCACTTTTTTCTCTATCCGGGCTAACTTACTGGTTGCCAAATTCAAAAGAGCAGCAATATACTACATTATTTTGAGGCTTTTTTATGAATTGTGCGGGCACACAATCATTTTCCCTGATTCAGGTACAAAATCGTTAAACCCATGCTGTTTTAACCACATTAAATCCGTTTTTAGCCCACAGTAATTTGAATCCCGGGACAGTATTTCAAGGGTGGTGGTTTTCCGCTCTGATGGAACTACAATAACCTTTTAGATTAGGTGAATATGGTATGAAGAATAAGGACCGGACTAATATGGCTTGTTTAAAGAAGCAGGTTGCTTTTATAAATAGGTATATAGATTGGCGTAACCGACTTATGGATTAACCCGATTTAACCTACATGGTATTATGGTTTTTATTTTATCGATTTCAAAGGCATGAAATCCTTTGGAGAGCATTCCATCTCGCTGGCTAATTTATTGAGATGATCCAGGTTGTACTTGCTATTAAAATTAGGGCTTTCAATTTGACCAATGAATCCTCTCGAAACATTCAAAAACATGGCAACATCGTCTTGCGTGTAACCTTTGGCGAGGCGTACTCTTTTCACCTCGTCAATTACAGCAGTTTCGAACTTTGATTTTTTTGCCATGACCCTTTGCAAATAGGAAAAAGATCATTACTATTATGCTTAGTAATGGCTAAGCAAATGACTTGTTTTCAGCAGGTCATGTTCTGGTTATTAAGGCATAATGTATTTTAGCAAATCTTTCTTTTGAAGGCATTTGCACTTTGACCCTCGTTTTAGAAAACTGGTAATTTTCAAAACGGATGCGAGGCAATAAGTGAGGTGCTCACGTCATTGGCGTGGGCCCACTTATTCGTATCCGGGTATACCAGTACCTCTAAAACGTTTAGGTCGGGCTTCACGCCATACTTTTTATGGCTGTTCCCGGCTTGGATTGTTTACCAAAATGTATACGGGAATGCAGCAAGTACCATTCAGTCAGCAGGAAGACAGCACACTTTTGCTTCTCTTGGGAGAAGGAGACAAGGCTGCTTTTGAAAGTATCTACAACCGTCATGCAGATGCACTCTTCCGTTTTGTTAACAGCCGCATCGCTTCCAAAGAAGACAGCCAGGAGATCATCCAGGAGATTTTTATATGGCTCTGGACGAAGCGTGCTTCCCTGCATAATGTGCAGTCCCTTCGTGCCTACCTTTTCAGTGCGGCCAAACACAGCCTCTTCAATTACTTCCGGTCAGCCAAAGTACGCAAGCGTTATGCAGAAGACTTTATCCGCTTTGAAAGCACTCATAAAAACGCTACCGAGCAGGAGATGAACCTGCAGGACATTCATGGTTCTCTCGAGGAAAGTCTGTCTTCCTTACCAGAGCGTTGCCAGACCGCTTTTCGCCTCAGTCGTATTGAGCACATGCCTATCAGGGACATCGCACAAAAGATGGCGATCTCCACCCGCACCGTAGAGAACTACATCACCCAAGCCTTAAAGCACCTGCGCAACTGGCGTAATCTTCGCATGGAATAATCACAATGACATGGCTAAAGAATTAACAACAAAAACAACCAATAAAAGGGAAGAAGTAGAGAACGCACTACAGGAACTACTGGAGCTTCCTTCTCAGGTGAATGAGTATACCAACGCTCAGGCCATCGCTTTAATCCAGCTTGCGCTCGCTATCCATCCGGATTCTCCTAAATTTTTGGAATACCTTCGTATGTTTCAAGCTAAAAAATAACAGCGATTGAAATCGAAAATCAGGAGTTGTTTTGCCAGACAACTTATGTATCTTAATATATTATAGTGTGTGGAGATGGATTGGAACCCTGCCTTGCTCTCTATGTATCAGATTCAGTCCGTTAAAACGATAAAAAAGCCTTATTTTAAAAAAATATCCCGCACTGTGTGTTAGTAGGCACTCAAGTTCCCTTCATTAAACAGGCATATACCGGATAATGCAATACGCCAGCTTCTTAAGAAAAATAAAAAAATACCTGCGAAATAAGGCCTCCACGCACGAGAAAGACCTATTGGAGAAATGGCTGGATACGCTGGAAGAGAAAAAGACAGATGCGGAAGAATGGAGCCCTGAAGAAAAAGAGAAAAACTTTCAGCATATTCTACAACGTATCGATCAGCAGGAACTGCAAGCCGGAAAAGTCTTGCCTCTTTATTCCCTGACACGCGTCTGGAAAGTGGCAGCAGCCATACTTCTGCTGGCTACAGTATCTATACTGCTGTGGCGCTATGAGCGTTCTGATTCGAAGGACAACATTCAACGCATAACCTCAACAGCGAATCAATCCCAAAAAGTAATACTTCCGGATGGAAGTATTGTGTGGCTGAGGGGCAACAGTACACTTTCCTACCCCGCACAATTTGACGGTACGACTCGTAACGTATCACTGAACGGACAGGCACTTTTCGAGGTGGCCAAAGACTCTGCACACCCCTTTATCATTACCTGTAATCAGGTGACCGCAACAGTGCTTGGTACCAGTTTTAACATTATTACCTCTTCCAATAAAACCGAAGTGAATGTGCTCACCGGAAAAGTCCGGCTTACTTCATCACAACGTTCTCTGACCATTATTCCCAATGAGACCGCTATTTATACGAATAATCAATTAATGAAAAAGTCGTCCGAACCACTTCAGGCAAGAATGTTAACAGAAGGGACGCAGTACGATATGCGATTTGAAGATGTTCCGGTCGGGGATGTAATGGACCGGCTCGAAGATAAATTCAATATTATACTCCATGTTGAAGATAGCACTATCCGGAGGTGCAGGATCACGGCAGATTTCACGGACCAGTCCTTGCCTAACACCTTGCAGGTGATGACAGAAGTGTTGCACCTGCATTACGAAATCAATAAACAGCAGGTCATCATCAAAGGTGAGGGATGTCAGTAGCAATCGATAAATAGTGAATATGCCCGCACCGATAACCACTCATTTTCAATTGATCTCTTCCGCTGTAAGCGGCAGGGTGAATTCGTCCTGAAGTTAGAATAATTTATCTCTTCGTTTTTATCACGCATCCGGTTTCTGTAAAGGACCGGCAGTGAATTGCTTTGTCTTTTTTCTAAACCTAACCTACTTGCTTATGAACCCAACCACTACTTTTATTTTACTCAGATATAAATTATTTGCTCTATGCACATTTATGAGCATAGGGCAGGTCAATGGATTTATTATGGGTAGTCCTGCCCAGGAAATTCTCGATAAAGAAGTTTCTTTACATCTTTCTTCGGCTTCCCTTCGCGAAGTACTTTATTCCATCGAAAAAGCATCACAAGTCAAATTTGTTTTCAGCAGCAATCAGATTTCCCTGCAGGAAAAAATCTCACTGGATGCATCCTCCCGCAGACTGGGAGACGTTTTATATGAACTACTCAATCCACGTGATATTTCTTTTAAAGTTCATCCCTCTAATGAGTTTATTATTCTCTCTCCCAAAGATCCAAGGCCTTCTTCTCCTGCCGGTAAAGACAATGCCTCTTCCTTTCGTATGCCCGTTACCGGCATTGTAACAGATGCAACAACTGCTCAGCCCATGGCCGGTGTAAATGTGGTAGTCAAAGGTTCTACTAATGGAACCAGCACGGATGCTCAGGGTACCTATGTGCTGGAAGCTGAACAAAACGACAGGCTTGTATTCTCTTTTATTGGTTACCGCACGCAGGAGATTCCCGTCACACAAAATAGAATAGAGGTGGCTTTACAGGAAGAACTTTCTTCACTGAATGAAGTAATCGTTAACGCAGGTTACTGGGAAGTGAAAGAAAAAGAACAAACCGGTAATATCAGTAAGGTGACCTCAGAAGAAATTCAAAAGCAGCCTGTAGCTAATCCACTTGCTGCCATGATGGGTCGTATGCCCGGTGTTTATATTGAACAAACTTCCGGTGTAACTGGCGGAGGATTCAATATTCAGATTCGTGGTCAGAATAGCTTACGTAATACCATCGGGGATAACGGTAACCTGCCCCTCTATATTATCGATGGTGTTCCCTTCACCTCAACGCCCTTGACTTCGGTCAGCACTTCGGGTTCTAATCTGAGCTACGGAAATCCGCTCAGCGCGATCAACCCTTCTGACATTCTCAGCATAGAAGTGCTCAAGGATGCGGATGCCACAGCCATCTACGGAAGCCGTGGCGCCAATGGAGTTATTTTGATTACTACACGAAAAGGAAAGGAAGGCAAGACCTCGTTCGATATGAACATTTATACGGGCGTTGGAAAAATCACGCGTAAGATGCCTTTACTTTCTACTCCGCAATATATTCAGTTACGTAAAGAAGCATTTCGCAACGAAGGGATAACTCCACCGGAAACTGCCTATGATCTGGTAGTGTGGGATACTACCCGTTACACAGATTGGCAGAAAATGCTGATCGGTAATACCGCCCGGACAACGAATGCACAGGCTTCCCTTTCCGGAGGAAATGCCACCACTCAATTTCTGATGACAGGAGGTTTCTATAAAGAGTCGTCTGTCTTTGCGGGTGATTTTGGATATCATAAGGGCTCTGCCCATTTCAGCCTGAGTCATGCATCGACCAACCAGAAATTTAAAATGCAGCTTTCCGCCAGTTATGTCATCGAAAAAAACGAGCTGCCATCAGAAGATCTGAGCACCACAGCCTTATTGCTTGCTCCTAATGCTCCGGCTCTCTTTACAAATGAAGGGGCATTAAACTGGGAAAATTCTACATGGACTAATCCCTGGGCTTCAACTTTGCGGAGATATATAGGGAAAACGAATAATCTTATCGCCAATACCACGCTCAGCTACCAGATCATTCCCGGGCTTTTTGCTAAAGCGGGCATTGGCTTTACCAATGTCAGCACACATGAAAAAACATTGTACCCAATTGCTTCCATGGATCCCGCTTACCTTCCTACAGGTTACGCGCTATGGGCAGATAATACTATTCAAACCTGGATTGCTGAACCTCAGTTAGATTATAACAAAAGGATCAGTGAGGGTGTACTTAACATTACTGTGGGGTCTACTATTCAGGAAAACCGGAGGGAGAGCAGATCGCTCTATGCCTCCGGTTATACCAGCGATGCCCTGCTTCCGGATATTAAGGCTGCTACATCGCTGAAAGTAGAGGAGAATGGCAACACACAGTATCGCTATGCAGCGGTTTTCAGCCGTATCAATTATAACTGGAAAGGAAAATACATTCTTAATATGACGGGCCGCAGGGATGGTTCCAGCCGATTTGCACCAAACAAACAGTTTTCAAATTTTGGTGCTTTAGGTGCAGCATGGATTTTCTCGGAAGAAAATTGGATGAACTGGAATGTCCTCTCTTTTGGAAAAATCCGTACCAGCTTTGGCGTGACAGGAAGTGATCAGATTCCTGACTATGGTTATGTGAATACCTTTGCCGTAGCCGGAAACTACAACAACAGTCCGGGATTGGTACCCAATCGTATTCCTAATCCTGAGTATTCGTGGGAAACAAATAAAAAAATGGAAGCTGCTCTGGAGTTAGGTTTCTTTAAAGATCGTCTTCGCCTCAGCACCAGTGTGTACCGTAACCGCTCTTCGAATCAACTCGTGGGCTTCGCACTGGCACCCACGGCCGGGTTTACTTCTATCCAATACAATCTTCCTGCCGTAGTTCAGAATACCGGTTTGGAACTACAACTCAGCACCGTAAACATCACGCATGATAAAGTTCAATGGACTTCGTCACTGAATCTGACACTACCCCGGAATAAACTGGTTAGCTACCCCGGTATCGAGGCTTCATCCTACGCCAGTGTCTATGAGGTAGGACGATCGTTATCAGTTCGAAGAAGGTACAGAGGAACCGGTGTGGATTCGGCAACGGGATTATATACGTTTGAAGATGTCAATACGAATGGTGCGATTGCCTATCCGGAAGATATTGTGACCGTTAATGTAGGCCAACATTTTTATGGTGGCGTCCAGAATACATTTCAGTATCGAAATCTTGAGCTGGATATTCTTTTTCAATTCGTCAGCCAGTCGGGATTCAACTACGCTCAGTTTTTTAATATACCAGGTTCGCAATCCAACCAACCGGTTTATGTACTGTCACGCTGGCAAAAGCCGGGCGATTATACCTCCGTTCAAAGGGCGGGACAGGACAATGATACGTACAGCGCATATACACAAAATAGTTCATCCAGTAATACCATCAGTGATGCTTCTTATATAAGGCTTAAAAATGTGGCATTGTCGTGGACACTTCCCGCCCGTTGGACTACGCGTATGGCAGTCGAACGCACACGTCTTTATGTACAGGGACAAAACCTGCTCACTTTCACGAATTATAAGGGAGGTGATCCTGAAACGCAATCCGGCAATGTGTTGCCACCCTTGCGGTTGATCACGGCCGGAATACAAATTACCCTCTAACCCAACTGAACATGACTAAAAAAAAATATTTTCACCTCATAAAAGCAACGATTGGCGTAAGTGTTTTGATGATGGCTTTTTCATGCGAAGAGCTGGTTCACATTGATTCTCCCGCCACGCAGGTCACCGGAGCAACGGTTTTTACAGATGACGCCACTGCTACTGCGGCAATAAACGGCCTCTATTTCCAAATGAGTAATGGTGGATTTTCGTATGGCGGAACAACTTCCATTACGCAGTGCGCAGCGCTGTCTTCGGATGATCTGATCAGTTATTCCTCTAATGCAAGCCGAAGAGGATTTTATACGAATACGATTCTTCCTACCAATTCTAACCTTACCGTGATCTGGTCCTCCCTGTATCAAACCATTTATAATGCGAATGCCGTCCTCGAAGGAATGGACGCTTCATCAACGCTTACGGTAGCGGGTAAGGCGCAGTTGGAGGGCGAAGCAAAATTCGTTCGTGCTTTTTGTCACTTTTACCTGGTTAATCTTTTTGGAGCTGTGCCTCTCGCTGTTTCAACGGACTATAAGATCAATGCTTATGCAGAACGCCAGCCAGTGTCGGTTATTTATGAAGTAATGTTAAGGGATCTTCAGGAAGCGAAGGAATTAATAAAGGAGGAATACGTCTCCGGTGAGGAACGCGTAAGGCCCAACAAGAGTACGGTTGCCGCTTTCCTTGCGCGGGTTTATCTCTATCAGCAAAACTGGAGTGCAGCCGAAGCCCAGTCTTCCGAACTGATCGCCAATTCCAATTATTCTTTACTTCCGTTACGGGATGTGTTTCTGAAGAATAGCGAGGAATCCATCTGGCAGCTTTACCCGGTTACATCGGGATTGAACACCTATGAAGGAAATGCATTTATACTCCTTTCAAGACCCACTTCCTTCGCACTAAGCGCTTCTTTACTTAGTGCCTTTGAAGCAGGGGATAATCGTTACACGAATTGGATCAAAGATCTGACAGTAGGAACGACTACTTATAAATTTGCTTACAAATATAAAGTGAAGGCCTCGTCTGTTCTTTCTGAATATTCCACTGTATTCCGTCTTGCTGAACAGTACTTGATTCGGGCGGAAGCACGTGCACAGTCAGGCAATTTATCAGGGGCGCAGGAAGACCTGAATGCGATTCGTAACCGGGCCGGGCTTGCCAATACATTGGCTACCATGAAAGAAGAATTACTGGTAGCCATTGAAAAAGAAAGGCGTGTTGAATTGTTTACGGAATGGGGCCATCGATGGCTGGATGTCATCCGCTATCAAAGGACGGAGGAATTCTTTGCTCCGTTAAAAGCACCTGACTGGCAGTCTACGGATGTACTTTATCCTATTCCACAGGTTCAGTTGGATAACGATCCCGCTATGAAACAAAATCCTGGATATTTCTGAATAATATGTCTTTCATCTCAATCCATAATATTAATGCTTAGCCGAATTCATCATTACTTGTTACTGCTTTTTCTTTTAATAGCAGGTATTAGCAATGGTCAATCCTTTGATAAGGAGATCGTCAATTTTATTCCTGTCAAGGTAGGTGATACGCTTCCTGATTACAGTATAGGAAATATGATCAACTATTCTTCGGCTTCTGCCCGTCTTTCGGACTTTAAAGGCAAATGGATGATCCTTGATTTGTGGAGCTCCACTTGTTCCGGGTGCCTTGCCGCTATGCCCAAACTTCTTCAGCTTCAGAAAGAATTTGAAGGAAAATTGCAGATCATTATGCTTAATCCATGGGAGAACAAAACAAAAGTTCGCGAACTATATAACCGCAGAAAAAGAGCTTCCGGCCTTGATATGACATTACCTACTTCCTGCAGGGATACCTCCGTATTAAAATGGATTCCTGCTGCCACGATACCTCATGTGGTTTGGGTAGATGGAAATCGGATCGTACGTTCTATCACCTATTCCGAATCGCTCCATGCTAAAAATATAACTGCGTTACTTAGTGGGAGCCAGGTTAACATGCAGCAGAAGAGTAGCTCCGATCCTCTGGACTTTAAAGCAAGTGAAGCCCTTTTTGTGAATGGAAACGGAGGAACTGCTCCACAGGTGTACTGGCAATCGATACTCACAAAAGGCGAAGTCAATTTGTGGCGAGGAATAGGAATAGAGGCATCAAAGTGGGGATACTATTGTACCGGTACCAATGCATCTATTGCTGAACTGTACCAGCAGGCATACACCAACCGATATGACAGTGAGAAACGATTATTCCTGTTGAACGAAAACAGGATTCGCTTCGAAGTGAAAGACAGTACCCGGTATCTTTATATGGTAAACGGAGAAACCAACTTCAATCATCTTTATAATTATCATCTGGTAACGCCCGCTTCGTCTGCAGAACAATTGCAGGCATGGATGAGGGAGGATATGAAAAGATATTTTGGACTTGACGTGCGTTGGGAAAAGAGAAAAACGAAATGCCTGGTACTTACCGTAGAAGATACTTCCCGGATCAGGTACCTTTCCGATGCTTCTATTTTGATTGCAACTGTCAAACAATTTAAGATCAATAAAGTGTCGGTCGAAAAACTGATCTTCGATCTGGAGTATTCGCTGGAGTATGGACAACGTGACGGCTATCCTATCATTGATGAAACAGGTTATAAGGGACTGCTTGGCCGGATTGAAGGAGATATTGATGCGGAAGATTACAAATCTCTTGACAAGGTGTTGAATACCGTAGGAATGCACCTGACACTGACGGATAGAGTAATCCCCTTGCTGATATTAAGCGAAGGCGAAGATAAGGTAGTAAAAGATAGAGTAGCGCATTATCAGTATGAGGGCAAAGAATAAGATGCAATACTTTCAGGAAAGGTAGCCATTAGGGTATGATCGGTGACGAGGAAGTCCTTCATCTTTTGTCCATCTTCATGAGGAATATAAAAACTGTGCAGATAATTGCCATTGCTAAGGGTGTAAACATCAATCACCGAATGTTGCCCGAAGTCATTGCTTTCCTCATTATCCGCTTTCAATCCGTTATGAATAAATAACAAGCCGTGATCAACCCGGCTGATCCGGTTAACGACAAACGGAGGTGAGGACAATGTAACCGAATGCTCTGAATCGATATTATCGATTTCCAGGCGTACATGACTGATGGTGTCGATGGTATGCGCCCGGTAATGGGTATTTAAATGATCATCCATACTGATAAACTGGTTACGATAGAAATAGACGTAGACGACTCTGGAGGAAAAAGCGTCATAATGAAGCTGACCATCGGTACAAAAACGTCCGTCAATTTGTTTTTCCAATAGCGAAGGAAATAACTCTGTTTGCAAAGTGCCAAGGTCAATGCTTCCCAGTATAAATTCTCCGTTTTGAGGGTTCGCCTTTCGTACAATGATCGTGGAGTTGTTTATCGGCAATGCATCAATAAAAGAAATCGTATCGACCAGCGTATTGACAGTACTCCAATCGGATAGCGTTCCCTTGGTGATAAGACTTTTATTATAATCGATAACATAAAAATAAGATTCAGTAAAATAGAGCCGTGCTGCACGGGGATCCGTCTTCATTGGGAAAGAGACCACCATATCTTTTATCTGTGCAAGATTTTGATCTGAGATCAGTAAATGAAAGGGGGCTTTTTCGTCACTAAAAAAGTAAGAACCGTTGGCATGACCTGTGATCATATAAGAATGATCAGTAGTGGGGATGCGATGCTTCAATTTTATTTTCAGCGAAGTGAACTGACGTTGAAAATGATTCGGTTTCCGGTTAGGTTGATCCGAGAATAAAAAAAGCACTACCGTGAAAATGATGCAGCTGATAAAAATGCTGCTGCTGATGATTAAGGCACGTTTCATAAAGAGAAAGATAAAATGGATCAGCAGGTAACTGCTGATCCATGTAAAACCTAGTTGTACTTTAAAAGATGGTTGCTCGAAAAATCGCAATTACTGTAAGCAGATTGTCCGTCAATCTTACACGTTTTGCTTCCTCCGGGGCAACTTCCGCTCACCGGCTCGGTGATGGTGCCTTCATCGCAGGAGCCGTTGTTATTCCATTTTGCGATAACAAAAGCCTTTCCATTTGCGGAGGTGGATACCGCACCCGCTACTGCTGCAATAAATGCAATAACAGGCAAAATCATTCTTATTTTTTTCATGGTATTAAAATTTGAATTGTTTGCCTACTCTGTTACAGGTTTTCGGCTTCTCCTGATCTGAATTGCAATCGATATTTTTATACTATTGATTTTTCTCAGTAAGTAGTGCTTCTTGTTTTACTTCAAGGATAATCCCGGCTAATCCCAGCAACACAAAAGCGATGTTAAATACTAAATGTTGTGTCCATGTCATCTTTTCCAGCACACCCCCACACGAACAAGGAACAAAATCACTGAAGCGTAACAGGATGACGATGTAAGACGAGAATAGCACCATAAGTCCAAAGCTGCTGTAGAAGCCAAGTAGCCGCGAGCGTGGTATTATCAGCAATATAGAAATCAGTATCTCCAGGAGAGGAACGGTCCATATCACAAGGTTCGCGACAGGATAGATCAGAGGAGACTGACCGGCCTGTGCGCGGAATTTTTCCATATCCATAAGCTTACTTGCTGCGGCATACACAAAAAGTAAAATGAACAGGAAGGAAATAAAATCAATGCCATGTGATCGTGTTTTCATAACTCCGTCTTTTGATGAAGCGAAATTAGCTGGCGGAAATTATACGTAGAGCAGAAAGAGTTATAGATAAGGTAGAAAGAGCTATACCTTCCAGTGGGAAGTTTTTATTTCTCTTCGCAACTGACTTGGCGGGAACCCATATTTTTTCCGGAATGCAGCAGAGAAATGTTGTATACTTTTAAAACCTGCTTTACTGGAAATAGTCTTGATGGCCAATGGAGTTTCTATCAGCCAGTTCTTGGCCCGATGTAAACGCTCTTCCATCAGGAACCCAAATACAGTGTTCCCATATATTTTTTTGAAGACGTCTTTTAATTTGAAGTTATTAATTCCGGCCCGATGTGCCAGATCCGAAAGAGAGCCTGGATCCTGAATATGAGTCAATATGTATTCCCTGACTTCTCTTATCTTCTCTATATCCGAGGGATGAATTTTCTTCATCGCTGGTGATTCTGCTGAATCAAATTGACTTACCACCAACCGTACAATATTAGCAACTTTGGACTCCATATATAATTGTCGCTGCTCGTGGAATGAATTTCGATGTTGTAGGTCGTGTAATTCCAGCATGAGCACCGGGGTGATGGCATGTGGCTCACCATGAGAAAAAGCAGTGTGTGCGTCAAGTGAACCTATAAACGGAGATAAGGATAACAGCCGTTCACTATAGTACTCCAGTTGTGAGGAACTTAATTGAATACCCAGAAGCAGATACTCTCCCTTCTTAAAGGTATACTCCCCTTTCAGGTTCGGAAGAAAGAAACAATGAGCGTGATGTTCAGGAAGTGTAATCGGGCTTAGTCCCTCAAATCGCAGGATACTACTATTCTTCAGTATAAAGAAGATATGAAAGCTTGTGAAATCAGACTCATCAAAAGAGATCGTGGTGGCTTGTTCCATCGAGCAAGTGCTTTTCCATACACTGAATGAATTATATCCTTGTTCTTCAAAATCGATCGTGCCAAAATCGCACCGGGCCTGCCGCTGTATTTTTCCATCTATAGATAGCTCACGCTGAAATGGAATCACTTTTCCATCGTTAGTGCGATAATTGACAAAATCAAAAAACATACTTCTTTATTTATAACTCATTATCCTTTAAGTATAAGTGGCGTAGACAGATAAGTGATTTTCATCCATTTCGTTGATTTTTATTAAACGAATATAAATGTTTACACATGTTGTCGATAAACTAAACCGCATTTTTTTTAATGACTAATCGAATGATTTCCGAATGGTTTCTGTTTAAAGAACGTTGCTTTTTTGTTATATCCTATTTTATTAAAAATCAAAGCTTGCGAAAATCTTACATCTTCTTCTGTTGGATGTGATCACATACATACTGCGCGCAATCGGTTTCAATGAGGAAGAGATGAGTATCTGTCTATCTTTCTTAAGATTTAATTACATCACGGGTGTTTCAAATTACATTTGATGTAATTTTTATTTCTTAGACCACCAAATGAAAAAAATCTTTTCTGAAAACTGGATCATCCTGGTGATCGGGCTCTTTCTGATGACCAGTATGCTTCTTGCTATTCGAAATAATTATGTAATCGAAAAGAACCATGAGCTTCAGCAGCAAACTGAACTCATTCGTCAGGGCACACAGGATATTCTAACACAAACTATGCATGGACTGGATCTGGGAGTACGTGGCTTCGGACTTACCAAGGATAAGAATATGTTACGGCCTTATGAAGAAGCCATTCAAAAAACACCTGTTATCTTCAGACAACTGGATTCGCTTCTTCAGAAACAAGGTTACGATGACAAGATCGTATTAGAAGCAGTAAAACGCGAAGCGGACAGTTACATTTCCTTCAGTAAAAAGATGATCCTCTTCGCTGAGGTGGATAGTATGCAGGAATTCAATCAAATGCTGCGGCAGGACAAAGGATACGATGTCTGGAAAAAATATGCAGCCTTTGCAGATCCGCTCTTTCAACACGAAGAAAATCTCAACAAGGGGGCCCGGCTCAATTATAAAGCCGCCATGAGGAATAATCTACTCCTGCAGATTTCGATTATGCTTTTGGCCATGCCTATGCTTTATATGTTTATTGTGAAGATGCGCAAGGAGCGGGATGGGCGTACGGCCTTGCTGAAGAAAGTAGAAGAGAATGATCAGTTGTATGTGTTCAATTCAGGTGAAAATCACCATGGCTCCTCCGTTGAAATTAATGAGACTTCCATTCAGAATGTAAAACAGGCCTCCCAGTTTATTGATCGTATGGCCGGAGGAAATTATGATGTGAATTGGGAAGGAATAACAGATGCAAATCGGGAATTGAACAAAGAAACGCTGGCAGGGAATCTATTGCAATTAAGGGATAAATTGAAAGCACTAAAGCAGGAAGATGACAAACGAAACTGGATTAACGAGGGGCTTGCTGCTTTTGCGGAAATAACCCGAACTCATCAGCACGATAAGAATAGATTAGTCGAAAAATGCGTGATCTATCTGACCAGGTACTTGAGCGCACAACAGGCTGGATTGTTTTTGTTGATGGAAGAGCAGGGAGAAAAATATTTATCACTAGCCGCATGCTACGCATTCGACCGTAAAAAATTTGTTCAGAAGCGAATAAATATTGGAGAGGGGCTGATCGGTCAAACATTTCTGGAGGGTGAGTTGGTACGATTGAAGGAGATTCCGGAAGGATATACCCATATCACCTCCGGCCTTGGTCAGGCTACTCCACGTTATCTGGCCATCGTTCCTTTTAAATACGATTCACTTGTACCCGCCATTATTGAATTATCCTCCTTTCATGATCTCGAAGCACACCATCTTCAGTTTCTGCAAAAGGCGGGTGAATATCTGGCTTCTGCCCTCATCAGCTCTCAAACTACGATGAAAATGAAGACATTATTGGATGAAGCAGCATTAAACGAAAAACATATGCGGCAGCGAGAAGAAGAGCTGAGGCAGAATATGGAGGAACTCCAGGCGACCCAGGAGCAGTTAATGCGAAAAGATAATGTGTTTCAGATGTGATGCGATCCTGAATCCGATTTTCTTTTACTTGGTGGGAATGAAAAGATGTCACAGGAAGAACACTGTATTATGCAGCAACTGATCTCACCTCAGAGATCGATGTACATAGTTTGCCGCTTACCTTCAGGATGGAACAGGGAATCTATTTTGTACGTGTTATTTCAAGGGACACAAACAAGGTGATAGCAAAATAATGACCGAGACATTTGTGGGTTATCAATTCTTTTTCTAACAAATGCCACGAATGAACGGGTTGGCATCAGTGATGAATGTCCGTATGTTCCTTCTCTTCCCAGGTACTAAACGTAGACTATTCATCCGATTAATAACATAAACAGGCAATTGGCTAAACAGACCAATGAATAGATTAAGGGGCGAGATTCCTATTGACGTGGACAGTATATCAAAACAATGTGAAGAAGATCAATTATAAAAAAGGATTCTTCCGGGAAGAAAAATCCTTTTTATAACGAGCTGAAGAATTCAATACAGAAAAGATCACTTTAATCAATCTTGTTTATCCTGTGATCATCTGCTTCTTTGCTGTTTAATAAGCGGCAGTAAAACGCTTCCTGATAAACTTTTTATTCTCCAGTTCGTCAATTACGGCAATGCTCAGGTCTTCTACCGATAAAATGCTTCTTTTCTCTTCATTGAAAACCGGCTGATCGGTTCCTAATCTATATTTACCTGTACGTCCTGTCGTAATGCCATGATGCATTTCAATAGCCGGGCTGAAGAAAGTCCAGTCCAATTGGTCTTCTTTCTTAAGTATATTTAAGTAGTCACGTGCACCTGATGCACCGGGTTTATACTCTGCAGGAAAATCAGGAGTATCAATTAATTGCAGACCGGGAGCTACTTCCAGGCTTCCGGCACCGCCAATTACAAAGTATCGTGTTACTCCGCTTTCTTTCACCGCCTGCTGAATCGTTTCGGATGCTTTTAAAAAATCAGCGTAGATGTTGGGATTCGTCCAGCCTGGATTGTAAGAACTCAATACAACATCATGGCCCTTGACCAGGTTTTTGATTTCATCTTTGTTAAATGCGTCCCCTTTCTTTACGATAAGGTTAGTATCGGTTAGGGTAATTTTTTCAGGATGGCGTACAATGGCTGTTACCTGGTGCCCGCGCTGTAATGCTTCTTTCAACAGTGTGGTGCCTACAAATCCCGAAGCTCCGATCAATGCAATTTTCATAGTATAAATTTAAGTTAATGTTTATTTATAGTGTAATAAAAATTGTTACAGTTTAGTTCAAAAAAATCAGGAAAATTTTTTCGTGAAGTCAGCGAGTGTGGTTTTACCCAGTCGTTTTACCAGTGCGTCTTCGGCATCAGCAAACAAATCGTCCAGGTGTTTATTGATTTGTTTGCCTACCGTACATTTTGGATTAGGCTTGTTTTTCTGTTGGCCTAATAGCGGTGTTTGCTGTACTGCCCGATAGATATCGGATAAGAGAATCTGTTTAGCAGGCTTGCCCAGACTGAAACCACCGGCTTTTCCTTCTTTACTTTGCACCAGACCCTGTTTCTTCAGATTACTGATTTCCTTGCGAACAAGCACCGGGTTGATATTGATGCTTCCCGCCAGGTATTCCGATGATTGCAATTCCTCCTCACTGTATGCCAGCAGAGTGAGAATGTGTAATGAAATCGAAAACCGGCTGTTACTCATACTGTAATTTTAATAATTACAGTACAAAAGTAGCTGCTGATTAGTTTCTTCTTCTATAAAACCGCTTTAGTATTGAAATCAGTTTTTTCGCATCATTAAGGGCTTTTTTATTAAATTAACTTGGATTAATTCTAAATAGTGCATTCATTTGCTATTATTTAGAAATAATCTAAACATGAGAAAGGCAGCTCCTATCCTCTTTTTACTCTTTATATATACGCTATCCTTTTCCCAGAAAGCGGACAGAATCATCGCCGCAGGGAGCGCCATGACGGAAACCGTCTGTGCGTTGGGTGATTGCGGCAAAATCATCGCTTCCGACCGAACGAGTCTTTATCCGGCTGAAATTCAGAAACTTCCTTCTATTGGCTATCGCTCCGGCATTAGCTCAGAGGGTATTATCAGCCTGCAGCCTACTTTGGTGATTGCTGAAAAAGATTATGTGGAAAGTGCAGTGCTCACACAAATTCAGTCGGCAGGAATTAAAGTCGTCATTATGGAACGCGTTTACACGTTGAACGGTACCAAACACCTTATCCGCCAGATTGCCGAGGTGCTGAATAAAAAGCCCGAAGGAGAGAAGCTGATTACAAAAATTGAAGGTCAGCTGGCTGAAGCCAAGGCCATCGTTCAAAAATCAAAAGTAACTCCGAAAGTACTATGTGTTTATAACCGGGGCACCACTTCGGTAGATATTGCCGGAACAAAAACATTTTCTGCTATACTTCCTTATGCCGGTGCAGAACCTGCCATAACCGGTGTCGATGGTTACAAACCTTTAAACACGGAAGCATTGATGGGAGCCAATCCGGATTATCTATTGATGTTTGAATCTGGAGTGCAAAGCCTCGGTGGCATTGACGGTGTATTAAAAATTGGCGGTGTTGCGCAGACCACAGCCGGCAGGAAAAAACAAATCATTGCCATGGATGGAATCAAGCTTTCCAATTTCGGGCCACGTTTTGGCGAAGCCGTAAAGGAACTTACGCTACAGCTTCATCCGGACAGTCAAAAATAAGTTACATGCCTGTCAGCGCTATCGCATTGAAACAACAAAAAACTTCGGCTATCCTTTCCGTATTAGGACTGGCTTTGCTGGTGGTGTTTCTTTTTGCGCTCAGCATCGGGCAGGTCACTATTCCGGTCAGCGACATATTCCTCATCATGTTAAAGAAAATCGGATTATTTTCTTCGCACGAAGTAAATGAAATACATGAAACCGTGCTTTGGAATATTCGTCTTCCCCGCGTGTTGATGACGGTATTGATCGGAGCTGCATTGGCGATCAGCGGAGCTGCCTTACAAGGATTGTTTCGTAATCCATTAGTAGAACCGGGATTGATTGGTGTTTCCAGCGGTGCCGCTCTGGCGGTAGTTATTCTCATTGTGTTTGGTGGTTTTATTTCGATGCACCTGGGGAACTTAAGCATGTCTATACTCATGCCTGTTTTCGCTTTTGGTGGTGGCTTTCTGGCTACGCTGCTGGTGATGAAAATCGGAGACCAGATTGGAAGAACAACGATCGCTGTTCTTATTCTTGCCGGTGTTGCTGTCAATGCGCTGGCAGGAGCGCTGATGGGGCTTGCTATTTTTCATGCCGATGAAAACCAGCTTCGCATGTTCACCTTCTGGACATTGGGTGATTTAAGTGGCGCCTCATGGCCGAGCTTACTCATTGCAGCACCTCTTTTAATTTTATCCAGCTTGTGGCTGCTTACTTTTCAGCAGCCATTAAATGCGATTGCTCTTGGTGAGTCAGAAGCTTTCCACATGGGGGTGGACGTAGAGCGGGTGAAGAAGTCCATCATTTTTTTCAGCGCGGTAGCGGTAGGGGTGAGTGTTTCCCTTTCGGGTATTATTGGCTTTGTGGGATTGGTCATCCCTCATTTGATACGAGTTACGTTTCAGGCCGATAATCGGCTGGTGATGCCTGCATCTTTGATTGAGGGGCCGTTACTATTGCTTCTGGCCGATCTCGCATCACGCACATTAGTAGCACCTTCGGAATTACCAATCGGAGTAGTGACCGCTTTAGTAGGGGCGCCTTTCTTTATTTTTTTATTGATGCGTGCAAAAAAGAAAAACGAACTCGTCACACGATGATCTCAGCCAGGCACATTACCTTTTCGATTAACGGAAGAAAACTTCTGAGTGATGTGAGCCTGGAAGTAACTCCTGGTTTGTTTACAGCAATAGCAGGGCCTAATGGTGCTGGCAAAACTTCATTGCTTAAAGTATTGTCGCACGAGTCCAATCGCTACGAGGGAGACTTAACTATAAACGGAACACCTGCATCTAAATACAGCGTAGCCGATTTATCAAAAGTAAGGGCGGTACTTCCTCAAAGCTCTCAGATGCAGTTCCCGTTCTCCGTACAACAGATTGTAGAGATGGGAAGGCATCACCATCAAGGTACACGTGTGCAAAATCAAAACATATTGGAAGAGGTAATGGCACTTACTGATATCACCGGATGGAGTGGTCGTAATTATCTTACCCTGTCGGGTGGTGAGCAGCAGCGTGTGCAACTTGCCCGTGTGTTGGCGCAAGTATGGGAAGCAAGAAGTTATCCGCGTTATATCCTGTTAGACGAGCCTACGTCCAGTCTTGATATTGCACAGCAGCAATTGATCTTCAGTTTAGTAAAGCATGCCTGCGAACGAAATATCGGGGTACTGGCCATTGTGCACGATCTCAACCAGGTAGCACAGTTTGCCGATCAGCTCTATTTCCTTAAGGACGGAAACATCATAGCCCGGGGAAACATCAAAGAAGTATTTACCAAGAGTATCATCGAAGAAACATTTTGTTGTCGTGTCAATGTGTATCACGATCCGTGTACAGATTGTCCTTATATCGTACCCGACAGAAACACTTTTCAATCACCGTTAAAAACTGTAAACGTATGAGTCAAATCGCTGAATCCAAAGCCGCAGAACTGCGCACTTCATGGGAAGAGTTAAAGAAAGTAAAACCTGCTTTGCGTATCCGCGATTGTGCGGAAGAGTTGGGTGTGAGCGAAGCAGAACTGCTTGCTACTACAGTGGGCGAGTACACCACGCAGCTTCAGGGCGACTGGACAAAATTTTTACAGCGCCTGCCAGAGTTGGGTCGCGTAATGTCGCTAACACGTAATGACAGCTGTGTACTGGAACACAAGGGCCCATTTCAGAAAATAGATATCATGGGTTCGCCTGCGCACCAAATGGCAACCGTAATCGGCCCTATTGAATCCCGTGTGTTTTTCAGTGCCTGGAAATTCGGTTTTGCCGTAAAGCAACTAACACCACGCGGATTACAGCAAAGCCTGCAGATCTTTGATGAGGCGGGTAATGCCGTAACCAAAATCTTTTTGCAGGAAGCAGCTGGCAATAAGGCAGCCAGCAACCAGGAAGCATTTGATCAAATAGTGGCTGACTTTACAGCGCCCGGGCAGAAGCAGGAAATCGGAGTAACAGCAGTGAAGGCAATGCCGACAAAGCCGGTAAGCGAGGTTGACAAAGAAGCATTGCTTACTGATTGGGCAAACATGCAGGATACCCACGATTTCTTTGGAATGCTACGCAGGCATCAGGTAAATCGCCTTGATGCGGTTGAAATATCCGAAGGGAAGTTCAGTTACCGTATTCAGAAATCGGCTTTAAAAGATATGCTGGAGGCAGCCGCAAAAGATCATTTACCGGTCATGGTATTCGCAGGTAACAGAGGAAACCTTCAGATTCACCAGGGTAAGATTCAAACCATCCGAGTAATGGATAACTGGCTGAACATACTCGATCCTGATTTCAATATGCACCTGCGTGAAGATCATATTGTGAGCGCCTGGGTGATGAAGAAACCTACTACCGATGGAGAGGTAACTGGCATTGAAGTGTTTGACAAAAACAAAGAAATGATCGTGCAGTTCTTTGGCCTGCGCAAGCCAGGTATTCCTGAATTGGGCAAGTGGAAAGCGCTGGTGGATACTTTGCCAAAGGCATAACTTTATTTAGAAAATAATCACAAAGCCCGGCCTCCTGTGAAGCCGGGCTTTTTTTATAGAACTACTCGTTCTCTCTATGATTTCTTTATATTCGAATAAATTATAGTAAACGGTATGTGGGAAAATGAAGATGATGATGATTCCGATTCAGACTATGATCCGGGAGAACAAATGAGGAAGCTCAATGCGTTGCCGATTTATCAAAAGGCAATGGAGATTTTGGAAGTGACGGAACGTATTGTCGATCTGCTGGATAAAGAAGAACCCATGGAAGAAATGCACCGGCAGCTGATGATGGAAGACATTATGATTGTGGGACCTAAGATAGCAGGAGCCGAAGCGATGGACGATTACATTTTGAAAATGGAGAATGCGGTTATCATAAAAATTCACCTGCGAAGTTTACTAACACATACTGCTTCACTGAAAATGGAAGGATCGGTGGATGTTCAGTACCTCCAGCTATTGAGAAACGAAATTGAAGCCTTCCGTATTTTATTTCTTGCCTGGATCAGCAAATTTGAAATCGACACGTCAAAGGAACCGGATGGGTGGGGATTATTCTTACCGGAGAAGGATTAGGGAAATTCGAGTTTAGATGAGTTCTGTTACTTTTTTCAGAAAATACTGTGCACTTAAGCAATGCGGATGATCGGCTGCTTTCTTAATGGTGAAACCGCTTTTGATCATCAGTTTGGCTAATATTTTTTTATCAGCAACTCCTCTGTTGGAACGCTGGAGCCGAAGATCCTTTATAAACAGGAATGGATCAGCTACAGTTTCTGGTGTGGCACAATCAAAATCTTTATCGCTTAAAAAATTGCGCATGGCATTGCGATCGGCCAAAAACCAGGCTTCGATCGTTTTTATACTAAGACAAATAATCTGTTGCTCAGACGAACCAATCCTGGTTTTGGTTTTTGTAATACATTGCTCTTCATCCAGATCGGTTAGAATTAAGATCACAGTGGCTCCTTTATCCGTCAGGGTTTGAGAATAAGGAATGATATTGTGTGGCAGAAGATTGCCACCTCCTTCAGCATCAATGATCTCAGGAATGAATTCAATATTTTTTTCTTTTAAAAGATCAAATAGATCCGATTTTTCGAGAATAATCTTCTCTGTTGCGCCTTCTACTATAAAACCAATCTTCACCACGGAATGCCTCCTCCGAGTACATTTGTTAGTAGTGCTTCATCCATTTTCATTCCGTGCAGATCTGTGTTTGTGATCTGTTTCACCTGTGTGAAACCATTAATTTTATCCACCAGGATGATTTCTTCCGGTTGGAGTTCGGCAACCAAAGTTTGAGAATGTGTATTGAGCCAGATGTAGTGGCCTTCTTCTCTACATTTATCTCTTAATAAACTTACCAGTTGCTTAACCACTTTTGGATTCAATCCGTTTTCAGGTTCTTCAATGCAAAGAAACTGAGGAGTATCACTTTGATATAGTGCGGCAATGATGGCAATGATATTATAAGTGCCATCCGAGATGAGACGTTTAGGTAGCGGCTTGCTCAATGAATCTTCAAAGATCAAGAGATTATCTGAGCCACTTAGTTCTTCTGTTTTGATTTCGATGTTATCAAAACCGGGTATCAGGAGTTGTAGAATCTCAATAATTTCCTCTCTTTTCTTCTGATCTTTTAAAATTCGTTTAAGAACTTTTTCAAGATTAGAACCATCAATTGCCAGTTTAGTATCGTCAATAATTTTTCGCTTTACGATTGATTCCTTTCCTGTAAATAGTCGCGTAAAGTTTGAAAATTGAATGTAGCTGGGATCTTTTAAATGTCTATAATCTTCTCCCTTTGTGTAATGACTGGATCCAAAATCACTTATACTAGTTCTTCCAATCTTGCCATTAAACCCAATAAAGTAGATTGATAAATTAGGATTGATCGAACCTAGATTAATTTCGAATTTGATTAATGACTCTTGTTCAAAGCTTAAATTTTGGTTGAGTAAATCATCCGAACTTCCAAACAAGCTGGCAGCTTCCGATGGATCCATTATGTTACAAAACGAAAGAAGTTCCAGCGCCTCGAATATATTGGACTTGCCTGCTGCATTTGGCCCTACAAAGACACTGAATGGATTAGGACTCGTGAGCGTTATTTCACCAATGGATTTGAAGCCGGAAATCCGAATATCTTCAATTTTCATGACGTAAATCTAATTAATACTTTTTACATTCGTGATTACTGATCCTTACCCTTCTATGAGCCTGAACCAAAACCGCTATCTTTCTCTTGACGTTTTCCGTGGTATGGATGTCGCCCTGATGATTACCGTCAATTCACTGGGAAGCTCCGAAACCTATTCTCCGCTGCTTCATGCAGAGTGGAATGGCTTCACACTGACCGACCTGGTATTTCCTACTTTTCTTTTTGTAGTGGGCAATGCTATGAGCTTCAGTCAGGCGAAATACGAAGCGCATGGTGAGGCCTCTTTCCTGAAAAAAGTATTCAAGCGTTTTGTCATCATCTTCCTGTTAGGTTACCTGATGTACTGGTTTCCGTTTTTTGCACAGGGTGATTCAGGAGAATGGCATTTCAAACCCTTCAGCGATACAAGAATTTTTGGAGTGTTGCAGCGTATCGCACTATGTTATCTGTTTGCTTCCCTTATCATTCATCACTTTAAAATAAAAGGTGCACTGATTTTTAGTTTGCTGGCGTTGATTGCTTATCGCCTGATATTAAGCGTTTTTGGAGATATGTCTGTGGAAGGCAATGCCGGAACGAAACTTGATTTATGGCTGGTGGGCGCTTCCCACATGTATCATGGTGAAGGAGTTGCTTTCGATCCCGAAGGGTTGCTCAGCACGCTGCCCGCCATTGTAAACGTAATTGCCGGGTATGCCGCAGGTATGTTCCTGCAACGCAGCGGCAAGAATTATGAAACCATCGCCAAGCTATTAATGATCGGTGCTGTGCTGGTAACAAGTGCAATAGCATGGGATCTTTTGTTTCCCATCAACAAAAAATTATGGACCAGTTCGTATGTGTTGCTCACGGTAGGCATTCAAATGGTGGTTTTGTCCATTCTGGTCTTCATCATCGAAATTGCAGGAAAGAAAAACTGGACTTACTTTTTTGAAGTCTTCGGCCGCAATACGTTATTTATCTACCTGCTTTCCGAGATTTTTGTGATTACACTTAATACTATTCCTGTGGGCGATGGCTCTTTATCCGGATGGATTTATGCGAACCTGTTTCAATCGTGGGCAGGTGATTATAACGGATCGCCACTCTTTGCCATTTGGATAATGCTCAGCTGCTGGGCAGCAGGCTATATTCTTGACAAGAGAAAGATTTACGTGAAGGTATAGTCCTCATATCCGGCAAGCTTTACTATTTTCGCGGCAGCATTCCCTTTTCCCCAATGATTGAGCTGATTAAATCCGTTATTGACTTTATTCTTCATATCGATCACCACCTGGTGGAGATCGTGAGCGAATACCAGACCTGGACGTATCTTATTTTGTTCCTGATCATTTTTGCAGAAACCGGCCTCGTGGTTACTCCTTTCTTACCTGGAGACTCTTTGCTCTTTGCAGCCGGAGCGATCATTGCAAAGCCAGAAACAGGTCTCAGCATTGGAGTAATGTTTGTGCTGCTGATCATCGCGGCTATACTTGGTGACCTGGTAAACTATCACGTGGGCAAATACATCGGCCCTCAGGCATTCAGCGGTCGCTTCCGGTTTTTGAAAGTAGAATACCTCACCAAAACGCAAGAATTTTATTACAAGCATGGTGGCAAGACCATTATCTATGCACGTTTTATTCCCATCATCCGCACATTCGCTCCTTTTGTAGCCGGTATTGGCACGATGAGCTATGGCAAGTTTGCCACTTTCAATATTGCCGGTGGCATAGCCTGGGTAACCAGTTTCCTTTTTCTCGGTTATTTCTTTGGAGGCTTACCCGTGATCAAGAATAATTTTACTTATGTGATTTTTGGAATCATCTTTCTGTCTGTTCTCCCTCCCATTATTGAAGTGATCAGGGGTAAGAGAAAGTCGGGAAGTCCGGAAGTTGGAAAGTAAGAGTTGTGTAGGTTAATCACGAATTCTGATCGATTTCGCTTAATCAATGATTCGCAGAAACAGATAAGAGAATAAATGTCAATGGCCCGGTTGTCGACTGTCAATTAATATGTATCTCATAATATATATATCATTACTGACTTACCTTACCTACTGCCCATTGTACTTGCCTACTTATTGATCAATAATCCGCATCCAACCCAAAGCGCTCCTGTAAATCCTTTAAGGCAGGATTCTTATCGAGGAGATAATCAAACTTCTCTTTGTTGGTATAGATCATTGGTCGGGTCGATTCTACTTCGCGCATAATGCCTACTACAAGCAGTGAACTGTTGCTCAGTTTATCGCGCAGGTAAGCGATCAGCGAAGTGCGCATTCCCTGCAGGAAGGGTTCTTCAATGGGATTGTCTAAGGTGATAACGAGTTTGTTGTCTTTGAAATCGTATCCTCTTTTCAGCAGCTGATATTCGGCAAGTTGATTTTTGCGAAGCTCGGCAAACTCATTCCAGGCTTTCTTTAATACATCCAGGTCAATGGGCTTATCAAAGGCCGGAGTAATTGCTTTTTGTTCCTCCGATTTCTTTTCTTCCGTCTTCGCGGCCGGCTTACCGATACTCTGTAAGTTGAACGTAGTCTTGGTCCGTGCATTTTCTTTTGGAGTAACCACGGCTGGTTGACTCTCAGGAAGAGGAAACTTGATTTCAGTAACAGGAGTGGAAATAGCAGGAGTAGCCGTTGGAGTTGAAACCGCAGGCTCTGCACTACGTTGCTCGGAAGGAAGACTTATTGGTGTCTTGAACTCAGGCTCTAATTCAATTTTTTTTTTACTGCTTCCTGTGCCAGGGCAGTTCCATTGGATTTGAAAACAGCATTCACATTGGCCATCTTCATCAACGCCAGCTCTACTGCCAGCCGCTGGTTCTTGCTTCCCTTATAATGAATGTCGCACTGGTTGGCGATGTTCAGCCAGGAAAGTAAAAGCGAAGGTGGGGAGGACATCGCTTGTGTGGCATATTGCTTCTTGATGCTTTCGGGTACATCCATTAACTGGATGGTGCGTGTATCCTGGGAGACCAAAAGATTTCTTAAATGTTCACTTAAGCCGACAATGAAATTATGTCCATCAAATCCTTTGCGAAGGATCTCATCCAATAATAATAAAGGTTGAGTTGGATTTTCTGCTAACAGGCCATCCACGATCTTGAAATAATAATCGTAATCCAGAATGTGCAGGTTATTGAGCACATCTTTGAAAGTCACTTTTTCTCCGGTAGAAAAGGTCACCATCAAATCGAATATGGAGAGTCCATCGCGCAAAGCACCGTCTGCTTTCTGGGCAATTAAATGCAAGGCTTCTTCTTCTGCTACAATACCTTCGCGTGTGGCAATTTTTTTCAATTGCTTGGTGATGTCCGATACCTGTATGCGGTTGAAGTCAAAAATCTGGCAACGGGAGAGAATAGTAGGAATCACTTTATGCTTCTCGGTGGTAGCCAGAATAAAAATGGCGTACGAAGGTGGCTCTTCCAATGTCTTCAGAAAGGCATTGAAGGCGGCATTCGAAAGCATGTGCACCTCATCAATGATATAGACTTTAAATCGTCCGAACTGAGGCGGGTAGCGTACCTGGTCGATCAGGTTACGGATGTCTTCCACTGAGTTGTTGGAGGCGGCATCAAGCTCAAAAATGTTGAGTGAGTTGACCTCCGCTTTTTCTTCAAAACCGTTGATCATGCGCGCCACAATACGGGCACAGGTAGTTTTGCCCACCCCTCGAGGGCCACAGAAAAGCAACGCCTGGGCAAGTTTATTGTTGTCGATGGCGTTTTTAAGTGTAGTCGTGATATGTTCCTGACCTACCACCTCATCAAATCCTAACGGACGATACTTACGCGCTGAGACAACAAAACTTTCCATTGCCGCAAATTAAAAGCTTAACTGCGAATAAATTCAATTTTAAGTGAAAATTTCCATGATACGATTGCCCATCGTATATTCGTGATAACCTAAATATATCGGTTATGAAAGTGACAGCCTTGATTCCGGATGAATTGATTGAAGAAGTGAAAAAGCTAAGTGGAGGCGCAAATATTACTGACAGCCTGATTATTGCACTAAATGACTACGCAACGCGCCAGCGCCTGATAAAGACCATTCAAAAAATAAAAAAACAACCCCTCGCTTTTCGTGATGATTTTTCGGCAACGAAAGTTCGGAAACTGAACAGGGAAGCATGATTCTCATAGATACTTCCATTTGGATCGAATTTTTGCGACAGAAAGACAATGAGATAAATACGCGCGTGACAGAGCAGCTTGAAAAGAGAAATGTGACGGCCTTTAGCCCTGTTTTTGGAGAGCTATTGCAAGGTGTACGGACGGACAGGGAAGAAAGCATCATTACGGAATTGTGGGATAATCTTCCTCAACTTTCTGAACCAAATTATTTTATGGAAGCCGGACGCCTGTCTTATCAGAACAAGCTGTTCAATAAGGGAGTTGGACTTATTGATTGCTCCATCCTGGCTGCCTGTAAAAGAAATGATCTTGAGCTATGGACTTTGGATGAGAAACTTTCGGGAGCGGCAGCTTTATTGAAATTGAGGTTGTACTGATAAGTTTGATTCCATGACGATTTATTGTTCAGAAAAATTAGAGACTTTTCTGGAAAAGAAGAAGCCGTGATTTCTTTAAACCAATTGAATTAATGAAAGAGCTGATTAAATAATTCGAAATTACACGCAACTCATCTCCATTTGCTCCGCACGGTAGGCCTTTCCGATTAAATGGAGTTCAAAGCCATCAGAAACACCTTTCAGAGTTACATCGGAGACTGGTCGGGAGGCAGGCGGAGTATCGAGGAGCTGGTACACGGCAGATGAAACCACGAAATTGTTATTCAGTTCTTTAGTGGATGCCTGCAATCTGGAGGCAACATTTACTGCATAACCCATTACCACCAGATGATCTTCTTCGCCCAGGCGAATAGATCCCATGGCTACTTTACCCGCATGCACGCCTATGCCTACTTCAATTCTTCGCTGCAGATTTTTTTCAAACGAACCCCTATTCAGCAACTCAAGACTATTAAGAATAGAGAGGCCGCTCTGCACCGCAGCATTCACTGCAGTTTTTATTTTTTGATTAAATCCGAAAGCAGCATAAAAACCATCACCGGTAGTTTCAATGATACGGCCATGATGTTGATGAATGATGTTTTGAAATGCTATGAACAGTTTCTTTACAATATGAATAATATCCTGCGGCTCGTGCATTTCTACCAACGGAGTGAAATTCCGGATGTCGAGAAACAGCAGGGCCATTTCTTTTTCACCATCGGCTCCCTGTGTCCATAGGTTCCAATCCGAATGGGAAGCTATGCTTTGTCTGTTTGGTCTGATGACTCTTTTCCGTTGCCCTACCTGAAGGGATTTGGAGATTTTGCCTGAGAATAGCTTGAGCTGCATAAGGGTTGCTGTTAAAGTGTACTCAAAGAAACAACCGGCCAGTGACAGCCCTATGTCAGGTGGAAAAGAGAAATAATTTTTATTTTAAATAAATTATGAGCTTTTAGATGCTCTGCTGGTCTGATAGGCTTTTTATCAAAAAATGAGGTTAAAATGGAGGTGTTTATTATACCTGCTGAGCGGTTGCTTTATTTACGGTCGTTCCTTTTTAGTAGTTGTCAAAAGCGCAGTTGTGATTTGCCTGCCAACCCGGTGACGAATTCCATGGGATGCATATTTGTCCCAACGGAAGTGTATTGACATCTGTTTATCCATTCATCAAATCTTCTCCGTCAAAATAGCCAGAAATGTTTTCACGGCATCTACATAATTTCCTACGCGGATGTTTTCGTTCTCTGCATGCTGATTATTATCGGGATTAACAGTGGGTACCGCTACTGCGGGTATACCCAGCGTAACCACAAAGGGAGAAATAGGGATAGAGCCACCTGCCGTGCGTATACGGATGGGTTCTTTGCCAAACTCCTTTACCATGGCTTTGCTTAGCCATACTCCGCATTCGGAATCAAACGGAGTTTGAAATGCTGCATAAGAGAAACTGGAGTGAAAGGCAGCTATCTTCGGATACTTCATGCGCTCTTCTTCGCTTGGTTCTTTTTCTACAATATAATAACCCTGGCTTTCTACATACTGGCGAACCAGTCCGATCAGCCGCGCTGCATTGCTGGAAGGCACGAGCCGTATGTCGATCTCTACCGTGGCCGTGGCGGGTATCAGCGTGCGCGACTCACTTCCTACGAATAAGGCATTCATACCACGGATATTCAGTGTAGGGTATTGCAGCGACTCCTGAAAATTACTCCCCACCTTATCGGAAGCGGCAATGCCCAGGAATTTTTTTATTTCATTTTCATCGTCAGGTACCTGTTTCAGTATTTTCTTTTCTTCTTCGGTGAGCACTACACCATCATAAAATCCGGGAAGGATTACGCGTCCGTCATCATCTTTCATCGAGGCAAGTAATCTGGATAAGCGCAAGGCAGGATTGGGCGTGTAATTGCCATAGTTACCGCTGTGTACAGGCACGCGCGGCCCGAATGTGGTGAGCGTTATCTCGCAGATACCACGGGCACCAAAGCTAAGCGTAGGCTGATTGCTTACATGACGCGGTCCATCGAAGATGATCAACCAGTCGGCAGCCAGTTCATTTTTATATTTTGTAACCGCCTCCGGCAAATTTGGTGAACCCAGTTCTTCTTCAAAATCCATGATCACTTTCATGTTGAAGTTAGGTTCGGCTTTCAATTCTTTTAAGGCATCCAGCGAAGCGAGGTAGGCCACTGCAGGTCCTTTGGCATCGGAAGTGGAGCGGGCAAATATTCTCCAGTCGGGATTATATTTTTCGTACAACCGTTCATAGCTGATGCTGTTCCATTCTCCGTCACTGCCCTGTTCTTTCAAGCTGGGTTTCCATGGACTTTCCTGTTGCCATTGACTGGCCTTTACAGGCTGTCCGTCAATCTGCAGATAAATGAGTATGGTCTTCTTCGCATTTTTTACTTTACGCTCGGCCAGTAAAAGAGGAACGGCAGGTGTTTGCAGGCGTTGGGTAGAAAAACCTCTTTTAGCGAAAGCGCCTTCGCACCATTGAATATTCTTTTCAATGTCGTTGGGAAAGTGTGCATCGTTGGGGATACTGAGTAGTTCATAAAATTCGCGAAAGGAAGTAATGGCGTGCTTATTAGCGATGGCATCACGACTTTCTTTCTGACCGAAGGCAACCCCGTGTAGCAGTAGAAATAATGTGAGTAGGCAAATGTGTTTTTGCATATCGTTAATTCAGGTTATCGCTATTTAAAGTAAAATACTTAACGTGCTTTTCTTCTTTTCGGCTCTTCTTAAACAGGTCATAGACATCTTTAACTTCCTTTTGGATCGGTACCCGCTCGTATTCATTAAAAAGAATCCAACGTGGGCCTTTCTTTTTTAATTCGAGGTGGTTGGAAGTAGAGTAATAGGTTTTGTATAAAGGCAGGAACCTGACTTTATATGCAATCTCGCAGCTGGTATGGATATGAAACAAGCCAAAGTTCTCGAATACATAAATAGTTCTTCCGTTCAGTTGCTCGGTGAGAGTTACGTTTCTTGATCCTAAATCAAGTTCCGAGAAGACGGTGATGAAAAATAACACTGCTCCATGGGCAATAAGAATCATAGCCGTGATGATGGTGAGGATAACTCTTTTTGCCTTTGATATAGAAGAAGGTGTTGTCCAGAACAGAAGGAGCGACCCAATTATGAAGAAAGCGATAATGGCAAATACAATAATGTAGAGCAGGTGTTTCTTTTCTTTCCAGTCGGGAATGTAGTTCAGTATCGGCAGGATGTGAACCGGAAGGGAGAACAGAAACAGACAACACCAAAACCTCTTTTTAATGATCCAGGTGCGAAGCATCATTTCACGTATTTCTCCGGCAAAGGAAACCCTAAACTTTCTGCACACCAGAAGACGTTGACAATGGAATAACGTTTACCATCAAAGAACAGCTGAATGCTATTGATACCGCGATTGGTTACCGGACCGTCTTTTTTCTCTTTTGTTTCATACGTGCTGAAGAGCTGGACATATTCATCCGGCTTAAGCGCCTGCAGTATCAACTCGCCCTGTGGATTTTTACGTGTAGGGATCAATCGTGCTTCCTGTTGAAATAAATTCCTGAAACGGTCCCAGTCCCTCGGCACACCAGGGTCACCCGAGATCACTTCATACAATGCGGCAATAGTAGCATCGATGGAGGTGACATCTTTAGAATAGTCTTTAGTTTGTGCAGAAGTGCTTAGTGTTGCAATCAATAAAAGAGGTATTAAGTATTTCATTGGTGTGTAGCTTTGCAGAAAGTTAAATTCGATGATCTCAATTACTTATTGTCGATCAATTTCTTTAAGTGCAGCAATGCACTGCTCTTTGCATCTGTCATTTCTTTGAGCAGCATCTGAAACTGCGGCAATCTTGTATTAATAATTTTGTGAAGTTGATGCCCGGTGGTTGGCAATGAATGCTTTTGAATATCGATTTTTGATTCAGCAGCGCATTTAATGATCCATTCTTCAAGGCGAGGTCGGATAACAATAAGCCTTGTTCCTTTACTGGAAATAGAAAGACGATCGAGATTAAACTTTGTTTCTATGTCTTTTTTAAAAAGAGCGAAATAGGTCGGGTTTGCTGAACCAGGATCTTCATCTACGATTCCAATAGCAGCAGGATTCTTTTCAAGATAATTAATCACTTGTCCTTTATTAGGTTGGTGTGTAATCATTTTACGTGTATAACCCAATGCTTTCATTAATGCTTCATCGGGATTGCACTCTAGGACAAGATCAATCATTGTCGTCAATAAGTTTATTCAGATTAAAGTACACATCTATACCTTTGTCCAAAAGTACAGAGAGATGCTGGTCATCAACCTTGATAACTTTGGTCTGATAGTTATCCATTTGAGTGACAAAGACAGATAGATCTTCAATAGGTGTTTTGCTTACTAATGAACTGATGATGTAAGGATCGTGCGTAGCGATAAAGTATTGATTAGGTTTATTAAGAGCAATTAACTCAGCTAATTGTTTGGTGTACATCGGAAATGTATTTGATTCAGGTTCATCAAGAATCAATACAGCACCATGATTGCTTTCTATCGCTAACATATAAAATATAATGCGCTGAAGTGTTTCTGAAATGGATGCGTAAGGGTAGGCGTATAGCTCATCATTTACATCTTTAGCCATATTGATATCACCCTCATTTGGCTTTAGCATTAATCTGAAACCTTTCTCTTTAAAAATAGAACTTACAAGATCTTTGTACTCTCTGTTTGATACGAGAAGTGAAGGAATATTTTCACCAAATGGAGGATTAAGAAAAGGGCTGAAATTATTCTGGAACGATTTAAGTTTTTTAAAAATGTATGTCCTAAACTTGGTTGTTAAGTTTCCTCCAACGTGTCCAATTTCTCCATTGAATCGTAGATTGAAGGCTTGATAATTAGGTAGTTTTTCATTCAGGTTGTTAAAGCTCGTGACATCAGATACTTCAAAATTTGGAGTAGGTTCATAAATTAGTCCCTCTAGCTGGTTAAGAATAGCACCCTGGGCATTTTTGGAGTAACGAATAACCAGATTGATTAAGTCTGTTTTTACTTCGATCGGATTTGTTGTGTCAAAATCATAGAAGAAATCAGTAGCTGTTTTAAAACGAAAGATTTCAGGAAATATATTTTGATTTAGGCTGTTTATTGAAAACCAACTTAGTGCTTCGAGTAGATTGCTTTTGCCTGAGTTGTTTTCTCCGATAAAAACATTGACACGCTTTGTTGGGATGCTCAGTTCCTTGATTGACTTATAATTCCGAATAGATACGTTTTTGATCATGAATCAAATTTACGAATTTCTACATGGTGGTTTGAATAAGGTTGAAACAAATTAAGCCTATTAAACTAATGGAATAATTGAGATACTTTTACCCCTCATGATCTCCACTCTCAAATATTCTGTTATCATACCGGTTTACAACCGTCCGCAGGAAGTAGATGAACTGCTGGCCAGTCTTGCGCAGCAGACCTATACCAATTTTGAAGTGGTGCTGGTAGAAGATGGTTCTGTACTGACCAGCGAAAAGGTCTTTGAAAAATACAGTTCACAGCTTTCCATTCAGTATTTCTTCAAACCCAATACAGGTCCGGGGCCCAGTCGCAATTATGGTTTCGCCAAAGCGAAGGGAAAATACTTTGTGGTATTTGACAGTGACTGCATTTTGCCTGATCACTATTTCGATGCGGTGGAAAAAGTATTGAATGAAACTTCGCTTGATGCATGGGGAGGGCCTGATCGTGGTCATGAAAATTTCACGGTATTGCAGCAGGCCATGGGATATACCATGTCTTCACTATTAACCACAGGCGGTATTCGCGGAGGGAAGAAAAGAGTTGGATGGTTTCAGCCGCGCAGCTTTAATATGGGTGTCAGCCGCGAAGTAGTAGAGCAGACAGGTGGCTTTAAATTCGACCGCTTTGCCGAAGACATTGAATTCAGCATTCGCATGAAGAACGCTGGCTTTAAAACCGGACTTATTCCCGATGCCTACGTCTATCATAAGCGCAGAACGTCATTGCGTCAGTTTTACCAGCAGGTGTTTAATTTTGGCCGTGGTCGGGTAATGGTTGGGCGTGTTCACCCCGGAATAGTGAAGCTCACACACTGGTTTCCCTCTGTTTTTACTTTAGGGATGGGACTGATTCCGCTACTCCTGTTAATCGATTCAAGGTTATCCATTGCGCTTCTGACAGGCTATTTTCTTTATTTTTTAGCCATTGCGGCCGATTCATTACGCCTTACCAGGTCGGTGGAGGTTTCCTTGCTAAGCATTCCTTCTGCCTTCGTTCAGATGGTTGGCTATGGCATCGGATTTCTGAAGGAAAAGCTGAAATAGTACATGAAAAGTGTAATCCAGTTCTTGAAAGTTATCGTTTGAAATTGGTTTTTCTCCTTTTTTAATCAATATTTGAATGAATTAAAAGTATCATTCTTACATGAACTCACGTCTATTTCTGGTTGCTTTATCCCTGGTATGCGCGCACGCCTTTGCTCAGGATGTTCAACCTCAAAAACTTCTCCCGGCCGGTTACTATGTAGTAGTGGCCGCTTACCGTACAGGTCAGGAGAATTTAGCAGAGAAATATGTGAACGAAATCAACAAGAAGGGCGAGTTGCACGCCAGCTACGGATACGATGAGTCCAAAAAGATGTACTTCGTATTCCTCGATCGTTTTGGAGAACTCAATCTCTCCATCGATCAGATGTTGAAGGTGCGTAAAGATGCCGGTTTTGAAGGCGCGTGGGTAAGAGTTTTGAAAACCGGTGTGGTAGAAAAATACGATGTGGCAACCAATCCTGCACAGAAACCCCCAACCCCGGTAAAGGAGGCAGTAACAGCTAAGCCTGCAGAAGAAACGAAAGAGGCAATAGCTGTAGTAGCAGAACCTGAACCTGTTGAAACGGATACGAATCTTTTAACAGACGAAGAAGTAGGAGTACAGCCTAAAATGAATCCGGTAAAGCTTCCTCACACCCTCATCAACACACCAGTATTCCTGAGTTTATTCAACGCACGTAACAATAAGGTAGTGGCAGGCGAAGTGCAAGTGATCGATGCGGATCGTAATATCTTAATCAAGAAAGTAAAAGGCAATGATTATCTCACGTTGCCCGATCCCAAAAGCACTTCCGGCAAAGTGAATCTGGTTGCCGATGTGTTTGGTTATCGCAAAGTGCAGAAAGAAATGAATTACAAAGATAAGATCACCCAGGAATCGGCCAGCTACAGAGAGATGTTCGGCAATTTCTTCCTGGTTGAATTTGATTTGATACGCTTACACAAAGGAGATATCTCTACGCTTTATAACGTTTACTTTTATAATGATGCAGCGATCATGTTGCCGGATTCACAGTCGGAGCTGAACAGCCTGCTGGCAATGATGGAAGAAGGTCCTTATAAAATTGTTCTTCATGGCCACACCAATGGCAATTCAAGCGGTAAGATCATCACCATGGGAGAAAGCCCTGACTTCTTTTCACTCAATGGAAAAGTGAAAGAAGGCTTTGGTTCATCCAAAGAGCTTTCAAAGGAAAGAGCCGAAACCATCAAAACCTGGCTGGTATCAAAAGGTATTGCTGCCGATCGCATCGCCATCAAAGGATGGGGTGGTGGTAAAATGATTCATGACAAGAATAGCGTAAATGCTAAAAAGAATGTGCGCGTTGAGGTAGAGGTCGTAGAGGAGTAAATAATCCGCCACGATTCCTTTTATAAAAGAGGAAGAAGCTTCTTAAGCATTTGGTAATGTCCTCTCTTTTCGGAAATTTCGTGCGCTTAAAGCCCCGGTCATGAAGCGAATGTTTCGCAGTTTCTCCCTGATTATCAATTATAAAACGTTAGTGATCACCACCCTTTCGGTGATTTCAACTTATTTCTGCTATCACTACGGCCTTACCGCCAAGTTCCCTGATATGCTGGTGGGTGTAGCCATCGTTTTCCCTGTGGTGTTCTCTATTGGTTCCGCCTACAATCGAAGAGAAACGGCATTGCAGCGCCTCGCTGATTTTAAAGGACATGCGGTAGCCATTTATTTCGCTACCCGCGACTGGCCCACCGATAATGCCAATGATATCGCTGACCGTACACGCCAGCTGATTAAGGACATGATGCACCTGGTTAAAGAAATATTAAAGAGCAAGGATAAAACGGAATTCAGCCAGGATGAAGCGAAGATGTATGACCTCTTTTCGCAGCTTTCAAAAGTAATCATTGAAATGCGCAACTATGGTGTACAGCCCACCGAAGTATCGCGGGCGAGTCAGTATGTGAGTAAGATGATCATCGCCTTTGATAATATGAAGGTGATTCATAATTACCGCACTCCCATCACGCTAAGAACCTACAGCAAGGTATTCATCTACATTTTCCCCATTATCTACGGACCTTACTTTGCCAGTACATTTAAAGATTACTCTGCCCACCTGGAATATGTAATGCCCGTTTTATACAGTTTTATCTTAGTAAGTCTTGATAACATTCAGGATCATCTTGAAAATCCGTTTGACGAAGTAGGAGAGGACGATATTGTGATTGACGTAGAGGATACGGTGAATGTGTTGAGGTAAGAAAGAAGAAGAAAAAGATACCCTGAAGTTTTTAAAACCTCAGGGTATCTTTTTTTACTTTACAACAATCCCCAACTCCTTTAACTGATCGTCTGAAATGGTAGAAGGTGAATCGATCATGACATCACGCCCTGCATTATTCTTGGGGAATGCAATGAAGTCACGAATAGAATCAGCACCACCAAACAAAGAACATAAACGGTCGAAGCCGAAAGCAATACCACCGTGCGGAGGCGCTCCGAATTCAAATGCATCCAATAAAAATCCAAACTGTTTTTTGGCTTCTTCTTCGGTGAAACCAAGATGACTGAACATCATCGCCTGTGTAGGCCTGTCGTGAATACGGATAGAACCACCTCCTACCTCTGTTCCGTTGATCACCATATCGTAGGCATTGGCTCTTACTTTGCCCGGATCGGTTTTCAGTAATGCAATGTCTTCCGGCTTCGGTGAGGTGAAGGGATGGTGCATCGCATGGTAACGTTGCGTGTCTTCATTCCATTCCAGCAAAGGGAAATCGATCACCCATAGTGCCGAGAACTTATTCTTATCACGCAAGCCTAACAAACTTCCGACATGAAGACGAAGCTCACCCAATGCTTTTTGGGTTTTCTCAGTGATACCGGAAAGGATAAGAAGTAAATCTCCCGGCTCTGCATGAAACTTCTTCGCCCAGCCATTCAATTCAGTTTCGTCAAAGAATTTATCCACCGATGATTTGAATGTGCCGTTCGCTTCGCAGCGTACCCATACCAAACCTTTCGCTCCGATCTGGGGACGTTTAACAAACTCCGTCAGCTCATCAATTTGCTTGCGCGTATAGGTAGCACAGCTCTTTGCATTAATACCAACCACTAATTCAGCATCATCAAACACCTGGAAGCCTTTTCCTTTTGCCAGGTCATTCAACTCCACGAACTTCATTTCGAAACGGGTATCCGGTTTATCCGAACCATAATATTTCATGGCATCGGCATAGTTCATGTGTGGCACCGATGGCATATCAATTCCTTTTACTGTTTTGAACAAGTGGCGAACCAATCCTTCAAAGGTGCTCAGAATATCTTCCTGCGTGATGAATGACATCTCACAGTCGATCTGTGTAAACTCCGGCTGACGGTCAGCCCTTAAATCTTCATCACGGAAACATTTTACAATCTGATAATACCGGTCGAAGCCCGATACCATCAGCAGTTGCTTGAATGTTTGTGGCGATTGCGGCAAAGCATAAAACTCGCCATTGTGAATGCGTGACGGCACTACAAAATCCCGTGCCCCTTCCGGTGTGGATTTGATCAATACCGGAGTTTCTACTTCAATGAAATTCAATCCGTCCAGGTAAATGCGGGTCTGTTGCGCCATTTTATGACGGAGCATTAAACTATCGCGAACCGGATTTCTGCGCAGGTCGAGGTAGCGGTACTTCATACGAAGATCGTCACCACCATCGGTATTATCTTCAATCGTAAAGGGAGGAGTCTTTGAAGGATTTAGTACTTCTATCTGCTCCACCTTGATTTCAATTTCCCCGGTAGGGATTTTATCATTTTTGGAAAGACGTTCTGTTACAATCCCCTGTACTTTTAATACATATTCGCGTCCGGTATTACGTGCGGCAGCAATCAGCTGGGCATCTGATTTTCCTTCTTCCAGAAATAACTGGGTGATTCCATAGCGGTCGCGCAGGTCAATCCATAAAAGACTGCCTTTATCGCGGGTACGCTGTATCCATCCGGTCAGGGTTACTTGTTTGTTGACATCCGATATTCGCAGTTCACCGCAGGTATGAGTACGTAGCATTGTTTTTGTGTAATTTTGTGATGCCTTCCATCGTTTTAAGCAGGCAGGTCGCAAATTTAAACCGGATTTACTGATTTCCATGAACTCAAAAAGGCTTACGCCAACCTTTATTCTGATCGTTGCGATCACAGTAGGGTTCGGATTTACTCTCCACAAGCTCATCAAAACCAAAGTAACGAACGATATTACGGTAGATCTGCCCTCCCAGCTTACGCCCATGACTCCGGGCGATATTGGTCAGCGGTTTCCTTCGGTGCGTGCTCCTTTGGGTGCTTATACTACGGAAGACCGTCAGGTGGATTTCACAGTGAACATTTCTGCGACACAATGGCCGGGTAAAGATTATGAGCTCACGCAAAAGTTTTTCAGGGCGGGCATTTATAATTTATACGATAAGGTGGACATGATCCAGGAGGGTATTCACGATATTCACAAAAAAAAATTCATCTATTTCGAGTTTGATTCGCGTACCAATGGTGATAAGAGAGAGTTAGGGAGCTCAGATCCGATCCTGAAATACACCTACATCCAATACCTGCTGGAGCCGGGACGCACCCTGGTATTTACCTTCAGCTGCCCCAAAGATCAGAAAGCGCAGTGGCAGGAGACTGCACACGAGGTAATGAAGAGCATTCACGTAAAATAGCATAGCTTCTCCTGAGAGAAACACCTGTTCAGGATCGCTGATACAGGCACTGGCACCAAAGTTTTATTGTCGCGGATATGAAATACTTATTCCTTTTGGTAGTGATGTTTGCGCTGGCTTACACATCCTATGCGCAGGACACGATCAGCAATAAAGAAGCGCTGCAACCTGTAAAGGAAGATTCCACCACACTTTATAAGATTATTCCGGCCGAGATTCCGCGGCCGATACTGGATTCGTTGGTAAAACGAAATTTTCAGATGGGTGATGTATTTACCGCACATCGCAACGGACCACGCTCGATGTATGTCATTGAAATCGCTCATGAGTTGGTGAGAGAGACTTTTTGGTTTGATCCGAAAGGCTACCAGTTGAGACCCAGTGCGAAAAAGATAAATTAACTGTTCTGTCTTTTTTATTAGCCTGACTACTGGTGGCGTGAAGGTGAATTATCTTCCGCCACTGATTTTGCTTTTCTTTGCAGCATGGATTTATTTACCGATGAGTACTTCATGCGCGAAGCATTGAAAGAAGCAAAGAAAGCCTTTGACCTGGGAGAAGTGCCGGTAGGGGCGGTAGTTGTTTGCCAGAATAAAATCATTGGCCGGTCTCATAATCAAACCGAGCAACTTACGGATGCCACCGCTCATGCAGAAATGCTGGCCATCACTTCTGCAGCTAATTTTCTTGGATCGAAATACCTCAGCGAATGCACCTTGTATGTAACGCTTGAACCATGTGTGATGTGTGCGGGCGCATTGCATTGGGCACAATTACAGAAATTAGTTTATGGCGCTGAAGATGTTCAGCGGGGCTATTCCTTAATTTCGGCTCCACTGCTCCACTCCCGAACGCAGGTGGTAAAAGGAATTAAGAAAGAAGAATGTAGTCATCTGGTAGTGGATTTTTTCAAACGATTACGGGATATCTGATTGCACGAGAAATCAAATCGTAATTTCAATACGGTTATTTTCGCCATCCAGAATAAGACTTTCGTAATAGCCATCTCCGGTAGTACGCGGGCCGTCCAGCAATAGATAGCCATCACTCTTCAGTTGCTGCGTCAGTGTATCTACTTTCTCTTTGCTTCCTACACTAATGGCAAAGTGAATAAACCCGAGGTGTTGGGCAGTTACAGAAGAATTAGGGTTACTACCAATATCTGGTCGGTGCATCAGTTCAAGGCGTGGCCCTGGTCCGAAGGACAAAAAATAAGATTCGAATTTCTTTATCGGGTTCACGTATTTTTCTCCGGCTTGTGCGTGAAAATACTTTTCGAAAAAGGCCTTTTGTTTTTCGAGGTCATTGACCCAAAGGGCAAGGTGTTCAATTTTGATCATGGTTCTTGTTGTTAACGTGAAAGTGAAATTCGGGATTTGAATTTCTTTAGGCGAAACGATTTTGATTTTGAATGCAATGATTAGATTTGCGTCATGAGTATGGAAATCAAAGGAAAAGTAATTCAACTACTTCCCACCGCTACTGGTCAGGGAAAAAAAGGCCAATGGAAGAAGCAGGAGTTTATCCTGGAGACACCCGGTCAATACCCTAAAAAGGTTTGCCTTTCCATATGGGGAGATAAAATAGAACAGTTTAGCCTGGTTGCTGGTGACAATGTAAACGTTACCGTTGACCTGGAGAGCCGTGAATACAACGGTCGTTGGTATACCGAAGCGAGGGCATGGAAATTGGAGAAAAGCGGTAGCAATTCTCCAATGAACAATGATATTCCGGTAGGGGATGAGCCTTTCAGCGACTCGCAGGGGAGTGCTTCAGACGATCTCCCGTTTTAGATTTTAAGCTTCCGTTTTAGCCTTTTTCTTCTTGCCGTCATCTACGCGTTTACCATTGCGGTGTTCGCCAAGGATGATAACGTCTTTTGTGTTTTCGTATTGGCGCACTGCCTGCATCATTGCTTCGTAGCTGTCGCGGATAATAACGACACCTGAATTAGCTCCTTTATTGCGGATATCGAGCCAGAAACCGTCTTTCTTCTTCTTTGGTAATACTGGGGGTCTTCCCATGATTTTTCTTTGTTTAGCTGTAAAAGAACAACTGCCGAAACCTTCTTTTGGTTCAACAATTTCGCAAAGATACTCTTTTCTTCCGGATTGTTTAAACCCCTTTTTAGCTTGATTTCAAATACGCTGGAATTTCAATTTTTGGCCATATATAAACAATCGGCTTTCAGGTCAGTTGCACAGTTTCAGCATTGAACTTGTTTGGATACGTTGATTGGATCATTTTTTTATGGTATCCTGTTCATCCATTTTATTTCTTTATTTCTTCACCTTCAACACAATTTTTCCGAACTGATCGCCCTGCTGCAAACGTCTGAACGCTTCATCAAACTGATCCAATGAATACACCTTGTCGATGACCGGCCTGAGGTTCCTGCTTTCAATAAAATCGATCATGGATAAGAACTCATCACGTGTACCCATGGTGGTGCCATAAATGGAAATCTGTTTCCAGAATAATAAGCGTGTAGTAATGCCATCGATAACAGGACCTGCTGTTCTTCCGAAGTTCACGATGCGCCCGCCTGGTAATGTAAGCTCCAGTAATTTGGCAAACTGATCTCCGCCAGCACTGTCAATCACAATATCAAAACCACCGCCAGCTTCTTTCTGTGCTTTGGCTACCCACTCCGGATCTTTGTAGTTGAAGCCTCCGAGGGCTCCTAATGTTTTTGCTTTCTCGATCTTTTCATCCGACCCTGAAGTAACATACACCCGGCCCTGATACGCCACAGCAAATTGTAATGCCCACAATGCGGAAGCACCACCTATGCCGGTGATTAATACTTTTTCTTTCGAACGCAGTCGCGCTTTGGAGAACAGGGCACGGTAGGCCGTTAATCCGGTAAGCGGAACAGCGGCCGATTCTTCGAAGGAGAGATTCTCTGGTTTTTCAAAAATGTATTTCTTTGATACCACCATGTACTCGGCAAGGGTACCATGGTCTGGGAAGCCCAGGATTTTAAAATTATCTCCCTGCACGATGGGATTACTCCCCCATTCGAGACTTGGATTGATAATCACTTCCGCACCGATCAATAAAGGATCTGCATCTTCGCCTACGTCTTCAATCACTCCGCAGCCATCCGATCCCAATACAATTCCGTTAGGGAAATGCTGTGCCTGTTCTTGCGTAATCCAAAGATCACGATGGTTGAGTGCCGCATAATGTATTTTAATCAGTACCTGGTCTTTTACCGGCTTTGGCTTTTTGGTTTCTTCGACAGCTACCGGATAATCTTTGCCTTTAAAGAGTACAGCTTTCATAGCGTATGTATTTGCACTGGATTTTTGCCTGGAAAAATAAATCTATTCTTTCTTACCTCATAACGGGCGGACAGGCGTAACGTTTCCATTTTTTCAGGATCATTCTGACGGGCACGACTTGTAATTCATTCTCCATTTTTTAGTGCTGCCCGTTGCTTTTCAGCTAATTAAAATTTAACCTTTATGAAGATAACAACCGGCTGCTTACAGCCACTCTTATGGATAAATTAAAAGTATCGACTGCTCAGTTTGAGAACAAAAGCGGAGATAAGGAGTACAACCTTTCTGTGATAGAAAATCTTGCACGTCAGGCTTCACAGGAAGGCACTCACGTCATCGCCTTTCATGAATGCTCCGTTACCGGCTATACTTTTGCGAGAAACTTATCAAAAGCCCGGATGCTTGATCTGGCCGAACTTATTCCTGATGGGAAAAGTATTTTGCGACTGACAGCGATTGCGAAAGAAAATAACATTATTGTACTTGCCGGCCTTTTTGAAAAAGATGAACAGGATCATTTATATAAAGCTTATGTATGTGTAGATAAAAACGGAGTAGTGGCAAAGCACAGAAAGCTGCATCCGTTTATTAATCCTTATCTCACTGCAGGGAATACCTATTGCGTGTTTGAATTGCAGGGATGGAAATGCGGTATCCTGATTTGTTATGATAATAACATCATTGAAAACGTAAGGGCTACCACACTCCTGGGTGCGGAAATCATTTTTATGCCCCACGTTACCATGTGTACACCTTCTACACGGCCTGGTGCAGGCTTTGTTGATCCGAAGCTTTGGCAAAACAGGGAGGCTGATCCTACTTCATTGCGATTGGAATTTGATAGCATGAAAGGGCGCGGATGGCTGATGAAATGGCTACCCGCAAGAGCGTATGATAATGCTATCTATGCAGTTTTTTCCAATCCCATTGGTATGGATGACGATCAATTAAAGAATGGCTGCTCGATGATTCTCGACCCTTTCGGTGATATTCTTGCTGAATGCCGTTCGTTCGAAGACAGCTTTGTGACTTCTACGTTAACCCGTGAAAAACTGATTCAGGCAGGAGGACACCGGTATATCAAAGCAAGGCGCCCTGAATTATACCGGGATATTATCGGGCAGCCGCATCACTCCGAGCAAAACGTTGTCTGGCTTCAGGATGATAAAAAATAAAAGAGTTGGAACGTAAAAGCAGCTTATGACTGTATCATTAAATGACTAATACGCTAAATGGTTTTCCTTTTGATTACAAAACAGTGACTGAACTGCTCCATTCCAATTTTCGGGTAGTAGTTCTCTGCGGCCGGTGCCGCCAGCAATACCAATGAGGTTTGATCACCGGATACCTCATGTGTGATCGCAATCAGCTTTTTGCCAATGCCTTTGTGCTGATACGATTCATCCACGGCAAGGTCAGACAGATAACAGCAGAACGAAAAGTCGGATAGCGCGCGCGAAACACCAACTAATTGATCGTTGTCCCAGGCAGTAATCAATACATTACCATAATCAAGCATTTTTTGTATGCGAACAGGATCATTCACTGGTCTGCGCTGATCCAGGGTTGATCGTTTCAGCAGATCAATAAACTGCTCCGCTGTAATCGGTGTCGTACTGCTATAGCTGATATTCATAGGAGTTCTGTTAAATAAGCCGGGCCTGTTATTGATACAGGCCCGGCTCATTCATTTAAATAATTGTAATGGGATCAACCTTTGATGATGTAGTTCCAGTTGTGCGTATCCGTAGCATCGCCCATGCGGATGTCATGAAGTTTTTTCTTCACACGGCTTTGGAAGCTATCAGTGCCCGCGGGTTGAATTGTATAATCTTTGCCATGAATATTAATCACGGCAATGGGAGCCACCACCGCTGCGGTGCCTGCACCAAATGCTTCCGTCAATTGGCCGCTTTTGAAACCTTCTTCTATTTCGTCAAGGCTCACTCTTCTCTCTTCTACCGGCAAGCCCATGTCTTTAGCTAATGTCAATAGGGAATCGCGCGTTATGCCATCGAGTATCGCGGTGTTCAGCTTTGGAGTGATGAGTTTGCCATTGATCACAAACATCACATTCATCATGCCTACTTCGTCAATGTATTTATGTTCTTTATGATCGGTCCATAAGATCTGGTCGAAGCCTTCTTCGCGCGCCATCTGGGTAGGGTAGAATGCACCTCCGTAGTTACCTGCACATTTGGCAAAGCCGGTTCCGCCTTCTGCAGTACGTACAAAGGTGTCTTCTACTTTCAACCGGTACGGTTTGCTTTGATAGGCAGCCACGGGGCTGTTCATGATAATAAACTTGAAGTGATCGGCCACCTTCACGCCCAGCCTTGCTTCGTAAGCAAAAACCACCGGACGGATATACAGCGCTGCACCTTCACTTTTGGGAATCCATTTTTTATCCAGCTCGATCAGTGCATGAAGCGAAGAAAGGAACATCTCTTCATTGATCTCCGGCATGCACATACGCGCGAGCGACTTATTCAGACGTGCGCTATGCTTTTGCGGACGGAAAATATTGATGTTGCCATCGTTCATGTAAAACGCTTTCATTCCTTCAAACACCGACTGACCATAATGCAGTGAAAGCATGGCCGGGCTCATCAGCAGATCACCGAAAGGAACGATGGCGGGTTCATACCATCTGCCGTCTTTGAAATCGGCTACCAGCATGTGGTCGGCAATGTATTTGCCAAACTCAAGGTGATTGAAATCCGTTTCGGCAAGTCTCGATTTTTTGATCTGCTCAACAGCGATGGGAGAAGTAAGTGTAGTCATAACCAGGATTTATTAACGTGTGAATTTCATCATTAAGTTTGAATAATTCTGCCTGCTGAATTCGAAAAATTATAAGCGATCCGTCTGCTCCGAACCTCCAAAAACAGCGAATTCGATAATAATTCGTGGTTTTTGCTTTGGTAGGTCACAAAATGAAAGAAATAAATTTTTAAGAATGAAAAAAACACTTCTTATCGGGTGCTTTCACAATTCGTTTTTTACAGGAATGACTTAACTACAGGTCGTAGTATTTTATAAAAGACTCCATAATCACTTTCCTGCGAAACACTCTTTTGCCAGTTCTTTTTAGAATGGATTTACCCATGTACTTCATGACCACCGAGTGCTGGCAAGGTAGGTAAATTGAAAATTTGAATTGAAAACAAATTCAAACGTGGATATCGTTTTTATACGATGTGGTGTTTGAAAAAGCATGTGCTGCTAACTTCAAATAGATGCCAATTAATTGATATCCGGTGACGGACACAATAAGGGATCGGATTCATACATTCATTCCCTTCTTTTGTGAATAATCAGAACCGGCTCATTTAAATCGGTTGAATTTTTTTTCCATTACCGGAATTAATTGTACCTTATACTTGATATAGGACCAATTCTATCCTTCAATCCATCCCATAGAATTATAAGGTCTGTCATTCGTTGGCTTTTACAAAGGGAAGAGTTGTTCACAGAACATTGAGTTGAAAAAAATGGAGATGGTAACGAACTGGTTTTCCAGTACTGGCACGAGTTTGATACAGCCATAACAATGGTCTTCCGGCAGTAGTATAACACTGCCATCCAGGACGATTGTGTTGACAAAACGATGAATGTTTTCTGTAACTAATTTTATTTACTGACCAAATAATAATCTTAAGGCAATGACAAAAGCGAGTTCTAATAAATTTATTGATACGATTGACGAATGCCTTACCAACGGGGCGAAGCATGGTATTTTTCATGTGTCTATTGAAGATGAGCGTTTAAATGGCAGAGAAGTTACCATTGCCGGTAAACGTGTTGTGAACTTTGGCTCCTGCAGCTACCTCGGCCTGGAGGTGGACGAACGTCTTAAACAAGGTGCCATTGATGCAGCCATTCGTTATGGAACTCAATATTCTGCTTCACGCGCTTTCTCTGCCTGTCATCTTTATGAAGAACTGGAAGATTTGTTTTTCAAAATTTTTGATAACAACGAGGTCATCGTATCGGCTACCACTACGCTTACGCACATAGCCGCACTGCCCATTCTCGTACAGGATGACGATCTCGTCATCCTCGATCATCAGGTGCATGGAAGTGTTCAGCTTGCCGTACAACTCCTTAAAGCGAGAGGAACAAAGGTGGAGATGATCAGACATAACCGAATGGATATGCTGGAAGATCTGATTAAAGAAAATCCCAACAAGTATAATAAGATATGGTACATGGCAGATGGACTGTACTCGATGTACGGAGATTATGCTCCATTGCAGGAGATCAGCTACTTATTGGAAAAGTATCCGACATTTCATTTCTACGTAGACGATGCGCACGGAATGAGTTGGGCAGGTAAACATGGCAATGGGTATGTTCTAAGCCAGATGCCCCTGCATCCAAAAATGGTATTAACGACTTCACTGGCAAAAGGATTTGGAACAGGCGGAGGAGTTACTATTTTACCGGATGGTGAGATGAGAAGAAAAATCCTTACCTGCGGAAGTTCGTATACTTTTTCCGGTCCTATACAACCTCCCATGCTTGGAGCTTCTATTGCCTGCGCAAAAATCCATTTAACGGAGGAGATCGATCAACTTCAGAGCCGACTCAAAGCTAAAATTCAGCTGACACAAGATATTATCAGGCAATATGATTTGCCTCTCGTATTTCCCTCCGACTCGCCTATTTTTTATATCGGACTTGGCCTGCCTCGGGTGGGCTACAACATGGTAAAACGCCTGCTAAATGAAGGGTTCTTTACAAACATTGGAATTTTTCCGGCCGCACCTGTTAATTGTACTGGCTTGCGTTTGCCTGTTACTAACGGGCAGACGAACGAGGATATTAAAAATATACTGGAGGCTTTTCAATATCACTTTCCCAAAGTGCTGGAGGAAGAAAGAATGTCGATAGAGAAAATAAGCCGCAACTTCAAATTGCCTTTTGAAGAAACCAAGAGAAGATATCATTCCACCTCTGAATCTGACCTGGGTCGCCTTTTTAATATACAGCACGAAACGACTATACATCACATCGATAAAAAATTATGGGATGATCTTTTGGGTGAAGGCGGTACCTTCGATTGGGAAGGTTGCCGGTTTATTGAAGAAACCTATAGCAATAATCCGGAGCCCGAAAACAATTGGAAACTCCACTATCTGATCATTCACGATCTTGCCGGAAAACCTGTACTGGCCACTTACTTCACCGAATTGCTTTGTAAGGAAGACATGATGGCGTCCGCTGATGTATCCAGGCAAATAGAAGAAGTCAGGAAGAAGGATAAATATTATCTGGCTTCTAAAGTGGTTATGCTGGGATCATTATTAAGTCTGGGAGATCATTTGTTCATTGACAGGTCTAACCCTAACTGGAAGAATGCTATCCGGGAGATGTTGCAGATTATACATCAGGTAAAGCAGGAATGCGGTGCAAGCTCGATTCAGCTACGCGACCTTCACAGTAATGACACTGAAATGCGTGACTTTTTACTGACAGAAGGTTTTATTAAAATCGAAATGCCCGATATCCACACGATGACGGATATGCAATGGGAAAGTGAAAAAGAATACCTGTCGCGTTTCTCCAGCGGCTCGCGTTGGCATTTTAAAAAGCTGATTTTAGATAAGGCGGTAAACTTTACTACCCGGGTTCTGGTAACAAAAGAAGACAAGGAAAAAGCAAACCCGGAAGAATGGTTTAACTTATACCACAACGTGAAGAATAAATCCTTTACGATCAATACGTATACCATACCGATGAAATTCTTCACGAATATTATCCATCATCCGGATTGGGAAGTGATTGAACTCCGGCTAAAAACGGATGATTCGATGGCTGGGCGCCTCGTGTCTGTCAGTTTTTGCTATAAATCATCAAAAAACAATTACTCGTTGTATGCGGTGGGACTCGATTACGACTACGTGGTAGATCATGGCAGTTACCGGCAAGGGATGTATCAGTGTTTACTCAGAGCAAAGGAACTGGGATGTAATAAGCTCTACCTGGGAATGGATGCCGCAGTGGAGAAAAAAAGATTTGGGGTTACTGTAATTCCGACCTGCGCTTATGTGCAGACCAACGACAATTTTAATATGGAAGTGATCGGAACCATACAGAACAAAGCGGCTTAAACGGTATGGCAATACGTGATTACAAAGAATACCCCACTATCTTCTTCTGGAAAGAAACAGAAGAAGAGGACATCCTTTTTTTTAAGTATGCACCCAAACTGGATATCAGCATCGACACGGCAAAAGAAATAGTCAGGAGCAGGTTGGAATATACAGAGGGAAAGGCAATGTATACGGTTATCGATGGTACCAATATAAAATCAATAACCAAAGAAGCACGTGATTATATGAACTCGGGAGGATTGGAAGGAGTTTTAGGAGGAGCTTTTCTTTCGAACAATGTAGTGGCTACCCTTGTGATCAACCTCTTTCTCCGGTTTAGCAATATGAGTATTCCTGCACGGTTTTTCACAGATAAGAAAGATGCGATCAATTGGATCAGAAAAGTGAAAGCCGAGAAACAACATTTTCTTGAACGGATATGACAATGATGAAATCTTCCATGATCATGCAGTATGCGGAGAATACCAATGATATTCTTTTCGCTACGTTCGCGGATAATGTGAAAATAGATTTAACGCAGGCAATAGAAATAGTAATCCATCGACTGGAATTTACAAATCATAAAAAACACTACCTGATTATTGATGTCTCTCGTGTACGGGAGATCACTACGGAAGCAAAAGAATATCTGCAATGTGCTGATACCGGCCTGAAAAATATTATGGGCGCTGCATTTATTGCCGACAACCCGGTAGCCGTACTTTTTGCAAACATTTTTATAAAGACTCCAATGGATTTTAAGGCACGGTTATTTGATGACCCTGAGCGCGCCTTTAAATGGATAAAGGAGTATAAGCAGCAGACCAGGCCTGTAACGGATCGATGAATTAATTTTTTTGTGAATGGAAATTATTAATGCACATACTGAAACGACAGAAGTTAAGATTCAGATTCTGACTAAATTATTGGAGTTGAGTGAGGCGATGCTGCATGGTGATTATACCACCCGCGTGGTTACTGATTTTGATGATGAGATCATCACTAAAATTGCGGCCAACCTGAATCGGTTTGCAGATAGAATCCAGGTGAACGCAGTAAAGCCGGAGTATAGCCAGGATCAGACTGTGGAAACTTTTATTGAAGTCATCAGCTCATTTGCCAACCTGGATTTCAAACACAAGCTGCCGATATCAGAGAACGGAACGATCATGGATGCGATCGCCACCGGTATTAATGTGCTGGGAGATGAACTGGAACAAAGCACGGCCTCAAAAAAGGAATTGGAAAAAGAAAAGAATCGCCTGAACGAAGCACAAGCCATCGCCAAGATCGGGAGCTGGGAAATTGAAATAAACTCTTTTACACTAAGCTGGTCGGATGAAGCCTACCGGATATTTGAACTGGATGCACATCCGCCAGACCTTCTCTACCAGGCCAGTCGTCAGAAAATCCATCCTGATGATATTGCAGCCGTGGATGACAGGGTGAAGCGAGCTGTAAAGGACGGGGAGGGGTTTGCTATTGAATGCAGAATAATAGGTAATAACGGGACATTAAAGCATGCGCTTTGCATTGGTGAATTAGTAAAAAATGAAGCAGGCGTAGCTACTCATCTTAAAGGTATTATTCAGGACATTACGGAACGTAAGCAGTTTGAAGGATCTCTCCGCAAAGCAAAGGAATATGCAGAAGAAGCAAATAAAGCCAAGAGCCGGTTCCTGGCCAACATGAGCCACGAGATACGTACACCTCTTAACGGAATCGTTGGCCTTACCGAGATCCTGCTGGGGGAAGAGCTGAATAATGAACATCGCGGATACCTTGAAAGTATACACAATTCAGGAACCAATCTGGCGCAATTGATTAATGATATCCTTGACCTCAGTAAAATAGAGAGTGGCAACCTGCGAATTGAGAATATAAGTTTCAATTTTAAGGAGACTATAAAAACAACGATTTCTTCTCATAAATTCCTGGCCTTTCAGAAAGGGCTTACCCTGACTTGTCATGTAGACGAAGCGATACCCAAAGTGATGATCGGAGATCCGACACGTATTGCGCAGATCATTACCAATCTGGTCGGTAACGCGATTAAGTTTACCGATGAAGGAGCTATCGACATTACCTTCGCGTTGCTTGATAGCAATCGTAGTGAAGTAACATTACAAGGTGTGGTGAAGGACACCGGCATCGGTATTGATGCGGACAAAGAAAAATTGATCTTTCAAAGCTTTACGCAGGCGGATGATAGCATTACAAGAAAATATGGGGGAACGGGGTTGGGATTAAGCATTGTCAAAAGCTTGTTAGATCAGATGAATGGTCATATTTCTTCTCGGAGTCCTGCCGATCTCATCTCTGGCAGAGGTTCTGTCTTTACCTTTTCACTGAAACTCAAGCTTCCTCACAAACAGGAACATCAACCCTCAGGACCAGCCATCCAACAAAACAAACTGCGTTTCGAAAAACCACAGCATATTTTGATTGTCGATGATAACCGGGTTAATTTATTAGTGGCTAAAACGATGATTAAAAAATTTGGAGCCACGGTCACTACTGTTGAAAGTGGTATTGGGGCGATTGACCTGATCAAAGCAAATCATCATTTTGATATGGTGCTGATGGATATCCAAATGCCGGTGCTTAATGGCCATGAAGCGACCCGGCAGTTGCGGGAATTAAACTTTGCACAGCCTATTGTAGCTCTTTCTGCCAATGCCTATAAAGAAGATATTCAGAATAGTCTTGATTCCGGCATGAATGCTCATATTCAAAAGCCATATACCGAGGCCCAACTGTTTCAAAAGCTGAAAGTGTTTATAGATTAATATCCGGCATCAGTCATGTTGTGATCCAGGCATCTGCGCAAAAACCGTAACCTTCATCGTTACCATGTATGTAACAGATGTAATCCCTTGGAAATTACAGAGGAAGATGATCACGTTGGAGAATCAATGGATAATGGCCGGCTGCTTTGATAGACTTCGGTTAAAGCCCGGGTAGTGATATCAATGTCTTCTTCGCTTGTTTGCCAGTTGGATAATGCAGCACGAATGCCAGGCATTCCTTTATACAGGGTGGGAGTAAAGAACGTCTTTCCATGATCCCGGATGGCGGTAAGGAATTGCTGTATGCGCGGGAAGGTAAGTTGCTCTTCATTCAGCGTAAAGCAAACTACATTCATGCGTACCGGTGCGAGCAGTTTAAAGTCATTCGAAGAACTGATCCATTCACCCAGCTTCTTTGCCATGGCACAATTGCGTTCCACAATATCCCGATGTCCTTCTTTGCCATAGGCCATCAGGGTAAACCACGATGGCAGTGACCGCCATCTGCGTGAGTTTTCCGGAGTGTAATGAAAGAAGTCGGGGCTTTGATCGGGATCTCCTAAGTAAGCTGCACTGTTTTGAAATACTTTCAACTGAAGGTTCTTATGCCGTGTAAACTGCATGGCTGCATCATAAGGTACATTCAGCCACTTATGTGCATCGATGGTTATACTGTCGGCATAGTTGATGCCTTGCATCAGGTGCTTGTAGTGATCCGACAACGCAGCGAACCCGCCAAAGGCCGCATCCACATGCAACCAGAAATTGTATTTTGCTTTTAGTTTACCAATCGCTTCGAGGTCATCGAAGTCAACTGTATTTACTGTGCCGGCATTGGCAACAACGATGTAATGCTGATGGGGATTTTGTTTCAGTATCTTTTCCAAAGCGCCTGTATCAACCGCTTCACGTTCCGGAAGTACATCCACTTTGATGAGCGCATTTCTCCCTATGCCCAGCATCGATAATGATTTGACTACGCTGCTGTGCGCTGTTCCGCTGAGTACTTTTATTAAAGAGGAATCCGTGATGCCTTCGTTGCTGAAATCTTTTCCGTATCGCTCGCCCACCCATTGGCGGGCCATGGCCAGACTCACAAAGTTGGATACGGTTGCTCCCGTTACAAACGAGCCAAAGTAGGCTTCATCCAGGCCAAAGAGCTGCTTCATGAAATGAATGGTTTGTTGCTCCAGTTGCGGAGCAATGGAGTCGTTGCTGCCGCATGCATTTTGATCGTATGCGCTTACGAGCCAGTCGCCCAACACTGCCGCAGGAGTTGAGCCACCTGTAACGAACCCAAAGTAACGCGGCCCCGCACTGTTAGTAATCTTGTCGGCATATTCATTTTTGAACAGGTCCAGCACTTTCGCTGCACCTATTCCTTTCTCTGGCATTTCTCCCAATGGAATGTTTTCAATGTAACGGCCGGGAGCAAGATCATGCTGTTGTTTAAAATAGTCTTTCGCCAGTTGCGCAGTCGCATCGAGCAAAGAAGAAAGGTGTTGATGATCGGTTTGTAATGTAGAGTTCATGAACTATCAGCCGTTAGTAGTGTCCAGTAATCTTCGATGGTAATTGATCTGTCCGAGATGATAAGCGAGGTGTGTGGCAAGATGCACCAGCAGATATTCGGTGGAAGTCTTTTCTTCCCACACCAGCACGGGGTACTCTTCTTTGAGTTGTTGATCAGTGAATGTGCTTAACGCTTTCTCAACGACAACGATGGTGTCTTCGATTTTCCTGATCAATTCTGCTTTGGGTATATCTTTTGAAGAGAATTCCAGCTCGCGATGCCGCACATAGCCGGAGTGGCCCAGCGCTGCACCAATATAGGTGTTCAGGTTCCCAACCAAGTGCAAACACAGGTTGCCTGCTGAATTGGGAATTTGTTTATCCACTTTCCAGATAGCTGCTTCCTGCTGATAGAGTTCAATCTCTTTCTTTACTTTGATCAGATCGCGTGTGAATATTGTTTTTAATACTTCGCTGAGCATGGGCGGTGGATTAAGGTTTTTTTGTTGGATGTTTTTTCATTGCTGCAGCTACTTCGTGTGAAGCCGCATCCGTGCTGCTTTCCAGTTCGCTGATAATAGCAGCATGATTCTTTTGATCGCGATTCTGCGAAAGCTTATAATTCGCCTCCGTTTTCGTGATGGTGATCTCAAATCCTACTATGCCTTTCATTTCTCTTTCCACATATCCGGGCGACATGCCTTCCACTGTAACCGGATTTTTAGAATGCCGCTCATACTTATTCACTAATTGTTTCAGTGAGTGGAGAAGCTCATCGCCTTCAATGATACGCAACGTTCCATATACATGCACTGCGAGGTAATTCCATGTAGGCACGTTTTCATGATCGTACCACGAAGATGAGATATAGGTATGCGGGCCGGTAAAAATGACCAGCACTTCTTTATCCGCTTCCAGGTTTTTCCATTGCGGGTTAGCCCTGGAGATATGCGCGTGCAGTTTGCTTCCGTCTTCCGAAAGTTCCAGCGGGAGGTGCGTGCCCACGATTCGCTCAACGCCCTGACTGATGAGAATTCCAAAACCGTTCTGCCGGATGAAGTTGTTGATTTCCTGCTGGTCTTCCTGTTTATAGAGGCGTGAGGTGTACATATCTTATTCGATTTAAAGAAATGAAGGTTTGGTAGGTATGATGATATACTTACTTCCTGTTTAAAATATCATTGATCTTCATCAGGTGATGATCATCATGCTCGGCATCGAACCACGCCAGGTCAACAGGCGTCATCGATACGTTCAGCCGGGGATGAAGCGATGCCCTGGTCAGCTCCTTTTCCGATAAACGTTGGTATACCATTACATTCGTTCTGCGTATTCTTTCAAAGCTGGCCAGCACTTTTTCAATGGGCCATGGATTATAATCCTGTGGTTCAAACACAGCGGATGATAGTACTTTCCTGCCGGTGAGCATCTCATCAATTCGCTTTGTGCTTATTTCATCCACTTCCATCAGGTGGCCAATGTTTTGTTTAACTGACCATTTGCCATTGAACTTCTCCGACAGCAATTGATCGTTCCTGTTCTTTATCTTTTGTTGCAGACGCACAATTGTTCCTTCCAGTCGTTCCACATAGAAGGGCAGCATTTCCGGCAGCAGTCCAAAGGTGAACTGCCGTTCAAACCATTCCAGTCTCTTCATTATTTTATTATTCTTTTTCCTACAATAACGGTACTGCGCTCCACACCATCCAGCTCGGCAATGTTTTGCAATACACCCCATTGCTCAAACCCAAAACTGCTGAACAACTTTATACTGGGTTCATTGTGGGCGAAAATGAGTCCTATGATCGTTTTGATATTCAGTTGCTCACATTGCCCGATGGCATAGGTTAATGCTTTTTTACCTACTCCCTTTCCACGTGTTTCCGGTGCGAGGTAAATACTGATCTCAGCAGTATAGCGATAAGCAGGTCGTGTTGAAAAATATTGAAAACTTATCCAGCCTGTTATTTTTTCGTTTTCCTCGATGATCCATAACGGCCTTTTATCGGCAGTGTGTTCATGAAACCAATTGATTCTGCTATCAACGGTGATCAGTAATGTATCGGCTGTAACCGTACGCAGGGGCACAGTTGAATTGTAGATTTCAACAATTCGCCCCAGATCTTCAATGACTGCATCTCTGAATTTCATGTGGTTGTTGGTTTTTATTTTTCAGCTATTGCTTTTGATTCATGCTTCACCGGGAACTTCATCGACCGCGCAATAAAACACATCTTGTTCGCTTCATGATGGAGTTCATTTGCTTTGGCAATCATACTTTGTTCTTTCACGGTAACCAACGGGTTCAGTGTTACTTCCGTGAATTCTCCGCTTCCATCCTTATTCTCTGTCATTGTTCCGGTAGCATCGTCTTTATAATCGGTCACCACCACGTTGTTAACTGAGCATAAATGAAGATACCATAGCATGTGACAGGCAGACAACGCACCCACCAGACTATCTTCCGGACTATACCGTGAAGGATCTCCCCTGAACGAAGGATCGGATGATCCTAAAACAACAGGCTTACCTTCAGCGGAGATAGTATGAGCACGTTCATACGCTTTATAATCGGAAGTGCCCGTGCCTTGATTGCCGGTCCAGGTGACGGTGGTTTTGTAGCGGTGTTGTTTCATCGGTAAATGCTATTACATAAAAAGCGGATCCATTTTGAATGAAGGTTGATGCATCCAGTTGACAAAATGCTTTATTACTTTTTGTCAATGCTATTTGTTAACGTAGCAATAGTTCCATCTTTATATCACTTCGTTTATATGGCCCGTCCAGCGGCACTTCATAAAAGCCTATCTTCCGATAAAGCTGTATAGCAGTTGCCAGCTTAGTACTGGAATACAAGATGATCTTATGCGCCCCCAGCTTCCTGGCTCTTTCAATGGCAGCGAGCGCCAGCGCTTTACCTAATTTCTTTCCCTGATGTTTGTCATCGATTGCCATCTTGGTAAATTCATAAACACCGGGCTGCGCATATTTCAAGGCAACGGTACCCACTATCTCTTTATTCAATGAAATCATTAAGATGTCGCCACCGTGCCCGATAATGTGTACGTCCGGATGCTGCAGCACTTCAAAATCAATGGGCTCCATCCAGAAGTACTTTTCGATCCATGTGCGGTTCAGGGTTTCAAACCAGGGCTGGTGTTCGGGTTGATAGTCCACTATTTCAACCGTATCAGTTACATCCATATTCCTCGTGTTATCGGTTGTTGCCATTGCAGAAAGTCACCATCAATAATGAATAATTTTGTGCCTGTAGCACTGAACGAGCGGTGCCTGCTCTCCTCGTCCGATACCTGGTAACTCATTCCTTGCTTCAGTATATATTTACTTCCATCACTTAGTTCGGTCACTATTTCGCCTTCTAAGCAGTAAATGATGTGGCCTTTGCAGCACCAGTGGTCAGCCAGGTACCCGGCAGTATATTCCACCTGTCGCACGCGCAGGTTGCCGAACTGAAGTGTTTTCCATAAAGCCATGCCTGTCTCTCCCGCATGTTCGGTTACACTTATCTGGCTCCAGTCGGTAATATGAAAAGGTATAGGTACTGCCGTTTTCATTTTCCTGCCGACAGTTGTGCTTTGCTGATGCTGCGCAGCTGGTATCCTTTGTTTACGATGTAAATGCCTGCAATGGTAATGATCATGGCAATGGCGATACGCATATTGAAACGTTCATCGAGTATGATCCATCCCAGGAAGATCGCAACCAATGGATTGATGTACGCATATAGCGATACAATCGTCATGGGTAATTTTTTGATGGCATACGAGTAACAGGCGTAGGCAAGTACCGATCCGATCACAATCAGGTATAGCAATGAGTATACCGTACCTGTGGTCCAGTGAATTGCAGTATAATCATCGAAGACTAAGCTTAAGGGTAGTAAAAAAAGCCCGCCAAAGAGCATCTGCAACCCGGCATTGAGGAAAGCATTGCTGTTTTGATTTTTCTTTTTCATCCACACACTGCCAGCAGCCCAGCTGATGTTGGCTACGAAGGTGAGAAGGATACCGATGGTATATTGTGTATTTGAAAACTCAACTAAATGTTCACCAAAGATCATGACGATACCGCTCAGTCCTACCGCTAAGCCGATAATGATAGGCCATGTGGGGCGCTCATCGTCACTGAAGATCAGGTTGATGAAGATCACCCAGATGGGCATCATGGAACAAATGATCGCTGCCAGCCCGCTGGATACATGCACTTCGGCATAGCCGACAAGTCCGTTACCAAAGGAGATCATGAATAGTCCGCCAACGGCCTGGTTGATGATGTTTTGTTTGCCGGGCCACTTCACTTTGCCAACAGTGAGCATGAATCCCGCAAGTAAAATGCCTGCAGCAATCTGGCGCAGGGCGCTAAAGAGAAAAGCAGGGAAGTCGGTAACACCGATGCGGATGGCGAGATAGGTTGTTCCCCATACAACGCAAACGACTGCAAGTGAGATATAGGCTAAGTAGTTATTCTTGTTATTCATTAAGTTATGTTTTAAGAAGTGAACTGGCATGTCCAGCTAAAAGTTTCCAACCCCCGTCAGTTTTTACTCATGTATCGGTTATCCGCACAGTCGCATCGAATACGTTTGTCTTGTACGTTCCCTTTTGATGGAGAATGCCCGTAAGCACAGCGGTTGTGCCCATTATTCTTACGGTTATTCTTTCGGTGGCATTGATGCTGAGGGAAAGGTCCGGTGAACCTATTTCATCGAGGATCTCCGTCTTTGATTTCATTTTGCCGGCTGATGTAGTGAGTATAAATTCTTCTGCATAAAAGAATGCAGCGGCTTTGGTATCATTTTTTAGAATGAGATTATTTAAATCCGTATCCATCCGGATGATTTGCTCTATATCGGATTGAGCAAATGCGGTAATTGCCGTTAACGAAATCAGAAATAGGGTGACGATCTTCATTACAATTTTTAATTAAGCAAATCTTCGTGTTATTACGTAGAAAAAACAGTTTCAGTTTTAAGTACTTTAACCAGATCAGTTGTGTGGCAAGAGATTCACTTCCTTTCAAAAAATAAGGAGTGGCATACGGATAATTGTTCAGGATGCGGATGAAAGCGGATAGAAATCATACCTGATGTCTACCAGACGATACGGTGGTTTATAGAATAATGCACCCATGCAGAAAGCTAATGGGATGACAAGAAATGATCATCGGATTTTCTGAGGGATGGGCAATTAAAGGACATGCCGTATTACTATTTCAGTAACTGCTTGCCTTTAATTCACAAAATTAATGACTTATTTAATCCAGTGCCTGCTTAAAGTCCCTGATCAGATCATCGTAATGTTCGATACCTACAGAAATGCGAAGCAGATTATCAGGACTGATCGCCATCGATCCTTCCGCGCTGCGTCTGTGTTCGATTAATGTTTCCACTCCGCCCAGGCTGGTGGCATGGTTGATGATCTGCAGACGGCCTGCCAGCTTCAATGCCTCCGGCTGACCACCTTTAACCAGTATAGACATCACGCTTCCAAAGCCACCTTTCATTTGCTTTTTGGCGATGTCATGATTCTGATGCGTAGTTAAGCCGGGATAATATACTTTTTCTATTTTATCATGCTTTGCCAGAAAGTTCGCGATCTCCATGGCATTGGCATTCTGTACGGGTATACGTAGCGGAAAAGTGGAGATACTTCGATTCAGCAGCCAGCAATCGAAAGGAGAAGGAACAGCTCCTGCAACGTTTTGATACAAGCGAAGCTGACCAGAGAGATCGGTTTGTTCGCGGGTGATCACAGCACCTCCTAATACATCCGAGTGGCCACTGAAGAACTTGGTGGAAGAATGCATGACGAAATCAATGCCTAATTCTAACGGGCGTTGCAACAATGGGGTAGCAAAAGTGCTGTCGCACGCGGTAACAATTTTCTTGCTTTTTGCCAGCGAAGCTACGGCTTCAATATCAGTGATCTTTAATTTGGGGTTGGAGGGACTTTCCAGCCAGATCAGTTTTGTCTTAGATGTAAGAGCAGCAGCTACATTCTCTGTTGATGTCATGTCTACTTCAGTAGCCTGAATTCCTTTTGTTAAAAAGAAATTTTTCATCAGCGCTCTTGTGCCATGGTAACAGTCGTCCGGATAGATGAGGTGATCACCTTGTTTCAGAATCACTTCAAATAATGCATTGATAGCTGCCATGCCCGAGCCAAAAGCAAGTGCCTCGCGGCCTCCTTCGAGCAAAGCCAGTTTCTTTTCTAAGGTAATGCGGTTAGGGTTGCCGGTCCGGGTGTACTCACCGGCCTGGTCGTGCGCATGTCTTTTGAAAGTGGTGGTGAGGTGAATGGGCTGTGTAATATCGGTATCTGGTTCATAGCCAGCATGAATGGCCTGAGTTTGCGGATGACTGTTCAAAAGGAAGTCGTTTGTTTTTCCCATGGGTTTCTTTTTTAAGCGATTCAAATATAGAAATTGATCTCATTCACTTTTAGTTTTAACCTTTAAACGGTTAATAATTCCACTCCGTGGCATGTGAATAGTATAAGAAAGGAATAAAGCTTAGTTATACATCTTTAAACGAACAGTAAACCGTATGGCCATAATAATTAAGACGGATAATCCACAGGCGCTTCTGGACGCCATTAAGAGAGCGGTAGACCGTGATGATGTAGTGGCGTGGGAGTATGACGAAGGCGATGACTTTACTCATGCCTCCGATCAATATGGAGAGAAGGCATGGCTGCGCCCGAAAATTGACGAAGGCGAGCTTCGTTTCGGGATACTGGGCCGAAACGAAAGTTCACTTAGTGATATTGAGTACGGTGTTTATCATGGCCGCTTCATTGAAATGTTATTAACTCATTTTGATAAGCGGTTCTCCACCGTGCTGGCCACCGCTACTAAAACAGAACCGGATAAGTTTAATTGATGTCTCTCGCTATGCGAAACCTTCTTTCGGTTTTACCTTCCACGCCTGCCTTCAAAACTGAATCCAAAGGGTGAAAGAAGCAATTCAATGGTACGTTGGCTTGATATGGGGTAACAGGAATAAAATTGTAATTCTTATCTTGACATAGGATTCTATACAAGCTGGAAATGATATGATCGTTCTGAAAGCAATTTTCGTTTTTATTCTTGCTGGTCTGTGCGAGATTGGCGGAGGTTACCTGGTGTGGATGTGGCTGAAGAAAGGAATGGGTGTCGGCTATGGCATAGCAGGCGCAGCCGTACTCGTTCTCTATGGTGTTGTAGCCACACTGCAGACTTCCTCCTTTGCAAGAGTGTATGCCGCCTATGGTGGATTCTTCATTGTGATGTCATTGATATGGGCGTATGTATTCGATGATTTCAGACCAGATAAGTACGATTTGATCGGTTCGTTAGTTACTATACTGGGCGTATGTATTATTTACTTTGCGCCACGGGGATAGCAGCCAGGGACTTATGTTTCCGCTTTCACAAGTTTGAAATCCGGTCACAGCATTTATTCAGTTCAATGCTTTTCCTTTGCTGGCAGACTTAACCAACAAAATCATTTTTTATTCATTCGGCTCAATGTGAATCAGTACATTGCCCAACGAAGGTATCTTTGTTTTGAGCACATCTTTCAACTGATGCGCAAGCGAGTGTCCTTCCTTTACGGTGAGCGAAGCATCTACAATGGCATGCAGGTCGACATGGTAGCGCATTCCGGCTTTGCGTACGTAACATTTTTCGGTGCCTATAATCCCCTTTACACCGGCAGAGACTTCACGAATCTCGTTTACAACGTCATCAAAAAGATGTTCATCCATAATCTCACCCAGTGCAGGGCGGAATATCAGGTAACTGTTAAAAAGAATAAACGCAGAAGCGAAAAGAGCGGCCCAGTCGTCTGCCGCTTCATACCCTTTACCAAAAAATAGTGCAATGGAGATTCCGATAAATGCGGCTACCGAAGTAATGGCATCGCTGCGGTGATGCCAGGCATCGGCCTTCAGGGAAGAGCTGTTTGTCTCTTTGCTCTTGCGGATGACCAGACGGTAAGAGATTTCTTTCCAGATAATGATAAGGGCAAGCACAGCGAGCGTATAAGGTTCCGGAAGAGCATGTGGTGTACCGATGTTCAGAATACTTTCGTAGGCAATAATGGTAGCTGAAGTGATCAGGAAACCAACTACCAAAAAGGTGATCAAAGGTTCTGCCCGGCCGTGACCGTAAGGATGGTTATCATCGGCAGGTTTATTGGAGTATTTAATTCCGACCAGTACCAGTATAGAAGAGAATACATCGGCTGTGGATTCGATGGCATCGGCCAGCAATGCATAGGAGTTACCAAAAAAACCAGTCAATCCTTTTAGCAACGCAAGCGCGACATTACCTGCGATGCTAAAGTACGTGGTGCGAATGGCGGTTTCCTCTTTGTTCATAGATTTCTTCATGGTAATGAAATCTTTTAAAGGATTTTATTGCTAACAATGGATTCAAAAGTCGGGTGTTTTAAATTACATTCATAATAATCCCGTTCCCTCCTGAAAATTTTATTCTTGCATACGTTTTACTCCTGAGATAGCGAAACTCCTTCATATACATCAGCAAGAGAAGCATTTACCTCTCGGAAACGGACAGCAAAAGCGTACATGGCTGGTCAAATGCTATTTTGTATCTGGCTTCCGCTGGCCATGGCATCACACGGATTTATTCCAGCGTATCGCATCGCGGCATGGCTCTGTTGGGTTCCTAATATTTTTGTTGCATTCCTGATCGCAAGGAAAAAGACCCTCTATTCAATCTGCAACTGAAGGGTTCTGCAATTTAAGGCATAAGATTTTATGCTTTCGTAATCAGACTATGTTTTGGCGTGCAAATAAAATAAGGTTATACATTCAAGACCATTAACAATTAATGCCATTAATTATGAGTGAATCAGATTTAGAACAGAAGGTAAACGAATTAGTGCTGGCAGAACTGCACCGGATAGAGCTGGCAAAAAAAGCCAGGATCATTGCCAGTGATGATTTTAAAGATCTGAAGGAGGATTTTATACACTATACGGACAATGCAGATTTCGGATTTACATTCGATTGGAGAAACGAAGCCTTGAGCACGACCATTGACGAACGGCTTTATGAATTACTCATCCGCGGCTATCATAAAGATCACCCGCGCTGGCATACCGAGCGATTTGCACTGGCACAACTGGCGAATAGTCCGAAGTAGATTCTTCCTGGACAGAATAAGAAAGGCTATCTTTTACAGGTAGCCTTTCTTGTTTAAGCCTCCCGCGAAAACTACCTTTTTGCAGAACGTATAGAGAGCAATTAGCTTGTCAGGCATCACATTTTATAAAAACATATCGAGACATTCTCTGTGGAATTTATCAGAAAACATTTAATTAATTATTCTCAATTGATATGGATCCTATTAAAATTGCTGCCTTTTCAGGTAGCCTGAGAAAAAAATCATACACGACCAGTCTGATCCGTGCTTTTCAGAAGCTGTCGCCCGCTGACATTTCTCTGGAGCTTATTGATATCAGCTCGCTTCCTTTTATTAACCAGGATTTGGAAGCGGATTTACCCGGATCTGTAGCCGATCTCCATAGTGCTATAATCGGGGCGGATGCAATACTGCTGGCCACACCTGAATACAATCGTTCTTATAGTCCTGTGCTGAAAAATGCGCTCGACTGGGGTTCGCGGCCTCAGGGAAAAAATAAATGGAATAAAAAACCGGTAGCTTTTATTGGTTGTTCGCCTTATTCAATGGGCGGATTTGGTGCAATAAATCATTTACGGCAAGTGGCGATGTATTTAAATATGTACGTTTTACAGCAACCCGAATTTTATCTTTCCGCTGCAGGAGATAAAATAAATGAACAGGGTGAACTCACGGACAATGCTACCATAGAGCTGATCTCAAAATTCTGGAAGACTTATATTGAATGGATTAAGAAAGTGAAGTGATATATTAACTGTAGGATGACGAGTCGTGCCCTGTTCGGAAAATGGCGCGACTATAAAAATGACATGGCTCAGCATGCACATTCTATCTGAGTATCCTGAAGAGCTGATCAAAAAATTGAAACAGGTAGCTGTCGATAGAGGAGGTATCAGGATTCAATGGCAAACACCCGCTTTCAATGAACGGGCTATTAAGTTCTATCGTAGAATGGGTGCAACAGAAAAGGAGAAGGTGAGATTTTATTTATAGTAGCTTTTCAGTTCATGGTAGAGACCATGAACTATTTTTTTCGCTTCCAGGCCACCTCTGCCACCACCGATTGCCCTCCCTGCGTAGTGTTGGTCACCACATATTTTAATCCATCGTCTGTATACGTATAAAGTCGTTTTTGCTGAGTGCCTTCCCAGTTGGGGAAAGAGGCGTGCTCAATGAAGAACGTAATGGTGTGAGTTGCTTCATCAATAGTATAGCTGCCAAAGTGGGAATTGCTTCCCTGCACCAGGGCGGCATATTCCTCTGGTGTACATTTGTTTTTATCACCAGATAGTACTTTAGGACGATCTGCCTTCAGAATTTGAACGGCATAATTTCCCTGTGCATCAAATACCAGCATCCCTTGCGGGTGATCGCCATAGGGCTGTACACGACTGCTATCCGGATAAATGTTATCCACAGCTACCAGCGACCATGCTCCCACCAGTTGCTGTTGTATGGATTTTTTGGAAATATCTTTTTTCTGCGCATTCGTTATCGACAGGCTTCCCAGTGCCAGGAATAAGATAAAAGTGATTTTCATGATCGTGTTTTGGTTTCGCATGGCGGGCATAAGAGTCAGGGTTGTTTATTATCTTTTTAATAGCCCTAAAATTAGGAATGGATCCGCAGTGTTTCCTTGTACCTTTTTTCACTAAATCTGTATTTTAGAGGATATGACGAATGAAAACCTGTACCAGCCGTTTGAAATTGAACATGTGTCGCTGGAAAAATTCCGGAAGCATGTGTACAGAAATAATTTTTTTGAGCTGATCTATATTGTAGACGGAACAGGCGTACAATACACGAACAATAATCGATTTAATTACCGGAAAGGAAATCTTTTCCTGATTACCCCTCAGGATACCAATTCGTTTGATATTGCCACACCTACACAATTCTTTTTTCTCCGCTTCACGGCCACGTATATTCAGATCGTTAAAGATCATGACTGGACAACGCGTATCGAATTTATTTTAACCAATGCCAGTCATCGTCCGGGGTGTATCTTAAAAAATCAGGCCGACAAGCCATTGATTACTTCGCTGGTAGAAAATATTATACGTGAACGTACCAATCAGCAATTGTATTATGCTAAAATCATTCAGCAGATTGTGAATACCATTATTGTTATTGTCGCCAGGAACATTGCCTTAAAGCTGCCCAAGAACATCAATGAGAACACTGGTGAAGCTGTACTCGATATTCTTAATTACATTCAGCAGAATATACATGATCCTAAAAAACTGAAAGCGGAAGCGATCAGCATAAAGTTAGGTATTTCGTTGAGCTACCTGGGCCGTTATTTTAAAAAGCAGACGGGGGAGACCTTGCAGGAATACATTGCCAAGTACAAAGTAAGATTAGTGGAAATCCGGCTATCGAATACCGATATGCGTATCAATGAGATCGCACGCGAATTTTGTTTTACTGATGAAAGCCATTTAAACAGGATCTTTAAAAAATATAAAGGGATCAACCCTTCCGAATTCAGGAAGCAGTTTTGAGATTTAATCTTAATGGGCGAATAGCCTGCCACTTAAAATTAAGTAGCGGCTTGTAGAATAGAAAAGCCGACTCATTGGAATCGGCTTTAGTTAATGCCACAGGTTAGATTACCAGATCTTAATCCTATCCTCCGGTTTTTTATACAGCTTATTGCCCGGCTGTACATTGAAGGCTTTGTACCAGGCATCCATATTCACCGGTGCACCGATAGTGCGGTACTCGCTGGGCGAATGCGGATCGGTAACAATGAGCTGTGCCTTTCGCTCTGTTAACGTATTGCTTCTCCATACCTGCGCCCAAGCCAGGAAGAAACGCTGATCAGGTGTAAAGCCATCAATCTTCTTCTCCGACTTTCCTTGTGGAGTCATCTTGAATGCTTCATACGCGGCATTCAATCCACCGAGGTCGCCAATGTTTTCACCCATGGTAAGTTTGCCATTTACATGTAGTGAATCCAATACCGTATAATCATCGAACTGCTTTTGTAGCAAAGCTGCTTTTGCCTTGAACCTGGTAAGGTCTTCTGCTGTCCACCAGTTGCGCAGCGTACCATCTTTATCGTACTGACTTCCCGAGTCATCAAAACCATGAGAGATTTCGTGACCGATTACGGCTCCAATAGCTCCATAGTTAAATGCATCGTCAGCATCCGGGTGAAAGAACGGATATTGCAATATTCCTGCAGGGAAAACAATTTCGTTCATCACCGGGTTGTAATACGCATTTACAGTAGGAGGCGTCATACCCCAGCGCGATTTATCTACAGGCTTACCCAGCTGAGCAATCATTTCATTGTAAGACCACTGGCCGGCATTGCGCAGATTCTGCACAAACGATTTGTTGGTGATCACTAATCCATCATAGGTTTTCCATTTGTCAGGATAAGCGATCTTGGGAGTGAAGGCTTTCAGCTTAGCTGATGCTTTTTCTTTGGTAACATCACTCATCCAATCCAGTTTTTTGATGCGAATCTCATACGCCTTCACCAGGTTGGCAATCATCTCGTTCATTCTTGCTTTGGCTTCCGGCTTGAAATGTTTTTCCACATAAAGCTGGCCAAGCAATTCACCTACTGTTCCATCCGTTAGGTTGGACATACGCTGCCAGCGGGGTGTTTGTACTTTCTGTCCGCTCAGGGCCTGGTTGTAAGCAAAACTGGCATCAACAAAAGGCTTGCTCAGGTACGGTGCTGCAGAGCGAAGCACATTCCATTGCAAATACGTTTGCCAGGTAGTAACAGGTGCATTCTTTAACAGGCTCTGTCTGCTACGGTAAAGAACCGGGGTACGTTTACCAGTATGCTATCCTGTCCGCTTACTTTCAGGTTGGTCAATGTTTGTTTCCAGTCGATGGAGGGAGTGGTCTTGCTGAAGTCGGCAACGGAAAACTTATTGTACGTCTTATATGGATCGCGCATTTCTACGCGGCTCATTTGTGCGGCAGCCAGTTTTTTTTCTAAAGCAAAGATGGTTTCTGCTTTTTGTTTGGCCGATGCTTCGGTTTCACCCGCCAGTGTGAACAAGGATACCACATACGTTATGTATGCAGTCTGAATTTTTTTTGTGCGCGCATCGTCCTTAAGATAGTAGTCACGGTCGGGTAGTGAAGTGCCACCTTGAGATACCTGTACCATCATGGTTTCCGGATGCTTGCGATCTTGCCCTACAAAGAATCCGAAAAGAGGAGAAGCTACACCCGTGGTACGCTCAAAAATAATTTCGTCAATGACCTGTTGGGTGGTCTTTACTTCACCTGCTCTTTTATAGTCAGCCAGTATCGGAGTGAGTCCATCCTTTTCAATAGTGACACTATCCATGGCAGCGGAATAAAAATCGCCTACGCGTTTTTTAATTGATCCTGGTGCTGCTTTCTTGTCGGCAGCGGCCTCGGTCAAAATCGCTCTCACTGCTTTCACATTGAAATCACGGAGAATGCCAAAACTTCCCCAGGTAGTTTCTTTGGGAGGTACGGGATTGTTTTTCAGCCATATTCCACCGGCATAGTTCTGGAAATCATCTCCCGGCTTCACGGTAAGATCCATGTTGGAAGGGTCAATGAGTTTTGCTTTTGATTTCTCCTGTTGCGCAAAGGTGCTCAACGAAGCGAAAAGAAGTAGTGTGGACAGGAGCACACCCGTTCTTACAAATGGATTATACATATTTCAAATAATTAGTTAGGTGGCGCGAAGGTAAAAGATTACCGGTAAGGGATTGGGTACTGTTTGCGTTCTTATTTTACCGGTTGAATTGGTTCAATAAGAGGTAGCGCTATTGTGGAAAACTGATGGTAAACGAAAAATGAATCTGCACGATGAAAGAATAAAACAGTTTCATTTCTATATTTACCGACCAGATCAATTTATCCTGTTGTTATGGAACCACGCGACCATCTTTATCTTGAAGTATCCGATCGTATTGAAAAACTGATCGAAAAGAAGGCTTTTAAAATCGGTGACAAATTACTTTCGGTACGGGCGCTGAGCAAAGAGCAGGGGATTAGTTTAAGCACCGCTTTTCAGGCCTACTATCACCTCGAAAGCAAAGGGCTGGTGGAGGCACGTCCGCAGTCGGGGTATTATGTCAAGTTTTCCCCACAACATTCGCTTAGCTTTCCTGCCATGTGCGAAGCCACCGATGAAGCGCTCCCGGTAAGTGTAGATGAAATGATTGGCAGTGTGTACCGCAATCTGCGTGACAGCAACCTGATCAATTTCTCTCTGAGTTCTCCTGCACCGGAGTTGTTGCCAGCTGCTAAATTGAATAAGTCGGTGATGCACGTGCTTCACCACAGCAAAGACAATTGTCTTGGTTATGAGCACATGCAGGGCAATGTGGAACTGCGCAAGCAGATCGCACGTCAATCATTCAACTGGGGCGGAGCGGTGAGTGAAGAAGATATCGTAGTCACTGCCGGGTGTATGGAAGCACTGGCCCTGAGCTTGAAAGCGATTACTCAGCCGGGCGATGCGGTAGCGATTGACAGCCCTACCTATCATGCCATCTTCCAGGTGATGGAAAGCCTGGGATTAAAAGTGGTGGAGATTCCTAACGATACGCAGACAGGTATCGACATGGATCGTCTGGAACATGCTATTCATAAACTGAATGTAAAGGCATGTCTCTTCGTTTGCAATTTTACTAATCCGGTAGGCAGCTGTATGCCCGATGAAAAGAAACAACAGTTAGTGTCATTATTGGCGAAGCATGAGATTCCGTTGATCGAAGACGATATCTATGGTGAATTGTATTTTGGTAAAACACGTCCACGTACCTGTAAGAGTTTTGATAAAAAAGGATTGGTGATTCAGTGTGGCTCGTTCTCGAAGTCGCTTGCTCCGGGCTATCGCATTGGCTGGGCAATACCAGGTAAATTCAAGGACAAAATCATCCGTCTCAAGCGTATGAACAATGTTTCGACCAATACATTAACGCAAGCTGCGATTGCACATTTTTTGGCGAATGGGCGCTATGAACTTCATCTGCGTCATTTACGCAAGGCGCTTCATACACAATGTCTTCGCTACATGCAGGCAGTAACCCATTATTTCCCTGAAGATACCTGCATCTCGCGTCCGCAAGGTGGCTTTGCTTTATGGATTGAATTGAATAAGCGGGTGGATAGCTACAAGCTGCACAAACGGGCCCTGAAACATAATATCGGTATTGCCCCGGGGCAGATCTTCAGCTCTCAGGGACATTTTGAGAACTATTTCCGCCTTAGCTTTGGAATGCCGTGGAGTGAACGGGTAGAGCAGGGGATCAGGACGTTAGGTGAGCTGGCACGGAAATTTTAGTTGCCGTTACAGCAATCTTGTATTAATTCTTTGTAATCATTTAGAATCCGCTAACTGAAACTTTCCATTCCTTCGCAGGGTTGTTATATTTGAATTCATGTTTATTAACTATTAACTAAAATAAATTTTATGGCCTTTACACTCCCTGCGCTTCCTTATGCATTCAATGCACTGGAGCCACATATCGATGCACGCACAATGGAAATTCATCATGGCAAACATCACAATGCGTACGTTACTAATCTTAATGCCGCTATCGCTGGCAAGCCGGAAGAAAACCTGAGCCTCGAAGAGATCAATACGAATATTTCAAAATATCCGGTTGCTGTCCGTAACAACGGAGGCGGTCATTATAATCACAGCTTGTTCTGGACAGTAATTGGTCCCAACGCAGGCGGAGCACCATCAGGTGAGCTGGCGGATGCGATCACCGCTGCCTTTGGTACTTTCGAAGAATTCAAAACCAAGTTCGGTGCTGCTGCGACCACACGCTTTGGTTCAGGCTGGGCATGGCTGATCAAAGATGCGTCAGGCAAACTGGCTATCACTTCTACCCCTAACCAGGATAACCCGTTAATGGATGTAGCCGAAGTAAAAGGTACGCCATTATTAGGTCTTGACGTATGGGAACATGCCTATTACCTTCATTACCAAAACCGCAGACCGGATTACATTGCCGCTTTCTGGAACGTAGTCAACTGGAGTGAAGTAGCTAAACGCTTTGCAGCGAAATAATTCAATCATGAATAAATAGATAGAGACCCGGTGATGAGCCGGGTTTTTTGTTTTAACCGCGGAGGTGCAGAGGTACGCAAAGGTTTTTTATTGTATTGGTAATTGACATTGATGAACCGAGCCTTATCTTGTATTACGTATTCTTTCTTCTCCGCGTTCTTTGCTTCTCTGCGGTTAATATTTCATTTTGTTACTAATGTGGACATGTGCGAATCATATAATCAAGTATAAATAATACTAGTCACTTTCCTGATAAAAGAAGCGATTTATTCATTTTTGATTTTCTTTCGTTCGGCTTTTAGTTCTTCTTTAATACGTCTTCCCCGTGTTCCCTGAAAGCGTTGCCAGAAGCTTTCTCTTCGCGTGATAGACACGAAGTCCTTGTTATAACAGGAAGAGGTATCAATTAAGGGCAGCACTTGCTTGCCCAGGTTGATTACTCCAAACACCAGCGGTATCGGCACTACACCGGGGCAGTATTTTTTTACGAAGCTTCGAAGTAACCCTGCCTGAAAAGGATCGGTAGCCAGAGCGATCTTCCGGAAGCCCATTCCTTTGGCCATCTTCCAGGAGTAGTAAACATTCTCGGTGCTGTGCTCTGCTTTTGTTTCAGCAAAGGTATGATCAGATGGAATACCTAAGGAGTCGGCAATGATTTTCATGGCAGTGCCTTCTGTAAAAGCACTATATACTGATGAGCCGGAGAAGATGATGTTCTTTGTGAAGCCGCTGTCATATAAATGTTTGGCCCATAAGATACGCATCGTCATCACCGAAGTGGTCTTTGCTTTTTCGTAGGGCACACCGGGCACAATGATCACATCATAGGGCCGGTCTCTTTTGGCCTGCTCATACGAATCGTTGGCAAACTTGCGAAACGAGCAATAGGTAAACACAAGTCCGAGTGCCAGGAATACGTGGATATAGATAGCGATCTTAAGCAGCTTCCTGAATAGTGACTTCATGAACCGGATTGAACTATTCAAATATAAGCAGTTACCGGTTACGGTTGTCTGTTAATAGTTTGATGGTGATGAGCCAATGGTGCGAGCTCTGGCAGATGGACGAGGGTTGCTAAGCCACTTTCGCCATCGTGGCATTCTTCAGCTTTTTCAGATTAGGGTAGTTGAAGAGAACCAGTGCCACCAGTATAATGAGATAGCCTACCAGTTGCAGGGAGGTAATCGTCTCGTTGAAGATCAGAAACGCGATTCCGAAGTTCATAAGCGGATTGATATATAGCAAAATCCCTACTGTAGTTGAATTGATTTTATTCAGTGCAAACAGGTTCAGGAAAAGAGGAAGCACCGTAAACACCCCGGCTACAATCACAATGATTCCATAGAAGTAACCTTGTGTAGGCACCGCATTGACCAGCCATGGAAAAGAAATCGAAAGGACAGTGAGCGCAAACAGGATTTGCACAGTGAGAACTGTCAGCCGGTCGAAACCATTGTTCTTACGCTGCGAGATCAGGTATAGCGCATACGAGATAGCGACAACAAAACTATAGCCCAGCTCTGATACAGAGTTGAGGCCCAGCAGCACGCAACTAATAAAACAAAGGCTCACCGCCACCCACTGCAGGCGGTTAAGATGTTCCTTCAAAAGGAAGTGCCCAAGTATAGCTGTCAGCACCGGGCAAATGAAATAGGAGAACGAAGCGGTCTTGATATTGATGGCATTGATCACATAAATGAACACCAGCCAGTTGATAATGAGCAGTGCCCCACCCGCCAGCGTTAATGTAATGATCTGGTTACGTTGTTTGGCCGGAAAGGATTTTAGCAATTGAATATCCTTCCGAAGTTCAGTTTTGCGAAATACAAAGAGGATGAAGATCAGAATGACAGCAGAAAATAAAATGCGGAAGTAGAGTATTTCGCCAGCAGTAAAGCCTTTCAATGCACGCAATGGCACCGAAAAAAATCCCCATACCACGAAGGCTGAGATAGCAGCAGCATAATGTTTACGGTTGTTCATGTGCCGCGAAGATAGAGAATCAGGTTGCCCCAAAAAGATAATGGCTCTAAAATATTTCAGCACGTGATATGCAGTCGAACAAACGTATGCAAGGATGGGTTAGTTCAAACGAAGAGGTACACTTACTTTTACTTTCTCCCAGCTGATTACCAGTGCTGCTTCGGTATCTGACAATTCAACAATCGAATAATTCAATCGTTCCTGTACCGTTGGAGTAATACGTGGTAGTGCTTCCCATCGTGCTACGTCTTCTTTAGCATCATATTCATCAGCCAGGTGCTGATCCCACTTTCTGTTCAGAATGAACGTCCACTTGTCTTTGCCCGGAATGGTGAAGATGGCATACTTACCGGCAGGGATTTCCTGTTTGCCGATGTAGAATTTCTGATCGATCTCGAAAGAGGTAGCCTTGTGCGCACCCGTTACCCATACCTGGTCATAGGCCACCAGTCCGCCCCAGATCACACGTCCTCTTACAGCAGGTGCCGAATACAGGATAGTGATGTGAGTGGCTCCGATCTGTGCATGTTCTTCCCGGGGGATGCTCTTTTTTAATGTATCGGCTTTTATAACCGCAGAAGTATGCTCATGATTCTTATCCTGGCAAAGTGCTATGGAGGTAAAACAACTGCCTGCTATAAGGAATAATAAATTCTTAATCATTGGGTGATTTTTTTTAATGTTCGTGAAGAGACAAAGTATAATATAAAGCCGGACGTTACCGTAATCAAACCAAGTACGCTAAAGATTTTTAACAGCCAGTTATTGAAGTCGTCCCGTGCTTCATAATCCATGGTGTGAAACATCCATAGAAAATCAAATGCCCGCCATTGGTTGTGACGTATGCTTTGAAACGTACCCAGCTCCGCGCTGATGTAGACTGTACAATTTGGCTCACTGAATGTGACTGCCCATGCGGGTAATGGTTTCTCACGGTATTCATGATGGCCATCCGTTTTTTCTATGTAATCAGTAGAAGCGAAAACAGCTTTTGAAATAACCTGTTGTTTGGCAATAGCAATGGCTTCCTCTTTGGCAAGTGGTGATCGGGGTTCTCCGGTAGTCGCATCCGCCAGCCCGTGATGTGTATGCAGATGCATTCCTTCACCGCTATGACCCGAAAAATAAGCCATCTGGTAAACGGGTTTGTCAAGTAGGCGGATAAGATGTATGGAATGAATGGAATCGACAGCTTGTATTGCCTTTAGTTTTTGAATCGCCAGGGTGGGAGAGACTACATTGACATTCGCAGAAATAAATTGGGCAGGTTTCCGTAAATGATCACCATGAACATCATCAATTTTGTTCCAGCTGAAATAAAGCCCGCTTACCGTCCAGGCTATAAATTGTAATCCAATGGAAAGGCCAAGGTAGCGATGTGCTTTGCGAATAAATAGATGAGTAGTCATAACTAATAAAGAAAAGATAGTGTGTGGGCATTCGTTTAACGATGCCCACACGCAAAGACAGTGAACTATTGAATTGTTTCTTTTACTGATCCGCAGGAAAGCATCTTGTCGCCAAAGTAGGGGTTGCGTATTTTATCATTATCGCTCAACCAGAAAGCTCCGCTATTGTTGAATGCCATCGGGCAGAATTCATAGTAAGCAGTGGTGCCCCCAAGACCGTATGCTTTAACGGTTTTATACAAGCTGTCAGACAGTGTGCTGAAGGCCTTGCGTTGTACTTCAATATCGGAAGCTACGGTGATCTCTTTGAGTGCTGCTTCCATGCTGCTCAGGTACGCCATCCAGTCGTGATGGGCGGGGCCGCTCAATAACATCATGTCTGCTTTCGCCAGGGCTTGCTGCGTAGCTGTTGCTTCTGTTTTTACTTTGCCTGCGTCCGTAGCTACAAATGCTTCCTTCAATGTAATATAGGAAGTGAAAACATCGGTCAATTGTTTTTGAAATGCAGCATCTACAGCGAACTGCGGTGCAGCGGAAGCAGAATCTGGTTTTGCTTCAGCAGTGGCGTGGTCATGTGATTCAGTAGCAGCTTCTTCTTTTTTGCCTCCTGAACAGTTAGCAAAGAATATAAAGGCAAGGGCGGCCAGAGACAAGGTGATGAGTGTTGATTTGGTTTTCATGGTTTTGAACTGTTTGATCGTTAATGGTTATTAATTCGTTAATCGTAATTTTTCAGTTAGTGTTTTAGAATAAATTCGCTATATAATAAGTAGGCACCACTGATGACTACCGTTTCGCCTTCTTTCAATCCCCCGGTAATCTCTATCTGCCTGAAATCCTCCAGTCCGGTTTTCACTTCCCTTGATTGAAAGGTATTCGCATCAGACAATACAAAAAGTTGAGCGCCTTGTTCACTGCGAATCACTCCTTCAATAGGTATAGTAATGGCCTGATGTGATGAATGCGTAAGAAATACCTGTGCCTGCATACCCGGTTTCCATTTCAGGTCGTTATTTTTTATTTCGGCCCGAAAGATAGTTACCTGTGAATTGGGTCGATACTCGGGACTCATAAAAATCACTTTAGCTTCTATGGTATTATTTTTATCTCCTCCAATGCGCGCGGTGATCAGGTCTCCCGTTTTTACGAGGGATGTTTCCTGCGGATACAGTTCTGCTTCTAACCAAAGCTGGCTCAGGTCTTCGAGGCGGTACAGTGCACCGCCTTCCGTCACGTATTGACCTTCCGCTGCATCAATCCCGGTAACAATACCATCCACAGGCGAAAGGAAAGTAATACTTTGCTGCACCGACTTTGATTGTGCCAGCTGTGCGATCTGCTTTTGCGATAACCCATATAACGCCAGTTTCTTTTCAGCCGATTCAAAGTACTGCTGGTAGCGTGGCTGATTCTTTCCCAGTGTTTCATATTGTTCTTTAGCCAAAAGATATTCACGCTGTAGTGTGAGCAGGGTTTCGCTATACAACGTGTATAAAGGTTCTCCTTTACGAATGCTTCTTCCCGTCTCTTTAACAAAAAGTTTTTCAATTCTTCCTGCAACGCGGCTACTCACCACTTTCGATTTGTTTTCATCGATCATCAGCCTGGCATTAAGAGCCACGGTCTGCCCGATCTTTCCCAGCATTACCTTTTGTGTAGTAATGTTCGCTAACCTGATCTGAGTAGTGTTGAGCATCACCACAGAATCGGCCATTACTTTTTGCACAGGCATAACAGTATGGTTGTGCACCGAAGCTTCCTGCTTTTTACCGCAACCAGTCAACGCAAAAAATAGGATTATGCTATGGAATAAAATAGATCGCATATCAGTTGAGTGTTTTGATAAGGTCTTCACTATCTACGAGGTAATGCGCATCACTTGCGATCTCATCGGAGGAAGTTAATCCCTTCACTTCGATCCAGCCTTTAGTATGCGTGCCTGTCTGTATTTCCCTGGGCTTGAATACGCCCCGTTCTTTTATGAACACTACCTGTTTCAATCCCAGGTCAAGCACAGCAGCAGCGGGTACCCACAATGCTTCAGTTGATTTGCTTTTGATGGTAGCCTGGATGAACTGACCCAGCCTGAGATCATTCCTGTTTTGAAGATATAAACGGATACGGATCAATTCATCCCCTTTTTCCGTAAAGGGTTGTATGAAATCGACCTTCACTTTTTCTGTTTTTCCTTCTATCGTCAAATCGAGCTCATCGTCTACATGAATTGAATTTGCCTGGGTGGCAGGTAAACTCAATTCAATACGAAGAGCAGAAGCATTCACTACTTTGAAAAGCGTTTGCCCTGCATTGACATAATCTCCGGCACGAAGCAATACATCATCGTTACCTGCGAGAGAAGGTTGACTAACAATAGGATTACTTGCGGGATTCATTCCTCCCTTCATAGCAGGTGGTGATGCAACAGGTGCCGGCTGACTTTCGCTGATCACGTATCCATCGTAGCTGCTGTAAATCGGAAAGGAGGAAGATGCTTCCTGGCGTTGGATCAAACCATTTAATTGTTGAGAAGAAAGTCCTGACAAACTTAACTTCTCTTTAGCTGATTCAATTAATGTACTGTTGCCGGAATCATTTGTTAACAGGTAAATCAGTTCCCGCTGTGCGGTGATCAACTCCGGACTATAGATATCGGCTATCTTCTGTCCTTTCGAGATAGGTTGAAATACTGATTTCACATAAACTTTTTCAAGCCGTCCGCCCACGCGTGCCGGAATAGAATAGGCATAGCGTGTGTCGTACGTAACAAGTCCCTGTACATCGATGGATACGGGTAACAATTGATATGTTCCTTTAATTGTAGCCACCGAAGAGATGATCGCTTCATCGGGCGACTGAAGGAGTTTGGCCAGATCTTCGGTAATTTCCACTTCTTCTCCCGCCCTGGCCTTGCGTACCAGATCCATTCCACACACCGGGCAAGTGCCATGCCTGTCGGAAATAACAGTAGGATGCATCGGACAAGTATAAGTATCTGCCTGCGTAGTATCCTTTCCCGAACAACTGAACAGTAAGATCATAGTCAACAGTCCACAGACGACAGTCCACAACTCAGCTGTCGACCGTTGACCGTTGACCGTTGACTCCCCGCTATCGTTCAATCTCTTTCTCATACCTTACGATCATTAAATAAAACTCTTCCATTTTTTCCAGGTACTGCAACTGTGCCATATTCATTGCTTCCCATCCATCCATCACCATAGGCAATTGTTCACGGTTCTCTTCATAAGCCAGCATGAGCGTTTCATAGTTTCGTTTCAATGCGGGAATGATCTTTGTTTCATAATTGGTTAGCTGCTGCTGCATCTTACTCAGCTGTGCGGCCATACCACCAAGCATACCACGTGTTTCAATTAGTATCGCTTCACGGTTTTTCTTCATCGCTTCAATCTCATAGCTCATTCCTTTCACTTCTGACTTATACATTTTAGATGCCCACGGTGCAATCGGGATGGAGATCATTCCCATGAGCGTAAATTGCTGTGGCATCCCTTGTCCTAACGGGCCCATGTGATCATAACGGATCTTAAAGTCCGGTTTGGATTGCACATTTTGAAGCTGCTGGTTTAAGCGCATCACTTCAATGGTTTTGTTGATCTGTTGAATATCGCTGCGCTGATCGCTCAAGGCAGTTGTATCGGACGCTGCCGCATTGGGCGCATACGTTACTTCCATAGCGGTGTCGATGCGAATAGTTGCATCCGGAGTAAGATTCATCAACGCTTTAAGACGATACTGCTTCTCATCCATCTCAGCATGTGTCATGAAGATCATGTTCTGTACTTCGTGTAACCTTCCTTCTGTTTTATAAATGTTGCCCAAACTACCCTGATTGTAAGGATGACGGATGCGCGCCAGCTTCAGCATAAGCTCAATAATCTGTTCATTTTCTTTCAGCACGTTCATCTTCTTCTCCTGCACCAGCCATTGATAGTAATACGACTTTGCTTCTGCACGCAGTGCGTTGAATTGATAGGCCCTTCCTTTTTCTTCCACATCTGCACGCGAGGACAGATAATTCCTGTTTGCATTCAGTTTGGCGGGATTCGTCAGGCTCTGTTCTGCAGAGATCATCCAGTATCCTTTATCGCGCGACTCCATTACTTTTTGTCCCGGATAAGGAGTCATGAATGTTCCAACTCCCACCATCGGTGCCATCTGGCTCTTCGCACCTTCGCTATAGGTTTTCAGGGCCTTCACTTTACTATCGTATTCCTGCAGCATGGGATTGTTATGGCTAATTACCGATAACACACTATCTAATGAATAGACTTGAGCCTTTGCCTGCGTAAGCAAACAAAAGCTCAGAAAAATCAGAACTCTGAATTCTACATTCTGAATCCTGAATCCTGAATTGGTTCTATTGTTTCGTTTCATGTACATCCAGTTTTCCAAACTTCCTTAATTCGTATTCCTTTGTCATTAAAAAGATCAGTGGGGTTACCAGCAGGATATGCGTGGAAGAAGTAAGCACTCCACCAATCATAGGTAATACGATGGGTTGCATTACATCACTGCCTACACCGGTTGACCACAGCACGGGCACTAATCCAAACAACGCCACCGATACCGTCATGATTTTCGGACGCAGACGCTTTGCTGCCCCGTGAATCACGTATTCCCTCAGCTCTTCTTTGCTGATGGTTTCACTGGAGTTACCCCTTAGTTTCACTAATTGAAGCATGGCATCATTAAGATAAATCACCATGACTACTCCCGTCTCGACAGCAATACCAAACAAAGCAATGAAACCCACAGCCACGGCTACGGAAAGATTCACCCCATAGAGATAAACCATATACGCTCCGCCAATCAATGCAAAAGGCACCGTGATCAGGCTGAAGAAAGCTTCGCGTACGGATTTGAAAGCGAGATAAAGTGATATGAAAATAATCAACATCACCACAGGTAGAATTACAATCAATGTTTGCTTACCGCGAATAAGATTTTCGTACTGGCCACTCCATTCGAGGAAGTAGCCATTGGGTAGTGGACCCAACTCGGCATTCATTTTATCAATCGCTTCTTTTACGGTGCTGCCAAGATCACGATCGCGTACATTAAATAATACTGCACCACGCAGCAAGGCATTATCAGAAACGATCATCGGTGGGCCATCTTCGAACCGGATATCTGCTATGGATGAAAGAGGAATGGTTCCTGATAAGGCCGTCTTGATCGGAATGCGATTGAGCTGAGGGATACTGTTACGGTAATCCTGAGCCATACGCACACTGATCGAAAAGCGCTGTCTTCCTTCAATGGTTTGTCCCACGGGAGTTCCTCCGATAGCCGATTCCACCATCATGTTCACCTCATCCACGCTTAACCCGAACCGACTCAGCGCTTCACGATGAATATCGATGGTTAAATATTTGCCACCCGTAATGGGGTCAACATACAAATCATTCACTCCTTCAATGTCCTTCAGCACTTTCTTTACGCGTTGCGAAACATGGTAAATGCTATCCAGATTTTGTCCGTATACTTTTACGCCAACATCTGTGCGGATGCCCGTGGCCAGCATGTTGATGCGATTGATAATCGGCTGTGTCCATCCATTGACTACTCCAGGTATTTGCAGTTTAGCATCCAGCTCATTAATAATGGCCTTTTTGGTAATGCCTGCTCTCCATTCCGATTTTGGTTTCAATGTGATGATCGTTTCAATCATACTGATCGGAGCGTTGTCCGTGGCGGTACTGGCACGGCCTGCTTTACCCAATACCTGATCTACTTCAGGTACTGATTTAATGATTTTATCCTGCACCTGCAGAATCCGTTTTGCTTCTTCATTCGATACATCGGGAAGAGTAACAGGCATGAACAGTATCGATTGCTCATCCAGTGGTGGCATGAACTCGGTACCCAGGCTCATCAGTAAGGGAATACTAACGATTAATGCCAATAAGTTGATACCTATCGTAGTCTTTCGCCACGTCATGCACCAGCGCACAATAGGTTCATAAATTCTTTCAAGGAAACGGTTGACAGGATTTGCCTGATCGTCTTTGAATTTACCTTTCATGAAGAAAGAAATGATCACCGGAGCGAGTGTGATCACCAGCAAGGCATCCACCAGTAATATAAACGTCTTGGTGTAAGCCAGCGGATGAAAGAGTTTGCCTTCCTGCCCGGATAACATAAACACAGGAAGAAAGGAGGTAATGATAATGATGGTGGAGTAAAAGACACCTCGTGATACCTGCCTGGAAGATTTTTCTATGATGGATAACCGTTCCAGCTCGGGTATAGGTCCATTCAGTTCACTGTAGCGATGAGAGAGGTTTTTGTAGGCATTTTCTGCCATGATGATCCCGTTATCGACAATCACACCGATAGCCAGTGCAATACCTGTGAGTGACATAATGTTAGAGGTGATACCAAATGCATTAAGCAGAATAAAGCTGGCCGCAATGGTAATGGGTATCTGGATGATGATGCTGATCGCACTTCGCCAGTGAAACAGGAAGAGTAGTACCACCAGTGATACCACGATCATTTCTTCCATCAATGTAGTCTTGATCGAGGAAATGGATTCTTCAATCAGCTCACTGCGATCGTAGACAATATTGAATTTTATTCCCTGCGGAAGTCCCTTACTCACTTCTTCCATTTTCTTCTTCACGCCTTTGATCACCTCATCGGCATTTTCGCCATAACGCATGACCACAATGCCACCTACGACTTCGCCCTCACCATCTTTATCGAAGATGCCCAAACGCGTTTCACCTGTCATTTGCACGGTGGCGACATCACTTATTTTTATTGGTATGGTATTGATTGTCTTTAAAGGAATATTTTCAATCTCTTCCAGCGACTTGAGGTAGCCGGTAGTCTTGATGATATATCCGATGTCATTCATTTCCAGCTTGCGTCCGCCTGCTTCATTATTATTAGTGCGCACGGCATTGATTACTTCCGGAATGGAAAGATTGTAATACGTAAGCTGATTGGGATTAACTGTTACCTGATATTGTTTTTGAAATCCTCCGAAGGAAGCGATCTCACTAACCCCGGGTACATTCTGTAATGCGAACTTGATATACCAGTCCTGCAACGCGCGTTGCTCACCCAGGTTCGTGCCAGGGGCATCGAGTGTGTACCAGAGAATGTGACCTACACCCGTACCATCAGGCCCCAGAGTAGGAGTGACGCCTTGCGGTAATAGACGTGATGCATAGTTCAGTCGTTCAAGTACTCGTTCGCGTGCCCAATAGATATCAGTGTCGTCATTAAAGATCACGTACACGAAACTCATTCCAAACATGGAAGAACCTCTGACATATTTTACCTGTGGCAACCCCTGAAGATTAGTCACCAGCGGATACGTCACCTGGTCTTCCATGATCTGAGGACTACGTCCCATCCACTCCGTGAAAACAATAACCTGGTTTTCGGAGAGATCAGGAATGGCATCGATCTTACTTTCTCTTACCGAATAGATGCCCCAGGCAAACAGTCCGGCTGCGATCAGTAAGACCAGGAAGCGGTTTCGCAGTGAAAGCGAAATAAGTTGTTCAATCATGTAATTACAGTAATGGTGATCCTTCGATCAGAGAACAGAATATATAGTGATGGAATAAGAAATGCCTTACTGGTAAAGCAAATTCTGAATAGAGCAGGATGCGCTCAGGATAAGAAGATCAAATGAGAAATACGTGCAGGGCAACCGTGAGGTCGCCTGATCGCGGGGGAGTATCGTAATCGAAGTGCGGGGTTCCTGCCTGCAAGGAGGAAGAAGGGATCAGTTCAGCAATAACAACCGGTGAAGTGATTGCAATGAATGAAGGAGTGAAGGACAATAAAAGTTTTGACTCTACTTTCAGATCCTGTGCATCGTGAGTGATTACGTCATCTTCGCAGCAACCTTTCATCATCGCACGATGGCAAGGGGGCATCAGCGCATGGCCACATCCATCGGCCTTTTCAAGGAAAGCGATCTTGTTGACACGGCCTCCGCAGGAATGGGAAGTGATATAAAAATTACTCGATGCCAGCAGTACTAAGCCGGCAAGTAAAAGGGATACTATAGAAGAAATGATCCGCATCAGTCAGACAAATATACGGATTTTTGATCAAGCGGGTTTTTACACTTTAACAGGAATGAATTATATAATTCCCGTCAGGCTTGTTAATCCACAATGAAAGGGAGGTGCGATTTGCTGTATACAGGGCTTTTAACCTGTTTTTTTAGCTTCTTGAAGGATTCGTGAGGTCCTTTGGTGGCAAACATGTTTACCAGCCAGGCGGGTAGCGAACCACCCGGATCAACTTGTAAATAATACTCCACTTTCACCAGCTTCTCTCCCGCAGGCACCAGAATCCATTTGCCCGTGGCTTGCGTAATGCGCACCACATCTTCCTTGCGGGGAACCATGTCGGGAGTATTCGGTGCATCGATGGTAACTATTTTAGTATGCGGGTCCTGCTTTACTTTAATATGAGCCACAAAATCCCGGTTGCTGGCCGGCCAGGGTACGTTTACTTCCGAATAGTAATAGAGTTCTGAGGGAGAAACTTTCTTTAGCAATGTGGCCGACTTGGTTTCGTACACCCATTCACCGGTAGCATTCACATCCAGTAAAACAGCCACTACCTGTGTCAGGCTCGCCTGAAGAGTACATTCCACTTTCAGTTCTTTCACAGGCGAATCGGCAGAAGGCCTCATGTATATTTTAATGCCGTCTTTATTCACTTTCAGCTCCCAATTGCGCTGCTCCATGTGGTCTACAGGAAACAGGAAAACGAGAAGGAACAGGAAGTATAGCTTTAGTGGCATCTGCGAATATTTACAATGGAAGATGTACGAAGTACGATTTGTCTTTTTTTATCAATCGTACTTTGTAAATTATAAATCGTAAATCAATGATTATTCCAGTGCCTTCACACCGGGTAATACTTTGCCTTCAAAGTATTCCAGCAATGCACCGCCACCGGTAGATACATAACTTACTTTGTCTTCGAAGCCGAATTTGGCCACGGCCGCAGCCGAATCACCACCACCAATTAATGAGAAAGCACCTTTTTCCGTTGCTCTTACTACCGCTTCCGCGATGGACTTGGTACCTTTTTCAAACTTGGGCATTTCGAATACACCCATAGGGCCGTTCCATAAGATTGTTCTGGAGCTTTCCACCACTTTAGAGAACACTTCTATCGCCTGGGGACCGATGTCCAATCCCATCATCCCGTCAGGAATGGCGTGATTATTAGACGTGCCCGTGTTGGCATCTGCAGCAAATTTATCGGCCGTAATCGAATCGATAGGCAGTAAAAGATCAACTCCTTTTGCTTTCGCTTTCTGGATCAGGTCTTTTGCCAGGTCCAGTTTATCCACTTCTACTAATGAATTACCGATATTTCCACCCATCGCTTTGAAGAAGGTATAGGCCATGCCTCCGCCAATGATCAGGTTGTTTACTTTATCTAATAAATTTTCAATGATCAGTAGCTTATCGGAAATCTTGGCTCCGCCCATAATGGCAGTAAAAGGCTTGTCTGCTTTGTCCATTACCTTCTTGGCATTGTCCAATTCGGCAGCCATTACATAACCTGCACACTTGTCTTTGAAGAACTGAGCCACGATGGTAGTCGATGCATGCGCACGGTGAGCAGTGCCAAAGGCATCATTCACATAGATGTCTCCATGCTTCGCCAGCTTTTCCGCGAAAGCAACATCACCTTTTTCCTCTTCTTTATAGAAACGAAGATTTTCTAATAGTAAAACTTCTCCCGGCTTTAAGGCGGCTGAAAGCCGGAATGCCTCTTCACCAATGCAATCACCGGCAAACTTTACCGAAGTGCCCAATAGCTCTTCTGTTTTTTTAAGAGTATGCTTCAATGAAAACTTGTCTTCAGGTCCTTCTTTGGGTCTTCCCAAATGCGACATCAATATGATGCTTCCGCCATCATTCAATATTTTCTTCAAGGTGGGAATAGTAGCGCTGATGCGGTTATCATCGGTCACGTTGAAACTCTTATCCAGGGGAACATTAAAATCTACACGGATGAGAGCACGCTTGCCTTTGAAGTTGATGTCGTTGATGGTTTTCATAGTTAGATGCTGAGAGTTAGAATCAAATGCTTGAATGCGGGCAATAATTAAAACCAGATCGCCTGTCTATACATTCGTACATTGTTATTTTAAAATTGTAATTAGAATTAGCGGAGGCGAATTTAGTTATTCTGCCAGTCACGCAAAGACTAATGTGATAAGTAGTTCAGCAAACGTTTGAAACAGCTTTCTAATCGCCAAAACTGATGCTTAGTCCCTTGGCTGCCTGCACCAGGTAAGAGTCTTTTTTAACGAAACTGCATTCTTTGGTTGCTTCTTCGAGCGATACGGAAGTGATCTCATTATTTTTGAAAGCGACCATCTGTCCAAAATTTTTGTCTTTGATCAATTCAAAAGCCTTTACACCAAATAAGGTTGCCAGCACACGATCAAATGCTACCGGAGTGCCACCCCGCTGCACGTGACCTAAAACGGTTTCCCGAATCTCTGCCTTACACCCGGCATCCTTTAATTGTTTGGAAAGCTGATAGGCCACGCCTCCTAGCCTCACATGTTCCGATCCTCGTTCACCCGCAGAGGAAGTAATGGTTCCTTCTTTCGGCATCGCGCCTTCCGCAATCACGATGTTGGCAAACCCTCTTCCTTTTTTATAGCGAAGCTCCAGCCGCTTCACCAGCTTATGAATATCGTAAGGGATTTCCGGGATCAGGCAGATCTCGGCACCACCGGCTATGGCCGTATGCAAAGCGATCCATCCGGCATCGCGCCCCATCACTTCCATGATCATCACGCGATGGTGACTTTCTGCTGTTGTCACGAGCTTATCAAAACTATCGGTAGCAATCTGTACAGCGGTTTGAAAACCGAAGGTGACATCGGTAGCAGAAAGATCGTTGTCGATCGTTTTAGGAACACCAATGATGGGAATTCCCTTATCGAATAATGTCTTTGAGATTTTCTGCGATCCGTCACCACCGATATTGACAACGGCATCAAACTTCAACGCCTTTAATTTTTGAACCAGCTCATCGGAGCGATCGATGTAGGTAGTAGTGCCATCCGGCTGATGCTGGGGAAATTTTACAGGGTTCGCTTTATTGGTGGTCTTTAAGATAGTACCTCCTTTTACATGAATGCCTTTGGTGAGTGAACTGGTGAGTTTGATGATCTCCTGAGGTTCATTAAGTACTCCATTGAAAGCTTCAACGCTTCCATATACTTCCCAGTTCTTTTCTTTACGTGCGCGTTTGGCAAGACCACGTATCACAGCATTTAATCCGGGGCAATCTCCACCACCGGTAAGCACTAAAATCTTTTTTATTTTTTCCATAATGAATGATCATTTAAATACAGGATAACAATGCAGGGATATTGGATACTTGTTTGCTTGTTACTGAAAACCTTCTCCGGTTAATTTTTATATACCTTGCATGCCTATTGCGGTTGCTCATCGCCTGCTTGCTTGATCCCTTATTGTTCGGCAGCAGCTCTGCGCAAGCGGTCATTGATAGCGCGCCCGATACCTACATCCGGCACGAGTTCGGCAATCACTGTCTCTACAGGCATTTTATCAAATTCACGTAAAGCTGCAAATAAATTTTGTGCCGCTTCTTCCACTTGCCCGGAAGGGGAGAGGATGATCTGGTGAGGGAGTTGCAGGTTATTTCTGAAGGACAGAATCCCAAATTTCTTTCCCTGCTGCTGATAGAGTAATTCTTTCAGCGTTCCGAGTATTACTTTTTTTGCAGGAGCATAATGGCTCTTCAGTTGGCCGGGAGCTTTCGGATTGGAAGCAGAGTGTGTTGCTGATTTTACTTTGCCAATCAGATGCTCTATTTTCTCAGCGGTCAATCCACCTAAACGATAAATGACCGGAACGTCTTCTTCAAATCCAATGATGGTAGATTCAATACCGATCGTGCAAGGTCCGCCATCGAGGATGTATTTTATTTTATTACCTAATTGTTCGTTCACATGCTCCGGCCGGGTCGGACTCACATAACCAAAGGGGTTAGCGCTGGGCGCTGCCAGTGGAAAGGAGAGGGATGTGAGAAGCTGGTGCGTAAGCGGATGGTCCGGACAACGAATGCCAACGGTATCCAGTCCTGCTGTAACAAGGTCGGGTATGTTATTTTTTTTCTTTAACAAAATAGTAAGCGGCCCCGGCCAGAAATGGTTTGCCAGGATCTTTGCCTTCTCCGGAATTTCGGTGACATAGTTTTGTGCCTGCTCAATGTCTGCCACGTGAACAATCAGCGGATCAAACTCCGGGCGATTCTTTACTGAGAAAATCTTGGCAACCGATGATGCATTCAATGCATTTCCAGCCAATCCATAAACCGTTTCAGTGGGGATAGCTACCAGTTCTCCTTCTTCCAACAGACGTTTCGTATAGTTAACGTCTTTTCCAATTTCAGCCATATTCAATGTAAAGCTATTATATTATTTGCCACGAAATGATAAAGGCATTAAGTTGCAGGTGCAAACTATTTTTATGAGTAACCGAACCCGATCCATTCTTAAAGCCATTGCCGTTGTGCTGGTACTGATGTACTGATCAGCGTGGCTATGCAGCTTCAATAGATAATGATTTCGGCCATTAGTGTTTATAAGTTCTGGCTGGTGGTCACTGCTTTTGGGGTGTTATTAATCAGCTCCGGGTAAAAGAACCTTGTCACGCAAACGTACTACAGAAGGTTCATTATTAAAAGAAGCTAAGTCTTTACAATTGATCCATTTCACATCGTGCGACTCTTCACTGACTGATAAAGGGGCATGTTCATCGGCCTCCAGCAGGAAACGGAGATCGTAATGAAGATGTTCCGGGATATCTTTTCTTGCCGGAATCACATGGATATCCATGTCAAAAATACCGGTTCGTAAAATCTTGAATCCGGTCACTCCTGTTTCTTCTTCTGCTTCCCGCATGGCAACATTCAGCACATTCTCTTCTCCATCAGCATGGCCTCCCGGCTGCAGCCATCGGTTAAGTTTGGCATGATGAACCAGCAATACCTTTGACCGGTCTTTGTTCACAATCCAGGCCGAGCCTGTAATGTGGCCGGGGAAATGATCCCGATGAAAGCAGCGTTCTTCTTTCAAGAGTTCCAGAAATTCTATTCTGAAAAGTTCTTCCTCTTTAAATGAGGAAGAATAGTCAGTAATAGCAGCCGTAAGGCGGATACGGTTAGTAAGTGAATTCAAGATCTATTGAATAACAACGGTAACTTTATTGAATTTCTGATCTTCCAGTTTGCCGATCAGTTCCCCTCCGCCTGCATTGTCCATATCTCCTTTGCGCGCAAGAACATAATAAGCAATACTTTTGAGCGCTTTAAACTTGACGGCTCCCTTTTCATCTGTTAACCCCTCTGCTACCGGATTCACCTCTTTCAGGTAATCCTCTTCCTTTTCGAAGAGCTTAACGGACACTTTATCTACTGTATTCCCGGCATCATCACGGATAATGAGGGTCAGCGAAGTTTTAATAAGCTGGGCATTTGATGCCGAGAAGGTAAATGCCATCACGCACGAGACCACAGCGATCATTAATACTTTTTTCATCTGTTTTTCAATTTATATAGCATATAAATGACTACAATTTTTATACCGTTGAAAGCGGATAGTTCTTTGGAACCTTAACAGGCATAAAAAGAACATTCACTGCGAGTGAATGTTCTGTAAAGGTAAGATTTGTAGAATTTTCTCCTATTGTTTATTTAACGAAGTAATGATACGCCTCCGCGCTGTTCCTGTTTTCCCTGATCAGGGCGAAAAGCACTTACATAGCGGATCACGTACGCATAAGTTCCTCCGGGAAGCAAAGCTCCTGAGTTATTATAGCTTCCGTTCCATTTAAAATGCCGGTCGTTGGATTGATAAACCATTTCGCCCCAGCGGTTATAAATAAATACTTCAAAATCTTCAGTAATAAAGAAGCTGAGCACAAAGAAATTCTGGTTATCCGAAATCTTGCTGCCAGGGCGGAAAGCATTTGGCGCCACCAGCTTGGGGATACACTCATTGCGTACTTCCGTCTGGTCAGTGGCTTTGCAGGCAAAGGAATTGGTCAGCTCTACTTTGTAGATCCCTGCAAGTGTAGCCGTAAGTACCTGATCGGTATAATTCAATGTCCGGTCATCCTTAAGCCAGTTATAAGAAATGAAAATACCCGGATCAAGATCAACGTGATTGGTCTTTTCATCTTTGTTATCCGGATCGTTACAGATAATCACACGATCGGGAAGATTGCCAGCAGGAACAGGAGATTTTGTCACGTTAATAGAGGCGGTAGCTTTGCAGCTTGCTAAGGAAACTTCTACTTTATATACTCCATTGCCCGTCTGGCTGAGTGTGGATGCAGTTGCGCCACTGATGACCGAATTATTCAGATACCACGCATACGTTGCCCCGGTTGCATTAGTCGTTGCTGTGAGTGTAAATGGTTGCCCGTCTTCACAAGGGGGAGTAGTGGTTAAGGCCGCAGTAACAGGGCCGGTGATCTGAATAACCAGATCATTAGTAGGGTACACGCAACCATTGATGGTATTCACAATGTCTACCCGGTAGGTATGCCCATTCTCAAGCGGATCGGTGATCGTAGCTTGTTGTCCTCCCAAAATAGGCTGGAATATAGTATCTCTGAACCAGCGGTAAGTATAATTTCCGGTTGGAGTAACAGAAAGCGTAACCGCATTTTGACAGGCATCGCTTTGAGTTAATTTCGGAGTAACCGCATTATCAATATCAACGGTGATGCTTTGTGTATTGGGACATCCGGCTCCGGTGGGAGTAGCAACAACCGTATAAGTGAATTGTCCCTGACCTGGATTGATCTGAACAGCAGCCGAAGTTGCTCCTCCAACAATTCCCGGACCTGTCCAGGAAAAAGTGGCTGCCGCAGCGGCATTGATGGAAGCAGGTGAGGCACAAATGTTTGGAGTAAGCGTTAAAGGAATAGGAGTATCCGGTGTAATGGTTACGTTAGTTGTAGCAATACAACCGGATAGGTCTTTAATCTCAACAGTGTACGTGCCCTGGCTTAATCCGGGTGTTGCATCAAAGCTGGTACTTGCCTGAGGGATAGGACCTGTTACTATTGTTGCTCCATTGGTTATCGTGTAGTTCAAAGGTGTTGTTGCTCCACTGGCGACCACGTTAATGATCACCGGATCACAGTTAGGAGCTTTAGGTGTTGCTGTAACGGTGAATACATTATCAGATAATCCAACAGATGAGGAAAGCGTACATCCGGAAACCTGATCTGATACTACTACAGAGTAAGTACCTGCCACTTTATTGGGTGAAGTAAGGTTAAATGGTGCGATGGCATCTATTCCTGAATCGCTTGTCGAAGGTCCTGTAAGGAAATAAGAGTAGGGTCCGGTAACCGGAGCAGTTGGATTAATTTGAAGCGTAACACTTCCTGTTGCAGATCCACATGCACCTGTTGGATCTACACCAGTGAGTGTGAATGATGGTGATGTATTAATCGTGTAGGTCTTCGTATCGGTTACAAAACAGGTAGTGACAGGGTCCGTTACAGTAACGGCATAAGCAAACACTCCCGGTGTAGTTGTTGTTACCGGTTGTGTTTGTGTGGTGCTCGTATTTATTCCGTCAATGGTCCATTGAAAACTGGCTCCTGTATTTTGTGCGTTCAATGCCGGAGTGTTGGTATCTTCACAAAGTGTGATGTCAGGTCCCAGTTCTACCTTTGGCCGGTTATCCACGACCATAAAGCTTCCGTTACTCACACAGCTGTTTGCATCAGTAACGCTTACGGTTACAATGCTTTGTTGTTTTACCTGAATGGTTTCCGTTGTTGCACCGGTCGACCATAAGTAAGTCAGGCTTGGAGCATCAGGCGGATTGGCATCTAATGTAGCAGCACCTGTACAAAGCGGAGCAGCTCCACCCGGTGTAACCGGAGGATTGAAAATGGTGACATCTTTTGTTAAAGTAGTGTCCGCAGCGCAACGGTTATGCAGACGTAGTGAAATGGTGTAAACACCGGCAGTAGTAAACAGGAATTTAAATGATTCTTCTTTCGAAGTAGCCATTACCGCATTGCCCTGGCGTACCTGCCAGTTAAATTCATCAATTACATCGCGAGACGATCCGCTGATGGTGGTGGAGTCATTGGTACATATTCCGGCAACATTGATAGCGGGTCCTCCAAGTGCATTCGAATTGATCTGAATGAAATTAGGTAATCCCAGCCGGCTGTTCGTGCCGCCTGCAAGATTAAATCCGGAAGCATTAAATGAACTTACTCTTGTGGTGTCATCCACAGGAGCAATCGTGCCCAATACGGTGCTGCCGTTGATGGCCATGTAAATCTGTCCGTCAGGGCCACGTTGCAATGCGCCAAACTCTCCCGCACCCTGGATAACTTGTTTGAAATGTGGTTTTTCAATTGAATCAATCGAATACTCAAATAATTTGGAAGGAGTAGGTGTTCCCTTTATGGTAGCAAATAATTTATTTCCTCCGGGAGAAAACTCAATACCGTATACCTGCCCATTAGGTTCTTTCAAATCAATCTTGCGATAATTGTTTATTGTCCCTGTTGAATCGTTTAAATGAAAGAGCTCTACCAGGTTGCTGGTGCCGGGCGTAGAAAGTGCAACAGCAATATTGTTACGAGGCCCCAGCTTCATATACCCTTCACCATTTTGCTGGGAAGTAAACTGATGATCGGAACCGATACTCGAATAAACCGCTTCTCCGATACCATTGGCAGAAATCGAATAGGCACGGAACGTATTGTTACCCCATTCGTGTACAATGAGCCACTGGCCATTGGCAGTAAGCCGTTCGGTACTTTTGGAAAACAGCAATACATTTTTTTTAACCACCGCTCCAAGTCCGCTGTTTTGCTTTAAATCGAATAGCGAATAGCGAACTTCATTTTGAGAAGAGCCATCAATGGCCTGTGTAGTGAAAATATAATAGAGGGTTTCATCACCGGGAACCGGTATAATAATGGCTGACTGGGAAGAAGCCGGGTCACCACCAATGCCGGTATCAATCAGCTGCTGGTTTTTGTTGAATACATCGTTGCCATCGGTATAAAAAATCTGTGTACCATTTTTGTCACAGACAATGGCGCAGCCTTCCGGTGCATCCATGGCACTTTCACTTAATGCCTTTGGAGGGCTGGTATTGAAATCAATGCCTGCTTTGTTTCCAAAGTACCACTTATTGAACGTCTGATCCTGTAATCCGTATTCTTTCACATTCACACCGGCATAAGCAGAACATCCCGAGGCATCAGTAACGACTACATAATAATAGCCTGCCGAATCCGGAGTAAGCGTTTGCCCGATGTCGCCATTCGACCAGGTGTATGAAGTGGGCGTACCACCGGAAGCAGTGACCTTAACCGAGAATTGAGTAGGAGATGATGATCCGCGTGGAGGGGGAAATTCACTGCGGCAGGCCGTAGTATCCTGTACCAGCTGCAATTGCAATGGAAAAGCAGTAATCGCTACAGGCAGTGTAACACTGTCTTTTTGGCCCTGATAATAGGCTTTCAGTTTTACATTGAAAGTTTGAGCTTGCGCATACGTGTGTACCGGGCTCCAGGCGCTGGTATCACTACCGTCTCCAAAATCCCAGACCAGGCTATCGGCAGCAGGCTGCACATCAGGGAAAAAAGTAGTTGGCGAATTCTGGCAAGTACCAATGAACGTAAAATTGACTTTGAGATCAACGGTATCGGGCGGAGCAAATGAGGGAAATTGTGTGCCTTTAAAATCGGCATTCGAAAATAAGGAAGGTGTATAATTAACACCTACTGCTAGCGAATCGGGCCGGGATATACGTCCTGCTAAAAAAGGTCCTGCGGAAATGGATTGGTACAAATGATAAATGGTATTATCGGGAGCAAGCTGTAATCCATAACTACGGAATACAGGCGAGGGCAGAACGGTTGCCAATGTAGTAGTCGGATTCAGATAATCATACTGAAGCACATCCGCATTGATGCCGGTTTCTCCGAAGCGCGATAAATATAAAAATCGTCCCGAAGGGCTCCACTCGATATCATAAACAGATTGAGAAGTGGTGCTGTTTACTCCTGTATTGAAAATAGTGCGATCAAAAGAAAATATTCCGGTAGCGTTATCGAAATTTAAAATGATGGCGTCCGTATTGGGATCCTGGGGAGATACGGCAATTTTTTTTAATGCAGAGTTATAGGTGAAGGAAGCCACCGTGGTAGGTAGTCCAATTCCGGAGGTGGTCGTAGTTGTAAATGTGCCGGTATAGCTTGCTGCATTGATTAAGGTAGCAGAATAGTTTTGTGAATTGATCTGGTGTGTGATCAGCCAGAAATCATCTCCGTTGGCATGGGGTACTACAATCATACCCTCCGAGCGATTGGATAATCCGGGCACTGCATTTACCGTTCCTTCACCAGCGCCTCTTGCCGGTGCAGGGAAAGCAGCATTGCCAAACTGGTTCATGTCAATCACCAGGCTGCTCACGGATCCTCCTGTGGTAAAATCAGCTGAGTTAGTGAAGATAAAGTACTTGTCTTTATTGGCCGTACCGGGTATCGGAGTAATTGCTACAGGTTGATTGGCAGCAGTGTTTCCGGTAAGCCCGGTTGTGCCCGGCATGAGCAGGTGGTAGGCATCATACACCAAAACGCCATCGGTATAAAAAAACAGGTTGGCAGTAGCGGGGTCGGTAGCAACAGCACTTCCTCCTGTTCCAAAAGGAACGGCTTTATTGGTTACGGTCTCAGCTACATTGGTAGAACGGTTAAACCGGATGGCGTTAGTGGAGTTTCCAAAATACCAGTTGTGTCGCGACAGGTTTTGAGCGAAACCCTGAGCGATTACAAAAGCAAAGAAAAACAGCAGCAGATTTTTTTTATTCACCCCTTTTTGTCGTGTTGTAGTCATCATCACTTTAAAAACCTAAAAAAATAAAACGCGCATCGACCCCTAAAGTATATATTTTGAATGAAAATATCGTTAACCTAATCGACAGGTCACTGCCATTGGCGACCATACTTGTAATTCAACTTCGAATACCATTCTGCGACTGTGAGTTTCTTTTATATGATCGAATAATAGTTTTAATTTGCTCTAAATGGATTGGATAAAATACCCTATAAGGTTGTATGTATTGGTCGTCTTTTCAGGATTAATCCTTTTGGGTTCTCATCCGGTAACTGCGCAAGACCCACAATTTTCACAATTTTATGCTGCACCACTCTACCTCAATCCTGCCTTTGCGGGATCTTCACAGCAGGGCAGGGCAGGGCTCAACTACCGTAATCAATGGCCGTCCATCGATGCCAACTTTACTACTATCTCCGCTTTTGCCGACTTTTATATCGAAGATAAAAACAGTGGAGTAGGTGCTTTGCTTACCCGCGACTACGTGGGGTCGGTTGGCATTCAGTCAATTAGCTTTGCCGTACAATACGCTTACCAGCTTCAGTTGACTAAAGGGCTTGCTTTCCGCCCCGGGTTTCAGTTAGGAATCTATAACCGGTCAGTTAACTTTGGCCGCCTCACTTTTGGCGATCAGTTTGATCCCACCACAGGAGATCTTAATCCCGCTACAGCGGAAGACCTGAGCGGGCAAAATAAATTCTTCCCCGATCTTTCCATGGGTGGATTATTTTATACCCCCAATGCGTGGCTTGGGTTTGCGGCCCATCATCTTACACAACCCAATCAATCCATTGTGGGTGGCGAAGACAAACTGGATATGAAATTATCCGGTCATGCCGGTTGGAAATTTTTTTTTAATCCCGGTATCATGGGCAACGGGGTTTATTCCCGCAAGCAGGAGCGAAGTGTAGCACCTACTGTTCAGTACCGCCACCAGGGGGAGTTCGACCAGATGGATGTAGGTATGTATTTTACATTTGAACCTATTATTATTGGCACGTGGTACAGAGGTATTCCTTTTAAGAAGGTAAACGGGTTTGCCAACAATGAATCGATTGTATTACTGGCAGGTCTCACCATAAAAGGAGGAAGCGATGCCAGGCCAACTGTTTTAAATATCGGTTACAGCTACGACTACACCATCTCACAGCTTGGGCCGGGTAGTGGTGGGGCACACGAGTTCAGCCTCGTATATTCATGGCCTACACGCAATCCACGCAAGCCATCCAAGGATAAGCTGATTATTCCTTGTCCTGATTTCTGATGCCGTTATTAGCTATCCGTTAAAAGTTAATCGTAGTTTGCAGTTTGATTGATAAGGTGATTTCACCTTTAACTGTTAAATGATTAACTGAAATGCAGGTACGTCCTAAAAAATCCCTGGGTCAACATTTTTTAAAAGATCTGCATATTGCTGAGCGGATTGTTGATGCACTGGAAATAACGGCTGGCCACGAAGTGCTGGAGATTGGGCCAGGCACAGGTGTACTTACCCAATTCCTGACGAAGAAGGAAAATGCTTCACTCTTTCTCAGTGAGATCGATCGAGATTCCATCGCGTATCTTAAAATACATTATCCTTTATTAAAAGATAAGCTACTGGAAGGCGATTTTCTCGAAATGGATTTGAGTAAATTGTTTAAAGGTAAAGTAGATATCATTGGTAATTTTCCTTACAATATTTCTTCCCAGATTTTCTTTAAGGTACTCGATCACAAAGATCAGGTGACGCAAGTGGTGGGCATGTTGCAAAAAGAAGTAGCCGAGCGCATTGCTTCGAAGCATGGAAATAAAACCTATGGCATCCTCAGTGTTTTGCTTCAGGCGTATTACGATATTGAGTATTTATTTAAAGTACCTCCCGGTGTTTTCTTTCCACCACCCAAAGTAATGTCGGCCGTGATCCGGCTGAACCGAAACGATAAAACAGAGTTGGGCTGTGATGAAGTACTCTTTCGTAAAGTAGTAAAGCAGGGATTTAACAACAGAAGGAAAACATTGCGCAACGCACTGAAACCTCTAAATTTACCCGCTGAAATCACAACGCTTGAGTTATTGGATAAAAGAGCAGAGCAGTTGGCCGTTAATGATTTTGTTTCTCTCACCAAATTAATAGAGCAGTCGGGGCATGGAGTTCGTTGAGTTTGAATTGACCAAAGAGTTTCGCGATCGTTTTCAGCATGCGCTGGACGAACGGGATGGTACATTTATCAGCGAAAGCCTGGAAGGAGTTAACCCGGCTGATATTACCGCGCTGCTTTACGAATTCAACAGCGGAGAGTCGAAATATGTGCTGGATCTGCTGCCGCTTGAAGTAAGGGCAAGAATCATTAACGATCTCGATCCCGATACCCGTAAGTCATTTTTGAAAGTGTATCAGCCCTCAGAGATCTCGGAGTTTGTTAATCTGCTGGATTCGGATGATGCCGCTGATATTCTGAATGAGCTGCCGATCAAAGACAGTGAAGAAATTCTCGTACGTCTTGATGCCGATCTGAAATCGCAGGTGATCGACCTGCTCCGCTATGAAGAGAACGTAGCCGGTGGGTTGATGGCCAAAGAACTGATCAAGGCCAACGTGAACTGGACTGTAGTGCAGTGCATTGATGAAATTCGCAAGCAGGCAGAAAACGTAACCAAGTTTTATGCGGTGTATGTGGTAGACGATTGGGATAAGTTGCTGGGAAGAGTTTCATTGCAAAAGCTCATCCTTACCGATACACGTACGCTCGTTAAAGATATCTATGATGGAGAGGTGGTAGCTGTAGAAACGCATCAGGAAGATACGGAAGTAGCGGAAGTGATGAAGAAATACGATCTTGAATCGGTGCCGGTAGTAAACACACAAGGTCAGCTGGTAGGACGCATCACCATTGATGATGTGGTGGATGTGATTACGGAGCAGGCAGAAGAAGAACGACAAATCATGTCGGGTATCACCGAAGACGTGGAGGAGGATGACAGCGTATGGCGCAATACCCGTGCGCGATTGCCGTGGTTGCTGATCGGTGCTATTGGCGGAATGATGAGCGCACGTTTTATGGGTGTGTTTGAGGGAGAGATTACCCGCATTGCAGCCATTGCTTTTTTTATTCCACTCATACAGGCTACCGGTGGCAACGTGGGGATACAGTCTTCTTCTTTGGTAGTGCAAAGTCTGGTTAGCCCCAGTTTTGTAGAGGAAGGCCTGCTGAAAAGATTAGGCAAAGTGTTTAGCGTTGCCCTGTTGAATGGTTTTTTCCTTTCCATTATTGTTTTTGGTGGCAATACGATCATCTTTGGCTATGATAACCTTACGGTAGTGGTGTCTATCGCTCTTTTTTGTGTGGTTATATTTGCTTCCTTTGTAGGTACGCTTACGCCTCTTATTTTAAATAAATTCGGATTTAATCCTGCTTTGGCTTCCGGCCCCTTCATTACCACTACAAATGATTTATTGGGTTTGGCGATCTATTTCCTTACTATTTCCATACTTCTGTAATCCTCTTTTTTAAATTACCTGCTTGTACAGATGGATGTAATATCCACCCCCAAGATTGACAAGCTTATGTGGCTGAAGTAATTAATTTTGCTTTATCAATCGGAAGGAGTTTCGTATTTTCAGGATTATATAGTTTTAGTTTAAAGAAGGGCACGATAAGAATGGCACTGTTTAAAAAGTTGACGAAGAACGCACTGGATTACTTTAATTATGTAATTGAAAAGCCGTTGCTCACTTCATCGCTCGTGCTGCTGGGTGTGATTATCCTGGTGATGGGGTTTAGTCTTAAATATTATGTCTACGAGTTTGATTCGTTCTGGCCGCAGATTCTGGCCGAAGCACACGGTATGATCTTCGATATCGCGGTGATCGGTATTCTTTTGTTTTGGTTAAACCAGAACGGAGAAGTACGGCAGCGTATACGCACCTATAAAGATGAAATTGACGATTTCCGTTTGTGGGAATCGGAAGAAGCAGCATTCCGTACGGTCGGAAATTTAAAAAGGCTGAACCGCCATAAGATACACGAGATTAACCTGGTTAACTGTTACCTGGCGCGCACCAACCTCAACTATGTTAACCTGAAAGGTTCTAATTTGAATTCGGCCAATATCTCCAACTCGTCATTGATTGAAACCAACCTCGAGAATACCCGCTTGAATCAAACCAATCTGGAAAACTCGAATTTAAATTCGGCTAATCTTAAAACAGCTTATGCAAGCGGGGCCAACTTTAAAGATGCCTTTTTAATCAAGGCACAGTTTGAAGGAGCTTTTCTGATCAAGACCAGCTTCAAGAATGCCTTCCTGATGGAATCGAATCTGCAAAACAGTTACCTGATGGGTGCTGATTTTGAAAATGCCAGTTTATATAAAGCAGATCTGCGCGGGGCTAAGGGGCTTTCGATCGAGCAACTCGCAAAAGCGAAGACATTATACCTGGCCCGCTTTGATGAAGAGCTCATTGAGCAGATTAAGCTGAGCATACCTGAATTGGTTGGTGGTTAGCGTTTTGGAATAGTCGTATAAAAAATTACCTTTGTATACATAACAACGGTTTCGGCAACGAGACCGTTGTTTTCTTTTTAACTAATGAGATGATTGCGACATCAAAACATAATGTCATAAACAGTACCACGCCTTTACCCGGGGTGGTACGTTTCATTTTATTAAACCTGGCCAGTACGGCAAACTAAATCTATCATTCTGAATTTTAATCACCGGTTGTCATGAGCAAGAAAATATCGTATTACACAAAGGAAGGTTTGGAGAAGCTGAAAAACGAGCTGAGCACTCTTAAATCCAAAGGGCGTTCTGATATTGCCAAGCAGATTGCTGAAGCCCGTGATAAAGGGGACCTGAGTGAGAATGCGGAATATGATGCAGCCAAAGATGCACAAGGTCACTTAGAGGCGAAGATTGCGCAGCTGGAAGACCTGATGTCAAGCGCACGGTTGCTGGAAGAAGGTACATTAGATGCCTCCAAGGTTTCTATCTTCTCCAAAGTAACGATCAAGAATAAAAAGAACGGAGCTTCATTTACTTATATGCTGGTATCGGAAGAAGAGGCTGACCTGAAAGCAATGAAAATCTCGACTCAATCTCCTATCGGTAAAGGCTTGCTGGGAAAAGAAAAAGGCGACAGCGCGAAAATAAAAACTCCGGCTGGAGAAATTGAATTTGAAATTATCAATATCGGTGTGTAATCAGTTATTCGTTAATAGTTTAAATCTTTGCCACTGATAACTATTAACCATTAACTTCCAACTGCTCTCCATCATGACCATCTTTACTAAGATCATCAACCGCGAAATCCCCGGCCATATCGTGGCGGAGGATGAACACTTCATTGCTTTTCTTGACATAACTCCGTTAGTCACTGGCCATACGTTAGTGGTCCCCAAAAAAGAAGTAGACTACATTTTTGATCTGGATGACAATACATTAGCAGCAATGAATGTGTTTGCTAAAAAAGTAGCTCAGGCGGTGAAGAAGGCAGTTCCCTGCAAGCGGATCGGTGTTGCTGTAATCGGTCTTGAAGTACCGCACACGCACATGCACCTTGTACCTATGAATACGGTAAACGATATCAATTTCACCCAACCCAAGCTGAAGCCTGCCCAGGAAGAATTAGCTGAGGTGGCAGCGAAGATCAAGGCCCATTATTGAATACTGGTTAATAGTTCCTAATAACTATTAACTGATAACATCTGCCCATTACATAAAATCAATATCTGCATTCAGCGGATAGCGCATCAGGTAATTCACAGCTTCCTGTACCGTCATTCCTTCAAACAGAACTTTATACAGGGTGTCGGTAATCAGCGCACGTACCTTGTAATGGTCGGCACATTTTTTTGCTATGCGAATGGTGTTCACCCCTTCAGCCACCTCTTCCATGTCCTCCAGTATGTCTTCCAGTTTTTCTCCTTTGGCAAGGCGATAGCCTACTGTAAAGTTTCGGCTCATCGGGCTGTTGCAGGTAGTCACCAGGTCCCCGATACCGGCTACTCCTAAGAATGCTTTTGTATTACCGCCCAATGCACGGCCAAGGTAAACCATCTCTACCGCGCCACGACTAATAAGAAGTCCCTTTGCATTTTCGCCATACCCCAATCCGCTTAGAGCACCCGATGCAATGGCAATGATGTTTTTTAAAACACCGGCCAGTTCAACGCCCACGAGGTCATTGTTTTCATACACTTGAAAACGGTCGGTGCGTAGTAGTTTTTTTCCGGTCTGGATTACTTCCTGAAAAGGGCTGGCAACAACGGTAGCGCCTGGCTGGCCCTGAGCCATTTCTTTCGAAAGGTTAGGCCCCGCAAGACATCCGATACGGACCACTACACTTTCTTCTGCAATAACCTCGCTCATGGTTTTCACTTGGCTGCGGTTCAGCGTCTTCCTGTTTTCAATAGTGTCTCCCGCGGGCAGTTTGATGTCAAACCCTTTGGTGCCATGTATGAGAATGTGATACGGATGAAGAAAAGGTGAAAGATTCCGCATCATCGCACGAAAGTGCTGCGAGGGAACGATAGGAAAGATCACATCGCACTGCCTGGCGAGATCCTCCATATTATCAGTAGGATGAATATTTAAATTGATCTCCTGCCCGCGATGCTCTCTTTTATCAAGTATCTGCTGAATTACTTTTTCATCGCGCGCATATAGAATTACCCTGCGTTTTTGAGCAAGTATATTGGCAATGGCGGTTCCGAAATTTCCTGCACCGATCACGCCTACGGGCTTTTCGCTGGAAGAGAATTGGTTTTTAATGGTCATACGGCCATCTTAAATAAACTTCTCCAGCTCATAGCCTACAAGGCGGTTGTGATAATAGTACAGCACAGTAAGATCCTGTGTGATGATGTTTCCCTTTTTGTTTTTCAGCACCGGGCGTTTCAAATGGAAGATCCCTACGTTGTCGAGTCCCCGTTTGATGACGATATCGGCATCGCCCTTCAGGTGCGTGGCATAGTAGACCTGGTTTTCTTCTTTCAGCCGGTACACTTCTTTGCGAACACGCTTAAATGTTTCTTTAAACTCTTCGTAGTCCAGCTCCAGATCTTCTTCCGGCAAACGAAGCAAACTGAACAGGTCCAGCTTCGGATGTTTCTTCTGCCACATTTCAAAAGCGACAAAGGCAACGATGTGACTGGCAAACACACGGGCAATGCGATGATATTCCTTGACTACCTTTTGACTCAGCATGCGTGTATATTCTTCTTCGCGTTGCTTGTCGATAGTCACTTCTCCGTTGGTCAGAAAATAATCTCTTGTATCGATGGGACGTCCGTTGGCATCAATGCTATTCCCTTCTTCGTCCACATAGTTTCCAAGCACATCCAGTCCGGGGCCAATGGATACAGAGATGTTCGACCCCTTTGTGAAAAACTTAAACAGGAATTTGATCAGCTGAAAACTTCCATAGTTATCCTGTTCAGGAAAGTAGCGATCCTGTCCTTTCACATGAAGATAATCTTCAATCAGGTCAGGAGCTTCGAGTACAAAGTGATAGTTGAGTGTAACCGGCACTACAAATATTTTCTTTACCTCTTCATGCGGTCTGCTCATGTAAGCGCTTCGCTGTGCTTCCACTGCAGTGCTTAGCAAGCCAAGCTTTAATTGTTTTTCGATGAGACCGGAGCGCGAGCGAGTACCCCCCGGGAAGAACAGACTATGCGCTCCTTTTTGCAAGGCAAGGTTGGAATACGTTTTAAGTGTTTCGAAGTAGGGGAGGTTCTTCTTTCTGCGATCTACCTTATATGCCCCCAGGCTGTTCATGAAGTAGGCGAATATTTTTATGTTGAACAGATTGAGACCTGCACCATAAATGAAAGCGGGCAACCCGATGGAGTGAATCACCCAACCGATCAGGATAGAATCCAGGTTGCTGAAGTGAGTAGGCACCATTACCACAGTGCCTTTCTTGGCCAGCTTGCGGATCATTTTTACTTTGCCTACGATGTGCAGCTTATCCCGAAGGGTATACTGAGAACGGAAGAATGCACCGAATTTTTTTACTCGTGCTCCGTTAAGCAAACGGGCAAACCAGAATTTGATTACCTCCCTCGCAAAGCGGTAGGAGTTGGGTTTAAAGTTTCCTGCAATCTCGCTCGCATAACGGTGAACGATGCGTTTTAGAATTTCATCCTCTTTACCTTCGGCCTCTTCTGCGTTTCTGCTGCTAAGTTCAACAAGATCTTTTTTTACGGCTGCCCAGAAAGCCGATTCATCCTGAGGATCTACCCGCCAGCGGTTACGCTTAAGGCGGTTTTGTTCACGATATACGGTAGCCTCCAGTTCGTCAACCAATAGCTTGCGCGAAGGGCGAAGCCTTTTTATTTCTTCCAGCGATTTCTGTGCAACTTCTTCAATGAACTCCTTGCGGTTCTTGCTCAATTGGTAAACCGGCCAGTCGGGAATCCCGTCCAGAATTGGTTTATAGCCAATATTCTTGTTCTTCTTTTCTACGATCTCCATCAACTATTATTGAAAAAAGAGGTTAAAGTTAACCCCAAAGGTTACAATAGCAAAACAATAACTTAATGCCACGACTTTGGAAACTAACTGCATTCATCACTGAGTATCACATCGCTTATTCATCTGATTCCTCCCATCGCTATGCGAATCACCGGCTCCTACTGCCATTTGATCATATAAGCGGACGGAGCATTCTAAATCTGATCAGTCGCATCGGCCAAGCTGCGCGACATATCTGCAAAACGCGCAATGGCATCGCCTATGAATTCTTCATTCAAAATCTTTTTCAGATCATCTTCCGAAGCCAGGTCAGTCTCATCGATCTTGAAGGTTTGCTCAAAGGGTCCTACCTCCAGTTTGATCAGGTAGCGGTTGTTCCATTGAAAGATGGTGATCTTGCATTCCGGGTGGGGTATTTCTTTTACTACTCTCATGGTGAATTTTAAAAAAAAGCAGGGGTACTTCCAATTCTTCCGGCATCTCTTATTAAAAAATTGTTCAAAGGTTTGGCTTCATTTTTCAAATAAAAGCAGGTGGTGGCTCGTTCCTTTACTGCTAATGGTGATTTGTTGATTAATTACAGTGGATGCAACTGGCAATGCAATTCGATACTATTCACTTTTTAACGAATAACTGATAAACCGATATATGAGATTGCTTTTCTGCCGATTGCTTTTTCTTTTCGTTTTGGGGATTTTATTCCCGGTTTACCAGGCACAGGCAACGCATTTAAGGGCAGGAGAGATTACTGTTGAACGTCTTAATTGCACCAGTCTTACATTCCGGATTATAGTTACTGCTTATACCAACACAGAATCTACGGTACGATTCAGCGATCATGACAGTGGTGTATTGAATTTTGGAGACGGGACATCTCATCATCCGCCTCAGACGGAGAATATTTCGCGCCCCGAGCTGGGACCTAATGTCGGGTTTGTTTCTTATTCTATACTACACACGTATTCAGGCTCGAGCAGCTATACCATCAGCTATCAGGAAGCCAATCGCAATGAAGGAATTCTTAACATCGGATATTCGATAGGTACTCAGTTTTATATCGAAACGATCATCAATATAGATCCTTTTTTAGGTTGTGATAATTCACCCCGCCTCTTAATCCCGCCTATTGACAAAGCGTGCACCGGAGCCGCCTGGTATCATAATCCAGGTGCGTATGATCCGGATGGTGATAGTCTTTCTTTTGATATGACTATTCCAAAACAAGGGGATGATCGTGATGTAAATAACTATCGCGATCCTAACGTAAAAGAATTCTATGATCGCATTGGCATTGATTACGCCACAGCCAACGAGACGCACGATGGCTCGCCTACCTTTGCCATCGATTCCCGTACCGGAACAATAACATGGAATTCTCCAGGCACTCCGGGCGAATACAATATTGCTTTTCTCATTAAAGAATGGAGAAAAATCGCTGGTGTTTGGATTTTATTGGGATCCGTAACGCGAGATATGCAGATTGTGGTGGAAGATTGTAATAACAAGCGACCTGAACTTGACGCCCTGGCTGATATTTGTGTGGAAGCAGGCCAGACGATTACGCAGGAAGTGCTGGGTTTTGATCCGGATAGTGACGAAGTAAAGATAGAAGCCTTTTCCCAGGCTTTTAATTTAAGTTCTTCACCTGCCGTATGGCAACCTAATCCTGCCACGTACCAGGCATCCGGTCCCGGTAAAAAAGCAGTGCTGATGTTCACCTGGAATACCAAATGCGAGCACGTGAAAGAACAAGCGTACCAAGTCGTTTTTAAAATTACGGATAAGCCAAAACAAGGAGTAAGTCTTGTGGATTTTAAAACCTGGAACATTCGCGTGGTAGCCCCTGCCCCAAAATGGCAGGTAGCGGTAATGGATGTACCATCGCGATCAGCCAATCTATCATGGAATGTATATGCATGTCAAAATGCTGAAAAAATGCAGGTGTGGCGCAGAGTAGATAGCTTTGCTTATACTCCGCCTGAATGCGTAACCGGTATCCCTGATTTCTTGGGATATAAAAAAATGGCCGAAGTACCTATCAATCAGGCAGCGTATAAGGACACTAACAATGGCCTTGGGTTAGCAGCGGGTGCTCAGTATTGCTATCGCCTCGTAGCAGTATATCCGTTGCCGGGAGGAGGAAAAAGTTATGTTTCCAAAGAAATTTGTCTTCCGCCCCTTCTTGCCGATGCTCCGGTGATCACCCATGTAACGGTAGATAAAACCAATAGCACCGCAGGTCAGATCACCGTCCGGTGGCGTTCTCCGTTCGATGTTAGCAAAGCACAGTTTCCACCGCCTTATTCGTATGAAGTGTACCGGGCTGAAGGTTTTTCAGGAACATCACAAATTTCTATTGCACATACGGGCAAGCTAAGCGATTCTACTTTCGTGGATGTTGGTATTAATACTCAGGATCGGGTATATAATTATCGCATTGTGTGCTATGATAAGAACAATGTAAAAGTGGATACTTCGGGTACAGCATCATCTGTACGGCTGGAGGTGGAATCGCAATCACAAAAGGTTGGGCTGACCTGGAGCTTTGATGTGCCGTGGAGCAATGCCACGCAAGATTACCCCTGGCATTTGATTTACCGTGGCTCATCAGGAGCAACAGAGTCGCAGCTGGAACTTATCGATAGCGTGAATGTAAATCAACGCACGTATGCCTACCGTGATTCGGGGCAATACAACAACACACCACTGGCAGAAACGCAAACGTATTGCTACCGGGTGATGACACGGGGAGCATATGGTAATCCGAAAATTAAAGAACCACTGCTTAATTTTTCTCAGCTCATTTGCGCACAACCAATTGATGCAGAGCCTCCTTCCTGTAAACCGGTGATTACTGCCAAAGCGCTGGTTTGTGAAGAGTTCATTCAGACAGCTTCCTGTAATCCCTCTGCTTTCAGCAATCTGCTTACCTGGAACCGTCCGGCCAATGCAGTATGTGTAGCAGACATTCGCAGTTATAAAATTTATTATGCCGGTGAATCGGGAACTGAAATAAAAACGGTACTGGCCGAAAATGTGCGGGATACATTTTATATCGATAATAATATCCCCTCTTATGCGCGATGCTACAAAGTGACTGCCGTAGACCGTTCCGGTAATGAAAGCGAACCAAGTGAGGCGTTTTGCTTTGACAATTGCCCTCATTATGAGTTGCCTAATGTATTTACTCCAAACGGAGATCAATGCAACGAACTGTTCAGCGCTTTCAGCGACAGGGATGTAATCAATGAAGGCACCGGAACAGGAGAATGTGGTACTGTTGATCCCGCAGAACAAAAGCGAAGATGTGCCCGCTTTGTGAGCAAAGTTGATTTTAAAGTGGTTAATCGCTGGGGAAAACGGGTATTTGATTATCAATCTGGTAATGAACACACTATTTACATCGACTGGGATGGGCGCGACAATAATGGAAAGGAACTTTCCGCAGGGATTTATTATTATCAGGCAAATGTTACTTTTGATGTCGTTGACCCGTCACAACGCAATCAGATTATCAAAGGATGGGTGCATTTGATCCGTTAAAAATCAATTTCTTATCTTTGAAAATCGTGTGGTTGTTGTTCGCTGAAAAATGAAGTACTACAAATCCGTTTTTTTATTCTTTTTATTGCTGCTGGGTATTTCACGCATGGCTCATGCGACACATTTACGCGCAGGTGAAATCACTGTTGAACGTCTTAATTGTACAAGCCTTACATTTAAAATCACCATTACTGTTTATACCAATACCGGCTCCAGCATTCAGTTCGGAGATGGTGTGCTCGACTTTGGTGATGGCAGCGATCCTCATGTAACACCTACTGTACCCAATACCCTGCGCCCTGATCTGGGACCCAACGTGGGCACAGTGTCTTATTCAGTAACACATACTTATCCCGGCCCCAGCCGCTATATCATCAGCTACCTGGAGCCTAACCGCAACGGGGGTATTCTTAATATGTTTAATTCGGTGGAAACCCGGTTTTACCTGGAGACCATCATTAACATCGATCCTTTTTTAGGATGTGATAATTCGCCCAAGCTATTAGTGCCGCCTATCGATAAAGGATGTACAGGTGCAGCGTTCTATCATAACCCTGGCGCTTACGATCCGGATGGCGATAGTCTTTCTTACGAATTTACCGTACCCAAAAAAGAAAAAGATTCGGATGTTAATAACTACCGCGATCCTAATGCAAAAGAGTTTTATGATCGTATCGGGCTGGATTATGGTACAGCCAATGAAAACGCCAACGGAACTCCCACCTTTACAATCAATTCACGTACGGGCACTATCATTTGGGATTCGCCCGGGGCGCCCGGAGAATACAATATCGCTTTCCTTATTAAGGAATGGAGAAAGATAGCAGGAGTATGGGTTTTATTGGGTTCTGTAACACGCGATATGCAAATCGTGGTGGAGGATTGTAATAATAAACGACCCGAGCTTATTGTACCTGCAGACATTTGTGTAGAGGCAGGAACAACCGTTAAAGAAGATATTTTTGGTTTTGATCCGGATAGCGATAGCGTGAAGATTGAAGCTTTTTCAGAAATATTTAATATCACTCCTTCACCAGCTACGTGGTCGCCTAACCCCGCCAAGTTCCAAGCTTCAGGTCCTAATAAGAATGCGGTTCTGAAATTTGTATGGAATACCAAATGCGAACATATTCAGGAACAGAATTATCAGGTAGTTTTCAAAGTCAGCGACAAGCCCAAGCAAGGGCCAAGCCTCGTGCAATTTAAAACATGGAATATAAAAGTGGTAGCTCCGGCCCCCAAATGGCAAGACCTTCAGCTTGACCTGAATACACGATCAGCTAACCTCAAGTGGGTCCCTTATGTTTGCCAGACGGCAGAAATAATGCAGGTATGGCGAAGAGTTGATAAATATGAATACACACCACCTGAATGCGTAACGGGTATGCCCGACTTTCTTGGTTATACCAAGATCGCTGAAGTACCCATCGCACAATCTACTTACAAGGACACGAACGGAGGGAAAGGGCTTGCCGTAGGTGCGCAATATTGCTATCGCCTGGTGGCAGTGTTTCCTTTGCCGGGAGGAGGCGAGAGTTATGTATCAAAAGATACTTGTCTGTTACCTATACTGGCAGATGCACCCGTCATCACCAATGTCACGGTAGATAAAACCAATAGTACATCAGGGCAGATTACAGTAAAATGGCGATCTCCATTTGATATCAGCAAAGCACAGTTTCCTCCTCCTTATTCCTATGAAGTGTACCGTTCGGAAGGATTCTCGGGAGGAACAAAAGTGATTGCGCATACCGGCAAGCTTACTGATTCTACCTTTGTTGATACAGGTATCAACACAGCCGACAAAGTATTTAATTACTATGTAATGTGTTATGATAAAAACGGGACTAAGGTTGATACCTCTTTCACGGCATCTTCCGTTCGGCTGGAGACCAAATCACAATTACAACAGATTCAGTTAACCTGGGCCTTTGATGTACCATGGAGCAATCGTACACAGGATTATCCAAGGCATCTGATTTACCGTGGCGCATCCGGAGCAACCGAATCGCAAATGGTACTCATCGACAGTATAGATGTGAATGAGGGTTCTTTTACTTACCTCGATTCGGGACAATACCAGAACACTCCATTAAAAGAAACAGATACCTATTGCTATCGTGTAATGACGCGTGGCGCTTATGGCAATCCGAAGATTAAAGAGCCGTTGCTTAATTTTTCTCAGATCATTTGTGCACAGCCTAACGATAATATTCCGCCTTGCCAGCCCGTGCTGGCCACGGAAGGATTGGGCGTAGATTGCGAAGCATTTATCCAGAATAGCTCATGTAACACCAGCACCTTCAGCAATATATTGAAATGGAACCGTCCGACAGATGCTGCCTGCAAAGCGGACATCCGAAGCTATACGGTTTATTATTATCCCGAAGTAGGATCGAAAGACAGCACCCTTCTGGCCGAAAACGTAAGGGATACTTTTTACATTGACAGTAATATTCCTTCGTATGCAAGATGCTATAAGGTATCGGCCGTTGACCGGTCCGGTAATGAGAGTTTGCTCAGCGAGTCTTTTTGTTTTGATAACTGCCCGCATTATGAGTTGCCCAATGTATTTACACCCAATGGCGATAACTGCAATGAGCTCTTCAGCGCTTACAGCGACCGGGCTATCGTAGACGAAAATGGTAATGATGCCTGCGGTCCGGTGGATCTGGTCGATAACAAAAGAAGATGTGCCCGCTTCGTTAAAGACGTTCATTTTACGGTCGTCAACCGATGGGGCTCCGAAGTGTTTAATTATCAATCGGGTGGAGAGCGTACCATTTACATTGACTGGAACGGAAAGGACGATAATGGCAAAGAACTTTCTTCCGGAGTGTATTACTATGTAGCAGAAGTTACATTTGATGTGGTGGATCCGGCTAAACGCAACCAAACCATTCGGGGATGGGTACAACTGATACGATAAGCGCTGCCAGGCAAGTCATTCTTTTTGATGGCGTATGTAATCTATGCAATAGCTCCGTTCAGTTTGTAATCAATCGCGATCCCGGGAGCTCTTTTCAGTTTGCAGCCTTACAATCGACATCGGGTAAAGCGTTTTTAAAGACACATGGTTTACCCGATACGGATTTATATAGTGTTATTTTAATCAGGGGTCATCGGGTTTATCAGCGAAGCCGTGCTGCATTGGAGATCGCACGCGACCTTAGCGGTTTGTGGCCGCTACTTTATATCTTCGTTATTGTTCCTCCCTTTATCCGCAACGGAGTGTACGATTGGATCGCAGCCAATCGCTATCGCTGGTTTGGCGAGAAGAACGAATGCATGATTCCCACACCGGAATTGAAATCAAGATTTCTTGCATAACTTCGCGCCTTGATCGGTTATTCGTTAATAGTCCCGAGAGCTATCGGGGTCTGTTAATGGGTAATCATCAGTTGTTTTTCAAACGGGTAACGCTGGTACAAATCATTAATAACCGATAACTAAAACCGACAACAATCAAAGACGATGAAAGCGTATGTATTTCCGGGGCAGGGTGCCCAGTTCACAGGCATGGGTAAAGAACTTTACGATGCCAATCCGAAAGCACAGAATTTGTTTCATCAGGCCGATGAGATTTTAGGTTTTAAGATTTCTTCGGTGATGTTCACAGGTTCGGCTGATGAGTTGAAGCAAACCAAAGTAACACAACCTGCCGTGTTCATCCATTCAGTAGCGGTGGCCCTTTCCAGCGATACCTTTCATCCTGAAATGGTAGCGGGTCATTCATTGGGAGAATTTTCTGCGTTGGTCGCCAATAAGACGTTGTCGTTTGAAGATGGACTAAAGCTGGTATCGAAACGTGCACAAGCCATGCAGCGCGCCTGTGAGATCAATCCTTCTACGATGGCTGCTATTCTTGGTCTGGACGATGCGAAGGTAGAAGAGATTTGTGCATCGATTACAGAAGAAATTGTAGTGGCCGCTAATTATAATTGTCCCGGGCAACTGGTGATCTCCGGCTCTATGAAAGGAATAGAAATTGCCTGTGAAAAAATGAAAGCAGCAGGGGCGAAGCGTGCTTTGCCATTGCAGGTGGGCGGTGCTTTTCATTCCCCATTAATGGAACCAGCAAAAGAAGAGCTAACGGCTGCGATTGAATCCACTACGTTTGCTACTCCTGTTTGCCCGGTCTATCAAAATGTAAATGCACTTCCTTCCACCGATATTAATACGATTAAAAAAAATCTGATCGCCCAGTTGACTGCGCCCGTACGCTGGACACAGTCGGTACAGAACATGGTGAAGGATGGAGGTAAAATATTTATCGAATGTGGTCCGGGCAAAGTGCTCCAGGGATTGGTGAAGAAGATCGCCCCCGAGGCAGAAGCCATGAGTTTATAAACTTATAAGCCCAGCTTCTTCACAGGGAGCAAATCGGTACATTCGTCAAGCAATTGCCTGTTTGACTTTCCTGAAACGGGATGAATAAAATCGGGAGCGATTTCTACCAGAGGAATTAATGTGAACCTGCGATACGGAATTTGTGGATGAGGAATCTGTAAGTCAGGTTCCTCAACACAATGATTTCCAAAAAACAGGATATCAATGTCAATGATTCTCGTACCCCACTTTTCATTCCGCACCCGGCCCATCTGGTTCTCAATGCTCAAAATGGTGGTAAGAAGATAAGAAGCACTTCCTTCAGCTACGATCTCAATCACCTGGTTGAGAAAGTCAGGCTGATCGGTTTTCCCCCAGGCACTGGTTTGATAGATGGATGAAGTATGGATAATAGCTCCTGCCAGTGCGGCAATTGCCTTTCTCGCTTCTGCTAAATACGAGGCGGCATCACCCTGGTTGGAGCCCAAAAGGAGAAAAGAACGTGTACTCATTACGTCAAAGTTAGCAGCTTAAATTATTCAATACCAATCTGTAACTTTGGCCCTTTAAAAAACAGATATGGGATTTTTGAAGAATGTGTTCTCTTCGTGTTTAGGCGCGCTGCTGGCCATGGTGGTGATTGGCTTGTTTTTCTTTGTGCTAATCAGCGGACTGATTAACATGGCCACCAGTGAGAACCAGGTGATTATAAAAGATAACTCTGTGCTTCTTTTAAAGCTGAATGCACCGATTGCCGAACAAGAGCTGGAGGATCCCATTGCAGAGCTATTACCTTCCGGCCAGCAGAGTGTCGGATTGATTCAGCTTCAGCAGGCGATTGCCAATGCAAAGACAGATGATAAGATCAAAGGAATTTATCTGAACACGAGTTCGGTGATGAGCGGCTATTCTACACTGGAAGAAATCAGACAGTCGCTGCTGGATTTCAGGAAATCAGGCAAGTGGGTGGTGGCGTATGCCAATGATTATTCCGAAGGGGCTTATTACCTCGCATCGGCAGCCGATAAAGTCTATCTTAATCCGGAAGGACAAATGGAGTTTAACGGGCTTGCTACCGAAGTGATGTTCTTTAAAAAACTGTTTGATAAGATGAGCATCAAACCGGAAATATTTCGCGTAGGCGATTTTAAGAGTGCAGTAGAACCTTTTTTGCGTGAGGATCTGAGTGATGAGAATAAATTGCAGCTCAACTCCATGCTCAACTCTATCTATGACAATGTATTGGAGAATCTTTCTGTCTCAAGAAAAATACCCAGGACCAAACTAAAAGAAATTTCTGATAAGATGCTGGTACGTAATGCAAAGCAAGCGCTCGAATACGGACTTGTGGATTCTCTTTATTATGATGATCAGATAAAAGAAGAACTGCGTGGACGTCTGGGTTTAAAAGAAGATGCTTCCATTTCTTTTGTGAAGTACAGCAATTACAAGAAAAGCTTTACGGTAACATCATCATCCGATAATGAAATCGCAGTGATTGTTGCTGATGGCGATATCATGCCGGGCGAAGCGAACCAGGGAGTAGTAGGAGCTGCCACTATCCGCGAGTCGATACGTAAGGCAAGAACCAATGATAAAGTGAAAGCCATTGTTATCCGTGTGAATAGCCCGGGCGGTGCTTTCCAGGCGGCAGATGAAATGTGGCGCGAAGTAGTGCTGGCTACCAAAGAGAAGCCGGTGATTGCTTCCATGGGCGATTATGCTGCTTCGGGTGGATATTACCTGTCTATGGCATGCGATACCATCGTAGCGCAACCCAATACCATCACCGGTTCGATTGGAGTATTCAGCGTTTTGTTTGACCTCAGTGATTTTCTGGGCGATAAAATAGGCATTACTTCGGAAGAAGTGAAGACCGGAGAAGTAGGAGAGTTGTATAGCGTAACGCGCCCTTTGTCTGAGTTTGAAAAAAGCATTTTGCAAAATCAGATTAATGAGATCTACGAGACCTTTACCCGCAAAGCAGCCGAAGGAAGACACATGAGCCAGGAAGATCTGAAGAAGATCGCCTCGGGAAGAGTATGGACGGGAAGCCAGGCAAAAAGTAATGGCCTGGTCGATGTGCTGGGTGGCTTTGACGATGCGGTAAAGATAGCAGCAACAAAAGCGGGGATCGCCAATGATTTTACACTTCGCTATTATCCGCATCCGAAAACACTTCTGGGAAAACTGTTTGAAGACCTGGAGGAGGATACCCAGGCCCGTGTGTTGAAGAACCAGATGGGAGACTATTATCCGGTATACCAGCAGTGGCAACGTATTAAAAATTATCAAGGCACCCAGGCCCGTATGCCGATTCAATTTCAGGTTCATTAATTTAAAAGGCTTTAGCCCAAACAGATTCGATTCTTAACTTAGCAAAAGATGAAAAAACCTTCACCTATTCGTACCGATTGGACCCGCGAAGAGATTACTGAAATTTATAATCAGCCGGTCATGGATTTGATTTATCAGGCGGCTACGGTTCACCGGCAGTTTCACGATGCGCAGGAAGTGCAGGTATGTACGCTGCTGTCCGTGAAGACAGGTGGTTGTCCTGAAGATTGTGCATACTGCCCGCAGGCGGCCCGCTACCATACCGAAGTGAAAGTGCATAAGCTGATGGAAGTGCAGGAGGTAATGGAAAAAGCGCTTGAAGCAAAGGAATCCGGAAGCACACGCTTTTGCATGGGAGCTGCGTGGCGCGAGGTGCGCGACAACAAAGACTTCGATAAAGTACTCGACATGGTAAAAGGAGTGAGCACCATGGGCATGGAAGTATGCTGTACGTTGGGGATGCTTACCCATGAGCAAGCCAACAAGCTGAAAGATGCAGGACTGTACGCCTACAATCATAACCTTGATACCAGCGAAGAATTTTATGGTGACATCATCACGACCCGTAACTATTCTGACCGCCTGGATACATTGGAAAATGTGAGACAGGCAAAAATTTCTGTCTGCTCGGGAGGCATCATCGGTATGGGGGAGAAGGAAGGAGATCGCATAGGTATGTTACATACACTGTCTACATTGCCACAGCATCCGGAATCGGTACCCGTCAATGCTTTAGTGCCGGTAGAAGGAACACCATTGGAAGAACAGCCAAAGGTTTCCGTATGGGAAATGATCCGCATGATTGCCACGGCACGCATTATCATGCCGCAAGCGATGGTAAGGCTTTCGGCAGGCAGAGTGCGCATGACACTCGAAGAGCAGGCGTTGTGTTTCATGGCCGGAGCCAACAGCATCTTTGCCGGAGATAAATTACTGACTACACCTAACCCGGGTTATGTTCAGGATAAAGAGATGTTCCAGGTGTTGAATCTGAAACCGAGGAAGGCACATAAAGAACACCAGAAAAGGGAGGAAGTGATGCTTTAGCTTATGGTATATTTATAGCCACGGGCTTCGATAGCTATCGGAGCCCGTGGGTAAATGGTGAGGATTTAATCTCGTGCCACGCAAAAAGTTGTGTTCAAGAGATGGATTATCAGGGCACAAAATGCAGGAATATTTTTAAAGGCGATTTCCCTGGATATACGATTTCTTCAATGAAGAAGGTTGCCCTTTCGCTATACTTAATTTGAATCTTCCGCGATCTCTGAGAATAGTCGGTAAGTAAACAGAGAACGGGCTGTCAGAGCGATTCGATGAAGGATATCTTTTTGTTTAATTCACATTGAAGAGAGACAATTTCACTAAGAGGTAATTTTAAGGTGGTTGAATACAAATCATGGATCAGGTCCCATTCATCTTTATTTACAATCCAATCGATGTCAGCGATAACACACATCCATGCCATGCATCTTAGTTGTTTATCCCTGCTTAACAGACGAATGCCATCAATGCATTCCCGTCTGAGTTCCTCTTTGATATAGGGTTGATTATTTAAAAGCTCGGTCTCCATAGCGCTTTCATCCAATCCCTCTATCTTCATAATCTGCTTTCCAACGTTGATCTCGCTTTCGGACACCACTCCATCCGCACAAATAACCAGGTGAAAAAGTTTGCAAAGTGTTGATTGATAATCCATTTTTTGAGATAAGAGTGAAATAATGGCCTGATCTTTCATAAACCTGGCTTTTTTTGCCAATCTAAATTTTATGGGACTTATTTGCTATCGAAAAGGGTAAAAGATCACTTTTTCTGTATCTGCTGGAGTTAGTGCAGGACATATAGTATAACTCCAGCCTTCAGGCTGGGGAGATCAAAAACTAAAAATCTCAACGGCTTTAGCCTTGACTTTCCTGCCTTTGATGTTGTCCTTCACCATTTCAACTCCGCATTAAATCTCTCTTCTTCTCAATCCGGCTGATGATCGCATCCAGCTTATTGGTTGCGCCTTCCACCGTCATCGCCTGAAATTCCCTTTCCAACATTACCTCTTTCGCATCGATCAGGCTCACCCCTTCAATGTCGCGTTGGCTGCAACGGTAAAAGGGCTGAGCAGAACAGAGAAGTATGAGAGCCATCTGCCGGAAGAGGTGCAGACCATGATGCTACAGAATACGTCCGGCAAACTCAATGCAATGATTAAGCGAATTGATAAAAAGGAAGAGGATCTGAATTAAGCTTTTATTATCGTTATCGCGAGGAACGAAGCAATCCGCCAATTTGAAACCCGATCCGCCATAGGCGGAGGACTTCTCTGGTTATACAGATCATTTTTAAGCCCTCGATCAAACTACAGTGATGAACGGTAAATTACCCGTTGGAAAGGCATTGGAAAAGTAACCTCGTTAGTATATCTTTTGATGTAAGGTTTTGGTCAAAAAGTGTAAAAAAATGATCAGAGTTTACACTTTCTGAACATTGTATTACTGAGCAAAGGAACCAGTAAACAACTAAATCACTCTTTGTATAGGGAAAAAACCTGATTGGGATGAAGGAAAGTGGCTTTGGCTGTTTTTGACTACTCAGGTGAGACTTAGATTATTTTCTTTGAAGTAGCTTTCATTATTGCAATAATGAAAAAGCATATTAATCTTGTGAGAGATCATGTTAATAATATGATCTTGCTCGAGCTACTGATTTTAGAAAACCTAAGATCAATTTTTAGAAGGACTAAAAAGCTAGCTATAAGGAAAGGTTATTGCAAAAAACGAAAAGTGTTTCGATAGTAAGGCTGTTACTATAATTATTTAATGGGCACTAAAAATCATGGTCCGGGAATTACCCTAAGGACCATGATAACTTACTGGAATTCAGCAATTATTAATTACATTTTGTCTTCTGATATAAAACCAACAGATTCAATTTTAGCTTTTGGCGAAACTTCACTGGGGTTGCTTCTTGAGTGTAACTTATCTTTAGTTCTAAATGCAAACGAAAGTGAGATTAGCGCAGAAAAGGCGATTAAAATAAGTACTTTAGTTTTCATAATTGTATTTTTTATTTGAACTAGTTTCCACTTTTATCATTAGAAGTCATTCCTCCGTCTACGCCTGTTTTAGGAGCAACATTTTCTTCAGTACAGGAGGTCATTATTAGAGAAGCAGAAATAACTAGTAAAGCAGTGTAGATAAGTTTTTTCATAAATAGTTAGATTATAAGATTTAGGTTTTTATTTTCTTTTGTTCTTATATTGTAGGCCAAAGATCGTAGTTGCGTTTTTGCTATTTCATGTAATAAAATTCTGGAAATCACCTGTGTACACTAAGTTTGTATTCTTACAAAAAATCGCAATTCTACTATTCATTTCAGTTGGTTTTCTAACGCCCTCCCTTTGTCAGAATAAAGTAATTGACTCTTTAGAAAATATTTTATTGAAAGAAAATGCTGATAAAAAGGGTGTCCTCCTGGAGCTAGCAAGGCAGAATAATATAGAGGAGAATTTTGAGAAGGCAATTGAGTATGCGGATGAAGCTTTTGGCTTGGCAACCAGAGATGGTGATAGTTTAAGAATTGTAATGGCTTATCGCCTTAAGGGAGTTGGCCTTCGTAGGTTGGAAAGATTAGACGAGGCACTTGAACTGATTACAAAAGCAGATGCCATTGCTAAGAGAAATAATTTTATTTCAGAAAGAAAATTTATTCTTAATGCGATGGCGATTATCTACTCAAACAAAGCTCAATACGATCTGGCTTTGGATTGTAATTTTCAATCTTTATTGATCAGAGAAGCAGAAGGGGATTTATCTGAAGTTAGTATCACACTTCATAATATTGGCTTTGTCTATTTTAAACTCAAGAACTACAAAAGAGCATTAGAATATTTTAATAAATCATTAAAAATTAAAAAAGAAATAAACGATGACTATGATCAAACTAAACTCTTAATAAATATTGGTTTGTCCGAAGTGTATTTGGGTGAATACAAAGAGTCTATTGATCATTTTGAAGACGCTTTTGCATTATGTAATAATCAGTGTTCTGATGAGGAAAAGATAGGTGGTGAGTTTGGATTTGGTGTTGCCTACTTTAACATAGAAAAATTAGATTTATCTCTTGAACACTTTAATACATCGTATAGCTTAGCAAAAAAGAATGAGAATCATCGATTTCAATCCGAGAATCTTTTATATCTGGGAAGGATATCAATGAAGTTGGGTTCTTTTAAAGACGCTGAAAAATCTTTAAACGATGCTGAGGCAATAGCTAGCGAGGCAGGATATAATCAATTACTGATAGATATTTACAAAGAATCATTTCGACTATATTCTTTTAAAAAGGATGACAAAAATGAGATACGCTATCAGAAAAAATACATCGAACTGAATGATAGCCTTATCTCCTTGGATTTGGTGAATAACATCGCTATGATCCAGGCGGGCTTTGAAGAGCGGCAAAATGTGAAGACCATCCGCGAACAGGACGAAGTGCTTAAGCTGAAAGAAGTGTTACTGACCAAAGCGCGTGCGCAATATTTCTTCATTCTCACCATTACCATCCTTTCCATCCTGCTCACCTTTGTGTTTGTTCGCTTTAACCGGGTGCAGCAACGCACCAATGTAGAACTGGCCAGGGCCAAGCGGGAGATAGAAAGCAAGAACCAGGTATTGCAGCTGACCAACGTGGAGCTGGATGCACGGGTGAACGAGCGTACCGAAGAGCTGAAAGAGTCCAATAAATCGCTGCAGCATGTGAATGATGAACTGGATAATTTCATTTACAAAACCTCGCACGACATACGAGGGCCTTTGGCATCGCTGAAGGGAATTACCAACGTGGCTATGCTGGATGTAAAGGACCCACTGGCATTGGATTACCTGAAGAAATTAGATATGTCTGCGGAGAAGCTGAACACGATTCTCACGCGGCTGGTGATTGTGAACCATATCAACCATGCCATATTGTGCCCGGAAAAAGTCGAGTTCAAAGAAATGATCGATGATATTCTCCTGCTGGAGAAGAAGAAAGGTATTCCCCAGCGCCTGACGGTAACCTGCGAGCTGGAAGATGATGTGCAGCTGATTTCGGATAAAGGAGTGCTGAGGCTGGCACTGGAAAACCTGATCGATAATGCCATCAAGTTCTATTCCGATTCGGCTCGCCTGGACCCTTTCGTTAAAATAGGAGTGCGTAAGAGTAAGGCCGACCAGGTGGAGATCACGGTTATCGATAATGGTATCGGCATCCGGGAAAGCGATCAGCAGAAGCTCTTCCAGATGTTTATGCGTGCCTCCGAGCGATCTGAAACCGGGGGCATAGGCCTTTACCTTGCCAAGCTGGCGACAGAGAAAATCTTCGGACAGATCAGCTTTGTGGCGATGGAAGAGAAGCTCACCTGTTTCGTTATCCAGCTGCCTGCCGATCTGAACAAAGTGCTGGACAAGAAAAGACAGCAGGAGCAGCCTTTGAGCTGATAAAAGCCCGCTTTCCTCCTTCAACTTCTCATTTACTATTTCCATCTTTGCGAACTAATGCAGGCACTATGCCTGTTTTGTTTTCTATGAGCGCTGATAAGAAATTTAAGAGATATACGATCACTTCCGCCCTGCCTTATGCCAATGGCCCCAAGCACATCGGCCATCTGGCGGGTGCCTATATTCCTGCTGATGTGTATGCACGTTATTTACGACTGAAAGGGGAGGATGTGGTCTTTGTTTGCGGTAGTGATGAGCATGGCACCGCGATCCCTAACCAGGCCATGAAGGAAGGCACTACATCGCAGGCAATTATCGATAAGTATCACGTACTGATCCGTGATTGTCTCTATAGCCTGGGCATCTCTTTCGATATTTATCACCGTACCAGCGAACCTATTCATCATCAGACCTCGCAGGAGTTCTTCCTTAATCTGTACAATAAAGGATTGATGACGGAGGAAACTTCAGATCAGTATTATGATGAAGAGGCTAAAACATTTCTGGCCGACCGTTATATCATCGGCACGTGTCCGAAGTGTGGCAACCCGAATGCGTATGGAGATCAGTGTGAGAAATGTGGATCGTCATTGAGTCCGCGCGAGTTGATTAACCCGCGTTCTACACTTTCCGGTCGGGCTCCTGTGCTCAGGCCAACGAAGCATTGGTATTTGCCTTTGCAGGATTATGAAGGGTGGCTGAAGGAATGGATTCTCGATGAGCATAAGAGCGACTGGAAGACGAATGTATATGGTCAATGTAAATCGTGGATTGATGCAGGGCTGCAGCCTCGCGCGATGACACGCGATCTGGACTGGGGCATTAAGGTGCCTTTGCCCGATGCAGAAGGTAAAGTGCTTTACGTCTGGTTTGATGCTCCCATCGGGTACATCTCCGCCACGCGTGCGTTGTTTCAGGAACTGAGCGATAACAAAAAGAATTTTTCCACCCCGCAGCGGAACTTTGGTTCTGTAAAAGCAGAAGACTGGAAAAAGTACTGGAGTGATGAGGAAAGCAAGCTGGTGCACTTTGTAGGCAAGGATAATATTGTTTTCCATTGCATCATTTTCCCCATTATGCTGCATGCTTCGGGTGAATTTATTGTGCCGGAAAATGTTCCTGCCAACGAGTTCATGAACCTCGAAGGCGACAAGATGTCCACCAGCCGCGGGTGGTCCATCGAAATGCACGAATACCTTGAAGACTTCCCGGGCAAACCCGATGTGCTTCGCTATACGATGCTCACCAATCTTCCTGAAACGAAAGACAGCGAGTTTACCTGGAAGGATTTTCAGGCGAAGAATAACAATGAGCTGGTGGCTATCTTTGGCAATTTTGTTAACCGTGCCCTGGTATTAACACAGAAATATTTTGATAATACGGTTCCTGTGCGCGGAGCGCTGACTGCTTTAGAAGAAAAAGTGCTGAGTGATCTCAGCGAATTTCCTTCGCGCATTGCTGCCTCCATTGAAGCGTATCGCTTTCGTGAAGCTATGGCTCATCTGATGGATCTGGCGCGCCTGGGAAATAAATACCTTGCTGAAACAGAGCCATGGAAGCTGGCCAAAACGGATATGACTCGAGTAGCTACTATCCTCAATGTTGCCATTCAGATCTCGGCTAACCTTGCTGTGCTTGCCGAACCTTTCCTGCCCTTCACTTCGAAGAAACTGAAAGATATGCTGAACCTGTCTTCGCTTACCTGGCAGCAAACCGGTTCGGGAGATTTGCTTGCCAGCGGACATGCGCTGACCGAGCCCGCTCTTTTATATGAGAAGATCGAAGACGCGGTGATTGAAACACAAATCAAAAAACTGAACGATAATAAAAGACAAATGGAACTTGCCACCCAGCCGGTTATTCCGCTCAAACCGGAAATCGTGTTTGACGATTTTTCGAAGATTGATATTCGCATCGGCACTGTAATCGCGGCAGAGAAAATGCCGAAATCGGATAAGCTTTTGAAGCTTACGGTAGACAGTGGCCTGGATAAGCGTATCATATTGAGTGGGATTGCCAAACATTATACCCCCGAAGAAATTACCGGCAAGCAGGTAACCTTTATCGCCAACCTGGCTCCGCGCAAAATGATGGGCCTGGAATCGCAGGGAATGATTTTAATGGCAGAAGATAAAGACGGGAAGCTGCGATTACTTCATCCCAATGAAACAGTAGTTCCCGGATCGCAGGTGAGTTAATCATTTTGTGAAATCAGATTTCACTCGATATGTATTTACGATGTTCGATTGAAAGCTGCGATGAACAGGAAAATCGCTTTTAAAAAATAGCAGCTCCGCAGGAGCGGTATATTTTGTAGCCGCGGGCTCCGATTCCGATAGCTATCGGAATCGGAGCCCGTGGTAAAATGGTGAGGATTTAATCGTGCCACGCAAAAAGTGGTGTTAAAGAGATGGATTATCAGGGCACGAAATGCAGGAATATTTTTAAAGGCGATTTCCCTGCTGTGATGAAGCCTTAACGGGGTAAGTCTCTGTCATTTGCAGATTGCACGTGTCTATACCATATACCTAATGCAGAATACCAACAATCATGATGAAGAAACCACTATTTCTCCTTGCGTTCATTACTTACCTTATCACAGGATTTACTCAGCCAAAAACGTCTACCTTGGATGAGTACTATAAAACATTAAGGGGCGAGTTTGTAGCAGATCATGCTTACCAAACGGTGGCTTTTGTGGAGCAACGCTGGCGCATAGCAGGCAATACCGGATTTAACGAGAGCATCTTTCATGTGGAGAAGATTTTGCGCCTGGCAGGATTTAAAAAAGAAGTGAGCGGAGAAGCCGATGGAGCACTTACCTATCGCATTGAAACAAGAAAGATGAATCGCCCTACATGGGAACCTCTGACGGCAAGCCTCACGCTTGAAGGAGAGAAGGAAGCCTTGTTGCAGTTTTCATCGAACAGAAATATGCTGGCCATCTATTCGGCAAGCACTCCTGCAGAAGGTGTTACGGCAGAAGTGATTGATGTAGGCAAAGGAGCCAGCAAGGACTTTGACGGAAAGAATGTAAAAGGCAAGATCGTATATGGAGAAGGCGGCTCACGCTCGCTGTACACACAGGCGTTCAAAAAAGGTGCATTGGGTGTGTTGACGTACTCCATGCCTGCATATACACAGCCGGCAAAGTATGTAAACTCGATTCAGTTCCAAAGCATTCCTTACCAGGATACCGTTGCCCAGAAATGGGGAATAGTATTGTCGTATGCAGCAAAAGAAAGACTGAAGGCTGCTTTAAGCAAGGGAGTGACGAACGTAACTGTAAAAATCGAATCCAGAATTTATCACTCGGAAGAACTGACCATCATTGCCAATGCAAGAGGTACCTCACATCCCGATGAACGTTTTGTTTTCAGTGCGCATGTGCAGGAGCCGGGTGCCAATGACAACGCCACGGGCGTAGGTACGCTGGCTGAAATGGCAAGAGTAACTGCTTCATTGATTCAGCAAAAGAAATTCTCGCCACAGCGTACCATTACTTTTTTATGGGGCGATGAGATTGTTTCCACCGGGCGTTACATCACGGATGATGCCCAGCGCGCGAAGGGAATTAAATGGGGACTGAGTCTGGACATGGTGGGAGAAGATGTTGCTAAGACAGGAGGCAGCTTCCTGATTGAAAAGATGCCTGATCCTTCTGCCATCTGGACCAGAGGAAAAGAGAAACACACCGAATGGGGTGGAGAAGTGCTGAAAGAATCGGATTTGTTTCCTCATTATTTCAATGATTTTTTATTGAACCGCTGCCGCCAGCAAGGCAAGGAAAACGGATGGGTTGTTAACTCCAATCCATTTGAAGGAGGTAGTGATCATACGCCATTTCTCAAAGCGAAAATTCCCGGCTTGCTGATGTGGCATTTCACAGATGTGTTTTATCATACCGATGCCGACCGCCTTGATATGGTATCAGTAGTAGAAATGAAGAATGTAGGCGTAAGCGCATTGGCTGCAGCCTTCACGTTAACATCGGCCAGCGAAAGCACGACTTTGTTTCTTATTGAAGAGATCAGGAACAACGCGATGGAGCGATTGGTGACTGAACATACGTTGAGCAAAGAGGCAATCGCCAAAGGAGCGGCAGTGAAAGACGAGCAGCACATACTTGAGGTGTGGACTGCATGGTACAAAATGGCGTTGGAAAAAATGGTGGATATTAATACGGCAGGCGCCACCTCTAAGATCAACACGCGTATTTCATCTGCCATAAAAGCACTGGATAAAAGTTCTCTTTCCTTAAGCAGCTCGCTGGAAAGTCTGAAAAAATAAATCGATCTGTTATTCATGAGGGTTTCCAACCTTGCAAAGGTTGGAAATCCTATGCTTTAATTCTGTCAGGAATACTTCTCCAGCTTTTGTTCCCACGTTACATCGCCTTCGCGTTTGGCGTGTACTTTCATGGTCACTACAATCTCCTCTGCTCCGCTATCAAGGCATACCTGTTGTGCTTCTTTAATCACTTTCATGATTGCATCATAGTCACCCTGCAATACAGTTTCCATAGCGCCCACACGATAAGGAATTCCGGACCGGTTGATCACATCAATCGCTTTATCGATAATGGGATAAGGATGCTCTTTAGAGATAGGAACAATCTGGACGGCTACGTGTACCTGGTTTTTCATGATGGCTGCGATTTGTTGAAAAAATTCATGGTGCGTTCAATACCAATCGTGGCGAAAGAATAAATCACTTCGATGGACTTGTCCATGATTTCCGGTAATCCTTTTAATTCTTCCTTAGTAAATTGGCTGAGCACAAAGTCCACCTGCTGACCTTTCGAGAAATGATCTCCGATACCCAGCCGCAGACGTGAGTAATCCTGGCCTCCTAATAACAGCTCAATATTCTTCAGCCCGTTATGCCCGGCTGCACTTCCTTTTTGTCGCAGCCGCAGACTTCCAAAAGGAAGCGCAAGGTCATCGACAATAACCAACAGATTTTCTTTGGGAATTTTTAATTCCTGCAGCCAGTAAGCGATGGCCTTGCCACTCAGGTTCATGTAAGTATTCGGTTTGATGAGGTGAAGCTGACGGCCTTTGTATTTCAATTCGGCATGATCGGCCAGGCGTTCCGTTTTGAAGCTGATCTTTTGATTATCGGCAAGCCGGTCCAATACCAGGAACCCGATATTGTGACGGGTAAGCGCATACTCGGAACCGATGTTGCCTAAGCCGGCTATTAAATATTTCATCGGTATAAAATTACGAAGTACGAAGGAAGAATGTATCAGCTGAAAAGCAGGTTTCCAGGTTCATCCATCAGGAGGTTAAGAGGGTCATAAAGGTTTGTGAAATTGTAACGATCAGAAATGAAGTACGAATGGTTTCAAATCGATAATAGCTATGGTTAGACGAAACCTATCCGGGCAGGTAATGGATTGCCCATAAAATAAAAAACCTCCGAAGACTTGATGCTCCGGAGGTTTTGATGAGAAGTGAAAGAATTATTTCTTGCCAGCTTCTTTCTTAGGAGCTTCTGCTTTTTTCGCACCTGCGGCCGGAGCAGCAGCGGCAGCCGGAGCAGCAGCACCTGCAGCCGGAGCAGCGGCAGCTTCATCAGCAGCCAGCTTGGCAGCACGTGGTACTTCCACAGCAGCAATGGCAGCGGCCTTAGGGTCAAGGAATTCAAGACCTTCGATGTTCATGTCTTCAATTTTCACTGCATGGTGAAAATCCAATGAGGATACATTTACATCGATATGATCAGGCATATCTTTAGGGAAGCCGTACACTTTCAATGCAGCACGCTTGCGTACAAGAGTACCACCTTTGGACACGCCCGGAGCTACGCCCACAAGGCGTACAGGGATTTCCATTTTGATCTTGCGATCTTCGCTGATCTTCAAAAAGTCAGCATGCAATAAAATTTCACTTACCGGGTGGAATTGTACTTCCTGCAAAATGGCCTGGCTTTCTTCTCCTTCAATGTTGAGGTGAACAAAGTGTGCTTCGTTGGTATAAACGAGGTCGCGGAAAAGAATCATCGGGGCATAAAAATGCACCTGGTCTTTTCCTCCGTAAAGTACGCATGGAACATTTCCTTCCTCGCGGATGGCTTGTGAACCAGTCTTACCGAGATTTGCTCTTCGATACCCTATAATCTCAATGGTCTTCATGATGTAAATTGTTTAGTTATTAAAAATTGAATTATAAACGAATAAATAGTGAACTGATGGATTCGTGATCGTGAATTTTACGGATTGCTTTTGCAAACAGATCAGACACAGAAAGTACTTTTATTTTTTTGCTGGTAGTATTCTTTAAAGGAATGGTATCCGTTACTGCAATTTCATCCAGCACCGAGTTTTCAATATTTTCGTATGCTTTGCCTGATAACACAGGATGCGTGCATACCGCGCGAACGGAATTAGCACCTTTCTCTTTTAGCAGCATGGCGGCCTTGCAAATCGTTCCGGCTGTATCCACCAAGTCATCCACCAGCACTACATCTTTACCTTCTACTTCACCAATCAGGCGCATCGATTCGATCTTGTTGGCTTCTTTGCGGTACTTATCACATACGGCCAGCTCGGAATCAAAGAACTTGGCAAAGCTGCGTGCTCTTTTTATTCCCCCCACGTCCGGAGAAGCGAACATGATATTCTGAAGGTTCAATGACTTCAGGTACGGAACAAAAATGTAATTGCCATCCAGGTGATCCATCGGAATATCAAAGAAGCCCTGAATCTGATCCGCATGAAGATCGCACGTCATGATACGATTAGCTCCTGCTGCTGAAATAAGATTGGCAATCAGTTTAGCCGCAATGGCTACTCTTGGCTTGTCCTTACGATCCTGGCGGGCATAGCCAAAATAAGGGATGATGACGTTTACATTTTGAGCGCTGGCTCTGCGGGCAGCGTCAATCATAAGCATGAGCTCCAGCAGATTTTCTGCCGGTGCAAATGTAGATTGAATAAGGAACACATCATGACCACGTACAGATTCGGTGAGGAAAGGAGACATCTCTCCATCGCTGAATTGCTGATATTGCACTGCTCCCAGCGGTTCGCCATAAGCATGGGCAATTTTTTCAGCCAGATAAGTAGTAGAGCGCCCGGAAAAGATTCTAACAGCCATGACTTTTAAATAAACTAAAAATCCCATCCTGTACCGTTCCGATTAGTGATCGGGATGATACCGGGGTGGGACTAATATTGTTGTCCGACTAGGGCTCGAACCTAGACTTTCTTGAATCAAAATCAAGCGTGTTGCCAGTTACACCATCGGACAAGCTCAACCCCTCAAAAAAGGGTTCGCAAAGGTAGAATTATTTTTTAAAACAGAAACTCGCTGCGCAATCATTTTGAATAAAAAGCGCGATTTTATTGTAATTCGGTTTCGCTGGAGACCACATTGCCTTCCACAAAGCCTTCCGCCCAGAAGCGGTATTTGTCTAATATAGAGATTACCGCATTCCGTACGTGGCGGCTGTTATTGAAATCGATCGTTCCATAGTTGGTGGTCGCATACCCTTGCCAGATGGCCCTGTTTTGCCTCCTGTCGAAGAATTGGATCAGCAAAGTGCCCGATTTAAGGCTGAATTTTTGTTTGTCGTAGTTAAGATCTTCGTCCCTGCTTTTAACCCAGTCTTCAATTTCCGGCTGGTTATAACCATTGAAAGTCAGACTGTCGGGAAACATCTTGTAGGCCACAATAAGATGAGGGCGATGATCACTTTGTTTATAGCCCAGAAACTTCATGCGCGAAAGAATGGATTTTTCTACTGTTTCATTATACATCGTGGTATCGGAAAGGCCAATGGGTTTCATCAGATCGTAGGTGCGGTATTTTTTAAAATTGCCGCGGTAGCTGTAATCATATTCTACAGGAAGTTCTTTGTAGCCAAGGCAGGAAGTAAGGAGAGCAAAAAGAACAAGAATGTATAAACGATTCATAAGCAGGGGATTTGGTAAGTAAAAGGTAATGGATTTCTCTTTTCAATACAAAATCATTTTGCCGAATGATTATATGATATTGAGTTTTATTGAAATTTGAGGGTAGTATGTTCGACAAATGCACTATTTTCAGCCTCGAAATTTCAAACTATGACTTCCCGCTACGAACAACTGGTCGGTACCCGCTTTCACATATATAATAGCCTGTTTCTCAATTTACCCTTTCGTAATATTTCCCGCACGGGCACACTGCTGCCCTTGTTACAGCAGTATTGTGAGAAGGGATTTGAAAATGGAGAGTCAGCCAGAGATATTATCTCCCATTTCTTTCGCGACTTTACTCCGCAGGCCTCTGCCCGGGATCAGTTCGGTCTGTTGTTTAATTTTATTCAATATGTAGAGCGCCAGGTTGCTCTTTTCGATTCCATTGAAGATTCTTCTTTTGAGCAGATCAATGACTTAAAAGGAAAAGGGACGGTAGCCGAATTACTGCAGCGCTCGCGGTTTGAGAAGAAAGAAGACCAGATGCGCAGGCGTCTGGATGAATTCAGCTTGCGTATTGTGCTTACTGCTCATCCTACTCAGTTCTATCCGGGCCATGTGCTGGGGATACTTACTGATCTGGAGAAAAGTATCCGCGAAAGCGATCTGTCGAATATTAATTTATTGTTGCAGCAGTTAGGCAAGACCGGATTTATCAATGAAACCAAGCCAACGCCTTATGATGAAGCGGTGAGCCTGTGCTGGTTCCTGGAAAATATTTTTTATTCTACCATGCCCGCTATTGTTCAATCCTTATGCGAAGGTTTGGATATATCGGTAAGCGAATGGAAGAACGACAAGCTTTTTGTGATCGGCTTCTGGCCGGGTGGCGACAGGGACGGGAATCCTTTTGTTACGCACCAGACCACCTTGCAGGTGGCGGATAAGCTGAAAGAATCGATTCTTAAAAATTATTATCGTGATATCCGTCAGTTAAGACGCAGGCTTACTTTCCGTGGTGTGGACGAAGAGGTGCTTAAAATTGAGCGTGCCATTTATCGCATGGCGTATGAGAAAGAGGCCGGGTATGATTCTCCGGTTACGCTATTGGATCAATTAAATGTGGTTCGTACCAAACTGATTAATGAACACGATGGATTGTTCCTTGATTTGCTGGATACTTTCCTGCTGAAGGTGCGTTTGTTTGGATTTCATTTCGCCAGCCTGGATATCCGCCAGGACAGTCGCAAGCACGATGCAGTATGGGAGTTTATCGTCAACCAGCTGGAGCAGCAAAATAAATTTATATCATGGGACAAGCTTAAGTCGTTGCCGGAAGAAGAGCAGATTAAAAACCTTCTTGAGCTGAGCATCAATCCGGTTTTTTTATCGCTCACCGATTCGCTCACCGAAGAAACGGTAAAAACAATCTTAGCCATTGGCACCATCCAGGAAAGCAACGGAGAGACTGCGTGCCATCGCTATGTGATCAGTAATTGCCAAAGTGCGCTGCATATTATTGAAGTGTTCGTATTACTTCGCCTGCTGATCGGAAAAGAAAATGTATTGAACCTGGATGTAGTGCCTTTGTTTGAGACCATCGATGATCTGGCCCACGGTCCGGAAATCATGAAGTCACTTTATTCCATACCTGTTTATCGGGATCATTTAAAGCAACGTGGCGACAGGCAAACCATCATGCTTGGATTCTCTGACGGAACCAAAGACGGAGGTTATCTTCGTGCAAACTGGTCGATCTTCAGGGCGAAAGAAGAGCTGACTTCCATTTCCAAAAATAATGAGATCAAGGCGATTTTCTTTGATGGAAGAGGCGGCCCTCCGGCAAGGGGTGGTGGTAACACACACGACTTTTATGCATCGTTAGGAGACACTATTGAGAAAGACCAGGTGCAGATTACCATACAGGGTCAGACTATCAGCTCTAACTTTGGCAAGCTTGCTTCCTGCCAGTATAACCTGGAGCAACTGTTATCAGCAGGGCTGGCAGGCTCCGTCTTCGATCAAAGCGAAAATGACCTGAGCAATGCCGATAAGAAATTGTTGGATGAGCTGGCGCAGGAAGGATACAAAGCCTATCTCGATCTGAAAGGCCATCCGAAGTTTGTTCCTTACCTGGAGAAGGTAACACCACTTTCTTTCTTTGGCGATACCAACATTGGCTCACGCCCCGTGAAGCGCAGTGGTGATGGGGGCTTGAAGTTTGAAGACCTTCGCGCCATTCCTTTTGTAGGATCGTGGGCGATGATGAAGCAGAACATTCCCGGTTTCTACGGAGTGGGGAGTGCTATCACTGCCATGATTGCGAAGGGTAAGGGAGATGATCTTAAAAAACTATACAAAGAATCCTTGTTCTTCCGCACTTTGCTGGGGAACAGTATGATGTCACTTTCCAAAACGTATTATAAGGCCACTACTTATTTGGGCGAAGACCCTGAGTTTGGTGAGTTCTGGAAGAAGATGTATGCCGAGTTTGAACTTTCAAGAAAGCGGATACTGGAAATTACAGCGCTGAATGTGCTGATGGAAAACAATCCGACCATTCGTGAATCCGTAAGTTACCGTGAACGGATCGTGTTGCCGCTGATCGCAATACAGCAGTATGCTTTGATGAATTTGCGTACACCAAGGGAAGGGGATAAAGAACATGAAGCGAGCTATCGCAAATTGGTTATCCGTACGATGTTTGGAATTATTAATGCAGCAAGAAATTCGGCTTAGAGATTATTACTTGGCGTCTTCCAGTTGCAGAATTCAGGAGTGCTTTCGTGTCGGACGTATATCCATATTTGAACCCAGTTAGTTCAAGATAATTTAACCGGTTATCACTTCACTGCAGATTCGATTCATTAAGCTTCTGCAAGATGATGTGTATCCGTTCGTCAACAGTTTTGTCTCCGCGGATTTCTAAAACGGGGCAGTTGTTTTTCTTCAACCATTTTTTGTGCGCGCTCAGTGTTCTGTTTGCGATACCAGTATCTGTATCATAGTCGGCCGCCCATGTTAAAAATTTTTCAAATTGCCTGTGCCTGTCCGGGTTGCTAAACAGGATTTCTCCATACCGTTCAAGTTCTCTTTTCTTCAGTCTTTCAATTCTGATTTCTGCAGGTATCCATAAGAAAACAATCAGGTCAAACGAAGGGAACAGTTGCCCGCCCCAATCAATAACCGAGCCTCCAAAGATCCAGCTGTGATAGTGATCTATGTCTTTTTTGGTTAATGCATTTCTTTCGTCAGGGTCTCGCCTGATCGTAAAGGGATTATCTGATTTTTCCCAGAAGTATTCATCGCTGTCGAGATAAGGTATATTTAATTGGGAAGACAGCGTTTTTCCCAAGGTAGTGACGCCACTCCCCGAAGCACCGAAAATGTGAAGTTTCACTTTGAGATTGTTATCCGAATGGCTAAAGTAATCACTTGTGATTATTTACCCAATCAGTTTCTTAATGGTCGCTTCTTTATAGCTGGCCCCGATGGGAATTTTCTTATCGCCAATAGAGATCGTATTTCCTTCAATAACTTTGGCTCTGTTGATATTGATGATGTACGATTTATGTACGCGAATAAATTTGTCTTTGGGTAACAGGTTTTCTTCCAGCTTTTTTAATGATTCCAAAGCGACAATACGTTGTCCGTCACTGGTAAAATAAGAAACATATTCACGAAGCCCTTCAATATATAAAACATCATTAACGTTTACACGGAAGGTTTTATGTCCCGCATTGATCACCAGCAGATCCGGCGCAGGGGAATGATGCTCGATCAGCTGAGATACTTTTTGTACACTGTGAAGAAAGCGATCAAAAGAGAAGGGCTTTACAAGGTAATCGGCAACATCTAACTGATAGCCCTCCAGAGCGTATTCCGGGTAAGCGGTGGTGAAAACCACAACCGGCTTCTGTCGCAGTGATTTCAGGAATTCGGTGCCCGTGATTTCCGGCATTTGTATATCCAGGAAAAGTAAATCTACTTGCTGGCTGTTGGTCAGATCGAGGAACTCGAGCGGATTCTTGTATTGCCCCACCAGCTCCAGCTGGGGTATTTTTGAAATGTATTGTTCAAGAAGTGCCCGGGCCAGTTCTTCATCGTCAATGATAGCGCATTTGATTTTCATCTGTAGAATCCTAATGGATATTTTATACCAATAATTCCAGGCTTACTTTATAAGAGGTTTCATTTTGCTTGATTTCAAGAAAATGATTTCCCGGATAAAGGAGCTTGAGCCTTTTGGTTACATTGTCAATTCCAATTCCTCCCGTGGTGTCTTTGGCAGAACCCGTGCGGGGCTTGTTGTTTTCAACAATCAATATAACATTATTTGATCTAGCTGTTAGGGTAATAGTGATCCAGCCTTCGGTAATGTTTTCTATTTTACTGTGCTTAAAGGCATTCTCCACAAAAGGTATAAAAATCATGGGCGCCACCTCTACGTCCCGGTCAATATCAGTAGTGAAATTAACATTTTTGATTTTGCTGTCGCGCAGCAACTGCAAAGCGATATAATTCCTGATATAAATAACTTCTTTGGAGACCGGCACTTTTTCCGTGATGCTGCATTCGTAAAGCACGTAGCGGAGCATTTCAGATAATCGCAGAACGGTGTCGGGAGTTTTATCTGATTTCAGAAGCGAGAGCGCATAGATGTTATTGAGTGTATTGAATAAGAAATGCGGATTGATCTGTGATTTTAAAAACTTTAATTCCGAGTTGAAGTTTTCGCTTCTTAATTGCTCGGTCTCCCTTTCCTTGCGATTGGCGATTTGAGAAATCTTCATGACAGAAGAAAGCAATAAGATGGACAACGACATCGACAGTTCCATAAAACCTCTGAAACGAAATGCGGAAGGAGGCGGCATCGGTCTGTTTGCATCGAAAGAACCAGGCCCAAAGTTAGGTTGCGTTGTAAATGGAAAGCGGTTAGGTGGAGGGCTGTTCAGTTCAAACAATGCACTTTGGAAAATGACGACCGTTGCAGCAATCAATACGACACAGATAAGTGAGTAGAGAATGTATTTTTTCTTCAGGTAAAACCGTGGAATCAGGAACTGCATGTTGAAATACGCCATGGGTATATGCAGTCCTAAAAAAAGCAAAGTTGGCTTCCAGGCAGAAGGTGTTAATGAGCGGGCAGAGAAAAGAGAATAAAAAACGGAATACAGAAGCGCTGTATAGGCGATCCAGAATATAATGTGTCCGAAGATAATGATCCTTCTTTGCATACCAATCTCAAATGTAATTCCTTTTCAAAGCAAATGGATAACTCTTCTACTAATTGGTTGAAAACTTCAATGAACAGTCCATGCATGTCTATATGCAGCAGGAGAGAAGAAGGATTCATTCTCGCGGGAGCCGATACTCTTGGTTTATGTGCGAAAGGCGTTGGTGATATAAAGCGCCCTGTTGGTTGATTTTTTTTTAAAAGACATTAATCTTCTTTGACTTTTGAAGGGTCTAAGGGGTGTTGACAAATAAAAACAGGAGTGAGGACGTGCAGCTTGATTGGGGTTGAGTGTCGGGGGACATGGGATGATCTTCACCCTGTTTTTATAAAATATCTTTCCACAAGGAGCGTTTGGAAAGGTAAAGTAAAAAGTATATGAAAGCGATCCTGTTATTAATTGTCTTGTTGACTGGCCCGGTTGTTTTTGCACAACAGAAATCGGATGGTAAAGCTACCATTCTTTATGATCCTTCCTTTTGGAGGCACGAATTGAGATTGAATAGTGATCAATACAAACGGATGCAGGACATTAATAAGGAGTTTTATGAACGTCTTGTCAGCGCTTTTAAAGAAATGAGGAACGATCGGAAGGCGTTTCGTTCCGTGTACGCACAATGCTGGATGAACAGGAATACACAGTTATGGCAGACTATGAACTCCCGCCAGAAGAAAAAATGGAAAAAGATAACAGTAGCGGAACAGGTGAATGATGTAGATCACTCCACACCATTTTCTGAATAAAAAATAGTTAATCGATAGAAACATAGAATGATCAGAACGTTGAGCTGGTGCCGGGCAGTATTTCCTGGAGTAATGTTAGTCATCGGACTGTTGATGATAAGTTGTTCCGAAGAAAATCCCGCTACAATAGGTTTTTCCAACAATACCGGTGAATACAAAATAGTTTATCTGGATACACTTACCGTGCTTACTTCCACCGTTCTTCTCGATTCTATAAAAACTTCGGGCACTGCACGTATTCTGGCGGGTGAATATGCCGATGTCCAGGTAGGCAAAATAACCTCCTCTTCCTTTTTATCAGTAGTACCACCTGTATGGGAACCAGGTGAATATGCGCTATTTGATTCCATCGTGCTGATATTGAACTATGATGGTTATTATTATGGCGACACCACCAGTTCACAAAAAATAACAGTAAACACATTAAGTCAGGATCTTAAAGGGCGGGTAAGAAAAGACCCTTATATCTATAACGATATCCCCTATTCTTATTTTTATCTCGATGGCGGGCTTTATAATGGCAGCATCACAGCCAGCAGTACTGACGAATTAGGATCATTGATTTACACCCCGCATCCTTTATCCAGCGATTCCCTGGTGGTGCGCCTGGATGATGAATTGGGTGCGAAGTGGCTTGAAATGGCCAAAAAAAATAATGACTCCATTACATTAGCAACCTCGTTTGTTAATTACTTCAAAGGATTAAAAATAAGTTCTCTTCCCGTCTCTTCGGCCGGGGCCGTGCTGGGATTCGAAACCTCTTCCATGAAAATAAGAGTCTATTACCGGGATAATCTTACTACCGGGGTTTACGAAGATCAGGAAGCTGATTTTAAAATTTACAACGAAACGCTTCAGTACAATCAGATTAAGACCGACCGTACTTTAAGCCTGCTGAACGGTATCAGCGTATTGAAACCGGTTAGCAGCCTGCAAACGAGTAATGAAGCCTTCATACAGGCAGGAGCTGGCGTCCTTACAAAATTGGAATTTCCCTATCTCACCAAAGTATTTGAAGAAGAGGATAACATTGTAGTGACACAGGCTCAGCTTCAGGTGAGTGCTGTAACTGACGAAACTACGTTGGATAACCTTCCATCGAGTCTTGGACTCTATTACACCAACAAAACAAATGTTCCGATTGGTGCACTGGCCAGTGATAACGATGCTTCGAAATCACAGACGGCCGCGTTGACGCTTGAAAAAGAATACGAGCGAAAGGCTTACTATACTTTTTCAATAACCAGCTACATTACCTCGGCATTGCGGAAAAATACAGTGGCGGTAAACGATCTGATGATCGGGATGCCCTCTGCTGATTTTACAAATTCAGTAACGAGGATGCGCATTGACAATAAAAAGAACTCAAAAACAAGAGTCAGGCTGATTCTTTATTATACCGGGTATGACAATTAATGCTTCTATAATAGAAGAGCGGCACTAACGAAACTGACCAATGAACCGAGACTGTATGAGATACAATAAGTTGAATAATAAAAACAAGCAGATGAATAATTTAATGAAGTTTATTAAAGGATCCCCCTTATTCTTACTACTTTTTTTTGTAGTGGCATGCAGCAGCTCCGAAGATGATGACGACATAATCGGTGATTGGACGAGAAAGTCCGATTTCGCAGGTGTGGCGCGCAGTGGGGCGGTAGTATTCACTATCGGAGAGCGTGTGTTTATCGGTACCGGCTATGATGGTACAGATTACCTGAAGGATTTTTATGAATACGATGCCAACCGAAATAGCTGGTTCAAAAGAGCTGATTTTCCTGGTGCTGCCCGCAATAGTGCCGTAAGTTTTACTGCTAACGGAAAAGGCTATGTAGGTACAGGAACCAATGGAGTAGTACGGTACAAAGATTTTTATGAATACGATCCATCGGCAGACACCTGGAAACAAGTGGCTGATTTTTCCGGATCGGCACGTTATGGTTGCGTTGCGCTTTCGTTGAACAATATGGGATACATCGGTTCCGGCTACGATGGCAATGATCAGTCCGACTGGTGGGAATATAATCCCTCAGCTAACACATGGGCACAGAAAGCAAATAACCCAAGAAAACGTTCTAATGCTTTTTCTCTCGTTATTGGCGAGCAGGGATATGTAGGAGGAGGAATTAATAACAACGTTTATGTAACTGATTTTTCACTTTATGATCCTGCAACTGATGCGTGGATTAAGAAATATGCACTCACGGATGAAAACGATGATGATGATTATGATTACGATTATTCCCTGCAGCGTACTTATGCCTCCACCTTTGTGATCAACGGGCTTGGATACATTGCTACAGGAAATTACTCTTCAGCTTTAACCAATGTTTGGGAATATAATCCCACGGCAGATGAGTGGACACAGAAAACTTCCCTGGAAGCATCCGCACGGGAAGCAGCAGTGGGCTTTGCAGTCGGCAACAAAGGCTACGTTACCACAGGAAGAAGCGGAGCTACCCGTTTTGACGATCTTTGGGAATTAGATCCTTCCGCAGAACAAGTAGATAATAATTAAAGCTTGATACGTAGTTATTAAAGGGCGATTAGTATAGAAAATTCTACTTTGAGCAAAGGGTAATGATTATACACACATCATTACCCTTAACTTGCAAAGACAAGAATTGAAAGGTGTTGGAATTGCTTCTATTAATTTCTAAATGAATGAAAATTAAGGTGTCTCTTGGAATTAAAATTCTGGTAGGGATTACCTTCATTTTTTTATTTGCAGTTCCCGGTTCAGCTCAGGATAAATGTGGTATTGTCGCCTATACTGAAACACTTCGTAGTCAGAATCCGGCAAGGGAGAATGACCAGTCTTTTGAAGATTGGGTGAATAAAAAAATCAGCTCCCGCAAATCATTACGTACCAATGAAGCTACAAAAGCCTACCAGATTCCGGTAGTAGTACATGTTATTCATAAAGGCGAAGCCATTGGTACGGGTGTGAATATCCCCGATGCACAGATTGTTTCGCAGATTAAAGTGCTGAATAAAGATTTTAAAAGAGCGAATGCCGATTCGGTTAATACACCGGCTGAATTTCAATCACTGGCTGGAAAATTCAATGTAGAGTTCGTTTTGGCCAGGCAATCACCCGATGGGTTGGCCACGACCGGCATCAATCGGGTAAAAGGCAGTAAGAATACCTGGGGCACCAGCGATGACGCCACATTAAAGGCAGCAAGCTATTGGCCGGCCGAAGACTATTTAAATATCTGGGTCACCGATCTGTCCTCTACGCTGTTGGGATACGCACAGTTTCCCATCTCTACGTTGTCAGGTTTGGAAAGTGCGGAAGATAATCGCCTCACGGATGGTGTAGTAATTGATTACACTACTTTCGGGAGTAGTGATGACGGCTCTTTCAGCTTGACCACCAGTTTCAATAAAGGAAGAACGGCAACACATGAGATCGGTCATTTCTTTGGCCTTCGTCATATCTGGGGAGATGTAACCAACTCCTGCTCGGGTACCGATTATGTGGACGATACACCCAATCAGAATAACAGCACCAGTGGCTGCCCTTCCAATCCGCAGACGGTATGCAGCGGACATAAGATGTTTCAGAACTATATGGACTATACCGATGATGCCTGCATGAACATTTATACGCAAGGCCAGGTAGCACGTATGGTTACGGTGATCGAGAATAGCCCGCGAAGAGTAAGTCTGTTAGCATCGCATGGACTGGAAGACCCGGCTCCTGTAGATAATGATGCGGAGATCACTTCGATCACAAACCCATCTGCCGTAAGTTGTGATTTTGCCATCGCCCCGGTTTTAATGATCACTAACAAGGGATCCAACTCAATAACGTCACTTTCTATACAGGTGAAAGTGAATGCATCGGTAATCGAAACAAAGCAACTTGTTTTCTCTACCGCACTGGCGGTGGGAGCATCGGCAGAGGTAGCGCTGTCCTCACAGCTACTAACCTCCGGCAGTTATGCGTTTGATTTTCTGATAACAGAAACCAATGGCACTACAGATGGAAAATCATCCGATAATGAGCTTACTATTACCACATGGATTCCTTATCGCGCTGATGCGCCTTTCACTGAAATTTTCTCAACCCTGCCTGCTTCGTGGGCCATTACCAATAGCGATCAGCTTTTAACATGGGCGCTTGTTACCGCACCGCAGGTCAGCTCAGTCAACACCGCGATCGGAATCAATTATTATCAAAGCACCACTGCTGTAGGGCAACAGGATATAATCACCAGCCCAGTATTTGATTTATCACAGTCGGCCTCACCTTATTTTGCTTTTGATGTAGCTTATGCACAGAATTCTTCCAAACAGGATGGATTGAAAGTATATGTAATCACCGATTGTAACGGAATCAGCGAAAGCAATAAAGTATATGATAAAACCGGTAGCGCACTGGCTACTACAGCAGCACAGACTACTGCGTTCACACCCAGTGGAGTTTCGCAATGGAGACGGGAAATCATTGATCTTAAAAACTTTAAAGGATACAGCCGTGTGCAGTTCGCCTTTGTGGCAATAAATGCACAAGGCAATAACCTGTACGTGGATAACGTAGCGGTAATTAATGAGCAGCTTGAAAATGTTTCCATTAAAGCCATCAGCAGTCCCGCACCGGTACGATGTGGTACCACTGCTGCGCCAGTAATCGTAGTTCAAAACAAAGGAACAATTGCAATCACTTCATTGAAGATCAGCTATACGGTGAGCGGGGGTACGGCACAGGTAAAGACAACCGATACAGGATTTAACTTACCCGTGGGAGAATCGGTAAGCATTACACTTCCGCAAGTTACGCTGGCAACGGGAGCGAATACCTTGTCATTTGATCTTACTGAACCAAATGGGTGGAATGATCTTGATGCCTCCGATAATTCCAAACAAATAAAAGTGGTAGTGAATACCGCTGCTGACCGTGTGCCCTTGCGTGAGAAATTTGAGAGCAACCCTGATTGGACTTCCGTCAATCCGTTTGGCAGTGCTACCTGGGTTACTGCCTCAACTAATTATAACCAATCCATGGTGTTTGATTCGTACAGTAACACAACAATAGGTGATCAGGCATGGTTGGTAAGTCCCGTGATCGATTTCTCTTCCACCTCTGTAGCGAGTGTGTTTTTTGATTTATCCTACCGGCTTAAAAATGCAGGAGATAGCTTCCGCGGTTCATCATTAGATACACTGAAAGTGTTTGGTTCTTCCGACTGCGGAAATACCTATGACCAGCTATTACTATCGAAAAACGGAGTGGAGTTAACTGCCCTGGAAGCAGATAATTCATGGCTCCCTTCTGCCGCTCCCGACTGGCAGCGCATGTATATCAATCTTAATTCACAGGTGGGTCAGGAGCAGGGCAGGTTGGCTTTTGTCTTTATTAATGGAAATGCCAATAATGTTTATCTTGATAACATTGAGTTTTTTGAATCGGATAACGTTTCACCGCCTGCCGTGGCCGATCCTTTTCTTGTCTACAACAGCGACAGTCAGACGTCAACGGATTTCTTTATCACCTTCAATCTTGAAGAAAGGCAGAATGTAAATTATGAGCTGATCGATCTTACCGGGCGTTCGATCGCCAGCGCTCAATTGGAAGATGTATTGAATCAAACGTTTGAAGTAGGAACAAGTCACCTCAATCCTGCTGTGTATATTCTTCGTTTGCAAATTGGTGGGCAGAGGTATGCCCGGAAAGTTTTTGTAGGCAAATAAAAGTGGTAAAGCAGCGCTTACCACAGATCATTTTAAATTTCCGTTTTTATAGTTAAACCTTTGGTGCCTGCTCTGGTCTAATATATTTATAATAAAAAATAATTCCGATGAAAAAGGAAGTGAGCACTACACCCATTATTCTGGTAATGACGATTTTCATAGCATCCATTATTTTTTTATTGGAATCAGCCGCATTTGATAATGTTGATCAAAAACGTTTCAGCAGCCGAAGACCTAATCCCAAACCTTTTGCCGAAAGAAATAACAAACTGACCCTGCAGGTGATCAGACTTGTAAAACCCGATTCGCTTCAGTCTATACAAATAAAAGAGTTGACGAGCCGTTCCTCAGAGCAATTGAAAAGAATAAGCCGGAATTCACGAGAGGAGAAAGAAATAATAATGGATTCGTTGAAGCTTCAGCTCAGGGCAATCCTTACCGATGAGCAGTTCAAACGATTGGATGAAATAGAAACTCCGTTTCCCCGTTCAGTGGAATAAGACCTGGGAGTACACCGCCTGCATAATTTGCGTGGAGCGTTGCGCGGAATGGATTATATTTCGCATTCCATTTACTTAACCCAACTATGCAGAAACTCAGCTTACCTATTTGTGCTTTACTGGCAGCCGGATTAATGACGGCCTGCAAGAAGCCGGAGACACTCAACGAAACTTTCCAACGCGTAAACACTGAAGTGCTTCAAAATTCCAAAGCGTATGCTACCCTGGGAGAAGCCACTTCCACGATCGGTCATCGCCTTACCGGTTCGGAAAACGGACATAAAGCTGAAGAATATACCTACAATAAATTTAAGGAATACGGATTTGATGATGTGCAGTACCAGGAATTCCAGGTAGAAGCATGGTCGCGCGATAAGATCCATGTAACGATTGACGGAGACACTGTGAAATCCGTTACACTTGGCCACTCACCGGTAACGGCAGATGTTACGGGCGAAGTAGTCGATGTAGGCAATGGTCTGGAATCAGACTATGTGGCCAATCCCGATGCAGTAAAAGGCAAGATTGCATTTATGTACATCGGCATTCTGGAAGGAAGTCCGGAGGGAACACATAATCTTCATCGCAGTGAGAAGACCGCTATTGCAATTAAGCACGGAGCAATTGGCGTGATTATCTTTAACCAGATAGCCAACGGTGTATTGCTTACGGGTACAGCATCGGTAACCGGAGATCTGATTCCCATTCCTGCGATCTGTATCAGTAAAGAAAGCGGTACTGCGCTGAAAGAGAAATTGAAAGGCAAGAAAAAAGTGCAGACCCATATCACCATGACCAATAAAAGTGATATGATCAAAGCAAGAAACGTAGTAGCTACGTTGAAGGGATCAGAGATTCCTGATGAACGTATCATCATTGGCGGTCATCTTGATTCATGGGATCTTGCTACGGGCGCTATTGATAATGGCATTGGTTCTTTTGCTATCCTTGACATCGCCCGTGCGTTCAAAGCAAACAAGCTTCAGCCAAAGCGGACGGTACAGTTTGTCATGTTCATGGGAGAAGAGCAGGGATTGCTTGGCTCAAGACATTTGGTAGAACAGGAAGCAAAAAGCGGTGCTATCGAAAATGTGAAGTACATGTTTAATATCGATATGGGTGGAAACCCGGTGGGCATTAATGCCGGAGGTAAAGTAGAAGACACTACATTCTTTAAAACACTGGGAGCGGAGATAGCAAAAATCGATACGGTTTATAAAAATACCATCTCTAAAGGCCTTGGTTTACACAGCGATCATCAGCCCTTCATGCTGGAAGGTGTTCCGATCCTTGGAATCGACAGTAAACTGGATCGTTCGATTTATGGCTGTTATCATTCCGATTGTGATGACTTCAAACTGGTGAACGAAGAACACATCCGTAATACGGCACGCTTTGGTACCATGATCCTGTTTGGATTAGCCAATGCGGATAAACTACCGGCAAAGAAGATGGATAGCGAAACTACCAAACAGTTTATGATCGAGAACAACCTGAAAGAGCCGCTGATCATTGCGGGTGACTGGAAGTGGGAAAAATAAGTGCTTCATTTAGATAAGCCAATTCGAAATGCCGAAGTGATCAGATGATCCTTCGGCATTTCTGTTTTACGTCTCAGTTGATTATATCCTGGAGCCTGGGAATTTTTTATAAAAGCATGCAACCCAAATTAAGTTTTGCAGTCTAATAGGGTAACTATTATCAAAAAACGAAGTTGACTATCGAATAATCCCTTACTTTATGATCCGGAATTATCTCAAAGTAGCGCTACGAAGCATATTCAGAAACAAGCTTACCGCCTTTATTAATATTGCTGGGCTGGCAATAGCCATGACCTCCGCCATCCTGATCTATTTGTTTATCGCGGATGAAGTAAGCTATGATCAATACCACACCAAGGCAGACCGTATTTACAGGGTTACCCGTATCTTCTACGATCGCGAAGGTTCATCCACCTTGCACTTGTCCAGTGTTGCTCCGCCTATCGGGCCTTTGCTGAAAAATGATTTTGGCGAAATTGAATTGATGGCCCGCACCCTTCAGTACGGTGCCGTTGTGGGGCTGGAAGAAAAAGGCGAGCTGAAATCCTTTACAGAAGATGCTGTTTTTCTTGCTGAACCTGATCTTTTCAGAATTCTGGATATTAAAGTAAAATCAGGTGATCCGGCTAAAGACCTGAATCGTCCTTTTACCGTGATGCTATCGGAAAAAACTGCGCTTCGTTATTTCAATGATTTGAATGTAACTGGCAAGCGTCTGCGTTTTGATAACTCGAAGGATCTTGAAGTAGTGGGTGTCTATGAAAATTTCCCCAGTCAAACCCTGTGGCATCCCGACTTCCTTGTTTCGTTTGTTACACTGGAAGATGATAACATTTATGGAAGACGTGGCTTAGAAACCAATTGGGGTAATAATTCTTTCAGCACATATTTATTAATGGCCGCGGGTACCGATGCAAACAAAGTAGCTGCCCGGTTTCCTGCTTTCCTCGATAAGCACTTTGGTCCGTATGCAAAATCCAACTGGGGTGCGCCTGCTGATTTTGTTGCTTCCAAAGCCACAGCCCTTACCCTTCAGAAAGTGACCGATGTGCATCTTCACTCGCACTTGGATGATGAGATCGAGGTAAACGGCAATATCAACAATGTATACATGATGGGTGTGATCGGTGTCTTTATCCTGCTTATTGCCTGCTTTAATTTTATAAACCTCTCTACCGCCAGGGCTACTAAACGAGCCAAGGAAGTCGGGATGCGCAAAGTAGTGGGTGCGATTAAAAATCAATTGATTGGCCAGTACCTGAGCGAGTCGGTTTTGATTGCCGTGCTCGCATTAGTACTGTCCATCGGGTTTTCCTATCTCGCACTGGATTGGCTTAATCGCTTCACAGGAAAGGAACTGGCTATTCATTTTGTTTCGGATTGGAGACTGCCTGCGGGTTTGTTGCTCTTTGCACTGGTCGTAGGCTTGCTGGCAGGGGTATATCCCGCTTTTGTAATTTCTTCCTTCAAGCCGGTGCAGGTATTGAAAGGTCAGCAGGGTTCTGCCAAAGGAAAAGCGGGGATTCGCAAAGTACTTGTGATTGCACAGTTTGGAATCTCTATCTTTTTATTGATTGCCACCGCAGTTACTTTCCAGCAGCTGAAATTTTTGAATACACGTGATCTGGGTTACGATCGCAACCAGGTGATCACCCTTTCTTATTACGGAATCCTCGATCCGGTCTACGATGCTTTTTATAATGAGCTGCTTAAATCATCCTCCATTAAAAATATCGGGCGCTCTTCCCGCATCCCTACAGGCAGGCTACTCGACTCACAATCTGATCCCCGTGTGATGAAAGGTGATAGTCTTGTTGAGACAGGAGTGAGCTTGAAATACGTGGCTGTCGATCAGGAGTTCTTCGACACCTATGGTGTGGAGCTGGTCGCGGGAAGGAACTTTTCGAAAGGCATACCCACTGATGATACATTGGCATTTGTGATCAATGAAGCTGCAGTGAAAGCGATCGGATGGAAAAGTAATGAAGAGGGCATCGACAAAGATTTTCAATACGGTGACACACGGGGCAAGCTGATCGGTGTGGTAAACGACTTTCATTTTGAATCGCTGCACCAGAAAGTAGTTCCGATGATCTTTGTGCCGCGCAAGCAGGGAGGCGGTTATAATTACCTGGCGATCCGGATAGCAGGGCAGGAGCTGAAAGAAGGAGTCAACCACCTCGAAAAAATATGGAACACCATGGCACCCGGCCGGCCTTTTGAATACCAGTTTCTCGATGAGCGTTACGCACGGCTTTATAACGATGAACAGAAAAGTGGAAAGCTGTTCACGATCTTCTCCTGCCTTGCGATATTCATTGCCTGCCTTGGCTTGTTTGGCCTGGCTACCTTCAATACCATGCAACGCGTAAAAGAGATCGGCATACGCAAAGTACTGGGCGCATCTGTTCCCAGCATACTTGGATTATTGTCGAAGGAGATTGTTATCCTCATTGTAATTGCCAATGTGATTGCATGGCCGGTAGCATGGATCTTCATGAACCAGTGGCTCGATACATTTGCTTATCATATCGATATGAACGTATTGGTCTATGCCTTGTCTGCCATTGCCGCGATACTTTTAGCATTGGTAACCGTAAGCGCACAAACCATAAAAGCTGCCATGACAAATCCTTCCAATACATTGCGCTACGAATGATCTGATTGAATCAGATTGAGCCTGAGATGATTTGCAATACGTACTTTTTACTTCATCCATCTTGCCAATGAATAGTTTTAACCTCTGGCTTTAGCCGGAGGTTAAAACGAAATACCATTCCACGTGCCACAGAAACGATTCATCGATCCGCTACCTTTCTGATACGTCATCGCACACTGCAACAATGTGATGAGTGAGCATGAACCAGTTAAAACTGTTGACTTTTTCATCACTCCGCGCCAATTCCACACCTCATAAATGTCTTTGATCATTAAAATAGGAAGACCATTAAATCAGCTGCCTATTCGCAATTAACCTTTTCAATTCCTTCAAAAGCAGGCATTTATCCTTTTGATGCGTGCTCATGAGGTACTTTGGCTATTCTCTTTTATAAACAGAGGACTCGTTATGGCACGGATTTGCTACTCATCCATTCAGCTAAATACACGTGCTATGAAAAAGATTCTGTTTTTATTTACCGCCCTGCTTTCTATCCATTTTTATGTTCAGGCTCAAACAGATTCTACGCGGGTTTCCTCCGCTTCCGAACAGGTGATTTCAAATGAACCACCTGACTCTTCCATCGATAAAGAGCCATCAACCACAATTGCTTTACGCTTCAATCTTGCCGATGCGGAATACGATAGCTGGGATAATTATTATAGCAACGTGGTCGCTCAGTCTTACGCATCCACTACTATGGGAGATCAATCAGAATCATCGAAAGTAAAGAAAAGAAATGAAAAGAGAGCTGCTAAAATTGCGTATTACTCTTATCCTGAAGCAAAGTTAAACCCCGAGTGATGAATACTCATTTGTAATAATTCAAGCTTCGTTTAACGGAGCTTTTTTGTTTATTGATCATCCGCTGAGATGTTTAATAAAATTTCATCAGAATATCCTGATGGTTTTTAAGCAGAGTTGTAATCGTAAGCTAACCGGGATGGTCTTGCCTTCTCTGGTAGATAGATCAGCACGGTGACATTTATCTATTAGCTTTGCAGCACTAAAGCCCGTTAAAAATTATTCATTGATATTACCCGCCAAAGATCCCTTCTTTCTCTTTTTTGAAGTACCCATCGCCATTGGGTCGTTGCCCACTCGTTTTACATTGATGATAGATGAACCTCATCCGCTTTGTATGCTGGCTGCTGAAGAACTGCAGCGTTATCTCCAAAACCAGGAAGAATGGATTCATAACTTTGGTTTGACGAAAGAAAGACAGGAAGGAATAGTTATCGGCAAAATGTTTGGCGTTCTGGTAGTGAAGACGCAACAGAACGAGATTGGTTACCTCGCTGCATTTTCAGGAAAACTGGCGGGAGGTAATCATCATTCCGGATTTGTTCCTCCCGTATTTGACGGTCTCACTGATAAAAGTTTTCTGAATAATGGAATGCAGGAACTTACGCGCATGAATCAGGAAATAAAAAAGCTGGAAGAAGAGAATCCGGATACGCAGCAAATCAAACGATTAAAAACAGTACGAAGAGATCATTCTGTTGCATTGCAAAGACAACTCTTTGATCAATATCATTTTCTTAATCGGGCAGGTGAAGAAAAAAACTTGAATGCTATTTTTGAAAGTGCCTTGCGCAAAAATCCGCCCAGTGGCGCGGGTGAATGTGCTGCCCCGAAATTATTGCAATACGCATTCCTGCATCGCATGAAGCCGCTCGCTCTGGCAGAATTCTGGTGGGGGCAATCCCCCAAATCAGACTTTTGGAAGCATGGCCAGTTTTATCCTTGCTGCCGCGAAAAATGTGAACCCATCTTAGCTCACATGCTGGAAGGAATAGATACTGATTGAAAATACTGAGCAACGTCTTATTCCGCTCATAGCAGCTTTGATTTTTACAATGGGCAGAAGGCCTAAGGAATATGGAGCCTGCGGTTTTAACCAAGGGTTTTAAAAATCAGATAGTACTTATGTGCCCATAGGACAGTTTCTCGATCTCCCCTATGCTCTGGCATACAACAAAACGCTGAATTCAATGTATCGTGAAGCTTTTTTTAGATCATTATTCTTAGCACATTTATCAATAAAGTTTTTGTATGCAGTACTCACACTCACCTGCTCACCGGTTGTGCCTGATTACAGGCGCCTTTATCGCCTGGCTGGCAGTAGGCTTTCAGTTATATCTTATACTCCTCAGTAGTAAGACTTCTGTCTTTGCCACGCTCATTCAATTCTTCAGCTTCTTCACTATCCTTACCAATATCCTTGTTGCCATTGCATTCACTATTTCCCTGGTAAAAGATTCATCGTTAAAAATATTTTTCACGCGACCACAAACACTCACTGCCATTGCGGTTTATATTTCAGTAGTAGGCCTGGTTTATAATGGAGTATTACGCCAGTTGTGGCAGCCGCAAGGATTGCAGCGCGTGGTTGATGAGTTGCTTCACCTGATTGTTCCAATTCTGTATTTTGTTTACTGGCTGGTGTTTGTTCCTAAAAATCAATTGCAATGGAAAGATACCTTTGCCTGGTTGCTCTACCCGTTGGGGTACACGGTTTATATTATCATTCGTGGTGCTATCACTGACCTTTACCCATACCCCTTTATGGATGCTGGTGAGTTGGGCTATACCGTTGTATTTTTCAATAGTCTGATGGTACTTGGTGTGATCTTGTTCTTCTCGTACTTATTTATAGCCATAGCCAAATTTAAAAGCCGGGTTTAGTGATATAGTAAACCAACTTGAGGTCATCCTGTCTTCAATAACATCTGCATTTAGAAGCATTCGATATTATCGGAATTTTCTTTATATTAGTTATTATAATTTAAACCCAAATACCATGAAAAATTATTTAAAAATACTGTCACTGACAGCGGTGGTGCTATGCTTTGGCTTCTCCGGAGAGAAAAAGAAAACGACAGAGAAGAAAATATTCTTTTACTCTGCCCAGGCAGGAAGATTTTATGTTTCGTCTGGCGGATGTTACGGTTTGGATCGTTGCAGCGGAAGTGATATGACATTTGATGACCCTAATGGATATCTCGGAACAGCTTCACCCGGTACTTATGGATGGTTTGTATTGTCAGGAAGCTCTTCAACCTGTGTTAACCGGCTCTTGAGCTGGGATGAGATTACTGAGTGTCCATAGTATTTATTATAATCAGGCTGTCGAATCCGATTTCTACAGCCTGGTTCATTTTGAAGTTTGCTTATGTTCTCCATGATGAAATTTCGTTTGCAATCCTGGCTTTGAAATAATCTTCCGGTTTTTTAACAGTGAACCTGACGATCAATCTATCCTCTGACCTTCTCTCCATTATCTAAAGTCTGAACCAACCCCTTGTTCTCTGCCCGGAAGGCATTAATTTCGCGCATGGCAGAGCAAATTCTTATCCTTGATTTCGGTTCGCAATACACCCAGCTGATCGCCCGCAGAGTGCGTGAATTAAATGTGTACTGCGAAATTCATCCCTTTAGCAAAATTCCAACCATTACCTCTGATATTAAGGGAGTTATCCTTTCCGGAAGCCCTTGTTCCGTGCGGGATGAAGGCTCACCCGACATCGATTTGAAGCAATTTGGAAGCCTGCCCGTGCTGGGCGTTTGCTATGGCGCTCAGCTGATTGCCCAGAAAGCGGGCGGTACAGTATTGCCTTCGCAGATGCGGGAATACGGTCGTGCCAAGCTCTCTATGGTGAATCATCACAACGAACTGTTAAAGGAAATTTCCATCGATTCGCAGGTGTGGATGTCGCATGCCGATACCATTGCCACGCTTCCCGATCAATTTGAGATCATCGCCAGCACTCCTTCTGTAAAGGTGGCTGCCTTTCAGCTGAAAGATGAACCGGTTTATGCCATCCAGTTTCACCCGGAAGTAACGCATACGCTCGAAGGCAAAAACCTGCTGCGCAACTTCGTGGTTCATATCTGTGGCTGTGCCCAGGATTGGACTCCCGATCAATTTGTCGACTCAACGGTAGCCGAACTGAAAACCAGATTAGGTAACGATAAAGTAGTGATGGCCTTATCCGGTGGAGTCGACTCTACCGTGGCTGCCATATTGATTCATAAAGCCATTGGAAAAAACTTATACTGCATTTTTGTCGATAACGGGCTGCTGCGCAAAGATGAATTTCAAAACGTATTGAACTCTTACCAGGGCATGGGCCTGAATATAAAAGGAGTAGATGCCAAAGATAAATTCTATACAGCACTGGAGGGATTAACTGATCCGGAAGCGAAACGCAAAGCCATCGGTAAAGCCTTTATCGATGTGTTCGATGAAGAATCAAAAGCATTGACCGAAGTGAAGTGGTTAGGACAAGGCACCATCTATCCCGATATTATTGAGTCGGTTTCAGTGAAGGGCCCTTCGGTTACGATCAAATCGCATCACAATGTGGGCGGGCTTCCTGCCAAGATGAAACTGAAAGTGGTGGAGCCGCTGATGACGTTATTTAAAGATGAAGTGCGCCTCGTAGGAAAGACATTAGGCATCGATCCGGCCATTTTAGGTCGTCATCCTTTTCCCGGCCCCGGACTTGGCATACGAATTTTGGGCGATATTACTGCCGATAAAGTGCGCATATTGCAGGAAGTCGATTCTTTGTTTATCGGTGGCCTCAGAAAGCATAACTTGTACGACAAAGTATGGCAAGCGGGTGCCATGCTGCTACCGGTGCAATCGGTAGGAGTGATGGGCGATGAGCGCACGTATGAAAAAGTAGTAGCCCTGCGTGCCGTAGTAAGTGTGGATGGTATGACGGCCGACTGGGCGCATTTGCCTCATGAGTTTTTAAGCGAAATATCTTCGGATATTATCAATAAAGTAAAAGGAGTAAACCGGGTGGTGTATGATATCAGTTCAAAACCACCGGCTACTATTGAGTGGGAATAAATAAAATTCATGATCAACGTCTTTTCTTCAGTAGCCGCAGTGCGTAATTATCACCGGCTGTTTCTTATTGTTTTATTCTTTGCCTTTATCGCTTCTTCTGCTGTAGCGCAGGATTTCTATCGTCAGTATAAAAATGGCAAGGATCTTTTCGATGAGAAAAAATATAACCTGGCGATGGAGTCGTTCAAACCATTGATTGTGTACGATGTCAATAATCCCTACTCCGAATATGCGGCCTTCTTTTTTTCCCTGTCCGCTTATCACCAGGGCTATCCTGCTGTAGCGAAAGATAATTTATTGCAGCTCAGGAAGCTTCATCCCGACTGGGACCAGATGGATGATGTCAACTACTGGCTGGCCAAAATTTATTTCGATCAGCACCAGTACTTTCAGGCATTGCTGCAGCTGAAGTCGATTAAATCCACTGCCTTTCGCGGAGACATTGAAGCCATGCAGAAAGCATATCTCTCGCAGATCGATGATGCTGAAACGCTGAAGATGGTGCTGGAAGAAAATCCCGATAATGCCATTGCCGCTTATGCGCTGGTGAAAGCCATTTCGAAGCAGCCCATCTACCAGCAGGATGCCACGCTGTTTGAGCAGCTGATCACGAAGTTTCATCTTGACCGCAACGAATTTGTATCCAGCATTAAACCTGTATCGGTAAAGAAAGACAAGTACAGGGTGTCGCTTCTTTTTCCTTTTCTTACCAGTTCCCTCGAACCTACTTTAGGCACCAAAGCCAACCAGTTTGTTCTTGATTTATATGAAGGAATGAAACAGGCAGCAGATACATTAGCGAGGCAAGGTATTCATATCGACCTGCTTGCTTACGACACCGAAAAGAATGTCGACAAGCTGGACAAGCTATTAAAGACCGATGAGTTGAAATCGACCGATCTGATTGTTGGCCCATTCTTCACCGAAGAGGCAAAGCGGGTGCAGGATTTTTCAATGGCCAATCATATCAATATGATTAACCCGGTATCGAATAACTCGGCTTTCCTGGGAGAGAACCCGTTCAGCATGTTGTTTCAGCCCAGCTATGAAACATTGGGTGTAAAGTCGGCAGAAATGCTGGCCAGCAAGGTAAAAAACAAAAATTGCATGGTGTTCTTCGGGGAAACATCAAAAGATTCGACCATGGCTTACAGCTTTATCAAGAAAGCGAGCGAGCTGGGAATGAAAATAGTCTACAGCGCAGAGATAAGTAAAGAAAATACGGCACGCATTCAGCCAGTAATTGCTACCGCTACCGATTATGACGATTACAATAATCCGAAGCAGTTCCGGCTGAAAAAAGATAGTATCGGCAGCATCTTCGTGGCTTCTGATAATACATTGATCTATTCCAAAGTGATCGGCAGCGTGCAAACCCGTGGCGACTCTATTATAGTTGTAGGTAACGAGAACTGGATTGTGAATGAGGCATCCATTAACTACGACAATTTTGAACGCTTGAGAGTTACCCTCGCTTCGCCCAATTATGTGTCGGTCCATAACCCCGCTTATATTGCTTTCCGCAAAAAATACATCCGCACCCACGGACAGTTGCCTTCTTTATATGCAACCATAGGCTTTGAGTTCATGGACTTTATAGGAAAAGCACTTTATCAGCACGGAGTTTATTACCAGGACGGGCTTAGCCAGGCAGGGTATTTGCCGGGTTTTTTATTTACCGGTTACTCTTTTACCAATAGCCGCGATAATCAGTTTGTGCCCTTTGTGAACATACAACAGGGAGAGCTAAAGGTTGTGAATTCCAGCAAATAGCCTCTGGAAAACTCTTTTTTATTTGAAATTCTTACAAGATCAGCCCTGTGAGGCTTCTTTTGGCTAATTTCGTTGCCTGTAAAAACCGCTTACATGAGAATTTCCGCTTTATCGAAACAGATTGGAGTATTGGCAGCCACAAGCCTGCTGGTAGCTGCCCTGGTGATTTATGTGATCACTACTTTGCTGGCGGGCGACCGTAAAAGCAAGGCTGCAGAGCGGATGGCCGATTTGTTTGGAGGGTTAACGGAGCTGGCACAAAACAACCTGATTCAGAAAAACGAAGGTAAAGCCATCGATTTGCAGAAAGACGTAGTCGCTAATCTGGAGACAACGAAGTCATTGCTAAATGCTTTATATGAAGGCAAGTTTATATATAATGACCTCGTTGCCGAAGAGATCACGTTTGACAAACCTAAATCGGAAGATCGTAAAGCACTGATCAAACAAGCCCTTGTTGCGGTAGGAAAGCTGCAGGACCTGGTAAAAACAGGCGATGAAAAAGCGATCGCACAATTTGGTGTAGTGAACGCATCAATTCAGAATATCACTAAAGACTATGCCGGAGAGGCACTTCAAACCCGTCATCGTGTTGAGTTTTACGCCTGGACTTCGGTAGCTGTAATTGTTTTATTTCTTACAGCGCTTACCATCATCGCCTATCGGCAATTAAAGAGAAGCGAGCAGCAGATTACTTCTGCCAGACTGAAAGTAGATGAAGAGAACAAACGGGTGGAACAGTTATCTAACTTCATAGAAGCCATGGCCAGTGGTAACTACGATATGAAAATTGAAACCGATACGAAGGATGAACTGAGCGCTACGCTGGTTTCGATGCGTGATAAGCTGAAGAACAATGCAGAGCAGGAGCAGCGCAGGAACTGGGCCAATACCGGTCTTGCCAGGATAGGAGAGATTCTTCGCGATTCAGGTAATGCAATTGCCCTGTATGATAAAGTGATTAAGTACGTAGTGAAGTATACGAACAGCAACCAGGGCGGTCTTTTTATTTTAGATGATACCGATACACAGGACCCCTTTCTTGATTTGCTGGCGTGTTATGCATTCGAAAGAAAGAAATTCTTAACCAAAAAAGTAGGCATAGGGCAGGGGCTTGTGGGCCAGTGCTTCATGGAACAGGAGCAGATTCATTTAACCGAAATTCCGGAGGAGTACATACGTATCACTTCAGGTCTGGGTGGAGATAAACCGCAGTCGCTTTTATTGATGCCCCTGAAAGTGAATGATAAAATATTCGGTGTGCTGGAGCTGGCTTCGTTTCATTTTTATCCGGAGCATGTGGTAGAGCTGGTAGCGAAGTTTGCCGAGAACATTGCTTCTACTATCTCCAATGTAAAGATCAACGAGAGCACACGTGTTCTTCTGGAGCAGACACAGCAGCAAGCGGAAGAAATGAAAGCGCAGGAAGAAGAAATGCGTCAGAATATGGAAGAGCTTTCCGCTACACAGGAAGAAATGCATCGCAAAGAAAGAGAATACATCAGTCGTATTCAGCACCTGGAGGCGCAGGCAAGTTTAGCCGAACGCGTATAGAGACGAAATTTTACTAATTTTAGAATTCAAAGTAGCAAGCATGAGAAAGTTTTTGACCAGTGTAGCGATCATTCTAACGGTTTTTCAGGCATTTGGCCAAAACGACCGCAAGGATAAAACGGCCGTTACATTCGAAGAACTATACGATGAGCCGTACTCTGTCAATAAGCTGTTCATCGGCCTTCAGCCTTTCTATGGCGAATTGTTCTCTACCAACGTGAATGCAGGCTTTGGTGCCGAAGCCAGCTACTATTATAAAGAGAAAATGGATTTCAAGGCACATTTCCGTAAAGCCTACTCCAGCAAATTCTATGACCTGGTGCGCGACCTGGCCATTAAAGACAGTCCTAAATATTTTAATAGTACGGGCGAAATTGCAAACCTGGTACTGACCAAGCCCGTGGGCTTTACTTATTTTGAAATGGGTGCTACCTACCATGTGAAAGACTTTGACATAAGCTCCAAAACCAAAATGGTGCTTTACAAAAACAGCTATAAGGGCGATAAATGGGCGGCACGTGTTCCGCTGAGAGCCGAGGTACCTTGTAAAGTAAGAAAAATTTATGGTGCCCGTCTGGGCGGAATCTACTGGCAGAGTGCTGCTGACATCAGCAGAGCGTTGAAAGATCAGAAAAAGACCAATGCGGAACTTACGAATTCGGAAGGTGAAGCTCTTCCTGATACGTATGTTGACCCTGTATCAGGGCAAACAAGTGACTTTAATGTGTATAGCAATATCAAATCGGCAAACGTATACTTCGGAGGATCATTCACCTGGATCAGGAACGTGGCCGTTAATTTTGATAAGTATGAAGAAGGTCTGGATGATGGAATGCTTACTGTATTCTTTGATGTGATGTACGCTCCTTCTTTGAAACTCGATGCCATTTCCTACCTCAACCCGACTACCCAGGTAGTAAGCGACTATTCTTTGGATGCTGTAAAAATAAAGAAGATCGGATTTCGCCTTGGTCTCGATGGTAAATTCAATCGTACCCTTAGCTGGGGATACGGGGGTGAACTGGGTTATCGTCCAAGTATTGGAGGCCGTGGCTTCTTTGCCATGTTCAAAATCAGTCTACCGCTTTACGGCACTAATCTCGATTACAAGGTAGAGTCATTCGGTAAGTAAGCATACCAAAAGATAACGGGTTATCAGTTTCAGAATAGCCTGCTGTTTTGTTAATCGTCAATGCCCGTTTGTCAACTCAACTGCACATGCACTCGGATATCCTGATCACTCATATCAAAGGCCTTGTTCAGGTACGCTCGTCTACACCGTCTTTTATTGCGGGCACGGCAATGGCTGAGTTACCAGTCATTGAGAATGCTTACCTCGCTATTCAAAATGGATGGATTGCTGCGTATGGCACGATGGAAGAGTTGCCCTCTTCTTTCACAGCGAATGAAGTGATCGATGCGACCGGTCGTTTTGTATTTCCTTCTTTTGTCGATTCGCATACGCATTTGATTTTCGCGGCACCGCGTGAAGAGGAGTTTGTCATGAAGATCAGGGGCACTACGTACGAAGAGATTGCAGCTAAAGGTGGAGGTATTTTAAACTCTGCTAAAAAACTTCAGGCCGTTTCCGAAGAAGAACTCTTTGACAAGGCATTGGTGCGTGTTCACGAAATCATGGCTACCGGCACAGGAGCCGTAGAGATCAAGAGCGGATATGGTCTTACGGTGAAAGATGAAGTGAAAATGCTTCGTGTTGCCAGGCGGATAGGAAGAGAAACTCCGTTAACCGTGAAGACCACTTTCCTCGGTGCACATGCCGTGCCGAAAGAATATAGCAAGGAAAAGTACATTCAATTGATATTGGAAGAAATGATTCCGGCCGTGGCAGAAGAGAAGCTGGCCGACTATATCGATGTGTTTTGTGAGCAGGGGTTCTTCTCGCAGGAGGAGACAGAGAAGATTGTAGAACGGGGAAAACAATTTGGAATGAAGCCCCGCATCCATGCCAATCAGTTACATCGTTCCGGAGGCGTACAGGCCGGAGTGAAGACAGGAGCCATCAGTGTAGACCATCTTGAAAATATAGGCGAAGAAGAGATAGAGATATTGAAAGGAAGCATTACCATGCCCACGGCACTACCAGGCGCTGCCTTCTTTTTAAACCTGCCTTTCCCTCCTGCAAGAAAGATAATAGAAGCAGGCCTGCCCTTGGCCATTGCTTCGGATTATAATCCGGGAAGCGCACCCAGCGGCAATATGCCACTGATGCTTTCCCTTGCCTGCATCAAAATGAAAATGACTCCGGAGGAAGCGCTGAACGCAGCTACCATCAATACGGCTTACGCGATGGAACTATTGGATTCGCACGGAAGTATTACGGTAGGTAAAGCGGCCAATGTCTTTATTAGCAAACCCATTCCCTCTATTGCCTTTATTCCTTATCATTTCGGCAGCAATCAGGTTGATAGGGTGATCTTAAACGGTAAATTAATCACCCCTGCCCTGTAATTGATACCGAACTGCTTCCTTAGTGAGCTAAGGCACTGTCCACTCTTCCTGCACTCGTTGTTCAGTCTTGTTCCACTCTGCTCTTATCCATCTCTGCTGTTCGCTGGCTGATGTGTCCGGACAACTCCTGGTTATCAACCTAGCTTCAATCTGCTTGACTGCTGTGATCTCTGCCGGAGCTTTAAACTCATCCCAAGTATTTTATCAAAGCAGTAGCTTTTTCCTTTGGATGCGTATTGAAAAATTTGATCAGTGGTATTGATTTGCCCTTACTTATCAGAGTTAATCTCCGAATTGAATTCAAACCGGTAAAAGCGATAGTGGTAGATCAGGTATCCGGCACTGAAATGGACAACAATTAAAATGAGTAAAGGCATTTTAAATAAGAGGAGGATAAACCAGGCAAAAGCAGCAATGCCCGCTTTTTGTATAAACAGCTCCAGCGTAATGTCTTTGATGAACAGATACGCATAGCTGATCACATAAATGCTTAGTGCAAAAGCAACCAGCATAAAAAAGTAAACGGGGGAAAGCGCTTCAGGGAAGTAGTTAGCTAAAGTGCTCCATTCAAAAACGGTGAGTAGTGTGAAGGTGAATACGAATGCCCCTAATCTTTTTGGCAAGCTAAAAGGCAAGCTTCGTAAAACAGGGAAGTGAAAGTTTTCAAAACGGTGATAATAGAAAACAATCACCAGATTGGAGGCAAAGGCAAGCGTACATCCCATGGCCAGAAGCCGCTCATCATAGGTGTCAAACAGATACAGTCGTGATGTGCCAATGATAAGGAGGCAGGCGAATAGTTTTGTACCGATCACCAGCAACGGTTGCTGTCGTGTTATCCATTCCGGGTAGAACCAGATGAAAGGCTTGGTGATCCATCCGTCTATCTTATTTTTTAGCAAACTTACCTTGCTGCCAAGGTCGGGAGTAAGGATGATCGTTACTGTTTTTAACGTGATCAGTAATGTGCCTGATGCTAAAACCGATGCCACCAGTGCAATGGACACAAATTGCTTCGTCTGTACGGCTATGATGATCAGAAACAATCCATACGATAGGGCAGGAAGAAGTTGCATGACAATGACTATACTGATACACTTCCATAATTGAAAGCGTGGCAAGGCTGAAGCATGAAAAAGAAAACTGTTTTCATCTTTAGCAAGCAGGATGCTGTTGAATCCCATTACTTTGAAGCCATAAATAATCCATACCGTAATTGGAATGAGTAATAGAAAAGGAGAGCTGATAAAAGCCTGTGCTAATGCCTTATGTTCGCGGCCGCTGAGAAAACCGAAACAAACGCCAGCCACTATTAGGAAGAAGCCTGCATTGATGCGATAAAACGCGGTTACAAATACGCTCCGGAAAACATTGTTCAGCGATTTCAAAGAATGACCAGTTTTTTGTTCTGTATAAATAATGTCTGCACGATTTCAAGATCGGCAGCGCTAATGTTTTGGTGTGAAGACATCAGGAAGGTAATGTCGCCTTGCTTCAGCTTTTCTTTGATGAGGCGATATAAAACAGAACGTGCCTGTTCATCTAAAGTGATGAGAGGTTCATCCAATATGATGAGTTTGGGGTGACCGAAGAAGGCGGTTGCCAAAGAGAGCTTCTTCATCATTCCGCTGGAATAAGTTTCGCAGGGCTTCTCAAAGAAAGAATCGACACCTAATTGCTTCACGTAGTCATCCTGCTGCGCAACAGGTTCCTTTTTTATTTTACCGATAAAACGGATTACATCTTTGGCAGTAAGAAACCCGGGATAGGCCGGTTCTGCTTCACTATAATTCACCTGCGCACGGAATAAGACTGGTTGCCTTCTGGAGTCAACACCTGTTGAGAAAGAGATCTGTCCCTCAGAAGGAATAATGCCACTGATCGATTTAAAAAGAGTCGTCTTACCCGATCCGTTTTCGCCTTTGATCCAATGGATTCCGGGAGCAAATTCCTGGCGATCAATTTCCAGTATAAGGTGTTCATTAAATCGCTTGATGAAATTCTGAATGATCAGCATGAATAAGTTGGATTCTGTTGAATGGAAAGGGAACGTAATTCTGAATTTTATGGATGGGCTTTGTGTATTTTTTTAAACACAATGGATTTATCGATTCATGGACTTTTAATCACAAGGATTGTGCACGATCTGTTTTTACTTCTACCGGTATCTCTCCTACTTCAGTCTGTATTGTTGATTAAAATGATAATTCATTATGTTTTTCTAACAATTATTGAATCTAATCATGGTAATCTGATAAATGATTCATTGTGATCGGGAGATAAAATTGGAGGTGCGATAACAAAGTTTTCTAATGTGTAATCCAGGTTAAAATTACCTATTTTGCCGCATGTCAGAAAAGCTGAAAGCGTTTTTACGGGACGTACCCGATTTCCCAAAGCCGGGCATTGTTTTCAAAGATATCACTCCGTTACTGGCGGCCCCGGAAGCAAGAAGGGAAGTAGTAAAGTTGCTCGCGGAACAATTCAAATCTACGCCCATTGATGCGCTGGCAGCCGTGGAGGCCAGGGGATTTCTTTTCGGGTCACTGCTGGCGGAGGAGATGCAGATTCCTTTTTTGCCGGTGCGCAAATCCGGAAAGCTGCCTTACCATACTGTTAAAGAAGAGTATCAGCTGGAGTATGGAACAGCGTCCATCGAAATGCACACCGATGCTGTAAAGCCGGGATGGCGCGTGCTGGTGCATGATGACTTGCTGGCTACGGGTGGGACAGCCTGCGCTGCGGGCGCTATTATAAGGAGACTGGGTGGCGAGGTGGCTGGATTTTCTTTTCTGATTAATTTATCTTTTCTGCCTGGTGAAAAGACGTTGAAAAAGCAGTTTGGTATAGCTCCTCATTATTTGATTAATTACTGATCAATAAACTTTTAGTTAGCTTATATGTTATTAAAGCGTGCCTGATTCAATAAAAATCCCCATGTTCCCACTGGCCATTTTCCCATTACCGGGCGAACTGGTCCCGCTTCACATTTTCGAAAAGCGATATCGTCAATTGCTGGAAGATGCTGAAAAGAGGGATTTTTCATTTGGAATTTTTTTCAATCACGTTTCCAACACACAAAAACTGGGTTCGCTGGTTCAGCTTGAAAGTGTGATCAAGCGCTATCCGGATGGTGAATCGGACATTATCGTAAAGTGTACAGATCTTTTTGAGATGAATAAGCTGTACCGCACCCATCAGGATAAGCTATATCCGGGCGGTGATGTTCGTTTATGGAACACTGACCTTAAGATGCAGGTGAGTCCTAAATTAAAATCGGAATTCGACTCTTATTTATTTGCAATGAAAATTACCCAGCCGGCCGGTGAAGTGTCGGCTTATCATGTTGCCAATGAATTGAGTCTTGATTTAAATGAACGCCTTAAGTTTGTTCTGCTGGAGGATGAAAAAAAAGAATTATTCCTGCTTAATCAGTTGAACTATCAAAAGCAGCTTCTGCATCACGCTGAGAAAGCGAAAGATGTCTTTCATTTAAATTGATTGTTTTTTCTTCTTTTTCATTTGAAGATCGCATTCAACGGCCCTTCTTTATTTAGGTTGTGTTAAATTTTTTTCTTTCACGCTTAACGAAACTTTAACGTTTGCGCTGCAACATTTGGGCACTTTGCTCCGTCTTAGGTGCAAAGGTTTAGGTTATGAAAAAAATAATAGCAATCACATCCATCGTACTTTTAAGTACAGCAATGTTCGCAGGCGGGGCCATCGAAAGCCCTAAAAGTTCTTCTGGTATCGCAGTCATGCATGGCTCCGGAAACAGTTTGTTCAAAGTGTATTACAAGTCAGCAGAAGCTGCCAATGTAAAAGTATCTATCCTGAATGAGAAGAATCAGGAAGTGTTCTCCGAGACGATCAGAAAAGTAGATGGCTTTGTTCGCCCCTACAATTTTCAAAATCTGCCCGAAGGCGAATACACGATCCGCATTGAAGATGGCACTCAGGTACAAGCTGAAAAAGTAAGCTATACCTCAGGTAAACTGGAAAAACTGATCCAGTTGCGCAAGATGACCTCCGAAGAAGGCAAGTTCTTGCTTACTGCTTCCGGTCAGGGTAAGGAACAGATCACGGTGAACATTTATGATGATACCAACAAAGTGATTTACACTGAATCGACATGGATTGAAAACACTTTTGCTCAGGTATATAACTTGAGCAAAGTGAAAGGAAGCGTAGCTTTCGAAATCGTTCACGATAACGGATCAACTCAAAGACTTCAGTATTAATTAAAAATTTAGGAATCTGAAAATAATGAGGCTGTCTCCAAAAGAGGCGGCCTCGTTATTTTTTTAATTTGTTCAGGAACCGCCATTAAGGGCTTTGTTGGAAAATTTCAGTCTTTAGACTGAGGTTAACTGGCCTGAGGTAACGTAGCAAGCGTATCCTGATGGAGAAAGTTTTCGATTTGATCCATCCCTTGTTGCTTGTTTTTATAAAAAGAGTTTACTGCCCTTTTCATGTTACCGAAAAGGCAAATACTTCCGATTCGACTGATTTTCACTTTTACGCCTTCAAATTGCAACCGTTGCCAAAATTTAGCTGCAATCATTTTTAAGCTAATACATCTTTAAGCACATTTTTTCGATAAAAGGAAAGTAGTTTTTATGCAAACGTTTTTTCGTTTTAAAAATCAGGTTTACTTACAACGGACGGCCTTGAATGCAACCGGCCCGTTACATTTGTATCACGATCACAGAGAAACATTCGGTGATCGCAACTGATAAGAAACTTAAAAACAAAAACTTTATGAAAACAAAATCTATTTTAATCGCAGCAATCGCACTGATATCATCAGTAGCTTTTGCAACAGAGCCTAATCCCAAAGTAGCGGTGATTAGCCAGAAGCAATCAGGTACCTTTAAAGTGATCTACGAAGGCGCTCAGCAAGGTAAAGTAAAAATGAACATCCGTAACAGTTCAGGTGAAACAGTGTTCACTGAAACAATCAACGGATTGAACGGATTTATCCGCCCTGTAAATTTCACAGGCCTTGAATTTGGTGAATATACCATCGAGATCGTTGATGGTGCTGGCAAGCAGGAACAAACCGTAAACTACCAGCTACCTGCCGTAGCAAAGAACGTTCACGTAGCAAAGATCAGTGGAGAAGGCAAATATTTGTTAGCCGTTGCTAACCCGGGAAGCGAACAAATCAACGTGAAGATTTTTGATGGTGCAAACAACCTGGTTCACAACGAAAATGTAACTGTAAACGGAAGCCTTGGATTAGTTTATAACCTGAAAGAAGTTGCCGGTTCACCTACTTTCGAAGTGTCAGATAACACAGGCGCTGTGAAGACAATCAAATATTAATTTTCTTTTCTGTCCAAAACCTTTAATAAAAACCCCGGCTTGTTTAGCCGGGGTTTTTATTTTTTAGAAAGGTTTCCAACCTTGAAATGAATTACATATTCCTTCTGTACTGCCCGCCTACTTCAAAGAGGGCGGTAGTGATTTGTCCCAATGAACATATTTTACATGCTTCCATTAACTGATCGAAGATGTTTTTATTCTGAACCGCAGCTTCCTGAACCTGTTCGAGCAACGCAGCAGATTTACCGGTATGGAATTGCTGAAGGTTGCGTAACATCGTAATCTGATATTCTTTTTCTTCGGAAGTAGCACGAATGACTTCTTTGGGGATGATAGTAGGGGAGCCCTTGGAGCTTAAAAAAGTATTCACGCCAACGATCGGATATTCGCCTGTGTGCTTCAATGTTTCGTAGTACAGGCTTTCTTCCTGAATCTTTCCCCGCTGATACATGGTTTCCATAGCACCCAACACACCACCCCGTTCGGTGATGCGATCAAATTCTGTTAACACCGCTTCTTCCACGAGGTCGGTTAATTCTTCAATGATGAAGGAGCCTTGTAATGAATTTTCATTCTTCGCCAATCCTAATTCTTTGTTGATGATGAGCTGAATGGCCATTGCCCTGCGCACCGATTCTTCGGTAGGAGTAGTGATGGCTTCGTCATAGGCGTTGGTATGAAGTGAATTACAGTTATCATAGATCGCATATAAAGCCTGCAGCGTGGTGCGTATGTCATTGAAGTCAATTTCCTGAGCATGCAATGACCGCCCCGAAGTCTGAATGTGATATTTCATCATCTGGCTTCGTGCATTAGCACCATATTTATTCTTCAGTGCCTTGGCCCATATTCTACGTGCTACTCTTCCAATCACGGCATACTCCGGATCAATGCCATTGCTGAAGAAGAACGAAAGATTAGGAGCAAACTCATTGATATCCATGCCACGGCTGAGGTAGTACTCAATATAAGTAAACCCATTGGCTAATGTGAAGGCTAACTGTGTAATCGGGTTAGCACCGGCTTCCGCAATGTGATAGCCGGATATTGAAACAGAATAAAAATTTCTGATTGCATGATCAATAAAATACTGTTGTACATCGCCCATCAGGCGCAGTGCAAACTCGGTTGAGAAGATACAGGTATTTTGTGCCTGATCTTCCTTTAAGATGTCGGCCTGCACGGTGCCGCGTACCTGTGATAATGTAGCTGCTTTGATTGTCTCATACACTTCGGGGGATAGCACCTGGTCTCCGGTAACTCCAAGCAACATCAGGCCTAATCCATTGTTCCCCTTAGGTAGTGGGCCCTGGTAAGAAGGGCGAATCTCCTTTTTGTTTTTATAGATCGCTTCGATCTTATCGTTTATTTCTTTCTCCAACCCGTTCTGCTGAATGTAAATCTCACATTGCTGATCAATGGCTGCATTCATGAAATAACCCAGTAGCATGGGAGCGGGTCCGTTGATGGTCATGGATACGGAAGTCTTTGCATCGGCAAGATGAAAGCCGCTGTATAATTTTTTGGCATCGTCCAGGCAGCAGATGCTTACACCGGAGTTGCCAATCTTTCCATAAATATCAGGACGGTAATCGGGGTCGTTGCCATACAGTGTAACCGAATCAAACGCTGTAGACAGGCGCTTGGCATCCATGCCTAAGCTTACGTAATGGAATCTCCGGTTGGTTCTTTCCGGTCCGCCTTCACCGGCAAACATGCGTGTAGGATCTTCTCCTTCCCGCTTGAAAGGATAGATGCCCGCGGTGTACGGAAACTCTCCGGGCACATTTTCCTGCAGGTTCCATTTTAGTAAATCACCCCACGCTTCATAGCGGGGTAACGATACTTTGGGAATTTGTAAATGAGAAAGCGATTCGGAATGTGTTTGTATGCCAATCTCTCTATCGCGCACTTTAAATTTGAAAAGCGGACCTTTGTATTGACTTACTTTCGCAGCCCACTCTTCCATCAGCTTCCAGTTTTTCGGATCCAGATTTAATTTGAGACGATCAAACTCGGCCTGTAAAACTTTTATGATGTCTTTGTTCTCCTTTAATGAATCGATTGTCTTTTGAATGGCATAGAGCTTTTGTGCCACTTCGCCTTGCTCGATCACCCATTGATCGTATTTACGATTACCTTCCGAGATTTCGCTCAGGTAGCGGGTACGATGCGGAGGGATGACGAATATTTTCTCCGACATCTCCTGCGTGATGACAAAAGCAGATGCCAGGTGAGATGAAGTTTTCTCCACGATCTTATCCATCACCTGCTTGTACAGCTGGTTGGTTCCCGGATCATTGAACTGCGAAGCGATCGTGCCGAATACCGGCATATCTTCCTGCTTCTTATCCCACAGCTGGTGGTTGCGCTGATATTGTTTCTTCACATCGCGCAACGCATCGAGCGCACCACGCTTGTCAAACTTGTTCAGCGCGATGACATCAGCAAAATCGAGCATATCAATTTTTTCCAGCTGTGTGGCAGCACCGTACTCTGGTGTCATCACGTAAAGTGATACATCGCTGTGATCCAGTATTTCCGTATCACTTTGACCAATGCCTGATGTTTCCAGGATGATCAGATCATAGTTGGCTGCTTTCAGTATCTGGATGGCCTCTTTCACATAGGCAGAAAGCGCGAGATTGCTTTGGCGTGTGGCCAGCGAGCGCATATATACGCGAGGGTTATTGATCGAGTTCATACGAATACGATCGCCCAGCAAGGCGCCACCTGTTTTTCGTTTGGAGGGATCGACCGAAACGATGCCGATGGTTTTGTCCTTAAAGTCAAATAAAAATCGTCTTACAATTTCATCTACCATCGATGATTTCCCTGCGCCACCTGTTCCGGTAATGCCCAATACTGGTGCTTTCGATTTTTCTGCGAGCGTATGAAGATGGGCAAAAACAGTTTTATGTAAATCGTAATAATTTTCTGCAGCAGATATCAATCGGGCTACAGCCACCGGGTTTTTAGAAGGCAGCTGCTCCACTTCGTTTGTCAGCTGTTCGCCAACGGCATAGTCACTCTCCTCCACGAGGTGGTTGATCATCCCTTGCAGGCCCATGGAGCGTCCGTCATCGGGCGAATAAATACGGGTAATGCCATAGTCCATTAATTCTTTTATCTCTTCGGGAAGAATAACACCACCACCACCACCAAAAATTTTAATGTGTCCTGCACCTTTTTCATGCAGCAAGTCGTGCATGTATTTAAAATATTCATTGTGCCCGCCCTGGTAGCTGGTCATCGCGATGGCTTGTGCATCTTCCTGTATGGCAGTGTTCACTACATCTTCCACACTTCGGTCGTGTCCTAGGTGAATGACTTCGCACCCTGTTGCCTGGATGATTCTGCGCATGATATTAATGGCGGCATCATGCCCGTCAAACAAACTGGCTGCGGTGACAATGCGAACTTTATTCTTTGGTTTATAAGGTTCAGAAAGAATATGCCCTGCAAAACCTGATGGTTTCTTTTCTGTCTTTTCCGGTGTCGCGGTATTCGAACTCATGGAGAAATCGCTTTTTAGCAAGTCAAAAATAAGGAGAAGCGCACTATATAGCTAATGCGCGTTAGGAAGCTGAATGTGGATGAAAACGTAGTATAAACAGACTGTTTTGCTTTCAGATAGTGACCTCTACTTCTGATGGTGTTGTGGCAAAAACTGTGGTTCGGGTTTCATGAAAAATTGTTGGCCTGATGGAATAACAAGTGGATTGAATTCGGTGATGATAAATAAAGTGAAGTATCAGCTGCATTACTACTATCCATTCAAGCGTGTATAAAATGGATCATGAATTTGTATAAATAAAAAAAGCCTGCCACTTTTTCAGCGACAGGCTTTTTAAAAATTCAGTTCAGATTACAATTTGCCTGAAAGCTCTTTGCTCGCCTTGAACTTAGCCACTTTCTTTGCTTTGATTTTCAGTTTCGCACCAGTGAAAGGGTTACGTCCTATGCGGGCAGCGCGCTTTGATACAGAGAAAGTACCGAAGCCTACCAGCGTAAGGCGCTCGCCTTTTTTCAAGGTTTTGGTTACCGCTTCCAGGAATGATCCAAGGGCAGCAGTAGCTTGTACCTTAGTAGTGCCTGCATCTTCAGCAATCTTTGTAATGAGTTCAGCTTTTGTCATTGTGGTTGTTTGTTAACGTTAGTTAAATAATGGCGCAAATATATATGCTTTTTTCACTTACACACCAAAATCATTTTTTTTCGATAGCCGGTTAATCTTGCGAATAAGCGCCCAGTACTCATTCCCATAGCCTGCCAGGATTTCTTCCTGCTTCTGAATGGTGCGTTTTGCTTCGAGAAAGCAACGCTTTCCGTCTGTTACAAATTCTGCATTGTTATGTAAACCCTTTATTTTAGCTATTCCGCGTGCGTCATTCGCATAGCGTGCAAATGCTTTTTTATAGTTTAATCCGTTGATGACATACTGCCTGCTGATGCGCATGAGGTATCCATTATGCCCGTCCTCATGTTTTACTTCTACCCATCGCTGGATGCGGCCTTTGTATTCTGCAATGCGTTCTCCCCTGGCAATTTGTACCCGCGTGAATAACCCTTTCCCTGCTCCGGGGATCTGTGATTTCCTGATCACCAGATGTTTTTCCAGTCCTGCCATCCGGCAATGATAGGTAAGAAGTTTTGAACTTTTCTATTCTCCATCCACGCTATTACGAAATCAGTGTATACAGGATAGCAGCAGATGCGAGTGAAGAAAGAACAGTCAGAAGTGTGCCGCGTGCGGGGTAATGAAGATTTCTCGTCCGATGAAATTACGCAAACTGCAAATTTGGGCAGGTGATATCGATTCTTCACTGGCATCCAGATGGTAGAAAGTAATTTTCATTTCTATACTTCAACACTTTCTTCTCCACTTGTTATTTGTTCATCTTTGTTTGATATCAAAACAATCATGCTGTGAAAACCTCTTTGCGTATTTTAATTTCTGACAAACTGGGAGAAGTGTCAGCAGAAATGGTGCAGCCGGAGAAGATGAAGGCCTTGTTAGTACTGGCTCATGGTGCCGGGGCGGGAATGAATCATTCTTTTATGATTCAGTTGTCTGATGCACTGTCGGAACAGGGCATCGGCAGCTTACGTTATAACTTTCCTTATATGGAGAATGGAAAGAAGCGGCCAGATCCCCCAGCGATTGCCACGAAGGCAGTGCAGCAGGCGTTGGATAAAGCACATACTCTTCTTCCAGGAACTCCGATCCTGGCGGGAGGCAAATCATTTGGTGGCAGAATGACCACTCAATACCTTTCAAAAACGCCTGTTGACTTTGTAAAGGGTATTATTCTTTTTGGCTTTCCGCTTCATCCTGCCGGAGCGCCTGCCACGGAGCGGGCAGAACATCTTAAAAGTATAACGCATCCCATGCTTTTTCTACAGGGAACACGGGATGCATTGGCTGAGCTTTCGCTGATGGAGGGGGTTATTTCGGAGTTATCTTACGCTTCCCTGGTGAAGTTTCAGAATGCAGATCATTCCTTTAAATCCGGGAAGAAGGACTTTGTACCAGAGCTCGCTTTGGCTGCAAGGGAATGGATGGATAAAATAGTATCTTCCTAAGCCACCTGCAGGCTGGCATTTCTTGACTTGTCCCAGGCTTTCATTTTTTTGATCAGTGCCTGTTCTTCTTTAGTGAAGGAATTGCTTTTGCTGTTTTTTGACTCTACGAATTCTTCCACGCTGGTAAAGAAATGAAGACGGTATTTGAAAACCATTTTCCCCCCGATTGCCTTTTTGAAATCGCGAAGACTTGCCTTTTCGTCAATCCAGTAAAGTGCCAGGTCATTGGCTTCGGAATATCCCTGCATGAAGGAAAAATCAGAGTCCTTCAGATTTTTTAAAATATCTTCTCTAAAACCTTCTTTTCCTGAAATATATATGGTTACCCAGTTCATAATTTTTACCTCCACTTCACGCTTCTGTTATAGTATTCTGTTATAATCACTACAGGCAGAAGAAATTTTTGCTTAAACGAAACTCCTGAAAATTTTATTTATTGGCCTATACAAGATAGTCTAAAAAAATGATCATCTCTAATACGGCTGATGAATAGTAAGGTTACAGACAGTCTCGTTTCTATTTAATGATTCAACGCAAAACAGTTGTTGCAAGTTTATGTTCAGCATAAATGATTTCATGTTTACCGTGCTTCGTGATGCAGCAACCGTTTGTTGTGACGATGACTGTAGCTAATAACCCGGTCAATGAATTTACTTCGTTGAATAGTGATTGCGATCACTGCGCAACGGCCCCGTTAGTGTTGTAATCAATACAGATAAATCCGATTACGTTTTATCAGAATAATCATCGCTTGTTATCCCGGCCGCCAATCAAAAAAGAGCACACTGTGTTTGCCTGCCAAACTTTATGTAGGTATTTAAAAAACAAATCGAGGAACCGGTTGTTCCTTAATGAAAAGAATGGCTTTTCAGGCTGCTTCAAAAATCCGTACCTGCTTTATCGCAGGTAGTAAGTTGTACGTAAGTAAAACCGTCAAATTGCAGTGTATGAGGAAGGTGAGGGCTTAATAATTGCCTATTTTTACAGTCAGTTGGCAGAATCTGCATATGAAATTTAACCGGTTGTCTGTTCGTGATTCGATTGCTCAGATTACTCCAGGTGCCTGGAAGTACGAGCTTGAAAATGCGTCCTACCGGTATCATATTATTGCCTGCTGGGTATCGATTATTTTTGACCCCATTTTTGCCATTACCGATTTTATCAATATTCCGAACAACTGGTTGAATTTACTCGTGATCCGTATTAGTGTAGCCGCGGCCATATTCATTACGTTCACACTACGCAAGCCCTATAACCTGCCCTCTTACTTTGTAGTATCGGTTCCATTCCTGCTCATCTCCCTGCAAAACGCTTATACCTATAGCCTGATTTCGAATGATGGCCTTTTAGGACATAACCTCAACTACATGGCATTGCTCATTGGCGCTTCGATGTTTGTGTTATGGGAATGGTATTATTCGGTGATCATCGTGGTATTATCAGTCCTTGCTACCGCTTTGTTCATCTATTATAATCCTGCTATTGATATTCATGAATTCTTTGTACAGGGCGGTTTGCTGTTAGCTATGGTGGCCATTTTTATGATCGTTTTGATCAGAGCGCGCTACAATCTTACTGTAAAAGAAATTAAGGCCCGGCTCGCATTGCAATCCAGTAATGAAGAGATCCAGGCACAGGCGGAAGAAATCCAGGGTATCAATGAAAACCTGGAAGTGCTTGTAAAGCAACGTATGGTCGAACTGGAAAAGAAAAACAGGGCACTGGAAGAATATGCCTTTATCAATGCGCACAAACTTCGCAGCCCGGTAGCCAGCATTCTCGGGTTGATGAACCTGATGAACAAGATAAAACTGGACGATGAGGCCACCGAGATTGCCCGGCACCTGATGAACTCCACCGAAAAACTGGATAAGGTAATCGGTAGCATGACCGAGGCGCTGGAGAAGGGAGACGTTTAAAGTCGGAGTCCGTTCTCATTTAATAACAGGCTTGTTCCCTTTTGTCTTTTCCGTCAAAACCATTGATTATCAAGTTTGAGTGATATTGCTTGTGGAATACTTGTTCAACAAAATTTATTTATCCCTGTAGAAAAATAAAACTGACCTATGTTAAGGATAGGCGGATGAAGCATATTTCTATAAAAGATACTATCACGGTAAACGGATAACTATTTATGGATGCTGATCACAGAATGAATGTGATTATACCACTGGTTCACTTTGTATCACCATCAATATTCTATCTTATCTCCTTTTGCTAACCACGCATGGAATACATCGAGGGCTTCTTTCATCTCCATTCGTTCGAAAGGAATGCTTCGCTGCCGGACGTGGATTTCAATTTCTTTATAAATAAAATCGTCATCAAAGCCAATGGCGGCTGCATCCTGACGCGTGTTGGCATAATATACTTTGGCGGGACGCGCCCAATAAATTGCACCAAGGCACATCGGGCAGGGTTCACAACTGGTGTACACGTCACATCCTTCCAGTTGAAATGTGCCTAAAGCCTGGCAGGCATTACGGATAGCCACCACCTCGGCATGTGCAGTAGGATCGTTGGCGGAAGTGACCTGGTTGTTTCCCCGCCCGATTATTTTTCCCTCTTTAACGATGATACAGCCAAAGGGCCCGCCTTTACCGTCTTGCAGGTTAAGTTGCGAAAGACGAATGGCTTCCTTCATAAACGTTAATTGATCACTATTCATAACCACTTTATTTGTTTGAAACTCCTTGTAAATTTAGAGCATAAAATACCCGGTTGATGAACTACTTTAAGATTTCTGGTTGCTCTTTTTTTCTCGTGCTTGCTTTATTTTCCTGTTCAAAAAAGAAGCAGCTCCGCCTCAGACAGCTCACCTCATTAAAAGCCTGCCTGGTCATTTCTAATGTGGAAGTTTATTGAAAAATTACGGGGTGGTATCATTCTTCTATTGGTTGAGAATTGGTTAATTTGCCAAAGCATGAAGCGCCTAAGAATAGTATCTTTCTTCCTTCTCTTTTGTTCCTCTATCTTTCTTGCCGCACAGGGAAAACGGATTACTCAGAAAGGAGAGATCAGCTTTACCTCCAATGCTCAGCTGGAAGTAATCACGGCTTCTTCCGATAAGGTGCTGGGTATTATTGATCCTGCGACCAATCAGTTTGCTTTTAGTGTGCTTATTCAATCCTTTAAGGGGTTTAACAGCGCCCTGCAACGGGAGCATTTCAACGAGAACTATATGGAAAGTGAAAAATATACGAAAGCTTCTTTTACAGGAAAGATAATCGAGCAGGTAAACTTTGAAAAAGATTCATCGTATGTGATCCGCGCAAAAGGTGATCTGGATATTCATGGACAAAAGCAAACACGAATAATAAAAGGTAAAATAAATATTAAAAACGGGGTAGTTCAGATCGAATCCGATTTTTTAGTTCCGCTCAGCGATCATAATATTTCTGTACCCCGGATTGTGAGTCAGAAAATTGCGAATGAAATTGAAGTGAAATTCAAAGCTTCGATGCCCCGGCAATAATTATGAGAAAAGCAGATACAGCCCTTTTGTTTTTCATCTTCGCCTTTCTTTATGGGCATAGTCAATCACCTTATTTCAAAAATTATTCCTTACTAAAGAAAAATGAATCCATACAGGTAAACAAGGTGTTTCAGGACAAGGTGGGGTTCATCTGGTATGGCACTGATAAAGGGTTATTTAAATTTGATGGTATTAACCTGAAGCGATTTACAACGGCTGACAGTTTGCCGGATAACCATGTAACCGCCATTGCGGAGGATTCGCTCGGCAACGTATGGACGGGGCACAAGAATGGAAAGCTCGCTTTTATTAAGAATGAACGCGTTCAAAATTTTTCTCCCCGTGAAGGAACTGCATCTCAGCCCGTATCTGATATCCTTTTCGACAAGAAAGGCAACATGTGGTTTTCAACCCTGAATGATGGCCTGTATTATTTTACGGACGAACGTCTATATCGTTTGGACGATACCGATGGAATGCCGGATATTTTTATTTACGACATCACGCAGGATAAGGACGGTAAGATATGGGCAGGCACGGACGGTGGAGCGGTGGCCTGTACATTGAAGGACAAAAAGGTTTCCATTGAGGTAATATCGTATAAACAGGGCTTGCCGGATAACATTATAAAAAAACTTTTTGTTGATCAGGACAGTACCTTATGGATGGCCACGGAAGATGCAGGCATTATCCATTACGATCCTTCAACAGGAAAGGGAAACACGTCTTTGATTGCCGGAGAATGGAAACATGGGGCCATATCGGATTTTGTAATGAATGGAGACCAGGTATGGATCTCTACGTTGCAGAATGGTTTGGTCGTGTACGACCGTACAACACAACTCACGAAGCTGTATAATCCGAACGAGAGAAAGGACGCAGGCTTTGCAACCATTAACGATTTAAACAAAGACCGGGAAGGTAATATATGGATAGCAACGAAGACGGGGGTGGTTCGAACCTATGGTGATCATCTTACCTACATGGAAGACCTGAGCCCATCCAAAGAGCTGAATGTAGTTGCTTTAACAGTAGACAAAGAGGGAAACATCTGGTTCGCTAACAGTGAAGGCCTCTTCAAAAGGGAAAAGGCTCTCTCTGAAAAGGTCGTGACAGAAAAACAATTAGTAAATTCTCCTTATCAGAAGTACACCGTGATCAGTTTATATACTGATGCGCAGGGATATATCTGGGCGGGATTATACGGTGAAGGTGTGCTTCGCATTCATCCGCAGACAGGGAAAATTCAGTATTTGAATAAAGAGCTTCGTAACGGAAACATACTCCATATCTCCGGCAAGGATGATGTGGTCTGGCTGGCTACACTAGGAGGGGCTTCCAAAGTAAAAATGATGGCAACGCAATTGGAGGTAAAAAACTATAGCAGCAATGACGGCCTGATCTCCGATTATATCTACCAGGTTTTTATTGATAGTAAGGACAGGGTATGGTTTGCCACCGATGGCAAAGGAGTGGATATGCTTGATGCTTCCGGCTTTCATCATTACAGCGATGGACTGGATTCAAAAGTGATTTATGGTTTTGCTGAAGACAGCAATCATGTCATTTGGGTGAATGCACATGGAGATGGTCTTTATTATCTGGAGGGTTCGGTTTTTAAATCAAATGAAAAATGGTCGTACCTCAAAGATCGTAATATAGGATGTCTTTCTTCTGATCCATCGGGTAATCTGGTGGTGATGCATGACCTGGGCATCGATGTATATGAAACAAAAAGTAATAAAATCCGCTATTTGGGCGATGAAGTAGGAATCAACGAGCGCGAGCCTAATCTAAATGCAATTGCCAAAGATGTGCATGGCAGGTTGTTTATAGGAACCGACCGTGGGATTATTGTTTACACTGCACCGCAAGAGAAGCCATCCGAACCTTATCCCGGTATTCAATCACTGAAAGTGTTTGATAAAAACATTCCGCTGTTAGCGGATCCTGATTTCAGGTATGACGAAAATAATATTACGGTTAACTATATCGGTTTCTGGTATCAGAATCCTGAGAATGTGATTTTTCAGTATCGCATGGAAAATTATGATCGGGATTGGATTGCGAGCCGTGATCGCTTTGCTGTCTATTCCAGTTTGCCTCCGGGCGAATATACCTTTCAGCTAAAAGCATCGGATACCGGAGACTTCAGTGACTCCGTGCAAACGTCTTTTCATTTTGTTATTCATCCACCGTTCTGGCGTACGATTCCTTTTTATATCACGGTGATACTGGCAATTGCTTTTGCAGTTTACTCCATTATCAGATTCAGGGAACGTAAGCTTTTGCAGGATAATCAATTGCTTGAAGCAAAAGTAGAAGAGCGCACCCAGGAGATACAAAAGAAGAATGAAGAGATACTGACACAGACCGAGGAGATCAAGAGCATGAATGATAATCTGGAAGAACTGGTAGAAGAGCGCACCAGCGAACTGGAAAGAAAGAACCGTGCGCTGGAAGAATATGCTTTCATCACGGCCCATAATCTGCGCGCACCGGTAGCGAGTATATTGGGCCTGGTCAATCTTGCCTGTAAACTGGAATTGGAAGAAGAAGAAAAAGAAATCATCAAACACCTCGAAGATTCTGCTCAGCGGCTGGATGCAATCGTACAATCCATTACCCAGGCCATTGAGAAGGGCGATTCTTAGTTGAAATCAATATCAGTTTTTTTAAAATTGACAATTGATAACCACAGCTATTCAGGTAGATTCGCTGGTATTTATTTTGGTAAGAATAATTTTAGCTATGCGCTCAACGACTTGATCTCATCCAGAAGTGCATCCACTTCTTCTTTAGTATTATAAAGCGCCATACCAATCCGTGTAACACCTCCCTTTTCCATAAGGCCAAGCACTTCAATCGCACGGGCAGCATAGAAGTGGCCGTCCCAGGCGCAAATGTTTTTAGTGGCGAGGTGAGTACATACTTTTTTTGCACTATGGTTTTCCATGGTGAAGGAAACAGTGGGTGCACGATGAACAGATGAAAAATCTTCGCCCACTATTTTTACGCCCTTTATTTTTGAAAGATGCTGATAAAGATATTTGGCCAACTGATACTCATGCGCACCGATCTGCTGATACGCATCAATCAGTTTTTCTCTGGGTGTTTTTCCTGTGCCCAGCGAGCCAATGAATTCAATGGCTGCTGTAACACCGGCAATCGCAGCATGATTCAGTGTGCCGGTTTCAATTTTATCCGGTGCCACTTGTCCTGCTGTTCTCAAATGATCAGTGTTAAGCCGGTCAAGCAAACCCGGACGACTATATAGTAACCCCACATGAGGTCCATAAAATTTATAGGCAGAGCAAAGGAGGAAATCGCAACCCAGCTCCTGTACGTTGATGCTGAAATGCGGAGCATAAGCTACGGCATCCACTACTAGCCATGCACCAAAGTGATGTGCTAACGTGCGAGCGAATTTTACATCATTGACTGTGCCCAATGCATTCGAAGCCATGCCCATGGCGATGAGCCGGGTGTGTTCATTCGCTTTCGCTGAAAAGTCTTCATAGTCGAGCGTGCCGTTGGGCAGAAGATTTACTTCACGTACCTCGATTCCGAATTCGCGTAGCATCAGCCAGGGACCGCGGTTGCCTTCATGGTCGAGTTGAGTGATAAGAACTTCGTCACCAGGTTGAAGGTAACGGGCGATGGCACGGGCCAAGGCGAAGTTGAGCGTAGTCATATTCTGACCAATGGAAATGGTATCCGGGTTTTCCGCGCCAAGTAATGTGGCTACCGCATAACGCATATCGCGAACATATTGATCGGTCTCGTGTGTGGTAATGAATTCGCCATGCGTGTTTGCATTGGATCGTTTATAATAATTACTGATCGCATCAATCACTGATAAAGGAACCTGTGTGCCCCCGGGGCCGTCAAAATAAGTAAGTGCCTGGCTGTTATGAAGACGTTGCAGGGAAGGAAACTGCTTGCGGATAAGGTCGGTATGGAGCATGATTTTTAGATTCTAAGACTTCAATATAACAGATCGCAGCAGGTTCTTACAAGCTTTATCGGATGAGCTGTGAATGAACTTGCCTGAATGGTAAAGCAGGCTTCTGCCGTTGCTCCTAAAATGCTTTAGGGTGGGGATTAAAATCCTTACTTTTAAGCAAACCCGATTTTCCATTGCCTATGACTTCCCGTAGAAATGTACTCAAATCCATCGGACTCAGCACCCTGGTCTTGCCCTCCTTTTCTGCCCTCGCTTCAGAAGAAATTTCGTCCTTGCCGGATGCTGCCGATCCTGCCTACTGGAAAAAAGTACGCGATCAGTTCTCGCTCTCCAGCGACAAAGTGTTTTTCAACACGGGAACAGTAGGGGTAATGCCCAGAATAGTAGTAGATAAAATGACCGAGCATGTTCGCTACATCGCAGCGCATGTAGCCGACTGGGCGTATAAAGATGACAATAAAGAAGAATTCATCAGTGGGTATAATAACCTGATGGGCATTCGTACTAAAGTAGCAAAGCTGATCAACTGCGATGCGCAGGAGATCGCCATGACGGATAATGTAACCAATGGAATCAGCTACCTGTCCAATGGAATTACTTTGCAGGCGGGTGATGAAGTGCTGACGACCAATCAGGAGCATTCCGGTGGCAAGGGCGGATGGCTGGTAAAAGAAAAGAGATATGGTGTACTGTTTAAAGAAGCAGTAATACCAAAGCCATTAAAGACTTCACAGGATGCGTATGATGCGATTATAAAATCATTTACACCCCGTACGAAAGTCCTGATGATCTCACACATGATTTCCGGCAGTGGTGCTATTCTTCCTGTAAAAGAGATTTGTGCAGAGGCAAGGAAGCGTGGCATCTTCACGATATTGGATGGCGCGCAAACGATCGGTCAGATTAAGGTAGATGTAAGAGACATTGGATGTGATGCCTATGCAGGATGCTTTCATAAATGGATGGGTGCACCGGCCGGTACAGGGTTCATGTATATAAAGCTGGATAGAATGAAGGAAATCTGGACCACTGTAGCCAGCGGTCGCTGGGACAATCATGAAGACGAAGGCTTCCGTTTCACACAACGGGGTACAGGTAACTTTCCAGTATTGAAAGGACTGGATGCTGCATTGGATTTTCATTTTGAGATTGGTGCTGATCGCGTGTATGAACGAATTAAATTTCTTGGAGAACGGCTGCGTAGCGGTTTACGCAAGATCGATAAAGTGAAAATCTATTCGCCTGACGAGGAAGCTTTGTGTGCGGGTATTACCGTCTATAACATCAACGGCATGACAGGCATTCAATTGCAGGATGAATTCTGGTCACGGGGAAAAATGCGTCCTCGCGCCAGCGGAGAGATTTTTGGTGTGCGGCACTGTACACATATATTTAACAGTCCTGAAGAAATTGACAAAGCCTTGTCCATTGTGCAGGATCTTGCAAAGGCTTAATAGGTTCTCACATCGATCACTATCATATCTATCCTTAATTGTTATTACCATTTAAAATGAAACATTTTCTTTTTCTTTCTACTCTTATTCTGAGCTTTCAGTTGTCAGCGCAGCAATCACCGCTCTGGCTGCGTTATCCTTCCATCTCTCCCAATGGACAAAAAATTGTTTTCACGTATAAAGGAGACCTATACCTGGTGTCTTCCGGTGGCGGAGCAGCTACACCACTTACCTTTCATGAAGCGCATGATTTTATGCCGGTGTGGAGTAAAGATGGTAAAACGATTGCTTTTGCTTCTGATCGTTATGGCAACTTTGATGTATTTACGATCCATATCGATGGAGGTGAAGCCAAACGGCTCACGTTTCATTCGGCCTCCGAATATCCCTATTCTTTCACAGCCGATGATCAATCAGTGATCTTCGGAGGAGTACGCCAGGATGAAGTGAGCCACCGTCAATATCCCACCGGCTCGCAGCCGGAATTATACCAGGTGCCTGCACAAGGTGGACGCGTGTCTTTATTGTGGACTGTACCAGCTGAAGATGTGCAGGTAAGCAAAGACGGCCAGCGCATGGTTTACCACGATAAGAAAGGCGGAGAGAATGCCTGGAGAAAACATCATACTTCTTCTATTACACGTGATATCTGGCTGTACGATGCCAAAACCAAAGAGCATAAAATGATTTCTTCTTTCAAGGGAGAAGACCGTAACCCGGTGTGGGCTGAAAATGATCAGAGCCTTTTCTATCTCAGCGAAGAGAGTGGCAGCTTCAATGTGCATAAAATGAACGTGGCTAATCCACAACAAAAGCAACAGGTAACTACCTTCAAAGATTTCCCGGTTCGCTTTCTCAGCGCAGCGCAGGAAGGCACGTTGTGCTTCAGCTATGATGGAGAACTCTATACCCTGAAACCGGGAGCAGCACCCAGGAAGATCGCCATACTCATCCGCACCGAAGGTAAAAGCAATAATGAAAAAATAATTCCCATCAGTGGCAACGTGCAGGAGATGGTGATCTCACCTACTGGTAAAGAAGTGGCCTACATTGTACGTGGTGAAGTTTTTGTTTCTTCCATTGAGGGAGGAGTAACCAAGCGGATTACTAACACGCCTGCACAGGAACGCTTTCTGAGTTTTTCTCCGGATAGCTCGGCATTGCTTTATGCCAGTGAGCGCGACAACACCTGGAAAGTATATCAGACCAGGAAGACCAGAAAGGAAGAACCTTATTTCTATGCCTCCACGCTGCTGGTGGAAGAACCAGTGATCGGTAACGAAAGCGATAATTATCAGCCGGTATATTCACCTGACGGAAAGGAAATCGCTTTTATTGAAAACAGGAGATCGCTGAAGATCATTAATCTGGCGAGCAAGCAAACACGAACACTGCTTACACCTGATCAATTGTTCTACATGCAGGATGGTGATCAGTATTTTACCTGGAGTCCTGATAGTAAATGGTTGCTGGCGGAGTATTCACCCGTGATGGCGAACCAGGAAGTGGTGTTGATTGCAGCAGATGGCAAAAGTAAAATGATTAACCTGACCGAGAGCGGATATGGCGACTCGCGCCCGGTGTGGGTAAATGGCGGCAAGCAAATGATCTGGTTCAGTGACCGGGATGGATTGCGCAGCTATGCCAATAGTGGTACGCGTCAGATGGATGTGTACAGCATGTTCTTTACCAGAGAAGCATGGGATCGTTTCAACCTGAGCAAGGAAGACTATGCGCTTTTAAAAGATATCGAAAAGAAAAAGGACAGGCCTAAAGAAAGCAAAGGAAAGGAAGAGGATAAGAAGAAAGACAAGAAGGTAACTCCCAAGAAGGACAGTACACTTGTTTTCGATTGGGATGGAATTCACGATCGTAAAGCACGGTTCACCATTCATTCTTCTTCATTGAGCGATGCGGTTCTTTCCAAAGATGGCGAGAAGCTGTATTATCTTGCCCGATTCGAGAAAGGATTGAATCTGTGGAGCACACAGCTGCGCACAAAGGAAACAAAGATGGAGTTTCAGCTGGATGCCAACTCCGGTCGTCTGCAGTGGGATAAGGAGATGAAATTCTTATACATATTGGCCGATGGAAAGATATCCAAACTTAATCCGGACAATGCAAAGAAAGAAGCTGTGACCATTAGCGGAGAACTCAATCTAAGCCTGTCGGCCGAACGCCAGCAGATGTTTGATCACGTGTGGCGCAGAACGAAAAGCATGTTTTACATCTCTACCATGCATGGTGCCAATTGGGACAAACTGCGTATCGATTATCAAAAGTACGTAGCGCATACCGGCACCGCCTACGAATTCTCTGAACTGCTTTCCGAAATGTTGGGCGAACTTAACGTATCGCATTGCGGATCGCGCTATACGCTTAACGATCCGAACGGAGATAATACTTCAGGACTCGGCATCTTTATCGATTACGATTACACCGGAGAGGGTATTCGCATCGCGGAGATTTTAAAAGGAGGTCCGTTGGACAAGTCGACTATTAAGATTCAGCCGGGTACCATCATCGAGCAGATCGATGGAGAAACGATTACTGCAGATCGTGACATTGCCCGTCACCTCAACCGCAAGGTCAACAAGTTTACACTGCTCACATTGTACGATCCTGCCACCAGGAATCGTCAGCAGCTTACCGTAAAGCCGGTATCGCAGGGAGATGAGGGACGTTTGTTATATAAACGGTGGGTAGATAAGAATAGAGAGGAAGTAGAGAAGCTCAGCAATGGTCAGTTGGGCTATGTGCATATTCCGGGAATGAGTGACGGACCGTATCGTACTACCTATGAAGAAATGATGGGTAAGTATCACGATCGTAAAGGAGTGATTGTAGATACCCGCTTCAATGGCGGTGGTGATCTTGTTTCGGATCTGGCCATGTTCTTCACGGGTCAGAAATTTATTGACTATGCGATTGAAAGTCGTTCGGTAGGTTACGAACCCGCCTTCCGCTGGACGAAGCCAACCGTGGCCATGTTTAATGAAGCGAACTACAGTGATGGTCATTGCTTTGCCTGCGGTTATACTGATCTGAATATCGGTAAGACTATCGGTATGCCTGTGCCTGGCACATGCAGCTTTGCGGGGTGGGAGATGCTACAGGATGGAGTTACCAACTGGGGATCTGTTCCCGTAAGCGCCAAAGACATTAAAGGCCGCTGGATGGAGAACTCGGAAACAGCTCCTGCTTTACAAGTAAAAAATGAACCCGGTGTGATCAGCAAAGGACGCGATCAGCAATTGGAGAAAGCAGTGGAAGAACTAATGAAAGAGATCAAATGATTTTATCAATTGATCTGTGATTTCTAATCGTGATCAGCGTGTTCTGATCCATGGTCTGTGTCCTCACAGATCACTATTAACCAAGACTAAGATGATTTCGGCCTGTGGAGTCACAGGCCGAGGAAGTATTTAATTTAAAGTATGATCTCATTTTCAAAAACAATAACCGAAGAACCTCCCGTTAAGGCAAAGCCTTCCATAGATATGGAAGTGCTCCTGTCTATTCACCCTGAATTGATGGAGGATTCATTCGTGTATGTGCATTGTCATTTTAAAAATCATTCCAGCGAAATGTTGATTCGTATCTGGAGCACTACTTTTTTAATTGATGCAGCTTCTTCCGCCAGATCGCAATTGGTACATGCAGAAAATATTACACTGGCTCCGATGTGGACATTGATTCCTGGTAACCAGGAATACACCTTTTTGCTGATTTTTTCGGGACTGCCCAAATCATGCAGGCAATTTGATTTGGTGGAAGAGATTGCCCAGCCGGGAGGATTTCATATTAAAAACATCCAGCGCAATGAAACGGATGTTTATCATGTGGATCTGAAAGAATAAATATCCGGTTAATTGTTGCAGCAGCTACCGGATTTGTTAATCGTTATCTGAATTATTTTTTATCGGTGATGATCCGGATATCCCTCACCAGCATATAGATCATTGAAAGCTGCGTCAGTGCCTGGCTGGTAGGAAATGATTTTTCTTCTTCCGCATTTTTAACATGGCCACCAGAAGCATTCAATTGTTTTTCAGCCAGGTCAAATTCCTGCTGGATGGCATCAATGAGTTGCTTCCATGCATCGCTCATGATTGTTTCGATGGAATGTTTTTCGGTGATCAGGGCTGCAATATGTCCGTTGAGCATGTGGCTGGCAATGACAAACTGGTGAACAGGAATAGAACTTTTTGTTTGTCGTGGTTCAGCCAGCATCTGCTGGAAATTATCCGATAAGTTGGTGAGCGCTACCATCGCTTCTTTTCGTGCCAGCTTATATTCGTGCACATCGGTACTTTTTTTTAATAGTTGCTTACATGCTGCAATGAAGTATTGATGATTGGCCGCCAGCATCTCCTTCATGGATGTCTCAATCTCGGCATGCCCCCATACCGGTAAAATAAAGCGGGCAGCAAGCCACGCAATCACCGATCCTACAAGGGTATCAATCATTCGCTGCTGGATCAGTGTTTTGAATTCGAGCGGATTGAGAAAGTGAAAAGTGATAATGATGTACACAGTAAGAAAAAGAACAAACCCAAAGTAGTTCACTCGCAGCAAACTGTATCCAATGATCATGCAGATCACCAGCACAGCGACCAGGACTGTCGCATTCGTAATAAAGTAAATGAGTAGAATAGCGACCAAAGCTCCCGTTAGCGTTCCGGCAAGACGTTGTATGTTGCGCTTTCGTGAAACAGCGTACACGGGTTTCAGAATAGTAACAATGGTAAGCAACACCCAATAGGTATGCCCCAGCGAGAATACGATACTGAACATATATCCTGCCAGCATGGCCATCGTAAGCCGTATCGCGTAGCGAAAGTGATTCGACTTGATGGTCAGGTTCTCTTTGATCACCTGCCAGTCCAGCGACTGCGAGGCGACTGTTTTGTTGATCTCCAGCGTAGCCGGGTTTTCTTTATCCAACTCCACTTCCAGACGGGAGTAAAGTACCAGACGGTGCATCCGTTTGGAAATGTTATTCATATTGAACAACGTTTTTTGAAGCGCATCCAGGCTGGGGTAAGAGGAAGTATCTTTCGCATTGTGCCTGTAATCGCCAATCATGAAACCTAAATCACGAATAACGGGAGAGAGATCCAGTTGCTTCTGTACAGCCTGTCCGGATTGGATAGAAATGCCGATGTACTCCAGGCCGTCAGCAAGCTGTAATACCGCAGCATGAAATTTACTCAGCAGTTCGCTGTTGCGCAGATTTTGTTGCAGCTGCGAGTAATCCTGGTAAGAAGAAAGGGTTTGTTCCAATAAGTCCACCGAGTCGAGGAAGATCATCATCAGGCTCCGGCTCTTCGGACTTGGATCAGTTACAAACTGTCGTGTTTTAAAAATCAGTTCCCGCGTCTGGTCCTGAATCCGCAGCACCTTCACCTGCTCTTCCATCAGCCGGTTGAAGCCTGACTGCATATCTGCGTCCGGTTTATAAAACCCACCCCGTGCGCGTACATAGTCGGCCATAGCAATCAGGTTTTCACCGATGGCCTGCTCTGCCAAACGGTAAGGACGAAGCCGGTAAAGCAGAAGGCTGAAGAGCATGTACCACAATCCTCCTGCTGCAATCAATCCGCTGTCAAGAAGAATATGATGATGGTCGTGGTAAGGCACAAGGTTAATGAGCATAATTACCAATGCAAGCGTACCCACTGCACCGGCTCTGGCACCATATACACCCAGGAGCGAATAAAGGAAACTAAATCCGACCACGAGTGTGATCAGCAGTCCTTCATACCCGCGACATATTCCGATGAGCAGCGCTGTAACGGTATTGAGAATAATGGCGGCAATCATTCCATTGCGTCTGTGATGGATAGGGCCTGGTGAATCGGTTAGGCTTACAAACAGGGCGCCCCAGAGAAAAGGCATTCCTTTGCTGAGCCAGTCGTTTTGTACCAGCAAAATGGTAGGCAGCATCACACCCGCAGTAATGCGCACACCGGTATTCCAGTACTGGCTGGTGGTAAATTTTTGTACTTCCCGTAAGTAATCTTTTCCGTCCGCCATGATCGGACTAAAAATACACAGCAGGAAGGTTGTATCGAATAAAAAGACAAAGAAAAACGGTGTCCATTTCTTTCTACGAATGAATAAGTCACGATTATAAACAAGAGTTGCGATCAGGCATATCATCACATGGTATTCGATTTATGGAGTACTTTTGTGAGCTAATAAGTCAGCCATGGAGGAATCGGACAAACTCGATCGTATCGTAGAAGCACGGATGAAACTGAAGTCGCGCTTTGAAGAAAAAATGAAGCTTACTCCATCGGTGGCCGACAATAAGCCCATGGGTAAAGGTAATCCCAATCGTCATGGTATGCCGGTTACACCGGTAGGACAGACGCTTACGGTAAAGTGGCCTGTGCTTGATCTGGGAGTTCATCCGGACATTCCCCTTGATAAATGGCGGCTGATTGTTGATGGAGAAGTAGAACACCCGGTCCGGCTGACGTGGGAAGAGTTCATGGCACTGCCCCAGACAGATGATACTTCCGATTTTCATTGTGTCACCACCTGGTCGAAGCTGAACATGCAATGGAAAGGAGTGAGGCTGATGGATCTTGCCGCGTTGGTACATCCGAAAGACACCGCGACACACCTGATGTGTTATGGATATGATACCTACACAACTAATGTAGCGCTTGAAGAAGCATTGAAGCCCGATGTATTGTTAGTGCATACTTTTGAAGATAAGCCGTTGGCCAAAGAACATGGTGGTCCCGTGCGCATGATTACGCCCCAACTCTACGCCTGGAAAGGTTCGAAGTGGATCAAACGCATTGAATTTCTTGCAGGAAACAAATTAGGTTTTTGGGAAGAGCGTGGCTATTCTAATACGGCTTATCCGTGGAGGAATGATCGTTATAGTTAACATCTGAATTAATACGTGTTAGTCGCGTGTGACTGCTATCCATTCCTTCACCACTCTCTTAAGCAAATCTTTCTTGTCTTTTACTTCTTTTTCGCTGAATAGTTTTATGGTGGCTCTGTCATTCATAATCCATTGCAGCAAGCCGGTTGTGTCTTCCAACAAAGGACCTTTGCCCTTAGCTGCTTTTACTTTTGCTCCGCGATGAAAAACAAGGAGCACGCATTCGTTACGGTAGAGGTTAAATGTAATCCGGTCATCACCATCGATGCAGAAGCTGGGAGCGTTCCATTTAATATGTTCTGTAATTTCCCTGTTCGTGCCTAAGATAATCTCTCTTACGCTTTCCATCACTTTTTTTAGCGGATGATCCAGCTTGCTGAAATAGCTGGCTACCTGCTCGGGTCCTGAGGGTGCTACTGCTTTTTCCGGAACAGCTTTTACTTTCGCAACTTTAGCCATTGAATGAACGAGGGAAAGCGATGTTTAATCCGGAAGCAGTTTGATCTGGATGTCCTTATAAAAAACCTTACTCTTCGGATCGTGACCTTGCAGGGCAATCGTGCCACTGGATAGTTTTCCGTTTTCTCCTTCCGTATATTCATTGATCACCTTGTCGTTGATTTTGACAGTGATTTTTTTTCCTTGTACAATGATATGCTGAGTAAACCATTCATTGTCTTTGGCCGGAGCCTCCTTCACATCCTGCACTGCATAAATACTTCCGGTCTTACGCCAGTCGGTATGCGTGTTATTCACCTGGATCTCATATCCTTTCGATGGCCATCCTTCTGCCTGGTAAGCGGTATGAATGAAGATGCCGGAATTCGACCCCGGGGTCGTCATTACCTTGGCTTTAAATTCAAAATTTTTAAAGTCATGATTGCCCGCTTTGCCATCATAGAACAGGTGGGCACGATCTCCAAAAGCGATAATCGCTCCATCTGCCACGCTGAAGGTAGCGGGGTGCTCGCTGCTCAGTTTCCAGCCATCCAGTGTTTTGCCGTCAAAGAGGCTGATCCACCCGTCAGCAGGAGCGGGCGCTTTCATGGAGGAGAAAAAGAGAACAGCAAACAGCGAAATAAGAAGTACGCTTAACGATTTCATAAGTGTAGTGTTTCAATAAACTTACATCAAAGTATTTTTAAACGCAACGCTAAAGTGATCACCGGATAAGATCAGTGGGTGATGGCAAACCAGTTGATTTTTTTGATTTTCTTCCGCCAATTCAACCCTATATTTGCAGCATGCAGGGCAGCCCCATCCGAGTAACAGGTATCGATATTGAAGTTCAGATCGTATTTCGTTCCGAACACATCCCATTAATTTTACCTCAGTTCGATAAGGTGGGGATTTCTCCTGCGATCATGGATGAGCTTATCAATGCCTACATCGCCTCCGGTGAACTGGTTCCTTATGAACGCTGGTTTTTAGAGTATGGACAGAACAAAATTAATCCGCTCATGAACCAGAAATTAAAAAGAGCAGCGAACCATCCGACATTCAATAACCTTTTGAAGTTCGCTCTGAAGGAAGTGATTGACCAGCACCCTACGATTATTGTGATGCGGAAAGCAAAAGAGGTAGTGGGACAAAAAGCGAAGTAGACTCATTTTATTTTAATGTTATCATTCTTCGAAGTTATTATTATTAAGTGAGGTAATACCGTGAAAAATCGCGGTAATTAACCCACCTGCTCTGATCCGGTTTTTTTTCGGTCGTTTTTTTCCTATCTTATCTGCCCGTCCTGTAAATAACCGGTTTTCACTCAAACCCTTTATCAGTATGACAACACAACAATTTGAAAGCCTGTCTATAAAGGAAAAAACGCGAGTGATTCAAAGTCATTCTACGCCTCTCTATTCCACCGATCAAACCGGTTATAAGGTAAGCCTTTATTCTCTGCACCATTATTTTGTCGAAGTAAAGCAGAACCTTGTCACCAAAAATATAGAATCCATCCTGGTAAGAATGGGAGCGGAAGGATAAGCGATTCAGCGGATCGCTATTTTACCTGATAGCACATTATACTTCGCGCGAGTTGTCTACATCTCTTTTGAAATAAGATCCATTTTACTCATCCGCTGATCAGGAATTCATAATGAGTACCTCGAAAGTTGCATTTAATTTAATGTAAACCAGGTTTGTCATTTATTTTCTTTCTGCTTTACAAAAATCGGAGCTCAATCGTGTCTTTTGCCATGTAAGATTATCGATGGAAAAGAATCCTTTACGCAGGCTTGTGCAAAAAATCACTTATGGTTACGTTGTATGGATCGACAAGATGCAATATTGAAGGGTGAGCCTACAGAATAAATTTTATTATTTCGTATGCAAACGTTTTATACGTCTTCTCTTTGCGTAATCCTTTTTTTGTAAGCTTTTGTGCCTTATTGAATAATTTACCTGATGAAAGGTTGATATATTTAAGTATCACACCAACCCATCCGGAATGAATACTTCTCACTCACCACAGGAATCAATTGCCATCATTGGAATGTCCTGCCGCTTTCCCAACTCAGCCTCTTTGGATGAATTCTGGGAACTGCTTAAAAACGGACAGGACACTATTACGGAAATATCCAAAGAACGATGGGATGCAGAAAAATATTACGACTCGGATCCTACGGTAGAGCGCAAGACCAATCAACGCCATGCTTCGCTCCTGAGCCGGATTCACGACTTCGATCCACTCTTTTTTAATATATCACCAGCCGAAGCTGCCGAAATGAGTCCTTCTCAAAAGCTGATGCTGGAGCTGGCCTGGGAAGCGGTCGAAAATTCAACCGTTCCCTTTCAGGAAGTGAAGGGTAATAACGTTGGCGTATATGTAGGGAACATCTGGACGGATTTTGAACATTACCGCAAATCCAAAAATGCGCGTGCCACCCTGCACTCCGCTGTGGGCATGTCTTCCAACGTAGTAGCCAACCGGGTTTCCTTTGCCATGGGATTTACCGGACCAAGTCTTGTTGTCGACACCGGTTGTTCCGCTTCGCTGGTAGCCTTGCATCTCGCCTGTCAAAGCCTGTTGAGCAAGGAAACAGAAATGGCTATGGTAGGGGGTATCAATCATATCCTGGATCCCGATAAGTATATAGAACTCACGAAGTTCGGTGGTTTATCCGTAAATGGTAAATGCAGCACCTTTGATAATGATGCGGATGGATTTGTCCGCGGTGAAGGCGGTGGGGTGATCGTATTGAAACGATTGTCCGATGCAGAACGGGACGGTAATAAGATTTACGCCATTATCCGTGGCTCGGCTGTCAATAATAATGGATTTAATGATACCCTTCCCGCCACCAGCATAGAGGGGCAAAAATCACTTCTTGAAAAGGTATACCGGGAAGCCGGAATCAAACCCGCTGATGTTCACTATGTGGAAGCGCATGGCACCGGAACAAAATCCGGAGATCCGAATGAAGCACGTGCGTTGGGAGAATTTTTCAGAACCGGTCGCAATGAATCGAAACTACGTGTAGGTTCAGTAAAAACAAATATTGGCCACACCGAAGCAACGGCCGGTATTGCAGGCCTGATCAAAGTGGTATTGGCCATGAAGCATAAAGCATTGCCGCCCAATCTGAACTTCAAGAATCCAAATACCAATATTCCCTTTGATGAGTTAAAGCTGGAGGTACAAAAAGAGCTGAGCAGCTGGCCCGTTCAGAACGAAGAAACTTTTAAGGCAGGTATTAACTCTTTCGGATGGGGGGGCACAAACGCTCACACGGTGCTGGAAGAATATCGTTCTTTGCCGAAGCAGGTGATTAATGGAGAGACTACCAACAAGTACTGCCTTCCCTTGTCCGCCAAATCATCACAGGCATTAAAAGCGTATGCGAAATCTTACCTTGCTTTACTGGAACCGTGTGAAGATTCGGCAGCGATGGAATTATGCATAGCTACGGCATTGCGTAAGCCAGAACTGGATCATCGTTATCTTTTTACAGGATCTGATCATAGTGAACTGCTGGGCAGCTTGCGCAATTTTATTGCCGATGAGTCGGAAGTGATTCCTTACAATCGTGGTGAGATCAAGCCTAAAATAGTGTTTGTATTTCCCGGACAAGGAGGTCAGTGGCTGGGCATGGGCCGAAAGTTAATGACACAGGAAAAAGTATTTCGTAAATCGATAGAGGAATGTGATGCTGCTTTTCAGAGGTACACGGATTGGTCATTACTTGATCAGCTCAATGCTTCGGAAGATGTCAGCAGACTCAGGGAGATCAATGTGATTCAACCCCTGATCTGTGCCATGCAAATTGCACTGGCACGTCTTTGGATGTCCTGGGGAATCCATCCGCAGGCCGTAGTAGGACATAGCATGGGGGAAGTAGCTGCTGCACACTTATCCGGTGCGTTGACACTGGACGATGCGGCAAGGATTATTTGTACACGCAGCCTGTTAATGAAGACGGTAAGTGGTAAAGGAGGTGCTATGGCGGTAACAGAACTTAACCGGCAGGAAGCAGAAAAGATTGCTGCCGCCTATCCTGGAAAACTTTCTGTGGCCGTGAACAACAGTCCCAAATCAACAGTGGTGGCAGGTGATAAAAATTCGATTGATGAAGTACTGGCAGAGCTGGAAGGGAAAGGTCTGTTCTGCCGCCTGGTAAAAGTGGATGTAGCTTCTCACAGCCCGCAGATGGATCCGTTAAAGGAGGACTTGCGAAAAGCATTGAAAGAAATCACCCCTCAGGTAACGACCATTCCTTTTGTATCTACCGTGCTTAACAAAGTAATGCAGGGAGAAGATATGGATGCGGACTACTGGGTGAATAATCTCCGGGGCATGGTGCAATTTGCATCGGTAGTGGAGAAACTATTGGACGACCGGCACACGGTATTCATTGAAGTAAATCCTCATCCGGTGTTGGTCAATGCAGTGAATGAATGCGCAGAGTTTTATAAAAGAAAGATCGATACGTTTTCTTCCCTGTATCGTGACAAGCCGGAGCATGAAGAGCTCATGAAAAATCTTGCCGAGTTTTATAGTAAGGGATATTCAATTCCATGGAACACATTTTTTGGAACTTCCACTATCCCTACAGTTGATCTTCCCCCTTATGCATTCCAGCGCGAATGCTATGAGATTGAAGATCTTTCTGCGGACTTACAGAGTAAAAAAGAAGTAGTTTCCCGTTTTCCTTTGTTAGGAGAGAAGATCAATCTTGCTATTCCGATGGATTCCTTTTACTGGGAATCATCCATCAGCCTGAATAAGTTTCCTTATCTGCGCGATCATCTTATTCACGATAGCATCGAACTTCCCATATCCTGTCATATCGAAATTATATTGGAAGCGATGAGTGAAATGTTTAAAGGTGAAATGCCTTTTCGTATCGAGGAATTAAATTTTGTACGTTATATTCACTTAGCAGAAAACAAGCAGGTACACATCCAGGTAAAATTAGACTGGAAAGGAAATCAAACCGGCAAAGTCTCTGTTTTAAGAAAAGAAGATGCTGCCTGGGAATTACTGGCCGATGCAGATGTCGTAAGCCACGTGGCAGAACCATCCTCTCTGCAACCGATATTTGAAAAAATAGAATACCATGCGCCAGCCTATACGGAAGGAGGAAGTTATTATAATCTGCTTCGTTCCATCGGACAAAATTATGGCAAACACTTTCAGCAACTCACCGGGTTAGACCGTATTGGAACACGTCCATTGGGAAATGTATTGTTTTCCATTAAACCCGATCAGCATATTCGTCTCACTTCATCCAAGTACAAAGTTCATCCTGCTTTGATGAGCAGTTTTTTTCAACCTGTTTTTATTCAGCTCACTTCGCTGCTGGAAGAAGGCAACCAGTTGGATGTTAAATTCTCAAAAATCGGGAAGTTATCCCTGCTGGGTGTAGTGAACTATGAACGAGAAATGAGAGGACTTCTTGTTTTTCAGCATTTAAAAAAACAAAATCAGGACAATACGCGCTGGAATTTCAATGCGGATATCATCATTGCCAACCACGACAACACAGAAGTAATGAGCATTACCGGCCTGGAGGGAGTAGCCGAAAGCAAGGTACCTGTGAAAAGCAAAACAGGACATCGGCATTCCGCTTCCGGATTTCTTGAAATCTACGCAGCCGGGCCATCCAAAGTGGAGAAGCATGAAGCGCTTGAACAAATGATTATGCATCATGTAGCGAGTATCATTAAGATCGCTTCTCATCGTGTGAAACGCACCATGACATTTAAAGGTATGGGTGTGGATTCGCTCATGGCCGTACAGCTGCGAAATCAACTGGAGAAAGAAGTGTCCTTAAAATTGCCAGTGGGCAAATTCTGGCTGCACCCAACGATTCAGGAATATGCGGCTTATTTAAATAATGAGCTAATTGATCTTCACGAGGTGAAAACCATATCGCCACAAAAAACACAGCCTGTTAAAAATCAGGATGCCTGGTGGATTGTGCCTCAGCCGAATCCGGAGGCTGCTTTCCGTCTGTTCTGTTTTCACGATGCGGGTGGAAGTGCCTCGTTGTTTGAGGGATGGGAGAAATACATGGATTCATCACAGGTAGAAGTGGTGCTGGTGGAAATGCCTGGCAGGGGTAGAAGACTGGAAGAGACTCCGTATACCGATGTGAAGGCACTCCTACTGGACATTCTTCCTGCGCTAAGTCCATTACTAAACAAACCGTATGCGTTTCTCGGTCATAGTATGGGCGGAATGGTAGCCTTTGAAATTATTCGTGAATTGCGCAGAACAAAATCACGATTACCTCATCACCTCTTTATTTCTTCCACTTCGGGATTGAATGCCTATACAAAAAGCCAGGTTGACTATGCGTTATCCGAAGAAGAACTTATTCACCAGTATCCTCATCTGCATATCCGCAATATTGGCAACAGCGAAATGCAAAGCCTGTTGATCACTATTCTTCGCGCAGATCTGCAGTTCCTCTATCACTATGATTATAAGACGGAAGCACCTCTTGCTCTTCCCATCACCGCTGTTCACGGCAATGAAGATGAGCGGGTAAGCCGGATCCAGATTGAACAATGGGAAAAAGAAACGACCTCTTCCTTCAACCTGATCCCCCGTGAAGGTGGTCATCGTTATATTCAGCACGATGGTGAATTTGTTGCGCAATTGGTTCTGAAGGAACTGAATGCATCGATATTTACAAAGAATAAGAATAAAGCGACTGTTTCGTAAATATTCCACTTATCCAGCTACAGTCTTAAAACAGGAAGTGATCAATAGATGAAAGAATACATTACGGAGAAAATAATAGGTACCTGGAAACTGGTTTCCTGGAAATATACCGGTGAGGATGATCAGCTGATTGATTTTTTTGGTGAAAATCCCGAAGGCATTTTAATGTATGGCGACACAGGATACATGAATGCCCAGTTGTTGAAATCAGACCGGACTCCTTTTGTTTCGGATTCACTTACCGGAGGAACGATGGATGAAATTCGTGACGCCTATTTAAGTTATGCCGCTTACTACGGCAGGTATGAAGAACGAACTCCGGGGGAACTAATTCATACTGTTGAGGGAAGTTTGTTTCCAAACTGGATGGGCCAGCAGGAATTCCGGTATGGGAAAATAGAGGGAGAGTACCTGATCCTGAGTACAAATCCAATTCAGGCAAAAGGAAAACAAACCGTTTTTATTGTAACCTGGAAAAAAGCTTAAAAGCCATCACCCTTCTTTTAAGGAAGAGTGATGGCAGAGAGAAAATTTTCAGATATAATTATTTATTTCGCAACGGAGGTGCCTTGCTCTTTGAGCCAGTTTCGGGCGCTGGGCTCGGAGTTGAACACACCTACCTGGTAAACACCTTGTGTGACTTTGGTGAAACCCTGCAGCGATAACTGGGTGAAAATATTGTCAGACATAATTACGGCCATGTCGGTGAGCCCTTCTTTTGCTGCACGTGGGTTCCAGTCCGTCTGGTACCACTCATTGGCAGCCTGCCATGGACCCGTTACTTTACGGTTGTCTACCAGCACCTTGTTGGCTTTGGTCTTCTTGATCAGTTCCAATAATTCTTCCGATCCGGATTTTACTAATTCCACGCTGAGGAATCCATTCCAGTCCAGAAAGATCTGATTGTTCTCCTTTTCATAGGTGAGAGTTGCATACGTTTCTTTTGCATTGGCACGTTTAAGTTCTTTTTTCATATTGTTTAAAGTGGCTAAAAATGGTTTATTCAATTTCACTTATTCTATTAATATTTACTGAACATAAAAAGCGAAAATATTACGTTCACCAGAATACGGTGTGAATGGTATATTTTAGTAGTGAGTAGTATGCAAGTAGCTCACAAGAAAGAGCTTACTACAAAAAGTGTAATACTATTAATTGGTTGGCGCAGGTATTAAGTCACATTAATTCAGGGAACCGTTCATCTCATTAAAAATTTATTACATACACTATCTGAAATGGCAAAAGTACTTATCGCTACGCGCTCCGGGATAGAGAAAAAGGCTACGTTGAAATCAATAACGGACCAGTTACCGGAAGCCTTTTGGCCAGTAGACACCATGCGTAACGATAAAGATGTATTCAGCAGCGCACTGGGACATTTGATGTGTAAACGGTTACTACTCGAAGAGGTGAAGGAAGAAGCTCTGCAATCTCTTCGTCCTTCGTTGTACGGAAAATGGAAGCTGCCTGGGTTCTCCCTCGATTTCAACATCGCACATTCAGGAGACTATGTAGTAGTCGTATTGACCAATCCGGGAGTAGCCGGTATTGATATTGAAGTAATAAGACCCATACCCTGGCGTGATTATGAAAATTGCTTTTCTGCACCGGAATGGGAGACGTTAAGTCGCTCCTCACAACCAGAAGAAAAATTCTTTGAATTATGGACACGAAAGGAGAGCCTGGCTAAAGCCTACGGAATAGGATTGCAGTTCCCTTTAAATAAAATTCATGTCAGTGACCGAAGCGGCATTCTGCACGACTCAATGATGAGGGGCTATTTTTATTCGTTGCCCATTCCCGGCTACAGTACCTGCGTTTGTTTAAGTGAACAGCAGGACATAGTTATAGAACATTTTGTATAGAGCCGGATAACAACAATTGAATTAACCAGTTGTGCCGTTGGAAGGAGTCATACAGTAACGAAGAACCTCACTAAATTCATTTTGTACATTAATGCTGTCCTAATATTGATTTTATTTCAACTCACCCAACGCCCTCTTCAGGTCGGCCTCTCTTATTTTATATTCTACCTTCGATTCAATAACGTTGCTGTACGCTTGTTGCCATATGGTTTGTGCATCCAGCACATCTTTACCTACAATTGTTCCAGCTTTTAGCCGGTCTTTACTTAGCCGTAAATTTTCTTCCGCCTGACTCAAAGATAGTTCTGCCAGTTGCACACGTTTTGAACTTTGATTCAACTGTAAATAGGACTGGCGTACCTGCAGGGAGATGATTTCCCTGTTCTCTTTCAGCTGATATTCCTGAGCGCTAATCCGGTAGTGTTGCTCGCGTACCCTTTCTACTCTTTTATTCCAGGCGAATATCGGGATGTTCACACTCAGTAATCCGTAATAGGACGCCAGGGAGTGGCTGCTGTTTTCCGGGTTGATGCCTTCTTTACCAAATGCACTGACACCGCTGACGCCTAATGAAACACTTGGCTTTAGATCTGCCCTGTATATTCTTTCCTGTAGCCGGGCAGACACTAATGTTTTCTCCAGAATATGAATCTCCGAACGATTGCTCAACGCAGGTGCTGCATTATCGGGTACCTGCAATGAATCAAAAGATCCGGTGATACTATCTGATACATCGAAATCGATACTATCTGCAAGACCGGTAAGTTGTGCTAAATTTAGCCGGGCAAGAATAAGGGCATCTTTGGCTTGTGTCAGGCTTAACTCATTCTGGTTTTGCTGCACATTGGCTCGCAGCACATCGTTCTTATAAGTTACTCCTGCCATGTATTGATTGTTGAGATCTGTAAACAATGCGGATAATTGTTTTCTGCTTTGCTCTGCTAACCTGATTTGCTCTTTGGCAGAGATCACCTGCCAATAAGCTGTTTCCGTGTTGTACAATACATCCGCAGTGGTTAACATCTTACGCTCGGTTTGGATGTCCACCGTATTGGCAGCTACCTGTTTTCCCAACCGATATCTTCCTCCTGAATAAATCGGTTGATTAAAATTTATTCCAGGACTTATTCCGTATTCGGGTAATAGTGTGTTTAGTGGTTTTCCAAAATAAAATCCGGTGACGACTCCGTCAATTGTAAACTTTCCGGCTGCATCAGCCTGTACTTTCTGTGCTTCAGCTGCATTAATATTCTGCTCTGCAGCCTTCAGATTGTTGTTGCGCTGGATGGCGAGCTGGCGAAACTGTTCAAGCGTAACGGTGCGCTGTGCCAGAACGGATTGTGCCATCAGAAGCGCGTTTATCAATAAGGAGGCACGCAGTATCCTTGCTATAGTAAACTTCATGTTACAGTAATTTTTTTAGAGATAAGATTTAATGTTTTTGATCAGCGTGAACGATGTGCTTACATTCCTGCACGATCTTGTCCCCGTTGTCATAGCCGTTTACAGATTAGCTGAGTTCGGGTTTATATTGAATATGTTCATCCGCATCGGGCTGTATTAATTCTTCATGTACAGGCTGAGGTTTGATGAACCGGTAGTAGAGGATAGGTACTACGAACAAAGTCATCACCATAGAAACGATCAGCCCCAGCGCCAGTACACTTCCCAACGGAGACCATAAGGGCGACTTGCTGAGGATCATAGGGACCACCCCGATCGCTGCGGCCGATGATGTTAAAAAGATTGGCCTCATCCTTCTCTTGGCGGATGCAATAGCTGCTGCCTTAATGGTGTAGTGGTGTTCGCGAATCAACTCATCGGCATAGTCAACAAGAATAATTCCGTTACGCACCACAATTCCCATCAAGCTGATGATACCCAGGAAAGCCGTGAAACCCATCGGATTTCCGGTCAATAGCAAACCCAGCATCGCTCCTAATAAACTGAGCGGGAAGGTGGCCAGTACGATTAATACTTTTCCAATACTTTTGAATTGAAACAGAAGTGTAAGAAAAATCAACAGCAAGCTTATCAATAGCGACTTGCCCATATCCGGTGCTGTTTCTCCGGAGGATTCTACTTCCCCGCCATAATTGATAGAAATACCATCGGGCAGTGAAAGGGCTTCAATCTTTGGTTTGATTTCATTGACAATGGCAGTGGCAGTAATACCCAGTTGTGCTTCCGAAAGAACAGTAAGTGTGCGTAATCCATTTCGGTGAGCAATGACACCCGTATGCCACGCGGGTTGCAGATCAACAACTTCCTTCAGTGGTACTTTTGTATTAAACTGAGTAGTGACATAAATATTCTGAAGTTTATTAAAGTCATCACGGTTTTTTCCATCCAGACGTAAAAGGATATCAATAGCTTTGTCGCTTTCCCAGAGCGTGGAAACGACAGCGCCTTTTATTTCACCACCTAAAGTTTGAGTGATGGCTGCATTGCTTACACCCAGGCGGCTGGCAGCATCTTCCCTGATCACAGCCCTGATACCAAAATAATCATCCTGGTAATCGGTGCGTATCCAGTTGGTGCCTTTTGCTTTTTCTACAATGGCAGCTACTTGCGCAGCTACTTTTTTCTGATCCTTTAGGTTATCACCCATGATGCGAACTTCTACAGGAGCTGGTGTCTGCTTGTTCGACAACTGTCTTACCCGGACGTATCCGTTTGGAAGAAAGCCATTGAATTTGGTAAGGTATTCATTCACCATTTCCACGGTAGCCTGTTCACTGGTGGTATTAATAAATATCTGGGCAAAATTTTCGCGTGGTGTCTCCGGTGCGTACGTGGCATGAAAACGGGGCGAAGAGGTGCCTACAAAGCTGGCAGTAGCTAAAATACGCGAATCATTTTTAATAGCGGCTTCCACTTTTTCTACTGCTTTGGCTGTCTCCGCTACATCGGTTCCATTCTGCATCCATAGCTCAAGATTAAATTGATTCCGTTCTGCCATGGGAAAGAGTTCTTCTTCCACGTTGCCACCCACCATCATAGCGAGCACTACGGAAGCAAGGCCAGTCAGCATAGTCGCTCGTGGCCATCGAAAGCAAAACTCAACAGCCTTATTAAATGCATCCTGTAGATGATCGAGTATTTTCTTTTTCGCAGGGCGATCACTCACCTGATGCTTTAGCCCCTTCTTTAAAAACAGGAAACACATATAAGGTGTCAGGAACACCGCTACCATGAACGAAGCAAACAAGGCAATCGAAACGGCTATGGGCAACGATTGAATAAATTCCTTGGGAAGCCCTTTAAGAACAAAGGCCAGCGGCATGAAAGCGAAAATAATGGCGGCCGTGGCCGTAAACACGGGCACTATAAGTTGTGTTGCGCTCTGCCATGCAGCCGTCCAGCTGGCAACACCTTCATCTAATTTTTCGATGTAATTATCCACGATGACAATCGCATCATCCACGACCATTCCTAATACGATGATCAGTGCGGCAAGTGAAACCTGGTGTATTTCGATACCCACCATGTTAAGTATGGCAAACGTGATGGCAATCGATACAGGTGCTGCAATGGCAGATATGGATGCAATCCGGAAGGGGAGGAGGAGCATCACCACCACAATCACCGAAGCGATGGCAATGCCAAACTCCACCATGAAATGACTGACGCGTTCGCGTACTACCTCCGGCTGGTTAACAATGATTTTAACACTGACATCCGAAGGAAGTGTTTGTTTTACTTCTTCAATTTTTTTATCCAGATCATCGCCCAGGAAAACAATATTGTTGCCCGGTTGCATCTGGATAGTGAGCATCATCACATTGCTTCCGCCCACTTTAATAAAGCTGTTCAGTTCTTCGTACCGTCTTTCAATACGTGCCACATCTTTCAGCCTGACTACTTTACCATCCGGACTGCTGTAGATGATCTGGTTACCGATAGCCGCTTCATCTTTATAACGACTGTTGGCAAAGATGGGAATGTTGCTGGCTGATAGGGTAATGTCGCCTGTGTAATTGGTTACATTCTGTGCCTGCAGTATGTTTGCCAGTGTTGCAAAATCAAAACCATACTGCTGCATTTTTTCATCGTCTACGGTGATATAGATTTGCTGACGCTGGCCACCATACCGGTTGATCTTGGATACTTCCGGAATGGTTTTGATTCCATCTTCCAGTTTGTCCAGGTAGTTTTCCACTTCGGCATACGTTCTGCCGGGTGCTGTCACCGTTATCATTTGCGCTACCACATCACCAAAGTCACTGTTCACCACAGGACCTTGCACCCCGGGAGGAAGTGTCGGTCGCAATGTGGTATTCAATCCATGCTGCAGCGTGCTCCAGAATTTTTTAGGATCTTTTACATTATCATTCAGCTCCGCAGTAATCACCACTTGCCCCTCTTTTGTTTCAGAGCGCGTCTTTGCTTTCTTTATCTCTTCAAAGCTGAACAGGTATTGTTCTATTTTATCGGTCACTTGTTTTTCAACCTGGAGCTCATCTGCGCCAGGATACAAGGCAAAGACAATGCCCTGCCTTACGGTGATGCGCGGATCTTCGCTGCGCGGCATCGTAATCAGTGCCCCGATCCCAATCAGTACAAGTAGTCCTGCAATCAGCATCGATATCTGGCTGTATTTCATCGATGCTTCAATCATATTTATCCTGCGTTTTTTCATCTTCGGTTGTCAATAAATGTGCATACGTGTTTTTTAATCCGTGTCATCATCGGTGCACTACTTGTTAAAGTGATACAATCTGTCCGTCCTTCAATTGATTCTGCCCTTGAGTGATGATCCTGTCTCCGATATGAAGTCCTTCCGACACAATGATTTCGTTCTTTAACAAACCATTAATGACTACTCTTTTTCGTATGGCCCTGTTTTTTGCATCCACAACAAATACATAAGTGATCTCTTCGGCATCGCGCACAACGGCATCTACTGGTACAGTCAATGCATCTAATTTGCGATCGGTAATAATTTTTATGTTTGCCAGCATGCCTGGCAAAAGTTTGCCATTCGGATTGGCCAATCGCACTTTAACTGTAAAGCTTCGCGTGGTAGCATCCGCCTGGGGATTGATGATGCTGATCTTTCCATGGATTGTTTCCTGAAGAGCAGGAACAACGATCGATGCATTGGTGCCAGCAGCAAGCCTGCTGATTTCGCTTTCTGAAACCGATATCTGAGCATATACCAGATCAGTCTTCACAATAGTAAAAGCCATGATACCGGGAGATACAGTAGCTCCCCTTTCAATGCTTTTAATCGTAACGATGCCTGCAAACGGAGCATATAATTTTGTGTCGGATAGTCTTTTGGCTGCTATGCTTTTATTTACCAGGGCTTGCGACAAAGCCACCTTTGCAGCCAGATGGTCACGCGCAGGAAGACTGCCTTTTGCATAGAGTTCATCCAGTCTCTTGAAATTATCTTCGGCCTGCTCCAGCGAGGCTTCGGCAAGGAGTAAGTTGTTCTGATATTCGATCGTTTCCATAGTGGCCAGTAACTGCCCTTCCGAAACATGCTGTCCTTCCTGCACATTGACAGAAGTGATTCTTCCTGATACGGAAAACCCTAATGCAACAGAATTGTCCGCCTCGATGGTGCCGCTATAGCTCAATGCTTCAGATACACCCGCTGTAGTGAGCTGCCGCGCACTGACTTTTAGCGGAGTGATCACCATTTCTTTTTCCTGACTCTTTCCACAACCTGCCAGGAAGGCTATTACTAAAATCAATAAGGGTATTTGTTTCAATGTTCTCATAAGGATGAAAAATTATTCGTTTTTATTTTTTAAGAGGAGGATCGATGCAATGCACATTCTGCGATGAATAATCAAAAGATAGATACAGATGTACTTATCCAACCAGGGAATCAACCAGGAGGGTGCCGAATGCCTGATGGAATAATTCTTTCGATGGATTATTCTTTTCTTTGAAGAGATGGATGATATAAGCGGCTTCTTCTACTCTGTTTACTTTTTGATTTTCATTATCGGAAAAAACATGATAATAGCGGACGCCATGCTTACTCACTTCTTCTTCAAGTATTTTAGATACTTCGACCTGAACGGTACCGGCTATTCTACCCAGGGGCGAGGTGCGATGAGAGTGCTCTTCCGGATTGTTGCAAATCTGGATGAACGTACCTCGTTGCTGATGCTTCATTAAAGGAAGAATGAGCCTTGCAGACATAAAACAATGAGATAAACTATCACATTGCATGCTGTCCCAGGTAGTGTATTCCAGTTCGGTAAGTGGTAATGGCGAATACACTTTACCGGATAATACAATGACCAAATCGATGCTGCCATAATTCTGCCGGATGTGATCGGTAATGTCTTGCGATCTTTCGTAATCCAGCGGATCGATGATTAGCGTGATTAGGGAGCCGGTAGAAATATCGGCTACTTCATTTTTGATTTGAAGAATAGTATCGGCATTGGATGCCGGCACGACTACAACAGCATCTTCTTTGAGTAAGCCGCGTATAATTTCGATTTCAAGCGGTTGCGTTAATCCTGCAACGATTGAAACGATGTCTTTTAGAGAGTGATTCATATACAGCGCCATCATAGTGATGACGATGCAAAGATGAACCGGTTGATTAGCTTATGGAATGTTGGAAAGTATTCAAATTATGTCTGAAAGTATGCTTACAGAAGAAAACTCTACGGGCGATTCTTCAGTTAATGAATTCATCCGTTTGCTTTTTCTGTATTCGGTAGGCGTACGTCCCGTCTGATTCTTAAAGAACTTACTGAAGAAAAACTGATCACTGAATTGTAAGGAAATGGCGACCTGCCCAATCGAATTAGACGGATCGTTCAGCAGGATCATTGCTTCTGTAATCACCATCTCATCAATTAACTGTCCGGCCGTTTTGCCAACGGATTCCTTTACGGTTTGCGTTAAATAGCGTGGAGTTACAGATAACTGTCCTGCATAAAACTGAACACTACGTTCTTCTCTGTAATATTTCAGAAGCAATTTCATAAATCGCGAAGCAAGGTCCTGCTTGCGGGTAAGTTTAGTCTTCAGTTGCCGGTTATGATTATAAAATATGCTGATCAGTTCATAACACAGTAAACTGAAAGAGTGCTGAATTATCTCTTGCGAAAACTCATTTTTTTTTCGGGTCACTGTATTCGCGTAGAGCATCTTAAACAGGCCGGAAAGTAAAATCTCCTCTTCGCTTTCGAGTATAACATGAGGAGAAAGATCGGGACCCAAGAGATTAAATGCAGCGAGGTATTTTTGATAGATGCCTGCCTTGAGCAGAAAATCTTTTGAAAATGAAATGCACGAAGTGGAAACGATTTCGGTAGAGCTTTTAAACTGGCATACGGCATCAGGATAAAACAGAATGAATTCGCCTTTGCGAACAACATAATCCACCAGATTGAGTTTAACCGAAATTTCTCCGGAAGAGACCAGCAAGACAAAGTAATAGTCGGTACGAAAAGGATAAAGAAATGGAATTTCCTTCTTTTCATTCTCTGTAATATATATCTGAAGCCCGTCCACCTGTTTGGGTTGCCCGATAATCTTGAGAAGATCCGAAAAGGTGTGATGCCGAATTGCTTGGTCGTTGCTCAGTGTTTCACTCATCATCGTTGACTCTCGTTTACCTCTTCTTACAGAGTCACTGACGGAAGCCGCAGTTTTTTATTTTACGTTAATGACGTAAAATTTTTCAATCACCGTTTTCTTCTGATCCAATTTATGTGTGATCACCAGATCTACATCGTTTGCTGGGCCGCAACGTTACGCTCAGGGTTTTCATTACAAAAGGAATTGGTTTTTTTGCTAAAAGCAGTTCTTAACATTAAGGCAGTAACGATACCGCCCGATGCCGTCACTGAGGATTCATACAAAAACCCTAAAATCAATTATCAGCAGACATCAATCTTAGATATGAAAACCTCATATTTGTTAAAATTATCCTGGATAGCGACCCATTATCGCCATGCAGGCCAGATGAAGCAGACTATAGCGTTTTATCGATGAATTCCAGGATAAAGAAATGGTTGGTCAGGCCATTACTCATCATTGTCATTTCAATCAGTGTCCTCGCTGGAATTGCCTTTGTTATATTGTCTATGCAGCAGGAGCGTCTGGTAGACCTGGCCGTTGGGAAACTGAACAAACAATTCAAGGGCGAATTATCCATCGAAGAGAGCCGCGTCTCTTTGTTTCAGAACTTTCCATACGTGTCCATAGCGCTTCACAACGGACGTTTCTTCCCTGATAAAATCAAAAAATCGAAGCCCATTTGTCAGTTTGATCGGCTGTACATTGGTTTTAGCCTCAAGGACCTTTTACAGCAGCATTACAATGTCAGAATCCTTTCTGTTCACGGAGGTTACCTTGACCTCGTTCAGGAAAAAGATGGTACGATCAATCTTCTCGAAGCGGAACGCTTTCAATCGGATACTACAACTTTCCAGCCATCAGATACGGATACAACTTCTTCTATTTCAGTAGATCTGCACAAGATAATAATGGAGGAGATGAAGATATCTTTTCTTGAAAGGAGTAGTGGCAGGAAATTCAGCACCCGTGTCGATAAGCTTGCCTCTTCTTTAAAAATGGATAGCACGCTGTTAATTGTTGCATTGAATAGTGAAATGAAGCTTGATATTACCAGCGATACCAATTCCACTTTATTTCGTGATAAGCGATTTAAAATCGATATCGGAGCCCGGTATAAATTGCAATCAAAATTATTTGAAATACAAAATTGTAATTTTAAGCTGGAAGACGCTGGATTCAATATTTCAGGGTTTGCCAGTTTTGCTGATACCACAGACGTGAATTTCCGGGTGAAAGGGGATAAGCAAGACTTTAACCTGTTCACCGCTTTTCTTCCGGCAGAGGTGAAAGAAGATCTGAAGCCATTTCAATACAATGGGCGGCTTTACTTCGATGCTATCGTAAGAGGAAAACTGATCGGAAATCAGTTGCCGTTAATGGAGGTGGCCTTTGGATGCGAAGAGGCCTGGTTCCTGAATACAGATTCAAAGAAAAAAGTGGATCAGCTCACCTTCAAAGGTTATTATACGAATGGACATGAACATACGCTTCAGACTTCTGAAGTTCATATTCTGAGTGTAAGTGCCAGACCTGAAAAAGGAATTTTCAAAGGCAATTTTGTGGTGCGTGATTTCACCAATCCTAAAACACTGGTGCAAATCCATTCCGAACTTGAGCTGAAGTTTCTGGGGGAATTCCTTGGCATACCCGATCTGAAACAGATTGCCGGTAAGATAAAACTGGATATGGATTTCAAAGAGCTGCACGACATCAAGCTTCCTGAAGAATCATTGAATAAATTAAAAGAAGGAATTCAAAGTAAGTTGAGTGTTGAAAACCTGACCTTCCGTATTCCCGGATATCCGCATGCCGTGAGGGGCGTGAACCTTCATGCAGAAATGAAAGATGGCAGAGTTACACTGGACTCGGCTGCCCTGAAGATTGGCGAATCTGATCTTAAACTTAGCGGTAGCATTAGTGATGTTCGGCCCTTTTTACGTGATCGGGATAAGACCGTTAATTTGAAGTTGGATGCTGGTAGCAATCAAATGATACTGTCGGAATTGTTATCGTACGATACCGCCTTGTCGAGAAAGTGGAAGGAAGAAGTTCGGGGATTTAACGTGAGCCTGATGCTGGAGACGACTGCCCGCCAATTGCTGAATCCTTCTCCTTTACCAAAAGGAAAGTTCGAGATGAAGAACCTGCGTGCATCGTTCAAGGCGTATCCGCATACATTTAAAAATCTTGGTGCTACGGTGATGATCAACGACACCCTCTTGCGTCTTCGCGATTTTACGGGAATGATCGATAGTTCAGATATCAATTTCAAAGGTCGCATCGTTAACTATCATCTCTGGTTTGACGATATTAAAAAAGGAAAGACACAGATCGCATTTGATTTTAAATCCAGCCGCTTTGCGATGAAGGATGTTCTTGGCACCACAATCCGCCAGTATATTCCGAGAGGGTACAGGCGGGAAGAGTTGACGAACGTCTGGCTTCGGACAAAGATCGACCTGAGGTACGACACGATTTTCCGATTTGCGAAAGCGCATATTGCCAATATTACCGCTGATCTGAAAAATCATCATCTGAAATTGAAAGACATCAGCGGTGGTGTAAAGTATGGATCGAAAGTACTGATGTTAGATACCTTGAAAGGAATGGTCGGCAATAGTGATTTTGATGTCAGCTTAAAGTACTATTTCAAAGGCATCGACCGATATAATAAGAAAGTAGCCAATTCATTGACATTTGCTTCAAAACTTCTCGATGCGGATGAGATCAGTCAGTACGATCTGGCTCCGAAGACGGGAAGATCACGCAGAGACACGACAGCAGTAGCCATAGCGAAAGCAAAATCTGATTCCTCGCAACATGCACAGGCGTTTAATATTTTTATCATTCCCTTCTCCGATTTCAACGCGCAGGTAAACATTGCTAAAATAAAATACAACCGGCTTTGGTTAAAAGAGATCAACGCGAAAGTAAGTATGCGTGAGGACCAAACGATTACAATTGATACATTGATGATGAAAGTGGCAGGTGGTGCCGTCAGTATGCGAGGGAAGCTGAATGGTAGTGATCACCAGAAAATTTATTTCAGAAGCAGGATCAATGTTGATCAGGTCGACCTGGAGAAGATGTTACTGAAGCTCGATCATTTCGGGCAGGATGTGATGGTGAATAAAAATATTAAAGGACGTTTAAGCGGACAAATCAAAAGCTATGTGCAGGTACATCCCAACCTCGTGCCTATCGTAAGCAACTCGAAAGCGGAGATGACTCTGAAAATTTATAATGGCAGCCTGGTGGACTTTGCTCCGATGCAGGCCATGTCGGGTTACTTCAAGGATAAAAATCTGCGGCTGATCAGGTTCGATACACTTCAGAATAAATTCACGTATGCCAACGGTGTGTTTAGCATACCTGCCATGGACATCAATTCATCACTGGGATATATTCAAATCTCAGGCAAACAATCCTTTGATCTCAGTATGGAATACTATGTGCGTATACCAATGAAGATAGTCACTAAGGTAGGGTTCGGTTCATTGTTCAATCGCAAACCGGAAGAAGTGGACTTGCAACAGGTGGATGAGATTGAATACGTTGACAAAGACAGGAAAATTGCTTTTATAAATCTGAAGATCACAGGTACACCGGGTGATTTTAAAGTCGGCCTCGGTAAGGATAAAGGAAAGAAGTTATAACGAAAGAAGTTATTCTTCGATGTAAGATCTCGACTTTCTATTGCCCAGGTCAGAACAAAACAGAAACCAGTATACGTCTTTAATAAGTTGACTGAAAGACCAGGTCCGGATACGCACACTTGATTTGTCAAAACAGGATGAATTCTTTATTCACTTTTTAAACTCTTTGCAGGATTGACCAATGATGCACTGAGGGCCTTAACACTGATCGTTGCCAGGGCGATAACAATGGAACCTGCACCTCCGGCTGCAAACATCCACCACTGGATGGTGATATGATAGGTATACTGTTGTAACCATTGATCCATAAAATACCAGCAGATTGGTATGGCAATGGAAAGAGCGATAATAACGAGCAACAGGAAATCTTTTGAAAACAAATACACAATGTGAGCTGATGTAGCACCCAATACTTTACGGATGCCTATTTCTTTAATGCGCTGCGTAGCGAGGAAGGAAGCCAGACCATACAGACCCAGGCAACTCAAAAAAATGGCGATCCCGGCAAACATCTGAAACAATTGTGACAGCTGCTTTTCCTGTTTATAGAAGTTAGCAATTTTGTCATTCAGGAACTGGTACTCAAAAGGATAATCGGGATAGGTTTCTGTCCATATTTTTTCCATAGCAGAAAGAACGCCAGGCAGGTCAGATGTGGTTAGTTCAATACCAGCATTGCCATAGAATTGAGGCAGATTCACAAAGAATACCGGAGCGATTCCCTCTTTAAAAGAAGCGGCATGAAAGTCTTTAATCACTCCCACCACAACTCCTTTTGCTACACCCTCATACAGGTAAATCTCTTTATTAAGAATATCATCCGGTTGTTGCAGACCTAATTTCTTTACTAATGTTTCATTCACAAGAAATTCATTGGCAACCGTAGAAGGATGGATGTTCCTGCCAGCGACAATTTGCAAATGATAGGTATTCACATAATTTGCATCCACATATTTGGAAATAGCAGGAAACTCGGTTGGCTTGGCCGCATGATCAAAAACAAAAGGTGTCCACCAGCTATCTTCTTCGGCCGGTGACGCATTTCCAAAACTCACATTTCCAATACCTTTTACCGTTAGGAGCCTGTTTCGCAGGTAATCCAATTTGCTGGTACTTGCATCTGGCTTAAACGTCACATTGACTATTGCATTTTTTTCGAATCCCATCGATTCATTTTCAAAATAATTCATCTGCCGTATGATAATAAAAGTCGAAATGATCAAGACCTGTGCGATTAAAAACTGAAAGACAACCAGCACAGATCGAAGCGAAAAACCCTGACCTCCGGATGCCATGACTTTACTTTTTAATGCTCTGATCGGGTTAAACTGAGATAAGACAAAGGAAGGATAGGAACCTGCAAGAAGAGTAACCAATACCGTCATCACTAATAGGAAAGGTAATAATGTGGAGAAGGGCAGATCGGAGAGCGATATCGGAATGTCAATGATATCCCCGATACTGTTGGTGAAAAGTTGTACCAGTACGATTCCAAACAATACTGCAGTTAGTACGAGTAATAAGATCTCGGTGAGAAACTGTGCACGCAAATGAATTTTATTACTTCCCATCACTTTTCGCACACCAATTTCTTTGGCTCTGTTTACGGCCTGAGCGGTGGCCAGATTTATAAAATTGACACAGGCGATGAGGAGTATAAAAACAGCAATCAGCCACAGTAGTTGTACCCTTCGCCCATTTATCATTTTGCCGGAAAAATTAGTTACCCCTTCAAAGTCGTTGCCCTTATCGTAATGCACACTGGCCAACGATTGCAGCGCATGAGTGGTTTGATCATCAGACGCCCGGTATTTACGGGAAAAGCTTTTCAACTGCCGATCGAACTCAGAAGGATCCGTTCCATCCGGCAGTAAGAGATAGCATTGCTGATGACCAGTAATACTTGTCCAATCAATAGCCTCTTCATGTTTTAAGAGTCGAATAGGTGCAATCAGCTTAAATTGAAAATCCGTAGTTTGAGGTATGTCGGCAAGGATGCCATTTACAGTTAATGTAAAGTCGTTATTTATCCGGATGATTTGCCCCATGGCTTTCTTCCAGTCGCCAAAGTAGAGCTCCGCGGTTTTCTGTGTGAGCACAGCGGTAGTAGGATCGTTAAGGGCAATCTTAGCATTTCCTGCCAACCAGGGAAAATCAAACAGCTCGAAGAAATCAGGTTCAGTAAAGAATAGATCCGTCTTCAGGCTCTTGGCAATCTGTCCGTTAATGCCAAGCACGGAAACAGGAATGGAGGAATAGGCACTAACATCTGCTATCTTCATTGCAGGGAAATCGTTGTGTAACGATGAAGGCAGTGGAGCCGGAACGCCTGAGGTAACGTTACTACCAGTAGTATTGTAAACGGTTAGTACCCTGTAAATCCGATCTTTCTGTTTATGGAATTGGTCATAACCTGTTTCAAACTGTATAATCATAAATACAAACAGGCAGGAAGCGATACCAATGGAAAGGCCCGCCATATTTAACAGTGTGTAGTTTTTATTACGAACGAGTGTCCGGATTGCAGTCTTCAGATAATTCTTCCACATAGACTTTTTTGATTAGGTATTGGTAAAACGCTAAAGTTTCAAAAGCCATGCCGACTGTAAATGATTCATACTAAATGAATTACTCAATCCGGTTTGAGTTTATTGTTTGATAATGACACAGATTGTTCGATAATGACACAGATTGTTCGATAATGACACGTTTATTTACACTGAGATCACTCTGATGAGCTGTCGTTTTTACATAGAAGGAGTATTTCAATCCTTGCCATTGGGGGTATAAATTCTACTGCCTCATTGTTTCTTTATCTATAGAAGGTATCACCAATGAACTCCGTTTCAATCGGGGCTTATTGGGAGTCGATTTGATAACCGTTGGTTTATTCTGAACCGTCTTTTTATTCCTTCGACCATACCAGATCATAAATCCGGTAACTGGTAATGAAGCGGATATCAGTGAAGCAAAAAACGCCAGGAACTTTCCGGGTAAACCTAAAATAGCTCCCGTGTGAATATTATAATTCATGGCCCGGAGCTTTTCACCCTTGTTTTTTTCGTCAAAGGTCGAAGTCTTCAGTAATTCACCAGTGTACTGATCGAACTCATAACGTATAACATTATAGCGGGTATGGATACCATGACGAGCAGAGGCATTGATGATGCCTTTCTTTTTTTCCGGAAGACTTATGCTAAGCAAAAGGGCATCCGGATTCAGTGCTGCAAGGTCATGATAAATCTTATCCATTGGCAGCATGGAATTCATTTGTGTTGTATCGGAAAATAAGGCTTTTTGTTTTACAGGCTTTATCCCGCCATTGGCAATCCATTGCACGCCATGATCAAACCAGTCAAAGGAAAACACCAGGCCCGTTAATGCAATGATCAATAGGATAAACAAACTGTAAAAGCCGGGAACGTTGTGCAAATCATAGTTTTTACGTTTCCATTTTGTTGTCCTTTTCCATAAGAATGAAATCCTGCTTTTAACAGACGGTCTGTTCAGCCACGATCTTTTTGTACTGAGGGAGTTCGGCTTCCAACTCCTTCATTTTCTTAAGGTGCTGAACGTCCAGTCCGGAGAATTTGCTTTTCCATTGATAAAATGTTGGCTGGCTGATGCATGATCGCGGCAGATGTCAGCCACTTTCTTGCCTTGTTCCTGTTCTTTGAGTATCCCAATGATCTGGCTTTCAGTGAATTTTGTCTTTTTCATTTGATTCTGAATTTAACGATTAACTTCTATTTTTAATCGCTAACTTTTTCAGGTAAGCCTTCAGTTTATCATAAACGACTGCTCGATTTCTTTGTGAAGAATCCGAATGTTGTGGTGGAGATTGAAAGTGCTCAACCGGTAAACAAGTGGCATTAATTTTTATAGAGATAAGATTATCCCGTTTTTCAGCATGAATCTACGCTCAATAACTATGATCAGTCGCTTAGTGGCAAAAGTGTGTTTAAACCTTTCTTTCAAATGGTAATCTAATACAGTATTCACTTAACATATACATACAAATGAAAAAAATCAGAATTAGTGTAGTCTTGGCTTTAAGTGCTTTTTTGTTTTTTGCTTGCAATGATAATGACACTTCGAATGCTTATCTGGAAGTCAGGCTTACAGATGCCCCAGGGGATTATCAGGAAGTAAATATTGACGTACAGGATGTGCAGGTAAATAACGGCAGCGATGACAATGGTTGGAAGTCGCTGGATGCTAATAAAGGAGTTTATAACATTCTTGAACTGACTAACGGGCTGGATACGCTGTTGGGATCGGTGCAACTTCCTGCTGGCCACATTTCTCAGGTGCGATTAGTGCTTGGGGCTAATAACTCGATTAAAATGGACGGCCAATTGATCAAGTTATCTACGCCCAGTGCGCAACAATCTGGGCTGAAACTGCTTGTTGATAGCGAATTGCTGGAAGGCGTATCGTACAAGCTGCTTTTAGATTTTGATGCTGCCCGTTCCATTGTGAAAGCAGGCTCTAGTGAAAAGTATAATCTTAAGCCGGTGATACGTACAATAGTGGAAGCAGGAAACGGTGCGGTAAAAGGCACTGTTTCGCCAGTAGCTGCAACACCTGCTATTTATGCAATTAATGGAATGGATACGCTTGGAACAGCTTATCCTGATAATGAGACCGGCAAATTTATTATCAAAGGGCTTAGCGCAGGAATATTTAACATAACGTTTGAACCCAGTACCGGATATCAAAGCCTGATAAAAAACGATGTGACGGTGAAGATTGGTGAAGTAACTGATTTAGGGGTGATATCTATTCCAACAAATTAAATGGACTAAATAAAAAAAAGAAATGTAGTTATGGATGAATGTTCATAATTACATTTTTTTTGAAGCTTTGGAGGTATTAGCGGATAACAGGCCTTAACGTCTTCTTTTTACTTTTTTGTCCTGGGTACTTTTACCCATTTTAGATTTACGTAAATCAAAGTCAAAGAAGTAAGAACCACTTAGGGTAAGTGTTTTAAAGTTGGATTTGATGTTGTCTTCAAAGCCAAGTATTTCAAGATTGCTGGTCCCTGTTTTTTTGCCGATGTAAGTATGCCCATAGGTAAACCTCAATTCAACAGCAACCCGTTGTGTCTTCGTGATGTTAGCATCAGCACCAATTCCTAAGTCCATTCCGAAAAACCATCGGTTGACATTGTTCATATAATTTTTGTGGAAGTTGCCATCCGGCTGCTCATTAAACACGACTTTATAGTTTGTTCCAAGTACATCGGTTTTTATTTCACCATCGCCAGAAAGCCAGTAGTCTACATTTGGACCTACATTGAAGAAACAATGCGTAGGTACGTTTTTTTTGATATGAACGATAAATGCTTTTCGCAACGCCATCGAAAGATCGAAATACCTGTAAGTCGCATTATTTGTCCAGGTGCCTTCATTGAATTTAATGTGTCTGCCTGTTTGTTTGAACCCAAACTCGGAAAAAAATGAATATTTGTTTTTTAACGGAAATAATATGATTCCACCGATTGAATACCCTATTTTAGGGGTGGACTGGAAGTTTTGCCTGGTATCGTTATCCGCGAAATCGGCCCATGTCATCGAAGGGCCAGCTTTTAAACCGAGTGAAAATTTTTGAGCAGGAGATAAGTGCGGTGCAAGACAAATAACTATAATAAAGAGGGGCCGGCTAAAATTCACTAACGGAGAAATAGAGGAGCGCATAACTATAAATATGAGCGAATAACGATAGACAAACATTAGAAAAAAACAGCAAATTGAATTTTTGATTTTATATACTTTGAAGTCCAGAAATACGGTACTACTTCTCTTGATCTTGCTGTGGTTTGCAGAACCGCCCCAGCGTGTGGCTGCGCAAACAATTCATCAATTTACTCAATTTTATTTTAACCCCTCATTGCTCAATCCCTCCTTCACTGGCAGCGATGGAAGACCTGCTCTTTTTTTAGCTTACAAAAAACAATGGGCCGGTATAGATGGAAGTCCTTCTATAGCCAATGTTAATTTTCAAATCCCGTTGCCAAGTAGAGTAAACATCGGATTCAATTTCAGTAACGACAAAAATGGGTTGCTGAACTCATCTGGTGTGCTGGTTTCGGGTGGATATACATTGCCTGTTGGCGAAAATCAATTTTTAAGATTTGGATTATCCGTTGGTGTTTCGTCAACCAAAGTTGATATGAATTCACTTTACTTTGGTACCTCTGGCAGCGATCCCATTTTAACAGATTTGGCAAAGACTAATTTCCAGGTGATGGGTAATGCAGGTATTTCATTCCATAGCCATTCCTTTCATGTAGGCGCAGCTATCCCTAATCTCTTTCAGCCAGATTATTTGAATAAAGATGTTTTTACTGTATCAAAGGTTAATCCTTTTGAATCATTGGTTTTTCATGCAAGCCATCGGTTCTTTTTTGCCAATGGAAAAAATATTTTTGAGCCTTACCTTATATACCGATTGAATAGCTCAATTCCATCGCAATACGAAGTGGCAGGTGTGTTTCATATTCAAAACGCAGTATATGCAGGTGTTTCTTATAAACAAGACTTTGGTATCTCTGCCCTGGCTGGCTTCAAAGTAAGTAAGCAAGTGGGAGTAGGTTATTCTTACACAATAAAGAACACCGGTATCAATGAATTGAATAAACCTTCACATGAAGTGCATCTGGGTATTTTATTTGGAAAGCAAAATAAAAATATACCCGTCTACAGTTTTGTTGATACTGAAAAAGAAAATACTCGTAAGAAAACACGAGCTCAGGTAGCAGCCGAAAAAAGGAAACACGATGCCGAACTGGCGGCAAAGAAAAAGAAGAAAAATGTTGCTGGAACCAAGCCACAAGAACTTGCCGCCAGGAAGGTAGAAGAAGAGAGAAAGAAGCAGGGACAAATAACGCTGGCGAAAGCGAAAGAAAAAGAAATGAAAAATAATCAGCCGATTGTTGATAATAAGCCGGTAGAAGAAGTTAAGACTAAGCCAATTGAAACCATCGTAGAAAAGAAACAGGAACCAGATAATACGGTGCCTTCTCCTGCACACAATGGAGGCACCCGGCTAAGGCACACCGGGGATTTACCTAAATCGATCGATAAAATTGATTCGGTGCTAGCGGTTGAAGAAAAACATTTGCTACGCCTGGAGGAACATGCAGATGATCCAACAGCACATCACAACGAAGACAATCATCCTAATGCGGATCGTCACGAATTTGTAAAAAGAGGTGAACACCATGCAGAAATGGATCTTGGTGATTATGTAATAGCGGGAGCATTTAGCGTTGAAGCAAATGCTAAAAAATTCAGTGATGGCCTGATCAAGCTGGGATTTGAAGAATCTGATTTTGGTTTCCTTACACAGAACAAACTCTGGTATGTGCACATCTCTCAATCTAGCAACATTGAAACAGCAAAAAAATCAAGAGACAAGTTCAGAAAGATGAAGATGTTCAAAGAGGCATGGTTGTTAACAGTGCATAAATAAAAGAATTAATGAAGAAGGTTATTCCCATCTTACTTTTTTTCGTCATCTGCATTTATGGCTATGGGCAGGTGCCTATTATTAATGAAATCACACCCATATCCACTTATCCTACGAATCGTATTTTAATTAAAGGATCTGGTTTTGTAAACTCACCTTCACCCGTCAAAGTATGGTTTGATCAGGTGGCGGGTGCTGTTATTTCTGTCACTGAGTTCTCACTACTTGTAGATGTGCCTAATGGTAGATTAGCCAATGTCCAAGTCACCAATGGAAATGGACTTTCAGCGAAGTCGCCAATAAAATTTGTACCTGTATATGGAGGAACTGACTTTGATGCTACCAAGTTAGGAACACCCATAAGTATATCGGGAGGTAGTAATGAAGTGTTTGATGTGTGTACCTGTGATATGGATGGTGATGGTAAGCCCGATCTGGCCGGAACCAAACAAGGCACGGCTGTAGACATTATACTTTCCAGAAATACGGGCACGATCGGATCGTTAGGATTTACCAGCGCTGCACTGGCTACGGGGTCTCCGATGTTCAACCTGGCGTGTGGCGACCTGGATGGCGATGGTAAACCCGAGCTCGTAGCGTCTCGCGGTGGTACAACACGAAATGAAGTTTTTCTTTTTAGGAATACCAGTGTGGTGGGATCGATTACTTTCGCACCGGCCACTAAGCTGTTTATCGATGCCAGCCAGTTTGCTTTCCGCATCAGCATCAGAGACATGAACCTGGATGGAAAACCGGAGTTGATTGTCACTAACTCAAATGTGTCAACCGGTGCTAACAATATTTATGTATTTGTTAACCAAAGTTCAGTGGGAACCGTGTCATTTAATGCAACCCCAATAAAAGTACCGATTACCGGGGCTACTACCACCTATGGATTGGATGTACAGGATCTGGATGGCGACAAGCGTCCTGAGATCATCGTGAATCAATTCAATAACAGTGATCTCTTTATTGTTCCTAATGCAAGTAGTGGTTCTATTGTGAGTTTTGGTGCTGTGCAAAAGCTGACAGTAACAGGAACACTTAATCATTTGACTACCGCAGATTTTAATGAGGATGGTAAATTAGATATAGCAGTAACAAGTGCTTTTGACAAAAAAGTATTTGTGCTACTCAACACCTCCTCAGGAAGTACTATTTCATTTAGCACACCGCTTGCTGTAGATACCGGTGATGGCCCTTTTGGGATTGATGTAAGCGATATTGATGGCGATGATGATGTGGATATCATTATTGGAAACATTGGCATCAGTGGAGCGGGCACGGAAATATCTGTGCTGAAGAATAATGGGAATAACAGCAGCGTAGGCTTTACCACTTTAAACATAAATGTAGGAAAGAAGACACGTAATGTTCGTGTAGGGGATATTGATGGTGATGGCAAACCCGACATCGCATACACAACGGTCACTTCCAATTCACTTGACATTATCAGAAATGCCAACTGCTTTGTTCCTCAGATTCTCAATCTTGCGCCATTAACGATTTGCGCAGGTCAAACTCTTCAATTGGATTCAAAGCCCAATAAAGGAGTAACTATTTACGACTGGAAAGAATCAGGTGTATCGTTTAGTTCAGGCATCAATTCATTCGTTTCAATTACTGCTGCAGGCAATTATACCGTTACCGCTACTTCTGAATCGGGTAATTGCGGTGTGTCATCCACCTCGTTTGTTGTTGCCTCCGGCTCTGGTTCACTGCCTAGTGATCCCGCATCGGCAAACGTTTCTTCCAACTCGCCAGTATGCACCGGAAATCCAATCAACCTATCCACTAACCTTACAGGAAGTTTTTCTTATGAATGGTCAGGCCCAAATGGCTTTACCAGTACACAACAAAATCCGACTGTTGCTGTGGCCTCGTTAACTACCGCGGGAGCATATGATTTACGATTGACCAACGGCACGTGTAAAACAAAGCCTGTATCTATTCAGGTGGATGTAGCCAATCTTCAAAACTTTGCCATCACCAGTTCAGAGCCTTCCAATCGCATCTGTGCAGGGAGTACATTAACGCTTACCTCAAATGTTCAGCCTAACCATACCTATCAATGGACAAAAGATGGCACCGATATTTCAGCTCAGACCAACTCAACTTTATCCGTGTCACAGACGGGAACTTATAAAGTTCGTGTTACCAATACAATTCTTGGTTGCAGTGTTGAGACGAATCCAATTTCAGTAGTTGTTGTAACTCTTCCCGTGGTTGATTTTACTGTGAAGGCAACTGCATGCTTGAATGAAGCGCTGATCTTTACTAACACGTCTCAAGTGGATGGTGCAGCCACGCCCACTTACAGTTGGAATTTTGGGGACGCGGGTACAACTACTTCGGCCAATACAACACATACCTATGCAAGTGCCCAAACTTTTTCTGCTACGCTAACAGTGTCCTATTCCAATGTGGCAAACTGCTCAGCTACCAAATCAAAAAGTATTGTTGTAGCAAATGCAATAAAGCCAGTTATTTCATCTACAACCAATTCTTTATGCAATGGGGAAACAGCAAGTCTGAGTGTAGCAGGAACATTTGCTTTGGTTACCTGGAATACAGGCGCAACAGGAACTCCCCTGGTAGTTAATCAGCAAGGAACGTACATAGTAAATACGGTTGATCAAAATGGATGTAATTCAACTGCGCAAATGGTTATTGGTTCAAAACCATCTCCCACCATTGTAGTGACTGCTGATAAAACTGAACTGGCCCCCGGGCAATCCTCTCAGTTGTTAGCATCAGGTGCAGATACGTATGTTTGGACTCCCACTGAATCGCTAAGTGACGCTACTATTGCTAATCCGATAGCAACCCCTTCGTTGACTACAACCTATACAGTGTCTGGAACTGTTACCGGTGGGTGTACAGCACAACAGAGCATAGAGATTAAAATCAACAGCGATTTTCTTGATTTGAAAATACCCAATGTATTCTCACCTAACGGAGATGGGGTTTATGATGTCTGGGTTATACCGGGTATTGAGGCATATCCGGACTGTTTGCTCGCCATTTTCGATAAAAGTGGAAGAAAAATTCTCGACCGCAAAGGTTATCAAAACAATTGGGATGGTATATACAATGGTCAACTCCTTCCGGAAGGTACTTATTATTATGTTTTCGGATGTCCTGATAAAAAACAATTAACAGGAAACGTATTAATAGCGAGATAGAATTGAATCGTGAAGAAATCTAATATGAGTACAAAGTTTAACATCGTTGGTGGCGCACTACTTGTTTTCATCTTAGTATGCACTGGTAGTAGCTTTGCCCAGGCCGTAGAAATTTGTAATGATGGCAAGGACAATAATGGTGATGGCAAGATCGATTGCCTTGACTCTTTCTGTAACTTTGCGCCTGCCATCGAAAAGGGATGTAATTGTTTTGACACCAAAGACAATGATGGTGATGGTAAGATTGATGCAGCAGATACAGATTGCGCTACGTATTATGGGCTAACCTTTGTTGGTTCCGGATCCACTTGTAGTATTCAACCACCAGCGGGAACAGGTTTTTCTTCTATCGCACCACCACAAACCTCTTCGCAAAACACTGCCGATACTCCTGCCAAAGTGGTAGTAGGTGATATGAACAATGATGGCGTTCCGGATATTGCCGTATGCTCAAAATGGAATAGCACCTTGCAGATTATAGCGACCGCCCCGGCCAGTGGCTTTGCAACGGGCGATATCATGTCAGACTTTACAACGCCTGGCTCTAAGATATTTCCGAAGGCAGGCAGTAATTACGTATTTGAGCATGAAGTGTTAATTGCTGATATCAATAAAGATAAAATCGGAGAGGTCTTCGCTATTGCCAGTGAGCGAGGAGGTAGTCCCAATAATGCGCCTGTACGTTTCTTCCTTACCGGATTTAGTTATAAAGCCGGGAAGGGGAATCTCAATCCATTGTTTGATGCCGTGGATCTGGGAACCGATCGCCCGGGTAATCCGGGTATTGCAGATTTTGATGGTGACGGAAAATCCGAAGTGTATTTAAAAAACAGAATTTATGCGGCAGAGTCGGGAGCCTTACTTGCCAATCCCGGTGGCAATTGGGATACCGAAATTAATTCTGGTCCTGTAGCTGTAAACATATTAGGTGACAATAAACTTGAGCTGGCCTGTGGTAATTTTATATACAGTGTACCCAGCCTGGCTTCACGCACATTGCAAACACTAACGGTGGCAAAGGACATGAACACGTTAGGTACACCAAAATTCTATCCCAAAGGTTTTTTCGATCCTACTGAATACGGTGATGATCAGGCCAGCACAACCAGTACTGCTGATTTTGATGGAGATGGATTTGTGGATGTATTAATAACGGGAGCCATTAATTGTTCGGGATTAGAAGCTTCACCTTGTGGCACTAACATAACTACTATATTCTATTGGAATGTGCAGAAAGGAACGGTCTCCACCTACACTCCACCAGATCCATCCAAAGCGGTGGGATGGACGTATGGTTCTGGCAGGATCAATCTGGGCGATGCAAATGGAGATGGAAAACTGGAAGCACTATTTATTGCTGGTAATCAATTATTTTGTTTAGGCCTTGATGCAGGAGGCAACTTAACCCTGCTTTGGAAGCGAACCATCAATGATTCTCTCTCAGGTATTTTGTCGTTAACTATTTATGACTTTAACAATGATGGTAAACCAGAAGTGGTGTATCGCGACTCACAGGAACTGGTGGTGATTGATGGCCCCACAGGTCAAACCAAAATCTGGTCAGCCGCTTGTCAATCGCATACCTGGACGGAAGGCCCTGTTGTAGCCGATGTAAATGGCGATGGTAATACCGATATATGTACCACCTGCTATACCAGCACTGCATTTGATCCTTTGAAGAATACGGTTCAGCAGCAATCATTGGGGCAAACCCGTTTATACTTTTCAACGACCAACGCATGGCTTCCAACTCGTAAAGTATGGAATCAACATCCTTATTATATTACTAACATTAAAGATGATCTGACTCTTCCATTTCCTCAGATAGATCCAAGCTTAGTCTTTAGCAACTCACCATGCCCTAATGGATTACCAGGTCCACAGCGACCACTTAATTTATTTATGAATCAGGTGCCAAGGCTGAGCAAAGATGGCTGTCCGGAATTTCCTGCGCCTGACTTAACATTTACTGGTGATAGCCCTTCCCCCACAGGAGTGGATACGGACGGAGACGGTGTCTATAAACCTGCAGTCGTTGTTATTCCTCCAATATGCGGTGATCTCAACATCAGTGCCTATTTCAATATTATTAATAATGGAGATTTGCCAATTTCGGACGCTGTTCCTGTTAGTTTTTTCGATGGAGATCCAACAGTTAACCCGGTTACAGCGACCTTATTATATAAGACCACATTAACAATAACCAACCTTCAAGTTGGTCAGAAGTTAGTTACTCCTACACTTACTTTTGCAGGACCGGGAACAACATTTAAACTGTATATTATTTTATATAATGATGGATCGGTGTTGCCGATTTCATTAGTGGGCCAGAGTACCAAGGAATGTACAATATCAAACAATATATACTCGGTAGATGTCATACCCGATCCGTTTTCGGCAACAGTTGAAAAAATTGCAGATAATTTTAAGTGTGCCAACTCAGCTCCGGATAACGGTCAGCTGAGAGCACATATTTTCAAAGGCACGACAGAAGTAACCGATTATAGCCCTTATGCTTTTCAATGGTACACAGGAGCTACAACGGCTTCACCTATACCTGCACCAGCTGGCACTGCTTACAACCTGACAGATAGGGCAGAGGGTACTTACACATTAGTCGTTACGAACATTCAAAAAGGATGTTCAAGTTTGCCAGTGAGTATGACCCTTGTCAGACAAGGGAATGATCCGGATGTCATTATCAATGTTATTTCTAATCAAACAAAGTGTACTCCACCGAATGGACAGTTGGAAGCTGTTATCGCAACAGGAAATACAGGTTATGCATTTGAATGGTTTGATATCACGCTTACTCCATTAGGAATCACGGGTCCGCAAGCCAATGGATTAACAGCAGGGAGTTACGTAGTGTTGGTGAAGAAAGATGGTTGTACAAAAACATCATCACCAGCTACTGTGAATGGCCCGCAGATACCCGATGCTATTGCACAGGTTTTGCAAAATGTAGTGGATTGTAGTAACCCACAGAGTGGGTCAGTGCAAGCTGATGCGGTATTCAATGGAGTGGTGCAGAATCCTGCTAACTATAGTTTCAACTGGTATGTCTATAATAATTCTACTTCAACGCGTGGAAGTATTTTGCCTGCGGCCAACGGTACAGGACCAATTCGTACTGGGCTCGCTGCCGGGTATTACCAGGCCGAAGTAAAAGATAATGCTACGCAATGTACTTCAGGAGTTTTTCCAGTAGTGCAAGTATTAACGCAAACAGTTATTCCGACAGCGCAGATCACGCAGGTAGCGCCACAGACTTCGTGTGATCCTGTAAACCCCAATGGTATATTAATTGGTAATGCATTGGTGGGAGGTGTTGTACAAAATCCATCAACGATTACCTATCAATGGTTTAAAGGTCAGAATACATTACCCGCCAACTTAGTTGCAACCGTATCAGGTACCAACGGACAAATAGTGAACAAAGTAGCAGGCGGAGGAATTCCGTATACCTTGAAAATCACAACGGCATTGAATTGCTCTTCAACAACGGACTTCACGATTGCTGAAAATCTGATCAATCCGGTGTTGAACATCACCACGCTACCAAACACAGTATGTGATCCATTGCTAGGAAGCGTATCCTATTCAGGTTCGGTAACAGGTACAGTTTCCTTTGCAGGAAGCCCAATCGCACTCCCTGACAATAATTACAAGTTCACCTGGTATAAAGGTACCGCAACCACAGATCCGGTTATTGCAGTTGCTGACAATAAGCAACCTACGCTTGCTGCCTTGAAAGAAGGTGATTACACGGTGATGGTAGAGCGCATTGATCTCGCTTGTAAATCAACACCGCAGACAAAGCCAGTAGCTAAAGCAACAGTGCTTCCTGATCTTGCTCTTTCATCAACGGGATCAAATAATTGTGATCCGGCTCTTACTCCGGATGGAACAGCAACAGCCGCAATCAATAATCCAGGTACTGATCAGTTTATATACAAATGGTTTAATGGTAATTCCATTGCATCACCTGCATTAACAACCGGAGCAAATTCAAATAATGGTGATCAACCCACTGCTATAAAATTAGGAGGCCCGGTTAGTGCCCCCTATCCATACACCGTTTTGGTAACAAACAAGACCACTGGATGTCAAAATAACTCCACCATATTCGTAGCGGATGTAAGTGTGGTTCCTGTATTGTCGTTTATCTCTATTGTTCCTAACTCTATTTGTAGCCCTGCTACTAATTTCAACGGAAGCCTGACTACTCAGGTGGATAATATTCCGGCAGGATATACAATTACAGATTATACATTCAAATGGTATAATGGAAATTCAAATGGAGCACCAACCAATGCAACTTCAACTACCGCATTGTTAAATAAGCTGGATGCTGGTTTTTATACTGTTGATGCAAAAAACACAAAGACAGGATGCCAGTCAGCACCAATCACCAATCAGGTTCCCAATGCAAAAATATTTCCTTCCCTAATTCCAATAGTCACAGGTTCCAATAACTGTGATCCCTTATTAACTCCTGATGGCACGGCTACTGCTACTGTCTCTAATGCAGGTGGAGGAGATGTATTCAGTTACCAGTGGTATTCGGGTAACAGTGTAGCAGTAGGTAATGAATTGCTGGCCGTGAATAACGGTACTTCAGTAACTGCCATTAAATTAGGCGGACCTGTTGGAGCTCCAAAGCCATATACTGTGCAGGTAACAAATATTAATACAGGTTGCTTCAACTCAACAACCACTGCCGTGCCGGACAATAGTGTAGTTCCTGTGTTGTCGTTTATTTCTGTTGTTCCTAACTCTATCTGTAGCCCCGCTACCAGTTTTAACGGAAGTCTGATAGCTCAGGTGAACAACATCCCATCAGGATATACGGTTGCTGATTATGTATTTAAATGGTACAACGGAAATACAAATGCATCACCAGTAAATGCAACATCAGCCAATTCGTTGTTGGATAAACTGGATGCGGGATTTTATACCGTTGATACCAGGAATACAAAAACCGGATGTCAGTCTTCTCCTGTTACTGATCAGGTTCCTGATCTAAAGAAATATCCGGTCATTCAACTTGCCACAACTGGTTCGCATAATTGTGATGTAACTAAAGTAGCAGATGGTACCGCTACGGCAACCATCACAAACGCAATAGGTGGGGAAACCTTCACGTATCTATGGACAGCGGTTGCACCGACAACGGCAATTACCGTGGCTACGAATAAGGCAGATCAAGCTACTGCGATCAAACTGGGAGGCCCCGTTAATGCTCCTAACAGATACAATGTTTTGGTGACCAATAATGCCAATGGTTGTCAAAGTAATTCTCAGGGTCTGGTGGCTGATGTGAGTGTGAAACCTACTATTATTTTAACCCCTTCAGCCAATACAATTTGTTCTATTACTGTATCAGGCGGACCAACAGCTTTTGATGGACATGTGGATGTTACTGAAGTAGATTACAATGGTGTTCCTTATGCAGGTATAAGTACATTAACTTATAAGTGGTTTGATGTAGACGCGACTACCGCTGCGCTTACAGCCAATACCACTTCCCCCACTAACACCGCTTCATCACTAACAAAACTGGATAATGCAAAATATGCAGCTACAGTTACCATTAACGATCTAGGTTGTACTTCCGATCCAATCGTTAGTGAAGTGCTGGACAACCTTGCTCCAATCAATATTGTTTCCGACATACAACCTTCCACCAATTGTTCGCCAGCCAAACCAGGTAATGGTAAGGCTGCCATCTCAGCTCCACTGGGTGTAAACTTTGCTTATCAATGGTATGATGGCGCAACAGTTGATCCATTGCAAATTCGCACCGAAACTATAGCCGTGCTAGGTACTGCGATTCAAGGTACCAACACCTTTACCATAGAAGTAACGAATAAGACAGATGGGTGTCGAAACAATTTACCAATGACAGTGGTTGATGCAAAAGTAATTCCGACTATTACTGTTGCGGTAGTAAAGAATAATACAATATGTGATCTCGCTACAATTGCTCCGGATGGTGAATTGTTAGCTACCGTTTCTTTAGGAAGTAACTTCACGATTAACTGGACAGGTGGTGTTTCACCTGCGGCAATTGCTGGTGCTAATGGTGAGCAGTTTGCCAAATTAAAAGCAGGTGCATATTCAGCAACAGTAACGGATGACATTACGGGGTGCGTGTCCAATAGCGATGGACAAAGTATTATTGATAATCTTACCTACCCGGTTATCGCGGTTACGGTCACTGATCAGACTACATGCAGTGGAACTCCAAATGGAAAGTTGGTGGCTTTGGCTGATGGATCGGCAAATGCGGCCACACATGATTTTGTATGGCATGATGGGGTGGGCCTTACTGGAGCAATTCATGCACAGAATGGCACTGGAATTATAGATGCTTTAGCAAGTAGCGACTATACGTTTCTGGTGACTAGAAAAATAACCGGATGCGCATCGTCACAGGTAAAGTTTGTGCCTGAAAATATTACCTATCCGGGTATTTCTTTTTCAAACGTAATTCCAGTAACCGTATGTAGCCCTACTCCCAACGGAGCTGCTACTCCTGTATTAGTTAATCTGACGGCAGCTCCTAATCCTGACTTCAGAATTTATTACACCTACACATTTACCGGTGAAGCGTATCCTACTGATCCTGCTGTCATAAAAAGTTCATCGGATACCTATAATAGCACTAGTGCCATTATACTGGGTACAAATCCTCCGGTAAGATCAAACATGGCACCCGGATACATCACCGCCCTGGTAGTTGACAACAACACGCAATGCGAATCGAACCCATTTACACAACAGATTCTAGATAACACTTCTCAAAATGTGATTACCGTCAACGGTGAAACACAGGCCGGCTTCTGTGGTGGCGTTGGTGGTGGGATAGACATATCAGTTACGGGTGGTATTGGCGCATATACATACTCTTGGGTACATTCCACACCCATCAATTCAAATATCAACTTCTTCAACAATCCTCCGGCCTTTGCTACAGGCGTAGTTGCCGCTACCGAAGATTTGGGTATGCCTGGGACAGCACCAGGTGTAGATGCAGGTGTTTACACCGTTGTAGTGAGAGATGCCAATGGATGCGGAGCCTATTTTGTAGATAACGTTCCATTTGCCAATGCACCTGCCATTGTTGTTACTCCTACTGATATTACTAAATGTGTTGCTCCCTTTGACGGGCAGGTTGCTGTAAACGTTACGGGTGTGAGTGCAACAGGATATACCATTCAGATATTCAACGGGAATAGTACGACAGGCTCTTCAATCGTGGGTCCTACAGCAATAACTCCTGTTGCAGTAAATTTATCCACACCGGCAACAATACCTAAAGGTGATTATTATGTTCAGGTGATTGATAACACGCCTGCCAACATTGCCTGTCCTTTGGGAAGACAAGTGACATTGAAACAGCTGGCACTTCCTCCCACTATTACGATTGATCAGATTGACCCCAACACGTCTTGCACGCCCGGTTTAAGCGCAGATGGAAAAATAACCTTAACGGTTACCAATGACCCGCTTGATCTGATTGTCGGACCGAAGGATTATCAGATATCCAGCATTAGTCCATTACCCGTAGGCGGAGCTGTTCCTATTGCTGTAGGCGTCTCGGGAACACAGGTAGGTCCGATCACGGGTTTTGAACCACAGTCATATACAATTACAGTGGTCGATATCAATAGTCAATGTTCCATCGATAAAGCAATCACAATACCTGACGTACAAGATGTGCCCAGTTTATTGAATCTTGTATTGATACCTGAAACAGGGTGTGCTCCATTATCAAATGGTAGTGCTGTAGCCAATTTGGTAGGGGGCGAACCCACTACGCAATTTGATTTTGATTGGTTTAAAAACAATGATGCTACAGGAAGTGTAACCGGTGCTGTAGCAGGAGATGGCACAGCTACGGGAGGAGAGTTATTGAATCAATCCAAAGTAGTAGTGCCTGCAGATTGGGCGATGGGCACTACCGGCTTAGGAAGTGGTAATCGAATCTTCTATGTACAAGGCATCAAAAATGCAACCGCTCCCACAGGTGAAGGCTGCAAAACTGAACTGAAGCAAGTCGTGATTGTTGATCAGCACGTATCACCTGATATGGATTTGACTCCGGCATTCAATTCATTCTGCAGCGCCATAGCAGGGGGAATTCCTGGTGATGGTAAAATTGACATTGTTGCAGATGCTGATCCGGCAACAGGAGGGAATCAAAATGCAGCTGGTGGATTCGACTATGCATGGACGAATGCTAACGTAGCCCTCACTTCACCTCAATTGACGCAAAGTAATATTTTCATCATTCCTCAATTGGGTACGGGTACATATCAGATTACAGCTACGAATGCCACCAACAAATGCAATGTTGTGAATTCTGCTATCGTGAGTCCAGCACCGTATGTTATTACCGTTAATTCTTCTGCTATCATTGATCAACGCATCTGTAACCCAGATGGACAAATTGATCTCACACAGATAACAGTGGATAGAAGTGCAGATGCATCCGCTCCCGGAAACATTGTTGAAACTAATCTTACTCCGCTTACTTCGAATTACAATTTCAAATGGTACAAAGCCAACCCGCTTACACCGGGCACATTTAATTCGGCACCAGGTCAGGAATTGCAGGACGGTACATTGGCACCGATCAATAATCAAAGCCTGATTAATGGAGTAGGTGCAGGACAGTTTGCTACCATGGGTGCAGGCACGTATTACGTAGTTGCAACAAGAAGGAACTCGGCTACTGTTGCTGCAGGTTGTCCCGCTTTACCTTATCGCGTGAATGTAGATGATGTTCATAAAAATCCAGTGCCTGAACTTACTGTGTTTAGTAATACTTCATGTTTACCCGGAACGGATGAAGGTGAGATAAAAATAAATGTCACTGACAATACACCATCGCTCTTTGCCCCTGGTGGATTTAGTTATACCTACACCTGGAGTGGACCTGCACCGATACCAACTCCAAGTCCCGGAAACGGTGATGGGGATGGAAGCAGCCTCGATGGAGATGATGATCATTACACCCAGTTGATTGATGATCCTAATCCATACATCGTCACGATTGTAAATGATCAGTCAGGTTGTAAGGTAAATGCATCTGCAACGGTAATTAAAAATGCTACGCCTGTTTTTGTTCAGAACGTAACAGTAACGGATCAGGTATTGTGCGGACCAGATGGAAGTATGACCGTAGCTAAAGTATCGCTCAATGATAGAAATGGTGTGAGCCAGGTGTTTGATACTTCTACCACTCCGAACATAAGCGACTTCCAGTTTGAATGGACACGTGGAGCAATTGCATTCACTCAAACCACTCCAGGTACGGCATTGAATTCGACTAACTATAATGCAACAGGTGCCGGTTTTGGTGTACCGATTGGAGCTGCTACTTATACCGTCACTGCCCGAAGAATGGCAGGTGGGCCAGGGGCAGGTTGTACCTCTGCACCCTTTCAGGTGGTGATACAGGATAAACGAATCTTCCCTGTGGTTTCGATTACGCCATTTGCAAATACTTCTTGCGACCCGGGCTTCTTTGAGGGTGAATTGCGTGTGAAGGTGACAGATGCTTCTGTTAATCTTCCCGCTCCATTAACAGGTTCTCCATATCAATTCAATTACACATGGACTACGGCTGTTACGCCAATTGGTGCCTCATTGAATAATGATGGAGATGGATTTGGCGGTGGTGAAACGGATGCCGGAAGTGTAGTGGACAATGATCAGGATCATCCGGTTGCCCTTCAGGAAGGTGATTATGCCATTCAGGTAACGAACACACAAACCGGATGTCAATCGATTGGATCTACCAAAATATTCCGGAACTCTACACCAGTGTTTACTCAATTGGTAACGCCAACGGATCAAGTACTTTGCTCAGCAGATGGAAAACTGGTGGTGAATGAGGTGCGGGTAATCGATCGGAATGGTGTGACACAAAGCAGCTTGACGGATTTCCCGATTGGTGACTTTGATTTCACCTATGCTCGCACTACTCAAGGGAACACTGTGCCAGGAGGAATTACAGGAACACAATTAAATAATATTAATTATCCTGCTATTGGAGCTGATACCTATTTTGTAGTAGCTACACGCAGGAGTGGAGCACCAGGTAAAGATTGTTCTTCAGCACCTTATAAAGTTGATATACTAAATAAACAAATATTCCCGGTTGCTTCGTTGACGCCATTGGCCAACACCTCCTGTGATCCTGGTTTCTTTGAAGGAGGAATTCGAGTTAAAGTGGTAGATAATTCAATAAATATTCCTTCACCATTAGCAGGTCCACCGTTTAGTTATAATTATACATGGACCACAGCAGCAACTCCGATTGGTCCCACACTTGGAAGTGATGGAGATAATTTTGGTGGAGGCGATACGGATGCCGGGAATACAATTGACAATGATGGCGATCATCCTGCCGGATTGCAGGAAGGAGCCTACACACTTCAGATTACCAACTCACAAACGAGTTGTATATCGGTAGCGACAACTACCATCTTCAGAAACTCTACTCCTGTATTTATACCCGACATTACTTCGTTGCCGCAAGTGTTATGTACATCCGATGGTCAGTTGAAAATAAATCAGGTAGACATTACTGATCGAAATGGTGTAACTCAAAATGCCCCACTCACTGATTTTGATTACCTATGGTCGCGCACAGCAGTGGGTAACTTAGTGGCTACTACCAATGGAATAAATGGCGCTGTCTCAGGAGGCACTATTCTCGATCGGAATGCTTATAATCTGATTGGAACAGATTCGTACTTTGTAGTTGCTAAACGAGTTTCAGGCGCGCCTGGTAAAGATTGCTTATCAGCACCCTTTAAAGTGGATATTGATGATCAGCGCAAATACCCTACGGCCACTTTTACATCGGTCACTAATTCAAGTTGCAGTACGTTGAAGCCGAATGGTGCCTTGACCACTTTTGCTGCGGAGCAGAACGGCACCAACACAGGCCCCTATACTTTTGCCTGGACACTAAATAGCGGAGCGCTTTCACCTGCCACTATTCAATCCAACACCACCAACTCCAGCTTACTGGCTAATGCGATTGATGGTAATTATGGAATGGTAACAACAAACACCATTACTGGCTGTCAATTTGCGACTGGTTATAACTTGTTACTCGATCAAACCAAGAGCACACCTAATGTGATTGATGTAAATACCATTGACCCGTTAGATTGTAATCCATCTGCCAGTGCTACGGTAACAAAGATTACGTTGGGTAGTCAGACGCATTCTGTTTTGTTCCCTCCGAATATCCCTCCTAATAATGAAATCACCGGAGCGGCCTTGAATACATTTATTTATGAATGGTCATCAGGTATTCCATCAAATATTATTACTGGTGCGGTAGCTTCTTCTATAAACAACCTGTCCGTAGGAAATTATTTTGTTGTAGTTCAGGATCCAAGCACAGACTGCAAATCAGGCCCGAAGGAAGTAGTGATCAATGATGATAACGTGATTTATCCCGTGGCCGAAATTATGCAAACTGCGAAACAGATTAGTTGTATCTCCACCGTAGGCACCGCAGGTTTAGCTGCCACAGGTGATGGACAAAGTGGTGTGCCTTATTCTTTTACCTGGTTCCCTTCATTAGATGGAACAGGAACACAAATTAATGCCGTAAGTACAGCTGCACTGAACAATCTTCAGATAGGTAATTACTCTGTAGTGGTATTGAATACCGTAACAAACTGTACCGCTAAGGCAGCATATGTAGTACCTGATGATGCACCGTTCTACACTCCGATAGTTTCATTAGGTGGTCAACCCCGCACGTTATGTGTTGGTCAGGATGGTGCGATACTTGCCCGCGTAGTTAACTTAGATCCAACATATCCTTTTACTCTTAACTACACGGCTGACCTATATATTGGAGGAGCACCTAATCTTACCAACCCCGCGGATATACCAAATATTCCAAAGATACCTGGTTTCCAGGCTAACTTCATTCAGTCTAATTTATCTGAAGGAACTTATACAGTAAGAATCACAGACAACAATACAGGTTGCATAGGTGTAGCGACAGAACAAGTTCAGGACAAGCGCATACCACCAATAGTCGTAATCATCGAAGATAATCCATTAACTATTTGTGATCCATTAAAACCCAACGGACAATTATCAGCAACAGGCGATGGAAAAGTAGGAGGATACACATTTGATTGGTACACCGGTACATCTGTCTCAACACCTCCTGGAGCATTACTGACAAGTAATAATAAATTAATAGGTCGTGCTGCAGGAAGTTATTCGGTGCGCGTAACGAATGATATTACAGGGTGTGCCACAGATCAGGCTGGTACTATCACAGATAAAACGATAAAACCACCTGTACCTGCTGCGTTGGTTTTATATCATCGCACAAGCTGTATTGCACCCAATGGATGGGTAACCGCAACTGTAGGAGGTGTAACATTGAATTATACGTTTCAATGGTACGATGGCTCTGCCATAAAACCGGCCATTGATTTTAGCGGAGTTGATTATCAGAATCGCGATGTAGGCCCCTACACCGTAACAGCCATGGATATGGTAACGGGTTGCGTCTCACCTCCGGCCATAATTAATGTTTTAGATAAGCGGGTTAATCCTGAATTTACCTTTCAATCTACACCTTCTTATTGTTTGGATACAGGTAAACCAAAGGGGATCGGCTCGGTACAATTAAGTCTTACCAATTCAGGTGATGTACTCTTAGCCGATGTTCAGTGGTTTGAAATTACCTCGAATGCAAATGTGGGAAGTGGAGTGCAGGTGTATGAACTGTTTCCTGGCTTCTATCGTGCTGAAGCAATAACAAATGAAGGATGTGTTAATGAGGGCATCGCAGAAGTGAAAACGGATATAAGTCCGTACAACGGGATTTCAGCAAACGGTGATTCACAGAATGATTTTTTCATTATTGACTGCATTACCAACTTCCCGAATAACAACGTGAAGATATTTAACCGAAGTGGAATACTGGTATATGAGATTGACGGCTATGATAATGCTGATTTTTCTTTTAAAGGATTTGGAAAGGAAGGCGTTTATCTCCAGGGTAAAGAGTTACCCGTGGGTACTTACTTCTATATCATAGATAAACGAGATGGATCTAAACCTGTAGCAGGATACTTAGAATTAGACCGATGAAAAAAAGATTAATAATTTTCATAATGGCTATGGTCTTAGCCTCCATCATGGGGTTTAGTCAGCAACGTCCTGTGCAGTCCTTGTATATGTTTGATCCTTTATTGATTAATCCGGCATATGCAGGGAATCATGTGCAATTGAGTGCAACAGCTATTTACCGCAATCAATGGGTGAATTTGGATGGCGCTCCTAAAACGTTAACAGCGACTATTCATTCGGGGTTTTACAAATCGCGTATGGGACTGGGAGTGATTATGGGTAATGATCAGATTGGCATTCATAATGATTTTAGTTTTTACGGAGTATACTCCTATAAGCTAAAATTTTCCAATAAGGGTATGCTATCAATGGGTATACAGGGTGGATTTAATAATCTCCGTTCAGATTATACCAAGTTGAATATTAAAAATCTTAACGATCCCAACTTGGCAGGCGTTTTGACAAAATTTAATCCTAATGTAGGTGCAGGCCTTTATTATCAGCAAAAGAGCTTCTATTTCGGTTTTTCAGTACCACAAATAATCAACAACAAGATTTTTAATCAAGCCAATGATGCTGAGATTAGTTTTTCTAAGCAGCTGCGTTATTATTACGTCAATACCGGATTCAGTAAACAACTAAGTAAGGATGTAATCATACTTCCTTCAGCCCTCTTCCGCCTTCAGGAGCAAGCTCCGATTAGTTTTGATATCAATACCACTATAGTCTTGTACAATACAGTAGGTTTAGGAGCCTCTTATCGGTTGACCGAAGGTTTTGTTGGACTTTTTGAGTTGCAACTCAACGATAATTTTCATGTGGGATACGCATATGATTTCACTACATCCGCCTTGCAACGTTTCTCAAACGGATCACACGAGATCATGATTAACTACCGGGTAAAAATACCGCGTTTACATCGGGGATTGCCATGTCCCTCCTATTGGTAAAATGTGGAAAACATGGATGACAACATTTGGTATTTCGGGCATTTCAATGCTTACCTATTGGGACAAAAAGTAGATGCAAAATGAAGGTTCTTTGTTTTACATTTCAGGAAACAATAAAAGTATTCTTTGGGGTTGAAAGAGCCAGCCATACACAAGCACCAAGTTGCTTACTTCCACTGTGGAAGATATCACAAGGCATCTTTAAATCCTGTAGAACGAGTTCGGGAATTGTAGTGTTAGGTCGTATTCTAAAAGATGATTCCTTTTACTTGTCGGGAACAGATTTTCATTCGAATAAACGATAAGGGTTCACAAAAAAATCGATCAAAAAGTATTTTGGGAAACTCTACTGCTTACTTCACCACAAAACGAACGGTTTTTGTGAACGATGACGAAGTATATTTAGCTAGATAAACACCACTTTTTAGTGGATTTAAAAATGAAATCTTACCTGATGATTCGTTCATTTCAAATCTACTAACGATTGAACCTATGTTATCATATATTATAACATAGCCACCCGAACCATCAAAATTTAACCTTACACTAATCGATAGTCCTACGGTAGGGTTAGGACTCACCTGAAATTCTTTTTCGCCTGAATATGGTTGAACAATTATCTTAAAGGTTTCGCGATAATTATCAAAATCAACGGAGGTCAGGCGGTAGTAATTTTTTCCAATCAATGGAAAATTGTCTTCAAATTCATAGTCATGCCTTTCGTAAGATGTTCCATTGCCTTTTATATTGGATATAGTTTTAAAATTCAATCCATCACCTGATTTTTCAATATCAAAATAATCAAAGTTAAGTTCAGAAGCTGTTGCCCATTTCAGTGAAATTTTATGATCGCCTGTTTGGGAGTTAAAAAATAGTAGCTCAATGGGAAGAACGAATGATGGACAAGAGCCTCCACTGAGACTACAACTACCTGCCGTGATTGACCCGGCTGCCCCTGAAATACTCGAACCGTTTCCAGTTATCGAAATGCTTCCTGCAACTGAAATCGTTCCTGAACCTGTGGTACTTATGGTTGTGTTGTTTGATCCTGTCAAGTTTCCTCCAACTGTTAATTTGCCACCACCAGACACTGTTAGTGAACCTCCATTGTTAAGAATAACGTCTCCATGCACAATCATTGTTCCGGTAATATTCAACGCGAGGTTATTGTTTACAATTAAATCACCCCATATTTCAAGCGTTCCATCAATTTGCAATGTCGCATTATTGTTAAGCGTCATGCTCTTTTTTGTTCCACCAGTGAACAAACTGCTCGAACCTAAAGTCAAACTCCCACCTGAATTAACGGAGAAGGTTGTTTTTCCAGTGCTTACATTACCTATCACATAGGGTCCACCTGTACTTCGTATAGTCGGGTCAATATTATTATTAACGGTAACATCAGTGGAGGTAGAATTTGGGACGGATGCGGGACTCCAATTACTTGAAACATCCCAAAAACCATCTGTGACGAAAGTGGATTGGCAATAGGAAAATGATGTACTTGCAATAAGAAAGAAGACTATGTGTACGGATTTCATTGGTTATTTTTTTTCATCTCAGACTATGATAATTAATTTTAATTCGTATTGGCCATGCCATCCTGTATTAATAGACCTAAGTACATCTGGCGTTAAGTCTCACAAAACTTTCCAAATATGAGACCACTATTTTGGACTGCTAATTCAAAACATATAGAGCAAGTAAACTATTTTATTAAAAAAAAGGACCAAATCTGGGAATGCAAAGTCTTGCTTTGGGACATAGTTGGAGATTCACGTTTAGCCTATGAAGGGATGATGGAAGTGCCACTGATATTTTGCATGCAGCTAATGACACTCAACCAGAAGGATTTATCGTGAAGCCTTTTAGGAAGGAAGATATTTTAGCTACCCTTGAGATAATGAAAATAGACAAAGCGAGAATATCGGAGTAAGGAATTACTTACAGGCGGAAATACGGTGTACTTTAAAATAGAATGTTATCCATGAATCGGTGAACAATTCAAAAGATAAAATATTCGATTTCCTGAAACTCATAACGGCCATCAGCAATGGAAAATTAATAGATTCTACTTTATGCCAATTGCGTTTATAGATATATGAGCTTCGCGTGGCTTGAAAGTCCATAAACAATACAATGGATGCTCAATTCAAAAGGTGGTGGGGAACTTGATGGTATCCTTTAGATAATTATAACTATAATCATAAACATTAAGTATCCGTTTCGGTTTGGCTTTTGTGAATTATGTTCGTGACGCTTCATTTGGATCAACTCTGCTAACTTTTAACAACGAAAAAGAATCACCATCTTCTCCAAACTGAAGGGCGATAAAAATGTATGTAAATTGTATGTAGGGCGAAAAATAGGCAGTCACATTATTCATGTAACTACTGATTATTAGAGCTCCTCATTTTGGACTTGAACCAAAGAGTTACTATAGCATTCCATTTTAAAGATTGGTTCTGCCCCGCTTTTGGCAATACCTTGCTAGCTGCCATCAAAGCAGATTCAAATGAGAAAGGCTAACGGTAAGTTTAGATTTGCCAAACGTGCAGGCACCTAACTTCCCAGAAAAACTTAGGTCTCAAAATTTTGAGACCTAAGTTTTTCTGGTGATTAAGCTAGTACCTCAGGCCGGAATCGAACCGGCACACCTTACGGTACACGATTTTGAGTCGTGCGCGTCTACCAGTTCCGCCACTAAGGCAAACGGGTCAGGTCTTGTACCTGACCGGGCTGCAAATATGGGCAAACTTTAAATTCTTAACAATTCATAATTCAATAAATTTCACCAGCGAAAAGGCCTGTGGCTGGTCTGAAAAAAGGATTTTAACTCTGCTCCACACGCTTTTAAACAATTCAGACTTCCGGTAGTTTTCAAGATCCGCGGCTTCCTGCCAATGACTTAGCGTGGTATAGGTATGAGGTGTGGTTAGGTCTTTTAGCAATTGAAGATGGCAGCATCCCGGGAAATTCCGGATGGCTTCCTTATTCGAATCAAAAACGGGCAGAAACTCTTTCGCACCGGCCTCGGTAAAATGCATGCGCACGATTCGGATGATCATAGCAGGGAATGGTTTGACGAAGGAATAAGATAGCAGGTTATCTTCATCTGGTCTTCATTCCCCGCAAATCTTTTTATCTTTCAATTTGTTATGAAGCAAGTTGAACTGATTGATGCAAGCTACCACTATTCCGGCCATGTTGCTTTGCGTACACTTTCAGTTTCATTTGAAAAAAATAAAGTCACTGCGATCATCGGCCGGAGCGGAAGCGGGAAATCAACTTTACTTCAGTTGGTCAATGGATTGTTAAAGCCTTCATCAGGTAAAATACTTATTGAAACTGTTCCGTTGGATTATCGTCATCTTCAAAAGGTACGCCTGCGAATGGGCTATGCCATACAAGGGAATGGTTTGTTTCCACATCTTACTATAGACAAAAATATTTCAATTGCCGGCAGGATCAGCTATTCTCGGGAAACGATCAGTGAACAGCGCATTAATGATCTGTTGGATTTGGTTGGATTACCGGCAACGTATCGGAGCAAGTATCCGCATGAATTATCAGGTGGTGAACAGCAACGGGTGGCAATTGCCCGTTCATTATTTTTAGATCCTCCCTTGCTGCTGATGGATGAACCCTTTGGAGCACTTGATCCTGTTACCCGCTATGAGATGCAGCAGGAGATAATCAAAATTCAAAAGATAGCCCCACGCACTATTCTTATGGTTACCCATGATATGCGGGAAGCGCAAAAGTTAGCCGATTATATATTGGTGTTGGAAGAAGGAGACCTACAGCAGTATGATACGAGGGATCGTGTGATGCAGACTCCGCTCAATAAAAATGTTCAGCGCCTGATTGAAGCATCTCTTTTGTGAAGACGATACTAACGATAGTCTTTTCTCTTTCACTGCTTGTCCTTCAGGCACAGCAGATTCGCGTTGGTGCCAAGCATTTCAATGAAGGTTATATCCTGAGTGAAATTATTTCACAACTCCTGGAAAGTGAAGGCTACGAAGTGGAGCGAAAGTATAACCTGGGTGGCACATTAATTTGCTACGAAGCTTTACGAAACGGAGAAATCGATATCTACCCCGAATACAGTGGGACAATTGCCTCTGAAATTCTTCACCTGGAGGAGAAGGCTGACTTTGATTCCATTAATGTCTGGCTAAAAAATGAATTGAAAATGGAGTTATCTCTTCCGTATGGTTTTAATAACACCTATGCACTGGTCATTAAAAGGTCGCTGGCAAAAGAGAAAGGTATTCAATCCGTTTCCGGTTTAAAACAACACCCTTCATTGAAAGCAGGCATCAGCTATGAATTTTTGAAAAGACAGGATGGATGGGATAACCTTGCAAAAAAATATTCGTTGGCGCAAATTCCGGTAGGGCTGGAGCATGGGCTTGCTTACGTGGCATTGCAGGAAAACAAAATTGATATTACCGATGCCTATTCAACGGATGGAGAGATCGCTGCCCACCAGCTTATTGTTTTAAAAGATGACCTGTATTTCTTTCCGGTGTACCAGGCGGCTTCTTTTTACAGGAGTGACATGGACAGCCAGACAAAAAGTATTCTCGCCCGGCTGGCAAATACAATCAGTGAAGATGAGATGCAAAAGATGAACGCTTCTGTTCTTTATGAGAAGAAAAATTTTGCAGAGGTGGCTTCGCAGTTCTTAAAAGAGAAGAAACTGATTTCAACAACGGTAAAAGATAATTCGTCTATCTACAGCGATTTATTAAGCAAGACCGGACAGCACCTTGTCCTCACCTTTGCTGGCCTTTTGCTGGCCCTGCTGGTAGCCGTTCCCGGTGGTATTCTTTTGTATTGGTATCCCCGTTTTGCAAGACCTGTCTTGTACATGACCGGATTGATGCAAACCATTCCTTCCATTGCCTTACTGGCGATGATGATTCCATTTTTAGGAATTGGAATGACTCCTGCGATCACTGCATTATTTTTATACGCACTCTTGCCGATCGTTAGAAATACTGTCACTGGCCTGCAAGGTGTAGATCCGTTGTTGAAAAAAGTAGCAGATGGAATTGGAATGAATCGAAATCAAAAACTCAGGCTGGTCGAATTGCCACTCGCGCTCCCCACGCTGCTTGCCGGAATTCGTACCGCTGCTGTGATCAACGTAGGCACGGCAACACTTGCTGCCTTTATTGGTGCCGGAGGGCTGGGTGAATATATTGTTACCGGCCTTGCATTGAATAATACTTCATTAATACTGCGTGGAGCATTGCCTGCTGCCGGCCTTGCACTTTTGGTAGAACTCTTTTTCGAACTGCTTGGCAAAAGAACGCTGCCCGCACATTTGCGTAAGTGAATCAGTATCCGATGATCTGCTCATCAAAATAACACCATGCCCAGTTTTCACCACGCTCTGCCGAAACAGCCACCGCATGCTTACTTTGATGAGCGTGCTTTGATGCGTGCTGATTGGGCGAAGAATCGCAGCACAATGTAGTGCCACATGTCTGGCAGGTGCGAAGATGAACCCATTGGTCGCCCGACTTGATGCACTCTTCACATTCATGTTTCTTTGTTGGAATCAACTCTTTCCAGTTGGCAAGATGATCACATAATTCTGTCTTCAGTGGCATGGCATAATTCCGGTTTAATTTTCAGCGAGGTATTCATGTACAAATTTAATGGCCATGGCGCCTTCGCCAACAGCAGAGGCCACGCGGTTCATTGCTCCCGATCGCACATCGCCCGCAGCAAAGATTCCCGGACTGCAGGTTTCCAGCAGGAAAGGTTCACGATTAAGCTTCCACGATTTTTTAAATGACTCGTACTTCAATAAATCCCGGCCGGTTTCGATGAAGCCTTTTTCATCTTTGATGATATCCAGTTGCAGCCAGTCGGTAACGGGCTTGGCTCCGATGAAGATAAAGAGTGCTGCTGCCTTTGCCTGCCTCCTGGTTTTTGTGTTAATATCTTCCAGGCATACCTCTTCCAGTTTTTCGTTGCCGGAAACTTTACCGATAATAGTTTCGCCAAGAATCTGAATATTAGGTGTGTTCCTGATCTGATCAATCAGGTACTGTGACATGGTGAATGACAAATCTTTTTTGCGAATAACGATGAAAACAGTAGCCGCGTATTTGGAAAGATACATGGCCGATTGTCCGGCTGAATTTCCGCCTCCTACAATGTATACATCACAATCGCGGCAGGCATGTGCTTCGGTAGTCGAAGCTCCGTAATAGATTCCTGCTCCTGTAAATTTATCGACATCGGTAGCTTCCAGGGCGCGGTAATCTACCCCGGTGGTAATAATTACACTTCGTGCGTTCAGCACACTTCCGTCACTCAGCGTGATGATTTTATAATTGTCTTTTAAGGAGATGTTCAACACTTCCTGTGGAGAAAGGAGCTCCACGCCAAACCGGATCGCTTGTGTGATGGCTCTGCGAGAAAGCTCCGCACCACTTAATCCGTTAGGGAAGCCAAGATAATTTTCAATGCGCGAACTGGTTCCCGCCTGGCCTCCGGGCGCACGCTTTTCAATCATGGCTGTGTTGAGTCCTTCTGAACCACCGTACACTGCAGCGGCCAGTCCGGAAGGGCCGGCTCCGATGATGGCTACATCGTACATGGTTTTGGAAGCCTTCGACCGCATTCCCGTTTTCTCTCCTACAGCCTGGAGATTAGGATTGGCAAGATGAGAGCCGTCTTCAAAAAAGATGGCGGGTAAATCCTTGTGATCGATGTTATTTATTTCAAGAAGACTTTTTCCTTCTCCGTCCGTTTCCACATCAATCCATTGGTAAGGAATCAGATTTCCGGAAAGAAAATCTTTAATCTGGTGCGAGCGTGGTGACCACTGAAATCCAACAATGCGGATTCCCTGAAACAACGGCACGTGTTTGTTTTGCCACTCGTCAAGTAAATCATTCAGTGGAGGAAATAATTTTTCTTCCGGTGGATCCCATGGCTTCATCAGATAATAATCAAGCTGCACTTCGTTAATGGCCCGAATGGCTGCTTCCGTATCCGAATAGGCAGTAAGCAATACTCGCTTGGCATCCGGAAAAAGTTCTTTGGCCCGGTGCAGGAATTCCACGCCCAGCATTTCCGGCATGCGTTGGTCGGAAAGAAAAAGAGATACTACTTCATTCTTATTTTTTAAATCGACCAGCGACTCCAGCGCTTCCTTCGCAGAAGTAGTGCTGAGGATGCGGTAATCCTGTCCGTATTTATTTCTAAGATCTCTGGCTACTGCGCGCAGCACCTGGGCATCATCATCTACGGCTAACAGTATGGGTTTCTTCATCTTTGCTCTTTGTTTCAGGTTCTGCTATAATTAAATGGGGAAGCAAATTTTAAATTCGGTTCTTCCTGGTTTGGAGATCACATCCACTTTGCCACTATGTTGCTGGTTTACAATCTGCCTTACAATTTCAAGGCCCAGTCCTGTGCCTTTGCCTACCGGTTTAGTCGTAAAGAAGGGGTCGAATATTTTATCCAGAATATCCTGAGGTATGCCAGGGCCATTGTCAATGATAGATACGATAATAAATTCCCGGTCCCTGACCGTTTTAATTTCCAGCGTGCCCTCCGTATTTCCTTCCAGCGCATCGATGGCATTATCAATAACATTCGTCCATACCTGGTTCATTTCGCTGATGAGTATATGCGCAAAGGGAAGGTCGGCCTGGTAATTTTCGATCAGCCTGATGTTATTCTTTTTCAGTTTATGCCCCAGCATAGTGAGCGTATTGCGGATGCCAACGTGCACATCGGTCAATTCCTTTTCCGAAGCCTGATCCATGTGCGTGTATCCTTTCACTGAGCAAACCAGCGTGTTAATACGTTTGGACGCATCTTCAATTTCTCCTACCAGTTTTTCCGTGGTGAGCATCTGGTTCATCCATCCGATCACGGGAATGATGTCTTCTTTCCGTAAAGACGATTTGATATTTTCAAGATCATCCGTGCCAATGGCAAACTCGGTAAACGTTTCGGCCATGTCGTAAGCATTCTTTATCGCGCTTTCTTCCAGCCATGCCGCGATGTGATCTTCCTCTTCGGTTTTCTGCATCAGCGATAATGTTGTTTTTTTATAGCCCGCGATTTTGGAAGAGAGCAGACTATTCACCTTGTCGATTATTTCTTCACTGGAGCGGATGTTAATTACCTTTTTAAATTTTTCAGGAATGTAAGAGAGGTTCTTTTTTAACTCCTGTGCGCTACGCACTACAGCTGCCGATGGATTATTCAATTCATGTGCCAGCCCTGCAGAAAGTTTTCCCAGCGCCATCATCTTGTCGTTTTGCTGTTGCTGCCGTGTGAAGTCGCGCACGCGATCGGTCATGTTATGAACTAACACTTCGGTTAATTCATAGCAGTTGTTGATCATTTCTTTAAAATAATCCTGGCTTAGGAAATAAAGAACGAGCTTTCCTACCGCATGGCCTTCTCCGGAAGCAGCCTTCATTCTCGAATAGGGTAGCCGGCCGAGAATCTCCAGTGGCTCATAGGTACCGAAATCCCTTCTGTTTCCTGACTGCCAGCGCGATAGGTTAAGCCCACCCTGCAGCACAATCTGAAATCCGTCAATATGATCTCCGATGGTAAATACCTTCTCACCGTCTTCATGGGTACGAAGAATGCCTCGCTCAGCAATCCATTGCAGTTGACTTTCCGGCACAGAGGCAAACTCAGGCACTTTCTTTAATTCGTTCAGCAAATCAGTAATCATCCCGAAAATGTAATCATTAATACTACTTCTGTAAATCTTATTTTGTGGTCAACCCAATGGAATAATTGTCGAATTCAATTGTTACAAAAACCACTTGCACACACAAAATCCCCTTTCCCAGGCTCTTTCTTTTGTTGGGCCCGAATTGTATTGAGATAGCTATCTCAAAATTAGCATTGAAAACGGAAAATATCCCTGAATTCAGGGAGAGTAAGATTAAAATACTTTTGGTCAAACGTGCTATTTATGTCTCCATCAATGCTGCTGTTGTTTTGTTAAGCGCTCTATGCAGCTTCAGTCAGTTGCTATTATGGAATTAGCTTTGGAAATCATAACCCATTATTAATTAAAAAACCCTGATTCGAACCAGGGTTTTTTACTACTTCAAAAAAATAAAGTGGAAACTCAGGCCGTGTGCACATCTTTTCTTCTTCGTTCGTCCAAAGAGAATTTGCCGGCCCCAAACACCATAAACACGATGAGTCCCATCAAAACAATCAGGGATATTTCCAGCTCCATGTGATTACCGATAGAGAGAAACCCTTCGGGGTAATTAACAAAGATAATTGCGCCAAGCAGAACAGGTAGTTGGATAAGGCACATAAAGCGGGTGAAAAGACCAAAGACAATCAATGGTCCGCCAAGAGCATGGGCAAAAATAATGTAGTGTGCCACCATGGCTCCGCTGAACATCATATTGATACCTCCCGTAGTTGTTTTTAAAGATTCGATATTAAACAGGAATTCAAGCCCTTTAAACGTGATATAAAATCCTAAAATAATTCGGAAAAAATCGAGCCATCCGGGCCTGTGGGAATTTCCCCAACCCTCAATATTGCTTATTATATTCATAATATTTGTAAGATTTGGTACTTACAAAGTTTACAAAAATTAAGTCGTAACAGCAAGAGAAACAGGCAGGTTGCTATAAGGGAAGAATGACAATAAACGCAGTGCCTTTCCCGGGGGTGCTTTCCACGCGAATGGTGCCCTCCAGGAACTGAACCAGCTCTTTTACAATAGAAAGCCCCAGGCCAGACGAACCTTCGCCTGCCGTAGGCCGTGAGCTTAATTTTTGAAACTTGCCAAATAACAAAGGCAACTCTTCTTTGGTTATTCCGGGACCTTCGTCAATTACTTTGATCACTAACTCGGAATTTTTCTCCGAAGATTGAACACGAATAGCTTTGCCCGAAGCAGAAAATTTAAGGGCATTGGAGATCAGGTTGTCCAGAATACGCTGCAGAATGTCGGGATCTGTTTCAATAACATCGGTAACAAAATTATTTTCAAACTGAAGCAGGATGTTTTTATCTTCTGACCATGTCATGAACTGCCTTTGCATGGAATGAATAAGTTCAGATAACCGGACAGGTATTTTCTTAACGATGGTAGCTCCCTGCTCAATCCGGTTGATGTCCAGCAGATCGTTGATCAGGCGTTGCATTTTTTTGCAGGCATCCTGCATGAGCAGCACATACTCGAGGTGATTGGATTTAAGATTTTGCCCATCCAATGAAAGGAGCTGTAGCAAACCACTGATCCCCGCCAGCGGAGTTTTTAAGTCATGAGTTGTAATGCCAAGAAAATGATCTTTCTCTTCATTGAGTTTGATCAGTCTCTTATTGGCTTCCAGCAGAGCACCATGGAGCGATTTTATTTCTTCGAGATTATTCTGAAGATCAATATTCAATTGATCGGTGAGGTCTTTTTCTTCTTCCAGCTGGTGTGTTCGTTCTTTTACTTTTTGCTCCAGGTTGCGATTCAGCTCTTTAAGGTGTATGAGAAGACGGTCGTTTACTCTTTCTTTATTGCGAATGGTAAACAGGGCTATCAGAGAAATGAAGCCAATCAGCGCAAAGCTGGAAAAGTGAATCACATTACCGATAAAATAGTCCTCTTGCAGGTTCTCATTTCGCTCCAGCAATAGTTGTTCTTCGTGTTGTGTAAAATCATTGGCCCAGAAGCGGATACTGTCAGTAAGGGTTTTTCCTTTTCTCAACGCAACAAAATGAGCGGCACTGTCATGACCATTTCTTTTTAATACATCGAGGCTTACCGCTATGTTTTGTTTTTTTCTTTCAACCAATGGAACGAGCCGGTCATTCAGCAACGCTACCTGGCGTGGATTATAGGAAACCACTTCCTTTAAATGACGAATGTCATTATCAATGGCGGTTAGTGCTTTGTGATAAGGTTGCAAAAAGCTGCTGTCTCCGGTAAGCAGGTAGCCGCGCTGCCCGGTTTCCAGGTCCTGTATAAGCGACAGCAGATCTGAGGAGGACTGTATCACTTCGTAGGTATGGATGACCAGCGCAGTAGATTCTTTCTTTTCCTGTAAATTCAGATAGGTAATGCCCGCACTGATGATCGTGAGCGCTATCGAGGTAATGAGCAATATTCGAATTCGCTTGTTCTTACGCATTAGGGGACTCGAAAATACATCATTTTAAATTACGATTTTAATTCCGTTAGCTGCCGTCATAAAAAGTACAAATGACGGGTTCTCTTCCATGTGCTTTGTATGTCGTAATTTTTATTTATTGGCTTCCTCTATCGTAATGGCATCCGTTTCCTATTTATGGAACGACCCGGCAGGGTTATCCTTTTTTCTTTCTGAAAAAACGACTCAGATAGTTGAACAGAGAGCGATCGTTTCCGAGGGTATCAAAGAAATTCTGCGGGAGCTTGTACAACTCTGCCTTTTGTAGCTTTTCGTAAAAGGCGCCATCCTGGTTACGTTCATCGTAGTGCTCTCCGGTCACCGGCAGCACAATCACTCCTCCCGAAAACCGGATCACCTCGGCCAGCAAAAGCTGATCGAAAGAGGGAAGCGAGGGATCAAGAATGGTGATATACGAGGTGTTTTTTTTCAGAAACTCAAGCAGGGATTTTTTCAGATCACCGGTTTCTATCCACCGTTCGGTATGGGCTGGCTTCGAATCTTTGTGATGGCCCGATTGCAGGTAGTGACCCTGCGCTTCCAGTAGCGAATGATGAATGATTTCAAGCGATTGTTCGTCCCTGTTATGAGAAGTGGTAAACAGGAGCAGGTCAGTATTCATTTTTGAAGCCAGCTCCGAGGCCCAGGAGTACCCTTCGTGATAAGAAGTATTGGCAGAGAAAGGGAAGAGTATCTTTTTGGCCATGAACAGTGACTTGATCCGTTATTTAGAGGAGAAATTCAACTCCAAGTCACATGACGATCAACGATTTAAAACATCTCCATCATCTCCAATACCTGCTCAATTCCATAGGTAAGAGCGAGCATATACATGGTATTTAGCTTCTCTTTTGAGCGCTTCAGCCTCATTTTAACAGCGCTTGCATTTAATCCCATCTTTTGCTGGAGCACTTCAATGGATTCGCCCTGTTCGTATTTTAAGGTGAGCAGGGTTTTCTCGTTTTCAGGCAGGTGATTGATCAGTGTGTACATGATGGTTTCCTGCTCGTTGCGTTCGGTGTTATCTTCAGCGGCAACAGCAACGTGGGTACTTTCACCCTCAGTGAACTGTTCGCTCAATGCAGTAGTGCTGATACGGCTATTCTTTTTTAAACCGGCAAGACAATGGTGAGTGGTGATGGTATAGAGCCAGGTTGAAAAAGAGGCTTGGCCACGGAATGTATCCAGGTGATCGAATGCCTTCATCAGTGATTCCTGTGCATAATCAAAGGCTTCTTCCTGATTTTTGGTAAATGAAAGACATTTGTAATAGACTTTTTTATAATAGCGGTTATAGAGTTCTCCAAATGCATCGCTGTTTCCCTGGCGGATAGCCAGAATAAGTTGTTCGTCAGCAAGAGCAGTGTTCTGTTTCATATTTCCTTGGGTTGAAATTGATGGATCAAAAGTACCCCACGGTTGCGGCTGGTGTGAGAGTGAAATACCGGTTTTGAAAAATCAGAGAATTGCGTAGCGCACTAAGCAAAGTGCGTAGCAGGAAGTGACGATCTGTATTGCAATCGTAATAGATTACCTGTTTTGGATTTGTTCAATACATAAGTTTTCTAAATTTGATGCATGAAAAAATTACTTTACCTGTCAGCACTGTCTTTGTTGTTATCATTTAGCACGGTAAAAAAACAAACGGTGCTGTTTTTTGGCGATTCAATAACCGCAGCAGGTGTCAAGCCTGGCGGTTACATTATGAAGATAGGGGAGCTTGCCGCAAAGGAAAATAAGGCGGCCGACTATGATTTTGTTGGTGCAGGTATAGGTGGAAACAAAGTGTATGATCTCTACCTGCGTATGGAGGAGGATGTGTTGAGTAAAAAACCGGACATCGTCTTCATTTATATAGGAGTGAATGATGTGTGGCACAAGCGCTCTTATGGCACCGGAACAGATCCTGATAAGTTTGAGAAATTCTATGTGGCTATCATAAAGAAGCTTCAGGCTCAGAATTGTAAAATTGTCCTGGTTACGCCTGCTGCAATTGGTGAAAAAACCGATTTCAGTAATGAGCTGGACGGAGATTTGAACAGCTACAGTTCAATCATCAGGAGATTGGCGGATAGCAACAAGCTTCCTTTGGTTGACCTGAGAAAATCATTTCTGGAATACGGCAAACAGTTCAACCCGGAAAATAAAGAATCAGGCATTTTGACGAGTGACCGTGTACACCTCAATGAAAAAGGAAATGAGCTGGTTGCAGCAGAAATGTGGAAAGTAATCAAGTCACTTTAGCATCAGGGACCCAAGGGCAGAGCAGACCGGGGCACTCCAGATCAATGTGTTGGCCTTCGCAGGATAAATCAATTGAATGAAGACGTTCTCTTCCATGGGAAAATTTCTTCGGGAGGAAATTGGTTGATATCTTAAATGAACGGATGGTTTATGCTTTTACTGGCGAATCGTATCTCAATCCACACAGGCGTTGCCTCTCATTTCAGTTCGGGGAACTATTGACCGCACGATTTGATTTACAACTTAGGGGTAATCACTTTAAAAAAAGTATGCGACTTCAATCGGTTGATTGATACTTACTATTTATTAAATTAGAATGAAATTAAATAAGGAAAGTGCATTAAAAATGTTCAATTCTTATCATATCGTAAGTACATTTGCGGCATCTAAATTAACCTGAGCTAATATGGATCAACAGCATTTGATGGACTATTTGCCAATTGTGTTGATGTTCATCATAGCATTGGGTTTTGTGGGGGCAACGATGGTAGCCACTCACTTTCTGGGACCCAAGCGTAAAACGGATGTAAAGCTCGAATCTTTCGAGTGTGGAATCGAACCACAGGGAAATGCGCGTGTGCCTTTCTCTATCAAATATTTTCTTGTCGCCATTTTATTTGTCTTGTTCGATGTGGAGGTGATCTTCATGTACCCATGGGCTGTGCTGTTTAAAGAGCAGCGTTTGGTGGGGGGCATGAGTGCTGCATTTACCTGGCTCATAGAAATGGTGATATTCATTGGTTTTTTACTGGTAGGATTTTTCTATATATTAAAGAGAGGGGCCCTGAAGTGGGAGTAATATGGAAACAGTAGCATTGAACGGAGTAAAAGTAGCCGAGTCGCCCGATGGCATAGAAGGAGCAGGTTTTTTTGCTACTTCGCTGGACAAAGCGGTGGGTTTGGCTCGTAAAAATTCAATATGGCCTTTACCTTTTGCCACTTCTTGTTGTGGCATCGAGTTCATGGCAACCATGGGATCTCATTATGACCTGGCGCGTTTTGGATCAGAGCGTCTTAGTTTTTCTCCCCGCCAGGCAGATTTATTGATGGTAATGGGAACGATTGCCAAAAAGATGGGACCTATCCTTCGCCAGGTGTACGAGCAGATGGCAGAACCAAGATGGGTAATTTCTGTAGGAGCCTGTGCTTCGAGCGGTGGTATTTTCGATACTTATAGCGTACTTCAGGGCATTGATCGCATTATCCCAGTAGATGTATATGTTCCCGGTTGCCCTCCAAGACCTGAACAAATTATAGACGGTATTCTCAACATTCAAAAGCTGGTAGAAAACGAGTCGCTGCGAAGAAGAGATTCACAGGAATATAAAGCAATGCTCAACAAATACGGTATTGAATAATATGGAAGAAGTTCTGACAGAAGAGAGAATCATTACCGTACTCAAAGAGAAATTTGCAGACGATTTTATCGCGGTCGAATCACCTTACGGATTCCTTACTGTTACGCTCAGGGCGGACAAAATTGTATCCATCATCAAGTTTCTTTACGACCAGGAAAAATACCAATACCTGACCACGCTTTGTGGCATTCACTATCCGGATCAGAAAAGTATCGCAGTGATGTACCAGCTACATAACTTGTTTGAAAACAGGCGTTTGAGGCTGAAGATCTTTCTTTCAGAGGAGAAACCCACTGTGACTACATTAACTACCGTTTTTCCGGCAGCCAACTGGATGGAACGGGAGACTTACGATTTCTTTGGTGTGACCTTTGAAGGTCATCCCAATCTAAAACGCATCCTGAATGTGGAAGACATGATCATCTTCCCAATGCGTAAAGAATATCCGCTGGAAGATCAGACACGCGAGGATAAAAATAACCTGATGTTTGGACGATAGGTTTATGGAGCAAACGATAAATACGCCTGGAGATATTACGATAAAGGAAGAGAAGAAATACTCCTACCTTAATCTTGGCCCCACGCACCCTGCCACTCACGGTATCTTTCAGAACGTACTGAAGATGGACGGTGAGATTATCATGGAGGCAACGCCTACCATCGGGTACATTCACCGCGCTTTCGAAAAACTGGCTGAACGCAGACCATTCTACCAGATCACCCCGATTACTGATCGACTTAATTATTGCTCGTCACCCATCAACAACATGGGCTGGCACATGACAGCGGAGAAGCTGTTTAAAATAGAGATTCCCAAGCGCGTACAGTATTTACGCGTGATCATCATGGAGCTTTCCCGTATTGCCGATCACATCATTTGCAATACCATCATCGGTCAGGATGTAGGTGCTACTACCGGATTCTTATATTTATTCCAATACCGCGAACGCATCTATGAAATCTTCGAAGAGATTTGTGGTGCACGCCTTACTACGAACATTGGCCGCATAGGTGGAATGGAAAGAAATTTCTCCGACAAGGCGTGGGACAAGTTGTACAAATGGCTGGAAGATTTTCCGGTGGCTTTCCAGGAATTCAGCAATCTGCTTGAGCGCAATCGTATTTTCATGGATCGTACCATCAATTGTGGTCCCATCTCTGCAGAGCGTGCATTGGCGTATAGTTTCTCCGGCCCGAACCTGCGCGCAGCAGGCGTAGATTACGATGTGCGTGTGATGAACCCTTACTCCTCGTATGATGAATTTGATTTCATCGTACCGGTAGGCACACAGGGCGACACGTATGATCGTTTCATGGTACGCCAGCAGGAGATGAAAGAAAGTCTGAAGATCATTCACCAGGCAATCGAAAAAGTAAAGAAAGAACCAAAGGATATTTTTCGTGCCGATGTACCGGAGTTTGTGCTCCCTCCAAAAGAGGATGTGTACAACAACATGGAAGCGTTAATCTATCACTTCAAAAATATCATGGGTGAAACCGAAATTCCGAAGGGAGAAGTGTATCACTGTGTGGAAGGTGGCAATGGCGAACTGGGATTCTATTTGATCAGTGATGGTGGTCGTACTCCTTACCGCCTTCATTTCAGAAGACCTTGTTTTATTTTCTATCAGGCGTATTCCGAAATGATAAAAGGCACCATGCTATCGGATGCCATCATCACCATGAGTAGTATGAATGTAATTGCAGGTGAGTTAGACTCTTAGTTGGTTAACTGATGAATGAGATAAGTACAGTTGAATTTTCCGCGGAAACGAAAGCACTCGTTCAGCGCATTATCAAACGATATCCGGAAGGCAAACAAAAGTCGGCCTTGCTTCCATTATTGCATCTGGCCCAGGCGGAATTTAACGGATGGCTGAGCGTACCGGTAATGGATTACGTAGCATCGTTATTAAGCATCAAGCCGATTGAAGTATATGAAGTGGCTTCGTTCTACACCATGTTCAACATGAAGCCGGTAGGCAAGTGCCTGATTGAAGTGTGCCGCACCGGGCCGTGTATGCTCAGAGGCTCCGAAGATATCGTGGCACATATCGAAAAGAGATTGAATATCAGGGAAGGACAAACTACGGCAGATGGGTTGTTCACATTAAAGACTACAGAGTGCCTTGGTTCGTGCGGTACCGCACCAATGCTGCAATGCGGAGCCGATTACTACGAGAACCTCACCGAAGAGAAAGTAGACACGCTTCTTGAGAAGCTGAAGACAGTGAAAGATTACAGTACATACATGCGGTCCAACCGCCAGGAAATATAATCGCGATGGCAAAGAAATTACTTTTACAAAACGAACATATTCCGGGCATTGCAACATTGGATGTTTACCGGAAAAACGGTGGCTATGCCTCGGTGGAAAAAGCACTGAAGACCATGACACCGGATGAAGTTACTGAAGAAGTAAAGAAGTCAGGACTGCGTGGCCGTGGTGGTGCGGGCTTCCCGGCAGGTATGAAATGGAGTTTCCTCGATCGTAAATCGGAGAAGCCGCGCTACCTGGTTTGCAATGCAGATGAAAGTGAACCAGGCACTTTCAAAGACCGGTACCTGATGGAGAAAATCCCTCATTTATTGATCGAGGGGATGATCACTTCCAGTTATGCATTGGGTGCCAACACTTCGTACATCTATGTGCGTGGCGAGTACATGTATGTGATTCGTATTTTAGAGAAAGCCATTGAAGAAGCGTATGCCGCAGGCTTTCTTGGTACTAATATTTTAGGAACCAATTACTCACTTAACTTATACGTGCAGCCAGGCGGTGGCGCGTATATCTGCGGTGAAGAAACGGCTTTACTTGAATCACTGGAAGGTAAGCGTGGTAATCCGAGATTGAAACCTCCGTTCCCGGCTATTGCAGGTTTATATGCTTCACCAACGGTGGTGAATAATGTAGAGACCATTGCCGCTGTAGTTCCTATTGTGAATAATGGTGGTGATGAGTATGCAAAGATTGGAATAGGAAAAAGCACCGGTACTAAATTGATTTCAGCCGGAGGGCATATCAACAAGCCGGGCGTTTATGAAATTGAACTTGGCTTGCCTGTTGAAGAATTTATTTATTCAGAAGAATATTGTGGAGGTATCTGGAAAGGCCGCAAGATGAAAGCTGTAGTTGCAGGTGGTTCATCTGTTCCTATTCTTCCTACCGAATTGATTTTAAAAACAGCGAAAGGTGAGCCTCGTCTGATGTCGTATGAATCACTTTCTGAAGGTGGATTCATTACAGGTACCATGCTTGGTTCGGGTGGTTTTATTGTATTGGATGAAACAGCTTGTATCGTTCATCACCTGTATACTTTTGCGCGCTTCTATCATCATGAATCATGCGGCCAGTGTAGTCCATGCCGTGAAGGTACAGGCTGGATGGAGAAAGTGATTCATCGTATTGAACATGGTCACGGACACATGAGCGATATTGATTTGCTTGTAGACGTAGCTAAGAAGATAGAAGGGAATACCATTTGCCCATTAGGTGATGCGGCAGCATGGCCGGTAGCGAGTGCGATCCGTCACTTCCGCGAAGAGTTTGAATATCATATTAAATATCCGGAGAAGATAAAGAACCCGAAACATTTCGAGATCGAACCATTCGTGTCGGAGAAAATGTTAGCGGCAGTTTAATAGAAGTGAATTTTAAATTTCGGATTTGAAATTTTGAATTGAGAATTATGGCAAAAGTTACGATAGATGGTATTGAAGTAGAGGTTGCCGATGGCACCACCATATTGAATGCGGCAAGGCAGATTGGTGGCGATGTGGTTCCTCCGGCAATGTGCTATTATACAAGCTTAAAGGATAGTGGTGGCAAGTGCCGTGTGTGTCTGGTTAAGGTAACGCAGGGTTCTGCCAAAGATCCGCGTCCTATGCCTAAGCTGGTTGCTTCCTGCCGTACCAACGTAATGGATGGAATGGTGGTGCAAAACATTACTTCCCCCGAAGTATTGGAAGCGCGCAAAGGTGTGGTTGAATTCTTATTATTAAATCACCCTCTGGATTGTCCGATCTGTGACCAGGCCGGTGAGTGTGATTTGCAGAATTTAGCGTATGAGCATGGTGCTGCCAAAACCCGTTACGAAGAAGAACGCAGAACGTTTGAAAAGATAGATATCGGTGACAAGATCAAGCTGCACATGACGCGCTGTATCTTATGTTATCGCTGTACATACGTGGCCGATCAGTTGACTGACAATCGTGTTCATGGAATATTGAACCGCGGAGATGCATCCGAAATCAGTACTTACATTGAGAAGGCGGTAGAAAATGATTTCTCCGGTAACATGATCGATGTATGTCCGGTGGGAGCATTGACTGACAAAACATTCCGCTTCAAAAGCAGAGTATGGTTTACCAATCCGCAGGATGCGCATCGCGATTGCCCGAAGTGCTCCGGCAAAGTCGTGTTGTGGATGAAGGGTGAAGAAGTATTGCGCGTGTCTGCCCGTAAGGATCAGTATGGTGAAGTAAAAGAATTTATCTGCAACGAATGCCGCTACGATCACAAAGATGTGAAAGACTGGAAAGTAGAGGGCCCTCGTCATATCGAACGCAGTTCAGTAATTGCACAGAATCATTACGAAAAAATCGATTTGATCAAGCTGAAGAAGGAAGTAGAGCGTCAGCTCGAATTCCAGAAAGGAAAAACTATACCTGAGCCTAATCCAGTATTGAAAGCATGACCGACTTCCTGATTTATAAATCGATTCTTGTACTGGGGGTGTTTACCATTACCTTGGTGGTTGCGATGTATGCAACGTATGGCGAACGCAAGGTGGCAGCGTTTCTGCAAGACCGTATTGGCCCGAACCGCGCGGGTCCGTTTGGAGTACTTCAGCCATTGGCGGATGGTCTTAAATTCTTCATGAAAGAAGAAATCATACCTGCTGTTTCCAATAAATTTCTTTTCATACTCGGGCCTAGCATCGCCATGATGACGGCATTGATGGCCGGAGTACTGATTCCATGGGGCGGTACACTTCTTGTTGGAGGAGAGGAATATTCACTTCAGATCACGGATATCAACATTGGTGTGCTTTATGTCTTCGCAGTAGTGTCCATCGGTGTGTATGGAATCATGATTGGTGGGTGGGCATCGAATAACAAATTCTCCTTGCTTGGCGCGATCCGTGCTTCGGCACAAATGATCAGCTACGAACTGGCCATGGGTATCTCCATCATCGCGTTAATTATGATGACGGGTACATTGAGCCTGAAAGAAATTTCTGCCTTGCAGACTGGCGGGGCAGGTGGCGACTGGAATTTTTGGAATGTAGTTTATCATCCTGTAGGGTTCCTTATCTTTCTTACCTGTGCTTTTGCGGAATGTAACCGTGCACCGTTTGATTTACCCGAGTGCGAAACCGAATTGATTGGCGGATACCACACCGAATACAGTAGTATGAAACTGGCTTTCTATATGTTTGCCGAATACATCAATATGTTCGTTTCATCTGCGGTGCTTTCCACGCTTTATTTCGGAGGGTACAACTTCCCCTTTATGAACGACCTGGGATTGGATCACAACACCATCACGATTTTAGGAACCGTATTCCTTTTTGCAAAGATTTTCTTCTTCATCTTTTTCTTCATGTGGGTTCGCTGGACGCTTCCTCGCTTCCGCTACGATCAGCTCATGAATTTAGGATGGAAAGTATTGCTGCCTTTATCCATCGCAAATTTGTTGATAACGGCAGTAGTCTTACTTTTGACGGGAAAATAGAGAGTAGTTGATAGTTATTGGAAAAGTTAATAGGGATGCATCGAATATGACAGTTAACTTTGTAACGATTAACTTTTAAATTAAACTGAATCTGATAACGATTAACTGATAACTAAAAAAATGCAGGCATTAACCAACCGGTCCAAAGTAGTATCGAATAAGCAAATGACCTTTGCCGAAAAGATGTATTTGCCGGCAATACTGGGGGGCATTGCCATTACCATCCGGCATTTGTTTAAAAAGAAGGCTACCGTTAGCTATCCGGAAGTAAAGCGTGAATTCAGCCAGGTATACCGTGGTCAGCATGTATTGAAACGTGATGACAAGGGGGCAGAACGTTGTACTGCCTGCGGACTTTGTGCCGTGGCTTGTCCTGCAGAAGCCATTACCATGACTGCCGCAGAACGCAAAAAAGGAGAAGAGAATTTATTTCGCGAAGAGAAGTATGCTTCTACTTACGAGATCAATATGCTTCGCTGCATTTTCTGCGGATTGTGTGAAGAAGCTTGTCCGAAGGAAGCGATCTTCTTAACCGACCGCATGGTGCCTACTGACTTTGCGAGAAATGAATTTATTTACGGTAAAGATAAACTGGTTGAAAAAACGGACGACCGTATCGATGTAACCAAAAGACAAACTCAGGCCGTGCTTGATTTTAAGAAGATAAAACAACTTAGCCATAATCGTTAATTAACTGTTTTAGTTTTGACCTTAAACCTATTTTACTTCCTGTCTTTCTTTGGGGTAATCTGCGCCCTGCTCGTGGTGTTTTCTAAAAACCCGGTGCACAGTGTATTGTACCTTATCCTTACCTTCTTTGCCATTGCAGGACATTATGTGTTGCTCAACGCACAATTCCTGGCGGCTGTACACGTAATTGTGTACGCAGGAGCCATCATGGTATTGTTCCTCTATGTATTGATGCTGTTGAATCTTAACCAGGAAGCAGAACCACATAAGAGCAGCTTACTTAAAGCGGCAGCAGCCATCTGCTCCGGAGCATTGCTCATTATTCTTATCGCCTCATTGAAAGGGACAGAAACACTGACTTCACAGCATGAAGTCGTGGCTGATCTGGGCACAGTAAAAAATCTTGGACGCGTACTATTCAACGAGTACCTGCTTCCTTTCGAACTTACTTCTGTTTTATTAATGGCTTCTATGGTAGGAGCAGTGATGCTTGGTAAACCGGAGAAAAATCAAAGTACGGAATGAAAACAGCACAAGGTATCCCTTTGGATTATTATATCTGGCTGAGCGCTGCGCTTTTCACGATCGGTGTATTGGGCGTACTCTATCGCAGAAATGCAATCATCATCTTCATGTGTATCGAACTGATGTTGAATGCAGTAAACTTATTATTGGTCGCGTTCTCTAATTATTACAACGATGCATCCGGCCAGGTGTTTGTATTTTTTATCATGGCAGTGGCTGCTGCCGAAGTCGCAGTAGGGTTGGCTATTCTGATCATGATGTATCGCAATACAAAAACTACTGACATTAACATTTTGAATAAATTAAAATGGTGAGTCCGGATTTACTCGTAAGCCTTGTTCCGCTGCTGCCTTTGCTGGGCTTCCTGCTCGTTGCTTTGAATGTGAAGAAACTTTCACATGGAGTTACTTCAGTGATTGCCTGCGGGTCTGTACTGATATCTTTCTTCATTTCAATTTACCTGTTCACCTTATTGCTCGATAAACCGGCAGATCAGCGATTCATTTCCGTTACTGTATTGGATTGGATCAGCACGGCAGGTTTCTCTGCGAGCTTCAGCTTCCTCATCGATCCGCTTTCATCCCTCATGTTATTGATCATTACCGGTGTGGGATTCCTGATACACGTATATTCCATCGGCTACATGCACGATGACGAAGGCTTTAACCGCTTCTTCTCTTACCTCAACCTGTTTGTGTTCTTCATGCTTTTGCTGGTCATGGGATCCAACTACCTGCTCATGTTTGTGGGCTGGGAAGGGGTAGGTCTTTGCTCTTATCTTCTGATTGGCTTCTGGTTTAAAAATCAGGATTACAACAGTGCTGCCAATAAAGCATTTATCATGAACCGTATCGGTGACCTTGGCCTGATCCTTGGTGTGGTGCTGATCTACATTCAATTCGGCAGCATTCAATATGAAGATGTGTTCACACAAGCTGCCTCTTATGGAATCGGCTCTGAAGCCATTACATTAATTACCGTATTGCTTTTTGTGGGTGCAATGGGCAAGAGCGCACAATTACCTTTATACACCTGGTTGCCGGATGCAATGGCAGGTCCTACTCCGGTATCGGCATTGATCCACGCGGCTACCATGGTGACAGCCGGTATCTACATGGTCGCCCGCAACAATGTATTGTATGCACTTTCTCCATTCAGCCTTCATTTGATTCTAGTCGTAGGTCTTGCCACAGCGCTTTTTGCTGCTACTATTGCATTAACACAAAATGATATCAAGAAAGTGCTGGCCTATTCTACCGTCAGCCAGTTAGGATTAATCTTCGTGGCATTAGGCGTAGGCGCTTTTTCAAGCGGCATCTTTCATATGGCTACTCATGCTTTCTTTAAAGCATTGTTGTTCTTAGGCGCAGGCAGTGTCATTCATGCTTTAAGTGGTGAGCAGGATATCCGTAACATGGGTGGGTTGAGAAAGCACCTGCCCGTTACGTTCATTACTTTCCTCATCGGAACATTGGCGATATCAGGTATTCCTCCTTTTGCAGGGTTCTTTTCAAAAGATGAAATCCTGGCTCGTGCTTTCGCGGATAACTATGTTGTATGGGCAGTGGCGTTGTTGGCCTCATTGCTTACTTCTTTTTATATGTTCCGTTTGTTCTTCCTCACCTTCTCCGGAAAGGAAAGAGCAAGCCATGAAGTCATGCATCACATTCACGAATCTCCCAGGAGCATCACTATTCCATTGATTGTACTTGCTTTATTATCCGCCTTGGGTGGATTTATGGGAGTACCTGAAGTACTTCTTGGTTCAAATTGGTTAGGTGAATTCCTGTCACCGGTATTTGCACCATCTGCTTCGTTCATTGAGTTGCATCATCTTGATCATGCCACAGAATACCTGCTAATGGCTGTGGTTATTGGTCTCACTTTAGTAATGATCATCGGTGCTTACTTCATTTATGTGAAGCAAAGCAAGGTGCCTGTAAAAGAGGGGTTAGCACTCAATGGACTTCATCAGCTGGTATACAAAAAATATTATATCGATGAGCTATACAATGCAGTGGTGGTGAAACCGCTTTACTGGCTATCCGGTAAGCTTGAAGTAGTGGTTGAAAAATCAGGTATTGATAAGCTGGTTAATTTGTCGGGCAGTGCAGTAGTAGAAGGAGGGAAGGCAAGCCGTTGGTTACAGACAGGTAATATCGGGTTTTATATTTTCGCTATGGTGATCAGTATTATTGCCATGCTGGCCTGGGTCATGATAAATCATTAAGTCATTAGTTAAGAATAGATGTTAACCACGTTTCTGATATTTTTTCCACTGCTGGCTTCTTTGCTGCTGTTTGTATTTCGTCCAAAGAGTGCGAAGGCAATTGCATTGGCGGCTGCCCTCATTGAATTTGCTGTTTCATTGATTGCTGTCTTTACGTTCGATAAAAATGGCGGAGCTCAGTTTGCTGTAAACGTACCCTGGATTTCTTCTCTGGGAATCCACTTTGCTGTCAGTATCGATGGAATAAGTCTTCTATTAGTGCTGCTCACTACATTGCTTGTCCCTTTCATCATCCTGTCTTCAGTAGAATCGCGTTACGACAAGCCACATAGCTTGTATGGACTGATACTCATGATGCAGATGGCGTTGATAGGTGTATTCACCGCTGGTGATGGATTTCTGTTCTATGTTTTCTGGGAACTTGCACTTATTCCCATCTACTTCATTTGTTTGATCTGGGGAGGAGAGAATCGCGGCCAGGTTACTTTCAAGTTCTTCGTCTACACCCTGGCGGGAAGTTTGTTAATGCTGGTAGCATTGGTCTACCTCTACTTGCAGACACCAGGCACTCATTCTTTCGATATTACTGCTCTTTATAGTGCAGGTCATACCTTACCGGCCTCAGCACAAGGCTTTGTTTTCTGGGGTTTATTTATTGCTTTTGCAATCAAGATGCCGGTGTTTCCTTTCCATACCTGGCAACCCGATACATACACTACAGCGCCTACGCAAGGTACTATGTTGCTCTCCGGTATCATGCTGAAGATGGGTATTTATGGAGTGATCCGCTGGCTGATCCCTGTTGTTCCTTTGGGCGTAGCCGAATGGGGATTCACTGCGTTGATCCTTTCCATGATCGGAATCGTATACGCATCATGTATTGCTTTGGTGCAAAAAGATATTAAACGCCTCATTGCCTACTCATCCATTGCTCACGTAGGGCTTATCTCTGCCGGTGTATTTACATTAAGTAAATTGGGTATCCAGGGAGCTGTCATTCAGATGGTGAGTCATGGTATTATCGTATTTGCCTTGTTTTACATTGTTGATATCATTTCAGAAAGAGCAAAGACACGTTCACTTTCAGAACTGGGAGGCATACGTAACGTGGCACCTATCCTGGCAACGGTCTTTATCATTGTGATGTTGGGAAGTGTTGCATTGCCGTTGACCAGCGGTTTCGTAGGAGAATTTTTATTGATCAACTCATTGGTGCACTATCAACTATGGATCGGTGCCGTGGCCGGATTAACTATGATATTAGGAGCAGTGTATATGCTGAAGGCTTTTCAAAAAGCAATGTCAGGTGAAGTAAGTTACCTGGTAACAGGGTTCACTGATCTTACCCTGAACGAGAAAATAGTGTTGTACCCAATGGTAGTATTGATTATTGTAATCGGAGTATATCCTGCTCCGTTACTGAATTTATCAGAACCTGCGGTCAATGATTTGATAAAGCTTATTTCGGACGCTACTGCTCAGATAAAATAATGAATTCGTTATACGTCATTTGTGGGTTAGGACTTCTTTCGCTTATCGCGGAAATGGCCAACTTTAAAAGACAGTTAATCCCTGTTCTGATTATCGGGATAATAGCTGCTGTTGGATTAGCTGTCATGGATTGGGGCACCTCTCTCCATTACTTCTCCGACATGGCTATCTTTGATAATGTAGCCCTCAGCTTTAGCATCCTGATCCTGACCACTGCTGTCTTCTGGTTATGGATTGCCAACGATTATTTTCATAATGAAACCCATGTTACCGATCAGGGTGCATTAGTGATCTTCGTCATTGCCGGAGCCATTATCATGGTTTCCTTCAACAATATGGCGATGCTTTTTCTGGGCATAGAAATCTTGTCCTTGTCGTTATACGCATTGGCAGGAAGCCGTAAGCAAAATCTTTTTTCTAACGAAGCTGCCTTTAAATACTTTTTGATGGGATCATTTGCCACCGGCTTTTTGCTGATGGGCATTGCATTGGTATATGGTGCTACGGGTCAGTTCCATCTGGATAAAATTGCGGCTCACATTGCGGCTAATCCTGAACTTCCCGGATTCTTTTATGCCGGTGTAATACTCATCATCGTGGGCATGGCCTTCAAAATATCAGCCGTTCCATTCCACTTCTGGGCTCCGGATGTGTATGAAGGTTCGCCAACAGTAATTACCGCATTGATGGCTACTGTAGTGAAGACTGCTGCCTTTGCTGCCTTCTTCCGCATGATGTGGTACTGCTTCCCGGATGTTCAAACCTCTTGGTTGCTGATATTGCAGGTAATCACCATTGCTACGCTTGTGCTGGCGAACGTCACGGCTGTCTTCCAAAGTAAAGTGAAACGTATGCTGGCTTTTTCCAGCGTAGGCCATGCGGGTTATATATTGCTGGCACTGACTACTGGCGGAGTATCTTCGGCAGAAACAATTTTATATTATCTCGCAGCTTATTCTGCAGCTACATTATGTGCCTTTGCTGTGCTTAACCGCCTTGAGCAGGGAAGCAGCTTCTCTGACGACAGTTTTAACGGTCTTTTCAGGAAATCACCTTTCATAGCTGTAGCGATGACAGCAGCGCTTCTTTCTATGGCGGGTATACCTCCGCTGGCCGGTTTCTTTGGTAAGTACCTCGTATTCGTGCAGGCGTTAAATAACGGGTATGTAGGGCTGGTTTTGGTGGCCGTAGTTACCTCGCTCATCGGTGTGTATTATTACTTCCGAGTTATTATCGCAATGTATTTTAAAGCGCCTGTCAACGAAGAGGTCCCTGTTTCCTTTTCGCTCAAAGTACTTCTTTCTATTCTCGTTCTGCTTCTGGTAGGTATGGGAGTGCTTCCCGACCTGTTTCCTGAGCTGTAGCTGGCAAAAGCATTTAATTTTCTTTGATCTTTTCTTTAAAAAGAATATCTTCAATCGATTGAAACCCCAGAATCGAATACTCACCGGTGTGTGAGAAAGAGGTTATGGGCTCCTTCATACTTCTTATTAATTAAAAACAATCGGTTATGAGCAAGGTAAAGGACATTATCAAAGCGAAAGGCAATTCGAGCAACGTTTTTGCAGTAGAGCCTAACGAGATCGTCTATAGAGCTATTGAATTGATGGCGGAAAAAAACATCGGTGGACTCCTCATCACAGAAAGAGGAAGGCTGGTTGGCATTTTTACAGAGCGTGATTATGCACGGAAGTTGATTCTGAAAGGAAAATCATCAAAGGATACACTCATTGGTGAACTGATGACCAAAAATCCGTACACCGTTACACCTGAAAGCAGCATTGAAGATTGTATGCAGATCATGTCGGATCGTCACTTCAGGCATTTGCCGGTAGTGGAAAATGATGAGTTGATAGGTATTATCTCCATCGGTGATGTAGTCCGCTTTATTATTGAAGAGCAGAAATCAATCATCGATCATCTTCAGGGATATATTGCAGGAACGTAGTTCATCGAAATCCGATAAACGCCACTGCCAAAAGCCTGCACGTTCATTAAACATAGTTTAAAAGGACGTGCAGGCTTTTTCTGGCTTAAATTCATCCATTTCAGTCACAGAATTGGTGGAATACAAATAGATTTATTTTTTAGTAGTTGCCAGTACCATCTTGATTTTATGTTCGGCACCGATCTGCATAACATCTACTAATTCCTGCACGGAGAGATTATAAGGCAAGCGAATAACAACAGTGGGCTCCGGTATCCCCTGGCAGGCTTTAAGAAGCTCTGATTCCAGGTTTTGCTCGGGCACCTGCTGCTTGTTGATATAGTACTTTTTATCCTGGGTGATGGTAAGATTAATGGGTTGCTTGCTTACTGCCTGAGAAGCTTTTGAGGTAGGCAGCAAAACTTTGATCACATTCGGATTGGCCACCGTGGAGACAATAAGAAAGAACAGCAATAAGAAGAACATAATATCATTCAGTGATGACGTAGCCACCTCTGCATGAAATCCTTTCTTGTTTCTTATCCTCATTTCGATGTTCCTGTTAGCGTCTTTAAAAATTCAAGGGCATCTTCCTGCAAATGAATGGTATAACGCTGTATTTTTTGCTGAAGCATGTGATAGCAGACATAGGCAATCACGCCCACTACAAGGCCCGAACCACTGGTAATCATCTTTTCATACAAACCACCAGCGATGATCCCGATACTGATGTTGTCAGCTAAAGAGATGCTATAGAAAATACGGATGATACCGGAAATGGTACCGATAAATCCGAGCATAGGAGCAACACCAGCAATGATACCAAGGTAAGCAATGTTGCGTTCCATTTTGCCCAGCTCAATTTCAGCAGAAGTCTCCATAATGGATTCTACTTCACGAGATGGTTTACCGATGTAATCAAGCGCATTTGAAATCATCTTCCCGGTAGCGGATGGTTCCTGCTGGGCAATCAACCGTGCTGACTTGATATCGGCATCCTGCAGTGATTTCTTTATCTGCGGAATAAAATTAGGTTTGCGTTGAGTTGCTGTTTTAAGGTAAAGCAGTCGCTCTACTACAATATACAGCGTGATGACCGAGAGAATGAACAAAGGGATCATCACTACTCCACCCTTCAGCAACAACTCACCTACGGTTAGGTCAGGTGCAGCAGCAGCTTCAGTAGCTATCGGCTCAACGATTTGAAATAGATATAGCATAGAGAAAAATTAAATGGTAGGTTCTAATTTCTCAGGATGATCATGTTTTAACCTTAATACACTATGTCTTTGGCTATAAGCAAAATAAATGATTAACCCGATGCCCATCCAAACGAATAATCGTAACCAGTTGCCCCAGCCCAGGTAGACCATCATACCTAAATTAAAGAATATACCCAGAAAGGCAATCACAGGAAGATAAGGTACGCGAAATGGCCGGTTCACATTAGGTTGTTTATAACGCATAATAAAGACAGCTATGCATACCATAACGAAGGCGAACAGGGTTCCGATATTTACCATCTTGGCAATAGTTTCAAGGGGAACCACACCTGCTGTGATGGCGATCACCGTTCCCGTCAGTAAAGTGCCTTTGTAAGGGGTTTGGTATACCGGGTGAAGCGTTCCGAAAATTCCCTTTGGAAGCAATCCATCTTTCGCCATAGCCAGAAATAATCTGGACTGAGCAAGGATATTGACCAGCAATACAGAAGTAAGACCAGCGACAGCCGCAATAGAAATGAACCAGGCCGAGAAATGGAGTCCATGCCTGGTGAAAGCAGAGGCAACAGGAGCAGTAATATCCAGGTCGGTGTATTTCACCATCCCGGTTAATACCAATGAAACCAGAACATAAAGTGTAGTACATACCACCAGCGAAACAATAATTCCAAAAGGAATATCCTTACGCGGATTGATAGCCTCACCGGCCTGCGTACTCACCGCATCGAAACCTACATAAGCAAAAAATACATAAGCCGCTCCCATCATGATTCCGGAAAAACCAAAAGCCATATCACCCTGACTGTTAAGGGCAGGAGCGGGAATGAACGGAGACCAGTTTGCAGTATCTACATAAAATGCTCCGGCTATAATTACAAAAAGAACAACCGTTACTTTAAGAATAACCATGAATAGATTGGTATTGGCTGCCTGGCGAATACCTCTCAAAAGAATAAATGTGATCAACAGGCAAACAAGTACAGCAGGGATATTGACAGCGATATTAAATCCCATCAACTGGGGAAGATCAATAGAAGAGAACCGGGCGCTTAGGTCGCCCATGGTTCCTTTTTCTGTTGCTTCGCGCAAAAGTGCTTTTGCCGTGGTAATATCATTCACCATCCACATGGGTAGATGGACATGAAACATTCCCAGGAGCTTTATAAAATAACCTGACCATCCTACCGCAACGGTAGAAGAAGACATGGAGTATTCAATGATTAAATCCCACCCGATGATCCAGGCGAACAACTCGCCCATGGTGGCATACGAATAGGAATAAGCAGATCCCTCTACGGGAATAATAGAAGCGAACTCCGCATAACACAAGGCTGCAAAAGTGCAACCCAGACCAGCTACTATGAAGGACAAGGTAAGGGCAGGGCCGGCATACTCTTTCGCTGCCAGCCCTGTCATTACAAAAATACCTGCGCCAATAACACAACCGATACCTAAAGCCGTGAGTGACCACTTACCAAGAACTCGTTTGAGGCCGCTTTTTTTAATTTGCTCCTCGTACATGGCCAGTGTCTTCTTGGCCTTCCATTGTCCAGTCATTATGGTTTTTTAGCAGGTGGGTTTTTGATCGCTATGATTGCTTTCTTTGCTTCATTGGCACGTTCGTCTTTCGGATCTAACGCAAGCACTTTGTCCCAGTTGGCCAACGACTCGTTATAATCTTTTTTCAGATAGAAGAAATAACCCAGATAAGAATACGACTCGATAAGTTCCTTCTTGTATTTATCGGGAGTAGCAAGTGCCTTTTCAATTAACTTTTCATAAAAAGGTTTGGCTACACCTGTTTCCGTTTCCGGATCCAAAGCAGAATTTGCACGTCCTGCCCATAAGTATCCCACTGTCATGTTAGGCTGGAGTTCAATCAGTTTCTGAAAAGCAGTATCGGCAGGCTGATAGTTTTTGCTGTTGTAATACGCTCTTCCCAAAGTGAAGTAATCGGCTGACAATGGTTTGGTTCTGGCGGCCATCAATGCTTTGTAGGCGGTTGCCGCTTCCGGATATCTTTTGGCTTTGAACAAGGCTTCTGCTTTCAATTGAAGAATAGAAACTTGTTTAGGATCAATCTGCAAGCTCTTGTCAAAAGCAAGTACCGCAAGTGAATCTTGTTTTAGTTTCAGTAATAATTTTCCGTAGGTAGAATAATCGGCAGCTTCAAGCTTTTCGGGCTTTGCCATGGCAAAGTATTCTTCAAAAGCCCTTGGAGCGCGTACAGTATCATTTGCTTCGCTTAATGCAAAAGCCAGGTAACGTAATGCAGTTTCATTTAAAGGACCTAATTTCTTTGCCTCATCAAAAGTCAGAACGGCCTTTGTAAATTCTTTGGCCATGAACTGATAGAATGCCAGACGCACTTTACCGGTTGGATCTGTGCTTTCGGTCAATGCAAGATATTTCTCCTGAGCCTGAGCTGCCTCTGGTCCTTTTTTCTGAGAGTAATATAACTCACCTAGTTCAGACCATGCCGGAGCATAAGCAGGATCTACCTCCACCGCCTTAAGAAAGGAAGTAAGGGCTACGTCATAGTTAGTAGAACGCAGATAAACAATACCTACTTTAAAGTGGGGAGCACCGTCTTTAGGGCTTAAGCTTGCCGCTTTTTCATAGCTGCTTACTGCTTTACCACCGTTCGCATTATTTTGTTTCAGGTAAGCATCGCCTAATAGCAGGTGAGCAGCTGCACTCTGTCCGTTAATTGAAACTGCTTTTTCAAGCATTTCAATGGCAGAAGCATTGAATTTTGGATTCTCCAGATATGCTTCGCCAATGGCGTTGTACACATCGGCATTCTTTTTTCCAAGGCCAATGGCTTTGTCAAAGAGTAATTTGGCATCATTAAGGTTTCCTTCTCTGAGCTTCAGCCAGCCTTTGCCTGCATAATTTAAAGGCATTTTATCGTCCAGGGCTATACCTTTGTCAAAAGAAGTTTCTGCTTCCTTATTTTCATTTGTTTTCAGTAGGCCATATCCTAAGTTATACCACGATTGAGCAGTAGGAGTAGACTGTACAGCCTGTCTCAGCAAACCGAGAGCCTTTTTAGGTTGTTCCTTTCCAATCAGCTTAATCGGGTCTTCACCTTGCGCAAATGCTGCCTGACTGGTAAGAATTAATAACAGGGCGCCAATAAATTGAAAAGCCCCCAATCGTTTCGAAAATTTCATTTTACGGTTCATCATACTACTTTTTACAGTTGGTTTTGGTTCTGATCTACTCATTGCAAAGGTAATACCAAGTTTCAAGTTGTGAGTAGCCTTAAAAGCGCAAAACAGCAATAGTTTGCTATTTTTTGATAAGTGGCTTCCCTGATTATGCTCTTTTTATTCGGTAAGAACTGTTTTTCGCCTTTTTTTCTATTCGGGCAATAAGTAAAACAGAGATTAACCACAATTTTATTCAAAATAGGTTGAATTATAACCCTTTTATGAGGGATATATAATGAATTTCAGCCTTAATGACGTTTCCTGGGTTATTGAACAGGAGATTGATTCACTTCTACAATGCGGATGGGCATAGTTACAGGCACCAGCCCGGCTTTCAGCACCACGCGCTGGCCTTTAGGACTCGCTACATAAGACATAAAGCCACTTCCCAGCCCTGAACGAGGTTCACGGCTGATGATGGTGATGTTTCGTGTAAGTTTGTAATTACCCTGTGCAATGTAGGCCTGGTAGGGCTGGTAGAATTCGGCATCTTTTCCGCTGGAGATACCCGCTACGCGTACTGCTTTTAAAAAGACATTGGCGGTAGAATCATTGCTGTCGCTGATCCAGCTTGCCCCGATAAGGCCAATGGCGTTCTCCTTTTTCGACACGTAGTCAATTACCGCGTTGCTGGAATTAACGGCAAAGCAATTGGGGGGCAATTGGGTGATGTGGAGAATGGAATCTTTCAGGAATTTAACGATACCTGAATTAGGACTATCGAATACAATCTCAACAGGTGCACTTTTACCTTTCATTTTCAGCTTCTTCCAGTCAGAAGTTTCTCCTTTCAGGATGGCCTCAAGATCGTTCCATTGAAATAAACTATCGGGATTGCTTTTGTTAGTAACCAGCGTGATGGCTTCCTTCGCTACGCTGGAGTAATGAGGCGTTAATGTGAGATCCGTTAATACTTTGGTTTCGTCTGCAGTGAGCTTGCGCGTTACTATCGCTAAGCGGGAACTGTCCGACAACATCTGGTGGATAGCTTCGGATTCCGAAACGTACTTTACATTGATCTTTGCTTTTGGGTAAGTAGCCTCGAAGGCATTTACCTCTGCTTCGATGAGTGGTTTTAAGGATTCATCTACCGAGATACTGATGGTTCCTGAGGTAGGGGAATCAAGCGGTTTCTGATTCTTATCCTTTTGCGAACATCCGATTAAAATAATCAGGGCAACAGCTACACAAGCCACCACATTACGGTTCATTTTTTTAGGATTTAGATTCGTAAAATTGATTCTCAGTTTACTAAAGGGGGTAGGCTATCAGAATAATAACCCGTATCTGTTCAATTAAAACAGATCTTAATCGGGGTAGCCTTGCGATCCCTTCTTTTTGAAATAGCGGTGATATACGTTGTATCCGCGAAAGAGCCCATAGGTAATTAAGAGAATGCCGAAAGGAAGGGTGTAAGAAGCAATAAGAGTACCGATGAACCGCTCTTGATTGGTTAACATCAGTACTCCTAAAGCCACATATATCAATGCCATTACTGCTCCGGAATATTTAGAGGCAGCTTCCCATCCATTGGCGTTTGACATATTATCTGATTCCATTTGATTATCCTAATTGGAATTTGATCGGAAGCACAAAGCGTACTTTTACAGGACGACCATTTTGCTTGCCTGCTTTCCAGCGGGGCATCATTTGAATTACACGGATTGCTTCTTTATCACAATCTGCACTGATACCCTTCACGGTTTGAACTTCACTGATCTTACCTTCCGTGTCCACCACGAAGCTCACAAAAACAGATCCTTCAATACCCATTCTTCTTGCTGTGGCAGGGTACTTCATGTTTTTCTGGATGAATTTAAACATGGCACCATTGCCGCCTTCAAATTCAGGCTGCTGCTCTACAATGGTATAAACCTTGTTTGGATCTTCTCCTGGTTCTTTTACCGGTTCTGCTGCGGGCTCATCAACAAAGGTAGTTCCTTCGCCTTCATTGGTATCCTGTGCAGGTTCTACTTCCTTCAGTTCTTTCTGATCAGGAACGTTTACTTCTTCCACTTCTTTTTCAGTCACCTTAGGTGGCACGAACTTGATCGTTTCCTTTACCGGAGGTGGAATATCTCTTGGCGGAGGAGGTGTGTTTTTATCGATTGGCGGAGGTGGTGCCAGATCCGTGTATTTCATTACACGTGCCTCATGCTTTACCTCTTCTTCTTTAAAAAACATCTCTTTCAATATGGGATAGGCCAAAAAGAAGGAGAAAAAGAACAGAGTAATGAATAAAGCGATAATCACATTACGTGAATACACTTTTCTTACCAGATAAGCTCCGTACGCCTGGTTTCTTCCTTCAAAAATGACGTCTTCCCAACGTGTGTTCAGCGTTTTCATAAATTTGATTCTTTTACAAGTTTCTTATCTACTTCGGTAATGTCGACCAACGCAAATCGCGAGATGTTACTGATGGTCAATTCATCGAGGATGTCTACCATGTTTTTATAACGGGATTCATCCGATGCCTTGATCAGCACAATCATGTCTTTGATCTGCTTGTTTTCGTCTGACAATATTTTGCGAATTCCTGTAGCTCCGAAATTGGTAACACCGACTACTGGTTCTGTAATTCCCTTGTACCAGTACACTTTATCGTCCTGTCCCAGGATTACGGTAACTACGCGTCTTTCATTTACCTCAGGTGGCTTATCATTCGGCTTCGGCTTATCCGGCATAATGATTTCCATGGTCTGTGGTTTATTAAATGTAGTAGTGAGCATGAAAAAGGTTAACAAAAGGAAGGCCAGATCCACCATGGGAGTCATGTCAATTTTGGTTGACGACTTCTTGGCTCTTACTTTACCGCCTTTCTTTTTCCCACCACCACCGTCCTGACTAATTTCTGCCATAGTTGTAAGTTATTAAGCGGGTTTTTCAAGATTGGTGATCAGGTTGAACCGCAGTACTTTTTTATCAATAAGTGTTTTGATCACTTTCTTTACTGCAGGATAGGAAGCATCCTTATCACCTTTAATTGCGACATATACTTTCGGATTGGTAGTTCTTGCCAGGACTACCCAATCACCCAACTGATTATTTAATGAATCAGCCGGAACTCCGGGTTGCTTCACGAGGTCACGTTCTTCCGAAGGCAGATCCAGGTATTGCGGAAGATTACCTACAGGCAAGCCTATACTGGGTAATACCGAAAAGGTCTGAATTTGCTCTGCAGTAAACGGAACACCGTATTTTTCTCCCATCTTCTGAATCAGCGTCTGGCGAGTGTACTTACCGTCTACATTGAAGAAGATCGCCCCGTCTTTCGAAACCGTGATGGTAATGATGTTAACGGAAGGAATCTTGATCTCTGTCGTGGCGGAAGGAGCATCCACAGCTATCGGCTCCTTGGTAACGGCTGTTGCGGTAAGCATAAAGAATGTTACCAGAAGGAAAGCCAAGTCCACCATGGGAGTCATATCCAGCGATGGAGTAACTCTATGTGATTTCGTTTTTGCCATAATTAGTTATGGTCAGAGTTTAAATTATTTCGATTTATCTATAGCTGAGAAATTTTGCACGATAGAGAAGCTGGCTTCATCGATACCGTGTGTCAATCCATCAATTGCAGAAGTAAAGTAGTTGTAGAACACAATGGCCAAAGCGGAAGTACCAATACCCAATGCGGTGTTGATAAGCGCTTCAGAGATACCGTTCGCAAGACCAACCGCATCAGGAGCACCTGAGTTAGCAAGAGCCGAGAAGGCGTTGATCATACCAAATACTGTTCCCAGAAGACCAGTCAGTGTCGCTACCGATGCAATCGTGGCAATGATCACGAGGTTTCTTTCCAGCATAGGCATCTCCAGCTGTGTGGTTTCTTCGATATCTTTTTGGATAAGAAGCACTTTCTGATCGGTGTCCAGTTCTTTGTTTGAGGTCAGTTCACTGTATTTCAAAAGACCTGCTTTTACCACGTTGGCAACAGAGCCTTTTTGCTTGTCGCATTCGTCAATGGCTTGCTTGATGTTACCACTGGCTACCAGCGTTTTGATGCGGTAAACGAAGTTTTTAACGCTTCCTTTTCCTTTTGCAAAAGTAATGGTCAGCAAACGCTCAACAGCAAAAGTTAAAACCATCATCAATAATGCGATCAAAACAGGTACGATGGCAATACCTCCTTTGTATATCAAGCCCAATTTGTTGCCTTCCAACGGGTGATTGGCTGGATCGCCACCCTGGAAGTTATCGGGATTACCCAATACAAAAATGAAAATAAGATATGCAATGGCCAGTTCAAGGGGAATGATAACGGCTGCAAAACCAGACTTCAGGCTATCACCTAATGAAGAAGAATTTGAAGTTTTCATAGTTTAAGTTAATCGTTTAAGGTTTTAAGTTTAAGTAAAAGATTTAGGTTAAAGTTTTAATTATACCGTTTTCCCCCATACATACAATGGTTGGAAGCCGTGAAAGTCACAAGATTTTTTAAAATATCAAATAATAATTTTTTAGCGGCTAACCGGAACGTATCAATTCCTGACGTTCGCTTTTTCATTACAAAGGTAAATCCACCCTGCAAAGCCCGCCTTACACTTAGTAGTTTGTGGGTAATTTCAGCAGTTAGCGGCATTATTTCATCGCTTTTACTCTCATTGCTGTGGTTTTTTATATTGAAAGCAGCCCGGGTGGTGAAGATGGGTTTAATGTAAGGAAGGTTAGAATACCCCACGAAAGGTGAGCGTGTCGTAATGCATTCTTTCATATTATGATTAGATGAACTTTTCAGCGAGAGAGAAAAAATAATACGCAGCACAGATAATGCCGGCAGGTGACTGGACTTGATCTCTGGAAAGTTTCTGATGTTCATTAAATTCCCTTCTCTTTATTAACTGAATTTTTTTGTCTTATAAATGTGATCATGACCGGTATGGAAGTGATGACAATAAGAAATACAATAATTAATTCGATGTGGTCGATTAACAGAGGGAAGCGGTTGCCCAGCAGGTAGCCTGCCATAACCAGAACGGTGACCCATACTGCTGCACCCACAAAATTATAAGCTAAAAACTTGCCGAAGTTGATACGGATGATTCCGGCAAGAATTGGAACAAAGGTTCTGACCACAGGTAAAAAGCGCCCCGTAATGAACGCCACCATGCCATATTTAGTATAGAAGTCCTGGGCCACATCCAGGTATTTTTTCTTATAGAAGAAGTTTTCTTTTCGGTTGCGCAGATAAGATTCAGTCCACCGGCCGGTAAGATATCCTGCTATAGTACCCAGCGTAGCGCCTGCTACAAGAATAAGAATCAATACAGCAGGCGGTACATTAATATACTCACTATCACATAGCAACCCAGCGATAAAGAGTAATGAATCTCCCGGAAGGAAAAAACCGAAAAACAATCCTGTCTCTGCAAAAACAATAATGAACAACAACAGCAAGCCTCCTTGTTGAATTAAAGTTTCCGGATTCAGGTAATCGAATAACGATTCGATCATATTCATTCTTTAAAATTAGATTCTTTATTAGGTTAGAGTCCTGGTTTTTTTTAAAAAGACGCAGATGGTGTAAGTTGTACACACCACCATTCATTTAAATTGTTCAATGTCTTATTAAAAATTGGTGTGCCGCATGGAAGAAAAGAGGGAGAAGTTCCAGGGGTGGTCATCGTTTTTAAAGACCTTTCTGCTTTTCTTATTTTAATCGGACTCATTTACCAACGATATGAGCAAAGGTATTTAAAAATAGCTGTGAAATAGCCCTTTGATAGAATAAAATATCACTTTTTTGCAGGCTGTCCAACGAATTAATTGGATGAACAATACTAAACTTCCGTTTTGTTTTCTCTCCTGTCGGATAATAATCTAAATCTAAAACGATTGTAACGATTTAATAATCACAGGGTGAGCACGGTCTGTACTGATTTCGGAACCCATTTATAATAAGAAAACCCCGCCAGATGATGACGGGGTTATGGATTTGCAATCAGAGCAAAGAAAGTAATGGAAGATGAATGATTATCCCTTTTTAGCTTTCTTCTCAGCTCTTTTTTCTTTCAATGTTTTAAGAGGCTTTTTCTTCTCCTCTTTTTTTGTGTCTTTTCCTTTTGACATAGCGGTAAAGTTTTAGCGTGAATAAAACCAAAATAACTACATCTGTTCTATTTTATCAAATGATTAGGGAACTAAGTATTATTTCATTTTCTCGCGCGACAGACGTTCCATTTCTTCTGGCGAAACGATCGTGATTACCTGCCACCCACCATTGATTGCCAAAGAGATCTTTGAAGCCTCCCTCCCGGTAACCGTAGAAGCGATCGGCAGGCTCCATCACTACTGTAGCTCCCAGCGATAATGCCTTTTGGAATACGGCATCCGCATCGTGCACGAAAATATACGTCATGGCCTGGTCAGGATAGCCTTCCTGTGACTTGCCTATCATTATAGTGCTGTCGCCAATACGTATTTCGCCATGGCCGATACTTCCATCGGCTGCAGGCAGTTGCTCTTTGATTTCTGCATCAAATACCTGTAGCAGAAAATCAAGTTCCTTTTTTACATCGGGTACCATCAGGTAGGGGCTCACGGTAGCATATCCTTTAGGGGCAGGGCTGGCGGGTGAATTCATTCTTCTTTGAATTTATAGTTATAAATAGGATCAGCACGAAACAAAAATAGAAGTGCTATACCACAACGAATTGGATAAATCCGACATGCAATAGCACAGCGATCGATCGATTTCTTTTTTCCTTTATGCAATGACTTATCTATTCAGAGAGCTGTTATATGAGCAGAGTAACAATTGCAAAAGATTCGAGCCATTCCAACGGCTCAAAAACGGTAAAAAGACGGCAAATGGACGAGAGAGACAACAGATTCCCGATGCTTAATGAATACAACATCAAGGATTGATTAATCTGTTATTTCAACGCAATGAATGAAGGTGTCTGGCCCATCATACTGAAACTTCCCATAAATAGGGAATTGCTTATGCTGGCTACCTGGTCCGTTGATTACGCCAGTCAGACTATATATTTATTATTAAAGAATACGATCCCCGGCAGGCCCTCCGCAAAGAGTTGATAGGTATTTGTCTGCTGCGGATGTTCGCACTCATTATTGAGCGTCCAGAAAAAACGTACAAAGGGCTGAAGTACGGCTGGCGGAGGGATTTCGCAATAGCGCATAGTCAAAGATAGCCGATCTCATTCACTATCTGCTACAACTTTACGGCACTTCAGTACATCCTATCAGCGGGTGAGGTCATCCTTCTTTTATATGCAGAGCTCCCTGCTCACATTTATGCTGCAGGTAAACTCATGGCCGGTCACACTTAAAACAAAGCAATCATGATCAGAAATTACTTGAAAATCGCTTTTCGTTCCTTATGGAGAAGTAAAGTACATTCGGGCATCAACATCATCGGCCTCAGCCTGGGAATAGGCTGCTGCGTGTTGATCGTTTTGTTTGTGCGTGATGAAGTGACCTTCGACATGTTTAATGCGAAGGCCAATCGTATCTATCGTGTCTATGCAAAAGAAGACTGGGGTGTCGATCAGCAGTTTTTCAATACAGTCACTCCGTTTCCTATGGGACCTGCTTTGAAAGAAAACTTTCCGGAAGTAGAAGCACAGGTGCGTATAGTCAAAACAGCCACACAGGTAAAAGTCGATGATAAAATATTCAGCGAGTTTCTCACCATTGCCGATCGTGATCTTTTTAATGTATTTGATTTTGAGTTACAGAAGGGAGAGCGATCAACTGTTTTAAATGGACAGAACAAAGTGGTTCTTAATGCGTGGGCAGCACAAAAATATTTTGGTGATGCCGATCCCATTAATAAAGTGATCTCTATTCAACTGGGAGATGAGTTTGCTGACTTTGCAATATCGGGCGTAACTCAGATCCCCACTAATTCCAGCATTCAATTCTTTTTACTGATCTCCGATCATAATCTGACGAAGCTATTCAACGAACAAACGCTTACTTCAGCCTGGTTTAATATCAATCCTGAAACCTACATACTGCTGCGTGAAGGAGTAAATGCAAAGGCGATAGAGAATAAATTTCCCTCTGTATTTAAAACTATTCTTGGCGAGGAAAACTACAAGCAAAGCAAGTATACTCCGGGCCTTCAGTCGCTCGCAGACATTCATTTGAATACGGACTATCCGGAAGGTATTGCTCCTGTAAGCAATCCGAAATATTCTTATGTATTGGCTGCCATTGCTGTGCTTATATTATTTGTAGCCTGCATCAATTTTGTTACGCTTTCGGTAGGTCGTTCACTGAAACGCGCTAAAGAAGTAGGGATTCGCAAAGTAGTTGGGGCACAACGCAGGCAACTGATCATACAGTTTATTGGTGAGGCGGTGATCGTTACGTTCATCTCACTTTTTCTGGGGCTGCTCATTGCTGTACTTGATCTTCCCTTGTTTAATGATCTGTCAGGAAAGAAACTGATTTTCCCATTGGATGGATTTATGGCTTTGGTTGTTGGTGGTTTAGTGGTGATCATTGGATTGATTGCAGGAAGCTATCCGGCATTTGTAATATCAGGATTTCAGCCAATTGCTATACTTAAAGGAACAGTACAGGGAGGAAGCCGGCAGAACTTTCGTAAAGTATTGGTAGGTATTCAACTGGTGTTATCGATTTTTTTAATCTCGAGCACACTGATCATGCGCAATCAGCTCGATTACTTACAAAATAAAGATCTGGGTTTTAATAAAGAGCAGCTGGCAGTGATTCAGCTCAATATACCACGGGGCAGAATGGCGGAACGTGTGGCGAAGGGTTTTGAAAAAGCAGAACAATTTAAGGCTGAGCTGTCGGGTATATCAGGCATCTCGGGAATATGTGCTTCTTCTCACGACTTTGGTAATGGAACATGGGTAAACGTTGGCTATACCGATGACAAGGGTACGTATCGCACGTTTGACTTCAACTCCATCGATGACGAGTACATTCCTATGATGAAAATGGAAATGCTTGCAGGTCGCAATTTTACAGATGATAATCCATCGGATAAAAGAAGAGCTGTGATTGTGAATGAAGCTTTTGTAAAAGAGTACGGCTGGACGGATGCGATGGGTAAAAAGATTCCTGGTAAGAATTTTTCAGATCATGAAATCATTGGAGTAGTTAAAGACTTTAATTACAATTCGCTTTATACCAGGGTCAAGCCATTGGTAATTGTGCAGGATGCTTCCATTGTATTGAGCGGATCAGAAAATATCAATGTAGGTTATTCACCGGTGCCCAAGCTGTTGCTGAGATTGAAACCGGCTGACATGCAGGCTACCTTGGATGAGGTGAAAGTAGTTTGGGATAAATTAACGGGAGGAGAGGAATTTGCATTTGGTTTTGTTGACCAGGTAATGGCGGAGCAGTATCGGGCCGATCAGAATCTGGGTAAGATGGTAAATATTGCTACACTATTAGCCATGATCATCGGAAGTTTGGGCTTATACGGCTTAGCTTCATTGGCCATGCAAAACCGCACCAAAGAAATCAGTATTCGCAAAGTATTAGGAGCAACCACGCAATCCCTGCTGGTATTGTTATCAAAAGAATACATTGTGCTGATTGGTCTTTGCCTTCTCCTTTCTGTACCTGCTACCATTTACCTGATGCAAAACTGGCTGTCTTCCTTTGAATACAAGGTGAACATCGGCTGGGAAGTGTTTGTGTTAGCAGGCGGCATTTCGTTAGTCATTGCAACCGCCACCATAGGCTATCAAACACTGAAAACAGCGTGGACACAACCAGCCGAAACATTGAAGCAAGATTAACACAGTCTTCGGTATTTTTTAAGATAGTGATGATCACGAATTGTTATTTTACGTAAATTCATAGCAACGATATAACCCACCTCTTATGATTAAGAATTATTTTAAAACTGCGTTCCGGAATTTCTTCAAACATAAGTCGTTTACATTTTTGAATGTGATCGGGCTTTCACTGGGGATGGTGGCCAGTCTTCTTATCATACAATACGTAAAATACGAGCGCAGCTTCGATGCGTTTCATAGCAAGGCGGAAGACATCTATCGGGTTCAGTACAATGGCTGGAACAATGGTAAGCTCCGCTTCGAATGTGCGGCTGCCGTTCCTGCGGTAGGCCCTGCTTTAAAAAATAATTTTCCTGAAGTAAAGCGCTTCACCCGATTATTTCCGGTGAGTGGTGTAGTGAGTTATGAAAGTCCGGATAAAGGATTGGTTTCTTTCCTCGAAGAGAAGATGCAGATTACTGACTCTTCGGTGTTTGAGATTTTTGATTTTAAATTACTGAAAGGCAATCAGCAAACGGTATTGCAAGGCCCCAACAAAGCAGTGATCTCTGAAAGAGCTGCCAAAAAATATTTTGGTGATGGTGATCCCATTGGCAAGCTCATTGCCTGGAATGGCCGCGAGAAGCTGGAAGTGACGGGTGTCTTTCAGGATATACAGGAGAACTCTCATATCAAGTTTGATTTCATGTTCTCCTACCAAACGCTGAACAAGCAAACCAATAATGAAGCAGAAACTTCATGGGGATGGTATGATTTCAATACTTATGTTTTGCTGGAACCGGGCACGGATGTAAAAGCGTTGCAATCAAAATGGAATGCCTACCTGCAAAAGACAAGAGGCGAAAGCTGGAAGAAGAACAATAATTTTCAGGAGTTCATTCTTCAGCCAATGCTGGACATTCATTTGAAAGCAAACCTGCTGCAGGAATCGCAACCTGATGAGCGTGGCGATGGTGATTCGGTGTATGCACTTACCTTCATTGCTTTATTTATACTTCTCATTGCATGGGTCAACTACATTAATCTTGCTACCGCGAAATCATTTGATCGTGCCAATGAAGTAGGAGTGCGCAAAGCGATGGGTGCGCAGAAGAATCAGCTCATGTATCAGTTTATGGCGGAGTCATTGCTGGTTAATTTATTGGCAGCAGCCCTTGCCATTCTTGCGGTGCGTGTAGCATGGCCTTTCTTCTCCGACTTATCAGGCAGAAAAATTCCGTTGGAGTTTATGTTACAAAGCGATTTCTGGATATTAGTGACTGCCTTATTTACCACCGGAACTTTCCTGGCTGGATTTTATCCCGCCATCATCCTTTCTTCCTTCAAGCCGGTAGCGGTGCTCAAAGGAAAAGTGATGCGCACTTCACAGGGAAACATCTTACGACAGTCATTGGTTGTTTTTCAGTTTGTTGCATCGGTAATATTAATCAGCGGATCGGTTATTGTCTATCAGCAATTAAGCTTCATGCGCAACCAGGACCTGGGTATTGATATCAACCAGACGTTGGTCATCAAAGGTCCGGGAGCAACCGATTCTACCTACGCACAAAAGATGGAAAGCTTTAAATCGGAAGCCTTGCGTGTGTCTGGTGTAAAAAGTATGAGTGCATCCACCAATGTACCGGGTGATGAAATCTTCTGGGCAAGTGGTATTAAGCGATTAATAGGCGGCCCGGAAAATTCGATTTCCGGATATACGGTAGGGATTGATCAGGACTACATTCCTTCTTTTGATTTGAAGTTAGCTGCCGGTCGTAGCTTTGATCGTGCGCATACCAACGACAAAAAGAGTGTCATCCTGAATCGCGCAATGGCAGAAGCATTGGATTTCGCTGACCCGAAAATGGCGATTGGAGAAAAAGTAAGTCATGGAGGTGACACACTTGAAGTAGTAGGTGTATTAGAGAACTATCACCAGATGTCATTGAAGGAAGCTGTAACTCCGCTGGTGTTTCGTTATACACCTGATTTCTCTTCCTTCTATGCTTTTAAAATTGAAGGCAATGACTACAAAGGAGTTCTTGCTTCATTGGAAGAACCATGGAAGGCATTCTTCCCGGGCAACCCGATGGATTACTTTTATCTCGATCAGTTTTTCAACCGGCAATATGAAAGTGATCAGCAGTTCGGAAGGATCTTCGGGTTATTTACATTGCTTGCCATATTCATTGCTTGTCTTGGTCTGTTCGGCCTTGCTTCCTTCATGACCATGCAGCGCACCAAAGAGATTGGTATCCGCAAAGTGCTGGGCTCAACGGTTTCGAATATTGTCTTGCTACTTTCTAAAGGATTTATTCAACTCGTATTGATCGCCAATCTAATCGCCTGGCCGTTGGCCTGGTGGATCATGGATCGATGGCTACAGTCTTTTCCTTACCGTATTGCTATCAATCCGGTGCTGTTTTTACTGGCAGGTGTTGGTGTGGTACTTATTGCCTTTCTATCCGTAGGTTTTCAGACATTGAAGGCTGCACTGATCAATCCTGCGCAGACGCTGAAATACGAATAAATGATTTAATGCCATATAATTTGAAGAGGCAGAATTCGTTCTGTCTCTTTTTTTTATTGATTTGTTTTACAAAATGTATAATAATACTATATATTTGTTTTACAAAAAATATAGAAATGAGCAAAGAATACCTCGGAGAATTTGAAGAACTCGTACTGACTATGGTTGGAATTCTTCAGGAGGAAGCCTACGGCAATGCGATTGTGAACGAAATCAAGGAACGGGTTGGAAGAGATTCTAACCTGAGTGCTGTGCATGTAACGCTTTATCGTCTGGAGGATAAGGGCTATGTGAAGTCGGGCATGGGTGGAGCCACCAATGCAAGAGGAGGGAGGCGCAAACGTATTTTCACGATTACCAATGCAGGACTGGCCATGCTTCAGGCGATGAAAGAATCGAGAATGGATTTATGGAAATTGATACCACAGTTAAAGATAGTAGGAGGCTAAAGTGCCGGATACCGGATTTTGGCATCGGGTAAGATTTGATTAAGGCAATTAATAATGAAGAAAAAATTACCGCCACGTTATCTTCTTCGCTTCCTGGAATGGTTTTGCCCGGCTTCTTTGTATGAGGGCATAGAAGGTGACTTGCTGGAGCAATGGGAAGAAGATGTTCATTCGGTAGGTGTGAAAAAGGCACGCATACGATTTACCGGAAATGTATGCAGGTTCTTTCGGCCCGAAATTATTTTAAGAAACCGGTTTTCATTACAACTCATTAATACCATTATGTTTAAAAACTATCTGACCATCGCTTTTCGCAATGTGTGGAAGAACAAAGTGTTTTCTTCCATTAATGTATTCGGCTTAGGAATCGGCCTGGCGGCTTGTCTGCTCATCTTCCAGTTTGTAAGCTTTGAGCTGAGCTATGATCAATTCAACGAAAAGTTTGATCGTACCTATCGCATCACCAACGATCGCTTTCAGAATGGCAAGCTCATACAGCATGGTACGATCATGTATCCCACCGTCAGCCCGGTAATGGCAAAAGACTTTCCCGAAATTGAAGAGCAGACGCGACTGATGCCCGGAGGAGATATGAATATCCGGGTAGGAGATCAAAATTTTCGTGGCGATAACTGTTATTTTGTGGATGAACGATTTCTGTCCGTGTTCTCATTCCCGGTATTAGCCGGAGAGCGGAAGACAGCTCTTAAGGATCGCTATTCCGTAGTATTGCCAGTGCATACCGCGCGCAAGTATTTTAGTCTGGCGGGCAATGATTATGCTACGCTGGTGGGAAAAACATTTTACTGGGGCCTCGACAAACAACCTTACGTAGTCAAAGCAATATGTGAAGACGTTCCTCCCAATTCCCATATTCAATTTGATGCTTTGATTTCGTATGCTACGCTGATCAGTCCCAATAACCATGGTGCTGATGATAGCTGGACCTGGTCAGACATGCGGCATTATCTTGTGTTGAAGCCCGGAGTGGATTACAAGCAACTCGAGGCAAAGTTTCCTGCTTTTAGTGATCGTTATTTTCAAGGTGATAAAGTGTCGGGCAGTGTGGAAAAGTTTTATCTGCAGCCTTTGAGCGAGGCACATTTATATTCCGATTACGAATACGACATTGCCAAGAAGGCGAATGGTAAGGCTGTATGGGCCATGCTTATTGTCGCTTTATTCATCTTGTTGATTGCATGGATCAATTACATCAATCTGACTACCTCACGTGCGCTTGACCGTGCCAAGGAAGTAGGGCTGCGCAAAGTGATGGGCGCGTTCAAATCACAATTGGTAAAACAGTTCATTTTTGAGTCGCTGATGATTACGGGCTTTGCATTTGCCGTTGCGCTGATTATTGTGCAGTTGCTACAGCCTTCATTTAACCGGATCACCGGAAATGAGCTTTCTCTGTGGAGAATTTTTTCGACCACCGATGCCACTACCATTACAGTGTTGCTGCTGATCCTTTTGGCTGGCGCGTTGCTTTCCGGATTCTATCCTGCATTTGTACTGTCTTCGTATCAGCCGGTAACAGTATTAAAAGGGAAGTTTCAGCGATCATCGGGTGGAACTATTTTACGTAAAGCCCTGGTTATTTTTCAATTCACGTCATCTGCAGCCTTGATCACCGGTACTATTATCGTATCGAAGCAATTGGCATTCATGAACAATGCCGACCTCGGTATCAACATCGACAACACGATGGTAGTGCGTGCTCCTGAGTTGGTAGCGTGGGATTCTACTTTTATTCAACGCACAGAAAGTTATAAACATGATCTGCTGCAAATCAATGGAGTAGTGAGTGCTGCTACTTCAGGCAGCTTACCGGGCGAACGGCTGGGAAGAGGGTTTGGTTTACACCTTAAAGATCAGCCATCGACCACTAAGTACACGATGAGTTACCTTGGTGCCGATTATAACTTTATGGAGACCTACCAGATTCCATTGCTCGCAGGCCGTTATTTCCTGTCCACTGATCACGATCCTGATTTTAAAAAAATCCGTGCCACCATCCTCAATCGAAATGCGGTGAAGCTTTTAGGTATTGACGAGCCACAGGAAGCGATAGGAAAAGAGATCACCGATGGCGATGGGGCGTCATGGACCATTATTGGTGTGATCAATGATTTTCATCAGGAATCTTTAAAGGCGCCCATGGAACCAATGCTTTTTCTGCCTATGTACAGCACGTATGCCACTACATCTGTACGAATAAAATCGGAAGACATGAAAAAAGTAATGGCTTCGGTGAAAGATGTCTATGTCACCTATTTTCCAGGCAACTCATTCGAATATTTTTTCCTGAAAGACCGTTATAACAGACAGTATAGTGATGATAACAGCTTTGGCAAGATCATCAGTATCTTCACCGGTCTTGCCATCATCGTTTCCTGCATGGGACTCATTGGTCTTTCATCGTACACGGCAATTCAGCGCACTAAGGAAATTGGTATACGAAAAGTATTGGGCGCTTCTATCATGAGTATTGTTTCACTGTTGTCGATCGACTTCATCCGGTTGGTCGTAATAGCGGCATTGCTATCCATACCCATTGCTTATTTCAGTATGCAGAATTGGTTACAAACTTATGCCTATCGCATCACGCCCGGATGGGTGCAGTTTGTAACACCTCTTGTCGTTGTATTTCTGATTGCAGTCATTACCATCAGCTTCCAGGTATTGAAAGCGGCCATGAAAAATCCGGCAGATACATTGAAGCATGAATAGGATAAGCTTCTGGCTTCGCTTGCTTGAATGGTTTTGTCCGCCCTGCCAATCCGGTAGATACACTGAAGTATAAGTAAAGATCAGGACGATTCGCTTCAATTCTTTATTCCAAATCTTTTTTTAGCACGTTCATCACATTTGATGTGCTGCCAGAGGCCAAAGGTGATTACATTCACTGGGATCATTTAACGTAGCGAACAACTAATATAGGCATGATATTAAATATGAATTCTAAAAATAATCTTATGAATAAATTCCTGTTCATGTTGTTGATCGTTCTCGTCTCCTGTTCTTCCAAAAAGGAAACGTACCCGGTAGCTCAGATCAAAACCGATAAGGGGGAAATACTTTTTTGGCTGCATGATCAGACTCCTGCTCATAAGGCAAGCTTTATCAAACTTGCTGAAGCAGGTTATTGGGATTCGCTTTCCTTTAACAGGGTGATTAAAAATTTTGTCATACAAGGAGGATGCCCGGATACACCGGAAGGTTTTGCTGATTCACCTTATCTGTTACGGCCGGAGTTTAATGACCGTCTTAAACATATCTATGGTGCAGTAGGAGGAGGGCGTGATGATAATCCGGACAAACTTACTGCCGGTTGCCAGTTTTATATTGTTCAAAACAAAGAAGGCCTGCCGCGACTGGATGGTGACTATATGATTTTCGGGCAGGTATTTAAAGGAATGGAGGTGGTAGATGCCATTGCATCAGTAGAAAAAGATTCAACCGATACTCCGTTGAAGACCATTACGCTCGATGTGAATATTATTCACCTTACGGCAGATGAGCTGAAGGAAAAAGGATATGTTTTTAAATGATGTTATCTCTGAGGAAGATTTTTCAGCATAAAGTCACGCACGTTACCTCCCATGATTTTTTCAATGTCTTGCCGGCTGAAGCCTTTTTGAATGAGTGCATTCACGAGCAAAGGAAAGCCTGTAATGTCGTAACTGGTAGTAGTTGCTCCGTCAAAGTCTGATCCGATTGCCACTTTATCTACACCGATTTTATCTGCCACATATCTGATGGCTTGTGCGGTGTACTCTATGTCGTTACCACAGACAGCAGTTTCCCAAAGACCTATTCCAATCAGTCCGTTACGTTTACCGATCTCGATGATCTGCGCATCGGATAGGTTACGAATGTTATCGCAGGTTCCCTTGACTCCGCCATGCGAAAGGATGACCGGCCCCGAGGTAGCTGCGAAGATATCGTTCATTGCTGCAGGTGAGACGTGGGCGATATCAATAATGATATGCAGCTGCTCCATCTTTTTAATTAGTTCTTTTCCTTTTTCAGTTAAGCCACCCTTGTTTATACCGTGTGCTGATCCGGCCCATTCATTATCAAAAAAATGAGTGAGACTGATATAGCGTACTCCGGCTTTATAAAATGCATTCAGGTTTTGGGTATCCTTTTCGAGGCAATGTGCTCCCTCTAATCCTAACATACCCGCAGTAAGGCTTCGGTTCGCCTTACGGTCGGCAATAAATCGCTCGAGTTCCTGTTGACTGGTGATCACGCGAAAAGCTCCATTGCTTTTTTGTGCAGATTCATGTAGTTGCTCACATTGATGAAGGGCTCTTGCTTTGGTGCTGAACCAGTCGGCTGGTGATTTTAATTGGGCGAAACTGAGCAAGGCGATTTGATCTGTATCCCCACTGTTCTTATCATAATTGATGCCCCGCGGAGTTTTACTGACTACTGTAAATACCTGGAACGCGGCATTCGCTTCCTGCATGCGTAGCAGATCCACATGCCCATTGGAATGGCGCTTTAAGAAATTACGATCCCACAGTAAAGCATCGCAATGCAGGTCTGCAATAAAAGGAATGGAATCGTACCAGCTTACCTTATCTTCCGATTTAGCTACGTGGATGACCTTGTTCATGGATTTGTCGATCATTCCAGGTACAATACTAAAAAAGGCAACAGCTGCAACTACCAGGATGATGAACAGGATGCGGAGTATTTTCTTAACCATAGTATTGCTAAAATAAGGAAGATCAACCGGTGAAAAATTGGAAAAAAGAGGAAGTCGTGTATATTTAATTAAAAATCGAATTAGATATCACAGAATGTTAAAATAAAATTATAATGGAGCAAGAAGAACCTAAAAAGGATACCAACGTTAAGGCAACGATTGATGCCGTAACAGGTTTAGTTAAAGCTATCCCGATTTATCATGATACATTGCAACCAGCTGCCAAACAGATTGGACAATCATTAGAGACTGTTACTAAAACGGTAAATATTGCTTTGGCGCCCATTAAAGTTTTGGTATGGGGTTATGAGAAGATAGAAGACTTTATATCAAAAAAGGTTTCTGAAAAATTAAAAAATGTTCCTGAAGGAAATATAACTTCGCCACCTCCCCAAGTTGCAGGGCCAGCAATCGAAGCGTTACGATATACTGGACATGATGAAAGTTTGAGGGATTTATATGCAAATCTACTCGCTACTGCTATGGATAAGACTACAATACATAAAGCTCATCCTGCTTATGTTGAAATAATTAAGAGCATGATTTCCGATGAAGCAATTTTGATGAAAGCATTTGTAATTAAGGATACTTATCCATTGATAGATTTACATTCTAAATTTAAAGAAAGGTCTAAGGGTTATTCAGTTGTGTTTTCTAATTTTTCGCATCTACATCGAACCGTTACACTTAAACGTCCAGATCTAATTCCAATGTATCTAAATAATTTATGCCGACTCGGTATTTTGGAAATTCCCTCTGGTATTTATATGACTGCTGTAGATGTCTATGATTCAATTGAAAATGATGTTGAATTGGATAAATTGAAAGAAGCGATATTAAATTTATCTGATAGGGAGATTGCTTTTGAGAGGAAAATGTTAACTCTTACTTCCTTTGGAAAACAGTTTGTTGAGAATATAGTAAATGAAAAGAAATAATAGTTTACAGCTGGAGTTTGATGACTTCGTTTTGCTAAATATGCGTAATGGATTCTTTTCAATCACTCAAGGCTTAAACCACAAAAAAAACGAAGTCCCTATTCCCGGCTGCGAACTTACCTTTATACTTCCTCCATGCAGGCTCATGATCTGTTTGGAAAGACTTAATCCAATCCCGGAGCCTTCTTTTTTGGTAGAGAAGAAGGGGACGAAGATCTCTTTCAATTCTTTTTCAGGAATGCCAGTGCCATTATCCCTGACTTCGATAATAACATGACTTTCTTTGGAGGAAGCTGTTAGCGTAATTGTTTTGTCAGGACGACTGGCAAGCGCATGTGTGCTGTTCGTGATGAGATTAATAAGTACTTGTTCAATGAGTGTAGTATCTATTCGTGCGTGAAGGAATTCATGTTCCAAAGTGAGAATAAGCGCTATGTCTTGTCGCAGTAAGGCAGGCTTCATCAGCTTTTCGATACCGGAAAGAAATACTCCCATGTTAACCAGCTCGGTAACGGGCTTAGGCACCCGCGTGAGTTTGCGGTAATTGTCAACAAAATCAAGAAGACCTTCGCTTCTTTTTTGAATGGTGTTCAATGAAAAACGGATATCCGAAATAGTTTCTTCTTCGATTGCCGCCTGTGTCTTTTGTTTCCCTTCCTTATCGATGAGCATACTTTGCATGGTTTCCGTAAGGGAGGAAATAGGGGTGACGGAATTCATGATCTCATGCGTGAGGATGCGAATGAGCTTATGCCAGGCTTCGATTTCTTTTTGCTCAATCTCTGAATTGATGTCCTGCAGCGTGATCAGCTTATGTCTTTTGTCCAGGATGATCATGGTGCTGACATCGGCTGCCACTATTTTCGTTTCTCCATGTGTGCTAAGTTCCATCAGCTTACGACCACTCTCACCGAGTTGCTCCAGTTCGGTAGCCAATACCGGGTTCATCTGCTGAATCAATTTCCAGTTCTTAAGCCCGCCAATGTTCAACAGCCGTTCTGCCGTAGGGTTGATCAGAATGATCTGATCATCCTTCAGTGAAATAATGCCGATCTGGATTTGATTCATCAGCATCTGCAAAAACTGGAACTGGACTTCCTTTTCAATCTTTACCATGCGGTAAGCATGAATGATTTCGCTGAAGCTGTTTTGTAATTCCTGAAAGGAGTTGCCCAGTTTGTTCTCTTTAAAAGAGACTGTAAAATCAGAATGGCGTACCGAGAGAAATAATCTGGCCAGCTCGCGGTTGGTATAGTTAACAAAATGAATGAGCTCGATGACTTGCCCGATAAAAAGCAGGCCAAGAATGAGCTGGTTAAAGAACAAACGGGGATCACCAAAAATCCAATTTAACAAAAGCACGTTGCCGACAAGCAACGAGATACGAAAGAGGATTTTGAAAGTGAAGCGCTGGTAGAACATGGTGCTGTTATTGGTTAACAGTTATCGGTTAATAGTTCGTGGGTATTTATATTTTAGTCAGATCATTCTTTTAACGGTTAACGGAATCAGATACCATGCTTTTTCATTCTGCGGTATAAAGCGGTACGTGTTACGCCCATGGTTTTGGCGGTATTGCTCACATGCCCGTCATGATCTTTCAGGGATTGAATGATAAATTGTTTCTCCATCTCGTCCATCGTAAGCGGTGACACTTCTTTCTTAAAGACGGAAGTGTTGCCGCCAATCAGTAATTCAGCGGACTGGATTGCTTTGCCATCACTGAGAATTACAGCGCGTTCGATCGCGTGCTGCAACTCACGTATATTTCCCGGCCAGTGATAATTTTTGAGTTTGGTCATCACACTCTTGTCGATCTTCATACCGGTACGTTTGTATTTTTGTCCGTAGCGCTGCAGGAAATGTTCGGCAAGTAACGGAATGTCTTCGGCCCGTTCCCGCAAAGGAGGTATGCGGATCTCTACCGTATTGATTCGGTAAAGTAAATCCTGACGGAATTTCTTTTCTACTACCATTTCATTTAGCTGCATATTGGTAGCACATACCAGGCGGAAGTCGACCGGTATTTCTTTGCTAGAGCCTACACGCTGTACTTTTCTGTTTTGTAGTACAGTAAGAAGTTTTGCCTGCAATGCTAAAGAGAGATTGCCGATTTCGTCCAGAAACAATGTTCCTCCCGAAGCAATTTCAAAGCGGCCGGGTTTATCTTGTTTGGCGTCCGTAAAGGAGCCTTTGCTGTGACCAAACAGTTCACTTTCAAATAGGCTTTCGGTAATGGAACCAAGGTCCACGCTGATAAACACGTTATCCTTTCGCAAGGATTGGCGATGCAGGGCACGTGCTACCAATTCTTTTCCTGTTCCGTTTTCTCCTAATACCAATACATCGGCATCGGTAATGGCAACGCGATCAATCAACTCATGCACCCGCTGGATGGCAGGGGAGTTGCCTATGAAATCGATGTAAGGATGATTGATCTCGTCCGTCAGCTTTTCCTGTGTCACTTTCAGCTTCTCCACTTCCTTTTTTGAATGGCGCAGCTGCAGTGCGGATAAGATAGTAGCCAGCAGTTTCTGATTCTTCCATGGTTTCAATACGAAATCGGTGGCTCCGTTCTTCATGGCTTTCACCGCGAGGTCGACTTCACCATACGCGGTAATGAGTATAACCACCGCCTGCGGGTCGATCTTCATAATCTGTTCCAGCCAGTGAAACCCCTCTTCACCATCATTCACCCCTTTTTTGAAGTTCATGTCAAGAAGGATTACATCAAACTCGTTGTTCTTTAAAAGATCAGGAACGGAATGAGGATTTTCTTCGATGCGCACTACACTGAATTCCTGTTTCAGGAACATGCGGGCTGTCTCCAGCACATCGCGGTCATCGTCTATTATAAGTATTCGGGAAGGGTTCATTTGAGTTTCAAATAGGGTTCGTCCCTACTGGACTAAGGGTTCGTTTGTCGTTTTTAGTGTTACCTATATTCTGTCCCTCACGGGACTTAGGGTTGGTCTTATGTGTTTTACATAGTGCTATCCATATTCGATGTCTCACCGGACTTTTATTTTTAATGTTACTGTGCTGTTACATTTTACTCCTGCATTTTAGTCTTGTCAGAGACGGCATATTGGTAAATTTCTATATGGTATACATCAAAGTCCTGTAGGGACGGAATAAACTACTCCGGTTCTTTAAACACATATCGCTCGTCATAATCAATCTGAAATTCATCCAGTAATTTTTTATACTCCTCCATGAAAGACAAGTTCGTATGATGCTGCTTCTGATTCCTGATATAACTGATTACAGTATCTACGTGTGATCTTGAATAAGAAAAAGCTCCGTACCCCTGCTGCCATTCGAAATGTCCCTCTGCGAGCTTATGGTTATTAATCCATTTGGATGAGCTGCCTTTAATGTCCTGCATCAGATCAGATAAAGATTGCAATGGCCTCATGCCAAAAAGCACATGAATATGATCAGGCATACCATTAATTGCCAACGGCTTATGGCCTTGCGCGTTGATGATGCCCATAATGTATTTATATAACTCATCCTCCCAGGCTTGCCGGATAATGGCGTTTCTGTATTTCACAACAAATACCGCCTGGATATGAATTTGAGTATATGTATTAGCCATCGTTTAAATGTATCACAATTGTTACAATTAAACGATATGGAGTGTATCATTTCCGATACATTCTTTATCATGAATATATCCTTTTCATATCTTTAGCTTCTGAAAATCAGTTAGATATATAGTGTGGCACTTTAATTGGAAAGAAGTTCTCCAAATCAGTATTGCCACGAACAACGAATAACGATATGTTTGCCAACTACCTTAAAACCGCCATCCGTAGCATTCTTCGCGAACGTTACTACGCCCTGATCAAGATAATAGGTCTTGCCCTTGGGTTGGGCACAAGCTTAGTGCTCATGCTTTATGTGACTCATCAGCTGAGCTATGATAGCTATCACCCGGATGTAGACCGTATGTACCGCGTGAATCAAACCAATATATGGGATCCGGCCGGAAGTGTTTTTGGCTCTACTGGCCCAGCGGTGTCCTTCGCTTTGGCAGAAGATTTCCCGGAGATCGAAGAGATCCTGCGCATCAATACACCCGGAGGATATACCGTTCGGTACACAACGAAAGAGGGCATTGTACTGGCCTTTAATGAAGACAATGTACTGGCCTCCGATTCAAACTTCTTTTCCTTCTTCGCTTTTAAGTTAAAGGAAGGAGATGTACGCACCGCACTGAACGGAAACGGTAAGGTGGTGATTTCTGAAGAAACGGCCCTGAAGCTCTTTGGTGACGAACCTGCTTTAGGGAAAATCATTCAGCTGGGTGATGATCGTATTTCTGTAGAGGTAACGGGTGTAACCGAAAAGCAACCTGAGAACACGCACTTTCAGTTTGACTACCTGCTCTCGATGCCTACCAATCCTAACGTAAAGCGTTTTGAATGGAGCTGGATCTGGACACAGGTAGTAACGTATGTGAAGCTGCGCCCCGGTGCGGATGTAACTGCATTGAATAAAAAGCTAAAAACGTTTGCCGACAAGCATGCTCCCAATACATTTAAGATCCTGCACATGGATTACAAAGAGTTTCTCAAGGACAAAGGAGAATGGCAGGTGTATTTACAGCCGGTACGTGATATTTACCTGTACTCTGGTCCGCAGGAAGGAGCAAAGAACCCTATTGGTAATCGCATCGGTCCCACCAGCGACATCAAGTACGTTTATATCCTGGGCATCATTGCATCGTTCATCTTGTTAATTGCAGTGATCAATTTTGTCAACCTTTCCACCGCGCGTGCATCCAAGAGAGCCAAAGAGGTGGGCGTGAAGAAGACGCTCGGACTTATGCGTGGTTCGCTGATTGCTCAGTTTCAGACAGAGCACATCTTAATCACCATGGTTTCTATGCTGTTTGGATTGGGCGTAATGGAACTGCTGCGTTTGCTCATTCAGCCGTTGGTTGATATTTCCATTCCCATTACGGTATGGAGCCCGGCAGTATTTATTTCCATCATCATTGCGCTTCCTTTGGTGATTGGTTTTGTGGCCGGCTTATACCCTTCGTTTTACCTCACCGCTTTTCGTCCGGCAGAAGTATTGAAAGGAAAACTGGCTACCGGCTTCGGTTCGTCCGGACTGCGCAATGGATTGGTGGTATTTCAATTTACCATTTCCATTGCATTGATGGCATCCACGCTGATCATCTTCAATCAGCTTAATTTCTTTCTCACACAAAGCGTAGGCTTTGAAAAGGACAACCTGCTGGTCATTAATAATGCGGACAAATTAGGTAAGCAGCTGGAGTCGTTCCGCGAAGAGATTGCACAGTATTCCGGTGTAAAGAGCGTTTCCATTTCGGGAGATATCGGTGGCGGCTTTGAAGATATCTTTATGAAAGAAGGCGATCAGATGAAGCTTTCCATTTCGCAGATCAAGATCGATGAACATTTCTTCACCACCACTGGCATGTCCCTGGCTTCAGGAAGAACATTTGACATTAACCGCCCATCGGATAAAACTGCGGTGATTATCAATAACACTACGGCCAAATTTTTTGGCTGGACTCCGGAAGATGCTTTGGGAAAACACATTCTCTACATGGGAGATGATATCGGTCCGCAAGAAGTGATCGGTGTTGTCAATGACTTTCATTTCCAGTCCTTGCATCAAAGCATTACACCGCTGATGTTTTTCAATACCAAATCTAATTTTTACGGAGATGGCCGAATTGTGATGGTGAAATACAATACCAGAGAAGTACAGCAGTTGCTTTCACACATTGAGCAGCGATGGAATCAGTTGGCAGATGCTACTCCTTTCTCTTCTTACTTTTATGAAGAGGAACTGAAGAACCGCTACAAGCAGGAGCAACGCATGGGTTCACTGTTCTCTATTTTTACCGGCTTATCAATTACCATTGCTATTATTGGCTTGGTGGCGCTGGTATCGTACTCGGCAGAACAGCGTAAAAAAGAGATCGGTGTACGCAAGGTATTCGGTGCCTCGATGACCAACATTTATGTAATGGTGAATAAGCAATACATTCGCCTGCTGCTGGTGGCCTTTGTCATCGCTACACCGCTCACGTGGTGGATGATGAACAAGTGGCTGAGCTCTTATGCCTACCGGCAGGAAATTACTCCCGGGGTATTTGTTCTGGCCGGTCTTGCCGAGTTGGTAATTGCTCTTGTATGTGTAGGCTATCTTGCCCTGAAAGCAGCATCGGTTAATCCGGCACACGTACTGAAAGAAGAGTAACCGTTGCACGTTGGCAGATGGAATGCAAAGGAATGGTCCAAAGCGGATCATTCCTTTTTGTTTATGTGGAAGAGAATAACATGGCACCGGTTAAACCATAAGGAGTTAAATTACTTCTTCACCAGGTCGTTATACCCGATCAGAACAATACCCTTTTGCCTGATAGCGGCTTTCACTTTATCGCTGGTGAACAACTCGGTCACCCCCTGGCGATCCATGGCTACCTGTTCATAACCGATGTGGTATACCGCCCTGAGCTCGGCATCATCAAGACCGGGATGATCGATGAACCAATAGGTTTTGCCGGGTTGTAGTTTGTTAACCGCATTGATGAAGCTCTGGATTTTTTCCGAAGACGTTTTGGAAGGGCCATCGTAACCTACGTACGCTACATCATACTCTTCGAGGTCGATATCGATGTGGTATTCTTTGGCCAGTTTTTTAGTCAATGCTTTTACTTCGGGTGAGAGATTCGTGCAGTTCATGTGCGATGAGATATGACTGATGCGAGGGATTTTTTTCAAACCGAGTTCGATCTGTGCGCGAAACTCTTTCTCTATGTCCCCGATCTTCCATTTGTTTTCGAGTATCGCCTGACCAGGATAGTTTTTGTTGGGATACACCATGGGGAAGAAATAGCCATTGGCATCTTTCAGACTGGGGCAGTCGGTCAGTGGCCGCCATTTGATGTTTTCCCATTCGCTGGTGAGTGCGAGGTGGATGCCTACATCGATACCCGGGTTTTGCTCCAGCATCTTCACCGCTTCAGGAAACCACGGAGAGGGCACGATCACTTCAATGGAAGTTTCGATGCCTTCTTTGTAACTTTTAATCAATGCTTCATTACCCGAATGTGTATAGCCCATATCGTCACCGCGGATGATGAGGCGGGTGGGAGCTTGCGCCTTCGCAAATGAAAGGGAGAGTACTACGAATAGAAAACAGGCAGCGATCTTCATAGGGATACAAATAAAGTGTGAAATGATGCATTTCATTGCTTGATGAAACACACATAGCAAGATAAGAATAGCCGTCTGAAATCTTTCGCTTTTATTAATGAATCTTGTATTGGCTCAATGATGCATATTCATTCAGAATATGTTCTTTCTTTTTCCTTTCCAGATTAAAAATCCGGTAACGGGAAGACTTAGTGCTATTAGGCTGGCAAGAAACATGATGATTTTACCGGGGATACCGAAGATGCGGCCGGTATGGATTTCGTAGTTTGATCCAAAGAATCGCTGCCAGAACGACTTTTGCTGATACAGCTCTGTTTGCAGAAGTTCACCGGAATACTGATCGAAGGTAAAGATGCTCTGCTTTCTGAAGCCTGCCGTAACGTAGCGCACACTGATGGCGATTACTCCCACACTATCCTGCGGGAAGGTTACTCTCAGTACATCGATGGGTTCCTGATGCGTTACCTTACTCACTACCTTGTCAAAAATAGCTTCAGAGGGCGTGGTGTTTATGAAGGAGGAATTTACCTTTTGCTTTTTCTCACCACCAGAGGCCATGTTGATACCGGTAACTGCAATTAAAACTAACGGCAACCATGCATAGAATCCCAGCATACGGTGCCACTCATAATTTCTGCGCTTAGGTGGAAGGTTGCGCTTCAATATCAGATTTTGTTTCCATTGCTTCAGGAGCGGAGGTAACCACAATACCAATCCGGATAGCAGCAGGATTAAAAAGATCCAGACGTTGCAAAGAATAATCAGCTCACCGGTTTTATCCAGCAGCAGCGTGCGATGAAAAGACAGAACGAGCGACAGCCATTCTTTCGAAGTATCGCGCGTGCCCAGAATTTTACCTGTATACGGATTAATGGCTATGATCTTTTTATTTCGGGTATAGCATTGTACCGCTTTTGCCGGGTCACCGAAAAACCGGATCTGGTTCAGCTTTAACTTAGGATCATATTTTTTTAACTCCGCTCTGATCTGCTGTACACTGACCTGCGGCTTACTTTCAATAGCTACATACAACAGATCATGTTGGGTCGCGTAGCGGATCTCATCTTCAAAAGCCATCATGCAACCGGTGAGCGCCACCATCAGCAACAGGGTACCGGATGCGAAGCCTAACCAAAGATGAACACGCTGTATTGCTTTACGAAAAACCATAGCTGCAGAGAGATGAGTGTATTAAAATTTGAAAGTCATATTTCCGGTGAGCCGGGTGGGGTTCTGTGCGGCAAGCCGGTACGACCAGTACTTCTCATTCGTCAGGTTGTCTACTTTGATTCCGAGCCGGTAGCGTGGCTGATCATAAAACACGGAAGCATCGAGCACGGTGTAAGAGGGGATCGTAAATTTGAATGTCTCTGTATTGCTTTGATACGATTCGCTGCCATATATGCCACCGAAGCCGGCACCAAGACCTTGTGCTGCTCCGCTTACGAAGCGGTAACTTACCCACAGGTTGGCCATGCGCGGAGGGCCTGCCGTAGTAGGACGAAGCCCTTCCACCGAAGCGTTACTGCGGGTATAGCGGCTTTCATTATAGACATAACCCGCTACGATGTTCAATCCGTGAACAGGGCTGGCAATTACTTCCGCCTCAAAACCGCGGCTTAGCTGTGTGCCATCCTGCAACGAATAGTTCGCATGATCAGGATCATCTCGTGTTACGTTGGTTACTTCAATATCATAGTAACTGAGTGTAGCTGCAAATATGTTCCAGTCCACCTTCATGCCACCTTCCATTTGGTTGGCCTGGTTAGGCTTGAAGGTAGTGCCGTTAAAGTCAGAGCCGCTTACGTTACTAAAGCCATTCATGTAATTACCAAACACCGATACCCGGTCTTTTATCAGCTGATATACCACTCCGAATTTTGGCGACAATGCGGTTTGATTAAAGTTGCCCGCGGTAGAATCCTGGCTGGGATAGTAGGTACCCTTGTTTTTATAGCGGTCTATCCGCAGGCTGGCCATAGCAAGAAGCCTGGGGGTGAGGTTGAGCACGTCAGAAATGTAAGCGCTGTAGGTATTCTCATTCGTAGCTACAAAATTCGAAAATTTGGCTGTTGCGAACAGAGGAGAAACTTTTTCAATCGTGAAGTTATTATAGGCAGCACCTGGCTTTTTAAAGTTTACAGCAGGCATATTAACAGCGGCATCGTTGCGCGAGGAGCGGAGGTCATAAAAATCAACACCTGCCACAACACGGTTGCGCATACCAGCGATCTTGAAATCACCGATGAAATTCTGCTGGACGTCCGTTCCATAATAAGGAAACTCCTGACTCGTTACTGTTTGTCTGAGTGTACTGTCACTGAGTACGGTCAGGGCTACTACGTACCCATCGGAAGAAGAACGTGTGCGTGAGATAACGGTCTGTGAGGTCCAGTTTTCTGAGATCTTGTATTTCGCCTGCGCGAAGATGTTGTATTGCTGGCTGGTATAGTTGATGGTATTGTTGGCAAACGACAACCTGTAGGGTATACCCAGCTCACTTGCGCTATGTGTTTTTCCTTTGGTGTTGGTGGCTACACGCATCGGGGAGGTGGCTTTGTAGCCGCTTAGCTCAACGTCAAGCATCAATGTCAGCCGGTCGCTGGCCTTATACAAAAAGCTGGGGGCGATAAGGAAGTTGCGGTTAAAACCGGCATCCTGAAAGCTTCGCTCGCTGTGTAATGCCGTGTTCACACGTAGCAAGGCAGTCTTATCTTCATTCAGGGGAGTGTTCACATCCAATGTAAGCCGGTTCAAATCCCAGCTGGCTGCAGAGTAGGAGACTTCTCCTTTAAAGGTATCAAATGGTTTTTTGGTCACCCGGTTAAACAATCCTCCAAAGGAAGACAACGTGCTGCCAAAGAGCGTAGCCGAAGGACCCTTGATGACTTCTATGCGCTCCAGGTTGGCAGGATCAATCGTGGTATAGGTAAAGCTACCGACTCCGTTGCGCACGAGCTGTGGTGTAGAGAAACCTCTTGAAATATTGCCCGACCTTCCCTGATTTCTTATTTCAGAGATCCCCGCTCCCGGCACATTTTTGAAAGCGCTGTTATAGTCCGTCACCACCTGCTCTTTCATCAGCTCTTTGCTTACCACCGAGTATACCTGGGGGTTTTCCATGTTTCCCAGTGGCATTTTAGAAACATCGTCACTTTCTTTTTTAGCAAACCGGTTTCCCCCACCTGAAATGGTCACTTCATCAAAGGTGATGGAGCTTTCCTTCATCTCTATTTTAATATGTGAAGTCTCATCTTGCCTGAGGGTTACCGGGAGGGTGATCTGCTCGAAGCCCAGCATCGATACTTCGAGATGATATTCGCCCGCAGGAATGTTTTTAAAACTGAAATGACCATTGGTGCTGGTGACAGTACCTTTCTGCAATTCCTTCAGATAGACCGATACACTTGGTGCAGGCTGACCATCGCTGGTCATTACTACCCCTGTAAGTGCGGTCTTGCTATCGTCCGTATTTCTGGAAAAACCACTTATACCTGTGAATAAGAGACCGATGAGGATGTAAAAGATGCTGTGTGAGAAGGTTTTAAAGCCAGGCGACATTGTATTTATTTAGATTTAATATAAATAACAGGCGCGAAATTAGAAAAATATTGCAAACTGCAATTCATTCCTTGGCGAAAAGAGCGAAAATCTGATGAGAATGAGGATGGGTAAAGCCTTGTTACTTTTTGACATCTCCCTTTCAGCAATCGGTGACATGGCTGATGATTTGGCGGCCGGTCATGATTAGATCAGGTTGGGTAAAATCAGAGTTGAGCTACAGAGCATCGATGCGACTTGTGATCCCGGTTTAATTCTGCAGCGCCTATTCCTGGTGGCATCTTAAAGACAAAAGAGCATACACTTTTCGTGCATGCTCTTTCCGTTTACTGTTTTGGGTCTGATTCGCTACTGCCAGGTTCTTATTCTCGGGTTGCCAATAACAATACCTTTATGGAGATGGGCATCACCATTAAGTTGTATGCGTGGCTCGCCAAAAGAAGTGAGGCTCATCCATTTCGAAGCATTCACTTTCAATTGGCCGTCACCATAGATAGTGCTGGCAATGGTGCGGCTGTCTACCGCGCGGGTGTCAATCTTATTGCCACCATAGAGCTTGAACTTCTGCTCCTTGATTTTGCCACCGTTGATCTTCAGGTTATTGTCGCCATACAATTTGGCTTTAAAGAAATCGGTAGTCAGTGAGGCGATGCGTACTTCGGCCTCGCCATATACTTTCAGCTTGAATTTTTCTACATCCAGCGTATCGGCAATGGTTACTTCTTCTTCGCCACGCACGACCAACTTCTTCAGCTCACGGTACGTAACGTAGGCGGTTACCGAGGCATGGCGGTAGGCTTCACGTTCAAAGTCACATTCGCCCACGTTGTATTTCTCCTGCCGCTCAAACCACTTTGATTTGTACAGGTAGAGGTGGAGTTTGTTGTGGCTTACTTCAAAGTTGATGTTGCTTTCATCAATGTTGGAATAAATCACTTTGATCGACTCCTTGTCGCCCTGCCGGAGTATCAGGTTGATTCCTGGTGATACGACAATTTTATCGAAGCCGGGCAAGGTGTGCCCGATTTGCTGAGCGAGGGCGCTGCCTATAATGCAAGTCAGCAACAGCGAAAACAGGGTAATTTTTTTCATGATACGGTGCTTTTGGATGATGGTGTTTTTTGAAGTAAGGACAACCCTGACCGGATTTACCCCCATGCCCACAAAATAAAAAATGAAAATAACCCAGGATAAAAGGACTGGTTAGAAGGATGGCAGGCCAGGATAAGGTTAGCCGACTTGTTGTAGGAGAGAATGGGAGGAGTTAATTTGGGAGGATAATAGGCAGATGATCAACGACTATCTTTTGAATTTACCGATGCAGCTATACCCGAAGCAAGAAGATGAGTAACATAAATTATTTGAAAGTAAAAAAATGTTAGGCTTTAAAAAAACATTCGAAAGTAAATAATGACGGAAACACAAACCATAGAATACAAATCATCCTGGCATGATGACCATTTAAAATGGATATGCGGTTTTGCTAATGCAATGGGTGGAACAATTTTTCTTGGTAAGAATGATAGAGGTGAGGTGGTAGGAATTTCAGAGCACAAGAAATTGATGGATGATATTCCCAATAAGATCAAAAATTATTTGGGAATAATTGCTGAAGTGAATCTGCATTACGAAAATGAAAAATATTTTATTGAGATCATCACTCCACCATACACAGTAGCTGTTTCATTAAGAGGGCGGTATTACCAACGAAGCGGAAGCACAAATACTGAATTGATAGGTAATGCACTGACGGAGTTTCTTTTAAAGAAATCCGGTCAAACCTGGGATGAAATTATTGATTCTCGATCCACCATTAAAGACATTGATCAAAAATCAGTTGATCTTTTCTTAGAAGCTGCTGAAAAGTCGGGGCGCATGCCTGATGTAAAGGGGTTAAGCCTGATGGAATTATTGGAGAAATTACGTGTGGCTGATGACGGGAAACTAAAACGTGCTGCACTCATTCTATTTGGCAAAGACCCTGGAAGATTTTACCCGAACCTAATAGTAAAGATGGGTAGGTTTGGTAAGACTGATGATGATTTAAAATTTCAGGAAACGGAAGAAGGTAATTTGATACAACTTCTTCAGGAAGTCCCTACACAACTCGGGCACAAGTTCCTGATTAAAAACATAAGCTTTGAAGGATTATTGAGAATCGAAAAGGGTGAATATCCGGCACCAGCCTTGCGCGAAATGTTATTGAATGCTTTGGTTCACCGGAATTATATGGGAGCCATGATCCAGATAAGAATCTATGATAATAAACTGAGCATTTGGAATGAAGGTATATTGCCAACGGGAATCACCTTTGCCGATTTAAGGAAAAATCATCCATCAAAACCAAGGAACTCGATTATTGCAGACGTCTGTTTCAAGGGTGGTTACATCGATGCATGGGGACGCGGAACTTTAAAGATTATAACTGCATGTAGAGAGGCCGAACTTCCTGAACCCGAAATGAAGGAAGAATTTGGAGGAGTTATGATAACACTTTTCAAAGATCGTTATACCGAAGAGCAGTTGTTGAAAATGGGATTGAACGAACGCCAGGTGAAAGGAGTGTTGTATGTAGTTGAGAATGGAAGTATTACTAATTCTGATTATCAAAAAATTTCTAACATATCTGAAAGGACTGCCCTGCGGGACTTGGATGATTTAAGCACCAAAAATATTCTCCAAAAGAAAGGCGAAAAGAAAGGAACTTATTATGAACTGGGCGGTTAATTGGCTGTTTGGTGGCGGATATGGCGGATATATGACGGATAAGTACTGTGGTTGATGATAGTTCATGATCGGCTCACAACTTAAAAGTTAATTGGCCGCGAATAGACTACTAATTGGCCGGGAATCGAATACCCACGATGGGTTCATAAGTGGCTCACGGTCGGCTCAATAAAACTCATGAGAACTTGCATTGCACAGATTGCATATGAATTGCCTCATAATTGAACCAATTGCACATGATTGCCTCACATTTATAGAGTAAAAAAAGATAATTAACCAAATTGACCGGAAATTGGACTCTCAATGCTCAACCGACAAATTGAACATGAAAAGGTCTGGTAAATCATGAACCCTTCTCGCTTACATGAACAAGTACAACTTTTCAAATCTGTTTTTAAAGGACGAGAGGATGTCTTTGCCATTCGTTGGGAAAAAGGAAACAAAAGCGGATATATGCCTGCCCACTCCTTCGACCCGTATTTTTATCGGATACATAAAGCAAAAGGCGGAACATTTCAGAACTACAAAGACAAAACCTACTTAGCGCTCACCGATGATCAGATTGAGAGACACCTGAAAGGAGATCAACTTGTTGGTATATATCCTTTGCTCACAGATAATACCTCTTGGTTTATTGCCGCTGATTTTGATGAAGAAAAATGGAATGAGGAATGCCTGGCTTTCATAAATGCATGTCAGGAAAAAGGAATTACTGCCTATCTTGAGCGATCACGATCTGGCAAAGGCGGTCACGTTTGGATATTCTTTGAACAGCCCTATCCGGCACTACGAAGCAGAAAAATATTCATCTCTATTCTTGAAGAAATCAGAATTTTCTCACCATTCGATAAAGGGTCATTTGATAGATTATTCCCCAATCAGGATTTTCACTCAGGAAAAGGATTGGGCAATCTGATAGCCTTGCCGTTCCATAAACCATCGTGGGAAAAGGGTAACAGTTGTTTCATCAATCCGGATACATTAGAACCTATACAAGACCAATGGGATTTATTAAGAAGTGTCATTCGAATACCCAAATCGAAATTGGATGATTTATATAACGGAATAGCTGAAACAAAAACTGTTAGTGTCCTTACTGGTAAACTACAAATCAACTTATCTAACTCAATTCATATCAATCGTAACGGCCTGACACTGAAATTGACTAATTTCTTAAAGGAAGAATTGACCTTTACAAATGCAGAGTTTTTTGTTAAACAGAAATCAGGCAGAAATACTTATGGTATCAAACGATACTTCAATTTTATTGAAGAGAAAGAACATGAATTAATAATTCCAAAGGGATTTATCGGAAAGTTAGCCCGATACTGTAAAGAGGACAATCTGGATTATGAATTTGTTGATAATCGGAGGAGAGTAAATCCGGCAGTATTTTTATTTCATGCCCAATTGAAACCGTATCAGATATCGGTAATCAATACTGTGTCAAAAAAAGACATCGGAGTTATTGTTGCCCCACCTGGCTCAGGTAAAACAGTTATTGCCCTTAAAATAATTGCAGACAGACAGCAACCGACATTGATAATTGCCCACCGCAAACAACTGGCAGAACAGTGGTTAGAGAGGATAGAGACATTTTTAGGAATACCTAAACATCTAATCGGTAAAATTGGACAAGGTAAGAATAAGTCAGGCGAACAGATAACTGTTGCAACCATACAAAGCCTTACTAAAGAATTGGAGAAGCCTGAAAACAGGGAACTTGTAAATTCATTTGGAACCATAATTCTTGACGAATGTCATCACATTCCCGCAGAAACTTTCAGAACAACTTTGTCAAAATTTAACTCTTACTACCTGTATGGATTAACAGCAACACCATTCAGGAAATATAATGATGGTAAAATTATTTTTATACACCTGGGCGAAATTATTTCAGAAATTAAGCCTGCTGATATTCCTAACGCACGTCACCCAAAAGTGATTATTCGAAACACGGAACTTAATGTGCCCTTTAACTCGAGGACTGACAGATTTGAAACATTGTCGAAAATTATTGCACATGACTCATCCAGAAACAGGTTAGTGTTAATGGATATAAAGAAGGAACTTGATTCCGGAAATAAGACAGTAATTATCACAGAACGGAAAGAACATATTGATACACTCAATCAATATTTGAAACAGTTCTATGAAACAATTACCCTAAGTGGAGAGGATTCAGAAAGCAACAGAAAATTAAAATGGAAGACTATTAAGGAAGGTAACTATCAGGCACTTATTACTACCGGACAGTTCTTTGGAGAAGGAACAGACATACAAGACGTCCATTGCCTGTTTTTGGTGTATCCCTTTTCTTTCGAAGGAAAGCTGATTCAATACATAGGACGAGTGCAGCGTTCAGAAATTGCCCCAACAATTTATGACTACCGGGATATAAAGATTGATTACCTGAACAGATTGTTTTTAAAACGAAACACGTATTACAGGAAGATTGAACAGCTCCCTACTTTGTTTGATGATCCAGTTGAAGTAGAAGAGGTTAAACCACCAGACATAATCAAAATAGACCAGCATATAAGAATACCCATTGAAAAGCTGGAATTTCAATACGGAAGCGTCACATTCAAATATAGAATCGAAGAAATACAGACGGATCTTGATTTCGATATTGAGAACCTTGATATAAGACCAGAGTTTGAAGTCCTGAAACCGTACTTCGCTAAAGCTCTCAAATCCAAAAATGTCAAGATTCGGATTCATGCCGAATTTGAGAACAGGAAGATTGTATCACAACTTGCGACATCTACGGATATTTTGAAAATTTCAAGAGAGATTATTGAGGGAGTTAAATTCAGATTTATCACAAAGCATTTTCTTGAGAAACCAAAATCTGAAGGCTCAAACGAGTTAATAGACATAAATCAATTGCAGGCTGATAAGGAAAGTCTGTACCATTCCGGTGAGGAACTGTTGAGTGACATTCTGAATAACAAAAATTACAGACATAAAAGGCATCTTCAGTATTTGGCAGGTCGGCATGAAAAAGCGATTCTGAAAATAAGATTTGTATTAAGTCCTTTTTCCTTTGTATTTCTCTTCAAAGGCAAGGAAAATTTTCATATTATTTTGGAGACGCTTGATACCGAGGAAGCAACCTATATCTGGTATTTTGACACTGACAAAAGAAAACTACCAGCCATTCTAAAGTTAATAGACGAAGATTTGAGTACGATGAGAAATAAAGGCCGACAATCATTTCTCGAAAATGCCCCTGTTAATTTCAGCCGGGTGTATCATGACTATTCAGATGATAGAAAGGGATTTATTATTTGGAAAGACTCATTAGAAGAGAGGTTGATATAGCAAGGAAATGTAAGCCCCTGGTAATTTTAAACAAATGTAGAAAGGTGTACATAACATGGTATTCGGAGCATCGTCCCTTACTATTCTGACCTTCTTCTTAAAAAGTTATCTTGAATCACTCTGTATAGCAATGGTTATTGGCACTCTGGTAGCTTATTAGCTAATGAACTGGTGGCTGAGCATGTGCCTATCGGATGAATTCGATTAGGACTTGTGTCAAACTACGGTGCCTGGCTTAACACTAATTTTCCTCTTCACCATCGCATATCATGCCATAAAATCTTCGATCTCCAACTCAGTGACAATTTTGAGGGATTAGTATTTTGAAATAGTGACGATTGAGTCGGTAAGTGGGAGCAATTGGTCTACATGCGCATAAGTATAACCGATGAGGCGGGGATGGTGCATGTGATGGCGGAAGGATTTTGTGATCGGTTTCCTTATTTAGGAATATGACGATGGAGTGCTATTTTTAAGGACAATTAGAAAATGGATAGCACCATGGAAGGAAAGAAGTCAGACGTATACCTAAAGCAAAAGCTGAACAGATGTCACCCGATCATAATTATTTTCATGGGCAACGAAACCGTAAAAGTAAGATGGGTAGGCAATAACAGGGCTTATTTTTAAGACAGAGGTCGTTTCCATTTCATCCGCACCGAACATCAATCACATTGAATAGGAGGAGCAAAAGAGGAGACACTCATAGTAAGAATCAAATCAATGATAAAACCAAACAGATGAACTATCTTTTCGTATTCGGGTTGCTGATCAGTTCGGCAACAGCATTTGCTCAAACCGTCACCATCCCCATCGAAACAGGAAACAATGTACTGCTTTTGCAAACCGATGGAGAGAACCGGTTGAGAACGGCCTACTTTGGTCAGCGTTTAGCAGATGCAAACGGGTATGCCAGCATCGTAAGCCAGTTTCACTACGATGATGCCAATGCGGGGATTCACAATTCCGTTTATACTTCTTCAGGTACATGGAATCTTGTTGAGCCTGCCATACAGGTAAAACATGCGGATGGCAATGTGGCACTTGAACTGAAGTATGTCAGCCACACTAAGCAGGAGGTGGATGCTAACACTACGCTTACCGGCATCGTATTGAAAGATCCGCTCTATCCTTTCCAGGTAACCTTGTACTACAAGGTGTGGAAGAAGGAAAATGTGATTGAGCAATGGACGGAGATTCAGCACAGCGAAAAGAAGCCGGTCGTATTGCAGAAGTACGCTTCTTCCAATTTGTATTTTGCAGGCAAGGAATTTTATCTCACTACCTATCAGGGAGAATGGGCCAAAGAAATGCAGCCCACCGAAACAAAGCTGGAGCGGGGCATACGATCCATCGATTCCAAACTGGGAACACGTGCCATGTTATTGCAGTCGCCCAACTTCATTGTGTCGTTGGATGGACCTGCGGCAGAAGACAAGGGTACGGTTATTCTTGGACAGCTGGCGTGGAGTGGCAACTTCAAATTGGAATTTGATGTGGACGTATACAAGAACCTGCGCTTCATTGCAGGCATCAATCCGTATGCGTCAGAATATGCTCTTCCGGCTAATCAACTATTCAAGACACCATCGTTAGTGTATTCGATCTCCAATAACGGCACAGGAGAAGCCAGTCGTAACCTTCATACCTGGGCAAGAAAGTATAGAGTACTGGATGGACAGGGTGAGCGACTTACTTTATTGAACAATTGGGAAGCTACCTATTTTGATTTTGATGAAAATAAAATCACCGCCTTGTTTAAAGATGCAAAGAACCTCGGGGTGGATTTGTTTCTGCTGGATGACGGATGGTTTGCCAACAAATATCCGCGCAACAATGACCAGACTGGTTTAGGTGACTGGCAGGAAAATGTAAAGAAACTTCCGCATGGATTGGGGCATTTAGTAAAAGAAGCAAGCAAGGAAGGAATAAAGTTTGGGATATGGATAGAACCGGAAATGGTGAGCCCTAAAAGTGAATTGTATGAAAAGCATTTGGATTGGGTGATACGGCAACCGGAAAGACCGGAAGTCTATTATCGTAACCAGTTGGTGCTGGATCTGTCTAATCCCGAAGTGCAGGAGTTTGTATTCGGCATTGTCGATAATCTCTTTACAAAAAATCCGGAGCTGGCATTTATAAAGTGGGATTGCAATGCGGTAATCTATAATGCGTACTCGGCTTATCTCAATAAAAAAGGAATACCTCAATCACATTTGTATGTGGACTATGTAAAGGGCCTCTATCATGTTTTGGAAAAGATCAGAGCCAAATATCCTAAGGTGCCGATGATGTTATGCTCAGGTGGTGGTGGAAGAGGTGATTATGAAATGCTGAAATACTTCACGGAGTTCTGGCCGAGCGATGATACCGAACCTGTTGAACGTGTGTTCATGCAATGGGATTATTCTTATTTCTTCCCGGCTATTGCTACTGATAACCATGTAACGGATTGGGGTAAGCAGCCACTTAAATTCAGAACCGATGTAGCGAGTATGGGAAAATTAGGCTTTGATATTGTGGCCGCTCATCTGAGTGAAAGTGATATGAAGTTCTGCAAAGAAGCAGTAAGTAATTATCATTCCTTTAAGAAGATCGTATGGCAAGGTGATTTATATCGCCTGCTGGATCCGCATAAAAATGATTTTGCCTCTTTGATGTATGTAAATGAAAATAAAGACCGGGCGATTGTGTTTAACTACCTGGTGAACAATCGCCAGCGATTAGGTACTGCACAGGAGCCTGTTAAACTGAATGGATTAAACCCTATAAAGAATTATCGTGTGAAGGAGATTAATCTTTATCCGGGCACGAAATCACCCATCAACGCTGAACAAGTTTATTCAGGCGATTTTCTGATGAAAGTGGGAATCAATCCGTTGGTGAATCTGCAAAGGGCAAGTGTGGTGCTGGAGATTACTGAAGTGAAATAATTTGGGCATTGGGGTTTAAGCAATTAGAACCATTGCTTTTTCGCTCCACTGCTTACTGTTTCTCTTGCTGTTACTTTTTTCACCTTTGTACCAAACTTCGCTTTTAAATACCTGTATCTTTACATTCGGTTAGCTCATGACGCGTAAAGAGTATTCGGTTATTGTATTAGTGCTCGGTGCCCTCTGCACGGTGTCTCCGTTTTCGATTGATATGTATTTGCCTGGTTTTCCGGCTATTGCCAAAGACCTGAATACATCGATTGCCCAGGTGCAATTATCATTAACCGCTTACCTGGTAGGGATATCGGTTGGCCAGTTGATATACGGCCCATTGCTGGATAAGTACGGAAGGAAAACTCCTCTGTATTCAGGCATGGTTATTTATATCATCGCCTCGTTGCTTTGCGCGATGACCGCATCATCAGAGCAGCTCATTGTTATGCGTTTCTTTCAGGCCATAGGCGGATGTGCCGGGTTGGTTTCCGCACAGGCGCTGGTGCGTGATATTTTTCCCGTCAACAAAACAGCACAGGCTTTTTCCCTTCTGACTTTAGTAGTTGCAGTATCTCCCATGATTGCGCCAACAGTGGGTGGGTATGTTACTTCTTCTTCCTGGGGCTGGCATGGGGTGTTTGTCATACTCGCCATTATTTCTGTGTTCATTCTGTTGGGTATTTACTTTTTACTACCTGATGGTAAGAAACCCGATCCTACTATCTCGTTAAAGCCGGCTGCAGTGATGAAGAACTTTTTCATTGTACTGAAGCAACCTCAATTTTTGATTTATATGCTGGTAGGTGGTATTGCTACCTCTGCTTCGTTTGCTTACATCGCAGGTTCGGCCGATGTATTTATCACTATCTACCATGTAAGCGAGCAGCACTACGGATGGATCTTTGCGTTTCTTGCCTTCGCCATGATTGGTTCCACGCAACTCAACCATATTTTGCTTAAGAAATACAAGAGCGAGCAGATCATTAAAGCAGCACTGTACTATCAATTTGCAGTTGGAATAATAATGGTGGCGGGCGCGTGGCTACAACTCTATGATGCATTCAGCCTGGTGATGATTATGTTTCTCTTTTTATGCGGGCATGGCTTAACCGGACCCAACACTTCGGCCTTGGCGCTGGCACCTTTTGTAAAACATGCCGGAAGTGCTGCCGCGCTGATGGGGAGTTTCCGTATGGCTACGGGCGGTATTGTATCGGGCATAGTAAGTCTCGCCCATAACAGCACTCCATTACCTATGGTAGCAGGAATGTTTTTTTGTGTAGGTACGGCATTGTTCATTCTGCTTCTGCGCAAAATCAGCAAGCTTTATCGCGCACGTAAGAATAAGGGCAAGGAGGCGACTATTACCTGGGATTTGTAATTCCGGTAAAATAGAAGCAGTCTTACTTTTACAGATAGACGGATTAGCGTAACTTTCATTTACATAGGCTTTCTGTACTTTCCTGTACGATACAAGTTCCCGGCTACGCTTCCTTTTTAATCTTCCTGCGGCTTCCTTGTCCACTCTTCCTGCACTCCTTGTCCACTCGTGCTCCACACTGTCCTGCTTCTGTGTTCGTGCTGGGTGGCTCTTGCTGGCTTTGGTAAGCCCAGGCTTTTATCCAATTGTATTTCATTCGTGCATTTGTGGCAAACGGTATTTTCTTTTCACCACAAGGGTCCTTTAGATTTGAATTAGTACAAGATCATTAAGAATCGTATCAATTTATTCGTATTCATTTGCTTTTGACAGCGGATGACACAACGGGCTGTTATACTTGTGTTATAATCATTAAACAGTAAAGAAGATGGCAACAGTAGGAACAAACCCGATTGTGGATGGCCTGAGCGGTATGCTGGGTGGCCTGGTATTTAAAAATCTGCGAGGCAAAACGTTTGTAAGTAAAAGCCCACAGCCACCGCAGCGGCAGAGTGCGCAGCAGAAAGCCAACCGCAGCAAGTTCCACGATGCCTCAGAGTGGGCGAAGAAGATCTTGCTCGATGCAGATAAGAAAGCGTATTACCAGAAGAAGGCAAAGAAGCTGAAGCTGCCCAATGCGTACACGGCAGCTATTACGGATTATATGCGCAGGCCTAAGCTGACTTCCTCTACTAACCACGATAAGAGTGTGACGTGTTATGTAGAAAAGAAAAATTTTGCTTTGCAGCAGGTGGAGGTGGTGCTACGTAACACAACAAACGATGGCGAAGAGGTGCGGCTTGCTGCAGCTAGTGCTGGTGAATGGATGTTCCGGCTAACGAAGGAAGAGATGGATAGAGGGGTTGGTGTGAGAGTGACGGATGAGGCGGAGAGGTATTTTGAATTTCGGATTCTAAGGATTGGATCATTCTGACTGGATTGAAGTTCAGTTAATCTATTTACTAATGTAAGATATTGTTCAGATTCAAAATCAGAAGAGAGTTGGGTTATTGTTATTCTCTGATTTTCAATAAGGTAGGGTACCGGCCTTGTGTGAAGCTACAGCTAGTAACTTTTAAAGTCACATTGCATTAAATGAATGAAACTTATAACTTAACTTTGCCCGACCCAAAACCATGCTACCCGATTTTATCCGCATTTATTCCATCATCTCAATGATGCTACCTGCCTGTACTATTCAAGCCTATATACTACTCTCATGATTCGATTTTATTTCAGTATTCTTTTTGTTTGCCTACTTGCTGTGCTTTCCTTAGCTCAAAGCGGCAATTTGCAGAAGGTGGTGCCGCCTTCGCCCAATGCTGCTTCGTTGGGTAAATACGGTGATACCGGATCGGCTAATATCGGATCCGTGCTTCCTCCTAAAGGAGTAAAGAAGCTGAAAGATGTTAATACCCGAATTTTAAGTTACTTTTTTAATCAGTTCACATTATTCTATTGATTATATCAAAATGAAGATGATAAGATACCTCTTTATTCCGATTGCATTCTTTTCATTTGAGGTAGTAGCTCAAAGTGATTTAAAAACAATAGTGCCGCCTTCACCAACTGTTTCTGCCTTGGCGAAATATGGTGATACACCCGTTAGTTACTATACAGGTACTCCTTCTGTTTCTATTCCCATTTATGATGTAAATACAGGTGACTTCAGTCTCCCCATTTCTCTTTCATATCATGCTTCAGGAGTTAAAGTGGAAGAAATGTCTTCATGGGTTGGGCTTGGCTGGTCTTTGAATGCTGGTGGAATTATCTCTCGTTCGATTCAAGGATTGCAGGACGAAGTAGGCCCCGGATATTTATTTACTGCCGGCATGGTGGATAGTATTGCTCAGCTATCCGCCCATGAACAGGAAGAGATCTATCGAAACTGGATGGCCGTACCCGGATCGATGGACGCTGAGCCGGATATGTTCTATTTTAATTTCGGTTCCCAGAGTGGTAAATTCTTTTATAATCACAGTACCGGGAAGTTTGTCAGCATTCCACAAAGCACGCTTTCTTTTGATAAAGAATATTTTTTAGCTAATCGAAAATGGAGAATAAAAGCGGAAGATGGAACGGAGTATTTCTTTGACCTTACCGAGCAAAATACAAGTTATTCGAATTGCAATGGAAATGCTTCACCGGCAACCGCTGTCATCACAGGATGGTTTTTAACCAAGATCATCACACCGATATCCAGGTCGCAGATTATTTTTAATTACGAATTGGCTTCGTATACTACACGCAACGTTGGAAGTCAGAGTATAAAGGCGGCCGATATAATGCAGGGGCTTCCTGAATGTGCGGGGCCGGCATTAATCGTTTGCGAATCGTATAACGATTATGAGGGGAGAAGACTCAAGTCAATCGTTTACAACAAAGGTAAGATTGAATTTAAAGCAAGTACACCCAGGCTGGATTTAATCGGTGATCAGCAACTGGATACCATTAAGGTTTATAATTTCAGGGAGCACCTGCCTTCGAAATTGTTTTACCTGGCTCATGACTATTTCAATCATGAAAATATCAACGGTACACTGAGCGCTCTCGACTTGTCTTATGTGATCCGGTTAAAACTTGCTGCCGTTACTGAAATGGATGGGCTCGGTAATCAACTGCCTCCCTATGTTTTTGAATATGATCAATCCTATCCGCTTCCTCACCGGTTATCTTTTAATCAGGATAACTGGGGTTACTATAATGGGCTGAAGGGCAATCAGCACCTGGTTCCTCCTTACATTGATGGAGCGGGTCTGTATATATCCGGGGCGGACCGGACAACGGACACTACGTACAATAAAATAGGTATCCTAAATAAAATCAGGTATCCTGCCGGTGGATCCACTTTGTTCAACTTTGAAAGTCATAAAGCCAATGGATATATCCCTTACGGGCAGTTCAATAACAATCAAACAAAAATTGCTTACCTGGATGCTGCCGATATTTGTACTACTGCAAGCCCTGATCCTTACTATTGTGAAACGCTGACGATCGACAGTAAAAAGAACGGAGGAGCTTATGTAACCATTACTATCGATGGTATATCGGGTTGCGATTATTGTGCGAACCAAACATTATGTGCCGTTATGAACCTTGGGAGCACCTCGTTCGGCCTTCCCATTACCTGTAATGTGACCAACGTTTTTGTGCCTAACGGTCAGTACACTCTTACCGCTGATTTCACACATAATTATGCGGATCCTGCTACCTACGCGGATTTTGTTATCCGTGTGGTGTGGAATGAGTTTCTGGAAAACACTACTGGCGAATCGGCCATTGGCGGGCTGAGGATTAAAAGCATTGTTGATGATGATGGATTCGGACATCAGAAAAGCCGATTTTTCAATTATGAGGTTAATGGAATGTCTTCGGCATCGATGGCCGCAGACCGACCCGTTTATGAATATTATCAATTTTGCCGCACCAGTGGCGGATCGATGCAGGGATCATATACGGTCAGAACTTCGCAGAGTAACCTTCCTATGGGAACTACACAAGGAAGCCACATTGGATATGGCCTGGTGGAGGAAATGAGGGATGAGATAGGAGGCAACGGAAAATCTGTTTATCAGTACACTACTGCCGGAGGGTTTCCGGATTATGTTTTTGGAAATTCGATTAATCCCAATAGCCAGCTTCATTTACCTGCTCAATATGCTTCCTTTCCATTTGCACCACCCACCAGTATGGATCATTTGAGGGGACTTTTGATTGAACGTGATGATTTTACTAAACTAAATGAGGAGTATGTATTGGTTAAAAAGATGCAGCATTTTTATGATCCCGTTCAGAGCATCACTCCGGAACAAGAACCACTGTTTACCGAAACCTCGGGAATTAAGTTGGGCGCATTACTCATCACGGATGGCTCCTCTTTCTACGACTATCCCGTTTTTTCTCACTATAAAGTAAGAAGTGATTGGGTCAGGTTAGTTAAAACAGTGGAAAGTCAATATGATATTACGGGTACCACCTCATTCGAGACAACTCAGTCTTTTGAATTTGACAATCCGCTGCACATGCAGATAACGCGGTCGCGCACATGGAAAAGCGATAAGATGGAACTGTCCACCTATTATAAATATCCACTGGACTTTACTGCTATCCCGGCTTCTGCAGCAGATTCTGCGGTAGCTGGTATAAAGAAATTAATCGAAAGTAATTTCATTAGCTCCGTTATTGAAACAATCGTTACGCAGAAAAAAAGCCCTGCTGCCTCAGAGGAAGTGATTGACGGAACTATTACCGGGTATCGTTCTGCAAAACCATTGCCTTTTGAAGTGCATGCGTTAGCTATAAACAGCCCCCGGCTATTCAATGATTTTACAGTGGCTGCAATAAATGGAACCGGCAACTTTGTAAAGGATTCCGGCTATCAGAAGAAGATTGAGTTTAGCGCATTTGATGGTAAAGGCAATATTCTGCAACAACGAAAAGAGTCAGATGTAGTTCATAGTTATCAGTGGGGGTATAATTTAATTTATCCGGTAGCGGAAGTGACTAATGCAGCGTATCAGGATTTTTTCTACAACGGATTTGAGGACGATACCCTCAACGTATCGTCTATAGCAAGAACCGGAAATAAAAGTCATAACGGCTCACTGATTGTAACCCTGCCCGGATCGGGTTCTAAAAAATTAACCTATTGGAAAAAAACGGGTACTGCTTCTTGGGAATTTGTTGAGACGGTGATAAGCGGAACGATAACGATTGGTGCGACAGGAACGCTCATCGATGAAGTGCGCATCTATCCTGCGGCAGCGCAGATGACCACATTTACCTATCAGCCCGGAGTTGGCGTAGCAACAGTTACGGATTCGAATAACCGGGTAATTTATTATGAATACGATTCCTTTTCCAGATTGAAATCCATTCGGGATACGAATGGAAATATTCTGAAACTGTTTAAGTATAATTATCGAAACAAGTAATTGTCTTCCTTATGATACGATTGATTTTATTACTATTCAGTGTTCATTTAGCCGCACCGGATGCATTCATTCCCCGCCAAACCGTTGATGTTTTGGGGAAATGGAAAGCCGACTGGAGCCTTATCTATGGAGGGATGACTTCGGCTGAAAAGGGAAAGTTTGATGCGCTGCCGGAGCCGGCAAAGACACGTGTGCGGAATAGCTTCTCGTCACGTAGCTATGAATTCAAGGTCAATAATACCGTGGAGATTTCCTGGCAAAGCAACGTGGGAAGTAAGGTGGTGACCGGAACCTGGAATATGTCTGGCACCAGCCTGACCATAACGACTAATGGCAGTGCAAAGAGTTATACCGTTACGGGGCAGGCGAACATTGTTAATCTGGCAGTTCCTGAAACTTCTCCAGGTTCTATTATTTCAACACTTGTTTTGATTAAACAGTAAAAGTACGTTAGCAATGAGCAAAACCCGCTTCTTAAGTGTGATCCTATTTATCCTGAACTATTCATGGGTCGTGGCACAGACTACTACTATCACTATGTTCGGACCATCGGCTGTCAACTCAGGTAGTACGGAAGGTTATACCATCGAATTCAGGAACGGGAGTAACCAGGTAATTGAACCTCCGTCTGGTACCTATGTCTGGCATGCGTACACAGGACAAGTTATTTCCAGTACTCCGAATTCTGCGTCCATCAAGCTCACTTTTTCAGGAACAGTGGAATATGAAATGGAGACGTACGATAACTACTACTATACTTCGTTATCTGTTTCGGTTCCCATTACTCCGGATGCTACCGACTTTACCTTTGTCTATAATTGCGGAAATACAATTGTCAGTCGCAATGGGACACCACCTGCCGGAGTGGAATGGTATTGGCAAACCTCAGATACAGGAACATCCACTGCGCTGGGAGCATCAACGAGCGCTACACTAACTTCGACCAGCGGGCTTTATCTCAGGGCGAGAGTCATTTCTGAACCAACCGTATGGAGTAATGATTTGCAATTGATCGGAAACACAACCGTTTATTCTTCTGTTTCCAATGCCGGAACAATTGGCACCAGCGCAGAAATATGCTCAGGTGCTACTGTTACGTTGACCAGCGCTTTGGCATGTGGTTCATGTGCTTCCTATCAATGGCAATATTCTTTGGATAATGCCAATTGGAGTAACGCTGCAGTCAACGCAGGTTCTGCCCAGTTTGTTGTTTCTCCAACAACTCCAACCTATTATCGGAGACAAGCAATAAATCCATGCGGTTCTGGCAATTCCAATACGGTTGTAATCAGCGTTTATACAGTACTTACTCCGGGTAGTATAAGTGGTTCTCAAATGGTTTGTTTTAGCAAACCATTAATTCCTTTTACGAGTACGGCTCCTGCTTCCAGTAATACCGGAACGTATCAATGGCAAAAGCGTATAGGGTCAGGAAACTGGGAAGATATTCCCGGCTCAACAAATGCAACCTATACCCCTTCTTATCCGACCGTAAGTACGGATTACAGAAGAAAAGTGTCAGCGAGTTGCTCGACAATGTACTCCAACATAATAACAATAACCGTTCAGGATTTAAACAATGTCCAATCGATCGATTTTCTGAAGGAAGTAACATTGAGCGATCCTGATCTTCAGGGGATGAATCCTAATGATTACATCCAATCCATTCAATACTTGGATGGACTTGGCCGCCCCATGCAAGCTATTTCCACTGGCAATTCTCCCTCCGAAAAAGATATTGTGCAGCCCATTGTTTATGATCAGTCAGGCCTTGAATCTGTAAAATACCTGCCGTATGTAAAAACAAAGAGTGATGGTTGCTTCGCGGCCGAAGCGGTAGCTGATCAGAGTTCTTTTTATCAGAACATCAATCGGGTTGCACATGATACGGCTCCTTATTCGGTGACTGTTTTTGAAAAGAACCCATTGAACAGAGTTCTGAAACAGGGCGCACCCGGTGTTGCCTGGCAGCCTTCGGGGTCCGATTATTCCATGACGGATCATTCCATTAAAAAACAATACTCTGTCAGTCCGGCCGATTCTGTTATTTTATTTTCCTATAATTCATCTTCGGGACTCTTAAGCTATGGGAACGGAAACGCAATAAACTATTATGATGCAAATGAGCTATTCGTAACGGTCACTTACGATGAGAAGAATAATAGTGTTAAAGAATATACCGATAAACAAGGAAGAGTGATTTTAAAGAAAGTTAAAGAAAGTGCTGCAGTGTACGCTGAAACGTATTACCTCTACGATGACTTTGGCAATTTAGTGGTAGTACTTCCCCCTGAAGGCGTAGCGAAGTTAAAAGCAAATCTCAATTAGAACAAACCAAAAGTTACCCAATAACCTTACCACACACGATGAAACTACTTATCAGTTTATTTCTCTATAGCCTTTCACTCACCATTGCAGGCCCAGATGTAACCACGCAAACCATCTCCTGGAATTCCAGCAAAGTGACACAGATCTCCACCGGAATGATTTCTACCGATCCACAGAAGATGATTGTGTACCAGAAAGAGCGCATAGAATGGATCGATGCAAAAGGAGAAAAGAAATACGTGCTCACCATCCAAAGCAGCAAAGGAAGCTTTGAGATAGATGGACAGGGAGAGATCATCTACCAGGTGACAGGAGACAATGTGAGAGGGAATGTTACCCTTAAGAAGACAGCGACACAAACCCTCATCAAAGCAGTGCTGGTAGAAAACAACAAGCCCGCTATTTACGAACTGCTGGTAAGTGGCTATACCATTTTATAATATTCTTAAACGTGAACAGAAAAATCTCATCTATGAGAAAAAATATACTA